>Ga0268264_10000003_pt1 | contig 1141976 bp, 1105 predicted proteins | sample KBSSwiS32_FD_190357 | JGI IMG/M metagenome (GOLD analysis project Ga0268264, IMG submission 190357) | Switchgrass rhizosphere microbial communities from Kellogg Biological Station, Michigan, USA - KBS Switchgrass S3-2 (SPAdes) (version 2) | ecosystem: Host-associated > Plants > Roots >... | reverse complement strand
AATTTGCCAGCCAGTCGCTCAGCGAGCCGTCACTGTTGCGCCACAAAATGTCGCTGCGGCCGTCGCCGTTGAAATCGCCGGTGCCCGCCATCTTCCAGCTTGTCGGGACGGTGCCGTAGGCATTGCCGTCGTTGCCGGCGAAACCGCCATTGGCGTTCGCCAGCCAGTCGCTCAAAGCGCCGCTGTCGCTCTGCCACAAAATGTCGCTGCGGCCGTCGCCGTTGAAGTCGTTGTGGACGGTGCTTTTCAGGGTCAGATCGACCCCGCCCCCCGCGGCGGCGGTTGCGATAAAATGGCCCACCGGCGCATTTTGAAATATCAGCGTGCCGCCCGAATAGGTGAGCACGGATCCGCTCAGTTGATAATGGAAAGTCGCAAGATTCACGTCAGTGATCGTGATGCGCTCTCCCAACGCCAGGTCCGCGATCGTATCGCCGCTAAGGCCCGCAGCCGTGTCCCGGAACACATCGTTGCCGGCTCCACCGGTCAACAGGTCGGTACCAAGCCCGCCGGTCAGCACATCATTGCCGTTGCCGCCCTCGATAATGTCATTGCCGCTGAGCCCGACGAGCAGATCATTGCCGTCAAGCCCGCGTAGCGTGCCGTTGGCCAATATGTCATTGTCGCTGGCATTGCCGACCGCCAGCGTGGATGTGCTTCCGAAGCGCAGCACCTCGACATTGTCCGGCAGCGTATATTGCGCAAGATAGGAGGTAACCTGGTCGATGCCCTCGTTCGGAAGCTCGGTCACCACGTCGCCCACATTGTCGACGTTGTAATAATCATTGCCCCGGCCGCCGACCATCGTGTCGGCGCCCTCGACGCCTGCGAGATTGTCATCGCCGTCAAAGCCATAGAGGACGTCGTCACCCCCGCCGCCAAAGAGATGATTAGGGCCGTTATTGCCTTCGATTCGCTGGGCGAAGTCATTGCCGGTCAGATCAAGGTAAACGGTACTGCTCGGATCCGAAGCCTTGAGCAGCTCGATCTCGGCGGTCGAGGAGAGGGAATAGCTGGTGAGGCCTGTCGCCGTGCTGACAAGCACCGTGTCGTTGCCTTCGCCCGTGAGCTCGGTGACGATGTCACCGGGATTGTCGACGACATAGGTGTCGTTGCCCGCGCCGCCGATCATCGTGTCGGCGCCGGCGCCGCCGTCAATCACGTTGTTTCCGCTATTGCCCACTATCTCGTTCGCCAGCGCATTTCCTTCGGCGTGCAAATTGCTGACCCCTAAGAGAGTCAAATTCTCAATGTTCGGGCTCAAGACATAATCTACGGTCGTTTCGACGATATCGGTCCCACCCGATGCGCTGGCTTCGCCGGTAACGTCGCGAATGTCGTCAACGACGTAGACGTCGTTTCCATCTCCGCCATACATCGCGTCATGGCCGGCTCCCCCATCAAGCCTGTCGTCGCCTGTGCCGCCACGAAGTATATCGTCTCCCGTTCCTCCATGAAGTGTATCGTTGCCGCCATTACCATGAAGAACGTCAGCACCAGCCGTGCCGTTTATGGTTTCGCTGGTGTTGAGGCCCTCTGTCGGCGCCACTGCTGTTGGGTTGTCTATCCGACAAAGGGTTCCATGGATTCCATCCCACGCAATACAGAAAAAAAACTTGGAATCGGGACCTACTGTAAGAGCCTCGCCCGACCCGGAGGCGCCGAAACCCGTCGGTACTCCTGCAACTGCTATGACAGCAACCGTCGACCAGTCCGTCGTGGCTATTTTTGTTATTGAGATATTGTATTGCGCATCGTTTGCAATGACATACAGATAGTCAGCGGTAGCATCGAACGCGACACCCAAAATGTGAGTTAATCCGGTTAAGGTGGTGATCCTGTTTAAATCGCCGTCCAATATATCCAGTCCAATTGAAGGCTCTACATACGCAACCAGACTGCCGTCAGCGGAAAAAGCCGAGAGGTCGGACGCCGGACCAGCAACGCCGCGTGTCGCATCGAGATGAACTGAACCGTCGGGCGATTCGCTGTAGACCTGATTGGGGCCGCTGACGTTGAAGCCGTTAGTCAATAGAATATGTCGTCGGTCCGACGAAGCCATGACAATTGGCCCCTGAGCGGACTCGGAGGTCAAAAACGAAAATTCACCTGTATCCGGGTTCAGTGTATAAGTCGTCGTGGCTCCGGAGCCGCGAATATCAGTGGTGACAATTGCAGTGTCGTCTTGAAACATTGCAACATCTTGAAACGGGCCCTCTATACCTCCGAACTGCATGCCGAAATCGGTCACATGATGGGTTGCAAGATCAACCTTATGCACGCTGAATGTCATGGTCCCGACCGCGAATGACGTCTTGTCTTCTACGGCCAGCAAAAACGAACCATCAGGCGAGACGTCGATGCCGGCCAGCGGTGCCGCGACAGTAATGGTATCAACTATTTGGCCGGTGATCGTATCATAGACGGATATGTTGCCATTGGCTCCTGCGATATACGTCACAGTCCCGTCGGCGTTCATCGCGATGTCGGATACAGTCGCCGTGACAATTGAGGAGGAAGCAGAAAACTGAGCGACAGTCATGAAAAACGTCCCCACGCCGGATGCTTGATCTGTTCAACGTCCCCGACACTTCATGTTCTGACGATCCCGTCATAACCGGGTCTACTGCGTATCCAAGGAAAATAACCGATAATCAATAATGATCCGCTTGCGAATGGGATATTCCATGCACAGTGACAAACGCTTTGTTTCATTGCGGGACGTCGTTAAAGACGATATGGCGTTGTTGCAATGATCGGGAATGCATAGGTCACGATCCTGTGCCGGACAGCGGGGGGCTGTACGACTTTTGTTGGTAAAAGCTCACGCTTCCGCGGTGTGAGCTAAGCGTTTGTATTGGAGGGGCGGGGCAGCTCAAATGCAGGAGTCGATTCGCCGCCGTCACCAGTCGCGTGCATGGCAGGAGCTCAAACACGCGCTGAAACATCCTGCACGGCTGGCTTTGCTATCGAGCTTCGCGCTCAATGTCGCTGGCCTCGTAACCCCTGTTTACACGATCCAGATCTATGACCGGGTGATGTCGTCGCGAAGCATGTCGACGCTCTTGGCTGTCACGGCCATCACATTGATTGCAATCGGCTTTACCGCCACGCTCGATCTGTTCCGCAACATCGTTTTTGCACGTGCGAGCGCAGCATTTTATGCGGAGCTGGAGGCCCGTGTGTTTGCCGGATGCCGGCAGATTGCGCTGGCGGGCGGATGGGGTCGCAAGGCGCGGCCCATCGATGATCTCGAGATGGTTCGTTCCTTCTTCGGGAGTCCTGTGCCGGGCGCGCTCTTCGATTTGCTATTCGTGCCGATCGCTTTGCTCGTCCTGTTTCTCATTCACCCGCTGATTGGCATCGTCTCGCTGTTCCTGAGTGCCGTGATCATTCTCTTGGCCCTATTCAAGCGGCGCGCGATGCAAAGTTCCGCGGAAGGGGCGGCCACCTATGTCCGTGAGGCGACGGATATTGCCGAGACTTATCTCCGGGCGGTCGAGCCGGCGATCGTCATGGGATATGCTACACGGGCGGAGCAGCTCGCCGCGTCGGCCAATCGTGAAGCGGTCAGGGCGCAGGTTCAATCCTCCTCGCGCGCCGGCAGCATTACCACCGTGATCAAGGGCGTCCGCCAGGCAAGCCAGATCGTCATCCTCGCGGTTGCTGCCGGGCTGACGCTGGAGGGATCGGTCTCGGCGGGATCGATCATTGCTTCGTCGATATTGTTCGGCAAGGCTCAAGGCCCGATCGACCAGGCGCTCTCATCATGGCGTCAGGTCTTTCAGGTTTACGGTGCGTGGCTGAGGCTCGAGAGGCTTGTCGAGCATATTCCGGAACGGCCGACGACCATGCCGTTGCCCCGGCCGAGCGGCGCGATCACTGCTGAAAACGTCGTGGCGCATGCGCCCGAAGGCAGGTCGCCCATCCTGAAGGGCGTCAGCCTTTCGCTCCAGGCAGGTCAATCGCTGGCGATTGCCGGCCCCTCGGGATCAGGCAAGTCGACCCTGGCGAGGGTGCTGTTAGGCGCATGGCCGGCGCAGCGCGGCCTCGTGCGGCTGGATGGGGCTGACGTTTCGACGCTTGATCTCAATCTTGTCGGGCCCGCGCTGGGCTATCTGCCGCAAACGGTCGAGTTGATGCCCGGCAGCATAGCCGAGAATATTCGCCGGCTGGGGCCAGCGGACCCGGACGGGGTGATAGCAGCTGCGATGCAAGCCGGCGCCCACGAAATGATTCTGTCACTTCCGGCGGGCTATGACACGCTCGTCGGTGATCGCGGCTATGCCTTGTCAGGCGGCCAGCGGCAGCGGATCGGGCTGGCGCGCGCGCTCTACGGCAATCCCTCGCTTGTCATTTTGGATGAGCCGGAAACCGGCCTCGACCGCGAGGGCGAAAAGGCGCTGGAATATGTCATCGTCGGCTTGAAGAAGCGGAACGCAACCTTGATCGTGGTTGCGCATCGCCCTGCCTTGATCCAACAGCTTGATCATGTCCTCGTGCTCGTCGACGGGCAGGTTCAGAAATATGGAACAACCGCCGAGATCCTGGCCAGGATGATGCCGCCTTCCGTGCACGCGTTGCGCGCATGACGATAAGCGCTGCTCCTTTTGCGGTCACGTCGGATGACAAGGCCAGTCTCGCTGCTGAGCTTGGAGCCTCGACCAACAGGATTCTTCGCATCCTCGGCATCTTCATGGCCGGCGCGTTCATTCTCTTTGCTGCCTGGGGCCTGTTCGTGCCGATCGCAAGTGGTGTCGTGGCACAGGGTCATGTCGGCGTTGAGAATCAGCGCAAAACCGTCCAGCATCTTGATGGCGGCATCGTGCGCGAGATTGATGTTCGCGAAGGCTCGCGGGTCCACGCGGGGGATATATTGCTCCGTCTCGATGATACTGAGGCCAGGCTCGCCGCCTCAGTGCTGCAGGGGCAGGTTGACGCGCTGCGCGCGGAACAGGCCGCCCGTCAGGGTGAACTCGCCGGGGCTAATGAAATCACCTTTCCAGCCGACCTGAGAAACCGCCAGAATGAACCTAATGTAGCAGCCATACTGAAGACACAACGGACCGCATTCGAAGCTCGGCGCCGGAATACTTACGGTCGAAAGTCCCAGCTCGATCAACAATTCACCCAGCTTAACAAAGAGATCGCGGCCAATCGCGCGCAATCACAATCCCGTAACGAGCAGATCCTTTTGCTCGACAGCGAAATCCGGGATGTAAAGGGCCTGCTTGCCAAGGGGCTAACGACGAGGACGCGGCTATTCGCGCTCGAGCGGGCGGCGGCAGAATCACGAGGGGATCGCGGCGCTCTTGAATCGGAAGTCGCAAAATTGAAGGCTCAACAATCCGAGGTTTCAATCGCCTCAATGCAGCTGGAAAGGCAGTCCGATACGGACGCATCGGACGTGCTTCGTCAGGTGGAAGGGCAGCTCGTCGAGCTTTTGGATAAATTGGCGGCAGCGAAGGCGACTCTTGCTCGAACAGAGATCCGCGCTCCCGTTTCGGGTATCGTCGTAGGGCTGACGGTCACAACCGTCGGCGGGGTCATTCGCTCCGGCGAAACCTTGATGGACATCGTGCCGGCCGCCGACAAGCTTGTGATCAAGGCCAAGGTCGAGCCAAAAGATGCCGACGCCATCCGAATTGGTCAGCCGGCCAGCATCCGTCTTGACGCTGGGGGGACGCGTTACGCGCCTGTTGCGAAGGGCGTTATTCAGAAGATCTCGGCCGACAGCCTCACCGATCAAAGAACGGGGGCGAGCTATTTTGAGGTCGTGGTCGAGATCCCCGAAGCCAATTTGAAACAGATTCCTGCACATTTGGTGCGGCCGGGACTGCCCGCCGAAGTGCTCATCGAAACGGGCAGCCGGACCGCAGTCGGTTATATGCTGGCACCATTGTCACGCGCGAGTTTTTCAGCGATGCGTGAACACTGAGCTTATGTTCACAGCGGTGCAATCCGTTATCGAGCTACTTCTCTAACTGAGCTGACCATGTCAGGATGATCATAACTGATGTCGTGCGGCCGAAAACATCCGCTGTAACGCCATGCTCCCCGGCCTGATTCTCGATCCGGAACTCGAGGCCAAGATCAGCGAACTCGCGGCGATGACCCGGCGCCGTCTGCTCATCCCGCGCAACGGGCGACCGGAGGACATTGCTGGGCTCGCTGCCTTCTTCGCCTCCGACGATTCCGCGTTCGTGACGGGTCAGGCGGTGAGCTGCGACAGCGGCTTGCTCAGCCATCAGCCCTTCTTCGCGGAGGAAATGGAGCGCGCCTGAGCGGCTGACGATTGAGGAGCGCGATCGCTGCCGGCGTGATACGCGGCGGCGCGCGCCGACCACATGCGAGCGGCTGAAGGATGTGCCCCCCGGCATCGGCAACCGGCTCCCACCTGTCCTAAACAGGCAAGCGGAATAGCTCGACTTGGCCTTGATCGGCGGACATATCAACCGGATCGACGATCCCTCCAACGACCGCCATGAGGGCGAGGCCTGCGGGGCCCCAAGAAATCAAGCTCATCATCGGGTGGTCAAGCGTGCGGGAGCGGGTCATGGGGTCGCTCCATCTTCGATGCGGAACTTGGTCTCAAATTCGGCGGTCGTGCAGCCTATCGTCGGTGAGGTTTCCCGGCTTCTGGCACTGGCACAACGGTCCCAGCGGTCATCCGCGGCAGCGTATCGTGGCAATCGGCGCCGGGTGCCACGGTGCATGGTGTTGGTTAGGATGAAGCTCAATCCGCATCTCCCATGCGCGGCGTACACCTGCCGCGCGCGGGCCGGCATGAAGCCGATCCAGAAAGGATGAATGCTATGACCTTCCGCCGGCCGGCTTTGTTCGAACTCAGCGGCGGCTGCAACTTGCGCGATCTCGGTGGACACGGCACCGCCGATGGCCGGAACGTGGTGCGCGGGCTACTCTACCGTTCCGGTGTGCTCGCCTATCTCACGCCTTCGGACCAGAATTGCGTCGCCAGGCTTAAGCTGCAGACGGTGGTGGACCTGCGCCGTCCCGACGAGATTGTCGCCGAGCCGACGCAATGGCCCAAGCCGATCAACACGATCAGTTTCCCTGAGGACCCGCAGCATGGTCCCGCCCAGCGCGGCGCACCCTGGGAGAGTTCCACTACTCGCGAGGAAACGCGCGCGTGGATGAAGCAAACCTACGAAACTATGCACGAATGGTTGCAACCACATCTGTACGCGATCTTCCACGCCATCCTCGAACGCGAGTTGCCGCTGCTATTCCATTGCGCGGCGGGCAAGGACCGCACCGGCTTTTGCGCCGGCGTGCTACTCGGCCTGCTCGGTGTGCCGGAGCAGACCATTCTCGCCGAGTTCGCCTTCACCGACGAAGCCGTTGACCTATATGCGTTTACGAAGAGCCATCGCGCCGCCGCCATGGGCGTCACCGACGCAGCGCATCCGATCGACCGCTTGAATCCAGAGGTTCGCGAGACGCTGCTCGCCGCCGATCCCTGTTACCTCAAGGCGGCGCTGGATCGGGTGGCCGAGCTCTATGGAAGCATCGAGGGTTATGCGCTGGGTCCACTCGGGCTGACCGCCAGCGAAATCGAGGATCTCCGCGGGCTACTGCTCGACGAATGAGCTGTCGTTGCGAGAAATGCTGTCGTTGCGGAAATTTGGGAACATCTCGACACCGCTTATGCGACGAAGCTGTTTCTGGGGAGCTTAGCGGCGACGTACAGGGAGACTGAAGGGCGTGAACACCAAATATGCAAGCGACGAGCAGATCGCCGCACTGGCCGCTGAAGACGATGGAGGGCCGATTGCCATCGCCAATCTCCTGAAGTTCCACGTCACGGCGCAGTATCCGGCGCACGCGGCAGAGGCATCGCTTAGTAGATCCGGACGCGCGGCGTACCAGGTTTACGCCGAGGCCTTCGTCGCGCTGATTGCGGAGTTCGGCGGCTCCACCATCTATTGGGGCGATACCGTAGGCTATGCGATCGGCCAAGGCGATTGGGACGCAGTATGGATCAACCGCTTCCCTAATCTGGCAGCGTTACGTGCCGCATCAACCGACCCGCGCTATGCCGAGATGCACCGCCATCGCGACGCGGGGTTGGACCACCAGCACGCAATAGTCACCAGGCCGCTCGACACGTACCGATAACGCGCGCCAGCAGGCGGTGGCATGCGTGGGTCGCTGCCTGCAAACCCTGCTCGCCCCGTCTGCCAATGGTTTTCGTGAAGAAAGCAGCACCTGCCCCACGCCCGTGGGTGCTGGCCAGATGATAGGCGAGTCCGGCAGCTCGACGCACCCGTTCCGCATTGCCTGCATTCCGGTAGGACATCCCGGCGTATCTTCCTCGCATCCATATGCAGCGGTCACAGCCTGCCGAGGCATCGAGCCGCGCAATGCTGGAGAGGCCGGATGGGTATTGAGGAAAACAAGCAGGCGGTGCGCGACTGGATCGATGCGGTCAACGCAGGCCGCGAAGATCGAATCCTGGATCTTTTAACCGACGATTTCCGCTTTACCTGCATGGCCGTTCAGCCGGAATGGCTACGCCACAGTCTGGGACGGGAGGAGTTCGCGAAGGTGCCGAGCACCATGTCTCAGGTTCTGGTCTCGCCGATTCAGTTGCGGATCGTGGACATGACCGCTGAAGGAAGCAGGGTAGCACTCGAGATGGCGACCGACTCTATGTTGCGGAACGGCAAGAGATATAACAATGCGTACCATCTCGTCATCAAGTTGCGCGATGGCAAATTCTACGAAGTTCTGGAGTATAGTTGCAGCTTCCTGGTCCAAAGCTGCTTCGGGGTTGATGCGGTCCAGGCCGAGGCCACGCAGAACGCGTAGATCATCGCGCGATGGCGGGGCCTGACGAACGAGCTGCCGCGGCAGAACCCCTTGCGATGGCGGGTTGGCAGGTTCTGCGGTGATTCCACTAGCCCACATTGGCAGATTGCTGCTGGAGGCGTTGCCGTGGTGTGGCCAGGATGTCGGCGGCGGCGACCTGGCGACTCTTTTCCCGCCTGCAGCCTAGAGGGCGGGGGGCTAAAGGAAGGCATACGCGATCGCCGTTGTCACCCACAAGTTACCCATGACGATCTACCTCAGACTTCACAAGCCCGATCAGACCATCTAACTTGCTGCTTTTCCTATGGAAGTCTGGAGCGGGCGAAGGGATTCGAACCCTCGACCCCAACCTTGGCAAGTAAAGTAATGAACATTCCACACAATTCATAACAATAACTACAATATAGATAATATAGGAATTGCTCACCTTTAGGTATTGATTTACATCAATTTTGCCCCGACGGCTATGGGTGCTTGCGTTACCCACAGCGTTACCCGAGGGTAGTTATGGAAATCAATGGCAAAGTACAGATTTACTGATAAACGTCTACAAAGCATTGCACCACCCAAGAATGGGCGGCTTGAGTTTACAGATGCGGTCTGTCCCAACCTCCAAATCCGCGTCAGCTACACCGGCACGAAGACATTCTCCGCTGTGATCCGGGTGAATGGCCGCCAACAGAGGCGGACAATCGGCCGCTATCCGGCATGGTCGTTGGCAAAAGCCCGCGAGCAAGCCTTGAAGCTGGTTCACGACGGCGATGCTGGCGTTGACCCCCGTGCAGTTGCCGCTGCTTTGGCCGAAGCCCCCCGGCTGAAAGAGCTTATTTCAGCCTATGTGGATCGTCATCTGAAGCCGAACATCCGCTCATGGCGCAACATTGAGGCGAACCTCGCACACGCCACGCTACGTCCCCTGCAAACGCGAATCGCATCCAGCATCACGAAGCGGGAGGTCATCTCCGTGATTGATCAGGTGGTGGCTGATGGCGCGCCGCACGGAGCTGCAAACCTGCTGAAGAATTTGAAAATGGCGTTCAATTGGGCCGTTGGCCGAGACATGGTGCCGCACAATCCCTGCGATCGTATCAAGCCCCCTATACGAACGACAGAACGCGACCGGGTGCTGTCCGATGCGGAAATTATCGCGGTATGGCGCGCAATGGGGCAGCTTCCCCCACCCTATGGCGCAATGTTTCGGTCATTTCTCCTGACCGGTCAACGCCGCTCGGAGGTTGCCACGATGCGCTGGCGGGATATCCAGGGCGACATCTGGACGATCCCTAGAGAGATTGTGAAGAAGGACCGAGCACACGCGGTGCCGCTCTCGGAGCCCATGGCTGAGCTTTTGAAGACCCTCCCCTATTTCGGCGAAGATGCCTTCGTGTTCACAACCGATGGGGGCGAATCGCCAAGCTCCAATTTCGCTAAGACGAAGCGGGCGCTGGACCGGCTATCGGGTGTGAAGGGGTGGACTATCCATGATCTGCGCCGAACCGTGCGCAGCAAGCTGGCCGAACTCGGCGTGTCGCGGGAGGTCGCCAGAAAAATCGTCAATCATGAGGATTCGAAGGTCGATCGCATTTATAACCGGCACGAGTTCGTGAACGAGAAGCGGGAAGCCCTGCAGCGGTGGGCCGAGCATTTACTGAACCTGCTAAAACAGACTTGATCCAAGATCGCATCTCAACAATATAGACTATCTGTCCTCACGTAATATGACCATGATCTAACGTCACTTTTCACGATTTCGATTTTTCCTATTAACAAATATAGATTTCTCACCAAAGTATATTCAATATCAATATAATTTTTACTGTTCTTATACTCTGTCCCTTGGAGTTTTTTACTATGTTAACCACCCTTGGTTAACACTGCACGGCTCGACTACTCCATGTAGACTTAGATAGGTGGAAGGTTAGAGCTATGCAAGGGCCACTGAAGCTGCAACCCTAAGCTCCTCAATTAAGAGGGAGAAATGTATGCAAATACCCATCGTTGGCGATCAGTGCGCTCAGTTCGACTGGCACTTCTATTCGGCTCCGCGGCAGACAGAGTTCGAATGGTCGGAGGAGGATGTGCCGTACGACCACATCTCGCTGGAAGCCTTGAGTCACCGCATCGGCACGTCCATTGGCGGGCTTTACGAAGAGGTGCAACGGGGGAAGCTGCCCGCACCCGTTGTTATTCCGGGAAACCGACGGGGCTGGAAAATTGACCAGATCGCTCCGCGCGTGGGTCAGATCATACTCCGCAGGGGGTATTCCGCGATCCTCGCCGAAGTGCACTTTTAACTCATTGAAAGGATTTGAAAAATGTTGAAGACCTTTGGTTACCAGGAGCAATATGTCACTGTAGAACAACTTTCCGCGATCGCATCACAGATAAACAGGGCCATTCACCAGATCGGCATACGCGAAGATATGATCCCGTTCATGCACGGGCCAAACAACAGCATGGGAACACTGCTGTCGAGCTTCATGGAGATGTCGCTTGCCGTGATCGAAAAGCATGGGAAGCGGAGCCTGTTCAGCGATTCTGCGGACGAGCGTTCAGAAACTGACGACAAGATCCCGTCGGCAGAATACAATCAGATGTAACGCTCAATGAGCAACGCTGGGCGCCCGAAAACCTCAGCAGGGCTTTCGTGTGCGGAATATGTGGCTGGCCTGTCATTCGTCCAGCAACGTCGCTTAAGGCGCGTCCTGACATTGCGAAAGGCAGAACGTGAGTTCGTCGGGAGGAAGATGGCTTCACCCATGGGCGGCGATCTGCATCGCCTTGTTCATCTTATCGACGAGGCGCTAACCGGCCTCAGCGGTATTCAGTCTAGCGAAATTAACGTGCCCTCCGCGATAATGCGGAGGGCACGCCGCTTGCTAGGACAGTTTATCGGGCTTGCGCGTGAATGGCACGATCTGGCGGCCGAGCCCTGGGGCAATAACTATTCAACGGCCGCACAGGCTCAGGACAGTCTCAATTCGCATCGCTTTCTGGTTCAACGAGCGGTAGACCCTCGTGACGAGTGGCAGGAAGACGAGATCAACGCCTTCACCGAAGCGGTCGAATCGGCCATCATAAAGCTCGCGCCAATTCCGCTCCCGCTGCCACACGGAATCCCTGGCCGTACCAGACGGGACGATGCGATCGATCGGATCGTGCTCGCTGTCTGCGTTTACCGCGCGGAGCAAGGCCTGACGGTTCATTATGATTTCGACCCGCGCACCTGCCGGAGCCCCAGGGGTGCCGAGAAGGGTAACAATGGCATCGTGGACAGCAGGGACATGCCAAACGACACTGCTGCCCTCGCCGCAAAGGCGCTCGAACTCTGGAACGTCCGCACCAGCATCGCCCAGCTGCGTACGGCGCTGCGAAATTGCGGAAAGCTGGCCAAAGACCTCGGCCGCCCGCTACAGATCGCGGACCTCGCAGAGGTCACGGGCGATTTTACGATGTTGCCGCAAGGATCCTGACCCCCATCATCCTGCCAGAATCAGGCAGGTTGGCAGTATTATCTCATGTTTTACAGAGTGTTACGTTGAGTTACAACATGTGCATCGGACAGCAACGAAAGGAATCCCGATGCCTAAACCCCTCAACATCCGACCGCCCAACGCGATGATCTCCGTTCGGCAGGTATGCGAGCTCACGACGCTCAGCCATGTTCAACTCTATCGATTGATCGCGGCGGGCAAATTTCCGCAACAAGTGCGGATTGGGCCGCGCCGCGTAGCATTCCATCTCCATGAAGTGGATGAATGGATAGCCAGCCGTGAACGCGTTCAAGGCCGCCTGACCTAACTTCTCCGACGGGCGCCACCGCCCCTCATCTCACACATCTTTAAGCACAAAACAGCGCGCCCACCGTGTGTGGCGTGGACAGGAAATTATTGTTATGAATACCGAATCTAATAATAAACCGGCAGCTCCGCTGCCAACTCTACCGGACAGCCAAGAACGGCTGGCTGAACTCAAGAACGCCGAAGCATTTTTTAAAACTTTTGGTGATCGGGATCTCGAGTTTCGCTTGTTTGCCGATAACGACACCGTCACCGGGGCGAAGTTCGATCGTCAGATCGGTCGCTTCCCATCGCTTTGTCAGATCCTCATAAAGGCCAACAAGCGAGGCCTTGGGGTGTTCTTTCAGCCCAACGCCAACGACGGTAAGGGGTTTAAGGCAGGGAATATAACATCCGCGACGCACTTCTTCGTGGATCTCGATGGCACGCCCATCGAAAATCTTGGCCGCCTCACGCTATCGCCTTCAGCGCTCGTGACAACATCGCGCGGCAAGTACCACGCATATTGGCGCGTGTTGGATATCCCGATCGCGCAGTTCACGGCTATTCAAAAGAGACTGGTCAAATTGATTGGATCGGACCCGTCGGTGATCGACCTTCCCCGAACCATGCGCGCGCCAGGGTTCCTTCATCAGAAGGACCCGAACGCCAAACATCTCGTGAAGGTGGAAGTGCGCGAGGAGCCGCCAATTGCGTTCGATGTGTTCATGGCGGCGCTGCAAGAGGCGGAAGCAATACATTGTCCTGCTCCGCCAGCGTCCGCCCCGCCGAAAGCCGCTCCCCTTCGTACCGACCTCAATGATGCCGATTTGGCACGAAGTGAAGCGGCGCTTCGCTTCCTTATCGAAGGCGCTCACGTCGACTTCGGTGGGTATCATGATTGGCACCGCATCGCGATCGCGTTGAAGAGCACCCATGGGGACGGTGGTTTCTCCCTGTGGCACGCTCTTTCAGCTGGGAGTGCCGGGTATGTGGACGAAGACGCGTGCCGCGCGAAATGGGCATCTTTCGGACAGACCGAGGGCGAACCGCTCACGATGGGGACTTATTTCGCGCTGGCTCAGGAAGCTGGCTGGACACCTCCCGCCCCGAGTAAAGCTAAGGGCAAGGGCAAAAACGGGAAGAAGGAATCAGGCCCCGCGCCAGCCGTGATCATTCGCGATATCGCTTTGGCTTCAGACGAGCTCTGGCTGGACATGCAGGGGCGCCCGCATGCCACATTCGAAGCGGAAGGGCCTGGCGGCAAACGGATCCAGTTGCATGCGCGGATCGACAGTGCGGCGTACCGTACTGAGCTTTGCGAGCGATATACGCTGGCGGTACCCGATAAGGTGCTTTCCAAAGAACAACTCCAGAACGCCCTCATCCTCCTGTCCCGCGCCGCCCGAAATGGCCCACGCCATCCCGCTTATCTTCGATCCGGGAAGTATGACGATACGCTTTATATAAGTCTCGGCGATGATGAAGGGCGGTTCGTGCGCGTTAGTGCTGACACCATCGACATCGTTACCGAAACGCCGCTGCGCTTCATCTATCGTGGCGAGGGAATGGGCGCTTTGCCTGTGCCCCAGGAGGGCGGCACAATCGCCGACTTTCAACGCCATTATAATGTCTCGCCGGAGCATGTGATCAATCTCATCGCGGTCCAGATGGTGGCGCTTTTTGGTGCTGATTCCTTTCCGATCTGTCTCATCGACGGTCAGCATGGCACCGGCAAAAGCACGCTTGGCGACATGATCGTGGCCAATGTCGATCCCCCGGCCGAACGAAAGCAAGGCAGATGTACCTTCTCGACCAACGAGCGCGATCTCTACATCCTGGCTTCGAATGCGGTCATGCCGTTTTTCGACAACCTCTCGATTGTCGATCAGGCGGCATCCGATTGGGTTTGCCGGCTTGCGACCGGCGGCACATTTCGGACGAGATCGCTATACACCAACGACGAAGAGCATGCCGTATATATCTGCCGGCCAGTGATCGCCACCGCGATCGGCTCGCCAACCAAGCGAGGCGATTTCCTCAGCCGAACGATTGATGCAACGGCCCTGCCGGTCGATGCCTATCGTACTGAGAAGCGCGTCTGGCAGGCATTCGAACACGACTGCCCAAAACTGTTCGGCTTCATCTTGAAGGCTATTCAGTGTGCCCTCCGCAATCTACCTGCCGTTGAGCAGGCAATGGAGGACGGCAAGTATCCTGGCTCTCGCCTTTCCGACTTTGGCGCGATTATCGAAGCGGCGGCCGAGGTGCTCGGACTAAAACCCGGCGAGTTCTCGGAACGGCAGCGCGCGGCGCAACATCGGTTGCAGGCCGAAGCTGCCATGGGCAATCCTCTCGTCCTGGCCATCCATGACTATTTCTCCCGTCATTCCGAAAAGGAGGATCTGGAGGCCACGGCGCGTGAACTGCTCACAATAGTTGCTGATTGTTATCCGGCACCCAAGGGATGGCCGCACGTCAATCAGGTCAAGCGCATATTGCTGCGCGAGGCGGAAGGTATTGCTGCTCTTGGTTTGAAGGTGGAGGTCATCAATGCCGCAGGCCATATCAACCGGTGCCGCTATCGAATCACGCGGGATGACGGCTTCGAGGCCAGCAGCAAGAACGGTGTTCCAACAAAGATACCGTTCTAGGATGGCCAGATTGCGGGGCAGCTTGGTTGCCCCGCAATGTGCCGCTCCAAAAAACGGCGGAAATCCTGAAGATGCGGCCCTGCGGCAAATGCGGGGCTGCATTTCTTTTAAAAGAGAAAAAGGAATATAGCGCGCGCCCCGCACCGCGCGCTCATCTTACATAATCAATATTTTGTTCGCGAGACGTCCCGCGTCCCGCAGTGCCGCACTGCCAACGAAGGCACCTCCCCCGCTGCCGCGCGTATCCGGACCATGCGCCGCCTTACCGGTCCCCGCCTGCCCTGCTGATCATCGCCGCCGCCCTGGCGCTGCGCCTGTAGGACCTCGCCATAATCCAGCCTGAAAACCTACCGTGGACGCCGCTCAGCCTCTCCGATCCCATCGGCCCCTTCACGGTCGGCAAGCTTGGCGCGCTGCGTGACGAGCCCCGAAAATGCTATACGCTGCTGCAGGACGTCCACGTGCGCTACAGCCGCTTGCCGCCTGTCCATGGCGCCGGCACGTGCGGCTATACCGACGGCATCCGCTTGGCTAACGCCGGCCTTGATTACGCGCCGACTTGACCGCTGCCTGCCCGCTAGCGGCATCCTTGTATATCTGTCATTTGATCCGTGATCGTGGCCACACACGGGTCGAGCAGCCGGAATATGTGTTGCGTACCCCGCCCCGCTGTCGCAACGACCGATTATGCGGCATCGAGATCGTATCACTGAATACGTCACCCGGTTCCCAGGTCGGGACGATGACGAGATATCAAAGGCGCTGAAGATTTATCCGCGGCAAACGGTCAATCTGGAGTGCCGGAAGTTGCAGGCAGCGGGGCTGATCGAGCGACGCCCGTGCCAATCCGGCAAGCTCGGAAATTACCCTGTGCTTGTCTCCCCAGGTGTCGACAAGAAATCCGCGATCGCGTCCAACGCACCACCGCCTGTACATACGAGCGCAACCGAAGATTGGTTTTGGGAAGGCAATGTGGCTGAAGTCGTTGCGGCCTACTTAAAGGCGTCTGGCTGGGCCATATTATCACAAGCGGACACGCTCAGCCGCGCGAGAGGCGTTGATCTCCATGCATCAAGGGGCAACAGCGAGCTTGTGATCGAAGTGAAGGGCTATCCTTCCAAGGTTTATCGAGATGCACGCAGAGCTGGTCAGCCGAAGGCGACCAACCCGACTTTACAGGCAGGGCACTGGTACGCGCATGCGCTGTTGAAAGCGATCAGGCTTCAATCAATGTTCGACAACGCACATGCGGTGATCGCTCTGCCAGACTTCCCCCGATATCGTACCTTGATCGAGGAAACGCGACCCGCGCTTTGCAAGCTGGGCATAGCACTGATGATAGTGGCGGAAGCCGGGACAATCGAAGTAGACGGCTTGGTCGAATAGCTTGGCTGCCCCGCTGCGGCCCATCCCCGTTGCCCCATTCCAACAGAAGGCCGGCTCACGCGCATGCGATCCGGCTGGTCACGACCCAATTATTGCCTTCCAACTAGAGGCATTCGGCATCCGCAAGCTGCCGTTATCCAGATGGAGATGGACTCTAATATCCCGCTGGCAACTCGCCAAAGCTGAAGCCAATGCCATGCGCGTGTAGAGCCGCTCCGAGACGCTCTAAAACTTCCGTAGCGCCATCAGGTGCAGCGAACTGCTGATAGACAGCAATGCGCGGCCGCCGCCCTTTTGCCTCCGGCATATCCTCGACAAGCTGCCCGCTTTGGAGATAGTCGAGATAGGCGTTCACCTTGTTTTCTAGTGCCGTGAGATGCCCTTTTTCATCAGCCCAGTCCAGATGGTCGGAAATGTTCAGGACAAGGTCCCCCGACGCCCTGTCGATGCCCATCCCATCAATGGTTCCAGCATCCGAAATAGACATTAGCGCTCCTTTTGACAATGAACGGCCCTGCGTCAGCCTTTTACAAACCAAAGCAATAGCCGCCATTATGGAAACCACTCCCTTTTCCGATCCATTTGCTCCAAATCGGATATGATGGCTGCTCTCGATCCTTTTCGACGATGCTCAGTTGTCCGTTGCCCTTGCTCCGTGATCGACCTGCGTAACTTGGCCGCTTTCAACCTTCCACATAGAATGGGTGCTTGTAATACCAACGTAGACGGGAACACCGACGCTAAATTGTTCAAAGACGTGAACCTCGGTCGGTTGGGCATCGAGAAGGTGTGTTAGGACCAAAGCCGAAGGCGTTGTCCCAGAGGGCTGAGTTGCCTTAGTCAAGGTGATACAAGACCTCGAAAATGCACGAGCCGAGGCTATCTTGCCGTCCGCTGCAACATCAATCTCGTAATGCCCACCAAAAGGAAAACTGCCATTCTCAGTTTGCGGCGTCAGAAAATAGACAGGGACGATGTTGTCCTTCTCCGGCGGTAAAACAACCGTGTTGAAGGGAGCTGGCGTACACGGACGCCAGTCGGGATGTTTGGCTAACTCTCCACGCGCAGCGATCAAAGCATGGGCCATCCGCAACGCTGGCTCTTGCAGCAATGGCTCCTCGTTCTGCGGATGAACTTTTGCGTCGCTGAGGCTCTGCCCGCTTACATCAACGGAATAGACGACCCGCCTCGGTTCCGTTTTCCCAAAGAAATCAACATGAAGCCTGTCTACCGTTGGGCTAACGATCCAGCCCCCGACTTCAGAACGTCTGTCGGCTGGCAGTCGAGCAAGCAAGTCGTCGCTACTGACCCAAGCAGCTCGATCGTACATAAACATGGCAAGGCCACGGCGCTCGGCACGGTCAACCGCACTTTCTTGAGGTCCAGGCGGCGCGTTCGCGCTGCACAGTAGACCAGTCATCGTCAATACCAGGCAAGCAGGCTTTTTTGCCATGTACCCCCCCTCAGCGTCGCCCATCTGCGTGAACGCAATGGCTGCTTAATGGCATCCGGTTCCAAAACCTGCCAGAGTGGAATCCACCCCGTCGCCGCCAATAGCCACCCCGCCTTCGCCCCCCTCTCCTTCAAGGGAGGGGTTGGGGTTGGGCCGCGCCACGAACGCCACCCATCGGCTAGGCCCCACCCCACCCCAGTTGGCGCTGCGGCCCCGTCTGAGACAGGGCCGGTCGCCAGCTCCTGAAGGGAGAGGGGCTAGAACGGACGCTGCGGAACGCGGTCGCCGCGCGCGTATTGCGCCCCCCCGCGTGCACGCTTTACCGCACGGCCGATGCGCTATTTTCTCGACACGGAATATAATGGCTTCGGCGGCGCGCTGATCAGCCTCGCGCTTGTGCCCGAATATGGCGATCATGAGCTGTACGTGACGCTGCCGCTGCCCGAGACCGTCCATCCTTGGGTGGCGCGCAATGTCGTGCCCTATCTGCGCATGGTGCCCGACGGGCTGTTGCACGAGATGACGCGGATGGAGGCGGCCGACGAGATCGCCCATTATCTTAGACCCGATCCGCGCCCGGCGATCGTGGCGGACTGGCCGGAGGATATCGCGCTGTTCTGCACGCTGCTGATGCCGGGGCCGGGGGAGTTGGCGGCGGTGCCGACGCTCGAATTCACGCTGCTGCGCGCGCCCGGCTTCAGCCCGGCCGCCAACAGCAAGGTGCCGCACAACGCCCTCCACGACGCCCGCGCGCTACGCGAGCATGTGATGACCTCGGTGGGGTGAGGGGGCGTGGGGCACGGATGGAATCGACCTACTTGCCGACGTTACGGCAAAGAAGCATAATCCACTTTGTGTGGATCCTAGCGACCATGTTAGCTCTCGCATCCGCCGAGGCCGCTCTGTCAGCAACGCAGGAACAAAAACTTACCAATATCTGCGATATAATCCGTCATCCCGCGATATATGATGGCAAACGTGTCAAGTTCATTGGGTTCCGTGTGCCAGAAATTGAAATGCTACAGGTCACAGGACCAGGTTGCGAAAATCAGCTCATAACGATTGGCGACGATGTGAAGGGCCGATTTAAGTTGTCGTCAACTGAACGTAAGGGGTTGAAGTGGTTCGCGCCCAGTGCCGTTTTTAGTGGAAAAGTGCGCGTTTATAAAAACATAACCCCCTTTCTCTTTCTTGATAACGGCGTGATCTCATCCTCGCGCTTAAGAGAATTTCCCAGCTCACTGAGCAAAGATTTACCCTAAGCTCTTCTTCGCTTCGGATTGAAGCGAAACAGCGGGTCCCCGCCCTCTCAAGGCATAATGATCGAACACGGGAAATTCATCCGAACCCGCTTCTGTGCGAATGCCTCGCTAAATCCCCGCAACATCCTTCCCGCGCCCGCTTAGCACTTCGTTAACCATCAATATTTAGCCTTCGCTTACCACATGGCGAAGGGGCGTGCGCGTGTTTAGTTCTGCTCTCCGGACTTGTCTTGCGGCGGCGGCGATGTTGCCGTTGCTGAACGCGAATGTTGGGATGTGCGACAATTTCGCGGCCCGCCTGCTCGCCGCGCACAATCGCGAGCGCGCGGCGATCGGCGTGCCGGCGTTGGGCTGGGACGCGAAGCTGGCTGCCGATGCGGCGGAGTGGGCCGCGCATCTTTCGGCCGGAAACAGGCTCGCGCATGCGCCCGACCAAGGCGCCGCCGCGCAGGAGGGCGAAAATCTCTGGGCGGGGACGACAGGCCATTACGGGCTTGAATCGATGGTGCAGCTCTGGATCGACGAGAAGCGCGATTTCAAGCCCGGCACCTTTCCCAACAACAGCCGCAGCGGCGATATCGAGGCGGTCGGCCACTATACCCAGCTGGTGTGGCGCGCGACCGCGAAGGTCGGCTGCGCGCTCGCGCATGGGCGGCAGCTCGATGTCCTGGTGTGCCGCTATGCCAACCCCGGCAATGTCACGGGCGATCGGGCGATTTGAGGGTGGCGACTGGTTGCGACCCAAATTTTGCGAGCGTCGGGAAGTTGGATGAAGCCCACTAGCGGACATTCAATGACGCGGTAAAAGCGCAAATGTGGGGTTTAAGGATGTAAGAATGAGCTGGCTGAAGAAACTTATCGGCTTGGACCGTAACAGCAGTCGGAGCGCAGACGATATCGAGCACACAGTAGAGCCACATAAGCATACATCATTCGTTGCATTCCAGCCCCACAATAAAATTGAGCGAATGTTGATGGACGCGGCGACAAACGCCGACACCAGAATGGATTTTCAGCGAGCCTTGCTGGACGTAGAGCTATACGCGGCGACGCCAGACGTACCCGAAGCTGCCGGAGAGCGCACGGTGAGCAGAGGGGAACATATCAGTCTGTTGAACGTGCAAAGTCCGGACGGCATACCCGTAGCCGCGATCTTTACAGCGCAAGAGCGCATCGTTGAAGTCTTTGGCATGGGTACGGGGTTCGTCGCAATCAGAGGCGAAGAGCTACTTTCTATCGTGGCAGGCCAAGGAGCGTGGCTAAATCCGGGCTTTCCATACAGCGTCCATTGGACGGCGGATCAACTAAGCGTGCTCCTAGGCAAGCCAGTGCCGCATACGATCCAAAAGGACACTCAGATCATGTTGGGTGTGCCTGCCGATCCGCCCACTGCTCTGATCGCGCAACTGAGATCGGCGCTTGTCACAGATCGTCGTATAGTTGAGGCGTGGCTGGCCCTCGCACATTGGCCCGAGGAAGGAAAATCTTCATGGTATCTCGACATTCGTACAGACCTCGATGCAGACGAAGTGCGCGACCTTCTAGCCGAAACTTTTAGAAACGCCGATTAGGCGCGGCGGCCTCTCGATATGGTCGTGAACCGGCAAAGCGGAAAGGAAGGCATTGGTGTTCGATTGGTGCCGATGCAAACCCACTGAGAGGAACTTGGTTTTACCGGCAACTATGTGTGTTTCGTTGCCTGTAAGCAGACTGTCCGGACCCCACCCCACTCCGGCCATGCGTCCAGGTCGAATGCGATGGCAGCCCGCGAAGGTTGTTGGGCATTGCTATGGCCAGATATGCATCATCTCGCCAGAATGCCAAAGCGACGTTCTAACGCTGCGAGATCGGCTTCGAATTCGTCAAGATACTGCTGTTTCTGCCGGTGGGTATATCGCAAGCATGGATTGACAACGATGTAACCATCGCTGCTGTCTAGGCTTTGCTTTTTGATTTCCGCCGCCAATCGCAGAACACGCTGGCCATATCGTTTATCGAACGCCTGCTGCTGACGCCGCTTTTCTTCAGCCCTATCCGGGCAAATCCAATAACCGCTTGCGTGCTGCGCTGGACCGAAAAGGATTCCGGGAAGCTTGTGCTGTTCAAGCATTTCCGCTGCGCTACCGCTAATAGGGTCCCGATACGGCGATGGGTTAGTGCTTGGTGATTGCCTTACCGCTCTGCGCTCAGACGGAGGTATACTATAACGGTCGGAATGAGATTCTCGGCAAACCACGAGAGGACCATCGGCAGTGGTCTCCGTTGGGCAGCTTGGTTCGCCAGCCGTAACCTTCCGGATATCAGAATCGTGCTGCATCAGAAGCGAGATGAGGAACACTATAAGCATCGCGAAAAGTTATCGGACTGTTCCTACTCTTTCCATCCCAGCCAATGTCTATCGGCCGGGGAATTTCGCAGAAATTTTCGAAAAATCTTAGAACGCGGGTGACCTGACCGTTGAGTATAGGCCCTGGTATACCCTCCCCATGGGGCCACCGCCGGCACGGCTTGGGGTGCTCCTGCTTGGGTGCCAGCTAACCTCAATTAACTCAGTTAAAGTTGCAAATTTTTGCCGCCACGTGACGTGCGGTCTCTAAACGCGGAACAAGTGAAACTATGAACGTCTACATGTCACGATGATATGAGTTGATAGTACCATCTCACGCAATTACATAGACCGCGAAAGGAGTGCGACATGACAAGCGGTCTGTTCATTTCAGCGTCCGATCTCGCCAGCCTCTCGGCTTCCGCTCGGGCCGAGGTGCTGGGCCTGGTGGGCTTGCCCGATGTGGGTGACGGATCTGATGGCGCCTTGGGCGATGCCGCTGCCACCGTGCTGACCGAAACGCAGGCTCAGCGCTTCCTGAACAATTGCAGCGAGCGAACCATCAAACTGCTCAGGATCATCACGGCAGGCGATGGCAGCTTCCTCATTTCCGATGCGGCCAGTGCGATGCGGTCCAGCAATCGGGAACTGCGGGCAGCGTGGGCCGGGCTGACCAAACGCACGCGCACGGTGACCGGCGACAAGCAGGCCACGCTCATCTCATGGGCGAAGGTGGGCAAGGATGAATGGCGCGGCACACTTGAGCCGCGCACCTTCAGCGCGCTCAAGGCTGCGCTTTCGCAGATAGCTTGAGGAGAGCAACACCATGCCAAGCGATATTCGTGATGATGAATATGGCAAGTATAAGATCAAGTCCCTGCTCAACGGCGAGCTCTGGCAGGCGCGTGCGTTTTACAAAGGCAAGGTGTTTGGCGAGATCATCACCGCCGCCAGCCGTGAGGCCGCTATCGAAGCGGTCGAGGCGCAGATTGATGAACTCGGCACATGGCCTGATCCCAGCAACTGGACGCCCTCAGCCGACCTTTATCGCCGTGCCTTCGCTGGGCTGGGTCACTTGCCCGGCTATCAGCACGCAATGCTGAAGGCGCACCTGGCGGCGCCTGACAACATCATGACCGCAACGGAACTGGCCAAGGCTGGGGGATATAATAGCTACGTGTCGGCCAATTCCCTTTACGGCAAGCTGGGCAGGCGCATCGCCGAACACCTTGGATGGGTGCCTGAGAAGCGGGAGGACGGTACCCCGATCTGGACGTTTGCGCTTGCCACTGATGCAGATGAACCGTCCAAGGGCCATTGGTCCGCGCGGCAGAGTGATGGTCAGCATTGGCGCTGGCAATTACGGCCGGAGGCAATAGAGGCGGCGACAGGTTCCGTTGGAAGCCTACTTATGAAAGCGCCAGATTGCCACCATCGGCCAACCCAGCACTGATTTATGAATTCGCGGGCCTAGAGGACGGTCCGAATTTGAGCTTTCAGCAGGCTATTGTGCCGCTGCACTCTCCGGGCGCAGGTTTGCGTCGGCGGGCCGGGGCGAGAAACATGTTGTGTCATCCCAGAACAGTTCCGCCCTGCGATTGCGTGCTTCCGCTGGCAGGACACGGCCGCCGGCAAGGTCGATATCCCGGATGCGTTTGTTTCTCTCCATAGCTTCATGAGATTGCCAGGGCTGCACTTGGGGTGTTACACCCACGATCACAGCCACCGCTTCCGAAACGGCCTTGGCCCTGTCATTTGCCAGGAGAAGGTTGCGATAGTCGCTGAATTTCTTGAAATGAGCGGAACTTGCGAAACCCCGCACTTTAAGGTTTCCGACCTCGCAGCCTCTGTAGACCTCGAAGTTTTCTCGCAGCCTATCCTCCTCGGCTCGGGAGATGACCGATGAGTTGTTCGCGAAGAGAATCGGTATCGCGAAGGCTGTCCCGCGGGGCGGTGCTGGCGGATCGTAAGCAATCGTTTCGCGTGAAACGATGTTGCCGACGCCGGGAAAGGCAGCACTTACCAGCCCAATAAAAGACGCTGCAAGCAGCCCTGAAACAAAGAAGGGCCAGAAGGGCTTATCGACCCACGACTTGGGCCAGCGCAACCATGCAAGCGCAATTGTGATTATCGCCAACCCAGCCGAAAGCAGGAACAGAAGGGGATTGATCCTCACCGGAACGGGATTGACTTCCCCGAAAAAAAGTCCGTGTTCCGCAAGCCAACGCGCGAGTCCGGCCAGCGGGATGATCAGCAGCCATCCAACCCAGGCCTCCCAGGGCCTTTTCGGGTTTTTTGCGTTGGCAGCTTCTTCGGAAATATCAGTTCCCCCGCCGCTTGCTGACAATCGCGAAAAGCTGTTGCTTTGGCGACGTCAGGACACCGAACACCGTCTTATCCTTCCAGCGCACCGTGCCTGGTTCAACGGTGAACGACCTTTCAAGGCAAGTGACCCTGCAACACGCATTATCCTTGACCCAGCTCGTGATCTTCGTCTTCGCATCGCCATCGACGCTGGCTGAAAGCGCGTCAGTTTCCAGAACCCATATTGCCTGAGGAATGAGGCGCAAGGCGCCATCGGTCGGCCCCTGGCCAGCGAAAAATCTCCGCACCGCAGGCATGGGAAGGCGCGAGGCTGCGTCCAATAGCGGATTGGAAAGCCAAGGGCGTTCAAGCTCCACTTCCAGCGCCCTTGGAAATGTCCTGATATCCGCAGGCACGGTTTCCGCCCCGCTGAGCTGCGAGACGCTGCCTGTGCAGCGTCCGTTCTGTTCGAGCGTGACTGCTTTGCGCCCCCAATCGCCTTCCACATCAAAATCAGGCGTGGTGGTGACGGGAAAAGGGGCGAAATCCAATCCCTGATCCTCCCGTACCCCTTCATATTCCTGCCGCGCTGCCTTGAGGAGGCCGGCAGTGCCTTTTGGGAGGGTTTCAGGCGCATTTGCCGAAATTTGCTCCAGTGTGCGGAGGAGCTGATCGTAGCTCACTTGAAGCGGTATACCGATGAAGCGCAAGGCGGGCTGTTCCGCGACCGAGAGATGCGCGACTTGGTCTATCGTTGCGGCCCGGGAGTCTTCCGTTACGGGCAAGAGAAGCCCGCTGCTTGCGACCCTGTGCACGGCAATTCCTGTGCGATCGGCGCCATATTTGAGGGCGAGTTGCTTTTCGACCGCTTCGTTATCGCTTGTGATTTCCCAATTGCCGCTGGCAAGATGGGAACTCAGCGTCCCAAAGTGCTGCCAAAAGGGCAAGGAAATCAATACCCCTGCCATGATGCAAAGCGTGGCGATGAGCGATCTTGGGAATGCACGAAGAACCGAGACACTCGGCATGCCAGCTCTCCCTTATTGAGCCGGTGCGGTGGGCGCAGGAGCCTCGGAAACGGTTGGTTCAGTGATAATCGCGAGAATGACCGGAACATCCGTATTCGTCGAACGTCCGTATTTGCCTTGGGCTTCGTTATATTCTCGACGAAATTGCGTCGAGCCACCGCCACCGCCAATACTCCAAGGACCTATACGCACGCCGCCACTTCCACTGGAATTTTTGCGGAACTCGTTGAGGTTCGTTTCGTCGAGTTGGGCCATGAATACGACTCGGCGAGCAACGACCGCCCCCTTTACCAAGCGCGGGATCTGGCCATCAGGGCCAAATATGCGCTTGCCCTTCATAGGGCTGGTGTCCTTGAGTGTGAGGGCACCGCGATCAATTGCCTGCAGCAGATCGGCATCCCACCAGGAACCCGGTCCTAGGGAAATATAGGTGAGATTGCAAAACCGCAGCGTTACGCTCTGATCCGCAGTCTTGAGGACGTTGCTATATTCGCTTGAACCACCGCCACCGCCGATCGAGAAGAACGATCCGCCCCAAGAGCCATTGGCGTTCCAATTGGAGGAACGCGTCTCCTGCGACGACATACTCGATTTTAATGCGATTTCGTCCCAGCCCTTGCCATCGTCGGCGCAATCGTCCTTGATGGCTTTCAAGGTAGCGAAGCCGCCATCGTAATCAAAAGTTCCAACTTGGTCGCTTTGAGCCCCAGCGATTTCCTCGCGAATGGCCCTTACGGCTTTCCCGTACTGACTCGCCGCCGGCGCATATTTCTGTAGTTCACGGGCGGCTGTGTCGAGACGGTTCTGCACGTCCAGCATGTCTTTGCCGTATTGCTTACGAAACCGGAGTTTAGCCCGCGCGGTGACGGGTTCCTTGCGTCGCTCAAGATCAGCAGCGTATTTGTCCCAGCGTGAGTTGTATGTGTCTAAGCGCGTCCAATAAAGCTGCAAGACGTCGTCATATGCTTTGGACGCAGCATCAAACTTCGCCTGTTGGTCTGCTGGCACATCCGGCAGGTTCACATCCAGCACATAGTCCGAATATATCTTGTGAAGTCTCCGCTTCATTCGGCCGGGGTCTATGCTGAAAACTTCATCCGGAATCGCACCCGCCATATTCTGGAGCTCGATCAGGGACTCTTCGTCTTGATTTGCCCAAGTTGCCGGTACAATTACCTTTAGGGCATGAACCTGTTCGAAAGACGTGTTCGCGGGAAGCACTTTTTCAAACTTATCCCACACAACATCATAAGCTTGCTCATCGAGCGTCTTTACCTGTGACGATGCCGCCTTTGGTATTGATGCCAATAACGATAGGCAAACCCCTCCCAAAACTCCGCACCGGGCCATTATGATCACTCCCCCCTTGTAAAGACTCGTCTTTGATACTACAAAATAAAGACCGGCGGAAGCCGAAATTAACCATGATTTTGATGCTAAGCATTCTGTCGACGATTCGCTTGCGGACTTATTTCACTCGTTGAAGGTGATCGTCGAGCTTAGGATGCGGGGCACGGATACCGTCAATGCGAATATTTACCTCCGAGACGCGCAATTTTTCCTTCGCCCCGTCAATACCCTCTCATTGATGCTCAGCGCTAAGCAGTCGCGAATTCAGCCGCCCTGCCAAGAAAAGGCGACCTCGATGGGCAGCTTCCGTCAGGGCGAGAGGTTAACCAGAGGAGAGATGGGCGACGGGCTCTGGTCGATGCCAGCTGCTTCATCCATCGCTAGCGAATGTGCACTTCGTAACCCTGACCCTTGGAGGTTGCCGGATCATCCATTCCCGTCCTTTAGGACTCCGGGCGTCACCGTTACTTTTTTCGCACAAATTTTCGAAAAATCTTCAAAACTGGGTGACATGCTCGTCAAGTATAGCCCTCCCCATACCCTCGCCGTGGTACCATGCTGCCCGGCCGATGTTGCGTGATAGCCTTCAGACATCGAAAAAATTCTGCGGCGTCGTCACATTCGACACCTAGACTAAACTGCCGGCGATAACCTCGCCATCGTGCGCCGAACCTGCTCGCCATGCCACCGGCCGCCCGATGGTGCCGGTATGCCGCGATCGTTCAGCGCTACGGCAATTGCGCGCGAACCCTCAATCCCCGACGCCACAACCTCACTTATCACATACGCCACGGCATCCGCCCGTTGCGTTGCCAGCTCAGCCCTGTTCAATGCACTCTGGCGAGCCGCCTGCCCAGCATAGGCGATAAGCCCCGCCGCTCCATTCGGGTTGCCCAGCCGCTTCCCTCGGGCTTTAGCAGCCTGCAATGCAGCCTTCGTCCGCTGGCTGATCATCTCACGTTCGTGTTCGGCAATGGCAGCGAGCAGATGCAAAGTGAGACGGTTGGCATGCGGCATGTCACACGCGAGGAAGTCTACGCCGCCATCCATCAAGTTCGCTATAAATGCGACATTGCGCGCCAGCCGGTCCAACTTGGCGATCACGAGGGTAGCACGGTGCAGCTTGCATGCGGCCAGCGCGGCGGCAAGCTGTGGTCGGTCTGCTTTCCGGCCGGATTCAACCTCGACATATTCCGCAACCAGCGTGTGACCGCCGCTGGTAATGTGCGCTGCCACTGCTGCCCGCTGTGCCTCCAGGCCAAGCCCTGACGCCCCTTGCCGGGCTGTCGATACGCGCAGATATGAGATCATCAGCATGTCAGGCTTCAGCCCTCTTTAAGTGAGACACCGCAACCCAAACGGGGGATTGGGCTGCGGTGTCAGTCACCGGTTGCTGATAAGCCTGCTGCGGGCGGCACGACCTCAAGGAATGCATTGCGGATGCAGCCCGAGATGTAGCCAGTACACCATTGCGGGTCCTTCGGCTGGGCCTTGGGGTGCAGGAAGCTGCAATCTGCCATATCGGCGATCAGTTCACGGCGGGTTATCTCGCCCTTCATCCCGACCAGCGCCACGATGGACGCTGCGACGGTGTTGGGATTGGGGCTTATTCTGCCAAGCTTGATCACCTGCCCGCCCACATCCCGGCTTGGCTTCCGATAGCCGGCAGCCTTGCGACGGGCCAGAAGTGCACGCAGGTCAGCTTCATCGTCCTCGGTCCAGGGTAGGTCGGGACCGTACACCTCGGCCTTTGCGAGTGCATCGGGTGCGGAGCCGACACGAGACGCCTTGCTCCTATTATTCGATGTCTTGCCTTTGGCCTTGGTCTTAGTTGCTGCCCTGGCGGGTTTCGCCTCAGCTGCCTCATCTGGCGCCTCAGCAACTGCCTCGGCTGGATTTGGTGAGGCAATGACGGTATCCATCGTTCATCTCCTTGATATTGGGAGACATTCGATGGCAGGATGGGCAAAGATCGCAAGTGATCGCGGACATACCAGAAGGTATCGAGTCGCCAGTCTGAAGTGCCTCAAGCCGGCGGCAGCCGGATGGGCCGATTCGAATCAATTCAAGCGCATTCATGTGCGTCTGCGTTTAGGCGTATGGCTGGTGCGTTTTATTGCGGCATGCCACGAGGCCTCGATTCACCCCAAAATTTCGGCTAATTCCCGAATTGTTCTTGACATTATCACAGTTGTTCGATATCATCCGCAAGTAATGTTGTCCTCCGGTGGTTAACATATACTATATGTTAGCCAGAAATTTATTTCGATCAAGACTGTATTTGTGATCTGATACATCCCATATTCAGCGCACCTCTTAAGGAGATGTGTTGATGGAAAATCCTGTTGAGTTCACGCCATACAGTGAGATCAAGTTCGGCAGTCACGACTGCGATTATCTGAGTCAGTTAGACCATTATCGCCGCGCGTTTGGCAGCGCCGTCCGCGTTAAGGTCCTCAAATTCGCCAAGGAGGAGCGGACGGGCGATTCGCAACATTCCCTCGAACCGTCCCCGGTTGAAGGACGTTCCGCGCCGAACGCCGAGGAAAAGCACCGGATTCTAAGCAAGGGGCGCCCTGAAAGCCCTAGGGAAAAGCAAAACAAGCGGATCATCGCGCAGCTTCTGGAATGGGATCCAGAGGAAGATGAGCTCTCCCAAATCGAAAACCTGTTTGCCGATGATGCGATCTATGATCGCGTGGGCGTGGAGATCCTACGCGGGAGGGGTGCCATCATCCAGATGTGGCTCAAGCATCGGCCGATGGGCCCGTTCAGCAAGGAGCAGATGATCGTGCGGTCGGTGGATAGTTCTGGTGAACGGATCTTCGTAGAGCAAAATCACCAAACTTACCGCGAGAAGGATGGTAGCTTGGTGAGCTTCATAGGGATCATGGCTGCCTTCCGCATCCGCAATGGGCAAATCTACGAATGGAAGGACTATTACGCTCCGCCTTATTTCATTGACGAGTCAAACTCATAACATACTGGAAATATGCAACGTCACGTGCCGGGGCTGCCGAGCCCCGGCAAAGGTTACGTTGCAAGTCATTTTGGCTTGTAACGACGTTAACCGTAATCACTGGATCGCCAGCGGCTTTCGCCTGATCCGGGACCATGGGCATCGACTGGACGTCATTCCACCCGATTGCCGGACACGCGGCAGTCGTCCCTTACGGATTGCCGTCAATGACCCAGCCGTTTACAGGTGGGCGGGCTGCTAATCAGTCCACCCGCTCAACTTCGCCTGAGCTGGTATCGATGCGATAAGTCGCCTTGCCTGCGCCGCTGCGATATTCAGTGCATTTAACCATCAACGCCCCGCCTTCCGTCCAGCTGCTGCGGACCCGTGCGCATAGCTGACCGGACATGTTGATCATGAGTGCCAAGCTTTCGTTGGGATTTTCCATCAGCTTGTTGGCGGTGGCATGGACCACCGCCTCCTCGCTGGAGCGCTTAGCTTTCGAAGGTGCAGGCGGTGGATCACTTGGGCTTTCCAGGCTTTCGGCGGCACGTTCCATCATTTCCGCCGTAGCCGGGTCCGGCTTCTCAACGGCCGGGTGGAAGAGCTGACTTGGTCGCCAGCTGAAATAATCAGCCAGGTCAAATGCGAATAGGCCGACCGTGACGATCAACCCGATCCAGATCGCTATGATAACCGGTGTGCTTGGACCAACGTCTTTGCCGTTCAAGGCACATGTGGGGCATGGTTCCGCTTGATAGTTGAGCGGACCGTTGCAGCTTGAGCAAACCCATTGCGCTTCTGATATTGAAGCCTGCAGCTTGTGCTGAATCTGATGAAGGTCGAGCGCTGGTGTTGGGGCAGTTGCCTTAGGCCCACCAAAGCTGCTGATTTCACCACAGCGCTGGCACAGCCATTTCAGCTCATATTCCTTGAGCTTTTGCTGATGCTCACGCGCTTCGGCCATGAAGAGAGGAGATACAAGCCCGCCCGACGCAAGCACCAGAATGAGCCAAACCCACCACGGTAAGCCTACGGATATGCAGCCATAGGTTGCCAACCCCGCCAGAACGAGGAAGAGGACGCCGCTGTTATATTTACCTGCCGGTGGCGCTACGCGCATCGCCAGCAGTGATTGCGACGTTCCCCTTGATTTTGCCGCACCGACTCCCACCCCACCGCCGTCTAGCCCGGCACCAACTGTAACCGCGTTGATGTCGCTGGTACCAGCCTCGTGCGCCAGGCTGGCCTTGACCGTGTCAGTTGCCCCGCATTTCGGGCATTGCTTGCTCATCTTCGCCCCCATCCGACAGGGCGGTGTTCGCTTGACCGATGCCGCCCCTATGTCCGCTTGGGGCGACGGCCGAAGCCGGATGTTAGTAACCCGCTGAAGCAACGAGCGCGCACGTCTTTACCGGCAAGCCGGCTGGACATCCACGTGCGCCACCCGGCCTCCGAAAAATCGGCGACCGAGGTGCTTCAAGAGAGGTTACTACGCCCCACCTCCCGGCTTTCACGGGAAGCGGGCAATGTTTAGGGCGCGATCATCCGCGTTGGCAAGTGATCGATGGTCGCAGTGTTCCGGAAGCGTTTCGATCCGAAACAGGCATTGCCGAAAGTCGGTAGGATGACGGCTGGGTGATGTGTTGATCCGCCATCGTGCGATACTGCATGACTTGGGGTTAGATATTGAGCGCTGATGATGCGTCCCGATCTTCCATAGCATTCGCAACGCCTACGATATGCCCCCTTATGCGCCCTACGGCAATTGACCGCCGATGCGGGAGCGTCCCGTAATTGGATTTAGATCTTCAGTTATATAGCGGCTCAGCCTTGCTCCGATAACTTTGGTAGTGCATCAGAGCGCCGGGCAGGGGACACCGAGTTGAATCACCAGTCGCTTTCAAATTTCATCTGGTCTGTAGCCGACTTACTGCGCGGCGATTACAAGCAATCGGAATATGGCCGGGTAATTCTGCCCTTCACGGTCCTGCGCCGGCTGGATTGCGTGCTGGAACCGACCAAAGCCGTCGTCCTCAAGGAAGCCGAGGCAGGCCGTCCCGATCCGTTTCTGCTACGCGCGGCGGCGCAAAGCTTCTTCAATCGCAGCTCGCTCAATCTCGCCAAACTGGTTGGCGATCAGGACCATATTGGCACCAACCTGCTCTCCTACATTCAGGGCTTCTCGCCTGAGGTACGAGACATTTTCGAACAGTTCGAGTTCGCAGCGCAGATCGACCGGTTGTCCAAGAACGGCCTGCTTTATCAGGTGACGGAGCGTTTCGCCCGGATCGATCTCCACCCGGCCAAAGTGGACAATAACCAGATGGGTCTCGCTTTCGAGGAGTTGATCCGCAAGTTTGCGGAAATCTCGAACGAAACGGCCGGTGAGCATTTCACCCCGCGTGAAGTCATCCGGCTAATGGTGAACCTGCTGTTCGTCGAAGATGATGATGTGCTGTCTAAGGCCGGTGTCGTTCGGTCCATATATGATCCGACCGCTGGTACGGGGGGGATGTTGTCGATCGCCGGCGAATATCTGCACGAGCACAACCCGCAGGCCCAACTTACGATGTCGGGGCAGGAACTGAATCCCGAGTCCTACGCGATTTGCAAGGCGGACATGTTGATCAAGGGGCAGGACATCGCCCGCATCGTTCAGGGCAACACCCTGTCCGACGATGGCCACCACGGCCAGACGTTCGACTACATGCTTTCCAACCCGCCCTTCGGCGTCGAGTGGAAAAAGGTGCAAAAGGAGGTGGAGGACGAGCACAAGCGGCTGGGTCACGCCGGCCGCTTCGGCCCCGGCCTGCCGCGCGTGTCGGATGGATCGCTGCTGTTCCTGATGCACCTGCTTTCCAAGATGCGGCCGTGGACCGAGGGCGGCTGCCGATTCGGCATTGTCCTCAATGGATCACCCTTATTCACGGGTGGGGCTGGAAGTGGGGAAAGCGAGATCCGCCGTCATGTGCTGGAGAGCGATCTGGTGGAGGCGATCATCTCCCTGCCCACCGATATGTTCTATAACACGGGCATAGCCACTTATGTCTGGATTCTGTCCAACAGAAAACCAGCCGAACGCGCCGGCAAGGTGCAGTTGATCGACGCCAGCTCCTTCTGGCGGAAGATGCGGAAATCACTGGGCAGCAAGCGCAAGGAGATGAGCGAACAGCAGATCGCCGATGTCACCCGGGTGTTCGGCTCTTTCGTCGAGGCCGACTTGGCCACCGGGCTGAACGCTGACGGCAAGGAGGTGGCGCGCGAGATCGTGCTTGCCGGTGATGACGCCCCAGCCGCGCCGGAAGGCGGCAAGATCAAGCTGGCCCCGCTCTCCCGCATCTTCGATAACAAGAGCTTCGGCTATCGCACCATCACGGTGGAACGTCCCCTGCGCGACGAAGCGGGCAATGTAGTGCTGGGCCAGCGCGGCAAGGCCAAGGGCAAGCCCCAACCGGACAGCAGCTTGCGCGATACCGAGAATGTGCCGCTGGCCGAGGACGTGGAGGCCTATTTCGCCCGTGAGGTGAAGCCTCACGCGCCCGAGGCATGGATCGACCATGCCAAAACCAAGATCGGCTACGAAATCCCGTTCAACCGGCATTTCTATGTGTTCGAACCGCCCCGGCCATTGGCGGAAATCGATGCCGATCTGGCCGAAGTGACGGGGCGTATTCAGGCCTTGCTACGGGATCTGGCGGCGTGAGCTTTCCGGCATATCCAGATTACAAGGATAGCGGCGTTGCTTGGTTGGGTGAGGTGCCAGGGCACTGGGAGCTTACCCGCGTGGGTGCAAGGTTCTGTGAGCGGCGCGAGAAGGTAAGCGACACCGACTTTCCTCCTCTGTCTGTAACTAAGAACGGCATCGTCCCGCAACTCGATACCGCCGCAAAGACAGACGACAATGATAATCGCAAGTGCGTCTTGGCGGGCGATTTCGTCATTAACAGCCGGTCTGATCGCAAAGGCTCGTCCGGCTTGTCTGATCTTGATGGGTCGGTTTCCCTTATCAATACGGTAATACGGCCCGACGAAGGATTGGATGGGGGCTTTGTCCACCACATGTTTCGGTCAGTGGCGTTTCAGGAAGAGTATTACCGCTACGGCAAGGGTATCGTCGCCGACCTTTGGAGCACCAACTACGGTGAAATGAAGGCGATCTGCCTGGCGGTCCCGCCCCTTGCCGAGCAAACCGCCATCGCCGCCTTCCTCGACCGGGAGACGGCGAAGATCGATGCGCTGGTGACGGAGCAGGAGCGGTTGATCGCGCTGCTGAAGGAAAAGCGGCAGGCGGTCATATCCCACGCCGTCACCAAGGGCCTCAACCCCAACGCCATCATGAAAAACAGCGGCATCCCATGGCTCGGCGAAATCCCTGCACATTGGGATGCAACTGCACTTAAGCGCCTGTGCAATAAGATTACCGACGGCGCGCACATTTCGCCCGAGACAGAAGGCGGCACGCGAGCCTTTGTCTCGACAAAGGACGTATCGGAGGACGGGATCAATTTTGAGGGGTGCCTACTGACGTCAGAAAGCAGTTATGAGTATCTCGTCCGCACAGGCTGTCAGCCTGTCGAAGGTGACGTTTTGTTTAGCAAGGACGGAACCATCGGTCGAACAGTGGTTGTCCGAGAGGCAAGGGACTTCGTAGTTGCATCATCGCTGATCATCATCCGGCCATGCCCCTCCGAACTCGATGCAGATTTCTTGGACTACCTTTGCCAATCTTCAGTCGTGACGGCTCAGGTTGAGAGCTTTGTGAAAGGAGCAGGTCTTCCGCGCTTGTCGATCCAGAATCTGCTTCGCGTAATTGGAGTATTTCCGCCAATTTCGGAACAAAGATTGATAGCTGAATGGCTGTCCGAACTGCTGGGTGAGTTCAAGTTGTTGATGGGCGAAGCCCAATTTGCCATCACCCTGCTTCAAGAGCGCCGCGCTGCGCTGATATCCGCCGCCGTAACAGGCAAGATTGACGTGCGTGGCGTGATTTTGCAGAGCAATGTCGTATCTGTCGAGAGCGCCCGACGATCATCCCTGCCGCCGCTGCGAGCCGTAGTAGGAGCATACTCCATTCGCGAACTTGGGCCGATGGGGCGCATGGCAGTGATGAAGGCAGGATATCTCGCCGAAGCGCACGCCGGATTTGAGGATCTGAAAGGGACATATGAGCGCTACGCCGCCGGTCCATATGACCAAAGCCTGATTGCGGCCATGGAGCGTGGAGCTGGGGAAATCTGCGCCATCGTAACCAGCGAGCCCCAAGACGAGCGCAAGTCGGTCACTTATGTTGTTCCCAAGGGCTATCAGCCTCCCTCCGACGCATTGTCGGCATTGGTTGGAGAAGACCGGGCGGAGAGATTTCTCGCGTTACTGTCCTTGCTCAAGGGTATCGGCAGGGACGGTGTAGAAGCGGCGGCCACGCTTTATGCGGTGTGGAATGATCTGCTCGCCGCCGGAAAAGCGGCCGATGATGACGCCATCTGCAACGGCGTTCTCAATGACTGGCACCCTGAAAAGGCCAAGAAGTTCAAGCGCGCCGATCTGGATCATTGGCTAGATTGGATGCGCCGCAACGACCTCGTGCCCGATGGCTCGGCACCGCGAACCGATAACCAAGGAAAATTGTTCGCATGAGCAGCGGGAGCCTGACCTGATGGCGATCTATGCCCTTACCAACGAACAGCTTGTTCCCGTTTCGGCGACCAGCTTCACCGCCGAGAATATCCATGAGCGGCGGCATATCCAGCAATTGCTGAAAGCCAACATCGCAGTGCTCGACGAGGGCCTGATGGTGATCGCCGAGGAGTTCGGCGAATGGGTGGACAGTTCCCGGCGGATCGACCTGCTGTGCATCGACACGGATGCCAACCTTGTGGTCGTCGAACTGAAACGCACCGAGGATGGCGGGCACATGGAGCTGCAGGCTCTGCGCTACGCGGCCATGATCTCTGCCATGACGTTCGAACAATTGATCGAAACCCACGCCCGCTATCGTAATTCCAGCCAACCAGACCATGACGGGGCGCAGGCGGCAATTCTCGATTTCCTCGGCTGGGCCAGCCCGGATGAGGACCAGTTTGGCCAAGACACGCGCATCATCCTGGCGTCAGCCAATTTCAGCAAGGAATTGACAACGGCAGTCCTGTGGCTGCTGGATCGGGGCATCGATATTCGGTGTGTGCGGCTACAGCCCTATCGCATGGCCGATAGCTCCATCCTGCTCGATGTGCAGCAATTGATCCCCCTGCCCGAAACCGCCAGCTTCCAGACCCAGATCGGCGTCAAGCGTCAGGCCGAGAGGAAGAACCGCAGCGAGCGGCATGATGAGCGAATGGAGTTTTGGGCGGTTCTGTTGGAGTTGGCCGCCCAGCACTCTCCTCTTCATGCCGGCCGCAAACCGACAAAAGAGAATTGGATCTCAGCGTCAGCCGGAAAACACGGATGCACATTTAATTACACCATCCGTCAGCGTGACTCTCAGGTTCACCTCTGGATCGCAGACGACGAAACTGTTTTTCGCCAGCTTGAGGCCGAAAAGGCCCAGATCGAACAGGATTTCGGCCGCCCACTGATCTGGAAAAAGGAGGAAGGCCAGAAAGGCACTCTGATTGGCGCGCTGGTTGATGGCGGATACCGCTCAGACCGGGAGAACTGGCCGAAGGTTCAGCGCAATCTCGTCGATGCGATGGTGAAGCTTGAGCAAGTGCTGAAACCGCGTCTGGAACGACTGGGGTAGGACTGTCGCATGAGCCTCCACAAGGAAGTCAGCTTCGAGGACGAAATCTGCGCGGACCTTTCGGCGGGTGGCTGGCTGTACGAAGACAGATCTGCCGGCCGTTATGATCGCACCCGCGCGCTCTTTCCCGAAGATGTGCAGGCGTGGCTGCAAGCAACCCAGCGGCAGGCGTGGGAGGCACTGACCAAGGCGCATGGGCCGGCCGCGCTCGATGTGTTGTGCGACCGCCTGCGCAAATCGCTCGATGATCGCGGCACGCTGGACGTCTTGCGCTATGGCGTCGAACTGATCGGGGTAAAGGGGCTGGTCAGCTTGGCGCAATTCGCTCCGGCCTCCGGCATGAACCGGGACATCGTAGCGCGGTATCAGGCCAACCGTCTGCGCGTGGTGCGGCAGTTGCATTATTCCAAAGCCAATGAGAACTGCATCGACATTGGCCTTTTCTTAAACGGGATTCCTGTCGCCACCGCCGAGTTGAAAACCGATTTCACGCAGTCGGTTGGCGATGCAATCGACCAATACAAGTTCGACCGTCCCCCTCGTGGCGAGCCGCTACTGGCCTTCTCGACTGGCGCGCTCATCCACTTCGCCGTCAGCAATCGCGATGTGATGATGACTACCAAGCTGGAAGGCGGTGCTACGCGCTTCCTGCCCTTCAATCGGGGCAATCTTGGCGGTGCGGGCAATCCCATCGGCGGCCCTGGCCATCCGACCGACTATTTATGGCGGGAAGTCTGGCAGCGCGATGGTTGGCTCGAAATCATCGGCCGCTACATGATCGCCCGGCGCGACAAAAAGAAACAGATCAGCGGGATCATCTTCCCGCGCTACCATCAGCTTGATGCTACGCGCCAATTGCGGGCGCAGGTAAGATTGGAAGGGGCTGGCGGTCGTTTCCTAATTCAGCACAGCGCCGGATCGGGGAAGACAAACTCCATTGCATGGGCCGCCCATTTCCTGGCCGATCTACACGACGATCAGGATGATAAGATTTTCTCAAGCGTCATCGTTGTGTCCGACCGCAATGTGATTGATGCCCAGTTGCAGGAAGCCTTGTTCGAGTTCGAACGGACCAAAGGCGTTGTTGCCACCATCACCAGCGACGGCGGGAGCAAGAGCGCGGCACTGGCAGTGGCGCTGGACGCAGGCAAGAAAATCATTGTCTGCACCATGCAGACGTTCCCCTTTGCTCTTGAAGCAGTGCGGGAACGTGCGGCCACGCAGGGCAAACGCTTTGCCGTGATCGCCGACGAGGCCCACAGCAGCCAGGCCGGGGAAGCCGCCGCAAAACTCAAGGCTGTGTTGACGCCAGAGGAAATCGAGGAAATCAGCGACGGCGGGGAAATCAGCTCCGAAGATCTTCTGGCCGCACAGATGGCCGCGCGCGCTTCTGCGGACGGTGTGACCTATGTTGCGTTCACTGCGACGCCGAAGACGAAAACGATGGAACTGTTCGGCCGCCGGCCCAATTCCAATCTTCCCGCCAGCGAGACGAACAAGCCCACGCCGTTCCATGTCTATTCGATGCGGCAAGCGATCGAGGAGGGCTTCATCCTCGATGTGCTGAAGAATTACACGCCCTATCGGCTGGCTTTCAAGCTGGCCAACGGGGGCAAGGAATGGGACGACCAGGAGGTGGAGAAGAGCGCGGCCATGAAGAGCATCATGCGCTGGGTCCGCCTCCACCCCTACAACATCGCGCAGAAAGTGCAGATTGTTGTCGAGCACTTCCGCGAGAACGTAGCCCCGTTGCTGGACGGCAAGGCGAAGGCGATGGTCGTGCTGGGCAGTCGGCTGGAGGCTGTGCGCTGGCAAATCGCCATCGAGAAATACATAAAATCGCAGGGCTACAAGATGGCCACGCTGGTGGCCTTTTCCGGGGAAGTGAACGATCCCGAGGGCACGGGAGAGCCGCTGTCGGAAACCAGCGCCAGACTCAATCCCGGTCTGAGAGGCCGGGACATCCGCGATGCTTTCACCGACGAGGATTGCAAGATCCTGCTAGTGGCCAACAAGTTCCAGACCGGCTTTGACCAGCCGCTCCTCTGCGGCATGTATGTTGATCGGCGGCTGGCCGGCATTCAGGCGGTGCAGACGCTATCGCGTCTCAACCGCGCCCATCTGGGCAAGGATACCACCTATATCCTCGATTTCGTGAACAGTTCGGAGGAGGTACTCAAGGCCTTCCGGCAATACTACGAGACGGCGGAGATCGAAGCCACAACCGATCCTAACCTGATTTTCGACCTACGTGCCAAGCTTGATGCTTCCGGTCACTACGATCAATACGAAATTGACCGGCTGGTGAGGGTAGAACTCGATCCCGCTGCGACACAAAGCCAGTTGATTGCGGCGCTTGAACCTGTGGCCCAGCGTCTCCTGCATCTGTTCAAGGATGCCCAGGAACGATTGATGGCAGCGCGGGATAAAGTAGCAAAAGATGAAGCTCGCGACGAAATGAACGCCCTGATCCTGTTCCGCAGCGACATGGGCGGGTTCGTTCGTATCTACACCTTCTTGTCACAGATTTTTGATTATGCCAGCACCGAAATCGAAAAGCGCTTCTTGTTCTACAAACGCCTGATCCCGCTGTTGCAATTTGGTCGCGAACGCGAAGGCGTGGATTTGTCCGGCGTGAAGCTTACCCACCATAACCTTAAAAATCAGGGCAAGCGAAACCTTTCGATCGGAGGCGATTCCGTATTGTTGCCACCGATTACGGGTATCGGCTCGGGGAGCGTCCAAGACAAGGAGAAGGCCCAACTGGCGGAAATCATCGCTAAGGTGAACGATCTGTTCGAAGGCGAACTTACCGACGACGACCAGCTGATCTACGTGAACAATGTGATTAAAGGTAAACTGCTGGAGTCCGAAGTCTTGCGGGTTCAGGCGCAGAACAACACCAAGGCACAGTTCGCCGCATCGCCGACATTATCGAGCGAAATCCTCAATGCGGTTATGGATGCGCTCGCCGCGCACGAGATGATGAGCAGCCAAGCTCTGCGGAGTGAAAGTATTCGTAGGGGCTTGAAGGAAATCCTGCTCGGCCCAGGTGAACTATATGAAACCCTACGCAAGGGGTGATTGTAATGGCTATGCGGTATGCCCCGCTGCGGCTAGTGTATACCGCCGTCGCTCGGCAAGACCCGCTAATATCTGAAATGAAGCAGCTGTTCTTAGCTTCCTGCCAGCCATCGTATGACCACAATTGGGCACAAAGCTCTTCGAGCGGCTTTTAGGGCGATCTCGATATCTTCCCCCATGCTGCCTACCTTGTTCCCATTTTTCGTCTGTAGCTTGGCCAAGGGCTTTCGAGTGGGATAATGGGCTTCATGCTACGAAAACGTATTCTGCCACGGCCGAGTTCCGGTTGGATGTAACCACCGAGACAAATCTGCCCTTGGACGCAATCGACTGCTGAACACCCGGCCCGGGATGGCTCCAGTTGCTAAAACGATCAGCTGCAGCAATAAAAAAATTAGCCGGAACGTGATTGACAAGATCTGCATGAAAATTGTGATCTGATCCGTGGTGTGGAAGGGTCAACGTGACGACCTCGCTTAACAGCCTTCCATAGTGGGCCAGGAATGCTTTTCGTCTGACCGGCGAGGCCAGTGCTGCATCTCCGGTGGCAAGCCACGCCAATGGGGTAGACCGCTGATCTGCCTCCCAGCTTCCAAAGCGCGCAATGAGTCGCGTTTGTAATCCTGCCGCCGCATTGCTGCTCGGCCCAGAATACAGGCACAGCGACGTTACGTTGAGGTCCTTGTTCACCGCCGCGTAAGCTGCCCTCAATGCAGCAGTTCGGTTTGTAAGCAAGCCTTGCACGTTGGTGGTTGATTTTAACCAGGAGGCCAACTTGCGGCTTGACATGCCTATCTCGGCGCCGAGCGCATTGAAAAATAGCTTGCGATCCGAGGCGGCTGTTGGATCAACAAACGGCGCCAACAACCAGCTTAGATAGGGCGCCCCTGATACAGCCATCAGGGCCATTGTGTCGGGAATCACGTTAACCTTTGCCGAAAGCCCGCCGTCAGCAGAGGGGGCAACAGTGCGGTATCGACCCCGACCGACGAGCTTCCAAGGCAATGTTTCAGCGGTTTGATCAAGCCACCAATCACCGCCGACGGGCATCGGCGGCTCACCATCGCTTCCTGGCGCACCGCCACCGTTACCTCGTTCAACAAAGATTATGCGTTCCGGACCAAAGCGCGACAGGGCTGCAGCAGGGTCAACGATGAACGACTGATAAAATTTATCAGCTGCAGAGGCACGATCTTCTGTTGCTGTCCGCGCATACGCCATCAGTCGATCACGAACATCAAGGAGCGGCAAGATGATCGTGCGCACACGTAGGCCGGACCCTCGGTCCAGCAGGCGGGTTAGCCCGTTTATGTGATCAGCATGAGCGTGAGAGATGAAGAGGACATCGACAACCGAGTTCGGACCGACCTGCATTATATGGGCGTCGATACAGGCCGAGCGGCTTTTGCCGTATCTCGCCATTGCTCCACAATCGTAGATGTAGCGCAGCTTGACCTGATCGTCCTCTTTCAGATGCCCCGTATGAAAAAACCCTTGGCCAACCGCGTGCTGAACTCGCGTGTTGATGAACGTCATTATGCCCCCTGAATGCCTCCGAGGCGCTCTTAATGACTTCCGCGAGGAGGGTGAAGAGGCTGCCAATCGAGGCGCGCTCAACAGCTCTGATTTTTTCGCCGTTGTTACCCATAAGTTACCCACGACGGCCCAGCTCAGGCCTCACAAGCCCGATCAGACCATCTAACTTGCTGCTTTTCCTATGGGAAACTGGAGCGGGCGAAGGGATTCGAACCCTCGACCCCAACCTTGGCAAGGTTGTGCTCTACCCCTGAGCTACGCCCGCTCTGGCGTTTCGCTGCACGGCGGCAACGATTGGGTGCGCGCTCATAGCGCGCATGGCAAGTGGCGGCAAGGGCCGTTTTGTTCAGCTTCGACAGGGCAACCTTCCGGTGCCTTTTGGCTCAGCGGATCGTGATCCCGGGTCCGCTCGCTTCAATCTCAAGCGCAAAATGACCCGTCGGTAATAATATGGGCAAAGTGGACCGTGATCGTGCGACGAATGGAAAGTGCCGCTTGGGCATCGACCGGATCGGGAAGCACTGCGCATCGACGATGCGGGGATCTTGGTCGTGAGCCCGCCGCGGGATCAACTACTCAATTGAGGCTACGACTCTCACGTTATTCTATAGAGTGTATCAATAGGTAAAGGGCGGTCGTTTCGTCCCTCATTTGGACATTGTTAACTACGATCGAAGGTGGCGGCCGCTCGCACGCCACGTAAGCATGGTGACGAGCCAGCTCGCCACGCTGCTGGCGCACGAGCCGGGGGCATCGGGGGACCTCCCGGCTCGACCACTAAGCGCTGGTTCAATGCCGAGCGACGATAACAGCTTGCAAAGGATAGGATTTGGCCAACCATGAGGTACGAAAGCTCCACCTCTCATAAAGCCGCTCACGATCCGCTCGAGGTGCAATCCTCGACTCAAACGACGGCGAAGAAGCGCGCTGAGCACCTTGAGCTTGCAGATAGCCTGGAACGAGCGGGCCGCGTCGCCTGGCGCTGGTTGCGCAATGATGAATCCGCTTGGGAGCGGGCAGTTACTTTGCGGATGTTGGAAAGGCTATCTCGTGCGGCCCGTGATCTCCGCGCCAGCGTAGAACCAGGTGCGGAAAGCGATGCCGGGTTTGCCAGCCAGACTGATTAGGTACGGGCCAATTGCGGGCAAGTAAGAAGCTGTCGCGTGAAGCCTTCTGGTTTCCAGCGCGGAGACGAAACGGTATCAAATAGTCTTCGTACGGATATAAGGGCCACGACCACCGGGGACCAACCCGCTGCCGTCTGCCCAGGGGGGCCCAGGTGCAGGCGGTGTGGCCGTGGCCACCGCGACGGCGGGACGTACCGGTAACCCGACGCATCCTCTCCAATTGCCGTTTGGCCTTGGCGCACGAAGCGGCTGTTTTCCAACGCTCGCAAACTGCGAAAGTTGCACGGGCGCGAGCGTCGATCCGGCGAACAGGCCTAAAATAGCCCTGTACTGAACATCGCCATCACCATTCGTAAACACCACAGGGGCTATATGCGCGGGCGGGTTGGCAGTCGTGTACCGTCAGCCCTCGGGCCGGGAGGTCGCTTTGGGGCCTCCCGCCTCGATCGACCCTCCCAGAGCTTAGCCCTGAGGAACTCTACGCCTTTGGCCCGCGCATCCGTTCGCGTCGCTTGAGCTCATCATGGTACATATCCGCTAGCAGGAGATGCGCTTTTCGTGCGGCATCACTTTGTGCATGCACAGCCCGCTCAAGCTCGGCTTCTTCCCGGCGACGATAATATGGCACGTCTTTCTTCTTGAGCATGCGACCTCTCCCGGCTCGACTCGGCCTGTTGACGAAAGAAGGGTGCGACTCTTCCGTCTGGCGCGTCAATATCTCCGGTTGTCAGGTCGGACTTTAGCGTGGTGGCGCCGGCTCATCTTCGATCTTGTGGTTTAGCAGCCGCTCCAAGGTCGCGGACGCACAATCGCGCGCCAAGCTTTCCAGTTCCTTGGCCACCGGCGAGGGTGCCGCACGTTCCGCGCCGTTTTTGCTGCGCAAAGCGATATCATAGAGCTTTGCGGTGATCGGCTCGGCTAGCTCGGTTTCCGCCTTCAGCAGGCTATCCAGCACGGCCTCATGAAGGGGCGTATCGAACTCCAGGCCTGCAAAGGTGTCACGGTTCCAAACAACGCGGCTGGGTTGGGCGGCAAGACGGCCCAGATACAGCCATGCGCTCGGAGCAAGCCTTTGCGCACTGGGGAGTTCTATCCGGCACCCATGTGTTGAAATGTCGATGACCCGGATGGGGATGCGGTGCGCGCCGTTCTGCCGCAGAAATGCCTGCACCTGGAATGCGATGCGGGGAACTCGCCTGCGTTCGGCCTGACCTTCGCCAAATGTCATTTTTCCTCGACCCGAAATTTCCGGCCTGTTTAATCTTGAATAGTAAAACAATCCTTGCACCGCAGGAGGTCGACCTCGACGCACGGGGAGTTCGGCAATCTCTGCGGTTGAATGTTGAAGGTCTGAGAATCCAAAGCTCTGGCGCGATCGATGCCGCCATTGAGCATCCTCTGCCAGCAAGCCGCCTGGCGACCAGACCCCGTCGTCACCATATCGGCGTGAGCACCATGATCACCGCTCAATCCGACCTTTTTGATCGATCCCCGGTGCTGCCGGGTCTGTCCTTGGCCGAGGAGTTCATCACGCCTGCCGAAGAACAGGCATTGATTGCCAAAATCGACGCCGCCGACCTCTCGCCCTTCCGCTTTCAAGGTTGGACAGGCAAGCGGCTGACAACCTCGTTCGGCTGGCGCTATGATTTCGATAACGGACGGTTCGGCCCGGCCGATCCGATCCCTGACTGGCTGCTGCCCGTGCGCGAAGAGGCCGCTGCATTTGCGGGCCTGGCTTCCGACGATCTCGTTCAGGCCCTGCTGATCCGATACGACCCTGGCGCGGGCATAGGCTGGCATCGGGACCGGCCGGTGTTCGAGCATGTCGTTGGCATATCATTGGGATCGCCAACGCCCTTGCGCTTTCGTCAGCGAGTGGGTGGCGGTTTTAAGCGCATGACTGTGCTATTGCCGCCGCGCTCAATCTATCATCTTGCCGGAGAGGTTCGGCATCAATGGGAGCACAGCATCGTTGAGGGGACGGAGCGGCGATGGTCAATTACGTTCCGTAGCCTTGCCGGCCCCAAATCATAGCTGGCAAAGCCAGCATGTCCTGACGCTGTCACCGCAACAGTTTAGTGCCATTTTCGAGGAAGAACTGTTTGGCCTTACTGGCGAACAAGGCGAGCATAGGCGGCAGGTCCAGCACGGCCCGCACGCGATCGTCGAACACGTCCAACTTCGCCGCCATCTTTTGACCCATTGCCTGAACGGTGAAGGCTAAGGTGTCTCCATCCCAGTGATGTTCGGTGACAGTCGATCCGGGTATGAATGATGTCAGCTTGCCGACGCCCTTTTCAAGCCGCTGCTTGGCATCAGCCCGGCCGAGCTTGTGGGGTATCTCGACGGTGATAGGTCCCGTCATGCCCTCACCGCTTTGGCGGATTGGCGCAGGGCAGAAATTATCGATGTCTCCACCGGCAGTTCCTCTAACATAGCGGATCAACACGTCACCGGGCTCTTATATCCGTGACCAGCTGCCCTCCCCTCATCTGAATTATTTGCGCTTGAGAGGTTCCGCAACGCCTCGACCATCAATCATGGCCGAAACAGACCGGTAAAAGGGGCGGTTGTTGACGAACGGATCGCCGCCGCAGGTCTAGCTGCGGACCGACCGCCCCGTCAGCTGCTCAGTTATCTGTTCCCGGCGGCCGTATCGGGAAAGGTAATGGCGCCACGGGAATGCCATCCTCGATCAGACTCTTGGCCTCGTCGGCCGTCGTCTGGCCGTAGATCGGGCGGTGGTCCAGCTCGCCAAGATGCATCGAGCGCGCTTCGTCGGCAAAGCGCCGCCCGACCCATTCGGCGCTTTTGAGTGCCTCGGCCTGGGCTTGAGCGAGCGCGGTAAGCGCCGCCTTCACCTGTTCGGGCATGACCTGCTCATTCGCCATCGGCACAGCTTTGCTGGAAGCTGCCGGCGCCGGCAGCTGTTGATTGCCCTTGCGCGCCAGCCGCGGCGCCATGACCGCCTTGTCGACCTCAGACGAATTGCAAAGCGGGCAGGTTACCAGACCGCGCGAACGCTGATCCTCATAATCCTGGCTCGATCCGAACCAGGCTTCGAATATATGGCCATTGGCGCAGCCGAGATCGAACACGATCATGATGCGACCTCGACCGGCCCGATCGGGCGACGATGCTGGAGCGATGGCACGCGCATGCGTACGTCCGACGTCTTGGCGACATCGATTTCGGCATAGCCGAGGCCGTTCGCCTGTCCCATGTCGAGCGCGATTTCACCCCAGGGATCGATCACGAGCGAGTGACCATAGGTGGCGCGTCCGTCCTCATGCGCGCCGGATTGGGCCGCCGCAATCACCCAGCAACTCGATTCGATCGCGCGCGCGCGCAACAGGACATGCCAATGCGCCTTGCCAGTCGGAACAGTGAATGCCGCAGGCAGCGCGAGCATGGCCGCACCGGCATCGCTGAGCGCACGAAACAGGTCGGGAAACCGTAGGTCGTAGCAGATGGCCAGGCCTAGCCTTCCCCAGGGGGTATCGACTGCGACCACCCGCTCGCCGGGGGCATAAGCCGCGGATTCGCGCCAGCTTTCGCCGGTGGGGAGATCGACGTCGAAAAGATGGATCTTGTCATAGCGCGCGCGGATATCGCCGTTGCCGTCGATCACGAAGCCGCGATTCACCAACCGGCCATCGGCACGCTCGCCCCGCAGCGCCAGCGATCCGAGGTGAACCCAGATGCCGGCTTCGGCAGCAGCCCTCCTCGCCGCGCCGAGCACCGGATCCTGCGCTTCCGAGGAAAGATGCTCTGCCGCCCGCGCGCGATCGCGATCGAGCAGGTTGCTCATCTCGGGGGTGAACAGCATGTCCGCACCCTGCGCCGCGGCATCAGCAATCGCCGATGAAATCGCCTTGGCGCTGGCGTCGGGATCGATGCCGGTGCAGGATTGGAGAAGAGCTGCGCGCATCAGGCTCCCAGCATTGCATCGAGCTGGCCGGCGCGATCGAGCGCGGCGAGCTCGTCGGAACCGCCTACATGCCGGTCATCAATAAAGATCTGCGGGACGGTGTAGCCGCCGTTGGCGCGCTCCAGCATCTCGGCGCGTTTGGGCCCGCCGAGGCTGATGTCATACTCCTCGAAGCTAGCGCCCTTCGATGCGAGCAGCGACTTCGCGCGCGTGCAATAGGGACAGAACATCTTCGTATAGATTTCAACCTTGGCCATCGCGCTCATCATTTCATGTCCTGCCTACTCAGTTGTTATCGCGAACCGGCGTTGTCAATGCTGCGCACCACCCGCGACCAACAACAGACGCGGACTTGCGCGGCTCCGGCGCGCTTCAAGGCTTTTGCGCAGGCGTTGACGGTCGCCCCTGTCGTATAAACGTCATCGATCAGAATCACCGGCCTTCCTTCGATGCTGGCGCGCTGTCGGGGGTCGACACGAAACGCGCCGCGCACCGCCTTGCGCCGCTCGGCCGGCCCTAAGCCGCGCAACAGGGGCGTGGCCTTGGTGCGCTGGAGCAGATCCGGGCTGAACGCGAGGCCGCTATCTTTTGCTAGCTGTCGCGCGATCAGCGCCGCCTGGTTATAGCCGCGCCGCCACAACCGCCAGCGATGCAGGGGCACCGGTACCAGCAGGACATCGCCTGCGTCCTCGATCAGCCTGCGCATCTGCCGCGACAAGGTGATGGCGACGCCCGGTCGACCCGCATATTTGAGGCGAAGCGCCAGTGCGCGCGCGATGTCGCCATAGGCGACAGCGGCGCGCACGCCATCCACCGCCGGCGGATCGGCGAGGCAGGCGCCGCACAGCGCCTCGCCGCCAGGGTCGAGCAGGAAGGGCTCGCCGCATGCGCGGCATGCGGGACCGTTCAGAAAATCGAGCTTTTGCCAACACTCGACGCAGAACAGATGATCAGCGAGGGTAACGATGCCGCAAGCAGGGCAGCGCGGCGGGAGCGCGAGATCGAGCACGCGCCGCAAAGGCCACTGAAGTCTACTGAGCAGCGTCTGAGCCATTGCAGCCATGGCCGCTTGTCCACGGCGGCGGCACGCGGCACAAGCCCTTCATGGTCGTTCCCGAAATCTTCGATCGCCGCTTGCGCCGCGCGCGGCGCGATCGCGCCGCCGGCGGCTTTGCCGATCATGCCTTTTTGCTGGATTATATGATCGAAGGCCTGCTCGATCGGCTGGATGTCGTGACCCGCCCCTTTTCGCACGCACTGGATCTGGGCTGTCATGATGGGCGGCTGACGCGCATGCTGGCCGCGCGGTCGATCAATGTCGTGCCATGCGATGCCGGCCTGCACTTTGCGACGATGGCCGGGGGAATTCAGTGCGACGAGGATCGTCTTTCCTTCGCCGATCACAGCTTCGATCTGGTGATGTCGGCGGGCGTGCTGGATCAGGTCAACGATCTCCCTGGCGCGCTCACGCTGATCCGGCGCGCGCTCAAGCCCGACGGACTTTTCCTCGGATGTTTCGTTGGCGCGGGCAGCCTGTCGAAACTTCGCAAAGGGTTGATGGAGGCCGACCTGGCGCTGGGCACAGGCATCGGCTCACATATGCACCCCGTGATCGACGTGCGCGCCGGAGGCGACCTGCTCGGTCGAGCTGGCTTCGTTTTGACAGTGGCGGACGTCGAACCGCTCAAGGTGCGCTATTCCCACCTCCTGGACCTGATCCACGATCTGCGCGGCATGGCGATGACCAATCTGCTGGCCGAACGGAGTGCTCCCGCTTTCGGCAAGCGCCGGCTGGCTGCGCTCATCGACGCTTTTGGCAATCAGGCCGACCCCGACGGCAAGGTTACGGAAACCTTCGAGCTAATCTATCTCACCGGCTGGGCGCCCGGGCCGAACCAGCCTCAGCCAGCCAAACGGGGAAGCGGCCGGCAATCGCTGGCACACAGCTTGCGCCCCTCGATCAAATAAGCGCATCGAGCAAGCCGATCAGCGGGAGGTCGGCTGGCGGCATCGGCAGATCATGAAGCTGAAGCGGCCGCACCCACCGCAGGGCCGCCGCGTCAAGCGCCTGGGGTATGCCCTGCCACTTACGGCAAACATATAGAAGCAGGAGGATCTGCCGCCCGTCCTCCATGGGCGCGGTGCCGAACCCTGCCGGCGCAAGACATGCGGTTTCGGTGGAGATGCCGAGCTCCTCCTTCAACTCGCGCACCAGCGCTGTTTCGGCGCTCTCGCCGCGTTCGATCTTCCCGCCTGGAAACTCCCAAAGCCCGGCCATTGCGCGACCAGCCGCACGTTGCTGGATGAGAACCCGTCCGTCTGCATCGACAAGCGCGGCTGCCACGATCACAAGCAAATCCGGCATATCGGCCATTGCCCTCCAATAGATTTTGTTAACCCCGAAACGATAGGCCTTTGGGTGGGGCAGTGTGGGACGGCCGATACAATGTTGGATTGGGGACGCAAGCTCAAGGCTGACGACAGCGGCGCAACCGCAGTCGAATATGGGCTTATCCTTGCCCTGGTCGTGCTCGCCACGATGGCCGCGATCGTCAAAGTGGCGAACGGCACCATCGGCATGTGGAACAATGTAGCCACCGAAGTGACCAAATATTGAGCGAAAAAGAGTCCTAACGCCACGCTCATCACCTTTTCCACCCGCGTTAAAACTTTGGAAACTCCTTCGGCTCTATTTTCGTATGGCTTGCCGAACCTCGCAAAGGGGGCGCGGTTGGCCGGGAACATGAATTGGGCGTTGAACAAGGAGATTATCATGCAGTTCGTTCGTAACATTCTGAAGAATTCCAAGGGCGCGACCGCCATCGAATATGGCCTGATCGCTGCTCTCATCGCCGTCGCCGCGATCAGCGCGATGACCACCCTCGGTGGCAAGATCGGCACGACCTTCAACAGCGTCTCGTCGAACCTGAAGTAAGTTCGGCGACCACGGTCGAAAAAGGAAAGGCGGCGGGGCCAGGCTTCGCCGCCTTTCTCTTTTCCCCTGCGCACGAAAAAACTGAGATGACGCGCCCCTTCCGGCAACAGCCTGCTTTTCCGCTCACGCGGACGTGCAGGGCGCTTGCTTACGCGTCTCTTTTCTTTTGCGCGCTCTCCTTCTTCTCCAATCTGCTGCACCCGCGGCAGATGGACTTCGTCAATTTCTGGGCCGCGGGCGAGCTGGCGCTCTCAGGACATGCCGCCGCCGCCTACGACATAGCCTCGCACAAGGCGATCCAGGAAAGTGTCGCCGCCACGGGCGGCATCATGGCATTCCTCTACCCGCCCCCGATGCTCATCTTTGCGGCACCCATGGCTTTACTGCCTTATGCGCTTTCGGTGGGCCTATGCGTGACTGGTCTCTTTCTGCTTTACATGATGACAGTCGTGCAGATCTGGCCCGCATCGCGATGGCAGGCAGCCGCTTTTCCGCCTGCCGTGGTCAATGGGCTCGTCGGTCAGATTGGATTGATGACCGGCGCTATTTTCCTCGCGGCATCGGCTCGGCTGGAAAAGCGCCCATTTCTGGCCGGGATGATCTTTGGCTGTCTGATTATCAAGCCTCAGCTTGCGCTGCTGCTACCGGTTGCATTTCTGGCTGGGCGCCAATGGCGTGCGTTTGTGGGTGCGGCCTGCTCGGTAGCGGCCTTGCTGATCGCCGCATGGCTTATTTTCGGGTCGCTGCCTTATCTGTCGATGATCGAGGCGACGCCGGCCTATTCGGCGATGGTGTTCGATAGCCCGCTGGCGTCCTACAAGATGACCAGCGTCTACGCCGCTGCACGCTTCTGGGGCGCCTCCGGATCGGAAGCCTATGCCTTGCAGCTGCTCGCAGCCGCAGGCGCCGCTTTCGCGGTCTGGCGGATCTGGCGCGGACCCCATGAGCTTTCCGCGAAAGTGGCGATGCTTGCAGCGGCCACGCCGCTAGTGAGCCCATATCTCTTTCTTTACGACGCCGTAATCCTCATTTCGCCCTTTCTGTGGCTGGCGGCACGGCGCAACGCTACGGGTGGGCTGGTCGTGCTTTGGCTGCTAATGATTTTCCATATCATTCAGAACTGGACCGCCTGGCCCTTGGCAAATCTGATGCCGCTCGTCCCGCTCGCACTCGTCGCGATGATCTGGCGGCGGCTCGATCCGAACGTCGTGGCGTCGCCAGTTCGCATCTCGGAACTACCGCAACCAGCCTGAGCCGCGGCATTTTGCGTTACGACAATGCAACGAAACCAGTCTCGGTCCGTTGCGGGTGTTGAATATAAGGAGAAGAATGATGCGCAAACTCATCCTTGCAGCGACATTGGCCGCGGTGGCTGCCCCTATTCTCCCGGCGGCCGGCGACCCGCCGCCCTGGGCGCCCGCGCATGGCCGACGCGCCAAGGAGGATTGGCGGGATGATCATCGCTATGATTATGACCGGCCCGACCGGGACAATGGCGGCTATTACGCCGATCGCTACTATCGCGACGGGCGCTCATACAGACCGCGCCGGCTCGGTTCCGGCGACCGAATCTATCGCGGCCGTGACGGACGTTATTATTGCCGCCGCGCCGATGGGACGACGGGTCTGATCATTGGCGGGATCGCCGGCGGCTTGCTCGGGAACACGATCGCTCCAGGCGGATCGAAAACGCTGGGCACTCTGCTCGGCGGCGGAGCCGGCGCTCTGCTCGGCAGATCGATCGACCGGGACAATGTCACCTGCCGTTGAAGAGTGACGACTCGAGAGTTTGACCTTGGTCAAATACGCCCGTTCCGAACAACCCTAGCATTCAACCTCTGTTCGGGACGGAGGAATGAAATGCTGAGCTTCATTGGCGCGCATTATGTGGAAATGGTGGTCGGGGCCGTTGCGCTTTTCACGGTCGCGCTCTTTTCGGTAAGCCTTGCCGACGGCTTCGGCGGCCCGAAAAAATCGGGCTGATCGCGGGCTCGCGTTGGGGCGGGCTCAGCCAGCCAGCCCCATGAGGCTCGCAAGACCCAGAAAAGAAAAGAAGCCCATCACATCGGTCATCATTGTCACGAACACTGCCGACGATACCGCGGGATCGATCCCCGATCGCTCGAGCCCGATCGGCACCATCACGCCGGAAAGGCCTGCAACAAGGTTGTTGATCACCATTGCCATCGCGATGACGAGTGCCAGCCCGGCATTGCCGTAGATGAGCCACGTGCCTCCGCCGATCAGCGCTCCGAGCGAAGCGCCGTTGGCCGCCGCTATGCCCAGTTCACGCAGGATCATGCGGACGGTGTTGGAACTGGTGAGCTGATTCGTTGCGAGCGCGCGCACGACGACAGCCAAAGTCTGGGTGCCGGCGTTTCCGCCCATGCCCGATACGATCGGCATCAGCACCGCCAGCAATGCGAATTTTGCGATTTCCCCCTGGAACAGGCCAACCACTGAGGCGGCGATGATCGCCGTCCCCAGATTGACGACCAGCCATGTAAGCCGGGAACGGACCGTGAGGGCAATCGGCTCGTTGATGTCGCCGTCACCCGCGCCGGATAGTCTCAGAATATCCTCGCCGGCCTCTTCCTGGATGATGTGGACGATGTCGTCGACCGTGATCATCCCGACCAGCCGGCCCGACTGATCGACCACAGCCGCCGAAATCAACGCATATTTCTGAAACCGCAGCGCGACTTCTTCCTGGTCCATGTCGACCGGGATGAGCATCTGCTCGCGCTGCATGACATCGGCAATGGCAATCGATCGTGGCGTTCGTAGCACCCAGCTCAGCTTGCAGGTGCCGACCGGCTTGTGGCCCGGATCGACCACGAAGATTTCCCAGAAGTCGGTCGTCAGATCCTCGTTGCGGCGCAGATAGTCGAGGACATCCCCCACCGTCCAATGTTCCGGCACCGCGATCAGGTCGCGCTGCATCAGCCGGCCGGCGGATTCCTCCGGATAGGAGAGCGCTTCCTCGATGGCGGCGCGATCGTCCGGCGCGAGCGCGCGCAACACCTCACGCTGATCGTCCGCATCGAGTTCCTCGATGATCGCGACCGCGTCATCGGTATCGAGCTGGGTGGCAATTTCCGCGACCTGATGCGGCGCAAGCGCATCGATCAGATCATCTCGCACCCATTCGTTCATTTCGGCGAGCACATCGCCATCGAGCATTTCTGCGAGCGCACTGGCCAGCGGCCTGCGTGCCTCCGATGGAGCCAGCTCGAACAGATCGGCGATGTCAGCGGGGTGAAGCGGCGCCACGAGTTCGCGCGCGGCCTCAATGTCCCCCGCTTCGACGTGCTCGACCACCGCGGCCACAAATTCGGGCGTAAGCCGATCTTCCTTGTCGTGGCTGGTGCGCCCCTGCCCCTGATCGGGAAGAAGCGTGGCGGTCTCGTCGTGGGGCTCACTCATGGATCGCTCTCCGCAAGGGGAGTTTTACCTATCGGGCGGAGGCGCTTTTGTCAGCCTATTCCATCATCATCGCATGCTCGGCGGGTAGCCTTCGTTCGTTCTTTTTGACCACAAGAATGAATGGCAGAAGTATGAATGTCGCTGCTGCCAGCAGCAGGAAATCATCCAGATAGGAAATCATCATCGCCTGCCGGTTGATTTCGGCGTCGAGGAACTGGAGCGCGGTTGACGTATTCATCCCGACGAGTTCGGCGAATCCACCCTGCAGGATCGGAAAGCGGGTGACGCTGAGTTCGCCAGCCAGGTCGGAGTGGGCCACTTGAAGATTGTGCGCCAGCAGCGCCGAGAAAAGCGAAATGGTAATGGAGCCCCCAATGTTGCGGGAGAGGCTCCAAACGGACGCCGCCGTCGTCCGCAACTTCGGCGGTATCGTCGCGAACGCCAGCAGGTTCAGCGGAATCATGACAAAACCCAAGCCAAACCCCTGAATCAAGCCGGTTACAATGATCGGCTGGCTATCCATTTCCAACGAGAAGCCCGTCATCATCCATTGCGCACCTCCGATCAGGATCATGCCGAGCGCGAGCAGAAGGCGCGAATCCACGCGTTCCGAGATCTTGCCAACCAGAGTCATCGAAAGCATCGTCGCTATGCCTCTTGGCGCCATCAGCAAGCCAGCGCCGGTCGTATCGTGCCCGAACAGTGACTGAACCATGAGCGGAAGCAGTGCGGAGCCGGCCATGACCACGCCCATGACGATCAGAAGGAACAGGTTGGCGATGACGAAGTTGCGGTCGCGGAAAAGCGCAACCGGAATAAGGGGATCATGCGCGGTTATCGTATGCGTGACGAACATCCACAGCGCCGCTGCGAAGACGCAAAGCTCGACGATGATCTCCGTCGAAGAAAACCAGTCGAGCTGCGTCCCCCGATCGAGCACGAGCTGGAGCGAACCGAGCGCCAGCGCAAGGAAGGCAAAACCGACAATATCAAAGTTCGGCTTGGCCAACCGCGTCTGCGGCAGCAGCGCGAGGACGCCGAACAGTGCCATCAATCCCAAAGGGAGATTTACGTAAAATACCCAGCGCCACGAATAGGCATCCGTCAAAACGCCGCCGATGAGCGGACCCAGAATGGGTGCGACCATAACCCCCATGCCCCAGATCGACATGGCTTTGGGTCGTTCCCGCTCGGCGTATACGTCCAGCAAAACTGATTGGCCAAGCGGGGCGATGAAGGCGCCGAACAACCCTTGGGCAAAACGCGCGAAGACCATCATCTGAAGCGAATTGGCCATGCCGCACACCGCCGAGGTGAAGGTGAAGCCACCCACAGCGATTGCCATCAGCGTGCGCCGGCCGATGCGCACCTCGATCCATCCGGTCAGCGGGGTGGCGATGGCGGCGCCGATGATATAGGCCGTCAACACCCAAGAGATTGTGTCGGGCGCGGCGCCTAGGGCGGCCGCCATGTGCGGCAGCGCTACGTTGGCAATGGTGGAATCGAGCACCTGGAGCATGGTGGCGAGCATCACCACGATCGTGAGCGCAAGCCGCCGCCCGGTCGGCAACTGAATGGTGGCTTCCATGATCGCTGTAGTTAGAGCGGGCGACGCGGCCTTTCAATCGCTTCGCTCGCTCCTATATGGCTCGGCAATGCACTCCCGATACGCTTTGTCCGTTCTGGATCAATCCCCGATCGCCGAGGGATCGACTCCTGCCGATGCCGTAAGCAACACCCTCGATCTCGCCCGGCATTGCGATGCCCTGGGCTTTCATCGCTATTGGCTGGCCGAGCATCATGCATCGCCGGGCTTGGCCGGGGCTGCACCCGAGGTTCTGATCGGGCCAGTAGCGCTGCAGACGAAGCGCATTCGGGTTGGTTCGGGTGGCATCATGCTGCCGCACTATTCCCCGTTCAAAGTGGCCGAGACATTTCGACTCCTCGCCGCCCTAGCGCCGGGCCGGATCGATCTCGGGATCGGGCGAGCGCTTGGCACCGACGGCCGGACGGCGTTCGCGCTGCAGCGGGACCGCAGCCATGTCATGGCGCATGATTTTCCCGAGCAGCTTGCCGAACTCCTTGCCTATCTCGGCGATACGATGCCAGCGAACCATGCATTCGCCTCCTTGTCGAAAAGCCTGGCCACGGGTGGCGGCGAATCGCCTGCGCCTTGGTTGCTCGGCTCCTCGATGGACTCGGCAATTTGGGCCGCCGAGGCGGGGCTTCCTTATTGCTTCGCGGATTTCATCAATTCGGACGGCGCACATATGGCGGCCACTTACCGCCAGCAGTTCAAGCCATCGGCCTGGCTTGCCCAACCCTATGTCGCCGTGGCGGTATGGGCGATCGCGGCGCCGACGAGGCAGGAGGCGCTTGATCTGGCGGCGCCTTCAGCAATGATGTTCGCGCATCTTCGGCAAGGACTCCTCATTCCGGTCCCCAGCGTGGAGAAAGCGCTGGAGTGGCAGCGCTCCCGTCCCAGCAGGACAGGCCGGCGCCGTGCCATCGGTACAGCGGCTGAAGTCAGGGCGCAGCTCGACGAGGCCCGCGATCGTTACGGGGCTGACGAGATCATGCTCGTCAACATCTTGCCCGACCATCAAGCCAGGGTTCGCAGCTATGCGCTGGTGGCTGAAGAATATGGGCTGGCGGAACCCGCGCTCGTTCCCTAAGCGAGCCGCAACCGAGAGGAGTAGATTCATGGCTGACGATCCCGAAAACACCCTGCTGCTTACCGTGGAAAGCGGCGACGTGGTCATTCGGCTGCGCCCCGATCTCGCGCCCCAGCATGTCGCCCGCATCAAGGAGTTGGCGCGCGAAGGTTTCTATGACGGCGTCGTCTTCCACCGCGTGATCGACGGCTTCATGGCGCAGGGTGGCGATCCAAGCGGCACCGGCATGGGCGGATCGGATAAGCCCGACTTGCCCGCGGAATTTTCATCCGAGCCGCATGTGCGTGGCGTATGTTCAATGGCGCGCACGAGCAACCCGAACAGCGCCAACAGCCAGTTTTTCATTTGTTTCGACGATGCGACTTTCCTCGACCGGCAATATACGGTCTGGGGTGAAGTCGTGGAGGGCATGGAGAATATCGACGCACTCCCCAAGGGCGAGCCGCCGCGCAACCCCGGCAAGATCGTTTCGATGAAAGTCGCTGCCGACGCCTAGTGCGGCCCCGCCGGGACGAGCGTTTCGAACAGCCAATCGTGGAAGATCCGGACGGCGCGGTTCGAGAATGCGCTTTTGCGGCACGCGAACCAATAGCTTTGGGGGCTGATGATATGCTGATCGGACAGCAGAACCAGTCGCTCGTCCTGGGCGGCAGCGAGATGACCGTCAAACATGAAGGCAACCCCGAGCCCGGCTGCTGCCGCATCGAGGATGAGCTGGCCGGAATCGAAATAATCGATCGTAAGCGGCTCTAGCTCGGGCATGCCAATCGCCTCCCGCCAGGTATCGAAACCGTCGCGAAGGTCGTTATGCAGCAGCACCGTAAGCCCTGCGATATCGCGAGGCTCGAACGGCCTGCCCAATTGCTCTGCGAACGATCGCGCACCGATCAGCACGATTTGACCCCGATCGATCTGCCGCGCATAGAGCCCGGCATCGACCTCCCGTACCAGCACGACCGTGGCGTCGATGCCGTCGTGAAGCCGGGTCAGGCCGTTGACGGTTGTCGTCATGTCCACGTGCAAATTGGGATGGTGCTGGCGAAGAGCGGCCATAAAAGGCATTAATCGCTGCGATGCAAAAAGTGGAGGCAGGGCGAGTCGCAGGCGAAGAATCTCCTGCTCGCCCCCGGTCGTGAGCTCGATGGCATCGCTCAGCATATCGAGCGCAGGGGCAATCCGCTGCAGCAGCTTTTCACCATCGCCGTTCAAGACCATCGCCTGATGACGGCGATCGAATAGTGGCGTGCCTACGAACCGTTCAAGTGTTTGGAGCCGTCGACTAAGTGCCGGAGAAGACAAGGAAAGTTTTGCCGCCGCGCTCTTGACCGAGCCTTCCCGAGCGACTTGGACGAAGGCTTCGACAGCAGTCAAGGGAGGCAAACGCCGCAAGGCCGGACTCCGATAAGCGCATTCGGTGCGCAGATGATAAGGGCAAAAAGACCATGCGATCTCGCAGGATCCTCTATCGCGAACCTAATTGCGCAAACTGCAATCGTCAATGTGTTTTGCGCAATTGCAAAGCCTTCTTCGCAAATGCACAACGATCCTGCCTTTCAGGCATCCTCTCCTAAAACTTCCCGGGCCGGCTTGCCGGCCCTTTTTTTTGGGATCGAAATCGGCGCTCGATGTCTTATCTGTCCTCTGCATATCGGGGGCGGGAGAAGCGACATGGCCGACAGTGAACAACCCATGAGAAAATTGCAGGTCGCAAATGCGCGGCCTGAAGACGCTGGGCGCGGTCTGGCGCGTCTGCCGCGAACGGTGATGACCTCTCTTGGCCTGTTGGAAGGCGATGTCATCGAGATCGTCGGCAAGCGAGCAACGCCCGCCCGCGCGGTGCTTTCCTATGCCGAGGATGAAGGCTTGGAGATTTTGCGGCTTGATGGCTTGCAGCGCGCCAATGCCGGAATCGGCTCGGGCGACTTTGTCGAGATCAGGAAGGCAGATTCGAAACCCGCCACGCGCGTCGTGTTCGCTCCGGCGCAGGAAAATCTGCGCCTACAGGGTTCTGCCAACGCCTTGAAGCGCACCTTTGGCATGCGCCCGCTGACCGCAGGCGATGTCGTAGCCACCGCCGGGCAGCAGCGTGTCGACCGTTCGGATATGCCGCCCGCTCTGTCGCAGATGCTCAACGCGCCGGCTTATGCCTTGCAGGAAATCCGGCTCATGGTGGTCGCTTCCAGCCCCAAGGGCATCGTCCATATCACGCCCGAAACCGAGGTCGAGCTTCGCCCCGAATATGAAGAGGCGCGCGAGACCCGGCGCGCCGACGTGACCTATGACGATCTGGGCGGCCTTGGATCGACGATCGACCAGGTGCGCGAGATGGTCGAGCTGCCGCTACGCTATCCCGAATTGTTTCGGCGCCTGGGCGTTGATCCACCCAAGGGCGTCTTGCTGCACGGCCCCCCCGGAACCGGCAAAACCCGGCTCGCCAAGGCAGTCGCGAACGAAAGCCACGCCGAGTTTTTCCATATCGCCGGTCCCGAGATCATGGGATCGGCCTACGGCGAAAGCGAGAAACGGCTGCGCGACGTGTTCGAGCAGGCCGCAAAGTCAGCGCCATCCATCATCTTCATCGACGAGATCGATTCGATCGCGCCCAAGCGCGCCCAGGTAACCGGCGAAGCCGAGAAACGGCTGGTCGCGCAGTTGCTCACGCTGATGGACGGGCTCGAAGCGCGCCAAAACACAGTCGTGATCGCAGCGACCAACCGCCCGGAAGCAATTGACGAAGCGCTCAGGCGTCCCGGCCGTTTTGATCGCGAGATCGTGGTCGGGGTGCCGGATGAGCGAGGCCGCCGGGAAATCCTCGGCATTCATACGCGCGGCATGCCCCTGGGCGATAAAGTGGACCTCGATGAACTCGCGCGGACGACCTACGGCTTCGTCGGCGCCGATCTGGCGGCCTTGGCAAGGGAGGCGGCGATCGAAGCGGTCCGCCGCATCATGCCCAAGCTCGACCTGGAAGAAGGCACGGTGCCTCCCGAGGTGCTTGATACCCTTTCGGTTACGCGCGAGGATTTTCTGAATGCGCTCAAGCGCGTCCAGCCGTCCGCCATGCGTGAGGTAATGGTACAGGCGCCCAACGTGCGCTGGTCCGATATCGGCGGTCTGGATGAAGCACGCGAGCGCCTGCGCGAGGGCGTCGAATTGCCGCTCAAGGATCCCGAAGCGTTTCGCCGCATCGGCATCCGCCCTGCCAAGGGTTTCCTGCTTTATGGACCACCCGGCACTGGCAAGACCTTGCTGGCCAAGGCGGTCGCGCGTGAAGCGCAGGCGAACTTCATCGCCACCAAATCGAGCGACCTGCTGTCGAAATGGTACGGCGAAAGCGAGCAGCAGATCGCACGCCTGTTTGCGCGCGCGCGGCAAGTGGCGCCAACCGTGATTTTCTTCGACGAGTTGGATTCGCTCGTGCCCGCGCGCGGCGGCGGGCTCGGCGAGCCGCAGGTCACCGAACGGGTGGTCAACACGATCCTGGCCGAGATGGACGGGCTTGAGGAGCTGCAATCCGTTGTCGTGATCGGCGCCACCAACCGACCCAATCTGATCGATCCCGCGCTGCTCCGTCCCGGCCGTTTCGACGAGCTCATCTATGTGAGCGTGCCCGATTATGGCGGCCGGCTGCGCATTCTCGGCATCCATACCGAGGGGATGCCGCTCGCTCCGGATGTGGATCTGCCGAGCCTCGCGCGGCGCACGGAACGGTTCACGGGCGCGGATCTCGAAGATCTGGTGCGGCGCGCGGGCCTCATCGCCTTGCGCGGATCGCTGCAGGCGCAGCAGGTCACCGCCGCCAACTTCGAAGCAGCGCTCAGCGAAACGCGCGCATCCGTTACCCCGGAAATAGAACGGGAATATGAACAGATGGCCGCGCGCCTGAAGCAGGAATCGGTGGCGATTGCACCGATCGGTTTCGTTGCCCCCGGGATGCTCAAACCGCGCGAGCCACGGTCCGTCGACTAACGGGAACAAAGCGACTGCCGGGTGGTCTCCCCCCGGCACCGCTTGCGTTTGGCAGCGCCATTTGCCAACGGGGTTATGACAGAACCGTGAAGGGAGTGTTGGAAGACCATGTCAACGGGCGAGACCGCGCTCAAGAGCCGCCGCAAGCTCCGTCTTCCTAGAATGGACAACATCCCGCTTGCCTTGTTCTTCCGGGAATTTTGCAAGCACCCCACAATGATCGGTTCGATCATCCCATCGTCGGACAAGCTCATCGATAAGATGCTCTCGCGAGTCGATTGGGAACGAACACGCGTTTTTGTCGAATATGGGCCTGGCGTCGGCACCTTCACACGGCCTATTCTCGATTGCCTTGACCCCGATGCGACTTTGATTGCCATCGATACCAACCGCGACTTCGTCCGCCATCTCGAACGCACCATCCATGATCCGCGGCTGATCCTCGTCCATGGATCCGCGGCCGATGTCCGTAACATCTTGGGCAGGCATGGTTTCGAGCACGCGGATTATGTGCTGTCCGGCTTGCCGTTCTCGACGCTGCCGCCCGGCGTGGGGCCAGCGATCATGCGCGAAACGCACGCCGCTCTTCGTCCCGGCGGGGCGTTCGTCATCTATCAATATGCATTGAAGGTGCTTGCGTTGCTCAAGCCCTATTTCGCGAATATCGATCGCGATTTCGAGCCGATGAACATTCCACCGGCTCAAGTCTTCTGGGCTTGGAAGGACTGAGCAGACTCAACGCCAACGCCTGCCGAAATTGAGCCGGCGGGTGATGCCGGAATCGAGCACGCCGACGATAAAATAGGCTACGCTCCAGCGCAGCCGCGCAAACCATGTGCGCCGCCGGCGATGCAATTGAGGCGTGATCGCCTGGGCTAGCGAACGCTCTTCCTCGGCATAGGCACGCATATGGTCCGCAAATGCCTTGTCCTCGACCCGGAGCATCAACTCGAGATTGAGGTACAGGCTGCGCATGTCGAAGTTCGCCGAGCCGACATAGACCGAGTCATCGAGCACCAGCAATTTCGTGTGCAGCCGGGCAGCACGATATTCCCAGACCCGAACGCCGTGCTTGAGCAGGCGATGATAGCTGTGCCGTGCCGCAGCGACCGTGATTTCGCTGTCCGATTTTGCAGCGGTCATCACATTGGCAACGCCGCCCCGGCGGCCCACGGCGGCGATCCGCCCAAGCATCATGGGGCTCGGCGCGAAATAGCCGGAGATGAGATCAAGCGAGCGGGCTTTGTGCAAATCCGCTTTCGCGGCACGCGCCCATGGGCTCAGCCGCCGCGTCGGGCCGCCCATCAGCCAGCGCATCGGGCCGGCCTGATCGCTCCATTGGCCCAGCGTCCGCCGGAGCCGCCGCAATCTTGCGTGGGGCTTTCGCGACCAGGCGGCAAGCGCGTCATAATAGCCAGCAAGCCGCTTGACCGACGCGCCTTGGACCCCAATGCCGAGATCGCGCCAATGGCTGCGCCCTTCGTCGGCGAAATAATCGTCTGCAACATTGAAACCGCCGATCAGCGCCTGCGTTTCGTCCGCCAGCGCCATTTTCTGATGGTTCCTCAGCAGATAACGTCGGCCGAAACGCGGCAGGAACCGGCAGATGTCGGCACCCGCATCCGAAAGCGGCGCGAGAAAAGCCTTGCTGGCCGTGCTTCCGAAGCCGTCCATCGTGAGCGAGACGGTCACACCCCGTTCACACGCGGCGACGAGGGCATCACGAACTTGCCGTCCCGCTTCGTCGCCGGCAAAGATGTAGTAGAACAGCCGAAGACTTTGCTTGGCATCGTTGATAAGCAAGAGCAACGCGTCCATCCGCTCTGCCCCCGTGACGTAGGGTGTCAACCAGGTTCCATCGACCTGAAACCGTTTCGGCTGGGATCCTCTCATAATGGGCAGATGCCCTTGACCGGATCGCTCTACAACCCCGTTCTGATTGACATGCGGGAACGACGCTGATAGGCGGCGCGCTTTCCGAGAGATTGATTGTTTAGCGGAGCGTTTGAGCATGGCGCGCGTCACCGTCGAAGATTGCATCGACAAGGTTTCCAACCGATTCGACCTTGTGCTGCTGGCTGCGCAACGCGCCCGCCAGGTTTCCGCAGGGGCGGAACTGACGATCGATCGCGATCGTGACAAAAATCCGGTCGTGGCGCTGCGCGAAATCGCGGAAGAGACGATTACGCCCGAGGAACTGCGCGAGGCTGTGGTGGCCGGGCTCCAGCGCTATCGCGTCGACGATGAAGACGCTCCGGATGAGATCGGTTCGCTCAGCGCGTCAGCGGAGGCACTGCGCCTGACAGCCGCTGCCCCGCCACGGAACCAGAATCTGGGTCCCGATTACGACTGAGCCAGTTCGGAACGGTCCTTCCAAGTCAGATCGCAAACTTCTAGCCGCCGGCCGTCGGCGGCCATGACACAAACCTCGCTCACTGGCTTGCCGTCCCGCTGATCGACGGGCACCGGGTTGCTCGGACCGCGTTGTTCCCAACGTTCGCCCCATTGGCGAAGCGCGAGCAGCGTCGGCAGCAACGCTTCGCCTTTGGGGGTCAGCGTATAAATAACCTTCCGGCGATCATCACTGCAGTCGCATCTTTGCAAGATCCCGTGCTGGACGAGCTTGCCAAGCCGGTTCGCCAGGATGTTGCGTGCAATACCCAATTGCGCCTGGAATTGCTCGAAATGGCCCAGGCCAAAGAATGCGCCGCGGAGAATCAGGAAAGACCAGCGCTCGCCGACAACCTCCAATGCTGCCGGGAGGCCGCAGATATGCGCAGTATTTTGAACCTGTTTGGCATCCATCAACCGCGAAGATAGGCCGATTTACGCGGCTGGCAAGCGTCCGTTTCGCACAAGACGGGGGCGGGCGCAGCTGCGCGGGCGGCAACTGGAACAGGATATGAGAAAAAAGCTGTATCTCGTTGCGAGAATACCGCTTCTTTGTTGCATTGCGGCGCGGAAACACGACATCATAGCTTGATGCTGAGGCAGTATGAGCTGGTTGAGCGGGTCAAGAATTACGATCCGGACGCCGACGAGGCGCTGATCAACCGCGCCTATGTGTTTTCGATGCAGGCGCATGGCAGCCAGAAACGCGCGAGCGGCGATCCCTATTTCAGCCATCCGATTGAGGTGGCGGGTATTCTAACGGACCTCCATCTCGACGACGAGACGATCGCGACCGCAATCCTACACGATACGATCGAGGACACGCTCGCCACGCCGGAGCAGATCGAGAAGAGCTTCGGCTCCAATGTCGCGCGGCTTGTCGATGGCGTCACCAAGCTTTCCAAGATCGAAGCCCAGACGGAAAATGAGCGCGCCGCGGAAAATCTCCGCAAGTTCCTGCTCGCCATGTCGGACGACATTCGCGTGCTGCTGGTCAAGCTCGCTGACCGGCTCCACAATATGCGAACGCTGCATCATATTCCTTCACCGGAGAAGCGCCGCCGCATCGCTCGCGAAACCCTCGATATCTACGCGCCGCTGGCGGAACGCATCGGCATGTACGAATTCATGAAGGAAATGCAGGAGCTCGCATTCCGGGAACTCGAGCCCGATGCCTATGATTCGATCGTCAAGCGGCTCGCGCATCTGCACGAAGGCGGTGGCAATCTGATTTCACGGATCGGCTCGGGCATTCGCATGGTGCTCGGGCGCAGCGGCATCACGGCCGAGGTGACCGGCCGGGAAAAGCACCCCTACTCGATCTGGCGCAAGATGGCCGAACGCCATATCAGCTTTGAGCAGCTTTCGGACGTCATGGCGTTCCGCGTGATCGTGCCCGATGTCGAGCAATGCTATCGCACGCTCGGCGTGATCCACCAGAAATGGCCCATGGTCCCCGGCCGCTTCAAGGACTATATCTCCACGCCGAAGCGCAACGGCTATCGCTCGCTTCACACCTCGGTCATCCATTCCGAGAAGATGCGGATCGAGATCCAGATCCGGTCTACCGAAATGCATGCGCAGGCCGAATTCGGCCTCGCCGCGCACTGGGCCTATAAACAGGCCGGCATCGGCAAACCCGATGCACAGGTGAGCTGGATCCGCGACCTTATCGAGATTCTCGACCATGCTGGCTCGGCTGAAGAACTGCTCGAGCACACCCGCATGGCGATGTACCAGGATCGCATCTTCGCGTTCACGCCGACGGGCGAGCTTATCCAGCTTCCGAAAGGCGCGACCCCTGTCGACTTCGCCTACGCCGTTCACACCGATCTGGGCGACCAGACCGTCGGCGCCAAGATCAATGGCCGGGTCGTGCCGCTACGGACCCCCATCGAAAATGGCGATCAGGTTGAGATCCTTCGTTCCAAGGCGCAGGAACCGGAGGTCCCCTGGCTCAACTTCGTCACGACCGGCAAAGCGCGCGCCGCCATCCGGCGCCACGTCCGCCACAAGGAACGGGATGAGCAGATCGCGCTGGGCCGCAAATTTTACGACGAGATCGTCCAACGTCTGCCGGCTCAATTGGGCCAGGAAGCCCTTGCCGCCGCCATCCGGCGCTTGAACCTGCCCGATGCCGAAGCGCTGATGTTCGCCCTCGCCCGACGGACTCTCACCGATGCGCAGGTCATGGAAGCTCTGATGCCGGGTTCGGCCGGTGAAGGGACGAACAAGGCGTCAGCGCAACGCGAAGCGATTTCCATCCGCGGCCTCACCCCCGGCGTAGCCTTCACGCTGGCGGATTGCTGCCATCCCGTTCCGGGCGATCGGATCGTGGGCCTTCGCAAGCCCGGCGAAGCAATTGAGGTCCATTCGATCGATTGCGAGCGCCTGGCCGATGGAGTCGACGCCGATTGGGTCGACCTTGCTTGGGGTGACGGGTCGGATGGGGGCACTGCGCGCATATCCGTCATCGTGAAGAACGAGGCGGGCGCGCTGGGCGTAGCTGCCGGCATTCTCGGCTCCCACGCTGCCAACATCGTCAACCTGTCGCTCGTGCACCGCGATAGCGGCTTTCACACCTACCACATCACCATTGAAGTGCGCGACGTGCAGCATCTCATGCGGATCATCGCGGCACTCCGGGCAGCGGATGCGGTGAGCCAAGCCGAGCGTATTTGACTCTTGTCGATCGGACATGAGACACATTCGCCGGAGGAAAGCGGCAATTAACCGCAGATGAACTTTCGCACTGCAACCTAAGGAGGAGAGAGTCGTTGGGGCGCGTGGAGGGTGAGATGACGTCCTTGAATTTTCGCTCGAATTCCAAAGTTTTTACGCCCGGCTCTTTTTCCGCTGCCACCAATCCACTCCGCCGTATCGCGCTAATCGGCAATTTCCTGCCGCGTCGCTGCGGACTGGCGACTTTCACCACCGACAGCTATCAGGCGCTGCGGGATCGCTTTCCGAATGTGGCGGTAGACGTCTATGCGATGAACGATCCGGGGCAGACATATGATTATCCGGATTTCGTCACCGGGATCGCTCAGGACAATCCGGCGGCCTATGCTGAAGCGGCCAGCAAGATCGATCAGAGCGGCGTAGATCTGATATGGGTCCAGCATGAATTCGGCATTTTCGGCGGCGAGGCGGGATCGCACCTGCTGCGGTTGCTTGATCGGGTTAGCGCGCCTGTACTGATCACGCTTCATACGCTCCTGGAAAACCCGTCGCCGCCGCAACGGCATGTCATCGACGCATTGCTTCGCAGGGCAGCCAAGGTGATCGTGATGGCTGAGGCCGGCCGCGACATCCTAATGCGCCGCTATGGCGCGCGGGCAAGCCAGATCGCCGTCGTAAAGCATGGCATTCCAGACCGGCCTTTCGCCGACACCGAAGCGATGAAGGCGAAGCTCGGCCTTTCGGGCTGTGACGTCATTCTCACCTTCGGGCTGCTTTCGCCCGATAAAGGCATCGAAACGATGATTGATGCCCTGCCCGAGATTATTGCCCGATCGCAACGGCCGGTTCGCTATGTCGTGCTTGGCGCCACCCACCCGCATCTGGTCGCGCAGGAAGGCGAGGCCTATCGCGAGCGCTTGCAGGCACAGGCGCTGCGGCTGAACGTTCAGGACAATATTCAGTGGGTGAACGCCTTTGTCGAACTTGACGACCTCACCGATTATCTTACCGCCGCCGACGTCTATGTAACGCCGTATCTCAATCCGAACCAGATCACGTCGGGCACGCTGTCCTATGCGATTGGCTTAGGCAAACCGGTGGTTTCCACGCCCTATGTCCATGCCCGTGAGATCCTCGCCGCGGATCATGGCAGGCTGGTGGATTTCCGCGACTCAGCCGGTTTTGCACGGGAGATCGCTGACTTGCTCGAAGATGGCGAAACCCGCGATCTGCTCCGCCAGCGGGCCTATGCGCTGGGTCGCACCATGATCTGGCCACGTTATGCTGAGGCCGTTATGAATGAGATGAGCATTATCAAGTCCTCCGCGCCGACCCGAATCCAGACCGCCACCGGCAGGGCGATCCCGCGGAGCGTTTCGTTTCAGGCGATCGAGCGGCTGAGCGATGCCACCGGCATGTACCAGCACAGCCTTTATTCGGTGCCGGATCGGAATCATGGCTATTGCATCGATGACAATGCCCGTGCCCTATTGCTGATGAACGAGCTCAAGGGGCTGCCCGACGAAAAGCATGACCGCTGGGCGCCGGTCTACGCATCGTTCATCCAATATGCCTGGAACCCGGACAAAGGCGCGTTCCGCAATTTCATGGGCTTCGACAGGGCATGGTTGGAGGAAGTTGGCTCTGAAGACAGCTTCGGCCGCACCCTTTGGGCGATCGGCGTAACCGCGCGCGATAACCGGCTTGCACAGCTTCGGCGCTGGGCGTCTGACATGTTCGATCAGGTCGCCGGGCACGCCATGAAACTTGAGCCTGCGCGGAGCCACGCCTTTGCGATTCTCGGTGCCACGGCCATGTTGGAGGCGCATCCGGGGCATGTGCTTTCGATGAAGATCGTATCCAGCATGGGCGAAAACCTGTTGTCGCTGGTGGCGCGCAATCGGCGGCCCGACTGGGCATGGTTCGAGATCGTGTTGGCATATGACAATTGCCGCCTGCCCGAGGCGCTCTTGCGCGCCGGCAAGGCTTTGGGGCGCGACGATATGATTCAGGTCGGGCTTGAAACGCTCGAATGGATCATCGCTCAGCAGACGGCAGAAAAGGGCCATTTCCGGGCGGTGGGGACGGACAGCTTCGGCAAGGTTTATGCCGCGCCCGAGCCCTTCGATCAGCAGCCGCTCGAAGCGTGGGCAACGGTCGATGCCTGTTCCTATGCGTTCGAGATCACTGGCGAAGAGCGCTGGCGCGAATTGGCGATGACGGCCTACCGCTGGTATCTGGGTGAAAATGATCTCGGGCTTGCGCTGGCCGATCCAGCCACCGGCGAATGCTTCGACGGCCTGATGCCCCAGGGGGTGAATCTCAACCAAGGGGCAGAATCGGTTCTCGCTTTCCATCTCGCGACCTGCGCGATGGAAAAATTGGGCGGAACGTCCGCACATCGCGAACAGGAGTTGAGCGTCGTCGCGTGATGACCTATCGCGCGGAAGATGCTCGATATCTACCATCACGGCCTCCGGCTACGGGCTGACCCTTCGCGGGTCGTGGTCCGTCCTTTTCACCTTCCCCCGAAAACCCAGGATGGCGTGCAAAGCCGGAGTGAACGGATCGTCGAGCATGTCCTTTCGCTCGATGAGGCCGCGATCGAAGCCGAACTTGCGCTGGTATTCAAGGATTTCGAGGCGCGCCATTGGCAGACGCGGAAGGTTTTCGAGTCCCGCTTCGCCGATATCCGGGGGGAGCTTGAGTTCGACGGACATAAGCTGAGCCAGGGGCAGCGTGAGCTGATCGGCGCCTATTTCTGTCACGAATATAGCTACGCCGCAGCGGCGCTGATGAATCCCAGCGTGGTCCCCCACCCGGATCAAAGCGGCCTGCGGCAGGGTTCAGTGCGGATCCTCATGTCGCTGCGAGCGGTCGGCGAAGGCCATATTTCCTCGATCGCGTTCCGTGAGGGCATTGTGTCGCCAAACCGCGATTTCGAGCTGATGCCGGAGCCGCCCTTCGCGACCGCCGCCAACTCCGCCGCGATCAATCATGCGCGTAGCGACGAGGCGCCGATCACCATCCGCCGCGGCGAGGACAGCACACTATCAGGCACCGTGCTGTTCCCGATCACCGATGCGCAACGCAACGGGATGGAGGATCTGCGTCTCGTTTATTTCACGCATGGCGATGGCCGCAACGAGTGGCTGGGGACCTATACCGCCTATAATGGCTATGCGATCCGGTCCGAGCTGCTGCGCACGCGCGACTTTCGCAGCTTCGATCTCGTGCCGATGGCGGGCAGCGCCGCGCGGAACAAGGGCATGGCGCTCTTCCCGTCGGCGCCCGACGGGATCTATCGCATGATCGGCCGGCAGGACGGCGAAAACTTGTTCCTGATCGAATCGGATGATCTGGAGCGCTGGGGCGAAGGCCAGCTCCTCATGAAGCCCAAATTTCCGTGGGAGTTCGTCCAGATCGGCAATTGCGGCTCGCCGATCGATCTGCCTGAAGGCTGGCTCGTCCTCACCCATGGCGTCGGCGCGATGCGCAAATATTCGATCGGCGCCGTGCTGCTCGACAAGAAAGATCCGTCCAAAATCCTTGGCCGCACCAGCCAACCGATCCTCTCCGCAGCCGATGAAGACCGCGAAGGCTATGTTCCCAACGTCGTCTATAGCTGCGGCGGGATGGTGGTCGGCGACGATCTCTTCCTGCCCTATGGCGTCGCCGACAGCTCGGTCGCCTTCGCCTTCGTTTCGATCAGCGACCTGTTAGGGGTGATGTAGCCCGCGTCCAGAGACCGGTTCTGCCTGCGTCCGTAATGCTCGCTCGACGGGAAGCCTGCCAGGCTGCCCGAGCGATCCAGAAGAGCTTGGCCATTTTGGATGTCGTCACCCTCCGATCCCAGGCTCGCGCGCCGCGCCGCCGCACCTCGCGGGCGATATCACCATAAATGCCCGCCGCAGCCAGCACGGCCCAGGCTGAGCGATAGGGCAGCATGCGTGCGCCATATCGTGCGCTCGCCTCGAATCTCTCGGCGCGATCGGCCAATCGCTTTGCCAGAACTGCCAGCTGATCCCGATAAACGGGTTCGAGCAGTTCGCCGCGCGGAATGTTCATGTCCGCCAGCCAATCGAGCGGGAGATAACAGCGGCCCGCAGCGCCATCTTCGGAAACGTCGCGCGCGATATTGGCGAGCTGGAAGGCAATGCCGAGGTCGCAGGCCCGATCCAGCGTCGCCTCATCATCGGGCGCCACCCCCATGATGATCGCCATCATGCACCCGACCGCGCCGGCGACATGATAGCAATAGCGATAAAGCGCCTCTTCGTTCGCGGGCTCCGATCCGTCGGCATCCAGCGCGAAACCTTCGATCAGATCGCGCGGATAGCGGGCCGGGATTGCGCATTCCTGCACGACCAGCGCCAGCGCGTCATAAGCGGCTATTCCGCTCCACTGGCCCGCCAGCGCCGCTTCGGTGCGCTCCCGCATCAGCGCGAGCCGCTCAGCGGCGTCGGGAACGGCCGACATGCCGTGCCCCATCTCTTGACCATCGGCGAGATCGTCTGCCGCCCGGCACCATGCGTAAAGCAGGCACGCGCGATCGCGGGTTTGCGGATCGAAGAGCCGACTCGCCGCCGCGAAGCTTTTCGATCCGCGCACGATGCTGTCATGCGCGAACTTGACCAGTTCGACGCGTTCAGCCTGCGAGATCATCAACAATGAGCTTCGCAGTTGCCTTTGCCGATCCAACCACCCCGGGTATGCCCGCGCCCGGATGCGTCCCCGCGCCGACGAAGTAGAGATTGTCGATCTTGTCGTCCCGATTGTGAACGCGGAACCATGCCGATTGCGTCAGGATCGGCTCGAGGCTGAAGGCCGAGCCCAGATGCGCGCGCAGGTCATGCGCGAAATCCTTGGGCGTATAGTTGAAGCTGGTCACTATCCGCTCGCGCAGATTGGGAATCAACCGGCGCTCGATCTCCTCGAGGATCCGGTCGCGGTAGATTGACGCGATCTCGTCCCAATCGACTGGCAGCTTGCCGAGATGCGGCACCGGCGCCAGCGCATAGAAGGTCGAGTGGCCCGGCGGCGCCATGCTGGGATCGCTCGCCGTCGGATGATGCAGATAAAGCGAGAAATCGCCAGCGAGCACACCATGATCGTAGATGTCGGCGAGAAGCTCCCGGTAGCGCGGTCCAAACAGGATCATATGATGCGGCACATCCGGGCAAGCACCCAGCACGCCGAAGTGAACCAGGAACAGCGATGGAGAGAAGCGCTTCCGCTCCAACCGCGCCGCCATTTGCTGGCCTCGCACCGACCGGTTCAAAAGATCACGGTAGCTATGGACGACATCGCCATTGCAAGCGAGCGCATCGAAGCTTTCGCGCCAGCCGCTTGCCGTTCTCACACCCGTGACATGATCTCCGAGCAGTTCGATTTCGACAGCGGCGTCGCCCAATCTGATCGTTCCGCCGAGACGTTCGAAATGCGCCACCATGGCGCGAACCAGCGCATGCGTGCCGCCCTTGGCGAACCAGACGCCGCCGTCTTTCTCGAGTTTGTGGATCAGCGCATAGATCGCGCTGGTCTTCATCGGATTGCCGCCGACCAGCAATGTGTGAAAGCTCAGCGCCTCGCGCAGCTTCTCGTTGCGAACGAACGATGAGACCACGTCGTAGACCGAACGCCACGCCTGATAACGTGCCAGGGCCGGTGCGGCGCGCACCATCGACTGGAAATCGAGAAAAGGGACATGGCCGAGCTTTTGATACCCCTCGGCATAAACGCCCGCGGCATAGATCAGAAAGCGTTCATAGCCTCGCACGTCGGCGGGATCGAGATCAGCGATCGCGTTGCGGAGCGCCGCCTCGTCGTTCGAATAGTCGAAGCTCGTGCCGTCCGGCCAGTTCAACCGATAGAAGGGCATCACCGGCAGCAAGCTTACATCCTGAGCCATGTCATGGCCGGACAAGGCCCAGAGTTCGCGCAGGCACGCGGGATCGGTAATCACTGTCGGGCCGGCGTCGAAGGTGAAGCCTTCCTTTTCCCACGCATAGGCGCGGCCGCCCGGCTTGTCGCGCGCCTCGATCAGCATCGTCGCGATCCCCGCGGACTGCAGCCGGATGGCGAGTGCAAGGCCACCAAAGCCGGCGCCGATCACCGCAACCCGCTTGCTCGCCCGCGTCCGTGGCGAGAGCGGAAGCTCGGGCTGTTCGGTCACCTGCGTTTATCGCCGAACATTGCGCCTACTGCACGCCTCACTGGGACCGGCGGCCTGCCCGACAAAAGCGACAGCCGGTCCCTGGCAGTGGAGCGTCCAGCGTAGAAACGCCGGATCAAACCGCGATCCTTGCGGTAGAAATGATCGAGAATCTTCCAGCGCTGGGGCGGATGTGCCGCCCGGAACAGCATTCGGCTCAGCATGCGATAATAGCCGCGACTGTCCCATCGCCGACGCGCTTCCTCGTGCAGCGCTTCGTGCAGCTTCTCACCGCTCAAATCCGGCATGGCAGCGATCATCGCAGCCAGCCGCACGGCGTCCGGCAGCGAATAGCCCGTCGTCGGGTGAAACAGGCCTGCGCGCATCCCGGCCTTGGCGATGCCGTCTCCTCCCGAACGCCAATAGGCTTCGAAATCGCCGCCGAGCGCGATCGGCAAAGCGCCGGCCTCCTCCCGCAGCACCTCCGCCACGCGCCATCCCCGGCCCGCTGCATAGTGCGCAATGCGCGGCGTGATCGTGCCCGGCACCAGATGCGCGCGATCGCTATAATAAGTGTCTTCGATCAGAAGCGTATCGGCGGTGAAGGGCAGCACGTAAAGAAACCGGTAGCCGTCAATCTGCTCGACGGTGGCATCCATGATGATCGGCCGTTCGAGGCCATGCGGCTTTTCCAGGCGCAGTTCCTGCCCGACGAATTTTTGCCAGCCGACGCTGAGATAGAGAAGGTCGGCCGCGCCGCGCGCATCGATCACGCCGCCGGCCTCGATGCGGCTGCCGTCGTGAAGCAGGACTGAGGTGGGGCCCGCCGTATGCACGCGCTTGCCCGCGAGAATCGACCGCGCCGGCAGCGCCCTTCGCACGGCCGCATCCAGCCGCTCCGATCGCACCGAATGATAAGCGCCGGGTATGATCCGATGATGGCGCGGAAAGGCGACTTCATGCGCCGGCCAGCTATGGCAGACGAGCGGCGCGATCAGCCAGCGATCAGCCGGCGCGATGTCGCTTTCGAAGAAGGACCAGATATGGCTGCCGCCGATCACCTCGCTGGCTTCGATCAGCATGACCGACAGTTCGGGCCGGCGCTTGGCGAGCGCGAGCGCGATCAGGCCGCCGGCCAATCCTCCCCCCAGTATCGCGACATCGCACTGATCCGGCTGCGCCATGGCCCAGCCATACACTGGCCTTGCGCTCGATCAAACCGCGACGTCCAAAGTAACCACCGCAGCGCAATAGCCGGAGCCCGCATCGATGACCGCGATCGCGCAAGGATGCTCGCCCCGCAGCAGGCGGGCGGGCTCAGCCGGGGAAACCGTCACCGCGAAGCGTTCGAGCGGATAGGCAAGGCCGAGGCCGAGCGCCTTCACATAAGCCTCCTTGCGGGTCCAGCAGTTGAAGAAGCCCTGCGTCCACTGATCGCTTGGCAGAACCTTGAGCGCTGCCACTTCCTCAGGCGCGAAAAACCGTTCCGCCACTCCAAGCTGCGCATGTTCGGGTTTAAGGCGCTCGATGTCGCAGCCGATCGCGGCGCCCTCGCTGACCGCGAGGAGGCAGCGGCCATCGGAATGCGAAAGACTGAACCGCAAATGCGGCGCATCTGGCAGATAAGGCTTGCCATTGCGGTCCAGGACAATGGACACCTCCGCGGGTGCGCAACCGATCTTGAGCGCCAGTTCCTTGCGCACCAGGCCATGGCGCGCAATGTAGCGATTGCGGTCCCCCTCGAAACGGAAGGCCGCAGCACGCGCCCCCTCGCCGGCATCAAGCAAGTCGCCCAGCGCGGCAATCTCATCGGCCGGAAGATCCAGCTCGAACAATGAAACGGTGAGGGCCACGCGCTATCCGTTGACGACTCTGGCCAGCGCGGAGGATGCCGACGCGCCGTTGACCCGCGCCAGCTCCTCTTCTAGCCGGGCAGCGAATGTCGCCACATTCGGCTGATCGCGCATGGTGCCGTGATCGCCTGGAATATCGTGGGCAACGAACCGTCCCTCCACTAGCGCCGACCAGCCCGGCCGCGTATCGAGCACGTCAAGCCGATCGATCGGCTGGAAGAGCGCGACGTCGCCGCCATAGGCGCCGGGCCTATAGTGATAGGCTGCGGCCTCAAGCGCGGTGCGGAGCTGATGATAATCATCATCAGGCAGATCCGGCTCGGCAACTCCGATATTCTCAAGAACGCCTTTGGCACGCGCAAACGCGTAGTGAAGCCGCTCGTTGACCGGCAGCCGCCACCACATCGATGCATGATAGCGCGCCTTGCTGGCCATCATCTGCTGCTTGCTGATCGCGTTGAACTGGACCGGATTGATGGCATGGCCAAGGATCAGCAGCGGCACATCTTCGCCTGCCGCCTGTAGTTGCCGCGCAACTTCGAACGAAAGAATGCCTGAGGTGCACCAGCCGCCAATCAGATATGGTCCTGCGGGAACGGCCGTCCGGATTGAGGTGGCTACCTCGGCGGCGACCCTCTCGATCGTCATACCTTCAAGCCTGCGCTCAAGAATCGAATCGAGCAGCAAGCCGAAGAAAGGCTGATCCTCGCCCAGCGCCTGCGCGAGCGGCAGCATGGCGGGGCCGCCATCGATCCAGATGATCGGCAGACGCGATCCGCGCGGCTGGATCGGAATAAGATTGCTTGCCTGCCCCGCGACGGGCTTGTCGATCCGCAAGGCCAGCTCGGCCAGCCGCGGCGCGCGAAAGAATTCGGCCATGCCCATCCGAATTCCCCAGCCATCCTCGATCCGACGCAGCAGCCGCGCCACCAGCAGTGAATGGCCGCCAAGATCGAGAAAACTGTCATTCCGGCCGATCTGGTCAGCCTGGAGCAGCTCGCGCCAGATCACGCTGAGCCGCTGCTCTGTATCGCTCGCGGGAGGTTCAAATATCCTTTCTGCAGCAGCCATTCCGGGTACAGGAAACGCGTTGCGGTCGACCTTCCCATTGGGCGTGAGCGGCAGCGCGTCGAGCAACTGGAAGCGCGACGGGATCATGTAATCGGGGAGCGACTGGGTCAGCGCGGCGCGGAGTTCGGCCGCACTTGGCCCAGCCTCGCCCGAGGGAACGATATAAGCTGCCAGCATGCGGCCGCCGGATGTATCAGGCCATGCCTTCACCGCGGCCGCAGCGACGCCTGCCAGCTTCGCGATCGCGCCCTCCACTTCCTCGACGGCGATGCGGAAGCCACGGATTTTCTCTTCATTGTCCGTGCGTCCCAAGCATTCCAGCGTGCCGTCCGGCCGCCAGCGCGCGAGATCCCCGGTGCGATAGAGCCGCGCCCCCGCATGATCGATGAAGCGCTCGGCAGTGAGATCGTCCCGCCCGCGATAGCCGCGGGCGAGACCGCGCCCGCCGATGTGAAGTTCGCCGACTGCTCCGATCGGCAGATCATTGCCTTGGCCGTCGAGGATGCGGACCTGCGTGTTCGCGATCGGCTTTCCGATCGAGATCGCGCCCACCCCCTGTTCGATCCGCGCCGTGGTCGACCAGATCGTCGTCTCGGTCGGCCCGTACATATTCCAGAGCGTGCCGACACGCGGGAGAAGCTGGTCGGCCAGCGCGCGCGGCAGCGCCTCGCCGCCGCAGAGCGCCTGCAGCTTGGGATTGCCGCGCCAGCCCGCCTCGATCAGCCCCCGCCAGGTTGCCGGCGTCGCCTGCATCACATCGGGGTTCGCGCTCGCGATAAGGTCGGCAAGCGCCGCCATGTCGCTCGCGGTTTCGCGCGAGGCCAGGATGATCCTGCCGCCCGAGACAAGCGGCAGCCAGATTTCGAGCGCGGCAATGTCGAAGGACAGCGTCGTCAGCGCGAGCAGCGACGCGCCTGGCTCGAATCCCGGCGCGTCCTGCATGGCGAGCAGGAGATTGACCAAGGCCGCGTGCGGCACCTCGACCCCCTTCGGGGTGCCGGTCGAGCCTGACGTATAGAGCACGTAGGCGAGCGCTTCTGCATCGATCGGCGGCGCATGAAACGATTCCGCCGTCCATGTGCGATCCAGAATCAGCTTCGGCGCCGCGTCCTCACCCACCGCATGCCGCGTCGACTCTTCCACGAGGATCAGCGCAGGCTGGGCGCTTTCCGCGATCAGCGCGAGCCGTGCCGGCGGAAAGCCGGGATCAAGCGGCAGATAGGCAGCTCCGATCTTCGCGATGGCGAGCATCGCCGCGATCATCCAGGGCGTGCGTTCCAACGCGAGGCCGACCAGTGCGCCCGGTCCGATCCCCTGCCCTCTCAGCCTGTCGGCAATTGCATCCGAACGACTCAGAAGATCGGCATAGGTCCATTTCTCGCCGCCCTGCTCGATCACGATCTTGGCTGGGTCGTTCGCGGCCGCTGCGCTCACCCACTGGACGACGTTGCGATATGGCAATGATCGCTCGGTGGCGTTCCACTCCTCGATCAGCATGTACTGTTCTTCGTCAGAGAGCATCGGAAGGCGGGACAATGGTGTCGCGGGATCGGCAGCAATGCCCTCCAGCGTCCGCCGCCAATGGCCAATCATGCGCCGGATCGTGGGTGGATCGAACAGTTCGGTCGAGTAAAGGAAGCGGCCGGCAAAGCCGCCGGGCCGCTCGTCTAGCTCGAGATAGACGTCATATTTGGCGGCGCCGACGACAACGTCCATCTGGGTCAGATCCCATCCCGCGGGGAAGGGATCGACGGGCGGCTCGATCGAAAACAGGATGTTGAACAGCGGGTGCGTACCGCTGCCGCGCTTGATGTTGAGCGCCCGGATCAGACGATCGAACGGCACGTCTGTCGCCCCGAGCGCGCCGATCACGCTTGCCTTCACATTGGCGAGGTAATCGCGGAACGATGCTTCGGGCCTCGGCTGGCTACGCAGCGCCATCGTGTTGAGGAAATAGCCGATCAGCGGCTGCAGCTCGGGCCGGCGCCGGGTGTCGGTCACGCCGCCGACGATGATGTCGGTCTCACCGGTGTAGCGGAACAGCGTCGCCTTGAACGCGGCGAGCAGCACCATGTAGAGCGTCGCGCCCTCGGCCTTGGCCAAGTCTTTGAGCTGCTCGATCAGATGTTCCGAAAGATCGAACACCTCCATCGAACCGGCATAGGTCGGGATCGCCGGGCGCGGCCAGTCGCCCGAGAATTCCAGGCGCGGCAACGGCTCAGCCAGCGCACCACGCCAATAACCGATCTGACGTTCCAACTCGACCGGATCGGTCTTGTCCGCTTGCCAGACTGCATAGTCTGCATATTGCAGCACCGGCTCCGCCAAGGGCGAGTCCATGCCTTTCTCAAAGGCATCCACCAATGCGGCCAGCTCTGGCACGAAAGTACGGTAGATCGAGACGCCATCGAAAATGATGTGGTGCAGCGTCAGATAAAGCCGGTGCTCCTCCTCGCCCAGCTTCACCACCTGCGCGCGAAACAATGGCGCTTGGTCAAGCGGTACGGGCGTACGCGCATCTTCGGTGGCAAGCCGCACCGCCTCGGCGTCGCGCTCGCTTGCGGGGAAATGGCTGATGTCGATGATCCGTAGCGCCATCGGCTCGGCCGGGGCGATCTTCTGGATCAGCTCGCCATTTTCCTCGACGAACGCCGTCCGCCAGATTGCATGGCGGCGAACGATCTCGCTCATCGCCCATTCCAGCGCCGCATGATGATAGGGCCCGAGCCGATGGATCGTGATCGACTCATTATAAAGCGGCATCTCCGGCGCCATCTGCGCGTGCAGCCACAACTGGCTTTGCTCGGAGGTGAGCGGCACCGGCCGGGCCGGATCGCGCAGCCGAATAGGCTCGGGTGCCGCTACGGCCGCGCCACCGCTGGCTTTGCCACTGAGCATCTTCGCGAGAAGCTGCCGCCGCGCCGCCGCGGCGTTCACAGGTTCAGACATTGCCGAAGGTATCGGGGCCGAACGTGACCGGGAGCGCCCTCAATCCGCGTAGCCCGAGATTTTCACGCCATTCGAGCTTGCCTGCGCCGAGCCTGATATCGGGCAGGCGCTCCAGCAATTTGCGAAAGGCAATCTGCCCTTCCATCCGCGCGAGCGGCGCGCCGAAGCAGAAATGCGCCGCCCAGCCGAAGGCGAGATGGCGGTTGTCGGCACGCTCCAGATCAAGCGTGTCGGGATCGGCAAAGCGTTCCGGATCGCGATTGCCGGCTGCCATGACGGCCAGCACCGGCGCGCCCTTGGGAATGACTTGCCCGCCCAGCACCGTATCCCTCGCGCAGATGCGGCCGGTGTGTTGGCTGGGGCTTTCGTAGCGCAGCAACTCCTCAACGCCGGTCTCGATAATCTCGGGCCGATCGCGCAATTCGGCAAGCTTCTGGGGCTGGCGCAGCAGGGTCAGCATCCCGTTGCCGATGAGATTGGTCGTGGTCTCCTGCCCGCCGACCATCGTGACGACGATATTGGCGATGACCTCTTCCTCGGTCAGCCGCTCGCCATCCACCTCGGCCTCGATCAGCGATTTGACGAGGCCGTCCTCCAGCTTGCGCCGCTCCTCACGGATCGCGCTTTGGAAATAGGCGGTCATGTCGGCAAGGCTCTTGAGCACGCGCGCCACGCCGCCCGGATTATGCTGAAAATTGCCCAGCATCTCGGCGAAATCGGCCGACCAGGCCTTCAGCTGGAGATGGTCTTCGCGTGGCATGCCGAGCAAATGGGCCGTCACGATCGCCGGCAGCCGCTCGGCAAAATCCCGGACGATATCCATCCGGCCCGAGGCGATCACCTCGTCGATCAGCTCGTCAGCGATCGCGACGACATATTCTTGCAGCCGCTCGACTCGGCGCGGCGTGAAGGCGGTGGAGCACAGCTTGCGCAAATGGGTGTGCGCGGGCGCGTCGAGGAACAGCATCTGCCGGCTCATCACCTCCGCGAGTGGGCCGATCTCGTCGAGGCCCAGCTTGCGCATGAACTCGGCGGATGGCGTGCGATCCGCGGAGAATTCCTTGAGCACGGTGAGCACGTCATCGTAGCGCGTCACCACCCAACAGGAGAGATAAGGGTCCCATGCGACCGGCGCCTGCTCGCGCAGGTTGCGGTAGAGCGGATAGGGATCCGCCAGCACCTTCGGATCCAGCAGATGATAGAGGCTGATCGCCGGATCGAGAACGGGACGGGTCGCCATGGCGGTCAGCCCGCGAGGCGAGCGATGTCTTCATCGCTCATGCTGTCGAGCAATTCGATGACAAGCGTCTCCACGGTTTCCGCCAGCCGCGCGACGCTACGCGCCTCGAACAGATGGAACAGGGTGAGCTCGACACCGAAGGCATCGCGCGCCCGCACCACCACCTGGGTACCGAGCAGCGAATGGCCGCCGACCAGGAAGAAATCATCTTCGACATTGATGTCGGGCCGTCCGATCACGTTCGACACGATTTCGAGCAGCCGCTCCTCGGTCGGCGTTGCAGGCGCGCGTCCGGCGCGCGTTTCGGGGAGAGCGCATGCGGCGGGATCGGGTAGCGCCTTATAATCCACCTTGCCGTTGGCGGTCAGCGGGAGCGCCGTCAGCACCGCGAAGCGCGCAGGCACCATATAATCGGGAAGCTGTGCGGAAAGCGCCGCCCGTAAGTCCGGCGCGAAGAGCGACGCTCCCTCTGCTGGCACGATATAGGCGATCAACTCGCCATCGCGGCCGATGACCGCGCTCGCCGTCACCTCCGTCAGCATGTTGAGCGCGGCCGCAACTTCGGCCGGCTCGACGCGATGGCCACGCACCTTCACCTGCGCATCGACCCGGCCTTGGAACGCGATCTCGCCGCCTTTCAGCCACATGCCGAGATCGCCTGTGCGATAGAGACGGCCATATTCCGGATGCTGGACAAAGCGCTCGGCGGTCAGCTCGGGATCGCCGCGATAGCCGCGCGCCACCTGCGCACCGCCGATGAAGATCTCGCCGCTCTCGCCTGCCGCGACCGGCAGGCCCGCCTCATCCAGCAGATGAACCGTCGTTCCGGCGATCGGCTTGCCGATCGAGGGCAGACCAATCCCATCCGGCGAAACCAGACCGGACGTAGCAACGACCGTGCATTCGGTCGGACCGTAATTGTTGACGAATGCGAACGGCAGGCCCGGCGCAGGCCGCACCGTCAGCTTGTCCGCCCCCGTGAGCAGGAAGCGCAGTTTGGCATTTGCCGGCCAGTTCATCGCGACCATCGGCTCGGCCAGTGCGGTCGGCGCGAACGCCACCTCCACGCGCTTGGCGATCAACCAGTCATGCAATTGCGCTGGATCGAGCCGGGTCGCGTCGTCCGCAAGCACGAGCGTGCCGCCGGCTGCCAGCGTCGGCCATATTTCCCAAGCCGAAGCATCGAAGCCAAGCCCAGCGAGATGGCTCGTGCGGGTGCCCGGCTTCACCTCGAAGGCTTCATTATGCCACCGGATGAGAGCGGCCAGATTGGCGTGCATGACCTCGACTGCCTTGGGCTTGCCGGTCGAGCCCGATGTGAAGATCACGTAAGCAATGCCCTGCGGATCGGCGCCTTCGAACGGCAGCGTTCCCGCTTGCTCATTGGCATAGGGCGTCACCAACGCGACATTGCCTTCGACGCAGGCCGCAATCGGGATCGCGGCGACAAGCGCGACGCAGCCCGCGCCGGTCACGAAATCGTTGATGCGCGCCTCCGGCCAGGCGGGATCGATCGGCAGATAGGCCGCCCCCGCGCGCCATATCGCCAGCATCGCCACGATCTGGTCAATCGAGCGGGGCAGGCAAACCGCCACGACCGCGCCCGCCGTCGCGCCGCGAGCCCGCAAACGCGCGGCCATCGCGCCGGCCCGAGCTGCCAGCTCTTCATAGCTGAGCGAATGAACGCCATCTTCGACGGCGGTACGCCCTGCTTCCAAACGCATGGCCTTGAATATCATCTCCGACGCTGACGCGGCGATCAAACGGTCTGGGTTGCCCTGAGTCATGGAAAAGGCTGATATCATGACCGCTCCAGCTGGAGATGGCGTTTCTTGGTGAACCGATCTTTCACGATGACCAATTTCGGCACAGGACGCTAGCGCAATAGCAATCAATTATTACCATTTACTGGGGCCAGGACTTGTTGCTGCAGTGTCCGGCGCACTGTCTTCCTAATCTTGGTCATCAGAACGAGTAGATCGCCAATTCAGCTTGGCTGCCGAAGAGGTTGTAAGGTTTCATCGATCGCGCGCCGATTCGGATGGATGCTGAAATCGCGTGATCATATATTTGTTTTCCTTTCGTTCCCGCTAAGCTAGGCCCTGAACATGCCGGCGCCGCTTCCCACTCCCGCGCTTCACGCAACGCATGGCGGGATCTGGTGGGCGCATCCGGACGGCACGGTCAGCGGGATTGGGCGGGGCGAGGCGATTGCACGCGCGGCGGATACGCCGACCGTGATGCTCAACGCGCCGCTGGTGGCGGCGCGACTGGGCTTGAGCGAGCTATCGGGGCTCGACCTGCTTGAGCTGTTCGCGTTCGTGCATCCGGCGCGCTTCTGCGTGCCGACGCCAGCCGGGCTGGCCCATGCGCTGGAACTTGCGCCGCCGGCCGACGACAATGCGGCGGCCATGTTCCTGCTGAGCGCCGCGTCCTGCCTGCTCGATCGGCTTGCGGCGCCCAATTGGCCCGAGCGCGAGGGAGCGTGGACCGCAGCGCAGGCGCTGTTTCGCGCCCGTTGGCCATGGGCGCCGCTGGTGGCCGAACGGTTGCGACAGCCGGAACGTGCCGAACGATGGCTGTTCAGCCGGCTTCCGGAGTGGGAAGAAGCGGCAACCCGGCCGCCTTCCCGTCAGCTCCGGCTCGATGAAGCGCAGATAGGGGAAGACCTGGCCCGACTGGTCGGCAATCGCGCCGAGCCGCGCGAGGGCCAGCGGCGCTACGCCCTCGCCGCTGCCGCCGCCTTCGCGCCCAGGGCAGCCGAAGGCCAACCCAATCTGGTGCTTGCCGAAGCCGGCACCGGGATCGGCAAGACGCTGGGCTATCTCGCACCCGCCACACGCTGGGCCGCGGATGCCGGAGGCGCCGTCTGGATCTCCACTTATACCAAGGCGCTGCAGCGTCAGCTCGACCGCGAGACGGTTCGCTCCTGGCCGGACCCGGGGCAGCGGGCGAGCAAGGTTGTGATCCGCAAGGGCCGCGAAAATTATCTCTGCCTGCTCAATCTGGAGGATGCGCTGCAAGGCGGCTTTACCGGGCGCGCAGCCATCCTCGCGCAGCTTGTCACGCGCTGGGCCGCCTATACACGCGACGGCGACATGATCGGCGGGGACTTGCCCGGCTGGCTGCCCTCGCTCTTCCGGCGCGCGGGATCGATCGCGCTCACTGACCGGCGGGGCGAGTGTGTCTACGCTGGCTGCCCGCACTATCGAAAATGCTTCATCGAGCGCTCGAACCGGGCGGCGCGGGATGCCGATATCGTCATTGCCAACCACGCTTTGGTGATGATCCTATCGCAGCGCGGGCAGGATGAAGCCGGCGCATTGTCCCGGCTGATCTTCGATGAAGGTCATCATCTGTTCGATGCCGCCGATGCCACTTTCGCAATCGGCCTGACCGGCCAGGAACTGATCGAGCTGCGCCGCTGGATTCTCGGCCCCGAAAAGAAGGCCAGGGGCCGAAGGCGCGGGCTCGCGGCGCGGCTTTCCGATGTCGCCTCTTACGATCAGGCAGGCGACGAAGCGATCGCCGAAGCGGCCAAGGCCGCACAGGAACTGCCGAGCGACGGCTGGCTCGGGCGGATCGCCGAAGGGCTGACCCTCAACGCGATCGAACGCCTGCTCGCCGCGGCGCGCGCGACCGTCTACGCGCGCGCCACGGCTCAGGATGCGGGCTTCGGCCTCGAAACGGAGGCTGCGGAGCTGGATGGCGCATTCATGGCCGCAGTGGGTCCTGCCATCGAGACGCTGGAAATGCTGCTGCGCCCGCTCACACGGCTCGCCCAGCGGCTCGAGGCGGTCATTGAAGACGCGCCCGACTGGCTCGATGGGCAGGCGCGGGCACGCGTCGAAGGCGCGATCGCCGGGCTGGGCGTGCGTTGCCGCTTGCTGACGGGTTTGATCGCGCTGCTAGGCAGGCTTGGCGGCCCTGCTGATCCCGATTTCGTCGACTGGCTTGCGGTGGATCGGGTCGAAGGGCGCGAATATGACGTCGGCATCCATCGCCGCTGGCTCGATCCCACCGTGCCGCTTGCCGAAACCGTGCTCAAGCCAGCACATAGCGTCATCATCACATCGGCCACGTTGCGCGGCGCCGAGGATTGGGAGGCGGCCGAGGCACGAACCGGTGCGCGCCATCTCGATCAGCGCATTGACCGTTTCGCCGCACCCAGCCCGTTCGACTATGGCCGGCAAGCCGAGGTGTTGATCGTCACCGACATTCGGCGCGGCGACATTGCTGGTCTGGCAGGAGCCTATGCGAAACTGATCGAAGCGGCGCAGGGTGGTGCGCTGGGCCTGTTCAGCGCGATCCACCGGCTGAAAGCCGTGCATGCGCGTATCGCCGATCGGCTGGCGCACGAAAACTTGCCGCTTTACGCGCAGCATGTCGACCCGCTCGATACCGGCACGCTGATCGATATCTTTCGCGATGATCCCCATGCCTCGCTGCTCGGTACTGATGCACTGCGGGATGGCGTCGATGTTCCTGGCCAGTCGTTACGGCTCGTCATCATGGAAGGCGTGCCATGGCCGCGGCCGACAGTGCTTCATGCGGCCCGGCGGGCGGCAGGCGGGGGCGCAACGTATGACGATCGCATCGTGCGGGCGCGGCTGGCGCAGGGATTCGGCCGCCTGATCCGGCGCGAAAGCGATCGCGGCCACTTTGTCATTCTCTCGCCGGCCCTACCCTCGCGCCTGCTCAACGCTTTTCCGGTCGGCGTGCCAATCCGGCGGGTTACGCTCTCGGAGGCAGCGGCCGCGGTTTCGGCCCTGTCTCGTGAGGCCGAAGTCATTTTGCAGCGCAGCGATTCGATGCTTTTATCGAAGGAGGCTTTGAGGCATCAGGAGCCGGATTGAATCGGAGAGGGCATGAAGCGGCTCACCCTGTTGCGCCATGCAAAGTCAGGCTGGGACGATCCTGTCTCGCGTGATTTCGATCGCCCGCTGAATGCGCGCGGGAAGCGCGCGTCGGAGGTGATCGGCCGCTGGCTCCACGATCATGATATCTCGTTCGATCTGATCGTCGGATCGCCGGCCGTGCGGGTGGTGGAGACGATCGAGCATGTTGCGATCGGGTTCGGCGAGACGATGGCGCCCACCTGGGACAAGCGCGCCTATCTGGCGTCGGCTTCGTCGCTGTTGGAGATTATTCACGATACGCCTGATGCCGTCGAGCGTCTGCTGCTCGTGGGCCATAATCCCGGGCTGGAGGATCTGGTGCTGATGCTGGTGCCCGACGAGGGTGATGGCGCGCGCGATGAGGTGGAAGAGAAATATCCGACTGCAAGCCTGGTTGCGATCGACTTCGAGACCGAGCATTGGGCGCAGATCCAACCTGGCAAGGGCAGGTTGATATACTTCAAGCGCCCCCGCGACATCGACCCAGCGCTGGGGCCGGAGCCGGTTTAGGCCACGAGGTCCGCCTCCAGTGCGGCGGCAAGGTCGCTACGAATCGCGCGCAGCTCCGCCAGGATCTCTGGGGATGGCGCAGGCGATCGGGCGGGATGCTGTTCAACCGCGTCGGGCTGGGGATGCCGTTGCGAAAGCAGCTTCTGAACGCCCTTGATCGTATAGCCCTCACGATTGAGGAGCTGATCGATACGGGCTACCAGCGCTACGTCATCGGTTCGGTAATAGCGCCGATTGCCGGCACGCTGCAGCGGCCGAAGCTGCGGAAAGCGCGTTTCCCAATAGCGCAGGATGTGCTGGGGAATGCCGAACTGATCGGAAACTTCGCTGATTGTTCTCAGCGCGCCTTCTGCCTTTACGGAAGAATCGGCCATGTCCGCTCAATATCCTATTTGGCCTTGGCGATCGTGTCCCGAAGGAGCTGCGACGCGCGGAAGGTGAGAACCCGCCTCGGCGCGATCGGAACTTCGATCCCGGTCTTGGGATTGCGACCGACCCGCTGGCCCTTATCGCGCAATATAAAGCTGCCGAAGCCGGAGATCTTCACATTTTCCCCGTTCTGCAGAGCGCCGCTCATATTGTTCAAGATCTGCTCGATGATTGCGGAGGAATCAGCGCGCGACAAACCCACCTGCCGATGCACCGCTTCCGCGAGATCCGCTCTGGTCAACGTTCCTTCCGCCATATACGTAGCCGCCCCCAATTACACAGAATGTAAACAACCAATAACCTTACGGCTTGATCCAGGCTAGTAAATTAAACAATTTCACATTCGGATGGCAGCCGCGCCCCAGGTGAAGCCGCCCCCCATTGCCTCCAGCACCACCAGATCACCAGGCTTGATGCGGCCGTCCTTGACTGCAGTGTCGAATGCCAGCGGCACGGAAGCCGCCGATGTATTGGCATGTTCATCCACCGTCACCACCACCTTCGATGGATCAAGGCCAAGCTTCCGGGCGGTCGCAGCCAGAATTCTGCTATTGGCCTGATGGGGGACGACCCAATCGACATCGGCTGCCGTGAGCTGAGCTTTTTCAAGCACTTCAATCAGCACCTGGGAAAGATTGGTGACAGCGTGCTTGAACACTTCGGGGCCCTTCATGCGGAGCTTGCCGACCGTGCCGGTCGTCGAAGGCCCGCCGTCAACGAACAGCAGTTGGTTGTGACGCCCATCGGCGTGAAGGCTGACCGACAAAATGCCCTTGGGCGGCGAGCCTTTGCTCTCTTCGGCCCTGAGTACCATCGCGCCAGCGCCATCGCCGAACAGGACGCAGGTGCCCCGATCCTCCCAATCCAGGATGCGGCTGAACGTCTCGGCACCGATCACCAACGCGACCTTCGCGGTACCGCCGCGCATCATGTTTTCAGCGACTGACAGCGCATAGAGGAAACCGGAGCAGACCGCAGCAACATCGAATGCCACACAGTCCGCGATCCCTAGCGCCGCCTGAACGATGGTCGCGGACGCCGGGAAGGTCTGATCGGGCGTGGCGGTCGCCAACACGATCAGCCCAACCTGCGACGGCTCGATGCCGGCGGCCGCCAGCGCCCGCCTGGCCGCCTCCGTCGCGAGGCTCGCGGTCGTTTCGCCTTCTCCGGCAATGTGGCGCCAGCGGATTCCCGTGCGCTCGACGATCCACTCGTCAGACGTATCGACGGTCTCCGCCAGCTCCTGATTGGAGACTCGTCTGCTGGGCAGCGCCGAACCGCTGCCGGCAACCACGATCCGGGACGTCACGCGATCGATCCAGCGGCGACGGTATCGCTCGCGCGACGGCCACGGATCTGATCGAGATCCTCAGTAATGCGGCGCGTCACATCGTTGCTCACCAGTTTCGACGCCACTTCGACCGCATTGGCGACACCGGAGACATCGGCGCCGCCGTGGCTTTTGACGACGATACCGTTGAGACCCAGAAAAACCGCCCCATTGTGATTGTTCGGATCAAGATGCACCTTCAACAGTGCGAAGGCCGGCCGCGATAACAGGAAACCAGCTTTCGATCGCAGCGAACTTGTGAAGGCGCGCTGCAGCAGATCGGTGATGAAACGCGCCGTGCCCTCGATCGACTTGAGCGCGATGTTTCCGGAAAAGCCATCGGTGACGACCACGTCCGCTTCGCCGGTTTCGATGCGGCTTGCCTCGATGAAACCGTCGAACCGCATGTGGAGATGATTCGCCGCGCGAAGTTCGGCAGCGGCGACACGCAACTCGTCGGTGCCCTTCAGTTCTTCCGTGCCGATGTTGAGCAGCGAAACGCGCGGGATTTCGACCGCCAACACGCTCCGTGCGTAAGCAGCGCCCATGATTGCGAACTCGACGAGGTTCTTGGCCTCGCATTCGGTGTTGGCGCCGAGATCGAGCATGATCACGTCATTATCGCCCAGCGTGGGCAACAATGCCGCCAATGCGGGCCGATCGATTCCCGACATCGTTCGCAGCGCCAGCTTGGACATCGCCATCAGCGCGCCCGTGTTGCCGCCGGATACGGCGGCATTGGCAGCGCCTTCTTTCACGCGGGCGATGGCGATTCCCATCGAAGTCGTCTTGGCGCGGCGGATCGCCTGAGCGGGCTTATCCTCACCCGCGACGATATCCGGCGCGTGAATGACCCTGCACGCCGTTGCCAGCGATGGATAGGCGGTCAGTTCCGCACCAATTGCCGCTTCATCCCCGACAAGGTCGAAGCGTAGCGCAGGATTGCGCTGGAGCGCGAGCGCCGCACCCGCAACCATAACGGTCGGACCGCCGTCTCCCCCCATCGCATCGATCGCGATGCAAGGAGCTGAACCGGCGGCGTTCGGGGGCTCTCCGCCCCGGTTACGCCTCGACGGAAACGATTTCACGGCCATTGTAATGACCGCAAGCGCTGCACAGATGGTGAGGCCGCTTCAGTTCGCCGCAATTGGAGCATTCCTGAAACGCCTCAGCCGCAAGCGCATGGTGGCTGCGCCGCATGTTCCGCCGGGACGGCGAAGTTTTTCTCTTGGGGACGGCCATGTCGCCACCTGTTCCATTCTGTTAAAACGAATAACGACGAGCTTTGCCGCATCACACCGGCGACACGTCAGTGCCGCCGAGCCAGCGGCCGGGCTCGTCGCGAGTGGCTGAGGCCTATAGCGATTTTCAGGCGCGTTGCAAGTCCGCGCCGTTCATGCTTTGCGTTCTGCATCCGCAATCGCGAGGAAGCCTCCTGATGTTGCCAATCACGCTGACCATGGCCGCGGCGGCCGCTTTCGTCCATGTCTGGCTTGCGGCACGTTGCAGCATGGTCCGGCAGCGCGAGAATATTCTGGTCGGAGATGGCGGCAATGCGGTGATGACGGCCCGGATGCGGGCGCATGCGAATTTCGCAGAGAACACGCCGCTATTCCTGATTTTGCTCGGCCTCAACGAGCTCGCGGGCAGCTCCGGCCGCTGGCTTTGGTGGATAGGCATCGCATTCATTCTGGCGAGGGTTGCCCACGCGTTGGGAATGGACAGGAGAACGGCGAACATGCTGCGGATTTTTGGAATGACCGTCAGCATGCTCGTGCTGGTCATTCTTGCCATCTCCGCGATCAGGCTCGCTTACGAGGCCGGCCAGCCCGTGGTGATCGGCTAGGCGTTCACCACGCGGTCGCCCACAAAAGGATTGGTGGCCCGCTCATGGCCGAAGGTCGACATCGGGCCATGGCCCGGCACAAAAGCGGTTTCCGGGCCGAGCGGCCACAGCCGCTGCGTGATCGATGCAATCAGATCGTCCAGATTGCCTCGAGGAAAATCGGTGCGGCCGATCGAGCCCTGGAACAGCACGTCGCCAACCAAGGCCAGCTTGGACGGCGCATGATAGAAGATGACGTGGCCAGGCGTATGCCCGGGGCAGTGGCGAACTTCGAGCTCCAATTCCCCCACTCTGACGCGATCGCCCTCCTCCAGCCAGCGATCGGGCTCGAACGGCTGCCCGGCGATACCGAAGCTCATCCCGTCCTGCCCCAGCCGTTCGATCCAGAAGAGATCGTCGCGATGCGGGCCTTCGATCGGCACGCCGAGTTCGCCGGCAAGCTTTCCCGTCCCTCCGCAATGGTCGATATGACCGTGCGTCACGAGCAGCTTTTCGATCGTGACGCCATGCTGGGCCGCTGCATCCTTCAGCCGATCGAGATCGCCGCCGGCATCAACGAACGCGCCCCGCATGGTTTTGGTGCACCATAGCAGGGTGCAATTCTGCTGAAAGGCAGTGACAGGAATGATCACGGCCTTGAGCGGCGGCTGGCTCTCGCTAGTCATGCGCAACGAAATGGCAACTCGCGCATGGTCTTGCAACGGCGCATTGTTGGGCGGATACGCGTGGGACATTGAGTGTCGGCCTCGCGGCGCTCTAATAGGCGGAGGTGCGGGCCCAAGAAGTTGGATCGGCGTTGTGGCTTATTCGTTGCCCGATGGTGAACGGAGGAAAGTTTTGGCGAGAGCGCGTTCGTGACGGCGGAAGCCCAGCCTTTCGATCTCATCGAAACCATGAAATTCGATGCCGATGAGGGCTTGATCGAGCTGGAGCGCCACATTGCCAGGCTGAAGGGGAGCGCCACCGCGCTTGGGTTCAACTTCGATCGCCATGCGCTGCGAAATGATCTGCAGGCCGCCACATTCCGCCTGCGCGAGGACAGCAAGGTACGCGTGCGGCTTTCTCCCAGCGGCGCGACCGCGATCGAAGTGCGTGCGCTGCCGCCAAGCCCATCGTGCGCCGAGGTCGCGCTGGCGCGGATGCCGCTTCCCCCGGACGATCTTCGATTGTCCCACAAGACAAGCGATCGCGGCTTTTACGATGAGGCGCGAGCGGTTGCCGGAACGTTCGAGGTCGCCTTCCTCGACGATAAGGGTTTCCTGACCGAAGGCAGCTTCACCAACATCTTCGTCGAGCGCGATGGCATGCTTTTGACGCCGCCGCTGTCACGCGGCCTCCTGCCCGGCATTCTCCGCGCCAAGCTGATCGAGGACGGTGGCGCCATCGAGCAGGATCTGCGTCCCGCCGACCTCGCCGGCGGCTTCTTCATCGGCAATGCCTTGCGCGGCCTGCTCGCCGCACAGCTGGTTGCAGGAGCATAGGCCCCGGTCTATAGGCCGCCCGCCTCCAGCAGAAGGGTCAACAATGGGCATCACCTCCGCCGCGCTTGACAGGATCAAGCCGTCTCCCACGCTCGCCATGACAAGCCGCGTGATCGAGCTGAAAGCGAAGGGCATCGACGTCATCGGGCTCAGCGCGGGCGAGCCGGACTTCGATACGCCCGATTTCGTGAAGGAGGCTGCGATCGAGGCCATCCGCAAGGGACAGACCAAATATACCAATGTCGATGGCACCGCCGAATTGAAAGCCGCGATCGCGAGCAAGTTCAAACGCGATAATGAGCTTTCGTACGAACCGGGCCAGATCAGCGTCAACGTCGGCGGCAAGCACACCCTCTTCAATGCCCTGGTCGCCACGATCGATGCCGGCGACGAGGTGATCATCCCGGCGCCTTATTGGGTGAGCTATCCGGACATTGTGAACTTCGCGAACGGAACGCCCGTCTTCATCAAGGCGGGCGCCAACCAGAGTTACAAAATCACTGCCGAACAGCTCGATGCCGCGATCACGCCCAAGACCAGGTGGCTGATTCTGAATTCACCGTCCAATCCTACCGGGGCGGCCTACACCGAAGCCGAACTCAAATCGCTCGGCGAGGTGCTGCTGCGCCACCCGCACGTCTGGGTGATGGCGGACGACATGTACGAACATATCGTCTATGACGATTTCAAGTTCACGACGATCGCCCAGGTCTGCCCCGAGCTGTACGACCGGACGCTGACCGTGAACGGCTGCTCCAAAGCTTATGCGATGACTGGCTGGCGGATCGGTTTTGCCGGAGGGCCGCAGCCGCTGATCAAGGCGATGTCGAAGCTGCAGTCGCAATCCACTTCAAATCCGTGCTCCATCGCCCAGGCGGCGGCGACCGCCGCGCTCAATGGCCCACAGGATTTTCTCGAGGAGCGCAACGCGGCCTTCCAGAGGCGTCGCGATCTCGTGATTTCGATGCTGAACCAGATCAATGGCTTTCACTGCCCGCGTCCGGAAGGCGCCTTCTATGTCTATCCCGATGTTTCAGGCGTGATCGGCAAATCGACCCCGGCCGGCAAAGCCATCGGCAACGATGCGGATCTGATCGACTATCTGCTCGATGAGGGCAGAGTCGCCGCGGTGCACGGGGCTGCCTTCGGGCTCGAGCCGGCCTTCCGGATCAGCTATGCAACTTCGGAAGCGATCCTGACCGAGGCCTGCAACCGGATCCAGACGGCGGTCAACGCCCTGCGCTGATTTGCATTGATGGCCGGCATTGATTAGCTTGTCTGTTTTCCGGGGGCGGAGAAGAGCAATGAAGGTCAATGTGCCCGCGGTATTCGGTTGCGTTGCCCTGTTGTGCGCATTTGCGACGGCTGCCACGCGCAGCTCGGCGCTCATGGTAGAACGGGCAGTGGAATTGCCGGCGCCGAGCGAGGCAAGCCCGCCCGCTCAAGGGATCCAGAGCGTTGTGTTCGCCGGCGGCTGCTTCTGGGGCGTGCAAGGCGTGTTCGCGCACGTCAAAGGCGTCAAGAGCGCGGTGGCAGGCTATGCCGGCGGTGCGGCTGGCACGGCGCACTATGATCTGGTGAGCACCGGAACGACCGGGCACGCCGAAGCAGTGCGCGTCGTCTATGATCCGACCCAGGTGGATTATTCGACGCTTCTGCGGATGTTCTTTTCAGTGGTCGCCGATCCCACGTCGCTCAACTATCAGGGACCGGACCATGGCCCGCAATATCGGACGGCCATCTTCCCCAGCACGGACGCGCAGCGCGCGATCACGCGACGCTATATCGACGAGCTCAATCGCTCAAAGATCTGGTCGAAGCCAATCGTGACCCGCATCGAGGCCGGTTCCTTTTATCCCGCCGAATCCTATCATCAGAATTATCTGACCCGGCATCCGGATGCGCCCTATATCCGCATCAACGATCTGCCGAAGGTCACTGCCCTCAAGCGGCTTTTCCCGTCCTACTACCGGTCGCAGCCCGCTTTGGTGAGTTGACCGCACCGGGTGACGGCCAATCGCAGCCTTCCGCCGCTCACCGGCTGGGCGTGGATATATGCGTTCCGGAACATGCTGGAGGCCCGAGCCGGAATCGAACCGGCGTATACGGATTTGCAGTCCGCTGCGTCACCACTCCGCCATCGGGCCATACCGGGCATTTCGGGAGTTCGCGGCTGCTAAACGAGAAACGGCCGAAGCGCAATGCGCTGATGCAACCGGGTGCTCACTCGGCGGCGGCGGAACAATTGCCGTTAATGGGCAACCGATCCAGGGCCGTGAGCAGCTGTTCGGGCTGGAACGGCTTGATCAGGACCTGAACATCCTGTGGGCACGAAGAGGCGAGTTCCGCCTCGGCATAGCCGGTGATGATGATCGCATGCAATTCCGGGGTAAGTTCACGCGCCTGCCTGATCAGCTCCGCGCCCGAAAGGATCGGCATGGCATAGTCCGTCACCAGCACGTCATATCCCTGCGGTGCGTTCTTCAATATCTCAAGAAGGGCCGGCGCATCCGAAGCCTGGGTAATTATATGGCCGACATCCTCGAGATGGGCTGCAATTGCCGTCCGCGCGGCCTCATGATCATCGACAAGCAAAATGCGCAGTCCTGACGCGCGCGGGTGAATCGGAATCACCCGTCCTGCTTCCTCATCGGGGCTTTGCGCGTCCACCACATCCGCTCGCGGCAGCCAGACCTCGATACGCGTTCCGCGGCCGACCTCGCTTTCGATATGAAGCGCGCCCCCCGATTGCTTGGCGAAACCATAAGCCATCGATAGGCCAAGCCCGGTGCCTTTCCCCACCTCCTTGGTTGTAAAAAAGGGTTCGAGCACGCGGTCGATCATGTCGGCCGCTATGCCAGTGCCCTCGTCCGCCACTGTGACCACCACGTAATCGCCCGGACTGAGACCGAGTGTTCCCGAATCTTCGATCGACCGATTCTCGCTTACCACCTGAACGACACCGCCTTCCGGCATGGCATCGCGCGCGTTGATGATCAGGTTCATCAGCGCGAGCTCGAGCTGGGATGCGTCGGCATATGCCGGCCAGAGATCTGCCGCGTCGACCCAGTTCAGCTGTACCAAGCCGCCAAGCGTATGGCTGAGCAGTTCGCGCATCGTTTGAGCGAAAGTGCGAATATCAATCGACGCGGGTTCGAGCTGCTGGCGGCGAGCAAAGGCCAGCAGACGGCTGATGAGCTCCGCACCCTGTTCCGCGGCGTGGCGCGTCATGGTGATGATCTTACGCTGGTCCTCCGCCAGCGTTAGCCGCCGCTCGATCATCCCTATGCCACCAAGCACCGCTGCGAGCAGATTGTTGAAATCATGCGCGATGCCGCCGGTGAGCTTGCCGATCGCGTCCATCTTTTGTGAATGCATAAGCTGCGCCTCAAGCGCTTTGCGTTCGCTGATATCGAGCAGCGTTCCTGCAAACTGCACCGGCCGCCCCTCGCCATCACGAAGCAGCACCCCGTGATCGAGGAAATGCTTCCATTGCCCATCAGCGCATTGCCAACGATATTCGAGGACGACGCTCTCCAATGCCCGCCGCCGCTCGATGCCTTTGATGGCCCTTTCCCGGTCATCCGGGTGAAGGCGCTCCTCCCAAAGATTGGGTGCGGCGGTCACCTCCTCGAAGCTATATCCCGTCAATGCAGTAAAGTTGCCGGCCACGAATTGCGGGATTCTCGGCTCCGCATCGAGCGACTCGGTATAAAGTACGATCGGCAGCGAGGCGATGATGACGGCCTGGCGTTGCTCTGCAAGCCGCAACTGCTGTTCGATCCTGAGCTTTTCGGCATTGGCCTTGAGCGCGGCATCCAGCAACTGCTGCTCGAGCATGGCATTGCGTTCAATCTCGCGGCGCATCTTGAACAGATCGACGAACACAGCGACCTTGGATTGCAACACGATCGGATCGACCGGCTTGAACACATAATCGACTGCGCCCATCGAATAGCCGCGCAGCAGATGCTCGCTTTCCTTGTTTATGGCTGAAAGGAAAACGATTGGGATCCGCCTCGTCTGCTCGCGTGCCCGGATCATTTGCGCGGTTTCGTAGCCATCCATGCCGGGCATAAAAACGTCGAGCAGAATGACGGCGAACTCGCCCTTGAGCAGATGCCGCAAAGCTTCCTCGCCTGAGGTCGCCAACACCACGTCCGCGAGATCTTCCAGCACCGTCTTGATCGCGAGCAGGTTGCGCTCGTCATCATCGACGACGAGAATGCGGGCCCGCTCCGGTCCGGAGGAATCCGTCTTCATTGTGAAGAGGGCGTCGGGCGGCACCAGCGACATATTATTCCGCCGCCGTCTGCGCCAGTTCGAGCGGCCGCGCGGGTTCGCGCGAGCGTCCGATCCAGACGCGCAGCAACGCCAGCAGCAATTCGACGTCGACGGGTTTGGCGATATAATCCGATGCGCCGGCATCGAGGCACTTTTGACGGTCGCCCTTCATGGCCTTTGCGGTGACGGCGACCAGCGGCACATTTGCGATCGACGGCCGCGCCCTGATTTGCTGCATCGTTTCATAGCCGTCCATCTCCGGCATCATGATGTCGATCAGCGCGACGTCGATGCGGGGCTCTTCCTCGAGAATGAGGATGCCGTCGCGCCCCCGTTCAGCGTGCAGAACTTCCACGCCATAGGCTTCGAGCACGCTGGTAAGCGAATAGATGTTCCGGATATCGTCATCGACGATCAGCACCTTCGCGCCCTGCAGTTCGTCGGCACCCTGCACGCGCTGCGCCGGAACGGTATCGTCATTGTCGTTGATGGGCCGGCGGCCACGCCGCGTGACATAGGCCAGCCGCGGCGCGAGATCATCAAGCCCGCCTACGACCATAATATCCCTTCGGCCGCCAAGTTCATTGGTTTCGGCAACAAGGCTGGTCTCGTCATTGCCGTCGCTCAGGATCAGGATTGGCGGGCTCGGGTCAGCCGTGTCGAGCCGGGAAAGCTCGCGCACTGCCTTGGCGCTGTCGGCATAGGCCAGCAACACCACATCGAAGGAGGTCAGCGTTTCCTTGTGCTTGGCGAGGCTTCCCGCGCTGACGATCTCGGCCTCGATCTCGCGCATAGTGGCGGTGGCCGCCTTGCGTGCGGCAGCGTCGCCAATGATCAGGATGCGGCGTTCGCGCCGGTTGATATGCGCCAGCAGATTGCCAAACACATTGAGCAGGTCCGCGTGCGATGCCGGCTTGGCAGTCACGCCGAACGCGCCCATTCGCATGACCGAGTCCGCCTGCTGCGCGCCTGAGATGACGTGGATCGGCAGATGCGCTGTCTGCGGATCATGCTTGAGCAGATCGAGCAAGACGAAGCCGTCAATATCAGAGAGTCCGAGGTCAAGCGTGATGGCATTGGGCTGAAGCTTGCGGGCCATCGCAAGCGTCCCCGCGCCGGCGATAGAAACGACGCCCTTGAGGCCTGCATCCCGGGCCAGATCGAGCAGGATGGATGCGAAGGTCGGATCATCCTCCACGATCAGGACGAACGGATCATCGCCGAGATTGTCGCGATCGTCGCTGATTTCGAGGTTGGTCGGAAGCGTGGACGCGATCGTGGCGCCACCATTCTCGTAGCGCGGCTGGCTGGCCCCGCTCGGGACCGCTGCCGGCACGCTGGCCTGCAACGGAATGAAGAGCGTGAAGGTCGAGCCCTCGCCTGGCGTCGACCGCACCTGAAGCTCGCCGCCAAGCAGGCGCGCAATCTCGCGGCTGATCGAAAGGCCAAGCCCGGTGCCGCCATATTTGCGGCTGGTCGTGCCGTCTGCCTGCTGGAAGGCTTCGAAGATCAGTTTCTGCTTGTCTTCCGGAATGCCGATGCCGGTGTCGGTGACGCTGATCTCGATCGCGCTGTCGATATTCTTGAGCACGGCATGATTGGTGCTCCAGCCGCTGCTTGCCGTGCGCACGTTGAGCGTCACGCTGCCATGCGACGTGAATTTGAATGCGTTGGACAGCAGGTTGAGCACGATCTGCTGGAGCCGCTTCTCGTCCGTGCGAATCGAGCCGGGCAGATGCGGATCGAACTCGACCTTGAACTCCAGTCCCTTGTCAGCAGCAAGCTGGCGGAAAGTCCGATCCATATGCTGACCAAGGCCCGCCATCGGCATGTCCCCGATCTCGATCGAGACCGTCCCGGATTCGATCTTCGAAAGATCGAGAATGTCGTTGATCAGGCTGAGCAGATCCGATCCCGCCGAGTGGATTGTGCGGGCGAACTCGGTCTGTTTCTCATTGAGATTGCCCTGCGGATTATCCGCGAGCAGCTTGGAAAGCAGCAACAGCGAATTGAGTGGCGTGCGCAGCTCGTGCGACATGTTCGCGAGGAATTCGGACTTGTACTTCGACGTAAGCGCAAGCTGTTCCGCCTTTTCCTCCACCGCACGGCGCGCCATCTCGATTTCGATATTCTTCGCTTCCACCTGCTTCTTTTCGTTTTCAAGAAGCTGCGCCTTTTCCTGAAGCTCCTCATTGGTGTTGTGGAGTTCTTCCTGCTTGGTGGTCAGTTCGGTCTGGCGCGCCTGCAGCTCCTGCGTGAGGAGCTGGGACTGTTTGAGTAGGCCCTCGGTGCGCATCGTTGCAGCGATCGTGTTGAGCACGATGCCGACCGATTCCATGAGCTGGTCGAGGAAGCTCTGGTGAGTTTCGTTGAACTCGCTGAACGAGGCGAGTTCGATCACCGCCTTCACATCATCCTCGAACAACGCGGGCATGATGACGACATTGGCCGGTGAAGCATCGCCGAGTCCCGAGCCGATCTTGATGAAATCGGGCGGCACATTCGTCATCAGCATAGCCCGGCGATCGGCGGCGCACTGGCCGATCAAGCCTTCGCGAAGCTTGAAGGTCGGCTTGAGCTGATCACGATTCTCGGCGCCATAGCTCGCCACCAGATCGAGTACAGTATCATTTTCCTCGCGCCGGGTGACGTAGAACACGCCATATTGAGCGTCCACCAGCGGCGCGAGCTCGGACATGATCAGGTTCGAAACGGTGGTAAGGTCGCGTTCGCCCTGAAGCATGCGGCTGAAGCGGGCGAGGTTGGTCTTGAGCCAATCCTGCTCGGCGTTCTTAAGCGTCTGATCCTTCAGGTTACGGATCATCTCGTTGATATTGTCCTTGAGCGCGGCCATCTCGCCCGAGGCTTCCACCGCGATCGAGCGGGTGAGGTCGCCCTTGGTGACGGCGGTGGCCACGTCGGCGATCGAGCGCACCTGGTTGGTCAGGTTGGCGGCGAGCTGATTGACGTTGTCGGTCAGATCGCGCCACAGTCCGGCGGCCCCCGGCACGCGCGCCTGGCCGCCCAGCCTGCCCTCGATGCCGACTTCGCGCGCCATGTTGGTCACCTGGTCGCCGAAGGTGGAGAGCGTATCGATCATGAAGTTGATCGTCTCCGCCAGCGCGGCGATTTCGCCCTTGGCATCCACCGTCAGCTTCCGCTTGAGGTTGCCCTGCGCCACTGCTGTCACGACGTCGGCGATGCCGCGCACCTGGTTGGTGAGATTGGTCGCCATCAGGTTGACGTTGTCGGTCAAATCCTTCCAGGTGCCGCCCACGCCCGGCACCTGCGCCTGGCCGCCGAGCTTGCCTTCGGTACCAACTTCGCGCGCCACACGGGTCACCTCCGAGGCGAAGCCGTTGAGCTGGTCCACCATCGTATTGATGGTATTCTTGAGTTCCAGGATTTCGCCCTTCACGTCCACGGTGATCTTCTTGGAAAGGTCGCCTTTCGCCACCGCCGTGGTCACGTCAGCGATGTTACGCACCTGCCCGGTCAGATTGTCGGCCATCAGGTTCACGTTATCGGTCAGATCCTTCCAGGTGCCGGCGACGCCGCGCACATGCGCCTGACCGCCGAGCTTGCCTTCGGTGCCGACTTCGCGCGCCACGCGCGTCACTTCGGACGCGAACGAGTTCAACTGGTCCACCATCGTATTGATGGTGTTCTTGAGCTCGAGAATCTCGCCCTTCACGTCCACCGTGATCGTCTTGGACAAGTCGCCCGATGCCACCGCCGTTGTCACTTCGGCGATGTTGCGGACCTGGCCGGTCAGGTTCGCCGCCATCGCATTCACATTGTCGGTGAGGTCCTTCCACGTGCCGCCGACGCCCGGCACCTGCGCCTGACCGCCGAGCTTGCCCTCGGAACCCACTTCGCGCGCCACGCGCGTCACTTCGGACGCGAACGAGTTGAGCTGGTCCACCATCGTGTTGATGGTGTTCTTGAGCTCCAGAATTTCGCCCTTCACGTCCACGGTAATCTTCTTGGACAAATCGCCCAGCGCCACGGCGGTGGTCACGTCGGCGATGTTGCGGACCTGGCCGGTCAGATTCGCCGCCATCGCGTTCACATTGTCGGTAAGATCCTTCCAGGTGCCGCCCACGCCCGGCACCTGCGCCTGCCCGCCGAGCTTCCCCTCGGAACCCACTTCGCGCGCCACGCGCGTCACTTCGGACGCGAACGAATTGAGCTGATCCACCATCACGTTGATGGTGTTCTTGAGCTCGAGAATCTCGCCCTTCACGTCGACGGTAATCTTCTTGGAAAGGTCACCCCGCGCCACGGCGGTGGTCACTTCGGCGATGTTGCGCACCTGGCCGGTCAGGTTCGCCGCCATCAGGTTGACGTTATCGGTAAGATCGGCCCAGGTTCCGGCGACGCCGGGCACCTGCGCCTGACCGCCGAGCTTGCCTTCGGTGCCGACTTCGCGCGCCACGCGCGTCACCTCCGAGGCGAAGCCGTTGAGCTGGTCCACCATCACGTTGATCGTGTTCTTGAGCTCCAGAATTTCGCCCTTCACGTCCACCGTGATCTTCTTGGAAAGGTCGCCCCTCGCCACGGCGGTGGTCACTTCGGCGATGTTGCGGACCTGGCCGGTTAGGTTCGCCGCCATCAGGTTGACGTTATCGGTCAAATCCTTCCAGGTGCCGCCCACACCCGGCACCTGCGCCTGGCCGCCGAGCTTGCCCTCGGTGCCGACTTCGCGCGCCACGCGGGTCACTTCTGAGGCGAAGCCATTGAGCTGGTCCACCATCACGTTGATGGTGTTCTTGAGCTCGAGGATTTCGCCCTTCACGTCCACGGTGATCTTTTTCGACAAGTCGCCCGAGGCCACAGCCGTCGTCACCTCGGCGATATTGCGGACCTGCCCGGTGAGGTTATCGGCCATCAGGTTCACATTGTCGGTAAGGTCCTTCCAGGTGCCGGCGACGCCTTCCACGCGCGCCTGACCACCCAGCTTGCCCTCGGTGCCGACTTCGCGCGCCACGCGCGTCACTTCGGACGCGAACGAGTTCAGCTGGTCCACCATCGTGTTGATGGTGTTTTTCAGCTCAAGGATTTCACCCTTCACGTCCACAGTAATCTTCTTGGAAAGATCGCCCCTCGCCACCGCCGTCGTCACATCCGCGATGTTGCGTACCTGGCTGGTCAGGTTGGTCGCCATGGCGTTCACATTATCGGTAAGATCCTTCCAGGTGCCGGCGACGCCCTTCACATTCGCCTGGCCGCCCAGCTTGCCTTCGGTACCCACCTCGCGCGCCACGCGCGTCACCTCCGAAGCGAAGGAGGCGAGCTGCTCCACCATCGTGTTCACGACCTTGCCGATGCGCAGGAATTCGCCGCGCAACGGCCGGCCGTCGATTTCGACCGTCATCGTCTGGGAAAGATCGCCCTTCGCGACGGCGCCGATCACGCGCGCAACCTCGGTGGTGGGCTGCACCATGTCCTCGATCAGCTCATTGACGGAACGGATCGCGGTTTCCCAGCCGCCGGTCGCCGATTTGACGCGGCCGCGCTGGGTGATCTTGCCTTCCTTGCCGACCACCATGGAAAGGCGCTCGAACTCATGGGTCAGTTCCTCGTTAAGGCCTACCACCTCATTGAAGAGCGTTGCGATCTCGGCGTCGACTCCCGATCCGTCTTCGGACAGACGTACTGAAAAATCGCCGCGTCTAAGGCGGCGCAGCGCGGACACAATTTCGCGGCGATCGAATTGGCTACGAGGGGTCTCGATGTTCACTGAGGCGGCTCCCTGAGGTTTGTTCTCCCTTCCGCCTTGCTCCAGGCGGCCCCCCGCCCACGTGTGAAACATGGCCGGAATAATCGGTTTCTGGATGTTCCTCAAGAGCTTCTGCTGTTTAACGTCCCGCTCACCACGATATCGCATCATCATCGCACTTCCGGCCACGCCGGAAACATGGCAGCAAAGCGCTAGTCTCGCTTGCTTCAGGTGCCCCATGGCCAGGGTTCACGTTTCGCAGGATATAATCAGGGCCGCATTCGCCGACGCGATGTCGCAAATGTACCGGCGCGAGGTGCCGCTCTACGCCGACCTCATCGCGATCGTGGACGACGTCAACGGGAGGGTGCTCAGCGCCCATCCCAAACTTCGTGCCACTATGGAACGGGGCGGGCAGATGGGCCGCCTCGCCGCCGAACGCCATGGCGCCATCCGCGTCGGCACGCCGGACGAGCTGCGTCAGATCAAACGGATGTTCGCCGTCATGGGGATGCACGCGGTCGATTATTATGATCTGTCGGTTGCCGGCCTGCCCGTTCATTCCACCGCATTTCGTCCCATCGATGCGGCAGAGCTTGCAGCGAGCCCTTTCCGCCTGTTTGTTTCGCTGCTCAGACTGGAGCTTATTGCCGATCAAAGCCTGCGGGAAAGCGCGCTGCAAGCTCTTGCTGCCCGCGACATATTGTCATCGCGCGCGCGAGAATTGATCGAAATTGCCGAGGCCGAGAATGGCCTGACGCAGGGCGAGGCCGATGAATTCGTCACCGAAGCGCTCCAGACATTCCGCTGGCGGCAACATGCGATTGTCGATCGCGAGACCTACCAGCGCCTGCACGCGATGCATCGGCTCCTCGCCGATGTCGTTTCGTTCGCCGGGCCTCACATCAATCATCTGACGCCAAGGACGCTCGATATCGATCTTGTCCAGGCGGAAATGGTGGCACGCGCGATCGGCGCCAAGCAGCATATCGAAGGCCCGCCAGCGCGCCGCGTGCCGATCCTGTTGCGGCAGACGAGCTTCAGAGCTGTCGAGGAACCGATCTTGTTTCGTGACGTGGGAAAAGATCAACCCGGCACCCATACTGCCCGTTTCGGCGAGGTGGAACAGCGGGGCATTGCGCTCACGCCCAAAGGCCGCGCGCTTTACGACAGGCTTCTCGACCAGGCGATCGAGCAGTCCAGGCACAGGCCGGGCGATTACGACGCGATTCTCGCGGAAAGCTTTGCGGCGTTCCCGGACGACGAGGCGGAACTCAGGCGCCAGAAGCTGGCCTATTTCCGCTACCGGAGGACGGAGACAGCGCAAGCGCCTCCCGATAGCGATCCTACCCTCAACGGCGATTTGGAGAAGATGCTGGCAGTCGGCCTGCTTGTAGCCGAGCCGATCACATATGAGGATTTCCTGCCCGTCAGCGCAGCCGGAATCTTCCAATCCAACCTCGGGAGCGAGGGCAGCGACAGCCAGAAGGGAAGCGGCGCGCGCCGGGCCTTCGAAGATGCACTCGGCGAGCTCGTGCGTGATCCCTTCGCGCTTTACGAGGCCGAGGAACAGGCATCCTTGCAGGCGCTCCAGACTGCGTCGGGTCCTCAGGCTTGAGCCAAAAATATGACGCATTGATCATCGGCGGCGGCCATAACGGCCTCGTCTGCGCCTTCTATCTCGCGCGGGCAGGTTTGAAGGTTCGAATTTTGGAGCGCCGGCATATAGTCGGCGGCGCAGCCGTGACCGAGGAATTCCACCCCGGGTTTCGGAACTCGACTGCCAGCTACACGGTGAGCCTGCTGCGCCCCAAGATCATCCGCGATATGCGCCTGCACGAACGAGGCTGGCGGGTCGTCGAGCGGACGATCAGCAATTTCTTGCCGCACGAAGACGGCTATCTGAAGGTTGGCGGAGGCACTGCGCGCACCCAAGCCGAATTCGCCCGCTTCAATGCGAAGGATGCAGAAACCTTCCCCCGCTATGAGGATGCACTTGAGCGGGTGGCCGACGTGCTTCGCGATCTTTCTCTCAGAACGCCGCCAAATGCCGGCGGCGGCGTGCGCGCGCTGCTCGCCGCCGCCGCGCAGGGCAAGCGGCTCGCGACGATGCCGATCGAAGCCCAGCGGGACGCGATGGATCTGTTCGTCAAATCGGCACGTGATTTTCTCGAAGGCTGGTTCGAAAACGAATTCATTCAGGCCGCTTTCGGCTTCGATGCAGTGGTCGGCAACTACGCCAGCCCGGATACGCCGGGATCGGCTTATGTTCTGCTCCACCATGTCTTCGGCGAAGTGAACGGCAAGAAGGCCATGTGGGGCCATTCGGTCGGCGGCATGGGCGCGATCACCCGCTATATGGCGGAAGCCGCCCGTGAAGCCGGCGCGGAGATCAGCCTGGAAGCGCCCGTTGCCAAAGTGCTGGTCGATGGCGGCAAGGCCGCCGGTGTCCGACTCGAATCCGGCGAAGAGATCGCCGCTGACATCGTAGCGTGTAACGCAGGCCCGGCCCTGCTTTTCCGGCAGCTTGTCGATCGCAGCGATTTGCCGCCTGAATTCGCCCGCCGCATAGATCGTTACAAGACGGGATCCGGCACGTTCCGGATGAACGTCGCGCTCAGCGAGTTGCCGGATTTCACCGTGCTCCCCGGCAAGGAAAATGCCGAGCATCATAGCTGCGGCATCATCATCGCACCGACGCTCGATTATATGGATCGCGCCTTTACGGACGCAAAAGCGAAGGGCTGGTCCGATCAGCCGATCGTGGAGATGAAGCTGCCCTCCACAGTCGACGACAGCCTGGCGCCGCCGGGGATGCATGTCGCCAGCCTGTTTTGCCAGCAGTTCGCGCCCGTTCTGCCCGATGGTCGAAGCTGGGACGATGAGCGCGAAAAGGCCGCCCACCTCATCATAGACACGGTCAACGCGCACGCGCCCAATTTCAAATCCTCGATCATTGCCCGGCAAATCCATTCGCCGCTCGATCTGGAGCGCAAGTTCGGGCTGATCCATGGTGATATCTTCCACGGCCATATGAGCCTCGATCAGCTCTGGGCCGCGCGGCCCCTACTCGGCCATGGCGATTATCGTTTGCCTGTCCGCGGTCTCTATATGTGCGGCTCAGGCACGCATCCCGGCGGTGGCGTCACCGGTGCGCCGGGCCATAATGCCGCGCATGAGATATTGAAGGACCGGAGCCTGATCGGGAAGCTCTTCTCCCGGTCGTGGAAGTAATCACAGGCAGGCGCGTAGCCCGGCGCGATAATCGAGATAGATCAGGCGCCAGCCCAACAGCCGCTGCGCCTTGCCATTGGCGATCCGCCGAACCTCCCCATAAAATGCGCGCATCTGCGGGGTGATATCCGGCGAGGTCAACGGCACGATCGGGGGGAGCGCCAGCCCCGCCAGCCGAGCGGCAAAGGCAATGACATCATTCTGGGCGGCCGGCAGATCGTCGGCAAGATTGTAGACGCCAGGCGGCCCATGGCTGAAGCTGGCGATGACGCCGCCGGCGAGATCCTCGACATGAATCCGGCTGAAGATCTGGCCGGGCACGTCCACGCGATGCGCCTTGCCTGCCCGCAGCCTGTCGAGAGCAGAGCGCCCCGGCCCGTAAATCCCGGGAAGACGAAAAACCCTGCTCCTGGGATGAACGGCCTGCCAGGCGAGGTCAGCTGCATTGCGGGCCGCCCTTCGGCCTGCAACCGCAGCGCTTTCGTCGATCCACGCGCCATCGCTGTTACCATAGACGCCAGTCGACGAAAGATAGCCGACCCATTTGGCGCCGGCTTGCGCGATCAGGTCCGCATAGCGGGATAGAACCGGATCGTCTCGTCCATCCGGCGGCACCGACGACAGGATGTGCGTCGCCCCCGCCACAGCGCGTCGGACCATATTGACGTCATCGATCGTTGAGCGGGTTACGACGGACACATGCCAGCCGTGCGCTTTTACGCGCTCGGCAATTCGGCTTGCGCTATACCCTGGGCCGAAGATGAGGAGATGCGACATGGCCGAGTTATGGGTGCAAGGGCTTTCATCCGCAATCCACCCGCTTTAGAGCAATATCATGCTTGACGCTCGCCCTGCCGCCGTGCCCGCTCCCCCCGTGGCCCATCATCGTGAGGATTATCGCGCACCCGATTGGCTGGTGCCCGACGTCGCCCTTGAATTCACGCTCGATCCTGATGCGACCCGCGTTCATGCCCGCCTCACGGTCGAGCGCGCCGACGATCATCGCCGGCCGCTGCGGCTCGAGGGTGACGGGCTGATCCCGCTGGAGGTGAAGATCGATGGCGAGGCGGATGCCGACAGCTGGCGGCTCGACGGCAGCGCGCTGCTGATCGATTTGCCGGGCAACCGGCACGTCATCGAGACCGAGGTCGAGATCATCCCCCGCAGCAACTCCCAGCTGATGGGGCTTTACGCGAGCGGCGGGATTCTTTGCACGCAGTGTGAGCCGGAGGGCTTTCGCCGCATCACCTTCCACCCGGACCGGCCCGACGTGCTCAGCCGCTATACGGTGAAGATGGAAGCGGACGCCGAACGCTTTCCCGTGCTGCTGGCCAATGGCGACAGGATCGGCTCGGGGCAGCTCGATGGCGGCCGGCACTGGGCCGAATGGCGTGATCCCTTCCCCAAGCCCAGCTATCTCTTCGCGATGGTTGCGGCCGATCTCGCCTGCAACGCGGACATATTCGTCACCCGGTCAGGCAAGGAGGTGGCGTTGGGGATCTGGGTGAGCCCCGAGAATCTAGCGCGCACCGCGCACGCCATGGCCGCGCTCAAGCTGGCGATGGCGTGGGACGAGCATATCTATGGCCGCGAATATGATCTCAATCAGTTCAACATCGTGGCCGTGTCCGACTTCAACTTCGGCGCAATGGAGAACAAAGGACTCAACATCTTCAATTCGCGCTACATCCTCGCCGATCCCGATACCGCAACCGATTTCGATTACGACGCCGTGGCCGGTGTCGTCGCGCATGAATATTTTCACAACTGGTCGGGCAATCGCGTCACCTGCCGCGACTGGTTCCAGCTCTCGCTGAAGGAAGGATTTACCGTCTTTCGCGACCAGCAATTTTCCGCTGACCAGGGATCGGCAGCGGTCAAGCGGATCGAGGACGTGCGAACGCTGCGTGCCGCCCAGTTCCCGGAGGACGCCGGTCCGCTGGCGCACCCGATCCGCCCCGAAAGCTATATCGAGATCTCGAACTTCTACACCGCGACCGTCTACAATAAGGGTGCCGAGGTCATTCGCATGCTCCATACGCTGCTGGGGCCGCAGAAATTTCGCGAGGGCACCGATCTCTATTTTTTCCGGCATGACGGCGAAGCCGTCACGTGTGAGGATTTCGTCGCCGCGCTGGAGGATGCAAGCGGCGTCGATCTCGGGCAATTTCGCCTGTGGTATTCGCAAGCCGGCACGCCTCGCGTTCGCGCCTCGCTCAGCCATGAGCCCGCAGGCGGCCGGGCGCGGCTGACGCTGGAGCAGACCATTCCCGCAACCCCCGGACAGCCCAGCAAGCAGCCCATGCTGATCCCGCTACGCGTTGCCCTGTTCGGCGAACTAACCGGCCAACGGTTGGGCGAAGAGCAGATCGTGCAGCTCGACGCCGCCCGGCACGAGCTGCTGTTCGAAGGCGTCAATGAACGCCCCGTGCTCTCGATCAACCGCGGCTTCTCCGCTCCGGTGATCATCGAAGCGGAACGCAGCGCCGATGATCTCGCCTTCCTTTCGGCGCACGATGATGATCCGTTCGCGCGCTACGAGGCGATGCAGCAGCTCATGCTCGATACGCTCATCGGTGCGGTCGTGAATGGGTCGGCCGATCACGCTCCGGTGGTCGAGGCCGTGCGGCAGACGCTGATCAATGCGGATCTTGATCCCGCTTTCATGGGCGAGGCGCTGCTGCTGCCGAACGAAGCTTTCGTCGGCGATCATCTGCTGGTGGTTGATCCGGCTGCGGTCGCTGCGGCGCGCGACGCCCTGCGTGGGGAGATCGGCCGCGAGCTGGAGGATCACTGGCGCGCAGCCTATCAGCGCACAGCCGCCAACCGTTACGAATATGCGCCCGGGCCCAAGGGATTGCGCAGGCTGCGGACGGTCGCTCTGGGATATATTGATGCCAGCGGGGCGCCCGATGCTCCGGAAATTGCGTTGCGCCAGTTTGGCGATGCGGACAATATGACCGATCGCCAAGGTGCCTTGGGCGTCCTGGCCAATGGCGACTCGCCGCAGCGCGAGCAGGCGCTGAACGATTTCTACCAGCGCTATCGCCACGACGCGCTCGTGCTCGACAAATGGTTCAGCACCCAGGCTTATTCCATCCGGGACGACACTGCCGCGGCTGTGGAGGCGCTCGCCAGCCACCCGGATTTCACGCTGTCCAATCCCAACCGGATACGGTCGCTGGTCGGCGCCTTCGCGGCCAACCAGCGCGCCTTCCACGAAAAGTCCGGGCGCGGTTATCGCTTCGTCGCGGACAAGATCATCGAGGTAGACAGGCTGAACCCGCAAACCGCGGCGCGGCTCGTGCCTCCGCTTGGCCGCTGGCGGCGGTTCGATGAAGCGCGTGGTGCGCTGATGCAGGTGGAATTGCAGCGCATTCTGGCCACGCCAGGATTGTCAAAGGACGTTTTCGAGCAGGTCTCGAAAAGCCTTCACTAGAGTGATTTCGAGGCAGGTCAAATCACCTGCCGGCTCGGAAATCACGCAAAACAGGAATCCCCGAGTCGATCTGGTTGAATCTGAAGCGGAGCGGCTCTAAGCCGCCTTCTTGTTCGGCAGCCATTCACGCGCCCGCTCGAACAATTGCGGTACCTCCGCTGCCGCGACTGCGGGGCTGAACAGATAACCCTGGCCGAAATGGCACCCGCCGGCGCGAAGATAGTCGGCCTGCGCCTCCCCCTCGATCCCCTCAGCGACCGTCTGGATGCCAAGGCTGTAGCCCAGATTAAGCACGGCACGGATGATCGCCGCGTCGTCCGGATCGTCTTCAAGATCCCGCACGAAACACTGATCGATCTTGATCACGTCGATCGGGAACTGCTTGAGATGCGAGAGCGAGGCATAGCCGGTGCCGAAATCGTCCAGTGCTATACGAATGCCGGCGGCGCTGAGCGTACGAAGCGCGCGTTCCACATTTTCCGCGCCGCGCCCGAGAAACACCGACTCGGTGACTTCGAGTTCGATACGGTTGCAGGGGATGTTGGCCTCGTCGAGGCTGGCCAGCAGCTCAGCGGGAAAATTCTCGTTCCGCAGATCCGCGCCGGAAACATTGATCGCGACATGGCCTATTTCAATCCCGTTCTCGATCCAGCCGCGAAGATCCTTGACGACCGCGGCGACCATCTTGGCCGTGATCGCCTGGGCAAGGTCGGGATATTCGAAGGCAGCGCTGATCGCGCCTGGGAAGACGATCTCGCCATTGGGCTGGATCACCCGCAGCAGCGCCTCGAAACCAATGATCGCGCCGGTCCTCAAATCCACCTGCGGTTGATAATATGGCACGAGCTGTTCGCCGATCAGCGCCGCCCGGGCCTTCGCGATCATTCCGGCGTGAAGCTCCCACGCCGCCAGCATGGAGGATTCGAAAATACAACCGCGCCCCCGCCCGCGGGTTTTCGCCTCATAAAGCGCAATATCCGCGCATTTCATGAGGTCTTCGATCTGGGTAGCATGAAGCGGAAAGCAGGCCGCACCGACGCTGGCCTTGCAGGCAAGCGACCGGCTGGCATGGATCAGCGGCTGGTTGAGCTTCGTCTCGACACGCTCGATGATCGCGTCGAGATCGGCTTCGCTTTGCAGGCCCATCAGCATGATCGCGAATTCGTCGCCGCCGAGCCGCGCAACGACGTCCCCCGGCCTGACTGAAGCCTGGAGCCGGACGGCAACGGCGCGTAACACCGCGTCACCGGCATCATGGCCCGCAGTGTCATTGATCTGCTTGAAATCGTCCACGTCGAGCAGAAGAATGGCGACTTCCGTTCCTTTTTCTGCGGCAACCGCTATCGCGCGGCTGGCAGCGGTTATGAAATGGGATCGGTTGGCAAGTCCCGTCAGCGGATCGGACATTGCCAGCTGACCAAGATGGAGTTCGACCAGCTTACGGTCCGTGATGTCGACCATTGAGGATACATAGCGGGCCGAGCCGTCCAGGCTCGCCATCCGCGACGAAATCAGAACGTCGCGGATCGAGCCATCGGCCCGCCGAAGCTGGGCCTCGAAGCCATCCACCGACTGCTGGCTCTGGATCTTGGAGAGGATGAGTTTGCGATCGCTGGCGCTGACATAAATATCCCTGATATTGTTGACCGCTGCGGCTGCTTCGGCACATCCGAAAAACTCCGCGCTCGCATCATTATAGTCGACAATCTGGCCGGATAAGGTCGTCACGATCAGCGGCACCGGCACCGTGCGGAAGACGGTCTCCAGCGTATCGCGGCTGCGGGCGAGATCCTCGTGCGCGGCTTGTGCCGATTGGGTCGCGGCCCACTCCAGTCTTCTCAGCCGGTTCGCGCGTCCGACGGCGATCGACAATGCGACATTCAGGACGAGCGTAGCAAGCAGAAGTCCCGCAATGGTTGCCTTCGGCGGGTTCGGAAAGGCATAAGCCGCGAGCAGCAGCAGGCTACAGCCGCCGGCCGCGCCTAGAGTCCAGCGGAAACTGGAGGGGACGACCAGAAAATAGATCATCGGCAGCATCAGGACGACCATCAAGGCGATGTCGCTGTGCGAACTGACGAGCAGCGCGACCGCTATCCCGGTCACGACCTGCCAAACCAGCATCACGCACTGCGCGGCGGCAAAACTCCTCGGCTTGCCGATCAGCCATAGGCAGAGCAGCGAAACGGCGATGACCGCGAGCCGCGCGGGAATGGCAACGAAAAAATGCGGTTGCCCATAGAAGCGCCAATCGCTCGCCAGGAACAATGTGTTGAGAATCGCCGAAGCGATGAACAGGAGCCGCGCCTGATTGAGCGTTTCCGGCAAGCGATGTTCCCGGAACTCCGCTTCGCGCTTCCTCTCCCTGAACTCGCCCGAAAAATAGGAAATTGGGCTCACCAATGCACCACCTGACCCAGCTTATCCGGAGCTAAACTCCCTTATTTGAAGGCTTTTTATAGAGTGAGAAGGTGAGCAAAATGCTAATTTCAGCGCTCCGTAAATCTACGGAGACGCAATGCAGATCGGTCGCTTCAAATGCGGATTTCGTCGGCCGTTTCGCCTCCATCGATCCCAAGGACGAGATCGTCGCATCGCCCGACACTTCCTTGAACGCAGCGGTTAGAGCGCCGCCATCGGCCCCGGCGGGGCACCCAAAGATGGAGGATATCATGGACGCATGCTTCGTCCGCTCGACCGCGACATGGCTCGCCGCGATTTTCGTGAGCTGCATGTTCGTAACGGCGGCTACATCCACCATTGGCATCATCTGATGCCCGCGGATCAGGGAAGCCCCAGCAACTGAGACAGCGTGTCGATATAGCTGGGGCCGACCTGCACATTCGCGCCGTCGGTCAGCACCAGCGTGACCGAACGGTTGGCGCGGCGCACCTCGGCAACCTTGTCCGGCCGCACGAAGGCCGAACGATGAACCCGCACCAGCGCGCTTCCCGCCAGCTTCTCCTCCAGCGCCGTCATCGTCGTGCGCAGCATGTGACTGCGCGTATCGGTGTGGAGCAGCACATAATCCCGCGCCGCTTCGATCCAGCTGATCGTATCGATTGGCACGCGCCGCTGGCCGTGCCGTTCAGGTACCCAAAAGCCGGCGTCGCTTGAAGAAACGTTCTGGCGTAAAGCTTCGACTTCGCTCGCAAGCTGGCCGGCCTTTTCGGCCTGCTCCCGAATCTCGCGCCTGCGCTTGGCGCGATTGACGGCTTGACGGAGGCGGTCGAAGCGGACCGGCTTCAGCAGATAATCCGCGGCATCGACATCGAAGGCGTCTGCGGCATATTGCTCGTGCGCGGTGATGAAGACGATTTCCGGCCGCCGCTCTTCGGGAATTTCGCTGGCGGTACGGAGCCCGCTGCGGCCGGGCATCTGGATGTCGAGGATCACCAGATCGGGCGAGAGCCGCTCGATCGCCTCAAGCGCCGCGCCGCCGTCGCGCGCCTGGCCAACAATCTCGACCTCATCGATATCGGCGAACAGCGCGCAGAGGCGATCCAGCGCCAGTTGCTCGTCATCCACCAGCAGCACACGCATCAGCTATGCCCTCCGGCCTTTATGATTATGGGCCGGAAGCAATGTGCTCAAGCCGGTTTTAGCCGCCGTTGGGCGCGCTGATGCCGCCCATGCCGGGCTGTTGCGGCTGAACCGCCAACAAATGAATATCAAAGATCAGGAGCGCGTTCGGCGGAATCACGCCCCCGCCCGCTCCTCTTTCGCCGTAAGCGAGCTGCGGCGGGATCCAGAAACGATAACGCGCACCAGGGGACATGAGCTGGAGCGCCTCGGTGAAACCAGGAATCAACCCATCAACCGGCAACGGTGCAGGCCCGCCATGGCTCGCGCTTGAGTCGAATGTCTCGCCGTTGGCCAGCTTGCCATCATATTCGACAATCACGGCGTCACTCGACGTCGGCTTAGGGCCTGATCCCTCTTTCAGCACTTCATATTGAAGGCCCGAAGGAGTAGTCACTACGCCGGATTTTTTGGCGTTGCGGGCTAAAAATTGCGACGCGGGCTCCGCCATTGCGACCTGCCGAGACGTCCCTTTGAAGGCCAACGCGACACCCGTAGCGGCAATCAACGCCAGACCTGCCCATAATATGACGAGCGCGCCTTTCTTGATCGGGCGCAGCGGGACAGCGGTCACTTCAGACATGGCGGCACTCGGGCTGGAGAGAAATAATAGCGCCGGCCACTGCCGGCCGGACCGCCTTACCGGCTGCCGTCGCGCTCCATCCGCTTGCGCTCCAGCTTGCGGGCGCGGCGAATCGCAGCCGCACGCTCGCGAGCGCGCTTTTCGGACGGCTTTTCATAATGACGGCGCAGCTTCATCTCGCGGTAAACGCCTTCACGCTGCAGCTTCTTCTTGAGCGCGCGAAGGGCTTGATCGACATTATTGTCGCGAACGATGATCTGCATAAACCGTCTCAATCTCCATTCAAATCTGTCGGCATAACAAATGGCCGCAGGACAGGCGCCCCGCGGCGAAAGCGGGGCAGCTAGCAGAAACCCCCGCATTCTTCAAGGGCATGCGTGGCCGCCCACTTCCAGAACGACGAGAGTTCAGCTTACGGCACGGCGGCCTGGGCCGCAAGCGCCTCCAAAGTTTCCAACAGCAACGCGATATCTGGATCGCGCGACAGGCGATGGTCGCCATCCTTGACGAGGGTCACGCGCACATCATCGCTCGCAAGTGCCGCTGCGAGCCGCAGCGCAATCTTCCAAGGCACATCCTCGTCGCGCTGACCGTGGAGGAGCCTGACCGGGCAGCCGATCGCGATCGGCCTATCGAGCAGCAAATTGTCCTGACCGCTCCGCCAGAACGCCTGTGTCGTGACATAGGGCTGGTCCGAATAGGCTGAGGGTTCCTCGATGCGGCCTTCGGTTTGCAGGATCGCTCTGTCGGCATCGGTAAAGCCCCATTCGGTGAAATCCGGAGCGGCGGCGATGCCGACCAGCCCTGCTATTCGCTCGGTCAGCCGGAGCGCGAGCAGCAGCATCAGCCAGCCACCCATCGAGGACCCCACCAGAACCAAAGGCCCCGTCGTCAAGCGTTCGATCAGATGAAGAGCGTCATCTCGCCACACGCTCAGGGTTCCGTCCTCGAACCGCCCGTCGCTGGTGCCGCAGCCGGAATAGTCCAGGCGGAGAAAGGCCTGCCCGCAGCGCGCCGCCCACGCATCGATCGCGAGCGCCTTGGTGCCTTCCATGTCCGACATATAGCCGGGTAGGAAGACCATGGTTGGCCCTTTGCCGGGCCGTAATCGGTAGGCCAGGCGCAGCCCATCCGGTCGTGCCAGAAATGAGGGCATAGTGGTTTCAATCATGCTGGATGCCGTTCCCCAAAAGCGTCTCGCGCATGGCCTCTTCCCGGTGCAAGGATGGTGCTCCGCATCATGCGCGAACGCGGCTCTTGCCGCAATTCAGGCCGCCGCCAGCACGCCATCATAAGCGCGGTCTTCCAACGATCTCCCCGCGCCCATCGCCACGCAGATCAGAGCATCATCGGCGACTTTGACGCTCAGGCCGGTTGCAATCGAAATCGCCTCGTCGATGCGGCCGAGCAGGGCGCCGCCGCCGGTCAGGGTAATTCCTTCGTCGATGATGTCGGACGAAAGCTCCGGCGCGGTCTGCTCGAGGGCGACCAAGACCGCGCCCTTGATCTGGCCGATCGGCTCGGCCAGCGCCTCGGCGATCTCGGCTTCGCTGATCGTGACCTCGGAGGGACGACCGGTGACGAGATCGCGCCCTTTGACGGTAAGCTGACGCCCATCCCCATTTGGCACGATCGCCGAACCGATATTGTGCTTCACGCGCTCTGCGGTCGATTCCCCGATCATGAGATTGTGGGTGCGCCGGACATGCGAGGAGATCGCATCATCCAGGCGGTCACCGGCGACCCGGACCGAATTGCTGTAAGCGATGCCGCGAAGCGAGAGCACCGCCACCTCGGTCGTCCCGCCGCCGATATCCACGACCATCGCCCCGCGCGGCTCCGTGACCGGAAGCTTCGCACCGATCGCAGCCGCCATCGGCTCCTCGATCATCTGCACCCGAAAGGCACCTGCCCTGGAGGCGGCATCGCGAAGGGCGCGGCGTTCCACCATCGTCGAGCCGGACGGCACGCAGACGACCACCTCGTGCCGCCGCGCAAGCCGCTTGGTCCCCGCCAGCGCCTTGTCGACGAAATGTTTGATCATCTGCTCGGCCACCTCAATATCGGCGATAACGCCGTCGCGCAGCGGCCGCAGCGCCTCGATATTGGGCGGCGTCTTGCCCATCATGAGCTTGGCTTCGTTGCCGACGACCTTGACGCGGCGCACGCCATTGCGCGTTTCCAGCGCAATCACCGAGGGCTCGTTGAGGACGATGCCGCGATCGCGGACGTAGATCACGGTGTTCACCGTACCAAGATCGATCGCCAGATCATGCGCGGGCGAGGAGAACAGGCGGGGTATCTTCATGAGCCTCGCGGGACAGGTGGCTGACAACGCTGGGCTTTTGATCACAGAGCGGCCGCGGCTGAAGCCCGCTGCGCCAAACCGGCGGTTTATCGCGCCTATCCGAGCGTGGCTCGGTTTTCGCTCTCAGGCGGCTTCAGCTTTTGGCACGGGAGAGATTCAATTCCACGGCCGCGCGGATGAGCGCCTTCAGCGCCTCTGCATCAATCGCCTCGCCCTCGTGAAAATCGATCGCGCGCCGGACATTGCCTTCGAGGCTAGAATTGAACAAGCGCGATGTATCGTCGAGCGCAGCACCCTTGGCGAAGGTCATCTTCACCACCTTCTTATAGGTCTCGCCGGTGCAGATGATGCCGCCATGATACCATGTCGGAACGCCCCGCCATTTCCATTCCTCGGTCACCTCGGGATCGGCTTCCCGAATGAGGCTGCGAATGCGGGCGAGCATCTCGCCGCGCCAATCGCCCAGCTCCGCTATCCGTGCGTCAATCAGCTCGGAGGGCGACTTGCCTTGAGGGGGGCGGCTTTCACTCATGGCGATATCCTTTCTCGTGGTTTCTCAATGCAATGGGCAAAATTCGGCGGCAAGCTGTCAAGCGGGGCGGTTTCCGGTTAGATCTCGCAGGAGATGTTGGGAGAGGGGTTTGGAAATGACGACTGAGCTGACAGTTCTCGCCTGGGGTTGCGTCCTTGCGCTGGTCTATATCTTCGCAGCCGCTCAGGTGAAAACGAGGCAATATGGCTTTAAATGGAATGCCGGTCCTCGTGACGAAAGCCTGCCCGAGCCGCTGCCCGTCACCGGACGGCTGATGCGGGCCCAAGCCAATTTCTTCGAGACATTCCCGATCGTGATTGCGCTGATCGCTATCCTCGCCATTAGCGGGCGCGGCAACGCCCATACCGCATTGGGCGCTTGGCTGTGGCTTGGCGCGCGGGTTGTCTATCTGCCGCTCTATGCGCTTGGAATCCCCGTCGTGCGATCGGTGGCTTTCGCCGTGAGTATGGCGGGCATCATCATGATGCTGTGGCCGATTCTCTTCGGCTAACCGAAGGACGCCGTCGAGCGGCCTGACCCGCACCATCACAGGCATATAAATTCCGTGAAAATTGCACGGTCCGACGCCGCGCCACCGCATTTGCATTTGACTCGCAATAGCTGGAAGATATCGTTTTGGTTAACCAGTGGTTAACGGTAGCGGGGGCTTTCATGGTGCGACACACGGTTCGGGGCGGCGCCTATCGGCTCATTTTCGGCTTCTTGGCGATGATTGCCGGCGTGGCGCTGTCCACTTCTGCACCAGCCGTTGTCCTCACAGCCGAACAGCAGCTCGGCAAGAGCCTGTTCTTTGACAGGGGGCTGTCGCACGGCGGCAGCCAGTCCTGCGCGTCCTGCCATAGCCCTACGGTCGCCTTCACCGATCCGGATTCATCGCACGCGACCTCCAAAGGCGACAACCCCGCGCTGTTCGGCAATCGCAATGCGCCCTCGGCCATGTACATGGCCTATAGCCCGACCTTTCATTATGATGCGGACGAGCAGCTCTATATTGGAGGCCAGTTCACCGACGGGCGCGCGCCGACGCTGGAGGAGCAGGCCAAGGCCCCCTTCCTCAACCCGGTCGAGATGGGAAATGGCAGCCGCACCGAGGTGGTCGAGCATTTGATGAGCGGACCCAATGCGGACGCGTTCAAGTCCGTCTATGGCGCCGACGCCTTGAGCAATGTCGACAAGGCATATAACAATATCAGCAACGCGATCGCATCCTATGAGCGTTCGCCCGAGCTTTCCCCCTTCACCTCCAAGTTCGATTATTCGCTCAAGGGCAAGGTAGTCCTGTCGCCGTCGGAAAAACGCGGCTTAGCGGCTTTCAACGATCCGATGAAGGGTGGCTGCTCAGGCTGCCATATCAGCACGCCGGCCGCAGACGGAACGCCGCCGCTGTTCACCGATTTCACCTATGACAATATCGGCATTCCCAAGAATATGGCGAGCGACTTTCTGACGCTGCCGGCCCAATTCAACCCCGACGGCACCGCATTCACCGATCTCGGCTTGGGCGGCATCGTAGCCGATCCTTCGCTCTATGGCGCATTCAAGGTGACGACGCTCCGGAACATCGCGCTGACCGGCCCTTATGGCCATAATGGCTATTTCACGTCGCTGAGCCAGATCATCACCTTCTATGCTAAGCGCGACGTCTGGCCCACCTGCGCCGATCCCTCGACCAGCGCCGCCAATGCCTTTGCCATGCAATGCTGGCCAGCGGCCGAGTTCGCCGACACGATGAACCGCGACGAGCTCGGCAACCTCAATCTCTCGCCCGGCGACATCCGCGACATCAAGGCATTCCTGGCGACGCTGACCGACGGCTATGCCGGCGTGGTTCCCGAACCGGAAAACTGGGCGCTGCTCATCGCCGGTTTCGCATTGGTGGGCGGACGCATGCGTTCGATCCGGGGGCGCACTAATTCCCCTTCCGCGTCGCGCACATCTGCTTGACCAGAGACCATTGCGCGGCACTCATCGCCGGGCGCGGATAGGCGATATGCGTGTCGGCGTCGAAGAACATGTCCCGCCGCGCAGCCGATACCGGATGGTTCGATAGCCAGGAAAAGGCGGTGTCGACGGTGCTGCTGCCGCTTTTCTCCATCCGGCTCATGCGTTGGAAAAAATCCGCCGTCGGCTTGGTCGAGATATGATTGCGGGTCAGCGCGGCGATGGCATAGGCATCGGCGTCGCTTTCCGCGGCGCGACCGTAACGGGCATCGACCAGCGCCTGTGCATATTGCACGCTCTTACCGCTGCCTCCGAGGACCAACCCGAGCCCGAATTGCCGGATGAGGCCGGCCATGACATGGCGATGCTCCATATGGCCGATTTCGTGGCCGAGCACGCCTGCAATCTCGTCGGGTGATTTGGCTTGCTGAATGATCCCGTTGAAGAGGGCGATCTGGCCGCCAGGCAAAGCGACGGCGTTGGGGATCGGAAGATCGACGACACGCACGCGCATTGGCCGGCCGCCGGCTGACAGCCTCTGACCCAGCGCATCGAGCACTGCATCGGCTTCGGCCGAATGGCACGCACGGCCGCCAAGGTCGCCAACTAGCGCATCGCCAAATGCCTGCTCCCATTTTTGCGGGACAAGCGGCGCAACCCAGTTCGGAAGCTGATACAGCATAAATAAAAGCGCGGCCGAAACGGCGAGCGCCGCCAGTACGGCTCGCGTCAGGCCGAAGCGATCGATCAGGCGGCCATAACGCGGTTCGGCAGGCAGCAGATTTTGCCAATCGTCGGGAAGCGGCCGATCGAAGCCGAGCCGCCATCCGGCATTGCCGCTCCTGCCGAACACGGACCGGCTGCGATCTCCTCGACGAACAAGATCGGCGACCGCAACTGTCTCATGGCCTTCGATCAACAGCCGGTCATTTTCGCGCCTGACGGAGACAATATGCCGCCGGGCGGTGATGCCATCATAAAGCCAACCTTCGATCGGTTCTTCCAACTAAAAGGCCCCGACGTCGAACGCATCGAGCAGGCCCTCGCCCTGCGTCGGCTCCGGAGTTTCGGACTGGGTCAACAGCGCTAGATCGACCTCACCGCTAGCTTCGAGATGGGTGATGAAGAATTTCCAGTGCCGGTAGCCAAGCCACGCATAGGCTATGCCGAACGTGATGATCAGCAGGGCGAGATCGCCCAGGAATAGCTTGAACCAGTCCGCAGTCCGCGCAGTAAAAGCAAAATCGATATGGGTGAGCGTAAGGTTGCCGACAGCTTCCCTGAAAAATTTGGCGTAGTAGGCAAGCGCGATCAGGCCGAACGCGAAGTATGCAGCAATTGCACCCAATGCCGCAAAGACGACAGCGACAGCAGTGAGTTGCGGATTGGGCTCACCCACCGCGGCAGCGACTCCGGCTCCGACCGCCGCGATGCAGCCTGCGACCGGGAGAAGATAAAACAATAGATAGCGCCCCATCAGGGGACGCGAAGTGGCACCCGCCGTGAACGGATGCGGCCCGAAGCTCATCTTGTTCCAGCGCTCGTTCCATAATTCGCACATCGACCAGGGAATGAGCAGGCCCAATGCGATTGCTCCGACCATCGACTTCCAGAGCGAAGACCAGCCGTAGCTCCAACCCGAATCCTCGCTGCCCCCACGGATGCCATGCCAATAGGTGCGGCTGAGGCGGTAGCGAAGCGCGCGAAAACGGGCGATGCCGAAAATGTAAATGAGGAAAAGATAAAGCGCAGGCGTCATCACCGCGACCAAGGCGATATAACCCCGCATCGCGAGCGCCTGAATTGCGAAATTGAGCAGGAACAGCGGAAAGGCAATCAGCAAGGCTGCCATCGTGAAGCCGATGAACAACTCCTTGCCGGTGCCGGACCACTCCAGCCTATCGTCAATGAAGCGAGTATGACTCCACAGATAGCGGCGTTCGCGCGTCTTGGCCCAGAAACGATACATCCCAAGCGTAACGATCGTGAGCAACAGATTTGTCAGCGCGATTGGCGCGAATTCCTTCCAGCTTCCTGAAAAACCGAATGCAGATTGCTGCGGATCGTTGCCTGGCATCTTCCTATCCCCCATTGCCCCGGCACAACGCACACTGAATTACTTGCGATGTCAATTGACGATCATCGTTAACGGATGCTGGCGGATCGTGGTTTTTCCGGCCGCGCGCTTGACTTGGAGGGCGGCGCTGATCATGGGTCCGCCCTTCGCGCAAGAGTGAAAATCCGCCATGTCCGACGTCATTTCGATCACGCTTCCCGACGGCTCCGTCCGCGAGGTTCCGCGCGGGACCACGCCGGCGGATGTCGCCGCAGCGATCGGCCCTGGCCTCGCCAAGGCGGCGCTGGCGGCGCGGCTGGACGGTGATCTGGTCGACCTCTCGCGGCCGATGAACGATAATGCGAAGCTGGCGCTGGTAACTGCGCGCGACGAAGTCGACGCGCTGGAGCTTGCTCGCCATGATTATGCGCATGTGCTTGCCGAAGCGGTGCAAAGCCTGTTTCCTGGTACGCAGATCACCTTCGGACCCGCCACCGAGGACGGCTTCTATTACGACTTTGCGCCCAAGGACCAGCCCTTCACCGAGGAAGATCTGCCGGCGATCGAAGCCGAAATGCGCAAGATCATCGCCGCCGACAAGCCGCTCAAGCGCGAAGTCTGGTCGCGCCAACAGCTCATCAGCCGCTGGAAGCAACAGGGCGAGAGCTTCAAGGCCGAATGGGCGGCCGAACTGCCCGAGCATGAGGAGCTGACGGTCTATTGGTCCGGCGGAGACTGGCTCGACATGTGCCGGGGGCCGCATCTCCCCTCGACCGGCAAGCTCGATCCGCAGGCGTTCAAGCTGACACGTGTTTCCGGCGCTTACTGGCGGGGCGATCAGAAAAACGCGATGCTCTCGCGCATCTACGGCACCGGCTGGCTCAACAAGAAGCAGCTCGATGCGCATCTGCATCGGCTCGAGGAAGCCGCCAAGCGCGACCATCGCAAGCTCGGCGCGGAGATGGACCTGTTCCACCTTCAGCAGGAGGCGCACGGCTCGGTCTTCTGGCACCCGAAGGGCTATATCATCTGGCGCGAACTCGAGGCCTATATGCGTCGCGCGATTGACGGCGCCGGCTACAGGGAAGTGAAGACGCCGCAAATCATGGACGCGCGCCAGTGGGAGCAATCGGGCCACTGGGGCAAATATCGCGAGAATATGTTCGTGATCCCGGACGAGATCCCCAACACCGAAGATGAAGGGCCGGTGATTTCGGGCGAAGCCGATTGGATGGCGCTGAAGCCGATGAACTGCCCCGCGCACGTCCTGATCTTCCGCCAGGGCATCAAGAGCTATCGCGATCTGCCGCTGCGCATCTACGAAAATGGCTGCTGCCACAGGAACGAGCCGCATGGCGCGTTACATGGTTTGATGCGCGTGCGTCAGTTCACGCAGGATGACGCCCATATTTTTTGCCGCGAGGACCAAGTTGTCGACGAAGTGCGCGGCTTCTGCGCGCTGGCCGATCGCATCTACAAGGATTTCGGCTTCACTTACGCGATCAAGCTCGCGCTCCGCCCTGACAAGCGCTTCGGCAGCGACGAGATGTGGGACAAGGCCGAAGCCGAACTACGAGACGCCGTCGTGAAAGCGGGGCTTGCGACCGAAGATTATGGCTGGGAGGAACTGCCTGGCGAAGGCGCCTTCTATGCGCCCAAGCTGGAATGGCACCTGACCGACGCGATCGGCCGCACCTGGCAGGTCGGCACCATCCAGTCGGATCGCGTGCTGCCCGACCGGCTGGACGCCTCCTATGTCGGCGAGGATGGCGCCAGGCACCGCCCGGTGATGCTGCACCGCGCGATCTTCGGCTCTTATGAGCGCTTCATCGGCATCCTGATCGAACATTATGCAGGCAAGCTGCCGCTATGGCTCGCGCCGGTGCAGGCGGTGGCTGCGACCATCGTATCCGACGCCGATGGCTATGCTGCCGACGTGGTCCAGAAGTTGCGCGCCGCCGGCATTCGCGCGGAGGCCGACCTGCGCAACGAGAAGATCAACTACAAGGTGCGCGAGCATTCGCTGGCCAAGGTGCCGCACCTGTTCGTGGTCGGCAAACGCGAGGCGGAGGAAGGCACCATCGCGATCCGCACGCTCGGGCAGGACGGACAGCGGGTCATGCCGCTCGAGGAGGCGATCGCGCTGCTCGTCCGCGAGGGAACGCCGCCGGCCCTCACGCGCTGATCCTGTATTGCTTCGGGATCGCTGAGCCCATACATTTGCTACCGCGACCGATATATGACGCTTATAGCGGTGGGGCGATTGAGCTTTCGTAAGGCAGTTCAGCATATCGCTACCCCATGATGCGCGCGGCTTGATGGGCGGAGTGCGGCATGTTCAATTTCGACGTTCATCCGCTCGCGATTTGGCGCATAAGCTTACGCACCGAGGCGCTGCAGCTTTTCGTGCCCATCCTGATGCTCTTCCTGCTCAGCGCGGTTTATTACGTGTGGGCGCATCGCAGATCGGCAGAACAAGGCTGGCGCGGCGTGCGCGAGTTCATTCTGCCCAACGGCATCTTCAACCATCCCAGCGCCCGGATGGATGCGGTGATACTTGGACTTTCCGTGGTGCTCTGGCGGCCGCTGATCTCGGTCGTCATGTCGATATGTGTCGGCGTAAATGTCAGCGAGCTGCTGGACGGCAATGTCGGCAAGCATGATGCTGTTCTGCATTCGCCGGCGCTGATCTTCGCGGCCCAAGGGCTCGTGTCGCTGCTGAGCATTCAATTCGCGTTCTATGCGATACATCGCTTTTCCCATACCAATCCACTGATGTGGCGGATCCATCGGATTCATCATTCCGCCGAAGCGCTCAATTTCATGACCGGGAGCCGCACGCACCCGCTTGAGACCCTGCTCTTCCGAATGCCGGTCGCCCTCCTGTCCGGCGCCACGCTCGGTCTTTTCCTGCATCTTACCGGAACGCCGATCAGCCCCGCACTTCCGGCGGTTCAGACGATCCTGGTCTTGGTCCGCGGCGTTGCGAAGCTGATCCATCATTCCCATTTCGATCTTAGCTATGGAATCTTCGACTATATTTTCGTGTCCGCGCGGACGCATCGCATCCACCACAGCATCGAGGTAGAACATCGCGACCGGAATTTCGGCGGGGTTCTTTCCATCTATGACTGGATCTTCGGGACGCTCTATATCCCGAAGCCGGGCGAGGTTTTCCGCGTGGGCCTGAGCGATCATCAGCTGGGCGCCACTAATCCGCATCTGAGACTGCGCGACTGCTACCTCGATCCGCTCATATACGCTCGCGACGAGATCATGGCTTGGGTGCAGAGGGGAAAGCGCACGGCTCCCGCCGAATAGCTGGTAACGCAGCTAATTTTCCATCTTCCGTGCGGAGACGATCATGCCTTCTGGGCTGATATCGATACGATTGAACGATGGGCGCGTCTGACGCACCCGGGTGGATAATGTGCCGGCGCCAATCATGCGAATGCTATGATCGCCATAATGGCAGATGCGATCAAAAGGATCGTGGATATGGCCGCTCAGCACCATGTCGGCGCCGGCGGCCGCAAGCGCCTTCAGGGCGGCGGAGCCTCGCGTCGTGATCTCACCGCGATCATTGGTGACCGTGAACAGCGGATGATGGCAGGTCACGATTGCCGCGATCTCGGGCGGCGTTTCGGCAAGCGCCGTCAAGGCGGCGGCAAGGCCGCTCCGGCTGACCCGCCCCGACGCCCAATTGAGCCGCATCTGCGCGCGCGCCGTGGTCTTCAGCGGCACTAGCCGCGCGTCGGCGAGCTCGATTGGGCGCTCGATCGCTCTCTCGACCCGCTTGAAACGGCGATAGGGCGTGAACAGACGACGAAGCGGATTGAAATAGGGCAGATCATGATTGCCTACTTCGAGCGTGATCGGCCGCTTCAACGCGGCGAGCCATGCCTTGGCAGCTTCGAACTCATGCGATCGCGCGCGCATGGTGAGATCGCCGGTGACGACGACAGCATCCGGCTGCTCGCGCGCAACCGCGTCCGCGAACCAGGACAGCGCCGCCGGATCCTCGCGCCCGAAATGGAGATCGCTGACGTGGAACAGGACTGACATCAGGCGCCCGCCGCTGGCTCCGGGGGGGCCATGACCGTAAGCGCGGACGGCATGATGCTGAACCGGAGCGGCGACTGGAGACGCTGAACCTCGCCATCAAGCGCAACGTTGACCTGACCGGAATGCGCTTCGACCTTGAGCTCCCGCGCCGTTTCGCAGACCGCAAAATCGGCCTCGGGATCGGCTCGGCCCACCATAGTCCGCAACGCGAAGAGAACCGATCCGGCCCGCGTGCGCGTGGTCACCGCAAAGATGGAAAGCAGGCCGTCGTTGAGCCCCTCCCGCTCGCCGATATGGCCAGCCTCCAGGCTGTAGCTGTTGTTGCCGACGAACAGCAGCGGCGTTCGTATGGTGCGCTGGGCGCCATCCAGTTCGAGATGCAGATTATGATGGCGCAGCCGCCGCAGCACCCCGCTGCCCGCGACAATGTTCGCCATCCATTTGGGCAGGCCATGCCGGCGGCGTTCCTCGTCGCGCCACCGCACCATCAGCGGATAAAAGCCGATCGAGGCATTGTTGACGAAGCCATGGCCGTTCACCGCACCCAGATCGATCCGGCGCGGCTCACCCTCCAGGATGATCCGCACCGCATCGGCAATGTTCAGCGGAATGCCGAGCTGGCGGGCGAGATGATTGCGCGTTCCGAGCGGCAGGATGCCAAGCGTGGAGCCTTTTTCCGCCAACGGCATGGCGGCCGATCCAAGCGTCCCGTCGCCGCCGCCGACGACCAGCAACGGCGCGCCCGCCATTTCCCGGATCGCCGGGAGCATTTCATCCGGCGCGAGCAGATGAATGTCGGTATCCTTTCCTAGCTCGCGGAAAGCCTTGACGATCTCACCGGCGACGTCCTTGCCGGCGATCGAGCCGCCTTTGGCGTTGAGCACCACCGGGACGGACGAGAGATTTCGGCCGGGCGAGCGTTCGACCTGGATTTCGGGAGGGTCAAACTGACCGTCAGACTTGGATTCGGTCGCGGAGCGCTTCGGTTCGCTAGTGCCAAACATGAACCAGCAACGCGCTGGTGCGGGGTTGGTGCCACGGGCATGCGCTGCGATAATTATTCGGCGGGTGCCAGATCCTGAACGGGCTTGGCGCCGGAAAGCCATCGGGCCAGCCGGGGAAGAGGCGCATGGTGGGCCATCCAATCGGCATAGCTTCGATAGGCGGGGTCAGCCATCAAATGCCGCTCCTCGGTGCGTGCGCGCCAATAATAGACGCCGTTGATCATCGCGAGGATGGCGCTGTTGCGGACCATGTCGACAAGGCTCCCGCTCGTGGCAAGGAAAGGCAGCGTCGCAAGCCACCAGAATATGTTCTTCGAAAGATAGGCCGGATGCTTGCTCCAGCGATAGGGCCCGTTGGTGATGATCCCGCGATTGGTGAGATTGGAAAAGCGCAAGCCGAACGCGACGGTCGCCCACGCGTAGATCGCTGTCAGCAGCACGAGCATGACGCCCATCAACGTCAGCAGGAGCGGATGGCCATCCAGCCAGAAGGTCCAGTCCTGGGTCGCCGGATGGTAATCCAGCGGGCCGCCATCGGACATCAACAGGAACGGCGGATAACAGATCAGCGCCGCCATCCAACCGGCTGCATAAGGGTTGGCGGTGCGGATATGGGCATCCAGCACGCGAAAGGTCATCAGATAGCCAAAGGTCGCAAACGCAACGTCGACCAGGAACATCACGCTGATCAGCCAGCGCGACAGAGTCACCGGGTTGGCGAGGATCTCGCTCGCGGCGGGGCGCACGACATCGGCGAAATTGCCGGGCACGATCGAGATCATGAAAGCCGTGAAAAAGCCCTTCACGCCCCAGCTGCGCACATGTTCGTAAAGCGCGTCCCGATCGGGCGCGCCGAGGTTCAGCACCATCTGGCCAAAGGCGTAAGCGCCGTCGCGCGGCTCGACCAGCCGGCGATCGATCCAGACGACATAAGGTATCGAAAGCAGCAGCGCGGCGGGCGTGGCCCACGCCATGGTTTCCATCGCGAACAGATATTGTCCGCGCCAATACCAGCGGCCGATGCAATAAAGCACCGCAATCAAGACCCAGGTCGTCCAGAGCCCTGCAAGCTTCACCAGGCTGATATCAAGCGTCTTGGACAGCGGCCGCAACGGCTGTTCCCAATCGATGCCAGTCGAAGGGCGGCGGTGAACGCGATCGTATAGGATTGAACAGACCAGCATGGGCGCCCCGCAGGCGAGAACCGCCGTCATCGCGGCATAAGGGCCATCCATCTTGTAGGCCCAGGCGCAGGCGGTCCACAGCAGGAGCCCTGCGAGGCCGCACCAGCCGACAACGGCGGAGACAGCGGATTTGACCGGTTGGCATGCGCGCTCGGGCATGATCGCGCAATTACGTTGATTTGGTAAGCAAGCCGTGAAGATCGGGCGTTCAGGCGCTGACAAGCTCGCCGCGCATCAGCCTGCCCAGATCAGTCGCGCTGATCGGCGGCGAGAAGATAAAGCCCTGATAGACATTGCAGCCCGCTTCGGCGAGCAATGCGAGCTGGTCTTCATTCTCGACACCCTCGGCGACCACGGAAAGGCCCAGCGAGCGCGCCATTTCGATCACGCTCGTCACCACCACCCGGCCCCGCGCCGATCCGGTGATATCCTGCGAAAGCTGGCTGTCGAGCTTCAGATAATCCAGCGGCAATGCCTTCAGATAGGCAAGGCTTGAATAGCCGGTGCCGAAATCGTCGATCGCGACCCGGAGGCCGCCTGCGCGCAGGCGCGAGAGCAATGCGGCGGCCGCAGAGAGATCCTCGATCAACCCGCCTTCGGTCACTTCCACCGTTACACGATTGCGATCGAAGCCGCTTGCATCGATCATCTCCAGAAATTCCTCGCCGAAGCCGGGCTCGGCGATATCGGCCGCGGTCACGTTGATCGCCAGCCGAAGCCAGCGGAACGTCTTCCGGTTGTCAGCTGCGATGGCCAATGCCTTGCGCTGGATATGGCGCGAAAGCGGAACGAGGAAATCGGATCGCTCAGCGGCCGCGAACAGCGGCGCTGCGCCCAGTTCCCCCAGCAGCGGATGCTGCCACCGCGCCAGCGCTTCCACGCCCGTCACCGCGCCGGTCGTGATGCTGAGCTGCGGCTGGAACAGGATTTCGATCTCATCCTTCTCCAGCGCGCCGCGCAGATCGATCTCGAGCCGGTTGGCGATCTCGGATGCTGCGTGGCCTTGCGAATCCAGCAGATGCGGCCCGGCTATGTCATCCGCTTTGGCTTCCGCGAGCGCGACGCTGGCGCGGCGGAGCAGCAAGGCGGGATCGCGCTCCCCCTTCTCGATGCTGGTGCCGCCGATATGACAGCCGCACGCGATCACCTCATTTCCGGAGATGACCGGCCGGCCAACGACCTTGCTCAGCTGCTCGCCGAACAACATCGCCTCGCGCTGATCGTGCAGGCCGACCAACCCGATCGCAAATTCGGCACCGGCAATGCGAGCGACAAGGTGACGGCGCGATGCGAAGCCCGACACCAGCCGCTCGATACGGCGTGCGGTCGTGCTCAGCAGCGCGTCGCCGGTCGCCCGGCCGAAGCTGGCGTTAATGCCGTCGAACCGGCTGATCGAGAGCAGCAGCAGCACACATTGTTCATCGGCGGCGCATTGCTCCATCGCAACGCTCAGCCAGCGAAGCGCGCTCGCGCGATCGGCGAGGCCAGTCAGTGCATCGCGCCCCGCGAAGCTGCGTTGGCGGCCGGAGCCCTCGAGCTCCTCCACCCGCCCGACGATGGCGCCGTCCTCCTCCTGATAGATATGCTCGGCGATGCGCCCTCTTTGATTGAAGGGCGATTGGTGGGCGAAGGCGGTCGCGCGGCCGCTTTGGCGAAGCCGCCGGATCGATTGCGCGGCGGCGTGCCGCCCCTCCCCGTCGATCAACCGCATCAGCGCGCGGACATTCTGCGAGTCCGGGGGGAGCCGGCGCGCGAGCGACGGGCTTAATTCGACATAGGAGCTGCCGGGCCGCCAACGCCACCAGCTCTCGTCTGCGGCGCGCATGGCTGCGCGCACCTTGGCGGCCTGTTCTCCTCCGCCCAACCGCGCGACATAGCGCGCCGCGAACCGCAACGCCTGGGTAAATTCCCGCTCCCCGAACGGGCTGGCAAGAAAGTGCGTGGCGCCTGCCTGATAAATGTCATCGAGCCGCGCGACATCTCCCCGCGACGCGAGTACGAGCAGCGCGCCCGCATTGGCCTCGACCGGATCGCCCAGCGCCTTCACCGCCGCAAGCCCTTCATCAAAGGCGCCGCGCGCGTCAACGATCGCGATCCCGGCGCCACTGGCGATGAAGCGGCGTTCGATCAGATCGGCGCGACGTGCGGCAATCGCTTGCCACCCGGCACGCTCAACACTCTCGATCAGTTCATCCCGATGGCGGAAGGACAGCAGAAACAAGGGCGCGCGACCCGCGGCGAGCGACGGCGGCTGCGCATTTCTGTCCAAAGCCTCTCCTCCATTGGGCCGCCGCGGCCGGGACTTGAAGAACGGCTGTTAGCGGCCTAGCTGTCTAGAATGGTCAACGCAACGCCTTCGGCATATCGGCCGCTGATTGACGGGTTCGGAAGGCGCATCAGCTACTTGCGCATTTCCGTCACGGACCGGTGCGACCTGCGCTGCCGCTATTGCATGGCGGAGCATATGACCTTTCTGCCGCGCAGCGCGATCCTCTCGCTCGAAGAAATTGCCGCCATTGCCGACGCCTTTATCGCGCGCGGCGTGAAAAAGATTCGCCTAACCGGGGGCGAGCCGCTGGTCCGGCGCGGCGCAGTCGATCTGGCGAAGACGATCGGGCGCCATCTGCACACCGGCGCGCTCAACGAACTGACGCTTACCACTAATGGCGTGCGTCTCGCCCAAGATGCGGAACAGCTCCATGCCGCCGGGATGAGACGCGTCAATGTCAGCCTCGACAGCCGCGATCCCGAGAGATTCCGCCACATCACGCGCACAGGCGACGTGACGCAGGTGCTTGACGGTATCGCGGCCGCCAAGGCCGCAGGCTTGCGCGTCAAGATCAATATGGTTGCGCTCAAAGGCCTCAATGAGGACGAGATCGAGCCGATGCTGCGCTGGACCGCCGCAGAAGGGCATGACCTTACCTTGATCGAAACCATGCCGCTCGGCATGATCGACGAAGATCGCACCGACCGCTATCTGCCGCTCGACAAAGTGAAGGCATCGCTTGCTGAGCGCTTCACGATGACGGCGCTGGCCGAGAGCAGCGGCGGGCCCGCGCGCTATTACCAGGTGGAGGAATTCGACGCGCGCATCGGCTTCATCACGCCACTGACCCATAATTTCTGTGAGAGCTGCAACCGCGTCCGGCTGACGGCGGAGGGCAAGCTCTATATGTGTTTGGGCCAGGACGATCGCGTCGATCTGCGCGCAGCGCTCCGCGATGGCGGCCCGGATGCGCTTGGGGCGGCGCTAGATGAAGCGATGCGCTTCAAGCCGTTGCGGCACAATTTCACCATCGAGAAGGCCGGCGCCACCCCGGCCGTCGCCCGCCATATGAGCGTTACCGGCGGATGAGCGACGAGCGCTATGCGCTGGTTGCTTCGCCGTCCGAAGCCGCGCAGTCCGCGGTTGAAAAGTTGCGCAAACAGCATGAGTGGGTGAAGCCCGACGACGCCGATATCGTCATCGCGCTCGGGGGCGACGGCTTCATGCTCCAGACGCTGCACGATATGCTGGAGCGCCACCGCATCCGCCCTGTATTCGGGATGAACCTTGGTACGGTCGGCTTCCTGATGAACGAGTGGCGTGCCGAGAACGTCTTTCAGCGCATCACGGACGCCAAGCGGATCAAGGTTTCGCCGCTTCACATGACGGCCGAAACGGTCGAGGGCGAGATCGTCACGAGCGCCGCACTTAACGAGGTGTCGCTGCTTCGCGAAACCCGCCAGACAGCGCGTCTCGAAATCACCGTAGACGGCCGCGTCGTTCTTCCAGAGCTGATGTGCGACGGCGTGCTGGTCGCCACGCCAGCCGGATCGACCGCATATAATTTCTCGGCTCAAGGCCCGATCCTGCCGCTGGATTCCGCCTTGGTGGCGCTTACGCCGATCAGCCCATTCCGGCCGCGGCGATGGCGCGGCGCCATCCTTCCGGATCGGACCAAAATCTCGTTCCAGGTGCTCGATGCCGGCAAGCGCCCGGTCAGCGCAGTGGCTGATCAGCGCGAGGTACGCGAAGTGAGCCACGTCTCGGTAGCAATCGATCGAACCATATCGCTGACGCTCCTGTTCGATCCGGAGCATGCGCTTGATGACCGCATCGCCATGGAACAGTTCGCCAACTGATCGGCGTCAATCGCCCGCAGACGCTCCCGCCTGGTCCGCCGTGGCGGGCATGGGTCCGGCCAGCAGTTGCGGATCGATGCGGACCCCCTTCCACATCATGCCCCAATGAAGATGCGGGCCGGTCGCGCGGCCCGTCATACCAATCGCGCCGACCTGCTGCCCGCGGCGAACATGATCGCCTACATGCACGTCGATTCGGGAGAGATGCAGGAAGGCGCTGTTGAGCCCCATGCCATGATCGATCATCAGCAAATTGCCCTCGAGCGTGAAGGGCGACTCGGCGGCGAGGATCACCACGCCATCAGCCGGGGCTGCGACTGGCGTTCCGGCCGGGCGTGCAATGTCGACACCGCCATGCGGCGTTCCCGGTTCTCCCGCATAGATGCGTTGCGAACCGAACACGCCGCTGATCCTTCCGCTAACCGGCCAGACGAAGCGTTCTTCCCAGCCTGTGCTGTCGCTGCGCACCGCCCGGGCCGCCGCGATCCGCTCCAGCTCGATCTTCCGCCGCGCTAAAAATTCCGGTGTCGGCGTGGTACCCTTTGGCAATGTCGGCAGCGATTGGATATCCCATTGCCGGGGCGCAATGAGCAGTTCCTCGCGCACCCGCCTGCCGTCGCGCAATACAGCCTCGACCACCGATGAAGGCGCCGCATCGCGCCCGAAGCCGATCAGAAAATGCCCGTCGGAAGCGATATCGACCGGCGTGCCATCGAGCGTGATCGACACTGTCCCCGGCGGTGCCACGCCAAGCAGCAGCGCGCCTTGGGTCATGGTTCCTCGAAAGGCGAATTTTCCGGCTGGCTTGGCATCCGGCAGTGCCGCGGGCGTGACCGGAGGCGTGCGTTCGGGCGGAACGCAGCCAATCGCCAGCAACATGCCAAGAACCGCGAGGCTGAGCCTCGGCGAAATGCTCAACCTTCGAGCGCCGCCTTGACGGCGATTTCGGCGGTCGCATAAGGCTCCTGCTTTTCGACGCTCCAGTAGCGCAGATCGTCCAGCGGAATCTTCTGCCCCGTCACCGCGCACAGCACATGATCACCCGGCACCAGCATGCGAAAGCTGTTGGCCATATAATGAAGCTTGGCGGGCCGACCGCCCTGCGACATCAACATTGCGATTATCCTATCCTCATTTCACAACAGCTTAGGCTGCTCCAGTTTAACTCGATCCGGCCGTGGCTGGCCAGCGCCTTCCACGCGAACGTCGACCCGATCATCGCCCCGGAAGGCCAATGTGAGCGCGCCGGCAGCGCGCGCGGCCGCGCCCGACATCACCACGCCTCCGCTCCGCCGCTCGACGCGGGCATAGCCGCGGTCGAGGGGCCGATCGGGATGCAGCAGCGTCGCTTCGCGCCACAACGCATCGAGCCTTGCCTTGCCGCGCTGAAGCGGCTCGGCCATCAGCCGTGGCCGGAGCGCGCCGGCCGAACGTGAAAGCTGCGCCGACGCCAATGCCAGCCGCCGCGACAACGCCCGAGGCAAGCGGCTGGACCAATCATCAAGCCGCTGCCGCTGCGGCCCCAGCAGGGTTTCCGGCGTCGGCCAATGGCGAACCGCCGTCTCCAGCCGCTCCAACGCGCGATCGCGATAGCGGCTGGCGCACCGCTCCGCGCGGAGCCCAAAGGATCTGATCGCGGCGAGCAGTTCGGCGCGCACCGGCACCGCCATCTCGGCCGCGGCGGTCGGCGTCGGCGCGCGCACGTCAGCGGCGAAATCACAGAGGGTCGTGTCAGTCTCATGGCCAACCGCTGAAATGACGGGGATGGGCGATTCCGCGACTGATCGCACCACGATCTCCTCGTTGAATGCCCAGAGATCCTCAATCGAACCGCCGCCTCGCGCCACGATGAGAAGTTCGGGCGGCTGCGGCATGCGCGCGAAACCACGCACGGCGGCCGCCACTTGTTCAGCCGCCCCCTCGCCTTGCACAGCAACTGGCCAGACCAGCACATGGCTGGGGCAGCGATCTTCCAGCCGGTGCAGAATATCGCGAATGACCGCGCCGGTGGGCGAGGTCACCACCCCGATCAGGCGCGGCAGGAACGGCAGGGGCCGCTTGCGTTCGGAATCGAACAGACCCTCCGCCGCCAGCGCTCGCCGCCGCTGATCGAGCAGCGCCATCAAAGCACCCTGCCCCGCTAGCTCCAGCCGATCGATCACGATCTGATATTTGGAGCGCCCCGGATAGGTCGTCAGCCGGCCGGTCGCGATCACTTCGACCCCGTCTTCGGGCCGGAACCGCAGCGCGGCTGCCGGCCCTTTCCAGATCACGCCATCGATGCAGGCGCGATCGTCCTTCAGGGTCAGATAACAGTGGCCCGAGCCGTGGCGCTTGAACCCGGAAATCTCGCCGCGGACCCGGACATGGCCGAACGCATCCTCGACCACGCGCTTCAGCGCGCCCGCGACTTCGGATACCGACAAGGCTGGCGCGTTGCCGCCCTCGCTTTCCTCGGCTAACAGCCTCGCCGGTTCGGGGAGATAATCGTCCATGAATGTCCTGTTACTGGGTTCGGGCGGGCGTGAACATGCGCTGGCATGGAAACTCGCGCAATCGCCGGCCCTCGGCAAGCTCTATGCCGCGCCTGGCAATCCCGGCATCGCGCAGCATGCCGAGCTTGCTGTGCTCGATATGGGCAATCATGCGGCGGTCGTCGAGTTTTGCCGCGACAAAAATATCGGCCTCGTCGTCGTCGGCCCCGAACAGCCGCTGGTCGAAGGCATTGCCGATTCTTTGCGTGCTGCCGGGATCGCAACCTTCGGCCCCGGCAAGGCAGCCGCGCAGCTCGAAGGCTCCAAGGGCTTCGTCAAGGATTTGTGTGCGCGGGAAAATGTCCCGACCGCTGCCTATAAGCGCTTCTCGGACAAGCAGGCCGCGCTTGCCGCACTCGGGGCGTTCGGCTTGCCGGTCGTGATCAAAGCCGACGGGCTCGCAGCCGGCAAGGGCGTGATCATCGCTGAAACCGCGGACCAAGCGACCGCAGCCGTCGAGGAGATGTTCGGTGGTGGTTTCGGCGCGGCGGGGGCCGAGATCGTGATCGAAGAATTTATGAGCGGCGAGGAAGCCAGCTTCTTCGCGCTCACCGATGGCGAGACGGTCATCCCCTTCGGTTCCGCGCAGGACCATAAGCGAGTCGGCGATGGAGATACCGGCCCCAATACCGGCGGAATGGGCGCCTATTCTCCCGCCTCGATCCTCACGCCGGCGCTTGAAAAGCAAGCGATAGACGAGATCGTTTTGCCGACCGTGCGCGCGATGCGCGCGGCGGGCATGCCTTACTCGGGCGTGCTTTATGCGGGCCTCATGCTGACGCCCGAGCGCCCCAAGCTGATCGAATATAATTGCCGCTTCGGCGATCCCGAATGCCAAGTGCTGATGATGCGCTTCGACGGCGATCTGCTTTCGCTGCTGCTGGCCACCGCGCGAGGACAGTTGGCGCAGGCCGGACCGGTAAGTCTATCCGATCGGTCGGCCTTGACCATCGTCATGGCGGCCGAAGGCTATCCGGGCACGCCAAGCAAGGGAGCGCGGATTACTGGCATTCAGGAGGCTGAGGCTGGCGGTGCGCTCGTTTTCCAGGCAGGCACCGCCCTGAACGGCGCGGATCTGATCGCCAATGGCGGGCGCGTGCTCAACATAACGGCTGCCGGCGCGAGCGTGGCAGAGGCGCGTGATACCGCCTATCGGGCCATCGAGGCGATCGAATTTCCCGGAGGCTTCTTTCGAAAGGATATTGGCTGGCGCGAATTGTCGCGTATGCGGAACGATTGAACCCTCCAGCCCGTTACAAACGGCAAGACCGGGGAGATAAAGATGCACAAAGCAGATCTGATACCGCTCGCGATCGTGGTGCTGGCGATCGCGCTCATTCTCGTGCTGCTCTACATACGGAGGGGCAAAAGCGAGCCCAAGTCTGTGTCGCGGCCGCGCCCAACCGAGAATCGCGGCGTGGCCAGCGCCGCCGCAGCAGCGGTCGAGGACGTTGCCGGGCCACTCGTCGGGATTGACGCACATCCGGATCTGTCGGGCCCGCCTGACGATCTGACGACGATCAAGGGCCTCGGCCCGAAGGCGGCCGCGCAGCTCAAGCTGCTCGGCATCACCCGCTTCGCCCAGCTCGGCGCGCTCGATGCCGCGCAGTGCCAGGCGGTGGACGAGCAAATGGGCGTTTTTCGTGGACGATTGGAGCGCGACCGCTGGGTTGAGCAAGCGCGCTACCTCGCCCGCGGCGACACGACAAGCTTCGAGCGCGAGTTCGGCAAGCTCGGATGACCAAGCGCCTGCTCTGAGAGGGGCAGGAAATGAACCTTGCTGCGCTGCGGGATCTGGCCGGCTCGATGCAGTCGCTCATGCACCTGACCGAAGACCATTTCGAATCGGTGCAAGCCTTCATTGAAAAGCGCAAACCGATCGTTACCGGCAATCAGCGCCGACGTGATCGCCGAAAAAGCGGCACGCTATCGCGCGACGACGTCGAGCCTAATCGTGACGTCGTTTGACGGAGATAAGCTGCTGAACCGCTGATTGTTGAGCTCTTGCGCCTTGCGTCGGAATTCGGCGGCCATGGCGAGGTGCATCTTACGCGCGGGAACATCGTCCGTGGTGGCTGCGAGATGCTCGTGCATATCGGCACGTTCCAAATAATCGGTCGCTTTGTCGTTGCTGAACATGGGAACTCCCCATTTGCTCTCGGCGCTATCGTGCGACGGGCACACTCTCCTAGATTTAGCGCTCTCATACTTCGAATCGCGTGAGGAGAGAAGCGGATTCGGAGTCGGGGCGTTCAGGGCAGTTTTGCCTTTGCCGATTCCGGCTTGGCCTTGTGTTCCTTCAAGACCGATCCGCCCTCGCCGGAGACCTCGTTGAGGCACACCTCATAGCCCCAAAGATAGGCAAGATGGTGCAACACGCGATCGGCATCGGCCTGATCCAGCAGGATGCCGTTCATCGCATGATGTTCGAGGATCAGCTTGCGATCCCCCGCCATATCGACGTCGACGATCTGGATGTCCGGTTCCTGCCAGCTAATGTCATATTGCCGGGCGAGCGAGCGCCGGAGCTCGCGATAGCCGCGCTCATTATGGATCGCATCGACCTTGAGGCTGGATTCCTGCTCGCGATCGCTGAGCTTGAACAGCTTCCAGGACCGCATGAGGCGCGGGCTCAGAAACTGGGAGATGAAGCTCTCGTCGCGATAATTGGCCCAGATATGCTTGAGCGTGCCCTCGACATCGCCATGCCCAGCGATGTCGGGGAACCATTGCCGGTCCTCCTCGGTCGGATCGACGCAGATTCGCGCGATGTCCTGCATCATGTTGAAGCCCAGCCAATAGGGGTTGAAGCCGCCATAATGGCCTGAATCGAACATCGGCTGATGGACGACGTTGGTATGGGACTGCAGGAACTCCATGAAGGAGCCTTCGGTGATGTGCCCCTGCTCATGCAGCGCCGTCATGATGCGGTAATGGCAATAGGTCGCCGTACCTTCGTTCATCACCTTCGTCTGCGTCTGTGGATAGAAATATTGAGCGATCAGGCGGGTGATGCGCAGGATCTCGCGCTGCCACGGCTCCAGCCGCGGCGCTGACTTCTCCAGGAAGTAGAGGATATTTTCCTGCGGCAGATTGAGCTGCTGGCGACGATCGTCCGCGGCCGTCGCCACTTTCGCCTTGCCGCGCGGTAGCGTGCGCCAGAGATCGTTGTAGATTTTCTCCTGATGGGCGTGGCGTTCGGCCTCGCGCTGCGCTTCCGCCTTCAGATCGCGCACCTGCGCGCGCGGGTAACGGTGCACGCCCTGGTGCATCAGCGCATGGGCGGCATCGAGCAACCGTTCGACCTGCGCCTGGCCATAACGTTCCTCGCAGCTGGAAATATAGCTTTTGGCGAATTCGAGATAATCAAGAATGCCCCCGGCATCAGTCCATTGCCGGAACAGATAATTGTTCTTGAAAAAGTGATTATGGCCGAAGGCCGCATGCGCGATGACCAGCGTCTGCATCGTCGCGGAATTTTCTTCCATGATGTAGTTGATGCAAGGGTTGGAATTGATCACCAGCTCATAGGCCAGCCCTCGCATCCCCTTGCGGTACATCATTTCGTTGACGAGGAACTGCTTGCCGAACGACCAATGCTTGTAGAGCAGCGGCATTCCGGTCGAGGAATAGGCGTCCAGCATCTGCTCGGCGGTGATCACCTCGAGCTGGTTCGGATAGGTGTCCAGTGCGAGCTCGCTGGCCGCGACCTGTTCGACGGTGTCGTAGATTTTCTGAACGACATCGAAATTCCAGTCATTGCCCTCGAAAAGCGGCTGCGCGGCCTTCGCTGTCATGCCGCCTGCGCCCTTTGCGCGGCGCCGCGGCGCTGGAACAGCTCGCGGAACACCGGGTAGATTTCACGCCGGTGGTGAACCTTGCGCATCACGAAGCGGCTCTTGGCATCCTCCAGTGCGCTATAGGCTTGCCAAAGATCGGTTGGACGCAACATTGGCCCGCCGGCGAGCGGATCCTCCTCGCGGCCCACTTCGAGATAGGCGACATATTGGGCGATCGGCAGGATCTGATCCTTCATCAGGGCGACCGTCTTCGGATTGTCGCTGGTCATATTGTCGCCGTCGGAGGCCTGAGCGACATAGATGTTCCAGTCGTTGGGCGAATAGCGATCGCGGACCACCTCCAGCATCTTTTCGAGCGCGCTGGAGACGAGCGTACCGCCCGTATCGCGGCTGTAGAAGAAGGTGTTTTCGTCTACCTCCTCGGCGCGGTCGGTATGACGGATGAAGACGACCTCGACATGCCGATAGCAGCGGGTCAGGAACAAATGGAGCAGCGCATAGAAGCGCTTGGCGAGGTCCTTCATATGTTCGGTCATCGAGCCTGAGACATCCATCAGGCAGAACATCACGGCTTGCGCGACCGGTTTGGGCGTCGGCTCGAAGCGGCGATAGCGCAGATCAATGGGATCGATGTAGGAAATCAGCTTGCGCCGCCTGTCGAGCTTGCGCCACTCCTCGCGCAGCGTCTCGATCTCGGCGGCGTGATTGCCATCAACCGCCTCCAATCGGGCGATCTCTTCCTCGATCCGTTTCATTTCCGCGCTGCTGGGCCGCTTAAGTGCGATGCGGCGCGAAAGCGAGTTGCGCATCGTGCGGCCGACCGAAAGCGCCGAAGGCGATCCGCTGGTGGTATAACCCGCCTGACGAACTCCCTGCGCATCGCCCGTGGTCAGCCGCTTCTTGGCAAGCTCGGGCAACTCCAGATCGTCCAGAAACAGGTCCAGAAATTCCTCGCGGGTGAGCGCGAAGCGGAATTCATCCTCACCCTCGCCCTGAAAGCCCCCTTCACCCTCGCCGCCGCCGGAAGGGCGCGGCAGTTCGTCGCCTTCCACATATTTTTTGTTGCCGGGCAGGATATGGTCGCGATTGCCGCCGGAGGAAGCGCGATGCAGCGTGGGCTCGTGGATCTCGCCGCGATCGATCGTGATCTCGCTCTCCTGTTCGAGATCCTTGATGCTGCGATCCTTCAGGCTATCGCGCACCGCCCGCTGTACCAGCGATCGTGCCCGCCTCAGAAAGCGTTGTCGGTTGACGAGGCTTTTGCCGCCGGGGTTCAGACGACGATCGATAATGTGCATCTAGTGCTGACCCGCCTCCATCACCCGGCTTGTTTCACCCGCATATACCATTCCACCAAACGCCTGACCTGTCGCTCCGTATATCCCCGTGCGACCATGCGCTGCACGAATTCGTCGTGCTTTTTCTCGGTATCGCTGTCCTTCTTTGAACCGAAGCTGATCACCGGCAGCAAATCTTCGACCTGGCTGAACATCCGGCGCTCGATCACGTCGCGAATCTTTTCGTAGGACGTCCAGGATGGATTGCGGCCATTGTTGCTCGCCCGCATCCGCAGCGCGAACTTCACCACCTCGTTCCGGAAATCCTTGGGATTAGCGATGCCTGCCGGTTTTTCGATCTTGGTCAGCTCCTGATTGATCACGTCGCGGTCAAGCAACTGGCCGGTATCGGGGTCCTTGAAATCGAGATCCTCGATCCACGCGTCCGCATAGGCGACATAGCGATCGAACAGGTTCTGCCCGTAGTCGTGATAGGATTCCAGATAGGCCTTCTGAATCTCGTTGCCGATGAATTCGGCGTAGCGCGGAGCGAGGTCTCCCTTGACGAATTCGAGATATTTGGTCTCGGTCTCGCCGGGCAACTGCTCCTGCCGCACCATTCGCTCGAGCACATACATGAGGTGAACTGGGTCCGCCGAAACCTCGGTCGGATCATGGTTGAAGGTCGCCGAGAGCGCTTTGAACGCGAAGCGGGTCGAGATACCGTCCATGCCCTCGTCGACGCCCGCGGCATCCTTATATTCCTGCATGCTTTTTGCCCGCGGATCGACCTCGCGCAGGCTTTCGCCGTCATAGACGCGCATCTTGGAATAGGCGTTGCTGTTCTCATGCTCGCGCAACCGCGTGAGCACGGAGAAGCGGGCCAGCATGTCGAGCGTGCCCGGCGCGCAGGGCGCCTTGGAAAGCTCCGATCCCTTGATCAGCTTCTCGTAGATCAGCCGCTCCTCGGTCGCCCTCAGGCAATAGGGGACCTTGATCACGTAGATACGGTCGATGAAGGCTTCGTTGTTCCGGTTATTCTTGAAATTCTGCCACTCGGATTCGTTCGAGTGGGCCATGACGATGCCAGTGAAAGGGATCGCCCCGATATTCTCGGTGCCGATATAATTGCCCTCCTGCGTCGCGGTCAGCAACGGGTGGAGCATCTTGATCGGCGCCTTGAACATCTCGACGAACTCAAGCATGCCCTGGTTGGCGCGGTTGAGCCCGCCCGAATAACTGTAAGCGTCGGGATCATTCTGGGCGAGCATCTCCAGCTTACGGATATCGACCTTGCCGACCAGCGAGGAAATGTCCTGGTTGTTCTCGTCGCCCGGCTCGGTCTTGGCGATCCCGATCTGGTGGACGCGCGACGGCATCAGCCGGACAACCTGGAAGCGCGAAATGTCGCCGTTGAACTCTTCGAGCCGCTTTCTGCACCACGGACTGATCAGGCCGGACAGCCGCCGCCGCGGAATGCCATATTTGTCCTCGATCGCTGCCCCGTTGGTTTCGGGATCGAACAATGCCAGCGGGCTTTCGAACACTGGGCTGATCTCGTCGTCCGCCTTGAGCACGTAGATCGGGTGGAATTCCATCAGCGCCTTCAGCCGCTCGGCCAGCGAGGATTTGCCGCCGCCGACCGGCCCCAGCAGGTACAGCACCTGCTTGCGCTCTTCCAAACCCTGCGAGGCGTGGCGGAAGAAGCTCACGATTCGCTCGATCGTCTCTTCCATGCCGTAGAATTCGGCAAAGCTCGGATACATGCGGATCGTCCGGTTCATGAAAATCCGGCCGAGTCGCGGATCCCGCGCGGTGTCGATGATTTGGGGCTCTCCGATCGCCGCGAGCAGCCTTTCGGCTGCACTTGCATACATCATCGGATCGCTTCGACAGCCCCGCAGATACTCTTCGAGGCTCATTTCAATCTTGCGGCGGCCTTCATAATTTTTCGCGAAATCAGAGAAGATATCGTTACTCGCCACCGCCGCCTCCATAGACTCAATGTCGTAACAACACTGTAAGACTGCCTCGCGTTGCAAGCCAGCGCGACATTGAGCCTTCATATGAATATATTGTGCGCTTCGCGCCATTTTTGGACATCGGCAAAAGCATTCGTCGCAAGCGATCCAAGCCGCGGCTAGCGTCCCCGCCGGCTGCATGCGGAAATTTCCCTAATCTTCCGAGAGTTACGGTCAAGCGGCCGTGTCGTCTTGGCCGCCTCGGTCCGAAGTCCGGACCGCCCTGCTCAATGCCTCTCGCACATTCTTTCGGTGGAGGTCAGCCAAACGCGAATGCGCGTACCGCGCCGCCGGCTCGAGGGCTTTTTGAGCGGAGAGCGTCTCCTGCCGGTTCCTGCGGGTGGAATATTCCAGCTCGTCCTCACCCGTCATGGAAGCCTTCCTCCTCATCCCTCGTAAGGCCACGGCCCCCGGACCCGTAAGGGCATTGCGCCCGAATCGAGTCCGGCCTGGCCGTGGCCACCGCTGGTGCGGACGATGCCGGTTGTCCGGCGCATCACTCTCCAGAACTGGCCTTTATTTGGCTCTGGCCGCAGTTCGCGGCGGATATTAAACGTTCGGAGGCGAGATTCGATCCGTGCGCGTCGCTATTCCCAGGAAGCCGGAAACACCGAAATCGGCACCGCTTCCGGCCATTCCACCCAGCGCAAAACCTTCAGCACGTCATTGCTTTGCCGCGCTTCGCGCCCTCGCGCCCGATCCAGCGACCATGTGATATGGTAAATGCCGCCGTCGGGTCGGCTCGTCGTGCCATCAATACGCACCGCCAACGCCTGCAATCCCTGTCCATCATCCACCCCGCCGACAATTTCAGCCTGCACCGGGCAGGGGGGCGGCACGCTGCGCGGGACACGCGCGAGCGTCACATGATCGGCGATGACATCGGGCCAATGCGGAGGAAAGCGCACGAGCAATTGCGCCCGTTCGCGGCGATCCAGCTTCCAGCCGATGATGTGGGTATCAGCCACTGACGAAGCTCCTTGCAATGATGGAATGACAACGGCGCCGGCATCCATTCGCTCCGCCCGTAAAAATGAACCGCGGCTTTCGGCGGCGCTCAGCGCGAGTTCAAGCACGGCATTGCATAAGTGACCATCGAAGGAGACGGATATGACCCGGAAAAACACATTCTTCGCCAAATCGATTCTGGCGGCGGGCGCACTGCTCGCCGTGACAGCGCCGGCCATGGCGCGCGACTGGCACCACGACCGCGATCGCTATGATCGCCGCTACGCCGATGACTATGATGTGCGGCTGCGCGGCCCAGGCGTGGATGATCTCAACCCGTGGTTTCGCAACGCCAAGGCCGGACGGCTCTATGTGGTCAATCGCGCAGGCACATATGTGAGCGCTCGCGAAGCCTGGATGCTCAACCGCGAATATGACCGTCAACACTACGGCGATGATCGCGGGTGGCGTGATCGGGACGATCGCGGGTGGCGTGATCGCTACGATCGCTGGTAACGCGATTAACCCGCACTCTGCATCTTGAGTGATCCGTACCGCCCGGGAGCCCTATCCCGGGCGGTGCATCTTATCTGCCTCCATCAGCGGTAGGAGCTCAGCGGGACGAAGCTCGTGCTGGAGCTGGTCCATGCGGCACTGCCGGGGCGCCTTGTCGGGCCGCCAGCGCAGCAGCCTCGTTCCGTGACGGAAGCGGCGCGCGGTGACCTGATCGTATAGCACCTCCACCACCAGCTCCGGCCGCACGGGTTGCCACTGGGCCGATCGCTCCGTGCTCCACCGGCTCGGGCCACCCGGCGCGTCGCCAGTAAAGCCGGGCGGCGCGATCATCGCGCTCAGCATGGGGGTGATACGCGCCCGTTCCGCAGCGGACATGCCCGAAGTGAAGCCGACATGATTCAGCTTCTCCTTATCGTCATATAATCCGAGCAGAAGCGAGGCGACGAGCTTTCCCGCCCGATCGTAGCGGAAGCCGCCGATCACGCAGTCGGCGGAGCGGCGCTGCTTGACCTTGAGCATGGCGCGCTCGCCCGGCCGGTATTCAAGATCCAGCCGTTTAGCCACCACGCCGTCCAATGCGCCGCCGCTATGATCGAGCCAGCTTTTGGCGAGATCTGCGTCCCGCGTCGCTGGCGAGAGCAGCAAGGCGTGATGATTCTCGCGTGCGAAGATTGCTTCAAGCGCAGCGCGGCGCGCGACGAGCGGCTGATCGATCAGTGCCGTTTCGTCGTTCGCCAGGCAATCGAACGCAATGAACTGGGCAGGCGTCTCGACTGAAAGGCGCCTTATGCGGCTTTCCGCGGGATGAAGACGCGCCTGCAGCGCATCGAACGACAATATCTCGCCCACCGGTATCACCAGCTCCCCGTCGATCACGAAGCGCGGCGTCGCCAGGCTTTGAAACATGGCAACCACTTCCGGAAAAAAGCGGGCGAGCGATTTGCCGGACTTGGACATGAGCTCAACGCCATCGTCGTCGCGAACGGCGACGCAGCGGAACCCATCCCATTTGGGCTCGAACTGCCATTCTGCGCCTGAGGGCAGCTGCTCGACGAGCTTTGCCTCCATCGGCGCAATGCCAGCTTCGATCTTCTGCCTCGACGCGCTCATGTGCAGGCAACGCGCCGGCATATCGCCCGGGTTCCTTCTGCCCGTCCGAAGAGCGGCACTTCTCCTTCGCCGCCGCGTTGGTCGCCTATGGTTGGAAGGAACGGACGATGGACCGCAATGATTTTCGCAACCCCGAGCGACGCACCGGCTACAGTGGCGATCTGGAGGCCGACCGGCTCAGCGATGTCGGGCCGCCCATCAACAAAAAGGCCCGAACCGGCTCGGAAAATCGCGGAGCCAAGGCACCGAACAGCGGAAGCGGCGCGGTGATCGGCAGCGGCGCGGGCGCCGGTGGCGGTGGCGGTGACGAAGATTTCGATCCCGATCCGGTGGCGGGCGGCGGCGCCGTGCGCACCAAGCATGTTGATCCCAAGCCCATCGAGGGAGGAGACGCTCCGGTCGGCGGCAGCCGCTAAGTCAAGGCATCGCTGCGATTGTCGCAACGCCAGTTCATTTTATCGCGACCGTCGCCTCTTTTGTGCCGCCGGAGCGTTCTAGCACCACATATTCTGGAGATTTCAAATGGCCGGCAATGACCATGACATTCACGTGCTCAACAGCCTGATCAAGACGACGCTCGACAGCCGCAAGGGATTTATCGATGCGGCTGAAGATGCGGAGACCACGCGCTTCAAAACGCTTTTCAGCGATTTTGCGCAGGATCGCGCAGACACGGCCGCGCTGCTGCAAGCTGAAGTGCGCAGGCTCGGCGGCAACCCCGAAGATGACAGCAGCTTCATCGCGGCCGCGCACCGCACCTTCATGAACCTGCGCGAACTCTTCACCGCCCGCGACGACAAAGCCATCATCACCGAGGTCGAGCGCGGCGAGGACTATATCAAGGGAGAATATGAAGAGGCGCTGCGAGACGATCAGCTATCATCCTCGAGCAGATCGGTGATCGAACGCGCATTTCAGTCGGTTCGTGCCGGGCACGACCGCGCAAGCGCAATGAAACACGCCATGAGCTCGTCGCTTTAAAACACCGCTTCATCGCTCGTGCCAAAGCATGTATTCTCGCTCTGCCCGGTCTGACGGGCCGCGGCAGAGGAGATGGAGAATGTCATGCATGCAGGAGGCTATCTCGACCGTTCGATAAACAATCACAGCCCTTCCCGCGTTGCTATCATCGCGGCGCTGCACGGCGTGGCCATCGCCGCGTTGATGCTTGCGCCGCCGGAATTCATACCGGCTCCCACGTGGGTCACCACCACGATCTACGACGTGCCTGACACGCCGCCGCCGCCCAAGTTCCTCCCGGAAAAACCTCCGGTAAAAACCGAAAAGCAGGCGATAGATCAGCCAACGACGATCGTTCCAACGCAGAGCGACACATCTCAACTCACCATTTTCGATAAGCCCGACGACATCGCGATCCGCCCGGTCGAGCCGCCGGTCATCCCGGCCAAAGCCCTGCCCGTGATCACCGACGCCAGCTTCGTCAGAGGCGTGGAGATCCAGCCCGATTATCCGCCCGCCCTTGCGCGCCAGGACATTGAAGGCGTCGTCACCGTGCGCGTGCTGATCGGCACCGACGGCCGGGTGAAGGATGTTCAGCAGGTGTTGGCCAGCGCGCGGGAATTCTTCGAAGCCACGCGCCGGCAGGCGTTGCGGCATTGGCGCTTCAACCCTGCCCTGCGCGATGGTGTGCCGTTCGAAAGCTGGCGGGAGTTGACCGTGCGCTTCAAGTTGCAGGCCTAGCAGGCAGCCGGGCTAGCGCCATCAGCCCGCCACGCTTATCTAGCGGGCGATGGCGCTACCCCGTCCCTCTTCGCCCGCGGCCGCCTGGCGCGACCTGAAGGCCTTTCTGGGCCAGCAGGAGCGCCACAAGTTTTTTTTCGCCGTGATCGCGTTGATCATTCCCGGCCTGATCGTGCTCGGCTTCTATGTCGACGCGAACATCCAGCCGGAGCCGCAAATCATTTACGTTCAAAGCTGGCCTGCTAGTCGCAGCGACAAACAGATCAAGGCGGAACAGAAGATCGACCAGGCAAAGCGCGATAAGGCGGCCGCGGAAAAGCGCAGGCAATATCAGGAGTTGGCAAAACGGCTGGGGATCTGAGCTCCGACGCGCGCTGGATGGGGGCCGCGCTGGCGCTCGCATCTCGCGGGGTGGGGCAAACCGCGCCCAATCCGCCGGTGGGCTGCGTTCTCGTGAAAAGCGGCAAGGTGATTGGCCGGGGTTGGACGCAGCCCGGCGGGCGCCCACACGCGGAAGCGATGGCGCTTGCCCAAGCCGGCGCAAATGCGCGTGGCGCAACTGCCTATGTGACGCTTGAGCCCTGTGCGCATGTCTCAACGCGCGGCCCGGCCTGCGCCGATAGCCTGATCGCGGCCGGCGTGGCGCGCTTGGTGGTCGCGATGCAGGATCCCGATCCGCGCAGCAATGGCGTTGGAATTGCCCGCGCGGCTAGTGCCGGCGTCGCGACGAGCGTGCCGGTGCGGCCAATCGAAGCCGCCCGAATCATGGCGGGGTTCCTGACGCGTCAACGGCTCGGGCGGCCCCACGTCACGCTCAAGCTGGCGACCTCGCTTGACGGCAAGATTGCTGCCGCCAATGGAGCGAGCCGCTGGATCACAGGCGAGGCCGCCCGTGCGCATGCCCATCTCGAGCGGGCACGCTGCGATCTGATCATTGTCGGGCGGGGCACGCTGCAGGCCGATCAGCCCCGCCTGGACGTTCGCTTGCCGGGACTGGAGGACCGTTCGCCGCGCCGCGCGGTGCTGACGCGCAATGCTGCCCCGGATGGTTGGATCGCGTTGGAGTCGCCCCATGATGTCGGCGGCGTGGAGGGGGTCGATACGGTGCTGGTGGAGGGCGGCGCCGGAGCCGCCGGAGCATTCCTCGGGTCTGACCTGGTCGACCGGCTCATGATCTACCGCGCGCTGATCCTGATCGGCGAAGGACGCGATGCAATCGAGGGCTTCGATGTGAACACTCTCGCTGACGCGCACGGCCGCTGGCGCGTGGTGGACACGCGCATGCTTGGCATTGACAGCCTCGCCGTCTACGAGCGTGTGCGAGACTGATATGTTCACTGGCATCATCACCGACATTGGCACCATAGTAGATGTGGAGCGGCGCGGGGACCTGCGGGTCCGCATCGCCACCAGCTACGATACGGAAACCATCGATATTGGCGCGTCGATCGCATGTTCCGGCGCCTGCCTCACCGTCGTCCAGAAGGGGCCGAGCTCCTTTGCTGTCGACATTTCCGCTGAAAGCCTTTCGCGCACGCCGCGGGGCCGATGGGATAAAGGCCAGCGCTTGAACCTTGAACGCGCGCTCAAGGTCGGCGATGAACTCGGCGGCCATATCGTGACCGGCCATGTCGATGGGGTGGGCACCGTTGCCACAATCGAATTGCAGGGCGATTCCCGGCGGATTATCATTACGGTGCCCAAAGAACTCGGCGGCTATCTCGCTCAGAAGGGGTCGATCACGGTAGATGGCGTGTCGCTGACCGTTAACGAGGTCGAGGACCACCAGGGCTTCACACAATTCGGTGTGAACGTCATTCCCCATACAGCGGAAGTGACGACGCTGGGAGAGCTTGCGACAGGGGCTGAGGTCAACGTCGAGATCGACGTGCTCGCTCGCTATCTCTTCAGAATGAAGGATTTTCAAAAAATCACATAGAAATGTGATTCGCCCGTTTCCTACCATTCTGTGATGTGATAGCGTTTTATCATGAGCACTCCATTGATCGAACGCGTCCGCGCTCTGGTGGCGAGCGGAGATGTGACCAAAGCCGGCTTGGCCAAGGCTGCAGGCCTTCATGCAAACTCATTGCGGCGGCTGGATGAGGATGATTGGAACCCGACCGCCGATACCTTGCTGAAGCTGGAGAAGCTGCTTGCACGCGGCCTCGGTCAGACGGCGCTTGCCACGCCTGAAGAAGTTATCAACGAAGCCCGCAACGGCCGCATGTTCATTCTCGTCGATGACGAGGATCGGGAGAATGAGGGCGATCTCGTCATCCCGGCACAGATGGCGACGCCCGATGCGATCAACTTCATGGCCCGCTATGGCCGCGGGCTGATTTGCCTCGCGCTCACCAAGGAGCGGGTGAATCAGCTTGGGCTTGGGCTGATGAGCCGTAATAACGGCACGCGCCACGAGACCGCCTTCACCGTTTCTATCGAGGCGAGAACCGGTGTGACCACCGGCATTTCAGCCGCGGACCGCGCGCGCACCATCGCCGTGGCCATCGACGCCGCCCAGGGACCGGAGGAGATTGTGACGCCAGGTCATGTTTTCCCGCTGGTGGCCCGGGAAGGCGGCGTGCTGATCCGGGCCGGGCATACCGAAGCGGCGGTGGACGTCGCGCGCTTGGCAGGGCTCAACCCGTCGGGCGTGATCTGCGAGATCATGAACGAGGACGGGACGATGGCCCGGCTCGATGATCTGATCACCTTCGCCCAGCTGCACAATCTCAAGATCGGAACGATCCGCGATCTGATCGCCTATCGCCGCCGGCATGACCATCTGGTCGAACGCGTCTCCGAGCGCCATCTCGACTCGGACTATGGCGGCGAATGGCGCGCCATCGTCTATCGCAGCAAGCTGGATGGGGTCGAATCGCTTGTTCTTCAAAAAGGGAAGATCTCTCCCGATCAGCCAACGCTCGTCCGCATGCACAATATCTCGCTATTTTCCGACATGCTCGGCAAGCCGGGCAAGCGAAAGCGCCTGCTCCAGCGCGGCATGGAGGAAGTCGGGCGGGCGGGCAGCGGCGTAATCGTGCTGCTGCGCCCGTCCGCGACCGACGATCCGCTCTCTCGCATGATCCAGGAACAATCCGAGGAGATGGATCTGCGCGCTTACGGCATCGGCGCTCAAATTCTCGCGGATCTGGGCGTGCATGACATGATATTGCTCACAAACACGCAACATACGCTGGTGGCGCTGGAAGGCTATGGCCTCTCGATCGTCGGCGAGCGCCCGATTCCTGATCCGGAGACCCATTGATGGCACGCCTTCTCATCGTCGAGGCCCGCTTCTACGAACATCTGAACGACCTGCTGCTCAAGGGGGCGCGGGCAGCCATCGAGGCTGCCGGGCACCAGCACGAGACAATCACCGTGCCGGGCGCGCTCGAGGTGCCCGGAGCAATCGCGCTGGCGGCCGAAACTGGGCGCTATGACGGCTTTGTCGCGATCGGCGTCGTCATTCGGGGAGAGACTTATCATTTCGAGATCGTCGCCGGCGAGAGCGCGCGAGGGATTATGGCGCTGGCGCTCGACGGCATCCCGGTCGGCAACGGCATCTTGACGGTCGAGAATGAGGCACAAGCGCTTGCCCGCGCCCGCCCGACGGAAAAGGACAAAGGCGGCGAAGCGGCCAAGGCCGCCATCGCCATGCTCGCGCTCAAAGAGCGGTTCGCCGCTTAGGCCGCCGCCGCATAATCGACATATCCTTCTGCATCCTGGCGGTACCAGCGGGACGGGTCCGCCTCGGTGTTAAGCGGGAGATGCTCGGCAAAGCGGCGCGGCAGATCCGGGTTGGTGATGAAAGGGCGGCCAAAGCTGACCGCATCCGCCACACCGGTCGCGATATGGGCTTGCGCCCTGCGCTGATCATAGTCCGAATTAAGAACCAATGGCCCGCTGAAGACCTGACGAATGGCGGGCGCTACCGGGGGAATTTCCGATCTGCCGAACGAGCCATCGACCGGTGGCTCGCGAAGCTCCAAAAATGCGATGCCGATCTGCGCGAGCGCGGCAGCGGCGGCAGTGAACAGAGGCACCGGATCGCTATCGTTGACCCCCTGGATTTCTCCGTTGGGCGAGAGCCTGACGGCGGTCCGATCCGCTCCCGCGACGCCGGCCACCGCCTCGGTCACCTCGCGCAGCAAGCGGATCCTGTTTTCCACGGAGCCGCCATAGGCATCGGTGCGATGATTGGCGCCGTTGCGAAGAAACTGATCGATGAGATAGCCGTTGGCGGCGTGGATCTGCACGCCATCGAAACCGGCGGCGATCGCGTTCGCCGTCGCATTGCGATAATCCTGCAGCAATCCCGGAATTTCCGAAGGCTCAAGCGGCCTTGCAACGGCATAGGGTTGCTTCCCGTCATAGGTCCAAGCCAGGTCTGGCGCCTGCGTGGCTGACGACGAAACGGGCGGTTGGCCATCGAGAAAACTGGGATGCACCAACCTGCCCATATGCCAGAGCTGAAGAACGATACGCCCGCCGGCATCGTGAACAACCTGCACGACCGGCTTCCACGCCTCGACCTGCTGATCGTTCCAGATGCCGGGCGCATAAGGCCAGCCGAGCCCCTGCTGGCTGATCCCGGTCGCTTCGGAAATGATGAGCCCCGCGCTGGCACGCTGCGCATAATAGCGCGCCATCAGCGGCGTCGGCACATGCTCACGCGTGCCACGCGCGCGGGTGAGCGGAGCCATCAGGATACGGTTCGGCGCGGAGATGGCGCCGAGATCAATCGGGTCGAAAAGCGTGGGCATCTGTTCCAGCCTCCTGCAAGGGACGACAGCGGGGAGATAGGGCGTTAGGCAGCCGCATGCACGATTCGAGCAGCGCAACTTATACTTCACAGCGCAAAAGCATGTCCTTGGCCTTCGTGGCGATGGTCTCAGGAAATGCCATATTATCCCTGGGGCCCTGGATGGTGCGGCTGGCGCAGATCGGCCCGGCGGCATCAGCATTCTGGCGCGTTGCCCTGGCCGTTCCGCTATTGCTGCTGATTACCCGTGGGTCAGGCCAGCGCCTGCCGCGTGATCCTAAGTTGCTTATGGTGCTGGCCATCGGCGGCATCTTCTTCGCCGCTGATCTGGCGACTTGGCATGCCGGGATTTTGATGACGAAGCTGGCCAACGCCACTTTGTTCGGCAACGCAGCCAGCTTCTTCTTCATGGCCTATGGTTTCATCACCATGCGACGGTTGCCGAATTCCCGGCAATGGGTTTCGGTCCTGCTCGCGATGCTGGGCATAGGCCTCTTGCTCGGCCGTTCTTATGAACTCTCGCCGCGTTATGTGATGGGAGATTTGCTGAGCGTGTTCGCCGGCCTGATGTACACCGGCTATCTGATCGCCATCGAGCGCGTGCGCGGACAATTGCAGTCCTGGCCCGCGCTGACGATTGCGACAATCGGCGCAGTGCTTCCGATGTTGCTCATCGCGCTTTGGGAAGGGCCGATTGTCCCCACCCATTGGATCCCGCTGATCCTTTTGGCGATCGGCAGCCAGGTGATCGGCCAGGGCCTGATGGTCTACGCCATCGGCCATTTGTCGCCTATCGTGATAGGCCTTGGCTTGCTGCTGCAGCCCGTCATCGCCGCTTCGATCGGATGGATGCGATATGGCGAGCGGCTGGACGGACTGGATATCATGGGAATGGTCTTTGTCGGCTCGGCGCTCTTGATGGTCCGCGCCGACAAGGAGCGCCGGTGATCGCTTGGCGTCGCTGGCAAGCAGCCCTATCATATCGCCATGAGCACCATATCCTTTGCAGACATGACTCTCGACGAACTTCGCGAGGCATTGGCACCAAAAATTGCCGCCAATGCCGTGTTCGATGGATGGGGCGAGCGATCATTGTCAGATGCCGCGGCAGCGCTGGGCATTTCCGCTGACCGGGCGCGACTGGCTTATCCAGGCGGCGCAGTCGAGATGATCGACGCCTGGTTCGAATGGCTCGATGCGGCTGTGGCCGAACGGCATAGCCCCGAAGCGCTGGCTAGGCTCAAGGTGCGCGACCGGATCTCGACATTGATATGGACAAGACTGCAGATCGCGCGCCCGCAGCGGGAGGCGGTGCGGCGCGCGATCAACAAGCTGGCATTGCCGCAGAACCTGATCCGCGCCAGTCGGCTTGGCTGGCGCGCGGCGGATCGGATGTGGCGTCTGGCGGGAGACAACGCGACCGATCTCAACTACTACACCAAGCGGGCCACGCTGGCGGCAGTCTACGCAACAACCCTGATTGTCTGGCTCGATGATGAGAGCGAGGGTCAGGCGGAGACGAAAGCGTTCCTTGACCGCAGGATCGACGATGTCATGAGGTTCGAGAAGACCAAGGCACGGCTGAGGCCCGATCCAGTCCGCCATTTTAGCCCGACCCGCTTTCTCGGGCGATTACGCTATCGCGATAGTTAATGGGCTTTCGCCCGCCTCGGCTTAATGATAATGAGTTGCATAAGAGAGTAGCTGGAAGCAAGGTTTGAAGCGCGTGTCCCTTGAGCATCTACCGTTGCGACAACCGGCACAGATCGTCGCCATCAATTGGGATCAGCTCGCGGAACATGAGGCGCGGCGCCTGCGCGAGCTCGGGTTTGACGAAGGCGTTTCCGTGGAACTGTTGCATCACGGGCCAGTAGGGCGGGACCCGATCGCCTGCCGCGTGGGCAGGATGACCGTCGCTCTCCGGCGGGCGCATGCTGCCGCGATCTCAGTGATTCCGGACGCCAGACGATGATCCCGATGCCGCTGGTGGCGCTGGTCGGCAACCCCAACGCCGGCAAGTCCGCCTTGTTCAACGCCCTTACCGGAGCGCGGCAAAAAGTTGGCAACTATCCGGGCGTCACCGTCGAGCGCAAATCGGGCCGCATCGCACTTCCTGACGGGCGGCCGATCGAGGTGGTCGACCTGCCGGGAACCTATAGCCTCGATCCCGCCAGCCCGGACGAAGCGGTGACGCGCGATGTTGTGCTCGGCACCCAGGAAGGCGAGCGACTGCCCTCCGCGCTGATCGTGGTCGTGGACGCAACCAACCTGGACAATCACCTTCGCTTCACCTTGCAGCTCATTGCGCTGGGCATGCCGGTGATCGTGGCGCTCAACATGATCGACATGGCCGAGCGCGACGGGCTGAAGATCGACGTGGCGAAGCTTTCAGCCGAGCTTGGCGTTCCGGTCATTCCGACCGTGGCAGTGCGCCGCAAGGGCCTCGATGCCCTCATCACCCAGCTTTCTTCCGCCGTCGGCAGCGTCATGGCGGTACGGGCAGGCTTGCCTCCGGAAACGGATTTCACCGTGCTTCAGCGCAAGGCTCGCGCGATTGCCGCCGCCGCAACCGTTGAAGAACATGGCGCGCGCCGCTTCACGCATGTGATCGATCGTGTCGCCCTGCACCCGATTATCGGCCCCATCCTGCTGGCCGCGCTGATGTTCGTGATGTTCCAGGCAGTGTTCGCCTGGTCCGAGGCCCCGATCAGCTGGATCGAAGGCGGGATGCAGCGCATTCAGGATGTGGTCGCCGCGAACCTGCCGGACGGCTTTGTCCGCGGATTGCTGGTGCAAGGCGTGATCGGGGGCGTTGGATCGGTGGTGCAGTTCCTGCCGCAGATTCTGATCCTCTTTCTATTCATTCTGCTGCTGGAAGCCTCCGGCTACATGGTTCGCGCCGCTTTCCTGATGGATCGGCTGATGGCGCGCGTCGGCCTTTCGGGCCGCGCCTTCATTCCGCTGCTTTCCTCTTTTGCGTGCGCGGTGCCGGGCATCATGTCGACGCGCACGATCGATGATCCCAAGGACCGGCTGACCACGATCCTGATCGCGCCGCTGATGACCTGTTCAGCCCGGCTGCCTGTCTACGCCATTATTATCGGCGCTTTCATTCCCGCGAAGACGATCGGGCCTGGCATCGGGCTGCAAGGGCTCGTACTGTTTGGCCTTTATATCAGCGGCATCGCCGGTGCGATGTTGGCGGCTTTAGCCCTGCGGCGGACCATCACCCAAGGCGCGAGCCATGGCTTCATGATGGAGATGCCGCAATATCAGCTTCCGCTGTGGCGCGACGTGCTGCTGGGGCTGTGGCAGCGGGCGCTGATCTTCTTGAAGCGGGCTGGCACGATCATTTTGGCATCGACCGTAATTCTCTGGCTGCTGCTGACCTTTCCGAAGCCGCCCCAACATGCCGCTGCACCTGCCATAGACTATTCGATCGCGGGCCAGATCGCAGGCGGGCTCGAGCATGTCATGCGGCCGATCGGTTTCAACCGCGACATCTCGCTTGCGCTTATTCCCGCAATGGCCGCGCGCGAGGTCGCGGTCTCCGCGCTCGGTACCGTCTATGCGATCCAGGGCGATGTCGAGGCCGAAGGGCAGCGTTCGCTTGTCGAACGGTTGCGCGGACGCTGGTCGCTCCCGACGGCGCTCGCATTCCTCGCCTGGTTCGTATTCGCGCCGCAGTGCATTTCCACGATTGCGGTGGTGCGGCGCGAGACCAATGGATGGAAATGGCCCGCCTTCATGGTCGGCTATCTCTTTATTCTCGCCTACCTTGCCGCAGGGGCAACTTTCTGGTTAGCCACCGCGCTTGGACTTTAAGCGCGGGAGAGAGTCGTGGCAGGCAGCGTCAACAAGGTGATCCTCGTCGGCAATCTGGGCCGCGATCCTGAATCGCGCAGCTTTCAGAATGGTGGCAAGGTCGTGAACCTGCGCATCGCGACGTCGGATAGCTGGAAAGATCGCAACAGCGGCGAACGGCGCGAAAAGACCGAATGGCACTCGGTAGCGATCTTTAATGAAAATCTGGCCAACACCGCAGAGCGCTATCTGCGCAAAGGCAGCAAGGTCTACCTCGAAGGCCAGCTTCAGACGCGGAAATGGACCGATCAGCAGGGCCAGGAGCGCTACACCACGGAAGTCGTGCTCCAGGGTTTCAACGCGCAGCTCGTGCTGCTCGATCGCCGCGAGGGCGAAGGCGGCGGCAGCCGCGACTGGGACGAGGGCGGCAGCAGCAGCGTTGGCGGCGGCGGCTCCTCCTCGTCCAGTGGCGGCTTTGGCGGCGGCCGCGGCGGCGGTGCGCGTGACAATGATCCCTTCGGCGTGGACCTCGACGACGACGTTCCTTTCTAGCCCTGAATAGGCCAGCATCGAGCCCCGGCTCCTGCTCCAAAGCGCGAACCATTATCGACAGAAGCCGGAAATGAACCTAGCGCGCACCCGCTCTCTTATTTGGTCAATTTATCCTTGAGCGCCTTGAGCGCTGCGAAGGGGCCGGCGTCTTCCTCGCTCATCACGCCTGCCTCCCGCAAGGCGGCATCCGCAGCCGCGCTGCGCGGAAAGGGATCCAGCGCGAGTGCAAGCGTCTCCGCGACGGCTTCGCCGAGATCGATCGCGCCCCCGGAATAGCCTATCACGTCGCAATCGCTTTCGCTCAGCTCCACCTCGTCAGCGCCGCTTTCCACCATTTGCTCCGGCATGAAACGAAGCAGGAAGGGCTCATCGATCCGCGCCGGCAGGGGCTCTCCGCTGGCGACGCAGGTCTGGATCGCTTCGCCCGATAGGCGCCCTTTCACGTCGACGATATCGCCGTTGCGCGTGCATTCGGCGTCGGCCTCCAGCCGCTCGATTGCCTGCAGATCGAAGCGCAGGGCAAGCGCCGCCCGCTCCTGTTCATCCGCTTCGATCGCAAGCTGGCGCGGCTGCGCGCTCAGCGAATCGAGGCGCACGAGGCGAGAAAATTCCGGCGTAATGATGGTCATGTCGCCGGCCACTTGCCGTCGAGCAATGCCTGCACAGGCATGACCTTGATCGCGCGATGCTCGGCGCGCAGGCGGTCTGCCGTCCAGGACAGCGCCTGCGGTTCAGGCAACAACCCCCGATAGAGGTTCCGTTCGAGGGCGAGCTCAAGCCCCGTATCCTCGCGCAACGCGTCGCGATAAGCCCCGAGCCTGCCGCCGAGCGCGCTCATCATTCGGCCGATATGCTTGCCGACAACAACATCGCCAATGCCGATCTCGCGAAGCTGACCATCCATATCCTCAACGAAAATCTCGGTCAGCAGCGCTACTTCGGATGCGCAACGCTCCCCCTCCCCTTCAAGTCGCAGGAGAACCAGCGACAGCATCGCCGCCACCATATCGAAGCGGCCGTCGAGCGTGTCGGCAACCTTGCCCTCGACATACCATTCCGGCCGCCGCGCTGCGGCCACCACGGCCTGATAGAGCGGTTGCAGCTGTGCTCGCTCCTGTCCGGAGCGGAAGAATTTCGCCAGGATCGACATGCTTGCCCTTATACTCCATCCGCTTGGCTTGCAGCCAGCCCGCGCGCCGCATATTGAGGCGCTTCACGCGCGTTGCAATCCCGTGGTGCGGGATCGAGGAGATCAGGATGTTCGACAAGGCTCGTCTGGCGGTGGGAACCGCAATGATCGCCACGATCATGCTGAGTTCCGGCTGCGCCCGCATCCGCGACCATAAGGGCTATGTGGCGGATCAGTCGCTGATCAACTCGATTCAGCCTGGGATCGACAATCGCGATTCGGTGGAGCGCACGCTCGGCCGGCCCAGCTTCGCCTCGCAGTTCGACAGCAGCACCTGGTATTATCTCTCGCGCGAGACGAAACAGCTCGCCTTTTCCACCCCAAAGCCGGTCAAGCAGATCGCGCTCGAGATTCATTTCGACCGGCAGGGCAATGTGACCTCGGTGCAGAATCTAGGGATGAGCAAAGTCGTTTCGCTTTCGCCGAACGGCGACAAGACGCCCACGCTCGGCCGTAATCGCGGCTTCTTCCAGGAGCTGTTCGGCAATATCGGCCGGGTCGGCGGCACGGGTGGCGGCGAAGCCGGCGGGACAACAGACAATCCCCAATAATCCGCACATCGCCCGGGGGGGTGCGAGGCCAGTGGACGGGAACAGCGGAAATAGCGATATCGCCCTGCTCGCCAAGGGCGGCCGCACCAATATTTTCGGTTTTCTGCTGCGACTGGCGGCCCGGCTGCCTTTCCTGTTCATCGCGGGCCGAATGTACGGCGCCTCGGTGCTTGGCCGTTTCGCCTATGCGATCCTGGTTATCGAATTTGCCGCTCAGCTCGCCACGCTGGGCTTGAAGCGCGGGCTTGCGCAACGGCTGTCAAGCAGCTCCGAACCGCCTTCGCACATCGTGTGGGACGGTCTGCTGATCGCGGGCATGGCATCAGCCGTCGCTGTAGCCGTGCTGGCCGCGGTACCGGAGGTGATGTTCCCCAACTCCGGGATCAACGGCCACGAAAGGCTGCTGCCGCTCACCATCTTCGGCATTGCGTGGAGCGAGGTCGCGCTTGCCGCCTTGGCTTATCGTCACAATGTCGGGGCGACCGTGACCGCGCGCGCCGTCGTCGAGCCCTGGACAATCAGCATCGCCGCCTTGGCGCTCTGGTTCTATTCGGCGCGCGACGGGCTGATCCTTTCCTATGCCGTTTCCATGACCGCCGCGCTCGTCGCCTCGCTGGTGCCGCTGCTGCGCAGCTATGGCCTGCCCAAAGGCTGGCGGCCGCGTATCGTGCCGCTGCTTAGGATGGCCCGGCGCAACGCGCCCCTCGCCGCAGCCGACGCCATCGAATGGGGTACGCGCAACATCGATCGCGCGATCCTGGGCCTCTTTTTCCCGCCTGCGGTCGTGGGCGTCTATTGGGTGGCGCAGCAGGTCACCACGCTTCCGCAGAAGCTCAAGACCAGTTTCGATCCGATATTGGGGCCGGTGATCACCCAGAATCTGGAAGCCGGCAATAAGGCCGCCGTCGCCACTCAGGTGAGGCAGGTGGGCTTCTGGATCCTGGCCGCGCAAGCGGGGATTGCGCTCGCGCTCTCGATTTCGGGCGAAGCGGTGATGGGGCTGGTCGGGCCCGCATTCGTCGCGGGTACGGGCGCGCTGGTGATCCTGCTCGCCGCAGAAGTGATTGCCGCGACGGCCGCCGTATCCGAAACGGCATTGGTCTATGTGGCCAGGCACCGCAATCTGGTGATTTCCGTGGCGGTGATCTCAATTCAGGCGGGGCTCAGTTTCCTTTTCATCCTTGCTGGCCGGGCGCTGGCGCTGCCGCAGGCATATCAGGCGGCTGGCCCAGCGCTCGCGCTGATGCTCGCGCTGGGATTTGGCGCGATCGTCAAATCGCGATTGCTAGCGCGCTTGCTCGGCGCGGCCGTTTCGGGCTGGCGATGGGCGCTGGTCTGGGCTGCCATCGTCGCAGGTGCAATCGGCAGCGTCGCCACCCGAATTCCGGAATGGGGAGAACTGCTGCTGGGCATTCCGGCGGTGCTGATCGCCTATAGCTATGTCATCTGGCGCGAAGGCTTCACACCCGAGGACCGCGTGCTGTTCAAAAAGCTCAAATAAAAAGCGCACCCGGCGAGGGGTGCGCTAATCTGCCGATGTGATTATCGGCGGCCGTGCCACCGAGGCAGCGTTTCCTTATGCTGAGTGTCGCTCAGCACCACGAACAGGATTACGAACGAGAACCCCAGGAAGAAGATAAAATTGGCCAACCCGACAAAGGCGCCGCCGGCACCGCCGAATCCAACGCCGCCGGCCACCAGGCTCAGCAGCAGGAAAACAAGCGCCCATTTCAACATGTTAGATCTCCGCGAAAACCGCATTTAACGGCTTTTTAACGGAGGAGGACAGGCTATGTTCCGCCGCCCGTCCCGTTAGCCCTGTCGGCTCGTCTCCAAAAGGAACCATGCGCGCTCCTCGGCCTGGTCCGTCCAGTCGTCCAATATGCCGCTGGTGGCATTGTCCTTTGCCTGATCGACAATGTCCTTGGCCTCGCGAAAGGCGGCTACCAGCTTGAGATTATCCTGCCGCAGTTCCTCGAGCATCTCTGCCGCCGTGACGAACTCGGCATTATTGTCCTGAATGCTCTGACGGCGCGCAATATCGCCGATCGATCGCAACGTCGTGCCGCCGGCCTTGCGCACGCGTTCGGCAATCTCGTCGGTCGTCGCGAGAATCTGCGTCGCCTGGGCGTCAAACAAGAGGTGATAGTCCCGGAAATGCGGCCCCGAGACATGCCAGTGGAAATTCTTCGTCTTGAGATAGAGCGCATAGCTATCCGCCAGGATCGCATTGAGCGCGTCAGCAACGTTTTTCACGGCATTATCGGAAAGGCCGGGCGCGGGCGGTTCTTTTACGCGGGTTCGTGCGGCTCTCGCCATCATACTCTCCTCTGCCTTGGATCAAGTGCGTGCAACGCATGTGAAGCCAATTGGTGACACGAGCCCGGCCGAAGGGGAATTCAATATCTTTCGGTACAGAAATCGAGTGGGTCGATCAGATGAGGCCCAGCGTCGAGACCGCCACGATCGCTCCTACGATCATCAGCATCGCTCCTGCCGCCAACCGGATCGGGCCAAGCCGAAGCGCCTTCGAAAATCGGTTCGCGAGCAGAACAGCCGGGATGTCGGCCGCAAGCGTGCCGCAGGCGGAGCCCATCGCGGTGAGCCAAGGCACACCGCTGCGCGCCGCGAAGCAGGCGGTGATAAACTGAGTCTTGTCGCCGAACTGAAGGACGCCAAAGGCAAACAGGCTGGCGACTACCACGCCGCCCCGACCCCAACCCTCGAAGCGTGGCGGCTTCAACGGAATCAGGGCCCCTGCGCCCGCCAGCAGCAAGGCGAGCGCCGTCATCAGCGTAAGCGCGCGAAATGGGATAAGACCGGTCAGGAAACTGCCGGCGGCGGCCGAGACCGCCGCATTGAGCAAGGTCGCGAGCCCAATCGCGAAAAGCACTGCGTTCCTGCTGGAAAAACGCGTGGCGAGCATTGCCGCCAACAGCTGCGTCTTGTCGCCCCATTCGGCCAGAAAGGCGGCCACCAGCGGTGGCAGCAGGGCTTCCACGCCGCGGCCTAGCTTGCGAACCGCACCGAAATGCTCGCCATCAGCAGTTCGCTTGCGGTCGGGTCGCGGCTGTCGATCGAAGCCGCCTCGTTCAGCGATTGCAGATAGGCCGGAATGATGGCGGCGCGGCCATCGCGGGAGACCGCGTCCGTCAGGGCGCCAGCAAGCTGCCGGATCGCATCGAAGCCATGCTGGACCGCGAGACGGCGCACGGCGTCCGCACGGCGGACGATTTCTTCCAGGCTCAGCTCGCGATAATCGCGGCCGAGCGCGTCGACGCGGCGGCGGATATCCGAACGGATCGGATCGAACTGGCAGGCATCCTGAGCGGCGATGATGTTCATGACAGCCCCTTTTTGGAAGCCATCTTCCGCTTTGAGAGTTAACGAGCCGTTAAAGCCCGATGGCATCTTCGCATAAATGCGGCGCGCCTTGACAAAAGCCATGTGAGGCGTCATGCGCGAGCCAACGTGAGCGGCAGCGATGCCGCTTTATTTTTTCATGCTGTTTGTTCCGGTTTCGAAGGGTTTCGGGTCATGGCCAAGCCAACCACCGTCAAGATCAAGCTCGTTAGCTCCGCCGACACGGGCTTCTATTATGTTACCAAGAAGAACCCACGGACCCAGACGGAGAAGCTGAGCTTCCGTAAATATGATCCCGTCGCGCGCAAGCACGTCGAGTTCAAGGAAGCCAAGATCAAATAAGCGCGCGTACCGTTTCGACGAAGCGCATCACTGAGATCGGCTTGGAAACATAGGCTTCCGCGCCAGCGTCGCGGATCACTTCCTCGTCGCCCTTGGCCGCATAGGCCGTGACGGCCATGATCGGAATATGCTTCAGTTCCTCATCGGCCTTGAGCTGGCCGATCAGCTCGAGCCCGCTGACATGTGGAAGCTGGATATCCATGATAATCAGATTGGGCTGATAGGCGCGGGCGCGTTCGATCGCGACTCGGCCGTCGTCCACTGCCTCCGCCTCATAATCATGGGCGCGCAGCAGATCGCAAAACAATTTCAGATTGAGCTCGTTATCCTCGACAACGAGTATTTTCTTGGTCACGAGCTAGGCCTCACAGGCTCGAGATAGCGTTTGTAAGGGTCATGGCAATCAGAGAAATAGGTAAAGCTCCCAGCAAGGATGCTTTCGCGCTCGCGCTGGCGGCGCTCAGCTGGACGCTTGCAGATGCTGCGCGGGCTGAGCGGCTGCTCTCCCTTACCGGCCTCACGCCCGACGATCTGCGGAGTCGCGTCGGCGATCCTTCGGTGCTGGCCGCCATATTGTCTTTCCTTACCGCGCATGAGCCCGACCTGATTGCCTGTTCCGATGCCATCGACGCGCGTCCGGCCGATTTGGTTGCGGCACAAGCATTGCTGGAGGCACAAACATGATGAGCCGTCCCCTTTTGATCTCCGATTGCGACGAAGTGCTGCTTCACATGATGAAGCATTTCGGAGAGTGGCTTGCCAGCGAATATGCCATAGATTTTGTTCCGCAGCCGGAAGATTTCAGCAAATCGATGCGTTACCGCAACAGCGGCGAACCGGTGGCCAAGGAACAGATCTGGCTGCTGCTCGACGGCTTTTTCAAAACCGAAATGCACCGCCAGACGCTCGTGCCCCATGCGTTAGAAGCTCTCCGCCGGATCGACGAAGTTGCCGACATCGTCATTCTGACCAATCTGGGCGATGAGTTCCACGCCAGCCGCGTGGCGCAGCTCGATGCGGTCGGTATCCGCCACCATGTCGTCTGTAATCTGGGCGGAAAGGGGCCGGCGGTCGCTCGCCTGATCGCCGATCGAACCCCTCCGCAAGCCGTATTCGTGGATGATATACCGGGGCACCATGCGTCGGTCGCCGAGCATGTTCCTGAGATCTGGCGGCTGCATATGGTTGCGGACCCCGACATCGCCCGCTTGATCCCGAATGCTCCTGCTGCGCATAAGCGCATCGACGACTGGGCCGAGGCAGTCGGCTGGATTCTGGATCGGCTGACTCGCCGCTGAGGCGAGCAAAGAGGAGGATGAACCATGTCGCTTGACCGCCGCCTCTCCGAACTCGGCCTCAAACTGCCTAGCCCTGCCGCTCCGGTTGCCGCTTATCTGCCCAGCGTGATGGCCTCAGGGCTGCTGCACATTTCGGGGCAGCTTCCGTTTCGCGAGGATGGTTCGCTGATCACGGGGCGGCTCGGGGAAAGCCTCGACGTCCCGGCCGGGGCCGAAGCGGCCCGCCGTTGCGCGCTCATGCTGCTCGCGCAAATCGGCGCCGCGCTGGATGGCGATTTCGGCCGTGTCGAACGCGTCGTGAAGCTCGGCGCGTTCATATCCTCGACGCCGCAATTCACCGATCAACCCAAGGTTGCCAATGGCGCTTCCGAGCTGATCGTGACGGCATTGGGCGATCTTGGGAAACATGCGCGCAGCGCCGTGGGCGTACCGGTGCTCCCGCTTGGGGCCGCGGTCGAGATCGATGCGATCGTCGCCGTTCGCCCTGCCTGACGGCCTGTTCGCGCCGCCGCCCGCGGAGCGCCGAATCGCTTTCCTGCGCGGAACCCGCTTCGCCCATCGCGGCTTGCACGGCAGCGATCGCGTGGAAAATAGCCGTGCCGCCTTCGCCGCCGCGGTGGAAGCGGGCGACGGCATCGAATGCGACGTGCAGATGAGCGCGGATGGCACCGCCTTCGTATTCCACGATGCGACGCTCAAGCGGCTGACCGAAGCGGAAGGGCAGATCAATAGGACCGCTGCAGGGACAATCGGCAGAATCCTTCTGAAAGGCACCAGCGAAACCATTCCGTCGCTTGAAGAGGTTCTTTCGCTGGTGAGCGGGCGCGCGCCCATGCTCATCGAGGTCAAGGCACCCGAGGCGCAGGTTGCGCGGCTGTGCCTTGCCGTGCGACGCGCGCTGGAGGGCTATCGTGGCCCGGTGGCGGTGATGTCGTTCAATCCCGAGGTGGGGCACTGGTTTGCGGCGCACGCGCCGCGCATCACGCGCGGACTTGTCGTCACCGAGGAAGGCAAGCGCAATCTCAAGGGCCGCCTGGAGCGGCATCTTGCGCTTTGGCGCGCGCGTCCCGATTTTCTGGCCTATGACGTGCGGGACCTGCCCTCGCGCTTCGCGGCGGCGCAACGGACGCGGGGTCTGCCGGTTCTGACATGGACGGTGCGCGGCGAGGCAGCGGAGCAGGAAGCGGCTGAGCATGCCGACGCTCCCATTTATGAAATAGAGGAAGACGATAGCTGATCTATGGCGGACCGGAATCCGATCCACGCGCGCATCGCTGACGGCGTTACGTCAGTCGCCGCCGATGCATGGGATCGTTGCGCCGGCTCGGTCAATCCGTTTCTGAGCCACGCATTCCTGGGTGCGCTGGAGGATTCGGGCAGCGCAACGGCGAAAACCGGCTGGCAATCGGTGCCGATCCTGATCGACGGCGCGTGCGGCGAACTGGCAGCGGCCATGCCCGCCTATGCCAAGAGCCACAGCCAGGGCGAATATGTGTTCGATCATGCCTGGGCAGACGCGTGGCAACGCACCGGGCAAAATTATTATCCCAAGCTCCAGATCGCCGTGCCCTTCACGCCAGCGACCGGCCCGCGCCTGCTGACGCAAGAGTCGGCGCTGAAACCGGCGCTGATCGCTGTAGCGGAAGCTTTGGTGCGCGAGCAGGAGCTCTCCTCAGCCCACGCAACTTTCCTGACCGAAGAGGAACTGCCGCTGTTCGAAGCGGCCGGCTGGCTGATTCGCGTCGACCGGCAATTTCACTGGACCAATCATGGCTATGACAGCTTCGCGGACTTTCTGGATGCGCTTGCCTCCCGGAAGCGCAAGGCGATCCGCAAGGAGCGCGAGGCGGCGCTACAGGGCCTGACCGTGGCGCATGTCTCCGGCAATGACCTCACTGAAGCGCATTGGGACGCCTTCTGGCGCTTCTATCAGGACACCGGCTCGCGGAAATGGGGCCGCCCCTATCTGACCCGCCGCTTTTTCTCGATGCTGGGCGATCGCATGGCCGACAGGGTGCTGCTGATCTTCGCCTATCGCGACGGTAAACCGATCGCAGGCGCGCTCAACCTGATCGGCGAGGAAACATTGTTCGGGCGCTACTGGGGCTGCACCGAGCATGTGCCGTTCCTGCATTTCGAGATCTGTTATTATCAAGCGATCGACGCGGCGATCGCGCGCGGGCTCCAGCGTGTCGAAGCGGGGGCGCAAGGCGAGCATAAGCTCGCGCGAGGTTATGAGCCCGTGCCGACCTGGTCAGCCCATTATATTCCGGACCCCGGGTTCCGGCGGGCTGTCGCCGATTTCCTCGAGGCCGAGCGACGCGCGGTAGCGCATCATATCGATCAGCTCAGCGACTATACGCCCTTCAAGAAGGGCGGCTGACGCTCGCTATACCTTCGTTTGCCCGTGATTTCCGAGCCGGCAGGTGATTCACCTGCCTCGAAATCATTCTAGGCGGCTTGGCGCATCGGCGTATTGGCCACCAGCCAGGCGCGTGCCTGCCGCTGCGCTTCGGCGATCTCGCGTGCCGTCATCTCTTCCGCGATCTCGGCGCGGAGCGCCTGACCACGACTGTCGCCGTTGATGGCGGCAAGATTGAACCATTTGTGCGCGGCGATCATATCGACATCCAACCCGGAGCCGCAGCTATAGGCCATGCCCAAATCGAAATAGGCCTCAACATCGCCGTTCGTCGCGTCGGCGATTCGGCTTTCGACTAAAAACTGCGCGGATTTCATACTAAACCCCATTGTCGTCTCCTGTTGTTCGACGATGACGGGTGCAGTTTCGGCTTCATGGTTTAAAATAATGGTTAACGCCGTCAGCCCCGCGCATCTTCTTCAACGATAACGACAGTATCAGGCAGGGTTTTAGGCTGGCGCTCGCACCTCGAAATTATCGATAAGACGCGCACGGCCGAGTCGCGCGGCGGCCAGCAGACGCAGCTTGCCTGTCGCTTGAAGTACCGGACGAAGCGTTTCGGCATCGCAGAGCGTGACATAATCGATCGGATCGAAACCGGCGAAGGTCAGGCGCGCGCGAACCTCCTCAAGCGCCTTGGCAACATCCCGCCCCTTCGCGATGGCAGCAGCGGCGTCCTGCAATGCATCCGGCAAGACATGCGCGGCAGACCGCTCTTCGGCCGTGAGGTAGGCGTTGCGCGAGGAGAGCGCGAGCCCATCCGAATCGCGTACGGTGGGCACGCCGACAATGCCGATGCGCATGTTGAGATCCGCCACCATCTTGCGGATGACGGCAAGCTGCTGGAAATCCTTTTCGCCAAAAAAGGCGAGGTCGGGCTGGGTCTGTCCGAACAGCTTTGCCACCACGGTCGCCACGCCGTCGAAATGGCCAGGACGGGCAGCACCTTCCAGGGTTTCAGTCACGCCACCAACGCTGATGGAGGTTGCATAACCTGCCGGATACATGGTCTCCACGCTGGGCACCCAAAGCACGTCGCAACCGGCAGCTTCCAACATGGCGGCATCTTCGGCCTCCCTGCGCGGATAGCTGCTCAGATCCTCATTCGCCGCGAACTGGGTTGGGTTGACGAAGATCGAAGCCACGACCCGATTGGCCTGCTGCTTGGCCGCCGCGACGAGCGCCACGTGGCCGGCATGGAGCGCGCCCATGGTCGGCACGAGCGCCGTCCTGCGATTGTTGCTCTGCCACTTGCGCACGATGGTTCGCAGCTCTGAAAGTTCACGAATGATTTGCACCGGCGACGCCCCTCCGATAACTTCGGCTCCGTTCTGGGAAGCGCGCTGCGCTTAATCAAGAGGGCGGGGGAGATCATTTCGCGCATGGCTGGGTCAAACGCGCATCTCATTGTATTCGCGAATGAAAAAGGCGGATCTGGCAAGTCGACGACGGCCGTGCATACCGCCGTCGCACTGGCCTCGGCCGGCCGCAGCGTTGCCGCAATCGATCTCGACGCGCGGCAGCGGACGCTCGCCCGCTATCTCGAGAATCGCCAGGAAACCGAGCGTCGCAACAATATCCGGCTCGCCACCCCGCGCTTCGAAACGATCGATTCGGCCGATCCCGCCATAATCGAGGAACGCATCGATTCGCTTTCGCACGAGGCAGAGTTCATCATTATCGATACGCCCGGCCGTGACGATCCGCTGGGGCGCGCCTCAATCGCGCGGGCGGATACCCTGGTCACGCCCATCAACGACAGCTTTGTCGATCTCGATCTGATCGGACAGGTCGATCCCGAACGCTACACCATTCGCCGCCCGAGCTTCTATGCCGAGCTGATCTGGGATGCCCGCAAGACCCGGGCGCGCACGGACGGAGGCACGGTCGACTGGGTGGTGTTGCGCAACCGCCTCCAACATGTCGAGGCACGCAACATGCGCCGTGTGGCGGGGGCGCTGACCGAGCTTTCGAAGCGGGTGGGTTTCCGTGTCATTCCCGGCTTGAGCGAGCGCGTCATCTATCGCGAGCTCTTTCCCAAGGGCCTGACGCTGCTCGATATCGAACATATCGGCGATGTCGGTATCAGCCATGTCGCCGCGAGACAGGAACTGCGTGAAATGATCTCGGGGCTGGAGCTGCCAACGCCCGCCAGAATGGCGGTTGCGGTCTAGGCTTGGTTCGGCTCCTCATCCTTGCGGGGATTGGTTTTCTGCTCTGGAGAACCTTCGCTCCATTGCTTCGGGGCGTTTCCGATGTCGATCGCGCGCGCAAAATGCTGGGCGTGTCGCCCACTGCCAACCGGGAAGAGATCATTGCCGCGCACCGCAGGCTGGTGATGCGCGTGCATCCGGACAGCGGGGGATCCGAAGGACTGGCGGCTGAGCTCAACTCCGCACGGGATCTGCTGCTGCGGAGACAGCAACGGCGTTAGCAGGCTGTTTAAAAAGTCGGCTCGGACCCCTCATATTGGTTCCCCGCGAAGGCGGGGATCCATAAACTCCAGCGTTTCCGTGAGCTTCGCAAGGTTCGGAGCATCCTGGATCCCCGCCTACGCGGGGATACCAATAGTTTTCAACAGCCTGTTAGGGCAAAAAGAAGCCCACGATGCGGAGCATCGCGGGCCAAACTTTAGGGTTTAATCGCCACCATTCGTTTCGAGCGAAGGTTCGAGCTTGCCGAGAACCGAAGTCGAGAAGTCCGTCAGCGGGGCATGTTCTCGATACGCTTTCTCGACATGCTCCAAAGCTACTCGAACCAAACGGTCGAGACTCTGATCAAATGCTCGTCGCCCTAGCGCGACATAATCAGGCGCGTTCGAGCACATCCTCGACCTGGGCGGCCGCTTCCGGCGAGGAAAGATCGATGCCGAACAGTGCCGCCAGCCGGCCCTGGCCACCATCGGGCAGCGGATAACGAGCATCCGCGACAATCTTTGGATCGACGCCCTCAGGCACGGTGATCCGGCCGGGCAGCGGCACGCTGGCGCCTGGGCCGATGTCGACATGACGGGTCTGCGCAGGAATGCTCGAAGCGGCATCGCCATGCGCCAGGAAGCTCGACACGCGCACGTTGCGGGCCGGGACATGGCCTTCATTCTCGATGATCAATTCATAATCCACAGTCTGTTCCTCGCCACGGCTTTCCGCCGCAACCGGCTGAAGCATCATCCGGATCCACGGACGCTCATCGAGATCGACCGCTGCGGCGGTCTCGCCTGCCGGCAGAATATCTTCATCAGCCAGGATATGCTCCTTGCGCCGGCGAAGCATGGCCACCACGCCGGCCAGCACGGCCAGGATCACAGCCCCGGCTGCGAGGAGCACCCAGGCGGGGTTGCCTTTTTCATCGGCATGCGCGGTCCGCGCGGCAGCACGTGCCGGGACCGGCTGCGTGGGCGCCTGAGCGACTGCTGGAGTCGGCGCCGGGGCAGCGGGCGCAGCCACCAGCGGCGCAGCTGCCGGCGGCGCTGCGGGCACGGCTTCCGGTACAGCGGCGGTCTGGACGGGTTTCGCCGGAGCGCGCGCCGGTTCGACTTTGCGCTCAAGGGAACGGCTGGCAACAGTACGGCTTGATCGCGGCTTCGATAAGGGCTGGGTCGCTGGTCCGCCATCGGAAGCGGTGCTGGCAGTCGCCGGAGCCATGTTGGGCACCGCGACCTTCGGAAATAGCGACGACGACGCGCTATCTGACCCTGACGCGGCAGGCGCGACTGGTGGCGGCGCGGGCGCAGCAGCGGCCGGGGCCACTGTCGCATCCTGTGCCAACAGCGGGTTGAGGGGAAGCGCGGCGGCACCGATCAGAGCCACAAGCGCGGCGGAGCGAAGATGAGATGTCTGTGTCATAGTGATCAAAGCAACCCGGCGGGCCGAGATTCGGGTCCGACGAACGGCAGGATTCCACGATGAGCGGGCCTTGACCAACGGCGAAACGAGTTCGTTCATCTCACGGAAAGCGGTGATGCTCCGCCTTGGTTGGCCTTCGCAGACCGGCCGCCTACATGTGTGGGATGGTGCCTAAGCAGCCGCTTCCCGATATCATCGATCAGTGGTTCGCACGGCGCGGCTGGCGGCCCCGGCGGCACCAGCTCGAAATGCTGGGCGCCGCACGCTCCGGGCGCGACGCGCTCCTAGTGGCGGCGACCGGGGCGGGCAAGACATTGGCGGGATTCCTGCCGGTTTTGGCAGATCTGATCGCACGGCCCGGCGAGGGGCTGCGCTGTCTCTATGTCTCGCCGTTGAAAGCGCTGGCGGTCGACGTCCGGCGAAACCTGCTCGATCCTGTTGCCGAGATGGGGCTGGACATCCGGATCGAGACCCGAACCGGCGATACGCCCCATGAGCGCAAGGCACGCCAGCGGATACGCCCGCCCCACATCCTCCTGACCACGCCGGAATCCTTGAGCCTGCTGCTTTCCTACCCCGAGTCGGCGCAGCTCTTTGCTGATCTCGAGACCGTCATCATCGATGAAGTCCATGCCTTCGCGCCGACCAAGCGCGGCGATCTGCTGAGCCTGTCGCTGGCACGGCTTCAGCGCTTTGCTCCCTCCCTGCGCCGTGTCGCGCTGTCGGCGACGGTTCAGGACATTGAGGGCTATCGTCGCTGGCTCGCCCCTGCGGGGCGTGGCGACGAGGTCATTCTGGTGGAAGGCGAGGCGGGCGCCGAGCCCAATATCGCGATCCTGCTGCCGGCGGGTGCGATCCCCTGGTCCGGCCATGCCGCGAGTTATGCCGTGCCGCAGGTGATGGCGGAAATCGAGACGCACAAGACCACGCTGATCTTCTGCAACACCCGAGCGCTCGCCGAGCTGATCTTTCAGCAGCTCTGGTCCGCCAACGAAATGAAACTACCGATCGCGATCCATCACGGCTCGCTGTCGCTGGAGGCGCGGCGCAAGACCGAACAGGCGATGGCGGACGGCAAGCTGCGCGCGCTGGTCGCTACCGCCAGCCTCGATCTCGGCGTCGACTGGGGCGATGTCGATCTCGTCATCCAGATGGGCGCACCCAAGGGATCGTCGCGCATGCTGCAGCGGATCGGGCGCGCCAACCACCGTCTCGACGAGCCATCGGAAGCGGTTCTCGTACCCGGCAACCGCTTCGAATATCTGGAGGCACGCGCGGCGCTCGACGCCATCCATCAAGGCGAGCTGGACCCGGACGGCTTCCGGGAAGGCACGCTCGACGTGCTCGCCCAACATATCATGGCATGCGCTTGCGCTGGCCCGTTCGATCAGGCGCAAATACTTCAAGAAATTCGATTTGCTGCACCGTATGCTGCGATCGACGCCGAAACCTTCGAGCGCATTCTGAACTTCATTTCGACCGGCGGCTATGCACTCAAGGCCTATGATCGCTTCCGCCGGCTCACGCGGGACGCGGATGGACGCTGGCGCATCACGACCCCGGCCGTCGCTTCACAGCACAGGCTGAACGCAGGCATCATCGTCGAAGCGCCGATGCTGACCGTGCGCTTCCGCAACGGCCGCAAGCTCGGGACCGTCGAGGAAGGCTTCGCCGCCGCAATGGCGCCGGGTGACAGTTTCATGTTCGCCGGGCTGGGCCTTGAAGTCGAGCGGCTGGAAGGCACCGATCTCATCGTGCGCGCGACGGCAAAACCGGCGCGAATCCCGAGCTATATGGGCGCACGCATCGCGCTCACCACCAATCTTGCCCGGCGCGTGCGCGGCTACATCGCCGACCCATCGCAATGGCCGCGTTTTCCCGAAGATGTACGCCAATGGCTAGAAGTGCAGCAACGGCGATCAGTACTGCCTGGCCCCGATTCGCTGCTGATCGAAACCTTCCCGCACGAGGGGCGGCATTATATGGTCGCCTACAGCTTCGAAGGGTGGAACGCGCACCAGTCGCTCGGTTTTCTGCTCACGCGGAGGATGGAAAGTGCCGGGCTGCAACCGATCGGCTTCGTCGCCAATGATTATGCGATCGCCACCTACAGCCTGAAGCCGGTGATCGATCCCGCCCCGCTTTTCTCCCCCAACATCCTTGAGCAGGAATTCGTCGACTGGGTGCAGAGTTCGGCGTTGCTTCGCCGCGCCTTTCGCGAGGTGGCGGTGATCGGCGGCCTGATCGAGCGCCAGCATCCGGGCCGGAAGAAGACGGGACGGCAGGTGACCTTTTCCACCGACCTGATCTTCGACGTGCTCAAGCGCTACGAGCCGGACCATCTGCTGATGCAGGCGGCCTGGGCGGATGCGCGCCAGCGGATGACCGATGTGGGCCGCCTGGGGGACCTGATCGATCGCGCACAGGGCACGATGATCCACAAGACGCTGTCGCGGGTGTCGCCGATGGCCGTGCCGGTGCTGGTGTTGATCGGCCGCGAGCATGTCGCGCAGGGCACGGTCGACGATGCTTTGCTGATCGAAGCCGAAGCACTGGCGGCGGAAGCGATGGCGGAGGATTGAGCACCGATTCCGATTGGCGGTGTGCCTTCTCGGGTGTAGGATCGGTTCGGGAGGATGTGCTGTCGTGGCGGCACCGAAACTGCGGAAATATGGCTTCGGCTTGATCGCCTTAGCGGCCATGCCGCCCGTGGCGCTGGCTGCACTTCCGCCGCCTGACGCGCAGCCGGCGCAAAGCCAGGAAATCGCCACACGGGATGATGGCAGCGATCGCATGACCGTGAGCGTGCGCATCGACGGCCATGGCCCGTTCGCGTTCGTGGTGGATACCGGCGCGGAACGCACCCTGATCTCGACCGAGCTTGCCAGCCAGCTCCGCCTCACCCCGACCGCCGCCACGAAACTGCTCACGCTCACCGAACTCAGCGTGGTGCCGACGGTGTTGATTCCCAATCTTTCGGTCAGCAATGCCGTCATCGGCCAAATCGATGCGCCAGCGCTTGCGCGGGATCATCTGGGCGCCGCCGGCATCCTCGGCATCGACACGCTCCAGCAACAGCGCGTGGTCTTCGATTTCAAGCGCCAGATCATGACTGTCTCGCCGGCCTCAGAACGCGACGATCCCCGCTCCGACGATGAGATCGTGGTGCGGGCGCGTAGCCGCTTCGGCCGGCTGGTGCTGGCGGATGCCGCGGCCGAAGGCCAGAAGATGCACGTCATCATCGATACCGGCGCGCAGCTCAGCGTCGGCAACCCGGTCCTGTTGCGCAAGCTGCTTGCGCATCGCCGGCAGCGCGGGGCCACGGAACTGGAGCTGCGTAGCGTGACCGGCGGAATGAAGACGGCCAACGCCGCGATTTTGCGCAGCGTAAGGATCGGCGGGATCCAGCTTCGCGACATGCCCGTCGCCATTACGGACAGCGAAGTGTTTCGCAGGCTCGGCCTGGAGGACAAGCCGGCATTGCTGCTGGGCATGGACGTGTTGCGCTCCTTCGAGCGGGTGTCGGTCGATTTCGCCAATCGCAAGGTGCGGTTCCGGCTTCCGGGTGCGGCGCTCCGCCAACCGGTCATGCGGAGCGCCACCAACGGTTCGCCGCAGCCCCCCGCTTGAGCGTTGCGCCATCGAGTCCTTCGCTTCTATAGCGGGGACATGGTTCCCCTTTCGTTCGCAGGTCACGAGTTTCTCGCCTTTGCCCAGGGCGCACTGTTCTGGCCGCGACGGCAGGCGTTGATCGTGGCCGATCTGCACTTCGAAAAGGCCAGCTGGTTCGCGCGTTTCGGTCAGTTGCTCCCGCCCTATGACAGCATTGCCACCCTCTCCGATCTGGCGGCGTTGATCGCGGTGACGCAGGCGCGCGAGCTGTGGTGCCTCGGCGACAGCTTTCACGACAGCCAGGGCGCGCGACGGATCAGCGACCAAGCGGCGGGCCTGTTCGACGATCTGGCTTGCCGGCTCGATTGGTATTGGATCGTGGGCAATCATGACGCGGGGCTGGAGGCGCCGCCGTGCGGCACGGTGCTGGCGGAAGCTGAAATCGGCGGCCTGCTGCTGCGGCACGAGGCCGCGCCGGGCGAGATGCGCCCGGAGCTTTCAGGCCACTTCCATCCCAAGCTGCGCCTGATGCTCAAGGGGCGGCATGTCGCCCGCCGCTGCTTCGTGGCAAGCGGCAACAAGCTGATCCTTCCCGCCTTCGGTGCCCTGACCGGAGGGCTGGATGTGCATCACCCGGAAATCGTGCGCGCCGTGGGCCCAGGTGCGCAGGCGCTGGTGCCGGTGGCGGACCGGCTGCTCCGCTTCCCGATCGCTGCTTGAAGTTCGCTTCAGCGCCCGTGATTGACGATCATATCGACGTCTGTTCCCCCATCCTTACGGGCGTTGAAACTGAGATAATAGGCGCCGCCGTCCTGCTGCCGCACGCCGCCGAGGATATGTTCGCCCTCGGCAAGCTGATGTTCGGCGGTAAAGCCGTTTCGCACCGCCTGGGTATAGTAGAAATCCACCAGCATCTGCAGCGGGGCCTTGCTGGTGAAGCTTACCAGACGCATCCGGCACGGCGCGATATTGTTGCCCCCTGCTTCGGTCACCTGCGCGTCGGGATAGAGTGGAAAGGCATCGGGCAACATCGTAGCCCAGCGCGTGCTGTACTCGATCTGCTGATCGCAGCTTGCGCTTCCCGGCTGCTCCTTCGCCATTTGCCCCAGCGTGATCGCGCCGTTTGCCTTACCCGCCGCCGGCTTGGGCGCTTGCATCAGCTTGCCGGGCGCGACCGCCGGGCCGCCCGAGGCCGTATCCGGAATGGGTGCCTGCAAGCCGGTTGAAGGCGTGCGGCCAAAGCGATTGGCCTGCCCGACCAGATTGGGATCGACCATGATCTGATCCTCCAACGCGTTGGTAACCGCCGGATCGATATCGTTCGCCGCCTTGTGATTGCCCTTGCCGCTGCACGCGGCAGCAAGCGCGAGCGTCATTAACGCGAGGCCTCTCAGTGCGCGGTTGATCATTCGCAAGCTCCGCATCGAAATCGCGCGCCGTGTAGCTGGGAAGGGGTTGAGGAAGGGTATAAACACACCATTTGCCAAATGCGGGCGTGCCCGCTGATGTGGGAAAGGACGCCATGCTCAACCTGATGTCGCTCTTTATCGGCGGAATCGCCCTGATCCTGGCCGCCGTGGCGTTCATTCCGTTCGTTGGCTGGGCCAACTGGTTCATTATCCCGCTCGCGATCATCGGTGCGGGCATTGGCGCGATTTCGAGCTCCAATGGCGGGCGCAACCTCAACCTGTTCGTGATCTTGATCGGCGTGTTCCGGCTGGTGCTCGGCCACGGGATCCTGTGATCGGTTCAGCCCTGAAGCTGCCCCGTCGAGGTGCTGCCGCGCGTAAGCTGACCAGTCGCGAGCAGGAATAGGTCGCCCCCCTTGGCGTTTGCCGCAGGGCCAACGTCGCGCATCAGATAGGCGCGATTGGCATCCGAAATGTCGTCAATGCCAACGCTCGGCTGCCGCTTGATCATCTGATCGCAGGTGGCATCGTCCGCTTCGCGGTCTCCAGTCAGATCGCCGACCCGCTCGAGCAGGATCGGCACGGCGGCAGGCGTCCGGTTCGCGTTGAGCGCGGCCATGAGCAATATGCCTTCCAGCACCTCCGCCCGCGGAAGCTGGACGCCGTTAAAGATTAAGAAGAGCGGCGTTTGACCGACGCTGTCATGGATGATCACGAACAGATTATTGTCCGAAAGCATCATCCAGCCATGGAAGAACAGGCCAGCGCCGCCCATCCGCACTTCGAGCAGGCCGTTGGCGTTGACCCGGATCATGCCATGATCCTGGAAGATCAGGTGCGGCATCAGCACCGAGGGGCGGGACGTGCGCCAGAACCCCTCATATGCTTCGCCGCGATGCTCGGTATTGCGGCGCACCCGATCGATGAACTGAACCGGCAACCCCTGCACGGCGGGCAGCGGCTGCTCGATTCGCGCCGCCGATGGATCGATGCCGAGGCGTTCGGCGAACTGCGGCAGGTCGCGCTCCCAGTCGAGCATCGAAAAGCCGGGAAAGCGGTCGGCCACGACAGCCGTGATGCGGGTCAGATTATGGTCCGACGGGTGCACGGCACCCGCAGCCCAGCGCCCGACCAGTGACTTATCGACGCCCAGCACGCTTGCCAGCTTGCCGCGCGACATAGCCACCGCGCTCAGCACGAGATGGAGCCTGGCCGCAAAGGGAGAGCGTGCACTCATATCCGCCGACCATAATACACGCGTGCGCGATTTTGCAACGGGTGCATATCAATGCACGTAGTTGCACGGGAAGATTCAGTATCCGCCAGGCGCTTTGGCCCAGACGCGTAGATAGTTGATTTCCATCGTCATCGTACCTGAACCGGCGGAAGCGGGTCTCGCCCAGCCGCCGATCGAAAGATGCAGGATAGGATACATCGCAGTCCGAAATTGTCGAGGCGCAAGGAAGGAGCAGGTCTCCACCCGATCGACGAAGAAGCTGATCCGCTTGGAGGTCCAGAGCACACCGTAGCGGTGAAAGCCGCCGAGGTTCAGCACAGGCGTTGCGCACGCCTTCTGGCGATTGCGCTTGCCATAATGGATCGTCTGGTGCGCCTCGCCGTCGCCCGGCATCTCAAAGACATCGATCTCGGGCGGCCAACGTCCATCCGCCGGCATCAGCCAGAAGACGCCATAGGCGCTCTCCGCCGGATAGGACTGGCGGATCTCGGCTTCGAAATAGCCATATTGCTGCGCGAAGCGCGCTTTCAGAATGCCGCTCGTGTAGATCGCATCGCGCAGGATCTGCGCGCCTTCGGGCGGGACATATTCGGCCGCGATCCGTTGCTCGATGCGCTGGCGGATGGCGCTCGTGATGGGCGCGGCAGTGATCGTGGCGATTCCGTTGGCGACCGTAACGCTTTCCTGGCCGAGATAGGCCGCATCGACGGCGATCTGCTGTTCCTTGTTCGAAGGGAGCGTGCGCGACAGGATCGTATCCGGATAGGGGCCGAAGCCGCGATCATAGGCTTTGAGCGAGGATGCATCGTCGAATTCGTCGGCATAGGACGGCGCATAACCCGTCAGATCAAGAGGATCGCCCGTCGCCGCGCTGGCCGCCGATGCGAACAGAAGGACCCAGCCTGCCAGCACTCCTCGCATCGGCTATTCGCAGCTCAGGGCGGCGGCGAACTGTTCCAATGTGTGCGATCCCAGCACTTCGACGCGCGAGAGGCTGAGATCGCCTTCGTCCATGCGGCTGAGGCCGGGGCGTGTCGTCAGGCCGTGCGCATAGCCGCAGGCGGCGAACAGGCGGGTGACGACTTCGTCGAAAGCGCCCGAAGGATAGGCGATGCTGTCTGTCCAGAAGCCGAGTTCCTGCTTGATCCGCAGGCGCGAATGCTGTGCTTCGCGGACGATTTCGTCTGCGCCCAGGTCAGTGAGACGGCGATGGCTTGAGCTGTGCGATCCGAAGATGATGCCCTCGGCCTGAAGCGCGCGGATCGTGTGCCAGTCCATCAGCGGCGCGGTTTCGGCGATGCCGGCATCCCAGCGCGAGCAATCGCCCACATATTCGGTGGGCAAAAACACCATCGCTCCGAAACCGTAGCGCCGCAGCACTGGCATGGCATGCTCGGCCAGATCGACATAGCCGTCGGCATGGCGGCTAATGTCGCTCACCACATGGTCGCCTTATCCGCTGCCGCTGCATCCGATCGCAGGTGCCCGAACACTTTCTGTGCGGCGACCCGTATCCGGCGCCCGACCCGGTTCTCAAGCCTGGCTTGAAGGCAGTTCAGCTCGTTCGAGATCGCGTCTCTGGCTCGCTGCGCCTCGTCTAGCCCGCCCGAAATCGCGTCCCTGGCTCGCCGCGCCTCGTCCAGCTCGCCCGAAATCGCGTCCCTGGCTCGCCGCGCCTCGTCCAGCTCGCCCGAAATCGCGTCCCTGGCTCGCCGCGCCTCGTCAAGCTGCGCCTCAAGGTTCGCGGCGTGAAGAGACCAGTTCTCTATGTTGCGCCGTTCGCGCGCGTAAAGATCAGGGTGGACGAGATCGAGCGGCGGCGCCTCGCTCGCGGCGGCGCCGTGGAGCGCCTGTGCCACCTGGTCTGTCAGGTCGGCTACCGAGAAAACAAGGAGATTCTGCCGATACCAGACCTCGACCTCTTCACGGTGCCAAAGCTGCTCACGCAAGGCTGTGTGGCAGTCATAGCCTCGGGAAGCAAAAAGGTCGCGCCAGTAGCTAGGCCACTGCTCATTGATATGCCCAGTGCCCACCTGACCAGGAATTGCTGCTGAGAAGAGGATTACGGGGGCGAGGCGGACGAGGTCGTCCACGAGACCAGCGCCACGTTCGAGCGGCAGGTGCTCGGCGGTCTCGAGGCAGACTGCCAGATCGAAGCGTCGGTCGATCCGAACCGGTGAAACAAGATCGTGCGGTCGGAATGTCTCGCGTGGAATGACAAGCTGGGCTGGCTCGACCCAAGGGCCATCAACGCCCAAAGTATCGGCCACGCCCCGTTCTCGGAAGGCAGCAAGCCAGCGGCCCGTCGCGCATCCCAGATCCACGATGCTGCGCGGAGCCAGCTTGCTCACCACGAGGTCCGTCACGACGGCGGCTGACTGCGTGGCTCCTTCTTCCAACGCGTCATAGAAGGCCGTGTCATAAGGAGACCGATCGGGTTGGTGGGACGTTAGCGGAACGCCAAGCGGAGCCTTCTGGGTTCCTGCGTCATCAGGCATGTGCCCCTCCCGGCCGATGTGAAATCAATTGTTGCCCCGCGATCAGGAGCGCGTGAAGCATGATGAGTGCTGCAGGCATGCATCGATGGGCGCTTCCCTCGATCGCATTCCGCTCAGCAATGACCACGTCCATCGCGATCTCGTCAACCAGCGTCTGTTGGCGAACATGCCGGAAAAGGCCTTCTTCAAGCGTGCGCCAGATATGCATCAACCACCTCATTCACCTCGGAATCCATACGGACGGCACCCTGATCCATCCAGATCGCGCGGGTGCACATCTCACGCACCGTCTCGAGATCGTGCGAAACGAAGATCAGCGTGCCGCCATGGGCATGGAACCGGCGAAGGCGCTCGAAACAACGATCGCGGAAGGTCTCGTCGCCGACCGACAACACCTCGTCGAGCAACAGGATATCGGGCTCGACGCAGACTGCCACCGCGAACGCCAGCCGCGCCACCATGCCCGAGGAATAATATTTGACCGGCGTATCGATGAACTGACCAATGTCGGCGAAATCGAGAATTTCGCGGAAACGCTCGCGGATCTCCTGCCGCGAAAGCCCGAGCGCGGTGCCGTAGATAGCCACATTCTCAGTGCCGGTCAGGTCCGGGTGAAAACCGGCGCCAAGCTCCAGCACCGCCGCCAGCCGCCCGCTGAGCTGTACCTCACCATCCGAAGGTGGATAGATGCCCGCAATCACGCGCAGGATCGTGCTCTTGCCCGATCCGTTGGTGCCGATGATGGCGACGGCTTCGCCCTTGGCGATCGCGAAATCGATGTCACCCAGCGCAAAATAGGGCCGCCCCAGCAGCGCCTGCTTGCGCAGCAGCACGCGGATGAAGGTTTCGCGAAGCGACATGGCGCGATGTTCATAGATGCGGAAGCGCTTCGAAACGGCGGCACAGCGCACGGCGACCGAGCTCATCACAGCACCTCCGCGAACAGATGCTTGTAGCGGTTGAAGATCATATAGGTGACGAAGAAGGTCCCCAGCGAGAAGAGCGACGCGGTGCCGATTGCCTGCATCGAAGGCATCACGCCCCTGTAGATCGCGTCATGATAGAGCGTCAGCAATTGTGCGATTGGGTTGAGCAGATAGGCTTCGTGGATCCAATCCGGAACGAAATCGGCGGCGTAGAATACCGGAGAGATATAGAACAGCGTAGCGATCGCGATCGGCAGCGCGTGCTGCACATCCTTGAAGAAGACCGAAAGCGCCGCGACCGGAAGCTGGAGGCCCAGGCACAGCAGGAACTGGAGCAGCACGAGCAGCGGCACCACGGCGTAGCTGGCCGGAACATGGCCATGCAGCGCCACCGCCAGCACCGCCATCGTCAGCAGCAACTCGACCGCGAATTCGATCAGGCGCGAAATGGTGGTGCTGATGATCAGCACCTCCTGCGGGAAAGCGATGCTGCGCGCGAGCGGCGCATGCTCGCCCAACGTATATGTCGCGGCGTTGAGGCATTGCGCCATGAAGTTCCAGGCGAAATAGCCGCTGATCAGGAACGCCCAGTAATTCTGGATCGGGATCTTCACGATATTGGTGAAGACGATGATCAGCACGCCCGCGGTGAGGATCGGGTTGAGCATCGTCCAGAAGAAGCCGAGCGCCGAACTCTGATATTTCACCTTGAGATTGCGCAGCACCAGCGCCCATAAAAGCTCACGATAGCGATAGACGGAGCCAAGGCTGCCGATCGTGGTGGCGCGCTTCATGCCGCGACCTTTCTTTGGGCGATGCGCGCCGCCGCTTCGCGCTGCGCGGCTCCATAGCGGGTGACGCCCACCCAGCAGTTCCAGCACATCCGCGCCAGCAGCGGTGCAGGCAGCGGATCGCGGCCGAGCGCGCGCTGCGCCAGACGCGTAACCGGCTTGAGCAGCCGCCAGACGAGAAAGGCGCCGATCTCGGCGCGCCGCCCTGGCCGCGCCTGCCGGAAGGATTTGGCGAGAAAGGCGAGCAAGGCGCGCTGATGGCCCACGAGCTGGCGTTCTACCGAAGCCATGTCGCGGCGATGCTCGTGCCAGGCGAGCGCTTCGGGGCAATAATGGAGTCCATAGCCTGCATCTAGCAGCCGCCAGAGAATGTCCAAGTCTCCACCGCCAGGCAGCACCGCGCCGAGATCAAGCGCGTTGTCGAAGCCCCCGATATTGGCAACGGCATCCTTGCGAACCGCGAAGCTCGCGCCGCAGCCGATGCTGACCGACCAGGCGATCGCCGGCGCCCGGCGGCCATGCAGCGGCTTGCGCATGTCATCAGGCAACTGGATCGGCGCCGATCCGCGCGAAAAGCCGCCATTTGCTTCAAACAGGATTTGCGCCTCCGTTTGCGTCTCGAGCGGCTCGATCCGCCCAGTGCATGCCCCCAGCTCTGGCTGGGCGTGAAACGCGGCCGCAAAGCTGCCGCACCATCCGGCGTCGGCCACGGCATCGTCGTCAAGGAACGCCACGATTGGGCAGGCGCTTTCCGCCAGCGCCCGATTGCGGGCGAAATCGAGTCCGGGAACCTCCTCGCGGACATAGCGGACCTGCGGGAACTCGCGCGTGACGAGTTCGAACGTGCGCGCGTCGCTGGGCGCATTGTCGATCACCATCACCTCGCTCGCCGGGGGATGCTGGCGCATGAGCGAAGCCAGTGCGCGGCGCAGCAGCTCCGGGCGGTCGCGCGAGCAGATCACCGCCGAAAGCGGGAGAGGCGAAGGCTCAAGCTCCATGAGATTCAACACTGCTGCATGTTTGAGCGCATCGGCAATAGAAATCCGGATCGTCCATAAACGCCGTCTTAGTATTCTTACCGTAAGGAATCTGCTAACGAAGCCGCAAATGGAACTCACTGAATGTCCGTGACCAGTCAGCCCATCGTTGATCGGTCGCGAAAACCGCACATCGTGATCATAGACGCCTATGACGGCTTTCTCGAATATCTTACTGATGACGCCCATGAAATCGAGGCAGCACAAGGACTTGGACTGCCGCTGAACGATCTGGCCGATGCGTTGGACTGCCGGATCACACGGCTTGACTGGCGCGAATGGCTTGAACTTGAGCAGCGGCCGGACAGTTTCTTGCGGTGGATGCCGTTTCCGGCGACGCGCCCGACATCACCTCCCGCGCTTCGTCCGCACGGGGGCGATTCTCCGCATCCGCGCATCGCAAGCGCCGCGATTCCCGCGCGTGATCCCGACCATCGCCGCCCCTTTGCCGAAGGGCCAAGCCCGCTCAGCTACGGCTTGCTGGCCAACAGCGATCCGCTGTTCATCGCCTCCTATGTGCTGGCGCAATATCTTGAGGAGCTTCATGCGCGCGATCCCATCGCCGCGGTGATCCTACCGATGTGGAGCGGCTGCGGCTATGTCGCGCAGATGGCGCGAGCGACCGGCGTGGGGTTGCAGGGCGTGCCGTTCGCCGCCGTCATGACCGGAACCTCTGCACAGCGCCAGGCCGCCAATGGCGAGGGCCTGTGGACGCGGCCCGCCATCACGCGGCGGCAGATGGAGGATCTTTCGCTCGCGCTCGCCGATCTCGTCATTTGCTTCGGAGAACGAGGGCTGGAGGTGGCGCGGCTAGGCCAGCCCTACGGCCCGCTCGTACTTGCGCCACGGGCGGTGAAGCAAGACCAGATCGAGCGGATCGAGGATGCGGCGCGGCGCACCCTCGCGGAAGCACCATTGCATTTTTTCCTGCATGAGCCGCTGCAGCCCGCCTCGGGCGCGCTGCTGCTACTCGACGCGGTTCAGGAGCTTCGCAGGCGCGGCGTTGCAATCGGGCCGGTCAGTTGCAGCGGACCCGACATGTGCTTCGCCCCGCAGAAGCCGCGCGACTTCAAAGGCTATTGGAGCAGCCGGGGCTGGGTGCGCGAGCTGATCGCGGAGGGCCGGTGGCGATGGCGAACCGAAGTGCCCGCTGCCAGCTATCCAGTGCGGCTCTATCCTAGCCTGTTCGAGCATCTGCCGAGCATCGCCGACGAACTGGCGAAAGGGCATTTCGTCCTGCTCTCGCCGGCTGCGGCCGAGGGGCTGGCGCCGGGGCAAGAGCTGCCGCCCGAAGTGCTGCTTCCGTCCGAACCAACCCCGGCAACGCTGGCTGACAAGCTCGCCGAGCTGCATGCGATGGGCTGGGCGAAATTGGAGCAGGCGCGCAAGGCGCTCTGCGCCGCCGTCGTTTCGGCCGAGCGCGGCCCCGAGCGCCAGCGCCGGCTCGATCAAATCGTCGGCGCCTTGTCCAATCTCATCAACGGCGATCTGGCCGAGGCAAGCCTTGCGTCGGCGGCGCGGCTTCTGCTCGATCGCAAGCGGCCGGTCGCCGATATCGTGCCCCCCATGCCGGCCGCCCCCGCCGCGCCGACGCTGACAGTCGCGGTCATCTGCCATGAAATGGGCGCACTGCTTGCGGAGACCGTGCACAGCGTCTGGCACGCGTCCCGCCTGCCTGACGAAGTCATCCTCGTCGATGACGGTTCCTATGGCGATGAGACGCTGGCGACGATCGCGGCGCTTGAGGCGGAAGCGGGACAACGGGGTTTGCCGCTGCGCATAATCCGCCAGACCAACCAGGGGCTCGCGCCGGCGCGCAACGCGGCGCTGGCAGCAGCCAGCGGCGGCTATATTTCCTTCATCGATGGGGATGATTTGATCGAACCCGATTTCTACGGCGCCGCACTCGCGACCTTGCAGGCCAATCCAGGGCTGGGCGGCGTCGCCGCGTGGGCGGTCACCTTCGGCGACGGCGTACCACCTGGTTTCTGGAATGCGCCGCAGGCCGAGCTGCCATTGCTGTTCGTCGAAAATACCATCTTCGTGCCCTGCATGATGCCGACGGCGCTGTTGCGCGAGCTTGGCGGGTATGACGTGACGCAGCGCTTCAACTATGAGGACTGGGAGCTGAGCGTGCGGCTGCTCGCGCGCGGCTGGCCGATCGTCACCATCCCCCGCTACATGCAGCGCTATCGCGTCCGCGCGGATTCGCTGCTGCGCACGATGTCCGACGTCCAGAATCAGGTGATGCGCGAGCTTTTCCTGATGCATCATCGCGACGCCGCCGAGCGCTTCGCGCCCGAAATCGCCATGCAGATCGAACATCAGCTCATGAAGCTGAAGGAAGAGCATGCGGCGCTGCAACGGCGCCAGACCGTTGTGGAGCAGCTCAAGCCAGTCGTGCGGACGACACGCGCGCGGCTGTTCCGGGGGCTCGCGCGGTTCAAGGGCGCCAGCGGCTCATGAAGCATCTCATACTCTGCCGCGAATATCCGCCAGCGCCTTATCCCCCCGGCGGGATCGGCACCTATGCCGCACATATCTCCCGCGCGCTCGCCGAACGCGGCGAGACCGTTCACGTCATCGGCCAGCGCTGGGAAGGCGCCGACAAGGATGTCGAGACCTTCTGCGACGGCCGGCTGATCGTCCACCGCATCACCGCCGACGATGCCGCTTTCTACCCCACGCTTGGCCCGAACCTGAAGGTCGCGCGTGCCGAGCTGGATGCGATGCTCGCCTCCGGCTTTCCGGCGCAATGGTTTTCCTGGGTGGCGGCCGGGCTCGCCGAGCGGCTGATCGAGCGCGAGGGCATCGACGTCATCGAAGGGCAGGAATGGGAAGCGCCGCTTTATTTCCTGATGCTGCGGCGCGCGCTTGGGCTCGGACCTGACCGCAAACCGCCCTGCGTGGTTCATCTTCACTCGCCGACCGAATATATCTTCCGGCACAATGAATGGTCGCGCGCGCGGCCAGATTATCTGCCGATGAAGCGGCTCGAGGATTATATCATCCGGGCGGCAGACGCGCATCTCTGCCCCAGCCAATATCTCGCCGCGCATTGCGAACGCCATTACGGGCTGGAGCAGGGTAGCATCGCCGTCATTCCGCTGCCGCTTGGCGATACCCAGGTTCAGGCGCGCGACCCGCAAATGTGGGAGACCGGCTCGATCTGCTATTTCGGCAGGCTCGAGCCGCGCAAGGGCGTGATCGAATGGGTCGATGCGGCCGTCAGGGTCGCCTTGAAAGATCCGCGCCCGCACTTCGAATTCATCGGCTCCGACTTGCCCTATACCGAGCAGCAGACGGTACGCAGCTATGTCGCAGCGCGCATTCCCGATGCGCTGCGCAACCGCTTCGTCTTTCACCCTGCCAAGCCGCGCGCTCAGCTACTTCAGATGCTGTCGCGCGCGCGGATCGCGGTGGTGCCGTCCCGCTGGGAGAATTTCCCCAACACCTGCGTCGAGGCGATGTGCACCGGGCTGCCCGTGCTGGCCACACGTAATGGCGGCATGGCCGAAATGATCGAGGATGGGCGCTGCGGCTGGCTCGCCGAGGCAGGGAGCGCGCCGCTCTCCGATCGCCTTGCGGCGGCGCTGGAGCGGGCGTTGAGCACCGCCCCCGATCAGCTCGCGCAAATGGGCGAGGCGGCCGCAGCTTCGATCCGTCGCTTCTGCGACAATATCGGGATCGCCGAAGCGCATATCGCGGTGCGCCAGTCGATCAGCGAACGAGGCGCCAGCCGATCGCTGCGGCTGCCCGCCTGCCTGCCTTGGCCCGAACACGTCGAACGCCCCGTTCCCGCCCGCCCCGCGCAACGTCAGCCGGAGCGTATCGCGGTCGCGGTCATCGCCCTGCGCGGAGCGGACCCGGCGGTCACGCTTGCCAGCCTGCGCGGACAGATTGTGCCGCCGGCTGCGATCGTCACCGTCGGCGACGCCATTCCGCCTGCTGGCCAGCGTCATGTCGCTTATTGCGGCGCGTCGGCGGCTGAAGCCAGGCGGCTCGCGCTCGAAGAGGTGGACGAGGCCAGCCTTTGGCTATTCCTGCAAGCCGGCGCCGAATTGCAGCCTTGGGCAATCCAGAGCATCGTCACGCTTGCCGGGCAGGCGCACGAAGCCGGACTGTTCGCTTGCTGGAGCGGGGAGCGGCTGCGTTCGGCACCGCCCGCTTTCCCCTATCAATGGCTTGAAAATGAAGCGGACGGGATCGTCTGCTACCGTACGCGGGCGATCGCCGATGCAGGCGGCATCCCGGATGGCCCGCTGCACGAATGGGAGCTTGCGACCGCGATAATGGCCGCAGGCTGGGCGGCAGCGCCCCTGCCCGCCCTGCTCGGTTTTAATGCCAGCCAGTCCACCAACAGCGAGGTTCCCGCTGCGCAGACGCTCGCGCGCAGGCGGCTGCTCGCCGCTTTTCCCGATCTGCTGGCCAGGGACGTACAGGTACTGGTCGGCTTGCTCGAATGCCGGACCGGTGGTGGCACGCGTGCCGCGGCCTTGAGCCGGGAGAGCGTCGGCTCGGCCGCTTCGATTCTGCGGCGGCCGCTCCGCGAGCAGATGGAAATCGCGATCCGCGCCGCGCGACAGCCGATCAAGACGACGCATTGGGCGCTCTGGCGCACGAAGAATATCATCAAGCGGCCGATCTTGCGCGCCCGCGATGCCTTGCTGGGACGGCGTTCATGAATTCGACCGAAAGCGATCCACTGATCTCCATCGTGATCTGCACGCACAATCGCGCTACCTATCTCGGCAAGGCGATGGCGAGCGCCCTGGACCAGGACGTTCCTGCCGCCGACTATGAGCTGATCGTCGTCGATAATTGCTCGACGGACGATACAGCGCAGGTTTGCAAATCCTTTGCGGAGCCCAATCTGCGCTATGTGTTTGAGGGCCGGCTGGGCCTCTGCCATGCCCGCAATGCCGGCTGGAAAGCAGCACGCGGCCGCTACGTCGCCTATCTGGATGACGACGCCATCGCCGAGCCGGGCTGGCTCGCGGCCATCGGTGAAGCGTTTGCGGTGGAGCCGACGCCGGGCGTGGTCGGCGGCAAGGTCGATCCGATCTGGGAAGGGCCACGCCCCGGCTGGTTGCCGGACAGCATCGCCTGCAGCCTGACCATCGTGGACTGGCCGGGCGGCCCGAAGCTTATTCCCGACGTCCGGGTCGAATGGCTGGTCGGCGCCAATATGGCGATGCCCAAGGCGCTGCTGGAACAGGTGGGGGGATTCGATCCCCGGCTCGACCGGATCGGCACCAATATGCTCTCCGGCGGGGACGTTTTCCTGCAAAAGCAGATTATCGAGCATGGCCACCCCTGCTATTATCACCCGCGGATGGCGGTGCGGCATCTGGTGTCGCACGCGCGGCTGGAAAAGCGCTGGTTCACAAAACGCTATTACTGGCAGGGCATCTCGGACGCGGTGATGGAATTGATCGTAGAGCGGCCGTCAGCGCTCGGACGGCTCCGCAGCGCCCTGGCCCGCACCGGGCGCTTGTTCGCCAAGCCCCGCGACCTCTGGAACCTGATCATCGACAGCGACGATCCGCAGCGCTTCGAGCGCCGCTGCTTCACGCTGATTGCCGTCGGTCATATCATCGGCCTGCTCGGCGCCGCCCGCGCATGAACCGCGCGATCCGCCTGCGGCTGGAGTGCACGCGCTATCCGCATTGGGGGCGGCATTCGGGGATCGGACAATTTGCTCCGCGCCTCGATCCAACGCGCTTCCGGTACAAGGTTCACGCCGCCTCGGACAGCGACGACGATTTGCCGCTTCCCATTCCCGGCTTGCGCGCCCGGCTGCGCGAGCGGGTGCAGCGGGGCGGCATGGGATGGTATAAGCTCAGCGACCTCGCCGCCGAACTGCGGGCGTTCGGCGCCTGCCTTTCCGGCCGCGCCGACATCGTTCATTTTCTGGACGGCGAACATAGCGGCCAATATCTGCCGCAATGGCTGGGCAAGAAGCACCGCATCAAGCTGGTGGCGAGCTATCACCAGCCGGCCGACCTGTTGCCCGAGCTGGTTCCGCAGGCGGTGGCAGCCCGTTTTGACCGGATCGTGGTGGTCTCCCCCGCGCAGCGGCCCTATTTCGAGGCGTTCATGCCCGCAGAACGGATCGTCACGATCCTGCACGGGATCGATACCGACTTCTTCGCCCCTGGCCCGCAACGGTCGTCCGACGGCGTCTTCCGCTGCATCACCAGCGGCCATTGGCTGCGCGACTGGCCCACCATCGTGCGGGTGGCCGAGCAGCTGCGCGATCGTTCCGATATCGAATTCCACATCGTCACCAATCGCGAGACCGGGCTGGAGCATCTGCCCAATGCGCGCTTTCATCGTAATGTGAGCGACGAACAACTTCGGCTGATCTACCAAGGCTCGGACGCGCTCTTTCTGCCGCTCACGGAATCCACCGCCAACAACACGCTGCTGGAAGGCATCGCATGCGGCTTGCCGGCGATTGCGACGGACCTGCCGTCGGTGCGAGCCTATGTATCAGATCGTTGCGCGATGCTCTGCGCGGCGGGCGACGCCGATGCGCTGATAGCCGCCATCGAGCGCTTGAAATCGGATGTGACCCTGCGTTCAGCGATGAGCGCAGCGGCCCGCAGCCGTGCTGAAGAATTGTCCTGGGCACGGATCAGCCGTGAATATGAAAATCTCTATCAATCCCTGGTGGACTGATGATCGTCCGCGAAAGATGCACAAAGGGTTGCTGGGTCAGACCGCGAGCGGAATGACGTCGACCGAGGTGGTCAGCCGTTGCGTGCCTTCGCCGATGAAGACGCCATCGATCGGAGCGACATCCGAGTAATCGCGGCCAAGCGCGACGAAGATGTGATCGGAGCCGGTCATGCAGCCATTGGTGGGGTCTATGCCAACCCACCCACGCTGAGGGCCGCACCAGAGCATCGCCCAGGCATGCATCGCATCGACGCCAACGAGCCGGGGCTGCCCGGGCGGCGGCAGCGTGCGTAGATATCCGCTTGCATAGGCCGCGGGCAGGCCGAACCACCGCAGAGCCGAAATCAGCACATGCGTGAAATCCTGGCAGACGCCGCGCCGCATCACGAAGGCTTGTGCGACGGGCGTATCGGTTTCCGTCGCGTCAGCATCATAGGCGAAATCCTGCTGAATGCGGCGCGCCAGCGCCAGCGCGCTTTCCAGCGCCGGCACGTCGCGGCGCAGGAGATCCCCCGCCCATTGCCCGATTTCGACGGATAGCGGGATGAGCGGGGAGCTGTAGAGATAGCTGCACGGGGAGGTCCCGCTCACATCCTCAAGCGCAAGTGCGCGGCGCGCGACGTCGGCAACGGGCAGATCCGCCGGGGGCATGTCGAGCATTTCCTCGCCGACGTTCACGGTGAAGCTGCTCTTGATCGACAGCTCATAAAGCGGCTCGTCAATCACCGCGCGCGTCACGTTTACGGGATAGCCCGTCTGGCGCGTGAAGATGCTGGCAGGCGCGGGATCAACCGAAAGAACAAAATTCCTGACGGCCTGGCCCGGCCATGACACGGGCTCAAGGCGCAGATTGAATCGCGCAAGCTGCACCTGCGCTTCATATTCGACATGGGTGGTGTGGCTGACCTCGTAGATCATGCGAGCCGGGTCATCCCTGTCGCGCGGGCCGCATCCTTGCCCTGCAGAAAAAAGCGCCGGCCGATCGCGTCCGATAGGGAAAGCAGCCGCCGCTCGACATCTTGAAGCTCGCCCAGCGTCAGCGTTTCGGCGCTTGTGGCCGCCAGGATCGCCGCAAATCCCCTGGCGATCCGTTCGGGCGGTTCCGGCATGCCATCTTTCCGAAGCGACGGCAGCGCGACAAGATGCTCCAGGATACGATCGATCTGAAATACCAACGAGCGCGGGTTTTGCGGCTCCAGCGCCAGCATGTCACGGATGGGGTTCAGTGAAAGGCCGCCCAGATAACGCATGCGATAGCTGATCTGGCTGTCGCACAGGTCAAGCAGCACGGTGAGATCGTCGGAGCTGGCTCCGTCGGTTGCAAACGCCATCAGCAGGCGGCTGGTGTGGATTGCGCGCTCAAGGCGACGGCCCATGTCATGGAAATTCCAGCCATGCCCGCGCACCATATTTTCAGCCGCCAGGCCACTGAGCGCCGAAAAGCGATCGATCAGATCGGTAATATGCTCGAGCATCGGCTCGGCCTGCTCCTCGAAACTTACCTCCCAAGGCCGCGACAACAGCCGCCAGAATTCCGCAGCCAGCCGCTCCCGCAATCCCTGGCCGATCGAAGCCGCCGCCGCCGCCAGAGCATGGACTGATCCAGGTTGACGCCGATCGCCGATCGCGCTCTGGCACAGCTCCGTCACGCCGAGCGGCGTATCCGGCACAGCACCCCACAATAGGAGCAGATCGGCGATATGCTTCAAGGTCGTCTGGTCCAACGCGGCGGCACCATCCGCCTCGATCGAACCGCCGAGCAGCGCACGCACCATGCGCAACGTCATTTCGGCGCGCTCGAGATAACGCCCGAGCCAGAAGAGATTGTCTGCCGCCTTGCTCGGCAAGGTACCCGCAACGCGCCGGATCACCGGCGAGGGGCTGGTGTCCAGCAGCGAAATCGCTGTCTCGGGCGCATCGGAGACGATGCAGACATCGGCCGCCATATCGCCCTCGCCCATCAGGACGGCGCGCAGATCGCCATGATCGGCAAGCCTTGCGAAACCGCCCGGCATGGCGCGCCATGCGCCGTTCGCATCACGCGTAACGAAGGCGCGCAGCACAAAGGGCCGTGGTGCAAGTGCGCCGTCGACAATCGCGGGCGTCGTGGAAAGCTGGACGAGCTCCTGTCCGACATAGTCCATGGGCCTGCGCTCCATGGCGTCGAACAAGGCAGCACGACAGGAGTCGTCGAGCCGCGCCCCGATATGCGATTTACCGTCCGCAAGCGCCGGTACGCTCTCGCCAAAGGCGGAGCCGATCGCCATGCCGGCAAGGTTCGCCAGCACGTAATCATGTTCCGCCGGCTGTCCGCACCACCAGGTCGCAATATTCGGAATCAGCAGATCGGTTTCGAGCAAAGCACTTGCCAGTTGCGGCATGAACGCCCCGAAAGCGGGCGATTCGACGACGCCCGCACCCGGCCAGTTCGCGACGACGAGCGCACCCTTCGCAATCGCGTCGAAAATGTCGGGAACGCCGATCTTGGAACGTGAATCGAAGGCGAGCGGATCCAGCAAGGTCGTGTCCATCCGGCGCCAGATCGCATCGATGCGCTTTATGCCCTCGATGGTGCGAACGAACAGGCGATCGTCCTGAACCGTCAGATCCTCCCCTTCAACCAGCAACAAGCCCAGATAGCGGGCCAGATGCGCCTGCTCGGCATAGCTCTGGTTGAAGCGGCCGGGCGTGAGCAGGGCGATGCGCGGATCGATGCGCTCGCATGAAGCCGCCAACCCCTGCCGAAAAGCCGCAAAGAAGGGCGCAAGCCGGCGAACGTTCAGCCGCCCCAGCAGATCGCCGGTGACGCGGGACATGGCCAGGCGGTTTTCCAACGCATAGCCAGCGCCCGACGGCGTTCGGGTATAGTCCGCGAGAACGCGCCATTCGCCATCCGGCCCGCGCGCGAGATCCGCGGCGTAAAACTGGAGATAGCGCCCTTTTGGCGGCAGCACGCCGTTCATCAGCCGCCAATAGGAGCGGCTGCCCGTGATGACAGGCGCGGGCAGGTTGCCCTTGGCAACCAATCTTTGCGGGCCATAGATGTCAGCCAATATCGCGTCGAGCAGCGCGGCGCGTTGCGCAAGCCCCTGCTCGATCCGTTCCCATTCGGTTGCCGGAAGCAGTAGCGGCACCGGGCTCAAGGGCCATGCGCGTTCGTCCGCCTCGCCGGCAAGCCGGAAGGCCATGCCGAGATCGAGCACCTGGCGCTCCGCGCGTGCCTGAAGCTGGCCGAAGCCGCCTTCGCTGCCATCCCCCAGCGCAGACAGCATATCGCGCCAGCGCTTGGCCATAGGCGCGGCGGCGTTGGTCATCAGATCGCTGATCCCGGCTTCCGCCTTATAACGGCGCAGCATCAGCTCCAGCATGTCAGCGCGGCCCCCGCCCGCCGCCGGCGAAACGCGGTTCATCAGCGCCCGGCGGGGCGCCGCAGGTCAAGCGTCAATGGAAATTCTCCCGGCATCTCCTCCGGCGGTATCTCCGCCGCGCCCGGCGTATGGCCATGATCCTGGAAGCGGGCCTTGCGCCGTGCCTCCGCCTCATAGCTGTTCACCGGCACATCATCATAGTTTCTGCCGCCGGGATGCGCGACATGATAGACGCACCCCCCAAGCGAGCGGCCGCTCCACTGGTCGAGCACGTCGAAGGTGAGCGGCGCGTTCACTGGCAAACGGGGATGCAGGCAATTTGCGGGCGCCCACGCCTTGTAACGAACGCCGCCCACCGCTTCGCCGGGCGTACCGGTCGCCGTCATCGGCACCCTCCGGCCGTTGCAGGCGATGACGTGACGGCCCTCCACCAGGCCGGCCGCGCGCACCTGCAAACGCTCGGTCGAGCTGTCGACATAGCGGACCGTACCGCCAATTGCGCCGGTTTCGCCGAGAACGTGCCAGGGCTCCAGCGCATGCGCGATCTCCAACTGCACCCCGCCCGCCTCGACGGCGCCATGCACCGGAAAGCGGAATTGGCGCTGCGCTTCAAACCAGTTCGGGTCGAAATCATAGCCTGCGGCATGCAAATCGCCCAGCACATCGAGGAAATCGGCCCAGACGAAATGCGGGAGCATGAAGCGGTCGTGCAGCGCGGTGCCCCAGCGCACCAGCCCGCCCTTCTGCGACTCGCGCCAGAACCACGCGGTCAACGCGCGCAGGACCAGCTGCTGGGCGAGACTCATCTGCGCGTCCGGCGGCATTTCGAACCCCCGGAACTCTACCAGCCCAAGGCGGCCGGTCGGACCGTCGGGCGAGAACATCTTGTCGATACAGATCTCGGTACGATGGGTGTTGCCGGTCACGTCCACCAGCAAATTGCGGAACAGCCGATCGACCAGCCAGGGCGCCGGCGCTTCGCCTTCCGCGGGAGCGGGCACTTGCGCCAGGGCAATCTCAAGCTCGTACAGCCCGTCGTGCCGGGCCTCGTCAATGCGCGGCGCCTGGCTGGTCGGCCCGATAAAGAGACCCGAGAACAGATAGCTCAGCGAGGGGTGGCGCTGCCAATAGAGCACGAAGCTTTTGAGCAGGTCGGGCCGCCGGATGAACGGCGAATCGTTGAGGCTGGGACCGCCGAGCACGATATGATTGCCCCCGCCGGTGCCGATGGCCCGCCCATCGACCATGAACTTGTCGGCGGTCAGGCCGTTGCGGCGCGCCGCTGCATAAAGCTCCTCGGTGATCTCCACCGTCTCGGCCCAACTGCGCGCGGGCTGGACGTTCACCTCGATCACGCCCGGATCGGGCGTGACCTTGAGGACATTGAGGCGCGGATCGGGAGGCGGAGCATAGCCCTCGATCCGTATCTCGGCTTGAAGCGCCTCCGCCGCCGCCTCTACCTGCGCGATAAGCTCGAGATAGTCCTCGAGTGCGCGCACCGGCGGAATGAAGACAGAGAGATAGTGCGCCTTCGGCTCCGCCGTGATCGCGGTTCGCACGGTGCCGTCGATGCTGATTTCTTGCTCGACCCGATCCTGCCGAGCGCCCTCGGCTGCATAATGACGTTCAGCGAACTGGATGCTGCCGGGTGCGTCATCGCGCGCCCGCTCCTCGCGCTGCGCCCGAAAGTCAGCCAGCGGCTCGCGCGGTTCGCTCGTGTCGCGGGGATGGATATAGGGATAATGGGCAGGCGGCACATAAGGCAGAGAGCCAAGCGGCAGGCGATAGCCCAGCGCCGAATCGCCCGGTACGGCATAGAGCTTGTTCCGGCGCAGCTTCCATATCTCGCTCTGCCAGGCTGGCGTCGGTACCTGCGATTGCCAGCGCTGGACCGGCAGCACGAAACCCACCGGATTGGAAAGGCCGCGCTCGAACGCCTTGATCATTCGCGCACGCGCTTCGGGATCATCGATCTTGGGATCTTCCGGATCGGTGTTGACCGGCAGCTCCGCCTCTTTGACCGACCAGTTCAACGGATCCTCATAGACCGGGGCGACATGGTCGCGGGGAATGCCCAGCCCGGAAGCGATCGCCTCAAGAAATTCCGCAGCCATTTCTCGGGTGGCGGGCGGCTTTCCTTCGCCGTCTTCCTTGGCGATCAATGCGGGGTTCGCCCAGATCGGCACGCCGTCGGCGCGCCAATAGAGCGCATAAGCCCAGCGCGGGAGGCTCTCGCCCGGATACCATTTGCCCTGGCCGTGGTGGAGCAGCCCGCCTGGCGCGAATTTGTCGCGCAGCTCGCCCACGAGCCGGTCGGCATAGCCCGCCTTGGTGGGGCCGACCGCATCCCCATTCCATTCCGGCGCCTCCCCTCCATCGATCGCAACGAAGGTCGGTTCGCCACCCGTAGTCAGCCGCACGTCCTGCGTAACAAGGTCGACATCGACCTTTGCCCCGAGCGCCATCACCGCCGCCCAGCGCGCGTCGGTGAACGGCTTGGTGATCCGTACCGCCTCAGCGATGCGAAACACCTTCATCTCGAAATTGAAAGCGACCTCCGCCGGTTCGGCCATGCCGGCGATGGGTGCGGCGGAGCGATAATGCGGCGTGGCCGCAAGCGGGATATGCCCCTCGCCAGCGAACATGCCGGAGGTAGCATCCATCGCGATCCAGCCTGCACCGGGCACATAGGCTTCGGCCCAGGCATGAAGATCGACGACATCCCGGGTCACGCCCTTCGGCCCTTCGACCGGCTCGACATCAGCGACGAGCTGGATCGAGTAGCCCGAGACAAACCGCGCCGCGAATCCCAGCCGCCGCAGCAGCTGCACCAGCAGCCAGGCACTGTCGCGGCAAGAGCCGGTGCCGGCGTTGAGCGTTTCCTCCGGCGTTTGCACGCCAGCCTCCATACGGATGACATAGCCCACGCGCTCTTGAAGCGCGCGATTGACCTGCACGAGGAAATCGATTGTCCGGCCCTCATGGCCAGCATGCTGCGCCACCAGCGCCTCGAACAGCGGGCCTTGCTCCTCAAGCTCGAAATAGGCGGCGAGATCGCCTTTCAGCGCCTCGTCATAGGCGAAGGGATATTGCTCCGCATAAGGCTCGACGAAGAAATCGAACGGGTTGATCACGTCGATGTCGGCAAGCAGGTCGACCTCGATCCGGAAATGATCGATCGGATCCGGAAATACGATGCGCGCCAGCCAATTGCCGTGCGGATCCTGCTGCCAGTTCAGGAAATGCTCGGGCGGTGAAATCTTGAGCGAATAGTTGGGGATCTTGGTGCGGCTATGCGGCGCTGGCCGCAGCCGGATAACCTGCGGCCCGAGCCGGATCCGCCTGTCATAGCGGTACGAGGTCAGATGATGGAGACCGGCCTTCAGCATCTGCACAGAGAACGGCATCCCGTGGTGCGATGCAACATAAAAGTGGATCGACGTTTGAGGGGATACATCCTTTGCGACCATTCCCACGCTTTTTCGTTCACGCTGCATGCAGAAGGGTGACCAGCAGGGCGGAAGATTGGTCGACAGCCTCAAGAGCAATATCGTGCTCTATGGCGCGCTGGCTGCCAATATCGGCATTGCGATCGCCAAATTTATCGCTGCCGCCATTAGCGGCTCCTCATCGATGCTGACCGAGGGCGTTCATTCGCTGGTCGATAGCGGCAATCAGCTTCTGCTGCTCTACGGCCAGCATAGCGCCAAAAAGCCGCCCGACCGCTCGCACCCGTTCGGCTACGGCCGCGAGCTTTATTTCTGGGCCTTTGTCGTAGCCATTCTCATATTCGCCGTCGGTGCCGGCGTCTCCATCCTCGAAGGCTTCATGCACATCGCCAGCCCCGAACCGCTGCGCGATCCGCTAATCAACTATGTGGTCCTGGCGGTCGCGACGATCCTCGAAGGCTCTTCCTGGACGATCGCAGTCCGGGAGTTCAATGCGAAGCGCGGTTCGACGAGCTGGTGGCAATCGATTCATCATTCCAAGGATCCGGCGGCCTTCATCGTTCTGTTCGAAGATAGCGCCGCACTTCTGGGCCTGGGAATCGCCGCCATCGGCGTTTGGGCCAGCCACTATTTTTCGAACCCCAAGATCGATGGCGCGGCTTCGATCCTGATCGGCATCATTCTGGCGGGGGTCGCCACTTTGCTCGCGCGTGAGGCGAAGGGTCTGCTGATCGGCGAAAGCGCTGATCCGGAGTTGATCGAGCGCGTGCGCAAGGCAATTGACCATCAACCTCGCATCACCGCAGTCAATCATGTGCGGACCATCCATACCGCCCCGGACGCCGTGTTTGTCGCGATCAGCGCGGACTTCGACGATCATCTGAGCATGGGCGAAGGAGAGACGCTGATCGAGGAGATCGAAATCCTGCTCAAGCGGGAAATTCCCGAACTCACGTCAATCTATATTCGCCCGGAAAAGCGGGAATGCGCCGGTACATGGCATCAAGATGCGAAGGCTAATCAATAGTAATCCTTCCGGGCCTCTATTAGGTTTTCATTAACCGAACAGGTCTAGCCTGGGTGGCCTGGAGGTAGTCATGGCCACTGCAAAGAAGCTCAAGATCCAATCCGTGCCGGCGCCGAGCCCGGCGCGAGCCGAATCGCTGCGCGCTGTCGCCGAGGATCATGGCCTGACCCCGGTGGCCTCGCCCGCGCACGAGCTTCAGCAGGCGTTGCACGATGCCGGCTATCGTTCCCAGGCGTTTCAGCAACGCCCAATGTCCAACGCCATGCTCGTGCTGACGCTGATCTGCGTCTACGCGCTGGCGATGATGATGTTGCTGGGTAGCTTCAGCGCCTGATCCTGTCCGGCTGAAAAAGCCAGAGACCCGCAGCGATGATCATCGCCATTCCCGCCAGGCTGGGTAGGTCTGGCCGATCGCCAAAGATGATCCATCCAAGGGCCACCGCGAAGAGAATCTGGACATAGTTGGTCGGCGCAATGCGCGCGGCAGATGATCGAGTCGTTGCCAGATAAACAAGCAGATGGCCAACCGTCGCAAGCACCGCCAGTCCGGCGATCCTCAGAAGCAGGGCGGTTGATGGCGTGCCGATGTGCAAAGCAGGCACGCCGCTCCGATCCAGCAGCAACGCGGCGAACCAAAGGATAGGAGCGCAAATCGTCGCAGCCAGCATTTGCGCCGCGAGCGCGGAGGTGCTGCCGGCGACGGCACGGTTGGCTATCATCAACACGGCCATGCCGAACGCAGACCCGACCGGCAGGAGCGCCGCCCAGCCGAGCATCGCCAGGCTGGGACGAAGAACGAGCAGCGTGCCCGCGAAGGCAAGCGCCATCACGCTCCAAATGCGCGGCGATACTCTTTCGCGAAGGAACAGCGCGGAGAGCAGGACGGTTAGCGGCGGCGCCGTAAAGCCAATGGCGGTCGCTGTGGCAAGCGGCATCAACTGCACTGCGGTGAAGTAGCACAGCGTCGAAAAGGCGATGACAAGTCCACGGACGAAGTGCCAACGCGGCTGCGGCATCGCAAATGCGCGCTTGCCTTCCAAGCGCCACAGCAGGAGGGCAAGGCCGCACGCTCCCACTGTAAACCGCAGCGCGGCGACTGCCGGCCCAGGCCAGAGGCCGTGGGTGGATTTGGTTATGCCGTCGCCGAGGGCGAAAAAGCTGAAGCCGGCCAATGCCAGCAACAAGGATCTGTTCGGCCGCGCCACCGGGCGTTCGCTGATGGCGAGCTCATCATTCTTCACGCGCCCTCTTCGGATCGCATTAGCAGATTGTCAAAGGTTGAGCGCTATTCACCATGTCCGCGGTTCGCAATTGTGTGACAATAACGGAAGAGAGCGTTTGCGATGAGTGCATTTGGGCGACGCGGGGGTGGCGGCGTGGCTGGGCAGCGGCCCAGTTTCGGCGTGGCACGTCCCATGCAAGGCAGCCCGATCGCGCCTGCTGCGGATACGGCTCCCCAATTCCCGCCGATCGAGCAGGCATTGCCTATCGAAACTGCCGCCGACCCGCAGGCGAATGCGGGCTCAAGCGCATCACAGGATGCCCTGGCACGGCTGGCCGATCGCGAAGCCAGCTCGGGCGAAGCTGGCGTTTCCAAGGCCGAGGGCTTCGAAGCTTCGGTTCACAAGATCAAGGAGCAGGTGCTGCCGCGCCTACTTGAGCGCGTCGATCCGGAAGCCGCTGCCACGCTCAGCAAGGATGAACTGGCCGAGGAGTTTCGGCCAATCATCGGCGAAGTGCTGCATGAGCTGAAGATCACCCTCAACCGGCGCGAGCAGTTTGCGCTGGAGAAAGTGCTGGTCGACGAATTGCTCGGCTTGGGGCCGCTCGAGGAGCTGCTCGCCGATCCGGCCATCTCCGACATCATGGTCAACGGTCCGCAGCAGACCTATATTGAGCGCAAGGGCCGGCTCGAAATCGCCCCGATCCAGTTCCGCGACGAAGATCATCTCTTCCAGATCGCGCAGCGCATCGTGAACAAGGTTGGCCGGCGCGTCGATCAGACCACCCCGCTCGCCGACGCCCGCCTTCCGGATGGGTCGCGCGTCAACGTGATCGTGCCGCCGCTTTCATTGCGGGGCACTGCGATCTCGATCCGCAAATTCTCCGCCAAGCCGATCACGATCGACATGCTTGCCCAGTGGGGTGCGATGAACTCCGCCATGGCGACCTGTCTCAAAATCGCGGGCGCCTGCCGCTTCAACATCGTCATTTCGGGCGGTACGGGCTCGGGCAAGACGACGATGCTCAACGCGCTATCGAAAATGATCGATCCGGGCGAGCGCGTGCTGACGATCGAGGACGCCGCCGAGCTCCGGCTGCAACAGCCGCACTGGCTGCCGCTCGAAACCCGCCCGCCGAACCTCGAGGGTCAGGGCGAAATCACGATCGCCGATCTCGTGAAGAACGCGCTGCGTATGCGGCCGGACCGGATCATCCTCGGCGAAATTCGCGGCAAGGAATGTTTCGACCTGCTCGCTGCGATGAACACAGGCCATGACGGGTCGATGTGTACGCTTCACTCCAACAGCCCGCGCGAATGCCTTGGTCGTATGGAGAACATGATCCTGATGGGCGACATCAAGATCCCGAAGGAAGCGATCTCGAAGCAGATCGCGGACTCGGTCGACATGATCGTGCAGGTGAAGCGTTTGCGGGACGGCTCGCGCCGCGTCACCAACATCACCGAAGTGATCGGCATGGAAGGGCCCGTCATCGTGACGCAGGAGCTCTTCAAATTCGAATATATCTCGGAAGATGCCGACGGTAAGATCCACGGCGAATATAAATCGTCCGGTCTGCGCCCCTATACGCTCGACAAGGCGCGCCAGTTCGGGTTCGACCAAGCGTTCCTGGAAGCATGCCTCTGACCTGAAAACCGGGCTTCGGTCGCGGGTTTCACGCAGTCTGTAAGGCTATCGCGGTAAAGAGCGCGGCGCCCATCAGCGCCAGTATCAGGACCAAAGGTCACGCAATTCAGCCGATGCGGTACAGATCGCTACGGCGCTGGCGTCTCCTGTCCGTGAACACGGCCAGAACAGCAAAGGCAGCGCAAGACCCCGTTCCCCACAAGGCAGATATTTGCATCGGCCGCATTCCCCCGTCACAAGTACGAATACGTTATCGGACACAGCGAATGCGCCAGCTCATCCTTTCCATTGCCCCATATCTGATGCTTGCATCACTGCCTGTGCCATCGGCGGCGCCAGCGGCTGCCGTACATGGCGCCATTGAGGCCGCCGTAGCCGATCCCGCACGGTCGCCTCAAAACGTGGCGCGGGATCGCTACAGGCACCCCGTGCAGACGCTTCGCTTTTTCGATGTGCAACCTGACCAGACAATTGTCGAATATAATCCCGGCGGCGGCTGGTACGCCGAGATCTTGGCGCCCATGCTCAAGGCGAAGGGCCATTATGTCGCTTTGGTGCCCGATCGGCCCGGGGCGCGTGAGGCCGCTGCGGCGATGCTCGCCAAGGGCGGCGACCGTTTCGGCAAAACCGAGCTGACGACAGTCGACTTCGCGACAGGCGCGAGCACCATGGTGCCAGGTTCGGTTGATCGCGTGCTGACCTTCCGCAATGTGCACAATCTTCTGATGATCGACGCAGCGACAGCGGAACGCGTCTTCGCCGCCTTTTATGCCGCCCTCAAACCCGGCGGGATTCTCGGCGTCGTCGATCATCGCATGCCCGAAAGCTTCAACACCGCCCGCGAGAAGAGCAGCGGCTATGTAAAACGCTCGACGGTTATCCACCTTGCCAAGTCCGCCGGTTTCAAACTGGTTGGTGAAAGCCCGGTCAATGCCAATCCGAAGGATACGCATGACTGGCCCGATGGCGTATGGATGCTGCCCCCTACGTTAAAACTTGGCGATAAGGATCGTGAGCGCTATCTAGCGATCGGCGAGAGCGATCGAATGACCCTTAAGTTCATGAAGCCGTGACGCAGGAATTCTTCAAGTTCAAATACATCTCGAAACATGCCGACCTAAAGATTCGTGGCAATATAAATCGTCGGGTCTGCGCCCCTACGCACTCGACAAGGCCAGACAGTTTGGCTTCGATCAGGCTTTCCTCGAAGCGTGCCTGTAATGCCTGCGCCGGCTCGCGGACGCGATTCGAATCCGCGTCACCGCCTGGATCGATTTCGGCGGCGGCGCGTCTAGCCTTTCATGCCGCCTGGGCGTAATCGCGATCTTCCTGATGCCTCGTGGGCCCTGACGCGTCGTGGCGCGATTGCGGGAGGAGCGTGCTTGACTGTTGCCATGACCGACGCGGCAGCGTTGCCCGAAGCGCTAAACCAAGTCCAGCAGCAGCTTCCCGTGGGGCTGACCGTCAACGGCCAGCGGTATGAATTGCATCTTGATCCCCGTGTCACGCTGCTCGATGCGCTGCGCGAGCACCTCCAACTCACCGGCAGCAAGAAGGGCTGCGATCATGGGCAATGCGGCGCGTGCACGGTGATCGTCGAAGGCCGGCGGATCAATAGCTGCCTGACGCTCGGGGTGATGCACGATGGTGAGAAGATCACCACGATCGAGGGGCTCGGCGGCCCCGACAATCTACACCCCATGCAAGCGGCCTTCGTGAAACATGACGGCTATCAATGCGGCTATTGCACGCCCGGGCAGATTTGTTCGGCAGTTGCCATGCTGGGGGAACTGAAGAGCGGCATTCCCAGCCACGCCAGCACCGATCTCGCCAATCCGAGATTTTCGGAAGCCGAGGTGAAGGAGCGAATGAGCGGCAATCTCTGCCGCTGCGGCGCCTATTCCAATATCATGGACGCAATCGCTGAAGTGGCCGAAGGGGAAGGACTGCTCGGGTGAAAGCCTTCACCTACCAACGCGCGCGCTCGGTCGATGAGGCGGTCGAGGCGGCTTCGGCGCATCCCGGCAGTAAATTCATCGCGGGCGGCACCAATCTGCTCGATCTTATGAAACTGCAGATCGAAACGCCTTCGCATCTGATCGACGTGAATCATCTCGGGCTGGATCGGATCGAGCCGCGCGCCGAGGGTGGACTCAAAATCGGGGCGCTGGTGCGAAACACCGATCTCGCTGCCGATCGCCGTGTCCGCCGAGATTATGCGGTGTTGAGCCGCGCGCTGCTTGCGGGCGCTTCGGGCCAGCTTCGCAACAAGGCGACGACTGCGGGAAATCTGCTTCAGCGTACGCGCTGTCCTTATTTCTATGACACCAATCTGCCCTGCAACAAACGTCGGCCTGGCAGCGGCTGTGCTGCGATCGATGGCTACAGCCGAAGTCTCGCGATCATGGGGGTCAGCGACGCCTGCATCGCCACCCATCCCTCCGACATGGCGATCGCTTTGCGCACGCTCGATGCCGTGGTGGAAGTTGCCGGGCCGGGTGGCGCCGCGCGCCGCATCCCCATCGCCGAATTTCATCGCCTTCCGGGCGATACCCCGGAAATCGAGACCAACTTGAATGCTGACGAGATCATCACCGGCGTCGTGCTGCCAAAGCCGATCGGCGGCCGACACATCTACCGGAAGGTGCGCGATCGCGCCTCCTATGCCTTTGCCAGCGTATCGGTGGCAGCGGTCTTCGCCGCGGATGGGAGCCGCCGGTTCGCTTTTGGCGGGCTCGCCCACAAGCCGTGGCGGGTAGAAGCGGCCGAAGCTGAACCTACCCCCGATGCCATCGCCGAGGCGGTGCTGGCCGGCGCGCGGACGACGGAACATAATGATTATAAGCGGCCATTGACCCACAGGACGCTGAAGGCCGTGTTCCGGGAAGCCGAGGTGCAAGCGTGAGATTTGATCAGCCCGCCGCCGACAACCCGATCGATCGTCAGCGGGTCATCGGCAAGCCGCACGCGCGAATCGAGGGGCCGCTCAAGGTCAGCGGCCGCGCGCGCTACGCCTATGAGCGGCACGACGTCGCCCCCAACGCGGCCTATGGCTTCGTCGTGGGATCGGCGATTGCGACCGGTTCGATCCGGACGCTGGACACGAGCATGGCCGAGAAGGCGCCAGGCGTGCTCGCCGTCATCACCTACGCAAATGCCGGCAAGCTGGGCCAGTCCGAGGATCATTCCGCCCGGCTGTTGGGCGGCCCGGACATTCAGCATTATGATCAGGCGATTGCGCTGGTGGTGGCGGAAAGCTTCGAGCAAGCCCGCGACGCGGCGAAATTGATCCGCGTCGATTATCAACGCTCCGCCGGCAGATATGATCTCGATCGGGAAAAAGGACAGGCCAAGCTCGCAAAAGACTGGGGAGCACCGACTCACGCCGGAGACTTTGACAGCGCCTTCCCCCAAGCAGAGGTACAGATCGACCGGACCTATACCACGCCCGATCAAGCCCATGTGATGATGGAGCCTCATGCCACAACGGCGGCATGGGACGGCGACAAGCTTGTCTTGTGGACCTCCAACCAAATGATTGCATGGGCCGTACGCGATACGGCGGCGACATTGCTGATCCCCAAGGAGAATATCCGGATCGTCTCGCCCTATGTGGGCGGCGGCTTCGGTGCAAAACTCTGGATCCGGGCGGAAGCGATCCTGGCGGCGCTTGGCGCCAGAGCGGCAAAACGGCCGGTGAAAGTCGCGCTGACGCGGCCCCAATCGGTCAATAATACAACGCACCGGCCAGCGACCATTCAGCGCGTCCGCATTGGCGCCAGCCGCGGCGGCGTGATCAGCGCGATCGCGCATGAAGTCTGGTCGGGAAATCTCCCTGGCGGGAACCCCGAGACCGCCGCCCGGCAGACTCAACTGCTCTACCGTGGCGAACACCGAAAAACGTCGCATTATCTCGCGCATCTCGATCTGCCGGAGGGGAACGCGATGCGCGCGCCCGGAGAGGCGGTGGGTCTGCTGGCGCTCGAGATCGCGATGGATGAACTGGCGGAGGCGTGCGCGATCGATCCAGTCGAGCTACGCATCCGCAACGACATCCAATATGATCCGGAAAAGGGCCCTTCCCGCCCCTTTTCCAGCCGCAAATTCATCGAATGCCTCAACGCCGGCGCTGAGCATTTCGGCTGGCATCGGCGTCAGGCGAAGCCCGGCTCGATGCGCGATGGGCGCTGGCTTGTGGGACTGGGCATGGCCTCAGCGTTCCGCAATAATCTCACCACCACATCCGGTGCACGCGTCCGCGTCGATGGCCATGGCCATGTCGTCGTGCAAACCGATATGACCGACATCGGCACCGGCAGCTATACGATCATCGCGCAGACGGCCGCCGAAATGCTGGGCGTATCGGTCCAGGACGTCGATGTCCAATTGGGCGACAGCGAGTTCCCCGTCTCGGCAGGATCGGGTGGCCAACTCGGCGCCAACAGCGCCACCGCTGGCGTTTACGCCGCCTGCGTCCTGCTCCGGGAACAGCTCGCGCAAAGAGCCGGGTTCAATGCCTCCGACGCGATCTTCGAAAATGGCAGGATCAGCGCGGGCAACCGGAGCGTCTCCCTTGCCGAGACCGCCGGCCCCACGGGATTATCCGCCGAGGACAAGATCGAATTTGGCAGCCTTTCCAAACGCTATGCGCAGGCCACGTTCGGCGCGCATTTCTGCGAGGTCGGCGTCGATGTCGATACATGTGAGGTTCGCATCCGCCGCCAGGCTGGGGCGTTCGCCGCCGGCCGCATCCTCAATCCGCTTTCGGCGCGCAGCCAGGTCATCGGAGCGATGACGATGGGCGCGGGCGCTGCATTGATGGAGGGCCTTGAGGTCGACAAGCGTTTCGGCTTCTTCGTGAATCACGATCTGGCCGAATATCACGTCCCCGTACATGCCGATATTCCGCACCAGGACGTGATCTTCATCGAAGAGCTCGACGACAAATCTTCGCCCATGAAGGCAAAGGGCGTCGGCGAACTCGGCATTTGTGGCGCAGGTGCGGCTGTCGCGAATGCAATCTACAATGCCACGGGCGTTCGGATCAGATCCTATCCCTTGACGCTGGACAAGATCCTCGCCCGCCTCGAACCCGCCTGAGCCTTACCGCCCAGGCTCGCCGATCAACGCATGGATTGTCCGACAGTCGGTTGAATTGGCTGGCTGGCGATGCCAGATGTGCGCCTGCATATTGAGATCGGGGGGAAGCGCCACCGGCTTCGTCAGGCGCTCAATGGTGTCAGCCGCTTCATCGGTGACGTTGGCGGTGCGCCAGCGCGCGTTTGACACCAATATTATGCCATCAGCATAGCAGCTGATGATACGCGCCAGGGATTGTCCCGTGCTGATGTCGCGCTTGCCGGTGCGTTTGTCATAGGTGAACTCCTGATCGCCGACATCGCTCAGCTCGGACCTGCCGAGGATCACATCATAATCGCCAAGGTAATAGAGCGTTCGAACGGAATCGGTGGCGACGAACAGCCGCTTGCCCACCAAAGCGCGCAGCAACGGAAGCTGCGGCGTCCAATCCACCTGTTCACGCGCCGCGCCATATTCGAACGGCAGCTCCGGGCTTCCGGTGCGAACCAACCGCGCCGCCGCGGCAGCCGTCAGGCGGAAATCAGTGATGAGCAACAACGCCGGCAAAAGCACGATCGTGATTGTCATCGCCGCCAATGCCGATCGCCTGCCGGCCGAAGCCGCGGGAACAAAGCCGGCGACGCGCCTGACCAGCCAAGGACCGATCGCGGCGGCAGCCATGCCCCACACCGCGAATAGGAACGGAAACAGATAGAAGATGTATCGCAGCGCCTTCATTCCGGCGATCGAATGGATCCCCAGGCAGATGGCCAGAATGACAACGCAAAACAATGTCGGCTGGAAATAGCGTCGCCACGCCAGGATCGCCGCCAGCGGAAAGAGGAAGAACAGCCATCCCAACACATGGTTGAGCATGGTGATATAATAAGCATAATCGTCCCGGTTGCCTTCGGACCATGCGGCCGCCTGGCGCAGATCACCCCAGACCTTCAGCAGCAATCTATGCTCGAAAATGACGATGCCGGCGGCAAGTACCGCCCCTGCCAACAGCAGCAAGCCAAGCAGCCTAGGCGACCGCAACAAGAATTTGAGCGGACCGAAAAACAGCAGATAGATTCCGGACCATGATGCCAACGCCACGGCCATGAGCGCGGTGATTGGTTGCAGATGAACCGCGCATAGCAGTGCCAGGATGGCTGCCATGCTCCAGCAGGCCAGCGTGGTGCGCGACAGCCCCTTATATCCGGTGACGATCCTGTAAAGCGCCACCGCGAGGACGAGGATTGCCAGCGCATGCCACGTGTAGAAGCGTGCGAATTGCGAGAGAGAGATGCTGGTGTAATCGAAGCAGATAAGGAAACCTGCGACCCACCCGGCGACCGGCCCGGCGACATTTCGCGTCCAAAGCGCCGTCACCACGACCAGTGCTATGCCGCCCACCGCCGCAAGCGCGCGGCCTACCCCGGGCGTCGTACCGAACATCTCGAAAAACCAGCCGGTGGCGATCGAATAATATTTGGCGCGGGTATAGACGCCATCCCCCATCGCGAGCGTGCCATGGTTCGCCCAGGACCGCCCCGCCAGCAGATGATAGATTTCGTCGGTCCGCAGCGGCGCATCGCTAATGCCAATCATCCGCACGACCAGCGCGACGAAGAAAAGCGTGGCCGCCAACATGTAAGGCGACGAGAACAGGCGATGCAGATCGTCTCTTGTCATGCCTGAACCTCGCATTTGGTCATCGCCCGGCTAGAGAAGCTTGCCGCCGAACGCCAGCGTCAAGCCGCCTCGGCGAGCGATCAGAAAATGAAAAATTTATAGAGGAGGAACGCGAAAAACCCGAGAATCGCAAACCATGCCATCAGGCTGAACGTGCGCTCCTGTTCTGGACTCATGCCGGCTGCCCCCTCGAATATCCCAGTTCCGCAAACTGCATCGCCCGCGCGGCCTCCGATCCGATCAGTATGGCACGGTTCTGGGGCGGTATCGCATGCACGAGATCGCGTGCAAATCGACGGTTGGTGGCGAGCGCTTCCGTCTCGTCCTCCCCCACGAGCGAAATGCGAACCAGAACGCCGTCTGGGATGATGCCGTGGAGCTGATCCTTGAGCTTGGCCAGGCGCTGTTCCCGCCCATCGGTGGGAAGATGTTCGCCGATCCGCGTCCAATACAGGATTTGCTCCACACGCTGGGGGCTGAACGCCGTCAACTCCCGCGCAGGCAATGATACGCCTGAAGACAGCGGGATATTCACCTCGCTGCTGCGATCGATGCGAAATCCGAAAGCGGGATAGCAAACCTCCGGACGATGCAGTTGGAGCAGATCGTTCTGAGTGTCGCCATAGGCGATCAGCATCATGACTATCGGCCCCGAATCGTGCGCGTAAAGCCTGCCGACAATCTGGCTGTAAAGGCGATTGGCGAGGCTATCCTCGCCATCGGGCGTGATCAGCGCGTCGCTCTCATGCTCCGTCCACCCGTTAAAGCGCCGCGGGATGATCCGATCGAGCTTGGCACCCTGGGCCAGAGACAGCCGCCGCCGAGGCTTGAGCGCCAATGCCGTGCCCGCCGCCGCCAAACAAGCTCCGCCCATCAGTGCATGCCGGCGCGTCACCATCATCAGAAAGCGTGCCTCCGGCGCAGCGCGAACTCCACCGCGCTATCGATCGCGAAAATTCCAAGCAGGGCGATGACGAACATGAGCATTCCGGCTGAATTATGCAGGAATCCCTGCGCCGCCGCCTCCCCCCAATAATGCGTTATCAACACCAGGATTATCACCCGCATGATGTTTGCGAACACGGCGATGGGAACGACAAGGAGCAACAGAAACAGCGCATAGCGCCAGCTCGCATTATGGCGCAGATAGATATAGAACAGGCTGATCGCCGTGAGACTGAACAGCGAGTTCAGGCCCGCGCAGGCATCTTTCACCAGCAACTGATATTGATCCACATAGAGCGTGACGCCCTGCCGCACGACCGAATAGCCGGCCGAGGAAAGCAGCGTCTCCGCGCTGGACGAAACGAATTGCTTGAGCGGCGCGGTGATCTGATCGACAAACCATCCCGGCAGCGGCACCAGGAACATGAGATATAATATCGGAAACCATAAAGTCCGCAGAACGGCAAATCCCACGAAGCTATAGGCGATCGCGATCGAGACGCCGATGACCGCGAGCGCCTCGACACTCAGAAAATCGAAAGCGCGTGCGACGATGTAAAGTAGGAGGGAAGGCAGCAAAATGGCCAAGCTGACCCGCAACGATCCCGGCTTCCCCGAGGCGGAGATGTCATTCCATTGGCGCCAGATCAGCCATAGCCCGGTTGCAAGCACGATCGGGCCGTGGATGCCCTCTTCCCTAGACCATGCCTCTCCCGCGAGTGACAAGAGCGTGGGAATGAAGAGCGCCGCGAAGCCCAGCCCGAGCAGCGCCAGCAGCGCGAGGTGCGAACCCTTTGCCGACCGTGCCGTTAACACTGACGCCATCAGAAATCATTAAGAACGGTTCCGACAACCACTGAACGGTCCGCGCTGAGCAGTTGCGCGAGCGTCTTCACGTCGTTGAAGAAAGTCTTGTGCTTGCGGCCGACGATCAGGCTGTAGCCGGCAACATTGGCGACACGTTGCGCGTCGGTGCAGCTGTTGGTCGGCGTCGTATCAAAGATCGTAAGATCGAATTCCCGCAGGAGGCGATCCACGAGGAAGGGAAAGCGGCCGCCGGAAAGCAGTTCCTGAGGATTGGCGGGCACGCCGCCAGCGGGAATGATCGCCAGATCGGGCAAGACGTTTTCGATGATGATGTCGTCTATTTCTTTCGACGAATCCGCCAGATAATCGGCAAGTCCGCCACGGTGGGGCTGGATGCCGAATGCATTGCTGACGCCGGGTTCGCGAAGATTGGCATCGACGAGCACGGTTGACAGGCCGATCTGTGATATTGCTGCCGCCAAATTGGTGGCAACGAAGGTGCAGCCCGTTTCCGCAGCAGGCGTGCAGACTGCAATCGAGCGGCGCCCCTCCTGAACGTGCTGCGCAACAAAGCGGGTTCTGAGCGCCCTTATGCACTCGGCTTCGACGCTCGTCGGATCGCTGAGAACTATCGGCAACCGGGTAGGCTTTTCGCCCGCTCCACGAAAACCGCGGAAATCGGGTGCTTCAGCGCCCCCTGGCGTAGAATCAGTCGTCAGTTGGGCTGGCTCCGCATTCATCCGTAAATCTCCGCTTCACGCCGCCGCTTGCGGCGCTCGAGCAACTTTATGAGCTTCGCCACCATCGAATCCGGCTTGCGGCTCACGCCAAGCGTCGCGAAGACCGGAGCTCCCGAAGCATAAGCGAGATCATCGCCGCTGCGGACGCGACGGGCCAACAGCTCAGCCAGCAATGCCAGCAGGATGCCCAATCCCGTGCCCACCGCCGCCGATCCGGCCATGATGAGCGGAATGTTGGGGAATGAAGGCATGGTTGGGATCATCGCATCCGCAAGCGGCATGACACCGGTATCGTCGACGTTCGATTGAAGGCGGAAGTTCGCCACGCTTTGGGTTGCCTTGAGATATTGATCCTTGCGCAGATCAATCTCGCTCTGGAGCTGCCGAAGCTTGTCGAGCTTTTCAGTCTGGCCGAGCACGACTTGCTTCTGATGCTCGAAGGCCGACTGGATCGCACCGACATTGCTGCCGCCAGTGGTGACGGCGGCAGGCGCGGAGGCAATCAGCTCGCGTTCGCGGCGCATTGCTACCATCGACGGGTGATTCGGACCGAGCGTCATTGCCGCTTGCGCGATCTTGGCGTCGAGCTCGTCCAGTTTCGAGATGCCGCCACCCTGCACCACGACCGGGCTCGGCGCGATCGCGGCAGTCGCGCTTTCGGTCGTCAGCGCATGCAGCTTCATGCTTTCGATATCGGTATTGGAATTATCGAGGACGATGTTGTTGGCAGCCGCATAGTCATTGCGGGCTTTTTCCGCCGCGCGAAGCTGTGCCAGCGATTTGCCCGCCTGCTCCTCATACCAGTCGGCGATCTTCGCCGCGCCGGACCGACGGAAGCGCAGATTTTCGGCCACATAGGCATCGCGAATCAGGTCCGCGATCTGCGCAGCCGCTTCCGGAGTCGATGCCGAGTAGCTGATAGCGAGGATCGACGTGCCACCGACCATTCCAGCCGTGGTGTTGTCGATAATCGTCTGCGCCAGCCAGCGCCGAATGTCGATCTGGGTGGGATCGACGGATGCGTTATACCTGGCGATCGAACCGGGATCGCGGGTCCAGCCCAAGGCATCCACGACGCGCCCGGCGGTGCGATAATCCTTGATAAGCTGGATTTGCGTGGCGTTGTCGCTCTTTGCGGCTCTGCCGTTCTTTTCGTCCTGCGCCAGCGGGTCGCCTTGCCCGAGGATCAGCTGGCTCGTTGCCGTGTAGCTTTTCGGTAGCATGAACGCGGTCGCGCTCGCCACAATGAAGCAGCTCAACGCCGCAGCGATGATGATCGCCCTTCTGGCGAAAAGAATGCGCAGAAACTGAAGCAGGCTCATAACATCTTCCTACCGACTGACGATTTTTCCGATCAGAACAACCGCTCCCCGATCACGATCGAATCACCAGGCTGCACCAGAGTCTCCTGGTTAACTCTTTTTATTTCCCTACCCTGGCGAAAAATTTTCACTTTGTTCTCGGATCCGTTGGCTGCAACACCACCGGCACGCGCGATCGCCTTGCGCACCGTTATGTTCGGCTCGTTGATCGCATATTCGCCAGCGGATTTGATCGCTCCGGTAAGATAATAAAGCTCGGCCTTAGGCACGAAGATCTTGTCCCCGGGCTGGACCATCGGATCATCCTGTTCGGTGCCTTTGGCGAGATTCTCGAAGGGAACGCGCACCTCGGGCTGGCCCTGCCGCGTCAAGATCACATAGGTCGTGCCGCTCGCCTTGATGCCGCCGACGCGCGCCAGAATCTCCGACAGGCGGTAGGCACGATCCACGGGAACGATGCCGGTCGACGCCACCTCTCCAAGCGCGATGATATAGCGGCTGGCATAAGCGACGATTTCAACATTGACGACCGGGTCTGCGTAAATACCCGCAGCCCTGAGGCGGGAGGTCACGGCTTGCGCAAGTGTGATCGCCGTATAGCCTGAGGCTTGCACATTTCCGAGATAGGGCAAGGGAATCGTTCCGTCGGCCTTCACCTTCACCCGGCTGTGGAAGTCGCCTTGGCCGAGAACATCAACTTCGACGACGTCCTCGGGCCCGATCTGATAGCCGTCGTTGGTCGTGGACGCGGCAGCGGCCGGCGCAGATGGCGCAGATGCGACGGTCTGCGCGGCCAAAGGCTGATTGAAAACGCCCAGCCCGATCGAGAATGCAATAAGAAGCGACTGAATCCGACCCATATACCCTCACTAGAAACGCAAACCGGCAGTCAGAGAAACTCGGTTGGCGGAATAATCAAACCCGCCCGCTCCCGAACTCCGCTCCGTATGCGTGCCCTGCAACGCGAATCTCAGACGTTGAAAGGACTGAAAAGTCGCACCGAGACCGAACTCTTTCGTGCTGTCCTTGCGACCAATCAGAATCACCGACGTCCCGGTGGGATCGAACACGTCAGAAGTCAGACCGGTAGTTTTGAACTGCCTGCGCTTCCAAGCGGCGGTGCCGTTGAGAGTGACGACTTCGGATAGACGATAGGTCACCGTGGTCCTGATCTGCGTATCGACTGAGTAATCGACGCCCAGCAGATTCGATTCGTGGGAACCGCGGGAGAAGCTCAGACCACCACTAATTCGGTCAGAGCCCCTGAACGTGAGATTACCCGCAAAAGTGATCCCCTTGCTCCCAGGCACCTGCTTCAGCCTCGGCTTGACCTTCATATATCCGACCGAGACGCTGCCCTTCAGCCTTACGCCGATCTCACGGTTATAGGAAATCCCGGCCGAATAGGTTCTGATCTCGTCATTGGCCGGCAGGCCAGGCCCCAAAGGAGGGCGATTCGGATAAGACCCGTTTACGATCGAGCCATAGATCGACACCCTGCCGAGCGCGGGGCGCTCCCAGCCAAGCTGAACTCGATAGCTGTCTCGCTGATGGTTAGAGATTTGTCGAAGGGTGGAGCTATTTGTCACGATCTCGTGCGAATATTCGAAACCGGGCCGGAGACCGTTTTGGCCGCACAGCACGCCTCCGCCTACCGTGAGGCTATTTTGAGCATTCACCAGCGTGCCGCCATCGATCAGGTCTGCCAGATCGCTCTGCGATCGCTGAAAAGAGACGTCGCCATTGACATTACACCGCCAAACGCGATCGTTGGCATTGACACCAAATTCGAGATTCTCTCGATTTAACTGGCTGTTACGCTTGTAAAATCGATAGGAGGTCACGCCATGAAGACTGATTTGACCAAGCGAAAGTGGGCGCGTGTAAGTTGCCGAAACAGTCGGCTCGAAGATGAAATCAGACCGATGTTGATTGGGGGCCCTCGTTACGCCACTGGGCGTGCGAAAAACGTTATCGTCGTACGTTAAGACGCCTCCGACAAAGAGATCCAAATCGCGAAAAGGACTGGTTTGCGCTGCGGCAGCCCCACTCCAGCATGCTGTGAGCATGATTCCACACCAAAGTCTCAAGCGCTGTGCCTCCCTTTGTTATCCGCGCTCCCATTAGCGCAGAAAGCCTATACCCGATAGGTTAAAATGCCAGCTTGGTCCCACAAACGGGGCGTCTCTCTCGGTTAATAACTGTCCCGCTCCTATACATCCCTTTTGCTTCGCGGCGTCTATGCTGCATGTGCTATCGGTTGAGGCGATCGGCTGCAACCGCAGCACGCACATTGACCGCTCGCCCCCACCGGGCCAAAAAGGTTGATCAAAGGTGGAAAATTATCAAGTGGTCGAAGCAGCGCGGCTGGCAGTCATTCTCGTAAACTGGCGGAATGCCGCAGATACCATCGAGTGCCTGGAAACCTTGCTGCGGAGCAGCATCGGTGTGCATGCCATAGTTTGCGACAATGCGTCCGGCGACGGGTCCGTGGAGGCAATCAAGCAATGGGCCAATGGCGCCGACGGGGTGTCACTGGGCAATCCAGCCTTGTCGCACCTCGTCGCCTCAGAACTGAAACGGCCCATCGCATTCGATCATCTGCCGCCAGGTGAAGCTTTGCAGGGTGGCCCCAGATTGCCGTTGACGATTCTCGAAACGGGCGGAAATCTGGGATATGCGGGCGGCAACAATGCGGGGTTGCGCTTTGCGCTACTGAACGAAGATATCAGCCACTTCTGGCTCCTCAACAACGACACGGTCGTAGAGCCGCTTACGGCGCAGGCCATATTGGCGTGCTTCGAGAAGCGCCCTTCGCTGGGTATTTTAGGCGCCCAGCTTCGCCTCTATGACGCCCCCGCGAAGCTGCAGATGCAAGGCGCGCTGAGCTTCGACAAATGGACGGGCCGCGCTTTGGGAATCGGGGCCGGCTTGTCAGTGCCGGATGCCCTGCCGGCCGCCGAGATCGAAAGCCGGGCCGATTTTATCTGCGGCGCTTCGATGGCGGTCAGCCGGGCCTTCCTGGAGCAGGTGGGGCTGATGGAGGAGCGCTACTTCCTCTATTATGAAGAGGTCGATTGGGCGGTGAGAGCCAAAGGCCGCTTCGAACTCGGCTATTGCCCCGAAGCCATTGTCTACCACAAGGAAGGCGCCTCAGCCGGCTCATCGTCCAAGAAAGACCAGCGAAGCGCGCTTTCGGATTACCACCACACGCGCAGCAGGCTGATCTTCAGCCGGCTGCACTACCCGCTCCTGATGCCGCTCTATTTCGGCTATGGCATCGCGCTTGCGGGAAGACGGCTCGTCAACAGGCAGTTCGCGAAAGCAGCAGCAATCCTGCGCGCATCCCTCGGGCTGAAGTTCAAGCCGGCTTCCGGCAAATAAACAAATTTTCACCCGGCAGCAGGGCATAGCGCACGCCTGCCGCGCCCTCGCACGAGACCGGCTCGACCGCAAAGCCGGGCGCTGCAAGCCGATCCCTGACGTCGCGGCCGTAACGGCGGATATGGTTGTCCTTCCCATAGTGCAGCGCCTTGCCTGCACGATCGAACTGGGCGTCATTCTCGTAAGTGCTTTCCCAGCCTTCCGCCACCGGCACCAGGATGAGGAGCCGTCCGCCAGGCCGCAAGATCCGATACAGTTCCGCGATCGCAGCCTTATCGTTGACATGCTCCAGCACGTGCGAGCAGATGACGACGTCATAGCTGCCCTCCGGCAGATCAATTTTTTCGATGTTCAGCTTGAGATCCACGCCTTCGGCAAAAAGATCGGCCGTGCGATACTCGCCCGCCAGAGCCCGGATATGAGCGCTGAGGCAGGTTTCCGGAGCAAAATGAAGCACATGATCGCCAGGGCCAATCAGCGAACGCTGTGTGACCGTGAGCCATAAAAGCCGATTGCGCGGCAGCGATCCGCACGAGGGACAGAGTGCATCGAAGTTGAAGATGTCGGGAAAATGGACTTCGGCGAGAAATTTGCCGTGGAAACCGCAAATGGGGCATTGGCGCTCATATTGCCCGAATCCCTTCACCGCCGCCTTGGCAAGGAAGCTGACGGCGCGGGCATATTGCCACCTCGGGCCAAGCATCCGCTTGAGCGCCTGCTTCATCACGATTCCTCCTTACATCCATCTCGTTGGCTAGCGCCCCGGCCGCCGGCCGAGCAAGAGGGGGGTATTTAGATTGCCACCCGTAAACGCTTTCATACCGCCGTGCACAAGACATTTTAAACGGAGTTCCCTTCGCCCATCGGCGGCGTTCATTGCGATGCAGCGTAAATGTTGTACCGGATCGTAGCTATGATATTCTCGCCGCCGGCGCTATCGAAAGCGATTGTTTATGATTTGCCCGCTAACACAGATCCCGTTGCATCATAGCTTTAAATCGGGCGTCTTTTGTGATGAACACCACAGGACATTCTGGCGGGTTGACGTTGTGCAAGGCTATGAGGTCAAATAAGCAGCGTGCGTCTGGAAGCGAGGTAGCAATTGTCAGCGTTCACTGAGTTCTTTGGCGATCTGTTCCGAACCCGCGCGGCGCGCGAGCGGAAGCGCGTTGCCGAGGCAGCTTCCCAGGATGAAGAAGCTACTGCCAACGCCGTGCTCAACCTGGCCAGCGTTCGTCGCAAGAAAACGGACGACTTGCCGACATTTCTCGCCTCTGCGATCGATCGGCCGGGCGCGCGTACCGCACGCAGCGGCCTGCTGAACGCGCGACTGCAACTGCGCGATCTATTTACGCCGGCGCAACCGGTTACCCAGCGCAGCCGCTTTGCCGGCCGGCTGGACGTGCTTGCGAACCTGATCGAGATCATCGAGGAGCAGCGTTCGCACGTGGTCGTCTATGGCGAACGCGGCATCGGCAAGACTTCGCTGATGCACATCCTGGCTGATCTGGCACGGGAGTCGCAATATCTTGTCGTCTATGAATCCTGCGGCTCGGACTCGCGGTTCGAGGAGATTTTCCGTTCGGTCTGCCGGCAGATCCCCTTGCTCTATCTGTCGAGCTTGTCGCCAATGGCTCCCGAGGCGGAATCCAAGGCGGATTTTGCCAGCAAGCTTCCTGACAGCTCGTTCAACGCGCGCGAGCTTAGCGAGCTGCTGGCGCGGGTGGTCGGCACGCGAGTCATCATCATCCTCGACGAATATGATCGGACCGAGGACCCCCAATTCCGCCGCAGCGTCGCCGAGCTGATCAAGAATCTTTCGGACCGCGCGGCACGCGTCCAGCTCGTGCTTGCTGGCGTCGCCTCCAACTTGCAGGAGCTGATCGGCTACATCCCCTCGGTTCGCCGCAACATTGTTGGCCTGCCAATGCCGCGCATGACCGGCAGCGAGGTTCGCGCTCTGATTGGCGTCGGGGAAAATGGCGCCGGCATCAAATTCGAAGACCGCGTCGTCTCGATGATCGAGCTGCTGGCCAATGGCTCGCCCTATCTCGTGCGGCTGCTCAGCCATCATGCCAGCATGAAGGCGGTCGATGCCGGCCGCCTCAACGTTGAGGTGATCGACATCCTTCAGGCGCTCGACAAGGCCGTCGACGAGGCCGAGATGCGGGTCGACGCCATGGGCCCGCGCGGCCTGGACCGGTTCATGAAGCGCGACAAAGCCCCGTTCATTGCGGCCGTCGCGCGCGCCGCCACCACGCCGGATGGCTGGTTTTCGGTCAATGATATCGTCGAAAATCTTCCGACTGCATCGGCTGACGTCGATGTGAAGGCTGATTTCCATGCGCTTGCCGGGGTGGGCCGCGTGCTGGATGTTGATCAAAGCGGCACGAATCCGCGCTACCGCTTCATCGATGAGGCGCTTCCCACCTATTTGTGGCTGAGGATCGCGCGCGATCATCTTCGCGCTGGCGGCGATACCGGCGCGATGATGTCTACAGCGCGCAAGGTTGCCGGATAGGCAAGCACCGCAGCGTGAGCCAAGCCGATGTTCAGCTCGCAATTGCAGGCCCCAAGCAGCCGCTCCGGTTCTGCCAAGGCGCGGGGCTGCGGCCTTGCTGAATGAAAGTGTCGCAGCCTGCGCGAATGCGGACGCGCCAAACGGAATTGTCGGCAAACCGATTTGCGCCGGCGATGCGATGCATGGCGATCCGGTGAAAGCGCCGCGCATCCTCGCAATCGCCTCGGGTGGGGGACACTGGGTGCAGCTGCGGCGCCTCATGCCGGCGTTCGACGGCTTCGAGGTGGCCTTTGTCTCGACGTTCGATCACTATGCCACCGAGGTCGCCGGTCACCGCTATTATGTGGTGCCAAACGCCTCCCGCCTCGCGCTAGGCGGCTTTTTGCCTGGCGCGCGACGTGCGCTGCGGATCCTTTGGAGCGAGCGGCCCGACGCGATCATCACCACCGGGGCTGCTCCGATGTTGATCTTCCTCTTGCTCGGCCGCGTGCTGGGCGCGCGAACATTGTGGCTGGATAGCTTGGCCAATCCCGAGCGGATGTCGTCATCTGGCCGGCTTGCCCGTCGCATTGCCCATCAGACGGTGTCGCAATGGCCGGAGGTGGCCGAGGCGGAGCATGTCGCCTATTGGGGATCGGTGCTGTGATATTCGCCTCGGTGGGATCGGTTCTTCCTTTCGACCGCTTTGTGCGCGCGATCGACGATTGGGCGGGCGCCAACCCCGACCACCAAGTTTTCATCCAGATCGGCGAAGGCAAGTTTGAGCCGACGCACGCAAAATGGGTGCGCATCATGCCGCATGACGAATATCGCCGCCGCCTCGCCGGGTGCTCGCTGTTCGTAGCGCATGTCGGAATGGGTTCCATCCTCCAGGGCTTGGAGGAGCGCAAGCAGATGATCCTGCTCCCCCGCCACCGTGATCTGGGCGAGCACACCACGGACCATCAGCTTCATACTGCCAGCCGCTTTGCCGGCATGCCAGGGCTTCAGATTGTCGATGACGTGCCTTCGCTGCAGGCGGCCATCAGCGCATCGGTCGCGGCGCCGATGCAGACGGAAAAGGCCCTATCGCCGTTTGCAAGCCAGGAGCTCCTCAACAATGTCCGCGGCTTCCTCCGCCCCATTTTAGAAAAGCGGCATAAAACCATTCTCGCCGCGCGTTGAGCGGGGATCGCCGCTTAATGATCTTTTGTTCTTGTGCGGACCGAAGGCTTGGCGGTAGCAGGCGGCAGGGAAACTGGATCTCCGCCCCGGAAGGATGCCGATGCGCGCGCTTAGTGTTTACGGGCTGTTGTTTGTCATCGCGCTGGCCACTGCGGGATGCCATAAAGGGGCCAAGTCCGGAGACAAGCTTGCTAAAGGGCAAGTGATCGCGTCGGTTAATGGCGAGGATATCACCATCTACGAACTGGGCGCGGAGCTGCAAGGCGTCGATCTGCCGTCTGGCGATGCACGGAAGAAATTTGAACAGGCTGCGCTGCAGCGGATCGTCGATCGCAAGATCCTCGCGGAGGCCGCCAAGGAAAGGAAGCTGGACAAGACGCCGGACTATCTGATGCAGGCCCGCCGTTCCGACGAGATGCTGCTTGTCAACCTCCTGCAGCGTGACGTTGCCAGCAAGCTGCCCGCTCCCACCACTGAAGACGCGGAAAAGTTCATGGCGCAGAATCCATGGATGTTCGGCCAGCGCAAAACCCTGATCATCGATCAGATCCAGTTTCCAATGCCCGACGACCGCAAGAAGCTTATGGAATATCAGCCTCTGAAAACCCTGGATCAGGTGGAGCAGAAGCTGGTCGAAGATGGGATCGATTACCGTCGTGTGCCGACCTCGCTGGATACGCTTCAGCTTCCGCCGCAAATGGTGAAGAGCATATTGGCGCTCCCTCCCGGCGAGGTTTTTGTAGTGCCTTCCGGAGGGGCGCTCACCGCCAACAAGATCGTCGAGGTGCGGCCTACCCCCTTGACCGGCTCGGAGGCTAATGATGTGGCGAAGGAGATGGTGCGCAAGCAGCAGGCCAGCGACAAGATCAATTCCGAGTTCGGGGCAGAGCTCAGCAAAGGAAGGAAGAGCGTGACCTACCAGGCCGGCTACGAGCCTCCCGCCGTTTTCAAGGCCGGCGCGAACGTTCCCATTAAATGATGGCCTGGGCCGAGTGATCGCGCTATCGGTATCCGCAGTTTTCGGGCTTCGCATCAAGCGGGAATGGCTGACCACATCGATCCCCGGCAGCGGGCGGGCATGAACGGCGAAACCGCCGCTCCCGATAAAGTTGAACCGGCAAAGGCCGCGGCGGCCGCCCGTGCCGACGCCATCCGGCGGGTTCCGCTGCTGCTGGATGTGACGGTATTCCTGCTCCGCATCGCGGAACTGCTGGCGTTGGCGGCCACTTCCGCGCTGATGGTCTGGTGGCTGGGCGACGACATTTCCGCGAGCCACCGCCAAAATTATTTCGGCGCAACCTTGTTCACCATCGTCTTCTACGCCGGTTTGGCTGAGGTGATGGGCGCGCATGATCCCGACGTGCGCTTTTCGGTGCGCCAGTCCTGGGGGCGGCTGCTTACGGCATGGCTTTCCACCAGCATGTTCATGCTGACCTTGAGCTTCCTGCTCAAAAATTCGGAGGACTTCTCCCGCGCCTGGGCGGTCGGATGGTTTTTCTGGGGCGGGGTCGCGCTGTGCCTCGTGCGCTCCATCGGCATCGGCTGGATGCGGAGCATGAAGCGGACCGGGGTCTACAATCAGCGCGTCGCGATCTTCGGGGCGGGATCGCAGGGCAACCGGCTCGCGCGCTACATCATGAGCAACGACAAGCTCACCATCGATCTCGTCGGCTTCTTCGACGATCGCACGCCGCAACGGCTGGGAACGGAAGAGCGCGCGCTGGATGTCCACGGCAATCTTGCCGATCTTGTTGCACTGATCCGGAGCGGCAGCGTCGATCAGGTGATCGTCGCGCTGCCCTGGTCGGCCGAAACACGCCTTCAGGAAGTGGTCGGCGAACTCGCGATCACGCCGGTGCGCATTCGCCTCGCGCCCGATCTGGCCAGCTTCGCCTTCGCCCAGCGCGCCGTCGTGCTGCTGGGCGACCTGCCGGTGATGACGCTTTTCGAGCGTCCGATCTCCGGCATGGATCATATCGTCAAGCGCCTGGAAGATCTTGTTTTGGCGGGTGCGGGCCTGATCATGACGGCGCCCCTGCTCCTTATCGTCGCGATCGCCATCAAGCTGGACAGCAAGGGGCCCGTCTTCTTCCGTCAGGAACGGGAAGGCTTCAACAACCGGCGCTTCTGGATCTGGAAATTCCGATCCATGTACCAGGATCATAGCCAGTTCGACCATATCCAGCAGGCGCGCAAGGATGATCCCCGCATTACCCGGGTGGGCCATTTCATCCGCCGGCTCAGCATCGACGAGCTGCCGCAGCTTTTCAACGTTATGGCGGGCGAGATGTCGATGGTCGGCCCGCGGCCGCATGCGCCGTCCACCCGCGCTGGCGATCGGCTGTTCGGCGATGTCGTCAAAACCTATGCGGCGCGCCACAAGGTGAAGCCGGGCATTACGGGCTGGGCCCAGGTCTCCGGCTGGCGCGGCGAAACCGATACCGAGGAAAAGCTCATCAAGCGGCTTGAGCATGATCTGTTCTATATCGAGAACTGGTCGATCATGATGGACTTCTACATATTGCTGCGGACGGTAGCGACGCTGCCATTTCACAGCCGCGCCTATTGACGATGGGCCCATCGCCTATGCTGCCGGCACTCGTGGCTCGCTGAGGAGGCGATTGCGTGGAAACCGTTTACGATTGGCTGACCGTTATGATCTTCGCCGGGCTCATCGTGCTTTTTCTGCAGCGGTCCACCAGCGATGGCGAGCCGCGCGATTCCATCTGGCAATATCTGGCCGCATCGGTTTCCTGTGCAGTGGCCAACTATGTCGGAAACGACAAGAGCGGCCAGATCGCAGAGGCGGTGGGGGACACGGGGCGCCATTTTCTGGCGGTCGTCATCATCATGGGCGTTCTGATCTATATCTATTATGTGCTGAAGCCATTCGATCGCACGCCGCGCATCTGAGCGCTGCACGAGAGTTTGTCGGCGGCGTATCCCATGCTAAGCGCCCGCGGCGATGACCCACTATAAATCCGATCTCCTCCGCACCCTTTCGGAGCGCGGCTATATCCATCAGATCACAGACCCAAGCGGCCTCGATGATCGTGCGGTCCACCGGATCGTGCCGGGCTATATCGGCTTTGACGCAACCGCTCCATCGCTGCACGTCGGCAGCCTTGTCCAGATCATGATGCTGCGGCGACTCCAGCAGACCGGCCATAAACCGATCGTGGTGATGGGCGGCGGCACCACCAAGGTAGGCGATCCTTCCGGCAAGGATGAAAGCCGGAAGCTACTCGATAATGCCGGAATTGCCGCCAACATCGCCTCGATCAGGCGCATCTTCGATCGTTTCCTCACCTTCGGTGATGGCCCGACCGATGCCGTGATGATCGACAACGCCGATTGGCTCGACGCGCTCGAATATATACCCTTCCTGCGGGACATCGGCCGCCATTTCTCGATCAATCGGATGCTGACCTTCGATTCGGTCAAGCTGCGGCTCGATCGCGAGCAACCGCTGTCATTTCTCGAATTCAACTACATGATCCTCCAGGCCTATGATTTCCTGGAGCTGTCACGCCGCTTCCAATGCCGCCTCCAGCTAGGGGGATCGGACCAGTGGGGAAATATCGTGAACGGCATCGACCTGACCCGCCGAATCGACGGCGTCGAGCTTTACGGCCTCACCACGCCGCTGATCACGACTGCCGACGGCAGCAAGATGGGCAAGACCGCAGCGGGCGCCGTGTGGCTGCACGAAGACAGCCTGTCCGCATATGATTATTGGCAGTTCTGGCGGAATACCGACGATCGCGATGTCGGCCGCTTCCTGCGGTTGTTCACGGACCTGCCGCTTGACGAGATTGCGCGGCTCGAAGCCCTGGACGGCGCCGAGATCAATGAAGCCAAGAAGCAGCTCGCCACAGCAGCCACGGCCTTATGCCGAGGCATTGCAGCCGCCGAGGAAGCCGCCGAGACCGCTCGGCGCACCTTCGAAGAAGGCGCCGCCGGATCGGCGTTGCCGACGCTTAAGGTGGAGGGGCAGATCAGCTTGGTGGACGCGCTTGTCGGCCTCGGCCTGGTCGCGTCAAAAGGCGAAGCGAAGCGGCTCATCAAGGGCGGTGGCGCGCGCATTGATGGTAAACAAATCATTGACGAAGCTTATGTCATCACCATCATAGATCAATCTTGTCGTGTGTCGGCGGGCAAAAAAGCCCATGGTTTGCTGGTATAATTACCGGCTTGCTTACTTTCCGAACATTTGAAATAATTACCATGTTTAGGTTAGGATTTAAGAAGGATTTGAATCCATAGTTTGCCCGGGGGGGCTGAGACGAGTCAGCCGGAAGGGAATAACATGGCTTATAGCCCTGCAAACTCGGACTTCAACGATCAGCGCCGTTCCGATAGGGACGAGGTTTTCCTGCGAACCATGCTCACGGTCGGCAAGAGGAGCGGGATCAGCGCGCAGTTGGTGAACATGTCTGCGCACGGCTTCATGGCGCGGACAACCGAGCCATTGCCGCAGGACAGCAAGCTCAGGATCCTGCTTCCCTTTGCCGGCGATGTGGCAGCAACGGTGGTATGGTCCCTGGGTGGCCGCATCGGTTGTGCGTTTGAAATGCCATTCGAGGAACGCGAATATCCGAAAGTGCTCGCCGCGGTGAAGACCGCGAAGCCCAACTGGCAGTTCACCACCAACTGATCTAACCCGCCCGCAACAAGCCCACCGCCGCGTCCCGGTCAAACAGATAGAGCGCGACCCGGGCCGCCCGCCCGCGTTCGCCGCTGAGGCCGCCGTCCCGATCGACCAGAAGCCGCGCATCCGCAGTTGCCGTCTCGATCAATGCGCTTACCTGCTCGGGCGCGGCCAGCCTGAACCCCACCTCTCCGGATTGCCTGGTTCCCAGAATCTCGCCGGCACCGCGCAACCGCAGATCCTCCTCCGCGATGCGGAATCCGTCATTGGTTTCCCGCATCAATGCCAGACGAGCCCGTGCCGTTTCGCTAAGCTGGCTGCTACGAAGGAGCAAGCAGACCGAGCGGCCCTCGCCGCGACCCACTCGCCCCCTCAGCTGGTGAAGCTGCGCCAGCCCGAAGCGTTCGGCCCCTTCGATGATCATCAGCGTCGCGTTGGGAACGTCGACCCCCACCTCGATCACGGTCGTTGCGACCAGCACCGAAATTTGTCCGGCAGTGAACGCATTCATCACCGCATCCTTGTCTGGCCCCTTCATCCGGCCATGAACGAGGCCGATCCGATCGCCGAAGCGCTGCCGTAAGGTCTCGGCGCGCGCTTCCGCCGCGGCCATGTCGCTAGTCTCGCTCTCTTCGACGAGCGGGCAGACCCAATAGGCCTGTCCTTCGCCGCCGATGTGCCGGCCCAGCGCCGCGACGATCTCCTCAAGACGGTCGACCGCCATCACGCGGGTTTCGATCGGCTGGCGGCCGGGCGGCATCTCGTCGAGCCGGCTGACGTCCATTTCGCCATAATGGCTGAGCGTCAGCGTGCGCGGGATCGGCGTGGCGGTCATCACCAGCATATGCGGCGCGTGATCGGCCTTGTCGGCCAGCATCATGCGCTGCGCCACGCCAAAGCGATGCTGCTCGTCGACCACGGCCAAACCGAGATTCCGGTACGCGACCCCCTGCTGGAAAATAGCGTGCGTGCCGACAAGGAGGTCGATCGATCCGTCCGCCAGCCCCATCAGCGTCGCCTCCCGCGCCCGGCCCTTTTCCCGTCCGGTGAGGATCGCGACATTCACTGAAAGCCCGCTGAGCATGCGGCTCAAATTGTCGAAATGCTGGCGCGCGAGGATTTCGGTCGGAGCCAGCAGTGCGCCCTGCGCGCCAGCCTCGACAGCGATGAGCAGGGCCATCAACGCCACCAGCGTCTTGCCCGACCCGACATCGCCCTGCAGCAGCCGCAACATGGGCGCCGATTGTTGCAGATCGCCTTCGATCTCGGCGATTGCCCTTCGCTGTGCGCCGGTCGCGGCATAAGGCAGCCTCAGCGCGTCGCGCAGGCGGCCGTCCCCCTTGAGTGCCAGCCCCCGCCGCCTTCGCGAAGCGGTGCGCACCAGCATGAGCGCGAGCTGATTGGCGAAGACCTCGTCATAGGCAAGCCGGTCACGCGCCTTGAGATGGGCGGGATCGGCGTGCGCCCGCGTCAGCGCTTGCCGCCAGTCCGGCCAAGCCTGGCGCGCCTTGAGGCTGGGCTCGATCCACTCGGGCAGTTCCGGCGCCCGTTCGAGCGCTTGCGCAACCAGCTGTGCCATCCGCTTGTTGGTCAGCCCCTCCGAGAGGGGATAGACCGCCTCGCGCGCGGGCAAGCTTCCGGCTTCTCCCGGCGGCAGGACATAGTCGGGATGGACGATCTGGAGCCGATCGCCATAAGCATCGAGCTTTCCGGAAACCAATCGAAGCTCGTCGAGCGGCAGCAGCTTCCTGGCCCAGCCGGGCTGCCCGCCAAAATAGACGAGGCTGACATGATTGCCTTCGCGATCAAGCGCCTCGACCCGGAACGGGCCCCTGCCTGCCTGCCGGTAATCGATGGCCTTAAGCTCGACCGCGACCACGGATCCGACATCCGAGGGGCTGAGCGCTTCGACATGCCGGCGACGAATCGATCCGGTGGGCAGATGGAACAAGGCGTCCACGGCCCGCGCCAGCCCGAGCTTCTTCAAGGGCTTGGCGAGCTGCGGTCCAACGCCCTTCAGCGCCTCCACCTCGGCGAAGATCGGATTGAGAATCGCTGGCCGCATGTCTATCTCGCGCGTTCTAGCCGCAGCCGGCAGGCGCCGCAAAGCGCCCGCCGGCCAATCACCTTTGCAGGGAAGCCGATTTCATGAACCGCGAAGATCGCCTCAAGCGCCTGCGCTTCCGCGCCTGGCATCGCGGAACACGCGAAGCGGATTTCATGATCGGCGGCTTTTTCGATCGCCACCATGCGGATTGGCAAGACGCGGATATGGCGTGGTTCGAAGCGCTGCTCAATGAGGAGGATGTCGACATCATGGCTTGGGCCATCGGCACCTTGCCGGTGCCCGAGCGTTATGCCGGGCCCCTCATGCAGCACATGCAGAAGCTCGATTATATCGACGTGGCCAAATAAGCGTGACTGACCTTCAACGCATCCTCAAGGCGGATCAACCTCTTACTCTCAGCGGCGTAGCAAGCGGTTTCCTCCCATGGCTGCTCGCCGACCTCGCGCGCGCTGCGAAAGGCCGCGCCGTCTGCATAGCGCCCGACGAGCTTGCCATGCGCGGCATTGCCGAGGCCGCCAGCTATTTCGCGCCCGAACTGGAGGTCATCCAATATCCGGCGTGGGATTGCCTGCCCTATGATCGCGCCTCGCCTTCGCTGCGATCCTCCTCCGATCGCCTTGCCGCGCTGCATGCGCTACAGCGGAAAGCCAGTTCTGCTCAGCTGCTGGTGACAACCGCCAACGCCGCCATGCAACGCACGCTGACGCCGTTCCGCATCCGCCAGCTCGTCGCGAAGCTTGCGCCAGGCGAACGCATCGACCGCGACCAGCTTGCCGCCCTGCTTCAGGCGAACGGCTATGTCCGCACCGATACCGTAGCGGATGCGGGCGAGTTCGCGATCCGCGGTGCGCTGGTGGATCTTTTCCCCGCCGGCGAGACACTTGCGCTCCGGCTCGATTTCTTCGGCGATGAGATCGAGAGCGTCCGCCGCTTCGATCCGGCCGATCAGCGCACCGTCGATCGGGTGGATGCGTTCACCCTGCTCCCTGCCTCCGAAGCCCTGCTCGACGAGGAGAGCATCAAGCGCTTTCGCAGCCGTTACCGAGAGAAATTCGGCGCGACCGCCACCGGCGATCCGCTGTATCAGGCGGTCTCGGAAGGCCGACGGCTGGCCGGGATGGAGCATTGGCTGCCGATGCTGGAGGAGCGCCTCTCCACCCTGTTCGATCATCTCCCACCCGATGACATCGTCGTTCGCGACAATGCAGTTGCGATGGCGGCGCAGCAACGGTTCGAAGCGATCGTGGACTATCATGGCAATCGGAAGCGCGCGTTGAGCGTGGAACCCGGCAGCTATCGTCCGCTCGATCCTACCGCGCTCTATCTTTCGGAAGCAGAATGGGAAGGGGCGATTGCCGATCGCCCGATCCATCTCACCACCCCGTTCCACGAACCCGAAAGCGCAACCGTGCTCGATTTCGGCGTGGAGGCAGCCCGCGATTTCGCGCCAGAGCGCACGCAGAATGCGAATGTCTACGAGGCCGTTACCGGCCATGTTCGCGCGCTGGCACGCGAGGGCCGCCGCGTCATCCTCGCCAGCTACTCGCGGGGCGCAAGAGAGCGATTGAAGGGCCTGCTGCATGAGCATGGACTGACCGCCACAGCCGATGCCGAAAGCTGGCAGGAAGCGATGGGCAAGGCCAATGGCAGCACCGCGCTCGCCGTCCTCCCGCTCGATCATGGCTTCACCACGGCTGACGTAGCGCTGCTGACCGAACAGGACATGCTTGGCGATCGCCTCGTCCGCCGCCAGAAACGGCGCAAGTCGGCCGATGCCTTCATGGCCGAGCTCGCGACGCTTTCGCCCGGCGACCTCGTCGTCCACGCCGATCATGGCATCGGTCGCTACGAAGGCCTGACCTCGATTCCGGTCGGCCAGAGCCCGCACGATTGCGTCGCGCTGAGCTACCAGGGCGGCGACAAACTCTACGTACCTGTCGAAAATATCGACGTGCTTTCGCGCTACGGCTCGGAGAGCGAAGGCGTTGCGCTCGACAAGCTGGGCGGCGTTGCGTGGCAGCAGCGCAAGGCGCGAATGAAGGAGCGCATCCGCGAGATTGCAGGCGAGCTGATCGCGGTCGCCGCGCAACGCGCGCTGCGCCCCGCCGATGTGCTTGAGCCCGATGGCGGCGGCTATCCCGCCTTCGTCGACCGTTTTCCCTATGAAGAGACCGACGATCAGGATCGGGCGATCAGCGAAGTGATCGACGATCTCGGCGCCGGCAAGCCGATGGATCGGCTGGTCTGCGGCGATGTGGGCTTCGGTAAGACGGAGGTCGCGCTGCGTGCCGCGTTCGTCGCCGCGATGGCGGGATCGCAGGTCGCGATGATCTGCCCCACCACCCTGCTCGCCCGCCAGCATTTCAACAATTTCAAGGAACGCTTCCAGGGTTTCCCGCTCAACATGGGACGGCTCTCGCGCCTCGTTCCCGCCGCTGAGGCCAAGGCAACCAGGGAAGGGCTCGCAGACGGCAAGGTCGACATCGTGATCGGCACGCATGCGTTGCTTGCGAAGGGCATCCAGTTCAAGCGGCTCGGCCTCGTTATCGTCGATGAAGAGCAGCGCTTCGGCGTCACCCACAAGGAGAAGCTGAAGGCGCTCAAGGCCGACGTACACGTGCTCACGCTCACCGCCACGCCGATCCCCCGCACGCTCCAGATGGCGATGTCAGGCCTGCGCGAGCTTTCGGTGATCCAGACTCCGCCGGTCGATCGCCTGGCGGTTCGCACCTATATCACGCCCTGGGACCCGGTGGTGATCCGCGAGGCGCTGCTGCGCGAGCATTATCGCGGCGGCCAGAGCTATTTCGTCACCGCACGAATCAAGGAGCTGCCCGAGATCGAGGATTTCCTCCGCAAGCAGGTGCCCGAGATCAAATATGTCGTCGCTCATGGCCAGATGGCGGCAGGCCAGGTCGAGGAGCGGATGTCCGCCTTCTACGACAGGAAGTTCGACGTGCTGGTCTCGACCACGATCGTCGAAAGCGGGCTCGACATTCCCAGCGCCAACACGCTGGTCGTCCATCGCGCCGACATGTTCGGCCTTGCCCAACTTTATCAGCTGAGGGGTCGCGTCGGGCGATCCAAAATTCGCGCCTATGCCTATCTTACCACGCCGGCCAACCGCACGATGACCGACACCGCCGAAAAGCGGCTCCATATCCTTTCAAACCTCGACACGCTCGGCGCGGGTTTCCAGCTCGCGAGCCATGATCTCGACATTCGCGGCGCGGGCAATCTGCTGGGCGACGAGCAATCCGGCCACATCAAGGAAGTCGGCTTCGAGCTTTACCAGTCGATGCTCGAGGAGGCGATCATCGAGGAGAAGGCCGGCGGTCTGGCCGAGACACAACGCCGCGAGAATTTCTCGCCGCAGATCACCGTCGATGCGCCGATCCTGATCCCAGAAGAATATGTGCCCGATCTCGATCTGCGCATGGGGCTCTACCGCCGCATGAACGAAATCGAGGATCGTGACGGCATCGAAGCTTTTGCAGCCGAGCTTATCGACCGCTTCGGGCCGCTCCCCGACGCGACGGCGAACCTGCTCTCGGTGATCGAAACCAAGCTCAACCTGAAGATCGCCTGCGTGGCCAAGCTCGATGTCGGCCCCAAGGGCGCGCTGGTCAGCTTCCACAACGATCAGTTCCCGGACATTCCGGGCCTGATCGCCTATACCGAGCGGCTGAAGGGAACCGCCAAGCTCCGTCCCGACAGCAAGCTCGTCATCACCCGCAACTGGCCCGACGCCAAATCGCGGCTCAACGGAGCGCTGCAATTGTCGAAGGGGCTGGCGAAGATCCTCTCGTAACAGCAGACCCGCTATGTACGTGAAGCGGCGATATATTGATCGATCGCGGTGGGAAGGATCGAAAGCGGCACGCCTCCAGTCTTGACGACAGCATCGTTGAAGGATGCAAGATCGAAGCGCGTGCCGAGCGTTGCCCGCGCGCGTTCGCGCTCGCGCAGCATCTGGAGCTGGCCAATCTTGTAGCCGCAGGCCTGCCCCGGCCATGCGCAGTAGCGATCGACCTCGCTGGTCATCGCGTCAACGCCGCGGCCGGTTTCCTGGACCATGAAGTTCACCGCCTGCTCGCGCGTCCAGCGCTTGGCATGGATCCCGGTATCGACCGCGAGCCGGCAGGCGCGATATTGCTGGCCCTGGAGGAAACCCAGCCGGCCGAGGGGATCCTGCTCGTAGAGGCCAAGTTCGTCGCTGACCTGCTCGGCATAGAGCGCCCAGCCTTCCACAAAGGCATTGAAGCCCATTTCGGAAAAGATCAGCGGGATCTCGTCATGATGCTCGGCAAGATAAGCGCCCTGCCAGGCGTGGCCGGGTATCCCCTCATGCGTCGTCAGCGTCGGAAGCTGATATTTGGGCCACAGCGCAGTGGATTTGAGGTTCACATAATAGATTGCCGGCCGCGACCCGTCGAGCGCGGCAAAGTTCATATAGCCGAGCGGCGCACCATTCTGGATGTCCGGCGGGACGCGTTTGATGGTGAGCGGCGCCTTCAGCCCGAGCCGCGAGAAGCGCGGCAGGATTCCGCGCGCATTCGCCACGCACTGGTTGAGATAAGCGAACAGCTGGGCGCGGCCGTCATCCGTATCCGGGAAGAGTTGTTTAGGATCCTTGGTGAGCGCTTGCAGCCGCTCCCCCACGCTTCCCTGCGTCATGCCTTGATTCTTGAGGATCTGATCGAGGCGAGCCTTGATCTCATCATTCTGTTGGAGACCGATCTGATGGATCTCGTCGGGCGCCATCGTCGTCGTGGTACCGAGCTTGAGCGCCCATCGATAATAGGCCTCGCCGTCGGGCAAGCGATAGACGCCTGCCGTATCCGGCGCCTTGGCGGTCGCCTTAGTGAAGCCGGCGATTTGCCGGTCAAGCGCGGGATAGACCAGCTGTTCGACGAGCTTGGTCGCGCGGGCCGCCCAATCGCCCGCGATCCCGAGCTTGGCAGCGCGTTCGCTGACCGAGGTCACCAGCTTCTGCTGCGCCGCCGGCGTCTTGCGAAACTCGGTCAATTGCCCAAGCGCATTGGTTGCAAGGAATGAGGGCGGCATCACGCCCTTGGCTGCATCGCTGGCGATACGGCCGGTTTCCTGATCGAGCGCTCTCGCCATGACCGAAACGCGCGCCAGATAGGCCTCGCAATCAGCGGCGGTGCTGATGATGTGCTGCGAATCGAGAAATTCGGGCAAGCTCGAGAAGGTCCCGTCCTGCTGGCTCACCACGTAGGGAATTGCCCGGCCGAAAAAGCCCTGTGGCGCCCCGCCATAGAAAAAGGCGTCGCCCTCGATGCCGACGCCTGCGGCATAGTTGACCGTGTCATACTGGATCTGCTCGGCCGGACCGAGCGCGGCCCGGTCGATCCCGCCAAGTTCGGCCTTCATCGCCTTCAAATGCCGGGCCCAAACGGCGTTGCCTGTCGGCGAAAGATCGGAAAGCCGGGCCTTGAGCGGCGCATTGGCGCCCTTGTCCATGCCCAGCGAGGTGGCGGTTTCCGGGCTGAGACGAAGAATATCCTGTGCATAGCGGGCCAGTGCCGCCGAAAACCGCTGCGAAGCCGAGCCTGCCGTTTTGGCCAAGAGGCGCGCCGAGGGCAGCACCGCCGCCGAAGCGAGAACCGACGCGAGAAAGTGTCGGCGGGCGAACAGGGTCTGCGTCGGCATCATATCGGGCTCCTAATGCGAACTATTATCAGCGCCCCACCATGGTTTCGGGCCGCACCAGACGATCGAAGGTCGCTTCGTCGACAAGGCCCAGATCCAGCGCGGCTTCGCGCAGCGTCAGCCCGTTTGCGTGCGCATGCTTGGCGATCTTGGCGGCATTGTCATAACCGATTTCCGGCGCAAGCGCGGTTACCAGCATCAGCGAGCGATCGACCAGTTCGGCGATGCGATCGCGGTTAGGCTTCGCCCCGTCGAGCGCATGCTCCGTGAACAAGCGGATGCCCTGCGCGAGCAGGGCGATGGAGCGGAGCACATTGGCGCCGATCAGCGGCTTGAACACGTTGAGCTCGAAATGGCCTTGCAGCCCGCCCACCGTCACCGCCTGGTGATTGCCGATCACCTGGGCCGCGACCATCGTCAGCATCTCATTCTGGGTGGGGTTCACCTTGCCCGGCATGATCGAGCTGCCCGGTTCGTTCTCGGGCAGGCTCAACTCGCCAATGCCCGATCGCGGCCCCGATGCCATCAAGCGGATATCGTTGGCGATCTTCGTAATCGAAACCGCCAGCACATTGAGCGCGCCCGAGAGCTCGACGAGCGCATCGTTCGAAGCCAGCGCCTCGAACTTGTTCGGGGCAGACATGAAGGGCAGCCCGGCCAGCCCGGCGATCTCGCGCGCCATATCCTCGGCGAAACCCGGAGGTGCGTTGAGACCGGTGCCAACGGCGGTGCCGCCCTGCGCCAGCCGAAGCAGCCGGGGCATGACGGCATCGATCCGCGCGATCGCGTTTTCGATCTGAGCGGCATAGCCCGAAAATTCCTGGCCGAGCGTCAGCGGCGTCGCGTCCTGCAAATGGGTGCGGCCGATCTTGACGATATCGTCCCATTCGCTCGCCTGGAGCGACAATCGAGACTGCATAACGTGAAGCGCCGGCAGCAAACCTTCATGAAGGCAGCGGGCAGCCGCGATATGAAGTGCCGTCGGAAAGCTGTCGTTCGAGCTTTGGCTCCGGTTGACATGATCATTGGGGTGGACCGGCGACTTGCCGCCGCGCGTGCCCGCCAGGCTTTCGTTGGCGAGCCCTGCGATCACCTCGTTGACATTCATATTGGTCTGGGTGCCGCTCCCGGTCTGCCAGATCGCGAGCGGGAACTGATCGTCATGCGCGCCGGCGGCGACGCTGGCGGCGGCGGCCTCAATCGCATCCGCCAAGTTCGCGTCGAGGCCATGCTGGCGGTTGATGCGCGCGGCTGCCTGCTTGATCAGCGCGAGTGCATGAATGATCGAAAGCGGCATCCGCTCATTTGCGGGAAACGCGAAATTTTTGAGCGAGCGCTGCGTCTGGGCGCCCCAGTAACATTCCGCGGGAACTTCGATGGGGCCGAAACTGTCCGACTCGGTGCGAGTATTCATCGACGCATACTCCTTCCCTCCCGCCACGCAGAGAGGAATGAAGATCATTTCTTGCGTGTAAAATCCACCGATACGACGTTCGATCCATCTTCGGTCACAACCGGCGCCGGCGCATCGTTTTCGGCATCGTCATGTTCGGCAGGTTCCTCGTCACCCTCGACCTGGACCTGGAACTGAAGCGCGAAGTTGACCGCTGGATCGTGGAACGCAGTGACCGCCCCGAAAGGGATGATCAGATGAGCGGGCACCTGGTTGAAGGACAGGCCGACCTCGAACTTATCTTCACCAACCTTCAGATCCCAGAACCGGTTCTGGATGACGATCGTCATCTCATCCGGGAAGCGTTCCACGAGATGGCGCGGAATATCGACGCCAGGCGCGCCGGTCTTGAAGGTGATATAGAAGTGATGCTCGCCGGGAAGTCCCCCGCGGCGCTGCACCTCGCCCAACACCCGCCCGACCACCGCGCGCAGGGCATTCTGCACGATCTCGTCATAGGGAATCAGGCTGTCGGGCGTCTCTTCGCTCATGAAGGCTAGGTGAACGCTTGGCCTTTGCGGGTCAAGACGCGTTGCGCCGTGACGCACGGACGCTATAGCGCTGTGGCATGCGCACCGCACTTGTCAAACGCACGACCCACGAAACCGATATCGCCGTCGAGGTCAATCTCGATGGCACAGGCAATTATCGGGTTTCCACCGGTATCGGCTTTCTCGATCATATGCTCGAGCAGCTTTCGCGCCATTCGCTGATCGATCTGGAGGCGACGGTGAAGGGCGATCTGCATGTCGATCAGCATCACACCACCGAAGACAGCGCGATCGCGATCGGCGAGGCGATTTCGAAGGCGCTTGGCGACCGCAAGGGCATTACCCGCTTCGGCAGCGCCTATGCGCCGATGGACGAGACGCTGACGCGCGTCGCGCTCGACATTTCCGGGCGCCCCTTCCTCGTATGGAAGGCGCAGTTCACCACCCCGCGCCTGGGCGAGATGGATACCGAGCTCTTCCAGCACTGGTTCCACGCCTTTGCGGGATCGGCGGGGATCACGCTCCACGTCGAAAATCTCCATGGAGAGAATAACCATCATATCATCGAAAGCTGCTTCAAGGGCTTGGCCCGCGCGCTGAGACAGGCGATCGAGATCGATCCGCGCAAGGCGGACAGCGTGCCTTCGACCAAGGGAACGCTGGGCGGCGCGAAGGATCGTCATGGCTGAGCGCGTCGCGCTGATCGATTATGGTGCGGGCAATCTCCGGTCGGTGCAAAATGCCTTGAAAGCGGCCGGAGCCCCGGACGTGCTGGTGACCGCCGATCCGGAAACGGTGCGTGCCGCCGATCGCATCGTGTTACCGGGCGTGGGAGCCTTCGCCGCCTGCATGAAAGCGCTGACCGCGATCGACGGCATGGTCGATGCCATGGCGGAAGCTGCGACCGAGCGAGCCCGCCCTTTCCTCGGCATCTGCGTCGGAATGCAATTGCTGGCGGATGCGGGCGAGGAGCATGGGCGCCATCCCGGGCTCGGCTGGATCGGCGGGACCGTGCGCAAGCTCGCGCCAGGCGATCCCCATCTCAAGGTGCCCCATATGGGATGGAATGATGTGACGCCGATCCGCGATCATCCGCTGATCGCTTCGGGCGAGGCTTATTTCCTGCACAGCTTCGCCTTCGAGGATATGGACGGATCGGCGCTGCTCGCCCAGACCGATCATGGCGGCCGAGTCACCGCGGCAGTGGGGCGCGACACGATCGTCGGCGTCCAATTCCATCCGGAAAAGAGCCAAGGCTACGGCCTGTCTTTCCTGAGCCGCTTTCTGGAGTGGCGGCCATGAGCCTGATCGTCTTTCCAGCCATTGATCTGAAAGGCGGCCAGGTCGTCCGGCTCGCGCAGGGCGATATGAACCGCGCCACCGTTTACGGCAGCGATCCGGCAGCCCAGGCTGCCAAGTTTGCCGAACAGGGCGCTGACCATCTGCACGTCGTCGATCTCGATGGCGCCTTCGCCGGCGAGGCGGTGAACCCGTCTGCTGTCCAGGCCATCATCGAGGCATTTCCGGGCAAGGTGCAGCTTGGCGGCGGCATTCGCGATCGCGCCGCGATCGATCGCTGGATCAAGCTTGGCGTATGGCGCGTCGTGATCGGAACGGCGGCGCTGCAGAATCCCGATCTGGTCAGGGAGGCGGCGCGCGATCTCCCCGGGAAGATCGTCGTCGGCGTAGATGCGCGCGACGGCTATGTCGCCACGCATGGCTGGGCCGAAGTTTCCGACATGAAGGTCGAGGAACTGGCCAATCGCTTCGCCGACGCGGGCGTCGCCGCGCTCTTGTTCACCGATGTCGGGCGGGACGGATTGCTCAAGGGCTGCAACGTTGATGCCACCCTTCACCTTGCGCGCAGAACGCGGATGCCGGTGATCGCCAGTGGCGGTGTTCGGGATCTGGGTGACATTCTCGAACTGGCACGCGGCGCGTCCGAAGGCATTGAAGGCGTCATCACCGGCCGCGCGCTCTATGACGGGACGCTCAAGCTGGAGGCGGCGCTGGGGATCGCACGGGCATGAGCGTCCGGGTTCGCGTGATCCCTTGCCTCGACGTCGCCGGCGGGCGCGTCGTCAAGGGAGTCAACTTCGTCGACCTCGTTGATGCGGGCGATCCCGTCGAGCAGGCGCGCATCTATGACGCGGCGGGCGCGGACGAGCTTTGCTTCCTCGACATCACCGCCAGCCATGAGCAGCGCGGCATTATCCTCGATGTCGTTGCACGGACCGCTGAGGTGGTGTTCCTGCCGCTGACGGTGGGCGGCGGCGTGCGTTCGGTGGAAGACGCGCGCGCGCTGCTGCTGGCGGGCGCTGACAAGGTCTCGGTCAATTCGGCGGCGGTTGCGCGGCCGGAGCTTGTCCGCGAGATGGCCGACCGCTTCGGCGCGCAATGTGTGGTGGGCGCGGTGGATGCGCGCCAGACCGGCCCGGGCAAGTGGGAAGTTTACACGCATGGCGGCCGGCGCGAAACGGGGATCGATGCGGTTGCGCACGCCGCCCGGCTCGCCGAGCTCGGCGCAGGCGAGATACTGCTGACGTCGATGGACCGTGATGGAACGCGCGAAGGCTATGATCTCGCGCTGACCCGCGCCGTTGCGGATGCCGTGCCGGTGCCCGTGATTGCGAGCGGCGGCGTCGGCTCGCTCGATCATCTCGTGGCAGGTGTTCTGCGGGGCGGAGCGTCGGCCGTGCTGGCTGCATCGATCTTCCACTACGGCCAGCACAGCATATCAGAGGCGCACGCGGCGCTGCGAGCCGCGGGCCTGCCAGTGCGCGCTTGAAGAGTCGGTAAACTTTACATTTACCTTAGGTCGGCACCGACGTTAACCAATTATACGCTTGGATATACGTCGCTTCGCCAAATTGGCCGCGAACTTGCTTAACCATGATTGACCACAGTCAGGTCGTTCTTTGGGTTGCGGTAGCGGGGGCTTTGTATGGCGCGGGCGGGGCTGGCGATTGCGTTGATGGCTGTTTTCATTGCAATCGCCGGCCCCTCCGCTTCCGCCCAGCCGGCAGATGCCAAGCCTGCCTCGACGGTGCCGGAACCCACCGATCTCGCCTTGTTCGCGGCTGGGGTGGCCGGGCTCATCATTGGCCGGAGGGGCAGTAGGTCAAACCGCCGTGGCGATTGACTTCGGCGGGCTTTCCCGCTTGACAGACAAGCATGGCAGACACGCTCGCCCGGCTTGAGCAGACCATCGCCGCGCGTCGCGGCGCCGATCCGCAATCTTCTTACGTCGCGAAGCTGCTCGCCGCCGGCACGCCAAAGATCGCACAGAAGCTCGGCGAAGAAGCGGTCGAAACCGTCATCGCCGCCCTGGCCGCCGACAAGGGCAAGCTCATCGCCGAGGCAAGCGATCTCATGTTTCACCTGCTGGTGCTGCTTCAGGACAGAGGCGTAGCGATCGCTGATGTCTTGAATGAGCTTGAGCGGCGCGAAGGCGTTTCGGGAATTGCGGAAAAAGCCGCGCGAACTGCCGAATAGCCGAGGAACTCCCATGCCGATCGACGCAACCACGCCATATGACGACAACAACATCTTCGCCAAAATTCTGCGAGGCGAGATCGCGAGCCGCAAGGTCTATGAAGACGAATATGCCCTGGCGTTCCACGATATCAATCCGCAGGCACCCCATCATGTGCTGGTGATCCCGAAAGGCCGCTATGTCTCCTGGGACGATTTTTCAGCGACGGCGAGCGATGCGGAGATCGCCGGCTTCGTAAGAGCGGTAGGCAAGGTCGCCCGCGAAGCCGGGATGGTGGAGCCCGGTTACCGGCTGCTCGCGAACATCGGGCCGGACGGTCACCAGGAGGTGCCGCACCTTCATGTGCATATTTTCGCCGGCCGGCCACTCGGACCGATGCTGGCGCGCTGAAAAGCAGTTGCCGCGCGCGCATTAACGGCTAGGCTCATACCCTCAACATGGTTGGGGGTCTCATGAACCTGCGCATCAAGTCGCTCGACGCCATTCTCGCAACCGCCGAAAAGAAGTCGCTTCACAGATCGCTCGGTGCCTTCCAGCTCACCATGCTGGGAATCGGCGGGATCATCGGAACCGGCATCTTTGTGCTCACCGCCGAAGCGGCGCAGAAGGCCGGGCCGGGCATGATGATCAGCTTCGTGATTGCGGGATTCGTCTGCGCGGTGGCGGCGCTTTGCTATTCGGAATTGTCGTCGATGGTGCCGGTATCGGGTTCGGCATATACCTATACGTATGCCGTCATGGGAGAACTGCTTGCCTGGATGGTGGGCTGGGCACTGGTCCTGGAATATGCGGTGGCGGCGAGCGCGGTTTCGGTCGGTTGGTCGGGCTATTTCGTCGGCTTGCTGCGCGATTATGTGGGCATTACGATCCCGGCCGAACTGGCCAACGGTCCTTATGCGGGAGGGCTGGTCAACATTCCCGCGCTGGTGATCGCGCTGCTCGTGACCGGGCTGCTCATGATCGGCACCAAGGAAAGCGCGCGCTTCAATGCCATCCTCGTGGTCATCAAGGTGGCAGCACTCACGCTGTTCGTCATCGCCACCATCGGGATCATCAAAAGCGATCATTTCACGCCATTCACGCCCAATGGCTGGGGGATCATCGGCGTGGGGGGCGCTGCTGCGTCAATCTTTTTCGCCTATGTCGGCTTCGATGCCGTCTCGACCGCCGCCGAAGAAACCAAGAATCCGCAACGCAACGTGCCCATCGGCCTGATCGGATCGCTGGTGATCTGCACTATCTTCTATCTGCTCGTTGCGGCGGGCGTGATCGGAGCGGCAAACGCGCAACCGGTGCGCGGCCCGCTGGGCGAGGTGCTCGCGCCCGGATCGATCGAGCTTGCCAATCAATGCGCGGCAATCACCGCCAAGGGGCTGGCGGAGCCGGTTGCCTGTTCCAAGGAAGCGCTGGCTTATGTGCTGAAATCGATTGGTTGGCAGAAGCTTGGCGGCATCATCGGCCTTGCCGCGGGGTTGGCGCTGCCGTCGGTCGTCCTGATGATGCTCTATGGCCAGACCCGCATCTTCTTCGTGATGGCGCGCGATGGGTTGTTGCCTGAAAAGCTTGCCACCATCCATCCACGATGGAAGACCCCGCACATCGTGACGGCGATCACCGGCGTCTTCGTGGCCGTGGCCGCCGCTTTCCTGCCGGTCGGCAAGCTCGCGGACGTCTCCAATTCGGGGACGCTTTTCGCCTTCCTGATGGTGGCCGTCGCCGTGCTGGTCATGCGCCGGACGGCGCCCGAGCGGCATCGCCCGTTCAAGACGCCCGCGGTCATGATCGTGGCGCCGCTAGCGATCGCGGGGTGCCTGGCGCTTTATCTGCTGCTTCCCTTTGATGCGAAGATGGTGCTCCCGATCTGGGGCGGGATCGGCCTCATCTTCTATTTTCTCTACGGCTATCACCGCAGCCATGTCGGCCGCGGATTGGTGGAGGTTCACGAGGAGGATGCGGACCTGCCGCCGGGCGCCATCCCGCCCGTTCCCAAATTTTGAACGGCGGCACTGAACCACGCCATGGGCACCAACCGGCTCGAAGCGTTCAGCGACGGTGTGCTCGCGATCATCATCACGATCATGGTGCTGGAGCTCAAGGTTCCCCACGATCATAGCCTGGCCGCGCTGGCGGCGCTGTGGCCCGTCTTTCTGAGCTATGTTCTGAGCTTCATTTATGTCGGCATCTACTGGAACAACCATCACCACATGATGCATGTGGTCAAACACGTCACCGGCAGCGTGCTTTGGGCCAATCTCCACTTGCTGTTCTGGCTTTCGCTGCTGCCGTTCACCACCGGCTGGATGGGCGAAAATCATTTCGAGACATTGCCCACGGCCCTCTATGGGCTGAACCTACTGTGCTGCGCGGTGGCATATTATGCCCTGGAGCGCGTGCTCATCGCCAATGAAGGCCGCGACGGCCTGCTCGCGCAGGCGATGGGCCGGGATCTCAAGGGTAAAGTCTCTCCCCTGCTCTATATCCTCGGCATTATGGGAGCCTGGTTCATCGCTCCCTGGATCGGCCTGATGTTCTTTGCCGGCACGGCCGGGCTCTGGCTGGTGCCCGACCGGCGCATCGAACGGCTGATCCGCGGCCGTTAGAGCGGCAAGCGTATAATCGTAACCGTTCGTTTCGAGCGGAGGTTCGAGCATTGCCGAGAACCGAAGTCGAGAAATCCGCCAGCGGGCGCGTTCTCGATACGCTTTCTCGACTGGATCGAAAGCTACTCGAACCAATCGGTCTTGACTCCGATTAAACGCTTGAAACTCTAGCGAAGCCGCTGCGCGACAAGCTGCCTGAGATCCGCCTCAGGGCGCGCGCCATAATGCGAGATCACTTCGGCGGCGGCGATGGCCCCCATGGTGAGCGAATCCTTGATCGAGCGGCCTTGCGCCTGTCCGGCCAGGAAGCCGGCGGCGAAAAGATCGCCCGCGCCGGTGGTGTCGATCACCTCGTCGATCGGCTCGGCAGGAACGGCGACACGTTCGCCAGCGCTTATCGCCAGCGCACCCTTTTCGCTGCGCGTTACGACCAGCAGCGGGACCTTCGCCGCCGTGGCACGCACCGCCGCTTCGAAATCGTCGGTCTCGTTGAGCGAGAGGATCTCGGCCTCGTTGGCGAACAGGATGTCGAGCTGCCCGCCATCGATCAGCCCCTGGAAATCGGCACGATGACGTTCGATGCAGAACATGTCCGATAGGGTGAGCGCGACCTTGCGCCCCGCCTGCCGGGCAGTTGCGATCGCGGTTCGCATGGCCGCGCGCGGCTGCTCGGGATCCCACAAATAGCCCTCCAGATAGAGGATCGCTGCCGAGCGAATCAGCTCGAGATCAAGCGCACTGGCAGGCAGGAATTGCGAGGCGCCGAGGAAGGTGTTCATCGTGCGCTGCGCATCGGGAGTGACGAGGATCAGGCAGCGCGCGGTGGGCGGCTGGCCCGGGCGCGGCGCGGTTTCGAAACGGACCCCAAGCGCGCGGATATCGTGCGCGAAAACCTTGCCGAGCTGATCGTCGGCGACCTGGCCAATGAACCCTGCCCTGCCACCGAGGGCGGCGATGCCAGCCGCCGTATTCGCAGCCGAGCCCCCGCTGGCCTCGATGCCCGGGCCCATTTTGGCATAGAGCGCCTCGGCCTCCTCGGAGGAAAACAGCAACTGCATCGCGCCCTTGGGCAAGCCTTCGCTGGCGATGAAGGCGTCGTCGGCCTGGGCGATGACGTCAACGATCGCATTGCCGATGGCGACGATATCGAGGGTTGGTGCAGTCACAAACATCTCCTTCCAAGCTGGCGCAGCGCCTAACCGCCGCACGGGTGACGCGCAAGCCGGCGAGCGCTAAAGGGTGCCGCCATGGACCTGCGCCGCCTTTTCCCCCTCTCGTTATTGGCAATATTGAGCGCCTGCGGCGAAACGCCCCCGCCACGCGCGATCGCGCCGCCGCCCAAGGCCTCGACGGCACAGGCTGGCCTCGATCGCGTGATGGATCAGACCGCGCAGACGCTGGTGGCGCTGTTCGGGGACGCCAATCTGGACGTGCGCGAGGGGCCGGCGCGCAAGCTGCAATTTTCAAGCCCGGTCTGCGTGCTCGACGCCTATCTTTATCCTTCCGCCCAAGGGAAGGAACCGACGGTGCGCTATATCGACGCGCGCCAGCCGAGCGGCGACGACTTCGACCGGGCATCCTGCATCGCAGCGCTCAGCCGGCGGGCGGCGGCGCGCTGAGCTTGCCAACCGCCCAGCGGGCGGCGTCGGCCACGGTCGGCGAGGAGTCACCTGCAAGGCTTTGGGCCTTGGGCAGCAATTTGGCGTCACCGCTATTGCCTGCAGCGATCAATGCATTGCGCACCATCCGATCGCGCCCGATGCGCTTGATCGGCGAGCCCGCGAACAACGCCCGAAAGCTCGCGTCGTCGAGATCGAGCAGATCGGCGATCGCGGGCGCGGTCAATTCAGCCCGAGGCGCAAAGGCGCGGTTGGCTGAGGCGGCCTGCGCGAACCGGTTCCAGGGGCACACCGCCAGGCAATCGTCGCAGCCGTAGATCCGGTTGTCGATGGCTTCGCGAAATTCGAGCGGGATCGGCCCCTTATGCTCGATCGTCAGGTAAGAAATGCAGCGCCGCGCATCGAGCCGATAGGGCGCTGGAAAAGCATTGGTGGGGCAGGCCTGCTGGCACGCGGTGCAGCTCCCGCAGCGATCCGCATGCGGTTCATCGGCTGGAAGGTCGAGCGTCGTCATGATCGCGCCGAGGAACAGCCAGCTTCCGTCAGACCGGCTGACCAGATTGGTGTGCTTGCCCTGCCAGCCGATCCCGGCCGCCGCTGCCAGCGGCTTTTCCATGACGGGCGCCGTATCGACGAAGACCTTCAATTCCCCCTCCGCCTGCGTGATCAGCCAGCGTGCGAGCGCCTTCAGCGCCTTTTTGACGATGTCATGATAATCCGCGCCTTGCGCATAGACCGAGATCCGCGCGCGATCCCTCACCTCAGCAAGCCGCAATGGATCCTCGGCCGGCGCATAGCTCATGCCCAGCATGATGACCGAGCGCACCTCGGGCCAGAGCCCGCGCGGACTGGCCCGCTGCGCCGCGCGCTCCTCCATCCAGATCATGTCGCCATGCGCGCCTTCCGCAAGCCAGCGCGTCAATCGCTCCGCCGTCAGCGGCGCGGCATCGGCGCGCGCGACGCCGCAAGCCGTGAAGCCCAATGTTCGCGCTTGTTCCTTGAGCGCGGCGGTTAAGGCGATATTCGCGTTTTGATGTGATGGCATCGTCACGCTGGCATTGGTAGAAGGCCGCCGATTTGACGCAAGAGCTTGCGATTGAGGCGAAAGCCCTGGTGAAGCAGTTCGACGGCTTTCGAGCGGTCGACGGCGTCGATCTGGCCGTGCCGGCGGGCGCGATTTATGGCGTGCTCGGCCCCAATGGTGCGGGCAAGACCACAACCTTGCGGATGCTGCTCGGCATCATCGACCCCGATTCGGGCGAACGAAAGGTGCTGGGAAACAGGCAGCCGCTGCGCGCCGCCAACCGGATCGGCTATCTGCCGGAGGAGCGCGGCCTCTACCCCACCATGCAGGCGCGCGAGGCGATCGCCTTCATGGGCGCGCTGCGCGGGCTCAAGCTAGGCGAGGCTCGGACGCGCGCCGATCGGCTGCTGGCAGAGCATGGCCTTGCAGACGCCGCACGCAAACCGATCCGGACCTTGTCGAAGGGCATGGCGCAGACCGTTCAGATTCTCGGTACAATCGTTCACCGGCCGCGTCTGATCGTACTCGACGAGCCCTTTTCCGGGCTTGATGCGATCAATCAGGAACGGCTGGAGGCGATGATCCGCGCCCAAGTCGACGCCGGCGCAACGGTCCTGTTCTCCACCCATGTGATCGCGCACGCCGAACGATTGTGCGAGCGCATCGCCATCATCGTCGGCGGACGCGTCCGCTTCGAGGGCAGCGTGGCCGAGGCGCGTGGCCGGCTGCAAGCGCAAGTCACGCTCGTGACCCGCAGGACCGAAGGCGCATGGCGTACGGCACTTCCAGCCGATGCGCGTTGCGAAAACGGCGCCTGGATCTTCCCGCTGCCCGGCAACGGCATCGAACCGCTGCTCGCCCGATTGATCGAGGGCGAGGCTGGGATCGAGGAGCTTTCCATTGAGCGGCCGGGGCTGCACGACGCTTTCGTCGAGATTGTCGGCGAAACTGCGGCGCAAGGCATCAGGAAGGAGCCGGAGCCGGAATGATGCTGACCAATTTGCACGCCGCGCTGGTGATCGCCCGGCGGGATTATGTCGCGACCGTCTGGTCGCGCGCCTTTATCCTGTTCCTGCTGGGGCCGCTCATCCCGATCCTGTTCGGAGTGACCTTCGGGTCGGTGGGATCGAAGATGTCTGCGCCAGCGGCTCCGCCCACGATCGCCATCCTCGCAAGCGGCGGCGAAGCGCAGGCGCTGCGGGTTGCACGGAAACGCATCTTCACGATCTTGGGTGATGAGGGATTACCCCGCATTGAAGTCAGCACCACGAGCGATGCCGACCGCCTGCTTAAACATGACGAAGCCGCGGCCGTGGTGATCGGATTGCCGGATCGTCCCGTCCTGCGCGGCGCACCGGAGGTGGTGAGCCGTCACGCCGCACTCATCGAATGGATGCTCGCCGATGCGCGCCGCGACCGCGCACTCGACAAGGCGGGTATCGTCTTGCGGCCTGTCACGCTCAAACGGGAATTCATCGCTGCGCCCGCCCATTCGGACCAGAATGATCGCTCAACGCTGGCCAGGGCCGGGCAGCTGCTGCTGCTTTTCCTGACCATGATCCTTACCGGCATGCTGCTCTCCAACATGATGGAGGAGAAATCGAGCAAGGTGATCGAGATCCTTGCCGCCGCCGTTCCCGTGGATGCGATCTTCCTGGGGAAGCTGATCGCCATGCTCGGCATGTCGCTGACCGGGATTGCGATCTGGGCTTCTGTCGCTGCCGGAGCCCTTTTCGCATTCGTGCCGGTTTCCGCGCTGCAAATGATCGCGCCAGCGGTCGGCTGGCCTATCTTCATCTTGCTGAGCACAATTTATTTCATATCCAGCTACCTGCTGGTGGGCGCGCTTTATCTGGGCATCGGCGCGCAAGCGGGCACCGTGCGCGAGGTGCAGACGCTCTCGATGCCGCTCACCTTCGGGCAACTGATCATTTTCGGCTTTGCCGCCTCGGCGGCGGATCAGACGAACGGCCCCGCCGCGATTGCGGCAAGCCTGTTCCCCTGGAGCTCGCCCTACGCAATGATCGCGCGCGCGGCGCAACGGCCGGAAATCTGGCCGCATCTGCTGGCCATCGCGTGGCAGGCGGCCACCGTCGCAATGATCGTTCGCGTCGGCGCCAACCTGTTTCGCCGCAGTGTGCTCAAGTCCGGCGGAGCAGGCATCTGGCGGAAGCTCATCGAACGTTCATCGTGGGTGGCTTAGGCGCTGCTCATGCGCCAGATCGATCGCCGCACCGCCATTACCCGCTGCTCCGCAACCGCGGCCGGGCTGTTCCTGTTTGGTTTCGACGCCGCCGCCCGCGCGAAAAGCGAGAATTTTGAAGTGAATTTCTCCGAAGCCGAATGGCGCAAGCGGCTCGACCCGGCCGCCTTCAATGTGCTGCGCCAGCAGGGAACCGAGCGTGCCTTCACCAGCCCGCTCAATAACGAGCACCGGCCAGGCACCTTCCTGTGTCGAGGATGCGATCTGCCGCTATTCTCCTCGCGTACCAAATTCGACAGCGGCACCGGCTGGCCGAGCTTCTGGCGTCCATTGCCCAACGCCGTGCGCACCGACAGCGATACGCTGCTGGGCTATGTCCGCACCGAAGTGCATTGCCGCCGCTGCGGCGGCCATCTCGGCCACGTCTTCAACGACGGGCCGCCGCCGACCGGCTTGCGCTATTGCATGAACGGCGTCGCGATGCGCTTCGTGCCGGGCAAATCCGGCTAGCAAATTCGCGCGGCCCCGCTTTGGCCGGTTCAACAGCGTGGTGATTTCCCCTACATAGCAGCCGGCGCGCGCATTCCTGCTGCGCCGGGAGCGATGCGATGCGGGTATTGCGGGGAATTTGGAAGCTGCTGGTCGGGGTGAAGGACCTGCTGGTTCTCCTCTTCATGCTGCTCTTCTTCGGCCTGCTCTATATGGCGCTTTCGATGGCGCCCAATCCCGCAGTTTCCAGCGGCTCCGGCGCACTCGTTGTGCGGCTGAACGGCACGCTGGTCGAACAGCCCGAGAATATCGACCCGCTTTCGGTCATCCGGGGCGATGAGGATAGGCCGACCCAATATCGGCTGCGCGATGTCGTCAGTGCGTTGCGCGCCGCCGCCAAGGATGGCTCGATCAAGGCGGTGGTGCTCGATCTCGATCGTTTCGTCGGTGGCGGCCAGGCAACCATCACTGACGCTGCAGCCGCGCTGGATGAGGTGCGGCACTCGGGCAAGCCGGTGCTGGCCTATGCGACCGGCTATGTCGACGACAGCTATCAGCTCGCTGCCCATGCGAACGAGGTCTGGATGGACCCGCTCGGTGCCGTCATGCTTGCGGGGCCGGGCGGATCGCGGCTTTACTATAAGGGATTTCTCGACAAGATCGGCGTGACCGCCAACGTCTATCGCGTCGGCCAGTATAAGTCGGCGGTGGAGCCGTTTACGCGTGCCGACCAATCGCCCGAGGCGCGCGCCGCCAACCAGGCGCTGGCGGACAGTCTCTGGCAGAGCTGGCAGGACGATGTCTCGCGTGCGAGACCGCAGGCCAAGGTTCATGCGTATAGCAGTGCGCCGCAGACCTTCATCCAAGCCAGCGGAGGCAATATCGCACGCGCTGCGGTCGCCGCGGGACTGGTCGACAAGCTCGGGGACCGGATCGCCTTCGGCAACCGGGTTGCGCAGATCGCCGGGCCTCAGGCGACGCCGGGAAGCTTCAAGACCGTTTCTTTCGCGCGCTACGCCGCCGCGCATACCGCACCCGACGGAGGCCAGATCGGCGTTCTTACGGTGGCAGGCGACATCGTCGATGGCCATGCGGGGCCCGGCACCGCAGGGGGCGATACGATCGCTGAGCTGTTGTCGGACGAGCTTGCGCGCAACCGGATCAAGGCGCTCGTCGTGCGGATCGATTCGCCCGGAGGCTCCGTGACGGCCGCTGAACGCATTCGTGGCGCGATCGTGGCCGCGAAGGCGCAAGGATTGCCGGTTGTGGTCTCGATGGGATCGGTGGCGGCAAGCGGCGGCTATTGGATCTCCACGCCGGCGGATCGCATCTTCGCCGAACCATCGACGATCACCGGATCGATCGGCGTGTTCGGGATCATCCCCACCTTTCAGGGCACGCTCCAGAAACTCGGCCTGTCCGCCGATGGCATCAAGACGACGCCGCTTTCGGGCGAGCCCGATGTGCTCAAGGGCACGTCGCCGCAGTTCAACCAGCTCATCCAGCTCGGTATCGAAGACGTATATCAGCGGTTCATCGGTCTGGTCGCCGAGTCGCGCAAATTGGCGCCGGGCCGTGTCGACGAGATCGGCCAGGGCCGTGTCTGGGCGGGCGGCACCGCGCGCCAGATCGGATTGGTCGACGCGTTCGGCTCGCTTGACGATGCCATCGCACAAGCCGCCGAAATGGCGAAGCTGGACCCGCGGACCGCCCAGCCGCGATTCATCGAGCGCGAGCCGAATGCCTTCGACAAGTTCTTACGCGACACCGTGCTTTCGAGCGACAATGACGAGGCGCAAGCACGCGATCCCTGGACGCGCGCGGTCGATCGCCCGCAGACAATGCTGGCCCAGGCGATCAGCGACGCCGGCGAGATCCTGTCGGGCCCGGCGATCCAGGCACGGTGTCTCGAATGCGGCGGGATGGTAGCGCCCCGGCACGGCGCGCAAGGCCGGCGCAGCCTGTTCGCGCTTGCCAAGGTGACGCTGGGGCTATGAGCTTTCTCATCCGCGTCGCAAGCGTCAACGATGCCTCGGCCATCGCCGCGATCTACGCACCCTATGTCGAATCGCTCAGCGTCTCGTTCGAGCAACGCGCGCCGACGGCGAAGGAAATTGTACGGCGAATCGAGTCGGTCACCGAAACCTACCCCTGGCTCATCGCCGAATCGGATGGAGAGGTAGTCGGCTATGCCTATGCCTCCCACTTCCGCGAGCGCTGGGCGTACCGTTTCGCCGTCGAGACGGCGATTTACATCGCGTCGCACCGCCAGCGCGAAGGCATTGGCCGCCGGCTCTATCTTGCCCTGATCCGAACGCTGAGCGCGCAGGGCTATACGCAAGCGCTCGCAGCCATCGCCCTGCCCAACGAAGGCAGCATCGACATGCATGAAGCAGTTGGTTTCCAGCGCGCGGGCGTTTGGCGCGGCGTCGGCTTCAAACATGGCCAGTGGCGCGACGTGGGGCTGTGGCAACGCCCACTTGCGCTATCAGACGTTGATCCCGAAGAACCCCGGCCGTTCAGCGAAGTAGGCCTCGTCCTCGAATAGCCGCAGAGGCATGGCCGCGTTGCCTTGTTGCCATTTCGGCGAATCACCCTGAAAGGACCGAAACCTGCGATTGCCGCCGATGAAGGGCAAACCCTTGCAACTCATCTTCGCCGCGCTCGCAGGGATATCTCACCAAAAGAGGTCAGATGAGTGCCACTTCATGTCTGCCCACGGACACCCCCAATCTCCAGCACGCGTCGTACCGTAGTCATCCGTCAGGCAAGAAGGTCGCATCCGAATGTCTGAAAATGGGATGACTCGTCGAGACACGGGTGCGGTCGAGTATGCCAATTACAACGACCCTCATCCCGGTCGTTTCGGCACAAGGCAGGAATTGGTCATTCCGGTCATTTTAGCGTAAAGGAAATATACTACACCCTCATGGCAAAAGCGACCGGCTGAATTGAACAGGAGAGAAACCATGCTTGACAGAGTTCGCGCTTCGGTTTTTTCTGGAGCTTTGACGTTCGTGGTTGCCGCTTCAGCTCCAGCAAACGCGGTGATTCTGGAATATTCCAGTCGTCCCGACTTCACTGCGGCGACGGGCTCATCAAGTATAGAAACTTTCACTGATGGTATACACTTTCCGATCATTGGTGGTGTACTGAATTCGCACACGACTTGTCCGGATTGCACTGGCGGGCCAATTCCACCCGGCAGCATTATCGATAATATTACTTATTCGACCGAAGTGTTTTCGAACAAAGGTGCTTATTTTAACATCGATACCGGCGTAAATTTTGCCGGGGGGTTTCTTGATTCGCTTGGCGGTTTTGCCGGCCCCCTTCCTCATGATCCCCCACGGACGCTGACCGTAACGTTCGATGCGCTGCAAAGGGGATTCGGATTTGATACCAATCTTCTGATGAAAACCTTCAAGGTCGACGTTTTCGGCGATAGTGACACGTTACTCGGCTCGTTCTCCTATAATATCCCCGACCTAGGTTTTGACATGAGATTCTTTGGCTTTGGGAGTTCGGCGGCTGATATCCGGTTCGCTCGCATTCGTGGCGCTGATCCGTCCATCAATTTCGCGGTAGATAATTTTACCTTTGACGCAACATTGCCTGTCGGGTCGAGCGTTCCCGAGCCCGCGTCATGGTCACTTATGCTGACGGGCTTTGGCCTTGCCGGAGCCGCGGTACGTCGTCGCCGCAAAATTCTCGTTTCATCTGCGTAGCCCGCATCACAACCGTAAGCGGTCTGTCGGCCATCCATCTCCAACTTGCCGGGAGGCGCCCGCCAGCCATCTGGGAGCTGCCGATCCGCTTTTCGGTAATGAGAATGCCTCCGATGAATGATGAAGGTGGGCATTTGCGATTCGGGTAAGAAGCCAGCTGCTCGATTCCAGCTAAGCGCACCGCTGTATTGCGCGGCTACGGCACTTATGCCACTAGACCGCCGTGACCCAACTCAACTTCGAACAGATGCGTTTGGCCATGGTCGAGAGCCAGCTCCGTACCACGGCCGTGAACGATCCGCGCGTGATAGCGGCGATGGGCAGTGTTCCGCGCGAGCAGTTCGTGCCGGGGGAATGTGCGGCGATAGCCTATATCGACGGGGCGATCCGCCTGGACGGCAACCGCGCGCTCAATCCGCCGATGGCGACCGGCAGGCTGCTGACCGAAGCGCATCCGCAGCCGACCGATCGCGCGCTCGTGGTGGGAAGCGCGACGGGCTATGGCGCGGCGCTGCTGGCCCAGCTCGTCTCCTCGGTCGTTGCGCTGGAAGAAGATCCCGCGCTGCTCAGGATCGCTCGCGCGGCGGGGTTGCCGTCGCATGTTGCCATCGTGGAGGGTCCGCTCAAGGCGGGCTGGAAAAAACAGGCGCCCTATGATCTGATCCTGATCGATGGCGCAGTCGAATATGTGCCGCAGCCGATCATCGATCAGCTTGCCGATGGCGGCAGGCTGGCAGCCGGGATTATCGACAACGGGGTGAGTCGGCTTTCGATTGGCCGCCGCTCGGGCAAGGGCTTCGGCCTCGTTGCCTTTGCCGATGCGGAGGCGGTGCCGCTGCCGGGCTTCTCCCGGCCTCGAAGTTTTACATTCTGATCTTCAGGGGGCGAGCAATGCGAGCGAAATTCCTTTCCGCCAGCGCGCCGGCGTCCCTAATGCTCGCGTGCCTGCTTGCAGCGGCGCCAGCCGATGCTGATACGCTGCGTGATGCGCTGGTCCAGGCATATAGCAGCAACCCGACCATCCTCGCCGCCCGCGCCAGGCTCCGCCAGACCGATGAAGGGGTGCCGATTGCACAAGCGAACGGGCGCCTCGGTGTCTCGGCCGACGCAAATTATACCGAGAATGTGAAACGCGGGCCTGCCTCCTTCTCGCTCAATACGCCGCGACGTCAGGTTACGGGTGGGCTGAGCGCGAATCTTCCAGTGTTTCAAGGGGGTGGTGTGCGCAATGCCGTCCAGGCTGCGCGGCTGCGCGTGGAATCGGGGCGCGCTGACCTGCGCAGCGCAGAGGCCACCATGTTCACTGATGTGGTCGCCGCCTATATGGATGTCGTGCGCGATCAGGCGATCGTCGATCTGAACAGCAAGCAGGTCGATGTGCTGGGCACCAATCTGCAAGCGACCAAGGATCGGTTTCAGGTGGGCGACCTCACCCGCACCGATGTCGCCCAATCCGAAGCGCGTCTGTCCGGCGCTCGCAGCCAGCTTGAATCAGCGCAGGCGCAGCTGGTCTCAAGCCGGGAAAATTATCTCCGCGTGGTTGGTAAGATGCCGGACAATCTGGAGGCGCCACCGCAGCTTCCCGGCCTGCCTGCGAATGTCGATGATGCCGTCGGCGCGGCGCTCGACAACAACCCTGATCTGATTGCGATCAAAAAGGAAAGCGATGCCGCGCGCCACGACGTCGGCGTTGCCCGTGCGAGCCGCCTGCCGCGCCTTTCCGCTGTCGCAAGCGGCGACTATGTCAATTACCTCGATTCGCTTGCAGGCATCCCACAAGATCGCGGCACGACCGCTGCGGTCGGCGTGCAGGCGACGCTGCCGCTTTATCAGGGCGGCGGGCCTGGCGCGCGCGTACGGCAGGCTGAGGCGCGCGTCAGCGAAACACTCGAACAGACCATTGCCGTGGAGCGTCAAGTCATCGCGCAGGTGCGATCGGCTTATGCGTCGCACGCAGCGTCGCTGGGCGTGATCAAGTCCTCCCAAACCGCGGTTTCGGCGAACGAACTGGCGCTCGAAGGCGTCCGTGCCGAAAACAGCGTCGGCACGCGGGACGTTCTGGACGTGCTCAACGCCGAACAGGAATTGCTGAACTCGCGCGTCCAACTCGTATCCGCCCAGCGCGACGCCTATGTCGCCGGCTTCGCGTTGCTCGCGGCGATGGGGCGCGCGGAGGCCAAGGATCTTGGGCTCGATGGCGGCCCGCTCTACGATCCGGTGGCCAATTACAATCGGGTGAAAACATCCGTCTTCGATTGGGGCGACGACGGCATGCCGACCACCAAGGCTTCGCGCACCGTCGGCGTGCCGCCGCCGCCATCCGAGGTGTTGCAGCCCATGCTGGAGTTCCAGCCGGTCGAGACGCCCCCCGTGACAACTTCCAAAAACTAGGGCATTAACCATGGCTATGGGGGACCTGAAACCTGAGCCATCGATGGAAGACATTCTCGCTTCCATCAAACGTATCATCGCCGACGACAGCCAGGCTGCCGAGGAGGCCGTCATGCATGTTGAGCAGACCGCAAGCGGCGGAGAATTAAACCGTTTTTCTGGGACGAACCTCCATCTCGTCGAGGATCGCGAACCTGCAAAGCGGGAAAATGCCGAGGAGGTTCTGGAATTGACCCAGCCGATCGAAACCGCCGAATCGCCTGCGCAAGAGCATGGCGAATCACGGCCGCAGCCAGCGCCAGCGTCGCCCGCACGGCGACATGAGCCTTTAATCAGCCCGGACGTGGCAAGCCCCGCCGCGATCGTGTCCGCCGATGCGGCGTCCGCCAGCCGCCAGTCGCTCGCCGCATTGTCAGCGTTGCTCGTGAAGCCCGAAAACGAAAATGGCGACAATACGCTTGAAGGCCTGGTGCGCGAGATGCTGCGCCCGATGATGAAGGAATGGCTCGATCAGAAGCTTCCTCAGCTGGTCGAACGTCTCGTCGAAAAGGAAATTGCGCGGATCACCGGGCGGCTGCCTTAGCCCTACTTCCTGCCTCTTGCCGCATCGCGGCATGGCTGGCACAGAGCGCCGCCATGACGATCGACAAGACCTTCGACCCCGCCGCCATCGAGGCAAAATGGTACAAGCATTGGGAGGAGAGCGGCGCGTTTCGCCCTGCGCGCGCCAACGCCGAACCGTTCACGATCGTCATGCCGCCTCCCAATGTGACGGGCAGCCTTCACATCGGTCATGCGCTCGATAACAGCCTGCAAGATGTGCTGATCCGCCACGCGCGGCTAAAGGGCAAGGACGCGCTATGGGTTGCGGGCACCGACCATGCCGGCATCGCGACCCAGATGGTGGTCGAACGCAATCTGGCGCTTCATCAACAGAAGCGCACCGATTTCACCCGCGAGCAGTTCATCGAAAAGGTCTGGGCGTGGAAGGCTGAGAGCGGTGGGCAAATCACCCGTCAGCTCCGCCGCCTGGGCGCCTCCTGTGATTGGGCCAACGAGCGGTTCACCATGGATGAAGGCTTCAGCCGCGCGGTCATCAAGGTGTTCGTCGAGCTTTATAACCAGGGCTTGCTCTATCGCGACAAGCGGCTGGTCAACTGGGATCCGGGGCTCAGGACCGCGATCTCCGATCTTGAGGTCGAAACGCGCGAGATCAACGGCAAATTCTGGCATTTTCGCTATCCGCTGGCGGACGGCGTCACGCTGGACGATGGCCGCGATCATATCGTGGTGGCGACCACCCGCCCCGAAACCATGCTCGCCGACATGGCTGTGGCGGTGAACGCCGAGGACGCCCGCTATAATTCGGTGATCGGTAAGTTCGTCCGGCTGCCGATCACAGGTCGCTTGATCCCGATCGTGGCCGACGAACATGCCGATCCGGAGCTCGGGTCGGGCGCGGTCAAGATCACCCCCGGCCATGATTTCAACGATTTCGAAGTGGGCAAACGCGCCGGTTTCAAGCCGGCCGACATGCTCAATATGCTCGATGCCGATGCCAAGCTGGTTCAGACCGCCGATGGCCTGATCCCGGCGGAGCTGATCGGCCTCGACCGCTTCGACGCGCGCAAGCGGATTGTCGCGCTGATCGAAGCGCAGGGCCTGCTCGAGAAGGTGGAGGATCGCGCGATCCAGACACCTTACGGGGATCGTTCGGGCGCGGTGATCGAACCTTGGCTGACCGATCAATGGTATGTCGATGCCAAGACCCTCGCCGCGCCCGCGATCGCAGCGGTGCACGATGGCGACATCAGGATCGTGCCTAAGACCTGGGAAAAAACCTGGTTCAACTGGCTCGAAAATATTCAGCCCTGGTGCGTCAGCCGCCAGCTCTGGTGGGGCCACCAGATCCCGGCCTGGTACGATCCCGACGGGAATGTCTTTGTTGCGGAAGACGAAGCGGCCGCGCAGGCGCTTGCGGGCAACAAGCCCCTCACTCGCGATCCGGACGTGCTGGACACCTGGTTTTCCTCGGCGCTCTGGCCGTTCGGCACGCTCGGCTGGCCTGATCAGCCGGACCAGCTCGCCAAACATTATCCCAACGATGTCCTGATCTCCGGCTTCGACATCCTGTTCTTCTGGGATGCACGCATGGCGATGCAGGGGCTGCACTTCATGAAAGAGGTGCCGTGGAAGACGCTCTATCTGCACGGGCTCGTTCGCGCTGCCGACGGCTCGAAAATGTCGAAGTCGAAGGGCAACACGGTCGATCCGTTGGGCCTGATCGATCAATATGGCGCCGATGCCTTGCGCTTCACGCTGACCGCGATGGAGAGCCAGGGCCGCGACATCAAGCTCGATGAAAAACGGGTCGAAGGCTATCGCAACTTCGCGACGAAGCTGTGGAATGCCGCCCGCTTCGCCCAAGCCAACGGCATCGGCGCCAGCACAACAATAGAGCCGCCCGCTGCGGGAGTGCCGGTGAACCGCTGGATCGTCGCGGAAACGATCAAGACTGTCCAGGCGCTGGATCTCGCGCTGGCCGATTTACGCTTCGACGAGTCGGCCAACCTGATCTATCACTTTGTCTGGGACCAATTTTGCGACTGGTATCTGGAACTGATCAAGGGCCAGATCGATGGCGAGACCAAAACCGTTGCGGGTTGGGTGCTCGATCAGATCCTCGTGATGCTGCACCCCTTCATGCCGTTCGTCACCGAGGAACTATGGCATGCGCTGGGCGACCGGCCTTACGACCTCATCCACGCCAAATGGCCGATCGCAGATGCCCGCGCCATCGATCCGGACGCGCAGCAAGAGATTGCGTGGCTGATCGACGCAATCGCCGGAATTCGTGCTGCCCGAGCCGAGCTCAATGTGTCCCCTGCCCAGCTTGCGCCGATCGCCATTGAAGATGCCTCGCCATTGGCGGCGCGCGCGATCGCCCGAAGCGAACCCGCGTTGAAGCGGCTGGCCAGGGTCAGCGAGATCGGGCAAGTTAAGCTTGGCGGAGCCAATGTTCCAGTTATCGTCGGCCAGGACACGATCAATCTCGGCCTCGAAGGGGTGATCGATCTTGATGCCGAGCGCGCCCGGCTTACCAAATCGGCGGAAGCTGCGGAGAAAGAACGCGACAGCCTCGCCGCCCGTCTCGCCAATTCAAATTTCGTCGAAAAGGCCAAGCCTGAGGCGGTGGACAAAGCCCGCGCAGATCATGCGGAAAAATCTGCTGAAGCCGAACGCTTGCGCGCTGCGCTCGCCCGGCTGGGATGAGGATCGGGCGGCGCACCGCGCACGCACGCCGCCGCGATATCAAAGCTTCCCGGTGAGTTCCGGGACGATTTTGAAGAGATCGCCGACGAGACCGATGTCGGCCACCTGAAAGATCGGCGCATCCTCGTCCTTGTTGATGGCGATGATGGTCTTGGAGTCCTTCATGCCGGCGAGGTGCTGGATCGCGCCCGAGATACCGACCGCCACATAGACTTCAGGCGCTACGATCTTGCCAGTCTGCCCGACCTGATAGTCATTGGGCACATAGCCCGCATCGACCGCGGCGCGAGAAGCGCCGACGGCAGCGCCGAGCTTGTCGGCGAGCGGCTCGATGATCGTATGGAAGTTCTCGCTATTCTGGAGCGCGCGGCCGCCCGAGACGATCACCTTGGCGCTGGTCAGCTCCGGACGTTCGGACTTTGCGATCTCGGCGCCGACGAAGCTGGAAATCCCCGCATCGCCCTTGCCCGAAACCGCTTCCACCGTACCCGAGCCGCCGCTGGTGGCCGCCTTCTCGAAGGCGGTGCCCCGCACGGTGATCACCTTCTTGGCGTCCGATGACTGCACGGTCGCGATCGCATTGCCGGCGTAGGTCGGGCGGGTGAAGGTGTCCGCGCTCTCGACCGACAGGATATCGCTGATCTGCATGACGTCCAGCAGAGCCGCGACGCGCGGCGCGATATTCTTGCCGTTGGAGGTGGCGGGCGCAACGAACGCATCGTGGCTTGCCATCAGTTCGACGATCAGCGGCGCGACATTCTCCGGTAGCGCATGACCATAGGCGGCGTCATCAGCGACATGGACCTTGCCGACGCCCGCGATCTTCGCGGCCGCCTCCGCGACAGCGCCGACACCCTGCCCGGCCACCAGCAGATGGACCTCGCCAAGCTTCGAGGCTGCGGTGACGGCAGGCAGCGTAGCATCCTTCAGCACGCCGCCCTCATGCTCGACCCAGACCAGCGTCTTCATGCTGCAACTCCTAATGCCTTGAGCTTCGCCACCAGTTCATCGACATCGGCGACCTTGATGCCGGCCGTGCGCTTGGGCGGCTCGGCGACTTTGAGCGTCTTGAGACGCGGGCTGACATCCACGCCATAATCGGCCGGGGTCTTCTGCGCCAAGGGCTTGCTCTTCGCCTTCATGATGTTGGGCAGGCTCGCATAGCGCGGCTCGTTGAGACGCAGGTCCGTCGTGACGATCGCGGGCAGCTTGAGGCTGACCGTCTCGAGACCACCGTCGACCTCGCGCGTGACCTTCACATTATCGCCCTCGACCTCTACCTTGGAGGCGAAGGTGCCTTGCGGACGGCCCAATAGCGCCGCCAGCATCTGGCCGGTTTGGTTCGAATCATCGTCGATCGCCTGCTTGCCCAGGATCACCAGACCCGGCTGCTCCTCATCGACGATCGCCTTCAGGATCTTGGCCACACCTAAGGGCTCGACCTCGGTCTGGCTCACCACCAGGATCGCGCGGTCAGCTCCCATCGCAAGCGCCGTGCGCAGCGTCTCCTGCGCCTTCTGCTCGCCGATCGAGACCGCCACGATCTCGGTCGCCACACCCTTTTCCTTCAGACGGATCGCTTCCTCGACCGCAATCTCGTCGAACGGGTTTATCGACATCTTCACATTCGCCAAATCGACGCCCGAACCGTCCATCTTCACACGCGGCTTCACATTATAGTCGATCACCCGCTTCACCGGGACAAGGACCTTCATGGAAACGCTCCTCTCGTCAGCGATGGACCAGCTTTGCAAATTTGCGATCAGTGCTGGTCCGTCAACATAAATGGGTCAAGAATGCTTGATTAGCGCCGCACTCATTGTTCGATTTTCAAAAGGCAAGTGTGAATTTGCAAAATTTCGAAGCTCGATTTTGCAAAATCTTGCATTCCGTAACGTCAAGCCGCCTTCTTCACCTGCGCAACGATCTTCTTCGCGGCGTCGCCCAAGTCGTCGGCCGAAACGATCGGCAAGCCGGAGCTAGCGAGAATATCCTTGCCTTGCTGCACATTGGTGCCTTCGAGGCGGACCACCAGCGGCACCGACAAATTCACGTCGCGCGCCGCCGCCACAATGCCGTCAGCAATGACGTCGCAGCGCATAATCCCGCCGAAGATATTGACGAGGATGCCCTCGACCGCCGGATCGGACAGGATGATCTTGAACGCCGCGGTTACCTTCTCCTTCGACGCGCCGCCGCCAACATCCAGGAAATTTGCGGGGAATGCGCCGTTGAGCTTGATGATGTCCATCGTCGCCATGGCAAGGCCCGCGCCGTTGACCATACAGCCGATACTGCCGTCGAGCTTGATGTAGGCGAGATCATATTTGGAAGCCTCGATCTCCATCGGGTCCTCCTCGGTCTCGTCGCGCAGCGCGACGATGTCCGGGTGCCGGTAGAGCGAATTCGAATCGAAGCTGACCTTGGCATCGAGCACCAGCAGCTTACCATCCTTGGTTTCGATCAGAGGATTGACCTCGAGCATCGACATGTCGCTGGCAATGAACGCGTTATAAAGCTGCTCGGCGAGCTTCACTGCCTGCTTATTGAGATCGCCCGTGAGATGGAGTGCAAAAGCGACCGCGCGGCCGTGGTGCGGCATGAAGCCTTCGGCGGGGTCGATCGTGATGGTGTGGATCTTCTCGGGCGTGTCGTGGGCCACCTGCTCGATATCCATGCCGCCTTCGGTGGAAACGATCATGGCGATCCGGCCGGTCTTCCGGTCGACCAGCATCGAAAGATAATATTCCTTGGCGATGTCCGCGCCATCAGTGACGTACAGGCGATTGACCTGCTTGCCCGCCTCGCCGGTCTGCACGGTAACGAGCGTGTTGCCCAGCATGTCCGTGGCGTTCTGGCGAACCTCTTCGAGCGTCTTGCTGAGGCGCACGCCGCCTTTCGCTTCGGGCGGCAGCTCCTTGAACTTGCCCTTGCCGCGCCCGCCGGCGTGGATCTGCGCCTTTACCACATAAAGCGGCCCAGGCAGCTTCTTGGCGGCCTCTGCCGCTTCATCGACCGTTAGCGCGGCATAACCCGCGGGAATCGCGACCCCAAACTTCGCCAGCAGCTCCTTGGCCTGATACTCGTGGATGTTCATGGTGCGCCTAATCCCCAGTGAGTCTTTAAGATCGGGACGGCGTAAAGCATATCGCGGCGCACAAGAAAAGACCGCCGGGCCGCCTGAAGATCAGGTGGCGATCGCGCAACCCAGCCCGGCCTTGGTCACGACCTTGAGGATGTGAGGGTCCTGCAATGCGCCGATACGGTGGATCAACTCGTCGATCGTCATCTGCCCAATATCGCGGTTACCGAGCTTCATGAGCGCGCCAAGGCGGCGTAGCTCCTCGATGCTCAATCGATCGACAAGGCGTTCGGCCATGCAACTCGCCATCGGCCGCGAAAGCCCGGCTTCCATCAGCTTGGTACGAATGCGCGCTTCCGGCGACGGCGTCGCACACCCTGCCACCGCCAATGCCAATCCGATCGCCAGAAGCCTTTTCATATGCCTGCTCCATCGCGCTTGTGCCACGCCAAGACCCAAACCAAGTTGCGCATGACGAAAGGCTGAACGAGACGCTATAGAGCCCGCTATGGCGATCGCGCGCGGCCTTCTCATGCTTCTGTTCACCATAGCCGCAATGGAAGCGGTGGCCTACGCCGCGCATCGCTGGATCATGCACGGGCCAGGCTGGTTCCTGCATGCGAGCCACCATCGCCCGCGCACCGGCCTCTTCGAAGCCAATGATTGGTATGCAGCGATCTTCGCGCTGCCCTCGATCGCCTTGTTCTGGTGGGGCATCGGGCTTGGCCATGGCGCCGGCTTCGCCTGGGTGGGCGGAGGCGTTGCGGCCTATGGCGCCATTTATTTCGGCTTTCACGATGTGATCGTGCATCGGCGGATCGGGCATCGCTATGTGCCGCGCTCCTCCTACATGAAGCGGATCGTGCAAGCGCACCGCCTGCATCATGCCATCGAAACCAAACAGGGTACCGTGAGCTTCGGCTTCCTCTATGCCGCCCCGGCCCATGTGCTGAAGGCGCAACTTGCAGATATACGCCGTTCGTGAGTTGAACTGCCGATTAAGAACAAGAGCGCGAGAGCATCGCACATGGCGATTGCAGCGACGACATCTTAGAGCCTCGAGCGCTTAATCTTAACCGTTCGTTTCGAGCGAAGGTCCGAGCTTGTCGAGGACCGAAGTCGAGAAATCCGTCAGCGAGTATGTTCTCGATACGCTTTCTCGACGGGCTCGAAAGCTACTCGAACCAAACGGAAGTGACTCTTATTGGACTTCGCCGCTCCAGCCAAATCCGCGTCCTCAGATGCCGGCATACCATTCATAGTCGCTATTATCTTCCCAATAGCCGCCATGGCCCTGGCCAACGCCGCCGAGGCTGTCGGCGAGCTCGATCCGCTCGACATATTTGGCGTGCTTGTAACCAAGCATGCGTTCGACGCGAAGGCGCAGCGGTGCGCCATTGGCCACGGGCAGCCGTTGCCCATTCAGCGCCCAGGCCAAAATGGTTTGCGGATGATAGGCGTCGATCAAGTCGATCGACTCATAATAGCGCATCGGGCCGTAATCGTCGGCGCAGTGGAACACGACGTAGCGGGCCCGATCGCGCACGCCTGCCTGATCGAGCAGGAGCTTGAGCGGAACTCCCGTCCATTGCCCGATCGCGCTCCAGCCTTCGACGCAATCATGGCGGGTGATTTGCGTGCGGAGTGGCATCGACAGAATCTGCGCCATCGAGAAGGCGCGGGGCCGCTGGACGAGGCCGTCGATAGCAAGCCGCCAATTGGCGAAGCCGCTGGCGGCATGGGCGGCATAGGCATCCCCCGCCGGCTGGCGCGTGCCATTGGCGCGGAAAATCGGCGACCTCTGATCGGGCCGATATTCGCGCGCAAGCGCGGTGCGATCGGTGATCAGTCGCTGAGCGCGGAAGGTAAGATGCTCGCCCAGGCGGAGCGTTTCACGAAATGCCGGACTGTTGTTGAGCTTGTCGCAGCCCGAAAGCAGCAGACCCCCGGCGGTGACGCCGAAACCGCTGACCAGCTTGCGGCGCGTGATCATCGACCGCGCTCCTTCGGAAGCCGATAGCGGCCGGTGATCATCGAGCGGATCTCGTTATAGGGCCCGGCAAGCAGGACCATCAGCACATGCACGAAGATGAACGCGGCGATGCATCCCGCGGCAATGAAGTGGATCGAGCGCGCCGACTGGCGGCCGCCGAACAGGTCGAGCAGCCAGGGCCATGCCGCATCGACACCGGGAGACATGGTCAGGCCGGTCAACACGATCAGCGGCAGCAGCACGAACAGCACGCCCAGATAGGCGAGCTTCTGGAGAATATTGTAGCGCAACGCCGCCTCGCCGGTGGGAAAGCGCAGCCGCGCATGATCCTTGATGTCATGCCAGATATGGCTGGGCGCGAGTTCGCCGCCGCGCGGCAGCAGATCCTTCGCCACATGCCGGTTGAACAGGCCTACAATCCCGTACAGCACGCCACCGATCACGAGCAGCCAGGCGAAGGAAAGGTGCCAGCGCCGCGCCGCCGACAGGCTGTAGCGCGAGGGGATGGTCGCCCAGCCCGGAAACGCACGCGCCTGGATATTGCCATCGCTGTCGGTCCAGCGGCCGAGAATGCCAGTGGTAGGAATAGTGAGGTCGCCGATGCTGAGATAGCCGCTATTGCCGCTGGCGCCGATCATGAGCCAGGGCTTGTCGAAATTGGCGCCATATTGTCCCCAATAGAGCCGGGGATGGGCGTTGAAGATCATCAGCCCGCTCATCAGCATCACGAACACGGTGATCGCGTTGATCCAATGCCAGATGCGCGTGAACAGCCGGTGGCGATACACGAGCGGACGCGCCGAGACAGCGACAGGCTGGTCCATCATGGTCTCCAACAACGCTCAGGCCGAAAACGGCCAAAACCTCCGCGAGCGGACTAAGCGGTATTAGGAACGCTACATTACCAACGAAGGCAGCTTAGCTACAGTCCCGGCCCTTGCACAGGGGCTTTGGGGGTCTTGGTATTGGCGGCGTCATCGATCATCTTGAGGATCGCCGACGAACGCGTATCGCGCGCCGCATAATCGCGTGCAGACATTCCGGCGATATGATCGACTATCTTGGGGTTGGCCCCCGCCGCCAGCAGCAGGCGGACATTGACGATGTCACGCCTTTGCACCGCAACGATCAGCGGGGTTTCGCCGCTGTTGTTAGGCAGATTGACGTTGGCACCGCCCTCGATCAGCGCCGTCGTTCCTTCAGGAAAGCCGAGCTGGGCACAAAGCATGAGCGCGGTGTTGCCACTATTGTCACGAATGTCGGGGTTGGCGCCTTTGGCCAGCAGGAAGCGAAGGTAGAGGTCGTCCCGCCGCTTCACCACGATCGCGAGCGCGCCTTCGCCCGTGCCGTAATCGCGGGTGTTAACGATGCTGGACTTGTCGCCGCCCAGAAATTGCTGAACCTTCTCCCCGTCCCGATCCCGCACTGCCTTCAGGAAATTGTAGCTGTCCGAAAATTGCGCGGCCGCCGGCACGGCCAGCGCCAATGCCAGGGTGGCCGCCAATGCCTTGGCGCGTGATTTTCGCCAGAACCCCATCGATTCTCCCCTGCGGTGCTTGTATTGGCGCCCATAGCAAAGCATCTCTGGCCGTGTCATGAACAAAGCCTTGCTTCTTCTCGCTGGCCTGCTGGCGCTGGCCGGCTGTAACCGCGCCAGCGAAGCGCCGCCGCTCGAAGGCGCTGCGATCGGCGGCCCGTTCACGCTTGTCGGCGAAAACTCCCAGCCTGTTCGAAGCAGCAGTTTCGATGGCAAATACCGGCTGATCTATTTCGGCTACACCTTCTGTCCGGATGTCTGCCCAACCGACGTGCAGATATTGATGAAGGGCTATCAGCTGTTCGAGAAGCAGGATGCCAAACGCGCGGCGGAGATCGTGCCGATCTTCATCACGCTCGATCCCGCCCGCGATACGCCGGACGTCTTGAAGAAGTGGACAGATGCTTTCGATCCGCACTTGATCGGGCTGACCGGCACGGTGCCGCAAATCGACGCGGTCGCGAAGCAGTTCGCAGTCTATTTCAAGCGCGAGCAACCCAACAAGGACGGTGCTTATCTGGTCGATCATGCGCGCATGGCGCTGCTGATGGGTCCGAAGGGCGAGCCGATTGCGCTGATCCCGCAGGACAAGGACGCCCAGGCAGTGGCCGCGGAACTGGATCGCTGGGTACGATGAGCGAGCGTCCGTTCTGGGAAACCAAGACGCTCAGGCAGATGAACCGGGCCGAGTGGGAAGCGCTCTGCGATGGCTGCGGCAAATGCTGCATCCACAAGCTTGAGGATGAGGAGACCGGCGAGCTTTTCCCAACCAATGTGGCTTGTCGCCTGCTCGATCGACGGAGCGGGCGGTGCAGCGACTATAAGCACCGCAAGGCGCTGGTACCCGAATGCGTAAGGCTAACGCCGGAAAAGCTGGATGGGATCGATTGGCTGCCATCGACCTGCGCCTATTTGCTGCTCCATCAGGGAAAGCCGCTTCCCGAATGGCATCCGCTGGTCACCGGCGATCCCGAATCGGTTCACACGGCCGGCATTTCCGTGCGCGGCTGGACGGTATCGGAGGATGACGCCGGCGATCTGGAGCATCATTTGGTGGAGCGGCAGCTCTGATGGCGTTGTTCCGCCGCGAGCTGCCGATATTCTCCGTTGGCGGGAAGCAGTCGCAGCTCATCGTCCGCACGAATTCACGGGCGCGCACGATGCGTCTTTCGGTCGATCCGCGCGACGGCAGCGTTCGCTTGACGCTGCCGAAAAGATCATCGCTGAAGGTCGCGCTGGACTGGGCCGAAGAACGCCGAAACTGGATCGAGCGCGAGCTGGCACGAATTCCCATAGCCTCCCCCATCCTGCCGGGTGGAACGTTGATGTTGGAAGGCAGGGAGCTGCTCGTCGACTGGAGGCCAGATGCCCCTCGCCTCATTCGGCGCGAGGCCGATCGCCTCATCCTTGGGGGGCCGCAGGAATCAGTCGGCAATCGCGTCCTCCGCTGGCTGAAACGGGAAGCGCTTACGGCGCTCGACGGCGAAACGCGCGAGATCGCCGCCCAGGCCGGGGTTGCCGTCAGCAAAGTCAGCATAGGCGACCCCAAGGGCCGATGGGGAAGCTGCTCGGCGTCGGGCGAAATCCGCTATAGCTGGCGGCTGATCCTCGCGCCGCCTGAGGTGCGCCGCGCCACCGTCGCCCATGAAGTCGCGCACCGGCTCCACATGGATCATAGCCCGGCCTTCCATGCCGCCGCCAAACGTCTGTTCGGCCGCGATCCGGCGCCCGAGCGGCGATGGCTGCGGGAACATGGCACGGCGCTGCACTGGGTGGGGCGGGAAAGCTGATCTGCGCGACGAAAGCCTAACTTCGTCGCGACCTTCGCCACAGACGAAACAGCGCGACAAAGCCGATCAGGCTCCAGATGATATTGAGAACCATTGACGGGATGGCGCGATGCCACGCGGTGTTCGCGATGAAGGCGGCTGAGCCGAGTAAGTTCATCCACTGGAACTGTGCGGAGTTTCCCTGCAGCCGGCCAGCCGTAACAAGGATATAGGCTCCAAGCACAAGCACCGCGCCGGTCCATCCGACGAGTTCCATCAGCAGGTCCAGCGTCATGCACCGCTGTTAGCGGGTGATATATGGCAGCGCCAAGCAGATCGTGGCGGCGAGACCGAGCAGCGTGCGCACGCCGTGGAGCATCGCCCATCGCGAAAGCAATTGCAGCACAAGCTGATCGCCTTCGGACGCAGCAAGCAGGCGGCGATTGACGGGCATGATTGCGATCAATGTCCAGGGCCAGTTCGCCAGCATCAACAGCCGCGGCCACAAACCCCATCGCCACCAGACGACAAGTCCGCACGCGCCGCTCAGAAGAGCGAGACCACCCTGGATCACATAGCCGCGCCGATAGGCCTCCGCCCATTCCGTCCGCGCGGCCGCCGGCGCAAGCAGCCGCCGCGCCGGAACCTCGATCAGATTGATATAAAGCGCCGCCCCGGCGAACAATGCCGCAAGGATCAGGGCGGCGAGCCCGATCAAGCCGCGAGCTTCCTCAGCACATAATGGAGAATGCCGCCGTTGAGGAAATATTCGAGCTCGTTCACCGTATCGATCCGGCAGCGCGCTTCGAAGCGATCCACGCTGCCATCGGCACGAACGACCTTCACCGTCACCATCTGACGCGGACGCAAGCTGGCGACATTCTCGATAGTGAAGCTCTCCGAGCCCTTGAGACCGAGCGTCTTGCGATCAAGGCCTTCGGCAAATTGCAGCGGCAGTACGCCCATGCCCACCAGGTTCGAACGGTGAATGCGCTCGAAGCTTTCAGCAATAACGGCACGAACGCCGAGCAGATTGGTGCCCTTGGCCGCCCAATCGCGCGACGAGCCGGTGCCATATTCCTTGCCGGCGATAACCACGAGCGCGGTGCCGTCCGCTTTATGCCGCATGGCCGCGTCATAGATCGGCATGGTTTCGCCCTTGTAGCTCGTCATCCCCCCTTCGACACCGGGCACCATTTCGTTGCGGATGCGGATATTGGCGAAGGTACCGCGCATCATCACGTCATGGTTTCCGCGGCGTGCGCCATAGCTGTTGAAGTCGGCCTTCGTGACCTGATGCTCCATCAGATATTTGCCGGCCGGGCTATCCACCTTGATCGAGCCGGCGGGCGAGATGTGGTCTGTCGTGATCGAATCGCCAAGGATCGCAAGCGGCTTGGCGTCAATGATATCGGCGATCGGCGCCGGCGTCATCGACATGCCCTCGAAATAAGGCGGATTGGCTACATAGGTCGAGCCGGCACGCCAAGTATATGTGTCGGAGCCTTCCACATCGATCTTCTGCCAATGCGCGTCGCCGGTGAAGACATTTGCGTAACGGCTCTTGAACATGCCGGAATCGATGCAGGATGCGACCGTGGACGCAACCTCGGCGGTCGTGGGCCAGATGTCCTTGAGATAAACTGGCTTGCCGTCGTTGCTGGTGCCGATCGCCTCCGATGTAATGTCCCTGGCGGTCGTTCCGAACAGCGAATAGGCGACCACCAGCGGCGGCGAGGCCAGATAGTTAGCCCGCACGTCCGGGGACACGCGGCCTTCGAAATTGCGGTTGCCGGAGAGAACGGCGCTGGCGACGAGATCATTCTCATTGATCGCCTGGGAAATTGGCTCAGGCAGCGGCCCCGAATTACCGATGCAGGTGGTGCAGCCATAGCCGACCAGATTGAAACCGACCGCGTCGAGATCCTCCTGCAGCCCCGCCTTGGCGAGATAGTCGGTGACGACCTGACTTCCGGGCGCCAGGCTCGTTTTGACCCAGGGCTTGCGCTCGAGGCCCAGCGCACGCGCCTTGCGCGCGACGAGGCCAGCGGCGACGAGCACCGAAGGGTTGGAGGTGTTGGTGCAGCTCGTAATCGCAGCGATGACGACATCGCCATGACCGAGATCATGGCCCATGCCCTCGACGGGCACGCGCTTGTTGCTTTCGTCGCCCTTCTTGTAACTGGTCGCCAGTTCGTTGTTGAACCCTTCGTCCACCGAGGTGAGCACGACGCGATCCTGCGGCCGCTTTGGACCCGCGAGCGACGGCTGCACGGTCGCCATGTCGAGCGCAAGCGTGTCAGTGAATACCGGATCGGGCGACGCGACATCGCGCCACATGCCCTGCGCCTTGCAATAGGCCTCCACCAGCGCGATCTGCTCGTCGCTGCGGCCGGTAAGGCGCATATAAACGAGTGTCGCGTCGTCGACGGGGAAAAAACCGCAGGTCGCGCCATATTCAGGCGCCATGTTCGCGATGGTCGCGCGGTCAGCGAGGCTCAGCGCGTCCAGACCGGTGCCGTAAAATTCCACGAAGCGGCCGACGACGCCCTTGGCGCGCAGCATCTGGGTAACGGTAAGGACGAGATCAGTCGCAGTGACACCCTCCGGAAGCGTCCCGGTCAGCTTGAAGCCGACGACTTCAGGGATCAGCATCGAGACCGGCTGGCCGAGCATCGCCGCTTCCGCTTCAATACCCCCCACGCCCCAGCCGAGCACACCAAGGCCGTTGACCATCGTCGTGTGGCTGTCGGTGCCGACGCAGGTATCCGGATAGGCCACCGTCGCGCCCGAAGGATCGCTGGAGGTCCACACCGCTTGGGCAATATGCTCGAGATTGACCTGGTGGCAGATGCCGGTTCCCGGCGGCACCACCTTGAAATTGTCGAGCGCTTTCGAACCCCAGCGGAGAAATTCATAGCGCTCCCCGTTGCGCTGATATTCAAGCTCGACATTCTCGCCGAAGGCTTTCGGCGTACCGAAGCTGTCCACCATGACCGAGTGATCGATGACGAGATGGACCGGTACCAGCGGATTGATCTTCTGGGCATCGCCGCCAAGCTTGCCCATCGCGTCGCGCATGGCGGCGAGATCGACCACGCAGGGAACTCCCGTGAAATCCTGCATGAGCACGCGGGCCGGGCGATATTGGATCTCGCGTTCGGATCGGCGCTCTTTTTGCCACTCGACGATCGCCTGCACATCCTCAGGGGTGACAGTCTTGCCGTCTTCGAAGCGCAGCATGTTCTCGAGCAGCACCTTCATCGAGAAGGGAAGGCGTGAGACGTCGCCAAATTTCTCAGCCGCCTTGGCCAACGAATAATATGCATAGCTCTTCCCGCCAACTTCGAGAGTTGAGCGGGCGTCGAGTGTGTCGTGGCCAACGGCGGTCATAGCAGTTTCCCTTCCCAGGCATGGCTGGCGCAGGTGGGGAGGCTGCGCCGGGTTTTTCGCGGATGCGAGATTCGGCGCGGCTATAGCGAGCGCGCGCCCGAAGGAAAAGAGCAACGCCGGTAACCCTTTTTTTCTTTTCGCGCGTGTATCGCTCGCTCGGGGAAGACGGAGTGGTCATGGCTACGCAGACAAGCGGCTCGGGAGGCGCGGTGCGCGGTTTAGGTAAACTCTTCGGCGGACGGTCGCAGGACGCGGATGCTGAGCAACCGATTGCGTCCATTCTGCCGCTGGCCGTCGAATGCTCCATTTCTGCGAAGGCGCAGCAGCGGGGCGACGAGGCGGCAGCCGAGCTCGACCGCTATCGTGCCATTCTCGCCAATGTCAGCTCGTTCCTGCTCGAATATGCGATCGAGCCGCTGCCCCAGCATTACGAGCTTGCCTACCGGCACCGGGTAGCCGGCGAACCCGGCCTCGGGCAGCAGATTGCGGCGCTGATCCGCGATGGCCACTCTACCATCGAAGCCGTTCGCGGGAATGAAGGCGCGCTCAGCGTGGCGCTGCTCGCCACGTTGGTGCAGCAGGCGCAACAGCAGCTTGAGGACGTTGCCGCGCTCGCCCGCCGTTCGGGCGAGGAAGCCAAGACCTATGGCCAGGCTCTCGAGGAGAATATTGCCGAGCTTGCGCCCACCATCGCGAACCATCCCGTACTGGGCTCGCTTGTCGGGCTGACGCGAATGATGATCGAGAAAACCGCCGCTGCCGAAACGCAGATGCGGCAATCCGCCTCGCAGATGGAATCGATGCGCGACAGCCTCGATCAGGCGCGCGAGCAAGCCGAGACGGATGCGCTGACTGGCCTCTTCAACCGTCGCGCGTTCGAGCGCGAGCTTGGTGCCGCCGCCGAGCGGTCAAAGATCCATGGTACGCCGCTGGCGGTCGCCTTCTGCGACATTGATCATTTCAAGCTGGTCAACGACACGTACGGGCATGACGTGGGTGACCGCGTGCTTTCCTTCGTCGGCAAGGTGCTGGTGGAAAATGCGGGCAAGCGCGGCATCGTCGCGCGCCATGGCGGGGAAGAATTCGTGCTGCTGTTCGACGGGATGACGCCCGAAGCGGCGCATGAGATCGTCGATATCGCGCGCTACGACCTTGCCAGGCGCAACATCATCGATCGCATCAGCGGCCAGCCGATCGGATCGATCACGCTTTCGGCCGGTGTCGCCGGCATCGGCCTCGACAGCAATATTTCCAACATGCTCCGCCGCGCCGACCGCGCGCTCTATCGCGCCAAGCGGGAAGGCCGCAATTTGGCGCTGCTCGCCGATAACGACCCAGGCAGCGTCAATCTGGAACGGCCGCTCCCCTAGGAACATTCATCAAATCGGCTTCGTTTGAGCGCTCGTCGGAACGGGGAGCGCATGATGTTCGAAACTTGGCTCAAGCTTGCGACCGCAGGCATGGATATGGCGCTTGCGGGCGTCCGCACCGGTGAAGCGATGATCGCAGCCGACAGCGTCATTCGCAACCGAAGCGAAACCGTCACGCATGCCCTGCGCGATCCCCTGTCCGCCGATTATGCGGAGCTGAGCCGGCTCGTGCCTGAAAAGCTCGGCGCGATCGGTCAGGCCGCCAGCGCGGTATCGATGGAATCGATCGGGATCTGGGCCGATGCCCTGAGCCTCTACCAGACGATGTGGAAAACCAGCCGAGCGGGTGTCGAGGATCTGGGAAAGGCGACAGGCCTGATGGCCCGGATGGGCAGCCTCTATGGCCTGGCGCTCGATCCTTTCCACGCCAAGGTCACGGCCAATGCACGGCGGCTCGAAAAAGGACGAGGTTCCCGCAAAGGGGTCAGCCGTCGATCGTCGCCATCAGGCGGTAACCGACGCCGGTCTCGGTGACGATCAGCTTCGGCTCGCTCGGATCCTTTTCGAGCTTTTGCCGCAGGAGCGTGATGTAGGTTCTGAGATTCTGGCCGTCAGCGGTCGGATCATTCCAGCCCGCGAGAAGAAGCTGGCGCCGCGTCACCACTTGTCCGGCGTGGCGGGCCATGGCTTCGATAAGGGCGAATTCCTTCGGCGAGAACTTTACATCCTCGCCCATGAACTGAACGGAGCGCTGAACATAATCGATGACGAGTTCGCGCGATTTGAAGATCTGGCCGCCCGCCGCGCCGTTCGATCGCCGGAGGGCGGCGCGAATGCGGGCGAGCAGTTCGTCGATGCTGAACGGCTTGTTGAGATAATCGTCGGCACCCCCATCGAGCGCGGCGATCTTTTCGGCTTCCTGATGACGCGCCGAGATCACGATGACGGAGCGGCAGCTATAGGCATGAAGATTGGAGATGATTTCCTTGCCGTCGGCGTCCGGCAATCCAAGATCGAGCAACGCGACATCATAGGCGCATTGCCTCGCCTTGCGTAACGCTTCGGCTGCATTGCTCGCGGTCGTGACATCATATTGATGCGCTGCGAGCACCGGCTTGAGGGTCTGGGCAATTGCCGGCTCGTCATCGATAATCAGAACCTGCCTAGCCATTTACGACATCCTCCACCTCAACTCGCACCAGCGGCAATGTTATCGATATCTCGAGCCCGGGGCCGCCTGCATGCGGGCTGCTTGCCTCGATGCTGCCGTCGAATGCCTCCACGAAGCCACGGGCAATGAACAGGCCAAGGCCCTGACCATTGGTATTTCGCGAACTCTTGCTGCGGAAGAAGGGCTCGAAGATATTGCCGAGATTATCGTTGCCCACGCCTTTGCCATTATCGCGAATGCGAATCACTACCTTTTCACCCGCGGCTTCGACATGAATTCGGATCGCGCTGCCCGGCTGCGTATAGACGACCGCATTTTCAAGGATGTTGAAGAACACCTGCTCGAGCATGGCAGGATTGGCCATCACGATGACGGGGCAATCCGGCAGATCCTTAAAGATCGGGTGGTTGGGCCCTGCCGCGCGGGCGGAAATCACCGCCTTGCCAAGCAGCTCAACGACATCGACCGGCTCGAGCTGGCCGGCGACGTCGCCGCCTTGCAAGCGGCCGAAGCTCAACAGCTTCGCGATGAACCGGTCCAGCCGCGTGCATTGCTCCTCGATGGTTTGCAGCATCTCCGCCCTCACCTCGGCCGAAAAGGCAGGGCCGAAGCGCTTGAGACTGGCGGCGGACGCCGAGATGGCGGCAATCGGCGTGCGCAGATCATGCGAAAGCGAGGACAGGATGGTGGTTTTCAATTGTTCGGAGCGCTGCACGGCTTCGGTCTCGGCCTTCTGCTCCAGCAGGACGCAGCGTTCCACCGCCATCGCGAGCAGATCGACAAAGGCCGGCAGATCGATATCGCTTGGCTCGAACCGGCGGTCGGGCGCGCCGCCGCCGGGTACGCTGATCGCAAGCCCGATCACCTTCTGCAGGTTGTGCTGGACAGAACCCAGCCGCGCACGTTCCACATAGGGGACGAGACGGCTGCGAATGTCCGCTTGCGGAATCGTCGAGCGCAGCACGATCGCGACATCTTCCAGATGCACTGCTTTTTGCAGCGCACTGCTGAATTGCACCAGAAGATCAAGCTGCTGGCGCGCGGCTTCGGCCGATTCGGCGCGATCGGTCAAGCGCCCAGCCAGGGTTCCTGAAATAAGCGCGGCGAAGTTGAAGCCGAACAGCGGCGCATAATAATCCAGCGTGACCGTGCCGAATTCGAAGATCGGGTTGCGGATGAAGATGCTGTAGATGCACGACGCGGCGAATCCTGCGGCGAGGCCGGAACGCAACCCGCGCGACGCGCCAATGAGCATCACGCACATCAGGTAGACGAGCGCCGAGGTGATCGGCCGATGTTCCGCCTGAGCCTGATATGAGACCACCGTCGCTGCGACGAAAACGATAAGCGTAGCGGCACGCGAGCGCCTCAGCAGCTTGACGACGTGGGACGGATCGATTTTGCTGAAGCCAAAAAAGGCCATGGTTCCGTTGCCCTTCCCGTGCCGCAATCCCTGCCATTCGTGGCTTTCGCTGTCATGTCCCAATTTGACGCATGTGCGAAAGATCGCCAGTTCTTGACGGATTTTTAACTAGACCGCAAATGATGCCGGAATGATAACCAAGGTATTAACCGAGGACACAGGGGTTCATCATATGCGTAAGTTTGTCGTTGCGTTTGGAGCTGCTGTTTCAGCCCTTGCGGTTACCGCTCCTGCGAGCGCCGCCACGTTCCTTCTGAACGTTGATCAGCCCACTGACTTGGTGCACTTCGGGAACACTACTAACAAATACAAATATTTCTCCGATTTCTTCAATTTCAGCCTGTCCAAGCAAGGCATTGTCGACATTAAGATCAGCTCGTTCGCCAATCGGCCTTGGCTCGATGTGGTGCTGACCAAGGTGAAGCTTGACGGCAATCTGCTTACCCAGCTCGCCAGCGGTCCGCACGAGATCTGGACCGGCAAGGACCTCTTCCTGAGCGAAGGCAGCCACCAGCTCTACGTTTATGGCCGCTCCGGCTCGCGCGGCGGCACCTATGCAGGTGATCTGAGCTACACCGCCGTTCCTGAGCCGGCCGCTTGGGCGATGATGATTTCCGGCTTTGGCCTGGTCGGTGCGATGATGCGCCGCCGTCGGACCAAGCTCAGCGTTCATTACGCTTAATCGCAGGCCGCGGTGCGGCATTGGGGGGTAGAAAGCGCCTGGAGCCATGCTCCGGGCGCTTTTTCGTGACACCGTAAGGTTGGCGCTGAGCCGCTACCGTCTCAGCAGGAAAACGGCATGTTCAGCGCGCCAGTTCGCGTTTGCCGGACCAATGCGCCTGGCCGATCCGCCCGACAGGAACCACGCATTCTCCACGACCACGCCATGATCGGCAACGAAGGTACGAAAATCGTTTATCGTAAGCTGATGGATATTCTCGGTTTCATACCAGCTTACCGGCAAGGCCGCCGTCACCGGCATATGCCCGCTCCACAGCAATGACCATCGCACCCGCCAATAGGCGAAATTGGGGAACGACACGAAGGCGCGCCGCCCGATTCTGAGCAGTTCGTGCAGCACACGGTCCGGCGCACGCGTGGTCTGCAACGTTTGACTCAGGATTGCGTAATCGAACGTATCGTCAGGATAATAGGACAGATCGGTATCCGCATCGCCCTGGATCACGGAGAGGCCACGGGCCACTGCGAGCGAGACATTAAGCGGATCAATTTCGATCCCGCGGGCATCGACCTGCTTGCGATCGCGCAACTCGGCCATGAGCGCACCGTCGCCACAACCGATATCGAGCACGCGCGCGCCGGAGGCTACGTTGGCGGCGATGATGGCGAGATCAGGACGAAGCGTCATAGCGGATAGCGGCTCATAGGCCGGCCCTGAGGAAACCGTCCACCACGCGATTCATTTCGGGCACGTCGAGGAGGAAAGCATCGTGCCCGAACGGCGAGGAAAGCTCGACAAAGCTTACGGCCGCCCCTGCAGCATTGAGCGCGTGCACGATTTCCCGGCTTTCGGAGGTGGGATAGAGCCAGTCGCTATCAAACGAAATCAGGCAAAAGCGGGTGTCGCTCCCGACGAAGGCGTTGGCGAGGCGGCCGCCATGCTCCTCCGCCAGATCGAAATAGTCCATCGCCCGCGTGATGTAGAGATAGCTGTTCGCATCGAAGCGATCGACGAAGCTGATCCCCTGGTGCCGCAAATAGCTTTCGACCTGGAAATCGGCGTCAAAGCCAAAGCTTACGGCATCGCGCGCCTGCAGGCGCCGGCCGAACTTTTCCGTCAGCCCCGCCTCGGACAGATAGGTGATGTGCGCGGCCATTCTGGCGACGGCGAGTCCGGCGCTCGGCATCGCATTGTCCGCATAATAATTGCCGTTGCGCCAATTGGGATCAGCCATGATCGCTTGCCTGCCAACCTCGTGGAAAGCGATGTTCTGCGCCGAGTGGCGGGCGGCGGTCGCGATTGCCACCGCCGAGCGCACCCGCGCGGGATAGGTCGCGGCCCACTCGAGCACCTGCATGCCCCCCATCGATCCGCCGACCACGGCCGCGAGTGTCGCGATCTGCAGATGATCAAGCAGCATTGCCTGCGCGCGAACCATGTCACGGATCGTGATCACCGGAAAATGCATCGCATAGGGAAGCCCGTTGATCGGATCAGCCGAACCCGGCCCTGTCGAGCCCATGCAGCCGCCGAGGACATTGGCGCAGATGATGAAATGCCGCTCGGGATCGATCGGCTTTCCCGCAGCCACCATACGTGGCCACCAACCCGGCTTGCCCGTACGCGGGTGAGTGGAAGCAACAAACTGGTCGCCCGTCAGCGCATGACAGATCAGTATCGCGTTGGAGCGGTCCGCGTTGAGCGTTCCATAAGTCTCGTACGCGATATCGATCGGACCAAGCTGCGCCCCTCCATCCAGCCGCAGCGGGCCGGGCAGCGTGATGGAGCGGGCGAGCCCGAAACGTTGATCATTCGTCATCGCGGCCGGGGCTATGGTGGGTATGCGCGGCTTGTCAACGTTCGGCCGCCCGCATAGAGCGCTTGGCCATGACCGGACCCGCGCCAAAACCCTGGATCGATGCTATCTCGCCCTATGTGCCGGGGCGATCGTCAGGCGATGACGGGCGCAAGCTGATCAAGCTTTCGGCGAACGAGAACCCCCTCGGAACCGGCAGCAAGGCGCGTGACGCCTATCTTGCCGCACAGGATACGCTGAACCTCTATCCCGATCCCGGCGCAACCATCCTGCGCGAGGCCATTGCCGCCACATTCGATCTCGATCCAGCGCGTGTGATCTACGGCACCGGCTCCGACGAAATCCTCCATCTCGCCGCCGGCGCTTTCGCTGGCGTGGGGGATGAGGTGCTGTTCGTACGCTATGGCTTTTCGGTCTATCCGATCGCTGCCCGCCGCGTCGGCGCCGAGCCCATAGAAGCCGACGATCGCGATTATGCAACCGATGTGGATGCGCTGCTGGCGCGCGTTACCGAGAAGACGCGCGTAATCTTCATCGCCAATCCGAACAACCCGACCGGTACTTATTCGGGGCCGGCCGAGATCGCCCGCCTGCATGCCGGAATCCCCTCGGATTGCCTGCTGGTGATCGACCAGGCCTATTCCGAATATCTCGCCCCGGAGGAAGATGATGGCGGTCTGGCGCTTGCGCGCGAAGCGGCCAACGTCCTCATTACCCGAACCTTTTCCAAAATACACGGCCTCGCGGCGGAACGGATCGGCTGGGGCTATGGGCCGGCGCCGGTCATCGCCGCCATGCACAAGATCCGCGCACCCTTCAACGTCACCACGGCTGGCCAGCTGGCGGCGGTGGCGGCCATCCAGGACGATGATTTCGTTGCGAAGAGCCGCGAGCACAATCTAAAGTGGCTGCGCTGGTTCGAAGCCGAAATTGCGAGCCTCGGTAACTTCGGGCTTCGAGCCGTGCCGAGCAAGGCAAATTTCTCACTCGTCCTGTTCGAGGGTAAGGTCACGGCCGAGGAAGCGTACAAGCATCTGATGGAGAAGGGCTATATTGTCCGCTGGCTCCCGGGCCAGGGGCTCGCCCACGGCCTGCGCATCACCATCGGTCACGAAGCCGACATGCGCGCGATCGTGGGAGCCTTGCGCGCGCTGTGTGAGACGGGGCGCTGATGCTTCCCTTCGCGCGCGTCACCATCATCGGACTTGGCCTGATCGGCTCTTCAATCGCACGGGCGATCCGCGAAAATATGCCCACCGTGCGAGTGACCGGACATGATGCCGATGCGAGTGTCCGCGCGCGATCGGTGGCGCTGGGTTTCTGTCACGACGTTGCCGATACGGCGGGCGTGGCCGTTACTGACGCTGATCTCGTAATCCTTTGCGTACCGGTCGGCGCCATCAGCGCCGTGGCAGCGGAAATCTCAGGCGAGCTTCCGCCTGAAGCAGTGGTCAGCGACGTGGGTTCGTCCAAGGCGGGCGTAGCGTCCGCGCTGAGCACGGCCTTGCCGGGCTTCGCGATCGTGCCGGCCCACCCGGTCGCCGGCACCGAGAATAGCGGCCCGGAAGCGGGCTTCGCATCCCTGTTCAACGGCCGCTGGTGCATCATCACGCCGATCGAAGCGTCCACCGATGCCGCCGTCGAGCGAGTGGCAAGCTTCTGGGAACGGCTCGGCGCAAAGGTGGACCGGATGGATCCCAAGCATCACGACCTGGTGCTCGCGGTCACCAGCCACCTGCCGCACCTGATCGCCTACACGATCGTCGGCACCGCATCCGACCTCGAAAACGTCACCCGCAGCGAGGTGATCAAATATTCCGCGGGCGGCTTTCGTGACTTTACCCGGATCGCGGCATCCGATCCAACAATGTGGCGGGACGTCTTCCTCGCCAACAAGGATGCGGTGCTGGAGATGCTGCAGCGCTTCAGCGAGGATCTGACCGCGCTTCAGCGCGCGATCCGGTGGGATGATGGCGATACCTTGTTCGAACTGTTCACACACACGCGCGCGGTCCGCCGCAGCATCATCGAAGAAGGCCAGGATGACGAGCGGCCGGATTTCGGCCGCGCCCATTAGCCAGCGGTCTCCAGCGCATTGATGGCTGTGTGGACGCGAGCCTCGGCCTCCTTGCGCGGGAGACCGGGCGGAATAAGCTCGCCAAAACGAAAGGTGACCGTGCCGGCGCGCTTCAGGAAGCTGTTGCGCGGCCATAGCGTGCCGCTGTCGAGCGCGACCGGAACGACCGGCAAATCGAGCTGCCGGTAAAGCCCGGCGAAGCCAGACTTGATCGGCGGATGCTCCCCCGGCGCGACGCGAGTGCCTTCCGGGAAGATCATGATGGCGCGGCCTGCCGCCATCGCTTCGCGCGCCGCGCGCAGCATCGCACGCAATGCTCCGGCGCTGCCTTCGCGGGTTACCGCGATGGTGCCATATTGCCTCGCAAGGCCGCCCCAAAGGGGAATATCGGCCAACTCCCGTTTCAGCACGATTACGGGCGCGCCCAGGATCACCACCAACTCGAGCGTTTCGTACATCGACTGGTGCTTGGCCGCGATCAGGACCGCGCCCTGCGGCACCTGCCCTTCGATCCGGCGCTGAATTCCAAGGAGATTGCGGCAGCACCATCCGTGAAAACGAGCCCAGCGTAGCCCATGCGCGCGAACCGCATCGTTCCCGCGCAGGGACGCGAGCAGCGCCAATAAGATTGCAACCAGCGTTCCTGCGTAAAAGACGAGCGCGAACAGCAGCGAGCGGAGAAATGCCATGCTGGGCCTAGATGCCCAATACCGCGGACGCGCGGCGCAGCAGATATTTGTTATATTCCTTTACAAGCGGCACCAGCTGCGGCTCGCTGGCGACGCCATCCGCTACGATCGTGACGCCGCCATCCAGCGCATGGCTCAATTCGAACCGCGCGCGCGCCATATGCCAGTCGGTCGTGACCAACCGGACGCTCCTGAATTTGTTGCGCTTCAGCCAATTGGCCGCTTCCTGCGCGTTGGAGCGGGTGTCGACGGATTCATGACCAAGATCGATCTTCCGCTCGAAGAGGCCGCCGGGCACGTCATATTGGGCGGCGAGTTCATGCGGCTTCACCCTGCGATCGACACCCGATACCAGCATACGCTTGGCCTTGCCTGCCTCGAGGAGCTTCAAACCCCTCTGGATCCGCCCCGCACCGCCAGTCAGCACGACGATGCCGTCGGTGGCGCGATCGTCTGCCGTGCCCGGCAAGAGGATCACGAACAGCACCAATCCCAGGACCCACAATAAAGGCGGGATCGTCAAAAAGCGCAGGATCACAGGATCCGCCCCAGCGTTCTCAAGATGGTGAGGCGCGCAGTCACCATGGCAAGCACTGTTCCACCCAGCGGGAACAGGATGAGCGCGGTCCAGGTCGCGCTCGTCAACGCAATATTGCCGACCAGTTCCGAGCCGAGTCCGCGGACACGTTCGACCAGAAGGAGGAGGACGACCGCCGCCGCAGCCAGACCGACGATGCCGCCGAACAGCGCATCGAGCGCGATACGCCGCTGAAACAGTCGCGCGATCTGAACGTCGGTTCCCCCCAGCAAGTGCATCACATCGATGGTGTCGCGATGATTATCGAGCGTCGCGCGCGCCGCAAGCACCACGGTGAACGCGGTCGCCGCCGCCATTAGCACCACCAGCGCCAAGGCGAGCCATTTCAACAGGTTCATCAGCTTGTTCAATGGTGTCAGCCACTGGCCGTGCGCATCGATCCGCGCTGACGGCGCGACGCTTTTCACGGCTTGCGTAATCTCGGACAGAGCGTTGGCGCGGCTTGCGACATCCACATCGACCATGTCGGGAATGGGCACGTCCGTGGTGTCGAACGACGTGCCAAGCCAGGGCGCGAGCTGCTTTTCAAGCTGTTGCGGATCGACACGCTCGACATGCACAACGCCTGGAAGCGTGGCCAGCCGCCGCAGCACCGCCTGGGTTTGCCGTGCGCGCTCGAAAGGATCCGCCTCCACCATCTGAATGGTGATGCGTCCGGCAAGCTCATCCGAAAGATGCCGGGCGGCGTCACGTATTCCCAATCCGCCGGCCGCGATCAGCACCGAGAGAAACATCATGATCGCGATGACCCAGGGCATCGGCCCGGCAAACTGGCCTTCGGGCAACAGACGCCCGTTACGATGATGCCATGAATGCAGCCGAAGCATCAGGGTTCGCCCTGTGGAGCGCGCGGCGGGTTGCGAAGCGCGCCGGTGGGATCAGAGACCCGACCCTTGTCGAGCCGCATCAGTTGCGAATGCGCGATGCGCGAGAGCAAATGGACGTCATGGGTTGCCACCACCACCGTCGTTCCAAGCTTGTTGAGCGCCTCGAAGAGATAGAGCAGCCTGCCGGCCATTTCGGGGTCGACATTTCCGGTGGGCTCGTCCGCGACGAGCATGTCGGGCCGGCCGATGACGGCCCGTGCGATGGCGACGCGTTGTTGCTCGCCGCCGGACAATGTCGCGGGGCGCGCGTTGGCCCTGCTCGCAAGCCCGACCCATTCGAGCATTTCCCGGACGGGCGTTTCGATCTCGCCTTCGCTCACACCTGCGACGCGCAGCGGCAGCGCGACATTGTCATAGGCCGAAAGATAGGGGACCAGCCGGAAATCCTGGAACACCACGCCGATGCGCCGCCTGAAGGCAGGCAGGCGCGCGCGCGGCAGCGTCACGATATCCTCGGAAAAGAGGCGGATCAGCCCCCGGCTCGGCCGCAGCGCCAGATAGAGCAGCTTGAGCAGCGAGGTCTTCCCCGCGCCCGACGGACCGGTCAGGAAGGTGAAGGAGCCTGCCGGAAGGTTGAAGCTGACGTCCGAAAGCGTCTCCGCGCCCGTGCCGTAGCGCAAACCGACATTTTCGAATTGCACGATGCTTGCCATCGCAATTCGGCCTGCCTTTCCGAAGAGGAGCCCCTTCCTCCGCAATGGCACAGGCCGCCCATATAGGTAAAGTCGGCACAAGGCTTGCAGCGGCGCGGCGGGCATGGTTAGAGATGCGTCAACGATCCTGGGGAGGGGCCCACAGGTGCTGAACGGCGATAACCAATGATTCTCACCTGCCCCGCGTGCAAGACCCGCTACCTCGTGCCCGATGCCGCGATCGGCCCCACCGGACGCCAGGTCCGATGCGCGTCGTGCAAGCATAGCTGGTTCGAGGAACCGCCTCCCTTCGAATTGTCGAATGCGACGGGCGCCGCCGAACAATTGGGCGCGTCAAGCCCCCCGCCCCCACCCATCCCGGCCGCTCCCGAACCCGTTCGCTCCGTCAGCGAACAGCAGCCGGCAGCCGTCCGCCAACCCGACCCGTTCGTCCATGAGCCGCCTTTCCGGCCGCGTCGCAATCATGCGCGGATGCTCACCTGGGCCGCAATCTGCTTCGCGGTGGTGGCGATGGGAGCGACTTTGGCGCTGCTGATGCTGGGCTCGAACGGATTCGCCGAGCGGCTGGGGCTGGCCCGATCGGAAAGCCCGCTCAAGATCGAGGTCACGAACAAGCCGGATCGCGAGCCGATGGCGAACGGCAGCGAAAGGCTGATCGTGAGCGGCCGGATCGTCAATCCGACCAGCGAGCCTCAACCCGTATCCAATATCCGCGCCGAACTGCGCGACGCCCAGGGCCGCACGGTCTATAGCTGGATGATCGCCTCGCCGGTGCAGGTGCTGCCGCCAAATGCCTCGGCCAATTTCGATACGGCGGCGGTCGATTTCCCACGCGCTTCGCAGAAGCTGAACCTCGATTTTGCTGACTCATCGAGCGAGTGAAGCGCAGGCAGCGGTCTCGCATCGAATAGAAATCCTGCTGGCGAGCCTTCGTGCATTCACGTCGCTTGACTCATCCGCGACACGGCGCTGAGAACAAAACAAGAACATATCGCATGAGTCGAGGTTCGCAATGCTTGGTTCAATGACTGTGCCGCAGCACCGTCACCGATTGTTTTTCGCCCTCTTTCCCCCGCCGCTGGTGGCACGGCGGATCGCCCATTGGGCGGAGGCACGCTTCGGACCATCCGGAGACTATGTGCGCGCCGCACGCTTGCACGTAACGCTCGACATATTGGAGGACTTCGAAACCTTTCCCAAGGACATCGCCGAACGGCTTGTGGAAGCCGGCCATGCGGTGGCGGCAGATCCATTCATGATCGAGCTCGATCAGGTGAGTGCCGGCGGCGGCCGCATCGCCTTGCGCCCGCGGTTAAAGAATGCTGCGCTGCAACGCCTGGCGCATGCGATCGCCACCGCCCGGTGCGATGCCAAAATCCCCGTGCGAGGCGGCTATCGCTTCAATCCCCACATGACGCTCCTCTACCGCGAAGGGACCCCATTCAGCCAGATGGTGGCGCCGTTCGCCTGGCCGGTTCAGCAATTCGTGCTCATCCATAGCCTTCTCGGCCGAACCCGCCACGAGCTGCTCGCCTCTTGGGAATTAACTGGCAGGCATGAGGACCTATATCTTCTGCTTTGAGCATGATGGGCGGCACCCGTACAGGCGGTTAAGGCTTGTTTGCGAACAGTACCGCGAAGCCATTGCGGACCGCCGCAGCCTTTGCTAGAGGCACGCGCCTGCCAGCGCCCCGGCCACCGGGGCCCTACTCGATGTGCGGTCGTGGCGGAACTGGTAGACGCGCAGCGTTGAGGTCGCTGTGGCCGAAAGGCCGTGGAAGTTCGAGTCTTCTCGACCGCACCAAGCAGTCCATTGTGACGGCTAAATTCAGAGGTGTCGCCGCCTCTGAGGCAAAATGGCCGCAGTTCTGCGGCTTTTCTCGAGCCACGGTTCAATGCCTGCAGTCGAGAGACGTCAGGATGCTGGCGCGAGAGGCGCCTATGGGAGGACAAGTCTCTGGTCGGCAAAATTTTGACTGCAAGGGGGTGTCAGGCGAACCCAAGCGCCGTACGCTGGTCTTGCCATGCGAGCGGAAGGTCGACCTGCATCAGGGAACGAGCGCTGAGCGATGCTGGTTGCCGGCCTTCGATAATGGCGACCAAAGCCCTTTATCTTCCCGACCAGAAGCGCATCCTTCTCGACAAGGATTTGCCCAAACTCAAGCATCGCTGGAATGAGGCGCATGAGGTCGGTCACAATATCATTCCGTGGCATGTCGGAATGATGCTTGGCGACACCGAGCAGACGCTGACGCCCGCCTGCCACGAGATCATGGAGGCCGAGGCCAATTGCGCGGCCGGCCAACTGCTCTTCCTGTCGGAGCGGTTCCTTGAGGAGGCGGCATCCGAAGCGCCCACGATTGATGTGGTGCAGCGATTGAGTGGTCGCCTTGGCAACACGATCACCTCGACGATGTGGCGGCTGATCGACCAGGCGCATCGCGATATGCCGCTCGTCGCACTGGTGAGCGCCCATCCTCATCCAGCTCGCAGGAAAGCGACATTCGATCCGGCCAATCCCTGCCGATATTGCATCCAGTCCCCGCTATTCCGCGAGCGATTTGGCGGTCTGACTGAGATCGAGTTGTTTGCGATCACTACCGGCTATGCCGGAGCTCAGCGCGGTGGGCCATTGGGGCAGAGCGACATCATCCTGCCCGACCGGAACGGATCACGCCACAGCTTTCGCTTCGAGACCTTCTTCAATGGACATGAAGCGCTCACGATCGGGGTCTGGCAGCGCGAAATGGCGATTAGCGTTTCGGTGGCATAGTCGGTGACCTACTCGGACAGAATCGAGACCGAGCGGCCCGCATGCTGAGTCCAATACGGCGTTGGCACCGCTTCGTTGAACATCTGCGCTTTCGCTGCGGGCCGCCATCCGCGCGGGCGCTGATCAGAATGTCGACCTTTCCCGCCCAACGGCGGCTGGATCGAACTACGCCGCTGGGCGTGCTGGTAGACAATACGGTGCTCTATCATGCCGTCACGCACGAAACGGGCTGGGTATCGACGGGTACCAAGGATTTCGGGGACCACAAACGTGGGATGGGCTATGCCGCGCGCGTCCCGGTCTATCCAGAAGACTCTGGGTCGCGCGAATATCGCAACTCCAGTATCTTCCTGGGCTCGCTAGTTTGACGCGTGATGGCCTCCTCACGCTGCATTCCTCGGCCGAACTCGATGATGAGCGGTTTAGGCAGCCTGCCGGCCGCTACCGCGGCTATGACTATTTCGACTATTTTATCTTCGGCGACGTCGCGATCGAGAGCATGGACGGCTTGGTCATGCCAGTGATGGGGCCGAAACATTGTCGATTGCCGAGCCCGGCTGAGCAGCAACGCGCAAGACTGGCGGCGGCGCGGTCGGATCCGCTCTACGCAGCCCTCGTTCGTGTACTCGGCGAGAAGAATAGCCAGGACGCGTGGCATATCAGGACGGCCGAAGCGAACGGGCTTCTTTGTTTTCTTACGATGGATTTCAAACTGATCCGGACGGTCCAGGCCGTTGCCAATGTCGAGCCGGTCAAATCGCTCCGGACCCGCGTGATGACACCGATCGATCTTGGGAGGTGGCTTGGCCTGCGGCCTGTGCATCCTCATATCCTGAGCTATGATGGCGCCAGCTTCTTTGTCCGCAGTGATCTGCATTCGGCGTCTGGCAAACGTCGTCCGCTCAAGGATTATGACCGACGGAACCGCTGAAGATCGAATACGATTATCGTAAGGCTGCGAGCCGATTGAAATTTTCGCTTGAGTGTTTAGTTGGGTGACCCGCGTCCTTTCACGGTTCGAAAGCCTGCAATCTGGTTGACGACGAAGCCCCCTTACCGCAGTATCAATCACCAATGGTCGACTACCGTCGACTACGACTCCGCCCCAGCGATATATTTGGTAGCATGAATGAGCGGCAGCTTTGAGGACGAGCGATTCGCGGGGCAGCGGCCGCAATTCAGGCGACACTTGCCACCCCACGCGCGCTGATCGCAGGGCAGCACTCAACCCAAAATTCGTCGCTTGCCGATCGGGCCTTTAACGGCAGCTTCCGCCAGAACCAGCCATTCGCGCTGCGCGAAACCATTTGGCAGCAATGCGCCTCATAAACGGTCAGTCCCGGCGGATGCTCCGGGGACCGAAAGCGGCCGGTCGGCTTTCCTCGACCCTAGGGGCGGCTTGGGGGTGGGTTCCTGACGGGCGGCTTTTAGGCACATGTTTCGATAAACGGCCGTTGTCTGGAAACCACCTGACGGGCAACATGGAAACCCCAACTTAAGTGAAAGCTTTCATACGCATGTCTTCAACCCCAAAGGCGCCGTAGTTTGGCCTTTATAGTACGGTATCGTCCTTTAATGAAAGCGCTGAGCCGATGGACATTCGCGAATGGGTCTCAGCCCCAAGGAGCGGCGTTTCGGCCCTAATCAGTGATGCAACTTTCTTTCCGTCAATGATGGTCGCCGTCATCTGACCATTCCGCCGACACAACGATCAGCCTGACTATGTCGATGCAAAAAAGGAGGCGCCTTCCTTTGTCGCAGGAAGACGCCAAGCAAGCTGCACTGAGAATGCGAGGCGAGATGTACATGTCCTCGCCTGCTCGATTGTCGGTTACTTGAATAGAGTGTTACGCAAGGTGAGTTGCAGCACGACCGAGCGTGGCATACCGTTGACGCCTACGAGATCTGCCCCCCGGCTCGGCCCGTTGGTGCCCGTGCCGAATCCGGTAAAGGGCTGGCCAAAGGCATATTCGGCGCGCAAGACATTGGACAGATTGCGTCCGATCAGGGCGAGCTCCCAGCCGTTGTTCGGACCGCGCAGGTTGACGCCGGCATTCAAGCGCCATGCTTCATGCTGAGTAGCGCGCGGATCGTGCGTCGATTCCGAGAAGAAACTACCAGTGTAATAGGCATCGCCGGTCAGCCCAAAGGTGATCCCAGAGGTAATTGGATGATCGTAGCTCGCACCAAAATTCAGCGACCATTCCGGCGCACGCTCAAGCCGTGAGCCAGTAAGGCTCTGGGTTTGTGCAACGCCACCAATAACGTTCCCCGAACAACCCTGTGCGACGGTCTGACCGGTGTAGCACCCTGCGTCATTGAACAAGGTGTAGCGCGCATCGTTATAGGCCACCGAGCCCCGTACGGTCAGGCCCTCAATCTGGTCTGGGCGCACGTTCGCCGAAACTTCAATACCACGAACCCGACTACGACCAGCGTTACGCAGGCTGATCGCGGCGGTCGCAGAATCGAAGGTGGAGAGTTGGAGGTCCTTGTACTTGTATTCATAGACTGAGAGGTCAAATTGGATTTGACCTTGGGCAATGGAGCCCTTCGCACCGAACTCACCGCCCCGCACCGTCGATTGCTTGAAGCCGTTGTCGTTGACTCCAAACGGATTGAAGGCGAGCGGCACCAGGTTATATCCGCCTGAAGTGAAACCCCGGCGATACCCAGCGTAGAGCGTGAGATTTCGGCTTGGCCGGAAGCTGAGCGTGGCCTCGGGGGAGACATTGTTGAACGAGCGCTTGGGCTCGAGGAATGGATAAGGCACGCCGAACAACAGGCTGCGCGCATTTTCGGACTTCGTTTCGTGCGAGTAACGGGCACCGCCGGCCAGTTCCCATTGCGACGCGAACTTCCAGATCAGCTGACCGAAGACGGAATAAGCCTTAGTCTTGAGACCAAATTCGTCGTCCTCGATCATCAGCGCCGAGCCTGTGGGCGAAAAGCCGGCGGCAAGCGTGGTAGGAATTGCCAAAGACAGCTTTGCGTTCTGATAGAATGCGCCAAGCGTAAAGTTCAACGGGTTCTCGAAAGAAGAGGCAAGACGAACTTCCTGAGTAAACTGGCGCTGCAACTGATCAGAGGCTGTTCCGAACTGGGAAAATCCGTTCTCATTGTAGTTGGCCGTGAAGCGCTCGCGCAGCCGCAAATAGCCGGTAACCGAAGTCAGAGTCAGCGCATCGGCCACTTTCAAATTCGCCGTGAGCGAGGTGAGCAACAAGCGGTTTTCGAAATAGGGCCGGCCGTCGCGGAACACGTCGGGCGCGGTGGCCACGATGCCAGGGGACAGGTTCGGCTCGCTGTAATAGCGGTCCAGTTTGCAGTCGGTCGACAAGCCCGGGACGGGGAAAGACAGCGTTCCGCCCGGGCAAGAGAGCAGTTGGCCATTCGAATAAAGGCCGTTGTCGCGATCGGTCTGGCCGTAGGCAAACTTTAGCCCGGCATTGAAAACATTGGTATCCGTGCCGTATTTTAGTGTTCCACGGATGAAATATTCTTTCGACTTCGGACTCGTTTTGTCCGAAACCGTAGTGCCGGGCAACGTTGCCGGCAGGTTCTTGAACCAACCATCCTGATCCTTGTACGCGGCGGCGATACGGACGCCGAGCATATCAGTCAGAGGTGCCGAGATCATCCCCTCGGTCAGCAGACCTTCATTGTTGAAGTCGTAGCTCGTACGCAGCCGCCACTCGAGCTCGCGACCGGGATCGGCCGACGAGAGCGAGATGACTCCGCCTGGGCTATTTTTGCCGAAGAAGAGTGCCTGCGGGCCTTTCAGGATCTCGACGTGATCCAGGTCATAGGTTCCCAGCGCAATGAAGTTCGATTGACTGACTTGGACGCCGTCGATGTTGATAGACACTGCCTGATCGACCGAGGATGTCGTCGACGCAGATCCGACGCCGCGCAAATTGATCGAACTGCCCCCCGGTCCGTTGGGCGCGCTGATCACCAGCTGCGGGGTCTGCGAAGCGATGTCATTCACCGATCCGCTAGAATACCGCGAGAGATCTCGTTCGTCGTAGGCGGAGATCGCTACCGGCACATCCTGCAAACGTTCGTTGCGCCGCCGCGCGGTTACGATGATGTCTTGCACCGTCGCCTCGGTCGTGCTTGCGGCCGCACCGGTCTCTGGCGCAATCTGGGCCAGGGCAGGCATCGCCCACGCTCCTCCGATGAGCGCACAGCTATTTACGAGAAATCGCGAGATATGCATTGTCCCCCCTCTCCCGGTTCGGCGTCCGAGCGCCGGTCCTCTAGCATCGGTAGTCGACGCGATAGCATGTCCGTACATGTGGTGCAATCAAGAAGATCGGATTGTACTTTATGCAAGCAGTAAACATTCGAGCTCCGATCTACATGTCCGGATACGTCGTCGAATCCAAACTGATCGCAGCTGTCGCGGATGTGTCAACCCGGGGATTTGGCTTCCAGAGCGGAGCGCGCGGCATTTTCGATGCGCCCATGGCGCTCACTCACGAACCCCATCATCTCGGGATGGGTGAGAATGTAGAGATCACCGCGGCGGATGCCCTGTATGACCGTTTCACCGGCGTCGTCCGGTTCGACATAAGGGATGACAGTGTCGCGGAAATGCGCGGCATCCTCGAGCTGGACATCCTTAAGATGCCCCTCGCCCAATTCCTCAGGTCGGTTGCGCGAGCTGCGACCGAGATCACTGCGGACAGGGCCCGGGCACAGCACGCTCGCACCGACCTTCGAGCCCTCGGCCGCCAACTCTTCGGCAAGGGTCTCTGTCAGGGCGACCACGCCAAATTTTGTCACGGAGTAAGCACCGAGTGTCGGCGACGAGCGCAGCCCGCCCATCGACGACGTGTTGACAATATGGCCACCGTCGGCGTTCGCCCGCAGAATCGGTAGAAAGACGTGGACGCCGTGGATTACTCCCCAAAGATTGACATCGATCATCCACCGCCAGTCGGCGAGCGTCAGGTCCGCGATAGTCGCCATCGGCCCGATGCCAGCATTGTTACACAGCACATGAACCGCCCCATGAGCGTCGAGCGTACGCTCGGCGAGCCGTTCTAGCGCAGCATGATGGCGGACATCTGTTTGCACGCCGAGAACACCGAGTTCGGATGCGACCTCTTGCAGCCGGCCATCCTCCACATCGGCGATGACGACCTTCATGCCAGCCGCGAGCATGCGCTTTGCAATGCCCTTGCCGATGCCTGATGCTCCGCCAGTCACTACGCCCACTTTGCCCGAAAGGTCGGCCATACCGGTCATAGTCATGCCTCTCCCGCTTTTGGTTTAAGCGGCATTGATGAAGCCGCTAGTATGGAGTTGGTCGCCAACACATTGTCGACGAATTCCTGCTTCGTTCTATCGCCCAAGAAGCCAAGGGCTTCCGCACCAGTGGCAAGGAGCGGCGGATAGACGAACCTTTGCTGGAGCTCGGGATTGGGGGCGAAACCGATTAACTTCCGCACACGAGGCCCGAAGCGTTCTGCAAGCGCCTCAACGAGTTCGGCCATCGTCAGGTGAAGTGCCGGCAATGACCAGTAGCGCCGCGCCGGCAAATCGGCCGGGGGCAACTCCAGTGCATGGACAAGGTTTCGGGCGACAAGCTTCAGCGACATGACCCAGGTTGCATCGTCCGGAGCAAGCGGCAGAAGGAATGATCGGCCCGCGGCGGCTGCATAGAAGACGTCGTTGAGGAAAGCCGACAACATCGTTGTCGATCCCTGCGGACGGGCAATGACGCCGGGAAAGCGCAGCGCGAGGCCATCAACGAAGCCGGCGCGCGTATAATCAGTCAATAATAACTCGACGACGAGCTTGTGGGTGCCATAACTGTTGGTGGGAACAGGAAGGGTCGCATCATCCACCACTGCTGGCAGCGGCGCACCGAATATGCCAGCCGAGCTCGAATAGACGAAGCGTGGCGCAGCGCCGCTTCGCCGCGCCGCCTCGAGCAAGGCCATCGTCGCATCGAGATTCGTTGCCTTGCCCAGGTCGAAGTTTTCAGATCCTACCCCTGCGACCGTCGCCAGGTGTACAATCCGGTCGAATGGTCGCTCAAAGAGGTGCTCGATCACTCCGTCCTCTTGCAGACCGCCAACATGGTATACGACACCCGGCCGTCGATCGTCCTGAGCGAAACCGATGTCGGCAGCCACGAGCTCGTCCCCGGCCGAGGCGCGGCTCAATAGCAAGCCCAGCAGCTCCGAACCGACGAAACCGCCGGCACCGGTGATCAATGTCCGCATCGGTCTCTCCTCGAAGTGCCGCTAGCGGTCCGTACCACGCTGACCCCCGCCGTCGCCGGGTGCAGGGCTCCGGGTTTGCGAATCTTTACTACGGCCCCCAAAACCCCGGACATGCCCAGACAAATGTCCGCCACCCGCGCAGCAAAGGTCTCGATCAGCACTATATGCTCGCTGCGGCCAAGCCCGCGAATGGCGTCCGCGAGCGCGGCGTAGTCGACCGCGTGCTCCAGATCGTCGATCGCGGGCTCGGCGACCGACAGGCGCACATTGATCTGGAGTACCTGGGCGGCGCCACGTTCGTGCGCATGGACCCCGATATGGGCATCGATCTCTAAGTTTTCGATGAAGACCTCGATGCCGCCCGCCGCCGCCTCAATCGTGCCGGGCCGGCCCGATGCCGACAAGATCGCAAGTGGCATGGACATCGCCAAGCGCGGACTAAGCCGCCGCCGAGGCGGCGATGTCGGACAGCTTTTGGAAACGGACTATATTGTCGTTTGACTCCAGCAAGCCCGCAGTGAGGCATACGAAGGTCATGTCGAGCGCCGGATCGATCCAGAACAGCGCGCTGCCCGAACCGTAGTTGCCGAACGTCCCCGGCGAAGTCAGAGTGCCGAACATGTGATGGCAGATATGTTCGGTACGGACCGTGAAGCCGAGCCCGATACCTGCCGGAGAGGGCTTCCAGCCACGTTTATGGGCTAGCATCTTGTAGAGCTCGTTGGGCTTGTCACCTGTCCAGTTTTTAGTAGCCTTGGCCATCATTGCCCGAGACAGGATGCGGACGCCGTCGAGCGTGCCGCCCCGGCGAAGCATCTCCGCAAAACGGAATAGGTCCGGCACAGTGGACACCGCGCCCACCCACGGCATTTCCGCATCGGGATCCTCATAGGCGCCATTTTTGCCCGGCACAGCGCTGCTCAGGTGATCGATCGGGGCGTGGCCCTGAAAGTCAGGCACGATATGGCGGGGCTGCAGGTCGCGGCGCACGCCGATCGCACTGTCCATCATGCCGAGCGGCACGAAGAGATCTTCGGCGACGATGTCGCGGAAGCGGCGGTCCTGCGGATCCGTCCGGCGCAGCATTTCGCCGAGCAGCAGTTGGTTCGCCATCGGCGAGTAATGAACGCGCTCGCCTGCCGGCTCGATCGACACGACATTTGCGCAAAGGGCCGCCACCACCTCATCCAGGCGATCGATGCACATCCCCGGCTTGGGCGTGAACAGCATCGGCAGGCCAGACGAGTGTGTGAGCAGATCGAACACGGTGATTTCACCGCGCAGACCGCCGCCAAATTCGGGAATGATTTCGGAAGCCTTGGTCGTCAGCGCAAACCGCCCGAGTTCGATCGCGCGCAAGCATAGTACGTTGGTAAAGGCCTTCGTCGTCGAGAAAATAGTGAACACAGAATCGGCCTGAAGCGGGCGGGTATGATCGCGATCCGCATAACCAATTACCGCATCGAGGCCGACTTCGCCTCCCCTTGCCGCCTTGAGCACCGCGCCGTGATAGGAACCGCCCGCAATGTCGGACTCGATTACCGATTGGAGATGCTGCAGGCGATCTTGCGCAAACCGGTTCGTGTCGAGTTCTTTGCTCACGTTATCCTCTCTTTCCTATTACTCAGCCTTGTGCATCGAGTTCTGCAAAGGCTTCGCGAGCGAGCCGGGTAGAATCGAGACCGGCGGGTATTCCGCAATAGACCGCAACTTGCAGGATAGCCTCTCTGATCTCGTCGCGTGTAAGACCATTGCTTAGAGCCGCCTTGACGTGAAGCTTGAGCTCGTGCGGCCGGTTTAGTGCGCTGATCATGCCGATGTTTAGCAAGCTTCGATCGCGCCGCGACAATCCTTCTCGCGACCAAATGGCACCCCAGCAATATTCGGTCGAAAGATCTTGAATCGCGGTGCTGAACGCGTCGGCATTGGCGAAAGACCGTTCAACATACTCGGCCCCCAGCACCTCCTTACGCAGGGCAAGGCCCCGCTCGTAAACTTCGCTAGGCATGGATCACGCTCCTTTTAACCCCAGACGCGAAGTGTCACAGCTTCTCTGTCCGTACAAGTGAGATAATGCTCCTGACGCGATCTTTCTGCCTCATTCTGAAGGGTGTGGAACCAAAGAAAGGGAAAATGGCGCGCGCCGGGTCTGTCCGGATTGACCTGACAGCATGATCAGTGCATCGGTTGTCCGCACATGTTTTGGGCACAGTGGAGAGGACGGATGAATGGCACCGATACAGGGTTCGTGCGTGGGCACATCCCGACCTCGCCGGCCGATCCATTCTCAGTAGATTCGATCATAAATGCACAGCGTGAAGACGATGCGCTGCGCGAACAGGGACCGGCGGTCTATTTCACGCGTTACGACATGATCGGCATCTTCCGATACGACGCGGTGAAGGCAATCCTCGGGGACTGGCGCGGGTTTTCGTCTAAGGATCGCCCTTTCAACGATGCGATGAATGCGGTGCCTCAGATCCTGGTTACCGATGACCCACCCGAGCACGGCCGCATCCGCGCGATCTTGATGCAGTTCTTCACGCCGGTGCAAATGCAAGCGGTTCGCGACCAGTTCGTTGTCGTCGCAGAGCGGATTGTCGACCAGGCGCTTGCGCGCGAAGGCACCCTTGATGCCGTTTCCGATATCGCTCGCCCATTCATCATGGACGCTTTCCCCGACATGCTGGGGCTACCGGACAACGGCCGCTCTGATCTGCTTATGTTCGGAGAGGCCATCTTCAATGGTGTCGGACCGCGCACGGAATTCTTCTATGATTCTATGAAGCGCTGCGAACCGGGCTTTCGCTGGGTGACGGAGAACACAACGCGGGACAAAGTGAAGCCGGGTGGCCTTGCTGCGCGAACGTATGAATTGGCAGACAAGGGCCAGATCAGCGACGAGGAGGCGGACCTCCTAGTCAAAACGATGCTTGGCGCCGGTTTTGACACGACAATCGCCAGTATCGGCAACTGCTTGTACGCGCTGGCGGCCAACCCTGATCAATGGGCGCTGCTGCATAACGATCCGACACTCGCGAAGAAGGCCTTTGAGGAGGCGATGCGCTTCGATCCTCCCGCACGCATGATGGGGCGCGTGGTGACCGAAAATGCCGTTGTACAGGGCATTCCGTTCCACAAAGGGGACAAGATCGGTCTGTTCCTAAACGCCGCCGGTCGAGATCCGGCCCGCTACGACAATCCCGAGCAATTCGACATCATGCGCAAACTGGCCAATATTGGCTTCGGTTCAGGCATTCATCAATGCCTGGGTCAGGCGTTGGCGCGGCTGGAAGGCGAGGTCATGCTGTCAGTCCTGGCAAGGCGGGTAAAGCAGATAGAGTCCGCCGGTCCGGGTGAACGGCTGATCAACAACAACATTCAGGCTTGGACGAAGGCGCCGGTGCGCCTCCACACTGCCTGACCCTGCCTAACCCTACCTGTCCGGATCGTGGAGAACACCGTGAATGCTTCTGAAATCGATCTGCCTTGGATCGACCCCCAAACCACTTCGCTCGAGGAACTGGGTGCAGCGCGAGCGAAGAGTTGGCTTGCACGCAGCGATCGTGGCTTCGAAGTGCTGCGTTTCCGCGAGGGCGTGACGGTCCTGGAATCGAACGACCTCGAGAAGGGCAAGTCCTTCCGCCGCCGCCTCGACGAGCTTGGCATCGTCGACGGCAAAATCCGCCGAGATTGGGAGCAGATGATTGTCTGCACCGACGGTGCCTATCGCCATCATGTTCGTGCGCCGTTGATCGCTCTATTCCGCAGTTCGCAGATCAACAAGCTTCGTTCGGCGATCCGCGGTATCATCGAGGGCGTGCTGGATGAGATCACTGACGTCGATGCGGTCGATTTCATGGCGGACATAGCCTGGAAGATTCCGCCAAGGGTCTATTGCCACCTCGTTTCCGCTCCCTACGAGGATGCTCCACGCGTGGCGCGTCTGTCGGACAGCACGCTTGCGCCGATCCTGACTGGCGACGTCTCCCGACGTCAGGAGTCGATCGACGCGTTCAATGCGACCTGCGATTTCGTTCGCGCCCATCTCGACGCTCGTCGCGCGTCCGGATCTCTGGGCGAGGATTTCACCTCTGTGATGATCAAACAACAGCTCGACGGTCTCCTCAGCGAGGAGGAGTTGATCTTCGAGGGAACGGCACTCCTCCAAGCGTCGGTCGACAACACCGTCCATCAAATGGGTCTCACATTCGGTACCTTTCTGGAGCAATGCGATCGCTGGGCGCAGGTGGTGTCGAACGAAGCTATTATTCCCAATGCCGTCGAGGAGGTCATGCGGCTACGTCCTCGCTTTGGTACGATCTTCCGCTACATTCCGGCTCCGGTTGAGATTGAAGGACGGCACCTCCCAGGCGATTCCTGGATTTTCGTTTCGGTGCGCTCAGCGAACCGCGACGAAAACATTTTCGAGGCTCCCGACGAGTTTCGCTTCGGCCGGCGCCATCCGCGCTCTTTGCAGTTTGGCGCAGGCCCGTTCAACTGTCTCGGCCAAACCCTGGCCCGTCTCGAGCTCTATGAGTTGGTAAAGGCCTTGCGAGAGCGCTATCCCAGCATGCAGATGATCGGCGACTGGACAGCGCACCATACCAACGCGATCACAGAAGCAACGCATTTGCGCGTTTCCCTCCGTTGAGGCCACGCGGAGGCCGGACCCAATGTGAGGTCGACCTCAGCTCCGAACGCGCTTGAGGTTCATGGACATGCTGAAGCTATCGGCCGGATAACGATTGAACGTGATCTCAGCGACAGAGCCATCCAGTAGTCGATAAGTTCGCTTGATCTCGACCAATGTGTCGTCGGCCGCAACGTGCAAACGGGATTCTTCTGTATTTTTCAGTTTGATTGCACGGATCATCTGATCGACTTCGCCGATCTTCTCGCCATAAATCATCTCGATCAAAGAATAGACCGGCCCCGCCCGCTGACCAAGCAAGCGACCGACTCCGGCGAAATGCGATGCCACGAAAATTTCCACCTCGCACAGAGGATCCTCACGACCCGGTGCAAAGCGCAGGCCCTCGATCCGCAGCCACGAGCTGCCCACCTCCTGACCAAGCCGATCCGCGAGCGCCTCGTCCAATTTCACAATGTGAGCCGTATCGGCAGAATACTTGGATTCCACGCCGAAGTCATGCAGATCGCTGATTGAATCGACACGGTGGACGTAATGCTGTTGCGCACGGCTAGGCTGCGTAACGACCGTTCCGAAGCCCTGGCGGGATTCGACCAGACCCAACTCTCGCAAATGGCGCAACGCTTCGCGGATGGTATGGCGGCTAACCCCGAAGCGCGAGACCAGCTGAGATTCCGATGGAATAGCTGTCCCGATCGGATAGATCCCGGTCAGGATTTCAGCTCGCAAAGCACGTACAACCAGCTTGTACAGGCTATCGCGCGAATCAGGCCGCCCTTCTCCGCTCAAATTATCAGCCCGACCGACCCTTCTGCTCAACGACGCACCCTCCTGCCCTGATGCCCGTCCTTTTTCTCGGACGCAACGGGTCCCGGTGGAGCAGCCTGAATCATAGATGCACCGTGCGGTTCGGGCAAGTCAGCACCGAGATCATATATACGACGGCAGGCTGGCAAGATCGATCTTGCGATTGTCACGCTTGTATGGAGCTGGCGCAACATTGGCGCGGATGACTTTCTGCGCGTGTCCAGGCCGGCCCCAGACGAGTTCCACCGCGGTACCCGGCTCGGCAAAAGCCACGTCGACCGTGGCAAGGGACAGCATTTCGCGGAAGTAGTAACTGTAACAACGCGAGGTGGACGCGCCAATGTCTACGCCCTCCGCCAGCACACGATCCACCCACATACTGCCCAGCAAGTTGCGCGGCATCTCCATGAACTCATAGGGATCGCCGGCGCGGAGTAGCGATGCGTAGACGTCGGCCACATCCTCTGCATTCCAAACTAGAGTTACCATCGTTCGCTTTGGGTGTGCGACCTCTTCTTCCAAGGCGGCGCGACCGATGAATTCATGGTCAAACTTGATATTGCGTGCCCACCCCAATTCGACCGGCGAGCGGTAAAGCTCGGAGATGTCGGCATATTCGTAGCTACCGGTGCCTTTGAACAGACGCAGGAAAGCGGGCGCACGCTGCTGCATCATTTCAAGGAAGTTTGGCACGCTCCAGATCGCCGGGATATAATCCACATTCGGCGTCGGGAAGCACGCCTCGACATGATTGACCATTTTCGTGCGGCCGCCCAGCCGCTTTATGCCAAACTCCGCTCCAGCCTCCAGCAGGGCGTTGTACACAGCCACACCCTCGTCTGCAGACCCATGCAGTTCGAAGCCGATCTCGCCGGACATGCCTTGGCGTAATACTTCGAAGCGCATGTTGCCGATCGCCGACGGACGAAAGCGCATGAAGCCGATGTCGCGCTGCGCTTGCCTCGTTGCCTTCTCGAGCACGAAGAGAGCCGTGGGCCCCTGCAACTGAAAGATGAACTGCTCGGTGCTGACCAGAGCCGCCTCCGCATCGTAGTCACCAGCCTCAAACAGATACTGCGCCCAGGGGATCACCGGTCCACCGGTAAAGAGAAAGCTTTCCTCGCTCTCCCGCATCAACACGCCTTCGCCCATAATCTTACCAGCATCGTTGCACAGGATGATGTGCTTGGCTTGTCCGATCGCGACCTTGGCGTAGGAATTGACGCTGACGTCGGAAAAAAACCTTAGAGCATCCGATCCCACCACACGCAACTTTGACAACGGCGACCAGTCTCCGATGAAGCATCCTGTCTTCCAGGACATCTGCTCGTCCATCCAGCCCGTATATTCGTAGGGTTCGAAGCTCGTGCCAAAGCGCGTATATGTCACCGGCCGGATATCGAATGGGACTTCCGGAACGTGTGGAATGGTTTGCGGAGTGGCCGGGTTCGCCATGATCTAATCCTGTACGGCTTTTATTCGGGGAAGACGACGGTCGAGGCACCGTTCATGATGATCCGATCGGAGAGATGATAACGGACTGCACTGGCAAGTACTCGCCGTTCGATATCACGTCCCTTGCGCACTAAATCGTCCGGCCGGTCGCGATGACTAATCCGCTCGACATCCTGCTCGATGATCGGTCCTTCATCGAGGTCGGCAGTGACATAGTGGGCCGTGGCGCCTATCAGCTTCACCCCGCGTGCATGCGCCTGGTGGTAGGGCTTGGCCCCCTTAAAGCCGGGAAGGAAGCTGTGGTGGATGTTGATGCAGCGACCCGAAAGCTTGGAAGCGAGATCGTCCGACAGGATCTGCATGTATCGGGCGAGCACGACCAGATCGGCGCCGGTCGACTGAACCAAAGACCAGATTTGGGCTTCCTGCGCCTCCTTCGTATCACGGGTGACAGGCAGATGATGGAAGTTCAGGTCATCAAAGCGCAGGCGTCCGTAAGTTTCGGCCGGGTGGTTCGAAACCACACCGACCAAATCCATAGCCAGTTCGCCAGTTCGCCAACGATAAAGGAGATCGGCGAGGCAGTGATCGAATTTTGACGCGAGAATCAAAACGCGACGCTTCTCACCATGCGGCCGCAAGCTCCAGTCCATATTGAACCGCTCTGCCACCGGCGTAACCGCGGCGCTGAAGCCCTCCAGCGAGGTTCCCTCCGACACGCCTTCGAATTGCAGGCGCGCAAAGAAGCGCCCGGTCTCAAGATCGTCGAACTGCTGAGCCTCGAGAATGTTTCCGCCGTGGTCAAACAAGGCGGTCGTGACCGCCGAAAGGATCCCCGGCTGGTCGACGCATGAAAGCCTAAGCACATAACTATCGGCCATTCGAGATCCCTCCCTGGTCGCCTGACGCGGCAACACAACTTGATCGGACATGTTCCCTATCGCCATAGCGCGCAGAACGCCAGAGGGTGAGTGAAGGAAACACTATTCCCCCCTGAAGGCGGGCGGACATGGCCTTTTTACGACAATGTCTGTCATCGAGATTGATCTTCCGGCTTTAAACTTATACGGACATGTTGTCGTTAAGAGATTTTGTGCACAGGGGGAGTGGTCTTGATGGACGTCGTTGGATTCGTCGGGATCGGGAACATGGGCCGCCCAATGGTCGCCCGACTCCGCGATGCAGGTCATAACCCACTCCTGTTCGACGCGGCACCTGAGAATCTGGAAGGTCTGTCGGCCGACGGCGCGAGAATCCTGGCGTCCTCTGTCGAACTGGGTGCCTCAGCGGATATAGCGTTCATTAGTCTGCCATCCCCAGAGATCGTGCGCGAGGTTGCATTGCAACTGGCCGATGGGGGACGTGTTCGCCTAATCGTTGACCTGTCCACAACCGGCCCGTCCATGGCCGCGCTAGTGGCCAAAGATCTCGCAGTGAAGGGCGTCAGCCTCCTCGATTGCCCAGTGAGCGGCGGCGTTGCCGGTGCGCGAAATGGGAAACTAGCGCTGATGGTAGGTGGCAGCGAAGACGATCTCGCGCGGGCACGGCCTTTATTGGAGACCTTCGGCCGCATCTTCCATGTTGGCTTGGCACCCGGCATGGGCCAGATGATGAAGGTAATTAACAACCTTATGTCCGCGTCCGCTCTTTCCGCATCCTCGGAAGGAGTGACGATGGCGGTAAAGGCAGGGCTCGATCCGGAGATGGTGGTTGAGGTGCTCAACGCAGGAAGCGGTCGCAGCAGCGCGACGCTCGACAAATTTCCGCGCCAGATCCTTACTGGCAGCTTCGATGCAGGGTTTTCGATCGGGCTGATGCTGAAGGACGTCCGGTTGTGTCTCGCTGAAGCCAAGGCGCTTGGACTCAGCCTGCCGGCCTGCGAAGCAGTTGCCGAAATTTGGGAAACCGCTGCGCGCGAGATCGGCGCAGACGAGGACTTTACGCGGATCGTCCAGATCGCGGAAGAAGCGGCCGGCATCGTCGTGCGTGGTCGAGGAAGGAGCTCCGGTGCGACCTGACCTGCCGAACTATGAAGTCCTGGCGATACGCTACGCCACGAACCCTCATCAGCGGATCACTGAGAATTTTCTCGGCGGAGACCCCCACGACGGTCCCATGCCACTCGACTATTTCGTGTGGCTGATCCGCGGCAATGGGCGCGTTGTGCTGGTCGACACAGGGTTTGATGCCGCGATGGCGGAGCGACGTCGGCGCGTGCACCTAGCCTGCCCGGCCGAGACTTTGAGGCGGATCGGCGTCGCGCCGGAGACAATTGAAGATATCGTCATTACCCACCTTCATTACGATCACTGCGGCAACCACGCCCTGTTTCCTGCCGCTCGCTACCATCTTCAGGACCGAGAGATGGCCTATGCCACAGGCCGCTGTATGACGTGCGGGCCGCTGCGTCAGCCGCTCGATTCCGAAGACGTGGTAGCGATGGTCCGCAAGGTCTTTGCTAACCGTGTGGTGTTTCACGACGGAACCTCTGAATTGATGCCTGGCATCTCGTTGCACAGATTGGGTGGTCATACGGCGGGGTTACAGATTGTCCGGGTGTGGACGCGGCGGGGCTGGCTCGTCCTGGCCTCTGACGCCAGTCATTTCTACGCGAACATGGAAGACGAACGCAGCTTTCCGCTTGTATACAATGTCGGCGATATGATCGAAGGGTTCCGGACAGCGTATGCGCTGGCCGACGGTCGCTCGAATGTCATCCCGGGGCACGATCCGTTGGTGATGCGTCGCTACCCCCCCTATTCCCAAGATCTAGCCGAACTCGTCGTCCGGTTGGACGCAGCCCCCGTTTCCCCGCAGATTGAGGATTGATCATGGCTCGCGACTATAGCGCAAAGGCCCTGCACGCCGCGGCGACCGGCGCGATGACCTTGGCGGCGCATGGCACGTTCTGGACCGGCACGCAGCGCCGGGTCGGGCCGGGTGGAACGATTGCGACCGGTCAGGCCTGCGTCGAATATTTCGTGCCGGCGGATCTGCGTCATGATCATCCGCTGGTGCTGATCCATGGCGGCGGCCAGGGGACCGATTTCATCAACCGGGCAGACGGTAGCTCGGGTTGGCTGCATGATTTCGTCGGAGCAGGTTTTGCGGTTTACGTCATCGACCTTCCCGGTCACGGTCGCTCGCCCGGTCACCCGGACCAGATCGGAGCGACAACTCCGCCTCCCACCTATGAAATGGCGCAGGCGATGTTCACCCATCCCGAAACCAACCCGCATGCTTGGCCGCAGGCGAAACAGCATACTCAATGGCCGACCAACACCGAGGCACTTGACAGTTTCATGGCAAGCAGCGGCCCGCATCCGCTGGACTTGGCATCCGCGCAGTCCAGTGGGCAAGCAGCGGTCGCAGCGCTTTGCGATCTCCTCGGTCCTTCCGTTCTGGTCACCCATTCGAGCGGCGGTCCGATCGGCTGGCTCGCCGCCGATGCGCGACCTGGGCTCGTTGCCGGGATCGTGGCCGTCGAACCGTTGGGACCGCCGGTAACGGGCATGGGTCCAATGGCGCTGCCTTGGGGATTGACCGCCGCCCCCATGCGTTACGACCCGCCAGTTGCTGTTGTAGATGAACTGGCCTTCGAACCGCGCGAACCGGCCGAGGAGGGGGCGCTACCTTGTATGGTCCAGCGAGAGCCCGCGCGAAGGCTTCTGGGGCTTGCAGGCGTTCCCGTGCTGGTCGTTTCGGGGGAAGCGTCTTGGACCGCGCTGACGGGGCAAGGCGTCGTGGACTATCTCGTCCAAGCCGGTGTCGAGGCGGAGCATCTGCGCCTCGGCGACATCGGAATCAGCGGCAACGGGCATCTCATGATGCTTGAAGAAAATGCTGGCGCGATCTCAGCCAAAATCACGGCTTGGATAGAGCGACTGACAGGTTAGAGTCTATCTGCATTCACCGTACCCAGATCTGGGCGCATGCGAGGTGGGCGAAGCCCAAGAATGCGGCGAGAGTTTTTCGCGGCGCAAGGCCATTCTGCGAAAGCGTTTGAATTTGTTGAAGAAGTATTCGACCTGCTGTCGCTCCTTGTAGGGCCTCCAGTCGACGGGCGGGGCGATGGCACGGCCGGCATGGCCTTGACCTGAGCGGTTGCACCGAGGTGATTGGCGATGAAGGTTCGCTGCGTGTCGGTATCCTAGAGCCTGTTTCTGACTGGTTGAATCGGAAGAGGATTCGCCAGAGAGAGCAGGGTCCTAGCGGCACGAGCTCAGGTTAGCTTGGCGGGAGCGTATCGCGATATGGGGTTCCCCGCACCATCGTCATGCCGAACATCCGTTGCTTCATGACTTCGAGATCTTCACCTTGGCGAAGGAAAGCCTCATCCTGGCGCCGGACTTCGGGATCAGCTTCCTGCACCAGGCGTTTCATACTCTTCGAGAAATTCATGCTAAGCTCCGTCACAGCACGGCGCCGCTCGGCCGCATAGTAGTCAATAGCCTCCTCGCCGTAACGGCCCTCGATCACACCTCCGAGCGTATCGACGAGTTCCCGCGCGTCAAGGATACCAGCAGTCAAGCCTTGGCCGCCCAGCGGATTCACCGCGTGTGCGGCATCTCCCGCCAGCAGGACCCGGCCCTTACGGAAGCTGGCAGCGGCGCGCTCATGGACGCGATAGGGACTAGCATGGACGAGTTTGAAATCGCTGGTCCCTGTAAAATGAGCAAGCCGTGTTTCAACGCGCGCCAGTGCCTCCTCATCCGAGATCGAGCCCGATTCCCCATAGGTAACACGCCACAACGGCCCCTGATCAACGCGGCAGATCAGTGCCCAGTGGACGGGATCGATCAGGAATATCGCATCGCCATAGCCCTTGTGTCGATGGAAATCGAATTCGAGATTGGTTGCGACATAGCGATCAGGCCAGGTGATCCCTTCGAAGCCAATGTCGCTGAGCGTGCGCACCGTCGAGCGCGCACCGTCTGCGCCAATGAGCCAGTCGCCTTCCATCGTCTCCGTTCCGGCTTCGGTGCCGACCTGGACTGTGACGCCGTTGTCAGACGTTTTGATCGCCGTAAGTGTCGCGCCCCAGCGGATCCCCACATTTTCGCACTGTTCAATGGCGTCCAAGATTATCCCCGCCAGTCGGTCCTGCCCCATGTGTAGATTGAATGGAAAGGGAACCACCCCCTCCAGAACCGCTACGTCCGCTTCGAAGGAGTTGCCGTTGTCTTGGAACTGCCACCGCACTCGGCCGCACTCGTGCCCAACCTTGCGCGCCTCCTCCAATACCCCAAAATCATTCAGCGCCTCCAGCACCACGGGCATGTAAGTCAACGCGCGCGGCGAGGTGTTGACGGTCTTATCGCTCTCGATCACCGTTACTCGAACGCCGAGGCGCCCTAGGCCAAGCGCGACTAAAAGGCCGGTGGGGCCTGCTCCGATAATAATGACATGATCATCGCGCATCGTGCGCACTCCTCGAACGATTGTGAACCACCTAAAAGCTGGCCAGCCGTCGACGGCTTAAGCAGGATCAGGCCGGCAGAGCATTGAGATCGGCCCGGCGATTGTCGGTCTTGTAGGGCGTGGGGACCACAGTCGCCCGGATGGCCTTCTGCCGCTTGCCCGGTAGCCCCCAAATCACCTCGACCTGGGTACCGGGCGCAGCCAGCTCGGCATCAATGACGGCAAGCGACAACATTTCGCGGAAGTGGTAGCTGTAGCAGCGGGAGGTTGCCGCGCCGACCAACTTGCCATTATGCATGACCTTGTCGACCCAGGTCAGGCCCAAAAGATTGCGTGGCATCTCCATATATTCGTAAGGCTCAGCGTCCTTGCGCAGCAGCGAAGCGAAGACGTCTGCAACATCCTCACCGTTCCAGACGAGTGTCGTCATGGTTCGGCGCGGATTGGCGACCTCGAGCTCAAGCGCAGCGCGGCCGATGAAATCGTGATCGAACCGGATATTCTTCCCCCAGCCCATCTCGACTGGCGAACGCTCGAAATCCTGGAAACTCTCGCGCTCCCAGCTGCCTGTCGACTGCAGGATATCAGTAAAGCCAGGCATTTGCTGAAGCAGTGTGTTGAGGAAGTCGCTTTCGTCTTCGCCGAACATCGCCGGCAGATAGTCAACGGTTGGGGTCGGAAAGCAGGCCTCAACATGATTGACCATCTTCGCGCGTCCGCCGAGACGACGAATTCCGAACTCCTGCCCAGCCTCCAGGATGGCGTTATAAACCTCGATGCCCTGGTCGGCGCTACCATGCAGCTCGAAGCCGATTTCGCCTGACATGCCCTGACGCAACATATCGAACGAGATGTTGCCGATCGAGGAGGGACGGAAACGCATGAAGCCGATGTCGCGAAGCGATTCGCCCGTTACCTTTTCCATCACTTGCAGTGCGTTGGGGCCCTGGACTTGGAAAATGAAGTGATTTTCCGTCACGTTGACGGCGGTCGCGTTCCACGAGCCTTTGTAGAACTGATAGAAGGCCCACGCGACGCCGGGACCACTGGTCAAGACGAAACGCTCCTCTGCTTGGCGCATCAGTACGCCCTCGCCCATGATCTTCCCACGCTTGTTGCAGAAAATCACATGCTTGGCCTGCCCGATCGGCACTTTCGCAAAGCTGTTGACCGAGATGAAGGAGAAGAAGGCGAGCGCGTCCGGCCCCTCAACCTGCATTTTCATAAGTGGCGACCAGTCGCCGATGAAGCACGTCCGCTTCCAGCTCTCGCACTCGTCGATCCAGTCGGTATATTCGAAGGGCTCGAACTCGTAGAAAAAGCGGGTGTAGGTGACCGGCTTGATGTCGAAAGGCACCTGCGGCACATGAAAGAGCGGTTGAGGTTTTGCTGGTCGGCCCAAAATGGCTATCCTCGAATATGGATTGCGTTAAGCTATTCGCTACCCGACTTCACGGGCACGGCCACCCGCGCCCGGCCGCACCTCGCGCCATCACAGGTCCAGGTTGAGCGACCCGACATAGTGGCTGTCGAAATATTCGCGGATCTGGGTGATCTTGCCGTCAACGACATCGGTAGTGATCAAATAGGGATTGCTGTACTCTCGCCCGTCCACAAGCTTGCCCGAGCCATGCGCCTCGACGACGACCAGCCCGTCCACAGCTGCGAAATGACGGATGTCCATGGAAGGATGGCCAGGGACGAACAGCGAACGGACACGCTTGATGAACGCCATCACGTTGTCACCGCCCTCATGCAATCCGCCGCCCGGAATATCTTTGCCAACCACAAGCCAGCTCGCCCCGTCCGCAAGGAAGCTTCGCGCCGCTTCGAAATCACCGCCGCCCAACGCCATCATGAAGCCCTGCACCACGGCCGCGCTGTCCTGGTCCACCACCTTGCTCATGGAAGCTCCTCTCCAAGTCTTTCACAACTTGTACTGACATCTGACAAATCGATCAAGATGGGTTAGCACAGATAGTCCCGCGAAAATGAGGCTTGTCAGCGGGGTAAGAAGCGGCCATGTTGTCCGGACGAGTCAGAAATCGCTTCATAATGGGCCGTGAGAGGAAGAGAGATCATGTCCGCCTTGGCAGGCAAGACCGCAATCGTAACCGGCGCTGGCGGCGGCCTTGGTCAAGCCTATGCGCTTGCATTGGCCGACGGTGGGGCGGCCGTCGTCGTCAATGACATCGGCGACACCACCCAGACGATTCAGGCGATCTGCGCCCGTGGCGGACAAGCAATCGGCCTGTCGGCGTCCGTGGTCGATTGGTCGGCCATGGTCGAACTTGTCGAAGCGGCGGTTGAACGCTTCGGCTCACTGGACATCGTGGTCAACAATGCCGGCATAGCCCGTCATGGATCGATGACAGAGGAGACGGCGCAAGCATGGTCCGATTCGCTCGACATCAACCTGACGGGCATGATGGGGATATCGCGCGTCGCCGCAACCCATTGGATTGCGCGCGGCCCCGCACCGGGGCGCGCCATCGTCAACATCGCCTCGCCAGCCGCGACATATCCCTTCCCGGGGGGAATGGGGTATGTCGCAAGTAAGGCCGCCGTACTTGGGCTAACTCAGGCAATGGCGCAGGAACTCGCCCCGCTTGGCGTCCGGGTGAATGCGCTGTGTCCGATCGCGCGGACTGATATGGTCCGTGGCAGCGAGGCGATGACGGCAATGATGCCCATCCCCGAGAGCGGGTTTGATCCGTTTCTCCCCGAGCATGTCGCTCCGGTGGTTGCCTATCTTGCCTCACCGCGTTGCCGGTTCACCGGCCGCGTGTTCGGAGCTCAAGGTGACAGCATCGCGGTCTTTGGTGGCTGGACGGTGGTCGAGCGGCATCACAACGGCCGAGAACAGTGGTCGATCGAGGGCGTGGAGGCTGCGCTTGCCAACACGGCGGTGGCACAGCCGGTCGTAGCGCAATGGCCTGGCGTCTATCTTGAAACCACAATGCCGCCCGACGAAACATTGCAAGCACTCGCCACCCTTTCCGCCATCGCCTGATTTTCCGAAAGGACCATGGATGAACCATGATCAGTTGATCGACCGCGAGCAGATACGCGATCTACTCGCGCGCTATGCCCACGCCGCCGATCGCCTGGACCGCGAGATGCTCACGGCAGTCTTCTGGCCTGAAGGAAGTGACGATCACGGCATCTTCAAGGGGACAGCTGCCGAGTTCGTCGAATGGTCGATCTCGGCCATGGCCTTCTCCAAGATCAATCGCCACGTGCTCGGTCAGTCCTTTATCCAACTGGCTGGCGAAAGAGCTGCGGTCGAAACCTACTTCGATTCATTCCATCGCATGGACATGGAGGGGACCGTCTTCGATTTCTTCGTTCACGGCCGCTACGTTGACCATATGGAGAAGCGCGGCGGAGAATGGCGCATTCTACACCGCAAGGTGGTGGTCGACGCATCCCATGGCAATCCGCTCGCAGTCGAGACAAGCGAGATGCTTGGTCCCGTCGCAGAGCCCAATCGAGGGATCAACGGGTCGACGGACCCGTCGGTGGCCTTCATCGCCTCGATACTCAGCTGAAGGCATCACACGCTAGCCATCTTGAAGGACGACCGATGCAGGTAACCTACGATTTTTCCGGGCGCGTAGCGTTGATCACAGGCGCGGCTTCAGGTGTTGGCAGAGCGACCGCTCTAGCGTTCGCCCGGGCTAAGGCAAGAGTCGCTGTCGCTGATATCGCCGAGGAGGCGGGGCGTGAGACAGTCCAACTCATCCGCGCTGCCGGCGGCACCGCGGAGTTTTTTGCCGTCGACGTGCGCGACGAGCAGAAGGTAAAGGCGATGGTCGACGCGGTCGTCGAGACCTTCGGCCAGCTTGATTTCGCACACAACAACGCGGGCATTGAGGTGGGGATGACCCCGGTAGCCGATGCTGACATGGACGGCCTGCGCCGCATGCTCGACATCAATCTGTGCGGTGTTGCCTTCGGCATCAAGGCCGAGGTTCCGCACATGCGCAAGAACGGCGGTGCCATCGTCAACACGGCTTCTGCGCTGGGGCTGATCGGCGGCTATCGCGGCGGCCTCTATGCCGCAACCAAGCATGCCGTTGTTGGTCTCACCAAGTCCGCAGCGGTCGACTATGCCGATAAGGGAATCCGCATCAATTGCGTTTGCCCTGGGCCGATCGACACGCCCTTCATCGCCGATTTCCCTCCTCCGGTGGTTGAGCGGATGCTCTACGGCACTCCGATCGGCCGCGTCGCTGATCCCGCCGAAATCGCTCATGCAGTGCTCTGGCTATGCTCGGATGGCGCAAGCTATATTTGCGGTCATGCGCTGGCGGTTGACGGCGGGATAGCGACCGGCGCAGTCAGCACGAAAATGGAAGATCTGTGGGAGGCAATGGCGCAGACCGATGCGCCTGCTCGATAACCATTCGCGACATGATGGTGACCCACGACTTCATCTACACGGCAAACTCCGCCCGCGTCCTTTTTGGCGCGGGCACGTTGGCGCATCTGTCAGCCGAGCTTGAACGCCTCGGTGTGACCCGGCCGATTTTCGTGGGCACTCCTCGTCAGGAAGCGATGCTTCGTGACCTGGCGGCGGACGTGACCGGCCCGGCCGCGCCCGTTTTCGCCGGTGCGGTGATGCACACTCCAGTCGCGGTCACCGAAACGGCGATGTCACTTGTTGAACGAAGTGGGATCGACGGCATTGTTGCGCTGGGCGGTGGATCAACGATCGGGCTCGGCAAGGCGATTGCCCTACGCACGGACCTTCCTCAAGTCGTGCTTCCAACGACCTATGCGGGATCGGAGATGACACCGATCCTCGGCGAAACGCACGATGGCCTTAAAACCACCCAGTCCAGTCCCAAAGTTCTCCCTGAGGTCGTGATCTATGATGTCGATCTCACGCTTGGTCTACCACTCGCCCAATCGGCTACGAGCGGCCTTAACGCCATGGCTCACGCCGTTGAGGCACTTTATGCGCGTGACCATAATCCCATAACGACAATGATGGCGATCGAGGGCATCCGAGCGCTCGCCGATGCGCTGCCACGCATCGTTACCGCTCCGTCCGATCGCGCGGCACGCGCCGATGCTCTCTATGGCGCATGGCTATGCGGTAGTTGCCTGGGCGCCGTTGGCATGGCACTGCACCATAAGCTTTGCCACGCGCTAGGCGGTTCGCTCAATCTGCCTCACGCGGAGACCCACGCGGTCGTGCTTCCGCACGCGCTCGCCTACAACGCCCCGGCGGCACCCGAAGCGATGTCGTCGCTAGGCAAGCTGTTTCCCGGCGACCCGGCCATCGCCCTTGTGCAACTCGCGAAGCAGCTTGGGGCACCCACTGCCCTGCGCGATATCGGAATGCCGCACGAAGGGATTGAGATTGCGACACGCGCCGCCCTGGCCAATCCTTACTGGAATCCCCGTCCGCTCGAGGAAAACAGCCTACGCGCGCTGATTACGCGCGCCTGGGCTGGGGATCCGCCGGAGCGCATGACGTGACGGCCAGCCGACAGATGGAAGGAATACGACGATGAACGACCAAAACCTGAGCCCATCGACCGGCGCGCATTTCAGTGAGGCAGCATCTTCCCGGGTCGTTAACGGCCGGATGGGTGCGGACATGGATCCGCGTCTGCGCGAAGTGATGACGATCATAGTTGAACACCTCCATGCTGCGGTCAAGGAGGCGCGGATTACGTCGGACGAGTGGATGACGGCGATCCGCTTCCTGACGGACGTCGGCCACATGTGCAGCGAATGGCGTCAGGAATTCATCCTCCTTTCCGACGTGCTCGGCGTATCCATGCTAGTTGACGCGATTAACCATCGTCGGCCGAAGGGCTCGACCGAAAACACGGTTCTAGGGCCCTTCTATCGCGATAATCCTCCGAAGCTGGCGAACGGCGCAAACATCTGCCTCGACGGCAAAGGGGAGCCGATGCTCGTCCGCGGCCGCGTCCTAGATGGCGCGGGCGCTCCAATTGCGGGCGCGACCGTCGACGTCTGGCAAACCAACGATGACGGTTTCTATGATGTCCAGCAGGCGGGTCTGCAGCCCGACTACAACCTGCGCGGAGTCTTCACCACCGATGGTGAAGGCCGCTATTCCTTTTGGACGGCGAAGCCTCGCTTCTATCCCATCCCGGACGACGGTCCGGTTGGCAGGATGCTGCGCGCGCTCGGTCGGCATCCTAACCGCGCGGCGCACCTCCACTTCATCCTGACCGCCGAGGGGTTCGACACGGTGGTGACCCACATCTTCACTCCCGACTGTCCTTATGTGGGCGAGGATGCGGTGTTCGGAGTCAAACAGTCGCTGATCGCCGATGTTCGTCGCGTCGAGTCGACCGAAGCCAAGCGCGACTTCGCTAAACCTGATGCCTTCTGGTCAGTTGATTGGGATTTCGTGATGGTGCCTCAGATTGCCGTCTAAGCGGTTTGCGACCTCAATCCGAAAATAGGTCATCCATACGCGTGCCGATAGCCGCGACGGTCACCGCCCCGTCAACCGCCATCGCGTGACCCGTTACGTAGCTCGCATCGTCTGAACAGAGCCAAAGAACGGCGCGAGCCATTTCGGTAGCCGTGCCGAGCCGACCGATCGGTGTACCGAAAAGGAGGCGGTCTCGCATTGGCTTCGGCATATCGGCGAGGAACGGGGTGTCAACGGGACCTGGGCAAAGCGCATTGATCCGAATGTTCTTATCTGCGTAGTCGATGGCAGCCGCCTTGGTCAGCCCCACAACGCCATGCTTGGTCGCCGTATAGGCCGAGAGCCGATAGCCGCCGATCAGGCCTGAGGCTGAGGCTGTGTTCACGATCGCCCCGCCGCCGCGCTTGAGCATCAAAGGGATCTGGCCCTTCAGGCAGTAGAAAACCGAAGAGAGGTTGACATCCATCACACGGCGCCAGTTCTCAGATGGCACCTCAGCGAGCGGGACGATATTGGCTTCGATGCCGGCGTTGTTGTGCGCGATATCCAGACCGCCAAAGCGTTGCTCGATCATGTGGAGCATCGCCTGGACGCTGTCCTCGGACGCAACGTCGACGTTAAAGAATTCAGCGGTGCCGCCAGCGCCACGGATTGCGTCTACGGCGGCGGCTCCGCTCTCCTCAGCGATGTCGCCGACCGCGACCGCGGCTCCTGCCGCAGCGAAAGCCTCCGCCGCCGCGCGGCCGATACCCGAACCACCACCGGTAACAAGGACAACTTTTCCGGTAAAATCGAAGGTTACGGTCATGATCGGCTCCGCCGGCTGCAAGAGGCGTTGTTGCTATTGGCACCCACATGTCCGGTCAAGTGCGTTATGACGTGAATGCACATGTCTTGTGAGAACAATCGGCGCTATCGATCTTATACGGTCAGATTACTCTACCCATCGAGCAGGAGCGTGGACCCATCATCTACAGACTGTTCACGCAGCAGGCGCAGCAGGCCTTTGCCGCGCAAGCGATCCATTGTGGCATGATTCCCGCAGGCACGGCGCATGGCCTTGGCACATGCGGGCCGGCTACTCGATGCCCGCGGCCCACGACGTAGCGGGCGTCCGACCTGCGCTTAGGCGCAAACCTATGAGGTTTTGCGTCTGGCGGACGAACCTCGTGGGATGCGAGCAGCGCCAGCCATCGGTTCCTTCACGCGATCGCGCCGATAGCGTGCGCGATACGACGTAATGCTGGGAGATACCGTGCGCGCAACTCTGCCTTGGTCACTCGCCCGGATTGCGTACCAATATTGATCGCTGCAATTACTTCGCGCCCCGCCATGACTGGAACCGCGACCGAGCGCAGCCCAATTTCGAGTTCCTGATCGACTATGGCATATCCGTCCTCCGCCGCTTTGCTGAAGCGCTCCAGCAGGGCGGATCGGCCGGTCTCGGTGCGCACTGTGAGCGAGACGAGCTCGGTGCGGCGCAGATATGCTTCCTGCTCAGAACGGTGCCTTCCTGCCATCAGGATACGCCCCATAGAAGTGCAGTATGCAGGCAGTCGACTGCCAACCCTCAACGCGACGGACATGATACGCGAGATCTCTGCGCGCGCGACATAGTAGACTTGATCGTCTTGGAGAACGCCCAGCGAGCAGGACTCATGCAATTCGTCGCGTAGTCGATCAAGCAAGGGCTGCGCGCGCATTGCGAGTGAGTTTGAAGATACATAGGCATGGCCGAGCGCGAGGACCTTGGGAGTCAGAGCGTACTTTGATCGGGCCTGGGCCGCATAGTCGAGTCGCACGAGGGTGTGGAGACACCGTTTCACCGCCGGCCGGCTTAAACCAGTCATGCGAGCGGCCTGCGCGATCGTCATCGGCTCCGCTCGGTCAGCGAAGCAGCGCAGCACTGCCAGCCCGCGCGCCAGCGAAGTCATGAATTCTGGATCGCCACCGGCGTTCAATCCTTCCATTCACGCGTCCTTTCAACCGATAATCGGTCATTACACCGTTTATCGGTTGACGGTAACCGGCCCGCGCGCAAGATCGCTCTACTTAACACGCAGCGGAGGGACGGGCTGGATGGACAAGTCCATGACCTCGGCGGCCGAGGCCGTTGCCGACATTCATGATGGAGCGTCGGTAATGATCGGCGGCTTCGGAACGGCGGGCATGCCCGATCAGCTAATTGACGCACTCATCGCGCGAGGCGTTGGCGATCTCGTTGTCGTCAACAACAATGCGGGCAACGGAGAGACGGGGCTGGCAGCCTTGATCAAGGCCGGACGGGTCCGGAAGATTATCTGCTCCTTCCCCCGTCAGACCGACTCCCATCACTTCGACGCCGCTTATCGTGCGGGAAAGATAGAGCTCGAGCTCGTGCCGCAAGGTAACCTCGCCGGGCGCATCGAGGCGGCCGGAGCTGGTCTCGGAGCGATCTTCACCCCAACGGGCTATGGAACAGTTCTGGCCGAAGGCAAGGAGACCCGGGAAATCGATGGACGCTCCTATGTCCTGGAATATCCGATCCATGCCGATTTTGCGCTGATCAAGGCTCACCGCGGTGATCGCTGGGGCAATCTCGTCTATCGCAAGACGGCCCGTAATTTCGGACCAATCATGGCCATGGCGGCGAAAACGACAATCGTCCAAGTGTCAGAAATCGTACCGCTCGGCGCTCTCGATCCCGAGGTCGTGGTCACGCCTGGAATCTTCGTCCAGCGCGTCGTGGCAGTACCGCAGTCCGCAGGAGCGCTTGCATGAGCCGGTGGAGCCGAGAGCAGATGGCCGCGCGTGTAGCGCAGGACATTCCAGAGGGCGCCTATGTCAATCTCGGCATCGGTCTACCTACCAAGGTCGCAGACTATCTTCCCATGGATCGAGAAATCCTACTGCAAAGCGAAAACGGTCTACTAGGCATGGGACCCGCGCCAGCGGCCGGTGAAGAGGACTGGGAACTGATCAACGCCGGCAAGCAGGCTGTTACGTTGCTGACGGGTGGTTGCTATTTTCACCATGCTGACAGCTTCGCGATGATGCGAGGAGGCCACATCGACATATGCGTCCTCGGCGCATTCCAAGTGTCGATTAGCGGAGACCTTGCCAACTGGCATACGGGCGAACCTGGAGCGATACCGGCGGTCGGGGGCGCCATGGATCTGGCGATCGGCGCAAAAGAGACGTTTGTGATCATGGAGCTCTTGACCAAGCAAGGTGAAAGCAAGCTGGTCGAGGCCTGCTCCTACCCCCTCACCAGGGCTGCGCTGCGTCTCGCGCGTCTACACTGACCTCGCCGTGTTCGACGTCGGCGAAAACGGGGCCAAGATCATCGAGGCGATCGACGGACTGGATATCGGCGCTCTGAGCAAACTGATGGGACTCCACCTGTCCGAGTAGGGATATCGGCCCAGATGCGGCCATCTGATTGTTGCCTGCTTCACTTTCTTATCAGGCACTTGCCATCGCGGTTGGCAAGAAAGCATCGCCGCGTGGGTTCCGCGTTTGTTGGAATTTGCGCCGCTGATTTGGGAAATGGACGTTCCGGCACGGAGTTCGTGTTCTGGAAAGACAGGATAAGCCAGCGACCATCTGCTTTCTGCAGGAGTTGAGTTTGAATGCCATGCTGCGGGATGTTGCCGCCGGATCCGTCGGGGCTTTTCGCGCCGACCATTGTCCAGGTTACATAAGCGAGCGCGAGATCAGGGGACAGGCTTCGAACTTTAACGTCATCGACAACCAGTTTACTTTGAGCAAATACGAAACCGAACGCATCGCCCAGCTTTTGCTCTGCTTCTTTTCGGCTTTTCCATTGCCATCCCAGCACATTGATAATGACGGCGTCCGGTGTGAATAGCTGCATATAGGCCCGAGCATCGTGCGCGTTCCACGCGATTTCCTGCGCTGCCTCGATATTCCGGATCGCCGTATCATCGCTGGTCGCTGCTTGTGCCACGCCGGCGGCACAGGCTAACGAACTCACCATTACCCGGATTTTGAGTGAATGGACTTTCACGGCCGGCCTCCAAATAGCTGAAAAATCCTGCGTTGCCTGTGTCGCAGGACAAGGCGCGGTTGTCATCATCCGTTAGAGCTTGGCCGACGGCATGAGAAGTTCTCTGGGTCGGTGAGCGCAATCATGATCTATCTGGAACGTCTGGAATGGCCTTCTAGTAGGTGATACTCGGGTACCAGTCTGTCCCGCGGCCGGCTGGCGTCAGGTCCAGGACGTTCCACAGTACCATCAGGTCCGGCTCCGTGGTCGGGTCCTTGCCAGGGTCGGCCGACTCGAATCCCAACTCTGCCCCCCAGAAATGCCGGATGGCCCCGTCGCGGCGCGTGAAGACGTTGATGGAGGCGGTGTCGGTCCCGTCATCCATAATGCCGTGGTAGTCCTGGCTGAACTTCCCATTCACGTCGGCGTACAGCGGTAGGGTCTTCCAACCGCGCTCGACCTTGAAGCCGACCCGTCGCTCGATGGACGAAAGGCCGACGACGGCCATGGCGGCCGTCTCGACGGCGAAGCGAACCGTGTAAACGTCAGCCCTTGAGCGGCCTCAGTCACCCCTTTAATGAGACTGCTAACCCAGCTACTATGAGCGTAACCTTATCGACCACTTTCGCCAGCGCTTGGTTCAGCCAGCCGGCTTCGTCTCTAAAGCGACGGGCGAGCGGATTGTCGGGGACGATGCCCAGCCCCACCTCATTCGCGACCAGTGCAACCGGGACATGACACGAAACCACTGAACCGATCAGCTGCCGGCGCGCCTCGATTAAATCGTGCCCCGCCAAAAGCAGGTTCGTCAGCCATAATGTCAGGCAATCGACCATGATGCCGCTGTGCGTCTGACCGGCTTCAGCAATTGCGCGGGGAAGGTCAATCGGAGTCTCAATCGTCTGCCAACGCGGCCCTCGCTCTGCACGATGGCGGGCGATGCGATCTGCCATCTCAGCGTCTTGCGCCTGCGCCGTGGCGATATAGGCGAGCGGGCCGTCAGTCTGTTCGATATATTGCTGGGCATAACTGCTTTTGCCCGATCGCGCGCCGCCGAGAACCAGAAGGCTGCTCATCGACCTGCGGCCTGGGCCAATTCCAGCAGGCCTTCTATGTCGAGATGCCTTTCAAGCGCATCGGCCAATTCATCGAGCGCGGAATCCACCACGGCCGCGTGGTCAGCGCCGCTCGATGTGACGCCGATCTGCGACAGGATCGCTGCCCGCAACGCGGGGCCGACCAGCAACCCATGACAATAGGTCCCCAACACGCGTCCGTCGGCGCTGATCGCCCCGTCAGCGCGTCCGTCACGGATTTGGGCGAAGGCGTGGTGGGTGCCGAGTCCGCTGGTTTGGCCCATGTGCATTTCATAGCCTTCGAAGGCGGCGCCAAGCGCACGCCCCGATATGCGGCGTAGCGCTTTTTCCGGACCGAGCACGGTTTCCACATCGAGCAAGCCCAATCCCGCAATGTCTCGCGGCGGACCTTCGATCCCCAGCGGATCGGCAATGCGCCGCCCCAGCATTTGATATCCGCCGCAAATTCCCAGGACCACGCCTCCCCGGCGATGATTGGCCAGGATATCGATATCCCACCCCTGCTCGCGGAGAAAAGCCATGTCAGCGATGGTCGCCTTGGATCCCGGCAGGACGATCATGGCTGCATCCGCTGGAATGGCTACGCCCGGCGGAACCATCACGACATCTATGTCCGGTTCCTGTCGAAGGGGATCGAGATCATCGAAATTCGCGATGCGGGGCAGGATCGGACATGCGACCAGCCTGCGCTTCTGCCCACCATCCCGCGTGCGCTCGAGGATCACCGCATCTTCACTGGGCAGCCGCAAAACCTGCGGCAGCCACGGCACCAAACCATAGCCGCGCCAGCTGGTGAGCCGTTCGATCGCGCAATAGCCCTGATCGAACAGCGTCGGGTCGCCACGGAACTTGTTGACAAGGAAGCCCCGGATCATCGCGGCGTCCGAGGGATCGAGCACAGCACGGGTTCCTACCAGAGACGCGATAACGCCTCCCCGGTCGATGTCGCCGACCAGCACCACCGGCACGTTGGCGGCGCGGGCGAATCCCATATTGGCAATGTCGCCTTCGCGCAGGTTTATTTCAGCAGGTGAGCCTGCGCCTTCGATCATCACAATATCGCACCGCGCGTTTAGCCGGTGCCAGCTCTCCAGCACCTCGGGAAGCAGATTGCGTCGGCCCTCGATAAAATCTGCAGAACCCAAAGTGCCGCACACCTTGCCGTGGACGATAAGTTGCGAAGTGCGGTCGGCCTGCGGTTTCAGCAGCACCGGGTTCATGTCGGTGTGCGGATCGGCCCGCGCCGCCAGCGCCTGCAACGCTTGCGCCCGCCCAATTTCCCCGCCGTCCACGGTGACAGCAGCATTGTTCGACATGTTCTGCGGCTTGAAAGGCAGTACGTGCAAGCCGCGGTTCGCCAGTGCGCGGCAAAGGCCCGCGACGAGCACAGACTTGCCGACATCTGAGCCGGTGCCCTGCAGCATCAGCGCACCCATGCAATTGCTCCTGCCAAGATCCAAACTATTCCGCATGCGCGCAGATAGGTGAGCCGCGCCTGCATCATCGCTTCTATCCCCGGCGGCGTGCCTGTTCCGATCCACGGCTTTTGGATCCTGTGCCCGCCATAGACGGCGGGACCGGCGAGGCGAACGCCCAAAGCGCCCGCCATCGCGGCTTCGGGCCAACCGGCGTTGGGCGAGGCGTGTTTGCCATGATCGCGCCACAGCACGCGCCATCCTCCACCGCCGGCGAGACAGATCAACAGCGCTGCGAGTCGAGCAGGGATGAAGTTCATCGCGTCATCGGTCCGGGCTGCGACCATGCCGAAGGCAGTATATGGTTCCTCCTTGTGGCCGATGAGGCTGTCGGCAGTGTTGATCGCCTTGTACAGCCACAGCCCGGGCAGGCCGAATATCAGAAACCAGAACAAGGGGGCGGCGATGCCGTCGCAGAAGCTTTCCGCAAGGCTCTCGATGGCGGCGCGGGCGACGCCGGTTTCCTTGAGAACGGCCGTATCTCGGCCCACGATCATGCCAACCGCGCGGCGGGCCTCGGTCAGATCGCCATTTTGTAGGGCGATCAGAATGGGGCAGTAATGGTCGTACAGGCTGCGCTGGGCAAGTCCGGGCCACGCCAGCAGCGCGATGACGACCCAGGCGAACGAACCCGCGATGCGGTGGGCTGCGGCTTCAAGTGCGTAGCCTGCCACGCCTGTAGTGCCGATCAGCAGCAGGAGGGTCGCCCCGCCGAACAGGCGGCGCTGCGCATCGCTTCGATCCGGCCGGTTGAAACCCACGTCGCACGTCGCAATCAGGCGGGCGAATGCGCCCACCGGATGCCCGGTGCGCGCATGGAGCCAGACGGGCCAACCCAGCGCTGCATCCAGCGTCAGCGCGAGGAGTGCGGCTGCCTCAGTCACCGGCAAGCACCGCAGTCAGCGCCTCATCAAGCCGGTCCAGCGCCAAGTGATCAACCGGAAGACCCAGCCGAAGCAGGTCTGGACGGTCCGCAAAGGGCCGGGTCAGGATCGAGCATTTCGCCAAGCCCGTAAACAGCGTTTGTGCATGAGGCGTCCGGACAAGCCGAAACAGGGGGCACGCGCCTTCTGCGACCAGTCCGTGCCGGGCGAGAAGCGCGTCGATGGCTGCGGCATCGCAGTGCAGTCTGATGCGGGCAGCGGCGATCCATGGCTGATCCGCATAGGCCTTGCTTCCCAGCGACAGCGCTGCGGCATTGATTGGCCAGTCGCCGAGGCTTCGGCCGAGCCGTGCGAGCACGGTGCATGGGGCGATCACAAAGCCAAGCCGCAGCCCGGCAAGTCCGAAGAATTTGCCGAACGAGCGTAGGACGATCAGCCGACGGCTGTCGTCGACCAGATCACCCGCGCTAACCTCAGGATGGCAATCGGCGAAGGCCTCATCGACGATAAGCCAGCCGCCTTGCGCCTCCTGAAGCGCGAGTAGAGCAAGAATGTTTTCGCGCGAGAGGAGCCGGCCGTCCGGGTTGTTGGGGTTGGCGATAACAAAGGCGGTTGCGCCTCCTTGCGGTGCAGTTGGCTCAGAGACCGGCTCCGCATCGTCGAACGCTTCGGCATGGGTTCGGTAGCTGAGCGCAAGGTGTCGGCCCGGCAGGCCCAGCAAAGGCGCGAGCAGCCGCAGTCCTGCCTCGCTGCCCGGAACAGCACGGCACAACAGAGGATTAGCGCCGAAATATCGGGCGGCCTGAGCTTCAAGATTAGCAAGGGCCTTGCGATCCGGCAACGCTCCCCAATCGATCGCGACGTCCACTGCGCCCGGCCAAGGCTGCGGGTTGATCCCGGTCGAAAGATCGATCCAATCCGTCGCCGCGCCGCCGAACCGCGCCTGCGCTGCGCCAAGCATCCCGCCATGATGCCTGAAGGACGCCATCATCGGAGGAGCACCAGGGTGGCGAGGCCAACTGTCTCGGCCAGTTCGATGCCCGCGCCATGACCATCGCCGGAAATGCCGCCGATGCGTTTCGTGAGCCACCAGCCCCAGAGCGGAAAGACGGCCAGCATCACGATCGCAGCGGGGTTAGTTCCCGCCAACGCAGCGCCTAAAACAAGAAGCCACAAGGCAAATATCGACCAGCGTGCTCCGGCACGAAAGAAGCTGCCCATTCCCACGTGCAACGGCTTCAGGGTCATGGCCCACAGAATCGGCCCGGTTCGCGCCACGGCAGGTATCAGGACCAAATCCGGCAGGCCCGGTTCCTCCAGTACCAACCGCAGCAGCACCAGCTTAGCGATCAGTTGCAGCGTGATGGCGACTGCACCGAAGCTACCGATATGCGGATCGGCAAGGACGGCGCACAGGCGGGCGGGATCGCGATGCGCCGCGCCTGCCGCATCGGCGATATCGCCCAGCCCATCGAGGTGCAGCGCTCCGGTCACGCCTATCCAGACGATCAGCGCCAGCAAGGCGCCGAGCCAGGGGTCGCGCAGCGATCCCGCCCAGGCGGCGGCGGCGACGCTTGCGCCGACCACCAGCCCGGCAGCGGGAAACCAGCCGATTGCCGCCTTATAGTCGCGTGTTTCAGCCTTGACTGCGGGAAGCGGAAGGCGCGTCATGAATTGCAAGGCGAGCAGCAGGGATTTCATGATGCAGCGCCAGTTTTCAGCCCCACAATCCGCCCGCAAAGCCCCTCTTCCTGCCAGATGCCCAACGAGAGCAGCGCGCCATAGGGCAGATCCAGCGCCCAGACGCCGCGATGGTCGAGGCCGGTCAGCACAGCAAGCGCTGCCCGCATCGCTCCGGCATGGGTGACAACCAATGTCGGGCTGCCGATATCGCAAAGGGCCTGTCGCACGCGCGACGTGATATCCTGCCATCGTTCGCCGCTGGGCGGGGGGTTGCCATCCGGATCGCGCCAGAAATAGGCGAGGTCATCAGGCGGCACGTCATCCGGGCGAAGCCCGTCCCAAGCACCGAAATCCAGTTCGCGCCAGCGCGGGTCCAACGCAAGCGGTCGCTCAAAGGCATCCGCGATGACGCGGGCGCTGTCCGCCGCGCGACGCAAGTCCGAGGCCACCACCGCTTCAACTTCCAGCCCCTTCACGCGGGCAATCAGCGCCGCTGCCCCTGGGTCAGCGGCCGGTTCGTCACTATGACCCAGCAGCAGCCCCGTCCGTCGCGGCGGACCGTGGCGTAGCAAGTGCAGGAGAAAGCCGCTCATAGGAGCTTCACGGTGGTCTGCTCTCGCGAGACAGCTGCCTCGGCAAAGGTAGCCATCTCGTTGTGGGCGGCGACCGCTGCACGCACGAGATGCACGGCCACCGCTGCGCCCGATCCCTCGCCGAGCCGCATGTCGAGCCGAAGCAACGGCTCAAGCCCGAAACTACCGAGCAACCGCATGTGCCCTCCCTCCGCCGAACAATGCGCAGCGAGGCAGTGGTCGAGAAATGCGGGTTGGGCCGCCACCAGCGGGGCGATCGCGGCGCAGCAGATGAAGCCATCAAGCAGGACCGGGATCCGCAGCATCCGCGCCGCCAGGATAGCGCCGGCCATCGCAGCGATTTCCCGGCCGCCGAGGCGGCGCAACATTTCGAACGGGGATTTGCAAAGTGGCCCATGGAGCGCCAGCGCGCTGGCTACCGCGCCGATTTTCCGCGCGATCCCGTCGTCATCAACCCCGGTGCCCCGCCCGCACCAATCGGCCGCATCTCCCCCGAAGGATTGCGCGCAAAGGGCCGCTGCGGGCGTCGTGTTGCCGATGCCCATCTCCCCGACCAGCAGCAGATCGATGTCATCGGTTACGACTGCGGCCCCAGCGTTGAGCGCGACGAGGCAGTCGGCTTGCGTCATCGCCGCCTCGCTCGCAATGTCGCCCGTCGGCCGGTCGAGATCGAGCGCCATAATCGACAGCTCGGCCCCGCATGCCCGCGACAGCGCATTGATCGCAGCGCCGCCTGCCCGGAAATTGTCGACCATCTGCGCTGTTACCGCTGCCGGAAAAGCGCTCACGCCACGTGCCGCGACGCCGTGATTGCCCGCGAACAGCGCGGCCTTGACCCGATCGGCATGCGGCCGGTCCGTACCCTGCCACCCGGCCAAGAAGATGGCGATGTCCTCAAGCCTGCCGAGCGCACCGAGCGGCTTGGTCAGTTCCGCCTGCCTGTCACGCGCGGCGGCCTGTGCGGCGGGGTCTGGCAGAGGAAGATCGTCGAGAGCGGCCGCGAAGTCCGCCTCATCCTTGAACCTGATCATGTGCAGACAAACCCTTCGGGCGGAGTACGCACTATGAAATGGCCCTTCACGCCTTCAGGCCACTGGGCATAGGGAACGACGCCCTCGGAACTGCCCGCGTGCAGCACGGCATATTGAAGGATTGCCCGAGCCGCTGCCGCATCGGCAGTGAAATCACCCAGCACATAGCCGATCCGGCCTGGCCCGCGAATGTGCACCGTGCAATGCCGCTTGCAGGCGAACAGGCAGGGCATTTCCTGCACTGCCACGCCCGCGAGCGCGAGTTCTGTTGCCTGAACATCACGCAATGCCTGAGCGAGCAGCGCGCCGCCCCGTCGCCCGCCCCCGTCCTCGCGCCGCTCCGGGGACAGGCGGCAGGTGGAACACACCACCACCGCCGATCCCGCTTCCACCGCGCGCAGCATCAGAACCTGCTCCTCAGGCCAAGATAGACAGTCCGACCGAAGCTCGAATAGCCGCGGGCAGTCTCATAATGGCGGTTGCCGATGTTCTCTATTCGCCCCTGCAGGGACAGCCCATCGACGATGCGCCATTGCCCGCGCAGATCGACGAGCCAGTAGTCGGGCAGAACGCTAGCGCTGCCCGCCCGGTCGAAGGTTTCACCCGAATAGCGCGCGGCCACGCTGACCTTCAGGCCCCGCGGCAGATCGACGCCCGCCTCAACATTGGCGAGATGGCGCGGCACGCGAGCGAGCTGCCGCCCGAAATCGCTGCTTCCTGCAGAACGGTCCTCGGCCGAAATCCAGCTGTAATTGCCCTGCGCGAAGAACACCCCCAGCCTGGCCTCGGCGGTCAGCTCGATACCTTTGGCCTTGCTCCTGCGAACATTGGCATAATATCCAAACCGCGTCGTGTTCGTGCCCGCCACATAACATTCCGCCGGAAGCGTGCCGCTCGTCGGGCAGAAGGCAAAATCGATCAGATTATCGGTATTGCGTTCGAACCACGTGGCCGACGCTTTCAGGATCTTGCCGAAGCCGCGCTCCAGCCCCAATTGCCAGCCGGAGGCCTGTTCGGGCTTCAACCCCGCGCTGCCGTAAAGGCTGAACATTTGATAGAGCGAAGGGGCCTTGTAGCCTTCGTCATAGCTCGCCCGCAGCATGGTTGCGCCGCTGTCTGGCGTATAGGCGGCACCGGCGCTGAATACGGTGTTCCCGCCAAAGCGTGACTGACGATCGTATCGCGAGCCCCCATTCAGTGTGAGGCCGGCGAGCGGAGTGAGACGAACTTCGCCGTAGAGACTGTTCGTGTCGGCGCGATTGGGTGCCAAAACATAAGGTGCGGTGCTGTTGGCCGGCGAAGCCGTCGTCATGCGCTGTTCCTCGCGCTCGACGCCGAACACGGCCTGCGCCGCCTCTGATAAGGTCAGCGTGCCCTGATATTCGAAGCGTCGCACCTTGCCGTGGGCATCGAAATTCAGCGGGCGGATGAAGCGTGCCGGATCGTAATTCTTGCGATTGGTCTCGGTCTGCGTCACCGCCAGTCGATTGACGAAGCGGCCATCCAGCAGCCGCACATTAAGCCCCGTATAGCCTGCCCATTCGGTGGTGAGGCCATAGGCCAGCGAGTCTCCCGCAAATCCATCGAAATCGTTGCCCGAATCCGACCAATAGCCGCGCAGGTCCCATGACAGCGCCGCGGTCAGCTTAATGGTTGCCCCGCCGCTGGCTGCCGTGCGCCGAAAGCCGTCCGCCTCGGTGCCGTTGCTGCGGGCGGAAATGCCGTCGGTCACAAAGCTGGATGCGGCGATGCGCCAATCCACCAACTGACCGGTTCCACCGATGCCCGCCTGGGCACTGACCGTATCGTGGCTACCTCCTTCCAACGCCAGACTGCCCTCCAGCGGCTTCTCCGCCTTGCGCGTGGTGACGTTGATGACGCCGCCAATCGCGTCGCTGCCCCATAATATGGACTGCGCGCCGCGCAGCACCTCGACCCTGTCGATGTCGTCGATAAAGAGGGTCGAAAAGCCGTAACCGCCAGCGGTCATCGATGGGTCGGATAGCCTGATCCCGTCTATCACCATGACTGACTGGCCCGCATCCGCGCCCCGGATGCGTAAGGAGGTCGTCGTACCGTAGCCGCCGTTGCGGGTGAGGCTAATGCCCGGGGTACGGACTAGAATGTCGGTAAGGGCGATGGGCTGAGCCTGACGGATCGCGCTCTCGTCCAGCACCGTTATGCTGGCAGCGACGCGATCCAGCTCAACCGGCGTGCGCAAGGCCGTAACGACGATAGCGGAATCCGACCCGGTATCCTCAGCATGCGCCACGGAGGGAAGGCAGAATGACAGGGCGAATGTGGAACAGAAGGCATATGGGGCAAAACGCATGATGCGGCTCCCTGGATACGAACGGCGATAACCCGCCGATCGGACCCGCAAGGAGCGCGCAGAGATATGCACCTCCGACCATGCCGAAGGTGCAGTACGACGCCTCCTGCGCGGGACCTCCCGGCAGGCAGTGGCTGTCGTTGCGCGAGGGAAAACCTCGAACGTCCAGTGCACCCTGCCCGAACGAAGAACGACCGCGTCAGGCAGGTCTCCTGGCTCGCGGGTCAAGGCCGGTCCGGCCGCCTTCTCGGGGTATCGCGACCCCAATGGCGTAGTGGCCGGACGGCTCACCGCTTACAGTTGCAGGGGCAGCCGGGGTATCGCACCCCGTTCCCTTTTGATCCCCTTCCGGGGAACCTGTCGCACCTCGCCGATTATCGCTGAGCCATCGATGCTGCAAGCGCAAATAGTTGCAAGGGTCTCCGGTTGCAGGTAGCTTGGCTTGCTGTAACGGGTGCCCGAAAGGGCTTAATCGGGAAGTCCGGGCGCGGGAGACCGCTTAATCCGGCACTGCTCCCGCAACTGTAACCGGTGAGCGCATCGCCACACTGCCATTGGGTTTACCCTGAGAAGGCGGCGACCAGCGCGACGAACCGGAAGTCAGGAAACCGGCCCGCTATCGTCGTTTCTTCGCGCGGGCGGGATGTACCGGGCGGACGGAGGCTTTCCTTCGCGCAACGACAAAATGTTTGTTGGCGAGGGAGTCGGTTCATGAATCACATCTGACCTTTAGCGGCCTAGGCCGCAGGACGCGCATCGCGCTCCTTCACCGCCGAACCTATGGCTTCATCACGCGTCATGATGTTCGGCGTCTGTCGATTTTTTCTTTTATTAAGGAGGCCATTAATGGTTCGTAATGCCCGTTTCGAACTATCTGTCTTCGGCATCATCGCACTCATCATGCTCGTCACCCGCAGCCATTCGCTCAGCCAGCTCATCCACCTGCCGGACACCAGCCTCGCCAGCTTCTTCGTGCTGGGCTTCTTCGTGCCCCGGATATTGGGCTTTGCCGCCCTGTTCCTGCTCGGCTTTGCGATCGACGTGGTCGTGATCAACTGGTTCGGCCAATCCAATTTTTGTTTCACGCCCGCTTATTGGATGCTGGTGCCCGCTTATGGCGTGATGTGGGCAGCGGGACGCTTGGCCCAATCGTGGCTCGGCACGCAAGGACGCGTCTTACCCGGCATGACAGCGCTCTTGGCCAGTGCGGCATTTGTTTCCGATCTACTGTCGAGCGGAGGGTTCTATTTCCTGGGCGGCCGCTTCGTTGATCCGACCGTTACGGAATTCCTACCGCGCATCGGCCGCTATTTTCCGACTACGCTCTGGGCCACGCTCGGCTGGAGCGGCCTTGCCGCCGCAGCATTCGCGCTGCTGTTCTCCGTCCGTCCCGAACTCCGCCCCGCCGCCCGGCCATGATGGGCGAGGACGAGCGTCGTCACAAGGAGCGCACGCAAAAGCATAAGGCGGTGGTGGACGCTAAGATCGCCGCCGCCACCCGCGACAAGGGCCTGCTGCTGGTGCTGACCGGCAATGGCAAAGGCAAATCGTCGAGCGCCTTTGGCATGGTCGCCCGCACGCTGGGCTATGGCCGCAAGGCTGCGGTGTTCCAGTTCATAAAAGGCGCGGAAGATGTGGGTGAGCGCGCATTCTTCGCGCGCCATCCCAATGTGATCTGGGTGAAATGCGGCGAAGGCTTTACCTGGGAAACGCAGGACCGAAGCCGCGACATCGCCGCAGCCCGCGCGGGTTGGGAAAAGGCGAAAGCCGCGCTCGCCGATCCGGCGATCAGCCTCGTCGTTCTCGACGAGCTGACCTATCTCGTCACTTACCGTTATCTGGGGCTCGATGAAATCCTGCAGCCCGTCCTTGCACGGCCGCCGATGCAGCATGTTGTGATCACCGGACGTGCTGCAGACGATGCCTTGATCGCCGCCGCCGATACCGTCAGCTCCATTCGCGACATCAAACATGCCTTCCGCGACGGCGTACGCGCGCAGGAAGGGATCGACCGTTGACGGAAGCAATGTGCCCGGCGCTGATGATCTCGGCGCCCGCCTCCGGGCAAGGAAAGACGCTGGTTACTGCAGCTCTTGCCCGCCGGCATCGCAACGCCGGACGCCGGGTTCGCGTTTTCAAATGCGGACCGGATTTTCTCGACCCGATGATCCTTGAACGGGCCAGTGGCGCATCAGTGCATCAACTCGATCTGTTCATGTGCGGGGAGGAGCAATGCCGCCGCTTGTTGTATGAGGCCGCGCTGGATGCAGACCTGATCCTGGTTGAAGGGGTAATGGGTCTATTTGACGGCAACCCCTCCGCCGCCGATCTCGCGGCCCGTTTCGGGCTGCCGGTGCTGGCCGTTGTGGACGGCAGCGCGATGGCGCAGACCTTTGGCGCATTGGTCCACGGCATTGCCAGTTATCGTGCGGATGTGCGCGTGGTCGCCGCTCTGGCCAATCGCGTGGCGGGGGAACGTCACGCGGAGATGTTGCGTGAGAGCCTCCGCGGTTCCGTCCAATGGGTGGGCGCACTTGCCCGCGATCAGCAAATCGCCTTTCCCGAACGTCATTTGGGCTTGATGCAGGCCGACGAAATCATCGACCTTGACGAGCGGATCGAACGGGCGGCTGTCGGCCTGCCACAAAGTGCGGAGTGGGTGCCTGCGCCGGTCAAATTTGCAGCGCCGGAAAATAGTCCTAACTTGCCTCGTCTGCTCGAAAGCGTTCGCATCGCGGTTGCCCGCGACGCCGCCTTCGGGTTTATCTACCCTGCGAACCTCGATTGCCTGCGAGCGCTAGGGGCCGATCTTGCCTTCTTCTCACCATTGGCGGACAGGGGTTTGCCCGCCTGCGACGCTCTCTGGTTGCCGGGAGGCTATCCGGAACTTCACCTGCAGCGCCTGTCGGAAAACCGGCCGATGGCGGATGCTGTTCGCGCCCATCACGGGGCGGGAAAGCCGATTCTGGCCGAATGTGGCGGTATGCTCTACTGCCTCGAGGAACTTGACGACGGTAAAGGGGCATGTCGGCCGATGGCCGGCCTGATGCCAGGCCGCGCCATTATGCAGCCCCGCCTGGCTGCGCTGGGCCTGCAAGAGTTCGACATGCCAGGCGGCCGCCTGCGCGGCCACAGCTTCCACTATTCGCGTCTTGAAACATCGCTCGCTCCGTGCATCGGTGCTCGAAATCCGAACGGTGGTGCGGGCGAGGCGTTCTTCCGGCAGGGCTCCTTGTTGGCGAGCTACGCGCACAGCTACTTTCCATCCGCTCCTGAGGCCGTAGCAGCTCTATTCGCTTGCGGGATGGGCAACTGCTGACCGATCACTGACCCGCCCGAACGTCAGCTTTTCACGATCCTGCGTCTTAATCCAGAAAGTCAGGACACGGCCCATTGGCCCTGGGCGGCTTCCGGCGTGACCTGCCTGTCAGCAATGCGCTTAATCTCGGTCATTCAGCCTGCGTGGGTGCGCCCCCATAAACGGCGTCCATTCATCTTACTTCGGCGGCTGACGGAAAGACCGGCACAGGGACCGTCCGAAACGGCCGGTTTAGGGCACGGCGTGCCGGTAGCTGCCTTCGGTGCGGTTATCTCCGATGATAGCTGCGCTCAATATCCGTCGCCCATTATACAAGTCAGGCGTGAAGGAGTATGAAGCTGATGTTATCGAGGGCGTCCGTTTCCATCGCCTTTTGCATTATGAGGTCGGCTTGGTGAGAGACGTCGGTCAATCCGGATAAACTTTCGGCCAGCACGACATCCGAAACCGAATTGCTTAAGCCATCGGAGCAAATCAGGAATTTGTCGCCAGGCGATATCATGCTGAACGTCTTGTCGACCTCAAGCTCACGGAAGACGCCGACGGCTTTGGTGATAACGTGCGCCTTGGGGTGCAGCTGGCGCTCATGCGTGCCAATGTCTCCGCGGTCGATCAATTCCTGCACAAGACTGTGGTCGGTCGTGAGCTGCTCTAATTGGCCATTTCGCCACCGGTAGGCCCGGCTGTCCCCCGCCCAGATGCACGCCAGATGCGCATCATAGGCAAGAAGCGCGACGAAGGTGGTGCCCATTCCTCTTCGCACCGGATTTGTGGAGGACTCCGCAAAGAGCATGGCGTTGACAGCGTTGATGGCGTCGAGCGTCGCGTTCAGATAACTGAACGCGGACTGATGGGTAGCCAAGGTTGCAAGTGCGTCGATGAGCCGTTGGGCGGCATAGTCGCCCGCCTGATGCCCACCCATTCCGTCAGCCACCGCCCATAAGCCGGCCTCAGGACGAGCCAGCAAACGATCTTCGTTGACCAAGCGAACCTTGCCGCGGTCGGTTCGTCCCGCTGAACGGATCGTGGGTGCCCACAGTGGTGATTGCTGCGCTTTATTCATCGGCTTGTCCGGCTCGGGAGTAGGCTTCGCCGAAAGCGCGATTAATTGCTGCCTCAAGCGAGGCTTGATCACCATGACGTTCGCGAACGATATTCCAGCAGATGGCTGCACGCCCCTTTAGGGAGAAGCCACGGCGGGCTGCTTCCTGATCTATGGCCTGCGGATCGATCGAATCCATGACTGCCTCCACCGCTGCCTGTGCGCCTTCGGCAACCCCGGTCAGATGCGCGGCAAGGTCTTCGAACGATGCGCGCACTGCGGCACCTCCCGATAGAAAACCGTCGGTTCGGTCAAACAGCAATTCCAGTGCGAGGCGCCGTGTCGCCGCCCATTTGAACGGGTTGTTGTCAAACGCGCTGATCGTCGTCCGGTCTATGTCATAGGAGCGCTTGGTTTCGGCGCGTGCGGTCAGCAAGGTCGAGATACCGAGCAGACTTTGGCGGTAGATTTCGCCGATCCTGCGCATGAGCTCTTCAGGATCGTCCGCAGAGAGCGCCGAGGGGTCGAGGTCTGCACCCTCGCAGAATGCCTCGACCAGCGAGATATCCCTATGCGGTGGCCGCGACGGCCTTGCCAAACTGTCCGTGTCGGACCAGCCAGAGGGAATTGCACCCGGAACAACTCCAGCGGCGAGGGAGATGCGCGTGCCTTCCCCGCCGTCGGCAAGGGGCAATTCCGTCATCTTTTCCACGAGCAAGACCATTGGCCCGAGATGCACACTTTGCTGCGGATCGAGCGAAACGAATTCCCCATGAGGGAAACGAGCGCCGTCCGCGGTGAACGATCCGTTCGAGCTGGTATCGCAATAGGAAATCCGGGCCTCTTCCAATTTGATGCAGCCGTGGAGGCGAGACAGCGCACAATCGGGATCAGCGATCTGCCAATCGGCCTGGGAATCGCGTCCGATCGACAATTGGCCATCGGCCAGCATGCGGGCGTCGATCTGCTCGAACGGGCGGTCGCGGTGGAACAACCGGAACATATACATCGGTCAGGCCCTCGCCTTGCGTGGCGCTTTTACAGCCGTGGAAACGACCGGTGCCTCCTCCGCTATGAACGGCGAATTGACCTTGGTGGCTTCCATGGCCTGGGGCCCGCCAAAGCCACGCTCTGCTGCTTCGAGCCGTTCCTGCATGGCGTTGGCGAAAAGGTTGAAGGCATCGAACAGCTGGCCGAATTCATCCTTGCGCCGGTGAGAAATACGGAAATCGACATTGCCCATCGTCGCATCGAGCATCGCTGCCTTTACCCGACGAAGTGGCCTTGCGAGATATTTGGCGATGACAAAGCTGAGGCCGCCGACGATGGCAACGATTAGCGCGCCGAGGCCGATCAGCAGCCCGCGCGACCGCGCGGCGGCCGCTTCAAGGCCGGACTTGCTAATGCTGACCTCGATCACGCCGAACTTCTTACCGGCATAAAGGATAGGATGGACGAACCTATAGCCCGCACGGCCGTCGCGCAGCCTGATGTCAGTGACGGTTACATTGCCGTTACGATAGACCACCTGCTCGCCGACCGGTACGCGGTAGCGCTTGCCAAGCAGTTTCGGGTCACTCGATCCGCGGATCACGCCATCGGCATCGATCATCGTCATCCAGCGCACGGAGGCATCATTCGCCGCGGCTGTGATGAAAGCCTGGATCGGCAGCCAATCGCGCTCCTTCGGAGGCATCGCAGCATTTTCGACGGAAGGCAGCGCCGCGTTGCTGGCGACGAATGCAGCTATCGAAGAGCCCGAAGCCAGCGCCATCTGCTCCATGGCTTGATATTGACGGGCGAGCACGGAATTAATGCCGATGAACAGCGCGATCGCCATGACTGCGACGGTGGCGATGGTGACGCGGACCTGTACCGGAACGAAGCGCCCTCGCGCGGCCAGATCGGCCTGGACGGCTCCATAGGCCTTGGTTTCCCGCTCAAAAGCCTTGGCGAGCTCCTCCCCACTGGCGAAGCGGCGTTCCGGCCGCTTCGCGAGGAGCTTATCGACGATGAACCGAAGGCCGCCGGGGCAGTGCGGCGCGAGCTCTGCGATGGGCGTGGGATTCTGCTGGGTGATCCGAAGCGCCAATGCTGTCGACGAGGGAGCGCTGAACGCGGGCTGCCGCGTTATCAGCTCGTAAAGCAGCACGCCCGCCGAAAAGAGATCGGAGCGTCCATCGAGCTCACGGCCAAGGGCTTGTTCGGGGCTCATATAGCGGGGAGTGCCAACAACCTGGCCGATTTGCGTACGGACGTCGACGTCGGCATCGGCTGTGGTCCGATCAGCCACGCGCGCGATCCCGAAATCGAGGATCTTGATCGATCGCCGATCAGCGAGCAGCATGACATTCGATGGCTTGATATCACGATGTACGATGCCCGCGCGATGCGCATAGTTAAGTGCACCGGCAAGCTGCGCGCCGATCGTCAGGATCGTCTCGGTCGACAATTCCTCTTGGCGCGCGATCACCGCATCCAACGGTTCTCCGTCGAGCAGCTCCATCGCGATATAGGCAATGCCATCAGCCTCCCCGACATCGTAGATCGTAACGATCGCCGGGTGAGAAAGGACCCCCGCAGCCTTGGCTTCCCGCAAGAAGCGAAAGGAATATTCCGCGCTACTGCGAAATTCCGGCCGCAGCAGCTTGATTGCCAGCACGCGATCGATACTCGGGTCGTGGGCGCGCCAGACTTCCGCCATCGCACCTTCGCCGATTCGTTCATGAAGCTCGTATCTGCCGATCCGATCCATGATTCCCTACTTTCTTATGGTCATTTCACAGTCTTCTGAATGCGGCGCGCGCGCGCGAGATCACGTGCGATCAACGGGTTTTGCGGATCGAGCTGACTTGCCTGCGCGAGCAATACCACCGCCGAATTGATCGCGCCGCGATTGAGCTGCTCCAGACCGCGCGCGCGCAACTTCGACGCCTGAACAGGATTTCCAGCAAACTTGGGAGAAGCGGCCTTGGGTTTGGCTGGCGCCGTAGCAACTGGCGTCGAATTTTCCTTCGGCTTTTCGACGATTGATTTCGGCTTACGCGTAACCGGCTCATCCCCCGGGATGCGAAGCTTCTGGCCCGCCTTCAGGCTTTCCGGGACGCTGATGTCATTATAGCGCGCCAAGGCATATGCCATCATAGGATCGCCCAGATAACGCTCCGCCAGCAGAGAAAAGCTATCACCTTCCGCTGCTACTCGGGTAAAGGATTTGCTGCCGAGCAGTCGTTCGGGCGGTGTATCGATCTGTTCGATGAGCTTCCGCGCGATGGCGTCGCTCGGCTGTTTCTTTAATGCCTTCAACAACACGGCGCGTGCCTCCGATGGCTTGCCCTGGTTGAGCAGCTGCATCGCCTGCTTGACTTGTTCCTGGTTGGCCCATCCGTGCGCGGACGCGGTTTGCGGCCCCGCCACCTCGGGATTGCTGCCGCATGCGGCAAGCATGAGCATTCCAGCAACCGTTATCGTGATGCCAAGCTTGGTCATCGGAGAGTGTATCATGCGGAAAATCGCTCGCTGATCTGGGCGAGTTGCGCAGCCATGGCGAATTGCTGCCCTGGTAGTTCCAGCGGCGCTTTCGCGAACGCCCGGAACGCGTCAGCCGGCATGGGCTTGGCGAAGAGATACCCCTGGAAAAAGCGGCATCCGAGCTGATGCAGTACCGTCACCTCTTCACGCGTCTCGACGCCTTCACAGAGAACGTCGAGGTTAAGGCCTTTGCCCAGCGCCACGATCGCGGCGCAGATGGCCCGGCTTTCCGGACGGACATGGACGTCGGTTACAAAAGCGCGGTCAATCTTGAGCTTATCGAACGGCAGATTTTGCAAATAACTCATGCTGGAATAGCCGCTGCCGAAATCATCGATAGCGAGGCGTACGCCCATGTCGCGAAGCCCGCCAAAAATTTGGCGGCTATAGTTGATGTCGGCCATCGCGGCAGTCTCGGTAAGCTCGAGCTCGATTGCACTGCCGTCAAGGCCATGCCGGTTCAGTGTCCGCTCGACCTTGGAGATCAGCGTTGGATCAAGCACTTGCCGGGCTGACAGGTTGATTGCGACGCGCATGTCTCGGAAGCCTGCAGCGCGCCATTGGCGAACCTCCCGGCACGCGGCATTGAGCACCCACATGCCGATCGTGTCGCTCAAACCAACCCGCTCCATAATGGGAATAAATTGAGCCGGAGAAATATTGCCAAGTTCAGGGTGTGACCAACGCAGCAACGCCTCCGCACCGATCAGCTTACGCTCGGGCAGATCAATGAGAGGCTGGAAAGCTAGGCTGAGCTGCTGCCCTTCGATGGCAAACGGCAGCGCCTTCTCAATTGCGAATGTCTGGCGCTCGACATTGGCTGGCGGACGTGACGGCAGCTTCAGCTCGCCGGTAGACGCAATTTGAGGGGCGGCCCTCACACCCACGGCGCGCTTGAGCAATTCTGCGCCGTTCGCTCCATCTTCAGGGTAGAAAGCAAGGCCGATCTCGATTGACGGCAGCATGCGATCAAGATCGCTCAACTCCTGGCGCGCGACGTAGGTGATGGCGCGAATCTCATCCCGCGCCTGCTGGCGGTCGCCACCGTCTGGGACCCAGATGGCGAAGCTGTCGCGATCAATCTGCGCCAGAACACGATCCGGTCCAATCGAGGAGGCCAGGCGCTTCGAAAAGCTGGTCAGCGCATGACGCGCCTTCTGCTCATCAAACGCTGCCAGTCCATCGTAGTCGGCAAAGCGGATCACCCCCAGCGTGCCCGAAGCGCTCCGCCCATCTGCGATCGCCTCGAGCAATGTCTCCCGGGTGGCAAGACCCGTCACGGGGTGAATGTTCGCAGATCGTGAATGGAGCACGGCCCCCCCCACGGCTTGAGGAGCTACGGGAAGTACGGACGAACGGGCAGCCCGCGCGGCCACGCTCCAGCAGCATGCCATCACAACTGCCAGCAGGGCGATGGCAAGTGTGGCGGAATAGAGGGTCGCGGCTAGCCCGACAGTGGCGCCCGCCGTGAATACAAGAAGCAGCACGACGAAGCCCCAGCCTGTCGATCTCAACATCCTGGTATCCGAAGGGAGTCCAAGCATCGCGCGCCTTATTTTTTTAACCCCCGCGAAGCTCCTAACAGCCGCGAGTTAATTAATCGTGTCTCCCTATCGCAGCTAAATGATTGCAAAGTTTAGTTTTGTTCATAAGTGCACATTGGCTCGCCGCTTTTCAGCAGCCCGTTGAACGCATCCAGGCGCAAACAGCATCGCCTTCATTTCAGTGGTTAAAGCCGATCCGCGGATCGTGTGAACGATAACCTCGAATAGCTCCGTCGGATTGCTGGAATGCTGACCCTCCGGAACGGCAGGGTTCAGGCGGTAGGCTCGATAGCTGCCGCTTAAGCGGCTGGCTCGGCTGCCATTACCTATCGCGGAAGCTGCCATCCGTTCAAGTCTAGGTGCCGGTTGAGCAGGCGCAGCAGTTCGGCTTGCTCGACCTCACCGCTTAGCAAGAACCGCATCGGCCTTCTTATCGATTTTGGTTTCCTCAGCCTTCGACATTCTGCCGCCTTTGACGGCTTGGCTTGCACGCGCCTTGGCATTCTTTGCGCGGGCTGCATCCTCAATCGGATAAGCGCGCTTTTTGGGCTCGGCAAACTTACTTGCAGGAAGCTTGTCGCGAGCAGATGTTGATAGTTTCGACATGGATTTCACCTCCAAACCGATTAAACGCCACTTATCGGTCTGGGTTCACCAGATGTGCGGATCATCAAGTTCCGCCTGCATTTGGCCGTCAACCACATTGCTTCAATTCATTTCGCCGGCATGATCATGGAGGATAGCAGCCTGATCGCGGTGTCCTCGCCTAAATCGCCGCAGGATCGCGACCGCCAAATCGAAAATGTCGCCGTCGCCGGGGAAGACATCAAAGCTTTTATAGCCGCAGCAAAGGTGCTCGTTCGCCTGGGATAATGCCAGCCTCCGCGCCCGATTTCGGTCGTTTACAAGCTTCAGACAGCTCCTCGAAGACCGCCATTCGTTCGGCTGATCAGGATGACTGGCTCGCGTGTTGGCAACGGAACGTCCAGTCCGCTACGGCTATAGACAAAGCTGACGTTAAAGCCTGACGATCTCGCCATTCTCTTTCACGAAATGGTTCGGCTTCCGATCGAGCAGTTTCAAAACTTCTTCGGACGGGCGACATAGCTTCGTCCCCTTCGGCGTGACAACGATCGGGCGGTTCACAAGGATCGGATGCATCACCATCGCTTCGAGAACCCTGTCATCCGGTATTGACGATTCGAGCAAGCCAAGTTCGGCGGCGGGCGTGCCTTTCTCGCGCAGCACGTCGCGAGGCTTCGCCCCCATCGCGGCCAACAGTTCGTCGAGCAGCGGGCGGCTCCAACCGACCCGCCGATATTCGACGACGGTAGGGACGTGTCCGGCGGCTTCGATGATCGCCAGCGCGTTGCGCGACGTGCCGCAATCCGGGTTGTGATAGATGGTGATGGCGAATGCGTCGGTCATTGTGGGCAATCTTTCTTGAACAGCCATACGAAGAAGCCGACGCCTGCGACGGCGCCCGTTATTTGCCCGGCGATGAACAGCGGGACCGATGCCGGGGCGATCCCGGCGAACGTGTCTGACAGGCTGCGCGCGATCGTAACCGCGGGATTGGCGAACGAGGTTGATGCGGTGAACCAATAGGCGGCGCTAATGTAGAGGCCGACCGCAACCGGCGTGAACTCCCGGCGGTATCGCTGCGTGCTGGTGATCGTGCCGATCAAGCCGAACGTGGCGACGCATTCGGCGAAGCCCTGCGAGGGGCCATCGCGCAGCTTGGTGGATATCTGCATGATCGGTTCGGCGAACATGGCGTGCGCGGCCCATACGCCAAACACCGCCCCCACAAACTGCGCGCCCATGTAAAGGATCGCCGCACGCCATGTGATTTCCCGGATCATCAATACGGCCAGCGTCACTGCCGGGTTGAAGTGCGCGCCTGATACGGGGCCGAACATATGAATCAAGACGATAAGCCCAGCGCCTGTCGCGATACTATTGCCCAGCAGGGCGATGGCGTCGTTACCGCCGGATAGCCGTTGACCCATGATGGCGGAGCCGACGACGATGGCGAGCAGCAAGGCAGTGCCGACGCATTCGGCGACGACAGGCCGCATCATGGGGCCCGACCGCAGCCTTGCGCGGCTTCGACCAGCGGCGCGCAAATTTCAGGGCGGCCCCCACAGCAGTCGGCGACGAGAAAGCCGAGCAAGTCACGCATACCATCATAATCGGCGGAGTAGATGATGGATCGGCCCTCACGCCGCGATCGGATCAACCCGGCATGTCCGAGGATCGTCAAATGCGTCGAGAGCGTGTTGGGCAGCGCGCCGACTTCGCGCGCTACCTCGCCCGCTGGCAGGCCGTCCGTCCCTGCCCGAACCAGCAGGCGGAACACAGCCAGCCGGTGCGCGTGGGCGAGCGCGGACAGGGCTTCCACGGCCTTCGCCAACATCATGCATATGCCCCCGCCAAATCAGTTCGACATTTCGAATACTATCGAACTTAAAGAGCTGCAAGTTTGCTTTTCATCGAGCTGAATCGGGCACCGGGCGCGCGAGGTGCGTGCGAAGGCACTGCTCTGGATCAGCTGGCGCGCCGGTAGTGCATTGCGACGGCGCCGCTGCGGAGCGGCGTGACCGAGATCAGCTCGAGCCGTCGCGTGCTCAGCAGGCCGCTCTGATAGAGGGTTGGGCCGTGGCCCGCGATCCTGGGGTGGACGAGGATTTTATACTCGTCGATCAGGTCCAGCCGGTCCAACTCGGTCGCCAGCTTGCAGCTACCCAGGAGCACCCCAGCCGGGGTTGCGTCCTTGAGCGTCTGAACTCCGGTACGCAGATCGCCGACGATGAGGTGGCTGTTGGTCCACGAGAAGGCCTTGCGCGTCAACGACACGACATACTTTGGCTTGGCCTCCAGCTTGACCGCCCACTCGCGTATCGCCGGCGGCGCCTCCTCGTCGCCACGGGCAACTGCCGGCCAGTAGCTCTCCTTCATCTCGTAGGTGACGCGACCCCACAGCATTGCCCCGGCCTCATCCATAAGGCGGGTGAAGAAGGCGTGCATCTCGCCGTCGGCAATTCCCTCCCGATGGTCGACACAGCCATCCAGGGTGACGTTGATGCTGAAGGTCAATAGTCCCATGCGGCAAGCCTAGCCGTCCTGCGGCTTCGGCGGCTGGGAATAGGTCAATATGGAGACAGAAAAGTTTCAGCTGAGGATCATGCCTGAGCCCGGTCCCCGGCCCTTTCATCTCAGATCAACTTCCGGCCGCCGCATCTGGTTTCAAGTCTGTGACAGCGGTGGAAATCAGTGGCTGTGGCGTTCGTTCTGACACCTCCTACAAAGGAGGACGCAATGGCGCAGACTGATATCCCGGTTGATGAAACCAACCGCTTGATCGCTTCGAACAAGGTGGAAGGCACTGCGGTCTACAACCGCAATCGCGAGAAACTTGGGTCGATCTACAACTTCATGGTCGATAAGCAGTCCGGACAGGTCGAATATGCCGTGCTGTCGTTCGGAGGCCTGTTCGGCATGGGCGGCGACTATTACCCGCTACCATGGGACGTGCTTACCTATGACACCGAACAAGGCGGTTATGTCGTCGATCTCGACAAGGAGGTGTTGGAAAAAGCGCCCCATTATCGCTCGGATGACGAACCGACATTCGATCGAGATTATAGCCGTGAGGTTTCAGATTATTATGGTGTGACGTACCCATATTGATGGACGCAGGGGCGGCGGAGTTATGTACGCTTCGCCGGCCCCTGTTCCTTTGATCCTGGCGGGTGTACGCGTGAGCGACTGTGAATTGAAACTCCGCCCGGTCGGCTTCATCAACTGAAAGTGACGAGGCGGGAAGCACTTGGCCTCCCGGCTCGCAGGCCGACGGCGGTGGCGTTAGCCGGCTTGGCTTCTCTGTTAGCCGTGAACGATTATCTCCCGATGAACCCCACAGGTCGATACGGTTCCATAACAATGACAGTTCAGAGATGCGGAGCGGCGCAGATCAGTTGTTCCATCTCCGCTTCCAGTGCTTCTATGAGCTCGCCGATCATCCAGTCGCCGGCGTTGGACCGCAGGCTCTTCTTCCGGGCGAACTCGATCAGCTGCCGCCAATAGCGAACCGTATCCGGATAGACGCGCTGGCCCCGCAGTCGGCGTGCGCTCTTGATCGCATCCCTGAGATTCTGGGCCACGCTTCCGCTCAGTTCCATCGGACGGCCTCCATGAGTGAACGTCCGATCTGCTGATTAGGCGATTCGATCAAGTGGGATCGGCGTGAAAAGCCTTTTCCGGCGTGCGTTCGCTTTCTTAAGCGGCGGTCGCCCAGGAACTACGCGTGTAGCCGCCGTAGGCTTTTGAACTGCGCTCGGCAGATTTTTCCATGTGGAATTAACAGCGCTTTTGAGTGCATCCTCGCACTAAGAGCAGACCAGCCGTGTGCACTGTCACAAAGCGCTGCTATCCCCGACATGGTCGGCTTTCCCACAATGGGCGAGCTTTGGGGCAAGCAGCTGGCGGAGCGTACGGATGAGGGGTGTCCACGGATATTTGCCATCGTTGACCCGGCGGCAGGCATTGGTGGGATTATGCGCAACGATTGGCGCGCTCGCCATCGTTCGAACGCAGACCATCTTCGTGGATCAGCCCTTTTCCTTGGGCGTGGCGTCAGGAGATCCGTCCTCGGATGGCTTCCTCATATGGACGGTCTTGCTATATCGGGTAGCGATGCGGCGCTGATGCTTGAGGTGTCCGAACATGCTTCGATGCGGTTGCGGCCCCGGTAGCGATGGAAGTCGCAGGCGATAGGCTCGCGCCGATTAGCCTTTGGCGGAATGATCGGCAGGATGCCTCGGATCAGCAGGTTCGCCCGCACCGCGTCGCCGTCATATCCCTTATCTGCCAGCAATACCTTGGGCTTGGTGACGGGCAATGCCATCAGGTCATCGACCGCCCCGTAATCGGATGCCTCGCCGCCGGTCAGGATGAAGCCGAGAGGGCGTCCCTGATTGTCGCAGCGGGCATGGACCTTGCACGTAAAGCCGCCACGTGATCGACCAAAAGCCTCCTTATGAGAGTCCCCCTTTAGCGCCCGCTGCCGAAACATGGCCGCGAACTGTGGTGCTATCGACCATGTGCTGCCAGTCGTCGGTCAGACCGAATTCGACCAGCGTCGCCAGGATTGCATCCCAGACGCCTTGCTCGGCCCAGCGCCGGAACCGGACATAAATCGAGTTCCACTTGCCGTAGCGCTCATGCATGTCGCGCCACGGGCAACCCACGCGCAGCACATGAAGCATGCCGTTAAGAAATCGACGATTGTCGTGCGCCGGTCGTGACTTGCGCCCGCGTTCGGAGGGCAGCAGCCCCTCGATCACGTCCCATTCCTCATCCGTCAGATCGCCACGAGACATTGCCACTCCCCGCAACGAGCAGCCTTGAATCAGAGATCAGACCGTTTGGGAATCGTCAGAGTTCCGCTTCTAAAGGTGGCCGCACGTTTTTGCGGTGACGATCTTCGCAAGCGCCGCACTCAGCGAAATTGACCCGCGCCGGAAGCAACGAAAGCGAGCCGTTTGGACCGCCCCGGACCAACTCAGCATCGTGGTCGTCTTGGCCGTCATCTTCCCAGAAACACACTGGGCAGATCTCGTAGCCCCCTCGCTCCGAGAGTGTAGCGAAACGGCAGCAGGGGCACCTAAAGGTCCGTCCTTCCGTAAAGGATTCAATGACATTGCGAAATTTCACTCACGCAACGTCGCCATGAATGCCAACTTTGGCAACAGGACCTAGATCAGTTTGGCACACATCCATGGGAACCACGCCAACGATGAGCTTGCGGTCTGGACTGTCGGTGACCGCGAAGGTGATGCGTCGTCGATGCGCACCGCATCGAGGTTTTCGGCCGCTTCCGCCCCCGCCCGCGCCTCCACTAGGTCACGCAAATGCTCCCATGCGGGCTCGAAGGTGCTGAACAGACGTGCTGAGTTGGCGCCCTGCTTGAAGAAATGGCTGAGCACGCTTGAGCGCCCTGAACAGAGTGCCATGATGCCGAAATCACCTGCGATGTGAAATTTTTTGAGATTCAATCCGATTGAATATTCCCAATGCGTCTGCGGAAGCATCGCCCAGGCCTGACCCGCCGTCGCAATCCACAATCGCTCCCGTCATGTAACGGGCTGCGCCTGAGGACATAAAAAGGGCGAGGTCCGCGATATCCTGGGTCGTGCCATATTCGCGCAACGCAAGCCGGCTTCGCCATGCCTTGTTCTGTTCAGCAGCAGCGGCGAGCCGCTTTACGCCTTCAGTCCCCATGATCGGGCCCGGGGAAATCGCGTTGACCCGGACGCCCGCCGGTCCCCATTCCATCGCCAGACATTTGGTGAGCATGTTGACTCCAGCCTTGGCCGCACAGGCGTGAGATTGAAACATTTCGGGATGGGCTCCCTGCGGCGCAGTAATAGAAATAAGCGACGCGCCAGGCTTGCGCAGAAAAGCAAAACTTGCCCTCAACACATTGAATGTACCGATTAGGTCGATGTCAATGACCGTCTTAAACGCATTTGCCGACATCCCGATCGCGGGTGCGACAAAATTGCCGGCCGCTCCCGAAATGACAATGTCGATCTCACCAAAGGCGCTCCGAACCTGCTCGAATGCCCTTTCCACGGCCGCGAAGTCACGCACATCGGCCGCCATTCCCAACGCCTCTCCCCCACTTTCGATGATCGACTGCGCAGCTGCAGCAATTTTGTCCGGGGAACGGCTGATGATGGCGACCTTCGCTCCTTCCTGGGCAAGGCGCTGAGCTATCGCCAGGTTGATTCCACTCGAACCGCCAGCGACAAATGCCGTACGGTCCTTAAGAAGAATGGGGGATGCCATAAAGATGATACTCCGTAAAACGAGGCAGGCACATCATCCGACTGCACTCAAATGATGTTGATAACGCTGACGAAGCACCTTCTTGTCGATCTTGCCCGTTGCCGTGAGGGGAACCGGTGCAACAACAACATCGTCCGGTAACCACCAGCGCGCGACGTATGGCTCCAGAAACGTCCGCATCGTCTGGGCCGTGACCGTCGCTCCATCTTCGGTTTCGATAATCATCAGCGGCCGTTCTTCCCAAAGGGGATGGTAAACCCCAATGACGGCGGCGCTGCGAACGCCGGGGCACCCCAAGGCATGATTTTCAAGATCTATGGAACTGATCCACTCCCCGCCGGACTTAATCACATCTTTCTTTCGATCGGTTATCTGCAGGAACCCGAACTGGTCGATCGTTGCTATATCGCCGGTATCGAACCAGCCTTCGCTGTCGGTGGCGGCAACGTCAGGATAATAACGATCCAAAACCCAGGCGCCGCGAATGTGGAGATTGCCTGCGCTGGCGCCATCCCACGGCAGTTCGCCTCCATTCGCGTCGACAATTCTCAGTTCGACACCAAAAATTGCCCTGCCTTGCCGTGTTCGGAGTATATGCTCGGCATCATCTCCCTTCGCCGCCAACAGGCTGGGTGTGGGCGTCGATACCACTATCAGCGGGTTCGCTTCAGTCATGCCCAGAGCATGAACAGTGATGATGCCGTATCCGGCAAATGTTGATGCCGTGGCCTCGGGCAGCGCAGACCCCCCTATGATGATGCGTTCGAGATTTCCGGCAACACTGCCCGCGCTGCGAAGGTATTCGAGGTACATTGTCCACACCGTTGGCACACCGGCGGACATCGTGACTCCCTCAGCCGTTATGAGCTCGTGCAAACTCGCTCCGTCCAGCTTGTCAGCGGGCAAAACCAGCTTGCATCCGTTTATGGCCGCGGCAAAGGGCAGCCCCCAGCCATTGGCATGATAGAGGGACGATGCCGGCATAATCGCATCGAAAGCCGTCAGACTCATTGATCCACTCAGCCCGGCTGCCAGCGCATGCAAGGTGATCGATCTATGGCTATACAGCACGCCCTTGGGAGAGCCAGTGGTCCCGGAAGTATGGCAAAGAATCGCACCCGCGCACTCTTCCAGTCGTGGCCAGGTAAAATCCGCCTCCTCCGAATGGAGCAGCTGTTCATAGGATAGGACGTCATTCTGATCTTTGCCGAGCCTTGTCTCATCACAAAGCATCACAAAATGCTCGACGCTTCTCAGCTCCGGTTTCAGTCTTTCGACCATCGGCAGAAGGTTGCGATCAAAAAACAGGATCCGCGAGGCAGCGTCTTGTAGCGTATAAAGGATATGCTCATCCGCAAGCCGGGGATTCGCGGTGTGCAACACAGCGCCCATTCCAGGAACCGCATACATCAGCTCGACATGCCGATGGGTATTCCACGCAAGGGTTGTGATCCGATCGCCCGGTCCGACACCCATGCGAACCAGCGCGTTTGCCAAGCGCGCAGAACGCTTACCACATCCCGCCCAATCATACCGCCATAGTGGCTCATCAATTAGCCGCGAGACAATTTCCCGGTCTGCATGCGCCTTCTGGGCATGCCTGAGCATTCCACTGATCAGGAGCGGCCATGCCTGCATCAAGCCATCCAGCATCATAACCTCGCCCAATTTCCCGATACGCATAAGCGCAGACCTTTCACTGCACGGCCCTGTTCATGTTCGCACTGCTGCTTCAGAGCATCGCGACCGGGATCGTGTGCAATGAAAAGGCCACTGCCTGATTCAATGAACCCGATCGAGCACAGAGACGCAGCTGGCTACGGCCCCCAACTATGACCGCGTCATTCTTCATTTGGTTTCCGGCCTTTATAGGTGGTCATGAATATTGCTGGGCGACGCCCGTAAGGGCCTTGATAAGGCGCTCCTCAAGTTCATCAGGTGACAGATTCTCTACCAGTTCGCCCACGATCGCTGCTTCATCCTGGTCGGCCGAAATCATCGCCCCGTGGATCGCGAGCCCCAGTACGAACAACATATCGCTCCGCTTTGCGGTAGGCAGGGAACGATGAAGTATGTCGGCAAACCGGCGGATGGCCGGCGCTAAGGTCGAAGCCGTGACCTCGCGCCAAATGTCGGTTCCAATCTCTCGAAAATAGGTCCGTATGAAGGCCACCCAGACTTCGGCATCTATCGATTTCAATACGAAAAATGGATGAACGAAGGCGCGGACTATCTCCTCAACCGGAGGCGGAGCATCAGGATATTTCCGGTCGAGCTCCTCCAGAGCGGCTTCCCGCATTTCGTTGATTTGCTCGGCGCGGGCTTCGTGCACGCGCTGGTACAGGGTTTCTTTGTTGTCGAAGTGGTAGCCAATGAGGTTGACGTTCACATTGGCTTCACGTGCTATTTCACGCAGACCAGCGCCATGCAGCCCCTTACTTGCGAATAGCTTCTCCGCGGCAAGAATGATCCGGTCTCTAGGGGGTATTTCCTTGTTGCTACCGCCGCCCAGCCTATCGTCCATAACTGCCTTGTCCCGTACTGTTCAACACGATCAAACAACTGTCAATGGCGCAGTAGCGTGCTTGCGAAGATCGAGGCCTGCTTGGTGCAATGGAGGCACCGGATGATTGAAACCTCATAAATCAACGTGACTCCGTAACTTGATTGCGCAAGGAGCCGATACGGGAAACCGTCAGTTCAACGATATCGCCATCGCTGAGAAAGCGTGATTGTTCCAGGCCGCAGCCGCTGGCCACCGTGCCCGAGCCAATGATCTCGCCCGGGAAAAGCGTCTGCGACCGCGATACATATGCAATGCAGTCCTCGAACTTATAATGCATGTCTTTGCTGGTCCCGGATGACCATTGCTCACCATTGACGAACGCGCTCATATCAAGCGCATATGGATCGCCAATCTCATCGACTGTCACAATGCAGGGTCCCAATGTGGTTCCCTGGTCGAAATCCTTGCCTTTTCCAGGACCGAGCATGCCCCGCATTGCCTTCATCTGCTCGTCACGAGCCGACCAGTCGTTATAAATTGTGTATCCGAAAATATGTTCACTGGCCTCATGGCGCGAAATATTCCTTCCGCGCTTGCCGATGATCGCAGCAAACTCCAGTTCATAATCGAAATAGCGGCAATATTCCGGCCGCGGAATCTTGTCCTCGTGCCCGGCGATTTCTGTCCGGCCCGCGATATAATAGGACGGCTGCTCATACCATATATCCGGCACCGTCCACTCTTGCTTGCGATCGATACTGGCAATCTCCGTCTCGCCCGCGCCGGACAGTTTGGCGGCAAGTTTGGCCGCCCCCTTGAACGCCCCTATCAAATGGCCTTCAAAGCACAGAAAATCCCGGATCTGTGTTGGCATAGGCAAGGGAGAGAGCAGTTTGCAGTGCCTGCTCTCGACCAGCGCCTCATCCGGAGCCTCTTCTGTTAGGCGTCGCGCGATATCCCATGCCCCCTCCCCTGCTTCGATCAAGGAGATCATGGAGGCGAAAGGCGCCAAATTCCTCTCGCCTCGAAGCTGCGCGGCTCGAAACAGATCGACCATCCAGGCATCGTCCGCCACCCACGATCCAAGAACTGTACGCCCCTCATGAACACAAGTGACTAGGCGCATGATGTCGATCCCGTACAGTGATCAGAAATGATAGCCCACGCGCACACCATAGGTGCGGGGCGGCTCCAGGGTGCCGGAAACGGGCAGGCCCACGGCGACGGAATTGACGAGCGCGCTGGCGATCGTCGTCTTGTTGGCAAGGTTCCTGCCATACACCGATATGTTCCAGTTACCGATTTCATAGCGAATGAAGGCGTTGATCTTCGTGTTGGCGGGACGCGAAACTGCAGCCTCGTTGAAGGGCGTGAAATATATACGATCTTGCCAATTCAATTCGCCGCGCAGGTTGACCGTGCCATTGGCCACGGCGAATTCATATTCGATCGCCGAGTTGATCGACGTCTCCGGCGCCTGGATCAACTGATTCCCGTCAAGCACCGCGGGTGCAGGATTGAAGGGGTTTGCCGGATTGGCCGATTGGAAGTCAGTATATTTTGAATGCAGCCATGCAGGCGCGACCTCGATCCTCAGGCCATCAGCTGGGACAATGGTGACTTCCGCTTCAGCGCCATAAAGCGTGGACGCCGCCGCATTCTCGATGGGCACCGTTGCATTGACGACCTTGGCGATCTGCAAATTCTTGTAATCATAATAGAATCCCGACATGTTTATTCGCACACGACCATCGGCGAAAGTGCCCTTCACGCCTGCCTCGTAAGACCATAGGGTCTCCGGTGCAAAGCCTCCGTTGGCGTCACCGATATTGAAACCGCCGCTCTTGAAGCCCTTGGAGACATTCGCAAAGAACATAAGTCCCTTCCGGGGTTCATATTGGATGCCGAATTTCGGCGTAAATGCTGTCTCGGATCGCTTGTGGAAGCCCTGATAATAGGGATTCGGGGGAAGTTCTGGTGGATAGGGGGTGAACAAATCGAACTGGACCAGATCATCCAGCTTCTTGCGCTCCCAACTATACCGCGCACCCAGGGTCGCAGTGAGCTGCTCGGTCAACGCATAATCGATCTGACCAAATCCAGCGACTGCTTCAGTGGAGAAATTGCCCTGTGCAACATAGCCTTGCACGAAATGGCGGGGGGGCCCGAAGACCAGCGCGGCATCCAGCGGGATTTTAGAACCGCCGAATATCTTTTCGGTGAAGTAATAGCCGCCGAGGATAACCTTTGCCCGGCCAACGTGGCCGTTCAATTGCACTTCCTGGCTGAATTGATGCGAGTCTTCAAAAAAGGAGAATATCGATAACGGCGCACTGGTGATGTCGAGATCGGTGACCGTTTTCCATTCGCTGTTACGATAGGCGGTAATCGACGCCAGGGTAAAATCACCCAAGTCGAACTCCCCCCGGCCGGCAAGTCCCCAGAAGGTGCGGTCGTTGGACGGATCGAAATCATTGGCGATATCACGGCGGTTCGCCGGCACCACGCCGCCGAATAAAAAGCCGGAGGGCGTGATCAGTGGATTAGCCTGCCCAAAATAATGGTTGCCATAGTTGCGGTCATTCTCGTGATAATAATCTCCGATCAGATCGAACTTGCCTACATCGCCGATTTTTGCGCTGACCGTTCCTCTAAAGCCATATCGTCGCGCATTATCGATAGCGTGGCCCGTGACTATATTCTTGCCGTAGCCATCCCGCCGCTCGCCCGTAAACGCCAACCGAACACCAAGCCCTTCCGCCAACGGCGCGCTGACCGCGCCTTCCGCCGTCAGAGCATTGTAATTGCCGTAACCGACTTCGAGATATCCCTCGAACTGATTGCGCGGCTTGCGTGTGATGACGTTGATCGAGCCGCCCGTCGCGTTCCGCCCATAAAGCGTGCCCTGCGGCCCGCGCAAAACCTCGACCCGCTCGACATCGAAAAAAGTGCCCATCGTCGCAGCCGGTCGCGAAATATAGACTCCGTCCACATGATAGGCGACGCGCCCTTCCCCGCCGGGATTAATCATGTCAAAACCGATACCGCGAACCGAGATACGCGCAATGCCGCCATAGGAACCAAAGGTCATGCTTGGCACCGAGGTCGCGAGGCTGGCGAGGCTGGTTATTCCTCGATTGGTCAAGGCATCACCGGACAGCGCCGAAATGGAAAGCGGAACCGTCTGCAGAGATTCGGACCGCTTTTGCGCGGTAACAACAATCTCGTGAATCGCCCTTTCGGCAATTGCGCCTGTGTCTGTCGCCACCCCCCGCGCGCCCGCGTCGCCCGCAGAAGCGGTCTGCGCAGCAGCGGGCACGATCCAAAGAGCGACTCCCGCGAACAGCCCAATCGTTCCGGCTCGTATCATCCTGGTCCTCCTCCCCAATTGGCGCAGTTTTGTTGCCGCCCCTTGTGATCACTGGCGAAGGCCTATCGGCTCAGGCCCGCAACTTGTTGTACGGTTGTCTATATACGCATTGCTGTCAAGCGAAACATATGCGACGATCTGACTGTAAAAACCACGAGCTAGGTCGTACGATGCATTGATTTATGGGTTTTGGCATATTTTTATATGGACAGATGTCTATGAAAGCGAGGGGATGTGATACCGTTCACAAGGGGCCTGCACCAAATCGGGATTGGGCATTACGCATATCTTCAGCCCTCAGGAACCTGGGGCTACAGCAACGCCGGCCTCATTCTCGACGGGGATCAGTCGCTGCTGGTCGATACATTGTTCGATGAGCGCCTGACCGCCGAAATGCTTGACGCGATGAAGGCCGCGACGAACCTTGGAGCCGGCGATATCTCCCAGCTCGTCAACACACATGCAAATGGCGACCACACTTTTGGCAACAGGCTGGTCGTCAATGCGCACATCATCGCGTCTGCCGCAGGAGCGGAAGAGATGGCGCATGAGGCCCCTCCCGAGTTTATGGCGGATCTTATGCGCCAGACCAAAGAACTGGGCGATCTGGGGATATATCTCGAAGCGATATTTGCGCCTTTTCAGTTTGCTGGAATTGAGCTGCGCCTGCCCGACGAGACCTTCCAGGGCCAGAAGACGCTTATGGTCGGCGATAAGCAGGTTGAACTGATCGAAGTGGGGCCGGCGCATACCGGCGGCGACACGCTCGTCTATGTGCCAGCCGACAAGGTGATTTACACCGGTGACATATTGTTCGTGAACGGCACCCCGATCATGTGGGCCGGGCCGGTCCGCAATTGGCTCGCCGCGTGCGATCTCATGCTGGAAAAGGATATAGAAACAGTAGTTCCCGGTCACGGGCCGGTCACCGACAAGGATGGGATCAGGTCAATGCGTTCCTATCTCGCTTATGTCGAGCAAGAGACGAAAAAGCGCCATGTGGCTGGTTTGACTGCTTGGGAGGCGGCGCAAGACATTGCACTCGCAGAATTCGGCGCGTGGGAAGACCCGGAACGCGTCGCAGTCACAGTGGATACGATCTACCGCGAGCTGAATGCCGACACCACCCCACGCGATATACTCGGACTGTTCGAAAAAATGGCCGCGCTGAATAAGGTCTACAGTCCAGCCCGCACCTGCGCTGCGGGGCACAACCATTGATATGACGGACGAGCCTGAAGCACCTGGCAGATAACGGAGAGAGAGATGCAACGGTTTTTGAGGAGTAGCTGGTACTGCACAGGATGGAGCTCCGACATATCCGACAAGCCGCGCGGCATTAAAATTCTGGACGAAGACATCGTATTGTTTCGGACGTCCGAGGGAAAGATTGCCGCTCTGAACGGGCGCTGCCCGCATCGCTTCGCCCCCCTTTCGATCGGATGCGTAAAAGGTGATGTCATCGAATGCGGCTATCACGGCCTCCAGTTCGACAGGAACGGCACCTGTACGCTCAATCCTCATGGGGAAGGTATCGTTCCTCCAAGAGCCCACACCAAGGCTTTTCAGGTTGAAGAGCGTGATGGAGCCTTATGGATCTGGATGGGTCAACCCGGTACCGGCGACCCCAGCGACATATTGGATCTATATTTTACAGGCGGTAAATCCGGCTGGGAGACGGCAACCGGTTATCTGAAGATAAATTCCGATTATCAACTCGTGATCGACAATCTGCTCGACCTGACCCACGGCACATATTTGCACCCCACGACTGTCGGCGTCGGCGCCGAGCATTCTACGGGATCGGCAATGAAATATGATTTCAAAACCGAAGGGAATGTCGTGCATTCCAACTGCACCTTTTTAAATTCTCCGCCGACGGCCTTGTTCCAGCCTTTCTACGACAAGGAGCGGTGTGATATTTATGCTTTCATGCGTTGGCAGCCCGCAGGATCCCTGATTCTGGACATCAGTGCGACAGATGTTGGTCAGCCCAAGGGAACCGGCGTTATGCTACCAAGCTGCCACTTGATCGTGCCGGAAACAGAAAACAGTTGCCATTATTTTTGGGCGATAGCGCGCAATGTGGAACTCGGTGACGAGGCCAAGACCCGGGCGATGAAAGAGGCCGTCGCATATGCATTTGAGGTGGAAGACGAACCGGTGATTGAGGCGTGCCAGAAAATGATGAATGGAGAAGAATTCTTCGATTTGGAACCCGCAATATTGTCGACAGATGTGGCAGGCATTCAAGCCCGCCGCATCCTGAGCAAGCTGATTGCGCGCGAGGCAAAAGCCCACATCTAGCTTGCAGACGACTGCTCGGACGATCTCGAGTCCAATCCCGCCAGTCCAATCGCCCGTACGCCCTCCACCGGCTGATCGTTTGAAATGGTCGCATTAATTCGGGTCGATCGCCTCCCCCTCAGGGTGCCAACGCGGCCTCGACCGGTTCGGGCGGATAGATCGAAGGTTTGCCGGGATCGTAGACGCGGGTGAGCACGTTGACGAAATCGGGGTGGCGGATCGGGTCCGTCGGCATGGTGAAGCGCTCACCGCGCGCGTGCAGGTCAGCGATGAAAATGTCGAAAACCTGCTCGTGGGTCAGATCGTCGCTGTGATCGAGGGCCACCTTCAGTTCGTGGTAGTCCATGAAGATGTCTGCTCCCCAATGAAGGAGGAAGCGCATCTCGTCTGCAGGGATATGCTGGATCACCTCGTCGCCGGTAGTGATTTGCCAACCATCACCGGCGGGATCGGCGCCCAGCCGTGAATCCAAGGCTAGACCCTTGGGATGGCGCAGCGCCGCCGGCCCGGTCGCCTCGGCGGTGTGGTACATCAACTCGTTCTCGACCACGACTGCGCGTCCCCACATCGGCGCTTTGATCTGGCGTGGCGGAGCGTGGAGGCCATCAGGCCAGCAGGTAAAACCACCACCGACCCGTCCCTTGTAGTACCATGTGATGACCTGCGCCTTCTTGGCCTTCCAACGGGCGAATAGACCTGACTTGACCATAATGAAATCGGGGCCCGGCGCTTAACCTTGACATAACAGCCCCTAGTCTTCCATGGAAGGTTTTATCTGATTGAGGAGAAGAAAGTGGAAGGCTATCTTCCCCGCCTGCGTCTGGACGGCCAGGGCATTGTCGTACTTGGAGCTGGTGCGGGGATGGGAGCGGCTTCGTCTCGCGCGCTCGCAGAAGCCGGAGCGCGCATTCTGTGCGTCGACCGGGAAATGGGCCTCGCCGAACAGATCGCCCTTGAAGTCGGCGGCATCGCCTTTGCGGCCGATGTTACCGATAGAGCCGGAATGGAAAATGTCTTCGGGACCGCCCAGGCACATTTTGGCGCCAGCCTGAAGGGCGTCGTCGACATCGTGGGCGTTGCCCTGCTCGACAAGGTCGAATCGTTCGATGACGCGAGGTTCGATGCCCAGTTCGAGGTCGTGCTCCGCCACGCGTTTCTGGCGATTCAGATTGGCGCTCCCATCCTTTCGGCCAATGGCGGCGGCGCCATGACGTTCATCGGTTCGAACTCCGGCATGAAGAGCGTCCCTGGGCAAACCATCTACGGCGCCGCCAAGGCTGCGCTTCATCATATGGTACGGTGCTCGGCGCGCGAGTTTGGCGATCGGGGCGTACGAATGAACGTCATTGCACCCAGCTTCGTCCGAACGCCGCGTCTTCTGGAGAAATTGGGTCCGGAATTCTGGGAAACCGTGGACAGGACCGCGCCGCTCGGCCGCGCGGGAACGGTCGAGGACATCGCGTCCGTGGTGCTCTTTCTGCAATCCGCCCTCGCAGGTTATGTCACCGGCAACGTGATGACTCTTGATGGCGGCGGAGACGTGGTTGCCGCTCTGCCGACACCTTAAGCGATGTCGAGCAACGCCACGGAAGCGTTGGGGATCTGTCTGTCGCGTCGTCACACCTTAGCCGCGCCGCAGCGGCCGCCGAAGGGCAGCCCGCAGGCCCCAAAGACGTTAAATATCTTCTTTGGAAGGTATTATTCGGCGGATTGCCGTGCTATGGAGTGATAGACGCCTAGCCAGGCTCGGTCCGAGACGTGTTAGCTATATATTTGTACTCATTGTAGTTTTTTAGTTTCGCGGATATTTCTCGATGCCTCTGGGAGTCGCCGTTCCCGTAATCTGGGTATCTCGGTATCACACTTAGAAGATGCATAGCCGCACGATGCGCGAACATGGAGTAGGATGATGCTTTCACACGAGGACAATGAACTGATGTGCCGCGTAGGCCCGGGCACGGCCATGGGTGCGGCGTTGCGGCGTTATTGGGTGCCGTTCCTCCAGAGCTCCGACCTCTCCGAGCCCGGCGGCGACCCGCGCAGGGTGGAATTGCTGGGCCAGACCTTCGTGGCGTTCCGCGGTACTGATGGGGTCATTGGGCTGCTGGACGAGGCATGCTGCCACCGCGGTCCGAGCCTTGCGCTTGGACGTGTCGAGGGTTGCGGCATTCGTTGCTTGTTCCACGGCTGGAAATTTGCGGTAGATGGCACCCTGCTCGAAACGCCGAATGTTTCGGACCCGCGTTTTCGCGAGCGTGTGCGAGCCAAGGCCTATTCCGTTCGCGAGGCCGGCGGGCTGATCTGGGCCTATATCGGTCCGAAGGACGACGAGCCTCCCTTCCCTGCCTGGAAGTTTCTCGATCTGCCTGACGCCCACCGGATCACGTCCACGCACATCTATGACTGCAATTATGTCCAGGTCACAGAGGCGCTCGTGGACTCGTCCCACCTGTCCATTCTCCATTCCAATGGGGTCGCGAAGGCAGGGGACATCGAGATCGATTATGGCGAGCGGGTCGCCCAGATGGGCGTCGATCTGGCGCCCCGTCTCGAAGTTCAGGAGACCGACAGCGGTTTCCGCTACGCCGCCATTCGCCGCAACGACAACTCTCCGGATCAGCTCCACACAAGGATCACGCAATTCGTCGCGCCATATTTCGTGTTCAACGCCAATGGCGACATTCTCACCATCATGGTGCCCGCCTCCGACGTGAAGACGCTCTTCTTCCACGTCTTCTGGGACGAAGAGAAGCGGATCGGCGAGGAACCGCTACGCAGCGCCCAGCTCAAGTTCGTCGGTCTCGACGACGAAACGCTAGCTCATTACGGCGTTGGTCTCGATACGCCCGAGGCCGAGCGGCCCGGCTGGCACAATAAATTCATGCAGGATCGCGTGGCAATGCGCGAAGGTCGCAGCTTTACCGGCCTTGCTGGACTCATCGAGGAAGATGTCGCCGTTGCAGTCAGCAGCGGACCTATTCGCAACCGCGAGATCGAGAATCTGTGCCCGGCGGACCTCGCCGTCGCACAGCTGTACAGGGCGCTGCTGAAGCTCGTGCGCACGGACCCTCCAATCGTGCCGACCAACGACAAGGATCGCCTCGTTCGTGGCTGGACCACGGTGCTCAACGCCGGCGAGAACTGGCGCACATTGGCTAGCGAAGGAGAAATCGCTGAGTCCGTCGCCAAAGAGCACGCCTGAAAATATGGTGTAGAAGGACCTACTAATGGAAAACCCCTGGACCAACTTCACCCATATCGGGATCGTCACGCGCGATATCGAGCGCACCGTGCAGCAATATGTCGAGCTCGGAATGGGACCTTTCAGCCGGTTCGATCTTCCCAGCGACGAATTTGCCCAGTTCAAATGGAGGCATCACTTCAACAAGCCGACCGATGATCACAAGTATAAGGTGGCCTGGGGTAAGCTTGGCGCAATCTCGATCGAGATCTTTCAGCCGGTCGCCGGCGACAGCATCCCGCAGCGTTTTCTCGACGCCAAAGGCGAAGGCGTCTGGCACTATGGATATGATGTCGAGGACATGGAAACGGTCAAGGAATTCATGAACGAAAAGGGTTATTCCGTGGTTGGCGCCGCGGAAACTCAGGAAGGTGTCAAGATGTATTATTTTGGCACTGAGGATTATGGCGGCGTCTATTTCCAAGCCCATGAAGTACCGCCTGAAAGCACGATGTACGAGAAGCTCGCCACCGTTGGAACCGAGCCGGCCGACGCCTGAAGAGTATAATTGCATATTTGGAGCGGATAATGGCCAACCAGGCTGACGGTGCATCCTTTCTTCCCGTTATAGAGTCAAAGAACTTCGAACTCGTAGCATATCATCACATGGACAAGCGGCCGCATTTCAAGATGGGGTTGCAGGTGGTGGACGGACGCTGGTATCTCTACACGGGGCATTTCTGGCATAATGGCTGGACTGTCGTCGATGTCACCGATCCGCAAAAGCCCGAGGTCGTCCATCACTGGAAGGGACCTGAGACCAACACCTGGACCCTGCAGGTCCAAGTCGCGGATGGTAAGCTGATCACCGGGCTGGAGAAGATCGGATCCTGGCTGCCGGAGGAACGCGCAAAGCTGTGGGGCTTTGTTCCCGGCCTTCCGAACGAGGAAGGGGTCATGATCTGGGATGTGGAAAGGCCGTTGGAGCCCAAGCTCCTGGGCCAGTTCGCGACCGGCGGATGCGGCACGCACCGCAATTTCTACGATGGCGGCGACTACATGCATCTGGCAGCCAACATGGCCGGCTTTCGAACCAATATCTATGTTTGCGTGGATATTTCCGATCCCACCAAGCCTCGCGAAGTGTCCCGCTTTTCAATGCCTGGGCAGCGGAACGAGGATCCGCCGGTTGCGCCCAGCGAGCTGGGGTCGCTCCACGGACCTGCTTATATAGAAAATGGACGTGCGTACCTCCCTTATGGCCGCTTCGGCGGCGTTATCCTCAACGTAGAGGATCCTGCCAAGCCCGAGTTCGTGAGCCAGTTCAAGATCGGCGATTTTGGCAGCATCATCGGGTGTCATACCTATTTGCCGCTGGCGGACCGCAAGATGGCCGTTCTTACGACCGAAGCGATTCTCGAGAACAATATGGATTCCGCTAATCTGGTTGCGCTGATCGACCTTTCTGACGAGACGCGTCCACGGGCCATGTCGATCCTGCCAACACCGGTACCGAGCGAAAGCGCGCCGTTCCGCAGCTATGCCCAGCGCGGCGGTAAGTTCGGGCCCCACAACATCCACATTCCGAACCACCAGGCGAATTACGCAACGGTCGGCAACCTGCTGCACCTCACCTATTTCGCCGGCGGGCTGCGGACCTACGATATCAGCGATCCCTACCAACCCCGGGAGGTCGGCTATTTCGTTCCAGGAGACCCCACTGAGCGTCTCGGCAGACCCTATCTGCCTACCAACTTGGTGCCACAGTTCGAGGACATTCTAATCGACTCGCGCGGCTACATCTACATTGGCGATCGAAATTACGGTTTGACTGTCCTGCGGTATACGGGGCCAGAAGCTTGAGTCCATTGCTCGACAGCGTCCCCATTGCCGTACTGACGGGGTTTTTGGGCAGCGGTAAGTCCACTCTCCTCAATGGATTGCTACGGAGTGGATCACTCCCTCCGACAGCAATCGTCATCAATGAGTTTGGGGAAGTCGCAATCGATCACGCGCTGATCGAGGGTGTAACCGAAGGTGTCATGCTCCTCAGTTCGGGCTGCGTATGCTGCGCGGTCCGATCCGATCTGGAGGCAGCGCTTCGCGATCTTCATTTGAAGCGTGTTCGCGGTTTGATCCCGGACTATGAGGCAGTGATCCTCGAAACGACTGGATTGGCGGATCCGGGACCGGTGTTGCAAACATTGACGTCCCGGACCATTCGAGAGATGCGCTACCGACTCGGTCCGGTGATCGCCACACTTGATGCGCAGAACGGCATGGCCGCGTTGGAATCGCATCATGAAGCCGTTCAGCAGGTCGCAATCGCCGACCGCGTCATTCTGACGAAGACCGATCTCGTTCCGGATCCCGCAAAAGTCATAGCGCTGGCGAGGGAGATCAACCCGTCCGTGCCGATCGTTCGATCGAGCGCAACACCCACCTCGGAAGCGATTTTTGGAGACAGCCTGCTATCTGAGCTGCCTCAGGTTCGCACATATCCCTCCGACGGGCACCACTATCACCATTTGTCGGGGATATCGTCCTATGGTCGCGTCATCGAAGGAGCGTTGGACTGGGACCGGGTGGAAACGCTTGTGCGGTCGTTCTTGCAACGGAACGGCGAGCGTGTTCTTCGGTTCAAGGCGCTGCTTCACTTACGAGGTATTGACGAAGTGACAGCACTTCACGGGGTCCACCACACCCTCTACCCGCCGCAGCTGATCTCTGCGGGGCGAACTGAAAATGTGTCACGCGTTTCCCTTGTCGGCGATAATCTCGCGGATTCGGCTGCTGCGACGTTTCTAGACGATCTGTCGGCGAGTGCGAGCTGATCGCCCCCTGCTTGAACCAGTGTGTTGAACGGCGTGCTGCGTTTCATCACCTACCGTCTGCAGAAATCCGCTGGCCTGGTCGCGATCAGCACCCGCGCATCACGTCAAGGGCCGATCACCGCGTCATCTTCAATGCCTCGATCCCCGCCGCGATCACCTTGGCGTCGGCTCCCTGCGCGATCCTCACCGCGACGCCATCGATCGCCAGCTCGACCGCCGTACCGCTCGATCGCGAGCGCCGCGTCCGCGGACGTCCGGTGCGGGCGGCGGTTCTGGTACGACCGGCAGGGGCGCTGGCTCGATAACGGCAGGAACGAAGGCCGGCGAAGTCGCGGCGACGTCCATCGCCTGCCGCATCTTCCGGCGCCATGTGAACAGCTGGATGGGGCCGGACGCACCGCGGCAATCCATGGCCTCGGAGTGAGATCAGCCAGGCGCGATGGGGCAATATATGCGCAACAGCGATGGCTCCGCCAAACGCGTTGATCGTCGCTCGCAACGATCAACGCTGTTCGGAGCGCGCAGCTACCCTTGCGCGCGGGATGTTGCGAACCGCGCGAGCTTCTCGCCATGCCCCAGAGGCCACCCATGAGAGCCAAGCGCAAATATCCCAACTAATAGCTTCCCTTTCGCAGAACCAGTCAAGTATCTGCGTCAGATGCTTACAAGGCGGCTCCCTGCGTCTTTCGTTCAACGCCTCGCATGAGATGCTCGCAAAACGCGATGCCAGCCTCTCTCGTCGCAGGGTCAAGCTCGCCCAGGACATCTCCAAGAATCGAGTTGTCCGCCATCGATTCCGACATCGCGGTCGCGACCTTCAGCCCTTTTGGTGTCAGGCTCACCAGAAAGCCGCCGCCGTGGAGCGGATCCTGCGATCTCACTACCAGTTTCTTGGCAACCAAGCGGTCAACCTGTTTGGTAACCGCTCCAGACGATAGCAGCAACGCTCGAAAGAGATCCGTCGGCCGCCGAGAATAGGGACGACCCGCCCGGCGCAGCGCGAACAGAATGCGCATTTCCGCTCCGCTGACGCCATACTCACGCCGAGCTCGCCTATCGTAATCAGCGTCCATGATCCGACCCATCCTGGTCAGGCCGATCACAAGGAGCATGGCCGAGACATCCTTGGTCGGCATCTCCCGATGCCAGGAAGCATATACCTCATCGAGGTGGGTGGAGGTTTTGCGTTGCAACATCTCTATCCTGAAAGAACTATTCGCCGGCGGGTGACGGCTGACAAAGAAATCTTTTTGCCCGATCCCTGCCAAATCGCTAGACTTTTTTTCAGCAGACCTGCCCTGCGAAACGCCTTCCAGGTCCTAAGATGGATCAGATCGCCATCTTGGTGCAAGAGTGGCTTTGGAGAGAGCAAGCGCGCGTCACGCAAGGTGGCTTGGCGCAAGCAAGGGCGCTGCTGCCGTTGGTCCCGCCGTTTAACCCGCGGGACTGGACCGCAGGCTGACCAAGCCGCCAGCCACATCTTCGCGGAAGCATATCGGCTGGCACCGCGTCCTTGGTCAGGCCGTAAGGCTGACCCCCTAGAGCTAGACCTAAATTGTTGATCGAGCTGCAGGCATGCGGTTCGCCTCATCTTCTTGGATACGTCGCCGCAAAACGCGCTCAACTATGCTCCGCGTTTTCGAATCGGCCTCATAGCCGTCAGCCGGAAGCGAATCTACATCACCGCCAGACGGATCCGCTCATCGAGCGAGGCGAGATACTTTAGATAGCTGGTCTCGAAGGTGGGGCCTGCGGCGCTCCATCGATGTTCCAGTTCAATGAGCCCACCATAGCCGCGCCGAATAACGTCCAGAATGAAGCTTTCAAGCGCGAGGCTGCCACCACCAATTTCGACACGTCCAGGAAAGTCGGCAATCTGGACCACTTCGACAAGATCCCAAACCGAGTCCAGCAGCGAGTTCGGGTCTCCATCCATTGCGGCGACGTGCGCCGTGTCAAAGACCAGTCGTACAGAAGGGCTAGCAACTTCTCTAACGACCTCGGCGGCATCGGCCAGATGGTGGAGAAGGGTCCACGGCAGACGAGACGCATCGACCGCCTCTAGGCAGAGGGTGAAGCCCTCCTCGTTTGCCCTGCTGCCAAGCCGGCGCAGCAAACGCGCCATATTAACTCTTTGTCGCTCCCGCGAATGGATAGCTGTTGCCGCGCTTAGCACCGCGACCTCACGGGCGCCCGTCCGCTTTCCGACTTCAAATGCAGTCGCGACGTCCGACTCGATCCTCTCCTCAATCGCGCGATTACCACTTCCCCAAGGGGTTGCCATCATCACGTCCGGGCTCGCGTAGGTATAGCAGCCTAGGCGAAGTCCATGATCCTTGATCGCCGCGCCGATCCGAACCTGCGCGTCTTTCGTCCGTGTAGTCGCAAAGGGATCCTGCACACCGGCAAAACCCCATTCGGCGGCAAAAGCAATCTGCCGGACTGGATCGCTGCTTCCGACACGCTGCCGGAACAAGGGCGTGTCGATCGACGGAAATCCAAGATGTGGAGCAAAAGGTAGGAAGAAGCTCATATCTCTTGATCTTTCGAGGTCGGTATAGCGTCTTCGTTCAAGGTACGAAAAGCATCGCGGGATTTTCTACGAGACGCTTCACTGCCTGGACAAAGCTTGCGGCATCCCAGCCATCAACCACGCGGTGATCGCAGCTGATGGAGACGTTCATCAGTTTGGCAATGGCGATCCGTCCCTCGACTACCACCGGACGTTCGACGATCTTGTTAGGGCCGACGATCGCCACTTCCGGTCGGTTGATGACTGGCATGGTGGCGATGCCTCCCAAGGCGCCCAGAGAGGTGATCGTCAGCGTGGATCCGGAAAGTTCGTCTGATTTTGCCTTACCGCTCCGCGTAGCGTCCGAAAGCCTCGCAATTTCCGAAGCGAGCTGCCAGATGTTGCGGCTTTCAGCGTTTCTCAAGACGGGCACCATCAAACCGTTGTCGGTCTGTGTGGCTATGCCCAGATGCACAGCGCCCGCCCGCGTAACGATCCCAGCCTCTTCGTCATATCGCGCGTTGATCATCGGAAAGTCAGGCAGCGCCCTGCAGATCGCCGTGATCAGAAACGGAAGGATCGTCAGGCGCGCCCGATCACCGCGCTCGCGATTGAGGTCGCCGCGCAACGCCTCCAGCTTTGTGACATCGAACTCTTCGACATAGGTGAAATGAGGGATATGCCGCTTGGACGCAGCCATGTTCTCGGCGATCCGGCGCCGCAATCCGATGACTTTCACTTCCGCATTAGGGCGCGCGGAGCCTGCCGGAAGATATCCCCCCCGCGCATGGTACAGCAGGTAGCTGTCGAGATCCGCGTGCCTGATCCTGCCGGATACCGCGGGAACAATCCCGGCGAGATCAACGCCCAATTCCTTGGCGCGCTGCCGCACGGTTGGAGATGCATGAACATGCGGCGCCGCAGCGGTAGAGATGGGGAGAGAAGCCACGGGATGATCGGCTTCTGCGGGAGAGGATGCAGTGCCGGTCCGGTCTTCCTCTTCCCAGTGCGCTTCCCCCTTAAGCGCACCTGATTCATGCGGAGGATTCTGCGGTTGCGCTTCGAGCACGGGAGTGCTGACAGGCGTATGCGGAGTGTGAACGGCAGCAGAGAACGCCTCCTCAGTCTCGAGGACCGCGAGAACCGCACCGATGGCAACCTGTTCGCCGACCGCGCCGGCCAAGGCTGTCAGGCGGCCCGACACGGGCGCCGTCATCTCCACGGTCGCCTTGTCGGTCATAAGGTCCGCGAGCGGCGCATCTTCTTCCAGATAGTCGCCGACTTTGACGTGCCACGCGACGATCTCTGCCTCGGCAATGCCTTCCCCGATATCGGGCAGGCGAAATTCATAACTGCTCATGCGATCAATCCTGCAATACGCGACGGAGGGCGGCGCTAAGACGCGCCGGGCCTGGAAAATACTCCCACTCGAACGCATGGGGATAAGGCGTGTCCCAGCCCGTCACCCGCTCGACTGGCGCCTCCAGCGAATGGAAACAATGTTCCTGGACAAGCGCGGCAAGCTCGGCTCCGAAACCACAGGTCTTGGTAGCTTCATGGATCACGACGCAATGCCCGGTCTTTTCGACCGACTGAACAATCGCGTCGAGATCCAAAGGCATCAGCGTGCGCAGATCGAGGACCTCGGCGTCGATCCCGGTTTCTTCGGCGGCTGCCAGGGCGACATGCACCATGGTCCCGTAAGCGAGGATCGTCACATCCCCGCCGGGCCTCGCTATCTTCGCCTTTCCAAGCGGCACCGTATAATGGCCTTCTGGAACGAGGCTGTCCGGATGATCGCTCCAGCTTTGTACAGGACGTTCATGATAGCCCGCGAAGGGTCCATTATAGAGGCGCTTCGGCTCGAAGAAGAGAACCGGGTCGTCGTCTTCAATCGCCGCGATCAACAGTCCCTTGGCATCATAGGGATTGGACGGAATGACGGTCTTGAGCCCCGCGACATGCGTAAAAATGCCCTCTGGCGACTGGCTGTGCGTTTGCCCGCCATAGATGCCGCCGCCGTAAGGGCTTCTGACCGTAATCGGCGACCACCACTCACCGGCCGTACGATAGCGCATGCGAGCGGCCTCGGAAATAAGCTGGTCGGTGGCCGGATAGATATAATCCGCGAACTGGATCTCCACGATCGGGCGCTTGCCATAGGCGCCGAGACCGACCGCGACACCGACGATCCCGCCTTCCGAGATCGGGGCGTCGAAGACACGGTGGGTACCATAGCGTTGCTGTAGCCCGTCGGTTGCCCGAAACACGCCGCCAAAAAAGCCGACATCCTGGCCGAAGATGACGACGGAGGGATCGCTTGCCAAGGCGACGTTCATAGCGTCGTTGATGGCCTGGATCATATTCATCTGGATCATCTCAGTTCCCCAGCATCATCGCGCGCTGATGGACGAGATGCGCAGGCATGTCCTTGTAGACGTCGTCGAACATCGTCGAGGCGGGCAAGCGGCCCCCCTCCTTCAATGTGCCATAGCTCTCAGACAGCTTGCCGGCGACGCGCACCTGTTCGTCGACTTCCTTCTGTAAGGCGGCATGGGCCTCTTCCGACCATATGCCCTGGCCGATCATGCAGCACTTCAGCCGGTCGATCGGATCACCCAACGGCCATCCACAGGTCATCGCGGCTCGATATTTGCTCGGGTCGTCGGATGTCGAGTGGCCCTCCGCACGATACGTGAAGAGTTCGATCACGGTGGGGCCGTGACCCGCGCGCGCGCGCGCCGCCGCCCACGCCGTCACGGCGTAGACGGCGAGATAATCATTGCCGTCGACTCGCAGGGCGGGGACCCCATAAGCGAGGCCACGCGCGGCAAAGGTTGTTCTTTCTCCGCCTGCGATCCCTGAGAACGAGGAGATCGCCCACTGATTGTTTACGATGTTGAGAATGACGGGAGCCTGATAAACACTCGCAAAGGTGAGAGCATAGTGGAAGTCGCCTTCGGCCGTGGCCCCCTCCCCGATCCAGGCCGCCGCAATGCACCGGTCTCGGTCGGTCGCCGCTCCCATGGCCCAGCCTACTGCCTGGCTATATTGCGTGCCGAGATTGCCGGAGATCGAGAAGAAGCCTGCTTTCCGGCTCGAATAGAATACCGGCATCTGCCTGCCCTTGAGCAGATCATGGCTGTTCGAGTAAACTTGGTTCATCATCTCTACGAGCGGCCACTTGCGAGCGACTAGGAGCCCCTGCTGTCGATAGGTCGGGAAGCACATATCGCCCTGCTCGAGCGCCATCGCCGCGGCGACCGCGACGGCCTCCTCTCCTGTGCATTTCATGTAGAAACTGGTTTTTCCCTGCCGTTGGACACGCACCATGCGAGCATCATAGGCGCGCGTGACCATCATGGCGCGAAGTCCTGCTTTCAGCGCATCCGTGTCCAGATCCGGAGACCATGGTCCTGTTTGTCTCTGCTGATCGTCCAGTACGCGGATCAGTCGGTAGGGCAAATTCCTGATGCTCTCCGGGTCCACATCGATGGGCGGGCACTCGACTGCACCTGCCGCATCCAAAGCGATATGGGAAAAGTCTGCTTCGCAACCCGGTCTTGCGAGCGGTTCGGGCACATGGAACCCGGGACTGTTCTTCAGCATAGCTCATCCTTTATTTTGCTGGCCGGGTCACTCGTCGAAAGCTCCACTGAATGGACACAAATTGCCGAGCGCATCTTCTCGGCGATCAACGAAGCGGCTTCTGGCGAGAGTGCGTCCTGATCGATTACGATCGACAGCCGCCCGCCTGATTGCCGGACTCGAACATCGGACGGCGTCAAATCGCGTTGCGAAAGGAGTCCCAGGATGCGCAACAACGTCTGCGAACCGGCGTCCGCACAGACCGCAAAGCGCCAAGACACGTCATTCATGCCGCCATCGACTGCGACCCGCTGATGATCTGGCGTGCCATATCGTCAGCCATCTTGTTGGTCGCTGCCCCCACGCTTTCGGCCCTTTGCAATATCTTCATCAGCATGTCGGCGATTCGATCGACCCGGCCCGCGACAGCATCAGCCCCTTCGCGCATATACTCGGCGGCTACGTTGATAATGCCACCGGCATTGACGACGTCGTCGGGCGCGTAGACGATCCCGCACTCCCTTAGAGCGTCCGCGTCTTCATCTCGATCAAGCTGATTATTGGCGGCGCCACAAATGAGCAGCACCTGAAGACCGTTGATCGTTCCGCTATTGAGCACACCGCGGAGCCCGCACGGCGCCAGAATGTCGGCCTGCGCCGTTAAAATGTTATCGCAGTTCACAATCTGCGCGTCGAACCGCGTAGCGGCTTCCTGAGCGCGCTTGGTGTCCACATTGGAAACCAGCAGTCGCGCGCCAGCATCTGTCAACAAGGCGCATACAGCCACCCCGACATTGCCAACGCCTTGCACCGAGATCCGCATGCCGCGCAGATCGCCACCCCACAGATGGCGCGCGGCAGCCGTCATCGAACGGAAAACGTGAATGACGATAGCCCCTTTCAGTCCGCTTTCCGCGTGATCGACGAGTTGGACCAACTCCTGCAAATCATCCTGCTTCAGTGCGCTATGTGCCATGGCATCCTCCCGGAGCGCTTTTGCCACAGGTTGCGCGGGAAAAAATTGCGTTCTCTCTCCTGATTCGACATATTGTGAATATTTAATGCTCTCGACGGCGTTACTGTGAGTATATTATGCTTGATGAGATAGATCGGAAAATTCTCGGATCGTTGCAAAAGGATTCGAGTCGATCCACGGGTGAGATCGCTGAAGGCGTCGGCTTGTCGCAAGGCCCTTGCTGGCGCCGAATTCAGCGATTGAAAGAACAAGGCTATATCCGTGATCAGGTCTGCCTCCTCGACAGACATAAGATAGGTCTCAACGCCCAGGTTTTTGCTCAGGTCAAACTCAACGCTCATGGAAGAGCGAATCTCGCGGCGTTTTCCGAAGCTATTCGCCAGTTTGCTGAGGTTCTCGATTGCTACGTCTTGATGGGCACGGTCGATTTCATGCTGCGTATCGTGACAAGGGACATTGAAGCCTATGAGAGGTTCTTCTTCGATAAGCTGTCTCAGGTCCCTGGCGTTCAGGAAATCAACTCGATGGTCGCACTTTCCGAGATAAAGTCCACGACGCAACTGCCGCTCTGAAACGCCTCACCCTAAAGAAGCGTGAGCGTCCAAGGCGGGACACATGCGTTGCCTCGCCTCAGACGCTCTCACCCAACCAGTCGACCTTAGAAATCGAACCCGAACGTGGCGCCATAAGTGCGCGGCGGAGCGGTCTGCCCGACCAATCCACGTGGTGCGAGAATGTTCACCGCGTAATCATAGCGCTTGTCCAGCAAGTTCTTGGCCCAGACCGACACAAAGAAGTTTCCGCCTGGCTCCGTCCAACGCTCTGTCAGATTGACCACGTAGCGCGTCGGGAGCTTGAAGTTGTTCTGTGCGTCAATAAACGTCTTTCCGCGGTAGTTCACGTTACCAGTGGTCTCGAACGTACCAATCGATGTTTTCAACGCGTGCGTTGCGGTAAAGGTATAGCTTAGCTCAGGCGCATTCGTGATCTTGCGCCCGGCAGCATCACGAGACTCACTTCCGATCGGCTGAATGACCTCGCCGGTTGGTATCAACATATAATTCGGCGCGCGACGATAGCTCGTATATTCCGTGTCGAGATATGTACCGTTCAGAGACAAGGTCAGTGAAGGGACCGGCTGAGCGACGAGTTCGAAGTCAACACCCTTTATCCGGGCCGAACCGGCATTGATAGTGATCGTAGATCCGTCGACGTAGACTTGCTGCTGCAGGCCTTTGTATTCATACCAGAACCCGGACACGTTCAAGCGCAGGCGACGATCAAGCAAGTCCGTCTTAGCACCCACCTCGTAGGCGGTCAGGAATTCCGGCGCCACCGCTGGGTTCTGCGTCCGATTCGCGAAACCGGCGGAGGAGTTCGCGTTGAAGAAGCCGGCATTGAACCCGCGAGATACGGATGCATAGACCAGCGCGTTCCGCGAGAGCTTGTGATCCAGTGCCACGCGCCAGGTCACTTCGTTGAACGTCTGGGAATCGCTTCCCTGCGTTCCAGGTTTGACCAACCCCGTGGTTAAGTTTCGAACCAAGCCTTGGACCGAGCGCTTTTCATGTGTGTATCGCGCGCCGAGCGTGAGCTTCGTCTCGGGCAGGAACTCATAAGAGGCCTGGCCGTAGCCCGAGATCGAGTTGTCCCTGTCGCTAGCTACCACCGCATTCGCATTCACCGCGTAATTCGGTAGCGACGTCTTGGCATGATAATAGAAGGCACCGACCACCCATTCCAGGGGGTCACCACCGCTGGACAGAAGCTGCAACTCTTGGGTGAAGGCCCTGCGAGGCGTACGGTCAATGGCAACACCAACAACAGCGGCCGGCGTTCCATCGATGTCGATGAAGCTATGTTCGGACGAGTGCTGAAAGGCGGTGATGCTCCGTCCGGTCACACTGCCCAATTTGGCTTCAAGCGTGCCGCTGACACCCCATTCCCTTGCCCTGTAGGAAGGCGTCCTGGTCGGCCCGGCATTGATGTCGTAATCGCCGGGAAAAAAGGCACTCCCCCTGCAATATCTGGTACCCGCAGCGGCGCCCGGCCTTGTGCTGCCTGCCGCAGTGCCGCCCCCACCCAGCACAAGGCACCCCCCGACTGCTGGGGAAACATTGGTTCCGACCGTGCCAGAAATTTGCGAGTAATTGCCAGCAAGTGTGAGCTTTACGTCCTCGGACAACTCGGCGCGCAGTCGCGAGCGGGCCGAAAAGCGATCGGTCGCAAAAACGTCATCCCCGTTGAACATGTTCTTCCCGAAACCATCGCCCTGATCGGAATATCTGAGTGACGCATCCGCGGCGATACCCTTTGCCAGACCGCCCGTAACATAGGCCGTCGCGTCGACGGTCGAGTAATTGCCGTAGCCGGCCTCAAACTTGGCGCCCAGCGTCTCGCTTGGCGGCTTGGTGGTGATCTGAATAACGCCTCCGGTCGCGTTTCGGCCGAACAGGGTTCCCTGCGGCCCCTTCAGCACTTCCACGCTCTGCAGGTTCGCGAGATCCGTTGACTGGCCAAAAGGCTGATACACGCCATCGATGAACGTAAGTACGGCCGGCGTCGTGTTACTGCTATTCGTTCCGATGCCGCGCAAAAAGACCATGGGGCGGGCCGCGGTAGGCACTACGAGCAGACCACCCACAACATTCGTCAAATCTTCCGTAGCTTCGACCGCTGCAGCTTGGAGTGCGCCCCCGGAAAAGCTCTGCAGGGAAATCGGCACTGACTGCGCTGATTCGGAGCGGCGCTGGGCGGTCACGATGATATCACCCAGGCCTTGGTCGGCCTGCGCGCTATCCGATGTGACGTCGGCAGTCTGCGATTGCGCCAGCGCCGCCGACGGCAAGCAGCCGGCGATGGCCGTGCAGGCGAGAAGAATTTCTCGGAACCTCATGCGATCCTCCCTTGTCGCGACCCTGCTCCTAAGACAGCCGGCCGTCCTAATCTTCCTTGGAAGACCAACCGTTGAGTGTCAAGAGTGCTTCTCCTGCTTCCAGCCTTCATTGCCGCAGCACCGGTCATCACCACACTATCACGGCCACGTCAGGCGTTGCTTCCATGGAAGATAGGAGTTAAAGCTGGTGGGACACCATGCCTGAAAAGAGCGCTATGAGAAATTTGGGCCTGCTCATTCAGGCGCGGGTGACCCCGGCGAGTCACCGACCCGTGTGCAACTGAATGCTACGTAAACTTCTAGGAAGAAAATGATGACAACCTCCGCAAATGTGACGGACGCACCAAAGTGCCCCTACATGGGAAGTACGGCCTTTGATCCGTTTCTCACCGATCAGGCGGGTGAACCCTACCCCTGGCTGGAGGTCGCTCGCAAGGAGCAGCCCGTTTTCTTCTGGCCCCAGCATAATCTCTGGTGCGTCACGCGCTACAGCGACATCGCCGCCATCATGAAAGATCCCGCCACCTTCTCGAACCGAAAAACCATCCGGTTCGAAAATATGTCGGAGGAATTTCTCAAGGCCTTTCCAGAGGGGCGGCCCGACAAGGTCCTGGTGACACTGGATCCGCCCGAACACAGCCGGCTGAGACGGCTTGCGGGCACCGCTTTCTCGCCGCGTTTTGTCGAGAGCAAACGGGACGTGGTGCGCAGCCTCTGCCACAAACTTCTGGACGATTTCGTTGAGAAGGGCGCTGCAGACCTCGTTGAGGTCTATGCCGACAAACTTCCCGTTCGGGCGATCACGACGCTTGTTGGCGCCCCCGAGGAGCGTAATGCGTTCTTCCGCCAGTGGGCAGTGGACCGGCTGCTGATGCTCAAGGGCGCGCCGAATTTCTCGGCGGAGGAGCGCGCGATGCTCATCAACCGTGCACTGGAATTCAACGCCTGGCTATATGAGTTCATCGAGGAACGGCGAGATAATCCACGAGACGACCTTGCTTCGGCACTCGTCCATGCGCGAACGGCCGAAGGTGACGCGGCGCTGACGACGAACGAGATTCAGGGCTTGATCGCGACGATCCTGAGCGCCGGCTCCACGTCGACCGGGCATCTCATCACGGTCATGTTCTATGAGCTGATGAAAAACCCTGAACAATGGAATGCTCTCAAGGCCGACCGGTCGCTGGTAAAGGGCGCAATCGAGGAGACGTTGCGTCATCGCACCCCTGTTCACGGCGTGCTGCGCACCACCAATCGCGAGGCCGAGGTTGGTGGCGTCACCATCCCGGCGGACGCGGACGTTTATCTCTATTATGCGTCTGCCCACCGCGATGACAGCGTGTTTGCGGAGCCCGACACGTTCGACATCGAACGCAAGGACGCCTTCCGTCACATGGCGTTCGGACGCTATGTTCATGTGTGCCTGGGAGCCCCTCTCGCGCGCCTGGAGGCCGAAGAAACGCTGAACGCTTTTCTCGACCGCCTGCCTTCCATGAGGCTCGTTGAGGGACAACCCGAGGAGTGGACGCCCAACATCCTGTCACCCGGCTTGAACCACCTGCTCGTGGAATGGGACGCGAAGGCAGCATGAAAGCGATCATCCATGCTGGGAAAGGCGGTTCGGACGAGCTCAGGCTTGCCGAGGTAGCCGAACCGACGGTTGGCGCGGGCGAGATCCTGATCGCGGTTCACCGCAGCGGTGTGAATTACGCCGATCTGAATGCACTCCATACCGGAAATAATTTTCTCGGCGCCAAGCCGAAGGATCGCATTCCGGGCGGAGAAGTCGTTGGGCGAAGATATGATACCGGCCGGCGGGTTGTGGCGATCTGCGGCAGTGGGGGTTATGCCGAGAAGGTCGCGGCACCCGAAAGCCAAGTCTTCGACCTGCCCGACGATATCGATGACGAGGTCGCCGCCGCGCTTTTCATACAGGGTTTGACCGCCTGGCATGTGGTGACCACCATGGGAAGGCTCGCAGCCGGGGAGAGCGTGCTCATCCATAGCGCCGCCGGTGGCGTGGGCTCGCTTGCCGTTCAGATCGCTAAGGCCCTCGGCGCAAGCCGGATCGTCGCGACCGCATCCACAGCTGATAAGCGCGACCTGGCGCTTTCATCCGGCGCTTCGATTGCGATTGATGCAGCAGAAGAAGGGTTGGACGGGCGGGCCCTGGAGGCCAACAATGGAACGCGCTTCAACCTCGTGCTCGATCGCTCGGGCGGCAATCTCTTTTCCCAATCGCTCGCCCTGACAGCGTCCTTTGGACGCGTTGTTTGCTATGGCACGTCATCGGGCAAACCCGGCGAACTGCTTACAACGGGGCTCATAGCTGGATCTCGAACCGTCTCCGGCTTCTGGCTGATGGACGCGATTCGGGACCGGGTGTTCGCGCGATCCGCTTTGGATAAGCTTTTCAGCCTTTATCGTGAGGGGGCGCTGAAACCGCAGATCGGGCTGGTTCTCCCGCTGCACGCCGCCGCTGAAGCACACCGCGCCATCGCCGAGCATCGGACCACAGGCAAGGTTCTCCTGGACGCAACGAGAGGCAATGAAGCATGAGCTGGTCGGTCGAACGAGATGGCGCTATCGCGTATGTCAGCTACGACAATCCGCCCGAAAATCGACTGCCGTTCCGCGCCGTGCGCGAATTCGACGAGCGCCTGCAAGAGGTCGCGCAAGACGATGTGGTCAAAGTTGTGGCCATCCGAAGCAAGGTTGCGGGCTTCTTCAGCGCTGGCGGCGACCTCGCCGATATCCGGCAGCTGATCGCCGGAGGTTCGCCCAGCGCGCCTTTCGACAGCTGGATCTTCGCGCTGCTGCGCCTGGAGGAAATGCCGCAGCCGACCGTCGCGCTGATCGACGGACTGGCGGCTAGCGGTGGCTTTGAGCTCTCCCTTGCCTGTACGTTTCGCCTTGGCACGCCAAGCGCTGAATTCGCCCTGCGCGAGGTCAGCGCCGGCGCCCTGCCAGGGGGCGGGGCGACGCAGCGACTGCCGCGTATCCTAAACATCCCGCTCGCTAGCGAAATCATCCTGACTGGACGTACGATTGGCGCGGAGGAAGCAGCAAGGATCGGGCTGCTGCAAGCCCTGCTTCCCGACACCGCTGGTTTCGCGGAGTGGCTCGAGCGATTGACGAAGATGCCCCGCGCCAGTCTGATCGCCGCCAAGCGCGCCATCGTCGATGGTTCCCGCGTGCCCCTGATGGAAGGGCTACGTCTCGAACAGCGACTGTTCCAGGACATTGTGCGCCAAAGATAATCCTGGGCGCCTTTGACGATGCAGCAGGCCGTGAGTCCAGCCGCGAAAATAGAGGGCGCTTAGATAATTGCCTGAGACGCTGCTGCAACAAGAGCGTGCCGGGAAAGGGAGGAATGTGTGGCTGCTGCGTTGATCACGGCTGCAGCTCGGGCTTTGGAGAGGCCATCGTCGTGGCTTTCGCCGCGCGGGTCGACACCGTGGTCGCCAGCATGCGCCGATGCGAAGATGCATCCGCCGCCCTGCCATCACTCGGGGCGTAAGCTGCCTCGCTCTCGATGTGACGGACGCCCTCCAGCGCCGCGAGGTCATTGCCGCGGTCGTGGCGCGGCACGGTCGCCTCGACATCCTCGTCAGCAATGCGGGATAGGCACTGTTCGGATCGGTCGAGGATACGCCCGACGCCGCGGCGCGGCAGCTTTTCAAAGTCAATTACTTTGGAGCGGTAGGATTGATGCAACAGGTCCTGCCTGTCATGCGCGCGCACGCCGCTTCTCGGCACATACAGCGCCACGAAACACGTACTGGACGCGGCCTGCGCGGTCGCCGACCTGCAAGCCCGCCCGTTCGGCATCCGCGTCTCCAAAGTGCTGCCGGGCCAGTTCAGGACCGCGCTGGGCGAGAAATCGCTCCGGAATTATGGGTCCCAGAACTATAAAGGGATAAGTCATGCGCTTGGCCGATGTCGTGCCGACCGGGCCGACGATGTTCTCGAAGATCTCTCGTCCGTTGTGGCGGGCACCGTCGAGGCGGCGACCGCGAGTAACCCCGGAGCAGCTGACACCCGCGGTCGACGCGCTCGAGGTGCTGCACGAGCACGAAGCCATGCGGACGGGATTGGCCGATCCGGTCGAAAGCCGAAGCGACACACAGACCTAGCCGACAGACGTGATGCGACCAGGGTCGTGGTCGCGTCTGCACGAATGTTTGGAAGCTCGCACGCAAGGAGAAGGATATGTCGGAGGTACTGGTTATCGTGGAAGTTGTGGCGATAAGAGACGAGCAGGCCTTCCAGGACTATCGCGCGCAAGCCAGGGTGCAGGGCGCGGCGCGCGGTGTCGCCGTGGTGGGGCGAGGCGGACACACCATCGAAGGCGATCCGCCCTATCTGGACGTCATGGTTCAGCGCTGGCCCTCCGAGCAGGCCTTTCGCGACTGGCAGGAAAGCGACGAATACCGTCCGCTGCGGGACATCCGGCGACGCGCGGCCGATCTCAGGATCGCGGTCGTGCCAGTGATCTAGGCGGCGGAACGATGGACCAAGAAGATCCCTGCGAGATCATCGACCGATCGCCGATGTCCGCCTTTCATTGGCGTATCGTCTCCATCATGGTCGGACTGAGTGCGCTGGACGGATTCGATGTACTGTCGATCAGCTTCGCGTCTCCTGCAATTGCCGAGGCGTGGAATCTTGCTCCGGCAGCCTTGGGCATCGTGTTGTCGATGGAGCTTGCCGGCATGGCCATCGACTCCCTCACGGAGACTGCCGGGGTTATCCCGCGCATCACTCTCTTAACCGCTACAGAGCGACATTAATGATAACAGGGCTTAGAAAGATTCGATCCCGAAACGAGCAATAAAAAAGGGCCGGCGAACCGGCCCTGAAGTCTTAGGAGAGGATGCCTGAAAGGCAGTTGCGTTTTCGCGCCGCAGTCTAATTATGCAAGTGCGTAAAGATACTCAGTGAGTGCAGAATATGCACCCGAGAAGAGCCCGCCGGCAAGGCCAGGGGCGAAGGTCAAGGCACCATGACAATCTGAAGCCGCCTGCTCACATACTGCGGACGGCCGGTGAATGATCAGGCGCTGCGATAAGCGTGGACACCCTCACCGAGAATGCGACATCTGCCCTGCGTGGCGACGGCAGTCGACATGGTCTCGACCACCCGGCCCTATTACCGCTCGACCTATATGTTCGTCTCGCGCTACAGAGCGTTGGGCGGACTGCATCCCGCTGGCATCTGAGAGCTGATTTACGGCATCGGATTATCTCCATCTGTCGCGCCAAAGCCTCCGCCGGCCTAAGATTCCATCGCCCTCTCGGCGCGAAGCCATCATCTTGTTGCACTGCAATGCGCTCGTTGGCTATCAAGGCGTTGGCTCGCATCGGTTTATCCTTGTGCGAACGCGCTGTTCAGCGCCCGAAGTGAGGAGGAGTAGTTGGCGAGGATCGTGGCGATCGCATCCGCACTCATGGCGATTGCATCGTTCGACAGTGGCGCCGCGTTAAGCGCAACATCGCAGGCGCCGGCGGCAGAGGCTAGCGGCAAGGAATATGCCCTTGGTCCGGGCGACCGGCTGAAACTTTCACTTTATGGTGACGACACGTTCAACGGCGAATTCACGATCTCGGATCAGGGCACGGTGTCATTGCCGCTGATCGGAACCCAGATGGCAGGCGGCATGTCGCTGGAAGCATTCCGCGCCGCCACCCAGGCGAAGCTGGCCGACGGCTATTATCGCAATCCACGTTTATCGGCCGAGGTGGTCAATTTTCGTCCATTCTATATTTTGGGCGAGGTCACCAAGCCCGGCTCCTATCCCTATGTCGCGGGTATGACGCTCGGTCAGGCGGTGGCCATTGCCGGCGGCTACACCGTCGCAGCCAAGCGAAATCTGGTCGCGATCAAGCACATGGGATCGCCCCAGGAAGTGAAAGAACGGGCCGATGCTGCCCTGCGTATCGAACCGGGCGATACCGTCCGCATATTGGAACGGCTATTTTGACGCGCCGCCGGCAGAGCGGCACCAGGTGGATGTTTTCGAGGCATGGCTTTGAATTGCGGGTCGCGGCCCGAGCAAAGGGTGAATGTTCATGGTCTCAGCTGCAGCCAGCCGCCTGACGACGGAAAGCCTGCTTGCGCTGCTACGGCGGCATTACAAGCTCTTTGCCGCGATCTTCTTCGGCATCTTTGGTCTCGCGGTGATTTTCACCTTCGCGCAGACGCCACGTTACGAAGCCGTCACGCGCATCCTAATCGATCCGCGTACGCAATCGGTAACACCGAGCCCCGATGTGCTCTCCGGCTTGCCGCAGAAGGACCAGAGCGTGGTCGATACCGAGGTGGAGGTGCTCAATTCGTTCGAGCTGGCCCGTCGCGTTGCGCGCGAACTGCATCTCGCCAACGACTCGGAATTCGGCAATGCCGATAACGATACCCGCCGCGCGGCTGACGCTATCTCGGGCAATCTCAACATCCGCCGTGTCGGCGAGACCTATCTCATCGACATAGCGTTCGATTCCGCCAGTCCCGACAAGGCTGCGCAGATCGCGAACGCCTTCGCAATCAACTATATCGGGCTGCAGACCGACCTGAAAAGCGCCGCCAACAAGCTCGCGACCGACCTGCTCGCGCAACGCATCAAATCCATGGCGCAGGAGGTCAAGCTTGCCGAGCTCAAGGTGCAGCAGTTCAAGATCGACAACGGCCTGATGAGCGTCAATGGCGCCACCCTGGCCGAGCAGTCGATCGCATCGATCGACAATGATCTCGCCCGCGCCCGCGCCGAAGAGGAAGAAGCTTTCGGCCGCCTGAGCGCCGCGCAGGCCGCCGGCGCGCGGCTCGATGCTTCAAGCTCGGAAGCGTTGCAGGATTTGCGCGCCAAGCAGGCGGTGGCACAGCAGGAGCTTGCTGAGGCACAGCTCAAATATGGCGAGAAGCATCCCGCCTATCAGGCAGCCGTCGCGCGCGTTGCCGAGATCAATCAGGCGATCACCGCCGAGAATAACCGCGCCCGCGCCGCGCTCACCGCCAACACGCAGACCAACATCGATCGGCTCCGCGCCGAGGCCGCCGCCGCCGCGCAGAAGCGCACGTCGCTGGCGGCAAGCGTCGCCACCACGCGCGACGCGCTTACCTCCACCAACCGAGCGCAGGTCGCACTGAACGACCTCGAACGCGACGCCCAGGCGCTACGCCAGACCTACGAAGCCTATTTGGCCCGATATCAGGAGACGCTGACGAAGCAGGGCGCCGAAACACCCGACGCCCGCATCGTCTCGCAAGCCTATCCGCCGGAATCTCCTGCCAAGCCCAACAAGAAGATGAACCTTGTGCTCGGCGCCTTGCTGGGCCTCGCGGCAGCGATTGCGACGATCGCCGTGCGCACCATGCTCGATCCGCGTCTCAGCACGGCCGACGATATCGAAAGGGGGCTCGATCTCGATGCGCTTCCCGCCATTCCGACGCTAGAATCCGCGCTGGGCAGATTCAAAGATGCGACGGAGTCGACCGACCCGGCCGTGCATGTGGTGACGCACCCCTATACCGCGTTCACCGAACAATTCCGCAACCTGCTGACGGCGATCCGCAAGCCCGGCGTGGAGAGTAAGGCCAGGATCATCGCAATCACCTCATCGCTCCCGAATGAAGGTAAGACGACGACTTCGATCTGCCTGGCGCGGGTCGCGGCGATGAGCGGATTGAAGACAATAATCGTCGATTGCGATCTGCGGCACCGTTCGCTCAATCGCTACGTGCCGAACGCGTTGAAACCGGGCCTGCTGGAATATCTGCGTGGTATGTCTTCGCTGCAGCAGGTGCTGCAGGTTGACGAGGCGACCGGCGCGGTGCTGCTTCCCGCCGCCGTGTCACCCTCGCGCGCGTCCGACAGTCTCGGCGGCGAGCGTATGAGGGAGCTGCTTGCCGCACTGCATGCAAGCTATGACCTCGTCATCCTCGATACGCCTCCGGTGCTTCCGCTGGCGGATGCCCGCGTGATCGCCGCAATGGCCGATGCGGTGGTGATGATAGCCCGCTGGCGCTCCACGTCCCGACGCGCGGTCGAGGCGTCGCTGCAGATCCTCGCTTCAAGCGGCGCGCACATCGTGGGCGTGTGCCTTGCCATGGCCGATCTTCGCAAGCTCGCCTCGCATGGTTATGGCGATCCGAGCTTCTATTACTCCAAATACAAAAGTTATTATTCGGACGAACCGGCGTTCAACAATGTCGAGCGCGTAAACCCCGAGCTCAAAAAAACCGCCTGAAGATTCCGTCGTGCCGAGGTTACCGCAAAAGATGGCCCAATCCTCGCGCCGGTTCGCGTTCATGCTTTCGCTCGGCTGCCTTTCCGGGGTCGCAGCGTGTCAGGACCCTCCCAAGCCATCTGCCCCGCTTGGACCGCCGAATGGCATAGTTGCGCCGGGTCAGGCGCCGGCCTTCCCCGGCGCGGACGGCTATGGCGCGCACGCGACCGGTGGACGCGGCGGCGCCGTGCTGCATGTCACCAGCCTGGCGGACAGCGGCCCCGGCACGCTGCGCTGGGCGCTGGAGCAAGCGGGCCCCCGCATTGTGGTGTTCGACGTCAGCGGCGCGATCCAGCTTCAGTCACAGATCCTTGTCCGGAACGGCGATCTCACGCTGGCCGGGCAAACCTCGCCGGGCGAAGGGATCACTGTGCAGGGATCCCGCATCCGGCTCAAGGCCGGCAATATCATCATCCGCGGCATGCATTTCCGACCTGGGGACGGCCCGGGAATGAAGCCGGGCGACCGCGACGGGCTGATGATCGGGACCACCGAATTTCCAATCGAGAACATCATGCTCGATCACAATAGCTTCACCTGGGCGATCGACGAAAATCTGGACATCAACGGCAACGTTCACAATGTCACCATATCGAACAACATCATCGCCGAAGGGCTGAGCCACAGTCTTCATCCCAAGGGGGAGCACAGCAAGGGCCTGCTCGTCTCGAACTGGAGCGGCACCGATGGCGGCACGGACAGCAACATCTCGATCCTGCGCAACCTCATCGCCTCCAATGTCCAGCGCAACCCGGAAGTCCGCGCGGGCGAGAATATCGAGATCGTCAATAACTTTATCTATAATTTCGGCCTGCCCCGCGCGGTAATCTGGGTCGGCGGCGGCTCGGAAGGAACGCTCAAGACCAGCATCAACGTGATCGGCAACGTCCTTCGACCGGGCCCGGGTTCACCGGGGCATAAGGTGCCGATCGCGATCGCGGCGATGGCGGACGGCAGCAGGATCTTTCTGGATGACAATTTCTGGACCGGGCTGCCCGGCCCGCCAGCGCTCCGGCAGGACCAGTCGAAGCTGCGCTGGGATGTCGGCGGTGCGCGCTACATCGTGGACAAGCCTGTTGGAGGCAGCGGCGCGCGGGTGCTCCGCTCCGCCGAGGTCAGCGCCTATGTGCTTGCCCATGCCGGCACCGCGCCGTTCAGCAGCAACAGCGTGGACGCGCGGATCATCCGCGAAACCCGCGCCGGCGCCGGCAAGATCATCGACAGCCCGCGCGAAGTGGGCGGCCTCCCCAACCCTTTCGTGGGCGCGGCAAAACACCAAACTGACAGTGACGGGGACGGCATGCCCAATTGGTTCGAACTGAAAAACGGTTTGAACCCTCACCGAAAGGATGCAGCCACCAAGACCCGCACGGACGGCTTCACGAACATTGAAGTTTACATCAACGGACTCATTCCAGCGTAGAAAGGGGTTTGTCCACTGAGTGCCGCCCTGGCCTCCGTCGTTTTCGTCGCGTCCTAAGCTCGTTTCGGGTCAGAAAAGACATTTATTTTATATAGATAGCGACTCAGACCATAAGTGTGTTATCTTCGGTCAGTCGAGTTGCGAGGGGTAGCTATGGCCCGCCGGGGCAAGGCAGCTTTGGTTGAGGCTGCGGTATTACCGTTCATTATCATGGTGTGGCTGCTCGCGACCGCAGGCTGTGCCTTAATGCTCATCGTCAAGCGCATTTACGGACATGATCCGAAAAGCGGCAGCACCATGGCAGCCGCGTCGCCTTTAGCAGAACCGGCAATGGCGCAACTGGCAGCGCCGCTCAAAACGCCGATGCGGTCGCTATACCCCCCGCCCAAATAGAGCGAACAGACGCCGCCTGAGCCGTCTCGCCCAGGGTGGAATTGCGGCGAGCTTGGCATATTGGAATAGGGTGAACAGGAATTCGACCCGATCACCGCTGTCTGCATGATGGATTACACGCGCCGCACAGCTGTACATGAGCTGGTGATAGCGGCGCTTGATGGTAATGCTGTCCCCGATGTAGCTTCGCAGCACCAGCGGCTCAGGCACAGCGGCGAAACGCAGATTGTTTCTGAGCGCCGCCAGATAAAGGGCGTAATCCTGCGCATTACGGAAGGTCTCGTCATAGCCGCCGATCGCCATGATCTTGTCGCGCCGGAATGCCAGTGACGCATGGATCAGGATATTCCGGCGCAGCAGCGCGGCGCGGATGCCGTCATGCGTGGTGGGGCATGTAATGCTGTAGGGCTTGTCCTCATGGCCCGCGGTGATGCCTTGAGCCCAGCTGGCGACCAGATCGGCACCATCATTGAACAGCGCGAGCTGCTTCTCGATACGATCCGGCCGATAGCCGTCATCATCATCCGCGCGGAACACATAGTCGCCCGTGACGAGCTGAAGCCCGCGGTTGAGTGAGGCTGGCACGCCAAGATTCTGTTCGTTGAACACGAAGGTGACGGCGGGCCATTTGTCCTGGAACTGCCGTCGCTCTTCCCCGTCCGTCGGCCTGTCGATGACGACCACCACTTCATCGGGGGGTACGCTCTGGTTGAAGAAATCCGGCAGATGCGCGTCCCAGCCGGGCTTGGCCAGGGTCGCCATCAGAACCGACGTCAACGCTGCCGTGCGGCTTCCATCTGCTGGAGACGGTAGGACCGCGTCCACGGCCTCAGGTAGCTCGGCTTCGCCGGCGCCGTCGGGATCGACCGGGTTGCTATCGCGCATAGCGGGAGCAGGTACCAGATGAAAAAGTCACCCTGCAAGGGTCCGTCGTTATGATAAAAGATATGTACGATATACGGCAGAAAACCGATCCAGCAATAGAGCTGCGCCAGCGATCGCGGCAGCAACAACAGGGCAAGCGCCAATACCAGCACGCCATATTTGTTGAGCATCATCAGGAAATAATTGTGGAGCGCGAAATTCCTGATCGTCATCGGATTGGCCATATATTTGACCTCGTCCGCATAACGCGCCCAATGCTCCGTGCTTTCGAAGGAGAGGCCGTAGCCGAGCGGCTGATCCATCAACAGCCGCATTCCGTAATAGCGCTGGGTCGCACGTCCCTCGGCGGATCCGTCATCGGTGCTCGCGACGCGGACATTGGCGGAGTTCAGCATCGACATCATCGGCACCGCCGCGATCCCAAGCAGCATCACCACGGGCAGCGCGATGACCAGCGTCCGCCGGGCAGCGAGCGCCGCGTAGATGAGCGCGAAAAACACGCAGCCCAACAGCGGTGACCGATTGCCCGACGCCGCGCAGACGAACATCACACCCAGCAAGGCCGTGACTGTGGGCCAGTCGAGACGCCGGATCGCTTCGCCGCGCGTGATCCACAGCCGGTAAGCAAATATACCCGCAAAGGCCAGGCAGGACTGGGTCGCGAGATGCACGGGCGTGTAGGACAGACCCAGCGCTCGATAACGTGTGACATAGGCGATCTGCGTCACCGCCGGATCGTGCATCAGCCCGCCGATCATGGCCCGAACCGACCAGGCGAAGTTGATGTGCAGCGCCTGGCCGATGGCGAAGACGGCAGAAATGCCCCAAGCGAGCAGAAAGGAGCCAAGGACAGGCGCCGGGCCGGCAATCTCGATCAAGGTAGCTCCGAGGATCAGGCCGACTATCCCCTGCAAATGGATTTCGATGAGCTGCTGGACAATATCGCTGGGCGGCGTGCCCGCCACGATGCTCACGATAATGCCCAGCAGCGCGAACAGCAGGATGATCCAGGTCGCGCGCCAAGTCTTGCGCGCGCCTACCGCAAGCTTGTCGGGAAAGGTAAGCGCGAGCCACCCCGTACATCCCATCATCAGTGCGATCCTGAGCGGCACGCCCGCGACTGCAAGGCGCACCGCGCAGACGGAGAGCACCAGGCCCCCCGCGAACAGAAGTAGCGCGATGACCGTTGCGGGTGAGTAACGCGCCGGCGCGGCGTGCCTCATGGCGCGGCCAGCTCGAGCGGGCGCAGCCGGCTTTCTTCCGATAGCCAGCGGCGTAGCGCCGAACGATCGTAGCGAAGCGTCATCGCCTTAAGCAGCGGCCGCTCGATCGCCAGCAACAGGACCAGCGATGCCGATATCGCGAAAGCGGCCCCCAACAGCACGAACAGCAAGGTCGAATGCAGCCCGAGCTTCTCCCACAGGATCGACACGACATTGGTCGCAAAGGTGTGGCTGAGATAGAGCGCGTAGGAGGCGTCGCCCAGCAGCGGCAGCAGCCCGCGTGTCGTAATCGCCGGCGGATTGGCGATCTGCAGCGTCGCGAACACCAACAATGCCGACGGAACGCCGCGTTCGAGCAGCCGATCCCATCCGTTGAGCGGATCACCCTCGGGCACGACCACAAACCAGACCAAAGCCGCCACGATCATCGCCAGCGCGATGGGGCGTGACAGCTTCGGCAGCCTCGCACGGTTCGCGGCAAGCAGGATGCCGATCACGAATTCGACCAGGATCGGCTCGAACCAGAATTGCATGCTGACCGGCAGCGGCCGGAAGATCAGGCCGCAGGCCGTGAGGCTCAAGAAGATGGCACAGATCATCATCGCTCTCCTCCTTGCCAGCAGCAGGGTCACGGCGAACGCGGCATAGAAGAACATTTCATAGTTGAGCGTCCAGCCCTGCCCCAGGATGGGCCGGGCGACCGGATAGCCATCCGGCACATAGGGTATGAACAGGAAGGACTTCACGACAGCGGCCGGATCGACCCAGTGATGCTCGACATGATGGCTGAGGCCGACGGTCGCCACGATCATTAGCATGGTGAACAGCCAGTACATCGGCGCGAGCCGAATCAGCCGCCGGATCATGAAATCGATCGCAACCCCCGACCCGTGGGCCGCGCGCGGCTGGATATGGAAGATGATGAAGCCGCTGATCACGAAGAAAAGATCGACGCCCGCCCCCCATGGGATCGCATAGAGCATGCGCGGAAGCTGGCTGATCCCCTGCTGTTGCGCCTCCATCAGCGCATGGCCGATGAGAACGAACCCCGCCGCGAAAAAACGCAGCGTCTGAAGCTGGAGAATGCGATCGGGCTGAACGCGGACGGTCAAGAGGGCATCGCCTCCGCCACACGCGCACTGGGCTTCAGATGCTGCAGACCCAGGCGGCTGAAAATGGCCATCAGCAACTGGTAGCAGCTATTGCGGAAGCGCCACTCCGCTGCCCAGGAGGCGACGACCGAAATCAAGAAGGTCGTCGCCAGCGCGACCAAGAGGGCACCGTCATAGTTCAACGTACCCGAAAGCCACTTGATCAGCGACAGGCCGATCATCTGGTGAAACAGGTACCAGGAATAGCTGTAATCGCCCAGGACGAGAAAGATGCGGCTCTTGAGCAAGACCGCGTCCAGCGCGACGATGCCCACCAGCACAAACGCAAATTGTGCTGTCTTGAATGCATCAAGATCAGGGTTCATCGCCGTCTTGAAGCCCGCCTGGATCAGCGACAGCACCACCACCGCCGTCAGCAGCTCAGGGTTCTTTCGCGTTACCAGCAGCCCGCCGATGGCGAAGAAGGGCAGATATTGCGCGATCAGGAAGCCGTTCAGGACCAGTTGGAGCGGGCGCAAAGCGGGGTTGTTGGCAACCTCGATCAGCATCTCCGCGCCTGAAATGGCGATCGCCGCCATCGAGAACCAGCGGACGAACTGTTTTGGATCGATCACCGCGAGAATGCCGATCCACATATAGAATTTGAGCTCGACGAGGATCGACCAGAACACACCGTCCATCCAGTGGAAGCCAAGATCCTCGAGGAAGAAGATGCTGCCGAACAGGTCGACGACTGATCGGCTCTCCACGAAGAATTTCTTGGGGCCGGAAGGCACGATGGGCGGATCGAAGAATTGCAGGAACAGGAAGATGATCACCGAGGCGAGGATGAACAGCGGCCAGATGCGCGAGATGCGCTTGGCGTAGAAGCTCGCAAGGTTGCGGCTGAACTGCAGCGACTGGACGATCAGATAGCCCGAGATGATGAAGAAGATCAGCACGCCGATCTTGCCCGAATAGAAAATGATCGACGGGCGATCATGCATGCCGAGATATTCCGGCGGGACACGGTTGCTGAGATGATAGTAGATCACCAGCAGCGCCGCGATGCCGCGCCAGACCTGGATGAAGTTGCTCTTGTCATGCCCGCCGAGCGGCTGGTTGAGATTGGTGCTCATCGCTTCATCCTCCCGGCGCCAGCGCCGGCACGGCATCACGGGTACGGTAATAGTGCATCAGCAGCACGGTGAGCCCGTCGCGAATCGGATATTGCAGCGCCAGCAGCACCAGCGCGATCGGCTGCGGTGACAGCAGCGCCGCAGTAAGACAGGCGAGCGACAGCAGCGTCGCCTGCACCGAAGCCCAGAGCGCGTGCCGCGCGTCAGAATCCTTGTGGAGCGAAAAAGCCTGTCCGTAGACCGCCCGGACAATTCCGACCCCATAGGCTAAAAACAGGATCACTGTGGCGACCGCGCCGCTCTGGAAGCGGTGCATCGCGGGGATGTAAGCCAGCGACAGCAGGAAAATCACCGCGTTGGAGATCCCGAACAGCGTGAACGCCAGCCCGACCATGCGCAGCAGGCGCCAACCCGGCATCTTGTCCACGAACCGACGGTAATAGATGTAAAGCGCGGGTTTGAGTGTGTTGTAGAGGAAGCGCCCGGTCGAATAGGCCAGCGTGTAGACGCCGAGAAATTCCAACCCGAACACCCAACCGACCAGCAGCTTGTCGATATGCTCCAGCGATGACGGCACGAGGTTGGCAAAGCTGTAAAGCCGCGCCTGCCGCGCCGGTTCCGAACCGATCATCTGGCGGAAGCGCCGCCGCACTAGATCGAAATCGACGAAGGTGCGCGTCACCAGCGAGAAATAGGCGACATGGCAGAGCGCCATCATGATGAGCTGTGCCATCATCGCCTGCTCGACCGACCAGCCGGAACGCAACGCCACCAGGAATGCAGCCAGCGCGAGGCCGTATTTGAGCAGCTCGGAGAAGAACAGCAGGTTGAAGCGGCCACGCGCCTGCATCAGCGAGAGATAGGAATCGAGCGGGTAGATGATCGCTGAGATCGCGGCGACCGCCACCACCCAGCCGGACATGCCATCCCAGCCGAGCAGTGCGCCTGCGGCCCACATCGCCACCACGACAAGAAAAGCACCAAGACTGAAGAGCAGCCGATTGGCGAACAGCGCGGTGGTCGCCTCATGATCCCCGGCCACAATCGAGCGGATGAAGACCTTGTTGGTTTCGTACATCGCCGCCAACCCCAGCAGCGAATAGCAGGAGAACAGCGTCCGGTAAGCGCCGGTCGCGTGCATGCCGGCATTATAGGCCAGGTAGACGACGATGATGTAATTGACCGCGCCCTGCAAAGACGAGGCCGCGATCGCGAAAGGCGCATTCTTCGCGAAATGGCTCAGCATGGCGCGCAGGTCGCGCCGCTTCGGATTCAGGGCGGCGGAACTCATTGGAGCGTCTCGTAGATGTCCGCTTCCCGGCGGGCATAATGTTCGAGGCTGAATTTGCTTTCGATCGCCTTACGCGCCGCCCTGCCGACATCGGCACGCCCTTCCTTCACGGCGCGCCTGAGTGTCAGCGCAATGTCCTCAGCGCGGAAGCCCGGGATCAGATAACCGGTTCTGCCATCCTCGATCAGATCGGTCACGCCGGGAATATTGGAGCCAATGCAAACGAGGCCACTCGCCATTGCCTCGATCAGCACTTTGGGAAGGCCTTCATGCAGGCTTGGCAGTGCAAAAATCGTATGGCGCCTAAGCAGCTGCGCCAGCACGTCATTCGATACCTGCCCGACAAAGTCGACCAAAGCGCCGGCTCCGGCGGCCAGCGCGCGCAGCCGTGCTTCTTCGGGTCCCTTGCCCACCAGTACCAGCCGGTAACCCGCCGCGGCGCAACCCAGAATGAGATTGTGGAAATTCTTTTGCGGCGTCAGGCGGCCGACGGCGATGACCGGCTGGGTGAAATCATAATCGGTCTTGCAGGTGAAAAGATCGACGTCAACATAGGTGGGCGCGAGCGTAACCTTATCTGTAACCGACGGAGTGACGCTCAGCGTTCTCGCAGTATCCTCCGATGTGACTAGCACTCGGCTCGCCGCACCACAGGTGATATGCTCGATCCGCTGCGCCACAAAGGCCCAGAAGCGGCTGCCGTTCTTCTCCAAGCGCCGCGACAGCAGGTAACCCATTCGGAACACCAACGGCCGCCCGGTGATCCAGTGGGACACCAGTGCGCTCCAGGAGCCGCTCACCTGATTGGTCTTGAGCGCAGCGCTGTGCGCGATCGCTCGGCGATGCCGCACCGGGCCCCACAGGCTCCATGCCATCCGGCCAAGCCGCCTACTTTCATGTCCCCCGGCGGGCGCGACGATTTCGATATTGTGGTAGGTGGGATCGGTCGCCGCAAGACGCTTCACATAGCTTTTGTCGCCACCGTGATAGGAAAAGATCCGCACCCGATCGAAGATGCCGGTGCGGATGAAGTGCAGGTACAGCAGGATCTCGCGGCTGAGAATGCCATCCTTCTGCCAGCGAATGAGTGATCCGCCGTTCGAGAGGAACAGCGTCAGCGTCCGGTCGCTCACCAGTTCGCCTGTCAGCCTGCGGGTTGTTCTATGGTCACAGTTGTGAACTCTGGTACGCAAATACGGTTGTAGATCCGGTCGGTTTCCCAGGCGACGTCTTCCCATTGAGGGAAAGGACCCTTCGGCGTACGATATTGATCCCTGTCTTTATATGCTCGCTCCAGCGCTTCGGCGATCAGGAAAGGATCTTCTGGGCTGAAATAATTCGCGTCATCGAGCTGAAAGTCCCGGTTCTCCGGAATATCGCTGAGCAGGATGGGGCAGTTCCAGCTCACCGCTTCGAGAACGGCGTTGGAACTGCCCTCATGGATCGAACTGTTCACATAAAGGGTGGCCTGCTTGTAAAGCTTGCCCATCGCGGAGCGCGGGAGCCTGCCCAGCAGGATGATGCGATCGTCGAGGACAGGCGCCAAATGTGCATTGACATATCTCTCGTCGTCAATCCCGCCCGCGATCGCCAGCTTCACGCCCGGATGGCGATCCGCGAATAGCTTGAAGCCCTGCACGAGCTTGTGGAAATTCTTCTGCACGGTCACGCGGCCCACTGCGAAGACATAATCGCCGTCGATGTGCGGCACCGGCCCCTCCTGGAATTCCGTCTCGCGATCGACGGCGTTGGGAATGACATGGATTTGGCCGCGCAAACCACGCGCCTTCAATCGTTCGGCAAGCGAAGGCGTTACGGCGATTACCGCATCCGCGAAACGGAGCTGAAATTCGGCGAACCGGAAACCCAGCCGGCCGAGAAATCCCCATTTTGGCAGGAGATAATCAGCAGAACCATAGCGGACGACGACGTTGAAACCCATCAATTTATAGAAGAACAGGAAAATCGCCGATCCCAGTTCCTGAAAATGTACGATATCGGGCTTCAGGCGGAAGGCATAAGCGACGGCCCGGATATAATAGAGCAACTTGTCGGTCTTGAGCAGATGGGAAGTCGGCGCTGCCCAGAGCTCCACCCCGCGATATGTGGGGGCCTTCACATTCGACTTGAGGCCAGCCAGCACCACACGCCAGCCGCGTTGCGCCATCAATGGGAATAAGCGCTCGGCGTTTTTTTCAGCGCCCCCTTCTACGTCCGGTATTCCCCGCGTGCCCACTACAAATACGGTTCGCATCCGATGCCCCTCAAAATGAGCGCTATCTTTCAGCTCATCCGCTCTTTCGGCTCATCTTTTTTTGGGACGCAAAGAAACAAACAACAATGGCCAGAACAACGGCCTAATTCTGCGAACGATCGCAGCATCTCGCAGCGATCTTGGAACTTATTTACAATCGCCTCACCAAGCACAACAGGAATAAATTGATAAAATCAATTATATCATCTTGGCTGTGAAGAACAACAACTGCGAAATAGCTCCAGAAAAAACCTCGCAACCGCTATCCTTACAGCACCTTACAATACCCGCACGCCGATAAGCTGATTAGACTTTTCGAATGGCCTTCCCCGGCGGCTTTGTGAGAACCAGACAGGGATGCCATCAACTCTCTGAACCTATGGGAAAAAGGATTCCCATGGCTATCGGATTTAGCTGAGCCGGTCGTTCCGCACGACCAAATGTTTAACCAAAGGTATAGGCCTACCCGAGTGGCATCGAGCGCACGGCTATTCCGTCATTATTCTGATTGAGCGCCAAGATATTAATGTTAGGCCATCGATCGCGGTCGGCGAGCGACTTGGGATTGGCGAAGTTGCGAGGCCGCAGGCGCTTGCGGCCGACTGAAGCTGTGGAACTGCGCCACCGTCCGCTTGCCAATTATCCGACCTCTCCGCTTACCTACGGAGAACCAGCATACGCCCGCTACTTCAACCTCGCCTTTTGAACACAATCGGCCCAACTGCAGTTGTTCCGGCGCGGATGGGCGCCGACAATAGCTGCCGTGCCGCAGCTCGCGTCAGTCGCCCAAGCCCTGAATCAGTGCGTCAGATGCTTCCCAAAAGCGTCGTACGACAGCCTCGTCCAGTGCGGCCGGCGCGGGACCCGCGTACTCGGGGCCCAAGGCCTTCCCGCCACCTTATACGCTCATGCTACCTTTCGGCCGAGGAAATATGCTCGCCGCTTTGCCGAGGCAGTGCGATATGATAGCATGCCAAAGGCCACGGCCACGGGTATCCACCTCTGCCCTTACCAGCTGCAGAGCGGGGGGCGCTGATGCAGCCGGCTTAGCCGTGGCCACCGCGTCAGCGGGGATGAGTCGAATGTCCGACGCACCCTTCCAGACTGGCCGTTTGGCACTGGCCGCGTATCGCGGCACCAATTAACGCGTGATCGAAGAATTGGCTCCGCTTGTCGCTCCTATTTGCCGGTACGCCTGGCGTGTTAGAGAGCAGCTCCGGACATCGAACAGACAACGAGCATTGCTCGAGAAGCGATTCTCGAAGAACCGAAACACCTTCGGCGAAGAGATGCGTCAGAAGGTGATCTCCGCGCTTGCGGTGTAAGGCGACATCGTCAATGGCGTCGCCCTTGCTATCCTATGTTGGTGTGAGGCTCGACGGGAGCAGCAAATGGAGCTGAGCTGGCTCAGGTCGGTTGCGTCGTGATTTTGCTGTTATTGCGGCACGGCGGGCCGGGCGGTCGCTACGGGGCCTCCCGCCTCGATTTTGATCGGAAAACAAATTCCCATTCGCCATATGATTTGCAGTTAAGCTGACGCAAAGCTTAGGCTCTGAAGCCAGTGCAACGCGGAGTCGCAGCTGGTCCGGCACAAACCTGGATCAAGTAATAGGTAAGTGCTAAATTGGCTCATTTTGGTTCCTGTTCCTCAAACTGGACTCATCTTCATTCAACCTTGTAATATCCCTGCATTGTACAGAGTCGCGTGAGGATAGCAGGCAAATGGATGGGGGGCAGCCAACCGACAAATCTCGCGACGAAGCCGTCGGTGGGCAGCGGTCGGACCTGCAACGTCAGTTATTGCAAAGAATTCTGAGCGGTGATGTCTCCCTATCCGGGGGCAAAGTTGCTGCAATCTCGTCACGCGGCCCATGCAATTCCGCGCCTTTGTCTCCGGAGCAGCGCCAGCTTTGGTTGCACGCCCAGCTGGCGAGTAAGCCCATATATAACGAATCCGTAACGATTCACCGTATGGGCGCTTTCGACCTGCAGACTATGGAGCGCACCTTCAACGAAATTGTGCGCCGCCATGAAATCTGGCGAACGTCCTTTGACGTTGTCAACGGCGAAGCCCGGCAGATCGTTCATTCCGAATTGGACGTACGCCTTCAGTATGACGACCTGACATCAATAAGTCCGGAAGAGCAGGAGGCGGAAGCGCAACGACTCGCCATTGGTGATGCAAGGCGAGAATTCGATCTTTCCTCCGCGCCCCTTTTCCGGGTCAGGGTCACCAAGTTTGGCGATCGCGAACATCGGCTTTATCTGGCGCTCCATCACATCATTTTTGATGGGATTTCGCTCGCCCGCGTGCTCCTGCCGGAACTCGCAGAGGTTTACGACGCCTTTGCTCAGGGCAAAGCCTCGCCGCTTCGCGAACCACTCGTCCAATATGGCGACTATGCGAGCTGGAAGGAACGCGCAGAGGACGACAACAAAATTGCTGAGAAGATCGAATTTTGGCGGAACGCGATCGGGGCAAGCGCGCCACAACTGAGCCTCGCGGCCGATCATGATTATCCGCCGATCCCAAGCTATCAGGGAGGCGTCGAAAAATTCGGGCTGCCCCTACCACTAACAGAGGCATTGCAGGACCTTGCCCGAGCGGAAGAAACGACCCTTTACACGGTTTTGCTGGCCGCGTTCAAAACGATGCTGTCCCGCTATTCCGGTTCAGGAGACATCCTGATTGGCGGCGTGACCGATCAGCGTCAGCGCCCGGAGCTTGAAAAGCTGATCGGCTTGTTCCTGAATCCGATAGCAATACGGACCCGCCCATCAGCTGACCTCAGCTTTAGAGACTATCTGGCGCAGGTGCGAACGACGGTGCTGTCAGCACTCCATGCGAGCGATTTGTCTTTCGAGCGCGTATCTACCGAACTCAATGTCGCGCGGCAGCCCGGCGCTCACCCTCTGTTTCAGGCGGTCTTTTCGATGCAGCCGCTCGCCGAACCCTATCCTGCGGGGTGGGACCTTACCCAGATGGACATTTTTACCGGGAACACGAAGTTCGATCTCTATCTTGAAATGGAAATGCGGCCGGAGGGCCTCATTGGGCGCATAATCTACAGCCGCGACTTGTTCGAACGCGGCACGGTGCGTCGGATGATAGGGCACCTGCAGACCCTCTTGGAGGGCGTGGTGAGCAATGCCGACAGTCCGCTCGGCCAATTGCCATTATTGACGGCATCGGAAATGCAGGAGCTTCTTCTTGATTGGAACGAAACTGATCTCGCGGTTTCCGAGACCACCGTCCACGGTTGGTTTCAGTCTCAAGCACAGCGCGCACCCGATTCAATCGCAATCATGTTCGAAGGGCGCTCATGGACGTATCGGGAACTTGTTCAGCAATCCGACGCTGTGGCTTCTCGGCTCCAAAAAATGCGGGTCGGACCCGAAGTGCTCGTCGGACTTTATATGAATCGATCGCCCGAGATGGTGGCGGGGTTGCTGGGCATATTGAAAACGGGTGGCGCGTTTGTCCCATTGGACCCGGCGCTTCCCCGATCCCGGCTCGATTTCATTGTCAACGATGCCAAGCCGGCCGTGCTGCTGGCCGATCGAGAGCTTTTGTCACGATTGCCGGCTGGCGACATACCGGTGGTTTCATACGACACATGCTCGGATCGCGAGCGATTCCAATCCAGCCCGGAGGCGAATGGCAGTGACCTTGCTTATATTCTCTATACCTCGGGTTCGACGGGCCATCCCAAGGGCGCGGAAATTCAGCATGCAGCCTTGGTGAACCTGCTGCGATCCATGCAACGGGAACCAGGTTTTGCAGCGGAAGATTCGCTGCTTGCGCTGGCGACGATCGGATTTGACCTATCGGTCTACGAATTACTCCTACCTTTGGTCAGTGGGGGACGCCTTGTCATCGCCCCGCGCGAGATTGCGTCGGACCCGCGCGCGTTGGCGGAGCTGATTGGCGCGTCTCATTCTACGGTAATCGCGGCAACGCCTGCGACATGGCGGGCCCTGATCGAGGAGGGATGGTCTGGAGATGCGTCGCTCAGCATAATTTGTTGTGGAGAAGCGTTGGCGCGTGGCTTGGCTCAGGATCTGCTGCGGCGCTGCAAAGCGTTGTGGAATGGGTACGGCCCCACTGAAACGACGATCTTCTCCACCATCTATCAGGTGCTGTCCGTTGACGGGTCCGTGCCGATCGGCAGACCGATCGCGAACGTGAAGCATTACATCCTCGATGCAAACGAGAATCCCGTGCCGGTAGGAGTGATCGGCGAACTCTATATTGGAGGCGCAGGCTTGGCCCGCGGCTACCGGAATCGACCCGATCTGACCCGCGAAAGGTTCGTTGAGCTCGGTGCGGTGCCTGGAGAGCGCCTCTATAAAACGGGTGATTTGGCCCGCTATCGAGCTGACGGAACGATAGAATATTGCGGCCGCGCGGATAGTGAAGAGAAAATCAGAGGCTACCGGGTTGCCGTCGAGGAGGTGGAAGCAGCGCTCGTCCGGCATCCCGACATTGCGGCCGCCGCCGTCCGCGCTTGGCCGGATGCTTCCGGCAACAAGGCACTCGTGGCCTATCTGGTTACGCTGAGGCGGGAATTGGCGCAAACCGAACTCCGTCAGTTTCTCAGCGAGAGCTTGCCCGATTTCATGATTCCCTCTCGTTTCACGCCGATTGCGGAGTTGCCGATGACCCCGACCGGGAAGGTCGACCGGAAATCGCTGCCTCCCGTGATTGATTTCGGTCCCGCTATGGTTTCGCCGCCAAAAGGCGAAACAGAAGAGCGGCTCGCGACAATCTGGCGAGACATATTGGGAATCTCGTCCGTGGGGCGCAGGGATAATTTTTTCGATCTCGGCGGCCATTCCCTCCTCGTCGCCAAATTTCTCAGGGAAGTTGATCGCGAATTTGGCCGCAAGCTTACAATGGCCACATTTTTCCGTGCTCCTACGATCGAAGCCATGGCTCGGCTACTTGGTGAGGAGCCGCTTCATGAGGGTTACGCGGTCATTCCTGTTCAACCTGCCGGATCGAGACCGCCCTTGTTGTGGCTCGATGGCGGACCTTTGTTCAGGGGTTTGGCGAGCGTAATAGGGTTGGATCAGCCTTTCCTTGGCATTCCTGTCGATCCGGTGCTGGAACGGCATGCGGCATCGCCGATGACCTTTGAAGACATCGCCAGCGTGATCGCGGATGGGATCAAGGAGCTTCAGCCCGAGGGTCCTTATTATCTTGGCGGCTGGTGCAACATGGGCATATTAGCTTATGAGGTCGCCTCGCAGCTGAAGCGAGCGGGACATAAGGTGGGACTTGTGATCCTTCTTGATGCCCCCAATCCCGTCAGCTACGGCCAGATAGGGCGCATGCCGCTGATCTGGAGCCAGCTTCGCTTCCATTGGCCGCGCTTTTGGCGTCAATCGAAGGCGGAAAAGAAGGCTTATCTCAGCGCGCGCGTGCGTGGGCTTCTCAAAACATTCAAAATTTTGCCCTCGCATTCCAACACCCATCAGGGGCAACTTCGCGCGGAGCTGTCGCGGATGATATCTTGTTATGATCCCCCGATTTATTCCGGTGACGTTGCCTTGATCCAGCCTTCACCACGGCTCGATGTCTATGATTTCGAAGCGGGTTGGGCCGGGAAAATCACCGGGAAGCTTGAGAGCTATGATGTCCCCGGCACCCATGTGAGCATGCTTTCGCATCCGTATGTGCAGCAGCTCGGCACTTGCCTAGAAACGGTGTTATTACGTGCGCAGGAAGCCGCGACTGCCAACAGAGTCGTGGACGAGTTGCAAGCCGCGTGACGATCCAACATCTGCGTGCCGGGGCGCAGGGGAAATTGAAACCAATCTCCGCCATTTCCTGCTAATATACGGCCATGGCTACAAGCCGCGATCCGCCTCCATACGCCGCGCCCGACTGGACGATTCCCCAGGATTGGGTGTCCTACACGCCTGCCGAACATGCCATGTGGGACCGGCTTTTTGCACGACAGGCCGAGATGTTGCCCGGCCGTGTGGCCGCCGCCTTCATGGAAGGACTGGATGTGCTTCGGATGACCAAGCCGGGCATACCGGATTTCGATGAGTTGAACGAGCGGCTGTCGAAGGCCACGGGATGGCAGGTGGTCGCCGTTCCCGGCCTCGTTCCCGACGAGACCTTTTTCAATCATCTCGCCAACCGGCGCTTCGTCGCGGGCCGCTTCATCCGCAAGCCGGAGCAACTGGACTATCTCCAAGAACCCGACATCTTCCACGACGTGTTCGGTCATGTGCCGTTGCTCGCCCATCCGGTCTTTGCCGATTATATGCAGGCCTATGGCGAAGGCGGGCTGCGCGCCGCCAGGCTCGGCATGATAAGGGAACTTGCCCGGCTCTATTGGTATACTGTCGAGTTCGGCCTGATCCGCGACGGAAACGATCTCAGGCTCTATGGCGCGGGGATCGTGTCATCCTACGGCGAGAGCCTGTTCGCGCTGGACGACCCATCGCCGAACCGTATCCGCTTCGATCTCGAACGGGTGATGCGCACTGATTACCGCATCGACGACTATCAGCAGAATTATTTCGTCATCGACAGCTTCGAGGATCTGCTGCGCCAGACCCGCGATACCGATCTCGGACCGATCTACGCACGCCTGCGCGGAGCGAGCACAATCGGCGTGGGTGAACTTCTGCCGTCCGACAGCGTGATCAACGCCGGAACGCAGGCTTACGCTCGGCATCTGCACGCGCGATAGAACTGAGCCTGATCCATCTTCATAGCCATCAGTTAAGCCCGACGCATTTTGATGATCCAAACGGCCTTATGCGGAGCAGGGCAGGCGTTGAAGCTGCAAGCCAGTTTTACCTGCCCCGCCCTCCCATCCCTCTCCCGCACAAACCACAGAAACAGGACATTTGTTACGCCATATCAATATGATGTATGAGTTCATAACCCACCAAGCACGGGCCCTGATGCGCGTTCCGGCGCGGACGCGACTGGTTCATGATCCAGCCGATGGACGGCTATTTCGCCGGCAACGTCTCCTGGGCCACGGACCGGGCGCTCGCGGCCGCCGGGAAGCCCGCGTATGCCGCCGACTGGTAGATGACTTCCTCCAGCTCAGAGCGCGTCAGGCCGTTACGTATCGCAATGGGAAAATGATAGCGTAGCTCATTTTCAGCCCTCAACGCGATCAGGATGCCGAGCGTCACCAGGCTGCGGTCGCGGCGGCTCAGTCCGCACCGCGCCCAGAGATCACCGAACACATTTTCTTGGGCCAACTGGCTGATGTCGCGCCCAAAGGTGAGGGTCGTGGTGGGTGGCGTCGAAGGCGCTCCAACTCGTGGCGCCAGCAACTCGGTGGCTCTCCGTTCTCCCGCCGCCATCCTTTGCGCCGGGCTGCTGGAGGAATTGATGCACCCCGGCGGTGAAGCTTGCAGTGCGGTGTCGTCTGCCGCCACCGCTGCTCCTGTCCCGCTAAATGCCAAGGCCATTGCCAGCAGCATTCCTCTAGTGATCGTCACTCCGTCTCTCCTTCCCTCTTTTTTGCTTACCGATTGTAATTAGCTGGGCTCACGCAAAAGCGGCTATCCTCGAAGAAACTCGCGGCTGGCCTCCAATCTTGCCGACACGCTGAAGCGCCCAAGAGAGCCTGTCCGAATGCGTGGCGGAGGATCCAGGCCGATCATGTTCATTTGTGCTTCCGCTTACATGAAGGACGCTACCGCACGCGAGAAGAAGCGGAGGTGCGCTTCGTTGTCGCCGAAAAACACGTGGCTGCGTGCGCCGCTGTTAAGGCCTTTCTGCTGCATCTGTGACATCGATACGTCTTCGGTAAGCACGTCCCGGGTGGCGGCGAGCATGTTGGCTGCGGCGAACTCCTCCCGAAGCGTTTCAGGGTGCTTCTTCGAGTAGACGCGGACGTCGGCGACCAGCCTGTCCGCCGCCGTCGGCCAGAAGGTGAAGATCAGGAAGCCGTTGGCGAGCGGCTGGAGGAAGGTGTTGGGGAAGATTGTCATTCCCTCGGTACCGAAGTTCGGGATGTTGACGACATTGACCGCAGGATGTCCGATCAGGCTGCCCCCGTGTCCATCCGGATCGGGCACGGACGTCGGCAGCAGATGCGCAATCGCGAATTTCGATACCGGATGAGCAGGCTGCCAGCCGTAATTCCTCTGCAAGGTGATCGAGCTGTGGACCCCGAAGATGCGGATGTCATGATATTGCAGATAGGGATTATCCGGCGTCAAAAGCTGGGGCGTTAGCGTTCTCGAGTGAAGAAAGGGGATATGATAGCCTTCGTTGAACGCGTTGATCATCAGCTTCCAGTTTGCGGAAACCTCTTCTTCGTAACGGACCATCGCGGGATAATCGTGAAACGTCAGCCCGTCGAACAATCGGCCGAACTCCCCTAGATACTCGCGCAGGCTCCCGCCGGGATCATCCGCAAAATTCAGGAAGATGAAGCCGTTCCAGACATCGACCGCAATCGGGGTAAGACCGTTGGCGCCTTTATCGACATGCGGGAAGTCGTCCTCGGACGGAATCGCACGCAGCGAACCATCGATGCCGTAGGTCCAGGCATGATAAGGGCAGCGGAAAGTGAGAGCCTTGCCCCGCCCCGCGCAAACGAGGGCCACGCCCCGATGCGAGCAGGCGTTATGGAAGGCGCGAATGATACCGTCCTTGCCCCGCGCGATCACAACGGATGCTCCGACCGTCGGAATGTGGCGGCTCAGGTAATCGCCGGGCTCGGCGACCTCCTCCTCGCGCCCGACGATCAACCACGTCCGACGGAAGATGGCGGCCCGCTCCCGCTCGAATTCGGCAGGAGAACTGTAGAGCGCGGCGGCTGCATTCCCGTTGGTATAGCCAAGCGCCTGAGCCGAGGACGGATGATTGTGCCAGTCGATCTTCTCGCCATTCATCGCCAGCCCTCTCCTTTGATCGGCACCAGGCGTCCGCGCCGACCTGCACATCGCGTTCGTCGGCGACGCCTCGCGTCAGACTTATGGGTGTTATCGCCAGCAGCCAGAGAATATACCCGCCTTCCGATAGTGCGATCCTTCGCCCACTTAAAGGGCAGCTGGCCCAATTAGGCGACCGTTCAAACGATGATTTTGCGCGGCATTCGAGGCACAGCTAATATGGTCTCAAACGAACGGTTGGCGGCACTGACCTGCCGGTGGGCCGGCGCAGGGCACGGGCGGCGGCCGCTCGTAAATTCCGGGCGCGACGCTATGTGATGCGCGATCGGCCCGAGATGGATAGAGGAGAGGCGGCGGACATCCCGTGCGCTGGCTGGGGAGACATCCAATGGACTTGGGACTTAGCGGCAAAGTGGTGCTCGTCACCGGCGCCACGGCCAACATCGGCCGCGCGATCGCGCTGGATTTCGCCGCAGAGGGTGCCTCGCTGGTGGCGGTGGGCCGCGACCGTGCGGCAGGCACGGCGTTAACCGAGGCCGCTCGGGACCGCGGCGCGGCCGACGTCCGCTTCGTGGCCGCTGACCTGCTCGATCCCGACGCGGCGCAACGCGTGGTCGCCGAGGCCGAATCGGTCGGGCCAATCGCGGTGCTCGTCAACAACGTCGGGGGGAACAGCGCGGTGGGCGTGTTCGCCGAGTCGGACCCAGCCAGCTGGCAGGCCGATCTCGACATCACGCTGATGACCACGCTGCGGATGACGCGCGCCGCGCTCCCGGCGATGATTGCCAGGGGGAACGGACGCATCATCAACATCGGCTCGACCGCCGGCAGCGTCGGCGACTATATGCTGTCCATCTATTCCGCGGCCAAGGCGGCGGTCCACGGCTTCACGAGGATCCTTGCCAAGGAAGTGGGCCAGCACGGCATCACCGTCAATTGCGTGGCACCTTACGCCACCTTGGCCAGCGACCCAGCCGCGTTCAGCAGCGGTAGCCGCTTCCACCCCGCACATGGCATCTTCACCCATGCATTCGGTAAGGCCGATCCTGCCGAAATGGCCAAGTTGCAGCGCACCGGCCCCCTGGATCGCACCGTGGCAACACCCGAGGAAGTGGCCTCAGCGGTCCTCTATCTCGCATCAGCGCAGGCGAGCTTCGTCACCGGGCAGATCTTCCATGTCGATGGCGGAACCCTGCTATGACCATTGCGACGACCGGTTCAGGCCCTGACCGCGCGCAGGAAGAAGTTGCTGATCGATGTACGCCAGCGGCTGTCATCGCTCAGTGCTCCCTGCGGATCCTGGCCGGTGTAGCGCAGGAACATCGGGCGCAGTGACACGCACCCGGTGGCCACCACCACCGCGAGGAAATGAAGCGTCGTGACATCAAGCTCGGCGACGATCTCGCCCGATGCCTGGCCACGTTCGAGCACCCGGCTCAGCTGGGCGTGAAGCGTCTCGCGGAGCCGTTCGACCCCACGATTGTAGCGCACCTGCGCGCCGGCATGCAGCCCCTGGTCAACTGTCACCGTGGCCGAGAATGGATCCGCCTGGTACGCATCGAACAATGTCTCGAAAAAGGCGCGCAAGGCATCGAGCGGGGCGAACGCATCATAATCTGGAGCGAGCAGCTTCTCGTAATTGCGGCGCGCGATTCTCGCCAGCATCTCGCCGTACAGGGCGTCCTTTCCGCTGAAATAATGGTAGATTAGCTGTTTGCTAATTCCGGCGACGTGCGCGATATCCTCGATCTTCGCACCGTCGAGGCCTTTGGTGCCGAACTCGGCCTCGGCTCCGGCCAGAATGCGGTCGATCGTAGCGGCCGAGTTGCGCGACAGCGATGAGGCGGGATCGTCCTTGCCGTCTCTCATTACGGATCTCCGAAGAGCGCCCTGTGCCGCCGTCCTCCCCTCAACTGAAGGATGCGGCGAAGCCGCCGTCCACCGACACCGCTTGGCCGGTGACGTAGCTCGCATTGTCGGACAGGAGGAAGGCGGCCAGCTCACCCACCTCGCTCGGCCGGCCGAAGCGCTGCATCGGCACCCCGCCGAGAAAATAGGACTCGTCCGCTCCCAACTCCGCTAGATGGTGCGCCATCGCCGGCGTCTTGATCGGCCCTGGGCAGACGGCATTGAAGCGGATGTTACGGACGCCATATTCGATTGCGGCGGTACGCATCATGTTGACCACCGCCGCCTTAGCTGCGGCATAAGGCGTCATGTTGACAGTACCCTGCTTGGCGGCGTCCGAAGCATTGACGACAATCGCCCCGCCCGTCTCCAGCATCGCCGCAATCTGGTGCCTCATGCAGAACCAGACACCGAACAGGTCGATCTCCATCACCTTGCGGAACACGCTAAGGTCCGTCTCGTGGGTGAGCGCTTCGGCGCAGCCGATCCCGGCGTTGTTGAAGGCACCATCTAGCCGGCCATAGCGATCGATCGCCAACGCCACCTGCGCGGCGGCCTGTGTTTCGTCGGTGACGTCTACCTGCATCGCCACCGCCTCGACACCCTGGCCTGCCAGCCCTTTGGCGACCGCCTCGACCGCATCGCCGTTTAAGTCGCTGAGGACAAGCCGCGCCCCATGACGGGCGAAGACGCGGGCGGAAGCTTCGCCGATACCGCTGCCGGCACCGGTGATCAGAATAACCTTGTCCGTCAGCATACGCGTCTCCTTGGCCGCTTAGCCTTGCATTCCCGCATGCAAGGCTTAGAGATCATCCGGCGATCGAAACCCGCCGACGGGCAGGCTGCCCGGGTTGCGGACAATCCGCCCACCCCCTTCCCTCCAGATCGGCCACCTGATGACGACCGCCAGCCGCGTTCCCAACCGCCTCCTTGCCGCGCTGGCCGCGCCCGCGCTGCCGATGGCAGCGCTCACCTTGCCGCTCATCATCTACCTTCCCGAATATTATGCCAACGCGCTGGGGCTCGATCTCGCCGCGGTCGGCCTGATCTTCACGGTGGTGCGGCTCGCCGACCTGCTCTTCGATCCCTTCGTTGGCGGGCTGATGGACCGCAGCCAGACGCGCTTCGGCCAGTTCCGCCCATGGCTGGTCGTGGGCGCGCCGCTTGTGATGGCTGGCACCTACATGTTGTTCATGGCCAGACCAGGCGTCGGCCCAATCTATCTGTCGGCGGGGCTGGTGCTGGCCTATGTCGGCTATTCGATCGTGATCCTCGCCCAGATGGGGCTGGGGGCAGGGATCACCCCCGATTATCGCGAACGTTCGCGTGTCTTTGCCTGGTGGCAGATCTGCAATACGGCAGGGCTAATCCTCGTCATGCTGATGCCGGCGCTTTTCGCCAACCGGATCGCTAACGACAGCGGCTTCACCGTCCGCACGATGGGCTGGTTTGTGCTGACAACCGTGCCCGTCACAGTGCTGGTGGCGGTCGTCACGGTGCGCGAGCCCGAGCGGCTGCAGCAGACCCATAGCGCGCGGCTAACGGATTATCTGAGCCTGCTTCGGGTCCGCTCGACGCGCCTGCTACTCCTTACCCAATTGATGATCGGCCTGGGGCTTGGGATCAGCGCAGCCGTGTTTCTCTTCTTCTTGACCATGCTGAAGGCGGTGCCACGCGAATATGTTGGCTTGCAGTTTGTCGGCTTCTACATCGTCGGCATCTGTGCCGCGCCCTTGTGGTCGATGCTCGCCAACCGCATCGGCAAGCATCGCGCACTGGCATTCGGCACGACGGGTTTCGCCTCCTACATGCTGCTGATGATGGCGATGCCGCCGGGGAGCATGTGGTTCTTCGGGCTCGCCGCCATATGGGGCGGCACTATGGCATGCTCAGCGGATATGCTGCCGCGTTCGATGATGGCCGATGTCGCCGATGAGGATCATCTGGAAAGCGGCCAGGATCGCACCGGCATGCTTTTCGCGCTACTCACCGTCACACAGAAGCTGGGTCAGGCGCTATCGATCGGGATCGTATATTTCGCGTTAGACCTGATCGGCTTCCGACCGAGCAGCGGCCTGGACAATCCGCCCGCGGCGCTCACGGGGGTGATGCTTCTCTATGGCGTGGTGCCAGCCGTGCTTTATGGCGGCGCGGCGCTGACCGTCTGCCGCTTCGCCCTCACTCCCGAGCGCCACGCGCAGATTCGCGACGCGCTGCACCGACGGACGGGCGAAGCCGCAGCCGGCGACATACCCGCGCCGGTGCTGGTCAGCGAGGGAGGTATGGGCGTGCCCCTGCCGCTGCCGGACTAACGCACTTCAGACGCAGCAAACCAAGCGCGCGGCGGTGCCCGCTCAGCCGCGGCCGGCCGCGGCAGCCGCCATCGCCTGAAAGTCGGCGGTCGACGGCTCATGGCAGCTATAGCCGCCATCGACCGGGATCTCTGTTCCGTTGATATAGCCTGCCTTGTCGGAAGCGAGGAACACGGCGAGATGGGCGACATCGTCGGGGATCCCGCCCCGGGTACTCATGGTATGGCGCATGATCGTATCGCGAGTGGCCGGGGGCATCTTGTCATAGGCCGGTGTCTCGACAAAGCCGGGCAGGATAGCATTGCAGCGGATGCCGTCCTTGCCGTGACGCGTCGCCACTGCGCGAGTGAGCGCGAGGACACCCGCCTTCGATGACTGATGTGTGATAAGATAGTGGCCGCCCAGCTTGCCCGCGACCGAAGCGATGTTGACGATCGCTCCGCCGCCGGCCTGCAGAAGCCGCGGCACGGCATGCTTGCAGCAGAGCATCGTCCCCTTGAGCTGAACCGAGAAGGCTCGGTCCCAAACATCGGCGTCGAGGTTGACAAGTTCGTGGTCATGCGCGGCCAGCAGGGCGACCGGCCCGGCATTGTTGACCATGATCGACAGCTTGCCGAAGCGGTCGACGGCGAAGGCGATCATCGCCTCGACCTTCGCCTCATCGGAGATGTCGACCGCAAACACCTCGGCCCTGCCGCCGGCTGTCACGATGTCCTGCGCGACCGTCTCAGCGCCTGGCAGATTGATGTCGGCAACGACAACCGCGGCGCCGGCTTCCGCCATGCGGCGGGCGATGGCGGCGCCAATGCCTGACGCCGCACCCGTGACGATCGCAACTTGTTGGTCCAGAAGCATATTCCTCTCCTTGCTCGCGTCCGATCAAGCCAGGCCCCGTGCCTCTGCATCGTCACGCGTGTCGTAGATGGCCAGCGGCAGGCCGGCGACGACCCGGCCGAAGTACCAGCCGCTGCGGCCGCTGGCGAAGCGCCGCTCGCGCAGCACCGGATAGCCGGCGGCGACCAGCCGGTCACGCACCGCTGCGATGTCGTCGAACATCATCTCGGCTGCGAGCAGCGACTGCATCGCTTGGCGGGAGACATCCGCGTCGGGCCGTTCCACCAGCTTCACCCGATGCCCGCCGACCAGCGCGCGTGCGCCCAGCCCCCCGGGATCGGTTTCGACAAAACGCATGTCGAAATAGGAGGTGAACAGCGCTGCTACCGCATCCGCGTCGTCCACCGCCATGGTGACGACGCCGACTTTTGGCGGCGGTGCTGCCTCCAGGTCGCGGAACGGCGCCATCATTGCCTCATTGTCGCCATCGGTGCAGACCATCACCGGCAGTCCGCCGAAGCCATCGGCGTAGAGATGCTCCTGAGTGTCGGGCCCGGGAAGCGGACTGGTGAAGGAAGGCAGGATCCCGTCGGCGGCGAGGCGGCGATAGCTTTCCTCGCAGTCATCCACCGCCAGCGCGATCTCAACCAACGGATAGGGCAGCCCGGCCATGAAAGGCAGTTGCTCGGGCGGGACGAACAGTTTGATCGGCTCCAACCCATGCTCCTCGATACCGGCCTTGATCACGTCGGTCGCGATCTCGCCGAAGCGCAGCGGCAACCCGAACAGGTCGCGCAGCTGTGCTTCCACGGAATCCATCTTGTCGACGATCCAGGCGACGCGACAGAAGCGCGTGGGGCGGGTCATGTCTGTCTCCTTCGAGCTGCCGCTGCATTAGGAATATAGCCAGCCAAGCTCCATTGTTTTGGCCATCTGAGGCACATGCGCCTGCGAGCCACCGTCAATCGCGATCGTCTGGCCGTGATGAACGAAGACTCCTCTGAGGCGAGGAAAGCAACGAGCGAGGCGATATCGTCAGGGTGGGCGACGCGCGGTAGCGCATTATGCCTCTCGTTGCGCGCGCCGTGACAATGGCGATCTTCTTCAGCCCGCGCATCAGCCGACTTCCTGCCTCAGCCCTTTGGGGTGAAGTCAATCTTCGGCAGCGACATGCCGTCCATATATTCATCGCAGCGGGTGATTTGCGTGCCGCGGGTATGATAGACCATGGCGAAAGGCACGTCGCGCTTCTCCTCGCCCGCCACGGTGATGTCGCCGAGGCACTGCTGCAGGACGGTGCCGTTCGACATGGGCGTGAGCTTGATGTCCTTGAACTGGATCTGCATCACCTTCAGCGCTTCGACGAGCATCGCGAACTCCTCGTCCTTGCTGAGCTCCTTGCGCACCGTGGCATGCCACTGGATATAATCGTCGGCGGCGATCTTCTTCATGGCTTCGAGGTCCCGGGCCATCCAAGCGTCATTCCAAGCCCGCACCGCCGTCAGCGCATTCTCCGGGCTATTGGCTTGTTCGCTCATTGTCGTCACTCCTGGTCGTTCGGCGAATTAGAGAAAGCGGGCGCCCTCTGGCCATTCCAGCTTCGGCAACCCGCTGCTGTCGACATATTCCTCGCAGCGCGAGATCTTGTCGCCGCGCGTCGTGAAAACGAGCAACATAGGAATGTCCTTAAACGATCCCTGATCAGTATCGAACGAGGTCAGATGCTGCTGCACGACGCCGGTCGGCGTCAGGTACCGCCGAATGTCATAATATCGGTTGCCACGCATCACCGTCGTCAGCCAATTGAAGAAGGCAAGCGCAGTGTTGCGGGGCGCCTCCACCTTGTAGCAGTTGTTCCACAGGACGAAGTCCTCGGTGAGGAAGGACGCCTTGCGCGGGATGTCGCGCTCCAGCCATGCGGAGGTGAAGCCCTCTACGGCCCGCATCGCCTCGGCTTCGTTTACGAAGGTCACCATGGCCGCTCCTTCACCTATTTCCTTGTCCCGCCGGCGGTCGCTCCCGCACCGCCACGGGCGCTCGGTGCCCCCCTCCGCGCGACGCCGCACCCGTTATCAGGCAGCGTCGAACGCGGTCGCCACAGAGGTGTCGCGCCAAGCTGCCAGATCCTGGTTCAGCCGGCCGATCTTGCCCTCAATGCCTGCGACCGCATCGGCGCCCAGCGCGAGCCGGAGCGGCGGTGCGTCGGTTTCGACGGCCGCGATGATCGCCTTCACTGCCTTCACGGGATCGCCCGGCTCGCTGCCATGATATTGACCCATCTGGTTGCCGATCTCGCCCGCTTGGGTGCCCGAATAAGCAACGACCCGGTTGCTCGCGTTGCGGATCGAACGTCCCGAGAAGTCCGTGCGGAATGCACCGGGCTCCACGATCAGAACCTTTACGCCGAACGGGGCGACTTCTTCCGCGAGCGCTTCCGAGAAGCCCTCGAGCGCGAACTTGGAGGCGTTGTACGCGCTCATGCCGCCGAAACCGATTAGTCCGGCCATCGAAGAGATGTTCACGATGGTCCCGCCCGCTTCGCGTAGCTGCGGCAGGAAGGCACGGGTTACCGCCACTGCACCAAAGAAATTCGTTTCCATGACCGCGCGAAACTCGTCCATGGAGAGCGCCTCGGCCGCGCCCGTTTGGCCGAAGCCGGCGTTGTTGACGAGGATGTCGACGCCGCCCAACCGCGCCTGCACCTCAGCGACCGCCGCCTCCACCTGGGCTGTGTCGTTCACATCCATCAGGATGGTGTCGATCCTTTCGGCTTCCAGCTCTGCGCGCTGTTCCGCACGACGGACGGTTCCGATGACTTGGTTGCCCCCCTCCACCAGCACGCGCGCCATCTCGCGACCAAAACCTGTGGATACGCCTGTGATGAACCAGCGGCGGCCCGCCGAATCCGAACGTTGCATCATGCATCCTCTCAAAACTTGGCGTCGGGCGGTACCACCGCACCACTCGCCCTTCATTGGTCGCAGGCTAGCCGTGTGCGGCCGCCTCCCACCTGCCCGGCGGCAGGGTGTGCACTGGACGCCCCGTCCAAGAGCTTGGCCGCAGTGGGGGAGAAGCCCCGCGCTGCCAGACGAAAAAGGGCGCCGTCCGCAAGGACAACGCCCTTTCGTCTGCGCGGCAGCGGCTGACAGTCAGAGCTTGACCGTCACGGCCTTCACCTCGGTGTAGTTCTGAATGGCGTACTCGCCCATCTCGCGGCCCCAGCCCGATTGCTTGAAACCACCGAACGGCAGCGCGGCATCATAGACGTTGTGACTGTTGACCCAAACGGTGCCCGCCTTGATCTTGCTCGCCATTTTCAATGCCTTGGAGATATCGCGGCTCCAGACCGAGGCGGCCAGGCCGAAATCGCTGTCGTTGGCAATCGCTGCGATCCGGTCGAGATCGTCATCATCGAACGGCTCAGCGGCAATCACTGGGCCGAAGATCTCCTCGCGGATCAGGCGCATGTCACGATTCGTGCCGGTATAGACCGTGGGCTTCACGAAATAACCCTTGTCGCCCAGCCGTTCGCCACCAGCCACCGCCTTGGCGCCCTCCTGCTTGCCCGAATCGAAGAAGCCCATGACGCGATTAAGCTGTTCCTCAGAAACCAATGGCCCCATGTCGTTCGACTCGTCGAGACCCGGACCGACCTTTATCGCGTTCGCCCGATCAGCCACCGCGCCAACCACCTTGTCGAACGCCGACTTGTGGACGTAGAGCCGCGATCCCGCGGTGCAGACTTGGCCCTGATTGTAAAAGATCCCAGCCGCGGCACCTGCACCCGCCGCATCGAGATCGGCGTCGGGCAGCACGATTACGGGCGATTTGCCGCCGAGTTCCAGCGTCACCTTCTTCAGGTTGCCGGTCGCCGCCTTCACGATCAGCTTGCCAACCTCGGTCGACCCGGTGAACGCGATCTTGTCGACGGCCGGATGAGCAGCAAGCGCTGCGCCAGCGGTCTCGCCGAAGCCCGAGATGATGTTGACCGACCCCGCGGGGAAACCGGCTTCCTCGAACAGCTCGGCGAGCTTGAACGCCGACAACGGCGTCTGTTCGGCGCTCTTCAGCACCACCGAGCAGCCGGCAGCAAGCGCCGGCGCAAGCTTCCACACCGCCATAAGCAACGGAAAGTTCCACGGCACGATCTGGGCGGCGACGCCAACTGGCTCACGCGTGGTGTAACTGAGGTGCGGGAAGCCGAGCGAAAGCGGCGTGGTCTCGCCCCGGATCTTGGTCGCCCAGCCAGCCATGTAGCGGAACATGTCGATCGCCAGCGTCACGTCGCCGCGCGAAAAGGCAAGCGGCTTTCCGTTGTCGATCGTTTCCAGCCGCACGAACGCATCGAAGTCCCGCTCCAGCAACTCGGCGATCTTCCAGAGAAGCTGCCCACGCTTGGAGGGAGTGAGCTGCGACCAAGCGCCACCGTCAAATGCGGCGCGCGCGGCCATCACCGCCTCGTCCACATCCTCCTTGTCGGCCGCCGCGACCTTCGCGATCACCTCACCCGTCGACGGATCATAGACGTCGAGGGTCTTGCCGGACTTCGCATCGACCCACTTGTTGTTGATGAACATCTTCCCGCCATGGGTGAGCAGCTTCTCCTGTCCCGCTGGACGCTCCAATACGCTGGCCATATGACTCTCCTTAAATAAACGATTCGAAGGATCGTGAACTATGCAGACCATAATGAGGGGCGCCCACAACGGCAACGCTCTTCGCCCGTCCCCGCCTTTCCGCTCAAGCTAGCCCGAGCGCCTCGCGGATCGCATCGGCGATCCCACTCGCCGGCTGTTCGGCGCAGCCGGGGGGATTGGACATGTAGTTGTGGCAGAAGGCAACAGCGAGCCCGGTGTCCGGATCGGCCCAGGCGAGCGATCCGCCGACGCCCGGAGCACAGATCGCGCGCGGCGCTTTCACCGGATAAGTAACCGGCATCATTCCGTCATACATCCAGTAGCCGCCCTGGCTGATTGGCATCACCGCGCCAAAATAGACGGGGTCTGGGTCCATCCCTCCCTCGCGCCGTTGACAGGCCATTTCGATCCGTTCGCGCGAGAGCAGGCGTCGTCCCTCGAGTTCGCCGCCATTGGCGAGGATTGCCCAGAAGCGCGCGGCGCTCCTCGCAGTGAAGATGCCGCCGGTGCCGGGCACGCATGCGCGACGCATCGCCGTTTGCTCGTATATTTCGGGGATCAGCCGGATGGCATTCGGCATGGACAGCGCCAGCGGCGATCCTTCGGGCGGGGGCGGCTGGTCGCGATCGGCGTTGACGAGACGGGCAATCCGGTGCTCCACTTCGGGATCGGTGCCGATCCAGAGATCAGGGATGCCGAACGGGACGCAGATCTCCTCCTGGACGAAGCGGTGGAACTCGCGGCCCAGGGGATCGGTACGGCGGACGATCTCGCCGATCACCCACCCGAAGGAGAAGGATTGATATGCAGGGCTGCCCACCGGATATAACGGCGCCAGGGCAGCGCAGCCCTCTGCCATGCGATCCCAATCGCCAATCGTCTCGACGGTGGCGCCCGGCGGCATCTGGGGCGTGCCGGTGCGATGCGAAAGGGCGTCGCGGACGGTGACCCACTCCTTGCCATTGACCCCGTAAGCCGGCCAGTAACGGGCGACCGGCTGGTCATATTCGACCAGCCCCCGCTCAGCCTGGAGGTGCAGCGCGGTGGCGACGATCCCTTTGGTGACCGAGAAGACGTTGAACAGAGTTTCACCGTCAACCGGCCGGGCGGTGTCGGGATCGGCGATGCCGCCCCAGGCATCGACCACCAGTTCGCCATGAACATAGGCGGCGACCTGCACGCCGATTTCACCGCGCTCACGAATCGCGCGCGCTATAGCTGCCTCGGCCGCCGCGTTGGCGGCGCTGTGGATCGTCATGCCCTGCGTGCCTTTTGCTCGCGTCCGTCGGCAGCATCGTGGATGTCTACAGCTGTCTCCCCTCCCCGGCGATAGGAACATGCGCAGAAGCGCCATGCCAGATCGGCGTAAGAACGACTGGAGACGGAGATGGGAAGGCTCGACGGACGGGAGGTGGCGGCGCGGTTCGACCGCAGCGGCATCTTGGTCAACAACGCCATCGCCCCCTATGCCATGGCGAAGCAGCAGACCCGCAAGTTTTCCCTTGTCACCGCACGCAATTACCTTGTGGCTAAGACGACGGCCAACGACGTCCTGCCGTTAGCGCCTACCGATGCCAGTGACGCCAGCGCTGTGGAGGACACGGCCGCCGGCGGCTGGGTCACCCCCGGTCTCGGCTACATCATTGAGGGCGCGTGCTGAATGCCCGCCATGGACGCCGAACCGTTCGATTATATCATCGTCGGCGCAGGCTCCGCCGGCTGCGTGCTCGCCGCGCGCTTATCGGAAGACCGAGACCGCCGCGTGCTCCTCATCGAAAGCGGCCCGCCCGACTCCAGCCCGCTGATCGCAATGCCAATGGGGATAGGCAAGCTCAACACGCCGGGCAACCCGCATTACTGGCACTACAGCGCATCACAGGGCGGGAACCGGCGCGAGGAGGCATGGGTCAAGGGCCGCACCCTCGGCGGTTCCTCGTCCATCAACGGCATGGTCTATGTCCGCGGCGCACCAGCCGATTATGATGGTTGGGAGGCGGCGGGCTGCACCGGCTGGGGTTGGTCGACGATGCGGCGCTGCTTCACGGCGATCGAGGACCATGAGCTCGGTGCGGCAGAGGATCGCGGCGTAGGCGGCCCGCTAAAGGTCACGATGGGACGGCCGCCCGGTGCGCTTGGCCGCGCGGTGCTGGCAGCGGCGGCGCAGGCCGGTACTCCGACTGTCGAAGACCTGAACGGCGCGCAAGCTACGGCTGAGGGCGGCTTCGGGCGTCAGCCCCGTACGATCAGCGGAGGGCGCCGGTTCAGCGCGGCCAGCGCCTTCCTGAAGCCAGCGCGCCACCGCCGCAACCTCGTCGTACTGACCGAGACGGACGTGGTGGAGCTGATCTTCGAGGGGCGTCGGATCGCAGGCGTGCAACTGCGCGATGCACAGGGCAGGCGCGCGGTCACCGCCCGACGCGAGGTGATTTTAGCAGCGGGTGCAATCGAGTCGCCAAAGCTGCTGCAACGCGCGGGGATCGGCCCGGGCGCGCTCCTGGCAAGCCTCGGAATTCCAGTACGGGTCGATGCGCCGGACGTCGGGAGGAATCTGCGCGAGCATCGCACCATATCCATCAGTTACCGGCTGACCCGTGGCGGGTACAATGCCTGGCTGCGTGGGCCCGGGCTCTATGCCTCGGCAATGCACTACTTCCTCATGCGTCGGGGAGTGCTGACCAATTCCACATTCGACCTCGGCGGGTTCGTCCGGACCATGCCCGATCTCGATCGGCCCGACGGACAGGTCGGCGTAGGCTTGTTCTCCTTCGGCCCGGCGGGGATCAATGACCATCCTGGCATGACCATGTTCGGTTATTTCCTGCGCCCCGAAAGCCAAGGACGGATTGAGATCCGCTCGCGTGATCCGGATCAGACCCCGTTCATTGACGCGAACTATCTCGCAACCGAAAAGGATCGCGCGCATACGGTATCGCTGATGGGTTACATCCGCCGGATCGGCGCGCAACCGGCGCTGGCGCCCTACATCGCCGCGGAGGTGCTGCCCGGCGCGGACATCGTCAGCGATGAGGCATTGATCGAGGCGAGTTTTGCCTACGGCACCAGCGGCTACCACGCCGCCGGCACCTGCCGGATGGGAGCGGATGCCACAGCGGTCCTCGATCCGGAACTGCGCGTGCGCAGAGTTGAGGGACTACGCGTCGTCGACACGTCCATTATGCCCGAACTCATCTCGGGCAACACCAACGCGCCGGCGATGGCGATAGCCTGGCGCGCATCCGAACTCGTCAAAGCCGCGGGCTGACCGCCGCGAACTAGGACAACGAATGAACAGGCTTCAAGGCAAGGTGGCGATCATCACTGGCGGAGCGGGCGGCCTCGGCTCGGCCACTGCCGAACGCTTCGCGCAGGAAGGTTCTACGGTCGTCGTTGCAGACATCGTCGATGGCCCCTCACGGGAGCTGGCCGAGCGGATCGGCGGCGGGGCGATCGCGCTCCACTTCGATGCAGGCGATCCCCAGTCGATCCGGGCGGGGGTTGGGCAGGCCTATTCGGTCGATGGCGGGCACCTCGCGCATCAGCCGCAGATGGCGGGCATGAAGGCGGTCGAGGCGCCGGACGCGGCCTGAACCGCAATAGCCAGTGACGGGAGAATCCAATGGCTGTGGAGTATGACGTTGTCATCGCCGGAGGCGGGCATAACTCGCTGATCGTCGGCTGCTATCTCGCCAAGGCAGGAGTCAAGACGCTCGTCGTCGAACGGACCGACAAGGCGGGCGGCAGTGTCGCGACACGCGAGTTGACGGGGCCAGGCTTCAAGCAGGACGTCTGCTCAGTCAGCCACGCGCTGATCCAGGGCAATCCACTAATCCGCAACGACGAGCTCGGGCTGCTATCTACATACGGCCTGCGCTACAATCATCCCGAACGCATCTCCGCTCTGCTGTTCGACGATGGCACGGTGCTGGAGTTCTGGAGCGACCTTGACCGTACCTGCGCGTCGATGGCGAAAATAAGCCCCACAGACGCGGACAATTACCGCCGCTTCGTCGGTACGGTCGATAAGACGCTGGACATGCTGGTGATGGGCATGTTCTCGGTTCCGCCTGCCGCCGGCGTGCAGGCGATGATGATGGACCAGTCGCCCGAGGGGCAGGAGCTGATGCGCCTCCAGGCGATTAGCGCGTGGGATCTGATCTGCGAATGGATCGAGCATCCCAAGATCCGCATCGCCCTCGCCCGTTACGCGTCCGAGACGATGATGGATCCGTTCGACAACGGCACAGGTTTCGGCTTTTACCTGATCCTGCCGTTCATGTACAAGTTCGGGCTTGGCATCGCTGTCGGCGGTTCGGGAGCGCTCGCTGACGCGCTGGTGCGATGCTTCGAGGATCATGGCGGGACGATCAGGTTAAACAGCGAGGTCGAGCGCATCCTGCTCGATGGCCAGAATGCCGAAGGCGTCCTACTCAAGGGGGGCGAAGAAATCCGCGCGCGCAAGGCGGTGGTGGCCGGCCTCCACGTCACCCAGCTGTTTCCCGCGATGGTAGCTGGGGCCATCCTGCCCCCGGGCTTCGAACATCGGTTGAGCGTACTCAAATATGCCGCGCTGCAGCCGATGACCGTCCACCTCGCCTTGAACGAACCGGCACGCTTTACGGCGGGCAATGGCATCGACGATTTCTATTGGGTCGAGACCGGCCATTCCGATCCTGACGCCTTTGCCCAAGGCTTCCAGGAACTGAAGCGCGGGATCCCGCGCGACGATTTCGCGATCTACGTCCAGCAGTTCCGCGCGGATCCGACGCGCGTGCCCGAGGGCAAGGCGACGATGCACATCTACGCCTTCGTCCCGCTCGACCTGAAGGACGGAGGGCGCGATAAGTGGGACGAGATCGGCGAACAGTGGGCCGACCGTTTCATCGACGGGTTGCGTAAGGTCGCACCCAACGTCACAGCTGAAAACATCCTGGGCAAGCATTTCATGACGCCGCTCGATATCATCCGCTACAACATATCGCTGGTGAATGGCGACATCCAGCACCTCGGCTTCTACAGCTGGCAGCTAGGCGGCAATCGTCCCGTGCCAGGCTGGGGCCAGTATCGCACCCCGGTGAACAAGCTCTACATGACTGCCGGTAGCACCCATCCCGGAGGCGGAGTTACCGGTGGTCCCGGGCGTAACGCCGCGCAGGTGATCTTCGAGGATCTCGGTCTCGATTTCGACGCGGTGCTGGCATGAAGCTGCGCAGCAAGGATGGCATCGAGATGATGGATGTCAAATCGATCGCGCAGGAAGGAAATCGGCTCGTCGTCAAGGGCAAGATGATGGGGACGATGGCAACGATCATCCATGTCGAGCCGGAGGACCTTTGGGCGGCGTTCCGCCTGCTCTCGCCCTGGACGATCCTGCGCCTGCCGTTGCTGCTGTGGAAGGGCCGCGCACAGGCACGGCGCAAGCCGCTCTGACAAAAGCACAAGGAACGGCGAGCATCGCCGACTACAGGCCCTGCCATCCGGCGGAACGGGGTCGTACGCAGCGGTAGCTCCGAACGATTGAGGAATGCGCTAGCCCGGCTGGTGATCGTCGCCCCCAAGACGTGCAACGATCAGACCAGCTTGGCCCGCACGCGCAACCGGGCGCGGCGAGCGCCGCTGCCGCTTACTCCGCCGCGTCGGCGTGGCGGGGGGTGAGCCCGCCACCGGCGAGATAAGCTTCGTAGTCGCGCGTAAACATGCGCAGCAGCGGCTCGTTCTCGCCGAAATTCTGCACCTTTTTGCCGCCCGACTGTAGGCCGATCTGCTGCAGGCGCGACATCGCCATGTCCTCGACCACAACATCGCGGGTCGCCGCCAGTGTATTGGCCATCGCGAACTCCTCGCGCAGATTTTTGGGCGCGTGACGGCCGTAGATGCGGACCTCCGTGCGCATCCGGTTGTGCGACAGCGGCCAGAATTGGTAGAAGAGATAGCCGTTCGCCAGCGGCTGTATCGAGATGTTCGGAAAGATCGTGATCGTCTCGGTTCCGAAATTCGGGATCTTGAGGCGGTTGATCCCCGGATGCTCGTAGAAGCCAGCGCGGCCTTCGGCGATCGCCTGTTTATCGGGCGCAGAGGTCGGCAGCATCTGTGCATACACCCAGCTCAGCGTCGGCACGTTGGGATTATAGTCGAAGTTGCGTTGCACCGTGCCAGCGCTATGCGGCCCGAAGTGCTTGATGTCGAGATAATGGAGGTAAGGGTTTTCCTTCGGGATCACCGCCGGCCGCAAGGTTTTCTGGTGCAGGATTGCGACGTGGTAGCCTTCGTTGAAGGCGTTCACGAGATTTTTCCAGTTGCAGTCGATTTCGTCGGTAACCTGGAGATAGAAGGGGAACTGACCGAACGGCGCGCCATCAAGCATCGTGTCGAGCCCGGCGAGGAACTCGTGGAGAGTAACCTCCGGCTGATCGGCGAAGTTCAGGAAGATAAAGCCGTTCCACACATCGAGGTGGATTTGCGCCAATCCGTTCTTCGCCTTGTCGACATGGGGAAAATCCTCCTCCGAGGGGATGGCGCGCAGGCTGCCGTCGACGCCGTAGACCCAGGCGTGATACGGACAGCGGAATGTGAGCGCATTGCCGCGCTCCTGGCAGACCAGCGCCACGCCGCGATGTGAGCAGGCATTGTGGAACGCTCGGATCAAGCCGTCCTTGCCGTGGGTGATCACTATACGCGCATCCAGCGGAGGCACGTCGCGTACCATGAAGTCGCCGGGGCCCGGAACCTCCTCAATCCGTCCAACCATAAGCCAGGCGCGGCGGAAGATCATCGCCTGCTCGCGCGCGTAGATTTCCGGCGAGGTATAATATTCGACCGGAACCTGGCCGTTGGCCAGGCCCATGTCGGCGGCCTTTGTCATGTGCGATTTGATGTTGATCGGATCAGCCATGTCTTGCTTCACCCGACCTCTTGGCCGGGCGCCTTCTGAACAGGAATTAATGCGGCTCGTAGCCCACCCACTCCATCTTCACGCTGTGCGGATAGGGCGCGTAGGGGACGCGCGGCTGACCGAAAATCTCGACTGCCTGACTTGCTTCGGTCAGGCCGAGGACGGTGCGGAACAGGCGCGCCTCCGGCTCCGGCAGCGCGTTGGGGTCGAAGCCGTCGAGGTAGGAGAAGACCTCTTCAAGCCGGTGAGCGAGCACCGCATGAAACGCCTCGAGCTCGCCATAACTGAGCGACTGGCGCTTCAGATAGCGTTCGTCCTGGCTGTGGAGGTCGCCCCAAACCGCGGCGAACGGTTCAAGGAAGCTGAACTGCTCGGGAAGGGAACATACGGACATGGGCAGACGACGCCTTTCTGGTCATGCAGTTTACATTTTTAATCGGGCGGCCACGGGCCATCAGCCGGGGCGCCGACGTTCTTACTTATACTCGGTCCACTCGATCGCCATATGGTGCGGGAACGGCGCGTAGGGAACGCAAGGCTGGTTGAACACCTCGATCGCCATGGCCACCTCGGTCAGACCGAGCACGGTACGGTAGAGTAGCGCCTCCGGCTCGGGCAGCTTGTCCATCGGGAATTTGTCGAGATGGTCGAACACCTCGTCGAGGCGCGGCGCGGCGGCATCGTAAAAAGCCTTCAGCTCCGCCATCGAGCTATGCTGGCGAAGTAGATAACGGTCCGCTTGGGAATCCAGCTTGCCCCAGGTCCTGGCGAAAGGCTGCAGAGCCTCGAAGCCCTCGGGAAGGGTGACGGTTGCCGCTTCGGTCATGTGAGTCTTCTCTCCTAAACTCGATCTGCACCTGGCTGAGTACGAGCAACGGCCTGTCTGGAATACCAGGTTGCCGCTGCGCATTATGTCATTCTGCCGCGTGACGGGCACCATTATGCACGATTATCATGATCACGTGGAAGTCCTTTGTTGACGCAGCGTCCATTGTTGGCGCAGCGTCAATGCCTGTCCCGCCCCCCTGTCCTACGGCAGGTCAGGCAGCCGTCGTCTTATCTACACGGCAGGTATTCGCCTGCGGGCGCGACGCTGGAGGATGCGGGTGGAGAGGACGCGGACCACGGATCGCGTGAGCAGTAGCCGGGATATTGCCGCGATAGCGGCGCTGTTCAGGCCGATCCAGGTCGCGGGGCTGACGCTGGCCAACCGGATCGTGATGTCGCCGATGACGCGCAACTTCTCGCCCGGCGGCATTCCTGGCGAGGGCGTTGAGGATTATTACCGTCGTCGGGCTGAGAACGACGTCGGCCTGATCGTCACGGAAGGCATCGGCGTCGACCATCCCGCCGCGATCGGCAAGGGCAGCATGGGCGAGGACGACATGCCACTGCTGCACGGCGACAAGGCGCTCAGCCGCTGGAAGACGGTGGTCGAGCAAGTCCACGCCGCCGGTGGCGTGATATTCCCGCAGCTCTGGCATCAGGGCGTGATGCGCACCGATTATACCGGCCTCTACCCTGACGCCGCCTCGGTGCGGCCGTCGGGCATCTGGGGGCCGAGCGGCCGCTTCTCGACCGCGCCTCCCGACTATCTCGACAAGGTCTTGCCGCCCACCCGCGGCATGACCGAGGAGGAGATCGCCGACGTTATCGCCGGCTTCGCCCGCAGCGCTGCCAATGCGCGCGCGCTCGGCTTTGACGGAATCGCCATCCATGGCGCGCACGGCTATCTGATCGATACCTTCCTGTGGAAAGAGACAAACCTGCGGACCGACCGCTGGGGTGGCGATATCGCGCGGCGCAACCGCTTCGCAATTGAGCTGGTGAAGGCGATCCGAGCCGAGGTCGGCCATCTGCCGATCATGCTGCGCTACTCGCAGTGGAAGCAGCAGGATTATGACGCCAGGCTCGCGGATACGCCGGCACAACTCGAGGCGATCCTCGGCCCCATCGCGGATGCCGGTGTCGACATTTTCGATGCTAGCACGCGCTACTACCACAAGCCGGCGTTCGACAGCTCGCCACTGACACTCGCTGGCTGGACCAAGAAGCTGACAGGGAAGACCACCATGGCAGTGGGCGGGATCGGTCTCAACAAGGAGCTCAAGAACAGCTTCTTCGAATCGGTGGAGACTGTCGACAACCTCCCCGATGTCGCGCGGCGGATCGACGACGGCGAGTTTGACTTAGCCGGAGTCGGCCGATCGCTGCTGATCGATCCAGGCTGGGTCCGCAAGGCGCGCGCAGGCGCTGCGTTCGCGCCATTCAATTTGGCCGCGTTTGGCAGGCTCTACTGACGCGGGCGGCAAATAATCAAGGAAGCGGAGAAGCACGTGGGACGTCTCACAGGAAAGGTCATCCTCATCAACGGCGCGGGCGCAGGTATTGGCCGCGCATGCGCGGAACGCTACGCCCTGGAGGGCGCTAAAGTGGTCGTGGGAAGCGTCAGCCGCTCGGCCGAGCCGGTCGCGCAAGGCATCGTCGCAAGGGGCGGCACCGCGGTTCCCTATTTCGCCGATATCTCGGTGGAGGCTGAGGTTAAGGCGATGGTCGACTTCGCGATAGAGACCTTCGGCCGGATCGACGTGCTGCACAACAATGCGGCGATGACCGGGCCTGATATCGTCACCAAGGATCTCGATGTCGCGAGCATGGACGTCGACCTGTGGGACCGAACGATGGCGGTCAACCTGCGCGGACCGATGCTCTGCGCAAAGCACGTTATCCCGCACATGCTCGCTCAGGGAGGCGGATCGATCATCTCCACGGGATCGACCAAAGCGCTCCAGGGCGATCTCGCGCAGACCGCCTACGGCGCGTCAAAGGCGGCGCTTCATAACCTCACATACAATATCGCCGCGCAATATGGGAAACAGGGCATCCGCGCGAATGTCCTGATGGTTGGCCTGATTCTGAGCGGGGCGCTGGAGGACAATTTCCCGGAGCCGATCCGCCAACTGATGCTGCGGCACAAATTGACGCCCTTCATCGGAACGCCCGAGGATTGCGCGCAGGCGGCTGTTTTCCTCGCGTCCGATGAATCGCGATACACCACCGGGGAGAATCTGCATGTCGACGGCGGCTATGCCAGCCACGCGCCATCGCTTGCCGAATTCCGCGATCTCTTCGCGGCGATGGCGGCTCAACAGGACGCCTGACGCGTCACGGCAAGAACTGATGGGGGCAAAGGAGAGGCCGCCTGTGCGGGTTTTTGCTGCAGACGCCCTGTTTCTGACTGGAGCCGGGCGGGTGCCCGCTGGCTGGCCGCTTACGCCGCCTGTTGGTCGCGTCGACTTCATTTGGGAAGCGCGAGCTGTCCCAGCCTTGTACCACGGATAGCACCCGGGCCAGACCGTCAACTCGACCGCCCAGCGTAAACCTAGAAATTCATTGTGAGGGACAGATGCCGGATTATGCCTATGTTGTGCTGAGCGGGCCGATCAGCGGCCGCGAAAACGAGTATCACAGCTGGTACAGCGACCGGCACCTCCGCGATGTGATGGCGGTGCCGGGCTTCGTGTCGGCGCAGCGCTTCCGTCTCGTGGATCCCACGGCGGAAGGCGCGCCGCGGCAGCCCTATATGGCGATCTACACCATGCGCACCGACACGCCGGAAGCCTTGCTCGAAACGCTACGCGCGCTCGTCGAATCCGGTCAGATGGAGATGAGCGATGCGCTTGACCAGGAGAATTTGGTAACCATCCTCTATGAGGCGATCACGCCGGTCGTCCTCGCGTAAGCAGCCCCCCGCGAACACCAACAGGTCGCCGATCACGCCTCGCTGACCTTCGGGGACGAAGTCATCCAGCGGGCAGCAGCCGCGGTCAGGCAGCGGTCGCAAGCGGTAGGCCGATGCCTCCGGGGATCGGCACAGGAGCGTTCGCACTCGCCAGAATTTCCGCCACCCCACGCGGCGGCTGGCGCTTGGATGGATCATAGAATGGCGAGACGATCTTCTTCATGTGCCGCTTGGCGTGCTTCCACGCGAGCTGGTTGATCTTCTTCTCACGCGCCTTGGAGGCCGCCAGTTCCTCCGGCGTCATATTCTCGCGGTCCTTGGCAAGCATCACTTCGCCGATGCCCTTGATATGCTTGGTAATATGCACGGTGGCATAGAAGAAGCCGTAGAGGCGGTAGAGATAGGCGCGAGGACCATTGCCGTAAAGCGCGCGGTAGAGATCGTGCATCACCTCGCGATGCTCATATTCCTCGGCCAAATGCCACTTCCACAGCGCCTCGGCGCGCGGATCGGACTTTTCCCAATATTCGTCAAAGTCTTCGAAGAAGCAGGTCGTGGGTATGGCGCTCATCGCTTCAAACCCTTCCGAATAGGCGACATTGAACTGAAGCGACTTCGTCTTCAGGAAACGGTCGTAGTCCGCTTCATAGGCCTTCTCGAGGGGCTCGATTTCTGGATAGGCCCGACGCAGCATCTTGTTGAAGGCAATGTGCTGTTTGCAATGCTGCATTTCCTGCAGCGTGAACACGCGCACGTTCTCGTGCAACTCCTCGAACTTGGCTGGCAGGGCCTTTTTGGCCGCGGACATGACCTTGACCAGATAGGGCTCGAGATAGGCTGGACACACCGATGCCGCGTTATAGAGCGTCGCAAACTCCTTGTTCTCCGCCCAATGCGGATTGAGCGTGGAAAAGTCCGCCTGAAGCACCCGGACCTGCATTCTACTCTCCATTTCGTTGCAGAACATTCCGTCAGATTTGCTCCGAATATACTACGCTTGGGGATATTTGGCAAATAACATCTCGTATAGAGCGCGGCCAGACCATGTATAGCGGGCTCCAATCCCCGCGAATGAGACGTATTGACATAAAACGTCTCTTTTGCTCTATGCAGCGCATGATGCGCCGAATCAGCACAAGCGATCAGCGGGCGGCCGCCGCGGAGACCCTGTTCGGAGCACTGCTGGGGCGTTCGGGAAGCGAGCGACTGCCGTCCACTGCGTTACGCATCTTGGAGGCCGCAGTGCATGTGCTGGGGCGGCGCGGGCTGTCCGATCTGTCGGTGGAGAGCATTTGCAAAGTCGCCGGAGTGTCTCGAGCAACGCTCTACCGCTATTTCGCGAACAAGGACGACCTGCTGGATGCGGTTGGCGAGTTTATCTGCCGCGGCTTCGAGGCCGGCCTGGCAGCCGCCGCGGTAGAGGAAGCGGAGGCTCCAGGGCGGTTCGCCACGGTGATGCGCTTTCTCGATCGCTACACCAGCGAGCGCGCGCTGATCCGTATCTTCGAGGCGGATCCGAGCTTCCATCTGGTCTTCTTCCGTAGCCAGTTTCCACGCCATGAGGCGGCGGTCCGCGCCGCCCTCGATCCAGTGTTCGACAGCGTCGAGGCTATCGACCGGGTGGTCGTCGATCGAGCAGCGAGTGCCCAAAGGCTGGTGCGGCTGCAGATGAGCCGACTGCTCATCCCGTTTGACACGGCATTGAGCGCCGCTTGGGACCGGGCAATAAGCGAACCGGCTGCGACAATGCGTCATTGGATTGTAACCTATCCCCGCGCCGCGTCGGCGCCGGGCACAGCAGCAGCATAATGAGAGCCGGACAGGAGCAGGAAGAGGATGGCCACCGCAGTCGATCGCATCAGCGGGCAGGCGAAGGCCTTCGCTGACGCCTCGCGCTTCATCGCGACAGCGAGGGCTCTTCGTCCCTTGTTACAGGCCGAAGCGGCGGAGGGCGAGCGCCTCCGTTCGCCCACGCCCGCAGTCGATAAGGCGCTTCGTGACGGCGAGTTGCTCACCGTGCTGCTCCCGCAGCGCTGGGGCGGGGGCGGCATCTCGTTCAGCGACTTCGCCCGCATGCAGATCGAGCTCGCCAAGGGCGACCCTTCGATTTCGTGGGTAAGCCAGATTGTCAACGGCACAACGTGGGTCGCCAGCCTCACTTCCGATGCGACCCAAGAGGCAATCTTCGGTAACGGCCCGGCTCTGGTGTGCGGCGCCTACAATCCGCCAGGCAAGGCAGTCCGCGTCGAGGGCGGCTGGCGCGTATCGGGGCGTTGGCCCTACAGTTCCGGATCGCGGCAGGCGCAATGGGCGCAAGCCGGATGCGTGCTGGAAGGCTATGACGGTCCGGTGGTGCCCGGCATCAACATGGTCTACATCCCGTTGAGAGAACTCGAGATCGAGGACAGCTGGTTCGTCACAGGAATGCAGGGCACCGGCTCCGACACGACGATTGCCACAGACGTCTTCGTACCCGACCATCTGATGGTGATGATGGACAAACCCTTCGGTCACGTCGAGCCGGGCAAGAAACATTGGTACGCACCGTCCGACAATCTTCCGGTAATCCCGGTCGTCCGTACCACCGGCATCGCCCAGATCCTTGGTGCAGCAGAGGCGATGCTGGAACTGGTACAGGCCGACGTCGTGAAGAAGCCGCAGGTGACGACCTTCTACAAGACCAAAGCCGAATCAGGCGCGGTTGTCTACGAGCTGGGCCAGGTTGCGGCGAAGCTCGACGCGGCACGCACGCTGCTGTTCACCGCGCTCGCGACACTGGACGAAGTCGGCATCACCGGGCGAGAGTTCCCCTTTTCCGAGCGCGCCAGTCACAAGGCCGCCTGCGCCCAGGTTACGGATCTCATCCACCAGTCGATCGAGGCGCTGATGTTCATCGCAGGCTCGTCGGCGTTTCTTCTCTCCAATCCGCTCAGCCGCTACTGGCGCGATGCCCATGTTGCGCTTCGCCACGTCGCCAACGTGCCCCTGATCGCCTACGAGATCTATGGGCGCGATCGGCTGAGCATCAATCCCAACATTGCACCACCGGGGGCATATTGATGATTTTCGCACGCGACGCACTTGCCGGACGGAAGGCGCTGGTCACCGGGGGATCGCGCGGCATCGGCCAGGGAATCGTTCTCGCCCTCGCCCACGCCGGCGCTGAGGTGATCTTCTGCGGCCGCGACTCCGTGACGGGCGAATCGATGCAGGCCGAGCTCGCCTCCAAGGGGCTGGCCGTGCAGTTCCTCGCGGCCGATGTCGAGAGCGAGGCCGGGATCGATGCCCTGGCGGCTGCGGCTGGGCCGATCGACATCCTCATCAACAACGTCGGCGGGGCGCACGATGCCGCGGCCGGGCTCCGTCCATTCGATGCGATCCCTCCGGGCGATTGGGCCAAAACCTATATGAAGTGCGTGTTCAACGCCGTTCGCCTGATCGATGCCGTCCTGCCGCACATGCGCAAGCGCGGCTGGGGCCGGATCATCAACATCTCGAGCGTGGCCGGGCTCGAACCCGGCTATTCGCCTGCTGATTATGCGTCGGCAAAAGCTGCGCTCAACAGCCTCACGCTGGCGCTCTCCAGCTCGCTTGCGCGCACCGGCATCACCGCGAATATCGTATCGCCCGGACCTATCCTGACGGACGCACTCCAACCGGTCATCGACTCCACCGCCGAAAGCCGTGGATGGAAGGAAACGGGCGAGGCCCGCGAACAACGCTTCCTCGCCGAGGTCATGCCGCTCAAGGTGAGCCGGATCGGCAGACCAGAAGACATCGGCGCCGCCGTCGCGTTCTTCGCGACTCCGGCCGCCGACTACATCACTGGGGCCAACCTGCGGGTGGACGGCGGCCAGTCGGCATCGATTTGATCGAATACCGGCCAGTCGTCCGATAACATATCGTCAGAGAGGACAGCATGACGCAGCCTGAACCAAAATTGTCGACCGCCCGCGAGTCCCTAGCCCGGCTTGACGCGCGGATCGCCGGGCTTTCCGATCCGCGCCATATCGCGTGGCTGAAAATTTATCGCCAGCATTGGTGGGGCGAGGTCATCAACGACGTGGACATGGTGATGGCCACCATGTCGCGCGGGCCGATCAGCTACAGCTTCGACGGTCATCCGTTCATGAGCGACGGAGGCACAATGGCGGCCGTCCGCACGTGGGAAGATACCAAGGCGATGTACGACGGGGTCGTGGCGCTCGGCGTCAGGATGGCGGGGCCCTTCGATCAGGAGCGCGTGTTCTTTGACGAGCATGGCCTGTCTGTATCGTGCATCCTCAGCACGATCTATCCGGGCGTCTTCCTGGGCAATCACAACGAGCCGGTGGAACCGGACGGCTTCTATCTGCTGCGCTGGCCCAGCATCACCAGTGTCCGCTTCGACGCAGAGAATCTGATGATGGGCGAGGACATCCACAACGGCGCCCCGATGGTGGTGCGCAAAGTGCCAGCCTCGGCGACCGACAGCCTGGTCGACGGACCATTGCCGCTCGCCGCCTGAACGTCATTCGCAAAACGCACCGAGCGACATAAACGGATTGAAGGACACGGTCGCGCTCATCATCGGTGGCGGCAGGCGGATCGGCGCGGCGGTGGCAACGTGGCTCGCCTTCTTCGCATCGGACGATGCATCCCTCATCGCCGGCCGGCCAGACACTGAGCCGCGATTGTGGGCTGTTCGGCCACCAGCCGTTCTACACCGACATGATCGAAGGGTCCAACCACACAGCCTGAGCACCCCACGGCGACGGCATGTGACCTACCTAACCGAAGGCAGGCGGCGCCCCGCCTCGTGTGCGCCAGTCGCAAAGGATGGACAGCATGACAGCCGGACCGGTCAGTTCGATGGCGTTGCCGCGTGCGCCTGCACGCATGCTCGCAGCGCTTGCCGCCCCGGCGCTGCCGATGGCGACGATGACACTGCCGCTGACGATCTTCCTGCCTGCCTTCTATGCCACCACTATCGGCATCAACCTCGCCGTGGTGGGCCTGGTCTTTACCGTGGTGCGGCTTGCCGATCTGGTTTTCGATCCCCTGATCGGGGGGCTGATGGATCGGACCATTACCCGTTGGGGACGTTTTCGTCCCTGGCTGGTGATCGGCATGCCCGTCGTGATGCTTGGTGCGTGGCTGCTGTTCATGGCGCAGCGGGGCGCCGGCGCGGCCTACCTCGCAGTGGCACTGACCCTGACCTATGTCGGCTACTCGATCGTGATCCTGTCGCAGATGGGGCTCAGCGCGCTGATGAGCCCCGAATATCACGAACGCTCGCGCGTGTTTGCCTGGTGGCAGTTCTTCAACATGATCGGCGTGTTTCTGGCGCTTGCGTTGCCGGCCGCGCTGGAACTGGTCATGCCCGTCACTCCGGAGCTGACGGTGCGCACAATGGGTCTCTCGATCATCGTTACGACGCCACTCACCATCGTGCTGGCGGTATTGATGGTACGCGAGCGGCCAGCGGCACCCGCGGCGCACATCGCCCGGTTCGGCGACTATGTTAGCCTCTTCCGTCTGCGCTCGGCGCGGCTGGCGCTGGGTTCGGTGACGATGACCGGCTTCGCGTCGGGTGTCAGCTCGTCGGTGTTCCTGTTCTTTTACACCATCGTAAAAGGCGTCTCTGCCGGCACGCTCAGCCTCGTGCTAGGCTTTTTCTTTATCGTCACCATCAGCTCGGTGCCGATCTGGGCGAAGATCGGTCGGCGCATCGGCAAACATCGTGCGCTCGCACTTGGCTGCGCGATCACCGCCATATTTATGATGGCGGTCGGGCTGATGCCGCCGGGCAACCTCGTCTATATGATCGTCTGGTTCGCAATAGGTGGCTTTGCCGCGGCGTCGGCTGACCTCCTGCCGCGGGCGATGATCGCCGACGTCAGCGACGAGGATCGGCTGGCGACCGGTATGGACCGGGTGGGCATGCTCTACGCACTGCTGGCGCTCGTCACCAAGCTCGGCCAGGCGACGGCGATCGGCGCGGTGTTCGTGCTGCTCGACCTCCTCGGCTTCGATGCCGCGGCAGGCGGGGCGAACGGCAGCGGGGCGCTTAGGGGCGTGCTGCTTCTAGGCTCGCTCGGCCCTGGCCTCCTGCACCTGACCGCGGGGGTGCTGGCATGGCGTTATCCGCTCAGTTCCACCCGTCACGATACAATTCGCGCCGAACTCGACCGCCGACACCTTCCGCACGCGACCGCGGCGGAGTTGGCGCCTGTAGCCTGAGGACCCTGCCAGCGAGGAGGCAATTATGAACAAGCTTGCACTAGTCACCGGCGGCGCCGACCCAGAAGGCATCGGCTTCGCAAGCGCCAAGGCGCTGAAGAAGCTCGGCTACGACGTCATCGTCACCGGCTACAGCGCAGAAGAGGTCGCGCGTACGCCAACCGGCTCGGGGATCGAATCTCGCGTGATGGATGTCACCCGCGACGACAGCATTGCCGCAGTGGTGGACTCGCTGCCGCGGTTGGATGCGCTGGTGAACTGCGCAGGCCACGCCACGCCCTACGAGTTCGAGATGGACCAGTTCGCCCGCACGGTGGACGTGAACCTCACCGGCACGATGCGGATGTCGATGGCGGCCTATCCGCTGCTCCGCCGGGGAGGCGGCGCGATCGTCAATGTGGGCTCGATGTATTCGATCTTCGGCAGCACCATCGCGCCAGGTTATGCGGCCAGCAAAGGAGGAGTAGTTGCACTCACCCGCTCCCTCGCAGCAAGCTGGGCGAAGGACGGCATCCGCTGCAATGCCGTCGCCCCCGGCTGGATCAAGACGAACATGTCGCGCATCATGTGGGAGGATCCTGAGCTCGCCGCACCGATCTCCGCTCGCACGCCGATGGCGCGCTGGGGTGATCCGCAGGAGCTGGGGGATGTGATTGGTTTCCTTTGCGCCGAGGAATCCCGCTTCGTCACCGGCGTGCTGATCCCGGTCGATGGAGGCTATTCGATCTCGGGCTGAACTGGTTGCTACATGTCGAGCTCCGTCCAGTTCGAGATGGGAAGGGGCGGATCAGCGCCTCTTCCCCAGTTTGCATGCCGCTCGGCAAACCAATGTATCAGACTATCTCGCATGCGCCTTAGACCTGCGGCGACCGCCCTTTCAGCTGGTCAGCAGCTGGCGGTATTCGCGCGGGCGATAACCGGTGGCCCGACGGAAGGCGTTAGAGAAGGCAGCCGGCGTCTCAAACCCACACTCCCACGCCACCTGCTTGATCGGCATCCGCTCCTCGGCGAGGCGCGCCCGTGCACGCGCGATGCGCCGATCGGCGGCATATTCGGACAAGGTACGACCGGTAGTCGCGCGGAAAATTCGGAAGAAATGGCGCGCCGATATGCCGCACTCGCGGGCCAACTCGGCCACACTGGGCAGCGGCCCGGCCACCTCTATGCGATCTTCCACCAATCGCAGCTGCCGTGGGGTGAGGCTGCCGCACGGTTCAGCGGCAGCCTCCGCCTGTCCGCGAAAATATCGTCCCAGCTCGATCCCGAGCTGAACGCACAGCGCTTCGATCATCACCGTTGAATCGAAACCGGGCGCCTGAAGCTCCGCGCAAGGCGAACAAGCGCGTCACGGACGAACGGGCTCTGCACGTCCATGCTGGTGGCAAGCTCGCGTGCGCTCCAACGACCGTCCATGTCTCCCTTGGAGATGAACTCAAGGCAGATAGAGCTTTGTCGCCCCGAGCCCCATTCTGCTTCCACCTCGATGCCCGCCGGCATGAACATCACGTCGCCGATAGCGCGCCGGCCGGCGGCCGGAGCATCCGGAAAGCGTCCCGCCGGCTCCCCCGGCCGGCCGGAGAGAGCAAGGTCCAGGAAGCTGCGCCGGGGTCGGTAGGCCGAATGCTGCGGCGCAGGGAAATGATAGTCGTGGAGCTCGACAGTCGCGATGGGTGTCGACGCGCTGCCGCGGACAAAAAAGTCGAAACCGCTCTTGTCCGCGCCGATGAGCAGCGATGATGCCACGATCAGACTCTCCTTCCCTCGTGCTATGTCGTCCGCCGGGGCAGTGGCGCGGCGGACGCTAGTACCCTACATTATGCACTATTTGCGTCGCCATTGACAATCAGCAGATCGGTAGCCCGGAGCCTTATGAAGGCCTCAATCGGGGCAGCGCGGTAAGAGGGATCCGCCAGGTGCAGCGATCCGAATGGCTAGAACGGCCGAATCATCACCTTGCACTGATTGTTGCGGCCACGCAGCTCCTGGAAAGCGGAGGGCGCATCGTCCAGCGTAACAACGTCGGTGATCATCGCTCGCGGCTCAACATGGCCGCGATCCAGCGCGCCGACCGCCACCTCGAACTCGCGCGTATTGTACATGTTGGTGAAGCGGATGGTCACGTCCTTCAACATCGCCCACACCGGCGTAAAGCTGTCGGGTGCCCAGCAGAAGCCGGGCGACGCAATCGTCCCATAGCGACGCACAGCAGAAACGGCTTGGTCAAGCGATCCCGGCGCACCGGCACATTCGAACACGATGTCAGCCGGACCACCGAGCACCTCCGTCACCTGATCGGCCAGCGTTCGCTCTCCGTCCGGAGTTATGAACGCATCGGCACCAATGGCGCGAGCCATGGCCTCCCGACGAGTCGAGGTCGCGGAGACGGCGACTCCCCCAGCGCCGGCCTGGCGGGCCCAATAGGTCGCCGCCAGACCGATCGCACCGGCACCCATCACAAGCACACGGTCACCCGGCTTGATCCCCGAAGCGAGATTAGCCCGCAATGACACCGCCAGCGGCTCGACCAGCGCGCCATCCTCCATACTCAGGGATTTGGGCAACTGAACGCACCAGAGGTCATTGGTGACGACATATTCGGCATAGCCCCCACCTAGGCCAAAGGCGCCGAACATACGCATCTGCGTACAGCCGGGGCCGTCGCCGGTCCGGCAGGCCGTGCACTGTCCGCACGTCAGGAAGGGCAGCACCGCGACATGATCGCCGATCCTCACCCGCTCGACACCGGGACCGGTCGCAACGACTTCGCCTGCGACCTCGTGGCCGGGGATCGCTCCGTCATCGAACGAGAAGGTATGCCCCTCCGCCATGTGCAGGTCGCTGCCACAGATGCCACAGCGGCCGACCTTTATAACCACCTGACCCGCCTCGGGAGTTGGATCGGGGACCGTCTCCACGAACAGTTGGCAATTGGAGGTGCGGAAAACGGCTGCACGCATCAACTATACTCCCAGAAATCCTTGGCCCACCTTGCCATCACGGTTAGTTTGGGCGCGGTGCGCTCGTAGGAGCGCCTCACTCCCGTAGACGGAGCCGATCAGCAATCAGGCCCGCGGCACTGCCGAGCGGGCGCTCTTTCCTGCCTGAGATCCCATCGGAACTCAGCAGATCATCGCCCCGTCGACCATGATCTCCGTCCCCGCAAGGTAGCTCGCATCGTCGGATGCGACGAACACCACCACCCGCGCGAACTCATCGGCGCCGCCCACGCGGCCGATCGGGATCAGCGTCTTGGCGTTTTCGCGCACTGCCGGAACCAGCGACGGCGTCTCGATCGCACCCGGGGTGACGGTGACGACACGGATATTGTCGGGTGCCAGCTCCTTGGCGCCTAGGCGCGTCATGCCGCGCACGCCCCATTTCGATATGCCGTAGGCAAAATAGCCGGGTAGGCTGGTGAAGGCGAGCCCCGAGGCGATGTTGACGATCACGCCGCCGCCATTGGATTTCATGTGTCCTCGCACGGCCTTCATGCCGAGAAAGGAACCGACGATGTTGACGTCCAGCATCCGCCGCATGAAAGCGGCGTCGGTGTTGTCGAAGGTGTCGGAGCGCGTCATGCCGGCATTGTTGACGAGAATGTCGATCTTGCCAAACGCTTCAAGGGTGCGCTCGATCACCGTCTGCCAGCTCGCCTCGTCCGCTACGTCCTGCTCCACGGCGATGGCAGCCTCGCCGATCTCGGCCGCGACCTTGCGGCAGGCTTCGACGTTGATGTCCGTGATGACCACCTTTGCGCCCTCGGCGGCAAATACCCGCGCCTCCTCGGCACCCATGCCGCTACCCGCGCCGGTGATAATCGCGACCTTGCCTGTCAGCTTCATTCCATTCTCCCGCGTGCGTTGCGCATGTTCCTGTGTTGTCGTGTCGTTCGAAGACAGCGATCAGTTCAGCGTAGCGTGCGAACCGCCATCGATCCGATAGTTTGTGCCGGTAATGTAGGCCGAATGGACGCTCGCCAGGAAGCAGATCAGTGCTGCAATCTCTTCTACCCGGCCGGTGCGACCTACAAGGCTGCGCCATTGGGTGGCGAAGCGATATTCCAACGCGTCAATGTCCTTCTCAGGCCAGCCATTGGCCTCGCCAATGATCGGCAGATTGGTTTTCAGCGCCTCTGTCAGCACGTTGCCGGGGCTGATCGTGTTTACCGTGATGCCCGTGTTCGGCAGCGACTTGGCAAGCCCGACCGACAGGTTGACCAACGCTGCCTTCGACGGGCCGTAGGTCGGGAACTGCGGAGGGGGATCGGTGTAGCCGCCACTGGCGACGTTGATGATGCGACCCCAGCCCGCAGCCTTCATGCCCTCCAGCGTGGCGCGGATGGTGCGGACTGCCGCGATCACGTTCGATTCGTAGGTCGCGGCCCATTGCGCGGGCGTGGCATCGGTCCAAGTCGTCGTGAAGGGCTCATACTGGCCTAGGTTGTTGACCAGTATATCGATGCCGCCGAACGCATCGAGCGCCGCCTTCATCGTCCCGTCCGCGCCCGCGTCGTTGCTCAGATCGCCCAGTGCGAGCGCCGCAACCCCACCCGCGGCCACGATCTCCGCGCGCACCGCCTCCGCCCGCTCGGCGTTACGGCCGTTGATGATGACCGAGGCACCCTCGGCCGCGAGCATGCGTACCGTCGCAGCACCGATGCCACTCGTGCTGCCCGTCACAAACGCACGCTTGCCGCGCAATCCAAGGTCCATTCTTCTCCCCTTGATCGTTCGCTGATCCATCCGGCAAGGCAGTCGCAGACCCGCTTCGGCGCTGCTCACCTCTCAATCATATGCTTACCCGCTATTCGGCGGCGACCGCGATCCACGCTGCGTCGTTGGCGGCGGCTTCCGAGATGGCAGCGAGATGCGTGCACATCAACTCCTGCTCGCCGAATTGCACGACCCGCTTCGCGCCGCTTTCCATTACCTCCTGCTGCTCGACCAGAGCCAAGTTGTCCTCCATCAGCGTGTCGCGGTTAAACGCCAGCGAATATTGCACCGCGATTTGGTTCCTTAGCGAGGCCGGCCGCTCGAAATGATAGACCGCCTCCCAGTACGTCTGGTCGGCTGCGACGGGCCAGAAGCGATGCAGCCACCAGCCGCCGTGCGAGAGATGGAAGATGAAGTGGGGGTACATCACCACCTGGTCATTACCCCAAGAGTTGGAGTGCGCCTTGTTGAGATCGCTATGTCCGGCGAAGGTGCGCTCGGGCCGGTCCTGTGCGCCGGTATCGGTCACCACCATCTGCGCAGCGCTCTTGAAGGCGAACGCCTGCACCAGCTTCTCGGGCGACAGCTCGAAATCCGGGTTGCGCGGCACCGAGGTCATCCGGTGTGCTCCCAACAGCTCGTTGCGTAACGGGTGAGCGTAAGGGTTCTCCTTCGACGAGAGCATCTTTGCTACCGTGCGGGAGTGGAGTGCGCGGACATGGTAGGCCTCGCACTGCGCCTCGATGGCTAGCTTCCAGTTCGCGCCGATCATCGCTCCCACGCGCGCCGTATAGGGATAGCTCTCGAACGGCAGATTCTTGACGCGATCTTTGAGCGGCCCAAGGTAGTCGGATAGGCTCTGAGTTCCTTCCGCGTCGAGGTTGATGAAGATCATCCCCTCCCACACGTCGCACCGGATCGGCGACAGGCCGCTCTCCTTTTTGTCGACATGGCTGAAACATCCCTCGTCCGGGATGTGCACCAGCTCGCCGGCCGAATTGTACAGCCAGGCATGGTAGGGACAGGAGAATTTCCCTCCGCGGCCCTTGTCGTCCCATGCCAGCTTCATGCCGCGGTGCGAGCAGATATTGTGGAAGGCGCGGATTACTCCATCCTTGCCACGCACGATGATCGCCGAAGTCGAGCGCACCTTCACCTCGCGCACGATCCAGTCACCGGGATTGGCAATCTCCGCTGCCTCGCCGACGTTCAGCCAGACCCGCCCGAAGATCTCGCGCTCCGCCTCGAAGCGCTCCTGATTATAGTAGACGCCCAGATCGACCTTCCCGGTGCGCATAATTTCGGGATCCGGCACGAGCGGCCCGGTTCCAATATCGAAAGTGCCGTCGCCGTGCTGAATCAGTTCCATCCTCGGCTCCTGGAAATAGAAATATAAGCATCCTCACCATGTGCGGCGGATGCGCCTTCTACCCACTCGTCCAGTGAAAAGCCCCGAAAAAGCATTTGACGGCACGTCAACCGCCGATGCCGCGCGGTGTCAGATCATCCCTTCGCCGGGGCGTCCCGCGCGCTTAGTCAGCTTGGCCGTATCGAAATATTCGTCCCCGCGGATAACCTTACCGTCCTTTATCCTGGCGATCAGGCAATAAGGCGACGAGATCTGCTGACCGTCGAGGACACCAGTCATCGTCGCCTGCAGGACGAAGCCGTCCTCGGTCAGCGTGATCTTCAGATCCTCATTCTTCTGGTTCTCGAACATCGCATGCGCGCTTTTGAGCGTCTCGATGAACTCCTGGCGTGTGCGATCCTGAGGATCAAAATTATACCACATAACAAAGTCATCGTGAAGCACGGTGGCGAATTTCTCCACGTTATGCTCTTCCGACACTGTCGCCCAGAACTGGGCGAGCCTCATCGATTCTTGCGGATCCTGCGCCATCTCTGACTTCCCTGGTATTGACGTCGATGATCCTCGATCCGTGGCCAGCGAAGCTGTCGCACCTGCCCCTCGACAGGTCAGCGCCGCGGGCCGGTTGCTGCATCAGTTCCGCGCACGACGGGAGAGCATGATGAGAGAAGATGGAGCCGTCCGTCCCCGCGCACTGGTGGAGTCGATCGCCGACCGCTTCGCCCGCGCGCTCACCGAGCCACGGCTCGATTTGCTCGACGAACTCCTCACGGAAGACTTTTTAATTTGGTACAATTTCAGCAACGACAGCCTCACGCGTGCGGAGGCGATCGCCTTCTTCCGCAGCTATTTTTCCGTGGTCGCGGTTCGCTTCCGGGCGACTCGCATCACGCCGTCCGCCCAAGGATTCGTCCAGCAGCACCTGGTTGATGCCGACGGCCCAGATGGCTTCATCATCCGGGGCATGCCAGCGCTGCTCGTCGTCACCACGCACGGAGAGCGCATCCGCCGCATTGACGAATATATGGACAGCGCCGCAGCCGGCGGGTTCGATGCCTCACAGATGAAGAGCAGCTCGCACGTCGCGTCAGGCCCGCAGAGCGCGTAGAATGAAGCTCGCCGCATAATCGCGCCAGAACTCACTGCTGTCATCGATAAAAACGCGACCGCCGAGGTGGCGGGTGAACATCCCGCGTGACGCCACGCAGCCCGAGACTATGATGACGGTCATGAATTCCAGACTGGGCGGATCGATATGCGACCCGATCACGCCCGCCTTGCGGCCGCGCTCCAATGCGCCCAGCAGCTTTTCGGAAAGTGCTGCGTGCATCCGCCGTGCGTCAGGGGCAAGCCGAATCTGCGCGCCCTCGTGCAAGCTCTGATCGAGCGTCACGACTGCCATCGCCGAGTCGGCTGCGAAGATATCGTACACTGCCTCGATATAGGTGCGGATCGCAGCTTCCGGGTCCAGCCCATCGAAGTCGATCTGCAACAACCTCTCATAGGTTGTCCGCGAAATGACCTTCAACACCTCGCTGTAAAGCTCATCCTTGCTCTTGTAGTAAAGATAGACAAGCTGCTTCGAGACCTGCGCCCGCCGCGCGATATGCTCCATCTTAGTCCCGCTGAAGCCGTGCGCGGCGAACTCGTGGCGCGCGGCATCGACGATCCGCCGGATCGTGCCCGACGGATCACGGCTGGCGCGCCGCGGGGGGTTGGCCACGTCGCCTTCCGTCATTGGTGCGCCACCTTGTGCCATCCGCAGGCGCTGTCCAGCATCGTCATGGGAGCTATATAGGCACAACACAGGAGAAATCGACGCCTTGCGGGCCGCGTGTCGACAAATACGGGTTCCTACGGCCGGGTCGCGAGCACCTCCACGACCATTCCCTCGAGTTCGGGAGTCACGACGATCTGGCAGGATAGCCGAACGCGGGCCTCCAGATCCTCCTCGTCCAGCATCGAGGATTCAAGGTCCTGCGGCGCCGGCAACCGATAGAACCAGTCGGGATCGACGCGCACCTGGCAGGTCGCGCAGGCCGCGGCGCCGCCACACTCGGCCTGAATGCCCGGGACGCCCGTTTCCAGCGCGCCACGCATCACTGAAGTCCCCTCGGTGACCTCGCGGACATGCTCCGTGCCGTTGGCTTCTCGATAGATGATCCTGGCCATGGCGATCATGCCCCCCAGACGAGAGGCAGCGTGATCGGCTGGATGATCGCCGCCAAGTAATAGGTGATGTCGGCATCTGGGGCGATGCTGAACTCCGGCACCTCGCGAAGGAATTCCTCAAGCGCGATGCGCATCTCGCGGCGTGCCAGATGCATGCCGATGCAGAGATGTGAACCGTAGCCGAAGCTCACGTGCCGCGCCCCACGGTCCAGGATCACCTTTTCGGGGTCATCATAGGTGGCAGGGTCGTGGCCGGCGAGGAAGGTTGCCAACAGCACCTTGTCCCCCGGTCGCACCGTCACCTCCCCCAGCTGCGTTTCATTGACGCATTCGCGTGACGTAGCGACCGCCGCATAAAAGCGCATCATCTCGTCGATCGCCGCCGGCAGCAACTGCGGATCGGCGCGCAACCGCGCTTGGTCGTCATGATGCTCGGCCAGATGCAGGAATTGCCATGCCATGTTGGTCGATACGGTATCGAGTCCGCCGATGAACAGGTTGAAGCAGAAGCCCAGCAACTCATCGTCGGTCAGCCTGCGCCCATTTTGTTCGACAGTGATGCCGAAGGTGATAAGATCATCGCGCGGACGGACGCGACGATCCTCGATCTGCTCGCGCAGATAGTCCACCACCGCGCGCGTGCCGGCGATGATTTCGTTGAGATCGGGTTCGTGGAGCAGCTTGTGTTCCCAGGCGAGAAACTGGCCGACCCGCTCCTGCGGTAAACCCATCAGCTCCAGAAATACCTTGATAGGGAACTCGAAGGCAAAGTCCGCCATGAACTCGCAGCCGCCCTTGTCCCGGAACGACAGGATGAAATCACGCGCATAACCACGGATTTTCTCCTCGAGGGCCGCCATCCGCTTAGGGGTGAACACGGGGTTGACCATCGCACGCAACATCGCATGCAGCGGAGGATCGACTTCTGCCGGAACCAGGAACCAGTCTTCCCCCAACATGGTGGCGAACGGCGCGAAGCCGCGCGCCGTGAAGTTTACATTGTCGCTGTACACCTGATGTAGGAGGTCGACCGTTCGCGGCACCCAGGCACCGCGAACGCCATTGAACGCGCGTTCCGCCCAGAACACTTCGGGACCCTGATGGATGGCGGGGATGAAGCTGTGCGGGCGCAGCTTCGTCCTGGCGCCCAGCACATAAGGAAACGGACGGATCAACTCTGCAGCAACGTGCGCTGGGGTCGGAAAAAGGTGCGCGGGGTTTGCCACGGGCGTTTCAACCGCGGCGCCCAAATCCTGATCTTTGAGCAAGGTAGCCATACATCCTCCTTGGCTTGTTGCCCCAGTGCTCCGCCGCGATCGTGCATAATTGGGGGGTGCTCTTAGTTGATCGAAAGGATAGATGATGGCTTCATGCACGCAAGGTACAAGGTTGCCGGACCGGGCGGCAGAATTGCCGCATCCCGAAGAAAGTCCGTAATCCTATGAAGAACTGGGACAATCTTCGCTATCTGCTCGCGCTCGCGCGTAGCGGATCGCCCGACGGGGCGGCGCGCCTGCTCAAGGTCGACGAATCGACCGTGAGGCGGCGTCTCGCCGCGCTGGAGCAAGACACCGGCGCGATCCTAATCGAACGCGGTCCCCTCGTTTGGCAACTCACCCGCGCCGGCGCCACCGTCGTCCAATCGGCGGAGCTCGCGGAACAGGCGATCGCGCGCGCCGAGGCGGGGCTGGACGCCAATGATCCCGCGCTGGCGGGGAGCGTGCGGATCGGCGCGCCTGACGGCATCGGCAGCATGGTGGTCGCGCCCGCGCTTGCCCGTCTGCGACGGCGAGCGCCCGAACTGATGATCGAGCTTGTTACCCACGGCAGCCCTGCCGACCTCGCCCACCGCGAGGTCGATCTTCAGCTGATCCTAGAACCACCTAGCAGCGGTCGCCATCGCATCCGCAAGCTCCGTCCCGTAGTGCTGAAGCTTTATGCTGCGCGAGACTATCTAGCGGCTTCTGCGCCGATCCACACAATCACCGACCTCGCCCACCATTCCTTCGTCGGCTACGACCCGTCCAGCGACTTTGCCGGAACAGCGATTCGCCAGCTCGCGCTGGCGGGCATCGCCGTGGCACCCGGCTTCACCTGCTCGACTGTCTTCGCGCAGGTGCACGCGCTGGCCGCGGGCGCCGGGCTGGCGCTGCTGCCCAACTATATGATCGCGCCAGGAATGGACCTTGTGCCGGTGCTGCCGGACACGGTCTCTATCACGATCGAGATCTGGCTGCTCACCCACGCCGACGTTGCCGGTCGCGCGCGCGTCCGCGCCGTGGCGGACGCGATCGCCGCAGCGACCAGCGAATAGAGAGCCTGCGCCACCCACCTTATCCAAAGTCAGGTCACAGCGGCCGGTTTCGTGTGAACCGGGCATATGCGGGAAGGAGCCGATCCATGGGACAAGGTGGTGCTGGTCTCCGGCCGGACGGCGCTGCAACTCGATCTGCCCCGGCTTCATCACCCACGGCAAGGGACGCGAGGTGAAGGCGGTCTGACGCGGTGGGAAGTGCGGAAATGAAGGAGACAAGGATGAACGGCGGAATCGATCTTGGCGGGCGCACGGCAATCGTAACGGGCGCGGGTTCCGGAATTGGGCGGGCGATGGCCCTCACCTTCGCCCGCGCTGGCGCCAAGGTGCTGGTCAACGACATCATCGGCGAACGCGCCCACGCCACTGTGGCGGCGGTACAGGAGGCGGGAGGCAGCGCGGCAGCGGCCGTTGCCGACATCGCCGACGAAGAGGCGGTGAACGCGTTCGTTCGCGAAGCCGCGGAGCGTTGGGGCAGGATCGACGTGCTTTGCAATAATGCCGGCATCATGGACAGGATACATCTGCCGGCCGATACGCCGACCGACCTCTGGAACCGCGTCATGGCGGTCAACGTCACCGGGCAATTCTTCGTTACCCGCGCCGTTCTGCCACACATGCTCGCGCGCAAGTCCGGCGCGATCGTCAACACCGCGTCCGTTGCCGGGCTGCGCGGCGGTGCGGCCGGACTGGTTTATACCGCCTCCAAACATGCAATGATCGGCCTCACGCGCAACATCGCTTGGGTGCATGGACCGGACGGAATCCGCTGCAACGCGATCTGCCCCGGGCCGACCGAGACCAACATCACCGGGGGTGAAGAACTTGGCTTCTTCAGCGCCGCCGGGCTCGCCCGCGCGATGCCGGTGATGAACCTAGCCGACCGCTCCACGAGCCCGCAGGTGATGGCGGACACCGCCCTGTTCCTGGCCTCAGATGGGGCCGCCTACATCAATGGCGCGACCATCCCGGTTGATGGGGGCTGGATGGCTGGCTGACCCTCGGGGGCTTCACCGTGAGCCAGAAACATAGCGCAAAACCATAGCAGCCTCGTCCCTCAGCAGAGTCCGCAATCTCTGGTGAACATCCCGTGCGGTGGGGGACGGCGAAGTCGTTACAATGGAGAAGTCGATGCGAACGGGGATGGGTGGACTTAATGGCGCGGTTTGGCTGGCGTCGGCCCTGATATTTGGCGGCAGCGTTGCCACGATCGCGGCCGTCGCCAGTGGCGGTAGCTTCACGGCGCAACAGATAGCTGAGGGCAAGTCCGTCTACGAGGATAATTGTGCGGTCTGCCACCAGAGCACGCTTAAGGGATCCTCACATGGACCGGCGTTGGTCGGCGCCGGTTTCGCGGCGCACTGGCGGGAGCGCTCGAGCGACGAGCTTTTTCAGTTCGTGAAGACAATGATGCCGCCGGGCAGAGCGGGCGAGTTGAGCGATCAGGAATATCTGGCGGCTTCCGCCTATATCTTGGCGGCAAACGGCCATGGTGCGGGCCCTGCTCCGCTCACCACCAAGACGGCACTCCCGGTGATCCAAGACGGCCGATCCGGAGACGCGACGCCCGTCAACATCGACGCGCTAGGCAATGCGCCTGAACCGACTGCGGCCGCCAGCGTGGTCGGCGCGAGTTCAGCGGGAGAGACTCCGCAGAACAAGCGGTTCGCAACTCTTATGGCAAAGCTCGCGACGCACAACCGGACAATCGAACGGTTCGACCCAGTCACCGAGGCGATGCTGACCAATCCTGCCCCGGGCGACTGGATCAACTGGCGCCGGACTCGCGATGGCCATGGAGATAGCCCGCTTGCCGAGATCAACGTCGCCAATGCCGGTTCGCTGCAGCTTGCCTGGACCTTTGCACTGCCCGACGGCATCAACGAGCCGACGCCGCTGGTTCACGACGGCATCATGTTTGTGTTGGCTCCCGGCGGCAGGCTGGTGGCGCTCGATGCCGCGAGCGGCGACTTCATCTGGGATTATCGCTACGCGCAGCCGGCCGGCGGCAAGGTGCCTGTGGCGCCCGTGCGCAATATCGCGCTTTACGGCAACTCGCTGTTCATCGCGACGCCAGACGCCGCACTGGTGGCGATCGATGCCAGGACCGGCAAGCAGCTGTGGCGCACGCAACAGGCCGATCCGAAGGACGGGTTCACCCATACCGCGGGTCCGATTATCGCCAAGGGCGTGGTGGTGGCCGGGATGAATGGCTGCGAGCGCTTCAAAATGACTTCCTGTTTCGTGGCCGGCTATGATCCTGAGACCGGGCACGAGCTATGGCGTACTCCGGTGGTCGCGCAACCCGGCACGCCCGGCGATAGCAGCTGGGCGAACCTCAGGCCGGAATTCCGGGCTGGTGGGGACATGTGGATTGCCGGCAGCTACGACGCGGGGCTCGACACCTTTTACATCGGCACGGCGCAGGCCAAGCCTTGGGTCGCTGCAAGCCGGCATATGAGCGCGCGAAACGCCGCTCTCTACACCAATTCGACGCTGGCCCTGGATCCGACCACCGGACGGATGAAATGGTATTTCCAACACCTTCCCGGCGACTCGCTGGACCTTGACGTCGTGTTTGAACGCGTGCTGGTCGATCTCGACGGCCGGCCGTTGCTGTTCACCATCGGCAAGGATGGACTACTGTGGAAGCTGGACCGCCGGACGGGTAAATATCTCGATCTCACCGAAACCGTTTATCAGGACGTGTACTCGTCTATTGACCGCAAAACCGGCCGGCTGACTCTCCGCCCGGACATTATCGCAGCGAAGATCGGCGATTATGTCCGGTCCTGTCCCACCACCTTCGGAGGCCACGATTGGCAGGCGATGGCCTATGATGGCCGACAGGGCACGCTCGTCATCCCGCTCCTGCAGATGTGCGGCGGGTTGAAAGGCGAGGCGGTGGAATTCAATGTCGGCGGCGGCGGCCTGGGCGGCGACAGCGCGGACGATCCGCGTCGGAACATCGAGATGCCGGGCAGCGGCCAGCAGTTTGCGAAACTCGCCGCCTACGACGCACGCGCGATGAAGCAATTGTGGTCGTACCAGCAGCATGCGCCATTCACCACGAGCGCGCTGACCACCGCCGGTGGGCTCGCCTTCGTGGGCGATTCCGATCGCTACTTCAAGGCATTCGATACAAGGACAGGGAAGCTCGTCTGGCAGACCCGACTAGGCACCGCCGCCCAGGGATTCCCGATCAGCTACAGCGCTGGTGGAAAGCAGTATATCGCGGTGCCCGCGGGCCAACTCGGCGCCTATTCGCTGGTCGCGGGGCAGGCGGGCGGCATTTATCAGCCGAGCAACGGCAACGCGATGTACGTCTTCGCACTTCCCAATCCACCCACTAAATAGCCAGCTGTTGGCGCGCCCTTCCCCGATCATCGGGGTCAACAAAGCACCCGGACGCCTGCGCATGAAGCAGGTACTGCGGACGAGAAAAAAGGCTGGCCTCGCCGTGCGGGAACGCCCAGGATTGGGGATTCCCGAAGCACAGGCTCGACGCGGCGCGAGTGGCCGACCCATCACGCGATTACATCGGCGGTGCGTAGGGCTCCATCGCACGGGCATAGCCGACGAAGCTGAGAGGCTCGACCAAGATCGCCCGCCACCGATGCGTGAATGTCTCCTGCGCTAATAGTGGCCCCGCTGACACGGCGCCGGACCTCTCGAAAAGAGCCGGCGCCGGCGGCAAGGATCAGGCGAACTCGATCATCACCTTGGCGCTATCCGGGCGCTGCGCCACTTCGAATGCCTCGGTGAAGGCCTCGAAAGGATAGGTATGGCTGACATAGGCGTCGAGCAGCGCGGGGTCGATGTCCGGCAGCTCGGCGAGCACCTCGTGCAACTCGCTCGGGTAGCCGCCGGCGGTGGTAATCTCCATTTCCTTCATGAGCAGGGTGATGAAGCTGAGTTCCACCGGCTTGGGATAGACTGCGGTGACTACGAGCCGTGCGTGATATTGGGCCATGTCAACGATGCCTGCGATAACGCCTGGCCCACCCGCCATGTCGTAGAAGATGTCGGTGCCAACCAGCTCTTCGCCCATTACGGACTTGCCCGCGCCGTGAAGAGCCAGCAGACGTGCGCGCAGATCTTCGGTCTTCGGGTTGACCGTGGCATCGGCGCCCATCCTGCGGGCAAAATCGAGACGGGCGGCCGACACGTCGACCGCGACGACATGCGCGACGCCACGGCGCTTCAGCCACAGGATCGCGCCGAGCCCGATCGGGCCGCAGCCGAACACCGCAACTTTGCTGGCGGCCGTCGGATTGCCCCGGTTGACGCCGTGCCGACCCACCGCCAGCGGCTCGATCAGCGCGGCCTGCGCGAAGGAAATATCGTCAGGAAGCGGCAGCAGCGTCTCGCCCAGGACCGCGTTGCGGACCAGTACCTTCGTGCCGAACGCTCCCTCCGTGCCGCCATTGCCCATGACGTTGCCGTCACCCGGGTCGGGATTGATGAACACGCGCATGCCTGGCGTGACGCCGATCACCTCGGCGCCAACCGTCTCCACCGTCCCTGCGGCCTCATGGCCCAGCGGCATTGGCTCTCCGCCGGGGCGGAGAAAGCCGTTGCGGACGAAATGAATGTCGCTGCCGCAGATGCCGCAGGCGCCGACCTTCACCACCACGTCGCGGGGGCCCGGGTTCGGCATTGGTACGTCGTCGACGCTGACCTGGTTGACGCCGTGGATGCGAACGAGTTTCATCGGAGCTTCCTTCTCGCAGATGATCAATAGGTCTGGGCCATCATGCCCCCGTCCAGTGTGATCGTGTCGCCGCTGTGGTAACGCGACATGTCGCTTGCCAGATAGACGATGATCCCCTCCAGATCGGCGGGGCGGCCGATCTCCTTAATCGGCGTGCGCGCCTGTGTGGCGAGGATGAGGTCCTTTGTTGTCTCCGGGTTGGCTTCGCCGATCTCGGTCACGATGAAGCCGGGGCAGACGACGTTCACGCGGACGGCATGCGCACCCATTTCGACCGCCAGCGCCTTGGACATGGAATTGAGCCCGCCCTTCGCTGCCGCATAGTGCGCGAGGCCGGGCACGCCCGCGAACACGGCGAGACTACCGTTGAGCACGATCGAACCGCCGCGATCCCCCGCCTCGGCCCGCTGCTTCATATGCCGCGCGGCCTCACGACACGTATAGAAGACGCCGTGAAGATTGATCGCGAGGAGATTGTGCCAGATGTCACTGGTCATCTGCTCGATCGGTGCGACGGTCGCGGTGCCGGCGTTGGCGACAACGCAGTCAATCCGCCCGAACTCGGAGACGGCGGCGGCCATGCCGTCGATTACCGCCTGCTCGTCGGTCACGTCGACGGCGCGGTGCGCCACCCGGCCGCCGTGCCGCCCGAGCGCCTCGGCCGCCTCGGCGTTGCGATCGGGCCGCCGGCCCCAGATGATGACGTCTGCACCTGCACGCGCCAGCCCGTTGGCGAAGGCAAGGCCGAGCCCCGAATTGCCGCCAGTGACCAGCGCAACCTTACCGGTCAAGTCGAAGAGATTTTCAGCCATTGATCAGCCTCCAAGAATCCGTCCATAGTTTCAAAATTACTTGCGATCGCGTGCAATTCCCATTGCCTCGTAAAGGCATAACCCGCAGCACGCGCCCGTCGATCATGAAGAAGGGGCAGGTTCACCGCGCGGCCTTATCGTCGGCAGACTTCGAGGATCTTGTCCCTCACGGTCGCGCCGATGAAGGAGGCGATCGGCGCCTCCACCCCGGTCACCGCCGCCAGGGCCATGGCCAATCGTAGGTCCTTGTCGCCAATGCCGGCTTGCACGGCCATCAGGCGGCGCCGCTCCTCACCGCCGCGATCGTTGCGGAACGCGACGAAGGCCTGCGCTGGCGGCGTGAGCACACCGTTGCGCTTCATCACGGTTAACAGCTTGTCGATCGGTACGCCCGCCGCCTCGGCGACGTCGACAGCCTCCAGCCCGATCATGATCGCCGACCAGGATGCCAGGTTGTTGCAGATCTTGAGTGCCATCGCCGAGCCGACCGGACCGACATGCACTTTTTCGGTCGCGAAGGCGTCGAGCACTTGCTCAACCTGTGCCGCCACCGACTCGTCGCCGCCAGTCATGCAGAAGACGAACGGGCCGTCGTCGCCCATGTCGGTTCGCGACACCGGCGCATCCAGAAGCTGAATGCCCCGTTCCGCAGCGCGCGCTGCCGCGGCGATCACAGTTGCCGGCCTGACGGTGCTGTGGATCAGCAGTACTGCACCCGGCTTCATCGTCGGCAGCAGTTGATCGAGGCATTCCTCGACTTGCGCGTCGTCCTGTACGCACAGCCCGACTACATCGGCATCACGCCCGACATCGGCTATGCCGCCCGCCAGTTTTGCCTTGCCCTCGAACGCAGCCATCGCCGCCGGCGAGATGTCGAACACGGTTAGCGGGATGGGCAGCTTGGCAAGCTCGCGCGCCTGCCTGCCGCCCATGCTGCCCAGGCCGATGAAGCCAATGTTCCGAACATCCGTCACCGGCTGTCGCTCCTCTTCTCGGGCGCCTGCTTCGGGCGCTACTTGACCTCGACCCTTACCGGAAAGCGATCATAGTAAAAGGCGAAGCGCTCGCGGATCGCATTCGGATCGAGGCCGAAATCGGCGCGCAGGTCATAGGCGAGCTGGCCGTGCTTACCGCGTTTGTTGCGGTCAATCGCGCCCTGAAAGGATTCGCGTGTCTGCTGGTCGAAGGGAATGCCGGCCTTGCCGTAGATCTCCTCGATAAGCCCGAAGGGATCGGCCATAAGCTCGTGGAAGTAGAGGTCGTAGGATCGGCCCGGATCCAGCGTATCGCGATCACGCACGCAGGCGCGCAGCAAGCGTTCGTACCGGTCCACCCAGTAATCGGCAATGGCAGCGAGGTCGACGCGGGTGCGGGTGAGCCGCGCGCTATAAGCGACGCCGGTAATCGCCGACTGGATCGAAGCCACCGGATCGCGGTGGTTGATGACGACATAAGCGCCTGGGAAGGCAGCATCGACCGCCGGAAGCTGCTCCATATGCTGGGGGCACTTGCTGACCCAGCGGTTCGGCCCCTTCTGCCACGACAGGAGCTGCATCATCCGCCGGACATAGCGGTAAACTGGAGTGGGATCGTGGGCAAACTGGTAATCGCGCCACTCAGGCACGTGCGCGATCCACTCGAAATAATAACCACCGAAGTCGATACTCTGTAGCTCGATATCCTCAGATATATGATCGGGCGTGAACTCGTGGATGGCCTTTATGTAGGGCATCACCGCGTCCGTCTGCTCCCATTCCGCGGCGCAGAGATCATAGCGGGTGTCCTTGCCGTCGACCACGAATGGCGCACGAACGGGACGCACCGCCTCCCAGTGCGGCAGTGAGCGCAGGCGGCGATCTGCCGACATGAGCTGGAGCAGATAGGTAGTGCCGGAGCGCGGGAGACCGGCGATGATCAGCGGGCGATCGATTTCGATGTCGAGAATTTCAGGATTGCGTCGGATCTGGTCCTCGGCCTGAAGCCGGTTGGCGGCGAAGCGGACCATCTCGTTGAAGCAGCTCACCCGCCCGACCGCCGAGAGCTCGACATCGTCATTGAGCGCCTTCACCCATACTTGCAGCCGCTCACGGAAGTCCTGGGCTCCGAAGTCGGAAAGGCCGGTCCGCTCGCGCGCCGCGTTCAGCACGGCATCCTCGCTGATATCTACCGGATTGGCTTGCGCATAGGCCAGGGTTTGGGCCTGCAGCTCGCTCAGTACCGGTTCGGCCAAGTCGGTCAGTCTAATCTTTTCGGCCGCCGCGCTAACCATCGTTTTGATACTCCTCTCTCTGTCTGGAAACGTCAGACGGCAATTGCCGCCAGCGCATCCTTGGTCTTGATGATGCGTCCCTCAAGCCAACCCAGTTCGTCGAACACCTTGCTTTGGGTCCCGTCGGCAAGCTGCTCATAGGCGGCGAGCTCCGCCTCCAATGCCGCCCGGTTGGTGGGTTCGGCCGCGAGCGCCACCTCGATCAGATGGAGGGCCTCCACGGGGCGCCCCGCAGTGATATGAGCCTGCGCCCTCGCGGCCAGCGCCCCGGCGCCACCCGCCATTTCGGCGAGTTCCGGCCAGATGGCGCGTGGCTGCGTGGCATAGAGTTCAGTTGTCGACTGATGGCGAAACCAGCCGGCATACTCCTCCCACACCGCGCGCACATACCAGCTGACGGGGCCACGGCCGGGTGCCATCTGGAGATGCGCCGGCAGGCTGATTTCCGCCATGAGCGTTGGCAAATCCTTCTGCGCGTTCATTCCCTTGACGGTCTCGTCGTGGATGTAGCGAACCGCGTCGCGCAGCTTGGTGAAATCGGCTTTGATCCTGTCCGCGCCACGGATTGGCTGCTCGTGGCCGGTGATAAGGAGTTCAGCGCCCAAGCCCATCAGCTTGTCGAGATCGGCCAACCAACCGGGCACGCTGCGATCACGATCGCCCCGCGCGGTGTAGAAGTTAGGGAGCGCTCCGTAGATCGCACCAGCCCAGTTGCCGGTGAACAGCGTTTTCTCCTCGGGCATCCAAACGGCGAGCGCATCCAGCGTTTCACCGGAGGAGACGGAAATCAGCTCGTATTTGCGGCCCGCGAAGCTGAAAGCATAGCCGTCGGCAAAGGTCGTCAAGGGCGCTGGATCAGGCGTCGTGAACCAGTGGTCGGGCTTGTCACTCTTTGGAATCAGCGCGGCGAGCACGCGAACGTTTCGCTCGCTAAAGAATGGGCCTAGCAGTTTCCGCTCATCGCAAATCTGCGAGAAGTTGCGCTGGACGATCGTCTCGACGCCTGGGTCGGCGAAAAACTCCCACCCGCCGATGTGATCGGGATGGCTTTGCGTGTAGATGATCTTGGCAACCTTGAGAGGACGGCCGAGGGCTTCTTCCATCCTCTGGCGGATGATCTTGCCTTGGGCGGGCGTCCCGGTGTTGATCACCACGTCGCCTTCATCGGCGGTGATAACATGGGCGTTGGACGTCGCGCGGACCATCAGCATGTGGTCGTTAATCCGCTCAGCGGGACGACCGGGATCCCACGCGATCATCGCAATCATCGGATGATCCAGCGTGCGAAAAAGAGTCATGCATCGTCTCCGTATCACACTTCCCTGGCGGAAGCTCAGACGCACTGAAGCGGTTCGCCCGGAAAGTTCAAGGTGGATGGCGGCGGCGCGACATTTTTGGCGTTCAAGCGCACGGCAGCGTTGTGGCTTAGGCGGGCTGCGCCCCTGCCTTCGCCGGCGACAGCGTTGGATGAGACGTAAAGCGAAACGGAGTGCGGCCGTGCAGTTTTGTTCTAGATTCCGCTGCTAGAGCGATGGCGGCCGGATTACCGGCGCGGGAGATATGCGATGTTGAAGACGGAAATCAGCGAGGCCAGCGCGCACCCTGTTCTGCCGGTACCTCACGTCGTGCGGGGTCGCCTGATCCATGGAGTGGAACGGGTCTACACCTCGCGCGACATGGGGGTGAATTTCGCGACGCCCGTGATCGATCCGGATGCGCTCGTCTGGACGCGGCGCGAGCCATTGCCCATGCTGGATACGCCGATCTCGGAGATCCTTGATTTTTTGGTCGAACTGGGCACGCGCCTCGACCTCGACGTTAACACGTCACTCCAGCAGGCGTTCGAGGGCATGATCCGGGTTTCGGCCCTGGGCCCGCGGGTGCTGGAGAATATCTACCGCGACATGCGCAGCATGTTCAACCGGCGGCTGATGGAGGCGGAGATAGCCGCCTCGATCGGCTCGCTCGATCGGCTCGACGGCTGGGTCGAACATCGGCCTGCGGGCTTCGCCAATCGGCTGCGTGCCTTTCCGCCGCGGCTGGTCCACATCATGGCCGGCAACGTACCGAGTGTAGCGGCGCTCACCATCGTGCGCGCGGCGCTGACCAAGGGCGTGCATCTGTTGAAACTCGCCTCCAACGACCTGTTCACCCCGAGCGCGATCATCGCCACCATGGGCGACATCGATCCCGACCACCCGGTCACGCGGTCCTTCTCGGTGGCCTACTGGCGCGGTGGCGACGCGTCGGTCGAGCGGCTGATCTACCAGCCGCAATATTTCGACAAATTGGTAGTGTGGGGCGGCGAAAGTGCGGTGCGCAATGCACTGAGCTACGTCGGACCCGGATTTGAGCTGATTTCCTTCGATCCTAAGGTGTCGATCTCGATGATCGGCGCCGAGGCGCTCGCCACACCGGAGTCGATTGCCGAAACCGCGCGCCGCGCCGCCGACGACGTAGGCTCCTTCGACCAGGACGCCTGCAGTGCCAGCCGCTATCAGTTCGTGGAGGGCGATACGGATGCGATCGATGCCTATTGCGCGGCGCTGGCGGACGAACTGGGCAAGGACCGCCATTACGGCAACGGCAGCATCGAACCGACCCCCAACACCATCCGCGAGGAGGTGGACGTTCTTCGCACGCTCGAGCCGATGTACCGGGTGTTCGGCCGGTCCGACGGCCGCGGCCTCGTGGTCCGCTCGGACGAGCCAGTCGGCTTCCACCCCGATCGCAAGACGGTGAACGTCGTTCAGGTGCCCTCGCTGGCCCGGGCGGTTGACCATGTCACCGTCGCTACGCAGACAGTCGGCATCTATCCGGCCGCACGCAAGGCGGAATTGCGCGATGCGCTGGCGGCCGCTGGCGCGCAGCGGCTGGTGACGCTGGGCCGGGTGCTGTCCGCCGACACCTTCGGCGGCCAACCGCATGACGGCATCTTCCCGATGCACCGGATGATGAAATGGATCATCGATGAGGGCGAGGACGCCTGAACAAGGAGTAAGAACCGATGAGCGCATTGCAACGACTGCTCGACCTCGTCCACGTCGAAGATCCGATTGCGGCCGCCCCGGAGGATCTGCTCACGATCCAGCTGGCGGCAGTGCAGGAACGACTGGATCAGCGCCGCCGCCAGATCCGGGTGCTGGACCAGCGTGCTACGGATCGCGGAATCGACACCGTGAAGTCGCTGGATGACGCAGTCTCGCTGCTGTTCTCCGACGCGACATACAAATCCTATCCGGAAAGCTTCCTCGACCAGCGCCGCTGGGATCGGCTCACGGCCTGGTTCCAGACGCTATCCAGCGATCGGCTAGACGGGGTAGATCTCAACGGCGTGCAGACGATCGACGACTGGTTGGCTGCCCTGCAGCGGGTCGGCGTGTGGGTGAACTCGTCCAGCGGGACCTCTGGCAAGAGCAGCTTCCTGGCGATGAATCAGGCCGACATGGACGTGGCGCTACCGCTCATGATCCAAGCCGGGCGCTACACGTCAGCCGCAGCTCGCGAAGCGGCGCCGAACAGCTATGCGGTGTTCGTGCTGGGGCCCTCGTCGGCGAGCTACTCCGGATCGCTGCGCGCGCGCATGTTCGCCGAAGCGTTGGGGCGGCCCGGCGAGATCTACTATATCTCGGACGTCGCCCAGAGCGCTCAGGAAGGGCTGGATCTCGCGAAGCTCAATCGCGCGATTGCTGCGGGCACGGCCAAGCCCAGTGAGATCCAGGCGGTACAGGAGCGCGCGGGCCAGCGCGCCCAACAGATCGGGCAGGATTTCGATCGGTTCCTCGACCGGCTGATCGCGAAACTGGACGAGCCGGTGGCGCTGCTTGGCCTGTCGTCGATGCTGTTTCAGGTCATGGAGAGGGCCAAGGCGCGGGGCATACCCCGGATGTCGCTACACCCCGACTCCCATTCCAGCGTGAGCGGCGGGCGCAAGGGCACGCAGTTGCCCGATGATTATATGCAGCAGCTGCGCGACTATTTTGGCCTTACTGACCGGATCTATGCCAACCCCTATGGCATGACCGAATTGTCTGGCACCAACATCATGCTCCCGGGCCAGCAGTCCTGGGCGATCCCGCCGTGGATCGTTCCGATCGTGCTCGAAGCGACGGACGAGACGCTGCTCAACCCCGCGGGCACTACCGGCCGGGTGACCGGACGCTTCGCCTTCATCGACCTTCTGGTCGAAGGACGCTGGGGGGGACTCGTCACCGGAGACCGGGTCACCATCGACTTCTCGCCGACTGAACCGGGTGTGCGCACGCCGGTGATCCGCGCGGTGGACCGCTATAAAGACCTCCCCGGGGACGACAAGGCAACCTGCGCGGGAACGATCGACGCTTATGTACGGGGAGCGCTCGAGCCAGCCTGAGAGAATTTCACGCTTCGCACCTATGACAGCCGGTTCCCCCGTCTTCGGCCGCGGTGCGGCTGGCGGGCGGCGGGCACTGACCGCGTCAGTGGGCAAGGTCGCGCTCCAGCGTCTTGCTCGCCCGCCAGAAATGAAAGCTGCCGACTAGCAGGATCAGCGCGCCCGACGTCATCGCCCATCGCAGGCCGCGCGCCTGCGCGTCGCTGCAGGCCGGCAGCACCGAGCCGATCGTGCATTGGGCCGCGGTATAGCCGGCACGGCCAAGCTCCCATTGCGACGCCAGATCGCTCAATGCCCCCAGCAGCGGCGGACCCAGCGCATAGCCGAACAGGTTGCCGAACAATGTAAAGATGGCGATGGATGTCGTGCGCAGGGCCGGCGGTGCGACGCCGCCCGCCACGGCATAGCTCACTCCGGGATAGCTGTTTGCGCTGAAGCAGCTAAGTAGCAACAGCGGAACGGCGACAGTCAGCGGCGACCACAAAGCGATGACGAAGCCGAACGCTGCGACCACGAAAGCTGCCGACACCACCAAAGTGCGCGCGCCCGGCCGGCGCCGCGCGATAATGTCGGCGATATAGCCTCCGGAAAAGGCGCCGGCCATTCCGAACACGCCGCCCGCAAGGCCCAGGATCAGCGCTGCGCGCGAGATCGGCAGTTCGTGCATGCGCATCAGGAACGAGGTCATGTACTGCATCAGGAAGTTCAATGCGAAGCTCCCGAAGACCCCTGCAGCGCAGACATGGACGTAGCTGCGCTTGCTGGCGAGCAGGCGGAGCGTCGCGTTGATGCTCGGCTGGGCCGCCGCCGGGGGTGGCGCACGCAGTTCACGCAGCGTTACACGGATCACCACCGCGAACAGGATCCCCAGGCCGCCGAACGTCAGGAAACTCGCGCGCCAGCCATGATCCTGCGCGATGCGCCCGCCGAGGAAAGTCGCCATGAGCGCGCCGGCCGGTCCGCCGATGGCGAATACCGCCATCGCGGTGGCGCGCCGCGCCGGACCGAACAGGTCCGCGAGATAAGAGAGCGAGGGTGGCGAGCCGCCCGCCTCGCCGATACTCACTCCAAGCCGCGCGAGGAGCAGCTGGAGGTAGCTGCCGGCGAAGCCGCATATTGCGGTGAAGGTGCTCCACGCACCGAGCGCGATTGCGACGACGGCGATCCGGTTGCTGCGGTCGGCGATGCGCGCAACGGGTATGCTGAGAAGCGAGTAGAGGATGGCGAACGCTGGACCGCCGAGCAGGCCGAGCTGGAAGTCGCTGAGCCCGAACTCCAGCCGCACTGGTTCCTGGAGAATGCCGACCAGCATCCGATCGGCGAGGTTGCAGGCGTTGGCCAGACAAAGAAGCACAAGAGCCAGGATCGCATAGCCCGTGCCGGCGATGCGATGCGCGGGCGGCGTCGGCGGATCGTCCTCTCGCGCGATTTCGGCGTGAGACATGCTTATCCTCTCTCTTCCCCGCCGCTTGTAGGCGTTGCTGGGATGCTAGGGCCCGCCCTCCCCGCCCTACTCTGCCAGAAGGTAGGAGACGTGACGGCGGCATCGGCTTGGATTGTGGTGGACTGCGCGCCTTGAGAACTCGCCGCCGCCTATCGAGTTTGGTATCACGCTGGCGGCCAAGGCTGACGAACCTGACGCTCGATTGGACCGGGTCGGCAGCACGGTGTCCGCAACCTCTCGCTACAGCAGGCGCGGGAGCCTTTCCAACCGCCCCGAATGGCAAGTCGCGATTGCACGGCCTGCAGCTATGCCATCGTTTTCTAACCAGCCTTCCTGACGGCAGGGGTACCCTGCCGCCGAACTGCTGACATGACGATTGGGGGCACGTTCGCCTGAGATGGAGAGTGGCATGCGCGCGGCAGCTGCTAAACACATGGTGCCAACGAGGTACCTTTCCGTATCCTTCCCCGGGACGGCAGGCGCCACGTGACGCGCGACCGCGGGCCTGTCCATAGAATCGGCATGTACTTCGCGCGCTGGATGATGCGGTATGCGCCAAAGGCTGTGGCAGGCTCGCCTGGCTTCGGTGCTGCAGCCGACGCGTGCAGCAGCAACAACCCTTCCCGATCATCAGGCTGAAAGCGTTGCTTCGGATTTGGGAACCGGAACGAAGAAAGAGGAGAAGATGATGACCCTGGAGGAGTTCGCGGCGCTAGAAGCGGTGAAGCAGGTCAAGGCGCGCTATTGTTACCATCTCGATTATAAGGAGTGGGACGCCTACGCGGACCTTTTCACCAAGGATGCCACGCTGGATGTCGATCGTTCGGTGACCACCCGCGGACGGCTGGATAACGATCCACAACCTCAAGTCCGCGGTCGGGCCGCCATTCGTGCTTTCATGCCGCCGCTGCTTGATCTTGCGGACACCGTGCACCAAGTCCACTCCCCAATTCTGAAGCTCGTGTCGCCGTCTGAGATCAAGGGTATTTGGGCGATGGAAGACATCGTGCGCATGCCGGGCTTCCACCTGGAAGGCCGCGGCCACTATCGGGAACGCTATGTGGTTGAGGACGGCGAGTGGCGGATCGCCTCGCTGCACCTCACCCGCACATGGATAAACATGATCGAGGGCAGCGCGGCGGGCCCGGAAGACCGATAGGCCGGTGCGCAAAGGGCGGCGCGTCCTGCCGCGGCGGAATGCAGCAGGGCGGCAGGACGCGCAGCACAGCGGCGTGGCACGGATTGCGGACGGCCCTGCCGCCTGGCAGGACCTAGTAGCGCCGGGGGTTCCGAAGCAGCGATCGAACACCGGTCATGTGCACCGATGCTATGGACGAGGATGCAAGAGGCATGACCGAGCAGGAAGGGAAGACCTGGTTTATCACCGGCGTGTCGTCTGGTCTCGGCCGGGAGCTCGCGCGCGCCGTCCGGCGGTCAGGTGACAGGGTGATCGGAACCGTACGCAAAACCGCCCACGTCGACGAACTCGCCGCCGAGGGGATCGACGCGCTGATTCTCGACGTCGACGATGAGGCATCGGTGCAGCGCGGCGTGAGCGAGGCCACCGCGAGACTGGGTCGGATCGATGTCCTGGTCAACAATGCCGGCTTCGGTATGGCTGGCGCAGTGGAAGCGCTGTCGATCGGAGAAGTGCGCGCGGTTATGGAGACGAACTTCTTCGGCGCTTTGCGGGTTACCCAAGCGCTGATCCCGTCGATGCGCACGACCGGCGGCACCATTGTCATGGTGACGTCAATGGCGGGAGTTGTGGGCTTTGCCGGAACCGGCGCCTACTGCGCATCGAAGTTCGCGCTGGAGGGGCTGTCGGAGGCACTGGCGGACGAACTCGCCCCCTTCGGAGTGCACGTCTTGATCGTCGAGCCTGGGTCTTTCCGCACCGCGTTCGCCGGCGATTCGAACCGGCGGGCGAGCCGCTCGATCGACGCCTATGCCGGGACACAGGCGGGTGAGGCGCACAGGATGATGGCCGCTTATGCCGGAACGGAGCCGGGTGATCCCGCCAAGGGCGCCGACGCAATCATCGCGACCGTGCGGTCCCCCTCTCCGCCCCGCCGGCTGGTGCTCGGTGCCGATGCCGTTGAGCTGATCTCGGCGAAGCTCGATCAGGTGCGGCAGGATATCGGAGCGTGGCGCGAAGTATCAAGGGCGACAGCATTTTCCTGAGAGGCAGCGATCGGCAAGTCCTGCATTGCGGTAGGATCGCAGATCGCGAGGCAAGTCGATGAAGCGAGGAAAGAGGTTCGGCGGAGCACCCGTAGCTCCTGCCACATGTGAATAGATCTGCGGCACGGGAGAGTGGTCGACATGAGACGATATGATGGAAAGGTTGCCGTCATCAGCGGCACCAGCGGTGGCATCGGTGCGGCGACGGCACGCCGGCTCGCGTCCGAAGGCGCCAAGGTGGTCCTAGCCGACATTGCCGTCGCCGGCGCGGAGAAGACAGCGGAAACGATCCGCGCGGCAGGCGGCGAATGCTTCGTCCATTATCTCGACCTTGCCGAGGAAGAGAGCATCAAGGCGTTGATCGACGACACGATCGAGCGCTACGGCCGCATCGACGTGCTGTTCAACAACGCCGCTGACACCCGCGGCGAGACGATGGTAAAGGACGCAGCCATCGAGTTCATGGATGCTGACATCTGGGACGGCGTCTTCCGCATCAACACCCGCGGCACCATGCTGATGATCAAGCACAGCCTGCCGCACATGATCCGCCAAGGCGGCGGATCGATCATCAACACCAGTTCGGGCGCGTCGCTGCGCGCTGACCTGTTTCGGGCGGCCTATGCGGCATCCAAGGCGGCCATCAACGCGCTGACCGAATATGTCGCCGCCCAGTATGGCAAGAAGGGGATTCGCTGCAACGTGGTGTCACCCGGACTGGTCGTGACCGAGAACACGCGCGAGAACCAGGGTCATAATCTGGATCTCTATCTTTCGCACCATCTCACGCCACGGCTGGGCGATCCCGACGATCTTGCCGCTATGGTGGCGCTGCTCGGATCGGATGATGGCAACTTCGTCACCGCGCAGATCATACCGGTCGATGGTGGCATCTCGACCCACTTCCCCCATGTTGCCGAAACGCGCGGCGGCATTGACGGGTACAAGGCGAAGAACTGACGCCAGCGGAGGGAGAATGACATGGGACGACTGACAGGCAGAACCGCGATCATCACGGGGGCGGGCGTCGGCATCGGCGCAGCGACGGCGCATCGGCTGGCATCCGAAGGGGCGCAGCTGGTGCTGGGCGATATCAATTTGGCAGGCGCCGAGCAGGTGGCTGCGGACATCCGGCAGAAAGGCGGCGAGGCGATTGCCTGCCACTTCGATCTGGGCGACGCCGACAGCATCAAGAAGCTGATCGACGACACCATCGCGCGTTACGGCAAGCTGGAGGTGCTGTTCAACAACGCCGCCGACACCCCGCCCGCGGTTCTGGAAAACGATCTTCCAGCAATGGACCTGCCGATCGAGATTTGGGACCGCACCTTTCATTCGAACGCCCGCGGCACGTTCATCGCGATCAAATATGCGCTTCCCGCGCTCATCGCATCCGGCAGTGGCGCGATCATCAACACGAGTTCCGGCGCGGCTCTGCTAGGCGATGTCGCGCGGACGGCCTATGCCGCTTCCAAGGCCGCGATCAATACGCTGACCCTCTATGTCGCCGCGCAATATGGCAAGGAGGGCGTGACCTGCAATGTCGTCTCCCCCGGCATGGTGCCGACCGAAAATTCGCGCGCGAACCAGCCGGAGATGATCAAGGCTGTCCTGCGGCACCATCTGACGCCGGAACTCGGCTACCCGAAGGATGTGGCGGCGATGGTGGCGTTGCTCGCCTCCACCGAGGGGCGCTTCATTACCGGCCAGATCCTCCGCGTCGACGGCGGCGTGTCCAAGGCGTTCGCGCATGTCGCCGACAATCGCGCCCAGTTCGAGCAGCATGTCGCCAATATCTGGGGCAGCGCGGCTTGACCGAGGCGACCCTCGACAGCATCGCCGCCATCGCGCGGGGCTGGGAGGCGGCGTGCCGCTCGCTCGATAGCGATCGTATTGTCGGCTGCCTCGCAGACGATGCGACCGTATGGTACAATTTTCAGCCAGATCAGCGGCATAGCCCTGCCGAATACCGGTCGATTCTGGAGAACAGCAAGAAGACCTTCTACAATCAGCGCTACACCAAGATGCTGGTCCACCTGCATCCCGGCGGCTTCGTCGAACAGGCGACATTGGAAGGGGATACGCCGAACGGTGTGGTCGAGACGCCGTTCCTTCTCGTCGCCACGGTGAAGGGCGACAAGATCACCCAAATCGAGGAATATTTCGACACGAGCATCATCCAGCAGGCCGGCGCCCGCGATGGATAGATCGGGATGCGAGATTGTCCGCCGCTACAATAAGCCTTGGCTGGCGCGAGATCTGGCTGCGATGGATGGCTTTCTTGGTGAGGATTTGATCCTCTGGCACAATCACCTCGGACGTGCCTTCGGCAAGGCCGAGATGCTGAGCTTCGTCACCTCCGCCCTGGAAGTGCTGGAAAAGGTCGAGTTCCGCGATGCGGTTCGTACCGCCACGGCGGAGGGTTGCGTCCAGCAGCACCGGCTGTTCTGCCGCATGGTTGGCGGCGGGATCGTCGATGCGCCGCAGGCGATCGTCTACACGGTGCGCGACGGAAAGATCCGCCGCATCGACGAATATGTCGACGGACCCGCGCTGGCGGCGACCGGCATCGCTGGCTGAACAGCGAGAACGCGTCGCCGGTTGCACAATGCGGGCAGCGACGACAGCGCGAAGCTCATGCTGCCGGATCAATGAGCCCGCGGTAGGAGTGGAATGACACCCTCGAGATGTCAAAGCGGAAGGCCGGGCGATAGCTCGCCCTTGCCCCCTTTCTTCAGAGGCCGAGCGCCTCGGTTAACACGGGTTTGACCCGCAGATCCTCAGGCACCCGATCGACACCGATCGCGCGGTCGAGATGCTCATGATACCACTGGATATATTGTTCCTGTGTGGCGAGGTGGACATGCGCGATGTCACCTTCGCGGATCGAGCGCTGCATCGAGGGAAAGAGGAACATATCTTCCGCCAGAATAGTGTTGTTGTAGGCGAGGAAATCCGTCCAATATTTCTTGTCCTCCTCCTCGGTGCCCCGCTGGAGCCCGAGGGCGAGATTGTAGATGCGGCATTTGTCCGGCCCCACCGGCCAGAAGCTCTGCCAGATGAAGCCGGCCGGATCGAGACCCGCAGTCGCGTTGGGGAACCGCGGAATGGCGAGAACGATGTCGCGATAGTGGGAGGCTACCGCATCGGCTCCCCGAGAGGTTCCGTCCGCCGAAATCTTCTCCGACCGGAACAGCGTGTCGCCATGGCGCTTGAACGACCGGAGGCCGCCATGACCGTGGGTCAGCAGTTCCGCCGTCCAGGTCTTGGTATCGATGAAGGGCGCGATCGTCTTCTGGTGGACGGTGTTGATATGGTAGCTTTCCACGAAATTGTCGAAGGCGACCTTCCAGTTGCACTCGATCTCGTTAGTGAGGACACCCTTGACCGTCATCTGTTCGAACGGGAAATCCTCGACGAGCGCGGCGAGAGGCGCAATGTAGTCGGCAAGCGGCTCGGCCTGCTCGTCGAAGTTAATGTGAATGAAGCCGCGCCAGATTTCGCAGCGAAGCTGGTGAAGCGACAGCTCGGCCTTATTCAGGCAGGCGAAGTTCTGCGGCTCGGGCACCGACTTGAGCGCGCCCTCGGTCGAATATCCCCACGCGTGGTAGGGGCAGACGAAGCGGCGCGCCGTGCCGCTCTTTTCGATCACGATCGCTGAGGCGCGATGACGGCAAGCGTTCTTGAACGCACGCACAACATCGTCGACGCCGCGGCTGATGATGATGGACTGACCGAACTCTTCCCATAGCCGATACGAGCCGGGCTTGGGCAGCTCGCTTATGTGCCCCGCAACAAGCCAGCGCTTCTTGAAGACGTGCTCGATCTCTAGCGCATAGAACTCGGGATCGCTGTAGCGCCGCGCCGGCAGCGGCGGGATCGGCGGCAGATCCTCCGGAAAGCTGGTCCGCGCCGCCTCGCGGCGGAGCCGCTCGTAGATTCCCTCGTCGCTTCTGGCCATCGTCATGGAAATGTCCTCAGTTGGCCGGGTGGTCCGGCAGGATGATGATCTTTTCGATCTGCCGCAGCGTGTCGAATCAACTCGCGGCGCTGCGCGGTTCAACGAAGAGAAAGCGCCTGCCGATCAGCTGTTCCACGTCCGTTGCCGCTGCGCACAAGCGCGGTGCTTGCTCGCGTCGGTGGGGCTGGTCCCAAACATCGTCGTCACCTGCCGCCAACAGGGACAGCAACGCTCCGAGGTTGATCATAGCGGCGCCCCCACCCCATCGCACGCCGCGGCCTTGGTATGAACTGCGCTCATTCCTCTCGCTGAACTGTCGATACACAATACTCTTACATGAATAGAGGGACAGCGAATATAGGGCAGGACAATGAATGATTTTACGCCGTGTCCATCAGGTTTGCCGAGGCGGTAGCGCCGTCAACCTGCCGATCATGATGGTCGTACTCGACAATCACGGCTATGCCTCAACCCGCAACTACGAGCGAGATCATGTGCTTGCTGGGGGCCAAGGCAAGCCCCCAGCGGCCCGGCTACTACGATATGGATATGCGCGCGGAGACCGACAACCTGCGCAGCGCGGTGGCGAGCACTTGGGCCGAAGCGGTGAAAAGGGTCGAGCGCGCTCATCCTGCCGGTCGGGTTTGAGGACGAGGGATGGCGCGAGGCGGTCGCCCGGCTCAGAGATGCATTCCCCCGCTCGCCCGGATCCGCTCGCCCGTAATCCAGCGGGCGGCGTCTGAGGCGAGGAAAGCCACCACCGTGGCGATGTCGCCTGCCTGACCGATTGCGCCGAGCGCGGTTTGCGCCTCAAGCGACCGGACCAGCGCTGGATCTGCCATCACGAAGTCGATGAAATCGGTATCGGTCGCGCCGGGGGCGACGGCGTTAACGGTGATGCCCCGCGGCCCCAGGCCGGCCGCCATCGACAGCGTTATCGAGTCGACCGCGGCCTTGGTGGCGGCATAGGCGATCGCCGACGGATAGGCATTGTGGCCTACCATCGACGATAGGTTAATGATCCGTCCGCCATCGACGAGGCGTGACAAGGCATGCTGCGAGACGAACAGCAGGCCTTTCACGTTCGTCGTGAAGACGCGGTCGAAATCGGCTTCCGTGGTGGTCTCCACGCTACCAGTCGCCCCTACCCCAGCATTGTTGACGAGGATGTCGAGCCGCAGTCTCCCGCGTTCGCGCAGTGCTGCGTCAAGGGCCGCGAACATTGCCGCGATCGACGGCAGATCGGCGATGTCTGCCTGTAGCAGGAAGCCGTCGCCGCCTGCGGCACGGACCTCCTCCAGCACGGCACTTGCCTTGGCGGGGTTCGCCCGGTGGTGAATGGCGACGGTTGCGCCCTCTTTCGCCAGCCGGCGCGCGATGGCCGCCCCGATGCCACGCGAGGCGCCGGTAACCAACGCGACCTTGCCGTGCAGCGATCCTGTCATGTCCTGCCTTCTCAATGCTTCAGATGTTCGCCGCGGTCCCGCAGCTCGGTACCCGAAGCCACAATCCGGGCGCGCGCGCGCTCCTCGGCGGCCTGCGCCTCGGGAGTGGGATACTGAACCTCGTCCTCGGTAATCCGGCCTGTGATCACATCCCAGCAGGTCACGGCCAGGGTCGCCTGCTCGATATATGGGCACTCCAGCAGCGTTCGCGACCGCCACAGCCCCCTCGCGCGGTCGTCCGACAGTCGCCAGATGCCGACATGATCGTGCGCGGGAGCGAACTCCACCAGCTGTGCACAAGGATCATAGGCGAGGAACGCGCCGGTGATGATCCCGTCCTCACGGAAGCGATCGGGCAGATAATGGTCGTTATACCAGTCCCTGAGGGCTATCTCCTGATGCGGCTTTGCCTTGATCTGCTCCAGCACCACGCTCCCGGTGTGAAAGGTGCGCGGTGCCTTGTCGCGGAAGTGAAGCGGATAATAATGGAAGTCGTCGAGCCGCGAGATATCGATGGAATTCTCCACCAACATGCGCGGCGTCAACGCGCTGTCGACATGCTCCTGCACGAACCGCTCGGCATCATAAACCTCATAGAGCGCGAGGTAGCGCGAGACCGGCAGGCCCGCCGGATAGGGCTGGGCTTGATCCTCGGCCAGGCGGAAGCGCTGCTGCGCGATCGAGCCGCGGAAGCGCATCGCATCGCGCGTATGAACATTGGTGTACCAGTCGTTGAAGTCGCTGTCGCGCCCCTCGGTCGGGTTGGTGAGCACCACCAGAATTGCTTCGATCATGCCACCTGGTCCGCTTGGCCCGCAACGAAGAAGCGTTGCGGCCTGCCCATGGTGTCCGTCCAGTCGCGCGGCTGCTTACCGTCGAGGTCCTTGATGCCGTACTCGCGACCTAGCTCCGCCCCTATCAGCGCCCGTCCCGAAAGCGCCTTGCGCCGCGGGTCGTTCAGGAGCGCGGCGATTACAAGACCGGTGAACTCCGGCGTTTCGAACTCGGGAAGGATTGCGCGCAGGTTCTCCGGAAAATATTCGTCGGGTATCGCCTTCGTTTCATCGGTCCGCACAAAGCCCGGCCAGAAGGACACGATCGAGACGTCAGTGTCGGCAAAGTCGATGGCCATGTCGTGCACCATCTTGTCGGTGCCCGCCTTCGCTGCGCCATAAGCTGGACCAACGAAATAGGAGACCGCGCCGTAGAAGGAGATGTTGGCGATCAGCGCAGCGCCGGTGCGGATCATCAGCGGTGCAGCATAATAGGCTGCAACGTAATCCGATCGCAGGCCGACGACGATCATGTCGGCCAGCTTGAGGTCTTTCTCCCAGAATGGCCCAGGCTTACCGAGCTCCTCGCCATAAACCGCGGCGGCATTGTTGACGAGAAGGTCGAGTTTGCCCGCCTCCGCCTCGATCCGCTCGATCGCGGCTTTGACCTGCGCGTCATCGGCATGGTCGCAGACGATCGCCACGCCGCGCCCCCCCATCCGGTCGATCTCGCCGACGGCTGAGGCCAACCCCTCCGCCGAACGGCCGGTGACATAGACCGTCATGCCCTTTGATCCCAGAGCACGCGCGGTCCCACGCCCCACGCCGCGGCTCGCGCCGGTCACCAGTGCCACCTGATTCATCATATCGTCTCCAGTTATGTCCGTGCTCGCGGAACGGAACGAAAATCTGGGCACCTATGCCGATCGGAGCGCCCCGACGCCCGCGCTCTCAACACCATGTTGCGCACGTCGTGCATCATCAGGTTTGAAGCCCCAGAACGGCATAGGACGGATCGGACCTGTCCCGCCTGCCTCCCGGGGGTACGCCCGTCGGCTCGACCAGCCGGACATCGTCGAAATCATGGACGAAGACGCGCCTATCGATCGCCCACCGCCCCGCCCGGTATGACCAGCGGTCGAGATAACGGCCGCGCACGGTCAACTGCTTCTCCGCCTCGCCGTCCATCATGCGAAGCGCGGTCGTGACATAGCTCTCGCTCGACGCGCGATCGCCGTCGAGGAAGATGATGAGATTGGTAACCTGGTGCGAATGGGCATGCGTATCCGCGTGACCACTGTTTACAAAGTCGATGAAGCCGTGGCCGGAGCCCTGAAAGATCGCGCCATAGTCGGCCTCCCCGTCTTCGTGCCAGATCGAATAGCCGAGCGACACGTCCATCCGGTCCATGGCCCGGCAGTACAGATAGATTTGCTGTGCGATCGCCTGGCGGTCGTCCGCCGCCGATCGTCCAATGCCCGCGCTGTTCATGCGGATTCTCCCGACATTATGCGAGCAGGATGCGGACGCTTGTTCCGCCACGTACCTGCCGTCGGGAGGGCGGCAGCCTGCTGTTCACCCGTGCTCCGCGGTGTCTGCCAGCGGCCGGTTGAGCCCGCGCGCCATCGCCTCGGCAGCCAGCAAGCCGAAGATCATCGCCGGCCCGTTGTTCGATCCACCGCCTGGCGAACGCCCGCGGAAGACCGAATACATGTCGAGGCCCGCCGCAAACAGCCCGTCGATCGGCCTGCCTACGCCATCCAGCACGCGCGCTTGGCGGTCGACGCGCAGGCCCAGCATCGTCGCAGAATCGCCGGGATGGATACGCAGACCGTAGAAAGGCGCGGTGCCGATCTCGCCCAGGTTCGGATTGGGCGCGTGGGTCGGATCGCCCAGCGCGCGATCGCCGATCGTGCGGCCGCGGCCGAAGTCGAGATCTTCGCCGCTCCGCGCGAAGCCGTTGTGGCGCTCTACCGTGCGTCGCAATCCGGCCTGGTCTATGCCAAGCTTCTCAGCCAGTTCGTCGAGGGTGGGAGCCGAGACAATATAGTCGCGGCGCAGATGCCGTTTCAGTCCGATGCCGCCGGGACGTACCGGCCCGAGCCCGTACTTCTTGATCGCGTGCGCATCGCAGATCAGCCAAGCAGGCAGCGAGCCGCTGGCGTGCATCGCCGAAACCGGGTCCAGCGATGCTTCGTTGGTGAAGCGTTCGCCGGCCTTGTTGACTGCGATGATACCCGGCTTCGGCCGATCGGCGACCAGATGCGGAAACTTCACAAACGAGCCGTCGGGCTGCGGAACCAGCGAAAGGATCACCCAGCCGCCGTGCTGGAAGCCGGTGTCGACGAACTCGCCGCCCATAGCCCGGCCCATGCGGATGCCGTCGCCGGCATTGGAATCCGACATCAGCGAATAATGCTGGTCACCGAACGGGATGTGCCTGCGCCGCATCTCCTCGTTCGCCGAGAAGCCGCCGGAGGCGAGCAGCACGCCATGCGTGGCCTCCACCGCTACCTCACGGCCCTTGTGGCGGATCAAGGCGCCCGATACCCGCTGGCCGTCTCGCAGCAGGTCGATGGCCGGCGCGTCGGTCCACATCTCCGCGCCAGCCTCCAGTGCGGCCTTCAGCAGCCCCGCGGCCAGCGCGTTGCCCATCGTCAGCCGTGTGCCCCGGCCGAAGCGGAAGCGATCGTGCAGGAACCGGGCGTAGAGCCGCACGGCGTAGATCGTCGACTTCAGGGATTTTCCGATCGCACCGAGGTGCGGAATATCGGGCAGATCGACCATAAAGCCCCCCGGTGCGTTGAACACCTCCAGCGGCAGGCGCAGCCGCTTGAAGTCGCCGCCCAGCCGCTTGCCATCATATTCGGCGGGCATCAGCGTGCGGCCGCCCTCCGCCTTGGCGCCCGGAGCCTCGGGAAACCAGTCGCCCATGCCGGGATAGGCGACCATGCGGACGTCCGTACGCATGTGGAGCAGGTCCGCCAGCCGCGGCGCGGCATCGACATAGGCCTCGATCAGCGACTGGTCGAATGTTCCCTCCCCGATCGCATCGATATAGGTGAGGACCTCCTCGCGGCTGTCGGAAAAACCCGCCTCGCGAGCTGTATCGCTCAGCGGCAACCATGCACCGCCGCCGGACCAAGAGAGGGTTCCGCCGAGCTTGCTCTCCTTCTCGACGAGGAGAACGTCGAGCCCGGCCTGCGCCGCCACCAGCGCGCACGTCAGACCCGCGCCACCCGAGCCGATCACCACCACGTCCTTGCGAAGCCTGTCCGTCACGCCGTTTCCTTTCACTCCTCGCGGTCAACCGATCCGGTCTCATTGCTAGAAAATTAGGTTTATTGCTGCCCTTGGGGCTGGGGAAATTCCCTGAACCCCGTGTCTCCGGCCAACATGTAACGAGATGCCGCGAAGCTGCGTTGGGACACGCAATAGCTATCGCCGCTCATCAGCGACGCCGGCTGCGACAAGCCCATCACCGTTGCCACGTCGCCGTCCAAGGTGATCGAGCGCGCCGGTCAAGGATCGCCGGGAAGACTTTGGTCATTGGAGCGTGCCTGCGGGCATGCTGCGTCCTCTCTGCTCGGCTCGGGGCGAGCATGCTGCGGCGGATGCTGCGCAGCATGCGGCAGGCGCTATCGCCCCGCGTCCATCAGGTTACCACCATCGACATGGAAACTATGCCCAGTAATATAATTGCAGGCGTCAGTCGCGAGAAACAGTGCGACCGGCGCCACTTCCGCATAAGGCGATCCCGGAATGCCGAGCGGGGTGCGCGACACGATTTCCAGGATTGCCGGATCGCGGATCGATTCCTCGAGCGCGTCGGTCATACTAGTCGGGCAGATGATGTTGACGTTGATCCGGTCGGCACCCCACTCCCGCGCCGCTACGCGCGATACCGCCCGGATTGCCTCCTTGCTTGCCGCATAGGGCGTGAAGGACGCGGCACCCAGCACCCCAGCGCCCGACGCAAAATTAATCACCTTGCCCCGGTTCGCCTTCAGATAGGGGTAGCATGCCTGCATGAAGTGCACGGTGGGAAACAGGCCGGTGGCGAACTGTTGCTGGAATCCCGCCTCCATCGTTTCGAGGAAGGGTGACTGCTGGCCGTTGCGGTCATGGGCGTTGTTGACCAACACATGGACTGTGCCGAATGCATCGATCGTCGCCTTGACTGCGGCGTCCACCGCGTCCTTGCTGGTCAGGTCGGCAGTGATCGCGACGGCGGTGCCGCCGGCGCTACGAATCTCCCTCACCGTCTCGTCCAGCGTTGCGCGCGTCCGCGATACGGCGGCCACCTTGGCGCCCTCCTCGGCGAACAACCGCGCGATCGCCCGTCCGATCCCCCGCCCTGCGCCGGTGACGATCGCGACCTTATCCTCCAGCTGGCCCATGTCTCTCCCCATCCGATGCGCCAACATGTGCCGCGCCTGCCCTTGTGCGACCTATCGTTGGATCGGTAGGATGCGATGGCACATTTTACGACGCGCATTAGCGTCCTCGCGCCCGTCGCCTCTTGCGCCTGCGGGCATGCCACCATCCGAGGCAGCACTTCGGGTGCGCATGCTTGAAAAAATTGGCGGGGCCATCATTGGCCCGAAGGCGCCCGTCTGCCACATCAACGATTGCGCCACCGCGCACCGCTAGCGTATGTCGGTAAACCAGAAGCGCCGCTCTTCTAGACGAGATACGTTAGGATCGATTCCAACCTATTCGACAGGGGCAAGCAATATGGCGCCCGCGCTCAGCTTCATCCCGGCGATTAACGGTCTGCTGCGGGTTGAAGTGCGCTGTCGCTTCCAGACGCACGCAGCGCGCAGCGGCTATCAGGAGAGAGAGATATGATCACGAGGATCGGAGTCATGGTGATGGTGACGTCGGCATTAGTGGCAGGCGCGTCCGCGGAGACGACGAGTACGATACCGGCGCCGCGGGCCGCGGTGGAGTCCCTGCCGCCAGCGCCCCCTGCTCGGGCTTATGCGCCCTGGAATCAGTTCGCGAACGATCTGCGCGACATGTGGGCGCGCATGTATGAACGGGTCCCCGAACGGCTCCGCGACGATCCTCAGATGCGTGCCGAGGTGTCGAGACTGATGCTCGAGGCGATGCTCCAGCAGACCGTAGAGGCGCTTGGTCAGAACGGAGACCACCCCGCCTTCATGCCGCACATCAGCTTCTACATGAACGTCGGGCAACCCAATGCGGACACCATCTACAAGCGCGCGATCGTGACGCCCGGTGGCACCTATCGTCTGCGCGGGCGGCGCGGCAACCTCACTATCTTCAAAATGGGGCAGATGGGCTTGACGCCGGATCAGACCGGTGGCGGAGTCCGGGCGCTCAGCTACGGCGACTTCTCGACGCTCAAGGTTGATGCGGAGGGGCGATTCGATGTGCTGCTCAGCCCAACGCGCCCGGCAGGCTATTCGGGTGACTGGTGGAAGCTGGAGCCCGATACCAGAACCCTGCTCCTCCGACAGGTAAGTCAAGACTGGTCGAAGGAGGTTGATCCGGCGGTGTCGATCGAGCGCGTGGACGTGCCGGCGCGCAGGCCCCGCGCGACCGCCCAGGAGATCGAAGCGCGCTTGCGGGATATCCCGAGGCGCACCTTCTTCATGGCTGGCTTCCTCGTCGACCACGTGGAGCAGATGCGCCGCGAAGGGTATATCAACAAGCTCCGCGTGCTCGACGTGAGTAATGGCGGCGCCCTTGTCGGCCAGTTCTATTACGAGGGCGCTTACGAGCTCGGCGAGGACGAGGCCCTGATCATCGAGGCAAAGGTACCGGCGCATTGCGGCTATTCGTCGATGATTCTGACCAACGACATCTATGAGACGACCAACTGGTTCGACAACCACAGCAGCCTCAATGGCTCACAATATCATGTAGACAAGGATGGGGTACTGCGCGTGGTCATCGCCAATCGCGATCCGGGCGTCGCCAACTGGCTGGACACCGCAGGCTATCGGTCCGGTGCGGTGCAAGGCCGCTGGACCGATTGCGACTCACAGCCGGTGCCGACCGCGCGAAAGGTGAAGCTTGCCGATCTCGCCCGGGTGCTGCCCGCCGACACGCCTAAGGTCGCGCCGGCCGAACGCGAGAAGATTGTTCGGGATCGCCGCGCCGCGGTGCTGCAGCGGCCTCTATGGTGAGCCAAGCACCGTATAAGGGATAGGCTGTGCATTGACCGCAACAGGGTCCGGCGGCGTGAGACTTGGCTGAGCGCCTGTGCCGGGGGAAGGGGGGGGGTCAATTCAGCAGCCGCTCGTCCAGCTCGTCTGGTGCGAGTGACGAGATGCCGGATCGGTTGAGGGCGTACCCCGCCGCGCCGGCTCCTGCCCTTACATTCATTCGATGATGCCCTCCATGCGGAGCGCCTCCACGGCCGCGACGCGCGCTCCGTTGGCTGCCGGAAAGCCCGCATAGCCGGTCGCATGGTAGATCACCTCCTCAAGCTCCTCCACCGAGAGGCCATTCTTAAGGGCGATCAGAACGTGCACTTTCAGCTCCGCATGCGCCTGAAGCGCGATGAGGATGCCCAGCGTAAGAAGGCTGCGCGAGCGGCGGTCCAGCCCGGGGCGAAGCCACAGGCGGGCGAAGACATTCTCCATTGCGAGCTGGCCGATCTCATTGCCGAAGGTGGTCGTCGCGCCCTCGTCAATCATCCGCTTCATCGCAACCGATCCGAAGCTCGCCAAAAGTTCGCCGGCTGCGGTACGTTCTTCCTCGGTCAGCATAATTCGTTTCCTTCTCGGCAAATTGTTGGGCAATCGATGACTGATGCGGGAGCAACGACCCCCGGCCCGCGGCTATATGATCTGAATAATCGCCCGCGGCGAATATATCGGCACGTTCCCCATAGCAGGAATCGTCCTCTATCGAGAAAGCGCAAGATCCTCTCGCAGGCTCATCTGCCTCGGAGAGGAGGTGCCGGCTCAATCGACAGTGTCGCCGGCGAAGGAGGGGGAGCGCACCAGATCCGCGATCTTGTCGATCATCTCTTCCCAACGCCGGATCCAGTCCTGATCGATGGGCACGAGGATCGAACTCAGATGGGTACGGATGATCATGTCGACAGTCCCGGCGCGGTCCATCCATGTCGCTCCGATCGCATCGAGGTGGGCGAAGAAAGGTTCCAGCGCATTCAGTACCGCGATTTCGTAACGGGGGAAGCGGTCGCGGAAGAATGCGAGGTGAAAGGCCGGCTCGACCTCGAAGATCCGGCTGGCGCTACTTTTCAGCGTATAGCGCGCGTAGAAACGCAGGACCGCGCGCATCCGTTCGATGGGGTCGGCGACGCCGTCTCCCGCGTCGGCGATGCCGCGCTCGAACTCGGTGCAGACATATTCCGCGACCGCGGCGAGCACCTCGTCTTTGTTTGAGAAATAGCGGTAGAGCGTACCGCGAGAAACATTGCTCGCATCGATGATGTCGCTCATCGACAGCCGCTTCACCCCTCGGTTGGCGATCGCTTGGATCGCGCCGCTGAGAATCTTGACCACGCTGCGCGGCAGATCGCCGCCCGCTGGATGCGGGCCGCTATGCACCGTAAGCATGTGCCTCACGCCGTGCGTTCCAGCGCCGCAAGGTTCGCGCGCGAATGTTGAAGCGCCCCCACTCCGCTGCGGCCGAGCCGATCCTACCAAGGGGGCTCACTTTGCCGAAATTGCAGTTCGCAGCGTCCAGGTGCCCCATATCAGCATTAATCGCGTAGAAATTGACCACCGTTCCGCCGTTGCGCCGCCCCATGCGGAAGCGGGTATAGCGCGCTTCGCCTGCAAGACCACCCCGCACGCCCTGTTGCAGCGTCTGGGCCAGCATCGTTCCGGTGCTTCCTTCGATCAACAGGTTGCCGAGGTGGCCGCGAGACGGCGTAACCCAGACCCTTCGCCGCCCCCGAGACGATTGCCACCTCGCCCCCGGCAGACTGTTCACAGCCGTGTCCCTACAAGCGCATCCATCGCCGTTCGCTCTTCGCAGCGCGAGTGGGTCAGCACATAGCCACGCAGGACGCCGCGCGCATCCACGAAGCCGTGCCGCCCGCCCCTTTCGTCCTCCGCCAGCCTGCGCCATTCGCCCTCGCTCGTTCGCGGCGGCGGAAGCAGCCGGCGCGGCTCACGCAGCACACCGAACCCGGCTAGTCCGCTGCCTACCACCACCACAGAGCATGGCCTGCTCATCTGGCTAGAGGAATATCGCGAGGTTCGACATTGCCAGCACGGACTGGTCGATGATGATCTCGCGCTGGACGAGCTTGTAGTCGCCCGCGACGTCGCGCCACACATCGCGCCGTTCGGCGGTCAGCTGTTCGTTCTCCGGATTGTCGCCGCGCGAGCGTTCCAGGTACAGGTAGCTGATGACGTCATAGTCTCCCGCTCGCTCGCACTGGCCGACACGCACATTGGTGATGAAGCGCCGGCAGCGCGACGGCGGGTCTTCGGCCCAGGCGCTTTTCTGCAGCCGCCCCGTGCGCTGCAGAATGGATGCATAATCCTCGTCGAAATGGAACATCGTGCGTACCACGTCTCGGTCGCGGTTCGGGCCGGTACGGGTCAAGCGGATCGGTGCCTGATAGATGAGGTCCGGTGACAGCATCGCCACCCAGTCGTCGAAGCGACGCTCGTCCAGCATCGCCGCCTCATCGTACAAGGTCTCAAGGATACGGTTATAAACCGGCGAACCCAGAGGCACGCGCAGCTTGGAAACAAGACCGCGTATGATGGTTGTAGCGTCCGGGGATGCGGTCGGCTTGGTCGTCCAGCTCATCTTTGCTCTCCCTGCTTGTGGGTCAGGCGGTGGCCATGAGGTCGTAATAGGCCAGCCACCAATTCCACTGGGTGTCGTCCTTGGTAAAACCGGGATAAAGGAGGCCACCCCCTTTCCACCCCTCTGGCCGCTCGTGACCGTGCAGCGCCTGATATTTCAGCGTTCTGTCCCGGCTGGCGCTGCCGCGAGCGTTTCGCATGATGACCGGCCAGACGTCCGCGTCGTCCTGCTCGATCATCCCGGACGTGCCGGTCTGCTGTATCGCGTTCTGAAGCATGTCGCGCTTCATCTGCTCGGGCGCGTCTTTCTCGGCAAAGATGTAGTTGACGAACTCCACTTTATCGGGCCCCTTCGGGACGTAGGCATGGAGCGTCAGCGCACCCGATGCTCCTCCATCAGCGCGGGGCGCGAAGATGAAGACGATCAGGACGTTCGGGAACAGCCCACCCACCTGTGGGGGGAAAGTGGCAAGCTGCTCCACCTGATCGGCCGACAGGTTCTTGAACAGCTCCGGGATCATCTCCTTCGTTATGCCGGGCGGAGTCAGCAGCTGCAGTCGTTCCTCGACCGACTTGCCCTCGAACGGAATGTCAGCGAAAATCTTGAAGGTCTTCTCAGCCTCCAGGCAGCGCAGCGAATGGCCCTGCACGCAGCCCACATCGACGCCGTACATGCCGGGCGCCTGCTCGTAGATGGTCTCCGACATGCCGCCCATGATGCCGCTTTCCATGAGCGAGCGGTGCAGGGTTAGCGTATGGAAACCGTCCGAGGCCGACTGCTCCGACGGGATCTTCCAGTTGCATGGCAGGACGAAGCGTTGAGGTGGACCGAGCAGTTCTAGCCCGCTGTCGGTCCGACAAAACAGTTGATCCATATAGTATTTGCTGTCGCCGAGATAGTCGTCGAAGGACGGCCCATCGATGTTCCATGTCGCGAAGATCAGGCCACCATAAAGGTGCACCCTGGCCTTGCGCAGGTTCAGCGACGACTTCGCTACGTCGTTGCCGTGCATCTTCTCCTTCTCGACTGGCGCACCGATGAAGTCACCATTCGGGCGGAAGGCCCAGCCGTGATAGATGCACTGATGCACCATCTTGTTGCCCGCCTCGCCTAGGCATACCCGCATGCCACGGTGCGAGCAGACGTTGAGCGAGACGTGGATCTTGCCATCCCGGTCCCGGGTGACGATCACATTGTCCTCCGCCATGTCACGGACGATGAAATCGCCGGGTTCGGGAATTTCGCTCTCGTGCCCCAGCAGCAGCCAAGTCTTCGCGAACAGTCGGTCGAGCTCGAGCCGATAGAGTTCCTCGTCGGTCATCACGCGCAGCGCCACCTCGTTGGTATCTCGCCTGACAAGGTCGTCCAGCGTCGTCCCATCGCGCAACATAAGGCCTGCATTCTGCCGCATGGCATCCTTCCCCTTGATTGTACGTTTAGACCAAACTATACAAATATTGGCTAACTTATTCAACAACGATCAGGCTAAGAAGAGAGAGGAAAAATGGCGGAGCAGCGCTTCAGGGTCGTGATCGATCGGCCGGCATGCTGTGGCTACGGCCTATGCGCGGAAATCTGCCCTGAGGTGTACAAGCTCGATGCCAACGGTATCGTCTATGTCGAGCAGGAGCGGGTACCCGAAGGTCTGGAAGACCGCGCCCGCGAGGGCGCCGAGGCCTGTCCGCAGAGCACACTCGCGCTTGAGCCGGTCTGAACGGCGGCCGGCTTCGCGTTCTGGCGCTTGCTGTCGGTTAATCTTCTGTGTCGCTAGCCCCCGAACAGCATGCACCGCGCTGGTACGGAGCTGGCTGCTGGTGCACACTGTAGCGCGGCGCACTCCGATGATCGGGTTGGCGGTGTCGCGCGAGTAGCCGACCAACCGCGGCGAAAGCGCCGAGCAAACTGGGATGGAACAACCAGGCGGCGGCGCTCCTCCGCCGCTCAGCCGCAGCCGGTGACGCCGCCGTCAACCGGGATCTGCGCGCCGGTGATGTAGGCGGCGCCACGACCACATAGGAACACCACGATCCCGGCGATGTCGTCCGCCCGCCCCATCCGGCGGAGCGGGATATGTGCGAGGAGCGTAGGATCGACGCCCTCGTCATCGCGCATGTGCGCAGTCATCTTGGTCGGAAAGAAGCCGGGAATCACCGCATTGACCGCAATATTGCGCTCGGCCAGGTCGCCAGCGAGATCGCGAGTGAGCATGTGCACCGCGGCCTTGGACGCGGCATAGCTGTAGGCGTGGAGCCGCTCGGTCCGGACGCCGGCCACCGAGCCGATGTTGATGACGCGAGCTGGATCGTCAGGCGTGCCCGCCGCGGCGAGCTCCGGCAGCAGCTCGCGCACCAGGGTGAAGGGGATCTGCACATTTACCGCCATCACGCCCGGCCAAGCCTTGTCGGGGAAGCTGTCGATCTCGCCGCCCCAGGTCTTTCCGGCGTTGTTGACCAATATGTTGCAGGGGCCCACCGCCGCCCGATAGCGGGCGACCAGATCGCCCGCAGCCTCGGGCGTCGAGAGGTCGGCGGGTAGCGGCACGCAGCGGCCAAGCGCCGCCATCTCATTCGCCGCCGTTTCGCACATGTCGGCTTTGCGCGAGGTGATTGCGACCGTAGCGCCTGCCTGCAGCAGCCCTTCCGCGATCATCCGACCGAGACCCTGCGCGCCTCCCGTGACCAGCGCATGCTTGCCCGCGAGGTCGAACAGGCCGCCGGTCACATCGTCACCGCGATCTTGCCAAATTTATGCCCGTCGCGCAGTGTCAGCAGCGCTTCCTTTGCCTGGTCGAGCGGGAACGTGCGCTCGATCACCGGGCGGATCTGGTGCTCGGCGGCGAAGGCCAGCATCTCGCGGAAATCCTGCGGATCGCCGACCTGGCTGCCGACGATGCTGGCACTCTTCAGGAAGATGTCGGTCGCGTTGAACTTGATCTCATTACCCGCCGTCGATCCGTAGATCACGATCCGCGCGCCGGGATTGATGGCGCGCACATAGTTGGCGAAGCTCGGAGAAGGCGCGCCGTCCAGCACTACGTCGATACCGCCCGTAAGCTTACCCACCTTCTTGCGCCATTCGGGATCGGTGAACAGCAAGCCGCCCTTGGCACCCATCGCATAGGCGCGTTCCAGCACCTCTTCGCTCTCGCCGGTGACATACACGTTGGCGCCAAGAGCGACGGCAAAGGCGAGGCCAAACGTAGCGACGCCGCCGCCGATGCCTGAGATCAGCAGCGTCTCGCCCGGCTGGAGCCGGCCCTTGAACATCAGCGCGCGCCACGAGGTAAGCGCCGTCAGCGGCATCGCGCCGGCTTCCTCAAAGGTCATGAACGCGGGCTTCGGCGCCAGATTGTCGGCGGGCACGCACACATATTCAGCGATCGTGCCGGGAAACGGCATGCCGAGCAGCCCGAAGTCGGCCGCCGGCGCATGCCGGTTGGGGCCCCAGTTGCGCGCGGGATAGAGAACGACCTCATCTCCGATCTTCGCCCCGCTCGTGCCTTCACCGACCATGTCGACTACGCCCGCGCCATCGCAGCCGAGGATCGCAGGCAGCACCATTCCCGGATATTGGCCGTGGGTAATGAACAGCTCACGATGGTTCATCGATGCCGCCTTCAGTGCGACGCGCACCTCACCTGCCCCCGGCATTGGCGTCGGCACATCCTGAACGCGGGTGCTCTCTGGCCCGTCGGCCGCTTCCAGGTACAAAGCCTTCATCGCCACCTCTCCATCACCCGATCACACCAATACTCGCCAGACCTGCAGGGTCGCCGACCATCGGGGACCTATCAACAGGTAGGACAGCGCGCTACCCCACCGCCGGATCGTCGTCCGCCGCCTAAAATCCGCCGCCTAAAAGGAGCGCGGCAGTCCGAGGCTCTCGGCGATGCCGTTCTTCACCATCTCGTTGGTGATCGGCCCAATGCGCCAGAGGCGGCTGTCGCGCCAGTAGCGCTGCATGTCGGTTTCTGCCGAATAGCCCATGCCGCCCAGGATCTGGATGCCGAGATCCGCAGCCTGATTGGCGTTTTCAGACGCTATTAGCTTGAGCATGTTCGCCTCTGTGCCGACATTCTCGCCACGACTTTGCTTGTCGGCACAATAGTGCAGCATCAGTTCGGTGGTCTTCTGCATGGTTGCGATGTCAGCGATGTAGTGCTGAAGCGCCTGAAAGCGGCCGATGATCCCGCCGAAAGCCTTGCGCTGCTTGACGTAATCGAGAGCGTCTTCCAGGACCCCGTCGATCACGCCCAGGCAAAAGGCACCGACCATGATCCGCTCGTTATTGAGCGTCGGGAGCAGCATGTACCAGGCCCTGTGCGGTTCGCCCAGGACCAGCTCGTCCGGTACGAAGGCATCCTCGAAGTGGATGGAGCATGATCCCATGGAGCGCATGCCGAGCTTCGGGAGCGGCGTGATTTTGACGCCGGGCGTATTGGTCGGCACCCAGAAGAGGGTCAATCCTTGGTGCTTCTTCTCGACCGTCTTGTCACTGCGGGCGATGACCAGGAGATAATCGGCAACGTGAGCCGAAGAGCTCCAGATCTTCTCGCCGTTAATCGTCCAACCGCCGTCGACGCGCGTCGCGGTGGTGCCCATCGCTCCCAGGAGGTCGGTGCCGCCGGCTGGCTCGGTAAAGGCGATTGCCGCCTTCAATTGCCCGGTCGCGATCAGCGGTAGGAACTTCTTCTTCTGCTCGGGGCTGCCGTAGAGCCCGATCGACTTCGATCCAGCGAAAGACGTGATTCCCCAGATCCAGGCGAGCCCCCCCAGCGAACGGGCCAGCTCGCGCGCCAGCAGCATCTGCATCAGGACGTCGCCGCCCTGCCCGTCATATTCCTCGGGAATCCCCACGCCATGAAAGCCGGCTTCGGTAAACTTGTCCCAAAGAGCGAAGGGATAGTTGTCTTCGTCCATCTCCAGCTGCCGCGCCCAATCCTTCGGCACTTCGGCATCGACCCAGCGGTGAACGGTGTCGCGGAAGGCGCGATATTCTTCGGGAAGCTCGAAATCCATGCGGGATTCTCCAGGGAAAAGGGGAATTTGGGATCAGGTTGGCGAGGCGGTAAGCTCGATGAGGCGGGCGGACATGGAGTCCAGTCGACTAAGCGCGGAGGCGACATCGCCGCCGCGCACATCGCCTAGCATCTCCTCGTGTCGGCGCAGGCCCGCCGCCGAGACGGTGCGGCGCCCGCGCAGCAGGATGAAGCGCGCCACCAGCGCACGCCGATCGAGCGTCGCACGAAGCAGCTCGCGATTTGCGGAGGCGGTGATGATGATGCTGTGGAATTCATGGCTCGCGCGGATCGCGGCAAGCACCTTGCCCGCCGCGAGGGCATCACGATAGGCGCCGACCGCCTCGCTCAGCCATTCGATCTCACCCGGGCCGACGCGGGGCACACCCCATTGATAGCCGAGCCGCCATAAATGCGCCTGGACTTGGAGCAGGTCGCGCGTTGCATCCAAGTCAATTGGCGAGGCGCGCTTCAGCCGGTGTGCCTCGATTTCGACCAGCCCTTCGGCGGCAAGCTCGCCCAGCGCTTCGCGAACCGGCGTCGCGCTGACGCCTAGCCGCGCGGCAAGCTCGCACTCGCGAAGCAACGCCCCCGGTGGGATCGCGCCGCACACAATCGCCTCGCGCAGACGTGCCACCACCACACCGCGCAACGTGGTCGCATGGACCGGTGCAACAGCGATATCCAAATCACCTCCCGGCGTTCCTTTGGATTGCAGACGCTGCATGGCCCTCCAATTACCGCGTTGATGCGCAGATCGGCTCTATATTAAATATTCTATAGAATGTCCAGGCCACTGCGAGTCGACGATGGGAGATGCTGGGATTCCTTTAATACCTAACAAACGGCCGGCGCCATTCCCTGCTCAATGGCCATGACCATGGGCTCGCTCACGCGATGAGCGGCTGGTCAGGGTTGGGCGCACCCCTTGCCGTCGATAGGTTCTTCAGTCGCCCGGCCGTGTTGAACGCTGCCAATCGAGGCCGGCCGGTGTAGGCTGGTTGTGCATCTGCTCTACGGGGCACCATCATTGATCCTGGTTCCAGCCTTGTCTGGAAGCAAAAGGGGAGCACGGTCGTGGAAAGCTTCCACGTGCGAAATGGCACGACGAAATTGCATGTCATTGCCGATGGCCCCGCTGGAGACCCGGCGCCGATCCTATGTGTCCACGGCTTTCCGGAAATCGCTGCTTCTTGGCGGTTCCAGATCGAATATTTCGCCAGAGTGGGACGCCGCATCGCGGCGATGGACGTGCGTGGCTATGGACAGAGCGATGCGCCACGCGAGGTCGAAGCCTACAAGATGACGACGATCTGCAAGGATGTCGTTGCTGTCATCGATGCTCTCGGCGGCAGGGCGATCCTGTTCGGCCACGACTGGGGTGCCCCGATTGTCTGGCAGACCGCACTACGCCATCCGGACAAGGTGGCAGCCGTCGCGAGCCTCGCCGTTCCTTATGTTCCGGTAGGCGACACGAACCAGCTGGATCTGCAACGTGCGGTCAGCGACTCCCAGTTTTTCTACCAGCTCTACTTCCAGAAACCTGGCGTGGCGGAGGCTGAACTGGCGGCGGACCCTGACCCCTTGGGGAAAATCTACTACACCTTCTCGGGCGCGTTGCGGCACGGCTTCGCCGGCAGCGAAGGGCCCGACATGCTGACGGTCGACGGTGTTCCCCGGCCGGATCGTTTCCCCGACTGGATGGCGGCCAAAGGGCCAGACGCGCCGTATCTCGACGATATGGTCTTGCCGGACCCTTTTCCGTCGTGGATGGACGACGCCTACATGCTCGCGTGCCGCACCGCCTTCCGTCGCAGTGGCTGGCATGGACCACTCAACCGCTATCGTGCGCAGGACATCGACTTCGCGGAGCGTGGACCGGTCGTGAACCGAAAGCTTGTTCAGCCGAGTTGCTTCATCGCCGGAACGCTCGACGTCAGCCGGGCGCAGGTGCGGGGTTTCGATCTGTATAGCGATCCCGGCGCGCATTGTGCCGACTATCGCGGCACCACTCTGATCGAGGACGTGGGGCACTGGGTCCAGCAGGAGGCGCCGGAGGCGACCAACGCCGCCCTCCAAGCGTTCGTGCAGAGCGTCTAGGATTGACGAACCACAGTAGGCCATATGGACGAGCGGAGGTGCCCAGGGCCACGGCGCATAGCGCGATGAGGCTGCGGCGCTCGCAGGCAGCGGTATCGTTCAGATGATCACTTCGCGACCGCGGGTGGAAGGAATCGCCGCCTGGGCCAGATAGGCGGCGATCAGGTTGCGTAAAGCGCTACTGTTACGAATAAGCCGATTCCATTTCCAGCGAATCCATCATCGCCGGCGAGTGCGAGGCTTCCCCGCCATCGACAGAGATGATCTGGCCGGTTACGAAAGACGCTTCGTCCGAAGCCAGAAAGGCGACCATCGAGGCGATATCCTCGGGTCGGCCAATCCGCGTTAAGAGGCTATGTCGCACATGCAGAGCAGCCATCTTGGGCACTGCCTTCAACATGGCCTCGTCTGCAATCATCCCGGGGCAGATCGCATTGCAGCGTATGCCTTGTTTACCGTGCTGCGCGGCGATGTATTTTGTCAGTACGTTCACCGCGCCCTTCGACGCGCCATAGGCGATGCGAACGTCGTCGCCAAACAGGCTCGCGCCTGAACTCGTGTTGATAATCGCCCCTCCACCGGCCGCGATCATATGTGGAATGGCATAGCGCGACGCCAGGAAATATCCCCGAACGTTGATGTGCATCGTCGCGTCCCACAACGCGGGCGGCGTTTCCAGCACGTTGGTATCAGGCCCAAGTTCGCCGAGGTTCACCAGAGCCGCATTATTATGGAGAATATCGATGCGACCAAACCGTCGAACTGCCTCCGCGATCAGGCTCTCGATAGAAGCGTCGTCGGCGGCGTCGAACGCGACCGCAAAGGCGCGATCACCGTGCGGCTGGGCCACTTCGCGGGCACCGTCCCCGTTGACGTCGGCGACGGTAACATACGCCCCCTCTTTGATCAGGCGGGCGACTACCGCGCGCCCGATGCGACCGGCGGCCCCAGTGACGACCGCTACCTTGTCAATCAAACCTTGCATTTTGCACCCTTCACTTTGCCCGCGCTACTACCGAACCAATTAAGACGGATGGTTCGCCAGCAACCGGAAGAAATCGTAGAACAATCCACGCTCAGCCGTCGACGAGCTTTCGGCCGAAAATCCGCTCCTCGGCGTGGAGCGTATCGAAATATTCCTTGAAGATCCTGACCTTGCCATCGACGATCTTGAACAGCCAGACATATTGGTTCTGGTACGGTTTCCCCGCTCCGGTGATCACCGGCCCTTGCCCGACCCCTTCGGCAACCACCCAGTCCCCCTCCGCAACCAGCAGCGTAAGATCGATTGGATTGCCATTCGGGAAATATTGCGGGACCGGGCCACTGTACGCCGCGATCAGATCCTGCATCGAATTCGAACCGCCATGGACGCCGTGGCCGATGACCCACCATTCCGCGTCGGGTGCGAAATCCTTGAGCGCGTCGAGGAAGCGCGCCTCGCTCATTAGCCGGAAGTGTTCGACGACAATCTGCTTGTTCGCTTCTTGCTTGCTAGTTTCCGTAGACATTTCCATCCTCTCAGTGCCGAGCCAGCGGTAGTAACGGTTCAGACAGCCGCCGATAAACCGCCGTCGATTCGCAGATTCGCGCCAGTGATATAGTCGGCCGCCGGGCTCGCGAGAAAGGCGACCGCCGCACCGATATCTGCGGGCCGCCCGATCCTGCTGACCTTCAGCGGCATAACCTCGTCTACGAACCTTCGCTCGAGAGCATCGCCGGTCTCGGTCCAGCCCCGCGCAGCGGCGATGGTATCGATATAAGATTGCAGGGCGTCGGTCAGGATCGGCCCGGGTGAGATGGTGTTGGCGGTAATGCCGGTCTTTGCGAGCGTAGTCGCGAGCGAAACCGTCAAGGTGTTGATCGCGCCCTTTGCCGTTGCGTAGTCGGCTGGTGACAGTCCAGGCTCAACCCCTGACTTGCTCGATATGTTGATGACGCGGCCCCAGCCTTTCTTTTTCATCGCAGGAAGAAAGCTGTTCGTCGCTAGGACTATGCTCTGGACGCATATAACAAAGGTGCCTAACCAGTCCCGGGCCGGAATGTGATCGAACGGCCTCGATCCCGCGCCCGCGTCATGCGCACCACCCACATTGTTGACAAGGATGTCGACCTCGGCCTGGGATCCGATTGCCGCGGCCATCTGCTCGACCGCCTTTTCGCTTTGGAGATCTGCCACCAGGAAGCGGACCTTGAGGCCGGCTCCGGTCAACTCCTGCTCAGCCCGCCGCCCAGCCGCCGCATCGCGCCCGCAGAAGAAGACCTGGGCACCCGCTTCGGCCAGCGCCTTCACGATCCCGTGACCAATACCGCGCGATCCGCCGGTTACCAGGGCGGTCCTCTGCGCCAACCCGTCCCAATGCGTCATCTAATCCTCATCCTGAACGGCCTATGTTTCGTCGATGGCGCGAACCGGGGGTGGCGCGAAGCGGACCACCGCCGGCGTCACGATGCTGGCGTCCAGCGCCTTATGAAGGGTCTCCCGGTGTCGCCAACGGCCAATCGTTTGCCCAGTGGTACAATCGTTCGGTATCGACCGCTCGCGCCCGTACTCCTACCCTTCGTACCGCTTGTACCTTAACCTTGGGCAGGGCGACGGGCAGCGGATCAGAACATGTAACCGCGTCGGAACGGGAACGGGATGGATATCGAGGCAAACCGCAAGATCGCAATCGACCTGATGACATCAATGTCCAAGGGCGACGTAGAGCGGGCCGAAACGCTTCTTGCCGAGGACGCGACCTGGTGGGTGCTCGGCTCGGGGTATATGGAGCGCAGCGCCCTTCTCGACGCCAGCCGCTTCATGAGCTCGGCGCCGCGAGCGCAGTTCGAGATCGTCGCCACCACCGCCGAGAAGGACCGTGTGGCGATGGAGGCGAAGGGCGACTTCCTGTTCGCCGACGGCAAGGAATATAAGAACACTTACCACTTTTTGTTCATCGTGCGTAACGGCAAGGTGGTCGAGGGGAAGGAATATCTCGACACGGCGCTCGTCGAGCGCGTGTTCGGCAAGACTGAAGCTCACGCCTGATCGGCTTTCCCCAACTTACAATTAGGAAGAGGCGCAATGAGAGGATTGGAAGGAAAGGTCGCGATAGTCACCGGCGCGGCCGGGCGGATCGGGCGCGCGGTGGTGAAGCGGCTGGTGGAAGAGGGTGCGTGGGTCTCCGTCGCCGACGTCAATGCGGCGGGCGCAGAGGAGGTCGCGGCGTTGCACGGCGACAAGGCGTTCCCCGTTCAGTTCGATGCCGGCGAAGAGCTTTCCATCAAAGCCATGATCGACTCCACCGTCGAACATTTCGGCAAGCTGGACATCCTTCATAACAATGCGGCGCTCACCAATATGGGCGATCTCGGCACCGATACCAACGCGCTGGAGACGCCGCTCGCGCTGTGGGACGCAATGATGCACGTCAACGTCCGCGGCTATTTCGTGGCGGCGCGTTATGCCATCCCGTACATGCTGAAGCAGGGCGGCGGCGCGATCATCAACACAAGCTCCGGCTCGGGGCTCTACGGGGACGACGTGCGCATAGCCTATGGTACGTCCAAGGGGGCAGTGAAGATCCTCACCCGCTACATCGCCTCGCAGCATGGCAAGCAAGGTATTCGATGCAACGCGGTTTCGCCGGGCATGATCGCCGACGAGGCGCTGCACAAGGCGATCCCGAAATTCATTGCATTGCACGAGCGGCATGCCCTGCTCACGCGTGTCGGCCGGCCCGATGACATTGCGTCTATGGTCGCCTTTCTTGCCTCGGACGAGGCCTCCTTCATCACGGGCCAGATCTTCCCGGTTGATGGTGGCGAGTCCGCGCATTCGCCGACGCTGGTCGAGTCGCTCGAGATGGGTTCGGCATACGCCTGACGGCGGTAGCCGCTCCTGCGGCCAGTAGGGAGAACGGGAATGAAGATGAGCGATGATGTCCTCAGCGAGGTCATAGCACAGGCGGTAGATGCCGAAATGGGGCGGTCCGCCTATCCCGAGGAGATGCCGCCCATGCCGCCGATGCCGGCGGGGAGGTATGCCGACCCCGAATTCTATGCACTTGAACAGGAGCATTTGTTCAAGAAGACCTGGCTGAACGTGGGCCATGTCAGCGAGTTGCCTGAAACCGGCGATTACAAGCTGTTCGAACAACTCGGCCTGTCGGTCATCGTCAGTCGTTCGGCCGATGGTCAGGTGCGCGCATTTCGCAACGTCTGCCGCCACCGCGGGGCGGCGCTACTGACAGAAGCGGAAGGGAACGCCAAGCGCTTTATCTGCCCCTATCACGCCTGGGGCTACGATCTGGAGGGCAAGCTCCGTTCCGTCCCCGAAGCTCATAATTTCGCCTGTCTGGACAAACAGAAACTTCCGCTTCTCCAGGTGCGCTGCGAGGTTTGGCGGGGGTTCATCTTTATCAACCAGAATGAAGGGGCATCGCCTCTCCACGAATTTCTCGCTCCGATCGAGGCGAACGTCGGATCCTTCCCGATTGAGGATTTCTCCGTGAAGGGGGTCATTCGGGCCGAGCTGGAATGCAATTGGAAGTCGGCGTTCGATAACTTCATCGAGAACTACCACATCCAGACGGTGCACACGAAGACCATCGCCCCGTTCATCCATCCTAAGAGCTTCACCGTATTCCGCCTGAAGAGCGGGCACGCGCGCATGAATGCGATGAAGCGCGGAGCCAACACGATCTTCGCGAACAGCGGCCAGGAAGCGCAGATCAAGACCGAGACGCTGTTCAGCCGCTACACCTTGGCATTTCCGAGGTTCCCGAATGGTTTTTTCAGCCTCGATCCTTCCGGGCTGAGCTGGATGAACTTCTGGCCGATCTCGCAAGGACGTATGCTGCTGGAGCAGTATAATCTGGGCAAGACCATGGGTTCGCCGGAGGAAGATAAGAGCTATTGGGACACGTTCGATACCATGACACGGAAAATTCTGAGCGAGGATGTCTCGCTCTTCCCGGGCATGCGCCGCGCGATGGAGGCCGGCGAACTCACCGAGGTGCTGCTCGGCGTTCACGAGCAGGCGATTTACTGGTATAATGAGGAGATCGATCGACAAATCGGTGTCGAGAGAATTCCCGAACGGTTCCGCATGGAGCAGGTGCTGGGAGTCTCCGAAGAGCTCTGAGCGACGGCAAGGTATGTGCAATGGAGGAGGTGAGGGCGAACGCCAAGGGGGCCTGGGGATTTTCCGATACGATATCCCGCATTCTCGATGTCGCCCTCCAGGAATTCGGCACTAAAGGGTTCGCGTCAACCTCTACAAACGAGATCGCCAAGAAAGCGGGTGTAAGTAAGCAACTCCTCTATCACTACTTCGATGGGAAGCGTGATTTATACGCACTCGTTCTGTCGTATTTGGCAGAGGAGCTCTATACGGCTCAGCTTGCGGTCGACTTTGAAGGTCTTCCAGCGCTCGAAGCGATCAAACAAAGCTTTCTGGTTATTTACGACATTTTCGAGAGCAACGAGCTAGCGGTCACCATCACCATCGATCAGGCTCTCCATCGCGGTGCGCACATCAGGAAGGATGTTCGGGCGAAGAAGCTGCGAGCCGAGCTTATGAGAAGGCTGAGCGTAGCGGTTCAGAAGGGCCAGCAGGCGGGTGAGGTGTCGGATCGGGTGGATGCCGTATCGATCCATATTATGGCCACACTCCTCGTTGTCGGCCGGTTTTCGCTCTGGCCCATGCTGAAATTTTACATGGGGTCGCACGAGCTTGTAGATGACGGTGCGTCCAAAGAAACCATGGCGGAGTTCTACATGCGAGCAATCCGCCCATGATAAAATATGGTAACGGATGTGGTCGCCGCCTTTTGATGGAGAAGAGAGAGATGTCCGCCAAACAGCACCTTGAGTTCGATTTGGGCTCCGGCAGCCTTTGCCCCGACCGCGCTATCATGGAGACCGGGAAGGTCGATCTGAGTGTCTACCACGCCACGGAGCGCTTCGAGGCCGAGAAGGAGCTTTACGGCCGCATCTGGCTGAACATCGCCGAAGCGGCCGAGATTCCCAACGCGGGGGACTGGATCGTTCGCGAGGTGGGTATCCGTTCGGTCTCGCTCATCATCGTGCGGGGATCCGACGGCAAGATCCGGGCATTCCACAATATCTGTTCGCACCGCGGCATGAAGCTGGTGTGGGCCGATCGCGGTCGCGGCGGCAAGTTCAGCTGCCCCTATCACGCTTGGCTCTACGACGCGACCGGCGCGCTTCTCAACGTGCCGGACGAGGGCTGCTTTTCTCATGTCGACAAGGCTGAGAGCGGTCTGAGCCCCGTTCGGTGCGACGTCTGGGAAGGTTTCATCTTCGTAAATCTCGATGCCAGCGGCACGCAGACACTCGCCGAGTATCTGGGTCCGGTATTCGATCGCGTTCATGATTTGCCGTTCGGGAGCTATCCCTACACCGCGCGTATTGGCGCCGTCATCGACGCAAACTGGAAGCTCGCGATCGAGGCGCAATGCGAGGCCTATCATGTTCGCGCGCTCCACGCGCGAACGGTGAGCAAGATGCTCTCCTCCAAGGACAATCCTTACGTCCACTCGCTGGACACGCAGATTCTCGGCGCTCACCGCATGCAGTCAGTCCCGCGCAACCCGGAATATGAGCTCTCGCCGGAAAAGCTGGTCCAGGCGTTTTCCTTCACCGCCGTCGCGCCGATCACAGCGGAGGCGGAGCGCGGGGTCGGCCTCAACATGTCCTTCGCAGGGCATCCGGACATCAACAAGGTCCAGTCGAACCTCTGGAACAACGATCAATATGTGCTGTTCCCGAACTTCATCGTTCATGCCGCGATGGGCGGCTGGTGGCTGCATCGCTTCTGGCCACTCGCAGCCAACAAGACCCATTGGGAAGCGGTTTACCACTTCGAGCGGCCGAAGAACCTGCGCGCGGTCTTCGCTACGCAGTACGCGCTCGCCCTGAACCGCGATACGCTGATGGAAGACAACCTCGCCCTCGTGCAACAGCAGGAGGTGTTGGGCAGCGGGGCCAAGAAGGTCGCCCAGTTTGGAGACCAAGAAGCCCTCTGCAAGCACCTCGCGGCGGTGTTCGAAGCCTCCTTCAACGACAACAACTTCAGGATAGCGGCAGAATAGCGGCGCTTCAGCCAGGTGGGCGGGGCGGCGTCACCGAAAACCCCGCTTCCGTCCGCAATCTGGAGCTGAAAAATGCAACGGCGATCTTCACCGCGGCCATCATCGGTCGGGAACTCCATCGGTGCTGTCTCCCCTCGCGGACAGCAAGCGTGGACGTCAAAGGCGGGACGATGCAGCTGCGGATTTCGTCCGGCTATGGCAGGAATGTACGCGAGATCACGGCGGGCCCTCTCGCACAACATGGCAGTACGCCTGTCTGCGTGAGCTGGAGCGTGCGTCAATGCCGGGCCACGGCATCGCACCGCAAGCCCAGCGGGGCACAAATGTGATCCGACCGCGTGCTCTTCCGCACGCGATGACGCATAAGGTCGAACGATGGGAAGCTCGGATGAGAGCGGCGTTGGCGGCGGTTCGCGCGGCTTGGCGGCGACGCTGCGACGGATTATCGATGCTGCCCGGAAGGAATTCTCCGATGTGGGGTTCGATCGCGCGCGCATGGAGGCGATCGCAACCAGTGCCGGTGTCAGCCGTCAGCTGGTCTATCTCTACTACGGCTCCAAGGAAGGTCTCTACAAGGCTGTCGCGGACGAGGAAGCAAGCCTCGCCCACGCACGTTTATCCCAGATCGACTATGATGGCGCGCCTGTCCTCGATGTGCTCGCCGACTTCATCGGGACGATTTTTGATTATTATGGCCAGCCGGCGGCTGTGATGACCATCGACACGGCGACCCACAATGCCAAATGGCTGAATTCAGCCAGCAAGGTGTTCGAAGTATCGCGCGAGTTCAATGCCAAGATCGGGCGAACATTGGACCGAGGCAAGGCAGAGAGGCTGATCGACGACCATGTCGATCCAAGCGTCTTCTATGCGTCGGTGCCGATGATGATCACCGCCTGGGTAGTCATGGGCAGAATGAGCGGGCTGCTCAACGGCCGGGATTTTTCAACCCCCGATGCCGATCGCTTCTGGCGCCGTTATATCAAAGAGATGCTGATCCGCTCGGTACTGCGTGACGAAGCGCGACCGCTGCCTAGCCCCCCAGACTGGCCGACCAGCCGATGAGGCCGCCACACGGGGCCTGTGTGCCGGTACGACATACGCCTTGCATGCCGAACCTTATTCTGCAGCCAATGCCTCCGGCTTGTGATTGCCGGTGATCGCCTCCAACACTGCGAGTTGGTGGCGAAGCAGGATTTCGCCCTCACCGAGCTGGATGAATTTGCGCGCGCCCGACTCAAGCGCCCGCTGCTGCTTCTGAAAGCAGCTATTGTCTTCAGCGAAGATATCGCGCTGAAGTGCGCCAACGACGCGCAACGAAAAATCCTCCCTTAGGCTTTTCGGCCGCTTGTAATAAAAAGTGGTCAGCCACTGCGAACGGCCCTTGCTGATCGGCCAATAGCTAGTGGTCCAATAACCGTTAACCGAGATGTGAATCGAAAAATTCGGGAAGATATTAAACTGGTCGTTACCGAACACATCGGTCTTGATGCGATTGATCGCAGGGTGACTGAGGAAGTCCCCGCTAACGTTTCCAGTCATGCCGCCTTCGACCATCATCTGCTGACCATGACGGCCGGCAAATTTCTGAACGACGCGCCTCTCCGGCAGACGGTAGGCGGGGTTGCAAGGGATCGTCGCAGTGCGGTGTGGACCCAGCGGTTCCCAGGCGAGGAAATGGACATGGGGATTGTCCGTGGTGGAGAGCATGCCGCCCACCGATTGGGTATGGAGCGCCTGGACATGGTAGCCTTCGCTTGCCGCCTCTATACCCAATTTCCAATTGCCGACTACCTCCTGGGACAAGGACAGTCTGTGCGGGAAGTCCTGGAAGGGAGCACCGTCGAGGCGCGTGGCGAGCGGCCCGAGGAACGCGCGCAACGTCTGCGACGGCTGGTTGCTCAAATTGATGAAGACGAAGCCGTTCCAGATATCACAGCTGATCGGGGTCAAGCCGCTCGCGGCTTGGTCGACGTGGGGGAAGCATCGTCGATCGGGAATGTGGGTGAGAGCCCCCTGCCCATCGAACAGCCATGCATGATAGGGACAGCTGAACTTGCCGCCACGTCCTTTCGTGCCCCACACCAGCCGCATGCCCCGATGCGAGCAGACGTTGTGGAAGGCGCGAACCACACCGTCCTTGCCACGCACGATCAAAGCCGAGGTGTCACGGCACTCGATATCGCGCACGATCCAGTCGCCCGGCTCGGCCACCTGCTCCTCCCGGCCCATGCAGAGCCAGATCTTGCCGAACATCTCCCGCTCGAGCTCCCAGCGTTCCTCCGAAACATAGGCATCGACCTCTACATGGCCGGTCTCCATGATGGTCTCGTCGGCTTCTAGCAGGCCGCTGCCAATATCGAAGCTGCTGTCGATCGGCCTGGGATACAAGGCCATAGCTCTCTCCATCCTAATCGTTTTTAGGAGTCTAAGGTGCGTGGCCGACGAGAGGCAAGCGCGGCGGGTTAACAGCGTGTCAAGGGTGGTCCGTACCTGATCGCAGCGGCATGTTATCTCGCGGCGAGACCGAGATTTTCGAATCTACGTCGAAACCCAAAGATCGCCGGGCGGGACGTGAGCCCATCAGGCCCTAATTTTAGGCCGCCGTCGCAGCGACCATTTGCTCCCATTTCTCAACCGAGATATTTTCCAGATATTCCCGCTGCATCTCGGCTGTCAGCACTTCGATCATCTGACAGCCCTCGATCCAGATTTCGATGACGTGGAACATGCCACCGCGGTGACAAATCCTTGCTGGCCAAGCTTCTCGTTCGGCGAGCGACAACACTTCCTCGGCGTCCAAGACGGTAGCGATGGCTAGATGCGTTGCGCCAAAGCGTTTGCCCGGCACGTTGATGCTCCCCGCATCGGCATTGCCTTCTGCGATCCGCAGTTCGGTTCCACGAGGATAGACTTCAATTGCGCTGTTCCGGTCATCGTTGGCAAAGGCCGCCCATGAACCTTTGGCAACCGGAGGGAATGGCAGCGCCTTTCCCTCCCATAGCTTTGCAAGAGCGGTGGCAACCCGCTGCGGGTTATCGGCTTCGATCGAGGCGTGAAACAGCATCCCAGGGCTCCATTTTGATGCGCTGACGTTGGTTTGGGCGGCTAGATCGAACTATACCATATGCCATCCCCATTCGACCAATGTGCAGCGCTCTTCGACCAATATAAGGCGGTTGGCCCGAGGCAACGCTGGACAGGCATTTTGGCTCGGGGCTGCGTTGGAACGTCGGAAGCAAGGACTGACGGGGAACATATGTTGATATATTTCAAGGGATCGGTCGCCTTCGCCGCGCTTTGCTTGGGCGTCGGAGCGTGGCTCGGATGGCAAATCACCCACAATATCTCCGGCACGCTGGGCATCCTGTGGATCATCCTTGTCCTGGGCGTGCTCGAAGTCTCGCTGTCGTTCGACAATGCCGTCGTCAACGCGACGGTGCTGCAGGACATGGATCCGATCTGGCGCCGCCGTTTCCTGACCTGGGGCATCATTATCGCCGTGTTCGGGATGCGCATCCTGTTTCCGCTGCTGATCGTCGGCGTTGCTGCCGATTTGGGGCCGATTGAGGCGCTCATGCTCGCTGCAACCGATTCCGTGACCTATGAGCGCATCATCAAGGGGGCGCATGTTGCCATTTCCGGCTTCGGCGGCGCGTTCCTCGCGATGGTTGGCCTTAGTTTCTTTCTCGACGAAAAGAAGGATTTGCATTGGATCGGCATGGTGGAGCGGCCGTTCGCCGGCCTGTCGCGAATTTCGGGGCTGGCGATCGCGATCGTCCTGCTCGCGCTTTACGGCATCTCTCGCATGATCGGCACGGCCGATGCGATGACCTTCTTGACGGCCGGAATGTTCGGACTGATCACCTATGTCGCCGTGCACGCGATCGGCGCGGTCCTTGAGAACAAGGAAATCGAGCAGGAAGAGAGCAACGCTCTAGCCGCCCAAAATGCCGCCACGGCCGTCGCTAAGTCCGGCCTGGCCTCTTTCCTATATCTGGAAGTGCTCGACGCATCCTTCTCCTTTGATGGTGTGATCGGTTCGTTTGCGCTGTCCAATAACCTGTTCATCATTGCCCTAGGCCTGGGCATAGGCGCCATGTTCGTGCGCTCGATGACGATCATGCTCGTCGACCGCGGTACATTGGCCGAGTATCGATATCTGGAGCACGGCGCATTCTACGCGATCGTAGCACTGGCCGCGATCATGCTGCTCTCAGTATGGATCGACATTCCTGAAACTGTCACCGGGCTGATCGGCGCTGCCTTGATCGGCGTCGCCTTTCTGGCGTCATCCCGTGCCAACAAGCGCGATGGCGGCCACGAAGAGCCGCTGGAGGAGGCCTCGCCCCTTTCCCCGACTGGCGAGCAGCTGAAGCTTTGAGATGGTCGTCTCCGACGAGAAAAAATGCCCGTCTGTAAGGCTCTTATCGACGCCTTAGTATATGCGCCGTCGATCAGCCCGCAAGGTCGGCAAACGACAAGCATCGGCCCCTTGTATCGCAGATATCGCACGATCAAAGCTAAGGCCGAGTGTGGCAGTTCCATGACGAAAAGCAAAACCCACGTTTGGATGGCGTAGGATTTAAATGTCACATTGCGTTGTGAGAGCCATGCTGTCATCCGGATAGGCATCTTGGGAGTAGCGATTCCATGATGAACTTTGAACCCGGTACTCTGATCGCAAGCACCTACGATGCTGCGCTGGATGATTCAAAATGGAGTGAATGGGTTATCGGCATTATGCCAGCCACAGGCGGAAATCGGTTACTTTCCAGCATAATCGAGGCCCATGAGCAAAGCTTGCTTCGTCCAATCGCGTTCGAAGCCAATCTCAAGACTTTTGATGATTACATACCGGGGATGTACCTGCACGACTCGCGGGTGGGGATTGTTAGCTCATTTTCCTGCCCCACTATCTATCGCGGCACACCGGGTGAACAAGCTTTAAGGAGAAATGGTCAGGATTATCTCAAATGAGATCGCAAAAGTCGGCTCGATATTCATAGCGTGAAGGGATACGAAGCCTTGGAAGGTCAACACGGACGTATTTTCAAGGCCATCACCTTCCTTAATTTGTTTCATAGATATCATGCTCATGCTCATGTGGATCCTATGTGGTTAGCGTGGAGTTTGGGGCGGTGTGCGATTGTCTTGAGCGTGGATGGGGAAGAGGGACAAGTTATTGCCGCGCTGTTGCTGGATGTTGTGCGATCGGATCGAGCGACTCACGTGCTAGCTGAAATTGAGGCCCTGTTTGGCGCGCAGGTTGGCGCGCCTCTCTCGGCTTGCCTGAAATCAAGCTATCGCACGCGGAATACGGCGGGAGGCGGCCGATCCACTCTCGCCGAAAAGCTGGCCTGCGATCTTGCGGGAGCCGAACACGTCGCCCTTGCCGATTGCATTGTAATGGCAATTGAATTGCATGGACAGCTGATCCGCTCGGGGCAGCACGTCTGGCGTGACAATGATGATCGCGAAGCGGTCCTGCATCATTTTGAAGTTCTCGCAGAGGCGTTCAAGATGATTTATTCTGGGCCGCTCGCAGAGCAGTTTGCGGCGATCGTCACTGACATTTCCGCTTTGGCGTCGCCCTACTCGACACAGAGTGGATTACCGCGGGACGATGGCTTGCCGTTACGACTTATCTACAAAACTCCGAGGGAAGAAGAGTAGCTTGCGCGTGCCCCGGTCGCTGTGACCACAAATCAACACGAATCTTAGATATGCTGCAATCGGCCTCAGAGGCCGTCAAAACGCCCGCGGTTTTCAGCCGAGTGGTATATATCGAATGTTCAAGTGACCCACGCCCCCCCGGTTCAACTTGGCGCTAAATAGTTGATTTTAATGGTCGGGGAGAGAGGATTCGAACCTCCGGCCCCTGCCTCCCGAAGACAGTGCTCTACCAGGCTGAGCTACTCCCCGACGGAGTCCGGTCGTTGGAAAGGCGCGGGAGCCCGACCGAGCAGCGGAGCGGGGCTATAGCGGCGAGGATCGCGCCGTTCAAGCGTGTCGTGCGCCGAGCATGTCCGCCACTGCGACAAATTTCTCGCGCGGCGCGCCGGAACGCGCACGCGCAATCTCGGCGGTGTCGATCTTCTGCCAGTCGCGGAAGGTGACGACATCCACCTCACGCGCTTGCAAGAGCGCGTCCAATCCGGGTCGGCCCTGTTTGCCAGCAGGCTCCGGCTGATCGGCAGCGATATGTTCGGCGATCATAAAACCATCGGGGCGGTTGGTGCCGATCGTTCCGGTCGGGCCGCGCCGCGCCCAGCCCACTGCGTATAGCCCTGGGCTGATCCGCCCCTCCTGATTGGTGAAGCGGCCGAGCTTGTCGTCATAGGGCACGCCGGGGATCGGCGAAGTCTTATAGCCGATCGCCGCCACCACCATCCCGCAGGGGATGAGGTAGGTTTCGCCTGTGCCGACGGCCGCGCCGCTCTCATCGAGCCGCGTTCGCTCGACCACCAGCCGCTCGACCTTCCCCTCACCTTCCACCGCCACCGGCCGCGCAAAGAAATCGAACAGGATCGTCACCGGCTTGTCAGCGCCGTTTCCGGAACCCGCCGCAAAACTGCGCAAATGCGAGACAGATTTGCGTTGGCCGGGCTCAAGCGCGGCGTCGTCTGCTTCGGGCGGCAGGTCCGCGGCATCGACGATCGGACGCGCCCGCGCGAGATGGCCCAGCTCGCCCAGCTCCTTGGGGGTCATCCCAATCTGGTGTGGCCCGCGCCTTCCGACGATGGTGATTTTCCGGGTGGGCGCCCTGTTGAGCAGATCGAGCGCGTGCCCGACGATGTCCGATCCCTCGAATTCGGACGCTTGCTTGGCGAGGATGCGCGCGACATCAAGCGCGACATTGCCGTTGCCGATCACCGCGAACTCGCCCGCATCGAGCGGCGGCTCGAGCTCCGCAAAATCGGGGTGCCCATTATACCAGCCAACAAAGGCCGCCGAGCCGATCACGCCTGGCAGATTGTCGCCTGGAACGCCAAGCGAGCGATCGGCGGGCGCGCCCGTGGCCAGCACGACGGCGTCGTAAAGATCGCACAGCTCGGCGATGCTGACATCGCTGCCGACGGTGACATTGCCGACGAAGCGAACATTGTCGCTGAGCGCCACCTGTTCATAGCGGCGCGACACGGCCTTGATCGACTGGTGATCGGGCGCGACGCCGGTGCGGATCAGCCCGAACGGAACCGGCAGGCGATCGATGATGTCGATACGGACGGCGTCGCCAAACTGCTTCTGGCAGGCCTCCGCCGTATAATATCCCGCCGGCCCGGATCCCACCACCGCGATATGACGCATCGTCCGCCTCTCCAGATTTTCGGCGAAAATAGCCGCGCCGCGCCGATAGGCAAGCCGTTCCGGAGCGAGACCATCCGTTTCATTGCGCGACGAGTGGATTCGCGAGTCTCCTGGCGCTTTGTTATGCCTGCGTGCCGAATCGAGTCGAGTCGCGTAGCCAACCAACAGCCCGCGAGGGGGGATGCCATAGCTGGTCTGGAAACAGGCCGGATCGCGGCGCGATTTGCGCGCTTCTTTCCGGATCGCGAGATTTTTGTGCGCTCGAACGGCGAGGTGCGCTTCGTTCGCATCTCGACCGGCGTGCAGTTCAAGGTAGCCGCGACCGTGCTATTCGCGCTCCTGCTCTGGCTGGGCGCGACCATCATTGCCTTTGCGCAGAACGCCTTGGTCGAACGCGAGCGCGCAGCGCTGAGCGCTCGGGCGGCCACGGTCGCGCGATCCGCCAGCCGGGTAGCCGCTTTCCATTCCTCAGTCGACGGCATTGCCGACCGCGTCGAGCAGCGGCAGCGGCAGCTCGATCGCCTGGTCGGGCGCTATTTCGGCAAAATCGATCATGCCGCGACGGGCAAACCAATCGCATCACGTGCGGCGCTGCCCGAAACCGATCGCCTTGCCGCGATCGAGCAGCGGCAGATCGCCTTTGTAGGCGCGCTTTCCGAAGCCGCCGCGGCACGCAGCCGCAAGGCCGAGATTGCCTTGCAGCATTTTGGCATCAACCCGCGCACGGTTGCCGAATCGGTTCCTGAAGGCGTCGGCGGCCCGCTGGTGCCGCTTTCGGCCAGCGAGGCCGCACTGTTTCAGCTGGGCCAGACGCTCAACAGGCTCGACCGGCTCGAGCGCGCCCTCATTGCCCTGCCCTCGAACCTGCCGGCAATGCCGGTGATGCTCAGCAGCAGCTTCGGCGTGCGCTCCGACCCCTTCACCCATGGCGCGGCCATGCACACCGGTCTCGACATCCGTGGTCAGTTCGGCCAGCCCATCTATGCAGCCGCCGGCGGCCGCGTCGTGCGTGTCGGGCCATGGTCAGGCTATGGCAATGTCGTCGTGATCGATCATGGCCACGGCATCGAAACGCGCTACGGCCATCTTTCGGGCTTCACCTGCCGCCCCGGGATGATCGTCCGGGCGGGCGACCAGATCGCGCGCATGGGCTCGACCGGCCGTTCCACCGGCAACCATCTCCATTTCGAAGTGCGCATCAACGGGCGCGCGGTCAATCCGCGGCCATTTCTGGAGGCCTCATCCGATGTTCTCGAAATCAAAGCAGGGGCCGGACGCCGCTTTCCCGGCGGTCTCGGGCGGAGCTAAGGGCGCAACCTTCTCGGTGATCGGCGCCGACGTGCTGATCACCGGCGATATCCGCGCGACGGTCGATCTTCATATCGATGGCCGCATTCAGGGCGACGTGACCTGCGCGACGCTGGTGCAAGGCGAGGGCAGCCATATCGCCGGCGCGGTCGAGGCCGATCAGGCGCGGCTTGCGGGCACGATCGAAGGCACGCTCAAGGTCAAGTCGCTGGTGATCGAGGCCAAGGCGCGCATCAGGGGCGATGTCTCCTACGAGACGCTGAGCATGGCGGTGGGCGCTGAAGTCGATGGCCGGCTGACCCATATCGACGGTGCGGCTGTTCCGCAGGGGCTGAAGCTGGTAACCGCCAGCGAGTGACCCTAGCCAAAACCGCCACTCAATCCGCCACGCGTCCCGATCCGATCCGCGCCGCAGCGCTCACGCCCTTCCCGCACGGCTTTCTTGGTCGCGCGGGCGGCGTTTCCACGGGTATCCTTGGCGGCCTCAACGTTGGGCTTGGCTCGGGCGATGACCGCGCCGCCATCGCCGAAAATCGCCGCCGCGCGATCGACGCGGTGCTGCCCGGCGCGGCGCTCGCCACGCTCCACCAGGTTCATAGCGCCGAGGCGGTCGCGGTCACTGCCCCCTTCCCCGACGCTGCTCGCCCGCATGCCGATGCGCTGGTGACGAACCGCCCCGGCCTGCTGCTCGGCATCCTCACTGCCGATTGCGCGCCGGTGCTCTTCGCTGACGCGTGGGCCGGCGTGGTCGGCGCGGCCCATGCGGGGTGGAAGGGCGCGCTCGGCGGCGTCACCGATGCCGCCATTGCCGCGATGGAAAAACTCGGCGCCGATCGCGGCCGCATCGCCGCCGCGATCGGGCCCTGCATCGCACGCGCCTCCTATGAGGTGGACGAAGGTTTTTTCCGCCGCTTCATCGAAGCGGATGCCGAAAATGAACGCTTCTTCTCGCCGGCCGCGCGCGCCGATCATCATCAGTTCGATCTCGAAGCCTATGTGGCGTCGCGTCTTGTCGCGGCAGGCGTCGGTCGCATCGAACTGCTCGGGCTCGATACCTATGCCGACGAGCGCCGCTTCTACAGCTTCCGCCGCGCCACCCATCGCGGCGAGCCCGATTATGGGCGGCAGATTTCGTTGATCGGATTGGCTTGAGGCAAAGCTATGCCTATAGCCGCTCGCCATGGAGCGGCTGACAAGCGACGCGCCGGTCCCGGATGAGTTGCGGGGCGCGGTGATCGCGCTGGGAAATTTTGACGGTTTTCACCGAGGGCATCAGGCCGTGGTGGCGCGCGCGCGCGCAATCGCGGAGGCCGAAACACGCTCGCTGATCGTCGCGACCTTCTCGCCGCATCCCTCGCGCATCTTCCATCCCGAAGCGCCTTTTTTCCGGCTGACTACGCTCAATCAGCGTGAACGGCTGTTCGCTGCCGCTGGGGCAGATGCGATGCTGGTGTTCACCTTCGATCGCGCGATGGCGGCTGTCAGCGCCGACGAGTTCATTACCGAGTGGCTGATCGGACGGTTCGGAGCGGCGGTGGTGGTGACCGGTGAGGATTTCACCTTCGGCAAGGGCCGCAGCGGCACGACCGCGCTGCTGCGCGAGCGCGGACCATCGCTTGGGCTGCGCGCAGAGGCGGTCGGCCCCGTCTCGGACGCCGAAGGCCCGATCTCCTCCAGCCGCATCCGCGACGCCCTCCAGAATGGCGATTGCGAGGCCGCCGCCCGGCTGATGACCCGTCCCTTCGCGATCGAAGGCATCGTCGAGCATGGCGACAAGCTCGGCCGCTCGATCGGTTATCCCACCGCCAACATCCCATTCGACCGCTATCTGCGCCCGCGCTTCGGCATCTATGCGGTGCGCGGGCATATGCCGGACGGACGCATCGTCGGCGGCGCCGCCAATCTCGGCATCCGCCCGACCTTCGATCCGCCCAAGGAATTGTTTGAGCCGCATTTCTTCGATTTCTCCGGCGACCTCTACGGCCAGACGATCGAGGTCGATCTGATCCACTATATCCGGCCCGAAGCGAAGTTCGACACGCTCGATGCTCTCGTGGCACAGATCGAGGCCGATTGCGCCGAAGCCAAGCGTATCCTAGAGCAGCGCCCGACTTGAACCCCAACCGTTTGCATCGAGCGGAGTTCGAGCATCGTCGAGAACGAAGTCGAGATGGGTCTCGACGGGCGCATCTCGGCTTCGCTCGATGCTGCTCGACACCAACGGCTTCGGTAGCGAATTGAGAATGGCCGACCAACCCGACCCACAGCAAGATTGGCGCGATACCGTCTTCCTGCCCAGGACCGACTTTCCGATGAAGGCGGGGCTGGCGCAGAAGGAGCCGGCCATCCTCGCCAAATGGGCGGCGGACGATCTCTACGGCCAGCTTCGCCAGGCGCGCGCCGGGCGCGAGACGTTCGTCCTCCACGATGGCCCGCCCTACGCCAATGGCGACATTCATATGGGCCATGCGATGAATAAGGTGCTGAAGGACATCATCGTCCGCAGCCAGTCCCTGCTCGGCAAGGATGCGCCTTATGTCCCCGGCTGGGATTGCCACGGCCTTCCGATCGAATGGAAGATCGAGGAGGAATATCGCAAGAAGAAGCGCAACAAGGACGAGGTGGCGCCGCAGGAGTTCCGCGCCGAATGCCGCGCCTATGCGGCCAAATGGGTCGATATCCAGCGCGATCAGTTCAAGCGGCTCGGCATCATGGGCGATTGGGACGATCCCTATCTCACCATGAAATATGATGCCGAGGCCGCGATCGTCGGCGAATTGCTCAAATTCGCGATGTCGGGCCAGCTCTATCGCGGCGCCAAGCCGGTGATGTGGTCCCCGGTCGAAAAGACCGCGCTCGCCGAAGCCGAAGTCGAATATGAAGACATCGTCTCAACCCAGATCGACGTCGCGTTCGAGATTACCGACAGCCCCATTGAGGATTTGCGCGGAGTCCATGCCATCATTTGGACAACGACGCCGTGGACTATCCCCGTCAACCAAGCTCTCGCTTATGGTCCTGACGTTGAATATTCCATGCTGCACCTCAACCGCGTTGATGAGAAGCCAGGTTCTGGATGGGGCGGCGTAAGTCATATACTGGTGGCTACATCGCTCATTGATGAGGTTTGCGAGCGCCTTGGCGTAGCGCATCATATCATTGATTGGTCGGGCAAAGGTTCGCAACTCGCCGGCACCATCGCCTGTCATCCGATGCACAAGCTCGGCGGCTTCTTCGCCAGGCCACGCCCCTTCCTGCCGGGCGATTTCGTCACGACCGATGCAGGCACCGGCCTCGTGCATATGGCGCCCGATCATGGCGAGGACGATTTCGAGCTATGCAAGGCGCATGGCATCGGTCCGCAATTCGCGGTGACCGACGACGGCCGCTATCGCGAGGATTGGGAATGGCTGCCGGGCCAGGGCAGCGTCATCAACCCCAAGTTCAACGCGCCCGACGGCCCGATCTGCAGCGATCTGCGCGAGGCGGGCGGCCTGCTCGCCGCCAGCGCGGATTACAAGCACAGCTATCCGCATAGCTGGCGCTCCAAGGCCAAGGTGATCTTCCGTTGCACCCCGCAATGGTTCATTCCGATGGATCGGCTGCGGACGGAGGATATTCCGCTGTGCGAGACCGAGGCAGAGATAAGGGCCACCCAATCTTCACCCCTCCCCTTCAGGGGAGGGGCTGGGGGTGGGGCTTCCGGACCCCGCGGTACGTCTGCTGGACCGCCCCACCCCAACCCAGTTGGCGCTGCGACCCTGCCTGGGGGGCAGGGTCGGTCGCCAACTCCTGAAGGGGAGGGGCTTAGAGGAAGAAATACCGTCACCCTGCGCCAGACCGCGCTGGCCGCGATCGACGAGACGCGCTGGGTGCCCCAGCGCGCGATCAACCGCATCCGATCGATGGTCGAGGGGCGTCCCGATTGGGTGATCAGCCGCCAGCGCGCCTGGGGCGTGCCGATCGCGCTTTATGTGAACCGCAAGAGCGGCGACTATCTGCGCGATCCGGCCGTCAACGCGCGCATCGTCGCGGCATTCGCAGCGGGCGGCGCGGACGCCTGGTTTACCGCCGATCATCAGGCGATCCTCGGGCCCGCTCATGATCTCGCCGATTATGAGCCGCAGAACGACATTCTCGACGTCTGGTTCGACAGCGGCTCGACCCATGCCTTCGTCATGGAGAAGCGCTTTCCCGGCACGCGCGCGAGCCTCTATCTCGAAGGCTCCGACCAGCATCGCGGCTGGTTCCAGTCCTCGCTGCTCGAAAGCTGCGGCACGCGCGGGGAAGCGCCTTATGATGCGGTGCTGACGCACGGCTTCGCGCTCGACGGGCAGGGCCGGAAGATGTCGAAATCGCTCGGCAATGTCGTCGATCCGCTCAAGATCATGGAGACGAGCGGGGCCGATATTCTGCGCCTATGGGTGGCGAGCACCGACTATTTCGAAGATGTCCGCATCGGCAACGAGATCCTCGCTGGCACCTCGGACGCCTATCGCAAGCTCAGGAACACCTTCCGCTATCTGCTCGGCGCGCTCGACGGCTTCAGCGAGGCTGAGCGCACCAACGAATTTCCCGAGCTGGAGCGCTATGCGCTGCACCTGCTCGCGAAGCTCGACGCCGAGCTGAAGGACGCGACCGCCGCCTTCGAATTCAACCGCTACAGCCGCGCGCTCAGCGAGTTCTGCAACAACGACCTGTCCGCCTTCCTGTTCGATATCCGCAAGGATTGCCTCTATTGCGATGCGCCCGGCGATCCCAAGCGGCGCGCCTATCGCACCGTGCTGGACATCCTCTTCCACGCGCTGGTGCGCTATGCCGCGCCGATCCTCTGCTTCACCGCCGAGGAGGTGTGGGGCACGCGCTATCCGGAAGCCGGCAGCGTCCACCTGCTCGAATGGCCGGAGATCGACGCCGGCTGGGCCGATGACGCGCTGGGCGAGAAATGGGCGCTCATCCGCCGCTACCGCACCCATATGACCGGCGAGATCGAGCCCTTACGGCGCGAGAAGATGATCGGCTCCAGCCTCGAAGTCGACGTGACCGCACTGAGCTATGTGCCCGCCGAGGCGGCCACGCTCCGCTCGGTCGATTTCGCTGAGATCGGTATCGTCGCCAAGGTCGAGGTGTGCGACGGCGATCCCGGCGCGTTCGATCTGCGCGACGGCGATCCGATCGCGTTCGAGGTGCAGAAGACCGCGTTCGAGAAATGCGGCCGCTGCTGGCGGCATCTGCCCGAGGTCAAGGAAGACGGCGCGCTCTGCGACCGCTGCGAGGCAGTGGTGCATGGGTGAGAATTGCGCCAGCTTTAGCCCTCTCCCGTCGGGAGAGGGTTGGGTCAGGGTCTCCGGCCATGAAAGTCGCGCGCTCGGCCTTGCCTCGTTTCCCCTCACCTTTATCCTCTCTCCAATGGGGAGAGGACGATGAAGCACGCCCACCGCCAGCTCGGTTTCCTGACGGCAGGGCTCGTCCTGCTGGTCGACCAGATCGTCAAGTGGATCATGATCCACCCGATCGGGCTGCAAGCCCGCGGCGCGATCGAGCTGCTGCCGATCTTCAATCTCGTCTGGGTCGAAAATTACGGCGTCTCGATGGGCTTTCTGGTCGTCGAGAGCAATGCCGAGCGCTGGCTGCTGGTGGGTGTCACCGCCGCGATTTCGATCGGCGTCACCTTCTGGCTGTGGCGCGAGAAGCAGCGCGGCGATGCGTTCGCGCTCGGCCTCGTGCTCGGCGGCGCGATCGGCAATATCTGCGATCGGGTGCGGCTCGGCTTCGTGGTCGATTTCCTCGATCTGCATTTCGGCGAGTGGCATCCTTTTTTGGTCTTCAATGTCGCCGACGCGGCGATTACCATCGGCGTGCTGCTTCTGGTGCTGCGCGCGCTGCTGACCCGGGAAAAGAAGAGTCCGACGGAGAAAATGAATGCGTAAGACGGTGATGGGTGTGACAGCGCTCGCGATGATCGCGATGCTGGCCGGATGTGGCGGCAAGCGTGGCGGCGTGATGGGCCATGCCGCGCCCGACGAATTTGCGGTGCAGCGTCGCGCGCCTTTGGTGATTCCGCCCGATTTCGCGCTCTCCCCGCCCCGCCCCGGCGCACCGCGCCCGCAGGAAGCGGATTCGAGCACCCAGGCCCTGCAGGCAATGTTCGGCGGCGCGGCTCCGACCAGCCCAGGCCAGGCCGCGCTGACGGCCCGCGCCGGCGTGGTGCCCGATGCCGGCATCCGCTCGACCGCTGGCGATCCGAACACCACCGTGGTCGACAAGGGTGGCACGACGCGCGAGATCCTCTCCGCGCCCGAGAGCAGCAGCCCGAACGCTTCGGCCTCGGTGCCGAAGTAAGAAGTTGCGCGTCCCTCCTCGATTTCCGGGGAGGACTTCATGCTCGCGCTGATTCTGCGCCGCCTGGCGACTGCGCTGCCGACGCTGGCGGCAATCCTCATCCTGTCCTTCCTGCTGATGCGGCTCGCGCCGGGCGGGCCGTTCGATAGCGAGCGGCCGCTCGATCCCGCCACCCACACCGCGCTCGTTCAGAGCTATGGGCTCGATAAGCCGCTGCCCGCGCAGATCGCGCTTTACATTGGCCGGATCGCGCATGGCGATTTCGGTCCATCGCTGGTTTACCGCGATTTCTCGGTCAACGATCTGGTGGCGCAGGGGCTGCCAGTCTCGCTGACGCTCGGCGGGCTGGCGTTCCTACTCGCGCTTGCGCTTGGGCTCGCGATCGGCCTGACGGCGGCAGCGCATGCGGAGGCTCGCACCGATAGGGCGCTGATGCTGGCGATGACGCTGCTGACGGCATTGCCCACCTTCGTGACCGGCCCGCTGCTGGTCCTGGTTTTCGCGCTTGGGCTTGGCTGGCTGCCCGTTTCGGGGCTTGAGACTCCCTATCACCTGATTCTGCCGGTCATCGCGCTGGCGCTGCCGGTGGCGGGCGCGATCGCGAAGCTCAGCCGTGCCGGTTTGGCGGAGGCATTGCGGCAGGATCATATCCGCACGGCGCGCGCACGCGGCCTCTCGCCATTCAGAATATTGGTCGTTCACGCGCTGCGGCCTGCGCTGGTACCGGTCGCAAGCTATGCCGGCCCCGCCGCCGCCGGACTGCTGACCGGTGCGGTGGTGATCGAGACCGTGTTCGCGCTGCCCGGCCTCGGCCGCTATTTCGTGCAGGGCGCGCTCAACCGGGATTATCCGCTCGTGCTGGCGGTGGTGACGCTCTACGCCGCGCTGATCATCCTGTTCAACCTGCTCGCCGACCTGCTTTACGGCTGGCTCGATCCAAGGGCGCGCGGTTGACGATCGCCCCGTCGGAAACAAAGATAAACGCCGTCACTAGCGATGCTGGATGCCAAGCGCTACATCGCGCGCCATGCCACCTCTGCTTCTCGTCATGATCGGCGGCGCGATCGGCGCCGGCTTTCGTTATCATCTCAGCCGCGTCGCGCTTCAGTTCATGGGGCCGGGATTCCCGTGGGGCACATGGATCGCCAATCTGCTCGGCGGCCTGCTGATGGGCATGCTGGCGGGCACGCTGGCACGCGAAGTTGATGGCGGGGAGCCGTTGCGGCTGTTCCTGGGCGTTGGCGTGCTGGGCGGCTTCACCACCTTTTCGGCGTTCAGCCTCGAAACCTACAATATGCTGGTACGCGGCGATTATATGATGGCGGTTGCCTATGCGATCTCCTCCGCGACGGGCGCAATAATCTTGTTGTTCCTGGGCGTCTTGCTGACCCGGGTGTTGGGATGAGCGACGCCGGGCGCAGCTTCACGGTCGCCGAGGATGATGACGGCATAAGGCTCGACCGCTGGTTCAAGCGGCACATGCCCGATGCTAGTTTCAACATCGTCTCGCGCTGGGCACGCACCGGGCAACTCCGGCTCGACGGCAGCCGCGCTGCGCCGGGCGATCGGATATTGGCCGGACAGACGATCCGGGTACCTCCGATCGAGATCGCGCCGCCTGCCGGCGCCCGGCGGAAGCGCGAGCGCCCTGCGCTCACCCCGGAAGACACCGAGTTGGCGCAGTCGCTCGTCATCCACCGCGACCCGGCGGCGATCGTGCTCAACAAGCCGCCCGGCCTTGCCACGCAAGGAGGCACTAAGACCGACAGACATCTCGACGGCCTTCTCGATGCCCTGACCTTCGAAGCCGAAGGCCGACCCAAGCTGGTCCATCGCCTCGACAAGGATACGTCTGGCGCGCTGCTGGTAGCACGCAACGCCCGCGCCGCCGCCTTCTTCGCGAAGGCCTTTTCGAGCCGTAGCGCGCGCAAGCTCTATTGGGCGCTGGTGGCGGGCGTGCCCTCGATCGAAGACGGCGTGGTCGATCTGCCGCTCGCCAAGCAGCCCGGCACCGGTGGCGAGAAGATGCATGTCGATGACAAGGAAGGCAGCCCCGCCCGCACCCGCTATCGCGTGATCGAGCGCGCAGGCAATCGCGCCTGCTGGGTTGAGCTGCAGCCCTATACCGGCCGCACCCATCAGCTTCGCGTGCATATGGTAGCGATCGGGCACCCGATCGTCGGCGACGGCAAATATGGCGGACAGGATGCGTTCCTGACCGGCGGGATCAGCCGTAAGATGCACTTGCATGCGCGCCGCTTGCGGATCGATCATCCCGATGGCGGCGCGATCGACGTGACAGCCGAGCCGCCGCAGCATTTCACCGAAAGCCTGGCGCTGCTGGGCTTCGATGCCAAGAATGGCGATCTTCCGATCGACGAGACGAAGTTCAGCGAGACCACCGAAGGCAAGCGCCGGGCAGCCACCCAGAAGGCCAAGCAGGCGCGCAAGGCGCGGCGCGGCGAGCGGCGCGGCCGGGGGCGCACGGGATGAACCGGCTCGCCATTTTCGATTGCGACGGCACGCTGGTCGATAGCCAGCATAATATCTGTCTCGCGATGGAGGATTGCTTCCAGCGCAGCGGGCTCGTGCCGCCCGACCGCGACGCCATCCGGCGCATCGTCGGCCTCAGTCTCCTCGAAGCGGTGCAGACGCTGGCGCCGGATGCCGATCCCGATCTGCACATGCAACTCGGCGAGGATTATAAGACCGCCTTTCAGCGGCTGCGCGGGCGCGGACTGATCGACGAACCGCTGTTCGAAGGCGTCACTGATGCGCTGGCGACTCTGGTTGAGGATGGCTGGCTGCTCGGCGTCGCGACGGGCAAATCGGATCGCGGACTGGCGCTCTGCCTCGATCATCATGGCATCAGCCGGCATTTCATTACGCTCCAGACCGCCGATCGCCATCCCTCCAAGCCGCACCCCTCGATGATCCATCAAGCGATGGCCGAGGCCGGCGCTGCGCCCGAAACGACGATGATGATCGGCGACACCGCCTATGACATCGGCATGGCGCGCGCGGCGGGCGTCACCGCTGTCGGCGTGGCGTGGGGTTATCATGACGCGGCGGAATTGTTCGCGGAGGGCGCGCACCATGTCGCGCAACATCCGGCCGAGATCGTCGCCATCGCGCGAGGCTTGCCATGACGTCGGGCATGTCGGATCCGGCGCGCAGCCGCTTCATCTTGCTCACCGTGCTGCGCGTGTCAGGCGTCGCGCTCATGCTGTGCGGCATGGGCGTGATGGTAAAAGGCACGATCCAGCAGGCGGATCTGATCGGCGGCATGATCTTCGCGATTGGCTTTCTCGAAGGGCTTGTGCTGCCCCGCCTGCTCGCGCGCCGCTGGGGCACGCCGCCGGAAGCATGAAGCGCTTCTGGAAATCCGCCACCGCCATCGGGGCGGTAGGTGGCTACGCGATCAGCCTCGATGGCCGCCCGGTCCGCACCCCTGCACGCGCCGAGCTGACGGTGCCTAGCCGGCGCTTGGCCGACGCCATTGCGCAGGAATGGGCGAGCCAGCCCGAAGATTTCGATCCCCGGCAGATGCCGCTCACCGGGCTCGCCAACGCGGCAATCGATCGCGTCGCACCGGATCCGGCTGCCTTCGCCGACGGGCTGGCGCGTTATGCGGAGACCGACCTGACCTGCTATCGTGCGGCAGAGCCCGAGGAACTGGTCACAGGCCAAGCCGAGCATTGGGACGTGCTGCTCGATTGGGCGCGCGGCCGGTACGACATCCATTTCGAGTTGGTGACGGGGATCATGCACCGCCCCCAGCCCCCCGCGACGCTCGAGCGGCTGGCCGCCGCAGTGCAAGCACTGGACCCGTTCCGCCTTGCCGGGCTATCGCCGCTGGTGACAATCGGCGGCTCGCTGATTGCCGGCCTTGCTGTCCTTTCCGGCGATGTCGATCCAGAAACGGCGTTCGCCGCGACCCATCTCGACGAGCTGTGGCAAGCCGAACAATGGGGCGAGGATGCGCTGGCGATGCAAGCGCGCGAGCATCGCAAGCACGACTTTATGGCGGCGGCACGCTTTCTAGACCTGCTCGCCTGACGCCGCTCCGCTCGCCCGCAAGAACCAGCGCGCGATGATGAGCGCCGCCAGTGCGTAGCCCACAAAGTCCGCGACGAAGGCATAGATGAAATAGCCCCAGCCGAAATGATTGAACACTGGCTGACCGAGGGTCGAATAGCCCGTCGTTGCAAGCACGACGAGCAGGATGACGCGAACCTGGTCAGCGAACGACGGTAGCCGCTCCGCCAGGCCATAGAGCGCGGCGGCAATCAGCACGCCCGCCAGCAGCGCCATCAACAGCCCCCCGATCAGCGAGCCCGTATCGAAGGCGGGAAAGCCCTGCGTGACGAAATGGATCGTGGCGATCGGCCCCTTGCCATAGAGCACCGTTCCCGCGCCGCTGTTCGGCCACGGCACGGCATAAGTGCCGGTGCCGCTTTCGGCGAGATTTTGCGCAAGCGATGCCTGCAGGGCCGCGCTCCTTGCATCGTCCACCGTCGATATGGCGAGACGCGCAAGCGGCGTCCCCCAAAATACAAATCCTGTAAAAAAAAGCGCGAGGCCGCCGAGCAGACCTCCGATGAGCGCACGCATCATGCCATCCTCCCCGTTGCAATGGCAGCTTAACGCAGCAAGGCGGCTTATGTCACCGAATGAACGAATATCACCGAATGGACGGATATCACCGAATGAGCGAACGGACGAAGCCGATCAGCCCGGTCTGGCGCTTCCGCTTGAGCCGTTCGACCTGCAAAATCTTGTGAACTTGAGCGAAGCAGCCTTCGACCTCATCGTTGATCAGCACATAATCATAGCCGTCCCAGTGGCTGATCTCGCTCGCCGCCCGCTGCATGCGATCGCGAATGACAGCTTCATTGTCGGTGTTGCGGCTGCGCAGCCGGCGTTCAAGCTCCTCGATCGACGGCGGCAGGATGAAGACGCGGACGACATCGCCCTCCTGCTGGTAGAGCTGTTGCGCTCCCTGCCAATCGATGTCGAACAGTACGTCCCGGCCCGAGGCGAGCATCTGCTCGACCGGCGCGCGCGGCGTGCCGTAGCGATGACCGAACACGTGCGCCCATTCGAGGAATTCGCCGGCGGCGACCATCTCCTTGAAACGCTCGACCGACACGAAATGATAATCGACTCCGTCGACCTCTCCCGGGCGGATTGGCCGGGTGGTCGCGGAGACGGAGATGGAGATGTCGTGATCGGCTTCGAGCAGCTTGCGGGCGATCGTCGATTTGCCCGCGCCGGACGGCGATGACAGGACGAACAAGACGCCTCGGCGGGCTGGTGGGTGGGCGGCGGGCATGGCCTATTGCCGTCAATCCGCGCGGCACGTCAACCAGCACCGCTTTTTCCGGATGCGACTTTGCCTAGAGCCTTTCCCGGCAAGGCGGAGTCGCCTTGCCGGACAAGAAAGGCTCAGATTCAAGAGCTGGAGCACCTCCCGGCCGAAAAACTGGTTCCCACTTTTTCGGGAAGTACTCTAGCGTGGTGCAATGAAATTGCTCGGGGCAATATTGGCGGGCGGGCGCTCCTCCCGCTTCGGTTCGGACAAGGCCCTGGCTGTCATTGGTGGAAAGCCGCTGATCGCGCATGTCGCCGAAGCCCTCAGCGGGCAGTGCGACCAGCTGGTTGTGTGCGGACGCGACTGGCCGGGGCTGGCACGGGTGGATGACTGGCCACAACCTGATCTCGGTCCGCTGGGCGGTCTCTGCGGCGCGCTTCGTCATGCTGATGCCAACGGGTTCGATGCCGTGCTTTCGGCGGGATGCGACGTGCTGCCGGTTCCTGCCAATCTCGCCGCGCTGCTCGCCCCGGGCCCCGCTTATATTCAGGATCAATGGCTGTTCGGGCTCTGGCCAGCCGCCTCGGCTGACCGGCTCGAACAATTCCTGGCGACCTCTTCGCTCCATTCGATCCGAGCTTGGATCATCGAATGCAGCGCCCGCTCGGTCCGTTTCGGCGGCGAATTCTTCAACCTCAACACGCACCGGGACATGGAGCGGCTGCTTGCCGCCTTCCCGCGACGCGGATGATCAGCAATGCCATTGTCAATCGTGCGCGGTTGCGCGATCTTTGGCGTGGAGAGATCTATGCTAGGAAAGATGCAGGATTGGCCGCTGCGGCTGACGCGGGTTCTCGATCACGCCGCGAACGTGCACAGCCGGCGCGAGATCGTCACCTACGAAGCCGACGGTTCGGTCAATCGGTCGAACTGGTTCAATGTGGCGCGCGATGCGCGCAAGTTCGCACGCTATCTTGAAGCCAACGCGATCAAGCCCGGCGACCGGATCGCGACGTTGGCCAAAAACCATGTGCGGCACCTGGTCTCGTGGTTCGGTGCGATCGGCATGGGCGGCGTGATCCACACGGTCAACTGGCGCCTTTTTGACGAACAGATCATCTATATCATCACCCATGCGGAGGATCGCATCCTCCTGTACGATCGCGCCTTTGAGCCCGTCGTCGATCGCATCAAGCCGCGCATTCGCTGCGTGAAGCAATTCATCTGTTTCGACGATGAATTTGAGTCCGTCCTTGCCTATGAAAGCGAGGATTATGGCTGGCGTGACGGCGATGAGCGCGCCCCGGCCATGCTCTGCTATACCAGCGGCACGACCGGAAATCCGAAGGGCGTGCTGTACGAACATCGCTCAACGATTTTGCACGCCATGATGGCGATCGGGCCGGACGCGTTCGACCTGCCGCATCATGCGACGGTGCTTCCGTTCGTGCCGATGTTCCATGCCGCCAGCTGGGGCCTGCCATTCTGCTGCGCGATGACGGGCGCCCGGATGGTGCTGGCGATTCCGGCCGAGATCGCCAGGATGCATCGCATGATCATCGACGAAGGCGCCACCCATAGCGCCGGCGTGCCCACGATCTGGAGCACGATGCTCGCGCATCTGGACGCGACAGGCGGGGACCTCGGCAAATTGCGCCATATTTCGGTGGGGGGATCGGCCGCGCCGCGCGCGATGATCCAGCGCTTCCTCAATCTCGGCATCAACTTCCACCACCTCTGGGGCATGACCGAAATTTCACCGGTGGGATCAGTCTGCGCCTATCCCGATGACTGGGACGAACTCGATGGCGAGCGGCAGATCGACCTCATCCGCATGCAGGGGGTGGCTCCTTTCGGGCTCGAGCTTCGGATCGTGGACGAGCATGCCAAGCCGCTGCCGCGTGACGGCAAAGCGGCTGGCCATCTCCAGATTCGCGGCGCCTGGGTGGTGGATCGCTATTTCAAGGTTGGATCGAGTGCGCTCGACGCCGATGGCTGGTTCGACACTGGTGACATCGCCGTCATCCACCCCGACTGCCATGTCCAGATCACCGATCGCGCCAAGGATGTGATCAAATCCGGCGGCGAATGGATCAGCTCGATCGATCTCGAAAACGCCGCCGCCGGCTGCCCTGGCGTCGCGCAGGCGGCAGCGATCGGCATCCCGCATCCCAAATGGGAAGAGCGGCCCATCCTGATCGTATCGCGCATGCCGGGAAGCGACGTCTGCAAGCAAACCATCTTGGATCACCTCGCGGGCCATGTGGCGCGATGGTGGCTGCCCGACGACATCATCTTCATGGACGCGCTGCCATTGACCGGCACCGGCAAGATCATGAAAACGGAGCTTCGCCAGCAGCTTGCAAACCGTAACGATAGCGACGGGAAAAGCGCCTGATCCCGGAATATGTTAGCCATCATTGTTGCTTGACTCATCGGGGCACGCCGATATGCACCTTGTGCACTGCAGCAGATCATGGTGCACATCGTGAGTATTTTCATGTTTTCTACCCCAGCTTGCAGCGCAGATGCAGCCCATGAGCGATAAGCCGCTCGTCGCCGTCACGGGCGGCGCCGGGTTCACCGGCAATGCGCTGGTCAAGCGTCTGCTGGCCGACGGTTATCCGGTCCGCACGCTTGTGCGTGACGCCAAGCGGATCGAACCCGCGCCAAGCCTGGAGATCATCGAGGGCGATCTCGAGAATAAGGATGCGCTGCGGCGTCTCGTCGCGGGCACCGACACCGTTTTCCACATCGCCGCGATGTTTCGCAGCGAAGGCACCTATGAGGATTTCCTCAAGGTCAATTACGAAGGCACGATGGACCTGCTCGACGCTGCCAAGCAGGCGAGCGTCCGGCGCTTCGTCTATTGCTCGACCATCGGCGTGCACGGCAGCGTCAAGCAAATCCCCTCGGACGAAAACTCGCCATTCAATCCGATGGACTTCTATCAGGAAACCAAGCTCAAGGCCGAGCTTGCCTGTCGCACTTCGGAAGGCTCCAGCGGCATTGAGATGGTCGTGATACGCCCCTGCTCGATCTATGGGCCGGGCGACGTTCGCCTGCTCAAGATGTTCAAGATGGTGCAGAAGGGCCTGTTCCTGTTCGTCGGCGACGGTAAGCCCAACTTCCATCCCGTCTATATCGACGATCTCGTGCAGGGTTTCATGCTGGCGATGACGCGCCCGGAAGCGGTGGGCGAAGTGTTCATCATCGGCGCGGAAAATTATGGTCCGCTGTGGGATTTCGTGGCAACGGCGGCCCGCACGGTCGGAGCGCGCCCTCCGAAACGTCGCGTTCCGATGGGGCTGATGAAGGCCGCCGCACGCCTCTGCGAGGCGATCTGCATCCCGCTCGGCATCAGTCCTCCGCTGCATCGCCGTCGGTTGAGCTTCTTCAGCTCGAACCGATCTTTCTCGATCGAAAAGGCGCGCAACATGCTTGGTTATGAACCGAAAATCGATTTGGAAGAGGGATTCAAACGTACCGCACAATGGTATTTCGATACGAACCTGATGACCAAAAAAAAGTAAGACGCCATCGGGACCCTGCGGAATAATCGCGGAGGCTCGCCATTGGCCGGATTTGATCCTCGGGAACGATCGGCTGCTTCGATCACTGTAAGGCGTGAAATGCGTTGGCGCGGCAATCGCGCCCTCGCGTAGCCAGCCTGCATTCAATCGAAGGAGCCGCGAGATGATCGGACGCCAAGTCCCCAACGTTACCCTGAAGACCCGCGTGCGCGACGAGAGCATCGGCGGGCCCAATCCCTTCCGGTGGCAAGACCTACACACGCCCGATATTTTCAAGGGCCGCCGTGTCGTGGTCTTCGCGTTGCCGGGGGCGTTCACGCCGACCTGCACGACCGAGCAATGCCCCGCCTATGAGCGCTTCTATGAGGATTTGCGCGCAGCAGGCGCCGATGAGGTCTATTGCCTGTCCGTCAACGATGCTTTCGTCATGTATCAATGGGCGAAGAGCCTCGGCATCACGAAAACCAAGATGCTGCCCGATGGATCGGGCGATTTCACTCGGCGCATGGGTATGCTGATCAACAAGGATCATTTGGGCTTCGGCTATCGGAGCTGGCGCTATGCGATGGTGGTCGAGGACGGCAAGATCGTCGGCTGGTTCGAGGAGCCCGGCATCAACGACGAGGGCGCCGACGATGATCCTTATGGCGAAAGCACGCCCGAAAAGGTGCTCGAATGGCTCAAGGCGCACCCGGCCGGCCAGCCGGTAAAGGAAGCCGCGCTATCTGACGCCTGAGTGGCCTGGGCCGCCCCGGCTCAGGCGGGCTGGGGCGCAAGGTCATTCCCGGCCGGCAGGATCTTTCGCAACTCGGCCATCAGCAGGCCGAAGCTGGTCGGCTTACGGATGACCGGCGCGTGGCGATAGCGATTGCCGTGATTGAGCATCTCATAGCCGCTGCAGAAGATGAACGGCACGCCGCGCGTTTCGAGCAGGTCCGCAAGCGGATACACCATCTCCCCATGCAGGTTGACGTCGAGCAGCGCGGCGTCGGGCCGCTCGTGGTTGGCGAGAAGCTGAAAGGCCTCTTCGAGCGTCGAGGCCGGCCCGATCACATCCCAGCCGCTGTCAAGCATCGCCTTGGTCAGCTCGAGCGCGACCAGCGCCTCATCCTCGACGATCAGCAGCCGGCCTTCATGATGTTTATCGCCGCTGCCGCCCCGGTCTTGTCCGCGCATCTTCTGCAAATTCTCGGCGCGATAGCTCTGGGGCGGTAAGGACGCGTTCACCACCAGCCCTTCTTTCGGCCATTCCATCACGATCTCCCCGCCGAGCTGCTTGGCGCCGACGGTCGTGATCAGCGTCGATCCAAAGCCTTGCGATTTTGGCTTGGAGACTTCGGGGCCTCCACTTTCGGCCCAGCGAAGCTTGAGAAAGCCCTCGGCATCGACATGCCAATCAAGCTCCACGCGTCCTTCCGGAACGGAGAAGGCGCCATATTTTACGGCGTTGGTCGCGAGTTCGTGGATGATGAGGCTAAGCGGCTGAACCGAATCGGCGTTGAGCGCAAGATCCGGGCCGGACATACGGACCTGTTCGGTCTTGCCATAGGATGAGATTTCGTCGCGGATCACGTCGGCTAGATCACCGCCCTTCCAGCGATTCTGCGCAAGCAGGCTGTGCGCGCGCGCAAGCGCGGCCACGCGGCCCTGAATGGCGGCCACGAATGCTTCGGTAGTCGGTGCGGTGGTCAGCGCGACCAGCGCCTGCACAACGGCCAGTGCATTCTTGGCGCGATGATCGACCTCGCGGGCAAGCAGCAGGCGCGCATCCTCATTCGCCTTGCGTTCAGTGATGTCGCGCAGGATCACGGTCGCCAGCCGCTGGCCGTCGACCTCCACTTGCGAGATCGACGCCTCGATCGGAAACTCCTCGCCGCCCTCGCGCAAGCCGCTGATCGCGCCCAAAGCTCCCATTTCGCGGGTCGTTACACCAGTTTCGCGAAAGCGCCGGATATGCCGGTCATGGCCCCGGCGGAAGCGTTGCGGGATGAAGCGGGAAATGGGCTGGCCGAGCGCTTCATCATGGCGAACGCCGAACATCCGCTCGGCGGCAGGGTTGAACAGCACGATATTGTTGCTCCCATCTATTGTGATGATCGCATCCATCGCGCTGTCGACAATGCCTTCAAGTCGACGCTTGGCTTCGACAAGCTCTCTCGAAGACTCTGCAAACCTCGACAACTTATTCATCGATCGCCCCCTGAACATTGCCCAGCGTTGACCGCAGGCCATATTCTTAGCGACATAGGTTATCGGCAGCCCGCATTATAACGTAAGTAAGCAATATCCTCCAAGATAGATTGGACGATTTCGCCATCAGATTAATTCAGATCAATATGAGCAAATTTTTATTGTGAAGGCGTAACGCTATCTCTCGACAGTCAGGGCGATTCCCATGCCGCCGCCGATGCACAGCGTCGCCAGGCCCTTCTTGGCGTCGCGCTTTGCCATCTCATAAAGCAGCGTGGTGAGCACGCGTGCTCCCGAAGCGCCGATGGGATGGCCGATCGCGATTGCGCCACCGTTCACATTGACGACGTCGGGATTCCAGCCGAGTTCCTTGCCGACCGAGAGCGATTGAGCGGCGAAAGCCTCGTTGGCTTCGATAAGATCGAGATCCGCCAGCTTCCATCCTGCTCTTTCCAGCGCAAGCCGGCTGGCCGGAGCCGGGCCAATACCCATGATTTCCGGCGCGACGCCACAGGTCGCCCAGCTCGCGACACGGCCGAGGACGGTCGCGCCGCGCCTCGCCGCGTCGTCTGCCGACATGAGCACAAGCGCGGCAGCGCCATCGTTGATGCCGCTGGCATTGCCGGCGGTCACGGTGCCATCCTTTTTGAATGCCGGGCGAAGGCCCGCCATCGCCTCCAGCGTCGCGCCCGCACGAATATATTCGTCATCCTCGACGACGGTATCGCCCTTGCGGCCTTTGATCGTCACCGGGGCGATTTCGTCCTTGAAGCGACCCGCCGCGCGGGCAGCTTCGGCCTTATTCTGGCTGCCGACCGCAAAGCGATCCTGCTCCTCGCGCGTGATCTGATACTGTTCCGCCAGATTTTCTGCGGTGATGCCCATATGATAATTGTTGAAGACGTCGGTCAGCCCGTCATAAATCATGGTGTCCGTAAGGCTGACATTGCCCATCTTGGTGCCGCCGCGCAGAAACTGGCTGTGCTGCGACATCGACATGTTTTCCTGGCCGCCGGCAACCACGATCTTGGAATCGCCCGCCTTGATCGCCTGGACGCCAAGCGCCACGGCGCGCAGGCCCGATCCGCACATCTGGTTGATGCCCATTGCGGTGGCCTCCTTCGGGATGCCCGCATTGATCGCAGCCTGTCGCGCCGGGTTTTGCCCCTGCCCGGCCGTGAGCACCTGGCCTAGAATGACTTCGGAAACTTCTTCGGGCGCGACGCCCGCCTGCGCCAGCGCCGCTTCAATCGCGACGCGGCCAAGCTCATGCGCTGGCGTATTGCCGAAGGCGCCCAGAAAGCTGCCCACGGGTGTCCGCTTTGCTGCGACAATGACCACATCCGACATCGTTATGCTCCTGCTCGTCTCTGCTGCGCCGCCTAGCAATCCTACCGCAATTGCGAAAGCCAGTTATTGAGTGGCAGCCACAGCCCCTCGCGGGCCCCGCGCCCGACGATCATCCCGACATGGCCTTTCGCGACAAGCAGCGGCTCGCCAGAGGCGGCCGCACTTTCCGGCGGAACGATCCTGTCAGTCGTCGAGATAATGTTGAGTATTGGACAATCAAGCGCTGCTGGATCGATCGGTCGTTCGCCGATCACCCAGCGTAACGTTCCCGGCATGTCCTCACCGAAAAAATCCTCAACCAGTTCCCGCGCCGCGGGAAGGGAAAGCGGTGGCCCCTCATTCGCCCAGTCTTCGAGGGCGACGAACGCTTGCGCTCCGGGTGCATCCGACGCCATCTCCGAAAAGGCTGCGAATTTGGAAAGCGTGCGTTCGGGATCGAGCCGCCAGAACGCGCTTTGCAGCATCTCCATCGGGAAGATCCCGAGCTGTTCGGAAAGCGGGCGCCCGGCATTCCAGAGATCGCGAAATCCGGTGCGCGTTTCGGCCGGATATCCCCGAAAATTCCAGGGCGCGGCAATGAGCGCGAGGCCCGCGACATCGGTCGAAGCAGCAGCGGCCATCGCCATGGTTCCGCCCAGGCAATAGCCGGCAAGCGCGGTCTTCTCTCCAATCCCTTTGATCAAGGGCAGCAGGATCTGCTCAACATGACCCGCTATCGAGAGGGTGGGATCATCCGCGCGGCGATCGCCCCAATCGAGCAGCAAGACCCGCCTGCCGTGCGCGGCGAGCCATCGCAGCAGGCTGTTGTCCTCTGCCATATCGAGCACATAAGGCGGGTTGATCAGCGAAGGAACGAACAGCACGGGCGATCCGTCGCCGCCATAATCCAGCAACCGAGCGCTGCCGATGCAGGCGAGCTCGGGCATTTGCGGGGGACGCTCGCCGCGCGGCGCGGACTGGTAACGGCGGACGCCGGCCAGAACTTTCCGAACGAACGCGTGATCGTCGCCGCGCAGTTCCATGAGCATGTTGAGAAACAAGTGGAGCGGCCGGGGTTCATGCTGCATCGCGATTTGCTGCACACCAAACTTATGTTGCGGCGCGGAAACGGTTGATGCTATTGATAAAGACTGATCTTCAGGCGGATTGGATGATTCCATGGCGAAAACACCGGGCGGATCGGGGACGGTCATCATCAAGAAATACGCAAATCGGCGGCTTTATAACACCGAAAGCTCGAGCTATATAACTTTGGATCACCTCGCCTTGATGACGCGCGAGGGGCGCGATTTCAAGGTGATCGACGCCAAGACCGAAGAAGATATTACCCACAATATCTTAACCCAGATCATCATGGAGGAGGAAAATCGCGGGCAGACGATGCTGCCGGTGAATTTCCTGCGGCAGCTTATCTCGCTCTACGGCGATTCGATGCAGGCGATGGTGCCGCAATATCTCGAAGCTTCGATGGAGGCATTCCGCCGCAATCAAGCGCAATTTCGCAGCGCAATGGAAGGCGCCTTTGCCGGCGGCCCATTTGCCGCGCTCGCCAAGCGCAACATGGAGATGTTCGAAGCCGCGGCCAACGCTTTCAAGGGCACGGCAGAGCCCAGCACCGCCGCACCCGCCCCCAAGGTTGCCGAAGGCGATGACGTGAGCGCGCTGAAGGATCAGCTCGCGCAATTGCAGGCGAAGATCGATAAGCTCGGAAAATAGTCCGTGCCGCAACCCAGCTGCGGGCGATCAAGCGAAATGCGTTATCAACCCTCGCCGGCTGATGCCGGCTGCGCCTTCGCCAGCAAGGAGCGGCCGAGCAGCTTGAGCGTAAGGTTCCGCCCAGTCACCATGACCGGGTAGAGCATCCGGGCCAACGGCTTCACCTTGAAGATGGCGCGGTTGAGCTTGTTGAACAGATCGCCCTCCGCGCCGACCATCGCCATGAAATGGACGGCGTCGGCGCCATGATAGATCTGCCCATCCCAGAGCACGGCCATGCCTTCGTCCAGATTGAGCCCCTTGGACTTGACTAGGTGAACCGCGGGATGATCCTCGCGGGCATCGATCAGGTCGACCTTTCCGACGACGCTGCGTGCCTTGTAGAGCGTTACGAAGCGGCTGCAGAACGGGCATTCGCCGTCATAGACGATCTGCAAGCCCTCTACCTTGTCACTTTGCGGAGATGGCAACTGGCGTCTCCCAATGCTTCTTCACGTTGCGGACGAGCTTGCCGTCCTTCAGCGTGAGACATACCGAATCCACTACATAGTGATAGCCGACGATATCATCCATAGTCAGCTTGTTGAAATCCGAGAACATGACCGGATTCGGCAGCATGTGATGCGGATAGACGTAGAAGAGGTTGTACTTCTTGATATCCGGATGCTTGCGCATGAAATGATCGGCGTTGCTGATCAGACTCTGCATCGCGCCCAGCGAGACATTGGTGTTCTGGAATGGCACCGTCTTGGGCCCGCACACCGAGGCGTCCGCGAAATCAGCCAGCGTCTTGTTGTTTCCGCCATGGTGCATCGGGAAGCTGTTCGGTGGGATATAGGCCTGCGTCTGATTGATCGTATAGGAGAAGATGCCGAAGAACACCGCCGGCACCAGCACGCGCCGCCCGTCCTTGGTTTCGGCATAGACGTTGGGCGCAGCAATTTTTGCGCCGTCGAGCCAGCCGAGATGGCTCGTATAGAAGATATAGCTACCCAGGATCGTGAACAGCACGATCGCGGCCCGCACCGGATTCGTGAACTTTTCCTTGGGGATCTTGAGGACCGAGGCGAACACCAACAGGTTCACGAAGACCCAGAATTGGAAGATGGCACCCAGCGTCGAATAGACGATCAGGTGGAAGCAATCGAATGCGACCGTGAAGGTCAGCAGAACCTTGCGGTTGATCGGCGCAAGGAAGACCAGCGTCTGGAAGCCCAACACGAGCGGGTTGATCACCGGCGTCATGGTGATGATCGCATCCCACACGAACTGGAGCAGCGCGGGAAAGGCGGCCAGCGGATTATCTCCCCGCTCCAGCCCGATCACGATCGCGGTCTGCGTCGGATTCTTGAGCAGCCAGGTCCACGTCCACTCGCCCGCCTGAAATTTGGCGATGCCCGACCAGAAATAATTGCCGAGATGCGCGCCGACGCCGACGCCCCAGATGAGCATCCACGCCTTGTCCCGCAATGTCGCGACATCGGGCAGCGAGCCCTGCAGCACGCCCAGCCGGTCCATCAGCTTGCCGCGCGTTAGGCCCACCACCACCAGCACCGAGATCGCGGTGAACAGGGCGATGTCGGTCATGCTCATATAATCGGTGCGCACAATCGGGATCAGCGCATTGTGGCTGATGCGCTCGCGGAACAGCACATAATGCATGAGCAGGCAAATGGCGAAAGACGGGCGAAACCAGGAGAGCACGCCCGCGACCAGCGCGATCATAGCGCCGTAGCGAAAGAAGAGCAGATCCGGCCCTTCGCTGAACAGCAGATTGGGCGCGCCATAGACCGCGCCGAAGGCTTCGCAAGCGACTTGGAACAGCACCATCATCGCGATCGCGCGCAGGATGATGCGCGGCGCATCCGACAGCACCGTATAGCGCACTGACGAAGTTGCCACGCCAAAGAGGAACGTCGCCAGCACCAGCCAGAAGGGCGAGAAGGATTGCGCGGCAGTCCACAGCACGCCGGCCTTCGCAACGATGAAGACCGCCAGCGATACCAGCACCAGCACGATCGGACCGCCCCATTCGCCGATGAAGGCATCAAAGCCGCTACGCGAGGTGCGATAGGGCGCGAGCGCCGCTAACTCCTGGCTCATTTCGTCTTTCCCCCAGCAATTACGCGATTCGGTTCAGCAGGCGAAACACAAGGAACCAAGCCCGGCGAATTTAATATCTGTCCGGCGGTAAGATGCAGGATCATGAAGCCCCCTGTACGCTACTTGAACCCTAGGATTCGGAATGGATTTTGAATTACCGCACCTGCGAAGTCAATTTGCGTCCGCTACCCATATTTCCTTAAGAGCAAGTGTCGATGGGTCATAACGACACGATGGCGATTCGGGCCAATTCGGCATTGACCTCGATCAAATTTGATTGGAGCAGCCTTGGGAATGCAGATGAGCGACGATCAGCACACAAGGCCGATGCGCATTGGCATGATGATGCGCGGGTTTGACGAGGTCGATGGCGCGGCCGTGTATATGCGCACGCTGTTCAAGTCATTGCTCGAGATCGATCAGCGCAACAGCTATGTCCTGTTCTTTCGCAACCAGGCGCAGCTCGGGCGCTTCGCCCAACTCCCCAATGTCGAGGAAGTGCTGGTGCCCGGCGGCAACAAGCTGCTGTGGGATCAGGTGAAAATGCCGCTGGCGGCGGCGAAGCAGCGGCTCGACCTGCTCTTCCATTACAAGTTCACGGTGCCGCTGCTGACGCCGATCCCGACCATCTGCCAGCAGCGCGGCACCGAATATTGGACGCACCCGCATCTCTATCCTTCATGGGGAGATCGGGCGGACCGCTATTATAATATGCTCGCCATCCCGCGTTACTGCCGCAAAGCCAGGCGCGTTCTCACCATCAGCGACAGCCTCGCCGAGGAGCTGCATCGGCTCGCGGGCGTGCCTTATGAGAAGATGACGACCGTCTATCCGGCGGCAGACGCCCGCTTCCGGCCGGCATCGGAAGAGACGAAGGCCGCACTTCGCACCAAATATAAGCTGCCCGACCGGCCATTCTTCTTGATGGTGGTCAAGGGCTATACCCGCCTCAATGAGAGCCACCAGAAGCTCTCCCCGCGCAAGGGCGTGCAGAAGCTGCTCGAAGCCTATGGCCGCGCGCGCGCGGCCGGCGATCCGATCGCCCCGCTCGTCATTGTCGGCGCGGGCATCACCGACCGGCTGACGCCGGATCTGCTCGCTCCCTTCGTCGATCCCGCGCTGGTGACGATGCCCGGCCTGATCGAGCATGGCGACATGCCCGGCCTTTATTCGATGGCGCGCGCGCTGATCTTCCCCTCCGAATATGAAAGCTTCGGCATCCCGCTGGTCGAGGCGATGGCATGCGGCAGCCCGATCATCACCTCGACTGCGCCGGCTTGCCCGGAAGTCGTCGCCGATGCGGCGCTCCTGGTCGATCCGCAGGATGCCGAGGGATTGCGCCAGGCAATGCGGCAGCTTCAGGACGATGAGGTCGTCACGCAGATGTCCGCGAAATCGCTGCGCCGCGCGGCCGATTTCTCCTGGGAGAAAAGCGCGCGGATCTTCCTGGACGAGTGCCGGCGGGCACTTGGTCGTCAGGCCGAACCGATGCCGGTCGCGCAGCCAGCACTTTCTGCAACTGAAACTCATTAGGCGACGCGCATAGCATGGTGGTTGCCCAGATCTTCAGATCCTCAAGCCTGCGCGCGGCGATCGGCTTCGGCATTGGCGGCGCCGCGTTTGCGGTGGGCAATCTTCTGCTCGCGCGCGTCATGCCGGTGGCCGAATATGGCCGCTATGCGCTCGCGGTCGCGATCTTCAACGTGTTCGGGATGATGGCTCCGCTGGGCTTCGACGAGGCCTCGCTGCGCCGGAACGCGCTGCTGGACGGCAGCGTCTTCATCCGCATCGCGCTGTCGGGCGGTGCGGTCGGCCTCATTGCCGCGGCGGTCACCGCCGTGCTGTACCAGCTCGACATGACGATGCAGGGGCTGATCGTCGCGAGCCTGATCGCGGTGGCGATGGTCTTTTCGGCGAGCGCGATCCTGCGGCGGGAGGGGCATCAGACGGCGGCGCTTGCGGTCAACAACGCCGCGAACTGGACGGTCGTCGGCAGCGGGCTCCTGTGTCTTCTGCTTGGCATCCACAGCGCGAACTTCGCAATGACGCTGCTGATGATCGGCGTCGCCGTGGGCGCCTGCGCTGGCTGGCTGCAGGCCTTGCGCATCCAAAGGCGCTTGGGCGCGCCCAATCAGCCAGTGCCGCTGCGCGAAGCGTTAAGCTTTGTCAGTATCCTTGGCGCCAGCGCCGTCGTGCTTCAGCTCGAGCGGCTGGTTGCACCCAAAGTACTGGGCGTCGAGGCGCTGGCAAGCTTCTCGGTGCTGGCGTCGGTGGCGCTATTTCCGTATCGCATGCTGCGCTCGGGCGTCGGCTTCTCGCTCGTTCCCCGGCTGCGCCGCGCGCGCACCGCCGAGGAACGCAACCGCGTCATCCTGCACGAGATCGGCGCGGTGGTGGCGGTGCTGGTCGTCGCCAGCGCGGCGGTGACGCTGCTCTCGCCGCCGCTCACCGATATTCTCACCAAAGGGAAATATCAGCTTTCCTTTTTTCTGGTCGCTGCCGCCTGCGTGAACGGCTCGGCCAAGGTAATCACCGGCCTGCCGCGCGCCTTCATCACCGCCTGCGGCACCAGCGCGGATGTACGCGGGCTCAATTGGCAAAGCTGGCTGATGATTGTTTTCGGCGTGGCCGGGGCATGGTTCGGCGCGCGCTGGGATCTTGCCGGGCTGGTTCTTGGCGCCGGGCTCGGCACCTTGGCCGGGGCCGCCCCCAGCATCATGCTCGCCTATCGCGTGCTCCGCCGGCCACCAGCCGAAGCGCCGGTTCCCTCATTCGTGGCGTAACGCGTCGATCGGGTTGAGCGCGGCGGCGCGGCGCGCCGGAAAATAGCCGAACACGACCCCGATCAATGCTGAAAAAGCGAATGAGACGAGGTTGATGAAGGGATCGAACAGGAACGGTACGCCCATCACCGGGGCCAGGCTGACCGTCGCGATCAGCGCCAGCATAACGCCGAGGATCCCGCCAAGGCTCGACAGCACCACCGCCTCGACCAGGAATTGCAGCAGCACCTCATTGGCGAGCGCGCCGATGGCAAGCCGGATGCCGATCTCGCGCGTCCGTTCCGTGACCGAGACCAGCATGATGTTCATGATGCCGATGCCGCCGACCACGAGGCTTACTGCCGCCACCGCGCCCAGCAGCCCGGTCATGATCTTGGTCGATCCGGAGATCGCTTCCGAAATCTGGCGTGTGTCGAAGATACTGAAATTGTCGGGCTGATCGTCGGTCAGGTGACGCCGTTCGCGCAGCAAGCTGGTGAGCGCGGATTGCACGACCGTCGTGTCATAATCATCGTCGACTGCCACCATAATCGAGCGCAGGTCGCGATTGCCCGTGAAACGGCGCTGCACCATCTTCAAGGGCATGATGATCGTATCGTCCTGATCATTGCCGAAGCCGCCCTGCCCGCGCGTCGCGAGCAATCCGATGACGGTGCAGGACACATCCTTGACGCGCAAGCGCTGCCCGATCGGATCAACCCCCTGAAACAGGTTGGCGCGCACCGTGTTACCGATGATGCAGACGCTCTTGCCGGCCTGTTCCTCGGCATCCGTGAAGCGCCGGCCGGAGGCGAGCATCCATTGCTGCGCTTCGAGAAAATCATTGGTCGTGCCGTTGACGGTCGTCGACCAGTTCTGCGCATTGCGCACGGCGGTGGCGGTGGTCTGCGCCTGCCCCGCCACCGCGCGCACGCCGGCAATCTGATCGCGGATCGCATCGAGATCCTCATTCTTGAAGGGCGGCGGCGCCTCGCCCTCGCTGCCCGGCCCCATGCGCTGGCCGGGCCGCACCGAGAGAATGTTCGATCCCAGCGAACTGATTTGCTTCTTGACCGCCGCGGTCGCGCCGTTGCCGAGCGTCACCATCGTGATCACGGCCGCCACGCCGATGACGATGCCGAGCGTGGTCAGGAAGGACCGCAGCAAGTGCCGCTGAATCTCGCGGAAGGCGAGGATGAGGGTGGTGCCAAGCATCAGCCCTCCCCCTCCCCTTCAGGGGAGGAGGCCGGGAGGTGGGCCTTTCGGCCCGCAGCCCGCTTGTGTCCTGTTTCGACGCCTTCCACCAGCCCATCCCTGAAATGGATGATCGTGCGCGCGAAATCGGCCATTTCGGATTCGTGCGTCACCATCAGCACGGTGATCCCGCTGCGCAGGTTGAGGTCGGTCAGCAATTCCATGATCTCGATTGAGCGTTCTGTATCGAGATTGCCGGTCGGCTCATCGGCAAGCAGCACGTCGGGCTCGGTCACGATCGCGCGGGCGATCGCGACGCGCTGCTGCTGGCCGCCCGAAAGCTCGCCGGGCGTATGATCGGCCCATTGCGCGAGCCCGACCTTTTCGAGCGCCGCCATCGCCGCCTCCTGCCGCTTCTCCTTGGGCAGGCCGCGATAGATCAGCGGCAGCTCGACATTTTCGAGCGCGGTGGTGCGCGCGAGCAGGTTGAAGCCCTGGAACACGAAGCCGAGATAGCGCCGCCGCAAGAGCGAGCGCTGGTCACGCGTAAGCTGCTCGATATGCCGCCCGTGGAACAGGAACACGCCCGAAGTCGGCACATCGAGACAGCCGAGAATGTTCATCGTCGTCGATTTGCCCGAACCCGACGGACCCATCACCGCGACGAAGTCGCCCGGCATGATATCGAGATCGACGCCCTTGAGCGCCTGAAACGCAGCCTGCCCCGTTCCAAAGCTCTTGGTGATCCCGCGCAGCGAGATAAGGGGGTCGCCCACTAGATCCTCCCCCAAGGGGGGAGGGGGGCGTAGCTGCGAGCTGCGATGTGCCGGGGGCACATCGCCGCAGCGGAGCCGGCTCGCAAAGCGAGCCGTGGACGAAGTGCGGTGGAGGGGTATCGCGCTTTCGATAGGGGAATACCCCTCCACCACGCTGCGCATGGTCCCCCTCCCCCTGCGGGGGAGGATTTGAGTTCTATCACCTTCACTGCGCGCTCGCGCGCTGGCCGGTGATTACTTCCATGCCCGGCTTCAGATCGTTGGACTGGACGGCAGTGTTGCGCCCGTCGCTGGCGCCGGTGACGACCTGGATCGGCTGCGGCTGGCCATTGCTGCCCACGACATAGATGGTCTGGCTGCTGCCGACGCCGATCTTGCGCTCCTGCTGGGCGCCACGGCGAAAGCGCGGACGAACTGTCATTCCGCTCATCAGCCCCTGATTTTGCTGGCCGCTCTTGCCGGACTGGCCCGGCGTGAAGCGGAACGCACCGTTGGGCACGAGCAGTGCGTCATGCACCGAATTGACCGCGATGTCGGCGGTCGCCGTCATGCCGGGTAGCAGCCTGCCGCTGCGGTTGTCGACGGTGAGGATCGCATCATAGGCGACGACGTTGGAGCTGCTCGATGCCGCCGCCGCGCCCGAAGACGATGAGGAACTACTCGTCGTCGAAAGGTTGTTGGAGCCAACGTTCACGCGCCGGATGCGCGCCGGGAAGGTCTGTCCCGGATAGGCGTCGACCGTGAAGGTCGCGCTCTGCCCTGATTTTACCTGGCCGACATCGGCCTCGTCGATCGCGACCTCGAGCTGCATCGAATGCAGATCCTCGGCGAGGATGAACAGGGTCGGCGTATTGAACGAGGCGGCGACCGTCTGGCCCGGCTCGATCTTGCGTGCGAGTATCACGCCCGTCACCGGCGCCTTGATCACCGCCTTTTCGCGCCGCGTTTCATTGGAGGAAAGATCGGCCTGCGCGGCGACGGCATTGGCTTCGGCAGTCTTGACCGCCGCCGCAGCGCGGTCGCGGTTGGCGACTGCGGTTTCCATCTCGGTCTTGGCCGGCACCTTGCCACCGGAAAGCTTGTAGACCTGCCGGAAGCGGTTGAGCTGGGCTTCTGCGTCTGCCAGCGTCGCACGCGCCTGATTGATATCGGCCTGTCGCGCGGCCAGCGTGGCGCGCGATTGATTGATGGTTTCGTCGAGGAGCTCGGTATCGATGATCGCCAGCGTCTGCCCCTTCACCACCCGATCATTATAATCGACCAGCACCTTGGCGACCGTGCCCGAAATTTCGGAGCCCAGTTCGATCTGGTTAGTCGGCGCAAGATTGCCCGTGGCCGAAACCGTAACGTTGAGATCGCCCTTGCGTACCTGCTGCGTGATGAAACCATTCTCGCCGCCGTCGAAGCAGCGCGTGAGCAGCAGGATCAAGCCGAGCAGCAACACCCCGGCGGCGCCCCAGATCGTGCGCCGCCGCCAGGGCGAATCCGGCGGCGTGCCGAGAAAGGCATCGAGATCGGCTCGGGCTTGCGAATCGTTCATGGTCTCTTTCCGTCGGGAAGCGGCGCCTGCGGGTCCCATCCGCCACCTAGGGCGATATAGAGCTGGACGATCGCGTTGGCCTCATCGGCCTTGGCGGATGCCAGCCCGTCACGCGCGCTCAATAATTGCCGTTCGGCGTCGAGCAAGGTCTGGAAATCGGTCAGCCCCGCGCGATATTGGCTGCGGGCGAGGATGGCGGCATTGTTGGCAGCCTCGAACGCTTCAGCGAGCGACCCCTCGCGATCGCGTGCCGATTTCAACGCGACCAGCCCATTCTCAACATCCTCCAATGCAGTCAGCACGGTCTGACGATAGGCCGCGAACGCGCCTTCCGCCGAAGCCCGCGCGCTGCGGATTGAGGCCAACCGCCGCCCACCGTCGAAAATGAGCTGGCTCAGCGTGGCGAACACGCCGCCGGTGACGACGTCGCCAAGACGGCCGAGGCTGAGCGCCGACGTCCCGACATTGCCGCTGAGATTGAGCGCAGGAAAAAGCTGCGCCTGCGCGACGCCGATGCGCGCCGTCGCAGCCGCCAGCGTCCGTTCCGATGCGCGCACATCGGGGCGCTTGCGCAGCGTATCGGCGGGGATGCCGGCCGCAATGTCGATCGGGCCGACCGGGATCGGGCCAACCATGCCAAGTTCATCGGCCAAGGCTCCGGGCGCGACGCCGGTCAGCACCGCCAGCCGATTCTGCGCGCCGGCGACGGCTTGCTCGAGCGTGGGTATCGTCGCCCGCGTCTGCGCGAGCTGGGTCCGCGCCTGCTCGACATCAAGCGAGGAAACCAGGCCGGCCTGCACGCGCCACCCGGCAATCTGGTAATTTTCCTGCTGGGTCAGCAGCACGTCCCGGGCGATGCCGAGCCGCGCTTGCGCCGCGCGCAGATCGACATAGTTAGTGGCCACCTCCGCGATCACCGCCGTCTGCACCGAGGCGAGGCTATAGCCCGCCGCCTGAAGATCGGCGCGGGAGGCCTCGACCGAGCGCCGCGTGCCGCCGAACAGGTCGACCGCCCAACTCGCATTGGCACCAGCCGAAAAGCTGCTCGTGTCCTTGAGCCGATTGTCGAGGTTGCGGCCTGCGCTCGCCTGGCCGCTTACCGACGGGAAAAAATCGGCCCGCGCCGCGATCAGCGAAGCTCGAGCCTGCCGCAATCGCGCGACCGCCTGCGCAATATCGAGATTGGCCTTGAGCGCGCGATCGACCAGGGAGCTGAGTTCGGCATCGTCGAGCGCGTTCCACCAGGTCGCAAGCTGCTGCGGCTGCGCATCATTAGCGGGAGCGGTATAATGTTCGGGCACGCCCAGTGCGTCCGCCGATTTCGGGTGATAGGGCGGACCGGCCGCGCAGCCCGAAAGCAGCGCGGTCATCGCCAAGATCAGACCCGCGCGGCCCCAGCCGCTACGAGGATTCGCCGTTCGTCCAGTTCGCACAGTTTCCCGTAGCGTGAGCGCACCTTAGCTCAAACTGAATAAGCCCGCTCCAGGGTTATCGCCATCCCTTATCGCGGGCGCGGCGTTCCGTTTCGGGATCGAACGGAGCGCCCTTCATCATCGCGGTCGCCGCCTGCATCACCAGCGCGTCACCCGAGGTCGCCTGCCGATAGCCGCCATTCGCGGCGGCATCGCTCGCGGAATGGGTGACCGGCACCTGCCACTGGCCGTCCGTCCGGCATCCGATCCCTGCCAGATTTCCGGCATCGAAGCTGCGGCAATATGCGCCCGCCTGGTTCTGGAAGCTAACGCCAATGCGCACCCGCGTATCGCCCGGCCGCGCCGAGGCGAGCTGGGTATCGAGCGCCTTCGCCAGATCGCCGCGCGCGATCAGCCGGCCTTCATGGCTTTCCACCACCGCGCCGCGCGGCGCGAACGCAAGCTGGCCTGCCAGCACGCCAACCGCAAGGCTCGCGGCGATCGCCCCCCAGTGGCTCCAGCCGGGCACGCGGGGCCTGCGCTTTTCCCGCGCCGCCGCGAAATCGATCACGTCGGCCTGCTGCTTGCGCAACAAATCTGCCAGCCGGTCCGGCACCGGCGCTTCGGCGGCCGGCGCGTAATAGGCGTTCAGCCGCGCAGCGAGGCGGCGATGCTGCTCCAGCCGCGCGCGAAGCTCGGGATCATCATGCAACGCCTGCTCGACCTTAAGTTGATCGGCCACGCTGCATTCGCCGTCAGCATAGGCGATGAGCAGTTCGTCCTCGATCATCACGCCGCCTCCAGCATCTGCACCAGCGCCTGCCGGCCGCGCACGAGGCGCGAGGTCAGCGTCCCCATCGGAATCTCCAGAATTTCGGCTGCCTCCTTGTAGGCCAGGCCCTCGACCAGCACGAGCGCGATCACCTCGCGCTGCTCGTCCGGCAGTTTCGCCATGGCGCGATCGACGTCGTTCATCGCGACATTGCGCTCGATCGCCTCGTGGCCGTCGTCGCCCACGCTCAGCCCTTCTTCCTCCGGCGCGAAGGTTTGGGCGCGCCGTGCGCGGGCGCGGGCCTCGTCAATCCAGATATTGCGCATGATCCTGTACATCCAAGCATCCAGCCTCGTTCCCGGCTGCCACTGGTCGCGCGCCTTGAGTGCGCGCTCCACCGACAACTGGCTCAGATCGTCGGCATCGGCCTGATCGCGCGTGAGCGAGCGGGCAAAACGCCGCAGGCGCGGCAGCAGTGCCAGCATCTCCTCTTCGAACCGTCCAGTCGCCATACCTCGTCCGATCATGGATTAAACGCTTGCCTGCGCGCGTTTAATCCCAGAGCTAACGGAAAAAATTGTAAGTACGAAACGATATGCGACACACACGCCCGCTGCTGTTCAGCCTTTTGGCGCTGTTCTTGCTGACCGCACACGGCCAGGCGCAGTTGCTCGCGCCGATCGAGAGGCCGCTGGGTGCGGTCACGGGCGTTGTGAACGATACCGCCGCTCCGGTGCTCGACGCGGTGACCGATCGCAGCCGAGGGCTCGTCAGCACTGTCCAGCGCCTCGCGAACGAACGGATCAGCCGGCTCGATCGGCTTGTGCGCGACAACCGCGCCGCCCTCGAATTCGACGATCAGGGCAATCCCGCCGTGCGCGGCGAAGTGATCGGTGTCGACATCAGCCTCGAAGCGATCGAGGCCGCGCGCAAGGCTGGCTTCAGCGTGATAGCGCAGGAACAGATTGAGGGTCTCGACGTCCCTACTGTCAGGCTTTCCGTTCCCGATCACATGCCGCTCGCCCGCGCGCTCAAGATGATCCGCGCGCTGGCACCGGGCGAATGGAGCGCCAACCCGCTCCATTTCGAAAGCGGGGCTCCCGCCTCCTCAGCGACGGGCACGGCAACGGGCGGAACTGCTGTCAATCCCCGGATCGGCATGATCGATGGCGGCGTCGCGCAGAGCCCAGCGCTGACTGGCGCGATCGAGCAGAAAGGCTTCGCGCGCGAGGCGCCCACGGGCAGCCCCCATGGCACCGCGATCGCCTCGCTCATCGCCGGCCAGGGCATCATCAAGGGCGTCATGCCTGGCGCGCCGTTGCTGGTCGCCGATGTCTATGGCCGCGATCCCGCCGGCGGCAACGCGTTTGCCATTGCCCGCGCGCTCGGCTGGATGGCGCAACGCGGCGTGCCGGTGGTGACGATCAGCCTGGTCGGCCCAGCCAATCCGCTGCTGGCCAAGGTGATCGCCGCCGCGCGCAACCGCGGCATGAAAATCGTCGCCGCGGTCGGCAATGACGGCCCCGCCGCCCCGCCCGCTTACCCCGCATCCTATGACGGGGTGATCGCGGTGACTGGCGTGGACGGGCGCAATCGCGCGCTGATCGAAGCGGGCCGTGCGCTCCATCTCGATTACGCCGCGCCGGGCGCTGACATGCTCGGCGCGAAGCCGGGCGGGGGCACCAGCGATTTGCGCGGCACATCCTTTGCGGCGCCGCTCGCCGCCGCGCGACTGGCGATGCTCCCGGGCCATAGCATCGCCGCGCTCGATCGCGAAGCGGTCGATCTCGGCCCGCCCGGACCCGACAGGATCTTTGGCCGCGGCCTCGTCTGCGGCACGTGCCGCACGCGGCGCTGAAAAAATTTTCCGTATCGGGATTAAACCGGCAAGCCCTCTCGTTCGCAACAATGAGGGACGCGAACGTCCCCCTGATTGCACGGAGGAGACTTCAAATGAAAAAGGCAATGATCCTTGCAGCGGCCGCGACGATCGGTTTCGTCGCGATGCCCGCCAATGCGCAGTTGCTCGGCGGAGGCGGGCTTGGTGGTTTGGGCGGCCTGACGGGCAGCCTCGGCGGAACGCTCAACGGCACGCTGGGCGGAACGCTCGGCGGCTCGGCGGGCGGCCTCGGCGACACGATGGATTCGGCGACCGGCTCGGTCGATTCTGCCGCCAGCGGCAGCGCCTCGGCCCATGCCAGCAAGCATGGCGGCGCCAAGAATAAGGAGGCGGGCGCCAATGCCGGCCTCGGAGGCGCCGTCAACGGCACACTCAATAGCGCCACCAGCGCGGCCAGTTCAGCGACCGGCGCAACCGACGCAGCCAATTCCGCCACCGGCGCGGCGAGCGGCGCGGCCAATGGGTCCGGGAGCGCCAACGGCAGCGCCAGCCACAAGCAGGCCAGCGCCAATGCCGGGCTCGGTGGCACTATCAATGGCGCACTCAATAGCGCCACCGGTGCGGCTAGCTCCGCGACCGGCGCAACCGACGCAGCCAATTCCGCCACCGGGGCGGCCAGCGGCGGCGCCAATGGTTCTGGGAGCGCTAACGGCAGCGCCAGCCACAAGCAGGCGAACACCAATGCGGGCCTCGGTGGTGCCGTGAACGGTGCGCTCAATGGCGCGACCAGTGCGGCCAACTCGACTGGAACCACCGGTTCGACGGCCGGCTCGGCCAGCGGGTCAGGCAATGCCAGCGGGAGCGCGAGCCATTCGCAGGGCGTGAACCTCGGCGCACAAGTCGGTGGCAGCAGCAATGTCAGCGGATCGGCGCAGGCGAGCCACTCGTCGGGTTCGAACGCGACCGCTTCGGCCAACTGACACCCACGGCGCCACGGGACAGGCTTTCAAAGTCCAGCCCGGCTGCTTTAAGGCCCGCGTCAGCGATCCGGCATGGGATCGCAGGCGCGGGCCAAGCGCTTTGTGCAGACCCCGCAACCGATGAGGACCGGCATGAACGCATCACAAACCCCAAACATGACGGCGATCAAGATCGAGGGCGGTAAGGGCCCAGCCTCGGCATTGCGGCCCGAGCGGGTGCCGATCCCAACGCCCGCCGAGGGCCAGTTGCTGATTAGGGTCCGTGCCGCAGGCGTGAACCGGCCCGATATCGTCCAGCGGCTGGGCTTTTATCCGCCGCCGCAGGGTGCGCCGGACATCCTTGGCCTCGAAGTTGCGGGCGAGGTTGAGAAAGCGGCGGGGCGATGGAAGCGGGGCGACAAGGTGTGCGCGCTGCTGGGCGGCGGCGGCTATGCCGAATATGCGGTCTGCGATCCCCGCCACGCGCTGCCGATCCCGCCGGGCCTCGGCTTCGAACAGGCGGCCAGTCTTCCCGAGACGGTCTTCACGGTCTACGCCAATGTCTTCGAACATGGCGGGCTCAAAGCGGGCGAGACGCTGCTCGTGCATGGCGCCACCTCGGGCATTGGCGTCACCGCGATCCAGATGGCGAAAGCCGCCGGGGCCAAGGTGATCGCAACCGCGCGTAGCGCCGCGAAGGCGGAGGCGGCGCGTGCGCTTGGTGCCGACCTCGCCATCAACACGGCCGAGCAGGACTTTGCCGAGGGGGTAAAGGCCGAAGGCGGCGCCGACGTGATCCTCGACATGGTCGGCGGCGACTATTTCGGCAAGGATATCGATGCCCTCAAGCCGCGCGGCCGGATCGTCTTCATCGCTGCGCAAGGCGGCGGCGATCCGCCCCTTCCGATCTTCAAGATCATGCAGAAGCAGGCGATCGTCACCGGATCAACCTTGCGGCCTCGCGACGCCGACGAGAAGGCGCGGCTGGCGACCGAAGTCGAACGCGTGGTGTGGCCGTGGATCGCAGCGGGCAAGGTCAAGCCGCAGGTCGATCGCGCCTTTCCGCTGGCCGATGCCGCGGCGGCGCACGCCTATCTCGAAAGCGGCGCGCATACCGGAAAAGTGATCCTCCTGGCCAGTTGATCGTTCGCTCACCGCAGGAACGCTCTGTCCCCTTGTCGGTTTACGGGAGGAGCGGACCGAGGAGGTTAACGATGAAACGCAGAATTCCGCTGGTTCTAACGCTGGCACCGATGCTGCTGGCGGCAACCCCGTCGCTGGCGCAGGACACCGCGCGCGCCGCGGCTGATGCGGCCGAGCAGCCGGTCACGCAATCGCTCAACAACAATGTGGCCGCGGCCGCGGCCACGACCAACGCGGTCAACGCGGCCCGCGAAAATCAATATGAACTGGATCGCGCCGCTTTCCGCGCCGAAGTCGCCGCCCGCCGCGCGAAGATCATGTCCGACGAAGCCGCCTATGCGAAGCAGCAAAACGCCTATGCGGATGCGATGGCGGCGTGGCGGATCCAGAATGACGAGTGCAAGCGCGGCATCCTCAAATCCTGCAAGAAGCCGACCCCGGTGCCGGCTGACTTCTATCAGCCCTGATCAGGCAATCTTGTCGGCGTAGATCAGGCGGCCCGGCCCAAGCTGGTCGAGCACTGATTTGAGATCGGCGTCCGAAAAGGCGAAGCAACCTTCGCTGCGGCCGAGCTTGCCGTGCTGCGCGATCATATCGGGGCTTACATACCAGGCAGCGTGCACAACGATAGCACGTGCCTCGGCATTGTTGTTCTGCGGATCGAGCCCGATGAGCCGCCGCGACGTGCCGTGCTTGCCCTGATAGATATCGGCCGTGAGATAGGCGCCGCGCGATGAGGCGGCCGAGCCCGGCAGGTTGGAGAAGCGCTCCACCCACCCGCTATGCTCGGGATCGGAACCCCGGCCATGCGCAACCAGCAGCGAACGCGTGCGCCCGCTCGCGACGTCAAGAATATGGAAGCGGGGGGTGCGCGAGGCGGCCGAGAAATCGGCAATGCCAATCACGTCCCTGAATTGCAGCCGGTCGGCGTGCTGCTGATAGGCGCGCCTCGCCGCCTCGAGCAGCGCAGGCGCTGGCCCGGCTGATCGAAGTCCTGGGATCGAAGCGGCCTTGACCTGGGTGCCGGCGAGCGCCGCAAGGCCGCCGGCGATCATCACATTACGTCTACTAAACATGCGCGACTAAATTGTTCCCGTCTCTGGGCGCCCAATAGCATGATTCTGCCTCAGTAGTAACCCGCATTGTCCGCAACGACCGATTGGCAAAGATGCAGCTCATGATCAGGCTGCTTATCCTCTTTCTTTTTGGCACTTTTTCGGCCGCTGTTCAGGCCGAGCCGCCACATTGGCAACCGCGCCAGGTGCAGCGCCTGCTCGAATGGCTCGACGCTGCGGCCGATGACGGACTGACGCCCGCCGCCGCCCGCGCGAGCACGGTCCGCGATGTAATGCGGCAGGCGGATACGGCGAAGCTTGATGCCGCCGCCACCGAGGCCGCTGTCCATCTCGTCAAGGCGCATCGCATCGGCTGCTGCTATTCCGCGCCGCCGCCCGGCTGGAATATCGGAAACGGCCTGTCCGCGCTCGATCCTGCAAAGGCTGTGGAGACAGCGTTGGCAGAAGATCGGCTCGATCTGTTGTTCGGAACGACACGCCCCTCGCACCCTTATTATTATTCGTTGCGCAGGGCCTATGCCGCCGAAAAGGATCCAGCCCGCCGCAGCATATTGGCGGCCAATCTCGATCGCTGGCGCTGGATGCCGCGCCAGCTTGGCGAGCGCTATCTGATCGTCAACACCGCCTCCTTCGAAGCCACGCTCTGGGAGAATGGAAGGCAAGCCGGCCGCTGGGAAATCATTGTCGGCAAGATCGGATCGCCAACCCCGGTTTTCGCCGCGACCGTGACCGGCGTGATCTTCAATCCCTGGTGGGAAATTCCGGCAAGCATCGTCGAGGAAAGCATCGGCGCGCTGATGCGCAAACATCCCGATGATGCGGCTACCAAGGGCTATGTGATGCAGGACGGGCGCTACCGGCAGCGCCCTGGCCCCACCAATGCCCTCGGGCGCATGAAGCTGGTGATGCCGAACAGCTATAATGTCTATCTGCACGATACGCCGAGCCAGAGCCTGTTCGCGCGCGACCGCCGCACCTTCAGCCATGGCTGCGTGCGCGTGGGCGATGCGCTCGGATTGGCGGCGACGTTGCTGTCGGCTTCGCCGCAATGGGATCGCGCGCGGGTCGACGCAACCGTGGCCAAAGGAGATACGGTGACCGTGCCGCTGGCGAAGCCGATCCCGGTCTACATCACCTATTTCACCGCCGAGCCCGACGGCCTGGGCGGCGTTCGCTATTTCGACGACGTCTACAAGCGCGACGGCGTCATCATGGACATCAAGAAGAACGAGCGCTGCTCCGAGTGATTTGACCCACTTGCAGGAAAATGTGCTTATTCACGCACAAGCTGCCGGAACGGGGGCGGGAGGCTGTTAGTTTTGATACCGGAGCCGTCTGACCCGGCTTCCTCCAACAATTGGCATCTTAGGAGACATGTCATGGCATCTCGATTTCTCGCTCCATTTACTGGTGGCCGCGGGCTGATCGGCCGCGACCCGTTCCTCGATCTTCACCGCGAGGTGAACCGGCTGTTTGACGACACCTTCCGGTCCTTCGGCGACGGACAGGGCGGACGCGGCGGGAGCATGCCGCGCCTCGACATTCATGAAGCCGGCAACGCGCTGGAAGTCACCGCCGAGCTTCCAGGCGTCTCGCAGAACGACCTCGACCTCCGGATTGAAGGCGACACCCTCACCATCAGCGGCGAAAAGCGCAACCAGCGCGAGGACAAGAACGCCCATATTTCAGAACGCAGCTATGGTACGTTCCAGCGTTCGATCCAATTGCCATTCACCCCGAATCCCGATCAGGTTCAGGCGAATTTCCGCGACGGGGTGCTGACCGTCACTATCCCGCGTGAGGCGCAGCAGGATCGCAGCCGGCGCATCCAGATCGGGGGCGGCCAGCAGACATTGTCGCAGGACCAGCAACGTCCCGAAAGCAGCAGTTCGTCCAGGGGCGGCAGCGGCGCGTCGTCGGACCAAGCCAGCGCGTTCAATTTCGGGAAATCAGGCCAGGAAGGCGGACAGGGCCAACCCGGCAGTGAGAAGGGACTCAACGAGGAACGTGAACGCGAGGCGGCGGAGCCGGGCACCGATCCGCTGCACGAAGGCCCCTGATCCGCACTAGCGGGAACCCGCCCCTTCCAGCGCCTTCTGCGTAACGCCGTTGGAATCGCTAAGATTTTCCACGGCGTTGTCCGACGTGTTTTCGACAGCGTTGCGGAGCACCGCCGCTGATTGGGGGATCGAGGTCAGGCTCGATTTGCCGATTTAAAGAAATTGGCGCGCCCGGAACGATTCGAACGTCCGACCCTCAGATTCGTAGTCTGATGCTCTATCCAGCTGAGCTACGGGCGCGCGGGAGTGGCGGACATAGTCGGCAAGAAGAGATGACGCAAGCCCGTTGCGGGGAATATGCAGGCTGCTAAAGCGGGCACATGCAGCGGCAGCCATTTCTCGGCCTTCCATCCACGCTCGTTCTCGCGCTGCTGACGCAAGCCTGCGCGCCCGTAGCGGATCATCCTTCGCTGGCGCCCCGCGCGATCGAGCGTTTTTCGGTGGACGAGGAGCCGGCAACAGCCGCGCCACAGCCCTCGCCACTTCCCGCTAATGCCTCGCAAGATCAGCGCATCTCGGCACTCGTCGCGAAGGCGCGCGACGGCGACGCCATCTTCCAGCAGCGCTTGCGCGAAAGCAGAGCCATCGTGGAACAGGGTATCGGCGCCAGCGTGGGCAGCGAGGCCTGGGTGCAGGCTCAGCAGGCGCTTACGCGCGCGGTAGCGGCACGGACGGTCGTAACCGACAGCCTTGCCGACATTGAAGCGGTGCAACTCGCCGCCGCGCAAGCCGGCTCCGCTGCCACCGGGTCAGCCATGATCGAATCTGCCCGGACCGATATCAGCGCCCTAGAGGCAAGCGAGCGCGCGCAGATCGATGCGTTGCGCACCCGCTTGACCAATCCCTAACGCCTCAGGCGGCCGCAGCCTCGCCACCGAAGCGAGCCGACGCGCGAACGCCTGCCTCGCGCCGCTCTTCCACCCGCATGCGATATAATATGCCCAGCAGTAGGATGGCCGCAAAGAAGAGATAGGATTGTACGATGTTAAGCGGGCTGTGCGCGAAATAGCCCGTGCCGGGTACATAATGCGTAGCAACCACATAGCTCATGGCCAGCCCGACCACGGCCCAGGGCTTACCCCATGCTGCAGCGAGCGCTGCGCCATAGATGGGAAAGACCACGCCGTAATGGTGATCCCAGGCCACCGGCGACGCCATTGTGGCGCTGAGCGCCATCGCGCAGAAATCGAGCGTGCGCTCAATGGGCCGCCGGCTCGATCGCCAGAACAAGGCGGGCATCAGGATCGCGATCGAGCTGATGAGGGTACCGGCATAGATCGTCGGATGGTAAGGCGGCAACCCTTCGCGCCAGCGCAAATTGTTGAAATGCACAGGATCGCTGAGCGACACCAGCCGGCCGATCAATCCGTTGACCGACTGATTGGCATAAAGCGACTCGCCATGCTGCGACAGGAAGGACAGCACCCGCAGATAGCCGAGATGGTTCTCAAGCCCGAAATAGAGCAGCGAAACCCCGAACGCCGCGCCGCACAGCGCCGCAACCCCGGCGCAGAAGCGCCACTCGCCTCGTATCAAAGCCCAGAGCAGCAGCACGCCCAGCTGTGGCTTGATCAGGCAAGCGAGCCCGATGAACATGCCGGACAGCATTCGCCGCCGCCCCACCCAGGCGGCGAGGCCAAGCCCGAACAGAGCGTCAATCCAGACCTGCGCCTGACCAACCTCAAACCCGTGCGCAAAGGGATAGAAGGTGACCAGCAGACCGGCGATCAACGCCTGCCGCCCAAGGCGTTGCACTGTGGTGCCGGGATCGATGCCGCGCAATTCCAGGACGCGATCAATTGTGAAACCGGTCGCCGCTGCCAGGGCCAGGAGCGAGATCAGAAGGGTGACGGTCTCAAATGGAACCGGCCCGAAATCCGGCCCGGCCTCGACTCCCATGGCGAAGATCAGGGCGGCGGGGGGATATTGGAACTTCTCGACCGGAGCGAAAAACATCTTGCGATAGACGTCAGCCCCGTCCGGACTACGCCAGACGCGTAGCGCATTTTCCATCGGTTCCCATGAATCGGTCCGCGACTGAAGCGTCACGACCCGCCATGCCGCCTCCAGCACCGTTCCGCCATGATGAGGAGGCTGGACCAGCTGGAGAACCATGCCAAGGCCCATACAGCCCAGGACGAGCATTGCTGCCAACCACAATGTCAGCGTTCGAGCGGAATAATTTCCGTAAGTCGTGCCGTGCAAATCGATCCCCCCTGCAGATCGATCACCAAAATGCGATATATTTCGCAGCGCAGCAAGGCAGTTAACCAAGCAGGTGCAATTCAACCCTTCGCCGCTACCGCATGGCGCCTGCCATTCAACACATAGTGGCTCACGCCTTCACGATTGTGTTCAATCTCTTCAGGCCGCAGGTCCCGGAGATATTTGGCCGGCCTGCCTGCCCATAGCTCACCCGAGCGGATGACCTTGCCCGAGGTCAGCATCGCGCCGGCGGCCAGCATGCCATGGCCCTCGATGATCGAACCGTTGAGCACGATCGTACCCAGCCCGACGAATGCGCGATCTTCCAGCGTGCAGCCGTGCAGCATCACCATATGCCCGACAAGGCAATCCTCGCCGATGATCGTGGGATAGCCGGAGTCTCCACCATGCGGAGAGTCGCAATGGATGACGGTGCCGTCCTGGATATTGGTTCGCGCGCCGATGCGGATCCTGTTCACGTCGGCGCGGATCACGCAATTATACCAGATGCTGACATCAGGCCCGATCTCGACATCGCCGATGATGCGGCAGCCGGGCGCGATGAAAGCGCTGTCGGCGATCCGCGGCGCAATGCCGTTGAACGAGAGGATTGTCGTATCGTTCAAAGTCCTGTCCATTCAGTGCTTGCGATGCGGTAGACCATCGTCGGATTCAGCGCATCGCTGAACGATGGATCGTGAAAATCAAGATCGGGCCGGCGCCTCATGCCCAGCCGCTCCATCAGCCCCCAGCTCGCGCGGTTGCCGGCCACGGTGAAGGCGTAGACGCAGTCGGCGCCGAGGATACCGAACGCGCGATCGAGCGAGGCGGCGGCCGCCTCGCGCGCATAGCCTTTGCCCCACATCTCCTCGCGAATTCCCCAGCCGGCTTCGAAGGCGCCCGTGAGATCGGTGCCCTGCGCATCGACGCGCTTGAGCCCGCAATAGCCGAGGAACGCTCCATCCTCGCGCCGCTCCACGGCCCAGAAGCAGAAGCCCTGCTCCGCGTTCATGCGCTGCATCCGCTCGGTCACCGATCCGGTCCGGCGCGGCGCCATGTCGGCATCCTCAAGCCAGCGCTTGTAGCTAGGCGTCTCCATCTGGCGGACAAGATCATCGTCACCCTCGCGCCATGTCCGCAGATGCAGGCGTGTCGTCGCGATGATGATCTCGCTCACTGGCTTAGCAAGCGGGCGGCATGGGCCGCATGATAGGTGAGAACAGCCGAGCACCCCGCGCGCCGAAATGCCATCAGCGTTTCCAGCACCAGCGCGTCGCGATCGCCGGCGCCCACAGCAGCAGCAGCCTCGATCATCGCATATTCGCCGGAGACCTGATAGGCGAACACGGGCACCTCGAACCGCTCCTTCACCCGCCGGATAATGTCGAGATAGGGCAGGCCGGGCTTCACCATCACGCTGTCCGCGCCCTCGGCGAGATCGAGCGCAACTTCACGCAACGCTTCCTCGGCATTGGCGGGATCCATCTGATAGGTTTTCTTGTCGCCGGTCAGCAGCCCGCCCGAACCGACCGCGTCGCGGAACGGGCCGTAGAAGGCGCTCGCATATTTGGCGGCATAGGCCATGATCTGGACGTTGACATGCCCCTCGCGTTCCAGCGCGGTGCGGATCGCCGCCACACGCCCATCCATCATGTCGGACGGCGCAATGATATCCGCCCCCGCCCGCGCCTGGTTGAGCGCCTGGGCAACGAGCAGCTCGGCGGTCGCGTCGTTCAGGACATAGCCATTGGCATCGACCAGCCCATCATGGCCATGGGAGGTATAGGGATCGAGCGCGACATCGGTGAGCACGCCAATCTCGGGAGCCGCATCCTTGATCGCGCCAATCGCGCGGCACATGAGATTGTTGGGGTTCAGCGCTTCCCGTCCATCGTCGGTCCGCAAGTCGTGCGGCGTGTTCGGAAACAGCGCGATGCAGGGAAGGCCGAGATCGCGCGCCTCACGCGCCCGCGCCGCTATTCCGTCCACCGACCAGCGCGAGACTCCGGGCAGCGATGCGATCGGTTCCTCGACGTCTTTGCCCTCCGTCACGAACAGCGGCCAGATCAAATTCGACGGTGTCAACACCGTCTCGGCATGAAGCGCGCGGCTCCAGGCTGAGGCGCGGGTGCGGCGCAGGCGAAGCGCGGGATAAGCTGCGGTCATGCCGCCGCACATATCGCGAAGGGCTGGCCGCGGCTAGACGGTGCCGGATCGATCCTAGCGGAACACGAACAGGTAAAGCAGAATGATGATCGGGATTGGAATTCCGATCAGCCACAAGAGAATGCCCTTCATTGTTTTTCTCCTCGGCCCGTCCCGTGGCGTAGGAACGGCGAGCGGCGTGGCTTGTTCCGGCACCTTATCGACCGGCTTGCGTTATGGCGGGCATGAATTTCGTCTCGCGCGCCGCGCTCATCGTAAATTCCCATTCGCGCGTTGGACGAAAGATGTTCAACGATGCTTGTGCCGCACTCAAGGCGCTCCGCATCGGGGTTGACGCCTACGCCGTAAATGATCCGGGCAGACTGCACGCCATAGCCCGAACCGCGTTGGCGAAGCAGCCCGACATACTGATTCTTGGCGGCGGCGATGGCACGATCAGCAGCCTGGTGGACCATATCGTCGGCAGCGACATACCGCTCGGCTTGCTGCCGCTGGGCACTGCCAACAGCTTCGCGCGTACTCTTGGCATTCCGTTCGATCTTGACGAGGCGATCAACATCATCGCGGCCGGCCACCGCCGCCGCATCGACCTGGGCATGATCGACGACGACTATTTCGCTAACAGCGCGGCGATCGGCATGTCACCGCTGATCGCCAAGACCATTCCCCATCAACTCAAAAGGTTTGGCGGCCGCGCCGGTTATGCGCTGTGGGCAGCGGTGCAAAGCGCCCGCTTCGAGCCGTTCCGTGTTACCGTGACCGTGGACGGCGGCGCGCGCGCAATTCTCTCGGCGCTCGAAGTCCGCATCGCCAATGGCAGCTATCATGGCGGCACGCGGGTGGTCGAGCAGGCCAAGGTGGATTCGGGCGAGATCGTCGTTCAGGTGGTGGAAGGCGAAACGCACAGCCGGCTGGCGCTCAACTGGCTCGCCACGCTTGCCGGCTCGGATCTACGTCACCAGCTTACCCGCGAATTTCGCGGCCGCGCGATCAGGATCGAGACCAACCCGCCCCTGCCCATCTCGATCGACGGGGAGGTTCTCGCGCGCACGCCCGTCACCGCCAAGGTCGCCCCGCACGCCATCGAGGTGTTCGCGCCGCGGGAGAATGGAGACGGGTCAAGACGCACTGTCGGCACGATGACGACGCCACCCTGGCGCGATTAGAATGGCCAACCTCCGTTTGGTTCGAGTAGCCTTCGAGCTCGTCGAGAAAGCATATCGAGAATTTGGGCTGGCTGGGCTTTCTCGACTTCGGTTCTCGGCACGCTCGAACCTCCGCTCGAAACAAACGGTTCAGATTAACGGCATTGCACCTACGCGTTGATCTGCTCAAGGCGCTCGCTGATCTCCAACCACGCAAGCTCCGCCTGATCGAGCGCGGTGCTCGTCTCCGCATGCATGCGGGCAAGCGTTGACATGGGGAGTTTGGCCAGCGCGGGAGCCGCGCCCGCGGGATCGAACATCGCCCGATCAATCGCTGAACGTTCGGCGGTAAGCCGCGTCACTTCGGCTTCGGCCGCCTCCGCCGCGCGACGCAGGTCCTGGCTTCGTGCGCGGAGATCGGCGGCGGCGCGCCGGTCCTTTTTCCGTGCCCCTTGCTCGGGCCGCTTCGCGGCACCGGCTGTCGAGAGCACGAACGCCATATAATCTTCGAGGCTGCCCTCATATTCGCGCGCCGTCCCGCCATCGACCAGCACGAGCCGATCCGCCGTCAGCTCCACCATGTGGCGATCGTGGCTGACCACCACCACCGCGCCGGAATAGCTGTTGAGCGCTTGCACCAGCGCCTCGCGCGCATCGACATCGAGATGGTTGGTGGGCTCGTCGAGGATCAGCAGGTGCGGCGCCTCCCGCGTGATCAGCGCGAGCGCGAGCCGCGCCCGCTCGCCTCCGGAAAGCTTGCGGACCTGGGTCGTCGCCTTGTCGCCCGAAAAACCGAAGCGGCCGAGCTGCGCCCGCACCGCCGCCGGCGTCTTGCCCGGCATCACCCGCGTCATATGCGCGAGCGGCGTATCGTCGCCATCGAGCTCTTCCACCTGATATTGGGTGAAATAACCCACCTTCATCTTGCCCGATGCGACCTTTGCACCTTCCATGGGCGCGAGCTGAGCAGCAAGCAGGCGCGCCAGCGTGGTCTTGCCGTTGCCGTTGCGGCCAAGCAGCGCGATGCGATCGTCGGGATCGATGCGCAAGTTGAGCCGCTCGAGGATCGGTCGCTCCGCATAGCCGACGCTGGCCAGATCGAGCGTGATTAGCGGCGGCCGGAGTTCGTCGGGATCGGGAAAGTCGAAGCTGAGCGTCGGATCCTCCGCCATCGCCGCGATCGGCTGCATCTTGGCGAGCATCTTCGCGCGCGACTGCGCCTGCTTCGCGGTCGAGGCGCGGGCGCTGTTGCGCGCGATATAATCCTGCAGCTTGGCGCGCTGCGCTTCCTGGTTGGCGCGGGCGGAGGCAAGCTGCGCCGCCCGTTCGGCGCGCTGCCGCTCAAAGCTATCATAGCCGCCTGCATAGAGCGTAGTCTTGCCGCCCTCCAGATGCAGGATGTTGTCGACGACATTGTTGAGAAGGTCGCGCTCGTGGCTGATCACCACCATCATCGCCGGATAGGCTTTGAGGAAATTTTCGAGCCACAAAGTCGCCTCGAGATCGAGATGGTTGGAGGGCTCGTCGAGCAGCAGCAGATCGGGCCGCGAGAAGAGCAGCGCCGCAAGCGCGACGCGCATCTTCCAGCCGCCCGAATAGCTATCGAGCGGCCGCCCCTGCATCTCTTCGTCGAAGCCCAGACCCACCAATATGGCCGATGCGCGCGCCGGCGCCGTGTAAGCATCAATCGCACCGAGGCGATCGTAAATATCGCCCAAGCGATCGGGATCGTCACAGGTCTCGCTTTCGGCGAGCAGCGCCGCGCGCTCGGTATCGGCCGCGAGCACCGCCTCGATCGGCGTCGTGGTGCCGCTCGGCGCCTCCTGCGCGATATAGCCAATGCGCGTGCCGCGCGGCATTTCGACGGCGCCGCCGTCGGGATCGATCTGGCCGATCATCACCTTCATCAAGGTCGACTTGCCCGCGCCGTTGCGGCCGATCAGGCCGACGCGACTCTTTGGCGGCAGCGCCGCAGTCGCGCCGTCGAGGATCATGCGACCGCCGAGGCGCACGGTGATGCCGTTCAGATTGAGCATGGTGCGGCGCACCTAACATGGTGCGCAGCTAAAGTCAGCTGCTCTTGCTAACGGGTTCCGCGGACGCCTGATCCCCCCTTCATTGGCGATTTCGCAGTTTCTGCTGAGAGCAGCGACATGAGGCGAAGGATGGACACGATCGCCTCGCAGCACGCGCTGTTCCGAAGGCAGTGGATGCCCCGTGAGCGCTAGACTTTCCTTCCTAGGAAAGCCGAGGACGTCTCTTAGTCTTTGAGAAAAAATACTATTCTGAGAATTTGATCCTCACCGTCTCCTAGAAAGTGTCATCACATCCGACACAAAGTGTGGGAACGAATGAGGGAACACGAATGGGCAAGCTGACGGCCTTGCGCGTGAGAAATGCCAAGCCCGGCCGCCATGGGGATGGCAGCGGGCTATACCTTCTTGTCAAGGGCTCAGGAAGCAAGTCCTGGCTGCTAAGAGTCCAGCGCGACGGCAAACGCCGGGACATTGGCCTTGGTTCGGTCGCGGCGCTTGGCTTGGCAGAAGCCCGTGAGAAGGCAGCAGAGCTTCGGAAGCATGCGCTGAATGGGCGGGACCCCATTGCGGAGCGCGATCGCGATCGCCGCGCTATTCCGACCTTTAGGGAAGCGGCGAAGGCGACACACGGGGATCTGAAATCAGGCTGGACTCCGAAACATGCTGCGGCCTTTTTCTCGTCGCTGGAGGAGCACGCCTTCTCATCACTCGGGAATCGTCGGGTCGATACGATCGATGCCGCTCTCATACGCGACATGCTGGCACCAATCTGGACCGAGATACCGTCGATGGCCCGAAAGGTTCGCCAGCGGGTCGGCACCGTGCTGAACTACGCTCAATCCAAAGGCTGGAGGGCCAATGAGGCGCCGCTGAAGGCTGTCACTTTGGGGCTCGCCCGGCAGGCTAGTAGCAGCAACTTCGCCGCCATGCCATATTCTGAAGTCCCAAACCTCGTAGCCGACATGACGAGCCGTCCGCAGACCACGGGTCGTGATGCGCTTCTGTTTCTGCTTTTCACCGCCGCCAGGTCCGGCGAAGTTCGATCCGCACGTTGGTCTCACATCGACCTGGTAGCCAGGAATTGGAACCGTCCGGCCGAACTGATGAAAAATCGGCTCGCACACACCATCACGCTTAACCGACAGGCCGTTGCCCTATTGCTTCGGCGTTTCGACCAGGCGTCGCCTACGGCGGATGACCTGATTTTTCCCGCTCGACATGGCGAGCAGCTTTCCGACATGACGATCACCAAGGTTCTGAAGAATGCCAATGTGCCGTACACCGTCCACGGGTTCCGCAGCTCATTCCGGGATTGGGCCGCCGAAATGATGCCCGCTATCCCCGATCCGGTCGCCGAAGCAGCACTTTCGCATGTGGTACCTGATAAGGTGATTGCTGCCTACAAGAGAACCTCCTTCCTCGCACTACGGCGAGAACTTCTCGCAGCATGGGGTACTGCAATCGCGGCTGAGATCCGCTGGCCAATTTAGTGGGCAAGCCCTGCGGTTTCGCGTGCATCCATCGCCCCACGCATCCCGAAGAGACCGTCGTCTTCTAGCGTTCGACATGTGGGCCGAGCATCCGAAGGTAGACAGCGCGATTGAACGAATCCGAGGATTTTCTCTTTGGAGCGTTGGCTCAACCGCTGCTCTTGGCGCCTCCGTTTGTATGTCAAACCTCAGTTTGATCATGGACGCTGTAAAACATCGGATTCTTCATCCACTCGGCGACCGCTGACGCCCGCCATCCTGCGCACCTGGTGCTGATCGCGATCTGCCTGGGGAACGTCCCCTGCTGGATTTTCCGGTAGAGGGTCGAGCGGCTGAGCCCGGTGCGTTCGAGCACGGTGTTGATCCGAAGGATGCGGTCGGGGGTATCGGTGGTCATGACATGGTCCTGCATGGCTTGCGTTGCTGTCGCTCCCGGCGACCTGTCTTGAGAGGGAAGAGGAGTATGGCAAGAGGGGTCGGGCCCGATGTCGGCGGAGAGGGGGCTGGAGTCGGCAGCGAGGTGGTATGACGGTTTTTACGCGATTGCTGCGACCGGTCTCAGGACGTCCCGTCATTCCGCCGAACATCTGAACGTTGCACGCTTCGCGCGGCCGAGTCGCATGGGTTGTGGCCGGAGCGCTGCTCCGGCTGATGGTCATCGCGCTTGCGCGCGCTGGCGTTGCCTCCGGTGCTGGTCTGGCGGGGTGGGCGTCGCTACCCTCTAGTCCCGCCGCGGCGTGCCGCAAGCTGCGCTTCGCTTTGCTCCTCCACTTTGTTGCGGCCCTGCCAGGTGCAGCCCGCCTCGATCGGCGGGGACTGCCGGTCCGCTCCTGCCGCCCACCCCCGCCATTCCGGCCCCGGATGCGGTGTTGTGAAGGAGCAGATCCATGTCCAATGTCCGTCAGAGCCTCTATGCCGAGGTCACCAACCGCATCATCGCCGAACTCGAGGAGGGACGCCTTCCCTGGGTGCAGCCCTGGGATGCCGCTGCGTGCCCCTGCACCATGCCAGTCAATGCCGCGACCGGACGGCGCTATTCGGGCATCAACATCCTGATGCTGTGGACCGCCGTCGTCGAAGCTGGCTACACATCGCAGCGCTGGCTGACCTTTGCCCAGGCCAATGCCGCCGGCGGCCATGTCCGCAAGGGCGAACGCGGGACCATCGTCTGCTATGCCGATCGCTTTACGCCGAAGCATGAGGAGGAGCGCGCCCGCGACGAGGATCGCGAGGCCCGGCAGGTGGCGTTCCTCAAGCGCTTCACCGTCTTCAATGTCGACCAGTGTGAAGGCCTGCCCGAGCGGTTCACACCCATTGTTGCTCCTATGGTGGAACAGGAGCTGATCCCGATCGCGCATGATCTCATTCGCGCAACGGGCGCTGATGTCCGGATCGGCGGAGGCGAAGCTTATTATGCTCCGCAGGCGGACTTTGTCTGCGTGCCGCCGCAGCAGGCTTTCCATGAGCCGATCAATTGGTACCGGACTGTTTTGCACGAGCTTGGTCATTGGACGGGCCATGGCACCCGGCTCGATCGCGATCAGTCAGGCGCGTTCGGCAGCCCCTCTTATGCGCGTGAGGAGCTGGTCGCCGAGATGGCAAGCGCCTTCACCTGCGCGTCGCTTTCGATCAAGCCAGGCGTGCGGCATGCCGACTATGTCGGCAGCTGGCTGTCAGTGCTGCGCGAGGATGAGAAGGCGATCTTCCGTGCCGCCAGTGCCGCCAGCAAGGCAGCGGACTATCTGGTGGCTTTCCAGAGCGGGCAAGCATGATCCGTAAGCTGGATGCGACCGGCAACAGCCCGGTCGCATCCCGCGCCACATGTTGATAGGAGCTAGGGCCACATGCGCACCGATCTCGATCATCTGCCGGCGAACAAGCAGCGCGAGCTCGAACGCGTCGTCGAGATCCTGTTCGAGGAGTTTGGCGACGCCACGGCTGGCAGGAAGAAGCTTGGCCGCATCCTCAAGATCATCCTCTATGGCAGCTATGCCAGAGGCGGCTGGGTCGATGAACCGTATACCGCCAAGGGCTATCAGTCGGACTATGATCTGCTCATCATCGTCAACCAGAAGCCGTTGACCGATCGCGTCGCCTATTGGGCCAAGGCCGACGAGCGGTTGATCCGCGAGCTCTCGATCACCAGGACGCTGCGCACCCCGGTCAACTTCATCGTGCATACCCTGCAGGAAGTGAATGACGGTCTCGTCCATGGCCGCTACTTCTTCATGGACATCGCGCGCGATGGCATTGCGCTGTACGAAGCCGACGATACCGAGCTTCACAAGCCCAAGCCGAAGACTCCGCCCGAAGCGCTCGCCATGGCGAAGGAGTATTTTGAGGAGTGGTTTCCGAGCGCGCTGGTTTATTTGAACACGGCGCGCGATCTGGTGAGCCAAGGTAGAAGCAAAGAGCCGGCGTTCATTCTTCACCAAGCGACCGAACGCCTTTACCATTGCGTCCTTCTGGTCACGACCTTCTACACCCCGCATGTTCACAATCTCGGCTTCCTGCGCACTCAGGCCGAGCGGCTCGATCGTCGTCTCCAACACATCTGGCCGATGGACAGTCGCAAGGAACGCGCGATGTTCGAGAAGTTGAAGGATGCCTATGTGAAGGCACGCTACTCGAAGCATTATCGCATCTCGGAGGAAGAGCTCGCCTGGCTCGGTGCTCGCATCGAAGAGCTAGGCCAGGTCGTGCACGTCATCTGCCAGGAGACGATCGCGTCGCTCGAAACCCGCGCCGCTTGAGTTCTCGCTAATCCAGTTCGCTGCCCTGCTCGAACGCGCGCCTGCCGCGTCGCCGCCAGAGCATCAGCGCTTCCGCGCCGCCCTCGCTCCGCAAGATGGCAGCGCCTTCGACCAGCAGCCCCAGGATCACCGCGCGATCATCGTCGGTGAGCTCAACGAGGCCTGCCTTGGCGACCAGACCGCCAAGCTCGATCAGCTGGCGGGTGCGCTCGCGCCGCTTCACCACCCAGGCGCGCTTGTCCTCACGCGCGATCCTCGCCTGCAGCCGATGCCGCGCCGCGAGGGTGCGCCTGAGCGCCAGCGCGGTTGCCACCAGCAGGGGAAGGTTCCTTCCCCTGAAAGAAGGCCGCACCCCGCTTGTGCCAACCCTCCCGCGTGGTGCCGTCCTGGTTCTCCGCTACGTCAATCAGTGCACCGGCAAGCACCTCGACTGGCAGCATGTCAGCGCCGGTCGCGATGACCAGCTCGCCCAGCTGCTGGAGCTTGCGGGTCTTGAGCTGCCTGGCCTTGTCATCGAGCGCCTTCAGCTCGGCATCATAGTCACGGGGCTTGCGCATCGGTCGGTCCTCAGTTGCTGATGAGGACGAACCAGTTATCGCTGCGTCCGATCAGGCTCAATGCCCTGAACTCTGCTGGGACAGCCCCGTCCCGAATATGATGAAATCTTTTGAGGGCGCGCTTATACGTCGTGCCGACGTTGCGTTGTGAGAGTAGATGGATTGCCGCCATGGCGATCTACCACTTCTCCGCAAAGGTCATCTCGCGGGCCAACGGCTCCTCGGCGCTGGCGGCGGCGGCCTATCGCTCGGCCTCACGGCTCCATGACCAGCGGCTCGATCGCCATCATGACTTCTCCAACAAGGCAGGCGTCGTCCACTCCGAGGTGATGCTCCCGGAAGGCGCGCCGCAGGAGTTTGCGGATCGTGAAAAGCTCTGGAATGCAGTCGAGGCGACAGAGGTCAGGAAGGATGCTCAGCTGGCGCGCGAAATCGAGTTCGCGATCCCGCGTGAGCTGGATCAGCAAGAGGGCATCCGGCTCGCACGCGACTTTGTGAGCAACGAGTTCGTGTCGGGCGGCATGATCGCTGATCTCAATGTCCATTGGGATATCGGCGCGGATGGTGAGCCCAAGCCGCATGCCCATGTGATGCTGACCATGCGCGAGGTGGGTGAAGACGGGTTCGGCGCCAAGGTGCGCGACTGGAACGCGACCCACCTGCTCGAGCATTGGCGCGAGGCCTGGGCCGCCCATGTCAACCAGCGTCTCGCCGAACTCGATATCGATGCGAGCATCGATCATCGCAGCCTCGAGGCGCAGGGCATCGATCTCGAACCTCAGCACAAGATCGGCCCGGCTGCATCGCGCATGGCGGGTGATGGACTCATCCGCGAACGGATCGAGGATCACCGCGCGATCGCGCGCGCCAATGGCGATAGGCTCATCGCCAATCCGGCCATTGCGCTTGATGCGATCACCCACGGCCAGGCCACATTCACTACCCGCGACCTGGCCAGGTTTGTGCATCGGCACTCAGACGGCAAGGATCAGTTCGACCAGGTGATGGCGGCAGTGCGATCCACGCCTGAGCTGGTGAAGCTCGGCAAGGACGGTACTGGCCAGGAGCGGTTCACCTCACGCGCGATGATCGAGAGCGAGCAGCGGCTCGAGCGCGCCACCGTCAGGCTGGAAGCAAGCCGGCGTCATACCGTCTCCGAGCATCACCAAGCCCGCGCGCTCGCACGTGCCGAGGCGCGCGGGCTCGTCCTTTCGAGCGAGCAGCGCGATGCGTTCGAGCAGGTCACGAATGCAAAGGCCCTGAGCACGATCGTCGGCTATGCCGGCACCGGCAAGTCGGCCATGCTGGGGGTCGCGCGTGAGGCCTGGGAGAGCGCCGGCTATCGTGTCCAGGGCGCAGCGCTGTCCGGCATCGCCGCTGGAAACCTCGAGGCGGGTTCCGGCATCGTGTCGCGCACCATCGCCAGTCTGGAGCATCAGTGGGCGCAAGGCCGGGAGCTGCTCACCTCGAAAGATGTGCTGGTGATCGACGAGGCTGGCATGATCGGCACACGCCAGATAGAGAGGGTGATCGCGCAAGCCGAGAAGCGCGGTGCCAAGGTGGTACTGGTCGGCGATCCCGAGCAGCTGCAGGCGATCGAGGCAGGCGCTGCATTCCGGTCGATCGCCGAGCGCCATGGTGCCTATGAACTCACCCATGTGCGGCGTCAGCAGGCGGACTGGCAGCGTGATGCCACCCGCTGGCTTGCGACCGAGCGCACAGGGCAAGCGATCGAAGCTTATGCCGAGCATGGCGCTGTCCATGCGGCCGAGACCCGCGAGGCAGCGCGGACCGATCTGGTCGCGCGCTGGGATTGCGATCGGCTGGCGTCACCTGGCGATAGCCGCATCATCCTCACCCACACCAATGACGAGGTGCAGGCACTCAACCAACTTGCCAGGCTACGAATGAAGGAGAGCGAAGATCTAGGCGAGGAGGTAGCCATCTCGACAGAGCGGGGAAACCGCATGTTCGCCAGCGGCGATCGCATCCTGTTCCTGCAAAATGAGCGGGGGCTTGGCGTGAAGAATGGATCACTTGGGGTGGTCGAAAGCGTCACGCCCACACGCATGGCGGTACTGCTCGATGATGGGCGATCGGTCGGGTTCGATCTGAAGGACTACAACCATGTCGATCATGGCTATGCCGCCACCATCCACAAGGCGCAGGGCATGACGGTTGACCGGGTGCATGTACTGGCGACGCCGGGGCTTGACGCCCACGCGACCTATGTGGCGCTCTCCCGCCATCGCGACAGGGTCGAGCTCCATTATGGCCAGGATGACTTTGCCGATCAGGGCAGATTGGTCAGGACGCTATCGCGCGAGCGCGGCAAGGACGTGGCCTCGGATTATGCGCCGGCACCCGCGCCACCGCCCCGCAATCCGTTTGCCGGGTTGAAGCTCGGGCGACCCCCTGAACCCGCGCCGCAGGCGACATCGCTCGACCGGGCGGTCGAGCGCTATGCGCGCGCTGCGGCCGACATCCTGCGCATGCGGGGACGCGGCATGGAGGAACTGCCGCACCAGCGCACTGCGTTCCTCGATGCGGGCAGGGCGCTCGATGCGATCCGGCCCGATGCCGCGCGCGATCTGCGCAGCGCGTTCAACGCCGATCATGGGTTGATCGATCAGGCCGCCAACGGCAGGACCGCCGCTGCCATCCGGGCAATGGCGCTTGAGGCTGAGCTCAGGACCGACAGCGCCCAGCGTGCCGATCAGTTCGTGGCTACCTGGCGCCATAATATGCGCCGGCTCCAGGCGCTCGAGCGCGAGGGCGGCTATGACGCGGGTGAGCGCATAAGGAACAACCTCACTGACATGGCCAAGAGCCTGCACCGGGACCCCCAGCTCGAGTCGCTGCTGCGCAATCGTGTGAAAGACCTCGGAATCAGCAAGGTCGGAGAAGCATCGCTGTCCCATGAGCTCCTGAACAGTCCCGGCCTCTCGCGCGGCCGGGGGTTAAGCCGGTAGGCTCAGCGCATGACCGACCAGGCCAGCCTTTCTGCCCCCTCGGATGCCGCCACGGCGTTTGAGGAGCTGCGCAGGGAGGTGAGCCTTGCCCGTGCTGCAGTGGAAGGGCTGACCGCCGCACGCGAGCGCATCCCCGATTATAGCGAGACGCTTGGTGCGATGCTCGCCGCCCTGAGGGATACCGCTGATCGCATCGCGCAGATGGAACGAAGTCCTGCCCTCAGCCTGTCGCCAGCCGCGATGGCGGCCGAAATCTCACACGCCAGTGAGGCGGCACGGGCGGCGGACCAGAAGCAGCTGCACGAGGCGCGCGACGAGCTGCTCCGGGCGATCGGTCGGATCGACACGATGGTCGATCATGGCCGGGCTGCGCATCACCAGCGGCGGCTGCTCATCTCCACCGGCCTCGCCGCAGCGGCGGGAGCATCGCTGCTGATGGCGATCCTGCCAGGCGCGGTCGCGAGGTCGCTCCCGGAACGCTGGCATGTACCCGAATGGATGGCTGCGCGGACGATCGGGCTTGACCAGCGCGAGGCCGGCAAGCGGATGATCGCGACGGCGGGCGGGGAGGTGGGATTCGGCGACAGGTAGATGTCTTAATCGTCGCCGCCTATCAGAGCTGGATCTATATTCCGACCATCCACCCTTGGCTCGGCATGCTGGAAGTTGAATGTGAAACGCTCGCTGCGAGGCCTAACGGCGTACCAAAGCTCGAAGGAAGGATAGCAGCGTGTGCTTCTTCCGCCGGCGCAGCGCGACATCCATATAGCCGAAGTTGCCGAGCGCCAGATACGCAAACTCCCAATCGTCATCGAGGCAAAGCTCATTGACGGCACGCACGACACCGTAGGGCATGCATTCTGTCGGTGACCAGAATGTGTAGTCGTTGAACAAGAGAAAGCCATTGGGGGCCACTTTCGTCTTTGCGGCGGCAATGTCGCGGGTCACGCCCTCATAGCTATGATCCGCATCGATATAGACGAAGTCGAAATAGCCGTCGGGAAAGGCCGCAATCGTGTCGGCCGAATCCGCCTCGTGCAGCATGATGCCGCCTTGTGCAATCTCATCGGCGAACTTTTCCGCTACTTTCCAGGTGGTGAGATCGACATCGATCAGATGGAGTTCGGCTGGTGCGCACGTCTCCCAAATGTACCGGGAGAGCTCGCCGGTCTGGACGCCGAGTTCTGCAACCCTACCACGCGTTGGCATGCGCTCGAAGATATCATCACGATAGGGCACGACCACGCAGTTTTGAAGATGATGCGGCGCGAGATAGGGCTGCTGCGGGAATTCAACGACGCCTAGGCGATTGAAGTGGGCTGACATGGCAGCCATCCACGCCGACCGCGCACTTGAAAGCGCTTCCGCAAAGGCAGCGTCGGACTGGGAATCAGCGTGAGCACTGTTCAAAGAATTTGAAACGCCTTCCGTGCAGTTTCCTGGATCAAGAGCCGTATTATTCCCGCCACCCCTGTGCATCGATCCTATCTCCCATGGCTCCACGATATATTCTCGATATTAGAGGCTTTTAACCGCTCTGCGAAGTTGCTCCGCGAGCGCTAAAAGTGTCGCGCGCGCCGAAGTGGAACGAGGCAGTCCCCGAGCACGGGTATAACCTGTCAGGTGCGCTGTTTAGGTATCGGGGCATGAGCTTACGGGATCGATCGCGTCATAGCCCTGGTCGAAATCGGCATAAGGGCCTGGGCTATCCGCTCCGCCCCGGAACGCCCAGCTCCCTTGCGTCGCATACGGGTTGGCGAACGCGGTGGCATAATCGATATTGTCGGTGCCGTTGCTCGAGATTTCGCCGATGGGCGTGCCGTTAGTTAAATTCACTCGCAGGCCTACTCAGAGCACCATTTCATACCGGTGGCCCGCTCCCTTTCTAGATACGAACGATATCGTATAATTGTCTCAAGAATTCGCGCGCGTCCGATTCACTGGTAAAGCCAAAGGGAGAACCGATCTCCTTCCATATCTTCACAAATGATATGTCATTATCATTCAGAATTGCACTTAAACCCCTCGCTAAGTCACTTCTTTCCAGACCATTGAACGACTCCAATACATCTTCCACGGCATCTTCAAAAGAAGGATGTATGGAGAGAATATCTTGGTGAAAGAGAGATGAAAATTTCTGCAAGGACGTATACATAACCAAGCCTATTGCTTAAATGTAGAAATTTTATCCAAACCTATAGGATATGATGTTCTAACATAAAATCCATTAGGTAGATATGGAGCCCTCTCCATAAAAACCCCGACGCCATAGGTCGTCTCCGTTACAAAAGCTTCCTGGACTTCTATTTGTGGAAACCACTGGAGCCGTAGAGTACATTGTCCGCCCTGTTGGAGACGAAAAGTACCCAGTGATGAACCTGGTAGGATCGGTTCCGCGGAGGAAATCATCCACCTCATACGCCTTCATGGACAAAGTTGCATTTACTAGCCTATTGGCTGAAGCCAAGGAGGTAAATGTGCTCGTCTCGGTCAAGAACATTTGAATTCCATTTGGGCTGGAGGCAAGTGGCGTGGATAATCTCCTCAGCATGAAAGCATCACTCTTTCCTACGTGGAATTCATACGTGTGCCCCCCAGCCTGATCCTCTTCCAAAATATCTATGTTGAATCGCGTTTTGTACCCAACGCTAAGATTCTCTATATCTAGCGCGTTACCAAACTGATCCACCGGGATTCCGTCAATGGTTCGAAACACCGCATCATTGAGGAAGTTACCATGCAGCGAAAAATTAATCAAAGACGGCGCTTCGGATTGATTACCCGCCGGTACGTCGGTGGTCCTCACCTGCCCCGGCGCCATTTCTGCAAGTTCCCGGTCGCTGAATTTGACGAGGTCCGCATCCGCCGGATCCCCGCGTGCGCGGAGGGCATTGCCGATGGTGCTGCCGATGGTGTTGCCTATCACAGCCCATCGAAATAATAATAGATGTCGCGAGGGTTGCCGTTGCCGTTCTGATTCTGCTCGTCCCGATTCATAATCTGGCCGTAGCTGTCGGTGATGTAGTTGACCGTACGCGGACGCCCGTCCTGGATGCTGACCGTCGTGAGATGGCCAGAGGTGTCGTAATAATAGGTCGAGAGAAAGGGGATGTTGGTCGACACGCTCGTGTCATTGTCGAAACTGGTCGTCGCCTGCTGCGCGCTGTCCCACCAGCTATAGGCGTTCTTGGTCTCATTACCCTTCGATGCCTGGACGACGTTGTTCTTCTTCACAGTCTGCAGCTGGTGGGTCACGACCCCACCCATATAGGCTCCGGTCCAGTTGCCGTTGCCTGGCGCCGTTTCGTTGTTGAAGTCGTAGTGGGTATTGTATGTCCAGGTGTCGGTCCCATTTACGCTAAGTTAGATTCCGCCAACCGCATCAATCGCGGATATTGCTCAAAGGGCTCAACCACTCCCGCAGCCAGTGCCTCTGCGAGAGCGCGCTCAACATCTTCCTTCTTTTGATAGTCCGGATAGCGATTTTGGGCGTGCTCCGCGTAGGACCACAGTCGCCACGCGTCGAAACCGACGTCATTGCTGTAGGCAAAATCGAAGTCGACCTCGCCTTCTGGAAGATTAACCCAGCAGCCGATGCCGTGCATCTGGTATTCCACTCCGCCAGACAGTTCTCCAGTCGGCGGCATGGAACCTTCGCGCCAAGCCTTGACAAGGTCGCGCCTCCCAAACGCCTTTTCAAATAGCGTGAGGGCTTTTTCGACCGCCCCCATATAGTCGTTTATCAGTTCCACGATCATAGTCACCGCCGCCGTCCAGGAGGATTCAATCGATTGGGTCTAGCCGTTTGGGAACTTTGGATCACCTCATCAATGGACTGCCAACCACCAGACCCCATCGGAAACTGATCGGGTCCAACGACATTCACATTCACGGGAGTGTTGGTGCGTATCGCGGCCGCAGCCCTGTGATGCCCATCAACAATTATCATTCCCCCATCATGTTCGATAACATCAATCGGATCGAAAGCGTATCCATCGTTGCGCATGATGTAGGACATTTGATCGACGGTCTTTATCGAACGGGTTCCTTCGATTGAATGCGAGCGAGTGAGGGTGCGCGCATCAATCCCTTCAATAATACGTGGCCCGGTTGTCTCTGCGGCACTAATTGTTCCTCCGATGCGCGACGATAGGTTTCCGCCTACCACGCCAATCGCAAGTCCGCCAGCGGCCTCGAACAATGGGTGCGCGTTGTCGTAAGTGAACAGCTGATCCACGGTGTAGGCCGCGCTATGGGCGGCATCGACAAAGGCCCTCCCGCTGGCGACATAAGCAAACCGTTGACTGTTGCGGGCGGTAGCGCCGGAGCGATAGGCGGCTCCTGGGTCGAAGACCTGCAGCGCAACGTCACCGAACGTGCTCACCGTTCCCACAGCGGCATTATAAGCGCCATGCATGATGTCCTTGCCGTACGATAGTGCTTCGTGGCCGGCATGGGAAAGATCACTACCAAACTGAGCCAAGGAATACCCGGGTTGATGCTCGGCGACGTAATTGTGAATGTAGGCGTTTTCCTCGCGTGGATCCCAACCTCTGGCATTGGCCATCTGGTCTATGAACCTGAAATCGGCATCACCGAGACGAGCTTCGTCATAGAGGGATTGCCTGCTGGCGATGACCACGATCTCGTCGGCGGCTTGGGTGGAACTCTCCTGCTGAGCCTTGGCTTGAGATTGTCTGGCGTCGATCTCTGCATTTGCGCGCTGTGCAGCACTATTGCCGCTGGTAGTCGCGCCGCTGGAGTCGCTGGCAGAAGGTTTATTGCTGTCGCTCGCCGACTTCGGAGCGAAGATGCGATCGAAAAACGACCCGCCCTCACCCGCGAGACTCTTGGCAAGCTTGAGGCCCACGGTGGATGCGATAACATCGGGGAGTACGGCTTCAAGATTATCGCCAAAATCGGTGCCTGTTAGCAGGCTCCGTGCCCCGGCTCCTGCTATGGCGCCTGCCATTCCTGACAGGAGCGTGTTACCGAAGCCGGCACCGCTGGAGACCGTAGCCCCGCCGGGCAAGCGAGAACTTGTCCAGTCTGTGACGCCACTTGTTACACCGGCCGCCGCCACGCCGACCCAATTAAAGTTGTTCTGAAGCCCCGTCGCGACTCCGATGCCCTGTGTCAGCGCATTGGCCGTGGCGCCCTGCAGGAAGCCCTGGACGAAAGTGTTCTTGATGCTATCGAACGCGCCGTTCAATGCCCCGCTCACAGTGGCTGCGACAACGCTCATGCCGAGCGATTTGAAGCTGAACCCATGCTGCACCCCGATCAGGTTGTTGAAGCCCTGACTTACGAGATTGCCCACCACCGGACCTAGGAAGTAACTGGCTGCCACCGCGACGATTGTCGCGATGATCTGCCCGAACACCCCGCATCCATGGTGGTGCTTAGGCGGTTTGGGCGAGGTGGGGCTGGTATCGCCGATCGCCTGGTTGGGATCGTAGACGCGGAACGTATCTGAATTGTTGTGGATGTTGTGGACGGTGTTAGGGATGGTGAGCGTCGTGCCCGCCTGCAGGCTTTCGGTGCCGCTGAGCCCGTTGGCGTCGGCGATCACATACCAGTAGGTTGAATCTCCCCATAGCTGGCTGGCGATTGACTGCAGCGTGTCGCCGTCCTGAACGGTGTAGCGCGTGGCCGCGCCCGCCTCCCCCGAGTTTGCCGGATCGATCGCGTCATAGCTCTGGTCGAAATCGGCATAAGCACTGGCGACCACGGCGCCATTGCGGAAATTACCGTTGGTGGGAGCAGCATTACGCTGGTTGAGGGCGGTGGCATAGTCGACATTGTCGGTGCCGTTGTTCGAGATCTGGCCGATGCGCAGCCCGTCGAAATAATAATAGATGTCGCGCGGGTTGCCGGCGCCATTCTGGTTCTGCTCATCCCGATTCATCACCTGGCCGTAGCTGTCGGTGATATAGTTGACCGTGCGCGTACGCCCGTCCTGGATGCTGACCGTGGTCACATGACCCGAGGTGTCATAATAATAGGTCGAGACAAACGGGTTGTTCGTGGACGAGCTGGTGTCATTATCGAAGCTGGTCGTCGCCTGCTGCGCGCCATCCCACCAACTGTAGGTGTTCTTGGTCTCATTTCCCTTTGATGCCTGGACGATGTTGTTCTTCTTCACGGTCTGCAGCTGGTGGGTCACCACCCCACCCATATAGGCTCCGGTCCAGTTGCCGTTGCCTACCGCCGTTTCGTTGCTGAAGTCGTAGTGGGTACTGTATGTCCAGGTATCATTGTTGGAGTCGATAAGGTTCACCACATCGTCGGTCACCTGGCTCTTAGTGTTATAGGTGGACTGACGGCTGTACTGGACCGTCGTCCCGTTCGCCTGATACTCTTGGTACAAGGTCACGCGCCCCAACGCATCGCGGCTGTTCTTCACGCGAAGCGTCCCAGTCATGGGCGCAGGAGGCGGAGTAACGGCTCCGAGAGAGCCCGATGCACCGGTGCCGCTAGAGATCGATGTCGTAGCCAGGTAGCCATCGTCGGTATATGTATAGATTTCGCGATTTTCCGTGACGTAGGGCATCGGGGGGAACCCCAAGGTATGTTCTTCAACTGATTTCACACTCGCGGTGCGCTGCCCGGCGGCATTATATTCGAGGTCAACGCCCGCACGGGCCATATCATCGCGTTGGATCGCGCCAATTCCGCGCGCAGCGTCTCCTGTGACACGAGCTCCCGAACCATTGGTACCCACCAGCATGCCTTTGACCCGCGTCATCCGATTCATGCTGTCGTACTTGTACCAATAGTCATCGGTGGCGCTCGTGGACGATACCGCACCCTGGTTATCCAGCGTCCGACGCGTCGATTTTACACGGCGGACATTGCCAACCTTGTCATATTCATAGGCCACCGACATCGGCGCAGTGCTGGCCGCATCGTTGATCCCGGTAAGACGGTTAAGCGCATCGTAGCTCGCTACCGCGGACTCGTAAGGCGTATTGTAGGTGGTGGTGACTAATTGCTGAGTAGTTTGGTTGTATGAGTATGTCGTACCCGTCGCTACATAGCCTTCGAAAGTCCGGTTGCCGTCGATATCATATTTGTATGACGACGTGACCGTATTTGTGTAGCTCTGGTAATTAGGATTCGAGCTCACGATCTGAGAAAGCTTGCCGCTATTGTAATAGTTGTAACTGATATTCTCACCATTCGCGCTGGTCTTGCTCGTCAGCCAGCCGGCAAAATTGTACGTATAGTCGAAATTGTGCCCGCCATAATCCTGACTGTCGACCATATGGCCGAATATATCATGCAGGTTCCAGGCGGTCTTGCCGGCGGCATTGGTTATGTCTTCGCGCCATCCCCCAACACCGAGATAGTTGGTGTGCGCCGTCGGGATCCAGCTATAGCTGTGCGTCGTGGTGTCCCCGCCCATGTCGACCTGCGTCGTGACTCGGTTTAACGTATCGTAGTCCGTGCGCTCGACATAATTGCCAATACCAGAGATGGTCGCCACGCCGGTCTGCTCGATCCAATGCTCGATGCGCCGACCGAGGCCGTCATATTCATATTTGTCGATCAAACCATAGTCATCGGTGGTGGTAGTCGTGCCGTTGGTATTGATCGGACGGTCGACTTCGGTAAGCCGACCCATTCCGTCATAAGATCGCTTCTCTACATGAAGTTCCCAGGTAGACTGCGGGACGCCCTGGGCAATTTGGTTGCCCACCAATTCGTTCATGATCCATCGTGCGTCGCGAAACGCATCATATCTAGTCTCGAACACGCCGCCATCGGCATGGAACTCCTTGAGAACCTTGATGTCCTCACCGTTGATGCCGCTGCCGGCAAGGAGGGTTCGCTTGGTAACGTTGCCATTGGCGTCCATCACTGCGACCATACGGCCGGCTGTATCGTACCAATAGTGCTCAACAGGCGTAACGTTCGATATTGCACCATCTTCCCCGGTGACCGATACACTCGGCATTGTTTTCGTGACCATTCGGCCCATGGTGTTATAATCGTACCACGTCGTATTGCCGCGGTTGTCAAACTCGCTGACCACTTCCTCGAACGCATTATAGTCCTTGCCGCTAACGAGCGATGTGAAGTTGCTGCCGACGTTGGTCGTCTCGCGGAACGGCTGGCGGACGCGCAGCAACCCGTTACGACCGTCGTAAGTCTGCAACGTAATGGCAACGCCGCCGACGTACTGGCTGCCGATCGTGAAAGCGCCGCTATTCGTGACGGAATTGATGGCGTTGTCGATGGCGGTCCAGCTCGAAAGATCAATGCCGGTCGTCGCGATCTGGCAAGTCTGATTGCCGTTCTGATCGTAGATGAAGAATTTGAGCGCGCCGTCGCCGGTATTGGAGCGCCAGACATGGCCGGCATTGTCGTAATCGAAAAACTCCTGATAGCTGTTGGTGCCACGCCCGGTGACCTCGCCATAGGCATTGTAGCGGGTCTGATCGACGACACCGCTGAAATTCCACCCCGATCCGTTCCAATTGCCGGTGGTGTGCCCGATCTGGCGCCCCGCCGCATCGTAACGATAGGATTGAAGGTCGCTCGCCCAGCCACCGCTTGAGAGGAGATGAGCATAGGCTTGAGCGGATAGCTGCCCTGCTGCATCGTAATAATGCTCGATCTGGAACCCGTCAGGATTATTAATCAGGAACAGGCGGCCGCCGGCACCATAGGTATATTTGGTAATGCGTGCCGCAGGCAGGCTGTCGGCAAGATCGGCCGTGGACGTCCGCGTGACGTTATTGAGCCCGTCATAAGAGGTCCGGGTCGTCGTGCGATCCATCCCGTCCGGATTGTTGCTAGTCGACCCGAGATAGTCGGCGAATGCCGCACCGATGTCCGCGATCTGGCGGCCCATTGCGTCATATTGCCATTCATGGAGGTCGCCATTGGCCTCAGTTTTCGATGTCACCTCGCCAAGTCCGTTATAGGTATAGCCGATGGTAACGTTGACTGTGGCGTCAACCTTTCCGCCATTGCTGTCGACAGACGAGGTATCGACCGCGAGCCGTGTTTCGGTCTTGCGGCGGCCGTTGCGGTCATAGGTGAAAGTGGTGGTACGATCGTGGGATTGCGTACCGACGCTCGCCTGTAGCTGTGCGAGCGTCGTGCTCGTGGTCGGCGTGATGTTCATCAGATTGGCATAGCGCGTCTCCGACAGCACATTGCCTTCGCTATCGTAATACCAGACCGTCAGATAATTGTTGGGGTCCGCCTGCGCTATCCGTCGGCCATCCTTGTCATAATAATTATATGTATAATTTGCTTCGGAGGTGATTACTCCATTGACGTCATACACGGCGTCGCTTTGCCGGATAATGTTCCCGGCGGCATCATAGACCGTGTGCTTGCCGACGGTCTGGACCTGGGTTTGGTAGTTGGTGCCGTTGAAATAGCCGGTGCGCACATTCTGTACGCGTGTGTCGGTTAGCCGATTATTTTTGTCGTAAGTGTAAAGCGTTTCGCGGTAATTATTAGCATCATAGGGCGCAGGTTGCGTGCCGCCGGCAAACGCTTGCGCTATCAGCGGCTTTGTAATGCTGCGATGGTCATTATGCTCGCAAAGCACGGCAAGCATGCCGGCCCTTGTCCATCCTGATGCGAACGCGTTGAGCCAATTGGTCGTCTCCTGCGAGGTCGGATCGCGATGAAATCCCCATTGATAAAGCTTGGTAATAAAGTTGGTATTAGTATCCGGCGTCCCCATCCGCGCCAGAAATTCGGGGTTAGTCACAAACTCAGTAAATATACCCTCGAGCTGGTTCATTTTTTCGCCATAGGGATCGATCACGGGCCACGCTTCTGCGGCGGGCTGAGCATAGCTCGCATAGGTGTTGGTCATCCGCCACACCCAGTTGATGATTTCGCTGGTATTGGGCATGCGGCCAAGCGCTATATCATATACTCGGCAGACCATCGCAGCAGGGCTGGAAGGATCGTTAGGTAGGTATCCGATCAGCGAGTTGTTCGTATATACCTGAACAATATCACCATAAACTCGGGCAGCCGTGACATTGCCATTGCCGTCATAAGCCCAGGTCGAGAGCGTTCCCGTCGGACTTACCTCGGCTATTTTGCGATTATTGTGATCATAATAGGAGAGCGTAAGTGCGCCGTTTGGATCGCTCGATCCAATGATATTGCCGCGCTTGTCATAAACCCAATTTTCGGTAGGGGCGATATTGCCTTGAATTTTGGCATCTTGCCCAATGACTTGGACAACGTCGCCTGTCTTTGATGTCAACCGGTTGTTCTTGTCATAGACATAATTTGTCGTGCGCTGTTCAGGGAGACCGTATGCCTCTATCATCTGTTTACGATTGCCGCGCTCGTCATAGTAGAACTTGTTGACAATAGCTGTCGACAGAACGTTGCCATCCTTATCCGTAGAACCGACGGGCAATGTCTCCTGCTTCAGCAAACCGCGCTTATCGAATATGTTGATGGTCGTTCCGCCAAAGCGATTGCGTACTCGCTCGCGATCGCCGAACGCGTTGAGAGTGTAATCCTCGTGAGCGAATTCCACAGTGCCGTTTATGTTTTTATATTGTTCCGCATCGATCGTACCTGTCACCCGATCAAGCTTGTCATAGGTTATGGTGGTGATGGCATCCAGGGCGTGGGTCGCGAGCGTCGGTCTCGTGGTGACTGAGCCGATGCCGGTCGCCTGCTGATAATAGCGCGTGGTGGTGACGGGTTGATCGCCAATATTGTAGGTCGTCCCGGTCGCATAGCCCTCGGCGTCGATCTGGAGCTCCAGCCGGCCCAGCTTGTCATAATAGAAGTAGCCCGCATTGAGGCGCGGATCGGTGAGCTTTACGACACTGCCGAACGCATCAAATTGCCGCGTAGTGGTCGCGGTCGTCGATGCGTCTAGCTTCACGACCTCAGTGAGCATGTTGCCCATTGCGTCGAATGTCCGATTGGTCTGGGCGCCACGAGCGTCCTGGAGCCAGGCTTCGTTGCCGACGCCGTCATACCAAAAATATTCAGTTGTCTGCTCTGCAGTTCCATATGCGCTGAAGCGACCGGCGAGCCGACCGTTCGTATAGTAGTTGAAGACGGTGGTGGAAGCGTCGGAAGTGCCATAGGCGACCGTAGACGAGTAAAGCTGATTGAAGTTGTCATAAACATAGTGGGTACGAACATTCTCGCCATCATAGCTGTCGACGAGATTACCCACTGTGTCATAGCTGTAGTTTTTGATAACTGCCGAAGGCGGCGTCGTCACGAATTGCCCATCAAGGCTTGCCTTGGTGCTGGCGTCGGTCACAGGAGGCCATGCAGGATCAGTATAACGAATATCCTGCACGAGCCGATCGTTCAAATCATAGATATGCCGCGTGACATAGTTTTCGGCGTCGACTTCATATGCCAACCGCCCGAGCATGTCGAACAGCTGGCGAGTAACTCGATCATCGGTGCTGGGGTGATTGGTCCCCCAGGTCTGCATGTCCGACAGGGATGGATCGCCCGCCAACGTATATGGGGTGGCATATTTGGTCTCCTTGATGACCTGCCCGGCATTGTTATATGCATAGGCTGTCACATAGCTTCCCTGAGCATCCCCAGCATTGATCTCGAATGCCTTGCGGCCCGCGCTATCGTAAACGCAGCGCGTTACGCGCGTGGCGGCATTTGCCGCCAGATTGAGCGTTGAGATCTGGCTTTGGACGTAGCTCAGCGAATAGCTGCCGTTGGGGCCGATCGGCGCACCATAATCGATCGTCCGAATGACATTGTCGACGTTATCGTAGACATATTCGGTGGGGCGGAGATTCGCGTCGAGCGTGTAGCGGATATCGCCACGACCATCATAGACGAAGTAATTATGCCGGTCGACGGAACTGGCGGTGACGCTGACAGCGCCGTTGGAATAGGTGGCGAAGTTCGCGTGCCCGATTGTCTCGATGACACGACCCGCCTGGTCATATTTGGTTTCGGTATAGGAGCCTGTGCCATCGAGCGTGCCGATCTTGCGGCCGCCAGCGTCATAAAAATACCGCATCGTGCGATCGCTCGAACTTGATGCGGGTACCGTCACCGACGTCGGCGAGGCCGTTTTGAACCCGGCAATCGTGGTGTCGTCGATTTGAGTGGCATATTGCGTCGTCTGCGTCAGCCGATCGTCGCCGTCATAGCTGTAGACCGTCGCGTCGCCATAGCCGTCGATGGCTTCTACCAGGCGGTTCGCAGCATCATAGATGTTCCATGTCCATTGCTCGTAGCCGGTCAACGCCGGTCGCACGCTGACGACCGTTACGGCCGTCGGATTGCCACTTGCGTCGTAAAGCGAGTTAATGTTGGTTTGACTGACAGGATTATCATATTTGACCGTCGCGATCAGGCGGTTGGCGGCATCATATTTATATTCAGTCAGCGCGCCATTGGCATTCATATAACCGACCTTGCGGCCCACATCGTCATAGAAGATGAAATCACGGCCGCCGGCGGCAAAACTCGTCGTCCGCAGGCGTCCAAGCTGATCGTATTTATAGCTTACCGTCTCGGTCACGACATCCCCGCCCGACTCCACATAGCTCGCGAGCTCGCCCTGGGCCGTGTAGGTCGACGTCTTCACCAGGCCATTGGCAAGCGTGACGGTGGTTGTGCGCGTCCCATCGTTGATGCCGATAATAGTGAGGTTGTTGGCTGTGTCGGTCGAGCTAATTAGACGGCCCATACCGTCATAGGCGTAGGTCTGCGAGCCGATCCCACTCACCTGCTTCGACTGCAGCAGCCCATATTGATCGTAGACATAGGTCGTCGTCGTATATGGCGAGGTCGTCAGCCCGTTTTCGGAGCTGTCGGTGGCGCTATATTGGGTCACCGTGTAGAGATTGCCGCGATAGTCATAGGTCGCGTCTGCGCGCTGAACCGAGCTTTTATCGCTTGCCGAAAGACCCGCGATCCAGCTCGTCATATTCGTTTCTGATAGGGTGTCGGTCTTGATCTTCGTCGAAAGATCGAAGGCTGCGCTCGTATATTTGATCGTGCTGACAAGCTGACCGGGCGCATTATATTGATATTCGGTGACGAACCCCATGGCGTCCACCACGAACCGAAGATGCTTTTCCCCGTCGTAGACACGGCGCGTTACGACCGGGTTCGACGCGGCACCGGCGCCAGCCCCGTCGGGGTCCGGCGTGAGATAGTGGATTTCATTGAGCAGCTGATTGTTGTTATCGTAGATATAGTCGATCGTGTTCCCAGCGGCATCCCGGACCTGGGTCAGGTTGTGGTTGCTGTCGTAGCTGTACGCCGTAACTCGATTGGCTGCGTCGGTAACCGAGATGACATCCTGGTTAGCGTTATACGCATATTGGACGATCTGCTGCGGGGTGGTCGCCGTTGCCGGCGGATATTTGATCTGAGTCAGATTGCCGTTGCTGTCGTAGGTGAGCTGGGTGACCTTCAGCAATGGATCTGTGATGGACGTGATCTTGTTGGTCGTGTCGTAGGAGATATTGGTGGTGCGGACACCATTGGGCCCAGACTCCTGGACCTGCGTGACACGATATTTGTCCATCGACGTATATTGGAAGCTTACGACATTCCCGGTGCCGCTCTCCGAGATTGAAGCGACCCGGGTGCTCGTACCGTCATAGGTATAGGTGTAAGTGACTGTGCTATTGTCTGACGTATTGGTAGGCGTCAGATCGATTGTGCAGGTCTGGAGGCGGTTAGACTGGTCATAGGTATAACTGACGCGTGAATCCAGCAGCGTGTTGTCGAATTTACGTGTTGTCAGCTGAGAGAGATTGCCGTTCGCGTCGTAGCTGAGATCGGTATAATCTCCGCTTTGAGACGTGACCCGCGTCAGCTTCCCGTTGGTATACGCATAGTTGAGCGCGTTGAGATCCGTGTCTTTGCGGGTCATGATCCGACCGCTGTTCAAATAGTCGAAGGTTTCGGTGACCTGCCGGGCTTGGTCGGTCCAGGTCCATGTATTGGACGCGAAAGTGATCTTGTCGCCCACCGCAGGCCGCGTGTACGCGCTCGCCGTCGCATTCCAGGTGTAGACCATTGCCGAACCGTCCCAGTCGGTCCTGGTGACAGTGCTGCCGGCGGTATTAGGGGTGCCAGTATACGTAATGGTGCGCTGGCTGCCTTCGCGCCATTCGCCGCCTGTGGTGTAAACCTGGCTGTTGTCAACGCGGCTGAAGATGCTGTCCGGACCCTTGCCGGTCAGGATCTCGTCCATATTCTGGATAATGAGATTGCCGTTCTTGGCATTGACCGTGACATTGCTGCCGAGCCAGCCGACGGCCGAGTCTCCTACAATGGCATCCGAACCAATGCGGGCTCCCGACGTGTTCTGAACCCCAAGACCACTGCCTGCGACAACCGCAACCATGATATCCTCCGCTCAAACTGGCGGCGTCGCTTCCAAAGCGGGTCGCAACGCCTTCATTGTTGGATCGGAAGATCGCAAAATCTTTTCAGTGGTTTTTTTTGAAGGCGACGCGTTTTATGAATACACCAGAGGAAGCCCCGCCAAACAAATCAGCGTGTCTGCGTGCTTTACCTTAGCTCAACAGCCTTGGTTCAGGCTAAAGAGCGAAGACGAGCCAGATCAATCGATGAGGATATCATGAACGCGGCAGTCCAGCTAAGCGAACGAAGCCCAAGGCTCGAGCGCCTGCTCTCTTTCCTTGCTCAAGATCCGCAAAATGCAAACCTGCGCGCTGACGCGGCCGGTCTTGCGCTCGATGAGCGGCAGTTCGAGCTTGCGAGCGAGCTGCTCGATGATGTCGGCACATCATCGGTGCTCCTCAACCTCAAGGGGGTTGCTGCGCTCGGCACCGAACGATTTGACCAGGCTGCTGCCGCCTTCGAAGAACTCCGCGCCGGCGGAGAGGACAATTCGGCCGTTCGCTTCAATCTCGCCTGGGCCAAAGCGATGCTGGGCGATTTCACCGAGACCGAAGCGCTGCTTGACGATGAAGCCATAGCAGCTTCGCCTCGCGGGCCGACACTCAAAATCGAAGCGCTTCATCATCTTGATCGCTATGATGAGGGTCTGGAGCAGGGCGAAAGGCTGGCGGAGCTCTATCCGGATGATCAGGCCTTGATGGGCGCATTGGCGACGCTTGCCATGGATGCCGGAGACGCTGCGCTGGCACGGGATTATGCGGAACGTGCGGGAGATACGCCTGAAGGACTTGCCGCACGCGGCATGCTGATGCTGGAGGATGGCGATCCAGCAGACGCGCTCGATCTCTTCGATCGAGCGATCGACCAAAAGCCGATGAGCGCACGCGCGTGGATCGGCCGCGGTCTAGGCCTGCTCAGCCAACATCGATCGAACGAAGCCGCCGAGGCTTTGGAAAAAGGCGCGCAGCTGTTCAGAGATCATCTGGGAAGCTGGATCGCGGCCGGTTGGGCTTATTTCACGCAGCAGGACTATGGCAAGGCACGGTCCTGCTTCGAACATGCCCGCGACCTCGACCCCAATTTCGCGGAGAGCCACGGAGGCCTTGCCGTACTCGACATTGTCGAAGGCGATCTCGAGAGCGCAGCGCGGCAATGCGAGATTGCGCTGCGGCTTGATCGCATGTGCCTGGGCGGTGCGCTTGCGAAAAGCATGTTGCTCGAGCATGAAGGTAAGCCCGCCGCGGCACAGCGGGTTCGCGAGCTTGCACTTTCATCGCCGATCGGCCCCGACGGCAAAACGATCGGTGCGGCATTGGCGCATTTCACCGGCATTAAACGAAGATGAGGATTTCGGCGGTGGAGTCCAGGTGAAATTGCGTTCGAAGTGCGTTGAACGCAGCTCTAATACCAATGAATATCAGGAGCCTGGATCGTCCAATCGATCGGCGCGCTCGTAAGCGCGTGAGCGTCGTTGTTGGCGAAGCCACCGTTGCTTTGCCCCAGCCAATCGCTGATCTGCCCGCTATCGCTGCGCCACAAGATGTCGGCCAAACCATCGCCGTTTTCATCACCGATGCCCGCGACGTGCCAGTTCAGCGGTGCATTGGTGAGGGCGTGGGGATCATTCGGCTCGAAACTTCCGTCCGCTTTGGCGAGCCAGTCGCTCAATTGGCCCGTGACACTATTGCGCCACAATATATCTTCCCGGCCATCCCCATTGAAGTCCCCCGACCCAACCACCTTCCAGTCCAAGCCGACGGTCGTAAGCGCATGTGCGTCGTTCTGCTGGAAGCCCCCTCCCGCCTGGCCGAGCCAATCGCTTAGCTGACCCGTGCTGCTGTTCCTCCAGAGGACATCAGCGAAACCGTCGCCATTATAATAGCCAACGCTGGCAATCTGCCAATTCTTGGCAACGGTGGTAAGGGCGTTCGCATCGTTCGCTAGGAAGCCGCCATTCGCTTGCCCTAGCCAATTACTAAACTGGCCGGTGTTGCTGTTCCGCCAAAGAACGTCAGCATGACCGTCTGCGTTGAAGTCGCCGGCGCCGGCAACCTGCCATTGGGTCGAAACATTAGAAAAGGCGTTGGCGTCGTTAGCAACAAAGCCACCATTGGGTTTCGCTAGCCAATCGCTGAATTGACCATTGTCATTTCGCCAGATCATATCGGCGCGGCCATCGCCGTCGACGTCACCAATAGCGGCAACTTTCCAGCTGAGCGGAACAGAGTTCAGAGCATTTGCATCATTGACCGCATAGACCCCCTGGTCATGTCCGCCCGCCAGCCAGTCGCTGAATCGACCCGCAGAGCTTCGCCAGAAAATGTCGCTATGGCCATCTCCATTCGCATCATGGACGATCTGGGGCTGGAGGCGCGTCAATGCGACGCCCCCGCCGCTGGCCGCATTGACGGAAAACCTCGTTCCGGCCGGAACACTGCCCAATGTAAGCAGCCCGCCTGCAAAGCTCAGGGTCGAACCGGAGAGCTGGTAAGAAAACCCTCCAATGGATGCGTCGGAGACAATGATCTGCTCACCAACGGCGAGGTCCAAGATCGTATCGCCGGCCAAATCGGCGGCACGGCCGATGAAATGGTCAACGCCGGCGCCGCCAGTAAAGATATCCCTGCCCGCACCTCCCGCAATGCTGTCATTGCCATCTCCGCCGAAAATGAGGTCATTGTTGGCAGAGCCTGTGAGAGTGTCCGCCCCTGAGTTGCCAACGGCGACATGAAAGGCCGCAATATGATCGTTCGATCCTTGCGTTTCATTTCCAGTCCAGCCGAAGGTGAGGTCAGCGCTTTGCGAGCCTGCCAGCGCCGGAAAACCACGCGTGGCGCCGTTGGCAACCGTGAACTCCGGGCCCATCGGCTGTCCGTTGAAATCGAACAATCGAGACATAAGGTCGCGAGCAGCGTTGGGATCGCTCGGGGACGTTTGCCAGACAACCGCGAAGCCGGTACCGGGAAGAGCGGTTACGCTTGGCGCATAGCCATATTCACCAGCATTGCTGACATGGATCGCTGCGCCGGCTTTAGTCCCATTCGCATTGATCAGCTGCGCCCAAATACCTTCGGTGCCCGTAGAGCTGCCATAAGCGTGACCGTCGTCATGCCAGGTAGCAACGAATCCGCCCGTCGGGAGCGCTGTGAGCGAAGATTGATCTTGATTGCCGAGAGCAACATTGTTGACGGTAAGCGCGCTACCAACCTTGTTGCCGTTGGCGTCGAAGACCTGTGCCCGAACGGCAGCGTTACTGCCATAGACGTCCGTTTCCACCGCGTAATCGGTCCAGGAAACAGCGAAGCCGCCGCCGGAGAGAGCGACAATATGCTCGCCGATCTTGCCACTTTCGGGATGATCCGATGCTAAGATTTCTCCGCCGATTTTCGTGCCGTTCGCTGCGAACAGCTGCACGCGCACGTCAGTAATATCTGATCCCGCACCGCCCAGCCATGTCACGGCAAGGTTGCCGTTACTGAGAGCCGTGATGGCTGGGGGTGAATGGAAGCTGGCGGAACTGCTATTGACCTGGATCGCACTGCCGGAGGCCGTTCCGTTGGATTGGAATGCCTGAAGATAATAGTTGAATGGACCGAAGCTACGGCTGCCATAGACCACATCGAAGCCGCCCGAAGCCGTCGCAAGAACCGCTGCCTCGGCCTGGTCCCCGGCTGTGGTCTGGGTGAGAATTATCCCCGAACCTATGGCGTGGCCGGCCGAGTCATAAAGCTGTGCCTTCAGGTCTGACGTGCCGCCAGGGGATGTTTCGACACCTACGCTTATGCAATTGCCATTGGTAAGCGCCGTGACGCTGTGATTGCCCGCTGGAAGCGGCGTAACAGCCGAGGATGGCGCAATGCTCGATCCGGTTGTCGCGCCCGGCAACGGCGACAGCTTAACCAGCCGGCCGTCGGGTTGGTCGAAGAGCACCCATAGCGATCCATCGGGACCCTGCACGACATCCCGGGTTCGCACCCCGAAATCGATCCGCTCGAGTTCGGACGCTGTGGCGCCGTTAGGATCAACGATCACGAGCCCCTTCGACTGCAGGCCGGAAAGGATGAGGTCGCCTTGCCAGTCAGGAAAAGCGCCGCCCGTGTATGAAATCATACCGGACGGCGCGATCACCGGCGTCCAGGTCAAAGCCGAAGTTCCGTAGCCATCGCCGGGCGAGGGCTTGGGAATGAGGCCGCCATCGTAATTATTGCCGTACGACACGTTCGGCCAGCCATAATTGACGCCGGGCTGGATGACATTGAGTTCGTCACCCCCCATGGGACCCATTTCATTTTCCCAAAGCTGACCGTCGGTGCCGAAACCGAGCCCGTAGGGATTGCGGTGCCCGAGCGTCCAGATGTCGGGGAGCGCTCCTGCCACGTCGGCAAAGGGATTGTCAGTGGGTACCGTTCCATCCGGATAAAGCCGGATCATCTTGCCTAGGTTGTCATCAAGCGACTGGACGGGTGCGAACTCCTGTCGATCGCCTGACGAAATATAGAGATAATTGCCGTCGGGAGAGAACGCGATGCGGCCGCCGGGTTCGCCGGAGCCAGGATAGCTCGCAACCTTGGGAAATTGGTGCCAAATTACGGAAGCTGAGGTAAGCGCTGGTGCGGATGCATTTGAAAGGTCCAGCACCGCCCGCGCTACCGAAACCCCCGCGGGGTCGATACCTGGCTCGCCAGCGGCGCGACCAATGTGGGGTGCTGCGGGATCGCGCACGAGATAGCTGAAATAAACGACATGATCTTGCGCAAAATTGGGGGAGAGAACGACGTCGAGGACGCCCACATTATCCGGCACGCCCGTCAGCGGCACGGACACCGTGCCGGCTTGCGTTACGAGGCGAATATGCCCCTCAGCGACGGGATTAAGTACATTGGCGCCGGCGGGTGGGCGCTCTGTCACAAGCATGTCCCCATCGGGCAGGAAGGTCATGGACCAAGGTGCCGGCAAAGTCGCCACCGTCGTCTGCTGAAAAACCTGACTGGCTGGTACGGTAGATGTCACTATACGCCTCTAAAGCAAGAGAATGATGATCGTCACAAATCGGGGCTGGTCTCAAACAAGGCCGGTGGCAGACGTCCAGCAAAGGAAGGATCGAGCCATCTCAAGATCATTGAAAAATTTGGGCTCGCGTGCTTCTGCCTGTCAGCGCAGGGTCGCGATAGTCGGCAAAATCCCGACGCTCATGTTCGACATAAACAACTGTGCTGGCTCGCGATAAGACAATGTTGCGGTACAAATTGAGCATAGCCGTGAGCATTATTGCAATACGTATAATGATCTCGCAATAGGAATTAGGTGGCCGGATCGACCTGATGACAGGATTCAACCGAACTCCAATCACCCTTTGAGTTCCTCCACGAGACTCGATAAGAGCGCCGCCGCCACCTCATCCTCCTCGATGGCGTCGGTCACCCGCGTCACGATCTGCTGAAAATGCGCATCATTGAGCAAGTCAGGTCCGAATTGCTCACCAAGCAACTGCTGAACGAGCGCTCTTCTGAGCTGCCGTTCGTCACGGCCGTCGATCGCGGCATAGGCGTGAACGCCGCTCGGTTCGCGCGATTGATTGGGCGGGAGCTTGGCGGAGCCGCGATGGCTCGATCCGGTTTTCGCCCGCTCCTCGAGCTTCTGCCGCAGCAGCGCCAACAAGCGGTCGGTGCCGGAAATCGGCTCCATCAATGCCTCGTCGCTTTGAGCATCGACTGACGCAGCAACAGGTCGACCGAGGAGGTCGAGGACTCCGCGCTTTCGGCATCGCGGAATTTCAACTCGTCGATGATCAGCTGGATGTCCGAGTTGACCGCGGGATTTTCAGCATTGGCGAGCATGCCCTGCTGGAAGCGTTCGATCGCCTCGGCGAACCGATCCTGGATCATAGAGATGAAGCCCGTCACCAGCACCCTGAGATAATGGTTTTCGGGAAGACCGTGCAATGGCCCCCAGGCTTCCTGCGCCGCGTGCGGCTCGCCACTGGTCAGCAGCAGGAAGCCGAGTTGATAGCGTGCGATCCAAAATTCGGGCGCAAGATCGACCGCGCGGCGCATTTCGCTGGTGGCCAAACTATAATCCTGCCGGGCTGCGGCGAGCGAGCCTTTCAGGAAATGGAGCCGCGGATCCTCGGGATACTGGCCCAGCAATAGCTCCAAATCGGTCAGAGCCTGTTTTTCATCCTGGCTCATCATCGTGACCAGCGCCTGCAGCCGCTCGGGCTGACAAAGATCCAAATTGCTCACCATCATGCTTTCTCCAATCTGAAATGCCCCGAGGCGGCAAGTCTTCTCTGCAATGTTCCTAATGCGGCCTTGTGAAGTTGAGATATGCGCGCGTTGCTCAGGCCCAGCAGTTGCGCAATCTGGCCGAAGCTCAAACCTTCGAGATAATGATAACGCAGAATGTGCCGCTCGCGCTCGCCAAGCATCTCAAGCTCGCTTTGAAGGCGCTCGGAGAGCTGTCGCCATTCGGCACTCTCGTAGCCGCGAGGTGCGGAGCCGGCGCCTTCCTCCTCGGTGGAAAGCATCCCTGTATCTTCGAGCATGAAGCCCAACGCCAGTCCGATCGCGATCTCGGCAAGCGCAGCAAGCGCGTCGGCGGAGCCGCGAACGGCGCCTTGATCGGCCTGCAGCGATCCCATCCGTTCGCGCCGCAATCGCTGCCGCCATGCCAGCTGTTCGCGCATCTCGCTCATATGGAGGACGCCGTCGCGAAGCGCGCCGGTAATGCGATAGGCGGCAAAGGCCTTGAAGGGGACGCCCTTGCCGGCATCGAAGCGATCGATCGCTTCGAGCAGCCCGACATGCGCGAGCTGGCGCAGCTCCACCGGATCGAGATCGCCATAAGACCGGCGGCGATAAAAGCGCCAGGCAATCGCAGCAGCGAACCCAGCATAGGCTTCGAACAGACGGGTGCGCGCCTGTTGGCCGTTACCGTCACCAAGCGCTTCCCAGAGACTGGTCTCATCGGTCTGGAGCTGTTCAAGGCGCTGCGCCCGGATCACCGGAAGCTGCCGAGCACGCCCTGCAAGACGAGGCTCCAGCCGTCGATCAGCACGAACATCAGCACCTTGATCGGCAGTGACAGCGTGGAGGGCGGCACCATAATCATGCCCAACGCCAGCAAAATGCTGGAGACGACCAGGTCGATCAGCAAAAAGGGCAGCAGCACGACGAAGCCGATCCTGAACGCGACCCTGAGCTCGTTGAGCATGAAAGCGGGTACGAGCTGGACCAGAGACACATCCTGCGCACGGTCAGGCAGGGGTTTGCGAGCGATTTCATAGACGGTCCGAATGTCCTGGTCGCGGACTTGCCGGAGCATGAAATCGCGCGCCGGCGCCGATCCCGCGTCGACCGCCTGCTGCACACCCAGCTCGCCTGCCAGAAAGGGTTGCAAGGCTCTGCCGTTGACCGCCTCGATGGTCGGCATCATCGAGAAGGCCGTCAGGAACAAAGCGAGGCTGATCAATACCTGATTGGGTGGTGTTTCCGGCATTCCGAACGCATGACGGATCATCGAGAGCACGACGATGATGCGCACGAACGAGGTCATCGAGATGAGCAACGCCGGCACGATCGCCATCAGGCTCAAGATGAGCGCGATCCGGACGACATCGGCCGTTTTGGCATCGGCCGCGACGGCGGCGACCGACCCGGCATCGGCTGCTGTGGCACTCAGCAGGCAGGCCGCTCCAAGCAGGATCAATAACGGCCGCATCATGCCAAGCTGGTTCCATTATCCAAGCGCTCGATCAGCTCGGCACCTTGTGCTGACGCCGAAAGCAGCAGTTCGCGGCCGTCGCAACGGACGATCAGCAGGTCGACCTGCGGCTTGACGCGGAGCGTTTCGATAAGTTCAAGGCGCCGCGGGTTTTGCGCGGCGCGCAACCACAGAGGGCGCCGCGCTCCAACGCCTCCGCCTAAGCGTGCCCTGAGCGCGAAGGCGCCTCCCACGGCAAGCAGAAGACAGAAGATGAGAGCTGCCGCGACGCGCCACCATGCCACGCCGTCGTCACCGACCTGGCCGAGCGGGACAGCCTGCGCTGCTTGCCCGGCCAGCATGAGACCAAAGCCGACAAAGAGACCCGCGCGATTCATTCGGGAGCGATTTCCGTGATCCGGACCCCGAAATTATCGCCGACCGCAACGATCTCGCCGCGGGCGACACATTTGCCGTTGAGGTAGAGGTCGGCATGATCGGCAAGACTGCGATCAAGCGTGACCACCGATCCTTGTTCAAGCGCGGTGAGGGCCCCGATGGTGAGGGTCGAGCGGCCGAGCCGCGCTTCGAGCGCGACTTCGACATCGCTCAAAACCGAGCTGTCGATCTGCGTACGCGGTTGGGGACTGGTTTTTTCCATGGTAGACATCGTCGATCCTGTCAGTTGATGGTGAGTGCGACGCGATCGCCGTCGCGGCTGAGAATGCCGGCACCAAACACCATGTCGGCTTGTGCAATTCTGATCTGGGCAGGTTCGTCCAATGATCGGTCGAGCAGCAGGACATCGCCCACCGCGAGTCCGGCGACATCTTCGAACCGCAGGATATTTTCGCCGAGAACGGCTTCAATCTCGACCGTGGCTTCGTCCAGCGCTTGAGCCCGCGAGCTTATCGACATTGGTTTGCCATGATTGTCGCCAAGGCTGGCCTTCACCAGGCCCGCAAGTGCTGCATGCGGCAATTCCAGCTTCGCAATGTCACCGGCGGGGCAGCGAAGTGTGACGATCGCGGCCCGTGCGGCCGCAGCCGGCAAATCGGTTGCGCCCACCAGGCGATCACAGCGCGCGACCAGATCTTCGAGCGCCCTGCCCGCAAGGCCATCGAGCAGCCGATGATCGCGTTCGGTGAGGACATGTCCATGGAGGCTGGTGTCAAGCAGCGCTTCAAGCAGCGCTCGTTTCTGACGTCCCTCGCTCGAGATGCTGCTGGCCGAGCCCGCGGCATGCACCCGGCCCGTCTGGGTTGAGATTTGCGCAGCACCTGAAAATTGGACATGGGCTGCCGTCACGGCATCGCCGATCCAGGCTTGCGCCCACTCCTGCAGGCAAATTGAAAGCGCAGCAGATATGCGGTCGAGCGTGAGAGCAGCGTCAGGCAGCCAGGCGCGACAGCTCATTGCCCTTTGATCCCGAACAGCTGCTGGATCATGTCGTTGCTGATGCTGACCACCTGCGAAGTCGCTTGGAAACCGCGTTGGATCAAAATCAGGTCACCGAACTCGTCGGAGAGGTTCACATTCGATGCCTCGACCTGCTTGGAGACGAGCGTGCCGATGCCGTCGGTGTTGCTCGGCAGCAGACGGATTTCGCCATTGCCGCCCTTGTTCCGATAGAGCCCCTCACCGAAGCGCTCCAGCTGCTGCGCGTCGCGGAAATCGGCGATGGCGACAGCACCGAGCAGGTCGGTCTGAGCATTGCTGTAGGACAGCTTGACCTTGCCATTTTCGTCGATGGCGACGGTGGTGAGCGCCCCCACCCCATGGCCGTCGACATTCGATGCCCGCAGCGTCGAGGTGGTGCCGGAAGAGAAAGAGGTGACGCCTTGCGAAAAATCGAGCGTCACCGAAAGCGGATCGGCGCCCGCAGGCGAGTCGCTGATCGTGAGCGTGGAGGTTGTCGGATCGACGGCGCTGCCTAGAAATTTCAAGGTCGAGGTGCCGACCTGGCGCCCGGTCGCATCGGTGACCTTGACGTCCCAGCTGTTGGTGGCCGCAGGATCGGTCGATTTGGTGAAACTGACCGTCCAAACCTGCTTGCCCCCGCGGCTGTCGAACACCGCGATGTCGGCGACCGAGGCCGTCGTCGCAGTCGACGACAAATTGTCCGCAAAGACGATCTTGCTTGTGACGAGCGGTGGGCTGGTCCGCTTTGCGTCGATGTTGAGCGGTACCGCGCGGCCATCCTTGTCGAGCACGCCCAGATGGTAGCCGGTGCCTTGTTGCGAGATGTATCCGTCCTTGTCGACTTCGAACTGGCCGGTGCGCGCATAATAGGTGTTGCCGTCCTTCTGCAGGACGAGGAAGCCATGCCCCTGAATCGCCAGGTCGAGATCATTGCCGGTCTGGCGCAAATCGCCTTGCGAGAAGTCGATCTGCGACTGCGACGTCTTAACACCGTCGCCTTGCGTGCCGTTGCTGCCGAGGAAGCTAAGGCCGTTGCCGCCCTCGCTGGCGACATCCTCAAAGCTGACCGAGGTCGCCTTGAACCCCGAGGTGTTGAGATTGGCAACGTTGTTGCTGATCGTCTGAAGCCCTTTGGAATAGGCGTTCATGCCGCTCAGGCCGATATAGATTGATCCCAGCATAGTAACTCCTCAGCGGATCTGCGAAATATCGGCGATCGAAATGCTGCCGATGGTCTGATTGTCGGGGGTGTGAATCGTCACGACCGGCTGGCCGCTCGAGAAGGAGACCGCCGTCACCGTACCGCTCAGCGTGGTGCCCTGGCTGGTGACATCGACGGTATGACCAAGCAGGCCGGTCGCCTGGCTTGCGGATTGAGCGGAGAGCAGGCTCGTCACCTGATCGTTAAGCGACTGGCTTTGCTGAAGCTGCGCGAATTGCGCGAGCTGGCTCACGAACTGGAAATTATCCATCGGCTTCAGCGGATCTTGATAGGTCAGCTGCGTCAGGATGATCTTGAGCAGCGACTGAAAATCCAGTCCGAACGCGGTCTGCGCTGAGTTGCCCGCTGAACTAACCGGCGCGACGGCCATGCTGTTCTCCCGTGGATTGAGGCGGCGCGGACGTTAGCGGCCGGCCGTTGAGCATTATCCTGTCGAGCTTGAACCCATAGGCGGCGCTCGCCTCCTCGATGAGCCGACGCAGGCGCAGTGTCTCGTCTGAGGATAGATCGGCGCGTGCACTCACCTCGATCACGCCATTGGCTTCAGAGAGGCATAGCGCCGCCGGCGGAACGGGCGCGGGCCGTATATGATGCGGCCGTTCGTCCCCCCGTCGTTCCAGCTCAACCGCAGCGTCCGGCGATAGCTCAGCTTCCAGGCCATGAACTGGTTCGGTGATGTTTGACGTCAAGACAGCAGGCGGCTGCTTTGTCACGATGGTGGCACTCACCGGCGGCCTGTTTGACTTAATTGGATGGGCGTGAAGCGAAACCATGTGCCGAGTGGCGTGACGTTCCGGTTCGACCGCCGCTGTATTTGGCTGACCATCTCTGATCTGGTGTTCGGCTGCAGTTTGGCGCGCAGACCCTGATGCCGTTGGGTGATTGGAGCCGTCAGGCGAAGTATCACGTCCAAACACGCCGAGCGCCGAGAAGCGATAGGTCGAGCTGTCCGCGGTCGTTATGGGATCCACGAGCAAGGTCGCAAAAGGCGTGCTTGCCGCCGCTTTAGCGGGAACAGCCGTCTGCACGTGCGTGCCAGCCTGGCTCGAAGGCGGAACCTGGGTCACCGGCTCCTCCAGCGCTGCGAGCTGCGATCCGCGCTGTCGGCAAGCCATTGCTCGTCGCGTTTGCGCGATGCCTTGGTCTGGACCTTTCGGAGCGCCGCCGCCCCAACATCCCTGAGCGCCGTCGCTTTACGCAACGCAGCGGCGCGTTCTTGTTCAACCAGTCGGGAGTCAGCGCGTTTTTTTTCGCTCAGCGTTTGTTGGTGCTGCTGCTCCAGTACATTGCCGGCCCAGGCTCCTGTGAGCGGACTCGCATGGCCATTTACCGCGATACTTTTAGCCCAGCCCCGTTCAGTCGACCGGCTTGCGCGCGCGGCGGCCTCGACGGCGACCTCCGCCTTGCTGATATCGCGCCTTGCCACAGCCACGGCAAGCTCGGCGGCCTGGACCTGCACGTCCCGGATCCGCTGAAACGCGCGAAGCTGATCGAGCTGAGCCTTGTTGCGCATGCTCATGCCCCGGCGATGCGCGCGAGCGCAGCTTGCGTGTCGGCAAGGCCGACCTGGTGATCCCGCTCCTGTCGCAGGAACCGCCGAATCTCAGGCAGGCGCTCGATCGCCTTGTCGAGAACAGCGTTGGTGCCCTTGCTGTGAAGCCCGGCGTCGATCAGAGTCCGGGCCGCATCATGAACGCTCAACCATTCGACGATCTTTCGGGCGTTCTGCTTATCTTTGCTGCCCACCAAGCCATTGGCCTGCCGGCTGACGCTCCGCGGCACGTCGATCGCCGGAAAATGTCCTTGTTCGGCCAGATTGCGCGATAGCAGAATGTGACCGTCGAGCAGCGACCTCATCATCTCGGAGATCGGATCGTCGATATCGTCGGTTTCGCTCAAAACCGTCATCAAGGCCGTGATTGCGCCTCCCGAAGCGAGCGCGCCGCAGCGCTCGACGAGCCTGGGGATCGCGGCGAAGACGCTTGGCGTATAGGCGCGCACGGTGGGCGGTTCTCCCGCCGCTAGCCCCACCTCGCGCATCGCCATGGCGAGCCGGGTCACCGAGTCGATCAAGAGGAGCACATGCTGCCCTTGCGCACGCCAATGTTCGGCCAAGGCGAGCGCATAATTTCCGGCACGCACACGCATTGGCGCCGCTTGATCCGAGGTCGCGACCACGAGCGTACTGCGGGCGCGCGCCTCCTCAGAGAGACCGCCATTCCAGAGCGCTTCGACCTCGCGGCCGCGTTCTCCGACCAGGCAAAGCACAACGACATCAGCCTGGGTCTGGGATGCAATCTGGGTCATGAGGTTGGTCTTACCGACCCCGCTTGCAGCAAAGACCCCCACCCTTTGGCCCTGGCCGAGCGTCAAAAGACCGTCGATCGCGCTTATTCCGGTTTCGAGGATCGTCGTGGGCGACGTCCGCTCGAGCGGCGATGTTGGAAATCCCTGCAATGGGCGGATCGCATCTCCTCGGGGCGGTGCGCCACCGTCGAGTGGCCGGCCAAGCGCATCGACCATGCGCCCCAGAAAGGCATCGCCGACCGCAACCTGGCTCAATGCACCACGGGCCACGACCCGCGCGCCGACAAAGGTCGGCTGCGCCTCTTCGAGCAACGAAAGCGTAATGCCATCACGCCCGGCACGGATAACCTCGGCATCGAATGTCGGTGCCGATCCCTCGCCGGTTCCTTCGACGGCGCAGATCGTGCCTAAGGGAACATTGGGACCGTCGGCTTCGATATGCGTCGCAAAGACGCTGCGCACCGCCCCCAATCGAGTGACCGGGTCGAGCCCGCGAAGGCGCTCGAGAAGACGCTCAGCCGGCACGGCGCAGTTCCTCTTCGCCCGATTGCGCAAGCATGTTGCGGAGCATGGCCCATTGATGCGGAAGCCCGGCGTCGATCTCGCCCATCTCGAGCTTGATCCGGCAGCTTCCTGCAGGAAGGTCAGCCCGGACGATCGATATGTTCCGGTCGACCTCCGCCACTGCCTCGTCGCTGGAAAAATCGTCCTGAGCGACGCTGATCTCGACGATCGTATCGCGACCGACCTGGGCGATCTGCCTTCGAATGAGATCAGCCATGAGGTGGGCGCGGTCCGCGTTCGCGCCCAAGATCTTCTCGAGACATTCGCAGGCCACCGACACGGCCATACGTTCCATGGCCGCGAATTGCTGGCGCAACCCGAGCCGCGCTTCGTCGATTGCTTGGGAAAGCAGCGCCAGTCGCTCCGCCTGACGGTCGTGCGCTTCTTCACGCCCGGCGGTCTTGCCTTGATCGAACGCTTCAGCCAGGGCCTGCTCTTGCGTCTTGCTGAGCTTGGCAAGCTCTTCGTCGCGCGCTCGCACCGCGTCCGCGCAACGTTCCAGCTCGTTCTGCAATTGCGCCAGTTCCAAAGCCTGAGCGTCGGGCAGCTTTTCGCCAGGTGCATTGATGGGTCGCACGACCGCAAGGCGATCCGACATGCCTGCTTTGATGATGCCGCTCATCGCGCTTTCCTCCATCCAAGCGAGGCTGCGATACAGCCGAGCAAGCTTACGCTGCGCACGGGCGTCGCGGCGTTCCGCGCGACGAGCTGCTCGCCTGCACATTGCGCAAGCGCCTTATGCGCCATGTCGGTCATGCCGGATTGGGTGGCGACCCGCTCTGCAAGCCATGGCGAAAGGCCGGTCAGATCGGCAGGTTCGGCCACACGTTCCGGCGGCATAGCGTCGTCATCGAGCAGCAGTCGGACCCGATCGCGCTCTTCGGGACTAAGGGCGGCCAGAATGGCAGCGCGGTCGGCCGCATCGAAATCCGCCAATTCTCCCAGCAGCGCATGAAGGCCTTGGTCAGGCGTTCCGAGCATGACCATCCTCCTCGGCCAAGGCTGCGCGCAATTGATCGGCAAAGAGCCTCGCGCGCCGTGTAGGATCGGCACGCCGCCGAAGCAGGCGCCAGCCGAACACGATGCCGGCCAGTATGACCACGGCGATGCCGGCGACTTCGACCAGCCCTAAATTAGCGGGTGCCGGCTCAACCGACATGTCGGGAGCGGCCGTGCCGCTAGGCGCATAGGAACGCGGTGCGGGGCTGGGCCGCAACGGAGCTTCCAAGGCTGGCGCGACATGGCCGAAGATGATGTCGTCGCCCAGCGCGGCATCGAAGCCGACCGCAGCTACGGCAAGGTCGCGCAGCGCCTGCAGTTCGCTTTCGTCAAGCGTTCGGGATGGGTAGATTACGACATGGATCGGAAATGTTCGTGCGGCGGGGTTCCAACTGGGCAAGGGCGTGTTCTGGCCGTTGCTTGCTTCGACCAGACCGAGGCCGACCGAGACGTCGATCTCTTTTCCCGGATAATGCTGATCGAAGGCAGCGCGCAGCTGTGCTTCATAATAGCCGGCGATCGCGCGGCGTTCTTCAGCGAGCGGGCTGCGATCCGCTTCCGCCGTGGTACCGGCCGAGGCAGCGCTGATGATCTGGCCATGCTCGTCCAGCACGACCACATCGGCCAGTTCGAGTTTGGGCACGGCTGCGGCAATGAGCCGCTGAATACCAAGCGTCGCATTGTCCGAGAGCTTGGCACCAGGGCGCATGCGCACCGTCACCGAAGCTTTGGGGGCAACCCGATCCTCGCGGAACAGACGATCTTCGCCCAAGGAGAGATGGACGCGCGCGGCATCAACGCCCTCCAGCGCCATGATGGTTCGCGCAAGCTCGCCTTGAAGCGCGCGCTGGTAATTGATCTTCTGCGCAAAGTCGGTGAGCCCCATTTCGGACTTGTTGAACAGTTCGAAGCCGACCGTGCCTTTGAGCGGCAGATCCTCTCCCATCACCGCGAGCCGGGTTGCGTCGGCCTTGTCCTCGGGGACCAGGATGGTGGTGCCCCCTTCGCTCAATCGGTAAGGGATCTTCTGGCGATCAAGCTCGGCTACGATCGTTGCGGCATCCGCCGCGCGCATATTGGAGAAGAGCGGCGCGTAATTGGCGCGGAGAGCAAAGAACCAAAGCAAGCCGATCAGGATCGCAACCGTCAAAACAGCTGCCACCAAGGCTATCAGCTGTGTCGCCGGTGGCGCAGCACGAATGCGGTCGAGGTAGCTACGCATCGCTCAGAGCTGCATGTTCATGAGCTGTTGATAGCCTTCGAGCAGCCTGCTTCGGACTTGAAGCATCAGTTCGAACGACAGCCGCGCCTGCTCCAGTGCATAGGTCACTTGGTGGACCGGGATGGAGTCATCGAGCGCGAAGGCACGCGCCGTGGCGTCAGCTGAGCTCAGTTTGTCGCTGACGCCGTTGATGCCATCGACCAACATGCGCCCGAACGATGCCTGCGGCTGCACATAAGGCTGCATAGCGGGTGCTGCGATCTCATTGGGCATGAGGCCGCCCACGGCTTGAACCGGAGCGACGCTCATCACCGGCGACCCAGTTCGAGTGCTTTGCTGTACATCTGGCGCGCGCTGTTCATCGCGACGATGTTGGCCTCGTAAACGCGCGAGGCCTTGACCATCATCGTCATTTCCGCAGCTTGATCGATGCCGGGGTAGGAAACGAACCCGCGGCTGTCGGCTTGCGGATTATTGGGCTCGTGCACCAGATTGGGGCTGGCGCCGGTAAGCGCCACGTCCTTGACCTCGACGCCGCCGACATGATCCTTGAACGATCCGGCCGGTCCTGAAACCAGGCGGCGCGGTTGGTAACCGGCGCTGCTGGCATTGGCGAGATTTTGGGCAATGATCTCGAGCCGGCGCCATTCGACGTCGAGCCCGGTGCGGCTGATTTCCATCGCCTGCATGATCAATTCACTCCTTTGATGGCGAGCGTCTCGACCTCGAGTTGGCGGCTCAAAATGTCGATGAGAGCTGCGTAGCGCAGCGAAGTCGACGAGGCGGTCGAGAGCTCGAGATCGAGCCGCATGTCGTGCTGGTCCCGGCTCATCGAGGGTTGGACGGCGCGGACCGCGCCGGCCCCTTCATCGGCTGCGGCCGCAAGCGATTTTTCAAACGAGAGATGCCGGGCGCGATAGGAGGGCGTGTTGGCATTGGCGATGTTGGACGCGGTGAGTTCGGCACGCGCGGTAAGTCCGTCGAGCGCTTTCAACATCACCTCGGTTGAGACATTATCCACGAGCTTGGCCTTTCATTGAACGATGATGTCGGCATGGAGCGCGCCGGCGGCTTTGATGCCTTGAAGGATTGCGATCATGTTGCGGGTGCCGACCTTGGCGCGCGACAGCGCGCCGACCAGGTCGGCTACGGTGCTGTCCGGCAGGCTGAGGCTGGCATCGCCTTGATTTTCGGTGACGTCGAGCTTCGAGTTGGTCACGATCAGGCTGCGCACATCGGGCGCGAAGCCGCCATAGATGTAGGGCTGGGAGGCTTCGCGGTCGACGCTGACGGTCACCTTGATATCGCCTTGCGCGATCGTCACACTCGAAATCCGCACATCGCCACCGGCAACGACAGTGCCTGAGCGCTCATTGATGATCACGCGTGCGAGCTGGTCGGGCGAAATGCCGACGCCTTCGACGCGTGCGATCAGTCGGTTGACGTCGCCGCCGCGCGTATCGATCAGCACTGCATCGGCGCCGCGCACCGCCGCAATGCCAGGCCCGACCGCTTGGTTGAGCCCGTCGGCGATCCGCTGCGCGGTCGTGAAATCGGGATTGGTCAGGATGAAGGTCAGCTTACGGTCGAACCCGACCAGATGCGCTGCAACCGCAGCCTCGACGGTGGCTCCGCCCGGCACGGTGCCTGATGTCGGATAGTTTTTCTGTTGGAGGTTGATGCGATCTTCGAACTGATAGCCGCCCACGACCAAAGATCCTTGTGCCAGCGCGTAGCTTTGCTGATCGGGGCCCAAGAGCGGCGTCATCAAGAGTGTGCCACCGACCAAGCTGCGCGCGTCGCCGATCGAGGTCACGGTGACGTCGAGCCGGTCGCCCGGGTTTGCCGACGGTGGTAAGGTGGCGGTCACCATCACCGTCGCAACATTACGGCTTTGCACCAGATCGGGCGGAACCGCGGCACCCAGCCGGTTCAGCACATTGGCAAGTGCTTGACGCGTCGCTGCATTGCGGGGGGTGTCCCCCGATCCGGCAAGTCCTGTGACGATGCCGTAACCCACCAGCGGATTATCGCGCCAGCCAAGGAAGCGGCCAAGATCCTTCACGCGAACCATATCGGCCGCGGCAGGCGAGCCCAGGAGCAGTAGGAAAGCGAAAGCGATGGCGCGGCGCATTACATGAGGCCGAGGAAATTGAAGATCCGGGTGACCAGACCGGGTCGCCCGCTCCGGGTCACGAACCCCGCCCCGTCATAATCGATCGATGCATCGGCGATGCGGCTCGACAGCACCATATTGTCCGCTGAAATATCGGTCGGCCGAACCCGGCCCCGGACGCGGATCACGGTGCGTTCGCGATTGATGTTGAGACGTTGCGCACCGCTAATCTCCAGGTCGCCATTTGCGAGCACTTGCTCGACGACAGCGCTCATCTGCGCCACCATCTGACCCGAGCGGCCGGTCGAACCCTTATTGTCGCTGGCGCCAGCGAAGCTCAGCGAACCGTTTTTCGCAAAAGACGTGCCGGAGCTGATCTGACCGTCCAAGCTGTTCTTTTTGGCCGACTTGGTGTTGCTGCTGTTCGCGGCCGAGGCATTTTCGTAGATCAGGATCGTAAGGATGTCGCCCACGGCAGCGGCTTTGCGGTCGCTTGCCAGCGCCGACCAGCTATTCGGCCGATAGAGATCGGCGGCCAGAGCTGGCGCGGGCAAAATCAGGCACAAGCCAAGCATCAAGCGGCTCATGGCTTCACCTCTTCGAAGCGGACCGAATAAGGCGCGCCGTCGGCCGCACGGACGAGAAGGCGCTGTCCCGGACCAGCTGCCTCCAAGACCTCGACCGCCCGCTCGATTGTGACTGAGCCCTCGCCGGTGATCGCAGTCACACGCTGCCCGGGTGCAATTGCCGGCAAAGTGGCGACGATATTGGAAGATATGCATTCGCGAGCGGCAATGGCGCGAAGCGCGCGCGTGGCGCGCAGCTGCGGTTCGTAGCGCAGCGCCGGCGGTCCCGCCGTGGTGCACGAAGCGGCGACGAAATCGCCCGCGCGCACAAAGGCGCCGGCTGCGATATCGTGCCGCGCTTCCGCAGTGGCTAAGGCAGCGGCCGCCAGCATGGCAGGAACGAGGGCAATCACCATATTCAGCGCCGGAGATTATTTGCGATCGACATCAGCTGATCGCCGGCCTGGACGAGCTGAGCGTTGGCGGCATAGGAGCGCTGGAGCAGCAGCAAGGTCACCATTTCGTCGGAAAGCTGGACATTGGATTGTTCGAGCGAGCCCTGGACCACCGCACCCTCGCCCCCCTGGCCGGTATCCATATTGTAGAGGTCGGCCGGATCGGCTGCATAATAGCCGCCGCCGGCATCCTGGAGTTGATCGGGGTTTTTGGCCATCACCAAGTCGATGCGCCCGATTTCGCGGGTACTTGTATCTCCCGGCAATTGGGCGGTCACGGTTCCATCGCGGCCGATGGTCAGGCCGGTTGCGTCCTGCGGCACGGAGATCATTGCGCGGAGCCGGCTGCCATCAGCCGTGGCAAGATAACCGTCATCACCGACCTTGAGTGCGCCCCCGCGCCAGAGGGTGGTCTGGCCCGAAGCATCGAGGGTTTCGATATAGCCATTGCCCTGGATCGCGATGTCCATGGCATTGCCGGTGGCGTGGAGGTCGCCTTGCGACCAGATCCGGGACGGAGCGTTGAGAGCGACCCCGCCGGCAAGCTGCGCACCCGCCTGCGGCGAAGCGCCATCAACCTCGCTGCTGGGAGGGGTGCCGGCGAGTTCCGAGAAGCGGATTGCCGAGCGCTTGAACGCCGTGGTGTTGAGGTTGGCGATATCGTGCGCAACGACGTCGAGCGCGCGCTGCTGTGCATCGAGGCCAGTGGCCCCGACGTAAAATGCTCCGTTCATATGCATCCCCGTTCCGACTTGACCCCCAAGTCGCTTCTTCAGTCCGTTCAAGCAAGATACTGAATAAGAGCCCTGTGGCGAGATATATTCGACACTAATTCCTGATTAACTTCGATTTATTCTGTTCGATCTTGTAGAAATAAAATCGTTTGGTCTTTTAAATCCAAAATGGACGTAATATTCAAAGTAATGCTTTGTGCGAGTGTGCACTATTTAACGTCGAATGCCGAAACGGCTTTGTTCATCAAGTCGTCATAGAGCTGCACGATACGCTGTCCGCTTTCCGCGCGCCTCAGCGCCGCCATCAGTTCGACCATCTCGGTGCCGGAGGATATGTTCGAGCTTTCGACCATACCCTGCTGGACATGAGGGTCTACCACCGACTCCGGAGTGGCTTCGGAGGCTTCGAAACTCGTCCCTCCGACGCTGCGCAGCTTGGACGGATCGGCAAATCGGACAATGCTCAGCCTGCCGACGGGCACGCCATTTTCAGTGAGCGTGCCGTCATTTCCCATCGTCGTATTCGCGGCGTTGATCACCACATCACCGTTCGCACCCTGGAGCACCCAACCTTCCGGCGTCGTCAGCAACCCATCCGAATTGCGCGAGAACTGGCCGTTTCGCGTGTAGAGCATCTTGGCTCCGGCCCGCACCACGAAAAAGCCGTCGCCTGCGATGGCGAGGTCGAATGGATTGCCAGTCCGAACGAGCTTACCTGCGCTGAAATCGGTTGAAGAGCCCGAGGGGGCACTTTGGCTGAGATCCAGTTGTTCAGGAACAAGCTCCTGGGTGAAACTGCGCTGTACGCGATAGCCTGGCGTCAGCGCGTTTGCCATATTCTGGCTGATGGTTGCCGCTTCGCTTTGCGAGCGAGTGATGATGGCGCCGCCGATTTCTGCAATGCTGCCCATATCGTCAGTCCAATTTGATGATGGAGAAAGAAGCCAGATCGATCGTGTGTGGGATCTCATTGACCGACAGGACTGAGAGCCGCGGTATGCTGCGGCGCGTGAAGGTCTTGAGATGCCTGCGAATATCGGGGCGGCACAGGAGGACCGGCGCAAGGCTTTGCCGGATCATCGTTTCGACCGCGGGCAGGAGCTTGCGGATGAGTTGCTCGGCCGTGCGCGGATCGATGGCCAGCGTACTGCTGCTGTCGGTTCGCCGAAGCGTGTCGGCAATCTGTCCCTCGGCACGTGGATCGAGGCTCAACACCGATAGCTCCCGATTGGTACCGCGCAGTCCATGGCAGATGCCATGGCTCAGCCTTTGGCGAACCTGCTCGGTAAGCTCGGCCGGATCCTTGGTCGTACGCCCGAAATCGACCAGCGCTTCGGCAATCTGGTCGATGTTGCGGATCGAGACTTCCTCGGTGAGAAGATTTTGCAAAACCCGCTGAACGTCCGAGACCGTCATGATGGCCGGAATCAATTCTTCGATCAGCCCGGGCTGTCGGCTGCGTACGCCCTCGAGCAGGCTCACGACGTCCGATCGCGCGAGCAGCAGTGCAGCCTGGTCCCGCAGCACTTCACCCAAATGGGTCATCAACACGGTGACCGGGTCCACCAACGTATAGCCTGACTGGCGGGCATGCTCCTGTTGGCCGGACTCGATCCAGGTTGCGGGCAGTCCAAAGGCCGGATCGCGGGTTTCGATACCGGGCAGCTTCGTCTGCGCATTTCCCGAGCCGATCGCCAGCATGCAATCATTGTGGATCTGCGCATAAGCATGGCGTGCCCCCTGGAGCATGATCTCATAATCATGGGGCCCAAGATGATTGGCCTCCTCAAGCGACACGGCTGGAAAAGCATAGCCCAGCCGCTTTTCCTGCTGCGTGCGCAAGCCTGAGATGCGCTCGGCGAGCAAGGGCTTGAGCGCGAGCCAGGCTGCCGCAAGCTCGTGGCCCAGCAGAATCTCGATTGCGGGTGCGGGCTTGGCTGCCCCAGCGCTCGTCGGGTCAACCTCTTTCTCTTCGAACAACGCTTGCGTCTCCGCTTCCCGTTGCCGGCGCCGGCTCGCGAAAAAGATACTGGCGCCGATCGCCATCAGGATCGCGATCGGCCATTTGGGCATACCGGGTAGCGCCAGGAGCAAAAGCAACGTCACGAGCACGATGACCGGGATCTTGGGAACCGATGCCAGCTGGCTGAACACTTCAGTGCTGAGCTGCCGGTCTGCCGAAGAGCGCGTGACGATAATCCCGGTCGCAACCGAAATGATGAGCGCAGGCACCTGGGTGACGATGCCGTCGCCGATCGTGAGCAAGGTGAAGGTCGACAGCGCGTCGTTCCACGTCATGCCCATTTGCGCGACGCCCACGATCCAACCAGCGATGATGTCGATCAGCAGGATGATGATGCCCGCGATCGCGTCGCCTTTGACGAACTTGCTGGCGCCATCCATGGCGCCGTAAAAGGCAGCCTCTTTCTCCAGCTCCTTGCGGCGACGCTTCGCTTCATTCTGGTCGATCAACCCCATGTTGAGATCGGCATCGATGCTCATCTGCTGGCCGGGTACCGAATCCAGCGTGAAGCGCGCCGCCACCTCGGACACGCGCTGTGCGCCCGAGGTCACGACCACATATTGAACGACGACCAGAATGAAGAAGACGACCAGGCCAACCACGAAGTTCCCGCGAACCGCAAAGCTTCCGATCGAGCCGATCACCTCGCCGGCATTCGCACCGGTCAGGATGAGCCGGGTGGCAGCAACATTGAGCGCGAGCCGAAACAAGGTCGCGACCAGCAAAATGGAGGGGAAGGTCGAGAACTCGACCGGCCGGTTCACATAGAAAGTATAGAGGAGGATCGTAAGCCCCAGCGCGAAATTGAGGATGATCAACAGGTCGAGCAGCAGCGGCGGTATCGGCGCAAACAGGACGAGCAGGATCGAAATGACCCCGCCGACCAGAATGAGATCCTGATTTTTGCCGAAGAAGTTTTTTAGCATCTGTTCTGCTCTGACGATGGTTCGATGCCGTCCGAAGGCGGCGGCTGAAGGGAAAGATCATTTGCGGCAGCGCGTGCCGCGCCCAATCGATTGTAATGGCGCGCAACGCCCGCAAAACAGGCTTCGGGAATGGGGTCGTTGAGCCTGCAGGCGCGCAGCAGCGCGCGCGCGAGCGGCGGATCTTCGATGAGCGGCACGCCATAGAGCAGCGCCAATCTTTTGTATCGTTGCGCGACGCGGTCGATGCCGACAGCTACCGCTACCGGCGCCAGCATTTTTTTGGCATCGTAGCGGAGCGCCACCGCGACATGGGCCGGATTGACGATCAACATGTCGGCACCCTTGATGTTGCGCAGTCCCTGGCTCTGCTTGACGAACTCGCCGTGGAGCTGCTTGCGCTTCTGCTTGAGCCTGGGCTCGCCTTCGCGCTCGCGATGCTCGCGCTTGAGTTCACGGCGGCTCATCCGCATCTTTTTTTGGAAATCGCGCCGGACGATGAGCTGATCGAGCGTCGCGAAAATGAGTGCCAGCAACGCAAATATGGCGAGCAGCCGGAATGCGGAATGGCCCATGGCGGCCAGCAACTGAACGGCGTCTTTCGAAGCACCGGCCTCTTGATGTAGCGCACCATCCACGATCAACCAGCCGACCAAGCCATAGACGCCGAGCTTGAGAACATTCTTGAAGGTTTCGATGAGCAGACGGATCGTGAACAACCGCTTCAGCCCCTGAGCAGGATTGAGGCGGCTGAAGTCCGGCTTGAGCGGTTCGCTCGAAAAGACCACGCCGGTCTGAAGCACCTCGAAGACCAGGCTAGCCAAAAAGATGATCCCGGCAAAGATAAGGATAGGCTTCAGGGTCGCTCCAAAGAGGCCCGCCGCGAGTGCCAGTGTGGAATCATTGCTGTCGGCAAGCTGTGGGCCGGTCACCAGCGCCGAACGTGATATTTCGGCAATGCCGTGCCCCATGTCGGCACCGCCGACCCAGAAAAACCCGAGCGCGGCGGCAAGGCTCACCATGAACCCCAGGTCGAGCCCGCGCGCAACGCTGCCCTTTCGGCGAGCACGCATCAGCTTGAAGGGCGTGGCCTGCTCGGACCGGTCCTGCTCGCTATTGTCCATTGCTCAGATCATCCGAGGGATTTGATCGAGGCTGAACGTCACCATCCGCATGAGCAGAGCGCCCCCGGCACCGAGTGAAAGGGGTAGCACCGTCAACAGCACCAGCGACTTCACCTGGAAGCCAAGCATCAGGACGTTCATCTGAGGAACGGTCCGCGAAAGCAGGGCGATGACGAGGTCGGTGAGGAAGAGGGCAAGCACCACCATCCCACCCAGGCCGAAACCCATGAGAAATATCACCGACATGAACTGCTCCAGTGGTCCGAGCGAAGCCGGCATCGACCATTGGCCGAGCGGTATCGCCTGAAGTGAAGCGGAAAGGATCTTCAGAAGCGACAGATGACCATCAAGTGCAAAAAAGGCCGATCCGCCCAGCAGCGCGAGGAAGGTGCCAACGAGCGGCATCTGCGCGCGCGTGGCAGGATCGATCACCACCGCCAGTCCGTAGCCGGCCTGAATATCGATCGTGCGGCCGATCATATAGAGCGCAGCAAACGGGATCTGCATCACCAGCACGAACATTATTGCGAGCGTCAGCTCGCGTGCTGCCGATTGAAGCAGGGTCGCCGCGTGCAGATCCGGCAGCCGCGCCTCCGGATGTGCGGAAATCAGCAGCGCGGAGAGGCCAAGCCCGAACAACATTCTGATCATGCGTGGCATGGTCACGAGCGTGAACGGCGGCGCGAAGCTGAACAGCGGCACGAGGCGTAACCCCAGCAGCAGGCACGACGCAACCCAGATGGCGAACGGGTCAGCCAAGATCGGGAATAGTGGCGATCAGCTCGATCGCGAATTGCGTGAGACGATGCAGCATCCAGGGCCCGAGCAAAACCAGCACGGCCCCGGAAGCGACGAGCTTCGGCACATAGCTCAGGGTCATTTCCTGAAGCTGCGTGGCAACCTGGACGATGCTGATGACGAGCCCAACGACCAATGCCGTCAAAAGCATAGGGGCTGCGATCAGCATACTGTTCCACAACAGCTGATTCATCAGCTGCGAGGCGTGATCATATTCCAAAAATGCCCTCTCCGCTCATGTGGCTGAAGGCGACCCATGCTCGTTGCGGTCTAGCGCCGCCACACCTCTTTGGCCGGCGAATCTTCACCGGATCAGAAAGAAATCGCGTAAGTTTTCATTTACCCTCTCTTGGTGAAGCGGGGATTCACGAAAGCTAATCGACGAAGCGCAAAATCTCGAACCGAGTCCGCTGAGCGACGCCTTTGCAACCGGAGCTTCTGAAGCTTCGCGCTGTCCGGCACACCACGAGGCCGACAATGCCTCGGCCAGCTTGCGCCATTCAAGCCGGAGCTGACAATCATCTCTCAGGTCTTTCTGCGTATCGACCATATGAGAGCAGACAGGCTGGAGAGAACGGCGGCCAAACCGACAAGCAATGTGCAATCAACGACGACCATAAGCGACTCCATAGCGCCCCTCTGTATTTTGGATCGCGGCAGCTATGCCTCGCGCGAGTATGGGAGGACAGTTCTAAGGGGGCACATTGCCGCAAATCTGAAACCGTTTCCAAATACTCATCAGTCAGCGTTAGCTCGATCTGTGGTCGGTTATGTCGATGATGCTGCAACAGGCCATCATCTACAAAAGCATCTAATCTGGAGCTATCTAACTCTGTTCTCATCCGCTGACTTAGACTATGCTTCGAATGAGTGTTCAGAGGGGGTAATGTTTCGAGCGACAGCACTGATCGCCGCATCGATCGGCCTTGGCGTCATGACGCCTTCGGTTGCGTTCGCAGACAGCGTCTCGGCGAGTGCACGCGTATCAAGCGCAGTTCTTGTTCGACAGGGGCCATCTACCGACACGCGCATTGTTGAGCGCTTGCCCCCGGGGCGAAGTGTCACCCTCGTGAGTGAAGTCCCAGGATGGTATGAAATCCAGCTCCCTGACGGAACCCGCGGTTTTGTGAGCAAAGCCTGGACGGTGGTACTCCCCGAGGCCGCCTCCGTGGTCTCGACGGCCGGCAATCAGTACAAGGTTCACATTATCGACGTCGGCACGGGGCTTGCTATATTCGTTGAAAGCCGGGACTTTGCGCTACTCTATGATGCGGGAAGCCAGGATGACTTGCATGACGGGGAGGAGAACCGCGTCGTCGCCTATATCAAGGCTGTCAAGCCAGCCCTGAAGCGGATTGATCACCTTGTCCTGAGCCATCCGCACAAAGATCATGTCCAATTAATGCCCGACATATTCAAGCGCTTCACGGTAGCCAATGTGTGGGATTCTGGGCGGGTCAACAAGACCGACGGCTATTGCCATTTCCTTCGCGCCGCTATGGAAGAGCCGGGCCTCAAATATCACGATGCGATCCAATCGCACGCCACGCGATCCGTGAGCTTTACCGGAAGCGGCTGCAACGGAACGATGCTAGTCCGCGAGGACAGCATGATGAGTTCCGCGCCAGTGCCGCTTGGTGCCGGCGCACGAATGAACATCCTATATCGCGACCCGCGCAACCACCCAGACCCAAATGAAAACAGCGTCGTCGTGCGCCTGGATCTTGGTGATAAACGCGTGCTTCTCGCCGGAGATGCGGAAGGCGGTGAGCGCGAACTGCCGTCCAGACCGCCTAAGCCGGACAGCATCGAAGGGCAGCTCGTCGCGTGCTGTTCGACTGACCTGAAATCAGATGTGCTTGTGGTGGGGCACCATGGCAGTCTGACCTCGTCACGCACGGCCTTCCTCGACGCGGTGGGCGCGAAAATCTACGCAATCTCGTCAGGGCCCTATCCCTACAAGCGCGTACGCCTGCCTGACGAGGAGGTCGTCGCCGAGCTGGAACGGCGTGGCCAGGTGCTTCGGACGGATCAAAACGATCTTTTCCGGACCGAGGATGAAACCCATGCCTGCGAAGCCAATCCTCACAAGATTGGTCCGGATACTGATGAAACGCCCGGCGGCTGCGACAACATTGTAATCGATGTCCGCTCCGGCAGCCCGATCACGGCAACATACAGCAGTATCGCCGACTGAAAGTGAGACACTGCATTGGCAAAAGCAGCTACACCGCGTGAGGCGCAATCAAGCGGCGAAACCGCAACCGGTGGCGCGCCCCGAGGCCGCAATCTTGTCATTCTCTGCGATGGCACGGGCAACGAATTGGGTGGGGCACTCTCCGATGTGGTGAGTGACATTCGCATCTCGAACGTACTCAAGCTTTACCGCATCGCGGAGAAGGGCAAGCGGCAGCTCGTCTATTACTCACCTGGAGTGGGAACCATCGGCCGCGTTGATTGGCTCTTTCGCTGGAAGCAAAAAGTGCTCGGTGTTCTTGGCCTCATCACTGGATATGGTCTCGATGACAACGTCCTTGGCGCGTATCGCTTTCTGGTCGAGAACTGGGAGGAGGGCGACCACGTCTATCTGTTTGGCTTCAGCCGCGGCGCATGGACCGTGCGCCTTCTTGCCGGCCTGATCCAGCTGATAGGCTTGGTTCGACCGCCCCAGCTCAATATGTGCGATAACGCACTCGCGACGTACAAGCGGGCAGCCAAGGACAACAAGCTACCGATCGCATGGCATTTTGCGCGGGTCATTGGGTCACGCTTCCCGACCATCCATTTCATGGGCGTGTGGGATACTGTCGCCTCCGTTATCGTTCCGCGTTCGGACCGGATGTGGATCCCGAGTTTGGAGACGCTTCCATATACCGAACGTAATCCGTCGGTGCGTATCTTTCGTCATGCTCTGGCGCTGGACGAGCGCCGCCGGATGTTCCGTGTAGCCAAATGGGCCCAGCCTCAGAACTACGTACCGAATCGATTTCGGCCAGAAGAAAAGGTTGATCAAGACATCGAGCAGCGCTGGTTCCCAGGTGTTCATTCAGATATCGGTGGTGGCTATCGTGAGGACGAAAGCGGGCTGTCGAAGATCCCGCTCATCTGGATGGTCGAGGAAGCGAAGAAAGCCGGGCTCAGGATAACTGACGGTAATATTCGTAAATTTGCCTATGGCGTGCGCGATAGCAACGAAGAACATGGCTATAGCCAGCCCGATCCAGCCGCTAAGATGCACCAGTCGCTGACCCTTGGGTGGAAACCGCTCGAAATCCTGCCTAAGCTAACCAAGTACCGTGAATGGACGCGTGCCTCGTTTCTTGGCTTTTATCTTCCCCTTGCCGAGCCGCGGCCCGTGAACCTGCAACACATAGTTGATCAGAGCGTGCGCGATCGCATGGCGAGCGACACGACCTACAGACCTCCAAATATGTCGCCGCCGCCGGTCTTCGCCTCTGGCGGCGGTTGAACGACCAGGTCCTTTCACATTTTCACTAATTGATTTTCGGTACACTTTCTGTGGGGGACAAAAACAAAGTGAGCGGTAAATCCGACACGATCGGCAGCGTGACCATTAGGCTGCTGCGCGCTGGCAAAACTGTTGAGGACACGATGCGGGCGGGGTCGGGCTTTCGTGAGGAGCCGTCTGAGATTGGCCGTCTGTTTGTTGGCCAAAACGGGGGCGGCGCCCCACGATGGGCAACCTTTTTAAGCACCGCAGCGGGACCGGCCGCCAACATTGATCTAAAATCGCAGAGCTGCGGCGCCGCGTGGTTCATTGAGGTTAGGCGCCCAGCCAAGCCAAGGCGCATATTGGTCATTACGTTTGGTACGGGCCAGCTCGCGCTAGACCCAGAGTCTATCGAGCGAAGCTTTGGTTTGAGGGTAGTGCTCAACACTGTTGTTCGCTCGCAGCTACGCACGCTTGATGTTGCTAGCCTTGACGCAACGGTGATACAGCGTCGCACGCAAGCCAGCCGCGATATAGACCTTGATGAGTTTGGCATGGACCGCTACCGTGAGCTGCTGCGGCTGGCAGCAGGGACACCGAGTGACGTGGGCTTAGCGCGCACCCTGAGCGGCAGGGATTCTCTGACGCTAAACCGCCAATATACAGTTGCAGAGATCAGGCCGCTATGTGCCAAGCTCCTCAAGCTGTCAGAGGGGCTCGAATACGGAACCGACTATAAGTTCATCGACAATGTCAAGCCTGTCCGGGACAAGTCCCTTGTCGCGACGCTCGAGGGCTTAGCGTTTGCGGAGCTCGGCGCGCTGGTTAGTGGACAAGCGTCGGACCTGCATTTGTCTATCCCAGATATCCTTGACCCAAGTCGCAGCCTCGATGTTACGTATGTTGGCGCCAAGCTCAAGTCAGGCCACAAGCGAGTTTACGCTGGCGTTAACGTTGCTGACTACGTTGAGCAATTGAAACTGGGTACGTTTTCCAGATTGACGCTGGATGATTGGAGGACAACGCACGCCATCAAATTTGCGGAAACTGGGTCAGCTGACCCAGACAAGCACCACAAAGTGCGCGACTGCGTGGTATGGGAAGCAGTGCACAACCAAGTCACCTATGTCCTGTTCGGCGGTGAATGGTTTGCCATTGATGACAAGTTTTATGTTGAGATCGAGAAAGATTTTCGACGGCTCATCCCAAGCAACGTAATTGTCGCGTCAACCAAGGCAACCAACGAGCAGAAACTTCTAACGGAGTTGGAAAAGCGCCCTGAACTGCTGCTGATGGATAAGACAAAGAGTAATCCGACTGGGGCTCCAACAGCCAACATCGAGTTATGCGACTTCTTCAGCCTCGACCGCCAGCTGATCCACCTAAAGGATGGGCACGCATCGTCCTCCATTAGTCACTTGTGGAACCAGGGCATGGTGAGCAGTGAGAGCTTCCTTCGCGACGAGGGCTTTCGGCGGTCCGCACTCAAAAATGTACGTAAGCGGCAAAAGGAAACGAACAAAGCTGGGTTTGACGTACTGTTACCCACGCCAGCCAAACGGCCATCCACCAGCGATTTCACAGTTGTGTATGGCATCATGCGCGTGCCCTATAAAAAGACCCAGAAGCTGGATTTACCGTTTTTCAGCAAAGTGAGTTTGCGTGCTGCGGCACAACGGCTGGAGGACTTAGGGTTCAATGTAGAGGTGCATCTCATCGAGATGATATGACAGCAAAGTACCAACCGCTCTCGCCGACAGACGAGTCAAACAGCCCCATAGGTGCACCAAAAGCCCGTCGCTCGTTCATCGCGGCTGGGCGACGACAATGGGAGTGTTCCCGTTCGCTTCACCCAGCCTCGGCTTGATGCTACGGCCCAGTCCGGAGGCAAGATGCGTATACTGTTACTCGGTGCTGGGGGCTTCATCGGTCGGCACATTCTGGCCGAATTGCTGTCGGCGGGCCATCAGGTAGTAGGTGTTGCCCGCTCCACAAAAGCGCTGGCGCAGGCGTTCCCGGAAGCGGAGTTCCTCAAGATCGATCTTGCGCGGGCCGTGCGAGTGACGGACTGGACCGATCTCATCGCCAGGGTCGATGTCGTCGTGAACGCCGCTGGCCAGTTGCGCGGACCTGAGCTGGAGGCTGTTCATGTCGCCATGCCCAAGGCGCTCTATTCTGCGGCAGAGCAAGCGGGCGTAAGACGCGTGGTTTTAATCTCGGCGATTAGCGCGCGCCCGGACGTGGCGACGGATTATTCGCAATCTAAGATCGCCGGGGAGGCCGCGCTGCGCGCGAGCAAGCTCGACTGGACCATACTGCGCCCCTCGTTGGTCTATGCCGATGGCAGCTATGGCGGAACCTCGCTGATGCGCGGCATGGCGGGCCTTCCATTGGCGACGCCGCTTCCAGGTGACGGCTGCTTTGCCTTCTCCCCGCTCCATGTCCGCGACCTGGCGCGCACCGTGCGGATTGCCTGCGAGGCACAACTGCCATCGTGTCAGACGCTTGAGGCGGTTGGGCCCGAAACCATGACTCTGCGCGACATGCTCGGGCGCTATCGCCGCTGGCTCGGCTTTGGCGATGCCCGGTTCGTGCCAGTTCCGATGTCCGTGATGCGGCTGCTCGGGCGGATCGGTGATCTGTTAGGTAATGGGCCGATCTCGTCCAACAGCCTCGCGCAGATGGTGGCCGGCAACGCTGGAGACAGCGAAGCCTTCTCGTGGGCTGTGGGCTTCGTCCCGCGCAGCCTCGGTGTCGCGTTGCGCGATCGCCCGGCCCAGGTCCAGGATCGCTGGCACGCCCGCCTGTTTTTCCTCGCGCCGGTCCTGCAGGGAATTCTGGTGGTGATGTGGCTGGCATCAGCGTGGCTGGGGCTAATCCACGGAGAGGTACAGACCGCTCTGCTGGTCGAGGCGGCACGGCTCCCCACCAGCTGGATTGGCCCGTTACAGGTCGGCAGCAGCCTGCTCGATTTCCTGATCGCGGCGCAAGTGCTGCTCGACCACTCCGCGGCGCGCTCGGCGGTGACCCAAATCGTTGTGGTCATTGGCTACACCATCGTCATCGGTGTGTGCCTGCCGGCGCTCTGGGCCGATCCCCTGGGCCCCCTGCTCAAGAACCTGCCGACCCTGGCTGCCATCGCGGTCTATGGCGTGATCGGAGACAAGCGCTGATGGAGCCGTACCTGCTCCTTAAATGGCTCCACGTGGTAAGCAGCACGGTGTTGTTTGGCTTCGGCGCCGGAACCGCCTGGTATCTGTGGAACGCGCACCTGACGGGCGACGCCGCGCTGATCGCCAAGGTGGGACGCATGGTCGTGCGGGCCGACTGGATTTTCACTGGCACAAGTGGCGTGGTGCAGCCGGCAAGCGGCCTAATGCTGATCCACCTTGCCGGCTATTCACTGACGGAACCGTGGCTGGTGGTCACCTATAGTCTCTATGCGCTGGCCTTTGCCTGTTGGGTTCCGGTGGTCTGGCTACAAATCAGAGCTCAACGCCTTGCGCAGATTGCTGCCGATGTCGGCGCTCCGCTCGGCTCGGATTACCGGCGCACGATGCAGCTGTGGTTTGCCCTGGGCTGGCCGGCGTTCCTCGGGTTAATGGGAGTTTTCTGGCTCATGATTACCAAGCCGGTCCTCTGGTGAATTCCGCCAACATCGCGGAAATTCAATCGCGAATTTAGGCATTTTGATAGCAGCCATTCGTTCGGCAGCTGCTTATAGAGCGCGGCGGATAACGATATATTCGGATTCAATCCTCTCCGTCGGGGTGGGGGCATTGTAGATATCTATACCAAGATACATGGCCCTGTTCTCGATCTTGCGACTACTGAGAAATATCATTGCCGCGTGGCGATTGCTTGTGGGCGTTGCATTCGCTATCCTTTCGTAGGCCATCGACGCATCTATAGAAGCGGCCCTTCGATCAGCAGAGGAGCGCAACCTCGAACGATCGACAAGCCGTCGGATTACAGCGCCGCGGAGTTTGGAAACGTGGGGGCAGAGACATGCGAGGAAATTGGTGCGTTCCGGGTGCGATAGCATTGATGCTGGCAGGCTGTGCCGATCGCGGCCCAATTGCCGTTTACACACAAGCTGGCGTTGCCGCTCCAGATCCAGCGGTCAAGCAAAATCCCAATGCTAATCCATTCTACAATTTTCAGACAGCAGCAGCCAATGCTCAAACAGATAGTTCGACATCCAGTTATCAGCAGTTTATGCGCTCTGGATTTGCGCTGATATATGTTCGCTGCAACGAATATTTTGACAATAAGGGCAGCGATCAGGCTACGGCCTCGCTCATACGCGATTCAATCGCTCCGTTGGCCGCCGTCGTGTCGGGCATTTTCGCGCTCCACACCTATGGCAACCCAAAAAACGCCGATCACGACATTGCCTTGCTGACTCTGGGAACGACTACGGCGGTCGCGGGTCTCGACGTTTATTCTAAGAATTTCCTGTTTGGCGCCGAAAATATCGAGTCCGTTCGTGGGATGGTCAATGAGGAGCTGAACGCCCACGCCCTTGCGGCCCTGAGCATGTCGCCGACAAGCATTGAAGAGGCCGCGATTCAGATCACCGACAATCAGCGGATCTGCTATCCGTCCCATATCTTGGCGTCGACGCGCACAGCGATTTCTAACGAGAGATTTTCTGGTATTGTAACCGGTTCTGGGGGACCGGTGGGGACTCAGCTCCTTTCGGATCTCGGCACCTATTTCAAATTGACGCCCCCCATAGTTACGGCAGATCAGGCAGGTCTCTTTTTTGCGGCGGCTAACGGCTTTGCCCGCACGGAAGGGCAGCTCAAGCTTGTGCGAGCTGGTCTGCTGCCTCTAGGCGAGGATATCAATCCAGTCGGTGACGACGGGAGCGGCAAGCTTGCTATAAAGAATGGATATCCACCCGTCGAACTCACTGCGATATTCAATAAGGCACCGGCGGTAACGATCGCCTATCTTCGCAACCGCTCGAAGGCCATTATGGAGGGAGCGGAGACAAGCTACAATTCAAGCAAAGGCAATGTAAACGGTGGCACGAGGAATTTCGACGCGTTCAAAGCCAGCCCCGATGCCGCGTTTGAGGTTCCTCCTTCGCCCTCGGAAGCCGATGGTTTGAGGCGCGTTCGAGTCACTGCTCAGTAGTGGTCGAGACGCTTGTAATACCTTTCGCAGCTTACAGCTTTGGAAGCTTGCCTGCACGTTTCAACGCTAGAGCGTTGACGATCTGCTCGTCGCCCACCGGGCTCGGGCGGCCAGCCTCGTGACAGAACATGCCACGCGCGAGCAGGAGCATATCGGCGTCGTTCGAAAGCGCAAGGCTCGCAGTTGTGCTCAATTTTGGCGCCCATTTGGTCCAGCCTACAACATAGGATTTGACACGCCTGTCATTCTCGTCGGAAATGCCGGCATAGTGCTTGGCAAGCCGCGGGAGAGTGATCGCCCCGTCCTCACCGATCTTATAACGGTCGGTCAGTAGATAGTGCCAGGCGCCGATGCCGTGCTCAGGCGTGACATAAATACTGGTGACGTTGCCGGCATGGTCGGGCGCCGTTTCACCAACAAATCCTGCAAAAGCCCTCTGCCAGGGCGTGACGTTGAGAGCCCCCGGATTGTTAGTCCGGATCGCCCGTGGCACGGTAAGGTCATAGGGATCGTCGCTAAAGAACCCACCATCTGTTAGGCTCCGGAAATTCGGTGCCTTGTTTTGAAATTCCTTCGGGCCACCAGCCGATGCTGGTCCGATATAGGTACGTCCGCTGCGAGTGACAGCACCAGGACCAACATATGTCATATCGATGCCGGAATTCTCGCCGGGGCCAACGAGCGTCTGCGCGTCACTGAATCCTTCATACCAGACCGCGATGGAATCGGAATGCGCGAGCCATGGATCCGGCGCCGTTTCCTGAACCGCATCCCCCTTCTTCTGCCAGCCTCCAAGCGAGCAGTGGATGACCTTCTTGACGCGCGCGATCCCTGATTTGGCCGGATCGATCGCCGTGACGATGCCGATATGTCCATCGTGCATCTTCCCGTCCGCTCCACGATAGTCGGGATAGACAAGGAATGAACCAATAATGGCCTCCATTTTCCGAAAATATCCGGTGTCGGCCAAACCATCAGCATGGATCGCGCTGGTCTCGAACCATCCGCCATTGATCTTTTTGTACAAAGGATGTTCGACGACACGGCTTTCCGGTGGCGACGAAAGAAAACGGATACACCAATAAACGAACCCACTGCAGTCCAGTTGTCCACCGGGCGGGAAATTTGCTGCCGCGAAAGGCGGCATATGACCTGGGCTGGAGTAGACCGTCTTCTTTCCTAGCGCAGTTAGAGCGCGAAATACGGCTGTATTGCTGTCCATAACCCTTCCCCAAAATTAGAGGCAAGACAGAGCCGCAAGACGTTGCCCGTCCAGAAAATAAATTCCTACGATTGGCCCGACTTGGGGAGCGATCTCCTCTGTTGACTTGACCTGCAATGCATCTAGAACAATCTTTCACTGGCAAGCAATCACCAGATTGAACCAAATCGACGGAAACTTTCAGGATAAACTGCGAATCGTGTAGGCAACCGAATCGTCGCACTAACGGGGTCGCCGACATAGCCGAGGTTCGTGACGCTTTGATTGGCCGTCGAAACCGGCCTTTCATGCACACTGCGAACTATGGCGCGTCCTGGCCGTTCCCGACACAGCCTTAGACTAATGGCTTAAGGCAGGAGCCGACAACGGGGATGCGCCAGCGCTACGCGTGCGAACATTAAGGCTTGCCTTCAGCAGTCCTGCAGCTTTTGATACGATGTGCCTTCAAAAGCTAAGCGACGGGCACAGTAGACTTCGTACATCTGCCCGGTATGCGGTTATTTGCGAAAGGGAACTCATGTTAAAAATCCCCTCTGGATTGATGTGGGTTCTCGGCATCGCCGCGCTTATCCTCGTCAACATTGTCGCCTACATCGTAATCTCGGGAAACACCCTGAACTACGGTGGCGGGCGGATTGCGATCGAAAAACCAAACGCCGTTATTGCGGGATGGAGCCATGCGCCCGGCGCAGAGAAATTTGACGTGCGATGCGAGTATCGGTTCAGAATCGACGATGACAATTTACCCAAACCAATGTTCGAGGGCGCGGTGGTTACCGCCTCCTACGTGTCAGAAGCTGTTGCCACGTCGACTTGGCGCATGGCCCTAGTTACGATGAACGCCAAGACCAAAGCGCTAGACGCTCGCGCTTGGATTGTTCCATCATTGATGGTCCTTCCTGCGGGCCCGACGGCTGCGATCGTCTGGGCAGCGGGGGGGGAAACCGCGTCCACCCGGGCTACGGTGATCGTGCAAAAGCGGTGCTGAGACAACTTTCTCGATTGCGCGTGCGTCGAATCCATGGTCTGCGCCGCTCCGGCGGGTAGCCTCCAACATTTGCCAAGGACGAAAGTCGTACACGAGTTGGCGGACAAGGTCCTCGAAACGCTCTGGCTCCGGATGCTCGAAGGGGAGCGGGTTGAGCGTTCGGTGACCGACATGACTGGCGTATCTCAGATTCCGGCTCAAATGAAAAAACAGATCGGGTTGTCATCACCCCAACCCTTGCCCACGAAGGCACGTCTGATGGCTGCATCAGAAAGGGTTAGCATAGGTACGCTGAAACGCTTGAATGCGCGGCAAGCGGCGTGAGAAAGAGTAAGGTACCATTGCAAAAAATGCCTCTTGGGCGACGTGGATTAGCCCATCGTCTTTAAGACGACCATTCATAATCATGCTCGCTTCCACCTCGTGGATATAGCGAACGAGTTCTCTACCCCGAGATGTTAGCGGCGCAACGAAATGCGGCTGCATCTGGCGATCGACCCAGTCTATTAGGCAATCGGCAAAGTCGACACGAGCAAGGTTCTGCGCAATCAGAAATTTGACGAATGCGAACATGAAGTCATGCTCCTCACCTCCGACACCGCAGCCGAAATCGGAATTTGCCGCCTCGAGATTTGCTTCGGCCACCATCATCGCGACATCCATGCCGAAATAGATCGAGCGGGCGATGTTGGTGAGACCATGAGCAAAAAGATCGAAATGGGAGATAGGAAAGCACGCATTGTTGCTGCGTGTGCCGATCATTTGCCCGAGTACGTCCGCTAGGTCGGCTAGAAACGGGCTTCCATCCACTCCAACATTTTCGAACAATCCAGTCGCTGTTGTCGACTGGAGTATACGGTCTTTGCGGACAGTCAGGGCTCTTCCCGGGGACTCACCACGAAGCTGCTGACGAACGTCGGCCCAGTAGGAGGTGGAAGTCTCAGGATTGTGAAGGACGAGAATCACGGGAAGCGGATGTTGTTCCCAATACGTACGGTGCCGCGCCTCGGGATAGAAGAGGAATGCGTCTTCCTTTTCATGCGCGAAGTAGGATGGCCCAGATTTGACCTGCACGCTAAGCAGCCGTCCGGTTGCCAGTCCCGCACCATCGACATATTCAACTTGTCCATCGACCCCGACATCTCCGGTCGGGGTCTCACGCCATATCAGCCCAACGTTTGCCATTGCGGTCGCCACCGCATTTATACCAATGCGCTCGGTGAGGTGGGTGATAGGCATCTTGGGCAGCATGGTAAACAGGTAGCGTGACGATCGGATCGTGACCATGGCCATTAGTTAGCTATCTTCGCCGACATAGCTGACGTGCGAAGTCGCACAGGGTGGGATCATAAGCAGCCGCTTGTTCAGCCCAATGGGACAGATCGATCGAAATCGATTTCGGTATCGGAGGCATTCGAGATAGCCGCAATCGGGCGGCCGCGGACGCGCCGGTGTCGTAAGAATCGGTTGCGAAAGGACTTGGCCAATTGGAACGTAACGAGTACGAAATTGGCGGGGCGCGATTGAGGGATGCCATGGTGTCCGTCGCCGGGCTTGCGGACCCAGATCGGCAAGTGGTCCGCCGGGCCAATCGGCGATCGCTCCGATAGGGGAGGCTACGACTTTATGGCGACGTTTCGCTTGGCGATGCTTCCGGCCTCGGACGGTGATTGCATGCTGCTCAGCTGGGGCGACGATGGCCCTCTGCATCACATGGTGGTGGATGGCGGGCGGAGTGCAGCGTACCCGGTGCTGTTCGATCGGCTGGATGCGATCGCAAAGCGTGGGGAGAACCTCGACCTCTACGTCTTGACTCACATCGACAGCGATCACATCGGCGGCGCGATCTCCTATCTGAGAGATCCGCGGCGGCCGATCGCGCCCGATTGCGTATGGTTCAACGGCTATCGCCAGATCTTAGGCCGTGGACGCCGCAGCATGAAGCAGGGCGACGCGTATTCCAAGCTGCTGGACGTGCTGCGATGGCCGCTCAACCCGCAGTTCGAAGCCGGCGTCGCCTCCATCGAAACTGCTCCGGACGTAATCGACGTCGCGGGTCTCAAAATCCGGATCCTTTCTCCCACCGCTGCCCGCCTCGACGCACTTGCCGCGGATTGGGAGCGGTGGCGTGCCATAAGGGAAAGGGACGAGCTTGCCGCGGACGATATCCGCGGCCGGGGGCGAGATACAAATCCGATCGCCGAGCCGATCGTGCTGGAGGACTTCGTTGCCGACGGCCCGGTCGACGCGGAGCCGCCCAACGGTTCGAGCATCGCCTTTGTCGCCGAGTGGCGCGGCGTCAGGGTACTGCTCACCGGGGATGCCCATCCCGACGTGCTGACGGCGGCGCTCGCTCCGCTCGCCGCCGCGGAGGGCGGACGCTTGCGTATTGACCTTCTCAAGGCGTCGCACCATGGAAGCGCCAAGAACACTACGCGTGGACTAGTCGAACTGCTCGATTGTCAGCGGATGGCGATCTCCACCAACAGCAGTATTCACGGACATCCCGATCCGCAATCGATCGCCAGGTTCGTCCGTTTTGGGGCTCTTGGCAGAAAGGCAATCTACTTCAACTACCGAACGCCGCAGACATTGCCTTGGGCGTCGCCAGCGGCACAACGCAGATATGATTACGTCGCGCACTACCCTTGCCCCGATGCGGACGGAACGCAGGAGATTGACCTGCTGGCGCTGGCAAACGCTCCGGAGGTAGGATGATGCTTCGACTTGGACAACGGTGAGCACCGCGTTGAATCGAACCAAATGCTATCGGAGGACGCGTGGACTATAGCTGGACGACAATTCCGGAGCTTCGCTCAAAGTTGATAGCGATTCTTGAGGCCGAGCATGCCGGTCTCGTGTCCGATCTGAGGGTGTCGTCGCAGGGCGACACTTTGATCCTGCGCGGAGAGGTCGCGAGCGAGGCGTGCCGGAGCGACGCCAAACGCTTCGCGCTTGCTTTCGACGGCGTCTTCAAGGTTCTCAACGAATTGATCGTCGCGGCGTTTCTCGAAGCGGCCAGCGATCCCGATCTCGATGGTTTCTTGGAGAGGCCGCGCCAGGCTGACGGAGCGGCCCGCGACGAGCGGAGCTACGAGGCCAAGAGCGGAGGTCCCGGAGACCCAACTTCGCTGCCCGCCGGCGGACGCGCCGCTGACGAGAAGCCGAGCCCCGAACTCGTCGAAATCATGCGCGATCCCGTCATCGCCCATTCGGGCGATCTTCGCCCCGAGCAATGGATCAACCTGACTGTCGACCTCTGCGAACCGGCGCACTCTGGTGAGACGACCATATCGCTGGGCACCTTTCCGAGCAATTGGACGATGATCGAGATCGCCGTCCAGTTGGTTACACCATGGGCGGGCGAGACCATCGCCGAGACCTCTTTCATCACGATCGCTGCCAACGGTGTCTCCGAGCCAGCGCGCTTTCGATGCCGGGTCTCGCCGGAGTACGAGGAGGGTGCGCCGGCTCAGATCCACGCGGTCTTCGTGCACGGGACGCGGATGTGCGGGCACGCCGAGCGCGATCTCGCGGCGCCTGCTGAAGCCGCTCCGCGGCCCTTCGCGGCGGAACCGAAACCAGCCGCGTCCGGCACCCAAGCGCCCTCGGCCGACCGAGCCCAGTTCGGTGTAACGCCCGAAGCAATCGGCCCGGACCTGTCAGTCTCGATCCTGAGGGTGAGTGAAAGGGACCAGCGTTGGACTTGGCGGGCCATCGTTCCCGGAGGGGTGGTGGAAGGGACCGGCGGGGTCAATCTCGAGGGCGGCGACAAGGAATTCGCCGATTCGCTGCTGAGAGCCTGCCCGGGGCTCGCGCCCGATCGTTTCGAGCGGACGCTCGACGGCATCGGTCAGCGTCTCTGGGACGTGGCGCCGGCCGAGTTCCGCACCGCCTACGAGGACTGGCGGTCGCGCATCGGGACCGGGTTCGCGATCCAGTTCGTCACAGACGACCCCTATGTTCCCTGGGAGATGATGAAGCCGCGTCTCGTCGGCGCGCGCCACCTCTTCCTCGACCACCCGGTCGCGCGGTGGCCACTATCGCGCGCGGGTCGCCGCCGGGCCCGCTTCGCAGGCGGGGCGATTCTCTCCTTCGTGCCCCGATACGCTCAGCACAAGGCACTCGCCTTCGCTATCGCCGAAGGCGAGTGGGTTTGTGCCGAGCTAAAGGCTCGCGCCATGACCGCGACCGCGAGCAGTTTCCTCGATGTTCTCGACGGGAAGCATTCCGACCCGGTGGGCGTTTTGCATTTTGCTGGGCACGGGCACGAGTCCGGCGGCGTCGATGCCGGCGGCATCGAATTGGAAGACGGCGTCGTGAACGTCGCCGACGTGCATCAGGACAGAGTCATCCTGGGCCGCCGCGACGGCACGCTGATGGTGCTGAACGCTTGCGAAACCTCGGCTGGCGCCCGCCTTCTGGGGATGAACAGCGGATGGGGCGCCGCCATCGCCGACCGCGAGTTCGGCGGGATGATCGCGCCACTCTGGGAAGTTCAGGACGAGGCCGCGTTCGCGATGACGAAGGCGGCACTGCCCTCGCTCCTCAACGGAACCCAGAGTCTCGGAGAAGCGGTGACCGAAGCGCGGCGGACGAACAGCGCGAGTTCGGTCGCGACCTTCGCCTACCTCGCCCACGGCGACGTCATGGCGAAATTCGCGACTAGACCCTGACTAGGCTGGGCACGTCGATTAGCAGATCGGCGGGCACGGCGTTGCGCACTTCGGCCACGAGGTCGTTCTGTGTTTCGGGTGTACGGATCGACACGATCAGGCTGAAGCGAACGGGCACCTCTTCGGGTTCGATGTGTGAGCTTGCCGCCCACCAGCCGCGAATCGGTGTCACGTTGATCAGGCGGCGCCCAATGAGCTGGTACGCGGGGCCGCGCCAGATATCGTGGTGAAGCGTTCCGCGGTTGCGCTTGCGCCATCCGAGCAGCCACCCGTCGTCGTCGGTGTTGGGATCGAATGTAGTGACGGCCCGGTTGACACGGCTCATGGCGCGCGATTCGCTCTCTTCGAAGCGCTGCAGATCGAACCTCAGGCCATGCGAGGGATAGAACTGTCGTCGCTCGAGCCCGGCGCTGTGGAGATCGGGCTGAATGAAGTAGGATAGCGTGCAGCGCAGTTCGACCTCCTGCGCGCGCATCGCGCGCAGGGCAGCATCAGGCCAGGGCAGCCGAAACGCTTTCATCTCCTTCAGCGTGACGCCTTTGCCCGCCGCGCGTTTGTAGGGGCGCAGCTCGTCTTCCGCGACCAACGTGACAACGTTGCTCGCGCTCCAGAACACGCGTTCCTCGTCCGGCACGCCCCAGCCGAAGCAGTCGAGCGTGGCAAGGGTGGCATCGAGCTCCGACAGGCCGGCGTCGATCATCGCCTGGCGGCGCGCGAGCATCGCCGCGGTCCAGTCGGCGTTGTGCGCGAGGAGCCCGCGGACGGTTTCGGGCCGCATCGCCGGATAGCGCGCCATGACCCTGCCCGCGAGCCGCGCGGCAGCGGCACAGGCGGCGGACGTGTCGCCGGTCACGGTGATACTGTTAGGCTTGTTCGAGGTGGTTGCGATCATGTCGGGGCCGTGCGGACGCGAGGTCCTGCCGCCCGGATCGTGCCCGTGGTTTCCACCTTCCATCAAAATGTCGGGCTTGTGCGCCCGGCCATCCCAAGCCTGCGCCGTCCTCGAGCGGGGCGATAGGCCACCGACATCGGCGACCGGGGCGGGGCCCGAGCACTTGTGCGTCAGGGCGCCGACGGACAAAACGTTCAGCGCCTGGGCGGGCGACTGGATCCCGTGATCCCGGTTGAGATTGAGATAGTACGACACTTGGTACGGCTGCTCGGGACTAGTGGCGACATTGCCCACCGCAACGCAGAACAGCCGGGTCTTGATGCCGTTGTTGAAGGCTAGCGCGTCGAGCGTGCCCGAAGTCGCGCCCGGTCGACCGTCTTCGGGCTCACCGACCGCCGTCGCGGCGAGGCAGTAGACGCGGGCGTGGGCCTCGTCCTGTTCGGCGCGAACCACGCCTCGGAAGATCGCATCTCGCGCCGGGATGCGGACAGTGCTTCCCGGATTGAACACTGCGATCGATTCCAGACCGATCTCGAGCGGGATCGGAGCGGTACCGGCCGAAACCACGCCCAAATCGCCATAGAGTGCGACCCCGGCCATTTTCGTGCCGTGTCCGTCCGTGTCGAAGGCGTCCCAGGCCGACGCGACTTTCCTGCACCGCTCCGCAGGAAGCGCCGGCGAAATCAGGGCGCTCACCGGATTGACCCCGGTGTCCAGCAGCGTCACCCAGGGCGCCTTCGACGGCGCCGGCACCACGCGGTCGGCAATGCCGCGGATCTGCGCGAGCTTGGCCGTCGGCGGCAGGTCCGCGTGGTCGGCGATGAAGTTGGAAGCGGCGCGAAGTTCCACGACGGCCGCGCTGCGCTCGATGAGCTGCGCCAGTGCCTGCTTCGTCGCGGAGCCGTTGTAGACGAGAATGTCGACGAATTCGCTCGGTTCGCCAGCAAGCTCGATGTCCAGCCGTTCAACGGCGGCTTCGAAGGCGAGCTTCATCGAGCTCCTGACCCAAATCTCCCACTCGACCTCGCCGCGTTCGCGCGGGAAGCTGTCCGGCTCGTCGGTCCACAAGTCCTCGACTTTTGCGAGGCGCAGGGATTCTGCGCTTTCGAACAGCCAGAAGTTGGGTGGCCTTTTACCGCCGGACGCAAGCTCCGGCTCGTTGGAAATCCAGTCGTCTTCGTCGTCGTCCTCGGGTGCGCTCCACGCTTCGTACTCGAGCAGATAATTCTCGAGCGATTCGATCGCCTTGGTGCTGAGATAGTAGACCGCTTCGTCCCGCGTCCGGTTTCCGGCGCCGCGTTTACCCCGCTGAACGTTGAGAAGCTGCATGCCCCGGCTATTGGCGCGGCGCGAGTCGCCGACGGCGAGCTGCTCGTCGTCGCGCCCCGTGACGGTTACCGTTACCCCCTGATTCTTCTTTGGCACACCGACCTCCGCCTGCGCCGCGCGGGTTGCGCGAGCCTGGTCGGCGAGCCTGCCGAGGTCTCCGCGCAAGCGCGCAGCGTGCGATCCGCGATCGGCAACAGCGCTGGGGCGCGCGACACTGCCGCCACCGTAAGGTTCGAAGTTTTCGGAGGCCTTCCCAAGTCCTCGCATGATCACGTGTCGGTGCTTTACCATCGCGGCTGGTTATCACTCTAATAACGGGAGTACCAGACTGTCGAATCTACTTGGGCAGGGCTCTCTCGCGAACAGCACGCAACAACGTGGGACTGGTGAGATCGCCGCGCTCCTCGAGAACGGCGTCGCGGGCCGCGTCGTCTGCTGCTGCGACAAGGTCCGCCTGGCTGAGCCCGGCTGCGGCGTCCGAAATCTCGCGCCATGAGACGCCCGAGAGGTCGAACTGCGGAAGCCGCTGCGTCAGGATCCTGCGGACGTGATCCGATGGCGGCAGATCGTAGTCGATGGTCGCCTCGAAGCGGCGGAAGATGGCCCGGTCGAGCAGTTCTTCATGGTTCGTAGCGGCAAGGATCACGCTGCCCGACGCATCCTCGTCGAGAAATTGCAGGAAGGAATTGAGCATGCGGCGCGCCTCACCAATGTCGTTCTCTGCGCCCCTTCGCGTCGCGAGCGCATCGACCTCGTCGAAGAAATATACGCCGCGCGCGCCTTGGATCGCGTCGAAGACGAGCCGTAGCTTCGCGGCCGTCTCGCCCATGTATTTCGTGATGACGCCGTCGAGCAGAACCGTGAACAGCGGCAGGCCGAGTTCGCCGGCGATCGCTGCGGCCGTCATGCTCTTGCCGGTTCCCGGCGGACCCGACAACAGTATCTTGCGCCGCGGACTGAGGCCCCGCTCGGCGAGGAGGCCACGCTCGCGGTGTTCGCGAACGATCCGCCGCAGCCGCCTGTCCACGTCGTCGGCGAGAACGACATCCGAGAGCCGTGTCTCCGGATAGGTCGCCCGCACCAGCGACGCGAGTTCTCCGCGCGGCGCCGCGATCAGGGTGGGACGCGAGGAGGTCCGCCGTTCTCCGACCTCCTCGCGCAGGGCGCCTACGAGCGTGCGGATTTCGTCGGCCATCCTGTGGTGACCTGCTTTCGCCGCGTCCGCGGCGATGTGGTCGGCGACGGCCAGAAAGCGCTCGTCGTCGCCCGCCGCATGACTACGGATCATCGCTATGAGCTGCTTGCTGCTGGCCATCTGCGCGCTCCTAATGCGTCTGTCGGATGAGGTCGAGAGCGCTGGCGATCAGCATCTCGGCATCGCTGCGCATCATATCTGAAAGGCGGAGTTTATGCAACGATTCTTGCAACAATTCGTCGACCGGTGCTTGCGATACGGGATCCAGGAGCAGTGCGACGCGTACACGAAGGGGCGGCGAGAATGAATTCGAGCCAAGCGAGCGGCTGATAGTGCCTTTGTTCACGCCCAGGAGGCGGGCGACCGTCGTCCCAGACCAGCCGCGATCGTGCATAGCTTCTCGCAGTCTATGGGCGAGATCTTGATCGGGAATTCGGCTTGGGCGGACCATGCTCTAAAGTTGCATAAACGTTGTATATTGTAAATCGCGAAGCGATAATTTTCCTGGCAGACACTGGAAAAGCGCGGTCGCGCCGCGGGTCCATCACGTCGGGCACGGAGTTGCGCGTTGAACGAGCCTCACCGGCCTTGTCGCACTGACGGCCCTCCCCCGAGGACCAAGCGCCCAAGCGATTTAGTCCCAACCATGCGGGCCTGCGTTGATTGCAACGGGCGCGAAGCTGTCCTTTGGCGTCTGACAAAATCAATGTCCGCTTACCGCAATTGCGTTCCCAATTCCGGACAGTCCTCAAGGTCCGACATCTCCGACATTTCACCTCCAATTATGACCAATCACTTTCAGGCGGTGCGCCTGCCTATCGAGTGACCAAAATGCAGCGCCGTCTTGCTGCCGCAGCGGCACAACGCTGACGGTCGCGCGTTACCTGTCCCGACTACCAATTCGTTGGAGAGACTCATGGTCGATACGGTCGTACCAGAAACGCCCAGCCGCAAAACGAAACTTACGGATGCGTTTCGCACCCATTTCTTTGGGGACGCGCCGCTCGCTGAAAAGGCCAAGAGCTTCGCCAAAGCGCGGCCCTGGACGAGCGCCGCGCTTGTTGGAGTGGGCGCAATCGCACTGTTAAACAGCCTGCGAGGTGTTCGAGGCTGATTCTGCAACGTGTCGGAAGGGGAACATATTGGATTGCGCGTGTTCGCCTCAGCCGATCGGGCATAGTAATGAGAGCTGAGGTTATACGTTCTGCCGCCGATCAAATCGCTGCTGTTGCGATCGGCATCGGCGAAAAGGACAATCGGACGAAAATCTCAATCCCAGCCAAGCTCGTGAAGCGCGGCGGCGATGTTCGTCTAATCCTGCAGGAGCGTCCAACGGCATCGCCTGACCCGATGCTACGTAAGCTTGTCGCGCAGGCATTCGCAGCGCGCGACCACCTCCTAAACGGTGTCTCGCATCCACACATTGAGAAATACTCGCAACGTTATCTGGCTCGGGTCGCTCGCATCTGCTGGTTGGCGCCTGACATGATCAGCGCGATGCTTGATGGCACCCAGCCGCCGCAGCTCACCGGCCGCAGGCTCATCCGTGCCAATGCCATCCCGCTCGACTGGCCATCCCAGCGAGCCATGTTCGGGTTCGCCTGAACCTACACCGTTCCCCTCCTGACAGCCAAAAAATCGGCCTCTGAGATATCGGGGCATTCTGCCGCGATATCGCGACTGCCAATGCGTCTCTGGACGCAGAACGCGGGAAACTGCCGCCGGAAACTAGCGCAAATCCGGGGCTTTGCCGGCGGCTATCGGGCCGGTCGAGAGAGATATCGAAAACGGTGGACTGGGTGGTGCTGCATGCGTGACTCAAACACGCGACCCCATCATTACGAATGCAAGATACGGCTTCCGAAAAGACAATTTAACGTAATATATGAGGCGCTGAACCGCCTGCCCCCACCAGGCGACACACCACACCCAGGGTCCGAGGCGTTCGGTGGTTGCGTCTCTGGCGCTTCCGACCGGACGCGTTGTGCTAGGAAAGGAATCGGAAAAGCGACGTGCGTCATACCCGCTGGGCTAAGCGCCCAGGCGGAGCTCGGCGGTTGTCAACAGCGAGCTCGGCCGAACTCTCAATCATCGGGCGCAGCAGCTAATGCCAACTCGTCACCACGAGGCACAACTTCCGACAGTGTGGGAACCAACGAGGGAACTAAAAATTTGCCACTCACCTAATGCACTGATAAAACAATAGAATTATCGTTTGACTGGATGCCCCGTGAGGATTCGAACCTCAATTGACGGAGTCAGAGTCCGTAGTCTTACCTTTAGACGACGGGGCATCAGTCAGGCGCGCGAAATAGGTACTGGGCTTTATGCTGTCAACGTCGCAGCCCCGGCATTCCGGGGCTCTTGCTCCTGCCCCCCGGCCGGGATAGTCTGGCGGCAAGTTCCGGAGTCATGCGGTTCCGGTGAAAATGAAGAGTGTGTTCCATGGCGCAGCGTTCCGCACGGGCAGCGCCGCCGCCCGCCCGGCCGCAGTCGCCAGCCAGGGGGCGCGCGGCATCGCCCCTTCCCCAGGCCCGCCCCCCCCATTCCAGCTATGCCGCGATCGATCTCGGCACGAACAATTGCCGGCTGTTGATTGCGCGGCCTTCGCAGCATGGCTTTGTCGTGGTCGATTCCTTCTCGCGCATCGTCCGGCTGGGCGAAGGGCTGGCCTCATCGGGGGCGCTGGGCGACGCGGCAATGGATCGCGCGATCGATGCGCTCAAAATATGCGCGGACAAGATCGTCAAGCGCCGGGTCGGGCTCGTCCGCTCGGTGGCTACGGAGGCGTGCCGCCGCGCGCGCAACGGTCGCGCGTTCATCGATCGCGTTTATAGCGAAACGGGCATAGCGCTGGAGATCATTTCGCCCGAACAGGAGGCAAGGCTCGCCATGGCGGGCTGCCATGCGCTGCTCGAGCCCGGCGAAGGCCCGGCCATGATCTTCGACATTGGGGGCGGCTCGACCGAGCTCATATTGCTCGAAGGGCGCGGCGATGACGAGCTGCCGCATATTCTGGACTGGTGCAGCATTCCATGGGGCGTCGTGTCGCTGACCGAAAGCGAGCCGGTTGACCACTCGAGTGCCGCCGCGCGCCAGGCTAGCTACGCGGCGCTGCGCGCACGGGTGACGGACGCGCTTGCCGGCTTCGCCGAAAGAATCGCCATGCCCGACATGGGGGCGCGGCTGCTCGGCACCAGCGGCACCGTCACCACGCTCGGCAGCGTCTATCTGAACCTGCCGCGCTATGATCGCCGCGCGATCGATGGCCTGGTTGTTCCCGTGCAGGCGATGCGCGACATCAGCCGCGAACTCGCGGGGCTTTCGGTGGCCGAGCGTTCGCGCGTTTCCAGCATCGGCAACGAGCGCGCCGATCTCGTCGTGGCGGGTTGCGCGATCCTCGAATCGATCCTGGATGTCTGGCCGGCCGAGCGGCTGGTCGTCGCCGACCGCGGCATCCGCGAAGGCATTCTCCGCTCGCTGATGGCACGCGACGGGCATACCTGGTGAGCCGCGGCGGTTCAGGCGGACGCCAGCGAGTGCGCACCGCGCGGGGCCGTAGCGCGGCTTCGACCCGCTGGCTCGAGCGCCAACTCAACGACCCCTATGTCCGCCGCGCCAAGGCCGAGGGCTATCGATCGCGCGCGGCTTACAAACTGCTTGAACTCGACGAGCGTTTCGGGCTGCTGCGCGGCGTGACGCGCGTCGTCGATCTCGGTGTGGCGCCGGGTGGCTGGGCACAAGCGGTCAAGCGCCGCAAGCCTGAGGCGCGGATCGTCGGCATCGACCTGCTGCCGACCGATCCGATCGAGGGCGTGACGCTGATTCAGATGGACTTTCTCGATGACGAGGCACCAGCCAAGCTTGCGGAAGCCCTGGGCGGGCCTGCCGATCTCGTGCTTTCCGACATGGCCGCCAACACCGTCGGCCATCCGCAAACCGATCATCTGCGGACGATGGCACTGGTGGAAGCCGCCGCCGTTTTCGCCGGCGAGGTGTTGAAACCGGGCGGCGCCTTCGTCGCCAAGGTGCTGGCAGGTGGCGCGGACAATGATCTCGTCGCGCTGCTCAAGCGCATGTTCGCCACGGTCAAGCACGCCAAGCCGCCCGCCAGCCGCAAGGGCAGCTCGGAATGGTATGTGATCGCGCAGGGTTTCAAGGAGCCGGCTGCCTAGCATAGCATTCAGCAATGTCGGTCGCACGCGCGACCAGCACAGCATGGAGGAGACATGGATGTCGGATGAACTGGTGCGTTACGAGGCGGATGGGCTGGCGATGGTCAGCCATCTTTATCTCCCGGAGACTCTATCGGATCGCCGTGCACCCGGCGTCCTCGTCTTTCCGGAAGCTTTCGGGCTCGGCGAGCACGCCAAATCGCGAGCCGAGCGGCTCGCGGCACTCGGCTATGTAGCGCTCGCTTGCGATATTCATGGCGATGGCAAGATCGTTGGCAGTCTCGACGAGGTCATGGCCTTGCTCGGGCCGCTGTTCGCCGACCCTTCGCGGACGCGTGCTCGTGCGCAAGGCGGGCTCAGGGCGCTCGCGGCACGCGAGGAAGTCGATGCCAACCGTGTCGCCTCGATCGGCTTTTGCTTTGGCGGTACGTTGTCGCTCGAGCTGGCTCGGAGCGGTGCCGATATTCGCGGCGTCGTCAGCTTCCACGGTGGACTTTCAACTGCCACGCCGGACGCCAGCAAGGTGAAGGCGAAGCTGCTGGTCTGCACCGGCGCGGACGATCCGGGCATTCCCGTCGAGCAGCGGAACGCGTTCGAAGAGGAGATGCGCGCCGCCAAAGTCGATTGGCAGATGCACGTCTATGGCGGGGTGGTGCACAGTTTCACGAACCCGGATGCCGACAAGCTCGGCCGCCCTGAATTCGCGCGCTATGACGCGAAGGCGGATGCCCGGTCCTGGGCCACGATGCGGGCGTTTTTCGACGAGATCTTCTGACGCTTAGACGCGTCGAATCTTCAGGCGCCGAGCGCGAGATCTGGCGGGGCATTTCGCTCGGCCAGATCTTCCGCGCCCTCGACTTGCCGACACGCGGACGGCAATATGCGGGTGCGATGCTGCCGCTGCTCCTTTCCGCCCTGGCGATGACGTTGATCGTTGGCCTGCGCTATCTGGCGACGAGCGGCGGTTTCGCGCTGGCGACGCGGCTCAGCCGGCCCGGCCTCTATCTCGGACTCGATCGCCAGATACGCGCCGAGATCGGCTGGTCGCTCCTCTCCGCCGCGATTTACGGCATCCCGGCCGGGATCGTCGCCTGGGGCTGGCAGGGGCAAGGCTGGACGCGCATTTACAGCGATGTCGCCGCCTATCCGCTCTGGTGGTGGCCGCTGTCGATCGCCTTGTATCTGATGGCGCACGACACATGGTTCTACTGGACCCACCGTGCCTTTCATCATCCCCGCCTGTTTGGCGGCATCCACGCCGTCCACCACGCCAGCCGTCCGCCGACCGCGTGGGCGGCCATGAGCTTCCATCCCTGGGAGGCGCTATCGGGCGCGATCGTGATTCCCGCGCTCGCCTTCCTGGTCCCGATCCATGTCGCGGCGCTGGGCGTGGTGCTGGCGATCATGACGCTGATGGGCGTCACCAATCATATGGGCTGGGAATTATTCCCCCGCGCCCTGGTGCGCGGGCCGGTCGGCAGTTGGATCATCACTGCCAGCCATCATCAGCGCCATCATGAGCAGTATCGGTGCAATTACGGACTCTATTTCCGTGTGTGGGACCGGCTGTGCAGCACCGATCGCGGGCTCGGCGATTTCGGCGGCTGACCGCTCAACGGCAGTGCATCTCGCCCTTATCCACCGATTTGCCGAGGATCGCACCGCCAGCCGCGCCGATCAGGATGCCGATCAGCCCGCCGCCGCCCAGGATCGCGCCCAGCGCCGCGCCGCCGGCGCCGCCCACCACAAGCCCGGTCGTGCCGTTCGAGCGCTTGCAATAATAGCGCCCATCGCTGCCGCGGTAGACGCGATCGTCGCGCGTCAGCGGGCGATCATAGTTGGGATCGTCGCGATAATCGCGGCTAGCGTCATAATCGGACGCCGCACCCGGATGATAATAGTCCCCCGAAGGCGGCGGTGGAGGCGGCCCGTCATAGCTTGAACGGCCGCCCGTATCGGGCACGCATCCGCCCAGCGGCATCAGCATCGCGGCCATCGCCAGAGCGGACATGGAGCGCTTCAACGGCATCGGTTCCTCCTAAGCTTTTGATCGCATCATGACGGGAATTGCAGCGCTTGTCCCGCGCTAGATTTCCCCGCGCGTCCGCGATCGCAAACGGAACCGCCACTGCGATCGCGCGCTTTTGACTGGTACATGGAGAGGAACGTCATGCGCAATTTTCTGGGCACGCTGATCGGTGCGGCAATCGATCGCCGCGATGGGGATTCAGGGATCAAGGGCGCGTTGCTGGGCTCGCTGGCCGAGGGCGCGATCAAGAAGGCCGGACCGCTGGCACTGACCTTTGCGGTCGGGTGGGGCGCGTTCCGGCTCGTCCGGCGCGGCATGGGTGCGTCGCGGCGCGAGGCCGGGCCCGCCTGAGGCAGCGCAGATATCGCTTCCCATGGCCGCCGCGGCGGCCTAAATTCACGCCATCCCCGGGGAGCCAGCTTATTGGCTGAGAGGTGCAGGTTGCGCTGCACGACCCGCTGAACCTGATCCCGATCATTCGGGCGTAGGGAGGGAGTTCGGGTCATCCGTTCTCCTTCCATTGAAGGAGTAAATGAGATGGCTGACATTCCTGCCCGCACCGAACTCAAGGTCACCACCGGGCCGATCCGCGGCAGCCGCAAGATGCATGTCGGCCCGCTCCGTGTGGCGATGCGCGAGATCGATCTGGAGCCAAGCTCCGGCGAGCCGAGCCTGCGCGTCTACGACACCTCCGGCCCCTACACCGATCCCGATGCACGCATCGACATCATGGCGGGCCTGCCCGCGCTCCGTCGCGACTGGATCGTCGCGCGCGGCGATGTCGAGGACTATGATGCGCGGGCGGTGAGGCCCGAAGATAACGGCCTCACCGGGCCGGATCGGGCTAAGGGCGTCAACCAGTTTCCCAATGTCGTGCAGCGGCCCTTGCGCGCAAAGCCGGGCATGAACGTGAGCCAGATGCATTATGCCAGCCGCGGCATCATCACGCCCGAGATGGAATATGTCGCAATCCGCGAAAATCTCGGCCGCGCCGAACTGAAGGACAAGCTCGCGCGCGACGGACAGGATTGGGGCGCGGCGATCCCCGATTACGTCACGCCCGAATTCGTGCGCGACGAGGTCGCGCGCGGCCGCGCGATCATCCCCTCCAACATCAACCACCCCGAGAGCGAGCCGATGGCGATCGGCCGCAACTTCCTGGTCAAGATCAACGCCAATATCGGCAACTCGGCGGTCGCCTCCTCGGTCGCCGAGGAAGTCGAGAAGATGGTGTGGGCGATCCGCTGGGGCGCGGATACGGTGATGGACCTTTCCACCGGCCGCAACATCCATGACACCCGCGAATGGATCCTGCGCAACTCGCCCGTGCCGATCGGCACGGTGCCGATCTACCAGGCGCTGGAGAAGGTCGGCGGCATCGCCGAGGATCTGAGCTGGGAAATTTTCCGCGACACGCTGATCGAGCAGGCCGAGCAGGGCGTCGACTATTTCACCATCCATGCGGGCGTGCGCCTGCCCTATATTCCGCTGACCGCGAAGCGCGTCACCGGCATCGTCTCGCGCGGCGGCTCGATCATGGCGAAATGGTGCCTCGCGCATCACAAGGAGAGCTTCCTCTACGAACATTTCGACGAGATCACCGAGATCATGAAGGCCTATGACATCGCCTATTCGCTGGGCGACGGCCTCCGCCCCGGATCGATCGCCGACGCCAATGACGAGGCGCAGTTCGCCGAGCTCTACACGCTGGGTGAGCTCACCAAGCGCGCCTGGGCGCAGGACGTGCAGGTGATGATCGAAGGCCCCGGCCATGTGCCGATGCACAAGATCAAGGAGAATATGGACAAGCAGCTCGAAGCCTGCGGCGAGGCGCCCTTCTACACATTGGGGCCGCTCACCACCGATATCGCGCCGGGCTATGACCATATCACCAGCGGCATCGGCGCCGCGATGATCGGCTGGTACGGCACGGCGATGCTCTGCTACGTCACCCCCAAGGAGCATTTGGGCCTGCCCGATCGCGACGATGTGAAGGTCGGCGTCGTCACCTACAAGCTCGCCGCCCACGCCGCCGATCTGGCGAAGGGCCACCCCGCCGCGAAGCTGCGCGACGACGCGCTCAGCCGCGCCCGCTTCGAATTCCGCTGGCGCGACCAGTTCCACCTCTCGCTCGACCCCGACACCGCCGAGCAGTATCACGACCAGACGCTGCCGGCGGAGGGCGCCAAGACCGCGCACTTCTGCAGCATGTGCGGCCCGAAATTCTGCAGCATGAAGATCACGCAGGAGGTGCGGGATTTTGCCAGCAAGCAGAATGCCGGGGCAGAATCGTTCATTGCGGCTCAGGATGCTGAGGCTGGAATGGAAGAGATGAGCGAAAAGTTCAAGGAGAAGGGTGGGGAGATTTATCTGCCCACCACATAGCAGTGTAGCTTAGACTATTCTTAAAGCTCCAATTGCGTTAGCAGGCTTTATGAGCACAATTGGTCCGCCGCCGCGTTATCAGGTATTTTTGTCCTCAACATATGAGGACTTGAGAGAAGAGCGACAGCAGGCCACGCAAGCTATTTTGGAAATGGGCCACTTCCCCGCTGGAATGGAGTTATTTCCTGCATCGGATCAAACACAAGCCGATTTGATACGCCGCATAATATCTGAAAGCGATTATTACATTTTAATATTGGCTGGCCGATATGGGAGCACTGATCTCACCGGTCTCAGTTATACGGAGATGGAGTACGATTGGGCAATCGAATTTGGATTGCCCGTCCTTTCATTCGTGCGACGAACCTTAGAGGAGATCCCTAACAAGTGGTCAGAAAGCGACCCCGTGAAAAAAACCAAATTAGAGGGTTTTCGCCAAAAAGTCATGACCCGACATGTTCGACTGTTTGACACAGCATCAGAACTAGGCATGCAAGTAATGAAAAGCCTAATGAACGAGTCTCGAATTAACCCTCGCATCGGCTGGATCAGGGCCGATCAGTTGCCTGCGGGCTCTAACCTCGAGACCGAGACAGAACTTCGTGACGAATTGAAGATTGCGAAGCGTGATATTAAACGGCTGGAGCGAGCACTTCGAGACACGAAAAAAGATCTTCCAGATATTGATCTAAACAGTATATCTTGTGGAAGTGATACGTTTCCTATTAAAGTTCTATTCCAGAATAAAAATAAGCAACAAGAACTTAGAGAAGTTCATCTTACTTGGGATGAGATTTTTTCCACAATAGCCCCGAGTATGTATGGTTACATACAAAGAAGATTTTCCTCTGGGCTTAACCAGCCTGAGATATATAAATTTGAGGATGATTTAATAGATGTAATTAGAATGAGAATCCTCGAAGATGTATCTACGCGGACAGTTCGGATATTTTCTCATCAAATTGATACTATTCTGATACAGTTTCAGCAACTCGGTTATATATCCTATGTAGAGAAAGATAAGGGCGACGATAAAGAATCATTTCGTGGGTATACACTTACCGAGGCGGGTGAATTATATCTTACAAGGATCCAGTTGACAGTAAAATCTAAGTGATAATTTACCTCTAGCGTCTGATGCGATTGGGCTGTCTTACTAACATCTCGCCACCACCGGCTCCGCCGGGATCACCTTGAGATAGGCCCACATCGTTAGCAACGGCATGTAGCGTCTAATCTCATATCAGCAGAGGGTGGCGAGCGGGATACCACAGGTTTTGGCATGGCGTTCTGGCTCAGCCCCAGCAGAATACGCTGTTGCCGATCCGCAACCGCCCATCTCCCCCTACTCACCCCACCTCCACGCCCTTCCAGAACGCCACCCGGCCCTTGATCTCCGCTGCCGCCGGCTTGGGATCGGCATAGTACCAGACGGCGTCGCGGTTCTCCGCCCCGTTCACCTTCAGATGATAATAGTTGGCCGTGCCCTTCCACGGGCAAATGCTGGTCGTCTCGCTGGGCAAAAGCAGCGCGCGATCCACCGCCTCCAGCGGGAAATAATGATTGCCCTCGATCACCACTATATCGTCGCTGCGCGCGATCACCGCGCCGTTCCACCGTGCCTCGACCATGCCGCACTCCCCGATCCATGCGGGCATCGGATCAGCGCTGCCCGTTCCAGGCGTTGATATAGGGTTCGGAATCGCAGTTTCCACCAGCTTGCTTGCGGCAGGTGTCATCCCATGCCCGCCGTATCTGTTGAACCGTCGGTAAAGATGAGCCAGCGCTTTCGTCGCTGCCGGGTGGATATCTATATTGGGACAACTCCTTTCACAAAATACTATTTTCTATTGGGGAAGGAATGCTAAGCTTCCGCGCTCTTAGGGAGGGGATCAAGCAACATGGCCACTTCGCCGGATCAACCCTTGCAGGGTGAGACTCTAATTGCGACGCCGGCTGGAGGGCAAGTCATTACCGCCACGCCATGGTCGCGCTTCTGGGCTCGTTTTCTTGATACCAACATTTGGGCGATTCCTGCCGCCATATTGCTGTATGTCTTGCTGCCGCGAGGCGTTTGGAATTTCCTACGGCTGGAATCTGCGGAGTACCTCCAATATTTGGCATCGATACCTTTCATCGTGCTGTTCGACGCAATATGCATGTCGATATTCGGACAATCTCCCGGCAAAGCGATCCTTGGCATTCGGCTGACTAATCAGGACGGTACCAGGCTGACTTTTTTCGAAGTGGTTAAGCGGGATTTTTCGCTTTTCCTACGAGGCTTTGGGTTGGGCATACCGATCGTTGCCCTCATCACTCTGATATGGTCGTTCGTGAAAGTTAACGGCCGTGATCAAGCTGGATGGGACAGGAAGTGTCACACGGTGGTCATCAGGGAGGGGGCTTGCTTTGAGAGAACCGCTATCGTCGTCTTTCTTATGTTTTCTGTCTTCGCGGCTTTTGTTGTCGTGAAGATTTACGAGACCGGACTATAGTATTATGTAGCGTCCGCGCGCCGGCCAGGCCGCCAGCACCATTGCCGCCCGGCGAGGTTCATCAGCAGCGACAGCCCAATCCCGCGCCGTGCGCCGCCAGCAAGAGCCACACGACCGCCAGGATCTGGCCGTCGGTCATCGCCCGGGATCCGACGCGCTACGCCGGTTGCCGAGATCTCGCCTCGCCCAGCCTTCGCATGATCGACATGCACCCGCGGGCTATTCGTGCGGGCGCAGCGTCCGGTTCAGCGTCTCGACCACTTCGGCGATCGGCTCGGTCACGGTTACGCTGCGGCCTTCGCCGAAGCGGATGCGCGTGCCCTCCTCCACCATCGATATGAACGTCACCTGCGCCGCGTTGACCGCCACTTCGGCCCGGTCGGCGCCCACGAACATCACGATCATATCCCTCTCCCATGCTGCCGGTCCGCCCGAACCTAACCGCCAAACGGCCGGAACACCATCGCTGGACTCGCGGTGCGGCGCTTCGCGTTCGAAGGCCGCGTCGCGGGTCCGAATGCCATTCCGGGCGTTGTCTATTCACATGCCCCTGCGTTTTCTGATCTCAGCCCCGGTGCTTGCTGTCGCCGCCATTGTGCCTGCCCCTGCGCAGGTTCGCCCCGCCGCTACGCTGGAGCCGCTTCGCTTCTTCGAGGGCCGCACCGAAGGCGAGGGCCGGGTCAAGGTCGTCTTCAAGCCCGAATATGGCGTGCACGTGAAAGGACGCGGGCGGATCGAGCCAGACGATACGCTGGTGCTGGTGCAGGACGTGTTCGAGGATGGGAAGCCGCCCCGCCAAAGAAGCTGGCGCATACGCAAGACCGCGCCTGGCCATTACTCGGGTAGCTTGTCCGACGCGACTGGACCGGTTTCGCTGGAGCTTGCGCCGGACGGGCGGATCCACATCAGGTTCAGGATGAAGGGCTCTATCGCGGTCGAGCAGTGGCTTACCGCCGCAGCGGACGGCCGCACTGTTCAGAACATGATGATCATCCGCAAGTTCGGCCTCAAGGTGGCGACCCTGCAGGAGACGATCCGGAAGCTGGGCTAGCTCGTGTCTTTTTGAAGAGACTTCCCTTTCTTCCAGCGCGCCATTTGCCTAACAGGGGAGGGCATGTGGCAACTCTATCAATTCCCGCTCTGTCCCTTCTCGCGCAAGGTGCGGCTCGTGCTCGGCGAAAAGGGCGTCGGCTATGAGCTGGTGCGCGAATCGCCTTGGCTCCAGCGCGACGAATTCGTCGACATGAACCCGGCCGGGCAGACGCCGGTGCTGGTCGATAGCGAGAGCGGGCTCACCCTGATCGATAGCGCCGCGATCTGCGAATATTTCGAGGAGACGATCGAAAAATCGCCGATGATCCCCGGCAGCGCCGCCAATCGCGCCGAGGTGCGCCGCCTGGTCGCCTGGTTCGACACCAAGGTCTATGGCGAGGTGGTCGGCCCGCTGATGCACGAACGCATGCTGAAGCGCCTCGTCCACCGCGCCTCGCCCGACGCCAAGGCGCTGCGCGAGGCGATGAAGGTCGCCAACGCGCATCTCGACTATATCGATTATCTGCTCGATCACCGGCGCTGGCTCGGTGGCCCGGTGCTGAGCCTCGCCGATCTCGCGGCCGCGGCGCATCTTTCGGTGGCGGATTATCTCGGCGGGATCGACTGGCGCGGGCATGAGCAGACCCGCACCTGGTATTCGGGATTGAAGTCGCGGCCCAGCTTCCGGCCGATGCTGGCCGAACGGATGGAAGTGATCGCGCCGCCCGAACATTACGACAAGGTGGACTTTTAAGCCCGCAGCCCACATCTGCGGCGCATGGCTGCCCCCGTTCTCGCTTATGAAAATCTCGGCCTGATCCAGGGATCGGGCTGGCTGTTCCGCAATCTCGACATCTTCATCGGCGAGCGTGACCGGCTGGCGCTGATCGGCCGCAACGGCGCGGGCAAGACCACGCTGCTCAAATTGCTCGGCGGGCGCATCGAACCCGACGAAGGCCGCCGTACGATCGTGCCGGGCACCAAGGTCGTGCTGCTGGAGCAGGACCCGGACCTCTCCGGCTATGCCACGCTGCGCGATTTCGCGCTGAGCGGCACGGATGCACCGCCCGCCCATGAGGTCGACGCGATTGCCGATCAGCTTGACATCGATCTTTCGCGCAGCGCCTTCACCGCCAGCGGCGGCGAGCGCCGCCGCGCCGCGATCGCCCGCGCGCTCGCCATGGCGCCTGACGTGCTCCTGCTCGACGAACCGACCAACCATCTCGATCTCGCTGCGATCGAATGGCTGGAAGGCTGGCTCAACCGCTTTGCGGGCGCGTTCATCGTCATCAGCCACGACCGCACCTTCCTCAAGCGGCTGACCCGCTCCTCGCTCTGGCTCGATCGCGGCAGCCTGCGCCGCGCCGAGATCGGCTTCGGCGGCTTCGAGGCGTGGACCGAGAAGGTCTATGAGGAGGAGGCGCGCAACGCCGAACGGCTCGACGCCAAACTCAAGCTGGAGCTGCACTGGCTCCAGCGCGGCGTCACGGCCCGGCGGCGGCGCAACCAGGGCCGGCTCGCCAAGCTCCACGAAATGCGCGCGGCGCGTGCGGCGATGATCGGCCCGGCCGGCACCGCCAAGCTCGCGGTGGAGGCTGACGATGTGCGGACCAAGACGGTCATCGACGCCGAAGGCGTAACCAAAAGATTCGGCGAACGCGCGATCATCCGCAACTTCACGCTCCGCATCCAGCGCGGCGACCGCATCGGCATCGTCGGCGCAAACGGCGCGGGCAAGACTACGCTGCTCCGCCTGCTGACCGGCGAGCTTCCACCGGACGAAGGTACGATCAAGCTCGCCAAGACGCTCAATGGCGTGGTGATCGATCAGCAGCGCAAGCTGATGACGCCCGAAAAGCGCGTGCGTGACGTGCTTGCTGACGGCGGCGACTGGATCGAGGTGCGGGACGTGAAGAAGCACATCCAGGGCTATCTCAAGGAATTTCTGTTCGAACCGGGGCTTGCCGATGCGCGGATCGGCACGCTTTCGGGCGGCGAACGCTCGCGGCTGCTGCTCGCCCGCGAGTTCGCGCGCAAATCCAATCTGCTCGTGCTCGACGAGCCCACCAACGATCTCGATCTCGAAACGCTCGATCTGCTCCAGGAAGTGATCGCCGATTATGACGGCACCGTCCTGATCGTCAGCCATGATCGCGATTTCCTCGATCGAACGGTGACGATCACGCTCGGCCTCGATGGCTCGGGCAAGGTCGATATCGTCGCCGGCGGATATGAAGATTGGCAGAAACGGCGATCTTTGCCGGCAGAGGGGCGAAAGGCGGCACAGCAGCCGCGAACCGCTGCGCCAACGATGGACCGGCCGCGGACAACGAAGCTCAGCTACAAGGACCAGCGCGATCTGGACTTGCTGCCAGCGGAGGTCGAACGGCTCGAGGCCGATATCCTGAAGAGCGAAGCAGAGCTTGCTGATCCGGCGCTTTACACGCGCGATCCCACGCGCGTTGCCGAGTTGAGCGAATTCATCGCCGCCACCCGGCACAAGCGGGACGAGGCCGAGGCTAGATGGTTGGAACTGCTTGAAAAATCGGAGAATCTCTAGTTTCATGCCACGTGTGAACCGTCAAGCGCCATCGGGGCAACCGGCAATTTGGCAATGGCGGTCAACGGACAGAATTTTAAGTAGCGCGGGATCGTGCGCGAACTTGAAATCGTTTAACATTGTCGAATGGCGAGACTCGATCCCGATCTCCTCTTGCGCGCCTATACCGTCGGTGTTTTCCCGATGGCCGACAGCCGGCGGGCGAAGGACATCTTCTGGGTTGAGCCGAAGAAGCGCGGCATCCTCCCGCTCGACGGCTTCCATCTCTCGCGCTCGCTGGCGAAGACGATCCGCTCCGGACGCTTTCGCGTAACCGCTGACCGGGCATTTTGTGACGTCGTGCACGGCTGCGCCGAGCCCACGCCGGATCGGCCCGACACCTGGATCAATCCCGAAATCGAACGCGCCTATGCTGCGCTTCACGAACGCGGCCATGCCCATTCGATCGAATGCTGGCAGGGCGATGCCCTCGTCGGGGGGCTCTATGGCGTCAAGCTCGCCGGCGCCTTCTTCGGCGAAAGCATGTTCAGCCGCGCGCGCGACGCCTCCAAAGTGGCGCTGGCTTATCTGGTCGCGCGATTGAAGGTAGGCGGATTCAAGCTGCTCGATTGCCAGTTCATCACCGATCACCTCGCCTCATTGGGGGCCATCGAGATCGATCGGGACCATTATGTCGCGCTGTTGGATGTCGCGCTGGGCGTTTCCTCGGGCGCCGGAGCGGTTTCGTCACCCGATTTCGGCGCGTTGGACCGGCTCGCGCCCACCGTTGCGGCCGATACCGTGTCAGGTCCCGTGTCGGGATATTGCATCACGCAGCTCTTGGGCCAGACATCGTAGATCGGATGCTCAACGACGTTGAGCGAAGGCGATTCCTTGAACAGCCAGCCTGAGAAGATCCGCCGCCATTTCTTGTCCACGCCGAGTACATCGGTTTGGACGAACGCCCCCGTGAGCTTCTGATCTTCCCAAGGCGCAGTCGTCTCGCAGGCACGCAGGCGGATGATGACATCGCCGACCCGCACCGCTTGGCCCGGATGCATTTTGAGATCGCGCCAGATCCCATTGCGTTTATTGAGCAGACCAAGGACAGCAACCCTGTCCTTCATCGGCGTGACCTGCTGCACCAGCGGCGGGCCGCTGGGGCGTTTCGCGGCGGCTTGCTCCTGCGGCGCAGCTTCGCTGCTATTGCCGGGCTCAGGCTGCGTCGGAGCTTCATCCTCCCCGACGGATGTGATGGAGCTTTCGTTTTGAAAAGCGACGGCCGAGCCTATCCCGATCGTCGCGGCCGCCACGATCGCGGCCGCAATCCGGCGTCTCATGGCGCAGCGGCGGCGGAATTGGATGCAGCGTCGCCCGGCGCGCTACTGGAGCTGCTGCCCGAACGATTGATGAACTGGCCAACCAGCCCCATCATATCCATCGCGCCCTGGGTGTCGGTGATGACGTCGCCGGATTGGAGCGACGTGGTATCGCCCCCAGGGTTGAGCGCAACATAGTTGCCGCCCAGCAGACCCTCGGAGGTGATCGCCGCGCTGCTGTCCGCCGGCACCTTGACGTGCGGATCGAGCGCCAGCGTAGTCTTGACCTGGTAGGTCTGCGGATCAAGCTCCTGATGCGTGACGGTGCCGACCTTCAACCCAGCAATCCGCACATCCGTGCCCACCTCGACTCCGGTCGTATTTGGAAAGAGCGCAATCACCTTGATCGCGCCGGCTGCGGTACCACGGCCCGTCTGCACCCAGGCATACCAGGCAAAGCCGATTGCGAGCAGCACGACCAGCAGTCCAATCAACGCTTCGCCGAAATGTTCGCGATAGGGCAGTCTCATGCTCAGCTTGGCTTCCATGCCTCATAATCGCCGGTCGCGGCCGCGCGATGGCCGCCCGCCTCCAACGCGCCGGCCGGACGATAGGCTGCGTGCGTGCCGGTAGGATTCGGCACCGGCGGCTTTTCCCACTTTCGCGGCGGCGGCAATGCCTCGTCGGGTGGCAGCTCGATCGTATTGTGCAGCCAGCCATGCCATTCCGGCGGAACGCGGCTGGCGTCGTTCGAGCCATTATAGATCACCCAGCGCCGCTTGCGCCCGAATGAATCGGCTTTCTTCGATTCGAAATAGACGTTGCCGAGCGAGTCTTGGCCGACCTTCGCACCATTGCGCCTGCTGTAGAGCAGCGTGCCGATCGTGGCGCCTTCCCACCAGGTGAAGATCTTCATCAGCCAGTTCATATTCGCCACCTAGAGCACTTCCCGAATAAGTGGGAACCGGTTTTTCGGCCGGGAAGTGCTCCAGCTCTTTAATCCGGAGCCTTTCTTGTCCGGCAAGGCGATTCCGCCTTGCCGGGAAAGGCTCTAGCCGCGATGCGGCGCGGGCTCAATAGCTGCTGCGAAATGCGGCGATCAGGCGCTGGACGAGATTGCCGGGGGTCGGCCGCACGACCGTCTGCCGCGGGACCGGCGAGATCCGCCGCAAATCGATCGGATCGGAGGCGGCGAACTGGATCAGGCCAGCGAGCGTCGCGAAAGCGGGGCCGCTATGCGCATCCGGCAATCCGGCCAGGCCGCGCGGCCGCCCGACCCGAACCGAACGGCCGAGCACGCCCTGCGCATAATCGGCGATGCCCTTGAGCTCGGCGCCGCCGCCGGTCAACACCACCTGCCGCCCCACCGGCCCCGAAAAGCCGAGCGACTCAAGCGCCTTCGCAATCTCACCGAACCAGTGATCGAGCCGCTGGCGGATGACGGAGATGAGCTGCGCGCGGGTGATGCGCGCCATTTCCGCACCTTCTTCGTCGCCAATGGGAGCGACATCGATCATGTCATGATTGTCGCGCGGGCTGCTCGTGGCTGAGCCGTGAAAGCATTTCATCCGTTCGGCCTGGGTGCGGCGCGTGCCGAAAGCCGAGGAGATATCGTCGGTGATGTCAGCGCTGCCCGTGGGAATTGACGCAAGCCCGACCAGAACGCCGCCGGCGAACAAGGAGACGTTGGTCACGCCGGCGCCGAGCTCGACCAGCGCGACGCCAAGCTCGCGCTCCTCTTCGGAAAGGCAGGCCATGCCGGTGGCGATCGGCGCGGCGACGATCGACTTCACTGCGAGATGCGCGCTGCGGACGCACAGATCGAGATTGCGCACCGGCGAAGGCTCGGCCGCGACGACGTGGATATCCACGCCAAGCCGATCGGCGTGGAGACCGAGCGGGGTCTTGACGCCGGTCAGGCCATCGAGCGTATAGAGCGTCGGCTGGGCGTGGAGAACCATGCGGCCATCGGGATCGATCGAGTTGCGGCCGGCGGCCAGTAGCGCGTCAATGTCGGTCTGCTCGATCCGGTACCCGCCAATATCGACCTCGACCGAGGCGATATCGCTAACGAGACCGCCAGCCGAAAAGCTGACCCAGACCTTCTCGATATTGACGGCGGCCATGCGCTCCGCCTGCTCGACCGCCTCGCGGATGGCGTTCTCGGTGGCTTCCATGTCCGACACATAACCGCGCCGGACGCCCCGGCTTTCGCGCTGGCCAGTGCCCAGCACTTCGATCTCATTATCGCCCGGCCGTCCGATTAGCGCGCACACCTTGGACGAACCGATGTCCAGCGCCGTGATCAGCCCCTCGTTACGATGATGTTGCGCCATAGAATGCCCCCAGTTGAAGATTCTCCCCCGGAGGGGGAATGTTCAAATTTGCCTGTTCCCCGGACAGGCGAATTTGCGACATTGGACCGCACGGAGTGCGGTGGAGGGGTAATGCCCCATCCCAAGGGCGACACCCCTCCACCAGCCTATGGCTGGTCCCCCTCCCCTTGCAGGGGAGGAATTTCATATATTCTTCACGCCCGCGCCGGGCGGCGCCTCATCGGTGATGCTCTTGCCGGGCTCTTTCGAGACACGGACGACGATACGGCCCGGCACGCGCATATCGAACCGGACGAAACCCTGCCCGAGCAAACGGAAGCTCGCGTCGCGATGGGCGAAATCAGCGAGCGCCTGGCCGGCCGCTTCCTCGCCCTCGGGCAACGCCAATGTCTCGCCGGACTGAAAACGCAAATCCCAGCGGCGGCCGCCCACCCAGGTCGCGCCCGCCAGCATCGGCTTCAGCGACGGCGCTTTGGCGATCAGTGTGTCGAGCGCATTCACCTGCTGGTTGGCGCCGGGGCCGATCACAATCGGCAGATCGGGCATGGCGGCGACGTCGACCGGCGCGATGACGACACCATTCTGATCGATCAGCGAAAGCTTCTGCTGGAATTGCCAGATCGCAGTGGGCCGGCGCTCGACGATATCGACCACCAGCGTATCCGGCAGGCGACGCGAGACGCGCGCATCGCTGATCCAGCCGAGCTGCCTCAGGCGCTGGCGAATGCCTTCGAGATCGACCAGCGGCATCGCGCGCGATTGCTGGTCCATCGCGATATCCATCACCGCCTGTCGATCCATATTGGCGCGGCCGTGCACTTCCACATTGCGCACCGCGAAGCCGAGGCTGCCGATCGCCTCGCCGATTTCGGTACCGATCATCTGCGGCAACCGCATGGCGATCACGCCGGCGGCGATGGCGGCAGCGAAAATGCCCCCGAGCAGATAATTGCCCGCGCGCTTGAGCGTCTCCTGTTTGACCGGGATCGTCGCGAGCGCCTGCGCCGCCGTCGATGGCGGGCGGGTGCCACGCTTGCGCGGCCGCGCGTCCGGCAGCCGCTTGCGCGCGCGGACCGCGCCCCCGCGCCGAATGCGGGCCGTGCCGCTCACGCTGCCTCCTCTTGGAGCGCTTCGTCAACGATGCGCTGGACAAGCTCGGCGTAGCTCATGCCCTTGTAGCGCGCCTGTTCGGGAACGAGGCTGAGCGGCGTCATGCCGGGCTGGGTGTTGACCTCCAGCAGGAACAGGCCCTTCAATCCCTTGTCCTCGTCCCAGCGGAAATCCGAGCGCGAAGTACCCTTGCAGCCGAGTAGCTGGTGCGCCTTGAGCGCGATCGCCTTGGCTTCCTCCGCGACATCGTCCGGGATCTCGGCCGGGCAGATATGGACGGTGAGGCCGTCGGTATATTTCGCATCATAATCGTAAAAGCCGCTCTTGGGCTTGAGCTCGGTAACAGCGAGCGCTTCGTTGCCGATGACGGCGACCGTGAGTTCGCGCCCCGGAACGAAGGGTTCGGCGAGCAGATGCTCGAAATGCTTCCAGGGCCCTTCGGATGAACGCGCGATCGGCATGCCGTAATTGCCCTCCGCAGTGACGATCGCAACACCGACCGACGAGCCTTCGTTGACCGGCTTGAGCACATAGGGGCGCGGTATCGGATCACCTGCATAGAGGCTCTCGCAATCGATGACCTGACCCTCCGGCATCGGAATGCCATGCGGCACCAGCTCATGTTTGGTGAGCTGCTTGTCGATGGCGATGACCGACGTGGCCATTCCCGAATGCGTATATTTCACGCCCATAAGATCAAGCATACCTTGCACTGAACCATCCTCTCCCGGTGTGCCATGCAGCGCGTTGAACACAACGTCGGGAGCTGCTTCGGCGATACGTTGGGCGACATCGCGGCCCATATCGATGCGGGTGACCTGGTGGCCGAGGCTCTCGAGCGCATCAGAAACGCCCGCCCCCGAGACCAACGAAACCTCGCGCTCGGATGACCAGCCGCCCATCAGAACGACGATGTGGAGGGGCTTCGCATTCACCCCGCCTTCCCCACGCGCTGGATCTCCCATTCGAGCGTCACGCCGGATGTTTCCTTCACGCGGCGGCGAACCTCCTCGCCGAGCGCCTCGATATCTGCAGACGAAGCGCCGCCCAAATTCAACAGAAAATTGGTATGTTTTTCAGAAACCTGTGCATCGCCGATCCGCAGCCCCCGGCAACCGGCCTCATCGACCAGCCGCCACGCCTTGCCGCCGTCGGGATTCTTGAAGGTCGAGCCGCCAGTGCGCGAACGCAGCGGCTGCGAGGCCTCACGTTCGGCAGCAATTCGATCCATCTCCGCGCCGATCTCCGCGCGATCGCCAAGCGTGCCCTGGAACAGCGCCTCGACGACCACCGCGCCTTCGGGCAGCGCAGAATGGCGATAGCTGTAGCCGAGCTTCGCGGCGGGCCAGGTTTCGATCGTGCCATCGCGCAGGACGACGGTCGCCTCGATGAGGATGTCGCTGACGTCACGGCCGTAAGCGCCAGCGTTCATGCGAACGGCCCCGCCGGCGGTGCCGGGAATGCCGCGCAGAAATTCGAGCCCCGCGATCCCCGCATCGCGCGCAGCCGTGGCGATGGTGATACCCATCGCCGCCGCGCCCGCACGGACGCGGTTGCCCGGCTCAACGCTGACCTTAGCGAAGCTCTTAGGCAGGCGGACCGTGACCCCCGGGACGCCGCCGTCGCGCACGATCAAGTTCGAGCCGACGCCGATCGGAAACACTGGCGTTTCGGATGGTAACGCCGCCAGAAAATCAGCGAGATCGCGCACGTCCGCCGGGCGGACCAGCCACTCGGCCGGCCCGCCAGTGCGGAACCAGATGAAATCCGCCAGGGTGCCATCGGCCTCCGCCTGACCGCGCAGCGGCGGCAGGCCCGGGACATCAGCGATCCTGGCGGACGCAGGATTCACTTCTTGAGGCCCCACATGCTGAACCAGGTCTCCCATGCGCGCGCATTGGCATCGGCAACCTGCTGCGCGGCCTTGAGCGCGTTGTTGAAATGCTCAGTGCGCGGAAGCAGCCTTTGCGCCGCTTCTATCTGCGCCTTCTGCATCGCAGCCACGCTGTCTTGAAAAACCTTCCAGCCTGAAAATGCATCGTTCATGACGGCACCTTCCTTTGTTCGAGCGCGGCGGCCAGGCCGGCGGCCCATTTGGTGATGTCCCCCGCGCCGAGGCAGATTATCATGTCCCCCGGTTGGATCACACCGGCCAGTGCGTCGGCCAGTGCATCGGGGCCGCCAATTTCCAGCGCCGCGCGATGCCCGCGCTGCTTGAGGCCGGAAACGAGCGCGGCGGCATCGACGCCTTCGATCGGCGCCTCGCCGGCCGGATAGACCGGAGCGACATAGACTATGTCGGCATCGTTGAAGGCGGTCTGGAACTCCGCCATCAGATCGCGTAGCCGGGTGAAGCGGTGCGGCTGCACCACGGCGATCACCCGGCCCTGCACCCCTTCGCGCGCCGCCGCCAGCACGGCGCGGATCTCGACCGGATGGTGGCCATAATCATCGATGATCGTCGCCCCGCCGGCCTCGCCCACCTTGGTGAAACGGCGCTTGACCCCGCCGAACTTTTCGAACCCCGCGCAGATCACATCGTCGGGCACGCCCAGTTCAAGCGCCACGCCGATCGCGGCGATCGCGTTGGAGACATTGTGGCGGCCCGGCATCGGCAATGTGATATTCGCGAGCTTGCGGCTGTTGCCGTCGCGATCGCGAATAGTGACGTCGAAGCGGTTACCGCCCGGGATCGGCGTCACATTGTCGCCGCGTAGATCCGCCTGCGCCGAGAAACCATAGGTGACGATGCGGCGATCGCGCACGCGCGGGATGATCGCCTGCACCTCGGGATGATCGATGCAGAGGAAAGCGGCACCGTAGAAGGGAACATTCTCGACGAACTCGACGAACGCGTCCTTGATCTTTTCAAAGCTCCCATAATGATCGAGATGCTCGGGATCGATATTGGTGACAATTGCATAGGTGCCGTCGAGGCGGAGAAAGCTGCCGTCGCTCTCATCGGCTTCGACCACCATCCAATCCGATGCGCCGAGGCGCGCGTTGGAGCCATAGCTGTTGATGATGCCGCCGTTGATGACGGTTGGATCGACGCCGCCCGCGTCGAGTAGCGCCGCGACCAGCGATGTCGTCGTCGTCTTGCCATGGGTGCCAGCGACCGCGACGGTATTCTTGAGCCGCATGAGCTCGGCCAGCATTTCGGCGCGGCGAACGACTGGCACGCGCTTTTCGAGCGCCAGCTCGACCTCCGGATTGCCGCGCTTGATCGCGGTAGAGACCACCACCACCGCCGCGTCGCCAAGGTTTTCCGCCTTGTGGCCGATCATCACCTGGATGCCGCGCTTGCGCAGACCATCGATCACATAGCCTTCGGCGACGTCGCTGCCCTGCACCTTGTAGCCAAGATTGTGCATCACCTCAGCGATGCCGGACATGCCGATGCCGCCGATGCCGATGAAATGAATGGTGCCGATATCGGTTGCGACGCCTTTCATGCGCTTTACTCCCCCTCCCTTTCAAGGGGGGGGCGAAGGGGTGGGTGCGCGCGTCCGCGCGCCAAATGACTCGTGGGCAAAAGAGCTTCAGGGGCATCGAGCCCATTCAACTCTACCCCACCCTTACATCCCTCCCCTGAAGGGGAAGGAGCGTTAAAGAAGATGCCGCTCACGCGTACGCTCCTTTCAGCCCGCCGACTTGGGGCTCAGTGTCGCCGATCGCATCCATCACGGGCGTGCGGCCGAGCAATTCGACCAGATCGGCGAGGCGTTCGGCAGCGTCGGGGCGGCCGACATTCCGCGCGCAGCGAGCGGCATTGGTGAGGGCGACAGGATCAAGCGCGAGCTTCTGCATTTGTTTGGCGAGTTCGATGGGCGTGAACTGCGGCTGCTGAATTGAACGCGCCCCGCCTGCCTTCACCATCTCGCGCGCATTGGCGGTCTGGTGATCGTCGGTCGCCGAGGGATAGGGAATGAGGATGGCGGGGCGGCCCACGGTCGTGAGCTCGGCGACCGTCGACGCCCCCGAGCGCGCGATCACCAGATGCGCCCAGCCCAGCCGCGCGGGCATGTCGGCGATATAGGTCGAAAGATCGGCCGGAATGCCGAGCGCGGCGTAGCGGCCGCGGACATTCTCGATATCCTCCGGGCGGCATTGCTGCGTCACCTGCAGCCGGCGGCGGAAGGTGAGGGGAAGCAGGCCGAGCGCTTCCGGCACGACTTCGGACAGGATCGAGGCGCCCTGGCTGCCGCCCGTCACGAGGATGCGGAAGATGCCGTCCGGCAATAACGTCGGATAAGGCATGTCCCGTAGCAGCCGGATCTCCTCGCGCACCGGGTTGCCGACCAGCGTGACCTTCTCCTCATAGCGCGATTTGAGCCGTTCGACTTCCGGATAGGCGGTCGCGATGGCCGTCACGCGGCGGGCAAGGAAACGGTTGGTGCGGCCGAGCACGGCATTCTGCTCGTGGATCACCGTCGGGATCTTGACCGAAAGCGCCGCCAGCAGCGCCGGCAGCGCCGGATAGCCGCCGAAGCCGACCACCGCCGTCGGCAGGAAGCTATCGTAAAGACGCTTGGCGCGCTCGCGCCCCTGCATGATCTCGCGGCCTGCGCTGATCCAGCGCGTGACGCCGCCATCGAGCCGGCCGGCGGGGAGGATATGGGTCTGCACCCCTTCGAACAGGCCGGGGAAGCGCGCGCCGCGATCATCGGTGATTAGCGCGACATGATGGCCCCGGCGCAGCAGTTCCGCGCCCAGCGCATGCGCCGGGATCATGTGCCCGCCGGTGCCACCGGCGGCGAGGACAAAGTGGCGCTTGATCACTTCGCGCCCCATTTTACCACATAGGGCGATTGGGTGAGATATGGGTTTGAGCGCGTGAAGGCGAGCAGCAGCCCCATTCCCATCGCCAGCGCCAGCATCGACGAGCCGCCATAGCTGATGAAGGGCAAGGTCATCCCCTTGGAGGGCGCAAGCTGAACGTTGACCGCCATGTTGATCAACGCCTGAAGCCCGAACTGGGTGGCGAGCCCCGCCGAGGCGAGCAGCAGAAATTCATCCTCCTCGTGTAGCAGGCGGACGAATACGCGGATCACGATCGCGAGGTAAATGGCCGCAATCGCGATGCAGGAGATCAGGCCGAACTCCTCGCCGATCACCGAGAAGATATAGTCGGTGTGCGGCTCGGGCAGGCGGAATTTCATGGTCCCGCCGCCGGGGCCGGTGCCCAGCAGGCCGCCATTGGTCAGCGTCGCGAACGCCTTGTCGGTCTGATAGGTATCGCCTTCGGCGAAGAGGAAATTGTTGATGCGCTCGTTCGCCACCGAATAGAAGAAATAGGCCGAAACCACCAGGCCCATCCCCGCGGCGCCGAGCCCGGCGAGCAGTCGCATCGAGAGGCCGCCCAGCGTCAGCAACGCGATCCAGACCGCAGCGAACATCACCGTCTGCCCGAAATCGGGCTGGCGCATCAGCAGGAAGGCGATCACGGCCAGGATCAGCCCGGTGATCGGCATGATCGGCAGCGAGCTATCCCGCGCGCGCAATGAGAGCAGCCACGCGATCAGCACTACGAACAACGGCTTGAGGAATTCGGACGGCTGGAATTCAAGAAAGCCGACGCCGATCCAGCGCTTGGCGCCGTTGACCTCGCTGCCGATCAGCGGGACCGAGACCAGCATGACGAAGAAAAAGGATGCGCCGCTGAGCGCCAGCCTGCGCGCAACCTCCTTGGGCAGCATCGAGACGAACAGCATGATCGGCAGCGCGATCGCGATCCATGCCGCCTGCCGGTAGAAATAATAAAGCGGGCTCAGCTGATGCGCACCCTGCGAATAGCGCACGGCGGCCGCGGGCGACGCGGCGGCAACCGCGACCAGCCCGATCGAGATCAGCATCACGACAAGCAGCAACAGGACGCGATCGATCTCCCAGAACCAGGTGCCGAGCGCCGAGCGATCGGCACGGCCAAGACGCGGGTGGCCGGGCTTGCGCTTCTTGCGCTGCGGCTGCGGCAGCGCCGTCGCCATCACCTCGCTCATGCCAGCGCCTCCACTGCCGCGCGGAACGCCTCGCCCCGCGCCTCATAATCCTTGAACTGATCGAACGAGGCGCAAGCCGGCGAGAGCAGCACCACCTCGCCCGGCCTGGCCGCGGCGGCGGCATCGTTGACCGCCCGCGGCAGCGTCTCGCTTTCAATCACCGGCTTGCCCGCTGCCCGCAGCAGGCGCGCGAACATCGGGCCGGCTTCGCCGATCGTATAGGCCGCGCGGACATGATCGAACATCGGCGCGCATTCGTCCAGATTATCGCCCTTGGGAAGCCCTCCCAATATCCAGTGGATCGCGGGATAGGAAGCCAGCGCGAAATAAGAGGAGGCGGGGTTGGTGGCCTTGCTGTCGTTGACGAAGAGCACGCCGTTGCGATCGCGGATACGCTCCGTGCGATGCGGTAGGCCGGGATAGGTTTCGAGGGCCTGAGCGATTAGATCTTCGCTGACCCCCAGGGTGCGAGCAACCGCGATTGCAACAGCTGCATTTTGCGCGTTGTGCGGACCCTGCAGCGTCGGCCAACGTGATTGATCGGTGATGCTCGACGAAGCGACCGCAATAAGCCGCTCTCCGACAGATGCGGCTATTGTTCGCGTCTCGTCATCCTCGGTTGCGATCACGGCCGCATGATCAGCCGACTGCATCGCGAGCAGCCTTGCCTTGGAAGCGGCATAGCCGGCGAAGCCGTCATAGCGATCGAGATGATCGGGGGTGATGTTGAGTAGCACCGCCACATCGCAATCGAGCGAGCGGGTCAGATCGATCTGGTAGCTCGAAAGCTCGAGCACATAGACGCCGCCTGTGGGCAGCGGCTCCTGCCCAAGAATCGGCAGGCCAATATTGCCGCCAAGCGTGGCAGGAATGCCCGCCGTCTTGATGATGTGATGAATGAGCGCCGTCGTCGTCGACTTGCCATTGGTACCGGTGATGCCGAGGACCTTGTGCGGCGGCAGCGACGCGCGCGTCTGTGCGAAAAGCTCGATATCGCCGATGAGGGGAACATTGGCCGCCTTGGCCCGCGCGGCGATCGGATGCTTGTTGAGCGGCAGCCCTGGCGTGACGATGACCGCTTCGAAATCGGCCAGATCGATTTCCAGTGGATTGGCAAGCGACAACCGTTCCTCCCCTTTAAGGGGAACGTCCAAATAGACCTGTCTCCCAGACAGGTCTATTTGCGACATTGGACCATCCGCAGAATGGTGGAAGGGTATCGCGCTATCCGAAGGGAGATACCCTTCCACCGCGCCTTGCGCGGTCCCCCTCCCCCTCTGGGGGAGGATTTGGGCGCGTGCTTCTTCCCTGTCGTCCCACGCCACCACCTCGGCGCCGCTCGCCAGCAGCGCTTGGACCGTCGCAACGCCGGAGCGGGCGAGGCCAAGGACCGCGTAGCGTTTTCCGGCGAAGGCGGGGCTGGTGATCATGACGCGCCCGTGCTCCCGCGAAGGCGGGAGCCCAGGCATAGCCCTTTGCCTGGACCCCTGCCTGCGCCGGGGTGCGGTGCCCGTGATGATTGCGTCATCCCGGTCACCGCAGCTTCAGCGTCGAAAGGCCGGCCAGCGCGAGCACGAAGGCGATGATCCAGAAGCGGATCACCACCGTCGGTTCGGACCAGCCCAGCTGCTCGAAATGATGATGGATCGGCGCCATCTTGAAGATCCGCTTGCCGGTGCGCTTGTAGAAGAAGACCTGCAGGATCACCGACACCGTTTCGAGCACGAACAGCCCGCCGATGATCACCAGCACGATTTCGTGATGCGAGACCACCGCAATCGCGCCGAGCGCGCCGCCCAGCGCGAGGCTGCCGGTGTCACCCATGAACACGGCGGCGGGCGGCGCGTTGAACCAGAGGAAGGCAAGGCCGCCGCCGATGATCGCCGAGCAGAGGATGGTGACGTCGCCCGCGCCCGGAACATGCGGAATGCCAAGATAGGTCGCGAACTTCGCGTTGCCGACCAAATAGGTGATGATCAGGAATGCCACCGAGGCGATCACCACCGGCATGGTGGCGAGGCCATCGAGGCCGTCGGTCAGGTTCACCGCATTGCCGAAGCCTGTGATCACGAACGCCGCGAAGAGGATGTAAGCCGGCCCAAGATTGATGACCGGGCCATTATAGAAGGGCAGGTAGAGATTGTGCGGGCCGCCATCGAGGATGATCCAGGCAGCGACCCCCGCAATCATGAATTCGAGCAGGAGGCGGACCCTGCCCGAAATCCCCTTGTGGCTGCGCTTGGTAACCTTGTCATAATCGTCGAGAAATCCGATCGCGCCGAAGCCGAGCGTCACCATCAGGCAGGCCCAGGTGAAGCGGTTGCTGAGGTCCATCCACAGCAGCATTGCGAGCGTGACCGAGGTCAGGATCATCAGCCCGCCCATGGTGGGCGTGCCGACCTTCTTGAGATGACTTTGCGGGCCGTCGTCGCGGATCGGCTGCCCCTTGCCCTGGCGCACGCGTAGCCAGCCGATAAACTTCGGCCCGATCAGCAATCCTATCAACAGAGCCGTCGCAACTGCGCCGCCGGCCCGGAAGCTGATATAGCGGATCAGGTTGAGAAGGCCGGGAAAGCCAAGCTGCTCGGCGATCACATAGAGCATGCGGATTTCCCATGGGCCAGCCGGCCCGCGGCGGCCTCACGCACGAGACCGGACAGGCCAATCGCGTTGGAACCCTTCACGAGCACCACATCGCCAGGTGCGGCGATCTCCTCGAGCGCTTTCAGCGCGCCCGCGCTGTCCGGCACATGCCGCAAATCAAGCTCACCATGAAGGCGGTGCGCCAGCGCAGCCATTTCGCGCCCCACCAAAATCGCAGCATCGACATGCGCTTCGAGTACGGGCTCGGCGAGATCGGCATGATAGCGTGCCGATTGCGTGCCCAGTTCGCGCATCTCGCCGAGCACGGCGATGCGGCGATCGCATTTCTCGCGACCGAGCTGTTTGAGTGTCGCCGTCATCGAAGCCGGATTGGCATTATAGCTTTCGTCGATCAGCAGGATTTCACCGCCCTCCACCTCAGCCTTCACGCGGGCGCCGCGTCCCGCAAGCTCCTTCATGTCGGAAAGCGCCACCGCGGCAGCAGCGAGATCAGCCCCCACCGCCTGCACTGCCGCCAGCACGGCCAGGCCGTTCGAGACCCAGTGCGCGCCGGACTGGCCGATGGTGAAGGTGAGTTCGGCCTTGGGAAGGCGGATGCTGACCAGCGTGCCGCCGGTTTCGAGCGGAATCTCCTCATGGACCCGCACGTCGGCGCCCGCCTTGCGGCCGAACGTCACGATGCGCTCGGCATAGGGCTTGGCGGCAGCGATCAGACGATCGCGATGGGGGCTGTCCTCCGGAATGATGGCGGCGCCGCCCGGCTCCAGACCCTTGAAGATTTCCCCCTTGGCGTCGGCGATAGCAGCTTCGTCGGCGAAATAGGCGGCATGCGCGGGCGCGATTGCGGTGACGATCGCGACATGCGGGCGAACCATCGAGGTGAGATGAGTCAGCTCGCCCGCATGGTTCATGCCCATTTCGAAAATGCCGTAGCGGGCGGCGGCTGGCATGCGGGCAAGGCTAAGCGGCACGCCGGTGTGATTATTATAGCTTTTGACCGAGCGATGCGCCTCGCCGGGCGCTGTCCTATCGAGCGCGGCCCAAAGCGCTTCCTTGGTGCCGGTCTTACCGACCGAGCCGGTGACGCCGACGATCTTCGCCGCGGTGCGGGCGCGGGCAGCGTGGCCGAGCGCGTTCAAAGCCGCCATCGTATCGGCAACGCGGACATGCGGCTGCTCGATAGAATGGCTGACGATCGCGCCCGCCGCACCATTGTCGAACGCGCCGGCGATGAAGCGATGCCCGTCGGTCGCCTCGCCCTTGAGCGCGATGAACAGATCGCCCGGGCCGACCTCGCGCGAGTCGAATGTTACACCATCGGCACAAAATGCTCCTTGCACCTCGCCATCGACAGCCTCGGCGATTGCAAATGCGGTCCAGAGACTCATGCCGCGCACTCCCGCGCGACGGTGACGTCGTCGAACGGCAGTACCTTGTCGCCGACGATCTGGCCCTGCTCATGTCCCTTGCCGGCGAGCAGGACGATATCGCCCGAGCGCGCTTCGCCGATGGCGGCGGCGATGGCTTCGCGGCGGCCGCCAATCTCGGTAGCGGAGGGCGCGCCGGCGAGCACATCCTTGCGGATCGCGGCGGCATCCTCGCTGCGGGGATTATCGTCAGTCACGATCACGCGATCCGAAAGCTCGGCCGCCACCGCACCCATTTCCGGGCGCTTGCCGCGATCGCGGTCGCCGCCCGCGCCGAAGACGGTGATGAGGCGGCCGGTCGCGTGCGGACGAAGCGCCTCGATCGCGGCGCGCAGCCCGTTGGGGGTATGCGCGTAATCGACATAGATCGGTGCGCCCGCCTTGCTGATCGCGGCGCGCTCGAGGCGGCCGCGCACCGGCTGGACGCGGGAGAGATTTTCCAGCGTCTGCCCGATCGCGCCGCCCGTCGCGCAAACGAGCGCGGCGGCGGTAAGCGCATTGGCGGTCTGATAGGCGCCGATCAGCGGGAGCTTGACCTGGAAGCTTTTGCCTTCGGCTTCGATCGTCAACGTCTGGCCTAGCTGGGTTGGCTCGCGCTTCACGAGCTTCAGCGTTTCGCCCTTCGTGCCGACGGTGAACAGCCTGACGCCGCGTTCGCTGGCCAGTTCCGCCACGCGCGCCGAAGCGCCGTCGTCCATCCACACGACCGCCGCGCCGTCCTCGTCAATGACTTCGGTGAACAGCCGGAGCTTAGCCTCAAGATACGCCTCCATCGTGCCGTGATAATCGAGATGATCGCGGCTGAGATTGGTGAAGGCTCCGGCGCGAACCGGCAGCCCCTCAGTACGATATTGCGAAAGGCCGTGGCTCGAAGCTTCGAACGCGGCGTGTGTGACGCCCTCGCGTGCGAGGCCGGCCATGTTCGAAAGGAAGGTGACGATATCCGGGGTCGTCAGGCCGGTCGAAACCTGATCGTTAGCCGTGGTGACGCCGAGCGTGCCGATCGAGGCGGCATGATGCCCAGCCATGCGCCAGAGCTGGCGCGTCAGTTCGACGGTCGAGGTTTTGCCATTGGTGCCGGTAACGGCGACGACCGTTTCAGGAAAAGGCGCGAAGAACTTGGCCGCGAGACGCGCGAAGGCGCGCCTGGGCTCCGCATCCGCGATATGAACCGCCCCCTGCACCGTCGCTTCCGGCCGGGCCACGACCGCGACCGCACCCGCCCCGATAGCGTCAGCGATGAAATCCTCGCCGTTGAAGCGACTGCCCTTGAACGCGCCGAACACGGTGCCGCGCGCGACCTTACGATGATCGATCGCGAATCCGCTGACTTCCGTTGTTGAATCTGTGTTCGTCAATTGGCCCAACCGCATTAATCATGGTCCCCCTTGGGGTTCCAGACGGTTCCCTGAAGGTCTGCCAGATCGACATCGCGCGTCTCGTCGGGGATAATCCCGAGCAACGGCCCGATCCGCGACACGATCTTGCCCACGATCGGGGCCGAGACCATGCCGGCGGTGGCATAGCCCCCGGTTTCGCGGGTGCCATGAGGCTCGTCCAGCATTGCGAGCACCACATAGCGCGGCGCATCCATCGGGAACACCCCCGCGAAGGTAGAAACCAGGGCGTTACGCTTGTAGCCGCCGCCTTCCGGCTTTTCGGCAGTACCGGTCTTGCCGCCGATGCGGAAGCCGGAAACATTGGCTTTCTTGCCGGTGCCCTGGATCACCACCATCCGCATAAGCTGCCGCATGCGCGCGCTGGTGGCCGGAGAGATGACGCGGCGCCCGGCCGGGAGATGGTTGGGATCGCGCATCAGCAAGGTCGCCGGCCGCCAGACGCCACCATTGGCGATCGCTGCATAGGCGCTTGCCAGATGCAGCGGCGTGACCGCAATGCCATGGCCGTAAGCCGTGGTCATGGTGGTGACGCGGGCCCAATATTTCGGCCACAGCGGCGTGCCTCGCGCGCCAAGCTCGATATCGACCGGCTTGTCGAAGCCAAGCTTCCGGAACATCGCCTGCTGCCGCTCGGCGCCGATCTCGTCGGCAATTCGGGCGGTGGCGATGTTGCTGGAATAGACCAAGGTTTCGGGCACATCGAGGAAGCGGCGCTGCGGATGATCATCATGAATGGTGAAGCGGCCGATGTGAAGCGGCTCGGTCGCGTCATAGCGTTTGTTCATCGAGGTGATCACGCCATTTTCGATTCCGTTCGCCATGGTGATGATCTTGAAGGTCGAGCCCAGTTCGTAGACGTTGAGCGTGGCCTTGTTGACCAGATCCTGGAGCGGGACGTGCGCTGGCGCATTGGGATCGAATTCGGGCAGCGAGGCCATGGCGATGACCTCGCCGCTATGCACGTCAAGCACGATGCCGGTCGCGCCGATTGCGCTGAACTCGGTCATTGCCGCGGCGAGTTCGCTTTCCATCGCGGCCTGGACGCGGCTGTCGATGGAAAGACGGGCAGGCAGGCTGCGCCGCGCTGGATCAGCGAGCTTATCGTTGAGCGCAAGCTCCATGCCCGAAACCGCTTTGCCATCCTGATCGGCCCAGCCGATGATGTGCGAGGCAAGGCTGCCCTGCGGATAATAGCGGCGCGGCTCACGCTCGAACACGATGCCCGGCTCGCCGATCGCATTCACCCGCTGAATCAGCTCGGGCATGGCGTTGTGGCGAAGATAGAAGAATTTTCGGTTCGAATGCAGGATAGCGCTATATTCCGCCTCGCTCCGCTCGGGCATAAGGGTGGCGAGCTGCGCAGCAATCAGATCGCGATCGCCGATGATCTTGTTGGGGTGAACCCCAATCTTCCATGCGTCGATCGTGCCCGCCAGCACCACGCCGTTGCGGTCCTGAATATCCGCGCGCGGCGGTATCAGCCCTTCGGCGGTGTTGGCTGCGCCGGAAGAATCGGCGAAAATCGTCAGATAGGTCAGGCGCAAGCCGATCGCTGAGGTGACGCCGACGAACATCAGCATGACGACCATGAGGCGAAAATGAACCTGCGCTACGCTTTGCTCGCGCTGGTTGCCGATACGCTGGCGGGAAGGACGGGCAACGACTGCGGTCACTGGTCTCCCGCGCTCCCGCGCTTCTCGCGCTGGGCTGCCGTTTGCAGGTCGCTCAAAAGACTGTCGTCAAGCAACGCGGCCTGACGAAGGCCGTTCGCGGGCGTTTCCCCGGCTGGCGCGACATAATTCGCATGACGCAGCATCGGTTGCGCCAAGGGATCAGGCGCGGGCGCCGAAACAGGAATGATCTGCGGCTTCGCCGGCGCGGCGACCTCGGCCGGCGCCGACACCTCCTCGATCTTCGGAGCAGGCGCGGCCGGCGCCTCGAACCGGGCGAGCTGGACCTCACCGTGCAGATACTGGCTGGCGGCGGGCGCCGACAGCGCAAGCACCTGGCTGTTCCACTGCTCCAGCACCGGCATGCGGCTGCGCGTGCCAAGTTCCGTCTGGAGCTTGCGGATATCGATCTTGGCCATGACGATCTGGCGGTCGAGCTTTTCGGCGGCAGTCCGCTCGCTCGCCACCCGCTGCGACACCATATAGCAGCCCAACGCCGCCGCAGCGACATAGCCGACCAGGCTTACCGAACGAAAACGCGTACTCATCATGGCCTTGTGCCCTTCACAGCAGAAGCAACTGGCGCGGCGGCGGTGCGCCGTGCCGATCTCAATGTCGCCGACCGCGCGCGCGGATTGCGCGCGACCTCGCCTTGGCCGGCCTTCACCGGCTTGGCGACCGCCTCAAATGTCGGCTGCGGGGCGGAGACGCGCGCATCAGGGCGATGGCGCGACCCGGAGGGAAGCGCCCCGCTGCGCACGCGCAGGAAATTCTTGACGATCCGATCCTCTAACGAATGGAAGGTGACGACCGAAAGCCGGCCGCCCGCGCCAAGCACACGCTCCGCCGCATCAAGCCCTTCGTTGAGTTCGTCGAGCTCGCGATTGAGGTGGATGCGGATGGCCTGGAAGGTGCGGGTGGCTGGGTCCTTCTTGTCGCCGGGGCGGTGGCCAAGCGCCTTGCGTACCACCGCAGCCAGCTCGCTCGTGCGCGCGATCGGGCGAGCGGCGACGATCGCCTTCGCAACCCGGCGCGCGCGCGGTTCCTCGCCCAGAGTGTAGAGGACGTCGGCAATCTCTTCCTCATCAGCGTCATTGACGAAGTCCGCCGCCGTCATGCCGGATTGCGCCATGCGCATGTCGAGCGGGCCGTCAGCCTGAAACGAGAAGCCGCGATCGGCGCGATCGAGCTGCATCGAAGAGACGCCGATATCGAGCACGACCCCGTCGACCGCATCGATGCCGCGCTCGGCCAGCGCCTCGTCCATTTCCGAGAAGCAACGCTGCACAAGCGTCAGCCGCCCGCCGCTTTCGGCGACCAGCGCTGCCCCCTCCGCGATCGCATCCGGATCGCGATCGAAAGCGATCACGCGCTCAGCGCCGGACGCCAGGATCGCGCGGCTGTAGCCGCCTGCGCCGAACGTGCCGTCGACATGGATCTCACCGGGGCGAATGGCGAGCGAGTCGATCACCTCCTCGAGCAGCACGGGGATATGGCGCGCTTCGGTCTGGGCTGCCGGGCTCATAAGCGGCCCTCCCGTTCGGCGATCAGCTCCTCGGCGAACTCGCGGACATCGGGGCGATCCGCGCAGTTGAGGGCGATTTCGGGGCTCCAGATCTCGAACGTCTCGCCGGTACCGAGGAACATGGCAGCGTCAGCGATCGCGGCACGGCGGCGCAAACCCGGCGGGAGGATGATTCGCCCGCTGCCGTCGATGGCGATTTCCTCAGTGCTGCCGAACAGCGTGCCGGCATGCGCGAAGCGGGCGTCGGCGGGGCGGCCGGCGGCGATATCCGCGTCCTGCTTGGCGCGCATGTCATGATAGGCGAGCGCAAGATAGCTCTTCTCGAACCCGCGCATGCACTGATCGCGCTCGTGGCGGGCGAGCATCAGCGTCTTGGCGTCGGGGGTGCGAGCGGTAATGATCTTGCGAATCGGGGCAGGCACCGAAACGCGACCTTTCGCATCCACGGTGTTCAGCCATTTGCCAGTGAAGAATTCGAATAATTCCACTGTTCGCCCCTTTGGGGCGCTCGGCCACCGTTCCCCGCCTGTCTCCTATTAGCCCCCGACAGACATCCTCCGGCTGCTTCGCGCCAAGCATTGAAATACCAGTGACCTTATGCCTCAGCAATGCCTAATCATGCCTTAATATGGGTTTTAGCTGCCATTTTGTGGAAAATGCTGGCCCTGCCATGCCTTGTCATGCCGATTCAGGTTCAGCTGGAGCCCGGAAACGCGCAGAAAACCGCCCGTCGGATTGCGATGGGCGGTCGAGATAAGCCTGTGGATAAATCTGGTGGAAACCTGCTGGCGCAGGTCTGCCCGAAAGTTAGCAGAGCCCCGCCTCAAGCAGCTTTGTCGATGCGGGTCCCGATTATGCAGACGCCCAGGCGAACGGCAACGGCGCCTCCCGGAAGGCGAAGCGATCGAGATGGCGCGTAACCGCCCCCTGCAACGCCTCGAGCTGCGCAGCCTCGCTCGCTTCGATTCGGCATTCCAATTGCCGCGGGCCAGCAACAAACGTCACTATGCCATCGCCTTGCCAATTCGCACCCCGCGCGTCGCGGGGAAACACGACCCTGCCTTGCTCGGGTGTAAACTCGACCGCGAGATTATGACTCCAATGCTTGCAGAGCTGCTGAAGATATTTGCTGCCTTGCGCTGTCGGCACGATTGCGATGCTGGCGACAGTCATGACAGCCGCTCGATCTTTTGCGCGGCCTCGTCGATTATCGCGGCGACGGCATGCAGGGTCTCCGCATCGCCCTCTTCGGCGAGCCGGTGATGAAGCACCGTCCGCAAGTTCATCATGGCCCGCCGGACCGGGCCGCCGCGCGTGCGCTCCCGCATCGATCCCAGCTCGGCGAGCCGCGCCATCAGCGCCTCGACCGCCTTGGCGTTTTCAGCAAGATGCGCCTTGCCGGCCTCGGTTATCGCAAAGACCTTGCGGGTGCCGCCCGTCTGTTCATCGATCTGCTCCATATCGGCCAGCATCGTCAAAGTGGGGTAGACCACGCCGGGGCTCGGCGCATAGGCGCCGCCGGTGCGCTCCTCGATCTCGCGGATCAAGTCATAGCCGTGGCGAGGCGATTCCTCGATCAGCTTGAGCAGCACGAGCCGGAGTTCACCGCCGTCGAACATACGCCGGCGGCCGCGTGGCGCCTCATCGTCTGCCATCCAAGGGTTCTGAAACGCACCCCGCTGGCGCGCGCCGTGGCGAGACCCGAAATGGCGCCCGCGATGATGATCGAAAAACATTCATAATCCTTCTTGAAACATCTTAGATGCATTTAGGATATATCTTTATATCAAAAACGCGAGCTCTTTTTTTACGGTGCTTCGTGGGCATCGTGTCGCGCCACGATCTGCTGCAAGCGCGTCGTGCTGGCATGAGGCTGGAGCGGGAGCGCAGCCGCTAGCGAAGACCGCTGCGACGACGGGTCCAGGGTCTTGCGTTCGCTATTGGAACCGGCCGATATGAGCGAGGGTTGCGTAACGAAAAGCTCCGAAGCAGCTCTGACGGAGGCATTGATGTTGGATGTTGCCAAAGCGCCTGAACGCCCCGCGCGACGGGACCTTCTGGGCCTTGCCGGGGCGGCCGCGCTGGGCACGACCGTCTTGCTCTCTGCTTGCCAGCGGCGTCAATCGGATGCGGAAGATGATGACGGCGAGGTCACCGCCAACGAAGATCTGATGCGCGAGCACGGCGTTCTGCGCAGGATCCTGATACTCTACCGTGAAGTCGCGGCCAGGCTTCAGGTCTCCGCGGACGAGGTCGACGCCGGCGCGATCAACGACGCCACCCGTTTGTTCCAGGATTTCGGCGAGCGCTATCATGAGCAACTGCTCGAGGAGCAGCACATCTTTCCAATCCTCCGCAAGGCTGGAGCCGACAGCGCGAATTTGGTCGACATATTGCTTTCCCAGCACCAGCGCGGGCGCGCCATCACCAGCTTCGTGCTGGATCGCACAAAAGGAGGAAAGGTCGCGGCGACGGACGCAGGAAAGCTCCACGACTCCCTGCTTTCCTTTGCGCGCATGTATGAAGCGCACGCCGCGCGCGAGGACACGATGATCTTCCCGGCTTTCAAGGCCGCCGTCGGCCAAAACGCCTATCGTGAGCTCGGCGAGCAGTTCGAGGATATCGAGCATAGGCAATTTGGCGGCGACGGCTTCGATATCGCACTCGCCAAGATGAGCTCGATTGAAGCGCGGTTGGGGCTCGACAATCTCGCTCGGTTCACCGCCCCGGCCCCTCAAATCGGATGAACTGCGCCCCTGTCGCTAGGGGATTAGCGCGCTTATATTCCGCCCATGGCAGATCTCTTCGCCGAACCCGCCGTGCCTGAAGCGCTGACGGACGAGCCTCCCGCAGGTCCGCTCGCGGATCGGCTGCGCCCGCGGCGCCTTGAAGATGTCGTCGGCCAGGAGCATCTGACCGGCGCGGAGGGCGCGATCGGGCGGATGGTGGCGGCAGGCAAGCTTGCCTCGATCATCCTGTGGGGGCCGCCCGGCACCGGCAAGACGACGATCGCACGACTGCTCGCCGATGCCGTGGGCCTGCGTTTCGTTGCCATCTCGGCGGTCTTCTCGGGCGTGGCGGATCTCAAAAAGGTGTTCGCCGAGGCGCGCGAATATGCCCGGATCGGCAAGCAGACGCTCCTGTTCGTGGACGAGATCCACCGCTTCAATCGCGCCCAACAGGACGGCTTCCTGCCCTATGTGGAGGATGGCACGGTCGTGCTGGTCGGCGCCACCACCGAAAATCCCTCGTTCGAGCTGAACGCCGCGCTGCTCTCCCGCGCCCAGGTGCTGATCCTCAACCGGCTCGACAGCCGCGCGCTGGGCTTGTTGCTCGAACGCGCCGAGATAGCGATGGGCCGCGCCTTGCCGCTGACGCCGGAGGCGCGCGAAGCGCTGATCGCTTCGGCCGACGGCGACGGCCGCTTCCTGCTCAACCAGGCCGAGACCCTGTTCTCGATCGAAATCCCCCAAGCGCTCGATCCGGCCGGGCTGGCGGCGTTGCTGCACCGCCGCGTCGCGGTCTACGACAAGGATCGCGAGGGCCATTACAATCTCATCTCCGCGCTTCACAAAAGCCTGCGCGGCTCCGATCCGCAGGCCGCGCTTTATTATCTCGCACGCATGCTGGTGGCGGGCGAGGAGCCGCTTTACCTGATCCGGCGGCTGGTCCGCTTCGCCTCGGAGGATGTCGGGCTTGCCGATCCGCAAGCGCTCGTCCAATGCCTCGCCGCCAAGGATGCCTATGATTTTCTGGGATCGCCCGAAGGCGAGCTGGCGATCGTGCAGGCCTGCCTCTATCTCGCCACCGCGCCCAAATCGAACGCGGCCTATGTGGCGCAGAAGGCCGCCTGGCGGTCAGCGAAGGAAACCGGATCGCTGATACCGCCCAAGAATATCCTCAACGCGCCGACGCGGCTGATGAAGGATATCGGCTATGGCAAGAACTATGCCTATGACCATGATCGAGATGAAGCCTTCTCCGGCGACAATTACTGGCCTGAAGAGATGGCGCCGCAGCATTTCTACGCGCCGTCGCCGCGCGGCTTCGAGGCGAAGGTCGCAGAGCGCCTCGCCCATTGGGAGAAATTGAGGGCAGGGCGTGACGCCGATCACGGCTGAGCGTTTCACCCGCTTCGCCGTTGCCGATTGGTCGGGCGCCAAGGGCAGCCGCCATCCCGGCATCGCCATCGCCGAGTGCGGCATCGGTGATGCCGCGCCCAAACTGGTGCTGCCGCCAGGCACCCACTGGTCGCGCGAGGCGGTGCTGCACTGGCTCGCGGCGCGCACCGACGACCTGCTGATCGGCTTTGATTTCAGTTTCGCACCGCCCTTCGTCGCGCGTGGCGCCTATTTGCCGGGCGATGCGACCGCCTCCGACGCGGCCACCTTTCATGCCTATGTGGACGGGCTGTGCGACGATCCCGATCTTGGCGCGGCCTCCCTGCTCGAACATCATCACCGCCGCCATTTCTATCTCGGCGCGGCCGACGGACGGAAAGCCGACTTTATGCACCTGCGCGCCTGCGAGGCGCATTATAATGCTGGCGGCGGCGGCAAGCCCTCTACTGTCTATGACGCGATCGGCGCGGCCCAGGTCGCCAAGGCAAGCTTTGCGGGGATGCGCCTGCTCAGCCGCCTGCGCGCCGCGGGAATCACGATCTGGCCGCTCGACGAGGTGCCCGAGCGAGGGCCGGTCGTCGTCGAAATCTATGCCCAGATCGCCGCCCGCAGCGCCGGCTTGCGGAAGGGGCTGAGCAAGATCCGCGACGCCGCGGCGCTTGACATCGCGCTCGCGACGTTTGGATCACAGCCGCACGAGCCGCTTGCCCGCTATACCGATCATGCCACTGATGCGATCCTGACCGCCGCCTGGCTGCGCGCCAGCGCGGTACGGCCGGAACTCTGGGCGCCCCCTCCCCTCACCGCCGAAATCGCACGCACCGAAGGTTGGACTTTCGGTGTAATTTGAAGCAAAGGACCCCGCGCGCGCCGAGTTAGCTCAGCTGGTAGAGCAACCGCCTTGTAAGCGGTAGGTCGTCGGTTCGAGTCCGACACTCGGCACCAGGATTTCCGCCATTTTTTCGCCTGCCCGTCCGATCACCTGCATATTTAGGTGCTCCCTGGGTGCTCCGCTGACAGACACAGGATACCCTTACCGCCTTGTGGACGCGCCAATGAGCTTGTGGCTGCGGCGCAAGCTTCAACCGCCTGCAAACACTGACAACGCCCGAACGGCCCTATCGCCAACATAGCTCACGTGAACTACGTTGGTTCGCCATGAGCGTGGATGATCGCGAACTATGGGCGTGCGCCCTTCAGATGGAGCGCCGACACGAAAAGGATGCGCCGCGTTTCGTGGCCGAGCGAATTGGCGCTTTAGCGGTCGCCGGGGATCAACCTAGCGTTGCTACATGGAAGGCGATCGCTCAGCGACTGGATCAACTCCGTCGGGGCGTTACCTTCAGTAAGCAAGAAAATGGGCGCCGAACCTAAGCCCGGCGCCGCGGCCCGACAGGGCGGTACAAGGAAGTGCAGCATGCGAGGGTTCGCGGTGGTGTGCTGCACGGCCAGTGTCGCGGCTTTGCTTTAAGCATCCACGCAGGAGCATGGTTGCATGACGCTTAAAGGCTGTATGGGCTTACAATGGCCCTACGGTTAACGTCGCCATCAGACTTCGTAAAGGCGACACGGCTACATGCGCAGGCGGGCTGTCCTGTCATGTACCGTCAGCTCACGAGCCGGGAGGTCGCTTCGGGGCCTCCCGCCTCGATCGTTTTAACGCCTAAGTTGACCGGCTTTGAACCAACATTCGATCCCACTTTTCGACTGAGATGTTTTCCAGATATTCCTGCTGCATCTCGGCCGTAAGCACCTCGATCATCTGGCATCCTTCAATCCAGTTTCGATAACGTGAAATGTGCCGCCACTTGGTTACAGGTCTTTGCTGGCCAGCCTTCCCGTTGAGCGATTGACTGGACCTCGTCAACCTCCAGCACGGTAGCGAATGCCGAGCGGCCCAATCACAGGAGGCGTTGTATGACCGGCTGGATCCGGAACGCGAGCCTCGCAAAGGTGCAGATTAACTTCCCGGCATTTAGCATCCCGTTCAGCGGGAATGACGTCGTATGGCCACGCGGGGCTGCGCGACACCGTCCTTTCCCAGCACCAAACTCGTCAGTCAGCGGCTGACACTGGAGGCGTTTGACTTAAGATTCGGCCTAACCGGATCGTGATTTGAGTAGACGCCCGTTGACACCATTTGAGCTCGGGAGGGGAACGACGCCAGTCTGCTCTAACCCATTGAATCTAGATACTCGGTCAACATCCTGATATTCGGAAAACATGGACAGCAGCAAATCTGTTCGGTTCAACGAGCTTCAGCGGGACGTAATCACCAGCTGGGCGCATGCTCGCAAGATTTCACGTGCCGAAGCCATTCGCCAGCTGGTCGAACGGGGCGTGTTCGCTCAACGTTAGGAGGGGGGTCTGACCCCCTTTGGAAACCAAACCCTTGCCCTCGCCTGCGCGCGCGAGGACCAAGCATTCTAGCGTGGACTGGTGAATACTGGCTTCAGCCGTGGACTCCAAAATTTGCTAAAGCTGAGATGGCCGCTATTGGGACTTTCCTGCCGTTCTAGGGCGATAGGTCGAACGGCGGCTATAGTCAGGAGCCGACATTCAGCGGAGACTGATCGGCATCCCAGAATGACAGAAAGTGGGCCGTCTTCTGCCTGTCGGGTTCCAGCGACGCATTGCAATAAAGGGGCCCTTCAGGTCCCATCAATAGCGCGGCAGTTAGCGCCGACATAGCAGTCGTTCGAGGCCACGAAACGCATCCCTGAAAGCTGCTGTCTATGCAGATTCCGAATTGTGAAGACGGGCCCAAAGCGAACATCAGCTTTCAGGCGGATCAGTCAATAAACGGGCATAGGATGCGGCACACATTGATGCGTGCTTTCAGCGCATGCCGTACGACGGTCAATTCGACGTCAAACAGTTGCGAGCCCCCGGGCGCGCATCAGCGCTTGGCCATCAGGGCGACGGCCACGGAATGCCATAAAAGATTCCATGGGATCTCGGATATCACCCTTTGCCAGTATCTCTTCGCGGAAGCGCCGCGCCAGGATTGCGTCGAAAATATCTCCACCCTCCACGAATGCTTCGAAGGCGTCGGCGTCGAGCACTTCCGACCACAGATAGCTGTAATAGGCGCTTGCATAGCCGCCATCAAAAACGTGGGTGAAATACGGAAGCCGATGGCGCAGTCCGATCGTGTCGGGCATTCCAAGCCTGCCGAGCTCGGTTTCCACGAATGCTTTCGGATCGGCGCCCCGAGCTGACGCTGAATGCAATGCGAGATCGATCAAGGCGCAAGACACCAACTCGGCCGTGGCAAAGCCCTGTCCATAGGATTCCGCACCCCGAACGCCGTCAGTCAGATCAGTGGAAACACCCAGGCTGCCAAGAACGTCACGGCTGACGATCCAGTTTTCCATGAACTTGCTTGGAAACTCCACAAAATCACGCGCGACCGACGTTCCGGAAAGGCTCGGATATGTGACGTCGGACAGCAGCCCATGCAGGGCATGGCCAAATTCGTGAAATAGCGTTCTTGCCTCGTCCAGCGATAGTTTTGTGGACGCCGTGTCAGGGGGAGGGGCAGATGCGAAGTTCGCAACTAAGTACACGATCGGGCGGACATCTCCATCCAGCTTTTCCTGCACCCTGAGACTCCCCATCCAGGCACCGCCATGCTTTTCAGGGCGGGCAAGATAGTCGGTGAACAGCAAGCCCACCGCCGAATTATCTGCTGCTTTGACCTCCCAAGCCCAGACGTCGGGGTGATAGGCGATAATATCGTCACGATGCGCAAAGCGGAGACCATAAAGCCGACTGGCGACTTCGAACGCGGCCCTGCGCACGGCATCGAGTCGCAGATGTTCCTTGAGCGCCACGCCATCCAAGGCATAGCGATCCCTCCGCACGCGTTCGGCGTAAAAACGCCAGTCCCACGGCGCCAGCGCGAAGCTTTCCCCGTCGCTCTTTATCAGGGCCTGAAGTTCGGCGGCTTCCTCGGCAGCGCGTACCTTCGCTGGCTCCCAAAGCTGCATGAGCAAGGCGCGCGCCGCTTCGGGCGTTCGTGCCATGCTGTCGTCCAACTGGTAAGCCGCATAGTCAGAGTAACCGAGCAGACGAGCCCGTTCGTCTCGAAGTTCAAGCGTTTCCGCAATGATCGGCCAATTATTCCGTTCGCCCCCATCGCAGCGGTTGGTAAAGGCTCGCCATAGTCGCTCCCGCAGATCCCGCCTTTGCGAAAAGGCGAGGAAGGACTCATAGTCAGTGCGGTCGAGCGTGATGTGGTAACGCCCGCCCTCGCCCGCGGCCTTGGCCCGAGATGCCGCCGCATCGCGCAACGATTGAGGAAGCCCATCGAGATCGTGCTCGTCGAGCACCATAGTCCAGCCGGTAGTTTCGGCGAGGACATTTTGCCCGAACTGCACCGATAGCTCGGCTAACCGTGCATCGATCTCAGCGAACCGCTTCTTAGCGACGGGATCCAAGCCTGCTCCGCCGCGAACGAAGCCTTTGTAGCTATTTTCAACCAGCCGCTTTTGTTCGTCGGTCAGGTTTGCGTCCTCGGACCCCGCATGCACGGCGGCGATCCGGGCAAATAGTTTTTCATCATGGCTGATCGCGGTGCCGTGGGCGCTGAGGAGCGCTGACATTTCAGCTTCAATCGCGCGAATTGGCTCGATTGAATGCGCCGATGCGAGCGTCCAGAAGAGACGCCTTACCCGGGCGAGCGCTTCGCCAGATCGTTCCATCGCGGCGAGGGTATTTTCCAAGCTGGCGGGTGCAGTGCACTCGCCAATCGCAGAAAGCTCCTGCTTGTGATTTGCAATCGCGGTTTTCAGAGCGGGAACGAAATCCTCCGGCCTGACCCTTGCGAAGGGTGGTGCACCAAGCGGGCCGTTCCATTCTTGGAGCAAGGGATTTGCAAAGTCACTCAACCGACTGAACCTCTTCGGTATGAACCTGGAACGATGTCAGCTTGGCAGGACCAAACGCCGTCGTCAGCGCAGTATCAGTCGCGTCCCGCCCGCGCGCCATCAGGATACGGCCAATGCGTGGCCGATTGTGCCGGGCGTCATAGGTGTACCATTCGCCATCGACATAAACGTCGAACCAGGCTGAAAAATCCATTGGCGCATCGACCGGCGGAATGCCGATATCGCCGAGATAGCCGGTACAGTAGCGCGCCGGGATATTCATGCAGCGGCACAGGGTGATCGCGAGATGCGCGAAATCACGGCATACCCCGACCTGTTCCTGATAGGCGTTCCAGGCGGTCTTGTCCGGCCTCGCATGCTCGTAGCCGAAGGTGATGTGATTATGAACGAAGTTCACAACTGCTTCGACCCGATCGCGCGCCGACATGATGTGCCCGAACTCCGCCCAGGCAACGTCCATAAGCCTGTCCGTTTCGCAATACCGGCTTCCCAACAAGAAAATGAGGATATCGTCGGGCAGCAGTTCGACCGGCGTGGGCGGAACGTCCGGTGCGCGAACGTCCTCCAGCCCGCTATCCTCAACCACGAAGTCAGCGGCCAACGTAACCCCTCCGACCGGTACGGTAAGCCTGGTGCAGATGTTTCCGAAAGCATCCTCATAATTATAGATCGGAATGTCGGGAGATGGCTCGATGCGTTGCGGAGTCTTCAGATCCGTATGGCGCGAAGGATGGATGCTCAACATCGCTAGCATCGCCGTGGCAAGCTCCGCTTCGAAGCGTATCTCATATCCGGCCCGAATTAGCATTAGCGTGGCTTTCTGGTTCTGCCGGCGATGCGGCTGTTGATGGCTCCTCCCATAGGAAATGCTTCCTTGTCGTTTTGCTCGGCGAGGCGAACGTCGACCTCAACGTCCATGCCGACATAGCTGGCGGGAAACCCGCTCCACGTCCCCGAAAGTGGTAAGGCCTGATACGGGTCCCTTGCCACCGCGACGCGGACGAGGCCGCGATTGCCGATAATGCCGTTGGTCGGATCGAATTCGACCCAGCCCGATCCCGGTAAGAATATACGCACCCAGGCATGGGTGTTGCCGCCGCCGACGCGACCCTCGGCACGTGACGGATTATAGACATAGCCCGAGACGAACCGCGCCGCGAAGCCCAGCGCACGAACGGCCTCGATCATCAGGACCGCAAAGTCGCGACAGGTGCCGCGCCGTTTGGTGAGTGTTTCTATAGGGGTCTGGGTGCCCTTCTCGTGACGCGGCACATAAGTGAAATCACGCTTGATGGACGTCGCCATCTCGGTGAGCATCGCGACTGTTTCCGTGGCACCATCGTCCCGTACGAACGCGCGTGCCCAGTTATCGACCACCCGCGCGACATCGAGATGCTGTCGCTCGATGGAGCGCAGCAGATCGGGCATATCTTCCGAGGAATAGGTGAACGGAAACAGCCGTGCATAATCCTCCACGTCGATCTCGGCATCGTCGAGCGGCGCGTGATCAAGCTGCACCTCGCTTGCGACGCGCAATGCCTTGGCACGCTTGTCGAATAACGCGATTGCGACTGAGTTGCCGAACACGTCATGGAGCCATCTTAGTTCCGATGGCTCTGGCGCGATATCGAGCTGTGCACTGATCAGGCGTTGGTCGAAGCTTTCGCGCGGTCGCATCATGATCCGATGCTCGCCGAAAGAAACCGGTTGTCGATATGTGTATTCCGTGATGTGGCGGATCGTAAGCAGTGGCATGGAAGGCTTTCATTATGACGACGCCGGGTGGCGCCTCACTGCTCGATCAGGACGAGCCTGAGCCCGTTGTAGCCTTTAACTCGGGGGGAAGCTCCCCGTTCCTCATTCTTGGCGATCATGCCGGAAATGCCATCCCGCGCAGGCTGGGCACCCTGGGACTTTCAACCGAGGACCGCGAACGGCACATCGCTTGGGATATTGGTGTCAGGGGTCTTGGCGAGCTCCTGGCGACAACATTGAATGCAGCATTTCTCCATCAGCACTATTCGCGACTCGTAATCGACTGCAATCGAGATCCCGCGTCAGCAGATGCAATTCCAGAAGTGTCCGATGGCAGCCCCATTCCAGGCAACACGAACTTGGTAGAAATGGCTCGGACCGAACGGATCGCAGCCATACATGAGCCTTATCATGCCAGGATTGCAGCTGAACTGGCCATGCGCAGTCAATTCAACCGGCCCACTATCCTGATCGCGTTGCACAGCTTCACTCCGAGAATGGCTCAAATCGAACGACCCTGGCATGTGGGCGTGTTATATTCTGGCGGAAACACGCGGTTCGCGACCGCGCTCCTGGAAAGGCTTTTCACCGAATCTGACATTATCGTTGGCGACAACGAGCCCTATCAGATGGACGAAACCGATTACACCATACCCCGCCACGCCTTCGCAGACAGCCTCCCGTATGTGGAAATGGAAATTTGCCAGGACCTGATCGCGAAAACTGCCGGACAGCACGTATGGAATAGCCGATTGAGCTCCGCGCTCGAAATCGCACGGTCCTGCTTTTCGCTTTAATGCTCAGCCGAAAACATGCGCTGTCATTTGCGCCCAAGAACGCTACTCTGGAAGATCACGGCCAGACCGACTCTCAAGATTGCGGCGCCCGGGTAATCACCCTCCAAGAAAGGCTCGGCCATGTTGATCCGCGCGGGTTACGACATTCATTTCACCACACCACAGCGCGTGCCGATGCTGGCGAACCTCAGTGTGCATGCCTCACGCAACAAGGATTTGCGCACGGCGCAGCGGATCTTCACGCAGCCGGACGTGCCGCTCTACGATTATATCGACAGCTTCGGAAACATCTGCACGCGGCTCACGATACCCGAAGGTGGCATTGCGATCTCGTGCGGTTTCGTAATCGAGGATCCATTCGAACCTGATCTCGTCGTGCCGGACGCCTGTCAGGTGCCGCTTGAGGAACTTCCAGACGATGTGCTGCTCTACCTGCTCGGCAGTCGCTATTGCGAAACAGATCGGCTTTCGGAGTTTGCCTGGGGAATGTTCGGTGGCGTCGCACCCGGCTGGACCCTGGTTCAGGCGATCGTGACATATGTGCATGAACGGATCCGGTTCGACTATATGACGGCTCGTCCGACCAAGACAGCCTGGGATGTTTATCAGGAACAGGTCGGAGTTTGCCGCGATTACGCCCATCTAGCGATTGCGCTATGCCGGTGCATGAACATCCCCGCACGTTACTGCACAGGCTATATGGGCGACATGGATCTTCCTGCGCTGGTAGGCGACATGGATTTTTCAGCGTGGTTCGAAGCGTATCTGGACGGCCATTGGTACACGTTCGACGCCCGTCACAATCGCCCGCGTCGTGGACGCATACTGATGGCTCGCGGCCGGGATGCCGCAGATGCCGCCCTGACCAATGCCTTCGGGCCAGCGACGTTGTCCCGCTTTGATGTCTACACCGATGAAAACAGGTTGGCGGCGCCTTCCTTCTAGTTACGGGCTTGCGCATTGCAGCTCGCGCTAAAACACTGATTAAGCGCATTCCCCTGCTACTGACGTTCAAACACAACAAAGTCGTATTGCGCCGACATTGCTGCCCTTCCCGGCTTCGAACGTGCTTATCAAAAGCGGTCTTACATTCAGCTCCGCATCGACGAATTGAAATGACCGAGCCTGGGACGTTATTGTCGTTCCCAGGCGACGCCTCAGACGGCAGGTTTTGTCAGGAGCGGACACATGACGGTTGTCCATCTGGCACGGCAGAACGACAAAAACTGGGCCGAGTCCGGACTGGCACCTTCTGGCCATTTTAATTCGCAATAGGGCCGTTGACAGGAACCACAAAAGGAGTTCGAGCTTCTTCACCAGCCGGAAGGCTTCGACGCGGGCTGGGCCTTAATCGAGCATCACCTTCGCGGTCACCGACAGTCCGGGCCGCAAGCTCATCAGCGGCACCTGACCCGGATCGAGGCGGATGCGCACGCCGATGCGCTGGACGATCTTGGTGAAATTGCCGGAGCCGGGCTCGAACGGCAGCAGCGTGAATTCGCTGCCTGATCCCGGCGCGAAGCTTTCAATCTCGCCGGTCAGGCTGCGGCCGCCTAGTGCATCAACGCTGATCTTGGCCTTTTGCCCGACCCGCATGCGGCGCGTCTGGGTTTCCTTGAAATTCGCGACGACATAGACCGAGGATTGCGGCACAAGCGTCAGCAATCGCGATCCCGGCTGCACATAATCGCCGATCTGGATCTGGCGGTTGCCGACGACCCCGTCCACAGGCGCAAGCACCACCGTGTGACGAAGATCCTGCTGCGCGAGATCGACTGCCGCGCGTGCTTTCAGCACAGCCGCATTGGCCCGAGCAAGCTGGGCTTGCAGCACCGGTCGGCGTGCCTGCGTGACCATTGCCTGCTCACCCGCCACGCCAAGATCGGCCTGCGCGCGCTCGCGCGCTGATCTGGCGCTGACCGCCTCCGAATTGACGCGCTCGACATCGCGCCGAGTCGCAAACCCTTGCGCCAGGAGCGCATTGAATCGCCGATTGTCGGCGTCGGCTCGCGCATATTCTGCATCCGCGGACGCAATCGACGTGCCGGCGGCCCGCACCTGCGCCGATGCCAGTCCTTCCTGCGCGTTGAGCGCATCCAGTTCGGCCCGTGCGGTCGCCACTTCGGCCTGCGCATCGGCCAATGCCGCGCGGGCAGACATTAGCCGCGCCTCATAATCCTCATCATCGATGCGAACCAACGGCTGCCCGGCGCGCACCCGCTGATTGTCTTTCACCAGCACCGCCGTCACGAGCCCGCCGACCTTGGGGGCCACTGAACTCGAATCCGCCTGCAGATAGGCATTGTCCGTGCTCTCGCTCGAAGATGGCATCGCCAGCCACAGCGCCCCGGCAAGGGCGATCAGGATCGCGAGCCCGGCGGCGATCAGCGGGTTGCGCGGGATGGTAAAGCGTTTCCGGGGGGCGGGAGCGGCCTGTGCAGGCAAAACGGCCGTCATCATCTCATCTGGAGCAAGACGCATCGATCTATCCTTCAGTTGCCGGCGCGATCCAGGCCGTAGCGTTGGCCCAGGGCCTTGCGCACATTTGCCAGGATCATATCCGATCGTTCACGGTCGCCGGTTGCGCGCGAGAGCGCGATCGCACCTACCATTTCGGAAAGCATCGAGGCCGCCTCAACCGCCGGCTCGGCCACACCTAGCCCGCCCAACGCGTTTTCCAACCGCCCGAACAGGGTTTCAATGCCGGCACTGAAGCGCGGGCGGCCCGCTGCATCGCCCCGCGCGAAATCGCCCGACAGCGCCGGAAGGGGACAGCCGCGATCGCGCCCATCGCGATGCGCGGGCGACAGATAGAAATCGAGATAGGCCCGCAACGCTTCTCGCGAATCCGCACTGGCGATGATCGGCTCGCTGCGCTCCTTCGCCGCGCGGAACATCTCTTCCAACGCCGCCTCGATCAACGCGTCCTTCGATTTGAAATGCGCATAAAAGCCGCCGTGCGTCAGGCCGACCTGGGCCATAATCCCTGCCACCGCGACGCCGTCGGGCCCCTTGGCCCGAATCTCCCGCGCCGCCGCTTGCAGCAGTTGCTCCCGAGTCTTCGCCTTATGATCGCTCGCATACCGCACTTGCCGATCTCCTTTATATGATGCATATAATATAAAAAAACAGCAAAGGCAAGACCGATGGCGACGCATCCGATTTCCGCTTCATCCGAGAGGCCGATCAATCCGGCGGAGTTCAGTAACCAACGAAAATATCTGATTTTCGCGGTGATGGCGTTTGGTCAGTTCATGGCGCTGATCGATATCCAGATCGTCGCAGCCTCGCTCAACGAGGTGCAGGCAGGCCTCTCCGCCAGCCCGGACGAGATCAGCTGGGTGCAGACAGCCTATCTGATGGCCGAGCTGGTGATGATTCCGTTCTCCGCCTTCCTGACCCAGGCGCTTTCCACGCGTTGGGTATTTGCGCTGTCTGCCGGCCTGTTCACGCTTTCCAGCATCCTCTGCGGCGCGGCGTGGAGCATTGGCTCAATGATCGTGTTCCGCGCCATCCAGGGCTTCGTCGGCGGGGCAATGGTGCCGACCGTATTCGCCACCGGCTATGCGCTGTTCAGCGGCAAGCAGCGTGCGATGATCCCCGCGATCCTCGGCATGGTATCCGTGCTGGCGCCGACACTCGGCCCCACCGTCGGCGGCTGGATCACCGATGCCTTCGGCTGGCGCTGGATCTTTTACATCAATGTTGTCCCGGGCGCGGTGGTGGCCGTCCTGACGATTCTGCTGATCCGGGTCGATCGCCCCAACGTCGAGATGCTGCGCCGAATCGATTGGGTGCATCTGGTTTCGATGGCAGCGTTCCTCGCGGGACTGGAATATGTGCTGGAGGAAGGGCCGCGCAATGACTGGTTCGGCGATCCGGCCATCACGCTGTCGGCGTGGCTTTCACTGGTGGCATTCGGCCTGTTCCTCGAACGCTCGTTCCGGTCCGAAGGACCAATCGTCCGGCTGAGCCCCTTCCGCAAGCCGACCTTCGCGATCGCCTGCATCTTCAATCTGGTGATCGGTTTCGGGATTTATTCCGGCACCTATCTTGTGCCCGTCTTTCTCGGTCAGGTGAGGGGATATAATGCTTCGGAAATCGGAACGACGGTGTTCATCGCCGGGATCGCGCAGCTGCTCGGTGTGCCGCTCGCTGCCGGCCTGTCGCAACGTGTCGATCCTCGCATCACCATCACGTTCGGGCTGAGCCTTTTTGCAACGGGCCTTTATCTGTTCAGCTTCATGACGCCCGACTGGGGATTTTCAGCGCTGTTCTGGCCGCAGGTCGTGCGCAGCTTCGCGATCATGCTTTGCATCGTGCCCTCGGTGGGTCTTGCGCTCGGCAGCTTTGAGGGTCCCGAGTTGCGCTACGCCTCCGGTCTCTTCAATCTGATGCGCAATCTGGGCGGCGCCATCGGCATCGCCGTGGTCAATACCTGGCTCCAGGACATGACGCGGCTGCACGCGCTGCGGCTCAGCGAGGCGCTGGGTAGATCCCCACAAGCCGCGCTGGATCTGCTGACCGGCCTATCCCGGCATTTGGGGCGGCTCACGCCTGATCTCGATCATGCCCAGCTTATGGCGGAAGCGCTGATGAAGCAGGTAGTGGGCCGTGAAGCACTCACGCTCGCGTTCGACGATGTGTTCCGTCTGATGGCCTATGTGTTTGTAGCCGCGCTCGTGATGGTACCGCTATGCCGTCCGCCGCGAGGAATGACTTCACCCCCCGACGCACATTAGTCAGTATTAGGGCCAATTGCTCTTTGGGCGGGGGCGCAGAATCTGTCGTTCGATTATGTTAGCTGACGCCTGCGCATCGCAATTCGTCGGTCTTGCCGAAGCGAGATCCCTCAAAAGGTCAGCGAGCGGTTCCCGAACGCCGAAATGGGATACACCCCTGTCAACATGTGACGGATGTTTGATGACCAGTTTGCCTCACTAAAAACTGGAGCAATAGATGGCGCGAGGTAGCAGATATGCATCAGCTCATAAGTCCTTGCGCCAGATAAGCGCCGGATAAATCGAAAAAATATGAATCCCTATCATGAAGAAATCATGTAGTGTAAAATGGTTATTCAATCAAACACTCGGAGTCATGCTACATAATTTATTAACACGAACGGATATTTGTCGTCGCAAGATTCTCAAAAATTATGTCCATATGAGTAGGTCTCCCGGGGAAAAACGTTCCAGAATCGAACCGAGTTAAGGTCTAATTTATCCTATGCGGTTATGACACCTTTACGCGCAGAAGTTATGAAATATCGGGGTGGTACGCTGGGGTAATATGGTGTTGCGTCTACAAAACCTTATACTTGAAATGGTTGCGAAGGGCGAAACCATTGAATCTACTGCAGATCGTCTTTGTCGCGAGGTGGAGGGTCTACAACCCGACGTTATCTGTTCCGTACTCAGCGTGGATCGGAGCGGGCTCCTTCACCCCTTGGCAGCACCCAGTTTGCCGCAGGCGTACTCGGCCGCGCTCGACGGTATAAATATTGGGCCGAATGTGGGGTCATGTGGCAGCGCGGCCTACCTTCGCACCCCGGTCGCCGTCATTGATATCGAGCGTGATCCACGATGGGAGAACTTCAAAGGCCTTGCACTACCGCTCGGCCTGAAGGCTTGCTGGTCAAGCCCGATTTGCAACGCGAAAGGCGATGTCCTTGGCACCTTCGCGTTCTATTACCGCGAGCAGCGCGGACCAACGGAATTCGAGCAAGAGGTGGTGGCGACCTGCGTCCATCTGTGCACGCTCGCTTTGGAGCGGCATGAGCGCGTGGTGGAGCGGGAGCGCCAAGCCAATATCGATACGCTCACGGGATTGGGCAACCGTGCCTGCTTCAACCGGTCTTTGGCCGCTCTGCCGTGCATTACACCTGGAGCCTGGGCATTGTTGGTGATCGACCTCGACAACCTCAAAACCGTTAACGATACATTCGGCCACCACGTTGGAGACCTTCTGATTCAGCAGGCGGCGTCCCGTATGGCTGCTGCAGCGGCGCCGGATGGAGTCTTTCGCCTCGGCGGTGACGAATTCGCCGTCATCGTACAAAACCCGGTAGCGCTTCGGGAAATCGAAACGACTGCCAACGCTCTGATTGAGGCCATCGTCGTACCCGCAGAATGTGACGGCCATTTGATCCATCCCAAAGCCACCGTGGGCGGCGCGGTGCTTTCGCGGGAAGATCATATTGCAGAGAGCGTTCGGCAGAATGCGGATTTCGCGCTTTACCACGCGAAGGAAACCGGCCGTGGTGGGTTTGTGCGCTATTGGCCCGGCATCGGCACGGCGATTACCCACCGGCTCAAGGCTATTCAAAGAGTAGGCGCTGCCCTCAAAGAGGACCGCATAGACGCCTATTACCAGCCGATCGTCCGGTTGGACACACGCCAGATCGTCGGCATGGAGGCACTCTGCCGGCTGTCGGAAGACGACGGGATCATTTCGGCAGCCGACTTTTGCGAGGCCACGTCTGACGCGCATATCGCGTTTGGCATCACTGAGCGAATGTTAGCCCGTGTGGTGGGGGACATGCGTGTCTGGCTGGACATGGGTCTTCCCCTAGCTCGTGTCAGCCTCAATGTCTCCTCGTCCGATTTTTATCGCGGCAAGCTCGACGAGCAACTCACCTCCGCGTTCGCCCGTGAAAACGTGTCCTTAGAACATCTGATGCTGGAAGTGACCGAGGACGTCTGCATAGGTCAGCGAGATGATGTGGCTGCGCGTCAGATTAAAGCCATGCGCGCCAAGGGCCTGTTGGTCGCGCTCGACGATTTCGGGACAGGCTTTGCCTCGCTGACGCATCTGCTGACGTTCCCCGTCGATATGATCAAGATCGATAAGTCCTTTATCAATCGGCTTGCACCCGGCAACCCGAGTAGCGCTATCGTCAGAGGACTCTTGGACATTGCGAGGGCGATGAATATCTCGGTGGTGGCCGAAGGTGTCGAAACGGAAGTTCAAGCCGCCCAATTGCGCGCCCTGGGATGTTCGTTGGGGCAGGGCTTCCTGTTTTCCCGAGCCGTCGATCGAGACGCGTTCACTCAAATGCTCCGACAGGATTTGTTATCGCTTCGCCGCGCGATGTGAATTAGCCGTTTCCGCCGACTTTGCGGTCGTACATTCACACTTCCTCACGACGAAAACAGCCAGCGGCATGGTCGTTGACGATGCCGACCGCTTGCATCCAGGCATAGACAATCGTTGGCCCGACGAATTTGAAGCCTCGCCGCTTCATCTCCTTCGAGATCGGGACCTCCCGCCTCGACTTTGTCGCGATGAACATTAGATCGCCTCTAACGTTTATCCGCTATGAGCGACTATAACGAGCTATCACTACCCGGGGCGGCAAGCGGCGTGGCGCGCGACAAGCCAGAGGTATGGAACGCGTTTGAGCAACTTGGCGCCGCCGTGACCGATGCAGGGCCATTGGACGATCGGAGCCGGCGGTTAGTGCATCTGGCACTGGCTATTGGGGGCGATTCCGAAGGCGCCACGCATTCGCATTGCCGAAGGGCGCTTGAAGAGAGTTTCACGCCCGACGAACTGGAGCATGTCGCCTATCTGGCAATCACTACGCTTGGTTGGCCGCGGGCGATACGGGCCCTTACTTGGATACGTGACGTCACTAATGGCCACCAAGAACAGTGAGCACATCCGCGCTGGCAATTGACTTACAAATTAGTCCCGGTGCTGATGTCGGGTGAGTGTCTAGAATATGCAGACCAGCACGAAAACGCTATGATCGCCCAATAGCAGATGGGGGATGCCATGCGCTTCGAGATCCATCAGGAGGGCATCACCCGTCTCACGGGCCTGCGAAATGCGGGCGGAGATTGGCGATGGGAATTAATTGGCGACGATAATTTGGTGGTGGCAAGAGGCGAAGGTTTTCGGACCCGAGAGCATTGTCTCCGAACCGTTGCGATCCTTAAGACAGTTAGTGGCGACACTCCCGTGGTCGACCGGATTTGATGAGGTGGATAGTCTCAAATCCACCCGCGCAGACTCTCTGAGCACGAAAACGCCGCGCGCCAGGTACTCGACAGCCGAAAATCACGAAAGGCGCTCAGCGAGTCTTAGAGTGGCTTTCGCCCGCCACTGCGACATCCGTTTCGAGGCGCTTGAGTTGCCGCGCTTTGCGCTCGTGGAGCACCGCCGCTTCCCGCAAGCGCAGCGATAGGTCGTGGTCAGTGGTAGCCGCCGCCTTCAACCGAGCAGCCCGCGCAAGCTGAAAGTAATAGACGGAATCGCGCGCAATAGGCTCCGCTTCCGGTCTCTCATCCATCTCTCAAACGGATCATCGCCGCACCGATTCTGCAAGTTTCATCTGCGGCCATTTGGAATGGCCTTTGCACGACTGGGCTCAAAATGGCTCCGCGCTGAACGCCTTCCTCACCATTCGTAAACCCAACCGCTGCTAATCGACCCGCGGGCTGGCCTGTCGTGTACCGTCAGCCCTCGGGCCGGGAGGTCGCTTCCGGGGCTTCCCGCCTCGATCTGCGCGGCCGACGCTGTACCTGTCCCAAACCGTGACAGTCTCATTCCGGCATATTGGAACGAGCTTCAAGTATTGCTCGAATCGAAATGGAGAGTAGGTTCTATGCCCGAAATAGAAATGATCCGGGGGAACAAGATGAAGCGTGTTATGAATGTAGCCGCCTTGCCTATCCCCCTAAGTGGCTGTGCAACAAAGCAACATGCTCGCGTCGCTCCACTGACATGGGTGGAAGCAAGCGAATATACATCCTGGGATATCCGGATTGAGAAAGCCAAGATTCAGATCGCACCAGCCAACTATGCCGGCACGAGTTCCGCCTCGCGGCCAGCCATCACCAGCACCATGCCGCGTTGCCAGCATGGGACGTGATCCCAAGACTCCAAGCGAGGCCGTGGAATATCTCGCGCAAGCTTATGAGGAGTTCGGCTATAAGGCCGTAGCGATGGCGCTGCGGACGCATGGGCCCAATGCGGACAAGTTCAAGGTTGAGGTGAGAGCGATCGAACTGGCGATCGAACACACGCGAAGGGCCATGGACGGAGGGCGCTAATCATTCGCACCCCGCAGGACTGTCCCGGCACTTACTCCATTCAGTGCGCACGCGGCAGCAGGCACGGCACCCGCCGCATCTAAGTTTCGGCAAGGCGCTGGCATCCAAATTGCGGGGATCATTCTGCATCATTGGCAGGTCGGCGAGTTTCTGATGGTCCAGCCCGAGATTGACGATCCGAGGCCGCGCGCCCCGAGGTTGGCCGGGCCCGCGCTCAGGCGGTCTTGATGAGGCTGGCCGCCCGCTCGGCGATCAGGATGGCGGTGGCGGCGGGGCCGCGGCGGGGGTTCGTGGGGCAGATCGACAGATCGACCACGCGCAAGCCATCCACCCCATGGACACGGCAGTGTTGGTCGACGACGGCCTCGGGATCAGTGGCTGGGCCCATGCGGCAGCTGCCGGTGGTATGGGCGTAAGGCGGGACGGCGGACTTGATCCATGTCGCCAGCGCCTCGTCACTGGACAACTGGGCATCGGTGGGGGTGAGGCGGCGTTTGACCAGCGGGCTGATGGCTGGGCCTTCCAGCATCCGGATGCCGATGCGGACGCATTCGATCAGGCGGGAGACGTCGCGCGGGTCCGAGAAGCTGTGGAAGTTGTATTCGGGCAGGACGTGTGGGTCTGGCGAGGTGAGCGTGGAGGTGCCGCGGCTGTATTCCGCCATCAACCGACAGGACAGCATCTGGGCAGCCATCGCCCGGCGCATGCGTAGCGCTCCGCGCAGGCCGAGGCGCAGGCCTGCCCGGACCAGCGCGACCAGGCCGCGCCAGCGATCACCCAGCGAGCGGGGGCCCAGCCCCTTGCCATCGCTCAGCATCTGCGACATCGGCATCGTGAGGCACAATATTTCCATATCGCCCGGGATGCCGGAACCGGCGGCGGTGTAATGCAGCGTGGCTTCGGCAAAGCCCGTGTCCGGGCCGACCTCGAAGGGGCGGCGGGGCAGGAAGGTGATGTCGACGCCGGGATGATCCTGGAAGTTCTGGCCGACGCCGGCAAGATCGCAGAGGACGGTGATGTCGTGCCGCTGGAGCTGGTCTGCGGGGCCGATGCCGGAGAGCATCAGGATGTGCGGCGTCTTGATTGCGCCGGCGGACAGGATCACCTCGCGGCCGTGGATCGTGCGGATCTGGCCATCCTGCTCGACCTCCACGCCAATGGCGCGGCGGCCGTCGAACAGCACGCGGCGCACGAAGCTGTCGCCGCGGATGGTGAGGTTGGCGCGGCCGCGGGCGGGGTTGAGATAGGCGATGGGGGTGCTGATCCGATCTCCGCCGATGGCGTTGCAAGGATTGGGGCCGACGCCGTTGATCGAGGTGGGAGCGTTCTTGTCATCGTCCCAGGGAAAGCCGAGCTCTGCGCACGCATCGCAGAACGCGCGCGAGATCGGCATCATTTCCGCCTTCGCGGGGCGGGTGATGGGCAGTGGGCCGCCGCTGCCGTGCAGGCTGCCCTGGAAATCGCGGTCATCCTCCATGGCGATGAGGAAGGGCAGCAACTTGTCCCAAGACCATTCCGGATTGCCGCACGCCGCCCAGGCATCGAGATCGTCGCGGGCGGGCCACCAGTGGCCGGCGCCGTTGACCGTGCTGCCGCCGCCGATCACACGGCCACGGATGATGGGGACGGTGGCGGCATCGGTCCGCCCGAAGAAGCCCCAGCTATACGGGCTGCCTGGGGCCATCTGGGACATCGCGTTGATGCGGCGCAGCGGTCCGGGAAGGCTTTCGCGCGTGGGAAAATCAGCACCGGCTTCGAGGAGCAGGATAGTCCTTTCCGGGTTTTCACTGAGCCGGGTGGCCAGCACCGTGCCGGCTGAACCGCCGCCAACGACGATGTAGTCGAACATTTCCATCTTAGGCCCCCCAAGTGTGGCGATTCACTGCTGCGTCGCAACGGGCTGCCGTGCAGAGCGTCAATTGCCGACGGAGGGACGATTCGGACCTATCCGAGTGTAGGGCGCGCGCTGCGCTGGATTTGGCGGGCGGAAGACCAGCGCGGGAGTCGTCGCACGCGGGCACAGCCAACGGACTGCCCAGAACGGCTTATGCGTAAGCCGATCTGGGTCTCGCATTGTCTAGCAGATTCGTCGGCTTAGCGACTCGTCGCCTGACGTAGCCAACTTGACCCGTTCGCCGGCAATGGCGTCATATACCCAGTCAGATGATGGGCATCGACTGACCGCCGTCGCACAGGATCGTCTCGCCCGTCACAAATCCCGAAAGCTCGGAGGACAGGAAAAGGCAAAGCGCCGACATATCCTCGACCCTGCCCGCCCGCCGCACCGGGATGTGATGGATCAGATTGTTACGGAACGCATCATAGTCCATCCCTGCAGCAGCCGCATTTTCCCGCGTCCAAGCGCGGTTGCTCTCGGTATCGATATAGCCCGTGCCGATCGTGTTGATGGTGATGCCCTTGGAAGCCACTTCGTCAGCAATGGTCTTGGCAAGAGCGGAAGCGCCGACGCGGGTCGCGTTAGCGAGGGCGTAGCCGAAATTCAGATTGTCGCGGACAAGCTGCTTCGCCGTTCCTGAACCGATCGTCACGATGCGGCCCCAACGCTGGGCTTCCATATGCGGAAGAACCACCCTGACCATGCGGGAAAAGCAAACCGCGACCAGGTGGTAGGCGGCCGTCAGCATCTGCTCATCGACGTCGGCAAAGCGGCCCGGCGGCGGGGTATCGCGATTATAGATGGCGATGTCAGGCTCGGCGAGGTCAGCCCTGGCCTTCGCCTGAATCTCGGCATAGCAGGAAAGGTCATCAAGGTCCGCCGAGATGCCGATCGCCCGAACGCCCAGGTCGCGAGCCTCGCTCACCGCGTCTTCGATGGGACCTTGGCTGCGCGCGACAACGATGACATTGGTGCCTTCGCTGGCAAAATCCCGCACGATCTGCCGGCCGATGCCTTTGCTGCCACCCAGGACCAAGGCGGTACGTCCCGAAATGCCTAGCTTCATATTTTGGCCCTTTCCATTTCACCGCTCTCCTGTTTTGTGGGCACGGTCTTGATCACCTGGCCATCCGTTGGCTTAACTCCGGCTTGTGGTCACAACCTGACGATCCAGATGCTTGGAGCCTGTAGCTCTTCCGAGGCACGAATTCGGTCGTCCATACCGCGACTAACAATGCTGAATCCGTGGAAGTGCATTGCCCATCTCGTGCTCATTCGTTATGAGTTGACTAGAACTACTTTGCCTGTTTGCTGCAAATTATCGAAATATTGTGCAGCTTCTTTGATGTTCTCAAGCTTGAAATTCTTGCCGACCATCGGTTTGAGCGCGCCTTTGCCGACCCCTTCGCGGATGAAGGCAATCGCACGTTCGTTCCGTTCCGGCTGGTCATCCAGCAGCATTGCATAGCCGAGGATCGACAGATTCTTGCCGATGAGCGGCATGACCGGCAGATTGACCGGCGTAAAATCCAAGATGCCATATAGCACGATGGCACCATATGGGCACACCAGCTCTGCAATCTCGCCTATGATCGGCCCCCCAATGGGATCAAAGGCGAAGCGGACGCCCTTGCCCATCGTTATCGATGCGACCCGCTCCGCGAGATTTTCTTCCTCGGTTACAACGACGTGGCTCGCGCCCATGCTTGCGATGGCTTCGGCCTTGCCCCTTGTTCTCGTGGTGGCAATGACATTGGCGCCTAGCATGGCAAGAATCTGAAATATCGGCGCACCAAGGCTGCTAGAGGCGGCAGTGACGAGAACCCAATCCCCCCGCTCAATTTTCACCAGCTCGATCAGCATGCCGTAAGCGGTCATGTAGCTTGACCACAGCGCGGCGGTTTCCACGTCGCTCAACGTCTCCGGGCTGCGAACGGCGAGCTTGGCAGGGATAGTGAAATATTCGCCATAGGCCCCGCAGGCATTGAGCGACATGATGGGCAATGTCGAAACGCGATCGCCGGGCGCGAACTCGGCGCCTTCGCCAGCACTCTCGACGATGCCCGCCGCCTCATAGCCAATTCGCGAGGGGAACTGGGGCTTGATCGGATGCCAGCCTTGCCGGAACATGGCCTCTGATCGGTTGAGCGCGAAGGCATTGATGCGAACCCGGATTTCGCCTGGACCGGGAGGCGGGACATCCACCTCCACAAGTTCCAGGACCTCCGGGCCTCCGAAATCTCTGAAGATTACTGCTTTGCTCGAAATGGATCCCAAGGGCCATCCTCCAATAGAGTTTCGATAGGCCTGGGTCCGGCCTGGTCCGGATGAAGTAGGCATGCGCCATCCCATCTCGTTCGCCCGTCGCTACGTTACGAAGTGTGACATGGTGGCCGCCGCTGCCACCAGTCTTCGGATAGGGCAGCCGATGGCACGTGTGCAGCACATGCTGCTTGAAACAGCGTTGAACGGGTTTTGAAGAGAATCCTGATGGGACGTCTATCGCTCCGGCCCCCCTCTTCCTGGTCAGCCCGGAGGCTGGGTATGTTACCGGCTATAGCTGGCACGCCGACGGCGAGTTCAAGATCGACGCGCAGCGTTGACCACGCCTTTTCGGGAAGGAATAGAGGATGAACCAAGCGCCCTTGGCTTATGACGCCAGCTATGGGGCAAGCTCGAGCGCAATAAGGCAGTCGTTCGCAAATATCTCGAAAGTGTGGCAGCGTTCGATCTCGATAGCATCGGCGAATGCCTGGCCGAGAATGTGGTCCAGCATTATGTGGCGCCTTCCCACCATAACGACGACGGCACCCCCGCAATCGCCAGTCGCGCGTCGATTGTCGAAGAAATAGGATCCTGCTTCCATGAAATATTATATCGCCGGGACACGGTAACGATTGAGACACAGAGCATGATCGCCGAAGGGGACTATGTAGCCTGCCGGTTCATCCTTGACGCGATGACCGTTCGCGCCAATGAGCATTATCGCAATTACTATAATTCTTCTATCGTTGCGAGGATGGCAAAGTAGCGGAATATTGGGAATGTCTTGACAGCAAATATGCCAGCGAATTGCCGTGGGCGAATAGATCCTAATCCTTATCTGCCAGCCGATAGAACTGCGTTCATGACTTGACGCGTCTTGTAACGCAGGTCGCAGGCTCAAGCCCGACGCTCGAATCCTTCCGATTGAACCAGGTTCGTCCGTGGGTGCCGCAAAGCGCCATGCCAATCGGGGCGCGCACCCGCGCATTTACCGCGACTGCGCAACCAGCAGCGGATAAGGGTTGATCGGGCGTCCTTGGTACCAGGCTTCGGATGGGTTCATCCGATTGATCGCGAAATGAAGGTGTGGTGCGGCAGGGTCGGCGTTGCCGGTGGATCCGACCGCGCCGATCACCTGGCCGGCATGAACCTCCTGCTGCTCGGCAAGCCTCGGCTGGTAATGATCGAGATGCGCGTAATAATAGAGCCAGCGGCGATCCGGCGATCGCACGTAAATGGTCATGCCGCCGCGCTGGCTGAAGAACAGCTTTTCGACCGTTCCCGGAGCAGCCGCGATCACCGGCGTTCCCCGCGCGGCCATGATGTCGATCGCGTCATGAGGCCGTCCTGCTCCACGCGCTTGCGTGAAGGTATCCACTAGATCCTCACGGCGTACACCCGCGACCGGCACCACCAGGCCCGCGCCTGCAACCTTGCGCGGGGCGGGCGATGGGGGCAACTTGGCCTCGTCGGCCGGAACGAAGCGCACGCAATAATGCACGAAGAGAATGATCGCAGCGAAGAGGACGACCAGCCACCACCAGCGGCGCATCGCTATATTTATTCCTGGAAGATTGCCGGCACGCCCGGCTTCACCATTTGCGCCAGCTTGGCCGCATCCCAGTTGGTGAGCCGCACGCAACCATGGCTTTCGGCGCGGCCAATCGTGCTCGGCTCGCTCGTCCCGTGGATGCCGTAATGCGGCTTGGAAATATCAATCCACACCACGCCGACCGGGCCATTGGGCCCGGGCTTCAGCACCGCGGCCTTATCCTGGGCGCTCGCATCCCAGAATAGCTTGGGATTATAATGGAACTCGGGATTGCGGCTGACACCCTGGATCTTCCATTCGCCGATCGGCAGCGGATCATGCTCGCTTCCCATCGTTGCGGGAAATTGCGCGATCAACGTGTCATTGGCATCAAAGGCGCGCAATATGCCGTCTGACTTGTCAACCACGACTTTTGCTGCGGCAGGCTGGACCGCAGCAATCCCAAGTCGATCGAGCGTTTCGTTCCAGCCGCGTTCATCGGGCCCGAATTGGGCTTCATCCACATCGGGCACATTGGGCACGCGCAGCACAGCGCCGGCGCCGATCTTGGCATCTGCCGGATTGAGCGTCTTCAGGGTTTGCGGCGTGGTGTGAAAGCGCTCCGCCAGCGCCTCTGCGAGATTGCGGTACTGCAAGGACGGCAGCCGCGCCTGCGCCGAGGCGTCCTTGGGAATGTTGGGTGTGAACGGGCCTGCCGCAAAGCGCGCCGGAATGCGAACCAGACGCGTCGCCGGGATCGGCTGGCGATCCAGCGCCTGGCGGGTCGCATCATCGAGCTGCCCGGTCTGCGGTAATCCCCGCGCCATCTGGAAGCCGCGGATCGCCCCGGCATAATTTTTGCCATCGCGCCCGTCGATCACCCCCGGAGAAAAACCTAGTCGGTCAAGCTCCACCTGTGCCTGCAGCACGGCGCCTGCCTTGAAGGCATTATTCGCGGGGGCAGGAACATCCTCGAACCGCAACGAAGGAGCGGCTTGCGCGGCAGGCGCCGCTTGATCGGCGGCGGCCGCCTTGGCGGAATTTCCGTTGCTATTGCTGACAGCGATCTCGCCAGTTGCAAGCAACAGCATGGCTGGCAAAAACAGATGCGCTCTCAAACTCCTGATCCTTATCATTTTGATCTGTTTGAGAAACGGATGATCCAGGACAAGGTTCAATGTGCCCGCCAAAGCCACCGGCTGACCACGAATCGATGGCCGGCTAACCTCTGATTTACGATCCGGGCCTAAAAGGCGGGCAGCGTATCGAACAAGGTGTACCCATGGCCAATCCCGCCGAGCATAGGCCTGCAAACAGGTGGCAGCCCCGCGAACACCGGACGACCAGCATCTCGCTTGCGCAGATGACGGGCGATCGCACGCCAGGTCAGGGCATTATTGTCCGCAACGTTTCAGCGCAGGGCATCGGGGCCCGCGCACAGCAGCAGCCTCCGGCCGTCGGTGAGACGGTCGTTGTGATCAGTGACAAGCTTGGCGAGTTCAGCGCAGTCGTGAAATGGGTGCGCGGCGATCGCTTTGGACTGCATCTCGTAGAGCCGCTGAAGGCAAGCGACATCGATCGCCTTGGCAGCGAATGGAGCGAAGCACGCCCCGGCTTTGCCGTCTGGAGTAACTGACCCCCGCCGCGAGCACGCTTGGGCGGCTCGCTGCGAGAAAGGCCAACCCGCAGAAATCCCGGTCGGGCCGGGATTTCCGCAAGCTGAAGATCAGGACATGGGCTGCAGGTTCACCGCGGCATATTTGCCGCGCCGGTCAACCTCAAGCTCGAACTCGAGCCTGTCGCCTTCGTTGAGGTTGGTCATGCCCGCGCGCTCGACCGCCGAGATATGCACGAATGCATCGGGCTGCCCGTCATCACGCTGAATGAAGCCGAAGCCCTTCATCGCATTGAAGAACTTGACCGTGCCGCTTGCCTTCTCACCGGTGAGCTGCCGCTGCGGGCCGCCCCGCTCAGCGCCGCCGCCACGCTCGTTGCGCGGGGGGCCGCGATCTTCGACCGGAAGCGGCTCGCCCTCGATCTTGAGATCGGTCGCGGAGATGCGGCCACCGCGATCCACCAGCGTGAATTCAAGCGGCTGGCCTTCGGCGAGGCCGGTCAGCCCCGCTTGCTCGACAGCGGAGATGTGCACGAACACATCCTCACCGCCATCGTCACGGACGATGAAGCCGAAGCCCTTTTGTCCGTTGAAGAACTTTACGACGCCCTTGCCTTCGCCAATGACCTGAGCAGGCATTCCGCGCCCACCGCCACCGCCGCCGCCACGGAAACCGCCGCCGCCACCAAAGCCGCCGCCACCGCCGCCGCCGAAGCGGTCGCCACCGCCGAAGCCGCCGCCACCGCCGCCGCCGAAGCGGTCACGGCCATATCCGCCGCCACCGCCGCCGAACTGGTCGCCGCCACCATATCCGCCGAAATTTTCGTCCCCGAAGCTGTCGCGCTTATCCCTGCCACCGCGCTGGCCGCGGCGCCCACGATCAAAACTCATGCCGTTCTAGTCTTCCAATATCGCCCCACTCCATCAAGACTCCCTGCCGGGCGCTGCACGCGAGTCCTCAATTTCAGGCAATCACAGATCGCCAAATTCGAATCATAAAGCAAAACGGGTGAAATCGCGAGAAGTTTTCCACAGGATTAACGACGACCTTCGCGATTGACCGCCTCACCGCATCGCGGCAAGAGCCGGAGCGCCATGAGCAATATCCTCAACGTCTTCATCGAACCCTCCAACTGGGCCGCGATTGCCGCACTGATCGCGATGGAGGTGGTTCTGGGGATCGACAATCTGATCTTCATATCGATCCTGACCAACAAGCTGCCCGAGGCAATGCGCGGCAATGCGCGGCGGATCGGCATCGGGCTCGCCCTGATCCTCCGGCTCACTCTGCTCAGCTTCGTCGCGTTCATTGTCACGCTCACGCGCCCGCTGTTCGAAGCGTTCGGCCATGGCTTCTCGTGGCGCGACCTGATCCTGATCGCGGGCGGCCTCTTTCTCGTCTGGAAGGCGACCAAAGAAATCCATCACAATGTCGATGCCGATCACGGCGAGGACATGTTCGAGAATGATAAGCCGAAGCTCGGCTTCGGATCGGCAATCGCCCAGATCATCTTGCTCGACCTCGTTTTCTCGATCGATTCGATCATCACCGCAGTCGGCATGACCGAGCATGTGCCGATCATGTTCGCGGCGGTGATCGTGGCGGTCGCGCTGATGCTGACCGCCGCGGGGCCGCTCTCAAGGTTCGTCGAGCACAATCCGACGGTGGTCATGCTCGCGCTCGCATTCCTGTTTCTGATCGGCATGACGCTGATCGCCGACGGGTTCGGTCACCATGTACCCAAGGGCTATATTTACGCGGCGATGGCATTTTCGGCGGTCGTGGAGGGATTGAATATCGTTGCGCGGAAACGGCGCCGCGGCGCGGGCCATTGAGCGGCGGCCATTCTGGTCCTATGCGAGCGGAATGACCGTTTATCTCCATGAAGAAGATTTGCCGGCGGACGCGCTCGGCCCGGGCGCCATCGCAATCGATACCGAAACCATGGGCCTTATTACGCCGCGCGACCGCCTGTGCGTCGTGCAGCTTTCCGACGGCGGCGGCAATGAGCATCTGGTGCGTTTCGCGCCCGGCAGCCGGTACGATGCGCCCAATCTCAAGGCGGTGCTTGCCGATCCAAATCGGCTCAAGCTCTATCATTTCGCGCGCTTCGATCTGGCCGCCATCCAGCATTATCTCGGCGTGGTGGCGGGGCCGGTCTATTGCACCAAGACCGCCTCGCGTCTGATCCGCACCTATACTGACCGCCACGGCTTGAAAGAGCTGGTGCGGGAGCTGCTCGGCGTCGAAATCTCCAAGCAGCAGCAAAGCTCGGACTGGGGCGCACCCGACCTTAGCGACGCGCAGAAAGACTATGCCGCCTCGGATGTGCGCTACCTTCACCAACTCAAGGAAAAGCTCGATGACCGGCTGAGCCGTGAAGGCCGCATGGCGCTTGCGCAGGCCTGCTTCGATTTCCTGCCCCACCGGGCCGCGCTCGACCTTGCCGGCTGGCCGGAGGTCGACATCTTCGCACATGTCTGAACTCGCCGATCTGGCGCGCAACGAACGGCGCCGCTGGGCAGCACCGGGCAGCAGCCACGACCGCATCATCGGTTGGGCGAAAAAGCTGCTGCCGATCGGGGTTGCCGGGCTGATCCTGGCGCTGGCGTTCGCGCCGCTAACAATGGGGCGGGACATCAGCTTCGTGCTTTCGAAGGATCGCGTCGCCATCGCCAAGGAAAGGCTGCGAGTTACCGCTGCGAAATATTCGGGTGAGGACAGCAAGGGCCAGCCGTTCCTGATCAACGCGGGCTCGGCCGTCCAGAGAAGCTCGGCGGATCCGGTGGTGAAGCTCAACAATCTCTCCGCCACGATCGAGCTTAAGGACGGGCCGGCTGCGATCGCTGCCTATCATGGCCGCTACGACATGGATAGCGAGCGCGTCGCGATTGACGGGCCGATCGTGTTCAAGACTGCCGATGGCTATCGCCTCGCGACGCGTGATGTCGGGATGGATCTCAAGACGCGCTCGCTCGCAAGTGCGGGCGATGTCGACGGCACGATGCCGCTCGGCACGTTTCGTGCCGACCATTTGAACGCCGATCTGAACCGCCGCATCGTGCGGCTCGCTGGCGGCGTGCGCTTGCATATCGTACAGGGCCAGTCCAGAGGAGCGCGATGATGCGCCGTTCCCCTTGCTTGCTGCTTTCAGCCGCTCTGGCGGGCCTCGCGATCGGGCCGGCGCAAGGCCAGGATGCTGTCTCGGCGCTCAAGGGGCATAACAGCAAGGCGCCGGTCGATGTCGCGGCCGATCGCATCGAGCTGCAGGACCGTGCGGATCGCGCTGTCATGAGCGGCAATGTCGAGATGCGCCAGCAGGACATGACACTCAAGGCGCCGCGCGTCACCATTGCCTATAGCCGCACCGGAGGCACGCAAATCCAGCGGCTCGACGCAAGTGGCGGCGTTACCGTGACCAGCCCCTCGGAAACCGCGCGCGGCCAATATGCGATTTATGATTTTGACCGCAAGCTGATCACCATGCTCGGCAGCGTAACGCTCACCCGGGCCGGCTCCAACGTCAGCGGCAACCGGCTCGTGATCGATCTCAACAGCGGCCACGCGATCGTAGACGGCAGCGCCGCCGGCAGCGCGGCATCGGGATCAGGCGGCCGCGTCACCGGGCACTTCACCGTGCCTGATCGGAACCCCTGATCGGCTGATTTCGCTTTCGCACGCACGGCTTGGCGGTTAGGGCATGCACAAACCTTGCCAATTGGCCAGTGGGTAACGAGTCGCTAACCATCTTATGCGACGACGCTGAGGATCCATGGAGCAGAGCACCGTACAAAGCATATATGAGCGCGACTCAAGCGGGCATACCCTGATGCGGGGCCTTTCGGTCGTCTCCATCGCAAAAGCCTATGACAAGCGCCGCGTGCTTGCCGACGTGTCACTCGATGTCGCGCGCGGCGAGGTGGTCGGCTTGCTGGGGCCGAACGGCGCGGGAAAGACGACCTGCTTCTATTCGATCATGGGGCTGGCCAAGCCCGACGCGGGCCGCATCCTGCTCAACGGCGAAGATATCACCAATCTGCCCATGTATCGCCGCGCGATCTTGGGGCTTGGCTATTTGCCGCAGGAAACCTCGATCTTCCGCGGCCTCACGGTCGCGCAGAACATCGCGGCGGTGATCGAGCTGGTCGAGCCGGACGAGACGGTGCGCGCCGAACGGCTGGAGCGATTGCTGTCCGAATTCCATATCGAGCATCTTCGCAATGCACCCGCTTTGGCGCTTTCGGGCGGCGAGCGGCGCCGCTGTGAAATCGCGCGGGCGCTGGCGGCCGATCCTTCGATCATGCTACTTGACGAGCCCTTCGCCGGGATCGACCCGCTTTCGATCGCTGACATTCGCGGGTTGGTGCGCGAGCTCAAGAACCGCGACATCGGCGTGCTCATCACCGATCACAATGTTCGCGAGACGCTCGACATCGTCGATCGCGCCTGCATCATCTACGATGGCAAGGTCCTGTTCCAGGGCAGCCCCGCCGCCCTCGTCGCCGACGAGAATGTGCGCCGTCTCTATCTCGGCGAGGGATTCTCGCTTTAGCGGGCCGATCGATCATGGCGCTCGGACCTCGCCTCGATCTTCGCCAGAGCCAGTCTCTGGTCATGACCCCCCAGCTTCAGCAGGCGATCAAGCTGCTGGCGCTGAGCAATCTGGAGATCGAAGGCTTCATCGCCGAGGAGATGGAGAAGAATCCGCTTCTCGAGCAGGGTGCAAGCGACGGCGAGCGCGAAGCCGAGCCGACGGACATCGGCGGCGACGATGTCGATGGCTTGGACCTGCCCGAGCCGGAAACCGCCGACCGGCTGATCGCGGCAGGCGACGCGGAAGGCGATTCGCCTCTCGATGTCGACTATCGGGCGGAAACCTTTCATCATGACTCGCCGTCCGACAGCGTCATCGACAATTTCGCGCGCGGCCTCGATGGCGGCGCTCCCGACGATGGGCCCGATTTCGAGAGCATCGCGGCAACGAGCCTGTCGCTTCATGAGCATCTCCTTGCGCAGGCGGGGGCGACATTCTCGGGCGAGCGGCTGGCGATCGCGCGCCATCTGATCGATCAGATCGACGAGGCCGGCTATTTCGTCGCGGGAATGCTCGACACAGCGCGGCGGCTGGAGGTTCCGCTCGCTGAGGTGGAAGTGGTGCTCGCGCAGATTCAGCGCTTCGACCCGGTCGGGATCGGCGCCCGTTCGCTAGCCGAGTGCCTGGCGCTCCAGGCTAGGGAGGTCGACCGCTACGATCCCGCGATGGCGCGGCTGATCGACAATCTCGACCTGCTCGCCAAGGGCGCGTTGCCACAGCTTCGCCGCATCTGCGGTGTAGACGCCGAGGATCTTGTCGACATGATCAGCGAGCTGCGCGCTTACGATCCCAAGCCGGGCCTGCGCTTCTCGACTCATGTCGTCCAGCCGGTGACACCTGACGTATTCGTGCGCCGCACCGCCGCCGGCTGGTCCGTCGAACTCAATTCAGCGACGTTGCCGCGGCTGCTGGTCAACCGCAGCTATTATGTCGAGCTCAGCAGCGGTCCCCAGGACCAGCGGAGCAAGGCGTGGTTGTCCGAATGTCTGGCCAGCGCCAACTGGCTCGTAAAGGCTCTCGATCAGCGCGCCCGCACGATCGTCAAGGTCGCCACCGAAATCGTCAAGCAGCAGGAAGGCTTCTTCCTTCACGGCGTGGCACATCTCAAGCCGCTTACATTGCGCATGGTCGCGGAGGGGATCAGCATGCACGAATCGACGATCAGCCGCGTGACCTCCAACAAATATCTCGCGTGCGAGCGTGGCGTTTTCGAGCTCAAATATTTCTTCACCAGCGGCGTCGTCAGCACCGATGGCGAAGGCGTGTCGGCCGAAGCGGTCAAGAGCCATATCCGCGCTTTGATCGCCGCAGAAGGCGACGACATCCTCTCCGATGACAAGCTTGTCGAGTTGCTCCGCGACAAGGGTTTCGATCTGGCCCGGCGCACCGTAGCCAAATATCGCGAGGCGATCGGGCTTGGCTCTTCCGTCCAACGCCGCCGCCAGCGCGCCATGGGGGGGCGGGCAGCATAGTATTCTCTATTGGTATTACGCTTCGGACTGAGGGCAGGTCTTATATCCGGGAACGTTTAGAGCCGCTTGACCGCCCTTAATCCCCAAGCGAAACTCTCTGAAACTAGGTGAGGAAACGATCATGCTAGGCATGGGTGAAGGAGGTTGCCCCTTCGAGTTCAACTTCGACCCGGCGACATTCAAGCCCGGAGACATTGTAAGCTATCGCGTAGCGGGCAGTCTGGCGGATTTTCCGTTCGTCGGCACCTTGCTTGAAGTGCATGACGATCATGTCATCATCACGTCGGACGCCGACAATCCGACTGATCGCATGCGCGGAACGCGCGAAAGCCGTCCGATCGTGGAGGAATCCGAAATACATTGAGGCCACATCTAGCCTCGCCTTATAGCGATGGCAGCTTCTGTGGTCTGGAGCACCAGTTCGCGATCGCCTTCGAGGCCGCCCGCGTCTGCAAGGCTGCGAGATCGGCGATGGTGAAAGCCGAAGCCTTGTCGAAATCGTCGAACTCGCTCCATAGGATCGGCGTCGCCACCGGGGCGCGTTCGCGCGCCCTGACCGCCCAGGGCATGATTGCGGTCGCCCCGCGCTGGTTGCGCAGCCAATCGAGGAAGATGCGCCCCTTACGCTCCACCTTCTTCATATTCGCCGTGAACATCTCGGGCTTCGCTTCGCTGAGCGCGAGCGCGAAGCGGTGCGCGAAATCCTTCACTGCATCCCATTGCGCAGAGCGATCGAGCTGCACGATGACGTGGATCCCCTTCCCTCCCGACAGCATCGGATCGCTGTAAAGGCCCAGCGCCGCCAGTTCCTTCTTCACCACCAGCGCCGCTTGCTTGACGCCTTCGAAATCGACGCCAGGATCGGGATCGAGATCGAACACCATCCGGTCCGGGCTCTCGATATGGTCGGCGAGCGATCCCCAGCCGTGGAATTCGATCGCGCCCATCTGCACACAGGCGAGCAGCCCCGCGCCTTCATCGACATAGAGATAGTCGGCCATGTCGCCGTCCTTCTCGCGCACCGGCACATGATGGACATGCTCGCCGAAGGTACCGGCGTCATGCTTCTGGAAGAAGCAATGCTTGGCCCGCCCTTGCGGACAGCGCACGAGGCTCACCGGACGGCCGCCGGCGAAGCGCAGGATCGGTTCCGCCATCGCCGCATAAAAGGATGCGAGTTCGCCCTTGGTGATTTGCGCCTCGGGGAAGATCACGCGATCGGGATTGCTGATGGTGATGCCGAACGGATCCTTGTCGATCACGGGTTGGGGGCTTTCAGGATGAACCTCCTTGGAGGGCTTATCCTCCCGCAAACCCAGGAAACTCGGATGCCGCAGCACGCCGCCCTGCCCAAGCGGCGCGGTGGTCTCGGTATAGGCAATCTCGGCGACAAGCTTCGGCTCGAGCCAGTGCGCCCCACGCACCGCGGCGCGCGGCGCGTCGTCGACCGGCGCGGTCTTGCGCTCCAGCGGTTTCATCTTGGCCATCAGCTCATCGATCCGCGCCATGGTGAAGCCGGTGCCGGCCTTGCCCGCATAATGCAGCCTATCGCCCACCCATGTGCCGAGCAGCAGTGCCCGGAAACCCCGCTGCTTGTCGCTGGTGGTCCAGCCGATGATCACGAACTCCTGCCGGCAGATGCATTTGATTTTGAGCCAGCTCTGCCCTCGCCGGCCGCGATAGGGCGCGTCGGCACGCTTCGAAACCACGCCTTCATAGCCTTCGCGGCACAGCATCTCGAACAGCTTCTCGCCCTCGCCGACATGATCGGCATAATGGATCGGTTCGCTAACACCCTTGAGCAACGCCTCCAGCCGCTGCTTACGCTCGACATTGGAAAGGCTGGTCAGATCGTCCCCGTCCAATTCGAGCAGATCGAACGCAAAGAAGGCGAGCGGCGCGCTCCGGTCCTTCAAGCTTTCCTGCAGGATACGGAAACTGGGCTTCCCGTCCCGGTCGAGCGCTGCCACCTCCCCATCGATCAGGCACGGCGGGAGATCGAGCTTTTCGAACGCGTCCACGATCGGCGCGAACTTGTCGGACCAATCGAGCCCCGTCCGGGTAAACGCCCGCGCTCTGCCCCCACCGACTGCAATGAGGGTTCGATAGCCGTCATATTTGACTTCGTGCAGCCAGCCGGGGCCGGTAGGCACATGATCGACCAGCGTCGCGAGCTGAAGCGGACGGAAAGCCGGTGGTTTGCCGGTGCGCGTCGGCCTGCTTTTCCGATCCGGGCGGGACGGGGACGCCGCGTCGGGTTCCGGTGTTTGTGTCGACGCCTTCCTGGGCCCTCGTCTCGATGAGGATGACGAAGACGAAACCTCATCCTGATCATCCCTGTTCGAATGCCAGACCGACTTGCCGCCCTTACCCTGCGCGATATCGACCATGGACCGGCCGGAAATCACGCTCGTCACTTCGCGATCGACCAGATCGCCGCTTCCCCCGGCAAATTCGTCTTCAATCTTGCGCAGCAGCCAGTTTTCGCGCTTCTCACCCGGGCGCGCCTTCATCCGGATCAGCAGCCACTCCCCCTTCATTCGCTGGCCATGCAGGATGAAGTGAAGATGCCCCTGCGCCAACGTCTTGCGCGGATCCTTGCCGGCGATGGGTTCCCAGGTTCCGTCGTCCCACAGCATCACCGTTCCGCCGCCATATTCGCCTTCGGGAATGGTGCCTTCGAAATCACCATAGGCGAGCGGATGATCCTCGGTGCGGACGGCGAGCCTTTTGTCTTCGGGATCGAGGCTGGGGCCTTTGGTCACTGCCCAGCTCTTGAGCACCCCGTCCAGCTCCAGCCGGAAATCATAATGCAGGCGGGTCGCATCGTGCTTTTGTACGATGAAGCGGTTTCCGTGCGCTCGCCCGATTGCACCCTTGGGCTCACGCGTTTTCTTAAAGTCGCGTTTGGCGTTGTAAGGGGCGAGAGGATCGCGCGTCGCCATCAGGCACGCTTCCTCGCGGCAGGCTTGCGCGCTGACGCGGTTTTGGTCGCGCTGGCCTTCGAAGCAGTTTTCGTAGAGCTTTTGGCAGAGGTTTTCGGCGCCGGCTTGCGATCATTCGCGGCCTCGCCCGGGCCGGGGCCAGGCCGGTCCAACGATTTCTTGAGCGCCGCCATCAGGTCGACGACATTGCTGCCGCGCGTGGGCTTCTCATCCTCCTCGGGCGTTTCGATCCGCGCGCCCTTGTTCTTGATCTTCTGCTCGATCAGGTCCTTAAGCGCATCGACATAGCGATTGTGAAAATCGCTTGCGTCGAACTCGCCCGACTTCTTGTCGATCAGGGTTGTAGCCAGATCGAGCAGATCCTCGTCGGGCTTGGCGTCGCCTATCGTGCGGAAATAGGATTGCGCCTTGTTGAGCTCGTCGTCGTAGCGCAGTGTCTCGAGCACCATGCCGCGCCCGCACGGCTTCAGGCTCACCACATATTCGCGCCCACGCATGGCGAGTTGGCCGATGCCGATCTTCTTCGATCGCCTGAGCGCCTCGCGCAGCACGATGAACGCCTCCTCCGCGAGATCGTCGGCCGGCACGACATAATAGGGCTTGTCGAAATAGATCGGATCGATGCTGTCGGCATCGACGAACTGGCTCAGATCCAGGGTCTTCTTGCTCTCGAGCTTGACGGCCTCGATCTCGTCCTCGTCGAGCAGGACATAATTGCCCTTTTTATATTCATAGCCCTTGATGATTTCGTCGCGGTCGACCGGGCCGATGCCCGGCACCACCTTCTCATATTGGACGCGCTTGCCCGAAGGCTCGTGGATCTGATGGAAAGCGATGGTCGCACCGCTGCGCGTGGCTGAATAGATCTCGACCGGAATCGAAACCAGGGCCAGCCTGATCTGCCCCTGCCAATATGCGCGCGCAGCCATCGTTCTGAAATCCTTTCGCCGCCGATTCAATCGACGGCGCGAACAACGGTTCCGCTCGGGACATGTTGCTGCGTGGACTTTTAGCGGCGGGAGCGCTTCGGGGGGTGGCGCCTCGTGCTTTCAAGCCCGGTGTCGAGCAAGATCTCCAATGCGGGGTTGCGATCGGGCGGCAATTCCATCAGCGCGAGCGGACGCCGATCGCGATCATTGCGCAGGGCCAGCCGGAGCGCCTCCGCCGCCTTGGCGCGATACATCGCCGCCAGTTCCAGGTGTGCGGCCCGCGCCGTTTCGCTGCTTGCTGCCTTCGCCAGCTTCATCTGCTTGCTGTGCCGATCGGCGAAATATTCGGGATCTTCCCGTAATCCCTCGCACATAGCATCGACGAGCAAGGCCGCGGCCTCCGGCTCCTGCATATTCTGTTGCCTGCGGATGATCGCGGCGAGCTCGCGCGCAACTCTTGAGCCAAAAAAACTGGTCATCTGATATGATCGTTCCCGTGCTGGACAAGACCGCCCAGACACCCCCTCTTTATGCTTGGAGCCGGAATGTGATCCGACGGCTCAGCTCATCGTCTATTTTTTCTCAAACCTTTGTCGCCAATCAGGTTTGACCGGCAATTAGCCATTGTCGTTCGCCATCAGTCCCGAAACATCCATGGGCGGCAGCCCCACTTGTGCCGCGCTCCTGCCGCAATCGCTTGGCAAGCGGCCGCCAAGCCGGATAAGGACCAGCCATGAGCACACGCGACGAAATCTTCAACCGGGTTGCCGCCCAGATCGAGCCCTTCAACAAGAAGAAGGCGGCGCTCGGCGATGCCACCAGCTTCGCCAAGGATCTCGAATGGGACAGCCTGACCGTGATGGATTTCGTTGCCGCGATCGAGGATGAGTTCGACATCATCATTACGATGAACATGCAGGCCGAGATCGAAACGGTGGGTCAGCTCGTCGACGCGGTGGCGAAGCTCCAGGGATGACTGACCTTCTTTCCAAATTCGATCCGCTCATTGCCGAACGCGAAGCGCTGCTCGATACCGGCGTGCGTGATCCGTTCGGGATCGTAATGGATCAGGTGTTGTCGCCCACCGAAGCGATCATCAAGGGCAAGAAGACGATCCTGCTCGGCACCTATAATTATATGGGCATGACCTTTGATCCCGACGTCGTAGCGGCGGGCAAGCGAGCGCTTGACGAATTCGGATCGGGCACGACCGGCAGCCGCGTCCTCAACGGCACCTATCAGGGCCACAGGGAATGCGAGGAGGCGCTGAAAGAATTTTACGGCATGGATCATGCCATCGTTTTTTCGACCGGCTATCAGGCCAATCTCGGCATGATTTCGACGCTGGCCGGCAAGGGCGAATATATCATCCTCGATGCCGACAGCCACGCCTCCATCTATGACGGCTGTTGGCTCGGCAATGCCGAGATCGTCCGCTTCCGTCATAACAGCGTTGAGGATCTCGACAAGCGGCTCGGGCGGCTTCCCGCCGAACCGGGCAAGCTGGTTGTGCTCGAAGGCGTCTATTCGATGTTCGGCGATATTGCGCCGCTGCCTGAAATGGTCGCCGTCGCCAAGAAGCATGGCGCGATGATCCTCTGTGACGAGGCGCACGGCATGGGCTTTTTCGGCCCCAACGGACGCGGCGTCTACGAAGAACTTGGTTGCGAAAACGACATCGATTTCGTCGTCGGGACTTTTTCCAAGTCGGTCGGCACCGTCGGCGGCTTCTGCGTTTCGAACCATCCCAAGTTCGAAGTGCTGCGGCTGGTCTGCCGCCCCTATGTCTTCACCGCCTCGCTGCCGCCGAGCGTGGTGGCGACAGCTGCCGCCTCGATCCGCAAGCTCATGTACGCGGGCGAGAAGCGCGCACATTTGTGGAAGAACTCCAGGCGACTCCATCAGGGGCTGCGCGATCTCGGCTTCACGCTCGGCACCGAGACGGCGCAGTCCGCCATCATCGCCCTGATGCTGCCGGACATGGAAACCACCGTCAGAATGTGGCAGGCGCTGCTTGAGCTCGGCCTCTACGTCAACATGGCCCGCCCCCCTGCGACTCCGGCGGGAACTTTCCTGCTGCGCTGTTCGCTCTGTGCGGAGCATAGCGACGATCAGGTCGGCGAGATCCTGGGAATGTTCGAACAAGCCGGACGTGCGGTAGGCTGTATCGGGCGATAGCGGCGGGGAGGCGATGACAAAGGGTTCGATCCATGTCGGCATTGGCGGCTGGACCTACGAGCCCTGGCGCGGCACCTTCTATCCCGCGGGGCTGAAACACGCCGACGAACTGGAATATGCCTCGCGCCATGTGACGGCGATCGAGATCAACGGCACTTATTACCGCACCCAATCGCGCGACAGCTTCAAGAAATGGCGGGATACCGTGCCGCCGGGCTTCGCCTTCACGGTCAAGGCTTCCCGTTTTTGTACCAACCGCCGCGTCCTCGGCGACGCGAGAGAATCGATCGAAAGATTTCTTGGGCAAGGCCTCACGCTCTTGGGCGAGGCGCTGGGGCCGATCCTCTGGCAATTCATGCCGACCAAGCAGTTCGATCCGGACGATTTCGGCGCGTTCCTGAAGCTGCTGCCACCCGAGCAAGATGGCGTGAAACTGAGGCATGCCATCGAAGTACGACACGGCAGCTTCAAGGATCCTCGCTTCGTGGATCTTGCGCGTGAGCATGGCGTTGCGATCATCTTCGCCGATTCGCCTGAGTATCCGGCCATTGCCGATCTCACCGCCGATTTCGTCTACGCCAGGCTGATGGACGCGCAGGAGACCATCGATACCGGCTATTCGCCCGAAGCGCTCGATGGATGGGCGCGGATCGCCAGGGATTGGCAATCCGGCAAAGCGCCCGATGGCTTGCCCTATCTCTCGGACGCGAAGGCAGAGCGAACGCCGCGCCAGGTTTTCCTTTTCATGATCAACGGCGCAAAGGTGCGCGCGCCCGCTGCGGCACAGGCGTTGATCGAACGGCTGGGGGCATAGCGATGTTCGTCGCGGTCTATTGGTGGCGCGTGCATCCGGGCAAGGAGGAGCAGTTCCGCGAAGCCTGGCGGCGGGGCACCGAACTGATCACCAAAACCTACGGCAGCTACGGCTCACGATTGCATCAGGATCGTGACGGACGTTTCGTCGGCTATGCCGAATGGCCGGACGAGGCGACGTGGCAGAAAGCGTTCGACGCAAAAATGGTCTATGACGATCCCCAAGTCCGCGCCGCTTTTGTGGACGCCATTGCCGAGGCGCCGCACGAACCCGCCTTCACCATGTATGTGACTGACGATCTGTTGACCGCCCATCCCGGCGGCAAGCAACGTTAAGGTGTCTGATCGGCGGGTTCAGCATCGGGAGCAGGGCTCAACAGAGCGGCCGTCTCCACCATATCGAGCGCATTATGTGCGGCAACGTAGCGGCGCGCCCGCTGCATCCAGGGATCGGCCGCTTCCCGTGACGGTAGCCGCGCGATTTCTGCCATCGCGCGGTCGACATGCCCGGCATCCAGGCTGTGCTTGGCGCGTTCGACCCGGCTGTCGGGCGTCAGCGAAGGCGTGTCCTCGCGCCGGATGACGATCAGCCCCGCCAGCTCGCGCTGGACGCCGTCCCACCAGCTTGCCTTTGGCCCCGCCCCGATCAGATCGGGAGCGACCAGATCGAGCTCCCCGCGCAGCTCGTCCAGCGTAATCGGCTGACGGGACGCGCTGATGATCGTGGCGACCGCCTCCGGCTGGGCAGTGCCGAACCGTTCCCGCAGCATACCTTCGAGATAGCCGAGCTGCAGCCCCCGATCGATGGCGCGGCGTGCCGCGAAGGCGACCAGCAGGCCCTCGGCACGATCGGCATTGCCCGATGCCGCCTCTGCCCGCTCGGCGATGTGGGCAATGCGCTCATCAAGCTGCGTGACTTTCCGCTCGAGCGGCGCCGTATCCGAAATCGGGGCGACCACCAGTTGCGGCTGACGCGGCGCAACCACGGTTGCGACCGCAGGTGGCTTACGCATCCAGCTGAGATAAGGCGCGGCCGCATCCCAGCGCGTCAACACCCAGCCCATCGTCAGCAAGCCAGCTACGAACATGAGGCCGAACAGGATCAGCGAACGCAGCCATGGCCGCGTTCCCGCCTGCCCATAGTCGGCGCGATCATAATCGCTCATCTTCGGTCCTCTCCGCCTTCAGCGCCGCCATTCGGGGACTGATTGCACAGTCGCGCCGCAATCTCCAGCAGTGCATCGTCCTTGGGCGCCGACGCCACCTCAACCGTGGCCCAGCCCGAGCCGGCAGCCTGCGCCACTGCCTCACTCAACGCCGCGATGGCGATCCCCCCTCGCGCCAGTCCTGCCTTATCGACCAGCCGTCCGAACAGACCGGCCGCGCGCGGCGAATGACACAGAACAATGGCCTCACGCGTCAGCAACTCGCGCGCTGGAGCGGGCAGGTCGCCGACTGCATCGGCCGCATAGACAATCCGGCGTTCGATGCTGCCGCCGGGCATCGGCAAATCCATATGATCCCTACCCGCCAGATGAAGAACCCGCCGACATCCGCGTTCGGACGCCCGCTTCAGCAGGGCTGCGCCATCCCGGTCTCCTTCGGTCACGTCAGCAAATCCCGCGGCGCGGGCGGCCGCCGCCGTAGCGGCACCCACGGCCAATAACGGCAGCATGGCGAACATGCGCAATGCTTCGCCGCCGTGCCGTGCCGCATTGGCGCTCGTCATGAGCACGGCATCGACGCCGGCAGGATCAGGCGGCGCCCACGCGAGTGGTACTACGGAAAATAAAGGGGCCGCGATCGCCTGCAGGCCCATCGCCTCAGCCCGTGCAACCGTAGCGTCAGCACCAGGCTGCGGCCGCAGGACGAGCAGCGGCTTCATCCTCCGAACAGCTTGTGTAAATCGTCACTGGCGCGATCGAGCAGGTCGGCGGCAAGAAGCTTGGCATCATCCGGCGAGCCGATCTTGATCCTACTCTCGCCCGTTATCATTTCGCCGCCGTCCGGGCTGATGATTTGCCCCCGCAAATAAATCTCGTCCCCGATGCGCTGGGCCAGCGCCGCCACCGGGGATCGGCAATCCGCCTGCAAGCCCGCCAGCAGGGCGCGCTCGGTGTGAACGCAGGCTGATGTGTCGCTATCATCGATGGCGGCAAGCAGCCCGCGCATGGCGGCATTATCGGCAAGCGTCTCGATCCCGATGGCGCCTTGCGCGGGCGCAGGCAACATTGTTTCCACGGGGATGGGTGCGCCGAGATCGCCCTGCCCCAGCCGGTCAAGGCCGGCGGCGGCCAGCAGGGTGGCGTCCGCCTCGCCCTCGTCGAGCTTGCGCAGCCGGGTGGCGACATTGCCGCGGAACAGCACGATTTCCAGATCGGGCCGCAAGCGCTTCACCTGAGCACTGCGGCGGGGCGACGAGGTTCCCAGGCGGCCGCCGCGCCGGATCGCATCAAGGCTGTCCGCCCCGATCAGCCGGTCCCGCACATCCGCGCGTGGCAACATCGCCGCGATGACGATCTCCTGCGGCCTGATCGTTTCGACATCCTTCATCGAATGCACCGCGAAATCGATGTCGCCGGCGATCAGCGCGCGATCAAGCTCCTTGGTCCAAAGCGCCTTGCCTCCCACATCCGCCAGTGCACGATCCTGAATGATGTCGCCACTGGCCTTCATCGCGACGATCTTGATCGCCTCGTCGGGCCAGCCATGCGCCTGCCGCAGCGCAGCCGCGGCCTGATTGGCCTGCGCCAGCGCAAGCGGCGAAGATCGGGTGCCGAGACGGTACGGCCTGTTCATGGCCATTGCCCTAATCGCCTGCGCGGTGGCAGGGAAGCCCGGAGATGGCATTGATCCTTGGCCTCGAATCGAGCTGCGACGAAACGGCGGCGGCGCTGGTGACGAGCGAGCGGCGAATATTGGCGCACAAACTCGCCGGGCAGGAGGCGCAACATGCGCCGTTCGGCGGCGTCGTGCCCGAGATCGCGGCGCGCGCGCATGTCGAAATGCTCACCCCCCTCGTCGAGGCTGCACTGGATGAAGCCGGCATCGCCCTCGATCAGGTGGATGCCATTGCCGCGACCGCGGGGCCCGGCCTGATCGGCGGCGTGATGGTGGGGCTTGTCACAGGCAAGGCGCTCGCGATGGCGACCGGTAAGCCCTTGATCGCGGTGAATCACCTCGAAGGCCATGCTCTCTCGCCGAGGCTGGCGGACCCGACCTTGACGTTTCCCTATCTGCTGCTGCTTGTTTCGGGCGGCCATTGCCAGCTTCTGCTGGTCGAAGACGTCGGCACTTACCGGCGGCTCGCGACGACCATAGACGATGCAGCGGGCGAGGCGTTCGACAAGACCGCCAAGCTGCTCGGCCTCGGCTTTCCCGGCGGCCCGGCGGTCGAACGCGCGGCGGCACAGGGCGATGCGCAGGCAGTGCCCCTGCCCCGGCCGCTACTGGGATCAGCCGAACCGCATTTCTCCTTCGCGGGTTTGAAGAGCGCGGTTTTGCGCGCAAGGGACAGCGGGCAATATCGCCCCGAGGATATTGCGGCGTCGTTCCAACAGGCGGTGGTGGATTGCCTGATCGATCGCACCGCACGGGCATTGCAGCAGGCGCCGAATGCCACCGCCCTCGTCGTGGCGGGCGGGGTTGCAGCCAATCAAGCGGTGCGGGAAGCGCTGGAAGGCCTGGCCGCGCAACATAGGCTGCGCTTCGTCGCACCGCCGCTCTGGCTTTGCACGGACAATGCGGCGATGATCGCATGGGCCGGCGCCGAGCGCCTGGCGGCTGGCCTGACTGACGATCTTGACGTTCCGGCACGGGCGCGCTGGCCGCTCGATCCGATGGCGGAAAAGGCACGCGGCGCGGGAGTGAAGGCATGAGGATTGGCGTGGTCGGCGGCGGCGCCTGGGGCACGGCGCTGGCCCAGGCCAGCGCAGCGGGCGATCAGCCGGTGCTGATCTGGGCGCGCGAGCCCGAAGTGGTCGATGCCATCAACCAGGTGCATGAAAACAAATTGTTCCTGCCCGGCATCCCTCTCTCTCCGGCGATCCGCGCAACGGCGATGCTGAAGGATCTGGCCGAACTGGACGCGGTGCTGCTCGTGACGCCCGCCCAGCATCTCCGCCCGGTTCTGAAGGATCTTCCCCGGCTTCGCATCCCGCTCGTGCTATGTGCCAAGGGCATTGAGGCGGGCAGCTGCGCTTTGATGTCTGAAGTGGCGGCCGAGCTTCAGCCCGATGCCCCGATCGCCGTGCTTTCCGGCCCCACTTTCGCGCATGAAGTCGCCGCCGGGCTGCCGACCGCGATCACGCTTGCCTGCTCTGACCAGACGCTCTGCGCCGATCTGAGCGCGCGCCTCGCACGTCCGAACTTCCGGCCTTATGCCTCCCCCGACGTCATCGGCGCCGAGGTCGGCGGCGCGGTCAAGAATGTGCTGGCGATCGCCTGCGGCGTCGTCGAGGGGCTGAAGCTCGGGCAGAATGCGCGTGCGGCCCTGATCTCGCGCGGCTTTGCGGAAATGTCCCGTTTCGGGCTGGCGCGCGGCGCCCGGCCCGAGACGCTGGCGGGCCTGTCCGGATTGGGCGATCTGGTGCTCACCTGCTCCTCGACCAGTTCGCGGAATTTCTCGCTCGGCAAGGCCATCGGTGAGGGCGGAGACGCAGCGCAACTCCTCACTGATCGCCGCACGGTCGCCGAGGGCGCATTCACTGCGCCGGTTCTATCCGAAGCGGCGCGAAAGGCGGGCATCGACATGCCGATCACGGAGGCCGTGTGCGCGTTGCTCGAAGGCGCGTCTGCCGAAGAGGTCGTCAAAGGATTGCTGGCGCGCCCGCTCAAGCCTGAAGCATAATCATCTGGCGAATTGCGTAGCGCCCGCGCGCTTGCTATGCGGCGCGCGATGATCCCACCGCCCGAAACCATCCGTGTCGAAAGCTCGCGCGTCGCCTGCGACGGATCGAGCGACGTTCCCGGCGGCGCGGCGCTCGGGCATCCGCGCGTGTTCCTTGAGATCGACGAAAAGGGTTGGGTCGATTGCGGCTATTGCGACCGGCGCTTCGTGCTGGTTGGCGGCCCTGCCGACACCGGCGCCAAGGCCGCCTGAGAGGTTTAACTCCGGCCACATCCGGCCTATATCCGGCCGATGACCATGATCACCGACCCGCGCCGCTTCCTCTATCGCGACAGCCTCGATCCTGACACCGCGCTGCGCCTATCCGCGCAAACGCTGGCGAATTGCGACGATGGCGAGCTTTATCTGCAATATCTCGCCTCGGAGAGCTTCGGCTTCGATGACGGGCGGCTGAAGACGGCGGACTACAGCACGCAGGCAGGCTTTGGCCTGCGCGGCGTGACGGGCGAAACCACGGCTTTCGCGCACGCCAATGAAATTAGCGAGGCGGCGATCCGCCGGGCGGCGGAGACGATGACGCTGCTCGATCCCGCGACCGGCCCGAAAGCCGCGCCGCCACGCCGCACCAATGCCCAGCTTTATACGAGCGATGACCCGCTCGGCCTGATCCCGTTCGCCCGAAAAGTCGAGCTGTGCCAACAGGTCGATGCCGCCGCCCGTGGACGCGACCCGCGCGTCGCGCAGGTCTCGGTCGGTCTGTCGGGCACGTGGAGCGTGGTCGAGATCGTGCGCCCGGATGGCTTCATCGCCACCGATGTGCGGCCGCTGGTCCGCCTCAACGTCTCGATCGTGGTCGAAGAAAATGGCCGGCGCGAGAGCGGCTTCTTCGGGCTGGGTGGGCGCTATCTCTACGACAATCTGTTCGATCCGCTGCAATGGAACCGCGCCATCGACGAAGCGCTCGCGCAGGCCCTGATCAATTTGCGGGCAGTTGCTGCCCCCGCGGGCGAGATGACGGTGGTGTGCGGGCCGGGGTGGCCCGGCGTGCTGCTACACGAGGCGATCGGCCATGGGCTGGAAGGCGATTTCAACCGCAAGGGCACGTCGGCCTTTTCGGGGCGGATCGGCGAACGTGTCGCCGCGCCGGGCGTGACGGTGGTGGACGATGGTTCGATCGGCCAGCGCCGCGGCTCGCTGACCATCGATGACGAGGGCACGCCGACGCAGGCGACCACGCTGATCGAGGACGGTATCCTCAAGGGCTATCTGCAGGATCGGCTCAACGCGCGGCTGATGGGAGTGCCCGCCACCGGCAACGGCCGCCGCGAAAGCTTCGCCCATGCGCCGATGCCGCGCATGACCAACACCTTCATGCTCGGCGGCAATGACGATCCGGGAGAAATCCTTGCCCGCGCGAAAAACGGCATCTACGCCAAAAGCTTCGGCGGTGGCCAGGTCGACATTACTTCGGGCAAGTTCGTCTTCTCCTGCACCGAAGCTTATAAGATCGAGAACGGCAAGCTCGGCGCCCCGATCAAGGGCGCAACCCTGATCGGCGATGGCCCGTCGGCGCTGACCCGCGTCAAGGCGATCGGCAACGACATGGCGCTCGACGAGGGCATCGGCATCTGCGGCAAAGGCGGGCAATCGGTGCCAGCGGGCGTCGGCCAGCCAACCTTGTTGATCGAAGGGCTGACCGTCGGCGGCACCGCTGCGTGAAACGCTATCCGGCGATCGATGACCGGCTAAAAGCCTTCGTCGAAGCCCAGCCGGTCTATTTCGTGGGCACCGCATCGGCGGACGCTCGCATCAGCGTCAGCCCCAAGGGGATCGACAGCTTCCGCGTGCTTGGCCCCAATCGCGTCGCCTATGCCGATATGACCGGCGCGACCAACGAGGCGGCGGGCCACTTGCAGCGCGACGGACGCATTACCATCCTGTTCTGCTCGTTCACCCGCACGGCAAATATCGTTCGGATCTATGGAACGGGCAAAGTCGTTCTTCCCAGCGATGATGCTTGGAGTGAACTGGCGGAGCGGATGCCGCAGCCGCCGAGTACGCGCCAGTTCATCGACGTGGTTGTGAACGAGGTGATCGACAATTGCGGTTATGGAGTGCCCGAAATGTCGCTGGTGCGCGAGCGGCCGGCCCTGATTGCCTGGTCGGAACAGAAGGGCGAGGAAGGCCTGCGCGCGTACCGCCAGGAGAAAAACCGCCAATCGATCGATGGACGGCCAATCATAGTCGAATGATGCAGCGCCACGGCATTGCGTTGGCGCTGGGCGGCGGCGCCGGCCTGGGCTGGGCCCATATCGGCGTGCTTCGCGCGCTAGACGAAGCAGGCGTCAAGATAAGCGCGGCCGCCGGCACGTCGATCGGGGCGCTCGCCGCCACCTGCCTGGGAGCCGGGCGGCTCGACGTACTCGAACGCGTGGCGCGTTCAGCCAATTTGCGGATGATCCTGCGCTATCTCGATCCCCACTGGCGGCCGGGCGCGGTGCTCGGCGGCCGCGAGATCGCCCGGCAGCTGGACCTGCATCTCGGCCATATCCGTTTCGAGGATTTGATGATTCCCGTTTCCGTCGTTGCCGCCGATCTGCTGACGGGGGAAGAGGTGGTGATCGGCCGGGGGCCAGTCGCTGATGCCGTGCGCGCATCGATGGCTCTTCCCGGCATCTTTCATCCCGTCGATCTCGACGGTAAGCTGTTGGTGGACGGCGGTGTCGTATCGCCTATTCCCGTTAGCGCCGCGCGCCGGTTGGCGCCGGAACTGCCGCTCATCGCCGTCAACCTGCTTGGCGACTATCATGGCCGGGCCCGCACGCTGAGGCAGGGCTGGTCGCAGCGGCGGACGCTTTCGACCTTCGGCGTCATGCGCGCGGCCACGGCGTTGATGACCGCCAACCTCACCCGCCAGTCCCTGATGATCGAGCCGCCGGAGCTTCAGCTCGATCTCCCGGTCGGGCATATCGACGCGACCAACTTCATGCGCGCGGCGGAGCTGATCGAGATCGGCCGTGCCGCGGTGGCGGATATTCTGCCCAGGATCCGTGCACTCGAAGCTGCCTGAATCATCGGCATATCTTCATCTTTGCTTAATTTCTGAGCGATCGCGCCAAGAGCCGTCGTCGCAGCAGTAAAGCGACTCGCGCTGACTCCTCGCAATCGCGATTTGGCACGGTCTTTGCTGTGAACCTCCCGGCTTAAATGAGGGAGGCGAAATGAAACTCGTTGTCGCGATCATCAAGCCGTTCAAGCTTGACGAGGTGCGCGAAGCCCTTGCCACGCTGGGCGTGCAAGGGATGACCGTTACCGAAGTCAAGGGATTCGGACGGCAAAAGGGCCAGACGGAAATTTACCGTGGGGCCGAATACAGCACGAACATGGTGCCTAAGATCAAGGTCGAGGTCGCCACGACCGACGCCCTGGCGAGCCGGGTCGTCGAGGCGATCCAGCAAGCCGCCAACACCGGTGCGATCGGTGACGGCAAGATCTTTGTGCTGGAGATCGGTCAGGCGGTGCGCATCCGCACCGGCGAGACCGACGACGTCGCGCTCTAAAGATTTAGGGGGAAACATGAAGCTTTCTACAAAGATCGGTCTTGGGCTGGGCGCGCTCGGCGTCTCGGCCATGCTGGCGATGCCGGCCTGGGCACAGGCGGCCGCTGCCGCTGGCCCCATCTTCAATCCCACGCCTGAGCAGCAGGCCACCATGGTCAACAAGGGCGACGTGGCCTGGATGGCCATTTCGTCTGCCATCGTGCTCATGATGTCGGTCCCGGCGCTCGGCCTCTTCTACGGCGGCTTGGTGCGGACGAAGAACATGCTGTCCGTGCTGATGCAGGTGTTCATGTGCGTCAGCGTGATCGCGCTGATCTGGGTTTGCTATGGTTATTCGATGGCCTTCTCGCAGGGCTCGACGCCGTTTGTCGGCGGCTTCTCCAAGGCATTCCTCGCCGGCGTCAGTCCATCCACTTACGCGGCGACGTTCTCGAACAACGTCTATCTGCCTGAATATGTCTATGTGATATTCCAGATGACGTTCGCCTGCATCACGCCGGCGCTGATCGTCGGCTCTTTCGCCGAGCGCGTGAAGTTCACGCCGCTCATCATCTTCCTCGTGCTCTGGGCCACGCTCGTCTACTTCCCGATCGCGCATATGGTGTGGTTCTGGCAGGGACCTGACTTCCTGAAAGGTTCGACCGCTCCCAATGGCCTGATGTGGCAGTGGGGCGCGCTCGACTTCGCGGGTGGTACGGTCGTGCACATTAACGCCGGCATCGCCGGCATGATGGGCTGCCTCGTGATGGGCAAGCGTATCGGCTACGGCAAGGAGCCGATGCCGCCGCACTCGCTGACCATGACCATGATCGGCGCCTCCCTGCTGTGGGTGGGCTGGTTCGGCTTCAACGCGGGTTCCAACCTGGAAGCCAATGCGTTCATGACGCTTCCGTTCATCAACACCTTCGTTGCCACCGCCGCGGCCGCGGTCTCCTGGGCGCTGTGCGACCAAGTGGTCCATGGCAAGCCTTCGATGCTTGGTGCAGCATCCGGTGCGGTTGCCGGCCTTGTCGCGATCACCCCGGCTTGCGGCTTCATCGCGCCGATGACCTCGATCATCCTCGGCCTGCTCGTCTCGCCGCTCTGCTTCTTCTTCGTCTCCACGGTGAAGAACAAGTTCGGTTATGACGACTCGCTCGACGTGTTCGGCGTACACTGCATCGGCGGTATCTTCGGTGCGATGATGACCGGTGTTTTTGCCGACCCGGCGCTCGGCGGTCAGGGCTTTATCGATTATACCGTGTTTCCGTCCGTCGCTGGGGCCTATGACATGACAGCCCAGGTGATCACTCAGTTCAAGGCCGTCTGCGTCACGCTGGTCTGGTCGGGTGGCGTTTCGCTGATCCTCTTCTTCCTGCTGGACAAGACGATCGGTCTGCGTCCCAGCGCGGAAGTCGAGCTCGAAGGTCTCGACCTCAACGAGCATGGCGAGCGTGCCTACAATTATTGACGAACCAGGGCGGGGCTTCGGCTCCGCCTGATCTTCTCTCCTGCGAGGAACTGGGCCGGCGGATCACTCCGCCGGCCTTTTTATCTGCGATCAGCCGAGCAACCGGCGGATGGGGCTGAGGTCATAGCCGGCCGCTGCGGCCTTCGCCGAGAGTTCGGCAGGAGCATCCCCCGCGCGCGCCCGCGCGAGCGCCCAGATCAGGGTCGATCGCGTGCCTGAGCGGCAAAAAGCGAGCACCGGGCCCGGCGCGGCCGCAAGCGCCTGCCCCATCGCGACGACCTGATCCTCGCTGAAGCCGGCATGGGTGATCGGAATCGCCGCGTAGCCAAGGCCCGCGGCATCGGCGGCTGCCTTCATTTCGGCGGCGCTGGGCTGGTCGGGTGCCTCGCCATCCGGGCGATTATTGATGATGAAGGTGAAACCCCGACGCGCAGCTTCCGCTACATCTGCGGGCTCGATCTGGCCAGCCACCGAAATCGTCTCGTCGAGCTTGCGGAACATAGGAATCTCCTTCGCCGCCGCTCTTAGCTTGCGCTACGGATCGCCTCAAGAAAAGCGTCGCCATAGTCATCGAGCTTGCGCGAACCCACGCCTGAGATCCGCGCAAGTTCGTGCCGGTCGCATGGCCTGGACGACGCCATTTCGCGCAATGTGGAATCGTGAAAGATCACATAAGGCGGCACGCCGCGCGCCTGTGCCAGCGCCCGCCGCACCTCTCGCAAGCGATCGAACAAGGGATCGTGGGGATAATCCTCGCGCGATTTGCGCCTGCGCTCGCGCTTAGGCGGCAGCACGACCTGCACATCGGCTTCGCCCTTGAGGATCGGCCGCGCACCCGGCCCAAAGCTCAGCCCGCCGAACTCGTCGGCGCGCAAAGCATCGCGGGCGAGCAGCGCGCGCGACACCGGCTTGATCAAGGCGAGCTCCGCCGCGTCGGCAATGCCGAACACCGAAAGGCGGTGATGGCCGAAATTGTGCACCTTATCGGTCTCGCGACCAGCGAGCACGTCCGTCAAGTGACCAATGCCGAAGCGCATTTCGGTACGAAAGGCCGCCGAGAGCAGCTTCCGGGCAGTTTCGGTACTATCGACCGTGGCGGGCGGGTTGAGGCAATTGTCGCAATTGCCGCAGGCAGGCGGCGGCTCTTCATCGAAATGGCGCAGCAGGATCGCACGGCGGCAGCTTCCTGCCTCGACAAGAGCCCCCAAAGCATTGAGGCGCTGACGCTCCCCGCTGCGGCGATCGGGCTCGGTTTCCGCCTCGATCCGGCGGCGGGCACGCGCGAAATCCTCCGCAGCCCAGAACAGCTGGGCGATGGCCGGATCGCCATCCCGGCCGGCGCGGCCGGTTTCCTGATAATAGGCTTCGATCGATTTGGGCAGGCCCGCATGCGCGACAAAGCGCACATCGGGCTTGTCGATGCCCATGCCGAACGCGATCGTCGCGACCATCACCATATCTTCGGAAGCGACGAAGGCACGCTGATTGGCAGCGCGCACGGAGGCGTCCAGCCCGGCGTGGTAAGTCCTCACCGGCCGCCCGGCCGGGGCAAGCCCGGCCGCAATCCGCTCGGCGCCATCGCGCGTCGGCGCGTAGACGATGCCCGGACCGGGATGCTCGGCGACCAGCTCGAGCAGTTGCTTGGCCAAGCCGTCGCGCGGCCTGATCCCGTAGCGGATATTGGGACGATCGAAGCCGGCGAGGATCAGGCCCCCCTCGGGAATGGCGAGGTGGTGCAGGATGTCGGCGCGGGTATGACGATCGGCCGTCGCGGTGAGCGCAAGGCGCGGCGTTTCCGCCTGCGCGTCGAGTAGTGGGCGCAGCAGCCGGTAATCGGGCCGGAAATCGTGCCCCCATTCGGAGACGCAATGTGCTTCGTCGATCGCGATCAGCGCCAGCGGCGGCGCCCGATCGACCAAAGCACGAAAGCTGGTGCTCGAGGCCCGTTCAGGCGCGGCATAAAGCAGATCGAGGTGGCCATCACGAAAGCGGCGGATCGTTTCATCGCGGTTATCATCAGCGGATGTCAGTGCTGCCGCGCGCAACCCCGCCGCTTCAGCCGATCGCACCTGATCGTGCATGAGCGCAATCAAAGGCGAAATGACGAGCGCCGTGCCCGCGCGACAGAGTGCCGGTATCTGATAGCAGAGCGACTTGCCGGCGCCCGTCGGCATCACGGCGAGCGTATGTTCGCCCGCCATGACGCGATCGATGACCTCTGCTTGCCGTCCCCTGAAGCTTGAATAGCCGAAAGTTGAACGGAGGGCTTCGAGCGGGCTTGGCATCGACCCCGTCTACAGCCTGTTTGGAACAAAGGAAGATCGAACTGGAACGATCCTAATTGCGATCCGCGAGCGCTCCGCCGCTCTCTTCTTCCTCGAGCAGCACCGCCGCATCGGCATTGGCCGAAAGGCGCACCCGGTTTCCCTCGATATCGGCCACCAGCCCGAAGGAAATATAATGATGATGATCGCCATGCGAACCGCTGTCCGCCTTGGTCAGCTTGATCCGGTGACCTTCGACTTTGTCGACCGTCCCGATGTGGGCGCCGTCAGCGCCGATCACTTCCATATGCTCTCTGATGTCGCTTGACTGGGGCATGCCACTTCTCCTCATGAAAAGGTGCAAACGAGCAGCGGTCAATTAGGGTCCGGACCTTCATGATCTGCAAGCGCCTTGTGGAACCAGTCGGGATGATAACCTTGATCGCCGAGGAGAGCTTTGGCCCTGGCAAGCCATTGGCCCAGCAAATTGTCACCGTAAATACCCAGATTTTTACCTGGATTTGCCAGCAGTATTTGTCCGCCTCATTCCTCTAACCAGGCGCGCGCTTCAGCTTCCGAAGCGAATGTTCGAAACTTGTCGGATGCCCCCATGCGCTTGATTTGCAAGCTTTTTAGAATGCCGGGCATGTAGACCGCTGCCTTGGCGAGGCCGTTCGCTTCCGCACAAGCCGCAATCTTGGAAAGGAGCGCGACAACCTCGGGCGTCTGAACGTCCATCTCTTGGTAATCGGCCAATATTTTCCAGCTCCGGACCAGCGGCTGCCACTTTGTCAATTGCGGCGTTGAAGTCCCTCAGAAACCGTTCGGCGGTTGCCAAATCCCAGAAGGCAACCAGCTTGTCGTGGATAAGTCTCCCCTCCACATCCATGCGAATTTCGTACATGTTCGGCCCCTCACTACCTACCGGCTATTGTCGTTCAGCGTCGGCTGCGAGATTGGCGAAGCGGTGACCCTCGTCCAACCTAGCCTAGACGATCGAAGGCACCAAGAATTTCCGGGACACCATGAGTTAGATGCGACATACGCAACCATGGGGTTGCATATTCGGAGGAAACCTATTTAAACTGCAACCAGGAGGTTGCACAATGGAAGATAGGATAGAAGTCAGCGTAAGGCTCCACGCGCCGATCGAGCGCGTCTGGTGCGCAATTGCCGATCCCGCTTCGTTCGGAGCATGGTTCCGAGTGAAAATCGATACGCCCTTCGCACCGGGCCAACCGGCGACCGGCCATATCACCTATCCCGGATACGAGCATCTGCGCTGGGAAATCGTGATCCGGCGTATGGATGGACCCCATCTATTTTCATTCACCTGGCATCCTTATGCGATCGATCCGAGCGCCGACTATTCTCAGGAAGAACCGACGCTGGTGGAATTTCGGCTCGAAGCCGCGGGTGCCGACACCAAGCTGACAGTGGTTGAATCGGGCTTCTCGCGATTGCCCGTGCACCGCTATTCAGATGCGTTCCGCGCGAATAGCGGTGGGTGGGAACAGCAGATGAAGAACATTACAGCCTATGTCGAGCATTGAACTTGCCGAGGACGTGGTGCCGATTTTCGCGGCATTAGGTGATCGAACAAGATTGAATTTGCTGAACCGGCTGAGCAACGGGGAGCCATGTTCGATCACGACATTGTCCGGCGACACCCGCCTGACAAGGCAGGCCGTGACCAAGCATCTGCGGATGCTCGAACGAGCGGGCTTGGTCCGCCATTTGAAGCACGGGCGCGAGAGCCGCTTTGCGATTGAGCCCGAGCGGATCGACAATGCGCGCGCCTATCTCGAGAAGGTAACCCGCCAGTGGGAGAGCGCACTGGTGCGCCTCAAGGCTTTCGTGGAAGATAATCACGATCAGGACTCATGAATCTGCTGGCAATTGCGGTTTTCTGATCGGTCGCCAGCCGCCATGAAAAATTCCTGTTCGCGCTTGCACTTTAAGAGCGACAGGGCATGAGGCGCGGATGCCGTCGGTGCCGTCGCTTCCTCCGCAAATCATCCTGCTGGTTCGTTTTGTCTTTTGGACCGCGCTCATCTTCGCGGTGACAATGGCGCTGATACCGAAGCCGCCCACCGTGCTTGGCGAAGTAGGCGACAAATATCAGCACATGCTGGCATTCGCGACCCTAGCGGTCCTGGCCAGCGCCGCCTATCCGCGCGCGGGCTGGTCAAGGATCGCGGAGCGGCTTTCCTTCCTTGGCGCATTGATCGAGGTGCTTCAGTCAATCCCGGCGCTGCACCGCGATTGTGACATCATGGACTGGGTGGCCGATACCGGCGCGATTCTGGTGGCGTTGGCGCTTGTTGCGCTGATACGGCGCCTTTGGTTGCGTTAGCGCTTCAGCCTTAACGTCCCTGCGTGCGCCAGCGATGGATGACGCGCTTGAGCAACTCCTGTTCACCACCTTCGCGCGCCCACAGTGTCGAGAACACCGGATCCTGCGAGGCTGGTCGCTTGCTCGGCTCGAGATCGTCGAAGGCGACGCGGATGGGAATCGAAACGCCCTCGCCGCATATGATGGCTTCGCGATTTCTGAGCGCGGGGATCGAATCGAGGAAGCCGCGGGCGCCTTCGGGCATGGCCGACTTCACGAACGCCTGATCGCGATCATTGTTGAGGCGCATCGCGATGATGGTGCCGCACTGGGAAAGGACGCCCTCGGCAAGATCGGACGGCCGTTGCGTGATCAGGCCGAGCGAGACGCCATATTTACGGCCTTCCTTGGCGATCCGCTCAAGCACGCTGCGCACCGCCTGCCCGGTGGTCATGCGGTCGCTCGGCACATAGCGATGGGCTTCTTCGCAGACGAGCAGAACCGGGTTCTGCTCCTCGCCGCGTGCCCAGATCGCATAATCGAACACCATGCGGGAAAGCATCGCAACCACCACGGAAACAATATCAGACGGTACGCCGGAGACGTCGATGATCGAGATCGGCTTGCCCTGGCCGGGCAGGCGGAACACCTTGGCCAGGAAGTCCGCCATCGTATCGCCGACCAGCATGCCCGAGAACATGAAGCTGTAGCGCGGATCGGACCGCATCTCGTCAAGCTTGGTCTTGAGCCGCAAATAGGGGGCGCTGGTGCCCGCCTTTTCAAGCTTGCCCATCTCGGTCTGGATGATCTGGGTGAGATCGGTGAGCAGATAGGGAACCGGGCTGTCGACGGTGAGCTTGCCGATGCCTTCGGCCAGGCGGTTCTTGGCACGCGCGGCCAGCAGGCATTTGGCGAGAATGTCGCAATCGGCCTGGCGCTGATCGCCCGACGCGGTAACGAACACCTCGCAATGCTCCTCGAAATTCATGAGCCAATAGGGCATTGCGAGATTGTTTACGTCGAAGATCGCACCGCTATCCTTGAACGCCTGCGAATATTCGCCGTGGGGATCGATCATGACGATATGGCCGTTGGGCGCCAGCTCGCAAATGCGATGCAGGATCAACGCAGTGGATGTCGATTTGCCGGTGCCGGTGGAGCCGAGCAGCGCGAAATGCTTGCCCAGCAGTGCATCGATATAGAGTGCGGCGCGAACATCCTTGGTGGGATAGACATTTCCGATCTCGATATGCGCGCGGGCAGCCGTCGCGAACATCTGCTTGAGATCGAAACTGTCGACCGCAAAGATCCGGCCGCCCGGAACAGGATAGCGCGTGACACCGCGCCGGAAGCTGGTGATGTGATGATCATTCTCGATCATCATGCCTTCACCCAGAAAATCGACATCTGCGAGGATAAGGTCGCCGTCCGCTTCGGCCAGCCGCATCGTGCGCACCACCGCAACCAGCCAGCGCCCGTCGACCATCAGCTTGATATGGCTGCCAATATTGCCGGCGGAGGCGAGGACGGGATCGTCGCTCGACTGCATCATCGTCAGGATCGGACCATCCAACGTGATCTTGGCGCCGCTACCCGAGACGTCGAGCACCCGGCCGATTTCAACCCGGCTGTCCAATGATGTGGATTGCAGCGCCTGCCCGAAGCTCTGCATGCCAGTCATGTCGTTCATAGCGTCCCCGCCGTGCGGCTGCCCAAGCATCAGCCTGTGCTAACGCGGGATTGTTAAAAAAGAAGGAACGGCGATGCTTTCCCGAATGTGATCAGCGCCGGCGGAACAACATGCTGGCCGCCCAGCCGAACAGCAATGATATCGCCACGGCGCAGGCTCCGTAGATGAAACCATGGGCCTGGGCGGCGGTGGCGATGAAGCGCTCGAAGCCGGATTTATCGATATCGACGTCGCGAACCGCCGCGGCGAGCACCCGCCCGTCCTGGATCAGAAACGTCTCGGCGGTATATTTGCCCACCGGCACGCGCGCCGGAATCGCGATGCGCGCGCGATAGAGCACGCCATCGCTGATCTCCACGCCCTTGGGATCTTCGACATAGAGGCCGCTGCGCCGCTTGAGATCGACCACGCCCGCTTCGAAACGTTTCTGTTCTTCGGCTGCCTCCAGGCTGGAGGGCGAAAGCTGAAGATTATTCACGCCGAGCTCATAGATGGCCGAGGTCCGTTCATCGACGAGACCGCCCAACGGGCGCGAGGATGCCACAGCATAGAAGGAGGGCATGGAGCGGAAGCGCGCGCTGTCCGCATTCATCCAGATACCCGCAATCTTCTGTTTCTCGCGGACCAGGATCGGCTCGACCGGGCCGCGCAGCACGACTGCGATATCCGCCGGCTTGTCCGGCACGCGCCCACCGGGATAGAGGATTGCACCGAACAGCAGCAGTTCCGCGCCGGTGAAGCTGTAGATGATATCGATCTGGCGCTGCGATACGTCCGGAACCAGCCGGGGCGGGCTCGCGCCAAGCAGCAACGGCATCGTCAGTAGCGCCAATATCCGCCCCAATCTCACAGCGGCTGGACCGTATAGATTTCCTCCGGCCGCCAGGTGAGGCCAAGCGCCATGCGGAAGGCGACCGTCAGCACCATGAAGGCCAGCACGAGACGCAGATATTCGGGCTTCACCTTCTGCGCCAAGCGCACGCCCACCTGCGCGCCGGTCACGCTGCCGATCAGCAACAGGGTGGCAAGGACGATGTCGACGGCATGCGTCGTCAGCGCGTGCGTCATGGTGGTGGCGATGGTGACGAACAGGATCTGGAACAGCGACGTGCCGACCACGACCCGGGTCGACATGCCCAGCAAATAGATCATCGCCGGCACCAGGATGAATCCACCGCCGATGCCCATCAACGCGGTGATCATACCGGTCGCGAGCCCCAGCATGAGCGGCGCCAGCGGTGAAATATAAAGCCCCGATTTGTAAAACCGCCATCGCCCTGGCAACGAGGCGATCAGCGGATGATGCCGCCGCGTACGCACAACAGGTTTCGCACCCGTATGGCTGGCGACGATGCTCCCGATGGCTTCGCGCCCCATCGTGATGCCGATCCCGCCAAGGAGCACCACATAGAGCATGCCGACGACCATATCGATCTGACCGCGAGCCTGGAGCGCCTGGAAGATGAACCCGCCGAAAATGGCGCCGATAGCGCCTCCAGCGACAAGCACCGAACCCATCTGTACGTCCACGCCGCCGCGTTGCCGGTGCGCCAGCACGCCCGAAACGCTCGCGCCGGTGAGCTGGGGGGCGGAAGATGCCACGGCGACCGCAGGGGGGATGCCGTAAAAGATCAGCAGCGGCGTGGTCAGGAATCCGCCGCCGACGCCGAACATCCCGGAAAGCAACCCCACCACCCCGCCAAGGCCGATGATCACAAGGATGTTGACCGAAAGACCAGCGATGGGGAGGTAAAGATGCATGGCGCGCTATCGCTAGCGCGAATTGGCGCCGGTGCGAAGCAGTTCTGCCGCAGCCGGCCCCGCATGTTAGTGCATCTCGCGCTCGATGCTGTTAGCCCCGGCCAATGATCATCTCGCGGATTAAGCGCGCGCCGTCGGTGCTTCGGGATTTTCTGAGAACCGAAGCGTCGGGTGGCCTGCTGCTGATTGCCGCAGCAGTCCTGGCCTTAGCGATCGCGAACAGCAGCCTCGCACATTTCTATTCCGATTTGTTGCGGATTGAGATCGGTGGTTGGGATCTCGTCCATCTTGTCAATGACGGCCTCATGGCGATCTTTTTCCTGCTGGTTGGCTTGGAGATCAAAAGGGAATTTCTCGACGGGCATCTTCAGCGGGCGTCCGATCGGGTCTTACCGCTGCTCGCGGCGGCCGGAGGCATGGCAATTCCCGCCGCGGTTTTTCTCGCGATCGCCGGAGGAGATCCCGCGCTGGTCCGCGGCTGGGCCATTCCCGCGGCCACCGATATCGCCTTTGCGATCGGAGTGCTCGCCTTGTTAGGTAATCGCGTGCCCGGCTCGCTCAAGATCTTCCTCACCACCATAGCCATTGCAGACGATCTCGGCGCGGTGATCATCATCGCTCTCGCCTACACGGCCGAGCTGCATTTCTGGGCGCTGGGCGCAGCGGCGCTCCTCTATCTTGTGATGATCGCGCTAAATCTATCGGGAATACGCAGCCTTGTGCCCTATATGCTGCTTGCCGCAGCGCTCTGGGCGGTGGTTCACCTATCGGGCGTTCACGCCACGATTGCGGGCGTGCTTGCGGCGTCTGCCATTCCGATCGTTCCGTCGCGCGGCGCTCCTGATGCCGAGAATTCGCCATTGCACAGGCTGGAGCATGCGCTCGGACCTTGGGTCGCCTACGCGATCCTGCCGCTCTTCGCCTTCGTCAACGCCGGAGTATCTTTCATGGACGCCGGTTCGCATGTACTCTTGGATCCGCTCACGATAGCGATCGCGGCCGGATTGTTCCTGGGCAAGCAGATCGGCATTTTCGCGAGCGTGCGCGCCGCCGTTGCGATCGGCTTCGGCACCAAGCCTTCAGGAGCGAGTTGGCTGCAGGTCTATGGGCTTTCTATCATTTGCGGCATCGGGTTCACGATGAGCCTGTTCATCGGCAAGCTGGCGTTCGCGGACGCCGCCCAAGCCGTTGAAGTTAAAATAGGCGTATTGTCTGGATCACTGCTCTCCGCAGTCGTGGGCGCGGCGATGCTCCTCTTCGCGTCACGCAAAAGATCCGGCCTGCAAGCGCAAGCCGGATCCCAAGGATTTTAGATCGTTATAATTTAGCGAACTGCGCCGCGACGGAACAGGTTCACGATCGCGAGCAGGACCACTGCACCCAGGAACGAGATCAGGAGCGATCCCGCGCTGAGCACGCCACTGGTGATCGGGGGCGCACCCAGCAGCGGGCTGAGCAGGAAACCGCCAAGCGCCGCGCCGATGATGCCGACCACGATGTTAAGAAAAATGCCCTGCTGAGCGTCGGTGCGCATGACGATACTGGCGAGCCAGCCGATGATGCCGCCGACAATAAGCATAAGAATGATACCCATGTCGCCTCCTAATATTTACCCACTGCACTCTATCGGCATCAAAGGGCGAGGTGACATTTTGTTCCATAACCGTTTCGTCCGCGACGAACCGTTGACAAAAGAAAGCCCGCCGGATTTGCTTCCGGCGGGCCGATTCTTCTTTATGTTCTCTATGCTTATGCCGCAGCTGCGAGCGCCGCGAGCAACAGCAGTGCAACGATGTTGGTGATCTTGATCATCGGATTGACCGCCGGGCCGGCGGTATCCTTGTAAGGATCGCCCACCGTGTCGCCGGTCACCGCCGCCTTGTGGGCGTCGGATCCCTTGCCGCCATGATTGCCGTCCTCGATGAACTTCTTGGCATTGTCCCAGGCGCCGCCGCCCGAGGTCATCGAAATGGCGACGAACAGGCCCGAGACGATCACGCCGAGCAGCAGTGCACCGAGCGCGGCGAAGCCGTTGGCCTGACCCGCCACGCCGGTGATCAGGAAATAGACCACAATCGGAGCAAGCACCGGCAACAGCGACGGCACAATCATTTCCTTAATTGCCGCCTTCGTCACGAGGTCGACCGTGCGTGCATAGTTGGGACGGCTGGTGCCCGCCATGATGCCGGGATTGTCACGGAACTGCGCGCGGACATCCTCGACGACCGAACCGGCCGCGCGGCCGACCGCGGTCATACCGAAGGCACCAAAAGCGTAGGGCAGGAGCGCACCGACCAAAAGGCCGACTATCACATAGGGATTGCTCAGCGAGAAATCGACGGCGAGACCCCCGAAGAACTGCTTGAGATCGGCCGTATAGGCCCCGAACAGCACCAGCGCCGCCAAGGCGGCCGATCCGATCGCATAGCCCTTAGTGACGGCTTTGGTGGTGTTGCCAACCGCATCGAGCGCGTCAGTGCGGACGCGGACGTCATCGGGCAGCCCCGCCATCTCGGCAATGCCGCCTGCATTGTCCGTGACCGGACCATAGGCATCGAGCGCCACGACCATTCCGGCTAGCGCCAGCATCGATGTCGCGCCGAACGCTACACCAATCACGCCGGCGAGCTGATAAGCGACGATTACTGCGATCACGATCACGATGGTGGGCAACGCAGTCGATTCAAGGCTGATCGCGAGGCCCTGGATGACGTTGGTGCCGTGGCCCGTTTCCGAGGCCCTCGCGATGCTGCGCACCGGGCGAAAATTGGTGCCGGTGTAATATTCGGTGATCCAAACCAATGCACCGGTCACCGCCAGGCCCACGAGGCAGGCGTAGAACAGGTTAATCGCCGGGAACGTCGCGAAGCCTCCGGCGGTCGAAATCTGGAACGTCTGCGACAGATCGCCAAGCGCATAGCGCATCGCGAAATAGATCGCCGGGATCGAGAGCAAAGCCGTCGTCCAGAAGCCCTTGTAGAGCGCGCCCATGATCGAACCCTTGGCCCCCAACCGGACCATATAGGTGCCAATCACCGAAGTGATGATGCACACGCCGCCGATCAGCAACGGCAGCGTCATCAGTGCGGCGACGCGCGCAGTGCCGCCAGTGGCGAGCAATGCGATCGAGACCATCGTCACGCCCAATGTCACGACATAGGTTTCGAACAGGTCGGCCGCCATGCCCGCGCAATCGCCGACATTGTCGCCGACATTGTCCGCGATAACGGCCGGGTTGCGAGGATCATCCTCAGGAATGCCCGCCTCGACCTTGCCGACGAGATCGGCGCCGACGTCGGCCGCTTTAGTGAAAATGCCGCCGCCGAGACGCGCGAAGATCGAGATCAGCGATGCGCCGAACGACAGCGCGACCAGCGCCTCGATGATCGTGCGATCGTGGCTGTCGCCGGGCACATGCCCCGCCGGCCCGGTGAGATACCAGTAGAAGCCGGCGATCGCGAGCAACCCCAGCCCGGCCACAAGCATGCCCGTGATCGCGCCTGAACGGAACGCGATCGTGAGGCCTCCTTGCAAGCTATTGCGGGCTGCCTCGGCAGTGCGGACATTGGCGCGCACCGAAATATTCATTCCAATGAAACCGGTGACGCCGGAGAGCACCGCCCCGACCACAAAGCCGATCGCCGACAACAGGCCCAGAAAGTAGAAAACCAGCGCAGCCACGATGACACCCACGATGGCGATGGTCCGGTACTGACGCGCAAGATAGGCACCCGCGCCCTCTTGAATAGCGGCGGCAATCGTCTGCATTGTTTCGTTGCCGGCAGAGGATGCCAGCACCTGTCGGCTTGTAATTATGCCATAGAGCACTGCGAGCAGACCGCAGGCGATGGCGATTTCAACAATCGGCATTCTTTCTCCTTCCCTTTGTTTCAGGGCTCCCGGCAATCTATGTTTTATGAAGCGCCCGGATTGCGCGCGTTTATGCGGTAGCACCGCGCCCTAGGCAAGCCCGTCAGCTTGCGTGGAGAAATCCGAGCTTGGCGGGCGTGGGCAGGACGCCGTCACGATCCTGAACAACGAGGCCCGATCCGGTCGAGAAGCGGCCAATGCGCGTGCAGGCGGCACTGACTGCCCGAAGCCGATCGGCATTGCTTTCAGATGCCGCGAAGAGAAGTGCGTAGTCATCGCCGGACGTGGCCGCGCGAAGGCGCGCCTGTCGATCGACGCCGAACAGCTGCGCCTCGGAAGAAAGCGGCACGGCATCGAGGTCGATCGTCACCCTCAGCCCGCTCGCCTCGGCAATCCTCGCGGCATCGATGAGCAAACCGTCGGATATATCGGCCATAGCGCTGACCAAGGGCGCAAGCGCCTGCCCTTCATTGAGCTTGGGCATCGGCAGGCGATAGGCCTTGAGTAGCTTGCGCGGCCCCTCCATCTCGCCGCGCGCGATCGCAAGCCCCAGGCCAGCATCGCCGATCGTCCCGCACACCCACAGCAGGTCGCCTGCTTTCGCGCCCCGCCGATCCGGGACGGGCGCGGCCGCCTCCCCCAAGGTCGTGAGCCCGAACGCGCGGCGATCGCCGGGCTTGAGCGCGATCGTGTCGCCGCCGAGCAGGGGGAGCGCGAAATGGTCGCAGGCGCGTCCCAGCCCGGCCACGAACGCCGCGTCCCAGCTTGGATCTTCCGCAAGCGCATAGCCCAGGATCGCGCCGATCGGCTTGGCGCCTTTGGCGGCGAGATCGGAGAGGTTCACCGCCAGCAGCTTCCAGGCGACATCCCCGGGTGGATCGCCCGGCAGGAAGTGAATGCCCTCAGCGATCATGTCGTGGGTGATGACGAGCTCGCGCCCCACCGGCGGGGCGATCACCGCCGCATCGTCAAGCAGGCCACGCGCGCCGGGATGACTGACGATCTTCCGCAAAGCCGCGATGAAGGCGGCTTCGTCGCTCACACCAGCGCGACCGCCGCGAAGCCCGCAACGAGAACGATCAGGAAACTGGTGGCGACCAGCGTCAGCCGCTTTTCGATGAACGCCTGGATCGGCTCGCCATAATGACGGAGCAGCGCGGCCACCACGAAGAAGCGGATCCCGCGCGTGATCGCCGCAGTCAGCACGAAGATGCCGAAGTTGAACTTGGCGAGCCCGCTGACGATCGTGACGAGCTTGAACGGGATCGGCGTCAGCCCCTTGGCGAGGATCAGCGCGGCGCCCCATTTGGCGTACCAGTCTTGAAATTCGGCAGCGCCCTTCTGCAATCCGTAGAGATTGATCAGCCACTGACCGAGCGTATCATAAAGGAAATAGCCGATCGCATAGCCGACCATGCCGCCAGCCACGGAGGTGATGGTGCAAACGGTGGCGATCAGCCATGCCTGATTGCGCCGCGCCAGCACCATCGGCACCAGCATCACGTCCGGCGGGATCGGAAAGAAGCTGCTTTCAGCGAATGAGACCGCGCCCATGTAACGAATGGCATGCCGATGCCCAGCCAGCCTCAGCACCCAATCGTACAATCCCCTGAACATATGCTACGACCTCACAGCCTTGGCCACTGCGTCGAGCAGCCCATTGACGAATCCCTTCTCGCGCTTGTCGTAGAATGCGTCGGCGACATCGACATATTCGCTTATCACCGTGGCGGTCGGCACGTCGATCCGCGCGATCAGCTCATATGTGCCGCAACGAAGAACCTGCCGCATCGGCCGGTCGAGGCGTTCGAGGTTCCAGCCATCGGCGAGCCGCGCCGTGATCGCCGCATCGATTTCCGCGCGGCGCGCATCGACGCCTTTCACCAGATCGTCGAAGAAGCTGACCTCGGCGTCGGCATAGCGGACCTCCTCGATCTCCTTGCCGAGCCGGTGCTGATGGAACTCGTCGAGCAGCTTGGGGAGCGGCGTGGCTTCCATCTCCTGCTGATAGAGCGCCTGCACCGCCGCCAGCCGCGCGGTCGAGCGCGACCGTGCCCGTTCATTGACCTTCACCATCAGAGCCGCACCGCAACCGATTTTGCGTGAGCCGGCAATCCTTCGGCTTCGGCGAGTGCGACCGCCGCGGGGCCGATACTGGCCACCGCCTCGGGCGAGCAGGCGAGAAAGCTCGTCCGCTTCATGAAATCGAGCACCGACAGGCCGGAAGAGAAACGCGCGCGGCGTCCGGTCGGCAGCACATGGTTCGGCCCGCCGACATAATCGCCGATCGCTTCGGGCGTATGGCGGCCAAGAAAGACCGAGCCGGCATGGCACACCCGCGCGAACAGGGCATCGGGGTCTGCGACAGCAAGCTCGAGATGCTCCGGAGCCAGCCGATCGACCAGCGGCAGGGCGTCGGTCAGTTCTGCTATCAGCACGATTGCTCCATTGTCGTTCCAGCTCGTTCGGGCGGTCGCCTGAGTCTGGAGGCCGGCGAGTTGGTCGTCGACCGCCCGCGCGACGGCGTCCGCAAAGCCGGCATCGTTGGTGAAGAGCACCGATTGGCTCGTCGGATCATGCTCGGCCTGGCTGAGCAGATCAGCCGCGATCCATTGGGGATCATTATCGCCGTCAGCGACCACCACGATCTCGGACGGTCCGGCCACCATGTCGATGCCAACCACGCCATAAAGCTGGCGCTTGGCCTCGGCGACCCAGGCATTGCCCGGGCCGACGATCACATCGACCGGGGAGATGCGCTTGGTCCCGAACGCCAGCGCCGCAATCGCCTGCGCCCCGCCGATCCGCCACACCTCATCCACCCCCGCAAGTTCGGCGGCGGCGAGCACCAGCGGGTTCATCACGCCGTCCGGCGCTGGGGTCACCATCACCAGCCGCTCGACCCCGGCCACCTTGGCGGGGAGCGCGTTCATCAGCACCGACGAGGGATAGGCGGCGCGGCCGCCCGGCACGTAGAGCCCTGCCGCCTCGACCGCGCGCCAGCGCGCGCCCATCCGCACGCCCGCTGAATCGACGCCCTCGCTATCAACAGGCCTTTGCGCTGCGTGATATGTGCTGATCCGCTCGGCGGCGAGCTCAAGCGCCGCCCGCAGCTTGGGATCAAGCCCCGCAAGCGCGGCAACACGCTCCTCCTTGCTGACCTGCCAGCCGCCCCTATCGAGCTCATGCCGATCGAAGCGGCGGGTATATTCGGCGACGGCGTCATCGCCCTTGGCCTTCACGGTGGCGATGATCTCGCGCACGACAGTGGATACATCCTCGTCCGCCTCACGGCGGACATTGACGAGATCGTCGAACGCTTGCGGAAACCCGGCATCGCGGGCGTCGAGCCTAAGCGGCATCGGCTTGCCCCACGGCAGCGCGAAACGCCTCAACGAGCGCGCCGACCGCCGCGATGCGGGTCTTGAAGGCAGCGCGATTGACGATCAGCCGTGCGGAAACATGCGTGATCACCTCGACTTCGGCCAGGCCATTGTCCTTGAGCGTGCGGCCCGACGAGACCAGATCGACGATCCGATCCGCGAGCCCAAGCACGGGCGCGATTTCCATGGCGCCGTTGAGCTTGACGCATTCGGCCTGCACACCGCGCCCCTCGAAATGCTTGCGCGTCAGATTGGGATATTTGGTGGCGACGCGGACATGGCTCCATTCGCGGGGATCGTCCCCCGCCGCCATCGCCACCGGCTCCGCGACCGAGAGGCGGCAGTGGCCGATGTCGAGATCCACCGGCGCGTAAAGTTCGGAATAGTCGAACTCGAGCAGCACGTCCGAACCGACGATGCCCAGCTGCGCAGCGCCATGGGCGACGAAGGTCGCGACGTCGAAGGCACGGACACGAATGAGGCTGACGTCCGCACGATTGGTCGAAAAGCGAAGCGCGCGGCTGTCCTCGTCGGAGAATGCAGGCTCCGGTTCGATGCCTGCGCGAGCGAGCAGCGGCAGCGCCTCCTGCAGGATACGCCCCTTGGGCATTGCGATGATCACCGGATCGGCCATGGTGGCGGGCTTTACCGGTGCATGGGCAATCCGGCAACCGCGCCGATCAGTCTCCGTCCAGTTCGGGATAATGGCGGAAAATTCCATTGCCGAAGGGCTGGCGCCGATCGCTCGAGAGATAATGGGTGAGGGGCGAAAGGGCTTTCACCGCTTCGCGCAGCCGCGTCAGCTCCGGACATTCGGCCATCACGGTCGCCATGCGCCGGGGGAAAGCATGTTCCAGCCCTTCGATCAGGTGAAACAGCGAGAGATCGGCATAACTCCATTTTTCTCCAGCCAGCCAGTTCTTGTTGCGCAGGGCACGATTGAAATAGCCGAGATATTTGGGAATGCGGTTCTGCCGGAAATCTTCGGCGCGGCGCCGCGCTTCGGCCTGCTGGTCCTCATAATAAAGACCGGAGGCGATTGGATGATGCACGTCATGCGCCTCGGCCACTACGTCAGCGATGGTGAGCTGGAGCTGATGAACCCATAGCCTGCCGCTAATGTCCTTGGGCGCCAGGCCATGCCGCTCGCCCAGGAACAGAAGGATGTTGGCGGTCTGCCCGATCACAAGCTCCCCGGCCACCAGATAGGGCGGCGCAAATGGCGGATGCTCGCGATCATTCTTCATGTCGGCCAGCAGCCGATCGGCGCCGTCGTCCGATTCCATCGCGCAGTCACGATAGGGAATCCCCGCCACCTCAAGCGCGAGGCGGACGAACTCGCCACGGCCGGGAATCCCCGGCCAATACCAGAGCTGGTAGGTCACGCGGCCTCAATCTTCCTGGCTGCAAGAAGTTCCTTTATAGCCTTTGCGGCCGCATGCTCCCGCGGGCCGTGGAGAGACAAATGGCATGGGTAAGCGTCACGCGCTTGCGAGTCCGTTCGATGCGTTTCCTGCCTGAATTTCTGTTCCACGTTTGGCGATCAGTGCGTCAGGTAAAACGGGCTGCCGGTTTTAAGGCCGGCTCGCTCCTCAACGATCGGCACCGGACGTTCTGGACGCTGACCCTGTGGGCCGACGAAGCGAGCATGCGCGCCTTTATGACCAGCGGCGCTCACCGGATCGTGATGCCGAAGCTCTTCGACTGGTGTGACGAAGCCAGCATCGTTCATTGGGAAGCGGCCGGTGACAGCCTGCCCCCCTGGGCGGAGGCCGCCCGGCGCATGCGCGATGAGGGCCGCCCTTCGCGCGTGCGGCGCCCCAGCCCCCACCACGCCGACATGGCCTTCGCAGAGCCACGCCTCACGCAAGGGACGCCGATCCGTCCGTCTCGATAACCTTCGAGCTAAGTTTCCCCCGGCGCACGCGCCTTGATTGCCAGAGCGTGCACGCGTTCCGCCAGCAGATCGCTCAAGGCCTGATTGATGGCTCGCTGGCGCGCGACGCGGCTCTGGCCGGCGAAGCTGTCGCTGACGATCTCCACCGTGAAATGCGATTCGCCGCGCGCATCATGGCCGGCATGGCCGCGATGCTTTTCACTGTCGTCGATCACGGCCAGGTGCGACGGAACGAAGGCTTCGGTCAGGCGGCGGGCGATTTCCTGGGCGACGGGCCCTGTCGAACTCATGCTCATCCGCACTATATAGTCCGGGTGAATCAGGAAGAGCAAAGAGAACGGCGGCGACACTCACCCCGCCTGCATGGGCGCGTGCAACGCGAGGAACCCTGCGCACAGCCCGGCTGCACGGAGCCCGGCGAATTTCGTGCGCCGGTGCCGGAGGGGCGGCGCAACAACTTCAATGGGCCGGGCGAGTGGCAATGGCTCTGCCTCGATCATGTGCGCGCGTTCAACGACGGCTATAATTTCTTCGAGGGCATGAGCCCCGACGAGATCGAGGAGGCGCAGCGGCCCTATGCCGGTTGGGAGCGCGAGACGCGCGCCTTCTCCGCAGCGCCCCATATGGGGCCGCGCTGGTCCGACTTTGCCGATCCGCTCGAAGCCATATCGGCCCGCTTTCGTGAATCGGTTCCGCAGGAGCGCGGCGACGGCAAACCGCTGTCGGGCGAGAACCGCAAGGATCTCAAGCTGCTTGGATTGGAGACGGACGCAACCCGGAAGGATCTGCGCCAGCGCTACGCCGATCTGGTGCGGCGTTACCATCCCGACCGCAATGGCGGCGACCGCAGCCATGAAAAGCGTCTCGGCGAGGTGCTCGCCGCCTATACCAGGCTGAAGCGCGCGCCAGCGTTCGCCTAAGCTGCTATTCCGGCTTCAGCGTAGCTCAGCTTCGGAAAGAAATCGCCCCGGCCTTCCGGGATCGTGTCGAGCAGGCCCCAGACCGGATCGACCAGATCCAGCGCACGATGATCCTGGCCCTCTTCTTCCGGCGCGAAGACCAGCTCGCTCCCCCAGAAATGGCGGATGGCGCCGCCGTCCTTGCGGAAGACATTGAGCATCGGTTCGTCCCAATTCTTGCCTTCTTCATAGCCGCGTTCGCCGCGCATCGCCAGTCCGAAGCTTGAGGTGTCGCCAAAATAATCGGCGTCGTAACTATTCCCTGCGGTGGAAAGGAAGCGGAGATGATCCCAGCCGCGATCCTGCGCCCATGCGGCCAGCCGCGCGATCGGAGACTTTGCGACGATATAGAAGGACGCACGCTGCGGCACATGGCGGGCAGCGCCATCGAGGCCGTCGAGCAGGTGCGTGCAGCCGGGGCAGGGTTTCTCCCGTTCCGGGCCGAACATGAAGCTGTAGAGGATCAGGCTCTGTTTTCCTTCGAACAGCTCCGACAGCCGGACCGTTTCGGCCGCCCCGCTCGAGCCGATGCGTTCGAAGACATAATCTTCCTTGAGCGCGCCGCCCGGCGGCAGCGCACGGCGCATCGCCGCGATCCGTTCAAGCTGACGGCGAAGCTCCATTTCAGCATCGAGCAGGGCGTTACGCGCGGTTCGATATGCCGCGCTTTCGTTGGGATAGCTGAGATGTTCCATGGGAGGTCTCCTTTGCTGTCGCCCTTCCCCGCGTTCACCGGTGACAGATGATTGATCAGGCCGTTTCCGTTTGCTCGCATAGCGCGACGAGCTGGTCCGCCATGGTTCCCCATCCCTGCTCAAAGCCCATTTTCTGGTGCTGCGCCAAGGCTTCGTCCGTCCAGTGGCGCGCTCGGCCCGTGAAGCGGGTGCCGTCGCCCTCGGGCTCGATCTCCCAGAAGCCGATCATGAACGGCCCGGCGGGCTGGAAATCACCGTCGGCCTTGCCGGCGACCACCGCATCGGTGGTGACGAAGCGGCGGCCCTCGTCGAACGCAAGATAGATCCCGTTTTGGGGCATGACCTCACCGTCAGGGCCGTAAAAGGTCATGTCGCAACGGCCGCCGGGGCGCCGATCCTGAACGTCGATTTCCGCTCGCCACGGCTTGGGGCACCACCATTCCGCCTGGCGGTTGACCAGCACGTCCCACACTCTTTCCGGAGGGGCCGCGATATAGCGCGTCACCGAAAGTTCCCTGCTATCGCTCATGCCATCCTCCTTCTGTAGATTTAGTCCCGATCGGGAGAGCCCAGTGGAAAATAGGGGCGGAAAGGCCGCGCATCCTCAACGCAACGGCTCACCGCCGGCAGCGCGAGAAGCTCGGCGCGCAATGCCTGAAGCCGGGGGCACTCCGCTGGAATCCACTCCACCCAGTCGGAGTAGAATAGCGACGGCGCCGCGGCGCAGCTCACCAAGGAAATATGCGGCGGCCGGCGATTTTCGGACAGCCATCGCTCGAGCCAGCGATAGGTGCGCGAAAGGCCTTCGCGGCCGCCCTTGACCTCGTCGGGATCGGGATTGTCGCGGTTCGCGAGATAGGCGTTCACCACGCGCTGCATGTTCGTCATCACATAATGGTCGAACACACGATCGAGCATGCGCGCCTCTGCCGCCTCAAACCGATCAGCCGGAATCAGCGGCGCCGCGCCCGGATGCGCGACCGCCAGATATTCGATGATCGCGGTTGCCTCGATCACTGTCTGTTCACCGTCACGCAGCACGGGAAATTTGCCCGCTGGATGCGCCTGCTGAACGAACGTGCTGTTTTCCGGCTGATCCGGGCCGACGCTGCGAAATTCGAACGGGGTTTCGTTCGCGTAGAGCGCGATCAGCGCCTTCCAGGTGTAGGACGAGAAGGCGTGGCCATAGAGCGATAGCATTCCCGTCAACCTTTATGAGCTGCTTCGATCGTGGCGATGTCGATCTTGCGCATCGTCATCATCGCCTCCATCGCGCGCTTGGCGGCCGCGCGATCGGGGTCGGCCATAGCGTTCAGCAACGCACGCGGCGTGATCTGCCAAGAAAAGCCCCATTTGTCCTTGCACCAGCCGCAGGCGCTTTCCGCGCCGCCATTGCCGACGATCGCGTTCCAGTAGCGATCCGTTTCGGCCTGATCCTCGGTCACGACCATGAAGCTGACCGCCTCGTTCGGCTTGAAATTCGGGCCGCCATTGAGGCCGACGAAAGGCCGTCCGAGCACGGTGAAATCAACCGTAAGCTCCTTGCCGGCATGGCCGCCGGGATAATCCGATGCAGCCTTCTGCGCCGGCCCCACATGACTATCGGGGAAGGTAGCCGCGTAAAATTCGGCTGCCTCGCGCGCTTGGCCATGATCGAACCAGACGCACGTAACTAGCTTGTCAGACATCGTGAGCTCTCCTTATTTGCCCGGCGCCACCAGCCCGAAGCGCGCACCGTGGGGATCGGTGGCCTGCAGCACCATCTCGCCGCCGGGGACCTCCGTAGGCCCGTGCGCGACCTTGCCGCCCGATCGCTCGATCGTCGCTTTGGCGGCTTCGATATCGGGAACGCGGAAATAGAAGCCCCAGGCCGACGGCGCGCCCGGGGGAGCCTTCATCACGGCGCCGATCGCCTCGCCGCCTTCGCTGTTCGAGATGAAGCTGTAATCGCCCATCTCGCCCATCGGCATAGCGCCGACCTTCTTGATGTTGAGCTGCTTGTCGTAAAAGGCCAGCGCGGCGCCATCGTCGGGGGTCAGCAATTCGTTCCAGCTCACATGGCCCATGCCGTGGCGGCTATAGGCCGTGCTGGTGCCATCGCTCGCGCCCCGCATCACATAGAAGGGTACGCCCTGTGGATCGGTGACCATCGCGATGCGGCCAATGCCCGGAATATCGAAGGCGGGAAGATGAACCTGGCCGCCCACGGCCGTGATCGATGCTACCGCCGCGTCGACATCATCCACGCCGAAATAGCCGAGCCATGTCGGCTTGGCGCCCCCCGAGACCATATCTGCGGTAAGCTGCATCACCCCGCCAACCGCGCCGTCGGGCGCTTCGATCATCCGGTAATCCATGTCGCCTTCAGGCTTGGCGCCAATGCTCCATCCGACGACGCTATCGTAAAACGCCTTGGACGCGTCCGAATCGGGCGTCAGCAGCTCGTACCAAATAAATTCGCCATGCTTGTTTGTCATTTCAGCCTCCATCCAGTTCAGATTCAGGCATCCAGCAGCGGTGCGAAGCCGCCATAAACCATGCGCTTTCCGTCGAACGGCATTGGCTCGCCGTTCGGCTTCATCCGGTCATCCCCCATGATTTTCTTCCACCCCTCGACGCGGGCGTCCTTTGACGGCCATTCGACCCAGGAGAAGACGGTGTTCTCGCCGCCCGCCGCTTTCACCGCCATATGGAAATCGGTTACCTTGCCTTCCGGCACGTCGTCCTCCCAGGCTTCGACGATGCGGGTCGCGCCATGATCCTTGAAGACCGCCGCCGCCTTCTCCGCCATCACGCGATAGGCGTCGCGATTCTGCTCGGGAACGGGAACGAGATAGCCATCGGCATAGCCCATGGCGGCCCCCGTGCCGTCCTCCAGAATCGGCGCAAAACCGCCATAGATCATACGTTTCGCATCGAACGGCATCGTCGCTCCCATCTCTTTCATGCGGGGATCCGAGCGGATTTTCTCATTGGCAGCGTCGCGCACCTGCTTCGACGGATATTCAAACCAGGAGAAAACGACGACTTCGCCGTCCTGTGCCTGCACCGCGCGCTTAAAATCGGTGACTTTCCCGTCCGGCACGTCATCGCCCCAGAGCTCGACGTGACGCGTGACCCCGAATTCCTTGAACAGCGGCACGACATCGGCGGCATGCTTGCGATAAGCTTCCTTGTTGGCGGCGGGAACAGCCGCGACAAATCCTTCGACATAAATCATTGTTTCTCTCCTTGCGTGAACCACGCGGGGGGCTTTGCCGCCTCGAACGCCTTCAAATGAGCAGCGAGCGCTATCCGAAACGCAGGCCGTGCCTCGCCGCGCGCCACATAAGCGGAAAGATCCTGCTGCTCGGCGAGCATGTCGGTATCCTTGATCTGGCGCAGCACCGAGACCATGACGAGATCCGCGGCAGTGAATTGGTCGCCGACGAGCCAAGGCCTGCGGCCCAGCGCCTTGCCAAGATCGCCGAGCCGCTCGCGCAAACGCTCAATCGCCTTGGGGAGGAATAGTTTCGCATAATCCTCCGCACGGTCGAAGAAGGTGGCGAGCTGATAATCGAAGATGAGCGGCTCGACCGAGTTGAGCGCTGAGAAGATCCAGGCGATGGCGCGGGCTTCGGTGGCCGGCTCGGCGGGTAGCAGGCCAGGCTTCAGGCGAGCGATGTGCAGCACGATCGCACCCGATTCGAAAATCTCGATCTCGCCGTCGCTATAAGTGGGGATCTGACCGAAGGGCTGGAGCGCGCGATGTGCCTCGCCACGATTTTCGCCAAGTTCGAGGAGGCGGACGTCATAGTCCATGCCCACCTCCTCGAACGCCCAGCGGCAGCGCACGTCGCGCACCAATCCTTGCACGATCGGGGGCACCCATTCGAACGCGGTGATCTGTGGCTTGCCTGGCATGTCCCTCTCCTTGCCGCTTATCGCTCGGCGTTCAGGCTGCTTCGGTCTGCTGGTTCATCGTCGCCATCGCGGCTTCGACATCCATCCACATCGGCTCGAAGATATGGCCGTCGAGATCCTCGAAGGCGCGGCCGTACATGAAGCCATAATCCTGCGGATCGCGCGTCTCGCGACCGCCCGCGGCCAGCGCCGCCTGCGTGATCTGATCAACCTCCTCGCGGTTATCGCGGGAGAGGGCGAGCAGGACCTGGCAGCTCTTATGCGCGTCGGGAATTTCCTTGCTGATGAAGCTTGCGAAATGCTCATGGCTCAACAACATGAAGGTGATCGTATCCGACCACACCAGCATCGCCGCCTCCGGCCCCTTGCAGAAGCTTGTGTCATGAACACAGCCGATGGCCTGATAGAATTGGGTCGCCTTTGCGACATCGGCGACCGGCAGGTTCACGAAGATCATCTTGGACATCTCAATACCCCTTGGCGACTCAATGTTTGACCGTGATGACTGCTTAGGTTATAAAAAGCAACTATGAAGTTAGAAAAAACAACCAAGGGTGCAGATACAACGACGAAACGCCGTTTTTATGACGCCTGCGGAACGGCGCACGCGCTCGAGCTGATCGGCGAACGCTGGGCGTTGCTGGTGATCCGCGAGCTGATGTTCGGCCCCAAGCGCTTCAGCGAATTGCGCGCCGGCCTGCCGGGGATCAGCGCTAATGTGCTGACCCAGCGTCTTGAAGGGCTGGAGGCGGCGCACATCATCCGCAGGCGCAAGCTCCCTCCGCCCGCCTCCGTCCAGGCCTACGAACTGACCGATTGGGGCTATGAGGCGGAACCTATCATTCAGGTGCTCGGCCGCTGGGCGACCCGCTCGCCCGGCCATGACCCGATGCAGCCGTTGAGCGCCGCCTCGTTGATGATGTCGTTCCGCACCATGTTCGATGCCGTGCGCGGGAAATGGATCAACGCGACGATCGGCTTCCGGCTGAACGGCGAGGAATTCGTTGCGCGACTGGCCAATGGAAAGATCGTCATAAAACGCGAGAACGCCGCCGGATCAGACGTAATCTTTACGGGCGAGCCGACAGTCATCGCCGCTGCCGTCTATGGCGGCGCGCCGCTGGAGACGCTCGACATCAAGGGAGACCCTGTTCTGGCTGCCCGCTTCGTCACCTTGTTTCCGCTTCCGCCGAAGATCGATTCCGGGCAACAAGACTGAGTTTGTTCGTTATGTCTGCCCATATGGCCAGCCCTTATTTGGGCTGACTCGCCCCGCGCGACCAGTTAGGGGAACAGGGCATTTGAAAGACGAGTCATGACCAATATTCCCAATGTTCAGCCCGACAGCCGCGACTCGACCGTGCTCGGCGCGCCCGACCGCAAGGTGAGCGCGCGCGAGGTTTTCGGTATCGATAGCGACATGGAAGTGCCCGGCTTCTCGGAAGCCGACGAGCGGGTGCCGGACCTGGATCCCGCTTATGTGTTCGATCCCGATACCACGCTCGCCATCTGCGCGGGCTTCGCCTTCAATCGCCGCGTGATGGTGCAGGGCTATCATGGCACCGGCAAGTCGACCCATATCGAGCAGGTGGCCGCGCGGCTCAACTGGCCCTGCATCCGTATCAATCTCGACGCGCATATCAGCCGCATTGACCTGATCGGCCGCGATGCGATCGTGCTGCGCGACGGCCAGCAGGTAACCGAGTTCCGCGAAGGGCTGCTGCCTTGGGCGCTACAGACGCCGACCGCGCTCGTGTTCGACGAATATGACGCAGGCCGTCCCGACGTGATGTTTGTCATCCAGCGCGTGCTGGAAACCGAGGGCAAGCTGACGCTGCTCGACCAGAACCGGGTGATCCGCCCTAACCCCTGGTTCCGACTGTTCGCCACCTCGAACACGGTCGGTCTCGGCGATACGACCGGGCTTTACCACGGCACGCAGCAGATCAACCAGGGGCAGATGGATCGCTGGAACCTTGTGGTCACGCTCAACTATCTTCCCGCTGCTACCGAGGCGCGGATCGTGCTCGCCAAATCCGGCGAATATGATAATCCGGACGGCAAGAAGGCTGTCGACAACATGGTCAAAGTCGCGGACCTGACGCGCCAGGGCTTCATTGCCGGCGACATTTCGACTGTAATGAGCCCGCGCACGGTGATCAGCTGGGCGCAGAATGCGCTGATCTTCAAGGATGTCGGCTTCGCTTTCCGCCTGAGCTTCCTCAACAAGTGCGACGAAGCCGAGCGTCCGCTGGTGGCCGAATATTATCAGCGCGTGTTCGGAAAGGATCTTCCGGAAAGCGTGCTCGGGAAAGCCTGACCGGCAATCATGGCCGAACAGTCTCCTCTCGAAGCTTTCCGTCTCGTGCTCGGCGGCGCAGCGCGGGCAATGGCGCACGAGCCGGAACTCGAGCTTGGCTACTCCAGCGATGCGCCTTCGATGCTGGGCAAATCGCTCAAGGTCCCCATGCCCGGACGGGCGCTGCCGCGCGAGCAGGTCGCAGAAGCGCGGGGGTTTGCCGATGGCTACGCGCTCAAGCTCCGGCATCATAACGCCGTTTCGCACGCACGCACGGCGCCGCAAGAGGCCGTCGCGCGCGCTGTCTATGACGCCGTCGAACAGGCGAGGGTCGAGGCGCTCGGCTCGCGCAGCATGGCTGGCGTGCGCGACAATCTGACGAGCGCGCTCGAGATGCGGTTGCGCTCCGATCCGCTGGCCCGGGCGCGCAACCGTGAGGAAGTGCCGCTCTCCACCGCCTTGGCGCTGCTCGCCCGCGAGCGGCTGACCGGCGAGCCGCCCCCCGAGGCGGCACGGTCCGGGCTCGCGCTGGTGCGCGACTGGATCGAGGAGAAGGCCGGCAAGGACCTCGATGCCCTGGCGCTGGCGATCGACGACCAGCGTGCCTTCGGCCGTCTTGCGACGCGATTGCTGGAGGATCTTGACCTGATTGAAGGCGAGATCGAGCCGACCGACGAGCAGGACGAGGGCGATCAGGGCGAAGGTGAGGAACAGGATCAGGGCGAAAGCGACGACGAAGGCAGCGAAGAGCAGGGCGCCGCGTCCGACAGCGAGGTCGAGGTGCGTGGCGAGATCGACGGCGAATCCAGCGAGGAGGGCGAAAGCCAGATGCTGGACGAGGATTCGCTGGCTGACAGCGACAGCGAAATGGGCGACGACGGTGACGAAGGGATGATGCCCGTCCGCCCGAACCGCCCGCTGTCCGATCTGCCACCGCAATTCGACTATCGCGCCTACACCAGCCAGTTCGATGAAGTGATCGCGGCGCGTGAGCTTTGCGACGATGAGGAGCTGACGCGGCTGCGCGCCTATCTCGATCAGCAGCTCGTCCATTTGCAGGGTGCCGTCACCAAGCTGGCCAACCGGTTGCAGCGGCGGCTTATGGCCCAGCAGAACCGGAGCTGGGATTTCGATCAGGAGGAAGGCCTGCTCGATGCCGCGCGGCTCGCGCGGGTCGTGGTCAATCCGGCTCACAGCCTGAGCTACAAGATCGAACGCGATACCGACTTCCGCGACACGGTCGTCACGCTACTGATCGACAATTCGGGATCGATGCGGGGGCGGCCGATCTCGATCGCAGCCATCTCGGCGGACATTCTCGCCCGGACGCTGGAGCGCTGCGGCGTCAAGACCGAAATCCTTGGCTTCACGACACGCGCGTGGAAGGGCGGCCAATCGCGCGAGCATTGGCTGGCGGGCGGCAGGCCGGGCCATCCCGGCCGCCTCAACGACCTGCGCCATATTATCTACAAGAAAGCCGACGAGCCCTGGCGGCACGCGCGCAAATCGCTCGGGCTGATGATGCGCGAAGGCTTGCTCAAGGAGAATATTGACGGGGAGGCACTGCTTTGGGCGCATCAGCGCCTGATCGGGCGCACCGAAGAGCGCAAGGTGCTAATGGTGATCTCCGACGGAGCGCCGGTCGATGACTCGACGCTGTCAGTGAACTCCGGCACATATCTTGAACGGCACCTGCGCCAGGTGATCGGCTGGATCGAGGCGCGCTCGCCTGTCGAGCTGGTGGCGATCGGCATCGGCCATGACGTGACTCGCTATTATCAGCGCGCTGTCACCATAATGGATGCCGAGCAGCTCGGCGGCACGATGGTCGAGCAATTGGCGAGCCTGTTCGACACGCAATGAAAAGCCCGGCCCGCCTGGGAAGACGGGCCGGGTTTCAAGCTAGAGTGATTTCGAGGCAGGTGGAATCACCTGCCGGCTCGGAAATCACGGCAAACAAAGGAATGGCTGGAGGCGATGCGGTTCCATCTGAATCGGATCGACTCTAGGATAATCCGTTAACAATCCCGGTCGATGGCGCGGCCGGCCAGAGCGCCAACACCTGCGCCGATGATCGCGCCTGTGGTGCCATCGCGATTATTGTAGCGGCCGTTGCCGATTTCATTGCCGAGGAGGCCGCCGGCGATCGCGCCGATGATCGTGCCGCCTGTGCCCTTGTCCCGGCAATAGCCGCGGCCATAACGATGCCTGTCATAGTAACGAGCGCCATAATAACCGCGAGGAGCGTAATAGCCGCGGTCATAATAGCCTCGGCCATAATAGCCCCGGTCGTAATAGCCGCGATCATAGTATCCGTCGTGGCCCCATCCGCGTGCTTGCGCAGCGGCTGGGATGAGCGTCGCCACAGTCATTGCGGCGGCGGCGGCGATCTTCAGTGACTTGGCGAACATACCCAACTCCTTATTCGTCCCTCGATCGAGTCGGCATCGTCGCCGATTCGTCATCTCTGATCCCGTATTTCGCAGATCATGACTGAGCCGACTCTGAACGCCGATGTTGGCTATTGTTCAGCAAGGAAGCGCTTCCGACCTGTGCGATTGGTTGGTAAGGCGCCCGCGATGCGTCTCTTGTTCGGCCTCGCGCTGGTGCTGCTGCTCTCGGCATCGGTCGCCTATACACCCAGCCGCGAGAGCGTTCTTCACCTCAAGCCGGTCATGCTGGACCGGGACGACCCAGGACGCAGCGAGTTCGGTGAGTTGACGCTGCTCGGGGCATGGAAGCTCAAGAGCAACAATCCGCATTTCGGCGGCATCTCCTCGATGCGGGTCAGAAACGGCCATTTTATGGCGCTGAGCGACTTCGCTTATGTTTTCGATTTCGATTTCGACGGGAAACGCCGCACGGTCCCGCTGACGGGGCGGGCGCTCCCCGGCATCTACACCACTCCCGAGCCGGATCGTGATTCCGAATCGATGACCACTGATCCGGTGAGCGGCGACGTCTGGGTGGGCTTCGAATATTCCAATTCGATCCGCCGTTTCTCGCCCAATCTCGGCCGCAAGGAAGCTTGGGTGGCACCGCCCGCCATGAAAAATTGGCCGCTTAATTCCGGTGCCGAGGCGATCGCCCGGCTGAGCGACGGCCGCTTCCTGGTATTCGCCGAGGAGAGCCCCGGACCTGACAGTTCCACCGAAGCGCTGCTCTTCCCGGGCGATCCCATCACGACCGGCAATCTGCCGATCCACTTCTATTACAAGCCCCCCAAGGGCTTCGATCCCACCGACGCCGTGCAATTGCCGGACGGGCGGGTCATGGTGCTGAATCGGCATTTCACGCTGATCGACGGCGTGGCCGCTGCTATCACCATCATCGATCCGCGCGAGATCGCGCCGGAGAGGATCGTGAGCGGACATTTGGTCGTCCTGCTGAAGCCACCGCTCAATATCGATAATATGGAGGCGCTGTCGGTCGAACAGCAGGGAGGCCGGATCATCGTCTGGATCGCTTCGGACGATAATTTCAATCCCCTCCAGCAAAGCCTACTCTTCAAATTCGCATTGAGAAGCGCTCCCGAATCCGGCGCTGACCGATGATCAGGCTGGCTGGGCTGCTCATGCTATTGCTCTGGCCGGCCCAGGCCCGCGCCCCGCATCACATCAGCGTTATATATTTCGAGCCGGTGATCTTGGATCGGCTCAAGCCTGAACGCCGGAGGTTCCAGGATCTTCGCCTGCTCGGCGCATGGAAGCTGACCAGCGACAACGAGAATTTTCACGGCATCTCGGCCATGCGCGCCGCCGGCGGCCGGATTGTCGCGGTGAGCGATACAGGCTTCCTGTTCGCCTTTGACTTTGACGGTACCCAACAGCACAGCCTGCTCCAGGCGAGATCGCTGCCGCAAGGCTATCATGCCGGAAAACCCGATCGGGACGCCGAATCGATGGCGGTCGATCCGGCGAGCGGCCGAATCTGGGTGGGCTTCGAAGGATCGAACCGAATCCGCAGCTTTTTCGCAGGGCAGGAAGATGCTGCAGTGACCGCCGCGCCCCCGGCAATGGCCGCCTGGCCGGGCAATCGCGGCGCCGAAGGCATGGTGCGCCTTAAGGACGGACGCTTCCTGGTGGTGGGAGAAGGCGCCTTGGGTCCCAAAAGCGTGATGGGGCTGTTATTTGCCGGAGACCCTACCGGGCACGGGCAGATCCCGACGCGCTTCTTTTTCACCGGGCCGAAAGCCCATAGCCCGACCGATATCGGTGAATTGCCCGACGGCGACATTCTGATCCTGAGCCGCAATTTTTCCTGGTTGGGCGGATTCGCAGCCAGCCTGACCACGATCGACCCGCGGCGAATCGCACCGGGCAGGATCCTTTGGCGTAAAAGGATCATGCGGCTCAAGCCACCGCTCAAGATCGACAATATGGAAGCTTTATCGGTCGAGCAGCGCGGTGATCAAACGATCATATGGATGGCGTCGGATGACAACCACAATCCATTGCAAAAGACGTTGCTGCTGAAATTTGCCTGGGAGCCGGTCGCAAGGCCCGGCAATGAGCGTCCCTCGCAAATCGTCACGGAGCCCTCATGAAAAGCGCCATGAAGCGCCCCACCCGCCCGCTCTTCTGACGCGCCGGCTGCCACATCGTGGCCGCCGCGGCGCGGCATAGATCAGGCGGCGCGCTTCTTCGCGATCTCGCGCTTCAGCCGGCGGGCGCGCAGCGACAGCTTCGCGTCGGCCGTCTTCAACAGCCAATTGTCAAGGCCGCCGACATGCTCGACCGAACGCAGCCCGTGGGTCGAAACGCGCAGCCGCACGCCCTTGGCCAGCGCATCGGATATCAGCGTGACATTCTGCAGATTCGGCAGGAACGTCCGCTTGGTCTTGTTGTTGGCGTGGGAAACATTGTGGCCAATCTGACGGCCCTTGCCGGTCAGTTCGCAAATGCGCGACATCGTCTTTCGTCCTGGTATCGGGTTGCCCGGAAAGCCGTCGCCCCTAACGGCGTGCGGGAGATTCGTCAAGGCGGCTGGGGCCGCTGCCCCTGCAACCAGATGCACAAGTGAACGTTCGGGGGAATATTCACAAGGAGAGGAGACAGCAATGCGTGGGTTGTTGGTGGCGGTAATCCTCGTGCTCGCCGTGATCGCGGCTTTCGCCTTGGGTCTGATCGACATCAATCAAACCAAGGATGCCAAATTGCCCGAGGTCGCGGTGAAGGGCGGCCAGGCACCGGCATTCGATGTCAACACCGCCAAGGTGAATGTCGGCTCGAAAGAGGCCGCAGTGGAAGTGCCCAAGGTCGACGTTGGCACGACCACCACCAACGTGACGCTGCCGACGGTGGACGTTCAGAAAGCGAAATAAGTGCTGCGGCGCTTTTGGAATGGACGGGTTTCGCTATAGGGAGGCGGGTGAACTTCCCTTTTCCCGAACCGATGGCTCATGCGCTGCAACTCGCGGCGGCGGCCGGGCGCGCCGGGGCAGTGCCTGTCGCAGCCGTGATCGTCCAAAACGGCGAGATCATCGCGACCGGCGTGAATGCCGCGCCGGGCGGCCATGACCCCACCGCGCATGCCGAGATCATCGCGATAAGGAACGCCGCCGCGCGGCTGGGCCAGGACAAGCTAGAAGGGTGCGACATCTGGGTGACGCTGGAGCCCTGCGCGATGTGCGCTGGCGCGATCGTGCATGCGCGGATTGCGCGGCTCTATTACGGGGCCGACGATCCCAAGGGCGGGGCCGTGGAACATGGCGCTCGCCTTTTCGCGCAGCCGAACTGCAACCACCGGCCTGAAATCTATGGCGGCATCGGCGCCAACGAGGCGGGCAAACTCCTGCGCGAATTTTTCGCCGATCGCCGCATCTAGGATGACTCAACGCTACTCGTACTGGCGGTTATATAGAAAACGAGGCCTGAACAGCGGATTGCCTTGCTGTTGTCGTCCCGCAAGATTCGGGCGATAGGGGCAAATAATGGCCCCCGATGCAGGACCGATGACCTCCATTACGCCCTTCCCCTGGTGGGATGTGATCATCATTTTGCTCTTGGTGGCGCTGAACGGCGTTTTTTCCATGTCGGAACTCGCGCTGGTCTCGGCCCGCAAGGCCCGGCTCGAGGCGATGGCGCGCGCAAAGCGGCGCGGCGCGCAGACTGCGCTGCTGCTCGCAGGCGATCCCGGCAAGCTGCTTTCGACCGTACAGATCGGGATTACCGGCATCGGCGTGCTTGCCGGCGCCTATTCCGGCGCGAGCCTGGGCAAACCCGTCGGCGAACGGCTGCAGTTGCTGGGGGTGCCCGCCAGCACCGCGGATGATTTCGGCTTCGCGCTCGTGATCGTGCTCACCACCTACGCATCGCTGACGATCGGCGAACTGATACCCAAGCAGTTCGCGCTGCGTTCGCCCGAACCGATTGCCTGCGTCGCCGCAGTGCCGATGATGTGGCTGTCGCGGGTGACGGCTCCGCTGGTATGGCTGCTGGACTGGACAACCCGGCTCGCCTTCCACCTGATCGGCCTCAGCCGCCAATCGGATAACCAGGTGACGGCGGAAGAACTTCACCTGATCGTCGCCGAGGCCTCCAATGCCGGCGTGATCGAGGAAAGCGAGCGCGCCATCATCTCCGGCGTGGTCCGGCTGGCAGACAGGCCCGTCCGGGAAGTGATGACGCCGCGCACCGAAGTTGCCTGGATCGACGCCGATGCCGGCGAAGCGGAAATTCGCAGCAACATGGCCGATCTACCCCATAGCCGCCTGCCGGTGGCCGATGGTTCGGTGGACAATATCATCGGTGTCGTCACCGCACGCGATATGGTGGCGGCGCTGATCGCCGGACGGCCCTTCGATCCGCGCGCGCTGATGCGAAGCGCCCCGGTGGTCCCCGATCAGATGGACGCAATGAACGCGCTGGAAGTGCTGCGCTCGAGCGAAGTGCCGATGGCGCTGGTCCATGACGAATATGGCCATTTCGAAGGCATTGTCACGCCGGCCGATCTGCTCGCCGCGATCGCGGGCAGCTTCGTTTCCAATCAGGATGACGCGCACGATCCTCCGCTGCACGAGCGTGAAGACGGGAGCTGGCTGGTGTCCGGTTCTTTTGCTGCGGACATGCTGGCCGAAAAGCTTGGATTCGATCTCGAGGATGATCGCGATTACGCCACCGTCGCCGGGCTCGCGCTGGCGATTTTCAAGCGCCTGCCCGATGTGGGCGATAAATTCGATTATGACGGCTGGTCGTTCGAGATCGTCGACATGGATGGGCGCAAGATCGACAAGCTGCTGGCAACCCGGCGCACAGCCTAACGGATCATTACGGATACGCACGGCGCCCGAGGCCGCATAAATTCGCAGGATGTCCGATAGCGGCGTGAATCCAATCCTGATGCTCGGCCTTTCGCTGGCGATCGGCCTGCTGATCGGCATAGAGCGCGGCTGGCAGCAGCGCGCGCAGGCTCCCGGAAGCCGGGTCGCCGGCGTCAGAACCTTCGGAATATTGGGGCTGTTGGGGGGCGTGGCCGGCATGGTTGCCCTGCCGCTTGCCATCGTCGCGATGGGCACGGGCGCTGCGACGCTGCTCGCTGGCTATGCCCGCCAGCGGCGTTTCACCGCAAATGTGAGCGCGACGACGGCGCTGGTGGGCATATTGACGCTTGCGCTCGGCTATCTCGCGACGACCGGACAAGCGCAGCCGGCATTGGCGGCAGCCGTGGCGGTCACGCTCTTGCTTTCGATGCGGCAGCAACTCCACAGCTGGCTGAAGGGACTTTCGGAGGCCGAGGTGCAGGCAATCGGCCGCTTCGGGCTGCTGGCAGCGGTGATCCTGCCATTGCTGCCCGATCGTCAATATGGCCCTTTCGATGCATGGAATCCGCGCCATATTTGGACCGTGGTCATCTTCGTGTCAGGCTTGTCGCTTGCGGGATATGTGGCGACCCGCAGGCTGGGCGAGCGCGCCGGCTTGCTGGCAACGGCGTTCACCGGTGCCTTGGTCTCCTCGACCGCGGTGACGGCTTCGCTTGCTCGCAGGCTGAAAGACGAAACCGCTGATTTGTCCGCCGTTACCGCTGGTATTGCGTTGGCGTCGGCCGTGATGCTGCTGCGCGTCAGCATATTGACTGCCATCCTGGCGCGTTTCGCCGCGCCGTCACTTCTCGCGTTGCTCGCGCCGGCCATAGTAGTTGCGCTGATCTGGGCGGGTATCGTGATGCTCCGCACATCGACAGGCGCCGACGCGGGCGATGCGAAGGTCGGCAATCCCTTCGACATCAAACCAGCGCTCCTGCTTGCCGGCCTCGTCGCGGTGATCTCGTTGGCAGTACGCTGGGCGCAAATCCGCTATGGCGATAGCGGTACCACCGCGATGCTGGCACTGGCCGGGCTAGCGGATGTCGATGCCGCCGTGATGGCGCTTTCCACCCTGCCGACCGGCAGCATCGCGCCGGCCGAGGCGGGCCTCGCGATTGCGCTGCCGGTGCTGTTCAATACGCTGCTCAAGGGTGGCTTGACCATCGGCATATGTCCGGACGGGCGCGGATTTCGGGCTGCGCTGCCGCTCGTGGCGGCCGTGATGGTTGCGGGGCTATCGTTCGCGATCCTCCTCTAGTGCGCTGCGCTTAGCGATTCGGCTCCGTAACCTTCCGGAATGAACCGGCCAGGCAATCGGTCCATGCAAGCCTATAGCAGGAGGTCGCGTCATGAAGAATGTGTTGCTGCTGGCTCATGATGACGAAGGCGAGGAAGCAAGGCTCCAGGCCGCGCTTGATCTCACCCGCGCATTGTCCGGCCATCTGATTTGTCTCGATATCGTGCAGCCGCCGCCAGTGCTTGTCGGTGCGGAAATGATGACGACCCATCTGGAAATCGAGCTGTTTGAACGTACACGCACCGCTGAGGCGAGCAATCTCGCGGGGATCAAGGAGCGGCTCGGCGCCGAGGACATTCCGTGGAGTTGCCTGACCGCGACGGGTGATATTGGCCAGCTGCTCGCCGACCATTCGCTGTTTGCCGACATCATTGTGCTGAACACCGGTCATGCCGACCTGAAATCCCCCGACATGTGCGAGATCACGTCGGACGTTGTCCATCACACGCGCCGGCCAGTGCTCGCGGTCCCGCGCAGCGGCCATTCTTTTGACCCCGCCGGCCACGCGCTGATCTCGTGGAACGGATCGGCCCCAGTCATCGAAACCATGCGCAGTGCCATTCCAGTGCTGGCTCTCGCCAGCGGTGTGACTTTGCTAGAGATCGGCAAGCCTGGCAGGTGCCCGATCGATGACGCTGCCGTCTATCTCTCACGCAACGGCATCAGCGCGCGAATCGAGCACGTCGAGCATGACGATGCCGCGACGGCCCTGCTGGGCGAATGCCGGCGAAGGCAGCCGGCCTATTGCCTGATCGGCGCCTACAGCCATTCCCGCTTGCGCGAGACTCTGTTCGGCGGCGTGACCCGCCGCCTGCTTGCCGAAAGCCCAGTGCCACTGCTGCTCGGTCATTAGCCCGCCGGTGGCCATCATGCCGGCAGACGGCTATGAGGCTGCCGATGACAAGCTTCGCCCGGCCCTTCGAAGGCGCGCAACGCGTGCCGAGCGCCAAGCTGGATCTGTTCATCAGGCGCGCCTTTCTCAGCCCGGAAGACTGCGCAACGATGTGCGCCATGATCGACGCGCGCCGACGGCCTTCGACGATCGTCGACGATATCGGCGACCCGTTGTTCCGCACCAGCGAGACCTGCGATCTCGATTCCGCCCACCCGCTGACGCGCGAGCTTGACGCCAGGATCGCAGCCTATCTCGCCATCGATCCCGAAAAAGGAGAGCCGATGCAGGGGCAACGCTATGCGCCCGGGCAGGAATTCAAGCTGCATACCGACTATTTCGAACCTGAAGGCGCTGATTATCAGGCGCATTGCACGCGAAGCGGGCAGCGGACCTGGACAGCGATGATCTACCTCAACGAACCCGAGGCGGGCGGCGCGACGCGGTTCAAGGCGATCGAGAAGATCGTCCAGCCGGAGACCGGCAAGCTGCTGTGCTGGAACAATCTGCTGCCCGATGGCCGGCCCAATCACGCCACCTTGCATCAGGGCATGAAGGTGCGGCGCGGCACCAAATATGTCATCACGAAATGGTTTCGCCAGCAGCCCTGGGTGGGCTGATCGGCGCATCACGCCAAACTGTAACACAAATCTGCGAGAGCCATCGGGCGATACCAACGGAAGCAAGGGATCGTCATGGACGCAATCGTCCAACCGGCCGAGATCGAGGAGTTCTTCGATTATGTGCCCGCCGAGCCGAGCTTGCCTGAACGGCAAGACGAGCGGCGTCGCTATCGCACCATCTGGATTTCGGATGTGCATCTGGGAACGCGCGGATGCAACGCGCGGATGCTGATCGATTTTCTGGACTCGACTGACAGCGACGCAATGTATCTCGTCGGTGACATCATCGATGGCTGGCGGCTCAAGAAGAGCTGGTATTGGCCGGCACTGCACAACGACATCGTCTGGCGGGTGATGAAGCGCGCCAAGCGCGGAACCCGCGTGATCTACATCCCCGGCAATCACGACGAGATGTTTCGCCAGTTTGCGGGCATGACCTTCGGGGGCATCGAGATCCGCCGCAAGGCGATTCACCAGACCGCCGACGGCCGCAAGCTGCTGGTGCTTCACGGGGACGAATTCGATACCGTCGTGATGTGCCACAAGTGGCTCGCCTTCCTCGGCGATGCGGCCTACGGCCTGCTGCTGCGCCTCAACGTGGCAATCAACGCGATCCGGCGGCGGCTCGACCTGCCCTTCTGGTCGATCGCCAAGCACGCCAAGCACAAGGTGAAAAACGCGGTCGAGTTCATCTCCCGCTACGAAGAAGCGCTGGCGCATGAGGCACGTGCGCGCGGCGTCGATGGAATCGTCTGCGGCCATATCCATACCGCCGAGATCCGCGATTTCGACGGCATCGAATATTATAATGACGGCGACTGGGTGGAAGGCTGCACCGCGCTGGTCGAGCATTTCGACGGCCGCATGGAAGTGCTGCACTGGGCCGAAGAGATCGCCGCGCGCAACCTGCCGAGCCTGCGGAAACTGGCTGCTTGAAGATCGTCATCGTCAGTGACGCCTGGGAACCGCAGGTCAACGGCGTCGTGAGAACCTTGCGATCGGTCAAGGCCGAGATCGAGGCCATGAGTCATTGCGTGGCTCTGCTCACGCCCGATCGCTTTCGTTCATTGCCCTGCCCGACCTATCCCGAGATCCGCCTCGCGCTCACCGCACCGGATACGATCGGCCGGCTTATCGAAGCCGAGCAGGCCGACGCCCTTCACATCTCGACCGAAGGGCCGCTCGGCCTCGCCGCGCGGCGCTGGTGCGTGCGCAACGGCCTCGCGTTCACTACCGCCTATCACACGCAGTTTCCGGACTATATCCAGTCAAGATCGGGCATTCCGGCGCGCTGGACATGGCGCTTCATCCGCTGGTTTCATGCGCCGTCGGCTGCCGTTCTCACCTCCACCCCGACGATCCGGCACGAGCTGGAGGCACATGGCATCACCCATGTCCGCCATTGGGGGCGCGGCGTCGATCTGGACTGCTTCCATCCGGATCACGCGGCGCCTGCGGCGTTCGCCAATTTGCCCCGGCCCGTCCAGCTTTATGTTGGACGCGTGGCGGTGGAGAAGAATATCGAGGCGTTTCTGGCCGCCCGCTATCCCGGAACGCGCGTGGTTGTGGGGGACGGACCGGCGTTGGAAAACCTCAAGCGGCGATTTCCCGACGCGCTGTTCCTGGGCGCGCTTTCGGGCAGCGCGCTAGCGGCGGCCTATGCTCATGCCGATGTGCTCGTTTTCCCCAGCCGCACCGATACATTCGGCCTGGTGCTGATCGAGGCGCTGGCTTGCGGCACCCCGGTTGCCGCCTATCCTGTACCAGGTCCGCTCGACGTGCTGACGCCAGCGACAGGCTGCATGAACGATGACCTGCATCGCGCAATCGCCGGGGCGCTGCAACTCGATCGCGCGGCCTGCCGATCCTATGGGCAGAGCTTTAGCTGGCGAGCCAGCGCTCAGCAGTTCCTCGATGGATTATCTCCGCTCGCTGCGCAGCGCCTTGCTGCCTAATTGATTTCCGTCGTCGCGAAATGATCGCGGACATGACGGTTGAAGAATTTGCCCTTGGATCGCGCCCGCCGCATCGCTTCCACCAAAGGTCCGGGTACGCCGTCATAGCGATAGCGCCGACCCGAGACGAACTCGACCGCCAGAGTGCGGCTGTCGGGATCATAGGCAAAGGATTTGATCACGCTTGATGGCATGATTTGACAACGCGCGATGTCCGCCCTGGATGCCCGCCGGTTACTGCGCTTTTGCCACGTCGAGCGCGTAGCACGGATCAATTGAACTCCGTGCGGGGGTGGAACGTTTTGCGCAGGCTGTGACGCCGACGGGTGCATTGCGTCCAGCCTGTGCAGGCGGCGCCCGAAGGAAACGATGAATGCTGCTGTTCGATACGGAATTGAGAGCAAGCCGGATCCACGGGACGGGCGTCTTCTTGCTGGAGCCTGTGAAAGAGGGCGATGTGATCTGGCGGTTCGATTCGCGTATTGACCGCGTCTACAGCGACCATGAGCTGGACGAGCTGCCGCCGCGCATGCGCGAATTTCTTCGGGTCTATTCGACATGGCATGCCGAATCCGGCCTTTGGGTGCTGTGCGGCGACAATGGCCGCCATTTCAACCATTCGGACACGCCCAACACCATCTCCAAGGGCATCGCTTTCGGCGATGATATCGCCGCCTATGATTTGCCGGCCGGCACTGAGCTCACCTCCGACTATCGCACCATCTGCGACAGCGTCCGCCTCAACGGGTTCGAATTCGATACGCGCGCTGCTGCCTGATCAGGGTAGATAATCCCAGCTTTTGAGCTGAGCCCAATCCGAGCGGATCAGCCGCTCGCCGATATCGAGGCGATAGCGCTGATTCGGGATATAGACGCGCTTGGCGCGGGCATAGGCTTGATCGCGGGCCTCCGTGATCGAACTTCCGCAGCCGGTCACGACCATCGTCCAGCCATAGAGGCCGCTCGTGACGAGCTCGCCGCCTTCCGATCCGATCTCGCCATAATGGATGTTCCGCCGATCCTCGGATGAAAGCGCGCCATCAATGATGATAGGCAGGCCGATGGGCTCATCCACGTCCTTGCGCGTGTAGGGAAAAGGCGGCGTCGTCAGCACAATGCCGGTCGAAAATCCCGGCAGCGCTTCGAATTGCGCGCGCGATCGCCCGAGCAGGATCTTGAACAATGTGCTCCAGGGAGTCGCCTGCAATGGCGAGAGAACGGCGAAGCCCGGATAACCGAAGCGGCAGGTGAATTCGAGCGGCCAGATGCCATCGGCGTTCACGATCGTATTGAGATTGATATAGCCGACATGACCATGACCGCGGAATAGCGGCTCCAGCAGGCCTAGCGTGCGCCCGAAAAAGGCATCGCTGTCCTGAAACGTCGCGACCGTACCCATCTCGCCGGTCAGTTCTCCCATATCTCCCGCGAAGAATCGCTTATGCTCCCAGTCCAGGCAGGCTGGGCGCAGAAAGCGTTCGCCGTCGAAATAGGCGCCCACTCCCATTTCAACGCCGTCGATAAAATCCATCAGGATGAATCTGGCCGCCGCGCGGGCGCGATGCCGCAGCATCGCCCGCACGTCACGCCCATCCTCCAGCCGGCCCACATAGTTGTCGCTCGACGCGAAGTCCGGTCCGCTGAACTTGAGCACGTAACGGCCGGGATGGCGCTGAACGAAGCTGTCGGCTTCCCGCGCATCGGTGAATTCATGAACATGGCCGGCGGGAAAGCCATGCTGGGCGAGCAGCGCCTGCGCATAAGCCCGGTCATTCTCCAGCCTGTCGCCGAGAGCACTGCCGCCGATCACCTGAAATCCGTCGGCTCGCAGCTTGTCCTGGAGCGCACCAAAGCCTTCGGAAACGGCTTCGAACAGGATGACGCCCTCGCCTTCGGCCTCCCGGACCCACTCAAGCTCGGCGCGCCAATCGGAAACCTGCTCGACCATGCCCGCGAGCGTGCTGCGCGCACCGGGTTCGCTGATCGCCACCCTGACCTGATGCCCCTCGTCTTGAAGCCGCAGATAGAGCGCAGCCAAATCGCAGGTCTCGGTGACGCCGAGAAATCGCATGCTAGCCGCGTTCGAACAGGGCGGCGATCACCGCGATGCGATCGACGTCCCGATAGGCAGGTTTCTCCAGTTCCTCGCCGAACACGTCCGGATCGATTTCCCGGTACCGCAGCTTGAAACCATTGACTTCTGCGAGCCGGTTCAATGTCTCGCGCAGCCGATCGGCGCCATTCACGATCGCGCTGCCCGAATAGAGGATCAGCCGCCCCTCCACCGCCAGTCGCGGCAGGATGAATTCGACCATATCGCATGTCACCTGGCCGCCACGCAGCCCCCCGCCATGGCGATAGAGCCGTTCCTGATCGTCGCTGAGATAGGGCGGATTGGCGATGGCGAGATCGATCGCGCCGTCGAGCCCCTCGAGACGATCGGTCAGCAGGCCGAAGGGCTCGACGCCCGCCGCGGCAGCATTGATTCCGGCAAAGTGCAAAGCCTGCGGATTGATATCGGTCATGGCGACGGCTGCTTCGGGGCACATGCGGCTGGCGATGATGGCACCCACTCCGGCGCCCGTGCCGATATCGGCGATCAGCTGCCCGGCGCCGAGCTGGCAATCGGAAAGTTCGCTGACGATCAGGTCAGCAAAGCGATAGCTGTCGGGGCCGAAAAATACGGCGTCGCTGTCCTCGGTGGGAAAGGCCGAATGGCAGAACAGGCAGCCATAGAGGCTGGACACGCGGATCTGGCTGCGCCACCGCCCGTCATCCTCTTCCCGAAGCATCCCGGCTTGTTCCAGAACATGCTCGACCGCCGGGTCGACCGATCCCGGGCGAAAAGGCAAGCTCCAGCCCAGCATATCGATCAGGCTGTGCGCCTCGCCACGACCCGACCGGGCAATAACCCGCGCATGCGTTGCGGGCGTCGGCGTGACGAATTGATAGTCACGATCCCGCAATAGCTCGATCAATGTGAGCAGGGCATCGTCTTGCGTTTTAGTCATCTTACAGGGTTGCAAATCAACTTTGGTCTCGCCGGTTCCGTGACGCCGCAAACTTTAATTTCCTCATCTGGAGCAACCATGTCCCGCGGCGATCGGTTGTTTCTTTCAATAGGAAAATTCGAGGAAAACATGGCTTCTCCGTTCAAAACTCAACATATCATGGGCTCGCAGTTCCTCACCGATAGCTTCCAGCGGGGGCTGGCGCATTGGAACAGGGAAAGGCTGCAACCGGCGCTCCCGACGATCACATGGCAACGGGACCTGGAGCGCGATGTACGCATGCTGCGGCTCGAAGGCGCGTTCATTGAAGAGTTGCGTGAGGAAGTTGCCGAAGAAGCAGCGCGCGCGCCTCGGGAGGCCGATGCCTTCATTACCTGGTTCGAAAAGCTGCGTGAGGTCGGCCCGGGCCAAGGGGATCCGCTCTTTCCGTGGCTCGCGGAAGAGGCCGACGACTCCGAACTTCGCTGGTTCTTCGAGCAGGAGGCCGCCGGAGAAGCAGGGTTTGACGATCTTGTCGCCTATACGCAGGTCAAGATGCCGGTGCAGCCCAAGCTCGAACTTGCGCGCAACTATTGGGATGAGATGGGCCGCGGCAACCAGCAGGGCATGCACGGCCTGATGCTGAACGCGCTCGTGGAGACGCTCGGCGTCGCGCCCACCATTGAAACGACCGTTTGGGAAAGCCTCGCTCTGGCCAATGCGATGACCGCCATGGCAACATCGCGGCGCTATGCCTGGCAATCGGTCGGCGCGTTGGGGGTGATCGAACTGACCGCGCCGGGGCGCTCGGCCTGCGTTGCAGCCGGATTGCGGCGGATCGGCCTTAGCGACAAGGAGCGCCGCTATTTCGACCTCCACGCCGTGCTGGACGTGAAGCATAGCGCGGACTGGAACTGCGAAGTGCTCCACCCTGCCGTGAGCGAGGATCCGGCGCGAGCGACCGCCATAGCCGAAGGCGCGCTGATCCGGCTTAATTGCGGCGCCCGCTGTTTCGAGCGTTATCGCGCGAAGCTTTGGAACGGTTGAACGGTCAGGCGGTGCGCGCTTCAGGACGCCGCTGAACGGGGCGTGCACGCCATCTGCGCGTTCTCAGCCACATGAGAGTGCCAGTGATGCCCAGAACGGCGGGCGCTAATCCGCCAAGCGTGATGATGACGCGCCAGACCGTTCCCATGCTCGTACCATCGTGCATGTGGCGCATCGTGCTCGCCACGGGATAAGCCTCTTCGAACGAGGGGTTGGTGTCCGGCGCGACCGCGCCTGAAGCATCGTTGACGCTCCATGCCATCTTGTTGCTGAACCTGACCGTCCAGCGCGGCGCCTGATCAGTGGGCCATGCAATCGAGGTCGGGGTTTGGCCTCGCGCGGCGGCCCGCGCCGATGCCAGCACATCGTCCGCCGCCAGATGCGGGCTCGCCCGCGGCAATGCGCGCATCATCGCCTCGCGATTACCGCCGCGCCCAAGCTCGCCACTCAATGCGTTGAAGGTGGCCGGGAAGGAAATCCACACGCCGGTGAGGCTCAACATCCCTAGCGGCACGGCAATCCAGAAGCCGACCATATGATGCGCGTTGGTGTCGAAATCGCGCGATCGCCGCCAGCGCAGCCCGCGTGTCCACTGCCCTACCGTCGGCCACCACAGCCACAGCCCGGTAAGGGAGGAAATCAGCATCGCCACGCCGAGCCAGCCGACCACCTGCCGCCCGACGCCGGGGATCATCAGGCTGCCGTGGATCATGTGGAGCTGACGGAGAATGCCGCTTTGTCCAACCGATTTGTCCAGTATGTCCGCTGTGTCGCGCTTGATCCATAAGGTCGTGCGAAGCGGCCTTGCTTGCGGGGCGGCGCCCGCGGCAGGCACACTGACGGCTCCGATCAGGATCGGCGCCCCGTCCGCACCGAACTGCAGCAATGCAATGCGATCGTCAGGGCCGAGCTGCGTCTTTGCCTTCTCGATATAGCGCGAAGGCAGATCCTGCGGACGACCCTCGCTCGCGACATGGCGTTGCGGATAGAGAAGCCCGTCCAGTTGCTCATCCCATACGAGCGCGGAGCCGCTCAGACCGAGCGGAATAAGCAGCACCGTGAGGAGAATGCCGATCCACTTGTGCATCTGGAGCCAGATCCGGCGCAGCTTCAGGGTTTTCGACGCAGCCATGACGGTCTTTGCGATCAGCAGTCGGCCCAGCGCCGAAGGAGGTTGTGGTAGATGCCGGTCAGGCTGATCACGTCGCGATCGTCGTGCCCCCGGCTGGTGGCGAGCGATTGGATGCTATTATCGAGGCTGAACAGCGTCTGCCGCGCCTCATTGTCCCGCACCATGCTTTGAATCCAGAAAAAGGAGGCGATGCGCTCCCCTCGCGTCACCGGCGCAACATGGTGCAGGCTTGATGCGGGATAGAGCAGCATATGCCCGGCGGGAAGCTTTACCGCCTCGACGCCAAAGCCATGCTCGACGCTCAGTTCGCCGCCATCGTAGCTGTCGGGATCGCTCAGAAAGAGCGTGGCCGAAAGGTCGCTCCGGATGCGAAAATCGCTGCCCGCACGAATGCGGATGGCACTATCGACATGGGTGCCAAAGCCGTCGCCAATCCCATAACGATTGAACAAGGGCGGATAGATTTTGAGCGGTAGCGCCGCTGCGATGAATGTTGCCGATTTGGCCAATGCGTCGAGCACCATCGCGCCCGCCTGCTGCGCGGCCGCACTCTGTTCCGGCAACTGGCGATTGCGCTTGGCGAGCGCTGATTGATGGCCCGAAGTGGCGTTGCCGTCGGCCCATTCAGCGCTGGTGATGAGATGCAGCAATCGTTCCACGGCTGCCGCATCGAGCACATCGGGAATGACGATCATCACGAAGCTTGGTCAGCCCTGCAGCACGAACGGGATTGAGACAATCCCCGACACCGCGACGGCGATCCCGTTTCGAATGACTGGCGTCCAGCGCCAATGCCGCACGGCATCGAGCGCTGCTTCGTCCAGACGGGAAAAGCCGCTGCTCTGGCCGATTTCGATGGCGCGCACGGTGCCGTCGGGCGCGACCGTCACATGAAGCTCCACCGTGCCCTGCTCACGCCGGCGGCGCGATTCGATCGGGTAGCGCGGCGGGCGCATCGATATCGCCTGGGAAGCGATATCGCCGACACTTACCGGACCTGCGGGGGCGCCTTGAGGCGGAGCCGCGGGCGCCGGCGGCGCGGGCTGCTCGACCGGGCGTACCGTGACCGGGGACGCCGGCGGGTTCGGGATTGGCAGGATCGGCGGCGGTGCAGTGACGACCGGCGACTGAACCTCCTCGCGCGCGCGTTGCTTGGGCGTTTCCTCGCGCTCGGCCGCTGGCGGCTGCGTCAGATTGATCAGTTCGACGACGAGCGGTTCGGGCTTCTGCTTGGGCAACTCGATCACGTCGAGCTTGATGAACGCGATCAGCGCGGCGGCATGCGCGGCAACGATCAGCCCCAGCGAGAACCAGTTCGGGCGCTCGCGCGCGCCGAACCGGCTTGGAACTTCAGCGGCCGAGCGAAAGGGTTCGGGCAATGCCGTCAACGAGAGGTGTCGTTCCGCCCCATCCTTCGTTTCCCAGTTTTGCACCAGATACATACGGCAACCTCTGATGGGGCCCTACTGCGAACACTAATGCGAAGCAATCGCATTTCTGAATAACTGTATGATTTGCCGGAAGCGCGGATCGCGTTGCTGCTCAAGCCAATCCGCCACCTGCCCGAGAAATCTCGGCGTGGCGGTTTCGGGAATGCGGTTCAGCCAGGCAAGCGCCTTTTCCATTTCGCCGGACCGGATCAGCATCCGCGCATGATTGAATTGTCCGCGAAAATCGCCGCCTTCCGCCGCTCGCGCATAATGGCGCGCCGCCTCCGCCAGATCCTGCTGAACCACCCAGCCATCCTCGTAGAAGCTGCCGACGAAGTTCATGGCTTTGGCGTTGCCCAGCGCAGCGGCGCGGCGAAACCAGGTGAGAGCAAATGGTCTATTCTGTTGAGTCCCCTCGCCGAGCGCCAGGAGCGTCGCAAAATTATACATGCCCCAATGAAGCCCGCGCTCGGCTGCTTCCTTATACCAGCGAACCGCCTGAACCTTGTCGACCGGAATTCCCCAGCCAAGATCATGAAAGCGGCCGACCATATTGATTGCCATCGCATGATCCTGCGCCGCTGCACGCTGGAACCATGAAAGAGCGCTCAACATGTCTTTCTCGACGCCGATCCCATCCAGCAGCATTTGCGCATAGACCGCCTGCGCCTCTGCAATTCCCGCCTCGGCCGCGATCCTTACGAATTGGGCGCACTCGTCGGGCGGGGCGGCGAGGCGGCGCTGCACCTCGTCCGCGTCCATTGCGAGGATCGCGTCGATCGTCAGTTCAGCCATCGCGCGCTCATGCAGCTAATATTTGACATTGAGCGTGGCGAACGCCGAACGACCCGGCGCGATCGCGGCATAATGATTGTTGTAGACCTGGTTGAAATAGGTCTTGTCGGTCAGGTTCTGGATATTGGCCGAAAGTTCGAGATTTTCATTGATCCGGTAGCCGATTCGCGCATCGAGCCGCCAATATCCGGGGACCGAACGCCCGATCACCTTGGTGGCCGGAATAACGGTGACGGTGCCGCCGGCATTCTGGATGGCCGAGCGGTTGTCACTAAAATTGCCGTAGACTCGGCTCGAATAGAAGGCCCCCCCGCCAAGCGAGAGCCCGAACGGGAATTTATAGTCGGTCCAGACGGTGAAGCTGTGCTTAGCCGTCTGGGGGAAGGGGCGGCCGTTGAGTGCCGACGGAACCAGCACCGTCTTGGCCGCCTGCCCCGGCACGGCGGCTGCCGTGAGCGCCGTAAATCCGGCGTCGATGATCTTGGCATCAAGATAGGTATAGCCGCCGAAGATATTCCATTTGGGCGTGAGGCTCCCGTTGAAGCCAAACTCGAATCCGCGCACGCGCCGCTCACCGATGAAGGCCACGGTATTTGAATCGCTGGTTGCGCGAGCATTTTTGGTTTCCGTCTGGAACAGTGCGATATTGAGCGACAGCGCTTCGTGGAGCAGATCGGCCTTGCCGCCAACCTCGTAGGATTTTGTCCGCTCCACCTTGAGCGAGTTCAGGAGATCGATCGCGGCAGTACCGCCGGTGGTACCCAAGCTGTTGGTTTCCAATCCCTCCCCGATCAGGCTGTTGGGCGGCGTCGCCGAAGTCGCATAGACTGCATAGAGGCTCGTCTGCGCGGTCGGCTTGAAAATCACGCCCGCCTGATAATTGAAGATGTCGTCGGAACGTTTGAGCGAGAAACTGTTCGCGGCTGCTACAGGCTGTCCCGGCTTCACCTTCGATGTGAAGCTATCCCATCGAATGCCCAGATTGACGATGATCGCATCCGAAACCGTAATCGAATCATAGGCATAAAGAGATTGAGTGTTATCGTCATTTTGCGTTTCGGCGATCGCAAGGCTCTTCGCGATCGGTGCGGCGATAGTGGACGCATCGTTGGTGTAATTCACCCACGGATCATTCGGATTGGGGCTGAACAGGCTCGTGCAATTGAACCGCGCGAGCTGCGCGGGAGCGCATCGCAGGGCTGAGGTCGCTCCCGTCGAAAGCTGCTCATTGCCGCTCGAGCCGACAAAGCCGCGCGTCACGAAGGTGCCCCGGCGTGCCTTCTCGAGGGAAAGCTCGGCCCCGATCGAGAAATCATGCTTGATGCCGCCGGTCTTGAACGTGCCGTAAAGATCGGTCTGGTTCACGATGCTCTCGACATAGCCATAGCGCGTGTTCGCGCGCCGCCAGACCTGCCCGCCTGGCTGCGCAATCGGGTTAAGCGGATTGCCGAAGACGTTGCCCTGCTGGTCGTCGGGCTGGGTGTAGATATAGGCTTGGTCATTATGGCTGAAGCGTGCGGTGTTGCGGATCTTCACGCTTCCGAAGTCATGCTCGAACCGCATCGTGGCCTGATCGCTGTTGCTGTGCCGGAAATCACGATCCTTGAGGCCATAAAAGGCACTGCGGGGGACATGGCCGGTGACGCCGCTCGCGGTCGTCACCGTGCCGACCGCAGGCTCGGAAAGCGTGAAGCCGGCGGGCGCGTTACAGATGGTGGCGGTGCAGGTGTAGAGATAGGGAAAGCCACTGTCGGGCAGCTCATTGGTGTGGAGGTGATAATAAGCGAAGCTGAGCTGCGTCGGCGTCCCCAGCCCGATGGTCAACGATGGAGCCACGCCCCAACGCTTCTGGAAGATCGCATCGCGCCCGGCGACATCCTGATCGTGCCACATCGCGTTCAGGCGAACGCCGACCATGTCTCCGATCTTGTAATTCACATCGCCCGTGAGCCGCTTGTAATCGGCAGTTCCGTAGCTTGCCGAGCCCGAGACGAAATCACCATCCTCCGGCAGCTTCGTGATGATATTGAGCGATCCGCCCGCGCTGCCGCGTCCGCTCAAGGTTGAATCCGAGCCGCGAACCACCTGGATCTGCTCGACCGCAAAGATTTCGCGCGATTGCGCGCTGATGTCGCGCACGCCATCGACGAAGGTCGAGCCCTGGCTGTCGAACCCACGAATGAAGGGCCGGTCGCCGATCGGATTTCCGCCCTCGGCTGCACCGAAGGTAATGCCGGGAACGGTGCGCAACGCCTCGACAAGCGTCGCTGCGCCCGTTTCCTTGATCACTTCCTTGGGGACCACCACGATCGAGCGCGGGGTATCGATTAGCGGTGCGACCGCTTTGGGGCCCGCAGCTTCCGCATGATAGGCTTCGTCATCGATCGCTGTGCTGGTGACGGTAACGCCGCCGAGCTTCGGCGATGGGCTGGCCGCCGGCTCCTGCGCAGCGACGGGAGCTGCAACCAGGAAACCCACACAGCCAAGCGCAATGAACGCGCCGGCACCTTCTGTTGTCATTCCGACCTGCGACACAATTGATCCCCTTTCGACGGGACCAGCTATTGCGACGCGTTCGCAGAGTCAATTGTTAATGAGAGTCGTTCTCACGAATGGCGCGCTTGAACAGCCAGACACGGAGCGCACTGGCGAGATTATGGTGCTCGGGAGAGGCCACGCGCGCTGCATCGATACGGGCGACAAGCGCGTTCAACGGGATCTTCTCTTCGGCGGCCGCCTGTTCGAGCGCCTGCCAGAATATCGCCTCGAGGCTGACCGAAGTGGAATGGCCGGCGATCATCACCGAACGCTTGATCGGGCCGGCCATGCCAGCTCAGTACATGTGCTGACCGCCGTTGATCGACAAGGTCGATCCGGTGATGAACCCGGCATCCTCGCTGCACAGAAATGCGACCCCGCGGGCGATCTCTTCGGCATGGCCGAGACGCCCGACCGGGATTTTGGCGATGATCTTACCAAGCACATCCTGGGGAACGGCGGCCACCATGTCCGTGTCGATATAGCCGGGTGCTATGGCATTGACCGTCACGCCGAACTTCGCGCCTTCCTGCGCCAGCGCCTTGGTGAAGCCATGTATGCCCGATTTCGCGGCGGCGTAGTTGACCTGGCCATATTGACCGGCCTGACCATTGACGGAGCCGATGTTGACGATCCGGCCCCAGCCCCGCTCACGCATGTTGGGAAAAGTCGCCTTGGCCATGTTGAAACAGCCGCCGAGATTGGTGTCGATGACGTCCTTCCATTCCTGCCAGCTCATCCTGAGCAGGGTGCCGTCGCGGGTGATGCCGGCATTGTTGACGAGCACATCGATCGCCCCGAGCTCGCCTGCGACTTTGGCTACGCCCTGTTGGCAGTCATCATATTTGGCCACGTCCCACTTGTAGGCGGCGATTCCGGTTCGCTCGGTGAAATCGCGGGCGCGCTCGTCATTGCCGGCGTAATTGGCGGCAACGGCCATGCCCGCATTCTTCAAGGCGATACTGATCGCTTCGCCGATGCCCCGGGTTCCACCTGTTACGATCGCTACTCTGGCCATGGTCCTCCCCCTTCTGGTTGCGGGTATCTATTTACTAGGCACAGGTCAGCCAGCCCGCAAGCTCGCGCCACACCAGTGCCGTTAACATGGTGATGCCGGGAACGCCGGCATTGAGACAGCTCAAATATGCAAAATGCCTGCCGCCAGCCTGCAGAAAAGTTTCGCGTCCGCGTATTGCGATTTCTTCCAGCGTTTCCAGGCAATCCGCTGAAAAGCCGGGGGCCGTTACCGCGATGGAAGTGATGCCTTCGGCGGGAAGCGAAGCGAGCACTGCCTCGGTCGCGGGTTCAAGCCATTTCGCCCGCCCGAAGCGGGATTGAAAGCTGATCCGGAGCGGCAGATCCAAGGCCTCGCCCAGCAGCCGCGCTGTTTTCTGGCATTGGCAATGATAGGGATCGCCGAGCGCCAATGTCCGCTGCGGCATGCCGTGAAAGGACGCAAGAAGGAGCTGGGGCGCGAAATCGAGCGCACCGACGCTGGCCCGGACATCTTCGGCCAGCGCGCCGATATAGGCGGGATCGTCATAATAAGGCGGCAAGGTGCGAAGCGCCGGTTGCCAGCGCATCCGCGCCAGTGCCGCGCCCACGGCGTCCATCGCCGTGGCCGTGGTGGCGGCGCTATACTGCGGATAAAGCGGCGCAATCAAAATCCGGTCGCACCCCGTCGCCTTCAAATGCTCCAGCTTTTCGCCAATTGAGGGCGCGCCATAGCGCATCGCCATATCGACGATGGCCTGCCCCCCTAGGCTTTCCGCCAGCGCCTTGGTCTGCGCGCGTGCGATCACGGCCAGCGGCGAGCCTTCATTGGTCCAGACCTGGCGGTATGCGTGCGCGGATTTGCGGGGCCGCGTATTGAGGATGATCCCGCGCAGGATCGGCTGCCAGAGGATCGGCGGAAGCTCGACCACCCGCCTGTCCGACAGGAATTCGGCCAGATAGCGCTTCACTGCCGCTGGTGTCGGCGCTTCGGGCGTTCCGAGATTGATCAGCAGCACACCGATGCGCGCCGGCGGGATCTCCGGATGGTCCTCGCGCGTCATCTCAGCTCGGGCGAAGCGGCAAGGCGCGGGCGCGCGTTCCCGTGGCAGCGAAAAGGGCATTGGCGATGGCCGGAGCGACCGGGGGCACCGCGATCTCGCCAACGCCGCCCGGCGCTTCGTGATTTTCAATAAGCTCGACGAGAATCTCGGGCGTCGTGGTGAGAACGGGAAGACGCAGCCCGTCAAAGTTGCGCGCCGTCGTCAAGCCACGCTCGATGCTGATCGCTTCGCCGAGCGCACCCGCAATGCCCCAGATGATCCCGCCTTCGATCTGCTGCCGAACGATATCCGGATGGATCACCCGGCCGCAATCGACGACCGCGACGATCCGATCGAGCATGATCCTTTGGCCATCCTCGACATGCAGTTCTGCCAACATGGCAACATGCGATCCGAAGCAACTATGCGCCGCGAGGCCTTGGCCGCTGCCCGGTACGCCGCCCTGCCAATTGCCCAGCGTCGTGACGGTCGTCAGGCATCGCGCCAGCCGCGGTGCTCCGCCAAGCAGCTGCATGCGGTATGAAAAAGGATCGAGGCTCGCGGCTTCGGCAAGCTCGTCGATAAAGCATTCGCTGAAGAAGGCAGTATAGCTATGCGCGACCGAGCGCCAGGCGCCGGTTGGCACGCCGATAGCAGCGGCGGAGTGCGCAACCGCCACCGCAGGGATGCCGTAGCTTGGGATCGCGCCCTCGACAGCGCCCGCCTCGGGTTTGTCCGCATGCAACGGAAAATTGGGCATGAGCCGGGCCAATTGCTCGGCACCTGTCGAGGGAGCCGCGATCGTGGCGGACCATGCGGCGGGCCTGCCGTTCGCGCCGAGCTTCGCCTTCATCCGGCCAATCGCCGGCGGCCTATACTCGTCGTGCATCGTCTCCTCGGCGCGGGACCAGCTGAGCTGCACCGGCCGCTTGGTCTTGATCGCCAAGATGGCGGCAATTTCGGCTGCATCATTGGCGACCTTCCGGCCGAAGCCGCCGCCGATCAGCATCGGATAGATGGTGACGGCATCCTCGCTCATGCCCGCTGCCCGCGCGACGGCTCCGCGCGAGAAGGTGATCGCCTGGGTCGGCATCCACACTTCCAGGCGATCGCCATCGAGACGGGCCGTCGCCGTCAGCGGCTCGATGGCGGCATGCGCGGCGAGCGGCACGCTATATTCGGCCGAGATCACATCGCCCTTGAGCGCGGCATCGGGATCGCCCTGAACGAAAAAGCGCTTGCCCTCATCCTTGTTAAGCGCGTTCTCAAGCGCGGCCTCGATCGACGCATCGTCAGGAAAGCCGCCTACCGTCCGGAACTTCGGCGCAAGCGCGTCCAACGCGCGATCCGCCGCCCACCAGTTCGTGGCCACCGTCGCCACCCACTTCGGATTGGTCACAACTGCGATCACGCCGGGAACCTTGTCCGCCTGCGCTTTGTCCGCACTGAGCAGCCTTGTATCGCCCAACGGCCCGTGGCGGACGGAGGCGTAGACCATTCCCGGCAAGCGAATGTCGGCGGCGAACTGGGCGGAGCCATCGACCTTCGAAGGAAGATCAAGCCGCGGCACGGATTTACCCGAAATGCCGCCGGCCCCTGGATTGCGCAGCGTGATATCCGATGGCAGCTTGAGGCCCGCGGCCTCGGCGGCGACATCGGCGAAGCGCAGCTTGTCATCGCCACGCGTAACGAAGCCATCAGCCGTATCGCAGGCCCGCCAATCTGCGCCCCAACGGGCCCCAGCCGCTTTGCACAGCAACGCACGCGCTGCTGCGCCGGCTTCCCGATAGCGCTGTTCGAAACCGCGAGTGGAGCTGGAGCCGCCGGTCAGCATGAGCGCGTTGCGGATCGCGAATTCGCGCATCGCCCAGGTGCCGGCCTGCTGGAGCCAACCCGGCAGCGCCTGCTGGTTCTCGGTGATTAGGAAATCATTGGCGTAGAGCGGATTGATCGGCGCAGGCTCCACGCTGACGGTGCGCCAATCCGCGCCCAGCTCGTCGGCCAGAATCTGCGGCAGCGACGTGTAGACGCCTTGGCCCATCTCGGCCTGCGGCACGATGATCGCCACTTGCCCGTCGCTGCCGATCTTGAGGAACGCATTGAAGACAACCTGCCCCGGCGTGACGTTGAGATTGGGCCGGTAGCTGCGCGGCCATACCGCCCAGGCGAGCAGCAGCCCGACCCCGGCCCCGCCGCCGATCAGCAGCGATCTTCGATTGATAGGAATACTGGAACGATCCGTCATCGGATGTTCTTAGGATGCCGGCGCAATCGGCGCTACTGGAAGTGCTTAGCCAAAAGCGGTGCTTTCGAACCGCACCGGGGCTCCGATCGCGCGGTTAGCCAGGCTCCCCTCCCACATCACTTTTTGGCCGCGGATGATCGTCCCGATCGGCCGGCCAGTCAGCGCCATGCCTGTGAACGGCGACCAGCCGCACCGCGAGGCGAGCCAGCTCTCCTCCACCGTCCATTGCGCCTTCAGATCCACGATCGAAAAATCGGCGTCATAGCCCGCCGCGATCCGCCCCTTTGTGACGAGACCGAACACGCGCTGCGCCCCGGCCGAGGTAAGGTCCACCAGCCGTTGCAGGCTCATGCGCCCCTTGGCGACATGGTCAAGCAGCAGCGGGAGCAAGGTCTGCACGCCGGGCATGCCGCTTGGGCTGGCGGGATAGGAGCGGGCCTTTTCGTCCCGCGTGTGCGGCGCATGATCCGATCCGATCACGTCCGGCACGCCCTGGTTGAGCCAGTACCACAGACCATCGCGATGCGCGCCGGAGCGGATCGGCGGGTTCATCTGCGCGAAGGTGCCGAGCTGGGGATAAGCCTCCTCGGCGGCCAGCGTGAGATGCTGCGGCGTCACCTCGCAGGTGGCGATATCCTTATGCTGCGCGATCAGCTCCAGCTCGGCCGGTGTGGTGACGTGCAATATGTGCACCCGGCGCCCGGCCCCACGCGCGAGCTTGAGGATGCGCCTCGTCGCAAGCATGGCGCTTTCGTCGTCGCGCCAGACCGGATGGGAAGCAGGATCGCCTTCCACCCGCTCGCCAAGCCGCGACTGCATCCGCGCTTCGTCCTCGGCATGCACCGCCACTCGCCGCTTGCCTGACGCCAGCACCCGCGCAAGCGCCGCGTCGTCCGACACCAGGAGATTGCCGGTCGAAGCCCCCATGAAGATCTTCACGCCGGCTGCTCCGGGCAGACGCTCCAGCTCCGCAAGCTGTTCGGCATTCTCATTGGTCGCGCCGACATAAAAGGCATGATCGCACCACATTCGCCCGTCGGCGCGGCGAAGCTTGTCATTGAGCGCATCGGCGGAATCGGTGTTCGGATTGGTGTTCGGCATTTCGAAAACCGCCGTCACACCGCCCAGCACGGCGGCGCGGCTGCCCGATTCGAGATCTTCCTTCGCCTCCAGGCCCGGCTCGCGGAAATGCACCTGCGTATCGATCACGCCGGGCAGGACGGTGAGGCCGGTGCAATCGATCGCTTCCGCTGCATCGCCTTTGACGCCGATTTCGACGATCTTTCCGTCACGAACGCCGACATCGGCTTCGGCAGGGCCGCCGGGAGTCCAAACCGTGCCGTTCCTGAGGATCAGATCAAAGCTTGCCATTGCCGCTTTCCTTTCAGCCGAGCGCTTCCTAACTCTGTGGCATGAGCGGCACCACCCTAATCGATCGCGCACTCATCCGTCTCTCGGGCGCTGACGTGCGCGGCTTCCTGCAAGGCCTCGTCACCAATGACGTGAACAATCCGCTGCCCGTATGGGCCGGTTTGCTGACGCCGCAGGGCAAGACGCTGTTCGATTTCATCCTGTGGGCCGACGGCGATGACCTGCTGATCGATTGCGAGGCAGATCAGGCCGAGGGCTTGATACGCAGGCTGACGCTCTACCGGCTGCGCCGCCCCATTGCGATCGCGCGCGAGGATGGTTTGGCGGTCCACTGGTCGGTTGACGAAAGCAAGGGAGCCGCGGACCCCCGCCTCGCTGCTTTAGGCCATCGCTGGATTGCCGCGCCGGACCAACCCGCCGCTGGCTGGCACGATCACCGCAGATCCTTGGGCGTGGCCGAAGGTATCGAGGACTTGGGTTCGGACAAATATCTCTGGCTCGAATGCAATGCCGATCTGCTCAACGGGGTCAGCTTCACCAAGGGCTGCTATGTCGGCCAGGAAAATACGGCGCGTATGAACTATCGCCAGAAGGTCAACCGCCGGCTGATGCGGCTCCCGGACGGGAGCTTCGAACGGCGCAACGTCAGCGCGCCGGGCGACGCGTTGGTGCCTGACTGGATGAAGGACGCGCTCGCCGGCGCCTGATCAGGGATTTGGGCGATTGTCGGGCGGCGGGCGGCGGTTGCCGCGGCCAAGCACACCATCGATCCATTGCTGGTCGAGCTTCTGCCTGTCCTGCGGCTGGTCGGGATCGGGGGCCGTGCTGTCCGGCTGCGCGTCCTGATATTCCGGCTGCTCCAAGGGTAGGCCGTTCTCATCCACCATCGGTGGCGGCGCCTGGTCGGCGGAATTGGTATAATAGGCTTCATCATCGGGTTCGAGCTGCCAGTCAGGCAGCGTCACCTGGGTTTCGAACTGCTCGACCGGGCGGTTGGCGACAGCCTTGATCATGAAATCGTGAAATGCCTGGGCGGGGGCATGGCCGCCCGCCAGTCCAGGAATGGGGCGGGCATCGTCGCGGCCCATCCAGACTCCGGTCGTGAGCCCGCTCGAGAAACCGAGGAACCAGCCGTCCTTGTTCGACGACGTCGTGCCGGTCTTGCCGGCGACCGGCCGCCCGATCTGCGCCGCGCGCCCGGTGCCAGTGCTGACCGCCGTCTGGAGCAGATCCGTCATCTCGGCCGCGACCCACGGCGCGACCAGCACGCGCGAATCGTCCACCTGATGCTCGTACAGCGTCTTGCCGCCCGGGCCCGTCACTTTGAGGATGCCATAAGGCACCACCGCGATGCCCTTCGCATTCACGGATGCGAAGGCACGCGTCATGTCGAGCAGGCGAACGTCCGACGTTCCGAGTACCATCGAGGGATGGGTATCGACCGGCGTGGTAATGCCGAAACGCCGCGCCATGTCGGCCACCGTGGGGAAGCCGACCTGAAGACCGAGCTTGGCCGCAACCGTATTGATCGAGAAGGCAAAGGCGGTGCGAATGTCGATCGGCCCGGCGAAGCGGCCATTGCTGTTGCGCGGGCTCCAGCCGTCGATGGTCACGGGCTCGTCGACGACGCTGTCACCCGGCTTCACGCCCGCCTCAAGCGCGGCCAGATAGACGAACAGCTTGAACGAGGAGCCAGGCTGACGCACCGCCTGCGTGGCGCGATTGTAGATGGACGAGACATAATCCTTGCCGCCGACCATGGCGCGTACCGCGCCGTCGCGATCCAGCGAAACCAACGCTGCCTGTGCTCCGGGCGGAGCATCGGCGCGGATCGCAGTATCGGCGGCACGCTGCATGCCGAGATCGAGCGTCGTCCAGACATCGATAGGCTCGCCAGTTTCATCGATCATCTCATCGAGCTGCGCCAAGGCCCAATCGGTGAAATAGCGAACGCTGTTCTGCTTCGGCTCGGGCGCCAGCTTGACCGCCGCGGGATCCGCACGCGCGGCTTCGGAGGCGCTGATCTTGCCCGCCTCGCGCATGGTTTCGATCACGGTCTTGGCACGATCGATCGCGGCCTTGGCGTCGGCGGTCGGGGAATAGTTGGACGGAGCCTTGACGAGCCCCGCGATGATCGCCGCCTCTTCCAGCGAAAGCTTGTCGGCCGGGTGCCCAAAGAAGCGGCGCGAGGCGGCATCGATGCCATAGGCGCCGCCGCCAAAATAGACCCGGTTGAGATAAAGCTCGAGGATCTCCCGCTTCGAGAATTTCCGTTCCATCGCCATCGCGAGGATCATCTCGCGGAATTTGCGGCCAAAGGTGCGGGTGTTGGTGAGAAAGATATTGCGGGCGATCTGCTGGGTGATGGTCGATCCGCCCTGCGCCCAATGCCCGCGCTGAACGCGGACCCAGGTCGAGCGCGCAATGCCGATCGGATCGATGCCCGGATGCATGTAGAAGCGCCGGTCCTCCACCGAAACCATCGCGTCGATCATATTCTGGGGGATGCGATCATAAGGCACCCATTCGCCGTAGCTTGGGCCAAGCGATACGATCACGGTGCCGTCAGCGGCATGAACGCGCACCATCTGCCCGTTGGGCGAGGATTTGAGCGAATTATAATCCGGCAGCGAGGCGCGGGTGATGAACACCGCAATCAGGAGAGCGCCCAAAAGAGCGATGAAGCCGAAAAGCGCGAGTTTGAGGAGAGTGATCGCCCAGCGGCGGCCTCGCCGCGAGCGTGAAGGTTTGGATGCGGCCATGTGTCGGCGGCCCGATTAACGATAATCGAGGCCGCTCACAAGCGGGGAGCGCTGAGGCGTGTCAGTCCTTCTCGCCGGGCTTGAACTCGAGCGAAGCCGAATTCATGCAGTAGCGCAGCCCCTCGGGGCCCGGCCCGTCGGGAAAGACATGGCCGAGATGGCCGTCACATTTTGCACAGCGGGCCTCGGTGCGAATCATGCCGTGGCTCATGTCGCGATGCTCGGTGACGGCATCGTCGCTCATCGGCTTCGTGAAGCTTGGCCAGCCCGTGCCCGAATCGAACTTCGCGTTGCTTTCGAACAAAGGTTCGCCGCAGCCCGCGCACCGATAGACGCCGGTCTCATGATTGTTCCAGTAGCGGCCGGTGAATGCTCGCTCCGTGCCGGCTTCGCGCAGCACATGGTACTGCTCGGGACTCAGCCGCTTGCGCCATTCGTTTTCGGGAAGGTCGAGCTTTTCCATGATCGGCAATGTGGAGTGGTTTTATGACGACTTCAATATGCCCCGATGCGCACGGCGCGCGAGGCCACCCGCGCGGCGCCGGGGAACAGGGTCATGACAGCGACCGCGGCTGCTGCCAGCCCTTGGCGTTCGGCCATCGTCCGCAGCCGCTCGCCCACCCATAGCGGCCGCGCCGCGCGCCGCGCAAAATCGCGTTGGTACAGGGGGGCTGCTCCCGGTCCGCCGCTGAGAAAGGCGCGCGCTGCGAGCCCGCCGCTGGCCAGCGCGATCGCGACGCCGTCTCCCGCGAGCGAGGCAATCACCGCCGCCTGATCTCCGAGCCTGAACAGCCCCGGCAGCGTCGCGCCCGTTTTCCAGCCATAGGGAATGCGCGCGACCGAGGCCCATGCGGTCAGCGAGGATGCCTCTCCAATCCGTTGCGCCAGCAATGGCGCTTCCTGGGCCAATTCCCGCAGCAGCCTTTCCCTGCTTCCTTCCACGCGGGCCAGCCGCGACTTGGCGACCGTCAGGCAGAGGTTGGCGGAGCCATCCTCCTGCAACACGAGCCCGGCATAACCGCGATCGAATAGGATGAGCTCGATCCGGGAACGAAGCGCGCGGCGCAGCGCTGGCGTCGCGTCCAGCCGCACACGGATGCCGACCGGCGGATCGTCCGGCATATCCGCTTCGCGCGGCGTACCGCGCAGCTCATATTTGCCGGTGGCAAGAAACAAGGCGGATGGGCGCGCGGTATAGCCATCCGCGAACAGGACCTGGCGTTGTTCCGGTTCGACCGCCTTCGCGGCCATGCCGCGCATGATCACGGCGCCGCGCCGCGCCGCGTGCTCAAGCAATGCCGCGTCGAGCGCACGCCGCGAAAGCCCCGCCGCTATGGCGGGCAGCTCCACCACAGCGGCGCGAACACCAGCGACGAGATGAAGCTTCGTCACTGAATGCGCGCCGAGCGCGAAGGCATCGATCCCCGCTCCTTCAAGCAAGGCCAGCGCATCCCAGCCCAAAAAGCCGCCGCAAACGACATCATGGCTTTCGCTGGAACGTTCGAACAAGTGCGGCCGGGCGCCCTGGCGCGCCAACGCCATAGCGGCCATGGCACCCGCCGGGCCGCCGCCGACGATCAACGGATCCGTTCGACGCATAATCTGAACGGGAAGCGGCCGACGACTTTCGCGCCGCTGCGATCGACTCCCGCCTTTTCAAGCAAGCCACGCCAGTCCGCCCGGCGGAAGGACCGGGCAATCGAAAGCTGCCCGTCTTCGCGCACGATCCGGTGCCAGCCCGCCAATCGCGCCAGCCACGGGAAGCCATGATAGGCAAGCCAATGGCGATGCAGATCGTTGACCATCCACCCGACCGCGGCCTCGCGCTCCATGAAGCGGAGGAACGCGTCCAGCTCCGGCGGCGTCATGTGATGCGCAACCAGGCTGCTGACAACGAAATCCCAGCCTTCCCTCGCCCGATCGCGATAGTCTCCGGTCAGATAGCGGATCGGCAAGGCGGGATCGGTCGCCTCGCGCGCCATGATCTCGCTATTGGGATTGAGGTCTACGCCCACCAGATCCGCCACGACCCCCCGCCCTTCGGCCCAGCGCGCGATCGCCCTCAGCATGTCGCCCTGGCCAAAGCCCACGTCCAGCAGCTTGAACTGGCGGCGGTCGCCCAGCGCCCGCTTCAGGAACGCCAGCGTCGGTCGTGCCGAAAATGTCGCGCGGTTGACCTTGGCGAGGTCGGCCAGCACCTGCCGATAGGTTTCGGCAGGCAGATCCGGCGCATCCATCTGCTCATCGGCGATCGCGCGCGCGGCCAGCGACGTCATGCCGCGCTCCGGAACCGGAAGCCCTCCGCCGCCACGCCCGGCCCAAAGGCAAGCGCAACCCCGTTTTCCACCGAGGGCCCTTCCATCAGCCTTTCGAGCACGAACATGAGGGTCGCGGACGACATATTGCCGTAGCGATCGAGCACGTGCCGCGACATCTCGAGCGCACCCTCGGGCAGATTCAGGCCGGCTTCGACAGCGTCGAGAATTGATCGTCCGCCCGGATGGACGGCCCATGCGTCGGCCTCGTCGCCACGCGGCAGTATCGTCGTGTTGCCGAGCGCGTGCGCAATGCGTGCGGGCACCTCGCCAGACAGAGTCATTTCAAAACCGGTGTCGCCGATCGTCCAGCGGATCAGATCCTCGCTGTCCGGCAGCGTGGTGGCGAGGAAATCCCGGATCGATATGCCCTTGGGTTCGGCGCTCACCAGCGCCGCCGCCGCGCCATCGGCAAACTGGAGCATCGCCAGCAGCGGCTCGATCGCGGCGCTGTTTTGAAGATGCAGCGTCGAAAGCTCCACCATGACCACGAGTATCCGCGCCTCAGGCTCGGCGCGTGCAATGTGGTGCGCGACGCGCAGCGCCGCGACCGCAGCATAGCAGCCCATGAAGCCGACCAGCGTACGCTCGACATGTTCGCCCAGGCCCAATCGCGCCGCGATGATCTGGTCCACGCCCGGCGCAACGAAGCCGGTGCAGCTCGCGACGACCAGATGAGTCGTCTTCCCCAGCTCCGCCTTCCGCGCCAGTGCCTCGATGGCCTTCAGCGCCAGCTCGGGCGCCTCCCGCGCATAGGCCTGCATACGCTGGGATGTCGGTTGTGTCGGGGCGCCTTGATAAAAGCCGCCATCGCCGACCGCGGAGCCGTCATTCGCCAGCGGGAGGATCGAGTAACGCCGCGAAATGCCCGAGCGCGCCGCCATTCGCCGGAACAACGCTTCCTCACGGGTGCCGGCGAGCTGATGGCTCGCCCACGCGACAAAGGCTTGATGCACCTCGTGATCGGGAACGGCGGTGCCGATGGCATGGATATGGGCGACCGGATGTTTCAAGATCATCTCAACGCCTGTTAGTGCCTTCCTATCCATATATGGTTCATTGCGCGTCTATTCGGCCAACCCTCGCATTCGCGTGGATGCGCTGCTATCGGCGCGCCCATGACGCCCCTCGACAAGATCCGCAACTTTTCCATCATCGCCCATATCGACCATGGCAAGTCAACGCTTGCCGATCGGCTGATCCAGCAGACCGGCGGCCTTTCCGAGCGCGAAATGTCGGCACAAGTGCTTGATAACATGGATATCGAGCGCGAACGCGGGATCACCATCAAGGCCCAGACCGTCCGGCTCGACTACAAGGGCCATGTCCTCAATCTGATGGACACGCCCGGGCATGTCGACTTCGCCTATGAGGTCAGCCGCAGCCTCGCCGCGTGCGAGGGCGCGCTGCTCGTGGTGGACGCAGCGCAGGGCGTCGAGGCGCAGACGCTGGCAAACGTCTACCAGTCAATCGAGCATGACCATGAAATCGTCCCGGTGATCAACAAGATCGACCTGCCGGCAGCCGACCCGGACAAGGTGAAGGCCGAGATCGAGGATATTATCGGCCTGCCCGCCGACGATGCCGTGCTCGCCTCCGCCAAGGCCGGCATCGGGATCACGGAGATATTGGACGCGATCGTCGCCCGCATTCCGCCGCCGAAGGGCGATCCGGAGGCGCCGCTCAAGGCCATGCTGGTCGATAGCTGGTACGATCCCTATCTAGGCGTCGTCATCCTCGTCCGCGTGATCGACGGCGTGCTGCGCAAGGGCCAACAGATCAAGTTCATGCAGGCGGGCACGACCCATCTGGTCGACCGCGTCGGCGTGTTCCGCCCCAAGATCGAGAACCTGCCCGATCTCGGCCCCGGCGAGATCGGCTTCATCACCGCCCAGATCAAGGAAGTCGCGCAGACCGCCGTCGGCGACACGATCACTGACGCCAAGAGGCCCGCCGCCGTAGCGCTGCCGGGCTTCAAGGAAGTGCAGTCGGTGGTGTTCTGCGGCCTGTTCCCGGTCGATGCCAATGATTTCGAGAAGCTCAGGGACAGCATCGCCAAGCTCCGGCTCAACGATGCGAGCTTCACCTATGAGATGGAGACGAGCGCGGCGCTCGGCTTCGGCTTCCGCTGCGGCTTCCTCGGCTTGCTCCACCTGGAGATCATCCAGGAACGGCTGACGCGCGAATATGATCTCGATCTCATCACCACCGCGCCCTCGGTCGTCTATCAGATCAAGCTCACCCATGGCGGCGGCGAGATCGAGCTGCACAATCCCGCCGACATGCCCGATCCTTCCCGGATCGAGGAGATTGCCGAGCCCTGGATCGAAGCAACCATCTATGTGCCCGATGAATATCTGGGCTCGATCCTGAAGCTCTGCCAGGATCGGCGCGGCATCCAGAAGAACCTGACCTATGTCGGTGGTCGCGCGCAAGTGGTCTATGAGCTGCCGCTCAACGAGGTGGTGTTCGATTTCTACGACCGGCTCAAATCGATCAGCCGCGGCTATGCGAGTTTCGACTATCACCAGATCGGCCATCGCCCGGGTGACCTCGTCAAGATGAACATCCTCGTGAACAACGAACCGGTCGACGCGCTCAGCATGATCGTCCACCGCAGCGTCGCCGAAAGCCGCGGCCGGGGGATGTGCGAACGGCTGAAGGACCTGATCCCGCGCCATCTGTTCAAGATTCCGATCCAGGCGGCGATCGGCGGCAAGGTAATCGCGCGCGAGACGATCGCGGCGCTGCGCAAGGACGTGACTGCGAAATGCTATGGCGGCGACGCCACCCGCAAGCGCAAGCTGCTGGAAAAGCAGAAGGAAGGCAAAAAGCGCATGCGCGAATATGGCAGCGTGAGCATCCCGCAAGAGGCCTTCATCGCCGCCCTCAGAATGGGCGAGGAATAGTACCAAACTCTGTCGTCACGCTCGCACGGCCAGGCGCAGCCGTTGCGCCTGATCCTCATGCCGCGCGTTGTGGACCTCGAATGCTGCGAGAGGATTGGACGATGGACCAGCCGCAACCGATGATTCACGAAGACGCTCTGCCCGGACATGAGAGCGAGCTCGAACCCAAGCCGGACTGGGCGCCGCGCTATCGCGGATCGGATCGCCTGCGGGGCAAGGTGGCGCTGATCAGCGGGGCTGACTCAGGGATCGGGCGCGCGGTGGCGGCATTGTTTGCGCGCGAAGGCGCCGATATCGCCTTCATCTATCTCTGCGAGCATGATGACGCCAGGAAGAGCTGCGAGATCGTGGAGGCCGAAGGACGGCGCGCGCTCGCCATCGCCGGCGATGTCGGCGATAAGGCATTCTGCGAACAGGCGGTGCGCGATGTGATCGGCAAGTTCGGCAAGATCGATATCCTTGTCAACAACGCGGGCGAACAGCATCCCGACGAAGACATCACCGATATCACTGAGGATCAGCTTCGCCGGACCTTCCAGACCAACATCTTCGGCATGTTTTTCCTGACGCAGGCAGTGCGGCCTCACCTCAAGGAAGGCGCTGCGATCGTCAACTGCACCAGCATCACCAGTTTTCAGGGCAGCAAGGAATTGCTGGATTATTCGAGTACGAAAGGCGCGATCACTGCATTCACCCGGTCACTGGCGCAAAACCTTGCCGAAAAGAAGATCCGGGTGAACGCTGTCGCGCCAGGACCGATCTGGACGCCGCTCAACCCCTTCGGCGGCGCATCCGAGGAGAAGATCAAGACCTTCGGGCAAAGCACGCCAATGGGCAGGCCGGGGCAGCCTAACGAAGTCGCGCCGGCGTTCCTGTTCCTCGCTTGCGAGGATGCGAGCTATATGACCGGCCAAGTGCTCCATCCGAACGGCGGCACCATCGTCGGAGGCTGATGATGGGCGAACCGATCCACTTGACCGGCGAGCAGGCGCGCCAGGGAGAAATCGTGCTGAAACACCGCAGCGCGCGCGGTGTTTTTCTAGGCGGCCTGATCGGCTCCGTCATCCTTGCTGCTGCCGTCGCCCTGCTCGGCTGAAGCGGCAACCGCCCTTGCTAGCAGCTCGAGGGCGACGCGGATGGCGGCAATCCGGATAGGGCCGCGGCCGATGTCACCAAAATGACATTCCCGGTGATCGCATTCGCCGCTGCGGCTCGCGCAAGCGAAATGCACAAGGCCCGGTTCATCGCCCTCCCCAGCGAAACCGGTGACCGACACGGCGAGGTCGGCGTTGGACGCAGCGATGGCGCCTTTGGCCATGGCCCGGGCGACCTCCTCGCTGACCGCGCCGCAGCTATCGATCTTCTCTTGAGCGATGCCGAGCAGTTCGCACTTGGCCTGTTCGCTATAGACCACGAAGCCACGTTCGAAGACATGGCTGCAACCTTCGATGTCGGTCAGCAGCGACGCCAGCAGCCCGCCCGTGCAGCTTTCCGCCGCCGCCAGCATCAGCTTTTGTTGGCAGGCGCGATCAAGCACGCGATGGACGAGCTTTTCGATATCCTCTGGGATGGTGGCCGACAGGGTCTCGATCATTTTGTTCTCGCTTTTGGGAAGCGATGAACCCTCCGGCGGCAAGACCGGTTCCCGGGAAAAGAGCCGAGAGATCGGTTACCCCTTCGAGGTCGACTTGGTCGGCGATTCGTATAGCCTCCATCCGAGGTGGCGGACTGTCCTGAACCAATCCCAGTTGGAAAATGCCTGATTGCACTTGTGGACGCCTAGACGATGATGTTCATGCCATTATAGCGTCACGACGAGTCCAGCGCGGGTCGTCAGCCCGACAGATCAGGAGCGGGAGATTGCCATGAGCCAGGAAATATTTCCGGTTAGCGAGGAATGGTCGAAACGCGCCTTTATCAATCGCGAGACCTACGAGCGCATGTATGCTCAAGCCGCATCCGATCCGGATAGTTTCTGGCGGCGCGAGGCGCAGCGGATCGACTGGATCAAGCCGTTCACCACGGTCAAGCAAACGAGCTTCAATGAAGCCGATTTCGGCATCAAATGGTTCGCTGATGGCCAGTTGAACATCTCCGCCAATTGCATCGACCGGCATTTGCCGGCCCGCGCCAACGACGTGGCGATCCTCTGGGAAGGCGACGATCCCTCGCAGAGCCGCACGATCACTTATAGCGAGTTGCACGAGCAGGTGTGCCGGCTCGCCAATGTCCTTAAGTCCAATGGGGTAAGCAAGGGCGATCGGGTAACGCTTTACCTGCCGATGATTCCCGAAGCGGCGGTGGCGATGCTGGCCTGCTGCAGGATCGGGGCGATCCACTCCATCGTGTTCGGCGGCTTCTCGCCCGATGCCTTGGCGGGCCGCGTCCAGGATTGCGACGCGCGTATGGTGATCACTGCCGATGAGGGGCTGCGCGGCGGCAAAATCGTGCCGCTGAAGGCGAATGTCGACGAGGCGCTGACGCATTGCACGTCTGTCGACCGGGTAATCGTGGTGAAGCGCACTAGCGGCACTGTCACCATGAAGGACGGGCGCGACATCTGGTACCATGACGCGGTCGCCCAAGCTTCGCCCGAATGCGCGCCTGAGCCCATCGGGGCGGAGGATCCGCTGTTCATCCTCTACACCTCGGGTTCGACCGGCAAGCCCAAGGGCGTGCTGCATACAACCGGCGGCTATCTGGTCTGGGTATCGATGACCCATCAATATATTTTCGATTATCGGCCGGGCGACATCTATTGGTGCGCCGCCGATATCGGCTGGGTCACCGGGCACAGCTATATCGTCTATGGGCCGCTCGCGAACGGCGCGACCACGCTGATGTTCGAAGGCGTGCCGAATTATCCGGACTTCAGCCGCTTCTGGCAGGTGATCGACAAGTACAAGGTCAACATGTTCTACGCCGCGCCCACCGCGTTGCGTGCGCTGATGCGCGAAGGTGACGAATGGGTGAAGAAAACCAGCCGCGCCTCGCTGCGGCTGCTGGGATCGGTCGGCGAACCGATCAATCCCGAAGCGTGGCTCTGGTATCATCATGTGGTCGGGGACAGCCGCTGCCCGATCGTAGACACCTGGTGGCAGACCGAAACGGGCGGCGCGATGATCACGCCACTGCCGGGCGCGACCGACCTCAAGCCGGGATCGGCGACCAAGCCGTTCTTCGGGGTGAAGCCCGAGATCGTGGATGCCGATGGCAAGCCGCTCGAAGGTGCTTGCGAAGGCAATCTTTGCATCCTGGACTCATGGCCCGGGCAGATGCGCACGGTGTGGGGGGATCATGAGCGCTTCTTCCAGACCTATTTCACCACCTATCGCGGCAAATATTTCACCGGGGACGGCTGCCGGCGCGATGCCGATGGCTATTATTGGATCACCGGCCGGGTCGACGACGTGATCAACGTCTCAGGCCATCGCATGGGCACGGCCGAGGTCGAGAGCGCGTTGGTGGCGCACGCCAAGGTGGCCGAGGCCGCCGTGGTCGGCATGCCGCATGCAATCAAAGGCCAGGGCATTTATGCTTATGTAACGCTGAACGCAGGCGAGGAAGGCAGCGATCCCCTGCGCAAGGAACTCGTCCAATGGGTCCGCCATGAGATCGGCCCGATTGCGACGCCGGACGCCATTCAATTCGCACCCAGCCTGCCAAAGACCCGCTCGGGCAAGATCATGCGGCGCATTCTGCGCAAGATCGCCGAAGGCGATACGTCCAATCTCGGGGATACTTCGACCCTAGCAGATCCCAGCGTGGTCGAAAATCTCGTCAGCAACCGGCAGGCGGTCTGACGTCAGGCTCCGCAAGGAGCCTGGCGCGAATGCTCTGCAAAGGCATCGGTATCGTTTTCGGCCGCGCGCAACAGGAAAGCGCGTGCGGAATAGCGCACAGAAAGCCGCTGATGGGCCGACGCAACCTCTGGCTTATGCGAACGAAGCGCGCGCCGCGCCTCTTCACGCGCTCTCATCATGCAATATTCGAGCTCGCTGGCTATCATTCTTTGCTCTCCTCGATTTTTCTTGTTTATCGATTTGGTGCGACAAGTTCGTGACATTGCGAGGAAACGACTGCCCCCTCTTCCCCGGCTCCGCTTCATTGAGCGATTCTCCGATCGGCAGCTATGACAAATTATGGCGTGGAGGTCGAGCGAAACATCGCAGCGATAAGGCCTTGAAAGGACTCCATGAAAAGCTTCGATCCGGACGCGTCCGCGAACATGAGTTCGCCACAAATGGCTAACCAGATTTTTACACCCTTGGCGCGATACTGATGGAGAGAGCAGCGTACTGAAAGTGGCGAAATGAACAGAGAGCCGGTCAAATTATCGTCGGAAGAAATAGAATTGCGTCGGCGCGAATATGATAGCGAGGGCGGGCTCGGCGCCGAAATTGCCTTTCTGTGGTCGAGCGCGGGACCGATCCTCACCACGGCAATGCGCAAATTCTGGGAAGAATGGTACGACACCGCCGATGAGCGGCTCATCAATGCCCTGGACGGGACGAACCTGAAAGTCGACCGCACGGCGTTTGCGGAGCGGGTGACGTCTCGCTTTAGCGCGCGCTGCAGCCAGCCCATCAGTGCGGATTGGATTCGCGAAACTGCCGCCGGGGCTCGCGTTCTTCGCACGTCCGGATCTTCCCTGCCCTTCTATGCGAGGCTGTGCTGGCGTCTGGCCGACCGGCTACGCTACGCCTTGAGCGCTCCGGAAGCAGGCCTGTCCGCTGACGACCTGCGCCGCTGCGTCGACGCAGTGTTCCACTTCTGCGTCGTCAGCATCGAAATTGTGATGGCCGAGGAAACAGCGCTCGAGCGGGAAAAGGGGTCGGCTAGCAGGGGCGAAGTAAGCGGCGAATTCAAAGCGATGATGGGCGAGGTCGTCTCGTCCTTGGCCGACGATTCGCGTTCGTTGCAGCAGCGGTCGAGTGCGACGGCGCAGTCGGCGCGCGGGATGCTGGGCAAGACGAGCGAGGTTGCCGCGGCGGCCGAGCAATCCGCCGTGGCGATGCGCGAGGCCGCGCAGACCGCCTCGGGCCTGATCCGCGCGATCGAGCAGGCGAGAAGCGAGGTCGAGGTCGCCGCCGGCATCGCCACCAAAGCCTCCGAACAATCCGCCCAGGCCTTGTCCACCTCCGAAGCGCTTTCCGATCATGCCAAGGCGATCGAATCGATCCTCGGCCTCATCCGCGACATTGCAGGGCAAACCAACCTGCTCGCGCTCAACGCCACCATCGAGGCGGCACGCGCCGGTGACGCAGGCCGCGGCTTTGCCGTGGTGGCGCAGGAGGTGAAGAGCCTCGCCAGCCAGACCGCGCGCGCCACCGACGACATCACTGTCAAGATCGCCGCGATCCAGGCCGCCACCCGCCATACCGTCGATGCCAATGGCTCGATCCGTGACACCGTCTCGGAGGTCCAGGCCTCCGCCCAGCGCATCCGCGAAGCCATGGAAAGCCAGGCCCGCACCGTCACCATGATCACAGCCTCCGTCGACGAGACCGCGCTCGCCGCCGACTCCATGTCCTCAACCGTCTCCGCCATCCGCAAGGATACCGAAGCCGTCGCCACCGACGTCGAACAACTCGCCCAAAGCTTCGCCCAGGTGGATCACAAGCTTGGCAGGCTCGAGGGCGAGACGCGGGAATTTCTGACGAAGCTCGTGGCTTGAACCTTGCGGCTGCCGTCACCCGACGGCTGAACGCTTGCCGCTTCGATCGGACTTCGCCTAATCCGGCTGACGGAGGTGGCGATGAGCGTCGAGACCGGGAACTGGAAAATCGCGCTGCCGTGCACAAAGGCTGAGGCAGAGTATGCGCAATCCACCGAAGAGGATGATGGTCGCCTGCCGGTGCTGCTTGCGCGCGAACCAGACCCGTCCCAACCCGAGGATTGGATCCTCGAAGCCTATCTGGAAATCAAGCCGACGGCGGAACATATCGCTGCCCTGCGCCTCCTCGCGCCGAGCACCACGGCCAGCCCAACCATCGAGCATATCGCGCCTGCGGATTGGGTCACGATTTCGCAGACGGGGCTCGAGCCGGTTTCCGCGGGTCGCTTTTTCGTCCGCACGTCGCATTCACACCAAGCCGCGCCCGCCGGTGCAGTGACATTCGAAATCGACGCCGGCAGAGCGTTTGGAACCGGGCATCACGAAACGACGGCAGGCTGCCTGCTGATGCTCGATCAACTGGCGAGAACGGGCAAGCGCTTCGCGAATATCGCTGATATCGGGACGGGGACGGGCGTGCTCGCCTTCGCCGCGCACCGGCTCTGGCCACGTGCGAAGGTCATCGCGTCCGATATCGATCCTGTGTCGATCGAGGTTGCCGCCGCCAATGCGGCCTCGAACGACATAGCGACAGGCGCGCGCGCCGGTGCAATCGAGTTTGCGGCGGCCGCTGGCTTCGACCATTGGCGATTGCGCCGGCGTGCGCCGTTCGATCTTGTGCTGGCCAATATTCTTGCCGGGCCGTTGATCGATCTGGCGCCTGTCATGGCGCGGAAGCTTGCGCCCGGAGCATCATTGATCTTGGCGGGATTGCTCACAGTTCAGGCAGAAGCGGTGGTTCATGCCTACCGGAGGCAAAATGTGAGACTGGTCAATCGCGCCGACAACGGCGAATGGTCAATTCTGCATCTTGAACGGGGCGGCCGCCAAGCTGCAATGCGGCGTCATTGATCGATTAGGGGCCGCAGATCGAGCACTGCCCGGATCTTGTGCGCCAGTTGCGCGATCGTGAACGGCTTGGCCAACAACTCCACATCGGGATCGAGCGTGCCATTGTGGACGACTGCGTTACGTGTATAGCCGGTCGTATAAAGAACGGGCAGGGCTGGCATGATGTCGCGCGCCGCCTCCGCGAGCTGGCGCCCGTTCATCTCAGGCATCACGACGTCAGTGAACAGCAGATCGAGCCGGGGCTGCTGCTTTATGATCGCCAGACCCGCGCCGCCGCTTGACGCTGACAGCACGGTATAGCCAAGCTCCCTGAGCGCATCGACGGCGAAATGGCGGACGCGCTGCTCATCCTCCACGACCAAGATGGTTTCTTCCATGCTTCCATGCGGCAATTGCTGCGCAGCCGCGGTCGGCACCTTGCTCGCGGGCGCGCCGACGTGGCGGGGCAGATAGAGCTTTACCGTGGTGCCCTCGCCGACCTCCGAATAGATTGCGACATGTCCACCCGATTGTTTCACGAAACCGAATACCTGGCTCAGGCCAAGCCCCGTGCCCTTGCCGACCTCCTTGGTGGTGAAAAAAGGATCGAAGGCGCGTTCGATCACATCCGGCGGCATTCCCCTGCCAGTATCCGTCACGCAGATCGCGACATATTGGCCGGGCGCGACTTCCGAATGCGAGGCGGCATAAGCTTCGTCGAGATGGCTGTTGGCGGTCTCGATCGTCAAGCGTCCGCCATCGGCCATGGCATCGCGCGCATTTAGCGCAAGATTGACCAAGGCATTTTCCAGCTGCCCAGGATCAGCGAGCGTACTCCACAGGCCGCCCGCCAGCACCGTTTCCACCGCGATATGTTCGCCCAGAGTGCGATGCAGCATCTCGGACATGCCGGACACCAGCTTGTTCGCGTCGAGCGCTACCGGTGCCAGAGGCTGGCGGCGCGAAAAAGCGAGTAGCCGCGCCGTAAGCGTGGCGGCACGCTGAGCACCTTCGCGGGCGTTGTCGATCGATTGGCGGGCACGATCCGGATCTTTGAACAGCCGGCGCTCCGCAAGATCCAAGCTGCCGATGATGATGGCGAGCATATTGTTGAAATCATGCGCGATGCCCCCGGTCAGCTGGCCGATCGACTCCATCTTCTGCGCCTGGCGAAGCTGCATTTCAGCCTCCTCGCGCGCGATCATCTCGGCCTGCGCGGTCGCGGCGGCGAGCCGCGCTTCGTCGCGCGCCTGTTCAATGATCCGGAAACGCCTGCCGGCGTCGTAAATAACTCCCATGGCGAGGCCCAAAATCATCACCACAGATCCAAGCATGGCTGCCGTGAGCATCCAGACCGCGTTTTGCGCCGTGCGCGTGCGCCGCTTGAGCAACCGATCTTCGATCCCGATCATCATGTTGACTTGATCGGCCAGCTGGCGCGTGGCGTGACGACCGCGAAGCTTGTCTACTTCATTGGCCACTTCGAACTGCTGACCCTGCGCGATACGCTCGATAGCCATCTGCCCCAGGTCAATCCGGCCGGCCACGATTTTCCGCAGATTAGCTAGATTGGCCACCTGAACCGGGTTGTCCGCTATCAGCAAGCCGACACGCGCCAGATTGGCGGAGATGTTTTGCCGGCCTTCCTGGAAATCAACCAGCATCTCGGGCCGTTTCGTAATATAGTAGCCCCGCGCCGCGGATTCGATCGCACGCGCATTTTCAAGCGTTCTGGTAAGCGCGACTTCCACCTCGATCGTATGAGCCACGCCGCTGCTGGCGATGATCTGCGCGCGCACCAGAAAAATTCCGCCGAGCACCAGCAGCGCCAACAGGCCAAGTGCCGCAAGCAGATAAGCCGGGATCCGGCGTGAGGGATAAGTTGATGGCACCCCGGCCTTTCATCGGTGGCGACGGCTCGCTTTACCGTAAAAGCCCAATTTGGCAGTGAGTTGCAATAGCTACTATCGATCGGAGACGAGAATCAGCTTTGAGCATCCGCGACGATGTCGGCCCATTGCCGCTCGTCAATGACTCTGATTCCCAGCTCCGCAGCTTTTTTCAGCTTTGATCCTGCCCCGGGGCCTACGACGACAAGGTCGGTCTTGGCGGAAACCGAGCCGGAAACCTTTGCTCCCAGCGATTCAGCCTGCGCTTTCGCTTCATCGCGCGACAATGTTTCGAGGCTGCCAGTGAAGACCACGGTCTTTCCACTCACCTCGGATGCACGTGTTTCATGAACCACCGCCGCGGGAGCGACGCCATTTGCGAGCAGTGCTGCGATCACTTCCTGATTGTGAGGCTCGGCAAAGAAGGTGACCAGCGCGTCGGCGACCTCGGGGCCGATTCCCGGCGTTTCAATGATGGCGGCCATTTCCTTGGCGGCGCGTAGCCGGAACTTCTCGTCACTCTCTCCGACCGCCATCGTCAATGCATGGCGCTGCTCGATGGCGGAGCCGACCACCGCGCGCAGATCCTCCAGGCTGTGATAACGGCGGGCGAGATCGCGCGCCGTGACCTGGCCCACATGCCGAATGCCAAGCGCGAACAGAAAGCGATCGAGCGAGCGTGTGCGGCTCCGCTCGATCGCCTCGATCAGCTTGTTCGCTGAAATCTCGCCCCAGCCTTCCCGGCCGATCAGCTTGTCCGCCGTCAGCAGATATATATCGGCGGGCGAACTTATCAGGCCGTCGGCGAAGAAGCTTTCGACATGCGTTCCCCCCAGGCCCTCAATATCCATCGCGTTGCGCGATACGAAGTGGCGGAGCCGTTCGACCCGCTGCGCCGGGCAGATCAGGCCGCCGGTACAGCGCACGTCCACCTCCCCTTCCTCACGCACCGCTTCGGATCCGCATTCGGGGCAATGATCGGGAAAATGCCAAGGCGCGCGCGCTTCATCGCGCGTGAGATTGTCGACGATCTGGGGGATGACGTCCCCCGCGCGCTGAACAATGATGCGGTCTCCGGGCCGCACGCCGAGCCGCGCAATTTCATCAGCATTATGCAGCGTTGCGTTCTGGACGACGACGCCACCCACCGTAACAGGCTTTAGCCTGGCGACCGGGGTGAGCTTGCCCGTGCGACCGACCTGGATATCAATTCTTTCGAGCGTGGTTTGCGCGCGTTCCGCCGGAAACTTGTGCGCGATCGCCCACCGCGGAGCCTTTGCGACAAACCCGAGCCGTGCCTGCCAATCGAGCCGGTCAACCTTATAGACGACGCCATCGATATCGAACGGCAGATCAGCGCGCATCGCTTCGATCTGGCGATAATGCGCAAGAGCGTCCTCAGCCCCTTCGGCACGCACGAACAGGCCGGTATCCTGAAAGCCCCAGGCAATGATGGCCGCCACCACCGCAGACTGGGTCTCGCCCGGGAGGCTGCTTGCCTCGCCCCAGCCATGCGGAAAAAAGCGCAAGGGGCGTGCTGCCGTGATCGCAGCATCCTTCTGCCGCAGCGATCCCGCCGCCGCATTGCGGGGATTGGCGAAGATTTTTCCTCCCGACGCCGTCTGCTGATGGTTGAGGGCCTCGAAATCGGCCCGATTCATGTAGATCTCGCCACGGATTTCGAACAGGTCGGGGGCACCCACCGGCAGCCATTTGGGAATTTCGGCGTCCGCAATCGTGCGGACATTGGCAGTCACATCCTCTCCGACCTGGCCATCGCCACGCGTAGCCGCCTGCACCAGCTGCCGCTTTTCATAACGTAACGAGCAGGAGAGACCGTCGATCTTCGGCTCCGCGGTCAAGGCGACCTCGGCATTTTCAGCCAGGCTGAGGAACCTTCGGATGCGGCCGACAAAATCGGAAATATCCTCATCGGCAAAAGCATTGTCGAGGCTGAGCATGGGCCGCGCATGCGCCACCTTGGCGAGATGGCCGGTCGGGGCCGCGCCCACGGCGCGGCTGGGGCTATCAGCTCTTATGAGGTGCGGAAATCGGGCCTCAAGCTCAGCATTGCGCCGGACCAGGGCATCATATTCTGCATCCGAAATTTCCGGCGCATCCTCGGCGTGGTAACGCTCATTATGATAGGCGATCTGCTCGGCGAGGCGTTCCAGTTCCTTCGCCGCGTCGGCTTCGGAAATCATGCGGCCTCCAGCAACCGGCTTGCCTGAGCCCTTGCCTCGTCGGTGACGTTCGCGCCGGAAAGCATGCGGGCAATCTCCTCGCGACGCTCATGCTCGTCGAGCGCGTGCACGCTTGTGCGGGTGACGGTGCCATCGCTCGATTTGGCGATCAGCCAATGCCGGTCGGCACGCGCGGCAACCTGCGGGCTATGCGTGACGACCAGCACTTGCGCGCGATCTGCCAGCCGCGCGAGCCGTTCGCCAACAGCGCTGGCGACCGCACCCCCCACGCCGCGATCGATTTCATCGAAGATCATTGTGGCGCTTTCAGCCTCCTCCGCAAGCGCCACCTTGAGCGCCAGAATGAAACGCGAAAGCTCGCCGCCGCTCGCGATCTTGATCAGTGGCGCAAACGGCGCACCTGGATTGGTCGAAACCTCAAATTCAACCCGGTCGCATCCTTCCGCACCCCATTGGTTTTCCGGCAGTGTTGCAATCGCCGTCCGGAAGCGCGCGGCATCGAGCTTGAGTGGCGCAAGCTCAGCCGCCACGGCCGCGTCGAGCCGCGCTGCCGACGCGCGTCGCGCCTCGGACAGATTTGATGCGGCCTCGACATAGGCGTTGCGGGCTGCGGCTGCCTTCGCCTCGAGCTGGTGGAGCCCGGCGGTTCCGGATTCGATCCGCTCCAGCCGGTGTTCAAGCTCGCGCCTGAGCTCGGAAAGCCGATCGGGTTCAACCCGATGCTTGCGGGCCAGCCCACGAATATCGAACAGCCGGGTCTCGATCGCATCGAGCCGGTCGGGATCGTAACTGAGCGCCTGGAGTGCGCCTTCGAGCTTTTCTTCGCTTTCGCTGGCCTCAATGACAGCCCGATCGAGCGCGGCGAGGGCGTCCGCCAACAGGGCATGCTCCGGAGCGATCCGATCGAGCCGGCGCGCCGCCTGGCGCAGTTGCGCAAGCGCCCCTTCCGATCCTTCGAGATGATCCACGATCTCGGCGAGATCTCCAGCGAGCTTCGCGCCCTTTTGCATTGCGGCGCGTTCTTCTGCCAGCGCCTGCTCCTCATCGGGTTGCGGATCGAGCGCAGCCAGCTGCGAAACTGCGTGCGCAAGCCATTCCTGGTCTTGCGCCGCGCGATCAAGCTCCTGGCGCGCTTGCTCCAGCGCGGTGCTGGCGGCGCGGGCCGCCTCCCAGGCGGCGGCGGCCTTGCCCACGTCCAGGCGGCCGAAACCATCGAGCAGGACGCGATGCCCGCGCGGGTTGATCAGCCCGCGATCATCATGCTGGCCGTGAATCTCGACAAGCAACGCACCGAGCTCTCGCAGTAGCCCGATCGAGGCGGGTTGATCATTGATGAAAGCGCGGCTGCCGCCATCGGCCTTGAGCTGTCGCCGGATGATCAAACCGGCTCCCGTCTCGGCATCGAGCCCGTTCTGGTGCAGAAAGACGAATGCCGGATGATCTGGCGCCAGTTCGAAGCTTGCGGTGACGCTGGCCTGCGGCGCGCCGTTGCGAACCAGAGCATTGTCGGCGCGCATCCCGAGCGCCAATCCCAGCGCGTCGAGCAAAATCGATTTTCCCGCGCCCGTTTCGCCGGTCAGAGCGCTCAATCCCGAGCCGAACTCCAGATCGAGCGCCTCGATCAGGACGACATCGCGGATGGAGAGGGCGGTGAGCATCGGCGCATGCTGTAGCCGATCGCGCCGTGCGGGGGAATTGCGTGCTTAGAGCCTGTTTCGAAAAGGCTCTTAGCCTTGGATCGGCCTTATCGTTGCTGGGGTATCCACTGGGCCAACTGCTCGAAAGGAATGGAGGTCTTGAAGGTGATGCCGGCCGCATCGCCATGCCGCCAGCGGACGATTCCCGAAAGCGGCGGCAGGCCATCCAGTAACAGTACGACCTCGTCGCCCGTCTTGGCATCGCCGGCCGGCGCGAATTTGGCGCCACCCTGGGAGATATCCTGTGTTTCGATCAGCTGATAGTGCGCACCGACGCGGAGCCGCCCCCGCCGTTTGATATCGAGACGTGGCGCGCGGGCGATAAAATCGGCTTCGTCATCGTTCGGCTGCGGCGCGAGCACTTCGGCGACCTCGACCTTATCGTCGAATTGCACGCCGATCTTCTTGTCGCGGCTCCAGACGATCTTGCCGGAAACGGTGCTGCCGGCTTTCAGTTCGATGGCGACATGCTCGCCCATATGGTGCGGCGAATAGATGTGCGCCATCAAACCGCCGGAAGAAATATTCCGGACCAGGCACAACTCTTGCCCGGCGGACGTGATCAGCTTGCCGACGCGGAAGACGCTCAGGTGGCGCTGATCGGCGCGACGATTGGCTGATCCCGAGGAATCCTGGCCCGAAGAGGGACCGAAACCAACGGCGCCGTGGTCATTAAGCATGCTGTCCCTCTCGTGCCACACCCGGCAATCGGCCTTCCTCGAGGCCCGTTGGCCTCTCTCCCCTCTATGGCCGATATGCTATAACATCCTTAAAATGGGCTCTCTGGACGTGGTTAATTCCCGTAGAATTACCCGCGTTATCAAGCGGTTCTCAGGGAGATCTTTGACCTCGATCAATTCCTTGGCTGGTGTGGCGGCCATTGGCGCACGATCTTCAGTCATCGCGGGGCCTAGATTGCGATTCGCGAGGCCACGCCCTAAGTCCCGGCATATGCATTTCCTCGATCAAGCCAAAATCTATTTGCGATCCGGTGCCGGCGGCCCGGGTGCGGTGAGCTTCCGGCGCGAGAAGTTCATCGAATATGGCGGCCCTGACGGCGGCAATGGCGGCAAGGGCGGCGATATCGTGTTCGAGGCCGTACCGGGCCTGAACACGCTCATCGATTTTCGCTACACTCAGCATTTTCGCGCGCCGCGCGGCAAAGGGGGTGCAGGCGCGAACCGGACCGGCGCCAATGGCGAGGATCTGGTGATCAAGGTACCGGTCGGCACGCAGCTTCTTTCCGAAGACAAAGAGCATGTGCTGGCCGACTTTACCAAGGTCGGCCAGCGGCAGATATTCCTGCGGGGCGGCGACGGCGGCCGCGGCAACGCCAGCTATAAGACCTCCACCAACCGCGCGCCCCGCCAGCATGGCACGGGCTGGCCAGGCGAGGAGATGTGGGTCTGGCTGCGGCTGAAACTCCTTGCCGACATCGGTCTCGTCGGCCTGCCCAATGCCGGCAAATCAACCTTCATCAATGCGGTGTCCAACGCCAAGGCAAAGGTGGGCGATTATCCGTTCACGACCGTACGCCCGCAATTGGGCGTGGCAAGGCATCACGCCCGCGAACTGGTGGTCGCCGACATCCCCGGGCTGATCGAGGGGGCCGCGGAAGGTGCCGGGATTGGCGATCGCTTTCTTGGCCATATCGAACGGTGTCGTGTGCTGCTGCATCTTGTGGATGCTTCCGGGGATGATCCTGTGAATGCCTACGAGACAGTATGTGGGGAATTGGATGCCTATGGTGCAGGCCTTTCCGAAAAGCCGCAGGTCCTGGCGCTCAACAAGATCGACGCGGTGGATGCGAAGGAATGCGGCAAGATCAGGAAGCGTCTGGAAAAGGCAAGCGGGCAAGATGTGCTGCCGATGTCGGGGGCGGCGGGTGAAGGCATCGATGATGTGCTCGATCGACTGTTTGAATTGGCGGGGGCCGGAAGCGACGATAACGACCAGTCCCACATGCCTGTGGAGACGTCATGGTCGCCGATCTAAGCAGCTTGCCGGCGGCCCGTTTCGCTCCGGCAAACTGTGCTCGCATGGTCATCAAGATCGGTTCGGCCCTGCTGGTTGACGAAGCCGGCGCCGTGCGGCGGCGCTGGCTGCAGGGCGTTATCGCGGACATCGCCGCACGACATGCCGCCGGGCAGCAGATCGTGATTGTCTCCTCCGGCGCGATCGCGCTCGGTGCCCGCCGGCTCGGCCTGCCCAAAGGTGGTCGTGCGAGCCTGGAAGATGCCCAGGCTGCTGCAGCGACGGGGCAGATCGCGCTGTCGCACTGTTGGGCCGAACTGTTAGGGACGAAAGGACTCACGGCGGCACAGATTCTCGTTACGCTCGACGATCTGGAAGATCGCCGCCGCTATCTCAACGCCTCCTCCACGCTGGACCGGCTGTTGTCGCTGAAGGTTATTCCCGTCATCAACGAGAATGACTCGGTGGCGACTGCCGAAATCAGGTTCGGCGACAATGACCGGCTCGCCGCGCGCATCGCCCAGGCCGCGGGCGCTGGCGGCGTGATCCTGCTCTCGGACGTGGATGGGCTCTATACGGCCAATCCGCAGCGCGACCCTGCTGCCGAGCATATTCCTGAGGTCAGCCGCATCGACTCGCATATCCAGGCGATGGCGGATGGCGGCTCCGGTTCGGGGATGGGATCGGGCGGAATGGTCTCGAAGCTCGAAGCAGCGCGCATCGCGACCGCCGCCGGCGCGCATCTGGCGATCATCTCGGGCCATGTCGACCATCCGATCGCAGCCTTTGCGAAGGGCGCGCGCGGCACGATCTTTCTGGCGAGCAAGCCGGAGCGCGCACGACGCGCCTGGCTGGCGGGCCGGCTGACCGTGAAGGGCACATTGCGAGTCGATGCCGGTGCCGCCAAGGCGCTGAACGAGGGGCGGAGCCTGTTGCCCGCCGGGATCACAAGCGTTGAAGGCCGGTTTTCGCGCGGCGACGTTCTCAATATCGCCGGGCCGGACGGCACCGTGCTTGCGCGCGGGCTGGCCGAATATGACGACGGCGACGCAGCCAAGATCGTCGGCAAGCGCAGCGAATCGCTGGGGGACCTGCTCGGCTATGCGCCGCGGGCCGCCATGGTGCATCGGGACCATATGGTCCTGATCCGATGAAGCTGGCGATCACCGGCGGCACCGGCTTCGTTGGCCGCCATCTCATCAATCTCGCGGTCGCCCGCAAACACGCGGTGCGGGCCTTGGCACGCAGTCCGCAACCCCCGCTGGCCGGCGTGGAGTGGGTGGACGGCGCTATCGATCCGGCGCGAAATCTCGACACGCTTATCGAGGGTACCGATGCCGTCATTCATGTCGCGGGCGCGATCAACGCGGCCGACCGCGCGGGTTTCGTGGCCTGCAATATCGATGGCACTGCGGCCGTCATTGCCGCCGCCCAGCGCTCTGGTGTGACGCGCTTCGTGCATGTCTCGACGCTTGCGGCGCGCGAGCCTTCCTTGTCCGACTATGGATGGTCGAAGGCCGAAGCGGAGCGACGGGTCGAAGCCTCCGGGCTGGATTGGACGATCATCCGACCGCCCGCGGTTTACGGGCCGGGCGATCGCGAGATGCTCGAGCTTTTCAAAATGGCGGCGCGTGGGATCCTCCTGCTGCCGCCAGCCGGCCGCCTCTCGCTGATCGAGGTCCGCGATCTCGCACGTCTTTTGCTGGCCTGTGCCCGAAACCCAGCAAAGCGCGCGATTTACGAGGTCGACGACGGGACGGTGCGCGGCCTTCCCCATAAGGAACTGGCACGCGCGTTGGGCGAGGCGGTGGGCAAGCGCGTACTCACGCTGCGGATGCCGAGCGCTGCGCTGCATGCAGCTTCGCTGCTGGATAGAAGCCTTCGCCGCGGCAAAGCTAAGCTGAGCCGCGATCGCGTCCGCTATTTCTGCCATCCGGATTGGGTCGCGAGGCGATCGATGGCGCCCCCGGCGAGGTTGTGGAAGCCCAAGATGCCTTATGCGGAGGGGCTCAGATTGACCGCTGAAGCTTATCGCAAGGCCGGCTGGCTATGAGCGGCACCGGCGCTTTTACCCTAATCCCGGCCTCAGGCCAGCGACGGCCGATCACCTCATAATCGTTTCGCTTCGAGCGATGTCGTCTCGCCCTAGTGGGTCTTGGCGCCTTTCGGAGAATTGCCGGTGTCGGGCGCGTTGCCCGGCGTAATCCCAAGCTCGGCAAGCGGCTCCTTGGGTTCGTCGCTCGCCGGCTTGGACGGAGTTGAGCCCCCCGAAGCAGCAATGGCTATGTCCGACTGCCGCGCCAGCTCGCTATCATGAACGGCTTTCACGAACGCCGCTCCGAGCAAGACGAGCAGAAAGACGCATGCCAGCCCCGTCAGACCGATCCGGACCCGTTGCATCAATCCTTGCCGTCTTTCGACATGGCGCCAATGTAGTCGAAACGGTCCATTCTGTCGATATTTCGTTGGAAATATGATGATTCAAGGCGCCGTTTAGCGGCGCAGCCACTCCGGCGCCTTGAGTCCCTTCGATTCCAGCCAATCCGGATTGAACAGCGAGGAGAGGTAGCGCATCCCGGAATCGCACAGGATCGTCACGATCGTCTTGCCCGGCCCGAGCTCGCGCGCCAGCGCCATTGCGCCGGCAATATTGATGCCAGAAGAGAGGCCGACGCAGAGGCCTTCATTTTGAAGCAGGCCGAACAGCTGCTCCAGTCCTTCTTCGTCGCTGATCCGGAATTGGGTATCCACCGGCGCGCCTTCGAGATTGGCCGTGATGCGGCTCTGGCCGATGCCTTCGGAGACTGAGCTGCCTTCGGCCTTCAACTCTCCATGGGCGAAATAATTGTAGAGCGAGGCGCCGTAAGGGTCGGTCAAGCCGATCACGATGTCCGGCTTGCGCTCCTTGAGGCCGAGCCCCACTCCGGCGAGCGTTCCTCCCGTGCCGACCGCGCAGGTGAAAGCATCCACCTTGCCGCCGGTTTGCTCCCAGATCTCAGCTGCCGTCGTGCGGATATGAGCCATGCGGTTGGCGGTGTTGTCGAACTGGTTCGCCCACAACGCATTGGGCGTTTCTTCGGCGATGCGGCGCGAGGTATGCACATAATGCGCGGGATTCGAATAGGCCGTGGGCGCCACCAGCACGAGTTCCGCGCCGAGCGCCTTCAGCGTATCCTGCTTCTCGCGGCTTTGCGTATCCGTCATGACGATGATGGTCCGATAACCCTTGGCGTTGCCAACCAGCGCCAGGCCGATGCCCGTATTCCCCGCCGTGCCTTCAACGATAACCCCGCCGGCCCCGATCGTTCCTTGGGCTTCGGCATCTTCGATGATCGCAAGTGCCGCGCGATCCTTCACCGAACCGCCGGGGTTCATGAACTCGCATTTAGCGAGAATTTCGCAGCCGGTCGCCTCGCTGGGGCCGGCAAGCCGCACGAGCGGCGTATTGCCGATCAGTTGCAGGGCATGGGGGGCAATGGTCATAGCCAAGGATTAGCTGAGTCGGCGCGCAGGACGCAAGGAAGCTAAACCTTCACCCCACGAACCCGGCATTGCTGCCCAAAAGGCAAGCATTGGATGGTGCAATCGATTAAAGCGTGTGCAACTAGCATTTTTTTCTTGCCAGTGGCGAGACTGTCACAATTCTTGGCCTTGACGGGCGTTAAGACATTGGTCAATGGCGCGCCGCATGAAGACTCCGAAGCCCCTGCTGATCTCCGCTCCCCTCGCCATTCTTGCGCTGCTCGCCGGTTGCAACGAGCCCGAGACCATCACCGCGAATGATGACGATCCCGATGCCGCCAAGGTTGCCGCGGCGCCGCCGGTGCAGTTGCCGCCGATGGTGATGGCAAGCCGCACCTATCGCTGCAAGGACAACAGCCTCGTCTATATCGACTTCTTCAACAATAATACGGCGACCTACAAAACGAAGAAGGAAGATACCAGCGGCACCACCCTCACCTCCACGGGCGAGGGCAAACCCTATACCGCCGACGGCTATTCGGTCAGCGCCAACAGCGACAATATCGCGCTCACCGCGCCGGGCAAGGGCAGCACGACCTGCAAGGCCTGACGCCGGTTCACAGCCATTACGGGCCGGTGGGAGTGATCCCGCCGGCCTTTTTCATTGCGGCGGCTGACAAGCGATCGGGGCTTCGCTATCGCCCTCGGTCATGACCGACTCCGTCACCGCGATCACGCCTGAAATCGTTGCCGAACATGGCCTCTCCCCGGAGGAATATGAGCGCGTGCTGCGCGCGTTGGGGCGCGAGCCCAATCTGACCGAGCTTGGCATCTTCTCGGTCATGTGGTCCGAGCATTGCAGCTACAAATCCTCCCGCATCCACCTCGCCAAGCTGCCCACCACGGGTGCGTGCGTGATCCAGGGGCCAGGCGAGAATGCCGGCGTGATCGACATCGGCGACGGGCAGGCCGCCATCTTCAAGATGGAGAGCCATAACCACCCGAGCTATATCGAGCCGTATCAGGGCGCGGCGACCGGCGTCGGCGGCATCTTGCGCGACGTCTTCACCATGGGCGCGCGGCCGGTCGCGAACATGAATGCGTTGCGCTTCGGCCGGCCCGATCATCCCAAGATGCGCCACCTGATCGCGGGCGTGGTGCACGGCATCGGCGGCTACGGCAATTGCGTGGGCGTTCCGACGGTGGGCGGCGAGGTCAACTTCCACAAGGCCTATGATGGGAATATCCTCGTCAATGCGATGACGGTCGGCGTCGCCGAGACTGACAAGATCTTCTACTCGGCGGCATCGGGCGTCGGCAATCCGATCGTCTATGTCGGCTCCAAAACAGGACGTGACGGCATTCACGGCGCGACAATGGCATCGGCCGATTTCGGCGACGACAGCGAGGAGAAGCGCCCGACCGTGCAGGTGGGCGATCCCTTTACCGAGAAGCTGCTGATCGAGGCGTGCCTCGAACTGATGGCGTCCGATGCGATCGTGGCAATCCAGGACATGGGTGCAGCGGGGCTCACCTCGTCCTCGGTCGAGATGGCGAGCAAGGGCGGGGTCGGCATCCGCCTTGACATGGACAAGGTTCCGCAGCGCGAAACCGGCATGACCGCCTATGAGATGATGCTCTCGGAAAGCCAGGAGCGCATGCTCATGGTGCTCCAGCCCGGCAAGGAAGCCTTCGCCGAAGCGATCTTCCGCAAATGGGAACTCGATTTCGCGGTGATCGGCGAAGTAACCGAGACAGGGCGCATGGTGCTGATCCACAAGGGTGAGACGGTGGCCGACATTCCGCTTGGCCCGCTCGCCGACGACGCGCCCAAATATGACCGGCCTCATCTGAGCCGGGAGGAATACAAGGCCTGGGCGCAGGTGAAGCCGCTCGAAAATATTCCCGAGAGCACGGATATCGCCGCTGACCTGCTCAGGCTGATGGCATCGCCCGACATCGCCAGCCGCCGCTGGATCTGGGAGCAATATGATCACATGGTCGGCGCCGACACGGTGCAGTGCCCCGGCGGCGACGCGGCGGTGGTGCGTGTCCACGGCACCCAAAAAGGGCTTGCGATCACCACCGATTGCACGCCGCGCTATTGCTATGCCGATCCGGTGGAGGGCGGCAAGCAGGCGATCGCCGAGGCTTACCGCAACCTGTCAGCCGTGGGCGCGACGCCGCTGGCCGTGACCAACTGCCTCAACTTCGGCAATCCCCAGCGGCCCGAGATCATGGCGCAGTTCGTCGGCTGCCTTGAAGGGATGGCGGAGGCCTGCCGGGCACTCGATTTCCCAATCGTGAGCGGAAATGTCAGCCTCTACAACGAGAGCAAGGCGACGGGCGGCGGCTCGGCCATTTTGCCGACGCCGGCGATCGGTGGCGTGGGTTTGCTGGAGAACTGGAGCAGGAGCGCGACGATCGGGTTTAAGGATGCTGGGGACGCAATCTATCTGATCGGCGCGCCGGACGGGCAGAGCGCGCTCGGCCAATCGCTTTGGCTCCGCGAACTGCATGGCCGCGAAGATGGGGAACCGCCGCATGTCGATCTGGATCGCGAGCGCGAGCATGGTAAACTTGTTCGCAGCCTCATAGCTGCGGGTCTGGTCAATGCAGTGCATGACGTGTCTGACGGCGGCATCCTGGTAGCGCTTGCTGAAATGGCGCTGGCGAGTGGCATCGGATGCAAGCTCAACAGCCATGCGCCCCAGGATGCCGGCTTCATGTTCGGGGAAACCCAAGGCCTTTATCTCGTTGCCGGCAATTCAGATAAATTGCCAAGCCGATTGGCCGCAGCGCCCGGACAATTTTTGGAGCTGGGCATCGCGGGCGGCGATACGATCGAAGGCTCGGTCTTTTCCCTTTCCGTCGGCGATCTTCGCGCTGCCCATGAGGGCTTCTTCCCGAAGCTTATGGGTGCTGACGCCGCCCTCGCCTGAACCACCGCGTCACCCTGAACTTGTTTCAGGGTCCACCGTCTTGTGAGCGCCAGCGGGCTGGTGGATGCTGAAACAAGTTTAGCATGAAGATGCGGAAAGCCTTATTGCAAATCGTTCTGAATAGCGATAACTGTCTTCCATCGATTCGGGAGAGGTGCATGGTCGTTTGCGTTTGTAATGCGATCCGCGAGAAGGATGTTCGGGCCGCCGCGCGGCAGGGTGCGCGCACGCCCTGCGAAGCTTATGCCGCTGTCGGCCGCCGCCCGCGCTGCGGGCAGTGCTTTCCCTTTGCCCGCGAGATTATCCAGAACGAGCATCGCACCTGATCGCCGCTTTGCCGTTTTTTGAGTTTCCGTTCCATCCCCTCAGGGCTAAGCTGCCTCTCAACTAGCCGGAGGCCGTTATGAAGGGCGATGCTCGCGTCATCGAATATCTGAACGAGGCGCTCAAGAACGAACTGACTGCGATCAACCAATATTTCCTGCATTACCGGCTGCTCACCCATTGGGGCGTCAAGAAGCTGGCCAAGTTCGAATATGACGAGTCGATCGACGAGATGAAGCATGCCGATCGCCTCGCCGATCGCATCCTCTTCCTGGACGGCTTACCCAATTTCCAGCTGCTTGGCCGGTTGCGGGTCGGCGAGAATGTCGAGGAAGTCCTGAAATCCGATCTGGAACTGGAACTGGAAGCGATCCCGCCACTCAAGGACGCGATCGCGCATTGCGAAAGCGTGCGCGATTATATCAGCCGTGAGCTCTTCGAAGACATTCTCGAAAATGAGGAAGAGCATGTCGATACGCTCGAGCGGCAATTCGACATGATCAAGAATATGGGGCTGCAGAACTACATCCAGCTCCAGTCGGAGCCGGCGGAGGAAGGCTGATCAGCCTGCTTTGCGGCCGAAGACGACCGGGCGACGAACCGGCGCCGCCGCGGAACTCTCGCGGTCAAACAGAGCCACCGTCTCGTTGAACAGCGGCCGCAGCTGCACGACATATTCCAGAAGCTCGTCTGGAGATTGGTGCGTTTCCACGCAACGGCGAGCCGTATGCTCGATATACTCCGCCAGGAGACCGAGCTTTTCGCCGCCGAACTGCAGCGACTCGCCTTTGAGCGTGTGCGCGGGCCGCACGAGCGCCGTGGCATCGCGCTGGCGCATCGCCTCCTCGACCGCAGCAATGGACTTCACGCCATCCTCGCGGAAATAGCCAAGGATGCGCACGAATTGATCACCCAATTGCGCGCGCGCCTGTGCGAAATCCGACCAGTTGACGAGCGCGGCCGCCTCGTACGCCATCTCGTTTTTCCTCTTGCCCACCCTCACGCCACTCAGCCCAATTTAGCGGGTGAATGTAAACAGGTCGTTGAGATGGACTCAGCGAAGGATGATGAAGGCGCGATTATCTCCATTTTGCCGTTCGCCGAGCGACCAGCCATTGCTCTCGCACAGATCCGCAATTTCCGATCGGGCTTTCTGATCGTCGAACAGAAGGACCACACTGTCGCCTTGCGCCGCGCCGCGCATCAGCCGGGCGAGCCTGAGCGCAGGCCAGGGGCAACGCTGGCCGCGCGTGTCCAGCACATGCTCGGTCATGTTTCGAACGGATTGCGCGGCGCGCGAACGGTGAGGCGGATCGGCACGCCCTGAAAGCCGAGATCAGTGCGAATGCCGTTGATGAGATAGCGTCGATAGCTCTCAGGAAGCTGATCGACGCGCGTGCCGAACAGGATGAAGCCGGGCGGTCGCGTCTTGGCTTGGGTGAGATAGCGTAGCTTGATACGCTTGCCGCCCGGTGCCGGGGGCGGGTTGCGCTCGACCGCCGCTTCGAACCAGCGATTGAGCTGGCCGGTTGAAATGCGCCGGGACCACGCCTCCCGAATCTCGAACGCGGCCTGGATCATTTGATCGAGACCGCGTCCGGTGAAGGCCGACACGGTCAGCAGCGGCACGCCCTTGGCCTGCGCCAACCCTTCCTCGAGCGCCGCGCGCACGCCCTGGAACAGCGATGGCGGGTTTTCGGCAACATCCCATTTGTTGAGCGCGATAATGAGCGCACGACCTTCGCGCAGAACCTGATCGGCGATCTTGAGATCCTGGGCTTCGAGGCCTTTGGTCGCGTCGAGCAGAAGGACGACCACCTCGGCGAAATCCACTGCCCGCAGCGCATCGGCGACCGACAGCTTCTCGAGCTTGTCCTGCACGCGTGCTTTTTTGCGCAGGCCCGCGGTATCGATCAACCGCACCGCGCGGGGCGGGCCGTCCTTTGGCTGCCATTGCCAATCGATCGCGATGGAATCGCGGGTGATGCCGGCCTCGGGTCCGGTGATCAGCCGCTCCTCGCCGAGCAGGCGATTGACCAGCGTCGATTTGCCGGCGTTGGGGCGGCCGACGATGGCAAGCTTGAGCGGGGCATCCAGCCGCTCCTGCTCGTCATCCTCTGTCTCGTCGTCCAATGGACGATCGATATGCGGCGCCAGCGCTTCGAACAGTTCCGCCAGCCCCTCGCCATGCTCGGCGCTGAGCGGCACCGGATCGCCAAAGCCCAGGCCGAAGGCTTCGAACAGCCCGCTCTCTGCCGCCCTGCCCTCAGCCTTGTTCGCGACGAGCACCGTTGGCACATCGCCGCTGCGCAGCCAGCGGGCGATCTCCTCGTCGAGCGGCGTCACCCCGGTGCGTGCATCGACCATGAACACGGCCACATCCGCGGCGCGGATGGCAGCCTCCGTCTGCGCGCGCATCCGCCCGGGCAGGGTTTGCGGATCCTCTTCCTCGAAACCGGCGGTATCGATCAGACGGAACGGGATGCCCAGCAGCGTGGCGTCGCCCTCCCGCCGATCGCGGGTTACGCCAGGGCGATCATCAACGAGCGCGAGCTTCTTTCCGACCAGCCGGTTGAACAGGGTCGACTTGCCGACATTGGGCCGGCCGATGATCGCAACGGTGGGGAGACTGGCCATACATCAGCGCCAGGCGCTCAACCTTCCATCGCTATCGAGGATGTAGAGCGTGTTGTTGGCGATCACCGGCGAAAGATAGATCGCCTTGCCGGCGCGCGTTTTCGTGCCGATCTTGCCCGTGGCCACGTCGACATTGAGCAATTCGCCCTGGGTGTTGGCGAGCAGCAGCCGGCTGCCCCCGAGCACGGGCCCGGTCCACGTGATCAGCTTGTCCTTCTTCTTGGCCTTGCGCCAGTGCGGAAGCTGCGTGATCCAGCGCACCTTGCCGGTGGCACGCGCGATGCAGAGTAGCTGCGCCTGATCGGTGACGACGAAGATCCAGTCCCCGGCCACCCACGGCGTGGAAATGCCGCCGATGTTGAGCTCCCACAGCCGCTGGCCGGTGACAATATCGAGCGCCACCATGCGGCCGCCTTGCCCGATGGCGTAGACCTTGCCTTCCTCGATCACGGGATCGGCGTCGATGTCCGAAAGCGAGGCCACGGCGGTCGACATGCTGGTGCGCGATAAGGCATCCTGCCAGACGGCCCGGCCATTTTCATACCGATAGGCAGTAAGCTCGCCCGAAGAGAAACCCGCCACAACCGTTCCTTGAGCTACCGACGGGGCCGCCACTCCGAAAATCTCCGAGGCCACCAGCGATCCGGCCTCGTTCCAGACCGTCTTGCCGTCAGCTGCATTCAGCGCGAAGATCTGATTATCCTGCGTGATCACGTAAAGCTGGCCGTTCGCCACGGTGGGGGCGCCGCGCAGCGGACCCGCCGGGCGAACTTTCCACTGTACGGCGCCGGTCGCGGCATCCAGCGCGACAACGTCGCCGACGCCCGTGGTCGCATAGAGATGGCCATTGTCAAAGCTCACGCCGCCGCCGAACGCCGAACTCTCGCCATCGCCATGGACGCCAAGCGAGGTGCGCCAACGCGCGGCCCCGCTCTTTGCATCGAAGGCATGCACGACCGCGTGCGCATCGATGACGTAGACAGTTCCGTTGGCAACCACCGGCGAAGCCGCCAGCCGGGCCTTGTTGGAACCGCCTGCGATCCGCGCATTCCATGCCGGGCCAAGGGCAGAGCCGAGCGCGAGATTGCCCATGACCTTGCGTTCGTTGCCGCCGGGCTGCGCCCATGCGTCGTTCGCCTCGGGCGCGGGCAGGGTCACTTCGACGCTAGCCAGGCCAGGATCGGTTTCGGCGGCGTTCTCATAGGTGAGGATCGGGATCCGCTGACCGAGCAGCGGCGTCTTCGGCCCCTTATCCTCCCGTCCGCGAAAGATCCCGCAGCCCGACAGGGCAAGGAGGATCATCGCTGCGGCGGCAAATCGCTTCATTCAGTCTTTTCCTTCTGGGGCGCAGGCGGCGCCGAACTTTGTTGTTCCAGTGCGCCGGAGATCCGGACCGCGCGGGCACGCAGCGTGTCGGGGATCTCAGTGTTCTTGGCGAGTTCGTTGAAGATTGCAGCTGCCTTCTGCGGCTGGTTCAGCTTCAGATATGCTATCGCCGTCATTTCGGCAGCGCTGCCGTACCAAGGCGCCCCAGGTTGCGCGAGCGGCTTCAGCCGATCGATCGCCTTCTGCGGCGGCATGGTGTCGAAGCCCGCCGCCACGCCCTTGATCAAGGCAGCGTCGCGGAACGGTTGCGCAACGTCGCTATCGGTCTCGATCGCGCGATATGCCGCGATAGCGCCCTTGGCATCGCCGGCCTCGAACTTGCGGGCAGCCTGGGCGAGCTGCGCGATGGCGCGATAGCTGGGATTGTCGCCCTTTATGATCGTCTTGAACTTGGCATCGGCTTGAGCGGGACGGCCGCCAGTCAGATCGTCAAGCGCGGCGCTGAGCTGCTCGCCTTCCTCGCCCGCCTTTTGCTCGCCATTGGCCTGCCACCACAGATAGCCGCCGAAAAGCGCCAGACTGACGACGATGAGCGCGATCAGCGCCTTACCATAGCGGCGCCAGACCTGGCCGAGCTGATCCCGCCGCAGTTCTTCGTCAACCTCGCGAAGAAACGCCGGATCGGTCTGGGGGGTAAGCGCCAAGCATCGTCTCCAAGAATTGCCGGCGGCCCGGCCAGCGTTCCTTAGCGGCGTGCGCCGAGGAACGAAAGCGGTTCCGTGACTTGCAGGAAAGCGGTCAGCCCGGCGCTGCGGCCCAGCTCACCATATCCCCTTCATGGATGCCGGCGGCGGCGGCGCGTCCGCCCGCGATCTCGATGACCGCCGCCACGTCCTCGCCCGCATCGATCGGTTCAAGGGAAAAGGGCGTGGCGTTCGCCGCGATCCGCGCGATGCTCCCATCGGTGCGGATGAAGAGCAGGTCGAGCGGGATATAGGTGTTCTTCATCCAGAAGATGGCGCGCTCGGGCGCTTCGAACAGGAAGATCATGCCGCCGTCAGGAGCAAGCGACTTGCGGTACATCAGGCCGCGCTGCTGCTCGGCCGGGGTACGGGCCACTTCGACATGGAAGAGGCTTACGCCTTTTTGCGTTTTAATCCGTACCGGAAGGAGATCGGCCGCGCGCGTGGCGGTGCTCGGGGCGACCGGCTCGGCCTGACAGCCCGTCGCAATGACCGACAAAAATAGGAGAACGCCGCCGAGCGGCCGAGTAAATCTCACGCGTCGGCGGGGTTGCTTAGATCGACAACCAATGGACCCTTGCGGCCCTCGGCGACGCGGGCGAGCAACGGCGTATCGGGTTCGAGATCAATCAGGCCGGCACGGCGCACCAGCTCCATATGGACGAAGATGTCGCGATCGTCGCCGTTCTGGCGCACAACGAAGCCATAGCCCTTGAGCCGATTGAACCATTTGACGCGCACAAGCTCGAATTCACCGGCCTGATCGATCAAGTCCGTGGGATTAACACGGTCATGCGCCCGTCGCGCAACCACGTCTGGATCGGGGCCAATCGCAGTGCTGATGTCGATTGACGTGATCGCGCGCGCCTGCAACCCGCGCGCCCGGCGAACCACCTCGCACACCAGCCGCGCGCCTTCGGGCAAGGCACGCCGATCATGGTCACGCAGCACGGAGAAATGAATGAGGACATCGCCAATGCCGCCGTCCCCGACCATGAAACCGAAGCCGCGCATGGCATCGAACCACTTCACGGAGCCGGCCACGGTGATAGCCTGCTCTTCCTGCTGGTCATCAGCGTAAAGCACTGTTTCCAAGGCCAAATCCGTCGTCAACACGCTCGCGTCTTCATTCAAGGCGGACAACCCAACCCGCTCTGTTACCATTATACCTCCCCCCGAAGGTTGACCTTCAGCGCTAGCACGTTTCGAACGGTAAACGAAGCTGCAATCACGCCAGGCCGATCAACTCGCCCTGCCGAAAGGTCGGCAGGACGATTTTGTCATTCTTCCTCCGTAAGGATTTCTTTAATTATGTCTAGAGGATGCCCTGCCCGCGCCATGGCGGCAAACGCCCGACGGTAGCTGTCGGCATCGCCTTTTTTCTCGGCGAACGGGCCCAGCCGCTTGCGCCGCGCGAAATGCAGCGCCGCTTCCCTCGCCTGTTCCCCGGATTGGCGCAAAACCTCTTCAGAATCGTCCGCCGCGATGCCCGAGGCGGCGAGATCGGCCTGAACACGGCGCTTCCCATAACCCCGCCGCGCAAGCGCACCGGCGCGCATTTCGGCGAACTGGCGGTCGTTCACATAGCCTAGTTCCGCCATGCGCCTCACAATCTCGGCGACCGGCGGTGCATCCTCGCCCGCCCAGCCGCGTTCATACAGTTTGCGTTCAAGGTAGCGCGTCAATTTCAGGCGCGTGGTCGCGTAACGCTCGACATAGCGCAACGCGAGACGCTCGAGCGACTCGCGGCTATGTGCAGGAATGTTGCGATTTGATGTCGAACGTGGCACGCGCCATTTTTGTGCCACAGTCGAGCCGGAATTTGAACGCGCATTGTCGGCTAGACGCCGGCAACATGGAAGTGAAGGCAGGTTGACATGACTCCGCCCAACCTGCCGCAAGCAAGGGAGCCGTTAACGGTGCTCAACCAAATCGCGCGTGCGCCGCAGAAGGCGTCGCCGGAGGATGCATTGGAACCGACTGCCACCCAAGACAGCCTGCCGCGCCGGATGTCCGATTTCGCAACGCTTGGCGAGGCGCTCGATTATGCCGCCGGCGGCGAGCGGGGCATGAACTTCCATGATGCGCGCGGAAAGCTGATCCGCCCCTATTCCTATGCGGAGCTGCGCGCCGATGCGATCGACATGGCGCGCCGGCTGATCGCGCAAGGGGTTCAGCCTGGCGATCGCATCGCGCTGATCGCCGAAACCGGCCCGGAGTTCGCGGCGCTCTTCTTCGGTGCCGTCTATGCCGGCGCCTGGCCTGTCCCGCTGCCGCTCCCGACCTCGTTCGGCGGCCGGGAATCCTATATCGATCAGCTCGCCGTTCAGTTGACCAGCGCCGATCCGAGGCTGCTCCTCTACCCTGTCGAGCTGGCGGCGATGGCGGAAGCCGCAGCCTCATCGGAAGGCTGCGAGGCGATCGCCTGGGAACATTTCGCTGATAAGGCGGCGCCGGTGGTCGATCTGCCGGCTGCCAAGGGCGACGACATCGCCTATCTGCAATATTCAAGCGGCTCCACGCGCTTCCCGCATGGCGTGGCGATCACGCATCATGCGCTGCTCAACAATCTCGCCGCGCATGGCCACGGCATGCATCTTATCGAGAGCGACCGCTGCGTAAGCTGGCTGCCCTGGTATCATGACATGGGGCTGGTCGGCTGCCTCCTTTCGCCGATCGCGAACCAAGTTTCCGTCGACTATCTCAAGACCGAGGATTTCGCGCGGCGTCCGCTTGCATGGCTTGATCTGATCAGCCGCAACGAAGGCACGACGCTCAGCTATTCCCCGACCTTCGGTTACGATATCTGCGCGCGCCGCATTTCGAGCCAGACCAACGCGGCCGAGCGCTTCGATCTCTCGCGCTGGCGGGTCGCCGGCAATGGCGCGGACATGATCCGTCCCGACGTGATGCAGGCCTTCGTCGATGCGTTTGCAGATGCCGGCTTCGACGCGTCCGCCTTTCTGCCGAGCTACGGCTTGGCCGAGGCGACACTGGCGGTGTCGATCATGCCTCCGGGCGAGGGCATCGTCGTCGAGCTGGTCGAGGAGACTCAGCTTTCCGGCATCAGCAGCGGCGGCGATCGGCCGCAGCGCTATCGCGCGGTCGTCAACTGCGGCAAAGCGGTGCGCGACATGGTCATCGAGATCCGGGACGAGGACGGCGCGGCGCTGCCCGATCGGGCCATCGGCAAAATCTGGTGCAAGGGTTCATCGGTGATGGTCGGCTATTTCCGCGATCCGGAAGCGACGAATGCCTGTCTGGTCGATGGTTGGCTCGATACCGGCGACATGGGCTATTTGTCCGACGGCTATATCTATATCGTCGGTCGCGCCAAGGACATGATCATCATCAACGGCAAGAATCATTGGCCACAGGATATCGAGTGGGCGGTCGAGCAGCTCCCGGGCTTCAAGGCGGGCGACATCGCCGCCTTCGCGATCACCACGCAGGGCGGCGAAGAAACGCCCGCCGTGCTCGTCCAGTGCCGCACCTCGGATAATGCCGAGCGCGCGCGGCTTCGCGAGGAAATCCGTGAGCGCGTGCGCGCCATCACCGGCATGCATTGCGTGGTCGAGCTGGTGCCGCCGCGCACGCTGCCTCGCACCAGCTCGGGCAAGCTCAGCCGCGCCAAGGCGCGCAATCTCTATCTTTCCGGCGAAATCCAGCCCTACGACATCGCGGCCTGAATTTAGCCAGCGAGCCGTTGCAGTCTCCACAGCGGAGAGTTCCGCCACATCGCGCGCAGGACTGCGAGGTCTGGCGAATTGGTAAGGGTCGGCGCCGCGCGAGCAGGATAATGACGCTGCCCTTGCACTCCGCGCCGCACGCGGCTAATAGCCCGCGTTCTCGGGGCCGGAGGAGTGTAGCTCAGCTGGTAGAGCATCGGTCTCCAAAACCGAGGGCCGGGGGTTCGAGTCCCTCCACTCCTGCCATCCAGCGATGGCCGGCAGGGACCCGGGAAGCAAGAGCGAGGTCGAAGGTCGCGCCGGAGCCAAGAACGGTAGGCGGCCGACGGCCTCTTATTGGTGTTTGAAGGGCGATCTGGTGGCGAAGACATCACCTGTTGAGTTCATCCGGCAGGTCCAGGCGGAAACCAAGAAGGTCGTCTGGCCGAGCCGCCGCGAGACCGTGATGACCGCGGTCATGGTGGTGCTAATGACGCTGATGCTGGGGATTTTCTTCTTCGGCGTTGACGCGATCTTCAGCCGTATCGTCCGCTTGCTGCTGTCTTTGGTTTAAGAAGGTAAGGTCGTCGATTCATGTCGCGCTGGTACATCATCCACGCTTATTCGGGCTTCGAGAACAAGGTGCGCGACGCCATCATGGCGGAAGCGACCCGCATGGGGCTTGAGCGGCTGGTCGACGCCGTCGAGGTGCCGACCGAAAAAGTGACCGAGGTTCGCCGCGGCAAGAAAGTGACCTCGGACCGGAAATTCTTTCCGGGCTATGTGCTCGCCAAGCTCGAAATGAACGACGATGTCTACCACCTCGTCAAGAACACGCCGAAGGTGACCGGCTTCCTCGGCTCCTCCGGCAAGCCCCAGCCGATCAGCGATGCCGAAGCCGCGCGCATCCTCAACACCAAGGATGAGGTGGCCGCCGCCGCGCCCAAGACCAAGATCAAGGTCGATTTCGAGATCGGCGATCAGGTCAAGGTGCTCGAAGGCCCGTTCGCGAGCTTCAACGGCCTCGTCGAGGAGCTCGATTTCGACAAGGGCAAGGTCAAGGTCTCGGTCTCGATCTTCGGCCGCGCCACCCCGGTCGAGCTCGATTTCGAGCAGGTCGAGCGGATGAAATAGAATTCGTCGCCCGGGCCCGGCCCGGGGCCGCTCTCCCCACGCGCCGCACGGCGAATGAGGGCGGATGCCGAACAGCTTTCGGCATGACGAGGTGGGACGAGCTGCGGGAGATCTTCGGATCGTCAGCACCGCTAAACTTGAAAGAGAGTGACATATGGCAAAGAAGATTACCGGCTATATCAAGCTGCAGGTGCCGGCCGGCGCCGCCAACCCCTCCCCGCCGATCGGCCCCGCGCTCGGTCAGCGTGGCGTCAACATCATGGAATTCTGCAAGGCGTTCAACGCGCAGACGCAGGAGCTCGAAAAGGGCATGCCGATCCCGACCATCATCACGGTCTATGCGGATCGCAGCTTCTCGTTCGAAACCAAGACGCCGCCGGCGACCTTCCTGATCAAGAAGGCGGCGAACCTGAAATCAGGCTCCAAGGAGCCCGGCAAGGTTTCCGCAGGCAAGATCAAGCGCTCGCAGCTTGCGCAGATCGCCGAGACCAAGATGAAGGATCTCAACGCCAACGATATCGAGGCGGCGACGAAGATCATCGAAGGCTCCGCCCGCGCAATGGGCCTCGAAGTGGTGGAGGGCTGATCCGATGCTGAAACCAAGGAAACTCACCAAGAAGCAGCAGACGCTCGCCAAGGCCGTCGACCGTGAGAAGCTTTACGGGGTGGACGAAGCGATCAAGCTCGCCAAGGCCAATGCGACCGCCAAGTTCGACGAAACGATCGAAGTCGCGCTCAACCTCGGCGTCGATCCGCGCCATGCCGACCAGATGGTCCGTGGCGTCGTGACCCTTCCCAAGGGCACCGGCAAGACCGTCCGGGTCGGCGTGTTCGCACGCGGCGCCAAGGCGGAGGAAGCCACGGCGGCCGGCGCTGACGTCGTGGGCGCCGAGGATCTTCTCGAAATCGTCCAGGGCGGCAAGATCGAGTTCGATCGCTGCATCGCCACCCCCGACATGATGGGCTTGGTCGGCCGCCTCGGCAAGGTGCTGGGTCCCAAGGGCCTGATGCCGAACCCGAAGCTCGGCACCGTCACCATGAATGTCGGCGAGGCCGTGAAGGCCGCCAAGGGCGGTCAGGTCGAATATCGCGTCGAGAAGGCCGGCATCATCCACAGCGGCATTGGCAAGGCGAGCTTCTCCGAATCGGACCTGCGCGCCAATTTCGATGCACTGGTGGACGCGGTGGTGAAAGCCAAGCCGTCGGGCGCCAAAGGCAAATATCTCAAGAAGCTCGCCGTCAGCTCGACCATGGGCGCAGGCATCAAGATCGACGTAGCCGAGGTCAGCGCCAGCTGAACCTTAAGGCCTAGTCAGTTCGAAAAGAGCCGGGAGCAATCCCGGCTCTTTTTGTATGAATGTGCTTCCGGCGCTATAGGCAGCCGATGCACGTAGCGGATCATGACGATTGGCCACAGGCGGGGCGCGAACGCCTGGTCGTGCTTCCCCCCGTGGCTGGTCTCGGCACCGATATCGAGATTGACGAACTTGCGCTGCTCAAGCGGCTCGACGACAACACAGTCTTCATGATGGGCGACAATCCCGCCCTGCCGCGCATGCCGGAACGGCCGACGCTGCTCGATTTCTTTAAATATCGCATCTCGGGCATCACCTTCCGCCACCTGCTGACCAGCGCCAAGCGCGCGCTCGACCAAGGGCATGGCGAAAAGATCGTTCTTGCCTGCCTGCTGCACGACATCTCCAATGCCTGCCTGATGCGTGCCGATCATGGCTATTGGGCGGCGCAGATGATCGCGCCTTATGTCGACGAGGAGATTGCCTGGGCGGTCAAATATCATCAGGCGCTGCGCTATTTCGCGGACGAGAGCGTGGGCTACACCTATCCCGAAAGCTATCTGCGCTTCTTCGGCCCGGACTATGTTCCGCCCGAATATATTCGCCGCGACGCCGAGGAAGCGCGCCGCCATCGCTGGTATATGAGCGCCCGGCTTGTCACCCTGAACGATATCTATTTCTTCGAGGACGCGTCCGACGTCGATCCCGACATCTTCACCGACATCATCGGCCGCCACTTCCGCCAACCGCAGGAGGGCCTGGGTTTCGACGGCTCGCCCACAGCGCATATGTGGCGGACGATCATCTGGCCGAACAATTTCCTTTAAGCGCCGTGTGAGGCTTGCGGCTAGGCGACCCGGCGGCCAAATCCCTGACCGAAGCTTCGAGCGCCTGAAGCGATGAACGGTCGCGCCGGCTGCGCTGCGATCTGGGCGGTCTGCATTGCGTCGAACAAGGGTCCGCTGCTGAGCGGATATTCGAAGCGAACCCCCATGCGGTCGACCTCGTCCCACATCACACGCGCATAAATGGTCTGATCATGATGATCGATCTGGAAGCGCGTGCCGGCCGGGAAGCTGGCGCCGCTGATCTGCGCGCCACCTTCGGAAAGGTCGATAATCCGACCCTCCCGCGTATCGAGCACCGAAACCAGCGTCACCGTCAGATCGACGGCGATACGTATTTGCCTGCGATTCTCGTCCATGGCCCCGCCCTTTCGTTACGCACCCAATCACAGGCCGGTTAATTTTCCGAAAAGGATAAAGAGGTGAACGCCGATTAACGCCCGGCAGCCGGAGCGGCTTCCAAGAGTCTTGCCATCGGGAACCTTGGCGTGAGAGAGCGCGGTCATGACCGGGATCGCCACACGAGAAGAGCTGCGCGCTGCCGCGCTTGTAAGCAAGGCATGGCCTTATGAGGAAGCACGCAAGCTGCTGAAGCGCTATGAGCAGCACCCTCCCCAAAAGGGCTATGTGCTGTTCGAGACCGGCTACGGCCCGAGCGGCCTGCCGCATATCGGAACCTTCAACGAAGTGCTGCGCACGACAATGGTGCGCCGCGCCTATGAGGCGCTGTCGGACGTGCCCACGCGCCTGATCGCGTTCAGCGACGATATGGACGGCTTGCGCAAGGTGCCTGACAATGTGCCGCAGCAGGAGATGCTACAGCGCTATATCGGCATGCCGCTCACCAGCGTACCTGATCCCTTCGGCAAATATGAAAGCTTCGCGCATCACAACAATGCGATGCTGCGGGAATTTCTCGATCGCTTCGGCTTCGAATATGAGTTCATGTCGGCGACCGAGCAGTACAAGTCAGGCCGCTTCGATCCGACGCTGAGCAGCATCCTCGAACATTTCGATGCGATCATGGGCGTGATGCTGCCGACGCTGCGCAAGGAACGGCAGGCGACATACTCGCCGGTGATGCCGCTAAGCCCGAAGACCGGCAAGGTGCTGCAATGCCCGGTCACGGTGGTCGATGCCCATGCGGGCCTGATCCGCTTCACCGACGAGGATGGCGAGACGATCGAGCAGAGCGTGTTCGGCGGGAAGGCCAAGCTGCAATGGAAAGTCGACTGGGCGATGCGCTGGGTCGCGCTCGGTGTCGACTATGAGATGTCGGGCAAGGATCTGATCGATTCGGTCACGGCCTCCGGCAAGATCGCGCGCATCCTCGGCGCACGGCCGCCGGAGGGCTTCACCTATGAAATGTTCCTCGACGAGAAAGGCGAGAAGATCTCCAAGTCCAAGGGCAATGGCCTCAGCCTCGATCAATGGTTGACCTACGGGCCCCAGGAAAGCCTCGCCTTCTTCGCCTATCGCGAGCCCAAAAAGGCAAAGCAGCTTCACATGGGGGTGATCCCGCGCGCGATCGACGAATATTGGCAGTTTCGCGCCAACCATCCGGCGCAGCCGCTGGAGCAGCAGCTCGGCAACCCGGTGCATCATATCCATAATGGCCCGCCGCCTGCCGAACCGCTGCCGATCAGCTTCGGGCTGCTGCTCAACCTGGTGGGCGTGCTGGGGAGCACCGATCGCGAAGTCATCTGGGGCTATCTGCGTAACTATGTGCCCGATGCCAGCGCGGAGCGCTTCCCCGCACTCGACGATCTGATCGGCCACGCGATCGCCTACCACCATGATTTCATCGCACCGACGCTGCAGCGTCGCGCACCCACCGAGCAGGAAGCAGCAGCGCTGCGGGCGCTGGACGCCAAGCTGGCCGCACTGCCTGCCGACGCCGGGGCGGAAGCGATCCAGACCGAAGTCTACGAGGTGGGAAAAGGCGCCGGCTTCGAGAATCTACGGGACTGGTTCAAGGCGCTCTACGAAACCCTGCTGGGCTCCTCGCAGGGGCCGCGCATGGGCAGCTTCATCGCGCTCTACGGCATCGAAAATACGCGGCGTTTGATCGCGGAGGCGCTTGCTCCCGCATAACGGCCGCCAGCGCAGACGCGCCGGCGGCCGAAATCTCAGGCCGCTTCTTGCAGCGCGTGGACATCGCTGGCGCGCAGCGACTTGCCGCCGATTGCCCAGTCGCCCTGTTCGAACTCCTGCACGCGAACCCAGGTGACGCCGCGCATCCCTTCGCCCTCGACGGCGATCATCGCCTCGGTGACGCGGTCGATCAGCTCCTGCTTCTGAGTAGGGGTGAAAACATCCTTGATAACGTCGATGGTAACGAGCGGCATTTCGGTTCTCCTCGGTATGTGAGCCGGCTCATTGCCGGTTGAGCCCGAATTAGCGGAGCTGCCGCCACGGCGCTTGGAGAAGCCGTGGAGCTTTTTGGCAGGAAATGTGGAGATGTGCTAACCGACGCCATGATCTACCGCTTCGCAGCCTGTTCACTTGACACGGGCACGTTCGAGCTGCGCCGCGATGGGCAGCCGGTAGCGATCGAACCGCAGGTCTTCGAACTACTCCGCCTACTGATCGACAAGCGCCATCGCGTCGTTACCAAGGACGAGCTGATCGAGATGGTGTGGCATGGAAGGATCGTTTCCGACGCCGCCGTTTCGAGCAGGATCAAGGCGGCACGGCAGGCGGTGGGCGATAGCGGCGAGGCACAGCGCCTGATCCAGACTGTTCCAAAAATTGGCTACCGCTTCGTGGCGGATGTCGAGTTGGGCGTGCTTCCGAGCGCGGCGGCCGTAGCATCGGCTGATACCATCGATCAGCCGGAGGCACTGGCAAACAACCGGCCATCCATTGCTATCCTTCCTTTTACGACAACAAGCGGTTCGGATCTTGAACTGGCGCTGCGCGAAGCTGTGCCGCAGGATGTCGTGAGCGCACTCGCACGATTACGCTGGTTGTTCGTGATCGCGCGCGCGTCATCCTTCCAGCTACGCGACGCGCTCGCAACGGCGGCTAACGCCCGAACGATGCTCGGAGTACGCTATTGCCTCTTTGGCCAAGTCATGCAGGCCGGGAAGATGCTATCGATCGCTGTCGAGCTGTGCGACACCGAAAGCGGCGGCATAATTTGGGCAGACCGGTATGAAACGCGTCTCGATGGCCTCCACGAGCTTCGGGAACGGATCATCCAATCGATCGTGATCGCGCTCGATCTCCAGATTCCCTTGCACGAAGCGCAGCGCACTCGGCTGACACATTCGGAGCATCTTGACGCATGGAGCGCATATCATCGCGGGCTGCGCTATCTCTATAGGTTCGATCGTGAAGGCAATGAGGCCGCTACGCGCTTGTTCCGCAAGGCGACCCAACTCGATCCAGGCTTTGCGCGGGCCTATGCGGGCCTCTCTTTCGTCCATTTCGAGGATGCGTTTCTGCGCCTTAACGAAACGCGCGACGAATCCGCGTATTGGGCGCGCGCCAATGCCGACAAGGCGATGGAGCTTGATCCGCTCGACCCGCTCTGCAACCTCGTGATGGGCCGGGTGTTCTGGCTCGACGAGGATCTTGACCAGAGCCTGCCATGGCTCGATCGGGCGATCCAGCTCAATCCGAATTATGCGCAGGCAACCTATTCGCGAGCATGGACCGAATCGCTGCTTGGCTTCGGCGATCGCAGCGAGGCTGGCGCCGATCTCGCGCTCAGGCTGAGCCCGCTCGATCCGCTCGTTTACGGCATGCTGGGCGTGCGGGCATTTTCACATATGGTGCGAGGCGAAACCGCGCTCGCGGTCGAATGGAGCGAGAAGGCCGCAAGAGCACCGGGCGCGCACCCACTCATCGATTTGATCGCAGCGGTCGGGCGCGGGATGCAAGGCGACGACGAGATTGGCCGTGCTTGGTTCCTTTCGGCGCGGAAGCGCAATCGCGCTCTTGAGACGCACGATTTTCTGAAGGCATTTCCATTCAGGGACAGCGCTTTGAGAAGCAAGATCACCGGCGTGCTGGATCGCCTCGCGGGATAGCATCACACGCGCTACGCGCTCACAACCGTTCAGCTTGTCAGCCTTAGCGGCGAGACGGTGCGGATGGAGCGGCGCCATGACGGCATGCTCACGCTGGAAGAGCTGCCCAAGCTGTCGGCGCAGAAAGCGGGCCACCGCCAGCATGGGCGCGATCGGAATGGCCGCCAACGGCATTGATTATCGAACCATTTTGCCCGTGATAGCCTCGTCTCGGCGCGCAGCCGAGATGTTTCGGCGCAAAATCAGAGCCTTGCAGTTGGCATGCGAAGAAGCGCACGGCAGCTTCATTTCGGGGGGACACCGAAATGCGCCATTTTCGCTTCTTGCTGCTGGGTTTTGCCGTGGCGTTTTCAGCCGTGCCCCTATCCGCCCGAGGCCTTGAGCAGGATGTGCTCGACGAGATCAATTATGTCCGCACGCATCCGCAAGACTATGCGGACGAGCTACGGCGCTATCGCGACAGCTTCGACGGCCGCATGGTCGTGGACGAAACGGGCGAGCACATGACCTATGAAGGCGCGCGCGCGGTGGACGAGGCGATCGCCTTCCTCGATGCGCAGAAGCCGCTCGATCCGCTGGAACCTGGCAGCGTCCTCGCGCGCACGGCCTCCGATTATGCGCGCGATCAAGGACGGCATGGCAGCATGGGGCATGTCTCCGCGAACGGCGCCACTCCGGCGCGACGCGTGGCGGCGCATGGCGGCGGCATCTATGTGTCCGAGACGATCGCGTACGGCCGCTCGGATCCGGCGGGCGTGGTGCGCAGCCTGATCGTTGACGATGGCGTGCGCTCGCGCATTCACCGCGCCGTGATCTTCATGGGTTTCCTGCGCTATGCGGGCGTCGGCTGCGGCCCGCATGTGCGCGTCGATTATGTCTGCGTGATCGATTACGGGCAGACACCCGACGGCCATCCGCCGCTGCCCGCCAGCCTTGCCAGGGCGGACGACAGCAACAACCCCCGCCACTTCTAGAGGCGAGCATTTCAGAGTCCCTTCCGTTTGGTTCGAGTAGCTTTCGAGCTCGTCGAGAAAGCGTATCGAGAACGCGCCCTGACGAATTTCTCGACTTCGGTTCTCGGCATGCTCGAACCTTCGCTCGAAACAAACGGTGAGGATTAACGCACGATGCTCGAAGAGATCGGGCGAGCGACCGCTATCGCTTCTGGTTGGCGATCCAGTCGTCGACCTTGTGTTCCAGGACAGTCATCGGCAGCGCGCCGGTGTTGAGTATCTGTGCGTGGAAAGCGCGCACGTCGAACTTGGGTCCAAGCTCGGCCTGCGCCTTGGCTTTGAGCCTCAGGATCGTGAGCGCGCCGATCTTATATGCCAGCGCTTGTCCGGGGATCGCGATATAACGCTCGACCTCGGCGCGCGCATCGGTCGCGCTTTGGCTTGAATTCTCGAGAAAATACTGGATCGCCTGTTCGCGGGTCCAGCCCTTGGCGTGAAGACCGGTATCGACGACGAGCCGCATCGCGCGCAGCATCTCGTCGTTCAATCCGCCGAACCGCTGATAGGGATCGGTCTCCATACCCAACGGCTTCCACAGCGTTTCCGCGTAGAGCGCCCAGCCCTCGGCGAACGCCGTGTTGCCGCCGAACCGCATGAAATTGGGAAGCGAAGCGTCTTCCTGCGCCAGGCTGATTTGGAAATGGTGTCCGGGGATCGCCTCGTGCAGATAGAGCGTCTCATCGCCGACCTTGGACCGCGAGGGCAGATCATAGGCGTTATAGTAAAAGATGCCCGGCCGCGATCCGTCCGGCGTGCCCGGATAATATGAGCCGGCCGCATCGGTCTTCTCGCGATATTCGGGCACCGGCCGGATCTCGAGCGGCGTCTTCGGGATCAGCGAGAATTGTTCGCGCACGCGCGCATCGACCCGCTTGCCGATGGCGGTGAAGGTATCGCGCATGTCTTCCTTGGACGCATATTTGAACTGCTTGGCGTTGCGCACATAATCGAAGAACTGGCGCAACGTGCCCTTGAAGCCGACCTGCGCCTTGATCTTCTGCATTTCGCCCTTGATGCGCGCGACTTCGCGGAGGCCAAGCTTATGCACCTCGTCCGCCGAGAGCGGCAGCGTCGTATTCTGCTCGATCAGATAAGCGTAGAGCTTATCGCCGCCTTTCATGCCGCTAAGGCCAACGCTGTCGCGCGCGGCCAGCAGATATTCGTTCTTGAGGAAATCGCGCATACGAATGTCGGCCGGAATGATCCTGTCGCGGATCTGCGCGGCATAGGCCGCCTTGAGCCGTTCCTGGTCGGCGGCGGCGATTGATGCGGGCAACAGCTTGATCGGCCCGTAGAAGACCGAGCCCTCGACCCCCTGCCCGATCTGAACATTGAACTGCTCGATCATATTGTTGACGACTAGCCGGGGCTGGACGACGCCGCTTTTCATGCCCTCCCGGAAGCGCGCGATTGCCGCGTCGAGCAGCTTCACATAGTCATCGTTGCGCTTGAGGTTGTTTTCATAATCGGCGACCGTCTTGAACGGCGCAGCACCTTCGCCCGACGCGAGGTCGGGATAGAAAACCTGCCAGCCTTCGAAATGATCGATTGGCCGCACGGCGGTCAACGCCAGCATATCCGGCTGCAGGCCCTTGAGGTTGATCTCCGTCTGCCATTTGAAGACATCATAGGCGATCTTGTTGACCGGGCTGAGTTTCGTCTTGTCGATCGCGCCGAGCGCTTTGAGGTCGCTTTCGCCGGCGGCGCGCTCCGCAGCGAAATAGGCGTCGCTCACATAATCGCCGAGGTGATCGGCATAGCGCAGATCGCCCCGGAAGAGCGCAGTGATCGGGTTACGCCGGAGCGAAGCTTCGTCACTGTCATGGAAGAGCTTGAGCAGCTGGGCATCGGCCGGCGAAGCCGCTGGCTGGGCCGCCGGAGACGATGACGGGCTTTGTGCATGGAGCGGCATGCCCGCACCTATCATGCCAGCCGCACCGATCAACAATAGCGTCTTGAAAACCATGAATGAACTCCAGCGGAAACCATCGAATCGCTCTATGCTACTGACATTGATGTAACAAGAGCGGTCCAGGCCCATGGCCCGAACCGCTCCTGCTATGCTTCAAGCGGTGACCGGGTTCACCAGAAGAAATCGCGATGCACCTCTATGACCCGGCCGGTCCGGATGTTCACCAGCGCCACATCGTTGCCGTAGCGCACCCAGCGGCGCGGGCCTGCGACGACGGGGAGACGATAGCGCCCCGGATCGGCGACGATATACCGCCCGCTATAGTAGATGGGAGCGAAGCGATGGCCGACCACGAGCGGGCGATAGCGATAGCTGCGGGGGCCGACATAGGCCGGCTGGCGATAGGCATCGCGATGGTCGCGCCGATAGTCGCGCCAATCCTCGCGATATTCCTGGCGAGCCTCCCGAAGATCATGCCGTGCATCGCGCACGTCATGGCGGTCGCCATCGCGCACCGCCCGACGCAGGTCGCGGCGTTCTTCACTAATATCCTGGCGATCATGCCGCAGTTCGGCGGTCTGCGCCGAGGCCGCAACCGGAGACAGGGTGGCGGCCAACAATCCCAAAATAACAGCCTTACGCATAACTTGCTCCTCGATATTGGGTGCATGGCCAGTTGATGAAGCTTCCATGCTGGGAGCCGTTTCGCACAGCCGGACTGAACATCGCCGGAATGCTCCAGTCATACAATTGAAAGCATTAGGTTTTTTGGAAACGACGAAGGCGCGGAGGTTTCCCTCCGCGCCTCGTTCTTGCAGATTTCGGCCTTACCAGAAGAAGTCGTAGATCACATCCACGATATGGCCGTCGCGAATGTCGATCAGCATGACATCGTCAAAATAGCGCACCCAGCGATAGGGCCCATAGGCGGCGGGCAACCGATAATACCATGGATCGGAGATCCAATAGTCGCTGGCATAGAACCAGGGATCGAGCCTGTAGCCTATGTACCGGCGATTATAGCTGTAGCCGCGCGGCGCATAATAGCGGCGCATGTGGAAGCGGTCGCGGTTCTGATGGCGCCAACCCTGCCAGTCATAGCGCCGATCCCGGCGCCAATCGCGATTCCAGTCATTGTCCCGGCTGCCCCAGTCGCGATTGTCCACCCAGCGGTGATCATTGTCGTTGTGCCAGTCGCGCCGGCGATCCTGCCAATCGCGCCGATTGTCCTGCCAGTTCCGCTGGGTGTCGCGCCAGTCTCTGCCATCGACGCGGCGATCCGCACGCCAGTCGCGCCCGCGGCCCTGCGTGCTATGCTGGGTGTCGCGCCAATCCCTCGCATTATCGCGACGATCGGCGCGCCAGTCGCGGCGCTGCTCGGCCGGGCTATTGGCAACGCCATTGGCAATCGCCTGCCGATCGCGCCAGCTTTCGCGCTGATCCTGCCGCAGATCACGGCGGTCCGCACCGACGTCGAGGCGATCGCGCTGCACCCCGCGCCAATCCTGCCGGGCTGCTGCGGGATTGCCCGCACGCCAATCCTGCCGCATCTGCGCGCGATCCTGCTGCACCTCCTGCCGGCCGCGCCACATCTCAGCACGGTCCTGACGGACCTCGGCGCGATCGTTGCGGACCTCCGCGCGGTTCTGCTCGTTCTGCTGCCGGCGGCCATCGCCGTTCTGATCCATGGCGCGCTGCCACCCACCCCGGCGATTACCGGGGCCATCACCGGGATCGGCCTGCGCGATCGCAGGCAGCGCCACCGCCGAGGCCAGCAACATCATTATCATTGTCTTGCGCATCTCGAAGAACTCTCCAGTCGCTGGACAGCCGGAGGGCCATCCTTGCACTTTACATCGCGCATGCCGGCTGAGCGAGTCCTGAACCCCTTTGTCAGCCCCCAGAAAGCATTCAGCGCTTGGGCGCGACCAGCGCCGAAACCGCCTGGGCAGCATCTTCGGGAGCGATGCCCCCCGGCGGCGCGGCGGCGATCTTCTCGCGGCCGGCCTGCACGCGCGAGGCGAGCTGGATCGCGCGGCGAATACGCGGATAGGTGCCGCAACGGCAGATGTTGGTGATCGCCCTGTTGATATCCTCGTCCGACGGATCGGGCTTCTCGGCAAGCAGCGCAGCCGCCGCCATGATCATGCCCGGCTGACAATAGCCGCACTGAGGCAGATTCTCCGAAACCCACGCCTGCTGCACCGGATGGCCGCGGTCACGCGAAAGGCCCTCGATCGTGGTGACGAACGTTCCTTCGGCCTGCGCGATGGTGATCTGGCAGGAACGCACCGCCTTACCATCGACATGGACAGTGCAGGCTCCGCACAGCCCCGCGCCGCAACCATATTTGGTGCCGGTCAGGTTGGAGGCGTCCCGCAGCGCCCAAAGCAGGGGCGTCTGCGGATCCATCTTATAGTGGACGGGCTGTCCGTTGACAGTGAAGCTGGTCATCGCGATTCTTTAGGCGCGGAGAACGCCATCGATCAATGCAATCCCCATTCACGAAGGGTGCAGCTCCGTGGCATCACTGCGCCATCATGCTGTTCGTGATTCTCCTGGCCGCAGCCGTGACGCCGCTTAGCGCGGAACAACATTTCGAAACCTGCGCCGCGCTGGTGAAGCAGGATGCCGCCAAAGCCGTAGCGGAGGCGGACGCATGGCGCGCGAATGGCGGCGGCATTCCCGCCCGGCAATGTCTCGGCCTTGCCTATGCCGCGCAGGAAAAATGGCCTTCGGCCGCTATCGCTTTCGAACAGGCGGCGCGCGATGCCGAAATCCAGCGTGACGGCCGTGCGGCCAATCTGTGGGTGCAATCCGGCAATGCGTCGCTGGCAGGCGATGATGCCCCCAAGGCCCGCACCGCCTTCGATCGCGCGCTGGCGCTGCCCGTGTTGAGCGATCCGATGCGCGGCGAAGCGCTGACCGATCGTGCTCGCGCCGAAGTGGCTGCGGACGATCCTTTAGCAGCGCGCGCCGATCTCGACGCGGCCTTGAAGCTGGTGCCTCAGGACCCGATGGTCTGGCTGCTCTCCGCGACGCTTGCGCGCCGACAGAAGGAGCTGCCGAGGGCCGCGACCGACATCCGCGAAGCGCTCCGCCTGGCGCCGGACGCCAGCGCCGTGGCCTACGAGCAGGGCAATATCGCTTATGAGCAGAATCAGCTGGATATGGCCCGCGGCGCCTGGCAGCGCGCCGTCGATCTCGACAAGCATGGCGACGAAGCAGGGCAGGCGGCGCGCATGGCGATCGCAAAACTTGAAACCGAGGCTGCGCCGGCTCGTTGAGAGCGCTATAGATGCGCCATGAAATATCTGCACACGATGATCCGCGTCTCCGATCCGGACGCCACCATTCGTTTCTTCGAGCTGCTCGGGCTGAAGGAAATCCGCCGCTTCGACAATGAACAGGGGCGCTACACGCTCATCTTCCTGGCCGCGCCGGGCGATGAGGATGCCCAGATCGAGCTGACCCATAATTGGGATGAGAAGGGCTATGACGGCGGGCGCAATTTCGGCCACCTCGCCTATCGGGTCGACAATATTTACGAGACCTGCCAGCGATTGATGGACGGCGGCATCACCATCAACCGTCCGCCGCGCGATGGCCATATGGCGTTCGTCCGCACCCCCGACAACATATCGGTCGAGCTTCTGCAGGACGGCCGACTCGAGCCAGCCGAACCGTGGGCTTCGATGCCGAATAGCGGCACCTGGTAAGCGATGCGGCGAGAATTCCTCTCGCTCACCGGAGCCAGGCTGCCGATCGTGCAGGCCCCGATGGCCGGATCGAGCGGCGTGGCCCTTGCGGTGGCGGCGCTCCGCGCCGGCGCGATTGGTTCGCTTCCCTGCGCATTGCTTTTGCCGGACCAACTCCGACAGCAAGTCGCGGAAGTAAGGTCGCAGGCGGAGGGGCCGCTCAACCTCAATTTCTTCTGCCATCGCCTGGGCTCACCCCCTGATGAGTCGGCATGGCGTGAAACCCTGGCGCCCTTTTATGCAGAGGAAGGGGTTGGCCCACCTACCAATCCACCACCGCTACGCGCACCATTCGACGACGCCCTTTGCGCAGCCGTGGAGGAGGTCAAACCCCAGATCGTCAGCTTCCACTTCGGGCTGCCGGAGCCTGAACTGCTTGCCCGTGCCCGCGCGACAGGTGCGCTCATCTTCGGCAATGCGACCACGATTGGCGAGGCCCGCTATCTCGCCGCCCAGGGCGTCGACGCGATCATCGCGCAGGGGAGCGAAGCCGGCGGCCATGCGGGGCATTTCCTTGCGGGGCATCATCCTGTCGGAACGATGGCGCTGGTCCCGCAGATCGTCGACGCCGTCACCGTCCCTGTCATTGCCGCCGGCGGAATCGGCGACGCGCGCGGGATCGCGGCGGCGCTGCTGCTGGGCGCCGCGGCGGTGCAGCTTGGCACGGCCTATCTGCATACGCCCGAGAGCCTGATTTCCGCGACGCACCGCGCGCGCCTTGCGGGGCCGGAGGCTGAGGATACGGTTTTCACCAACCTGTTCACCGGCGGCCTTGCGCGTGGCATGCGCAACCGGCTGGTCAACGAGCTTGGCGCGATCCATCCGACCGCCCCGCCCTTTCCCTACGCATCGGCCGCGCTGGCCGAATTGCGCCGGGTTTCCGAAGCCGACTATGCCAATTTCTGGGCCGGTCAGGCCGCGCCGCTGGGCAGGCCGGAGCCCGCCCAGGCCCTCACCGAACGGCTGGCGCGAGAGGCGCTGGCGCTTCTGGAGCAAATCCATGCCGCTTGAGATCGTTCGCATTCCCGTCCTCAACGACAATTATATCTGGCTGGTGCACGAGCCGGACAGCGGCGAGACCATGGCGGTCGATCCCGCCGTCGCGCCGCCGGTGCTGGCCGAGGCACAGACGCGCGGCTGGCGCATCACCCAGATCTGGAACACGCACTGGCACCCCGATCATACCGGCGGCAATGTTGACATCAAGGCGGCGACGGGATGCCTCGTCACGGGTCCAGCCGCCGAAAAGGGCAAAATCCCCACGCTCGATCGCGTCGTGAGTGAGGGCGACATCGTGAAGCTGGGCGCGATCGAAGCCGTGGTCATGGAAGTTCCCGCCCATACAGCAGGACATATCGCCTACCATATTCCCTCCGAAGCCGTGGTTTTCGTTGGCGACACGCTGTTCGCCATGGGCTGCGGCCGGCTCTTCGAAGGAACGGCGGAGCAGATGTTCCGCAACATGAGCCGCCTCGCGGCATTGCCGCCGGAGACGCGCGCTTATTGCGCCCATGAATATACCCAATCCAACGGCCGCTATGCGTTGGTCGCAGAACCGGACAACCAAGCGCTGATCGATCGTATGAAGAAGGTCGACGCGGCGCGCGCGCATGGCGAAGCCACCGTCCCCACCACGATCGCGCTCGAACGCGCCACCAACCCCTTCATGCGCGCGCATTCGGTGGAAGAGCTGGCGCAACGCCGCGCCGCCAAGGACAATTTCCGGGGCTGAGCGCCGCCATCTTCCGCTTTTCGGTTACTCCTCCTATGAGGGCGCAAACCGCGAGGTAACGCCCTGATGCCGCATTTTTTCGCCGATACGAGCCAATTCATCCACTGGCAGAATCTCGGCCTTTCCCCGGTCGCGCTCGCGCTCGGGCCGCTCAAGATCCGCTGGTATTCGCTGGCCTATATCGCCGGCATCTTGATCGGCTGGTGGTATCTGCTCAAGCTGATCGCCCAGCCCAGCGCGCCGATGGCGCGGCGGCATGCCGACGACATGGTGTTCTACGCGACGCTCGGGATCCTGCTGGGCGGCAGGCTCGGCTATTGCATCTTCTACAAGCCCGAGCTGTGGCAAAACCCTGTCGACGTGCTCAAGCTGTGGGAAGGCGGCATGTCCTTCCATGGCGGCGCGATCGGGATGAGCGTCGGCATCTTCTATCTCGCCTGGAAGAACAAGCTCAACTGGCTGCGCATCCACGATTATATCGCCTGCTGCGTGCCGTTCGGCCTCTTCTTCGGCAGGATCGCCAATTTCATCAACGGCGAATTATGGGGCCGCGCCACCGATGTCCCATGGGCGATGGTATTTCCCGGCAGCTATGCGGGCGACGTGCCGCGCCATCCAAGCCAGCTCTATGAAGCCGGGCTCGAAGGGATCGTGTTATTCACGATCCTCTGGTTCGCCTTCTGGAAGACCAAGGCCCGCTACGAGCCGGGCAAGCTCACGGGCATCTTCCTCATGGGCTATGGACTGGCGCGCTTTTTCGTCGAATTTTTCCGCGAACCGGACGAGGGGCTCGGCACGCTTTCCTGGGGCCTGACGATGGGCCAGACGCTGACCGTGCCGATGCTGCTCGGGGGGCTCTATCTGATCCTGACCGCCAGGACCCGACGGCATCGCGTGGAGCCGATCGCCGGAGCCGAAAGCGTTGCCTAAGCCCGGCTTTCCAATTCCGTAACGATCGCGGTAATAGATCGGCCAGATGCTGACGCAGCACATAGTCGAGGATGAACTACAGGCGCTGATCGCGAAGGAGGGACCAATCCCGATCTCGCGCTTCATGGCGATGGCGAACGCTGCCTATTATTCGGATCATGATCCGTTCGGCATCAAGGGCGATTTCATCACCGCACCCGAGGTCAGCCAGATGTTCGGCGAGCTGATCGGGCTCGCGCTCGCCGATTGCTGGAAACAGGCAGGTGGCGACGCAGCCTATGTCGAGCTGGGGCCCGGCCGCGGAACGATGGCGGTGGATGCCATGCGGTCACTGGCGATGGTCGATCTGGAGCCGCAGGTCCATTTTGTCGAAACAAGCGCCATCCTGCGTGCCTCGCAGGCCGAGCTCATCCCCGCCGCGATCTGGCATGACGATATCAGCAGCTTACCGACGGACGTGCCGTTGATGATCGTCGCCAACGAATTTTTCGATGCGATGCCGGTCGAGCAATATGTCAAGACGATGATGGGCTGGCGCGAACTGATGGTGCGCCACGACGATATTGACGGCTTCGCGACCGTGCCGGGACAGGAAGCATGCGAAGACAGGGTTCCCGACGACCTGCGCGATGCCCATACCGCCAGCGTATACGAGCAATCGTCCACGGCGCGTAAGCTCATGCGCGATCTCGCCAAAAGGCTGGCGACGCAGGGCGGCGTGCTGATCGTGATCGACTATGGCTATCATGACCGCGCGGCGGGCGACACGCTCCAGGCCGTGCATGCCCATGCCTATGCCGATCCCTTCGTCCGTCCGGGCCGCAGCGATCTCACCGCGCATGTCGATTTCTCGGCGCTCAAGCAGGCGGCGCAACCGGTACGGGGCGTCAAGGTGCGCGGGCCGGTCGATCAGGGCGATTGGCTGGTCGCGATCGGCATCGATCTTCGCGCCGATCAGCTCACCCGCGCCAATCCCGGCCGGGCCGCCGAGCTTGCCGCCGCCCGCATGCGCCTGATCCATCCCGATCAGATGGGAAGCCTGTTCAAGGTGCTCGGCGTTTCGGGAGCGGGCTGGCCCGCCGTTCCCGGGCTCTGAACGAACTATCTTGCAGCACCAGCTGGCCATCTACGACATGGACAGGACGATCACGCGATCGGCCACCTATACGCCCTTTCTGTGCCACGCCGCGCTGCGGCTGGCGCCCTGGCGGCTGCTGCTGTTGCCGATGGTCGGCCTGTCGCTGATCGCCTATGCCTCGCGTCTGATCGATCGGAAGCGGCTCAAGGAGATCAATCAGAGCCTCCTGCTCGGCCGGCATAGCCGCAAAAGCGAACTCGCTCCCGTGGTCATGAGCTTTGCCGAGAAGACGGTCAGGACCAACCTCCATCGCGGTGCGCTCGACGCCATCGCTGCCGACCGCGCAGCCGGCCGCCGGCTGGTCATGGCAACCGCATCCTATCGCCTCTATTCGGAGGCGATCGCCCGCAAGCTCGGCTTCGACGACGTTATCGCCACCGACAGCCTGACGGGCCTCGACGATCGCATCATCGCCCGGATCGATGGGGAGAATTGTTACGGCCCGGCCAAGCTGCGCATGATCCTCGCCTGGATGGACCGCGAGCATATCTCGCGCAGCGAGGCGCGCATCCGCTTCTATTCAGACCACGCCTCGGACGCGCCGGTGCTGGAATGGTGCGACGAGGCTTATGCGGTCAACGCGCATGACAAGCTCCGCAAGCTCGCGAAGCAGCGCGGCTGGACCATCGTCGATTGGGGGGTTTGATCAGCCGCGGATGTTACTCGACCCGCCGGTACAATGCGTCGAGCCGGTCGATATAGTTTTTCCGGATCACATGCCGCCTGATCTTCAAAGATGGGGTCAATTGCTCGTTCTCGATCGTGAAAGGCTCGTCCGCGATGATGAAGCGGCGGACCTTCTCGATCACCGACAGCCCGCCATTCACGCGATCGACTGCCGCGCCGAGCGCCTTGTGGAACGCAGGGTTGGTCTTGAGCAGCGATAGATCGGCGACCACGCCCGCCTCGGCGGCCCATTCCTTCATCCATTCCGGATCGGGCACGATCAGCCCCACCAGATAGGGCCGCCGATCGCCATAGACCATCGCCTGAACAATTTCGTGCTCCAGGGTCAGCATGCCTTCCACGCGCTGGGGGGCGATATTGTCGCCCTTATCGTTCACGATCAGGTCCTTCTTGCGGTCCGTGATGGTGAGACGCCCCTTTTCATCGAGGAAGCCGATATCCCCGGTGTGCAGCCAGCCATCCTTGAGCACGCGATCGGTCTCGTCCGGATTGTGCCAATAGCCGTGCATCACAAGCTCGCCGCGCACGAGGATCTCGCCATCCTCGGCGATCCGGATCTCGACATTTTTGAGCGGCGGACCAACCGAGTCCATCCGAAGCCCGGCACTTGGCCGATTGCAGGAAATCACCGGCCCCGCCTCCGTCTGGCCGTAACCTTGCAGGAAGGTAAGCCCGAGCGCGTGAAAGAAGATCCCGACCTCCGGGTTGAGCGGCGCGCCGCCTGAAACCATCGCCTTGATCCGGCCGCCGAATCGCGCCGCGATCTTGGGCCGGATGGTACGATTGAGCAAAAGATCCATCGGCCAGTCGCGCAGGCGCCGGCGGCCGTCATAATCCCGTGCGCCGATTTCCAGCGCCCGTTCGAACAGATAATTGGCGGAGCGGCCCTGCTTCTCGATCGATTTCAGGATGCGCTGCCGCAGCACTTCGAACAGGCGCGGGACCACGACCATGATCGTCGGACGCACTTCCTCGATGTTCGATGCGAGCTTTTCGAGACCCTCGGAATAGTAGATTTGCCCGCCGAGTGCGATCGGCAGGAACTGGCCGCCAGTATGTTCATAGGCGTGGCTCGCTGGCAGGAAGCTCAGGAATACTTCATCGTCCCAGCCGAAATCACCCGCGATGATGTCCAGCGCGCCTTCGACGTTGGACAGGATCGATCCGTGATGCTGGCGCACGCCACGCGGTGCGCCGCCGGTTCCGCTCGTGTAAATGATGCAGGCCAAGTCTTCCCGCGTGAAATCGGCTGCGATCGGCTCGGACGTTGGCCGTGCGACAAGATCGGTGAAGAGCGCGAAATCGATATCGCCGGATTGGCCGATGCGCAGCGGCTCGAAGCCGATGACGAGATGGCAGCAGGACGAGCGCATTGCCGCCGGCATGAACTGGCGCGCCAGCTTCGGCGTCGAAACAAATGCAGCACGGGCGCCGCTGTTTTCCAAAATGTGGAGATGATCGCGCTCGGTGTTGGTCGTATATGCCGGCACACTCACGCAGCCTGCCGCCATGATCGCGAGATCAGCGATGCACCATTCGGGCCGGTTCTCCGAAACCAGCATCACCCGATCACCCGGCTTCAGACCCAGCGCCCGCAGGCTTTCCGCCACCGATGCAACCTGATCGGCAGCCTCCGCCCAGCTCGTCGCCTTCCAGCTATGGTCGTTCTTCGCCCACAGGAACGGCTTGTCCCCGCCTTCCTTGGCGCGCGCGAGGAACATGGCGATTAGATTGGGGAAATGCTCAAATGCGCGCATACCCACCCCCCGCGACCGTTTTTCCAGCTCTATTCGGCCAGTGCTACACCCTCGCTACGCGGATCGGCGGCGCCCCGCCAACCGTTTTTTGTCCGTTCGATCGCATTTACTTTCGAATCGAGCTCAGCAGGCGAGACGATGTGGCCAAGTCGCGTCAGTGCCGGCGCCATCGTTTCGAGGCTGCTGCCTTTCTCGACCAGCAACGCCTTATCCTTGAAGAAGATGTTGGGCAGCGCGATTGCCTGCTGCGCGGGCAGCCCCCAATCGAGAACGCCGATCAGCGTTTTGGCGACATGCATGATGATCCGGCGCCCACCCGCTGAGCCGAGCGCCAGCACCACCCGCCCCCTGGCGTCATAAACGATGGTGGGCGACATTGACGACAGCGGCCGCTTGCCCGCTTCGACCCGGTTGGGCACTGGGATGCCATCCTTCTGCGGGACGAAGCTGAAATCGGTCAGCTCGTTGTTGAGGAACATGCCGCCGGCGACAATCTGGCTGCCGAACGCGCTTTCCACGGTGGACGTCATCGAGACGATGTCGCCGGCGCCATCGCGAACCACGAAATGAGTGGTGCCATGTTCATCCGGCGTTGCCACCATTCCGGCGCGGACGGCGCCCGGCGGCCTGCCGGCGGGATATTCGCCTCGGGCATGATCGGCAGCGATGAGCTTCGAACGTTCACGCAAATAGCCGCGGTCGATCAGCCCGGGCAGCGGAAGCTTCACGAAATCGCCGTCGCCCATGTAAAGATCGCGGTCCGCATAAGCGAGCATCATGGCCTCGCCGATCAAATGCCATGCAACCGGGCTATCCTTGCCCAGCGTCTTGAGATCGAACCGCTCGAGCATGCCAAGCATGCTGAGGATCGTGGTCGCCCCCGACGAGGGCGAACCCATGCCGCATATCCGCCAGATGCGATAGGATCCGCACACCGGAGCGCGCTCGACGGCTTTGTAGGCAGCGAGATCGCTGGCGGTGAGGGCGCTTGGATTTCGCGGCGCTTGGGCAACAGCGGCGCTCACCTGCCGGCCGATCTCGCCCCGGTAGAAAGCGTCAGCCCCCTCGGCGGCGATCGCGCGGAACGTCTTGCCCAGCTCAGGATTGACCACGCGGTCACCCACTTTTTTGGGATGTCCGTCCTGCCAGTAAATCGCCCTGGCAGCAGGAAAATCAGTCCAAAGCTTCTCATAGGAGGCAAGCCGCTCCTGGAGGATCGGCGTAACCGCATAGCCCTGTTCGGCCAGCCGGATGGCGGGATCGAACAGCCTGGCCCAGGGCAGCTTGCCCCATTTGCCATGAGCCTTCGCCATTAGTGCGATGTTGCCGGGCACGCCGACGGATAACCCGCCGGGCACCGCTTCCATGAATGCCATCGGCGTGCCGTCAGCATTCAGGAACCGGTCTGGCCGGGCATTGGCAGGCGCCGTCTCACGCCCATCGATCGTGTCGGTCTTCCCGCTGCCGCCGTCATAATGGACCAGGAAGCCGCCGCCTCCGATCCCCGAGGATTGCGGCTCCACGACGGTGAGCGCGAGCATCACCGCCATGGCGGCATCGGTCGCGGTGCCTCCCTCGCGCAATATCTCGCGCCCGGCTTCCGCGGCGAGCGGATTGGCCGCGGTGACGATGCCGCCAGTCGCCTGCGCGACGGCCGGGGTGATGATGAGCAGCAAGGCGAATAATCGGGAAAGCATGCGGACGCCTCGCAGATTATTCGGTGCCGACAGCAGCCGCGACATTGGCGAAGCCGTCCCGTTCCAGCAATGTTTTCAAGCCATGCGCGATCCGCCGCACCAGACCGGGGCCCTCGTAAACCAGCGCCGAATAAAGCTGCACGAGGCTCGCGCCGGCCCGGATCCGGGCATAGGCGTCCGCGGCGTCGCCGATGCCGCCCACGCCGATCAAGGGCAGCCTCCCGCCGGTTGCGGCCCGGAAATCCCGCAGCCGCTGCAAGGCTAGAGCCTTCAGCGGTTCGCCCGAGAGTCCGCCGCTTTCCTTGCGGTGCGCTGAATTCAAGCGCGGCCGGCTGATCGTGGTATTCGATACGATCAGGCCATCCACGCGCTGTTCGATCGCGACGGCCGCGATATCGTCGATGTCCGCGGGTTCCAGATCGGGCGCCACCTTCAGGAAGATGGGCGGAATATCGAGGCCACGGGCGGCCACGACGCGATAAAGCAATTCTTGCAGCGCAGTCTTGTCCTGCAACGCACGCAATCCGGGCGTGTTGGGCGAGGAGATATTGATGGTCAGATAATCCGCGACCCCAGCCATTGCGCGCACGCCCGCGACATAATCGGCGATGCGGTCCTCGGAATCCTTGTTGGCACCGATGTTCACACCCAGAACGCCGGTCCGCTTGCGCCGCGAGAGCTTCGCCAGCGCCGCCTGCTGGCCTCCATTGTTGAACCCCATGCGATTGATCACCGCTCGATCCTCCTCGAGCCGGAACAGCCGGGGGCGAGGATTGCCGTCCTGCGGCCGCGGCGTCAGCGTGCCCACCTCGACAAACCCGAACCCGAGCGAAAACAAGCCGTCCGGCGCCTCGGCATTCTTGTCATAGCCTGCAGCCAATCCGAGGGGGCTGGGAAAATTCAACCCCGCTACGCTCGTCTTGAGCACTGAATCGTCGCCCCGTTGGCGGCGCATCGACGGCAGCGAACGCGCGGCCAGGAGGCTCATCTCATGCGCCCGCTCGGGGTCCAGATTGAACAATATGGGCCGTAGCAGGGGATAAAGCGCCATGGGCGGGCTATGCCAGCGCGCGGCCAAGCGGTCAAAGCGTCAGAATCTTCGCCCAAATCAAGGTCAACGTCGTTTTTATCCAATACGACGCGCCCGTGGCCAGCTATGGCCGCACTGCGACCCGAAGGACTTCCTGTTGGAAGGCCTTTTCCTAGGCCCGGCGAGCTCTGCTCCACCGGGCCTTTTTTTGTTAACCAGCGAAGCCTTTCGTCTTTAACATCATTTATGTTAGACGTGCCCCGGCGTAAGCACAGGGGACAGTTGTGCAGCTGGTTAGTACGCCCATTGGGTTGCGTTATTTCGTGCCTTCGCCGCTGCTGCGGAATTTCGTTTCCTCCTATTATGTTTTCCACGCCGATGTGGATTACCATACGGACTTGATGCGGGCGGATCTTCCGCAGCTTCGTTTCCTGGTGTGCGGCTCGGCGGATTATCATTTCAGCGATGGGTTGAAGGCGGTGGCAATGCCGTGCTCGCTGCTTGGACCTACTTTCGGCGCCTATCGCTTCGAGGTGCGTGGCCCGGTTCTCGTGCTGGGCATTGGTCTTCAGCCAGCGGGATGGGCCGCACTCATCAAGGAGGATGCGAGCGTTTTTGCAAACCGCATCCACGATGCGGTTCCGCTGTTCGGAAATATTCTGAATGACGCGCTGGATGAGCTTCAGGGCATCGAGAAGCATCATCACATGGCTGAGGCCGCCGACCGCTTGATGACCATGCTGGTGCGCAACGCTGCTGAACCATCCTTGTGGTTCGCGCGCTTGACCGACAAGTGGCTCGCCTCGTCACTTTCGCCCGAAGTGGATAAACTGGTCAGCGCCGCTGGCATATCAAGCAGGCAGGTCGAACGGCTTGCCAAGCGCATTTACGGAGCCCCACCCAAAGTGCTGGCCCGAAAATACCGCGCGCTCAAAGCCGCATCCGAACTCTCCCAGAGTGAAGCTCCCTGGTCCGAGGTGGTTGGAGACGCATTTTCGGATCAATCGCATCTCATCCGTGAATTTCGCCAATTTGTTGGCGTCACGCCTGCTCAACTCATATCTCGTCCGCCACTCGTTATGCAGATGTCTATTCAACGCCGTAGAGTAATCGGTACCTTGCCCGAACTGATTCAGATCACATAAAAAATTTTACTCCGATCTGGATCAAATTCCTTAGTAAAGGAACCGATTCGGAGGCATCTTCGTCTCAATAATTGAGGATCATCCCTAGCATTGACCCGAACCTTTGGGGATGGGTCATGCTCTACGTACCGAATATCGCACAGGAACTTCGAAATCGTGCAGAAGTTGGGGAAACTCTGCACGATCGAGTGAAAGAACTCCTTAAAGTTACGGAATATGAGGTGGTGCAAGATCGCGTGTCGGCCGACGCCGTGTACCAGCTCCGCTATGACGCCTATTATAATGCGGGCGCCACCCGGCCCCGCGACGACGAGAAGCTCTGGGACGCGCACGATGACGATCCCCATGCCGCCTCGATCGCGCTTCGCTACAAGGGCAAGCTCTGCGCCTCGATCCGGCTTCATGTCGTAACCCACCCCTCCCAAAGCTCGCCTGCGGTCGACGCCTTTCCGGAGCAGCTCAAACCCTTGCTCGCCAGCGGCGCCCGGCTCGTCGACGCGAACTGCTTCTGTGTGGATCCCGCGCTGAGCGGACGCGTGCCGGAACTCGCCTATCTCATGCTGCGGCTGCCTTTCATCACCGCAGACCTCCGTGCCGGCACCAAGATCACAGCGACCGTCACTGCGCAGCACAAACCTTTTTACATGCGCATCCTGCGCTGCGACGAAATTGCGCCACCCCGGCCATATCCCGGCCGAACCCGTCCGCTCGGCCTTACGCTTTGCGACGTGGGTCGCGAACGTGCCAATATCGTCAGGCGCAACCCGTCCTTTGAGCCGCTGCCCGGCGAAGCGCCCCGCATCGGCCTCGATCGCATCGGCACGCCCGCGCCAACGTTCGAAAACCGGGCAGCGGCATGACCGCGGCAGTCACCGCCCCCCCGCGCACCCTTGCCTTAGCGGGGGGGCTCGTTCCCGCCGTCGAGCGTCTGGTCGGGCGGCTTTCCAGCGTCGGCGATCGGCCTTTTTTTGACGAGGCATCCTTTCCGTGGGTTCGCCGCATCGAGAGCTTCTATCCGGCTATCCGGGGCGAGATGCTTGACTTGCTCAAGCATCAGGAAGCGATCCCGGGTTTCGAGCAGATTTCCTCCGATCAGCGCAAGCTTTCCAACGACCGACGCTGGAAGACGTTTTTCTTCCTCGGCTACGGGCTTCGCTTCGAGGATAATATTGCCCGCTGCCCGGCCACCTGGGCCGCCGTCTCGGAGATTCCCGGCCTCACCACCGCCTTTTTTTCCGTGCTTGAGCCGGGCAAGCGGCTGCCGCCACATCGCGGCCCCTATAAAGGCGTATTACGTTACCATCTCGCCATTGCAATTCCCGACAACGGGGACACCTGCGGAATCGAGGTTGCAGGCGAGCGCCGCCGCTGGACCGAAGGCCGCAGCCTGATCTTCGACGATACCTTCATGCACAGCGCCTGGAACGACAGCCGCGAACGGCGCGTCGTCCTGTTTGTCGATTTCGCGCGGCCTCTTCGATTCCCGATCAACCTGATCAACCGCGCTATTCTGAAGCTGATTTCGCGCAGCGGCTATGTGCAGGAAGCCAGGCTCAATTATCGCCAGTGGAAAGAGATGCAGCGGCAGGCGGCGGGGCGATAGTTCAGTCGCCCCGTCTTTCCCTGCGCCCACCCCAATTTCCGCGGGAATCGTCGCGCGGCTGCATCGCGGGAGCCGTTTGCGGCGACTGCGGCGGATTTACCTGAGCTGGGGTGCCGCCGCGGCCCTGCCACTGCTGCCCATGCGACTCCCGCCCCCGCCATTGCTGCCCGCGCCATTGGCGATCGTCGCGCATGCTGGGCTGCCACGGCCGTTCCCTGGGGCCATGCCACTCGCCGCGGTCACGTCGATGCTCCCAATATTGGCGCTGCCGGTCGTTCCAGTGGAAGCGCCTGCCGTACCGATCATACATCCAGTACCCGTTCCCTGGATAATAATAACCATCGTACCAGCCAAACGGGGCATAGTCGTAAGGACCCCAAGCGTCGTAATAGCCGGGATAGCCATAGCCCACGCTCACGCCGCCATAGCCATAATCATCATAGGCGCAGCCCGTAAGTGCCGTAGTTGCGCCCAACGCGACCGCTGCAAGAATCGTCTTCTTCATCTGCAATTCCTCTCGATCGAGAAGAATGCATATCGGCATTGAACGGGTGCTGAACTGTGGAGGCTCGCAGCTCAGGCCGCGGCGGTTTCCGTCGGCGTTTGCGCGCGGTTGACCATGGCATTGGCTACGCGCGCAAGCGCCTCGCTCATTTGTTCGCGGAATCGCGCGTCGAGGTCTGGATGCTCCATGATGGCCTGCTGCATGGCGTCAGCCCGTTGCCGCGCCAGTGCGCGATCGATCGCAAGCCCCGAGTGGAGGGACATCACGCATTTTCCCCGCCCGAACCAGTCGCGGGGGCCGCCGAGCCAGCCTGAGAGAAAGCTCGTCAGGTTGGCGCGGATGGCAGTCAAATCCTCCTCATGGATTGATCTGAGCCCCGCGAACCGCGGATCCTGCTCGATCAGATCGTAGAAGCGATCGGCGAGGGCGCGAACAGACTGCTCTCCGCCCATGATTTCATAAGGAGTTTCGTCAGCCATTGGTTCGCCTTGATCCGCTTTACGAACATCTTAGGCGCTTGCGGGCAAACAGCGTGTGATGCGAGTCAAAAGGCTATCACTAAGCGCCGAGCATCGCGGCGAGCTGGGACGCCCGATATGGCTTGGGAAGGAACATGCCGGCCTCAGGTAGGCTCGATGAATCGAGCCATTGTTTGCCCGAAGTGACGATCACTTTGATTTCGGGACGCTCCTCGGAAACATGGCGGGCCAGAGCCAGCCCGTCCATCTCGCCCGGCATGTTGATATCCGTGAACAGGACGGCAACTTCTTCATGTTCATCCAGGATTTGGAGCGCTTCCGCCGCGTTTGCGGCCTCCAGCACCTTGAAGCCGGAATCCTCCAAGGCATCGGCGGCGATGATGCGGATCAGCACCTCATCCTCCACCAACAAGACGGTGTTATGTTCACCACTCGACATAACAGCATAATCACCGAAAGGCGGCGAAAGTTCCTTCAAAAACAATCTTTTCCGCCTGCAGCCGCTAAGTCGACGGCGGGAGCCAATCCGTATCCAGGGCTGCGTAGCGATTCACGTAGCTCGCCACCTCCGCAAGCCGATCTTCCTCGAGGATCGTGAGCTGGTTGGCTTGCCGGGCGATGAGACCATCCTCGACCAAGGCGCGAATCATGCGGTTGACGTGGACCGCGGTCAGCCCCGTCGCATCGCCGATCTCCTCCTGGGTCAGGGGAAACGCAAAGCTGTTGCCGAGTTGCGCGTTCATCACCCGAAGCCGTGAAACGGTATCGAGAATCAGGGCCGCCACCCGTGCTTTCGCTGACGTTCGTCCGAGCGAAGCGAGTCGATCGCTCAACGAAACCTTTTCCGCCTGAGTGATGAGAAACAATAACGCGCCAAGCCGGGGATGCTCCACGAACAGCCGATTCAGCGCCGATTTGTCGACTGGGCTAATCCGCACGTCCGTCAGCGCCATCAGCGATTCCGTCGCCTCGTTGAACGCCGCACTGGACAATCCCGCCATATCGCCGGGCAAATGCAAACGAAGAATTTGGCGACTGCCGTCGTCGAGCAACACGAAGCTCAGCAGCCAACCGGAGTTCAGAACATACAGCTCTTGCGCCCGATCATGTTCCCTGCGGATGATCGCGCCCCTGCGATACACCCGTTCCGGACCCTCAAGCTGAGCAAGCGCGGTTTCTTCGCGGCTTGTCAGCTTCAAGCAGTGGCTTAGGCGTTCCACCAGACAGCTGTCAGCCACACTCCCCCCGCGAGATATAATGTCCGTCCGTGCAATCACTTAGATAAAGCTGAACCACTTGGCGCTAACAACGATCAAGGTTTTTCGATAAATCGTTACACTGCCGGTAGAAATGCTCCGCGGCTTGAATGCGCGCGCAGACACGATAGAAGCCCGAGATGGACAGAATTCTCATTCGCGGCGGGCGCCGCCTGGTTGGTACGATTCCCATATCTGGCGCGAAAAATGCCGCCCTCACGTTGCTGCCATGCGCGCTCCTGACCGATGAGCCACTAACACTTCGTAACCTCCCAAGGCTGGCCGATGTAGACAGCTTCGGCCATCTGTTAAACGAGCTGGGCGTATCGACCACGGTGGAAGGCGCGCGCGGCCATGATTTTGGTCGAGTCATGACGATGCGCGCTGATGCCTTGTCGTCAACGGTGGCACCTTACGACATTGTGCGCAAGATGCGTGCTTCCATCCTTGTGCTTGGGCCGTTGGTGGCGCGGGGTGGCGAGGCGAAGGTTTCTCTCCCCGGCGGATGTGCGATCGGCAATCGCCCGATCGACCTTCATCTCAAGGCGCTGGAAGGGCTCGGCGCGGAGATCGAACTTGCCGGTGGCTATGTCCGCGTCATGGCGCCCAGGGGCGGCTTAAGGGGCGGGCGCGTCACCTTCCCCTTCGTATCCGTCGGCGCTACCGAAAATGCATTGATGGCGGCCGTGCTCGCCAGTGGCGAAACGTTGATCGAGAATGCCGCGCGCGAGCCGGAGATCACGGATCTGGCCAAATGTCTCGTGGCGATGGGCGCAAAGATCGAAGGTATCGGCACCGAGCGACTTTTCATCCAGGGCCGCAAACGTCTTCATGGCGCGACCTATGCGGTGATGCCGGACCGGATCGAAGCGGGCAGCTATGCCTGTGCCGCTGCTATCACGGGCGGGGATATCGTTCTGGAAGGCGCACATCCCGAAGACATGGCGGCAATTTTGGAGAGCTTGAACGATGCCGGTATGACGATTGGCCTCGAGGATCGGGGCGTTCGGGTGAAGGCCGATGGCCAGCTATGCCCGCTGACGCTTTCGACGGCGCCCTTCCCCGGCTTTCCCACCGATATGCAGGCGCAGTTCATGGCGATGCTCGCTCTGGCCGATGGCGCAAGCGTGCTCACCGAAACGATCTTCGAAAACCGATATATGCACGTACCCGAGCTCGCACGGATGGGCGCCGACATCCAGGTGCGGGGTCGCACCGCCGTCGTTCGCGGCGTTTCGGAACTGATCGGCGCCCCCGTGATGGCGACGGATCTGCGCGCATCCATGAGCCTGATCATCGCTGGCCTGGCCGCCAAAGGGGAAACCGAGGTGAATCGCGTCTATCATCTGGACCGCGGCTACGAGCGGCTCGAGGTTAAATTGCAAGGCGTCGGCGCAGATATCGAGCGCGTCGGCGACGGCTGATCGGCTGCTTAGAGCAGCCGGTCGACGATATGAAGCGCGAAACCGACCATGCCCCCGACCAACGTCCCGTTGATCCGGATATATTGGAGGTCGCGTCCGACGGCCGATTCCAGCCTGCCCGTGACGGTCTTCGCATCCCAGCTCCGGACGGTTTCTGAGACGAGTGTCACGATCCCGCTGCCATAGCGCGCGACCATCCCGACCGTTGCCCTGCGAGCGAAACGGTTGATCACGAAGCGCAGCGCAGCGTCATTCTGAAGCGTTTCGCCAAGCTGACGGATCGCCGCACCGAAACGGCCGCTACCGGTGTGGTTGGGGTCTCGCGCGGCGCGCAGCATCGCGCCGCGCAGCGAATGCCACATGCCATCAATCCAGGCCGCCACCGCAGCGTTGGATATGAGGGCATCGCGAAAACGTCCTACGCGTTCGCGCATCGCCTCATCCTGCTTCAAATCAGCCGCGAACTTGTGCAGGCCCTCTTCAGCCTTCAGCCGCAATGGATGCGTAGGATCTTCCGCCATCTCACTGAGCAGCTTGCCGAGCCCGTCGATGATTGCTTGGGCGAGCCGTTCGTCCAGCCCCGTCCAGCGCAGGATCGCGCCTGCTTTCTCATGGACCATTTGCCGGATGAGATCCTGGTTCGCAGCGAGGGTCTCATTCGCCCAGCGCACAAGTGCTTCCAACAGCGCGACATGGCGCTGCTCGTCAATGGCGCGCTCCAATGCCGCACCCAGCACGGGCGCAAAATCCACCGCGCGAAGGCGGCCGACGATCGCGCTCTTCACCATCGTGCCCAGACGTTCGTCCGCCAGCGCTTCGATGATGTCGCCAAGCAGCTGCCCGGTCCCTATTCGTATGCGTTCGTCCACCGATGGCGCCGCGAGCCAGCGTCCGAGGCTGGCGGCGATATCCAGGCCACGCATGCGCTGCGCAACCACCCTGGCCGTCAGGAAATTATCGCGTAGGAATACCGCCAGCGTGTCGCCGATTCGATCCTTGTTGCGAGGGATGATCGCGGTATGCGGGATCGGCAATCCCAACGGGTGCCGAAACAGGGCCGTGACGGCGAACCAGTCAGCCAGCCCGCCCACCATCGCAGCCTCAGCAAAGGCGCGAATATAGCCGGCCGCAGGGAAATGTGCCTCATAACCGCGTGCGACCAGGTAGATCGCCGCCATTGCCATCAACAGCCCGGTTGCCGCCATGCGCATGCCGCGCACGCCGCCTTGCGCGGGGTTGAAACGATCGAGACCGACGGCAGCGAATAAATTCATGCTATGAGAATGGCCTGAACCTCCGAAGGTTCAAGTCATTCCGCAGGCTGGGCGGCGGGATGATCTGCTTTCTCCCCACCGTTGGTGAGCCAGCGGCGCATCCGCGGCCCCAGCCAACGCTCGATATCCTCGGCGATGCTGAAACTGGGCGGGATGATCAGCAGGGTGAGCAGGGTGGACAGAATAAGGCCGCCAATCACGGTGATGCCCATCGGCGCACGCCAGCTTGCGTCGCCAGAGAGCGACAAGGCAATCGGCAACATGCCTGCAACCATGGCCACCGTGGTCATGATGATCGGTTGCGCACGCTTGTGGCCCGCATCAACGATGGCGGCGTCCTTTTCAACACCCTTGCTGATCTCCTCGATCGCGAAATCAACGAGCAGGATCGAGTTTTTGGCCACAATGCCGAGCAGCATCAGGAAGCCGATCATCACCGGCATCGAAATGGGATTGCCGCTAAGATGCAGCGCAATTGCCCCACCCAGTGGCGCGAGCAGCAGCGATCCCATGTTCACGAGCGGTGGCAGCACACGCTTGTAGAGCAGCACCAGCACGGCAAATACCATAAGCACACCGGCTATCACGGCCGTGATGAAATTCCTGAGCAGTTCGGCCTGCCACTTCGCCTCGCCAACCTCCACGCGCTGAATGCCCGGCGGGAGATTCTGGAGCGATTTCATCGCACTGATCTTGGGTTCCGCGTCCCCGCTCACCAGCCCGGGCGCGAGATCGGCGCCTATCGAGATCCGGCGCTGCTGGTTGTAACGACGGATGGCGCTTGGCCCCGCGCCGAAACTGATGTCGGCTACCACCTTCAACGGCACCGATCCGCCACTTGCCGTTGGAACCGGCATGTTCTCGATCGTGGAAAGGGACTGTCGAGCATTCTCCGCTAGCGCAACGCGGATCGGAATCTGCCGGTCGGCCAACGAGAATTTCGCGACATTTTGATCGATGTCACCGATGGTCGCGATCCGTATCGTCTCGCTGAGGGCGGCGGTGGTAACGCCGAGATCGGCGGCGAGGTCGAAATGGGGCCTGATGGTGATCTCGGGCCGCTGCAGATCGCCATTGATGCGCGCCGCACGCACCTCGGGCAGCGTCGCCAGTTCGCGGACGACATTCTGCGCGGCGCGATTGAGCGCCGCAGGGTCATTGCCGACCAGGGTAATGTTCAGATCGCGCCCGTTGGACATTCCGCCCCCGGCCTGAGACCGGAAGTTGATCCTGGCATCGGGGATTTGGTGCAGAAGTGGCGCGGTCGCACGCTCGAATTCGACGCTGGTGCGTTTGCGATCCTTGTGAAGCGTCAGGTAGATGGTCGCGTTGCCGACATCTTCGATATCGGCGAACGCCGCTTGCACGTCCGGTTGGCGCTGCAGGAGCGCAGCTACCCGATTTGCCATCGTTTGAGTTTGCTGCTTGGTTGCGCCCGGGGGCATTTCGATCGACACCTGGCTGTAATCGGTATTGATCGTCGGCTGGAACGTCATCGGCAAGGTGGCAAAGGCAAAGATCGTCGCAACGAACGCGCACACGCCGATCAACACCGTCTTCCACCGATTGGCGAGCGTCCAGCGCAGTGTGGCCATATAGATGTCCATCAGCCTGCCCTCGCCATGGCTTGCATTGCCATGGGCCTTGAGGAAATAGGCGGCGATCATCGGGGTGATCATACGCGCCACCGCGAGGCTCATCAGCACCGCGGCCACAACGGTCAGGCCGAAATTCTTGAAGAACTGGCCCGAAATCCCCGGCATCAGCCCCACCGGCAGGAACACCGCAACGATCGACATGGTTGTCGCGAGCACGGCAAGCCCGATCTCATCTGCCGCATCGATAGCTGCCTGATAGGCGGTCTTTCCCATGCGCATGTGCCGGACGATATTCTCAATCTCGACGATCGCATCGTCGACCAGCACGCCGGCAACAAGGCTCAGCGCAAGCAAGCTGAGTCCATTGAGCGTAAAGCCCATCACATCCATGAACCAGAAGGTGGGTATCGCTGAAAGCGGAATGGCCAGGGCCGAAATAACCGTCGCACGCCAGTCGCGAAGGAAGAGAAAGACGACGAAAACGGCCAGAACCGCTCCCTCGACCATTGCGTCAATCGCCGAATGATATTGCCCCTTCACATAATCCACCGTGGTGAAGAGCTGGGTGAACTTGATCTTCGGATTCTCCTTGCGGAGCTTGTCGATCGCTTTCAGCGCCTCATCATACACTGTGACGTCGGAATAGCCCTTCGCCTTCGAGATGGAGAAGCTCAGCACCTGTCGCCCGTTCATCGTCGATAATGATCGCTGCTCCGCATAGAGATCACGAACGTCAGCCACATCGCTTAGCCGGATCGTGCGCCCATCCCCGACGTGGATCTGCGTTTCGGCAAGCGCATGGGCATTGAGTGCGTTGCCGATGACACGCATGGACTGCTCGGAGCCCGCAATTTCCAGCCGCCCGCCGGCGGCGTTGAGGTTGACCTGCCGAAGCTGCCGATTCACCTCCACCGCCGTCAGGCCCTGGGACTGCAGCTTGATCGGATCGAGGATCACTCGAATTTCGCGGCTGACCCCGCCGCCGCGCCTGACCTGCGCCATGCCCTCGATCGCCAACAGCCGTTTGGCGACGGTATCGTCCACGAACCAGCTCAGCTGTTCGAGCGTCATATCGACGCCCTCCACCGAGAAATACGCAATCGGGCCACCCGCAACGTCGACGCGCGTGATCTGCGGTTCGAGAATGCCTTCGGGCAAATCGCTCCGAATTCGCGAGACTGCCTCGCGGACATCGTTCACGGCGCGGTCGATCGGCGTGCCGATCGTGAATTGTACGGTGGTCTTGGATGAGCCTTCGCTGACATAGGATATCAGCTCGTCCACCCCGGTAATGCCACGAACGGCTGCTTCTACCCTCTGTGTAACCTGGGTTTCGAGCTCCGTCGGCGCCGCGCCCGGCTGGCTAACGGTGACCTCGGCGATAGGAAATTCAATATCCGGATTATCGTTCACATCCATTCGAATGAACGAAACGATGCCAGCTAGAGACAATGCGATAAAAAAAACGATCGGCGGAATCGGGTTGCGAATCGACCATGCCGAAATATTGCGGAAATTCATCGCGCGCGCTCGGCAATCACCGGCGAAATCACATCGCCAACGCTCAGGAACGCACCCGCGGAAAGCACGACATCTTCCCTGCCCGAAAGCCCTGCCAGAATGGGCAGGCCGTCGGCAGAAGCCGGACCAACCTTGACGTTTCGCCGCGCGACCCGCCGATCCGGACCAACGACAAATACATAATTGCCATTGTCATCGCTGAGCACAGCGGATTCGGGCAGCACGGGCACGACCCGCACGCCGGTATGCAAGTCGCCTGCGGCGAACCCGCCCGGGCGCAATGCCTTGTCGTAGCTGAGCGCAATGCGCACCTGGCCCTGCCGGGTCTGCGCATTGATGACGGGCGCGATCTGCCAGACATGGCCAGTGAAGGACCGGGCCGATCCTACCGGCCTGACCTCAGCCGGATCGCCCACCGCAATCTGCGCCAGATCGCTTTCGGCCATGGTAGCGCGAAGCTCCATCTCGCCGTTCTTGGCCATGCGGAACAACGCACCGTTCGTCGGCATCACGACCTGCCCGGGCTCGACATCGCGTGTGAGCACAAGCCCCGCGGCAGGGGCGCGAATGGCGAGCCGGCCAATTTGCGCATTGATTTCGCCCAATTGCGCCTGCGCGACCGCGACCCGCGCCTGAGCCGCGTCTCTGGTCGCTTGCTTGCGTTCGAGATCGGCCTTCGAAACAAAGCCGCGCGAGACCAGCGCCTGGGAACGCGTGAGTTCGGACTGTGCGATCGCCGCATCGGCGCGGGCTGCGGCGATCTGGGCGCGCAGCTGCGCCGCCTGCTGCGTCTGGACCGAAGCATCAATGGTCGCGAGGGTTTGACCGGCGCGCACCCAATCGCCGGCCTCGACATAGACGCGGTTGATCATCCCCCCTTCGCCGGCGACACCAACAGGCATTTCGCGACGGGCGGCAAGCGTGCCGGTCGCCGAGATTATCGCTGCCACCTTCTGTGTGCCCGGCCGCATCACCGTCACGCGGGGCGGCTGCTCGACGGCGGCCGGCGGCTTTTCGGCCCCGCGCCATGCGACGAATGCCAGCAGCGCAACGAGGATCAGAACAGCGGCGCCAATGATGATCTTGCGCTTACGTGCCGCAGCCAGATCGTCATCATCGTCGGCAATCGCAGTGGATCGCGCTATGTCCGCCCCGAACCGGGGTTCGATATTCATTGCTTGTACCTGTTTCGTCGCCGGCCGTCCGCCGGCGGCACTGTATTATACAATTAAATCACCTCCCTCAAGCGCTCTCGAACCAATTCCGTTCAGTGGCCATCAAGCCGCCATGATGCGATAAGCCGATCGGCAAGCGGATGAGGAGGTGCGTTATGGTGGCGAGGTTCTTGATCATGCCTGGTGCTGCAGCCGCAATGCTGGTGGGCGGCAGCGCATTGGCGCAAGCGGGCCAGCCCCTGATCACGGGCACCAGGCTCGACATCACCGCCGAAGGCGCGGTCAATCGCACGCCGGATCTCGCGCTGGTCAGTGCCGGGGTCGTCACCCAGGCCCCGACCGCCGACGCGGCGATGCGGGATAACGCGGCGCGAATGGCGGCCACCGTCGCTGCGCTGAAGCGCGCGGGCGTGGCGGATCGCGATATCCAGACGGCCGCGATATCGCTCAATCCGCAATATCGTTATGCGGACAACAAGCCCCCTGAGATCACCGGCTACCAGGCTTCAAATCAGGTCTCGGTGCGGTTCCGCGACATTAAGAAAGCGGGATCCATCCTCGATGCCCTGGTCGCCGAAGGCGCGAACCAGATAAACGGCCCCTCCTTCGCCGTGGAAAAAGAAGATGCAGCGTTGGACGAAGCGAGGATGGCTGCGATCAGAACCGCGCGCGCACGCGCCGATCTTTATGCCCAGGCGGCTGGCCTTCATGTGAAAAGGATCGTCTCGATCAGCGAGACGCAGGGCTACGCTCCGCCACCCTATCCCATGCCTTTGGCGATGGCGCGGGCTGACAAGGCAGCCGAAACCGCCCTCCAACCGGGTGAGCAGAAGCTCTCCGTCAATGTCTCGGTAAGTTTCGAGCTGGAATAAAAACGCTCCCGGGCAAGGGGTCCCGGGAGCGTATCGGAGCCGTCGCGGCGCCGGAGCCTGTCAGTAATTCTGCTGACGCTCGTAAAGCGATTTATAATGCTGGATGCGGGTAACACGCAGGCCAGGCATGCCCGACCGATCGATGGCGCGCTGCCAGGTGGCAAACTCCTCGACGGTAAGGTTGTAACGATCGCATACCTCATCGACGGTCAGCAGACCGCCATTGACGGCAGCGACCACCTCCGCCTTGCGCCGCACCACCCAACGGGTCGTGCTCGGCGGCGGAAGCGAATCCAGCGTAAGCGGCTCGCCGAGCGGGCCGATTACCTGAGCGGGACGTATCTTCTGATTCTCGATCATCACTTAACCTTCAATCTGGCCTTCGCGACCGTCTGCGACCCCCTGGCCAGGCTGATAAGGCAGTCCCCTTGAAAGAAGCCTAAAATGCCAAGGTAAACGTATCGGATAATTTAGTTTACATGCCGTTAGCGCCGATCAGCGCGGCCACCCTGCGATGGAAGCTGCCGCCCAGCACGCCGGCCGCGGCCTTCCAGCCGGGCTGCGCCTGCATGAGCGCGGCAATCGCGTCCTGACGGGAATGCGCGATGCTGCGCGCCACATCATGATCGATCTGCGCAGATGCGACGGCGCCGGTGCACTGAAGCGCCAGCAACGTTGCAATCATGGCGGGGTAATCAATCGGAAGGGGCGCCGCCGCGCCTTGGATCAGCTTTTGCTCAACATACATGCGGCCGCCCTTTTTTCTGCCCTTGCCCCGAAGAGAGCGTTGCTTAGGCGAAATAATTAAATGTCTGGTAAATCCGCCCTTGCGCGCGCAAATGCGCCGCGGATCGATGATACAGGCTGATTTTCAGATCGAAGGGAGCGTGCCGGGCAGCACGCTTGCGGGGCGGCGAATCGTCGTCGCGATGTCAGGCGGCGTCGACAGTTCCGTCGTCGCGGCGCTGGCTGCGGCGAGCGGCGCCGAAACCATCGGCATCACGCTTCAGCTTTACGATCATGGCGCCGCGACCGGCCGCACCGGAAGTTGTTGCGCCGGACAGGACATTCGCGACGCACGCGCGGTCGCGGACCGGCTCGGTATCGCGCATTATGTGTTCGATTATGAAAACCGCTTCCGGGATTCGGTGATCGCAGATTTCGCTGACGAATATGCGGCCGGGCGGACGCCAATCCCGTGCGTGCGCTGCAATCAGGGCGTGAAGTTCACTGACCTTCTCAACATGGCGCGCGATCTCGGCGCCGATTGCCTCGCCACCGGCCATTATGTCCGCCGCGTCCTAGGCAGCAACGGCCCGGAACTGCATCGCGCCGCCGATCCGGCGCGGGATCAGAGCTATTTCCTGTTCGCAACCACCGCCGAACAGCTCGACTTCCTGCGCTTCCCGCTCGGCGGCATGCCGAAGGCACAGGTCCGCGAGACGGCTCAGAGCCTGGGCCTCGGCGTAGCAGCCAAGCCGGACAGCCAGGATATTTGCTTCGTTCCCGATGGTGATTATGCCCGGATCGTGGCCAAGCTCCGCCCCGATGCGCTCGAGCCGGGCGAGATCGTCGATCTCGAGGGGCGCGTTCTCGGCCGCCACAAGGGGCTGATTCACTTCACCGTCGGCCAGCGGCGCGGCATCGAGATCGGCGGCTGCCCCGTCCCGCTTTACGTCGTGCGCCTGGAACCGCGCAGCCGCCGCCTGATCGTCGGCCCCAAGGCAGCACTGGCCGTGAAGGCGGCAAGGCTCAGCGATATCAACTGGATCGGCGGCAATCATCGCGGGCCGCTCACCGCCAAGGTACGGTCTCTCGCCAAGCCGGAAGCAGCGCGCTTCGACGGTGAATCCGTCGAATTCGAGGCACCGGCGTTCGGCGTTTCGCCGGGTCAGGCAGCGGTACTTTACGACGGCGATCGCGTGCTCGGCGGCGGCTGGATCGCCGAGACTGTGGCAGCCGATCTGGTTACAGCCTGAATTCACCTTCGATCACCGTGACGCACGTCCCGCCCAGCACGACGCGATCTCCGGCCAGCCGGCATGCGACGTGGCCGCCGCGCCTGCTCGCCTGATAGGCAGTGAGCTCGTCGCGGCCCAGCCTTCTGGCCCAGTAGGGCGTCAGCACGGCATGAGCGCTGCCGGTCACAGGATCTTCGTCTATGCCGGCATTGGGCGCAAACATGCGGCTTACAAAATCGGTGCGCTCTCCCGGCGCCGTGACGATATGGCTCGGATCCCCCGGCACGGCCGCACCCAGGGCGCGAAAATCCGGCTGGATCGCCAGCAGCTCGGCCTCGCTTCCGAGCACCGTCACGAAATAGCCGCCGTCGCGGAACAGCGTCTCCTCTGGGGTTAGCCCCAGCGCATCGGCGCTGCGGCGATCTGTGCTCACCTCAGGAGGAAGTGCGGGCAGGTCAAGCTCATAGCTGCGACCGGATCGCCTCACTTCCAGCACGCCGCGCTGACGGGTACGGAAGCGCACCGATGAGCGCGACGCATCGTCCCCAAGCACGACATGCCCGCTCGCCAGGGTGGCATGGCCGCACAGCGCAACTTCCACCGCGGGCGTGAACCAACGCAGCTCAAAATCCACGTCTCCGCTGGCCGGCACGTAAAAAGCCGTCTCCGCGAGGTTGTTCTCCGCCGCGATCGCCTGCAGCGTTTCATCGTCCAGCCATGCGTCGAGTGGCATGACTGCGGCCGGATTTCCGGTGAAGGGCCGGTCCGCGAACGCATCGACCTGAATGAAACGGATCTTCATGCCAAGCGCTCCGAATCGACATGGCCCACTGGATCGGGGTGGATCAAAACTTCCACACCAGGAAACGCCAGCTCCAGCTTCGCCTCGACCTCATCCATTACGCGATGCGCGTCAAGCACGGTCATCTGCGGCGAAACCCACACATGAAACTGGACAAAGTCCTTCATGCCGCTGGTGCGGGTCCGCAAATCGTGAATGCCCTTCAACTCCGGATGCTGTGAAGCGATTCGCAGGAAGTGCTGGCGCCGGTCCTCCGGCCATTCGCGGTCCATGAGCTGGTCGATCGCCTGGTTGGACGCGCGGTAGGCGCCCCATGCCAGCCATAGCGCAATGCCGATCCCGAACAGCGGGTCCGCGCCGGACCAGCCCAAATACTGATCGAGCACTAGCGCCGCGATGACGGAGCCGTTGAGGAGCAGATCGCTCTGATAGTGGACCTTGTCGGCATTGATCGCGACCGACCCGGTCTGGCGGACCACGTGGCGCTGATAGCTGACCAGCAGCAATGTCGCCACGATCGCCGCAATCGATACCCCGATCCCTTCGATCGCGCCGCCAGTAGGAACACCGTTCATCAGCCGATCGAATGCGCGCGCGGCGATGCCCAATGCCGAGATCGTGATGAGTACGACCTGGAACAGCGCGGCGATCGCCTCAGCCTTGCCATGGCCGAACCGATGATCGCGGTCCGCAGGCTCAGAGGCGAGCTGAACGCCGTAGAGCGTGACGAGCGACGCGATCAGATCGAGGCCGCTGTCGGCCAGCGAGCCCAGCATCGCGACGGAATGCGTGATCCAGGAGGCATAACCCTTCAGCATGATGAGGAAGACGGCGGTCAATACGCTCGCCAAGGCCGCCTTGCGGGTCAACGCCGATACGGATCTGCCCTGGTTCATGGGTAGAGCATTCCCTCGCACCAGCCGTCGCCGTCGCGCACGAAGAGCCGGCGCTCGTGCAGGCGATGCTCGCGATCCAGCCAGAATTCGATGCGTTCCGGCGCAACCCTGAACCCGGACCAATAGGGCGGACGTGGGACGGGCTGATCGGCAAAACGATCGACCATCTCCCTGTAGCGGGTTTCGAACAGCGCCCGGCTTTCCAGCGGACGGGACTGATCCGAGGCCCAGGCGCCGAGCTGCGAATCGCGGCTGCGGGTAGCGAAATATGCGTCGCCCTCTGCATCCGAGACGCGGCTGACCGCCCCTTCGATGCGGACTTGGCGGCGCAGGCTCTTCCAGTGGAAAAGTAGCGCCGCATGGGGATTTTCGAGGAGCTCTGCGGCTTTGCGGCTTTCGAGATTGGTATAGAAGACGAAACCCCGCGCATCATGGCCCTTGAGCAATACCATCCGCACCGAAGGCCGGCCGGCGGCATCGGCGGTGGCGACCGCCATGGCATTGCTGTCATTTGGCTCACTCGCACGAGCCTGGGCATACCAGGAGTCGAACAGGGAAAAAGGATCGATCGCGGACATGACTGCTATCTAAGCACATGGCCGTCCAAGTCGAGCAAATCCGCTCTTGAGCTTGCTTCGAAACGCCGGACCCTATCGCAGACCATGGTCGTTCATAAGCCATGAGAGAAGATCCCTTCGATCTTGCCCGATTCCTGAAAGCGCAGGCCGGCACCTATGGCGAAGCGCTGGCCGAGATCAGAAGCGGCCATAAGCGATCGCATTGGATGTGGTTCATCTTTCCGCAGTTTACCGGGCTTGGACGGAGCCCGATGGCGCAGCTTTATGCGATCGGTTCGATCGCGGAGGCGCGCGCCTATCTTGCCGATCCCGTGCTGGGCGCGCGCTACCGCGAATGCGTCGCTTCGCTCCAGGCGCTCCCGGCAACGACGGCGGAGCGCGTATTCGGCGGCATCGATGCAATGAAGCTGAAATCGTCACTCACCTTGTTCGATCAAGCCGGACCTGAGCCGCTGTTCAGCGAGGCGATCGACCGCTGGTTTGACGGACAACGCGATAACGCGACGCTCGGGCTCCTCGGGAAATAGCGCGCTTGCCGCTCCTCATTGTCAGCGGCTGGCGTCGATCAGCCTCCTGGTCGCCGGATGGCGAGGCGCCGCGATCAGCTCTTCGCTCAGCCCTTGCTCGACGATCTGGCCGCTCTCCATCACCGCGATGCGGTGGCACAGACGGCGGGCCACGGCGAGGTCATGGCTGATGAACAGGATCGCAAGCCGCCGCCACCGCTGAAGCTCGGCAAGCAATTCGAGCACGCGCCCCGCGACCAGCACATCCAACGCCGACGTGGCTTCGTCGAGCAGGAGCAGCTCAGGGTTCGCGACCAGCGCGCGCGCGATCGCGACACGCTGCGCCTGCCCGCCCGAAAGCTCGCGGGGCTTGCGGGTGGCGAAATCCTGGGAGAGGCCGACTTCTTCAAGCCGCGCCGCGACCAGACTTTGCTGCTCTGCGGCCGTGCTGCCGGGCCGCAAATGCCGCAGCGGCTCGGCGATGATGTCGCTTACCCGCCAATGCGGGTCGAGGCTCGCCACCGGATCCTGAAACACCGGCTGAAGGTGGCGGCGCTGCTCCCGGCGCATGCGCTCGCGCCGTGGAAGCGCGATGCCACGCCACGTGACGGTGCCGCCTTGCATCGGCCCCAGGCGCGCGACCGCGCGTGCCAGCGTCGATTTGCCCGAGCCCGAGCCGCCGATCAGCGCCAGCCCCTCGCCCTGCGCGAGATCGAGATCGGCCGCATCGACTGCCTTGAACTGACCCCGCCGCCAACCCGGGCGGCTGAAGCTGACGCTGACCTGCCACGCCTCCAGCAGCCTGTCACCGATTGCGGGCAAATCCGGCGCTGGATCGGAGAGGCGGGGCGAGGCAGCTATGAGCGCGCGCGTATAGTCCTCCTTCGGCGCGTGAAGGATCTCGGCCGTTGAATCCGCTTCGACCATCTTGCCGTCGTTGAGAACAATCACTCGATCGGCATGCCTGGCGACCGCCGCCAGATCATGGCTCACGAGCAGTAGGGCGAGCCCATCTTCCGCGCGCAACCGCGAGAGCAAAGCCAGAATATCGGCGCGCAGCGGCGCATCGAGCGCAGTGGTCGGTTCATCGGCGATGAGCAATTTGGGGCGATGCGCAAGCGCGGCCGCGATCATCACGCGCTGGCGCTGTCCTCCCGAAAGCCGGTGGGGATATTGATCGAGCAGCTCCATCGGTCGCGGCAGCCCCACCCGGTCAAGCGCCGCCACCAATTGGGCCTCGCCCGGCCGCGGCGCGCCCGCCTGCATCCATGCCTCGGCCAGTTGCCGGCCGATCCGGAGATGCGGCGTCAGCGCCGTCATCGGCTGCTGGAACACGAAACCGGCATCGGACGCACACGCGCCCCGCAGCTTCACATCGGGCGTCCCGATCAGCTCTCGCCCCAAAAGGCAAGCCGAACCGCGCGCTTGGCCCAGCGTCAGCCCAAAGGGCGCAAGGCAGGTCTGGCTTTTACCCGAACCCGATGCACCCACCAGCGCAAGGCATTCCCCGGCCGCAACGTCGAAATCGACGCCTTGCACCACCTGCCGCCCGCCAATCGTGACGGTTAGATCCCGAACGGCATAAACGGTCACGCCGCCATCCGATCGCGCAACCGCTCGCCCAGCAGCGTCAGCGAGATCAGGATCGCAATCAGCATACCGCCGGGAAAGAGCAGCAGATGCGGCGCGATATCCATGTCGTCCGCCCCATCCTTGACCAAGATGCCGAGCGACGTAAGCGGCTCCTGCACGCCCAGCCCCAGGAAGGAGAGAAAGCTCTCCACCATCACCACCTGCGGAACCGTCAGCAACAGATAAGCGAGCGCGATCCCCGCGATGTTGGGGAGCAGATGGCGCAGGATGATTGCCCTCGCCGGTGCCCCCGCCGCCTCTGCCGCAAGGATGAAGGGCCGTTCCTTGAGCACGATCACCTGACCCCGCACGACCCGCGCCATGGTCAGCCATTCGACCGCGCCGATGCCGACGAACACCAGCACGATCGAGCGCCCGAAGATCACCATCAGCAAGATCACCACGAACATGAAGGGCAGCGCGTAGAGACCGTCCACAATCCGCATCATGAGTTCGTCGAGCCTGCCGCCGGCCCAGCCCGCCACAGCGCCCCAAGTGACTCCGATCACCAGCGATACGAAGGCGGCTGCTATCGCCACTGCTAGCGTCACCCGCGTTCCGACCAGCGTTCGCGCCAGCAGATCGCGGCCGATGCTATCGGTTCCAAGCAAATGCCCCGGCGAAAAGAGCGGGGCGCGAACCGCATTCCAATCGATGGCATCATAATGCCATGGGATCAGCAAGGGGCCGATCAGCGCGGCAACGACAATGATGGCAAGGATGATAAGGGGGAGCCTCACCGCTTCCCCTTACCCCGGACTTGGCACGCTGTAACCTGTGCCGCCACCCATTGGCCAGCGACCGGTGAAGCCATATCCCCCGTTCGGCAGGATCAGGCCTTTTCGAGCAACCGTTCCTTTGCGATCTTCTCACGCCAGACCAAGGGCGCCTGGTGATGCACGCTCTCGCCAGCGGCATCGACCGCGACGGTGACGGGCATGTCCTTGACGTCGAATTCGTAGATCGCCTCCATGCCGAGATCCTCGAAGCCGACCACCTTGGCGCCCTTGATCGCGCGCGCGACGAGATAGGCCGCGCCGCCGACCGCCATCAGATAGGCCGCCTTGTGCTTCCTGATCGCCTCGATCGCGACCGGCCCGCGCTCGGCCTTGCCCACCATTGCGATCAGCCCGGTCTCGGCCAGCATCATCTCCGTGAACTTGTCCATACGGGTCGCGGTGGTGGGCCCGGCAGGGCCGACCACCTCGTCGCGCACCGGATCGACCGGCCCCACATAATAGATCACGCGGCCCTTGAAGCTGACCGGCAATTGCTCGCCCTTCGCCAGCATGTCCTGAATGCGCTTATGCGCGGCGTCGCGGCCGGTGAGCATCTTGCCGTTGAGCAGCAACCGGTCGCCCGGCTTCCAGGACGCAACAATCTCGGGCGTCAGCGTGTCGAGATCGACCCGGATCGCTTCTTTGCTCGGCGTCCACTCGACCTTGGGCCATTCGTCGAGGCTTGGCGGCTCAAGATAAGCCGGCCCCGACCCGTCGAGATGAAAATGCGCGTGCCGGGTGGCCGCGCAATTGGGGATCATCGCGACCGGCTTGGATGCGGCGTGGGTCGGATAATCCAGGATCTTGACGTCAAGGATGGTCGACAAACCGCCCAGGCCCTGCGCGCCGATCCCGAGCGCATTGACCTTGTCGAAGATTTCGATGCGCAGCCGCTCGATATCGTTTTGCGGCCCGCGCGCCTTTAGTTGCGCCATGTCGATATCGCCCATCAGCGATTCCTTGGCGAGCGTCATCGCCTTCTCGGCGGTGCCGCCGATGCCGATGCCGAGCATGCCGGGCGGGCACCAGCCTGCGCCCATCTGCGGGATCATTTCGAGCACCCAGTCAACGATATTGTCGCTTGGGTTCATCATCTTGAACTTGGACTTGTTCTCGCTACCGCCCCCCTTCGCGGCGACCTGAACATCGACATGATGCCCCGGCACCATCTCGACATTGAGCACGCAGGGGGTGTTGTCCCTGGTGTTCTGGCGGCTGAACGCCGGATCGCGCAGGATCGAGGCGCGCAGCCGGTTTTCAGGGTGGAGATAGGCGCGGCGCACGCCTTCGTCGACGACCTCCTGCAGGCTCCGGTCGCTTTCAAGAAGGCATTGCTGGCCCCATTTGATGAAGACGGTGACGATGCCGGTATCCTGGCAGATCGGGCGATGACCCTCGGCACACATGCGGCTGTTGGTGAGGATCTGGGCAATGGCGTCCTTGGCAGCCGGGCCTTGCTCGGCCTCATAGGCGGCGCCGAGCGCACGGATATAATCCATCGGATGATAATAGCTGATATATTGGAGCGCATCCGCAACGCTCTCGATAAGGTCGGATTCCTTGATGATTGTTGTCATGGCCGCTGCTTTCAATGATCCTGTTGGCGGGAGGCCATAAGCGGCGGGCAAGATGTTGCCAACTCCCTGATCGCGGGAGCGCCCAGCTTCGCTTCAGCTCATTTCAGCCAGCGCGCCTTGGCAGCATCGTCCACCGGCTTGGCTTCCACCCAGCGCGCGGAGCCGTCCGCCCACTCCTCACGCTTCCAGAACGGCGCCTCCGTTTTCAGCCAGTCGATGAGGAATGCGCAGGCTTCGAGCGCGGCCGCGCGATGTGAGGATGCGGTGCCGACGAAAACGATGCGCTCACCGGGCGTGAGCCGGCCGTGGCGGTGGATCAGGATCGCGCCCGCAAGCGGCCAGCGGCTCGCCGCCTGCTCGGCGATTGCGCGCAAGGCTGGTTCAGTCATCGCCGGATAATGCTCTAGCGTCATCGCGATCAGCCCGCCATCGCCGCGGACCAGGCCCGTAAAGCTTGCAACCGCGCCGCCGCCCAGCGCTTCGAGCCGGGCAAGCTCGATGGCGGGATCAAAGCCCTCCAGTTGAACGCGAACCTCGATCATCCGCCCGTCACCGGCGGGAAAATAGCGATTTCCTTCGCGCCGGCAATCGGCGCGTCAAGCGGCACAAACCGCTGGTCAATCGCGGCGCGAAGGCGCGCCCGATCGGCAAAGGCGCGAGCATGCGCTTCGCTGGAGGCAGCCAGCCAATCGAGAAGCTCTCCAAGCGTGTTGATATGCGAAGGAATATCGATCGTTTCGCCGTCACGGCCGATCGCTTCGCGCACCCAGGCGAAATAGACGAGCTGGACTGTCGAACTGTTGCTAGCGTCGCTCATTATCAATCCATGTGCTGAATGCCGGCGCGCAAATAGTCCCAGCCGGTGATCAGTGTCAGCAGCGCGGCTGCCCACAAGCTGAACAACCCGACGTCGGCGATGAAAGGCCATCTGGGCAGTGCGCCGGCCAGGATCAACGCCCCCAGCGAAACGAGCTGAAAGGTGGTCTTCCACTTGGCGAGCTGGCTGACCGGCATCGAAACGCGCAGATCGGCCAAAAATTCGCGCAAACCGGATACCGCAATCTCGCGAATCAGGATGATCAGCGCGGCGATCACCGCCGAGCCGACGATGTCGCCCGTGACGATCAGCATGACGATGACGGCAGCCACCATGATCTTGTCCGCGATCGGATCGAGGAAAATGCCAAGCTTGGAGACCGCGCCCTGCGCCCGCGCCAGATAGCCATCGAAATAGTCGGTGACCGCCATCAGCACATAGAGACCGAAGCACAGCGCATAATCCACCGGGCTCGGATGCCAAAGCAGCAGCACGAGGATCGGCACCGCGAAGATGCGCGAAAGCGTGAGCAGGTTCGGCAGAGTCAGCATCGCGCCGACCCTAGCCAAGGAGTCCAACTGCCCGGAAGCAGATTCTGAGCTTCCGGCGGAGTTCGCGAATTTTGATTCTGTTGCGGGCGTTTAAGAAATTGCGGGGCAGAGAGATTGCCGCGCCCGTTAACCGGCCTTGTGCACCAAAAATTCCAGCGCCTTTTTCTATGTTTAGTTCCTGTCAGTAACCGTAGAGATTGCTTACCTCCATGACTAGCACAGTTGCGGCCTTCCCTGGGGCGGAAGGCTATGGCGCAAATGCCACCGGCGGGCGCGGCGGCGCCGTCGTCCATGTCACCAACCTCAATGACAGCGGCGACGGATCGCTGCGCTGGGCGCTGTCCCAGTTCGGGGCGCGAACCATCGTTTTCGACATCTCCGGCTCGATCCAGCTCAAGTCCGAGATCGTCGTCACCAACGGCGATCTCACCATCGCTGGCCAGACCGCTCCGGGCGACGGGATCACCATCGAAGGCGCCCGCCTGCGCCTCAAGGCGAGCAATATCATCGTGCGCGGCATGCATTTCCGTCCTGGCGACGGCGCCGGCAGCGATCCGGCTGACCGCGATGCGATGATGGTGGGCACCACCGATTTCGCGATGAACAACATCGTGCTCGATCACAACAGCTTCACCTGGGCGACGGATGAAAATTTGACCGTCAGCGGCAATGTCCACAACGTCACCATCTCGAACAACATCATCGCCGAGGGGCTATTTCACAGCATCAACCCTAAGGGCGCGCATAGCATGGGCCTGCTGATCACCAATGGCGGCGGCACCCAGGCCGATCTCGACACCAACATCACGATCGCCAAGAACCTGTTCTCGGCCAATAATGAGCGCAACCCCGAGGTGCGCGCCGGCCAGAATATCGAGATCGTCAACAACTATGCCTATAATTACGGCCTCGGCCACGTCTCGACCTGGATCGGCGGCGGCACCGGCGGCGCGTTGAAAACGACCGCCAAGGTTGTTGGCAACGTCATGACGCCGGGGCCGAGCACCGACAATGTCAAATCCCCGATCGCGCTTGCCTCGATGGGCGACGGCAGCGAGGTCTTTATCGCCGACAATCTCTGGACCCGCATCGCCGCCGACATCTACGGCAACCAGGATCAGAAGCTGCTTTACTGGGACAATGGTGGCGCACGCTATGCCCGCACCAGCTCCAGCTTCGCCAGCAACGTCAAGCTGCTCGATAGCACCGAGACGGCCGCCTATGTGCTCGCGAACGCCGGCACCTCACGCTACAGCGCAAATACCGTTGACGCGCGCATCATCAACGACGCCAGAACAGGTGGCGGTAGGATCATCGACAGTGTCTCCCAGGTCGGCGGCATGCCCAGCGCGCTCGGTATCTCGGTTGCGGGCGCGCTCGATACCGACCGCGACGGCATGCCCGACTGGTTCGAGGATCAATATGGATTCAACAAGCTGGCTGCGGATTCGAGCATCGATTCCGACGCCGACGGCTATACCAACCTTGAGGAATACACCAACGGCTTGATCAGCGGCTTCGATCTGGTAAAAAATATATCGAGCGGCGGGGGCTCGACCACGGACCCGACCGATTATTCGCAGGAAGGCGCACTGCCGGTCAACCGCGCCGGCCCAACCCTGCAGGGAACCGGCGGCAACGACACCTTCATCGTCCAGACGCTGGGCTCTTGGCTCGCCGAAGGCCCGAATGGCGGTACCGATCTCGCATATAGCTATGTCGATTTCCGCCTGTCGGACAATGTCGAGAACCTGTCGCTGATGCAGGGCAGCCAGGCGATCTCCGGCACCGGCAATGCTCTCGCCAACACCATTTCCGGAAATGAGCTCAACAACAAGCTGGTCGGCCTCGACGGTAACGACACGCTGAAGGGCAACGGCGGCGATGACTTCCTCAACGGCGGCAATGGCAACGACATGCTGCAGGGCAAGGATGGCAATGACACCCTGATGGGAGGCATAGGTGCGGACCAGCTCTATGGCGGCGTTGGCAACGACGTCTTCCGCTTCCAGGCCGGCGATGCCAATTTCACGCCGATGGCAACCGACGACGTCATATATGATTTCGACAGCGGTGATCGGCTGCAAATGCCCGATGGCACCATGCTCAACGTCAAGACGATGAAGTCGATCACGATGAGCGGCAAGTCGATGAGTCAGGCACTGAGCGCCGCGCAGATCGCTTTCCCGAACAATGGCGGCGCCCCGCTGCTGGTGCAGGGCACGACGGACAGCTTCGTCTTCTGGTCGACAGACAGCAACCCGGCGACGTTCGAGCAGGGCGTGATGCTGAAGGGCTTGTCGGCCGGCGTGATCGCAAAGTTTTGAAAATCCTCCCCTGCAAGGGGGAGGAGGACCGCCGAAGGCGATGGAGGGGCATTCGTCGAATCCCCCTCCGTCAGCGCTCCGCGCTGCCACCTCCGCCTACGGGGGAGGATCGTGAAGATCGCAACCGCTCGATCACGCGCTCGCGGCCGATCAGCGGCAGCAGCGCCGCCATATCGGGCCCATGATCCAAGCCCGTAATCGCCTGCCGCAGCGGCAGGAACAGCGGCTTGCCCTTGCGATGGGTGCGCGTCTTCAAGGCATTGGTCAGCGCGTGCCAGGGATCGGCCGCCCAATCGATCGTCTCGGCCACCGACGCCGCCTCCGCAAGAAAGGCGCGATCCTCGTCGCTCACGGCAGACGCGGTCACCGGGCCTTCGACGATCAACCACCAGTTCGCCGCGTCGCCAACCTGCTCCAGATTCGGCCTGATCGCTTCCCAGCCAGCCGCGTCGATGCCCGCCGGCAGGCGGCTCGCGACAGCTTCATATTCGAGCATATGGACGATGCGCCGATTGAGCCCCTTCAGTTCTTCCTCATCGAAGCGCGCGGGCGCCCTTCCGAAATGCGCGAAATCGAAGGAGGCGATCAGCGGTGCGGCATCGGTGACCGGTTCGACCGGATCGCTGGTGCCGATTCGTGCCAACAACGCCAGCAAAGCGATCGGCTCAAGCCCCTCCTCGCGGAAATGATCGCAGCCGAGCGAACCGAGCCGTTTCGAGAGCTTGCCCTCGCTCCCGGTCAGCAGCGCCTCATGCGCGAACGCCGGCGGCGCAGCGCCCAGCGCCTCGAACATCTGAAGCTGCAGCCCGGTGTTGGTGACATGATCCTCGCCCCGGACGACATGGGTGACACCCATGTCGATATCGTCGATCACACTCGGCAGCATATAAAGCCAGCTGCCGTCGGCGCGGCGGATCACGGGATCGGACATCAGCTTGGGATCGAGATGCTGCTCGCCGCGAATCAGATCGCGCCAATGAATCGGCCGCTCATGATCGAGCTTGAAGCGCCAGTGCGGACGCACGCCCCTGGCCTCAAGCTCGGTACGCTCTTGCTCGCTCAACTTGAGCGCCGCACGATCATAAATCGGGGGTAGGCCACGCCCGGCAAGGATCTTGCGCTTAAGTTCCAGCTCTTCCGCGGTTTCATAGCAGGGATACACCCAGCCCGAGTTGCGCAGCTCCTCGAAGCGCGCCTCGTACAGGCCGAAACGCTCCGACTGGCGCACGCTCGAATCCGCGTCGAGCCCCAGCCAGGCGAGATCGGCCCGGATCGATTCGGCATATTCCTCGGTCGAGCGCTCAAGATCGGTATCATCGAGCCGCAGGAGAAACCGCCCGCCATTCTTCCGAGCCCACAGCCAATTGTGAAGGGCCGTGCGAATATTGCCGACATGAAGCCGGCCGGTGGGCGATGGGGCAAAACGCGTTATAACCGTCATATGCGGCGCTGTATCATTCTTGCACCCCCGGGCAAGCACGCCTCTTCCCCCGTCGCCAAACCGTCACTAAAGGGACCACAGAATACGGGGACTCGCACAGCATGAAGATATTAGCCGGCAACTCCAACCTGCCGCTCGCAGAGGCGATTGCCCGTTATCTTGAGCTTCCCCTGACGGACGCCAGCGTCCGCCGCTTCGCCGACGAGGAAGTATTCGTCGAAATCCACGAGAATGTGCGCGGCGAGGATGTGTTCGTCGTTCAATCCACCGGCTATCCCGCCAACGACAATCTCATGGAATTGCTGATCTGCATCGATGCGCTGAAACGGGCTTCGGCCAAGCGGGTCACGGCGGTGATCCCCTATTTCGGCTATGCGCGGCAGGACCGCAAGCCGGGGCCGCGCACGCCGATTTCGGCCAAGCTGGTCGCCAACCTGATCACCGTCGCCGGCGCGCATCGCGTGCTTTCGATGGATCTGCACGCCGGCCAGATCCAGGGTTTCTTCGATATTCCGACCGACAATCTTTATGCAGCGCCAGTGATGTCGGCCGATATCCAGGCGCGCTTCGGCGGCAAGAACCTGATGGTGGTTTCGCCGGACGTGGGCGGCGTCGTGCGCGCCCGCGCGCTCGCTAAGCGGCTTGAAAACGCTCCGCTGGCGATCGTCGACAAGCGCCGCGAGCGTCCGGGTGAGTCGGAGGTGATGAACATCATCGGTGACGTCTCAGGCCGCTTCTGCATCCTGGTCGATGACATCGTCGATTCGGCCGGCACGCTCTGCAACGCCGCCGCCGCGCTGCGCGAAGCGGGAGCAGAGGATGTCGTCGCCTATGTGAGCCACGGCGTGCTTTCCGGCGGCGCGGTGGCACGCGTCGAAGGCTCTGCGCTCTCCGAACTGGTGATCACCGATTCGATCGGTGCCCCGCCACCGGTCGCGGAGGCCAACAAGATCCGCCACCTCACCATCGCGCCGCTGCTCGCCGAAGCGATCCGCCGCATTGCCGACGAAAGCTCGGTCTCCAGCCTCTTCGATTGAGTCAAGCGCCCGATCGGGCGACCCGGAACGGCTTTACCGCCTATCTGTTTCATGAACGTATCGTTTGCGGCCCGTTCAGGCGGGCGCGAATAGATTCATCGCTTGATGCAATATCGAGAGGATCGAAAACGACAATGAAACGGATGATGCAAGCTGCCCTGACGGCCTTCTCCCTGAGCATCATAACCCTGAACGCAACGCCCGCTGCCGCCGATCCCGGCCACGGTCGTGGTCATGGTGAGGGTCATGGCCGGCACGATGAACGCCACGGCGGCAAACATGATCGCGGCGGCCATGGGGATGATCGGCATTGGGATCGGCATGGCGATCGCCACCGCGATTGGGACCGGCATTATGCCCGTCACGACGATCGCGACTGGCGTCGGGACCGGGATTGGGACCGCCGCGACTGGCGTCGCCACCATGATTGGCGCGATCGTCGCGAGGTTCGTCGCATCTATGTTTATGATTGGAACCGCCCTGATCCGCGCTATCGCGGCTATTATGCCGATCACTATTATCGCGGCGGCTACGCCCCGATCCGGGTGACGCGCTATACCCGCATCTATCGCGGCTATGATGACCGCTATTATTGCCGCCGCTCGGACGGTACCACCGGATTGATCATCGGCGCGACGCTGGGCGGCCTGCTCGGCAATTCGCTGGGGCGCGGGCATTCCGACACGGCGGCCACCTTGATCGGTGCCGGCGCGGGCGCGCTGCTGGGACGCGAGATCGATCGCGGCGAGCTTGTCTGCCGTTGATGCGGATCTGGGCCGGAAGGGCTAAACAGATCCTTCCAGGCTGAGGAGCATAACTGAGATGTAAAGGCGGCGCCCGCTATGCTAGGGCGCCGCCATGCCCCACCTCCACGAGACCGCTCCCAATCTCTGGCAGGCGCTCAAGCGCGGCCTTTCCGGCCGCTGCCCCGCCTGCGGCGAGGCGCATCTGTTCGGTCGCTTTCTGAAGCCAGTATCTTGCTGCCCCTCCTGCGGACGGGATTGGACCGTGCAGCGTTCGGACGATTTTCCGGCCTATCTGGTCGTGCTGCTGCTCGGCCATTTGCTCATCCCCGTGGTGGTTGCGGTCAATATCCGCTTCGACATCTCGACCACCATACAGACGCTGCTCTGGCCCAGTCTGGCCGCCGCGCTCGCGCTTGCCATGATCCAGCCCGCCAAAGGCTTCGTGATCGCATTGATCTGGGCACGCTAGCTTCCGCTTGACCAACCGGGCTGAGATCCCCATCTGCAAATCGGAACGAATCAATCCGATTTGAGGCATGCGACTTTCTAACCTGACAGATTATGCGATCGTGATGCTCTCGGCCGCTGCGCGCGCTGAGAAGGGCGCGGTCTCGGCGGCGATGCTGGCCGAGGAGACGGGCGTGCCGTTGCCGACCGCGCAGAAGCTGATGGGCCGGCTTGCCGTCGCGGGCCTGCTCAAATCGAGCCGGGGTATTGGTGGCGGCTTCCGTCTGACGCGCGCGCCCTGCGACATCAGCATTGCCGATATCATCGAGGCGGTCGAAGGACCGATCGCGATGACCGCGTGCGTCGAGGAAGGCCGCCATGATTGCGGCCTAGAGACCGCCTGCAAGGTCAGGCCGCACTGGGGCGCGGTCAACACGGCCGTAAGAGGCGCACTCGGCGGCGTCACGCTCGCGAGCCTGGCATCTCCACCGTTGGCTTCGAGCGAAGGTTCGAGCCTGACGAGAACCGAAGTCGAGAACGGTTCTCGACAATCACATCTCGACAAGCTCGATGTGGCTCGAACCGAACGGTTTGAAGGAAGGGCCCTGTAATGGCCACCAAGAATGCCGAAGCGCTCGCCGCCGCGCAAAGGGCTTCCACCTATGAGTGGGGCTTTACCAGCGAGATCGAGCAGGAATTCGCCCCCAAGGGCCTCAACGAGGATATCGTCCGCTTCATTTCGGCCAAGAAGAATGAGCCCGAATGGATGCTCAAATGGCGGCTCAAGGCCTATCGCCATTGGCTGACGATGACGCCGCCCGACTGGGCCAAGCTCAACGTGCCCGCCATCGACTACCAGGACGCTTATTATTACGCCGCGCCCAAGCAGAAGCCGGAGCTGAAGTCGCTCGACGAGGTCGATCCCGAGATCCTCAGGGTTTACGAGAAGCTCGGCATCCCGATCGAGGAGCAGAAGGTGCTCGCCGGCGTCGAGGGCGCGCGCAAAGTCGCCGTCGATGCGGTGTTCGACAGCGTCTCGGTCGCCACCACCTTCCGCGAGGAATTGAAGAAGGCCGGCGTCATCTTCCTTTCGATCAGCGAGGCCATCCGCGAATATCCGGAGCTGGTCAGGAAATGGCTGGGCAAGGTCGTCCCCCAGCATGACAATTATTTCGCGGCATTGAACTGCGCGGTCTTTTCCGATGGCACCTTCGTCTACATCCCCGAGGGCGTGCGCTGCCCGATGGAGCTTTCGACCTATTTTCGCATCAATGCCGAGAATACCGGCCAGTTCGAACGCACGCTGATCGTCGCGGACAAGGGCAGCTACGTCTCCTATCTCGAAGGCTGCACCGCGCCGCAGCGCGACGAGAACCAGCTCCACGCCGCCGTGGTCGAGCTGGTCGCGCTCGATGACGCCGAGATCAAATATTCCACCGTGCAGAACTGGTATCCCGGCGACGCGCAGGGCAAGGGCGGCATCTATAATTTCGTGACGAAGCGCGCGCTCTGCCAGGGCCGGAACAGCAAGGTGAGCTGGACCCAGGTCGAAACCGGCAGCGCGATTACCTGGAAATATCCAAGCTGCGTGCTGGCGGGCGAAAACAGCGTCGGCGAATTTTATTCGGTCGCCGTCACCAACAATTTCCAGCAGGCTGACACCGGCACCAAGATGATCCATCTGGGGCGGAACAGCCGCTCGACGATCGTCTCCAAGGGCATCAGTGCGGGCAAATCGAACAATACCTATCGCGGCCTCGTCCGCGTCGGCCCGACCGCGGAGAATGTCCGCAACTTCACCCAGTGCGACAGCCTGCTCCTGGGCCATGAATGCGGCGCCCACACTGTACCCTATATTGAGGTCCGTAACCCTTCCGCGCAGATCGAGCACGAAGCCACCACCAGCAAGATCAGCGACGACCAGCTTTTCTACGCGATGCAGCGTGGGCTCGATCAGGAGCAGGCGGTGGCACTGATCGTCAACGGCTTCGCCAAGGAGGTGCTCCAGCAGCTCCCCATGGAATTCGCCGTCGAAGCGCAGAAGCTGCTAGGGATCAGCCTGGAAGGCTCGGTGGGATGACGCTGACCGTCCGAGACGATGCGCAGCGCCTCAACACCCCTCCCCTTCAGGGGAGGGGCAAGGGGTGGGGCCTCGCCACAAACACCATCGCTGAATTGCAAAAACGCGCGCGCAGCATGCGGAACGACCCAACCGAGCCCGAAAAGCGGTTATGGCGGATTCTCTCAAACTCACAACTCGGCGGATATAAATTCCGGCGACAGGCGGTCATCGGCCAATACATCGTCGATTTTCTTTGCCCGCGGGCAAGGCTGATCGTCGAGGTCGACGGCGACATGCATGATGCGCAAGCCGACGCCGTTCGAGACACAAGGCTACTGAACCAAGGCTATCTAGTGCTGCGCGTCACCAACCAGGACGTAATGCGCAACATGGAAGGCGTGCTGCGGCACATTGTGGAGGGCCTCCGCTCACCCCTCACCTTCAGGGGAGGGGCCGGGGGTGGGGCCTCGCCACAAGCGACGGCGCTAACCGCCAAGCCCCACCCCAACCCCTCCCCTGAAGGTGAGGGGCTCAATCTCGGGACTCCTGCCTAAATGCTCCAAATCACTAACCTCCAGACCGAAGTCGACGGCAAGCCGATCCTCAAGGGGCTGACGCTCGCGATCAATCCCGGCGAGATCCATGCGATCATGGGGCCGAACGGCGCGGGCAAATCGACGCTGGCCTATACCCTCGGCGGTCGCCCCGGTTATGAGGTGACGGGCGGGTCCGTTGTGTTCGAGGGCCGGGACCTCCTCGAACTTGAACCGCATGAGCGCGCCGCTGCGGGCCTGTTCCTCGGCTTTCAATATCCGGTCGAGATTCCCGGCGTCTCCAACGTCCAGTTCCTGCGCGAAGCGCTCAACGCCCAGCGCAAGGCGCGCGGCGAGGAGCCGCTCAACGCCGCCGATTTCCTCAAGGTCGCGCGTGCGCAGGCCGATGCGCTTGGCCTCAACCTCGACATGCTCAAGCGGCCGGTCAATGTCGGCTTTTCGGGCGGCGAGAAGAAGCGCAACGAGATGGTGCAGATGGGGATCATCGATCCTAAGCTCGCGGTGCTCGACGAGACCGACAGCGGGCTCGACATCGATGCGCTCCGCATCGTCGGCGAGGGCATCAACCGGATCATGCGCAAGCCGGACAAGGCGGTGCTGCTGATCACCCATTATCAGCGCCTGCTCGATTATGTGAAGCCGGACTTCGTGCATGTGCTCGCGGCCGGCCGGATCGTCCGCAGCGGCGGCCCCGAACTCGCGCATGAGCTTGAGCGCGAAGGCTATGCGCGGGTGGCGGCGTGAACGCTCCCGCGCATCTTGATCGGGCGGTTAATCCCCTTTTCATGCTTAACGCGTTTGCAACCATGGCTCCTGCGCCCCTAACCTCCCCGTTGCGTCCGGATCTCCCCGAATCCGGTCAGGTTGATTGGGGTGTGCGTCATGAAGCGTTGGTGGCTGGCGATTGCGGTGATCGGGATTGTGGCGCCGGCCATGCGCGTGGCAGCGCAACCGAGGCCAGTCGATCTGCCGCTCAGCCCGCGCTTTTCGCTGGCGCTTACGGTCTATCGCAATTGCGTGCTGGACGAGATCGACGTCTCGCCCTTGAGCGATCCTGCCAAAATGGCCAGCAGGGCGGTCGGCACCTGCACGGCGATGCGGGGCCAGGTTCGCGCGCGGCTGATCGCGGACATTTTGGAAGCGCATCCCGGTTATTCCGCCGCCTTAGTGAAGAGCGCTGCGGACAGCGGCATGAAGGTGATCGATCCGCTGATCACCCAGGCGGCGCAGGATCGCGCGCATATGATGTTCGCGAGCGCGTTGCAGTAGCATATCGGCCACCGGCGCCATCCGCCGGATCGGGGCTGGGTGGCTGAGATGTCGAGCCTGACCTTCCCCACCGGTCGCGAGGAGGCGTGGCGCTGGGCGGATCTCGCTGCCTTGCCGGCGCTCGCCGATGCCAGTCCACGAGGACATGTGCCGGATATCAGCCATCTCTGGATCGGCGATGGCCCGCGCCTGCTGTTCGTTGATGGCAAGTTGCTGGCTTCGGCCAGCAGGCCCGAGGGCATCGCGCTCGGCGCGGTGACGGCGACGACCAATCACCCGCTTGGCGCCTTCGCCAACGGCAAGCCTGGCTGGACACTCTCGCTCGGCCGCGATCACGCCGCCTCCGCCACGATCGAGATCATCCATGTCGGCACCGGCGGCGCCAGCCATCTGCCCGCGCGCATCATGCTTGCCGAAGATGCCCAGGCGAGCATTGTCGAAACGTTCGTCGGCGATGGCTGGGCCAATCGCTTGACCGCGATCGACCTGGCGAGCAGCGCGCGCCTGATGCGCGCGATCCGCATTCTTTCCGCAACCGGTTTCGTCTCGCTGCGCGAGGAAGCCAAGGCTGGCGAGAATGCCAGCCTCACCACCACCGTGCTGGGCCTGGGAGGCGCGGGCACCCGCATCGACGCCGCCGTCACACTGACCGAGGAAGGCGCCTATGCCGAGGTCGGCGGCGCATTGCTGGCGCGCGGCGAGCAGAAACATGATGCGGCCGTGGTGATCCGCCACGCCGCCCCGCTCGGCACCAGCCGCCAGCTTTGGCGCGCGGTTGCGAACGACAAGGCGACCGCCAGCATGGCTGCGCGGGCCGAGGTTGCCCGCGATGCGCAGAAGACCGATGGCGCGCAATCGCTGCGCGGCCTGCTGCTCCAGCGCACCGCGACGATCAATCTCAAGCCCGAACTCGAAATCTTCGCTGACGATGTCAAATGCGCGCATGGCGCGACGGTCGGCGAACTGGACGCCAACGCTCTCTTCTATCTGGAGTCGCGCGGCCTGCCGCCTGCGCTGGCCGAAGCGCTCCTGACCCGTGCCTTCGTCGCTGACGCGATCGACCGGATTGGCGATGAGACGGTGCGCGAGGCGTTCGCCAAGGACGCCGAAGAGTGGATGGAGGGCGCGCTCTGATGGCAACGCTCGCCTCAACCCGGCCGCTTGACCTGGTCGCCGATTTCCCGGCCATCCCGGCGGGCTGGGCCTATCTCGACACCGCCGCCACCGCGCAGAAGCCGAAACCGGTGATCGACGCGATCACGCGCGGCTATGCCGAAAGCTATGCTACGGTTCATCGTGGCGTCTATCAGCGCTCGGCCGACATGACGCTGGCGTTCGAAGCATCTCGCCGCCGCGTCGCCCGGTTCATCAACGCACCGTCGCCTGACGAGATCGTGTTCGTCCGCGGCGCAACCGAGGCGATCAACCTCGTCGCGCATAGCTGGGGCAACAGCCTCAAGCCCGGCGACCGCATCCTGCTCTCCACGCTGGAGCATCACAGCAACATCGTTCCCTGGCAGCTTCTGCGCGATCGCACGGGGATCGCGATTGACGTCGCTCCCCTCACCGAAGATGGCAGGATCGATCTCGATGCGGTCGAGACGATGCTGACGCGCCAGCACAAGGTGGTCGCGCTCGCCCATGTCTCGAACGTGCTGGGATCGGTTCTCGACGCGCGGCGGGCCGCCGGACTTGCTCATGCGGTGGGCGCGAAGCTGCTGCTCGACGGCTGCCAGGCGGTCCCGCGCCTCGCCGTCGACGTGCAGTCGCTCGGTTGCGATTTCTATGCCTTTTCAGGCCACAAGCTATATGGCCCGACCGGCATCGGCGTGCTGTGGGCGCGCGGCGAGATCCTCGATGTGATGCCGCCCTGGCATGGCGGCGGCGCGATGATCGATCGCGTTACCTTCGAGAAGACAACCTACGCCCCGCCCCCGGCACGTTTCGAAGCCGGGACGCCGCATGTCGTAGGCGTGATCGGGCTGCACGCCGCGATCGATTATGTCGATGCCATCGGACTCGATGCGATCCACGCGCATGAGACCGCGCTGGTGAAGGCAACCCGCGATGCGCTGCACGGCCTCAACAGCGTGCGTGTCTTCGGCCCCGAAGACAGCGCGGGGATCGTCAGCTTCGCGATCGAAGGGGTTCATCCTCACGACATCGGCACCATATTGGACGAGGAGCAGGTCGCGATCCGCGCCGGGCATCATTGCGCGCAGCCGCTGATGGACCATCTCGGCGTTCCGGCGACGGCCCGGGCGAGCTTTGGAGTTTACAATGGCGAAAGCGATGTCGCGGCATTGGTACGGGGGCTTGAACGCGTGGCGAGAATTTTCGGATGAGTGAGCAGCGCAATATCAGGACCGAAGAGGTCAGCGAGGTCCCGCCGGCCGCGCGGGCGCGCGTCGAGGATGCGGAAGCGTCGACAGCCAACCTTCCGCGCAAAGCCGACTATCTCGAAGGCTTTCTGAGCCAGCAGCCAGCCGAGGCCGGCGCCGGTGAGCCGGGCGGGGACATTTACGAAGGCGTGATCGCCGCGCTCAAGGAAATTTACGATCCCGAGATCCCGGTGAACATCTATGATCTTGGCCTGATTTACGGCGTGGATGTCACCGATGACGGCCATACCGTCGTGACGATGACCTTGACCACGCCGCACTGCCCGGTGGCGGAATCGATGCCGGGCGAAGTCGAGCTGCGCGTCGGCGCGGTGCCCGGCGTGGGCGACGTCGAAGTCAATCTCGTCTGGGATCCGCCATGGGATCCGCAGAAGATGTCCGACGAGGCAAAGCTCGAATTGGGAATGCTGTAATGGCCACTGAAACCAAAACCCGCCAGCGCCCTGCCGCCGTGATCCTGACCGCAGCCGCCCAGGCGCGCGTCGCGACGCTGATGGCGCAGGCGCCTGCAGACGCGATCGGCGTGAAGCTCTCGACCCCGCGGCGCGGCTGCTCGGGCCTTGCCTATTCGGTCGACTATGTCACCGAAGCCGATCCCTTCGACGAGAAAATCGAAACCCCTGCAGGCAGCTTTTACATCGATGGCGGCTCGGTCCTTTATCTGGTCGGCTCGACCATGGATTGGGTGGAGGACGATTTCACCGCCGGCTTCGTGTTCAACAATCCCAATGCCAAGGGCAGCTGCGGCTGCGGCGAAAGCTTCACGATTTAGCGAAAGCTCGCGACTGCCTCAGCCATGAATGTACAGGAGCGCCGTCAAATCGCGCGCATCCTGTTCGGACACATTCAGGTTGGGCATGCCGGTGCCCGGACTGACGCCCTGCGGATCGCGGATCCATTGCTCCATCATATCCGGCGCATTGGCGAGATGGCCGCCGATGATCGCCCGGCTGCCGACGCCATCGAGCGGCGGCCCAACCTGCCCGCGCGCCTGGGCGATCCCGCTCAGTTGGTGGCAGGCGCCGCAGCCATAATCCTGAAAGAGTTGCCGCCCGCGATCCGGATCACCCCCCGTCAATGCGGCAACCCGGACCTGCAGATCATGCGCGCGCCGTTCCTTGAGCGTCCATCCGGTGCCGGCCAGCGCGAGCAACCCTAGCAAGGAGACCGACGCAATTCCCCACCGCGCGCTAGGCTGCATGGCGCCGCTCCGTGGCTTGCAAATAGCGGCCGAGGATGAACAAGGCGGCGCCGGCGTGGACGAGACCGCCCGGAATCCACATCAGCAGACCGGCGAGCTGCTGATCCTGCTGCGGCGTGAGGCCGAACGGGGCCATGCCCATCGCCGCATAAACCGCATACCAGGGGCTCGAGGAGAGGGCCATCAGCGCTCCAAGCGCGCCGCCCACCAGCGAGGTTACGAACAGGCACATCGCGGCCGTGGTGGGCCGCGCACGCGCGACCGCCCACCAGAATAGCAAGGCCGAGAACAGGAAGGAAAGATGCTGCGCAACGTGCCACACCGGATGTTCGAGCGCGCGATCGAACAAGGCAGGCGCGTGCCAGAGCCACATGGCCAGCCCCTGCAGCAAGGTCGCGATCACCGGATCGCTGAGCACGCGCCATGGGGAGGCGACGAACCTTGCATGGCCGAGATTGGTCAGCGCCTGCCGCGCATCCCGAGGGAACGCCCACAAAAATGTCGCGATCGGGTTCGACAGCGCAAGCAAGGGCGCCGCGATCAGCATGATGATTTCATGCTCGATCATGTGGAGCGTGAAGGACCGTTCACCGGCTTCATGCAGCGGAGAAACCACCGCCAAGGCGAGCAGCAACCATCCGCCGGCGAAGAGCGCGCCGCTGCGCACCAACCCTTGACGGCCGCCTTTGGTCCGCTGAAACAGTCTGGCAAAGCCCGCCGCATAAAAGACCGCGCTCAAGCCGAGCGGCACCGTCACCCCCGGATCCCACGTCCATGGGATGCTTTCAACGCCATGGTTGTGCCCGGCATGCGCCCAGGCCGGTCCAGCGGCCATGATCATCAACAGCGATGTTGCCAGCCTCACCATGCCGAGCACGCCGGGATGATCAAGACGGCCAGCGTTTGCAGGACGATCGCCATCAGGAATATGGCGGCTGCCATCAGGCTGACGCCCGCGATGAAGCGGCGGCTCCCGGCAACGGGCTGGTCATCCGCGGCGTCCGAACCGTGCCACAGCCGATAGGACAGCCACGCACCCGCTGCCAGGATGATGGCGCCGGCGATCGCGACGCCGAGCACAAATAAAGGGTGGCCGACGCTGCAATCATCCTGGATCGAATCCGATCCGATCTGATGCGTCAGCGCCCATCCCAAGGTACCGGCCGCCAGGCCGCTCCACGGCGCGAGCGCATCGCGCATCCGCTGCAGCGCCTCAGCCAATGAGGCCTCCCGTCGTCATCCGCGGCACCCAATAGATGACCACGTAAAGCGGGATCCAGCTCAGCACCACGAAATGCCAATAGAGCCCGTTCTCGCTGGTATCGACGAAGCGGCGTCCCTCGCCGCCATGTTCCGTGAACATCAAGGCCGCGAGCACGAGCGTATCCACCCAATCGGTCAGCAAATGGGTGGTATGGAGCAGCAGCAGCGCCCACAGGATCGAACCATAGGCGTTGCGATCCCAGCCGATATTGAGATTGGCGAATTCGAATCCGCGCAGCACGAGCAATGGGATCACGACGATGCTCATGATCACCAGCCCGATCCGCGTATCGCGCAGCCTCTCTTCCTCGGCCGCTTTTTTCACCCAGACATTCGGGATGTCGGACAGCAGCATCACCGCCAGCGTCAACGTGCCCCACAGCAGCTTGGGCGGCAGCGCGCTCGGCGGCCAGAGCTGTTCCTGGCTCATCAGGAAAAAATATGCCGCGATGGCGAGCGCGAAGCCCGTGCCCTCGATCAGCATGAAGCCCACGACGCCCCACCAGGTGAGGCTGCGTGTGCCGAAGGCATGCGTCGGCAGCTCCGAAAGGTCGCGGGTGAAGCGGACCGGCAGCGTCATTCGATCACCGGCTCGGCTTCAGGAGGGCCTTTCGGCCAGAACCAGACGGTCAATGTGGCCGCGAGCGGGATCGCGCCCCAGACGATTGCCCAGGGATTGAAGATCGAGCCGATGAACAGCGCGGTCACCGCGATTGCTGCGAGCAGCGGCCAGATCGTCGGCAGAGGCGAAGGCTCGCGGACATCCGGCTCGGCATCGATCGCGGTAGTGAGCAGCAGTTCGCGGTCCTCGACACGCAGCCCGCTCACGACCGATAAGGTCCCGCCTGCATCCCATAGCGGCGTGCGCCCCTCAACCACCGGAATATGCGCGAAATTATAGGGCGGCGGCGGCGACGGCACCGCCCATTCCAGCGACGATGCCTCCCAGGGGTTGGAGCCCGAAAGCAGGCCCTTGCGATAGCTGACGAGCGCGTTGATCATGAACAGCAATAACGCGGAAGCGAAGATGAAGGCTCCGATGCTGGAAATCATGTTGAGCATGTTCCAGCCGATGTCGGACGGATAGGTATAGACCCGGCGCGGCATCCCCATCAGCCCGGTGAAGTGCATCGGGAAAAAAGTGAGATGGAAGCCGATGAAACCGATGGCGAAGGAGAGCTTGCCGAGCGTCTCGTCCATCATCCGCCCGGTGAACTTCGGAAACCAGAATGTGATCGCACCCAGGAGCGGAAACACGGCGCCGCCGATAAGCACATAATGGAAATGGGCGACGACGAAATAGGTGTCATGGAGCTGCAGATCGAGCGGCACGCTTGCCACCATCACGCCCGTCAGCCCGCCGATCACGAAGGTGATGATGAAGCCGATCACCCACAGCATCGGCACGGTGAACCGCGGGCGGCCTGCCCACATCGTCGCGATCCAGCAGAAGATCTGCACCCCGCTGGGCAGCGCGATCATCATGCTGGCGGCGGTATAGAAGCTGTAGCCGAGCCGGGGCAGCCCGGTCGCGAACATGTGATGGACCCACAGGCCGAAGGCGAGGATGCCGATCGAAACCAGCGCCAGCACCATCACCGGATAGCCGAATATGGGACGGCGGCTGAAGGTCTCCGTGATCTGGCTCACGAAACCGAGCGCCGGTATGAAGATGATATAAACTTCGGGATGACCGAAGAACCAGAAGAGATGCTGCCAGAGCAGCGCATCGCCGCCTTCGGTCGGGTTATAGAACTGGGTGCCGACGAGCCGGTCCGCGATCAGGAAGCTTGATGAGAGCATCACCGCCGGCATTGCGAAGATCACCATCAGGCTCGTCACCAGCACGCCCCACGCGAAGAGCGGCACGCGATTGAGCGACATGCCGGGCGCGCGCTGCTTCATGATCGTGGCGACCAGCTCGACCGAAGTGGCAAGCGCCGCCACTTCGGTGAAGGTAATCATCTGCGCCCAGAAATCGGTGCGCTTGCCCGGCGAATATTCCGGCCCCGCCAGCGGGACATAGGAGAACCAGCCCGCCTCCGGCCCGACGTTGAACAGGAACGCCACCCAGATCATGATCCCGCCGAACAGGAAGACCCAGTAGCTGAAGGCGTTAAGGCGGGGGAAGGCGATGTTGCGCGTGCCCAGCATCAGCGGGATGATATAGACCGCCATCGCCTCCATCACCGGCACCGCGAACAGGAACATCATGGTCGTGCCATGCATGGAGAAAATCTGGTTGTAGCGATCCGCGCTGATCAGCCCGCTTTCCGGGCGCGCGAGCTGCACGCGCATGATCAGCGCGAGAATGCCCCCCAGTATCAGAAAGACAAGCGCGGTGAAAATATAGCGCCGCCCGACCAGCTTGTGATCGACCGTCGTTAGCCAGCCCCAGAAGCCGGGCGATGTGTGCCACGTCAGCGAAAGGCGCTCGTGCAGCGCGTCGCCGGTCAGATCGCGCCCGTCGCGCGGAAGCGCCTTCGGATCCTCGCCGCGCCGGCTCATGACAGCGATCTCAAATAGGCGCCCAGCGCATGAAGCTTGTCCGGCGGCACCGCGAGATAGGGCATGTGATTGCCCTCCTTCACACCTTGCGGATTGGCGATCCAGGCTTCGAGGTGGCCGCGCGTATTGGGCATGGTGCCCGCGCCAATCGACGGGCGGCTGGCGAAATGCGTGAGATCGGGGCCCACCGTGCCGAAGGCAGGCGTGCCGGTGATCGAATGGCAGGCGGAGCATTGATGCTCCATGAAATAGGCATAGCCCGCTTTCTCTTCCGCGCCGGCCGGCGCCTTCGCTGGCTGGATCGATTGCGCACGCCATTTCAGCCAGTCCGCCATTGGCTCTATCACGACGTCGAGCGCCATATGGGCGTGCTGCAGCCCGCAGAATTCGGCGCATTGCGATCGATAATGCCCGGCCCGGGTCGGCAGCAGCTCGATATCGTTGTGGCGGCCCGGGATCATGTCTTGCTTGCCGGCGAGATTGGGCACCCAGAAGCTGTGAATGACGTCGATCGATTCCAATCGGATATGAACTGGTACGCCGACGGGCAGGTGGAGCTCATTGGCGGTGCGGATCTGCTGTGAAGCATTGGGGTCTTCATATTCGACCTGCCACCACCATTGCTGGCCGGTCAGCTTGATCCGGATCGGAACGCGGTTGGATTGGCCGGTATCGGGCGCAGCCAGAGCGAGATTTCGATCGGTGAAATAGCTGCCGAGCGTCAGGATCAGCAAACCCACGATGATGAAGACGATCCATCCGCGCAGCAGTCGCGAGGCGATCGCATCATGTTCGGTGCGTTCCGATTGTGCAGCGTCGACCCTGCGCGCCTGCAACATAGCGACGGCGAGGAACGCGATGACCAGCGCAAAGGCGAGCAGGCAGATCCAGAAGAACAGGCCAAAAAGATGCAACACCGCACCCGAATGCACCCCTGCAGGATCGAGCGCCGATTGCTCGCCGCTGCATCCGCCGAGCAGAAGCGCAGCAACAAGCAACGGCGGCCGCCTCATGGCGCCACCCCTTGGAGACCGCCGCCCGCTTCGCCCCTGATTGGCTGGCGGGGGGTTCGCGTCAGCGACGGGGTGCTGGCGAGTTCGTCGGCGCGGCTCGACGCCACGTCTTTCGGCACATTGCCGCTCATCGAGCGGACATAGGCTGCGATCTGCCACATCTGCTGCTCGGTCAGCTTGTCGGCGAAGCTCGGCATCCCGTTGGGGCGGCCATAGGCGATGCTGGCGACGATCTGATCCATCTGGCCACCGTAACGCCACTCATCGTCCATCAGCGGCGGCCCGATATCGCCGCCACCATGGGCATGGCAGCCGGTGCAGTTGAACTGCTCGAACAGCCTTTGGCCCTCATTGAGGAAATAGGCATTGCCTTCGTAGAGCCTGCCGCGCGGGTCGGTGGGCGCCGGGCGGCTTCCGGCGATCAGCACGCTCGGCAACTGCACCGAGGCAGGCGCGGTTTCGGCAAGCGGCTGGCCGCTGCTCTGGCGCTGTTCGCGTTGACAGGCGGAGAGCAGTAGCATCGCCATCATGGTGCTACCGGCCAGGAAGCGCGAACACATAAAGCGTTCCTCCCGGTGTCGTGCGCTGCTTGAGATCGGGGACCGCGCCGACAAAGCCTTTCGCCGCCGTCGGATCAGTCGGATCGAGATTGGCGGACACGATCGCACCGGCCCAACCGCCGACGCCCGACAGCACCGCGATATATTGCCGGCCGTCCGGGCCGCGATAGCTCACCGGCTGGCCGATGATCCCGGAGCCCGTCTTGAACCGCCAGAGCAGCTTGCCAGTGCGCGCGTCGATCGCCTTGAACCAGCCGTCGAGGGTTCCATAGAAAACCAGATCGCCGCCCGTAGCCAAGGCGCCACTGAAAAGCGGAAGGTCCTCCTTGATCTTGAACGCGGATCGGCGGCGCATCACGTCCCAGGCGGTGAGTTCGCCACGATAACCGCCGGGGCCGGCCTTCATGCGGACATTGGCGCCGATATAAGGCGTGCCGGAAATATAGCTGACCTGCGTGCTCTGCCAATCCATGCAGAGATTCATGTGCGGAATATAGATCAGGCCCGTGCGCGGGCTGAAAGCGGAGGGGTTCCAATCCTTCGCGCCCGGCGCGGTGGGGCAGATATCGCGCACGACCTTGCCCATTTTCGGCTCCTTGTCGGCTACCGTAACGAGCCTGCCGGTCTTCAGGTTCACGCCTTTGTAAGCGTTGATGTTCTCGTAGAACGGATCGGCCGACAGCACCTGCCCGCTGGCGCGATCGATCACATAGAGATAGCCGGTGCGCTCGGGGCGGATCATCACCTTGCGCATGCGTCCGCCCACTGGAATGTCGAGCAGGATCAGCTCGTTGACGGTGTCGTGATCGTAAAGATCATGCGGAATGACATGATAGAACCAATGCGCCGAGCCGGTATCCGGATCGCGGGCGAAGATGCCGTCGGTCCATTTATTGTCGCCGGGGCGCTGTTCCGGATTCCACGGGCCGGGATTGCCCGTGCCGTAATAAATCAGATCGAGGTCCGGATCGTAGGAGATCCAGCCCCAGACGGTGCCGCCGCCGATCTTCCAGGCGTCCGGCGGCCAGCTTTTCACGCCCAGGTTCCGGCCCTTGTCCATCGCGTAGAAGGGCTTGAACTCCTTGCCGATCAGCACGTCCTTGTCCGGCCCGGTATGATAGGCTTTCCATGCCAGCCTGCCGGTGGCCGCATCGAGCGCCGCCAGCCAGCCGCGCACGCCGAACTCCCCGCCCGAGACGCCGACGAGCACCTTTCCCTTCACCACCAGCGGCGCCATCGTGATCGATTCGCCGAGATTGATGTTGGCGAGCTTGGCCTTCCAGATTTCCTTGCCGCTCGCTGCGTCGACCGCGATGGTCTGGCCGTCCAGCGTGTTCATGAACAGGCGGCCGCCGTCGTAGAACACGCCGCGGTTCACATGATCGCAGCAGGCGACGCCTTGTGCGGCAGGCACCGGCTTGGGTGCATATTTCCACTTGAGCTGCCCGCCATTTTTGAGATCGAGCGCGTAGAGATAATTGGGATAAGGCGTGACCACATACATGGTGTCGCCAACGACGATCGGCGCCGCCTCCTGCCCACGCGCGACGCCGGTTGAAAAGGTGAACGCCAGGCCCAGCGATTTCACATTGCTCGCTTTGATCTGATCGAGCGCCGAATAGCGGGTGCTGGCAAAATTCTTGGCCGGCATGGTCCACTGACCATCTTCGGCAGGAGCAGCCGAGACCGGCGCCAACGGCAACTGCGGGGCGGCGGCGATCGAGGAAGTGGCGACGCCGAGAAGCCAGAGCAGCCTTGCGCACACCGCCAGGGCATTTTTTTGAGGCGTCATGCGATGCCTTTGATCCTCCCTCTCTATGCCTTCGACAGAGAACAAATAGGGCATCGATTAGGTCCGCCGCATCGTGACGCTCCACATTTTGATCCGAGAACAAAGGATTGCGTGCACAAGCACTTACATTTGTTAGAAAAGAGAACCCTCCGCGGATTCGGCTGACATTTATGTAAACCAGCCCGGAACTTCGCCTTTTGCGATAGGTTCATGACGATGCGGCTCTGGGGCGGTCATCACAATGGCCGAACCGCCGTCCTGCACCCAAGGAGAGGACATGGCCGATCTTCGTTCTGCGTTCGCGCGCCGTTGCGGCGCCGTTCTCGCCCTTGGCCTGCTGGCGAGTGCCTGTACCACGCCGACGCCATATCAACCCTTGGGCTCACCGGGCAGCGAGCGCGGCGGCTATAGCGATCAGCAACTGGAGCAAAATCGCTATCGCGTGACCTTCACCGGCAATAGCATGACCTCACGCGAGACGGTCGAAACCTATTTGCTTTACCGGGCAGCAGAGCTGACACTGAGGAACGGCTATGACTGGTTCGTCATGGCCGACCGCGCGACCGAGCGCCACAGCCAGACCTATGTGGATCAACCCTTCGGCCCAGGTCCGTGGGGCTATTGGGGCCCGAGCTGGCGCTATTATGGGCGCGGCTTTGGCTGGCGCAGCTGGGATCCGTTCTGGGGCGATCCTTTCTGGGACAGCCAGGTGAACGTTCAGACGATCGATCGCTATGAAGCATCGGCCGAAATCGTGATGGGCCGCGGCCCCAAACCCGCCGATAATGTCCGGGCGTTCGACGCGCATCAGGTCATCACCAATTTGCAATCGCGGATCGTTACGCCTCAATAAAATCGTTGCCGCGCCGCCCGAGCTTCTCGCCCATCGGCGGCACCAACGCGCGCCCTCAGCGTTGAGAATTGATGCAAGGGTTTCGGTCCGCCGAGCCCAAGATGGGAGCAAGATTATGCAAGTCCCCCATAATGCGTGCGTGGTCGTCGCGGACGGGCGCAAGCTGCTCTTCCTCCGCAACGAGGGCGACGCGGAGCGCCCGAACCTGCAGGTCGAGCAAAAGGAAATTCACCCCAATCCGAAGGATTCGGATCAAAAGAGCGATGCCGCCGGCCGCGCCTCTTCAACGCAAACCGGCGCCAATACCCCCGCCGTGGCACAAGGCGGAGCCATGCACGCCCGCGGCGGCGGCGCGCAGTTCGCCCCTTCGCGCGGAAGCATGGACGAGACCGATTTCCATCAACTCGAGGAGGATCGGTTCGCCGCGCAGACCGCCGAGTTGTTGCGGAACCGCGCGCTGAGCAACGATTTTGAGACGCTGATCATCGTGGCCCCCCCGCGTACGCTGGGCGAGCTTCGCAAGCATTATCATCAGGAAGTCAGCGCCCGATTGGTGGGCGAGCTCGCCAAGGATCTGACGGGCCACCCCATCCCACAGATCGAAGAAGCCCTTCTGAACAGCGATTGACCTAGAGTAGCGAGCCTTAATCGGAGCCACGACCGTTTGGTTCGAGTAGCTTTCGAGCCCGTCGAGAAAGCGTGTCGAGAACGCCCCGCTGACGGATTTCTCGACGTCGGTTCTCGGCGAACTCGAACCTTCGCTCGAACCGAACGGTGGCGATTAAACGCTCGATGCTCAAGTCGTTCGATGAATGTGAGGCTGTTGATGCCGGCCTATCGAGGGATCGTACGTCTTGTGTCCGAAGAAGACCTTTCGCCTTAGGGGAGACGACGCACCGATATGATGCGGACCGGCTGCACGAGGATCTGGCCCTTCATCACGCCTTCGCCCTCGGTGGGGGAGGTGGGCTCCTGCAGGATGTGGCGAACGATATCCATTCCCTCGGTGACATGGCCGAACACCGCAAAACCGAGATTGTCGCCCGGCTGTTTTGGATCGGCGTCCATTGACGGTATCGCGCCGACGGTGATGAAGAAGCTGGCATCAGCCGTGCCCGGCGCGTTCCTGGCCATGGAGATGGCCCCATCGATATGCGACAGCCCGGTGACGGTGGTCGGCTCATGCTTGATCGGCGGCAGCAATTTTCGCGCGTCGCCGCGGATGCCGCCCTGAATCAAGCCAAAGCCGGGCGCGACATTGACCGCCCGATAGAAGCTGATGCCGTCAAACCGCTTTTCGTCGACATAGCGCAGAAAATTGGCCGTCGTGATCGGCGCCCTGCCCTGCTCCAACGCGACGAGGATTGGACCTTCAGTCGTTTCGATCCGAACGTTCACAACCGATTGAGACGCAGGAGCGTTTGCGCCGGCGCTATCGTTCGACTGTGCATAAACTCGCAGCGGCAATGCCACCAGCGCAAGGGTAAGGAGCAGCTTGATCATCGTTCCTCCGTCATCTTTCCATCACCAGCATCGAAAGGTGGACGGGCGGCGACAGGCCGCCCGCACTTGGCAAGGATCAGACGTTCGCGATCACGACGGCGCGGGTATTGAGATAGCTTTCCATCGCCTCCGGCCCGCCTTCGGTGCCGTATCCGGAATCCTTGATGCCGCCGAAGGGAAGCTCCGCGGTCCCGGCCGCCGGTGTGTTCACCCAAAGCATCCCAACCTCGACGCGGCGCGCAAGCAGATCGGCATTCGCCAGCGAGCGGGTGAAGGCATAGCCGGCCAAGCCATAGGAGAGGCGATTCGCCTCGGCGATCGCTTCCTCGAGCGTGTCGAACGCACGGATGCCGGCCACTGGTCCGAACGGCTCGTCGTTGAAAAGCCGGGCCTCCAGCGGAATATTCTTCAATACGGTCGGCGCCCAGAAATTGCCCCTCTCGCCGATACGGCTGCCGCCGGTCAGCACTTCAGCGCCCCTGGCGATGGCATCCTGCTGAAACTCCGCCATCGCCGTGAGCCGGCGCGAATTGGCGAGCGGGCCCATCTGCGTGCCTTCTGCAAGGCCATCGCCAACCTTGATGCCACTTGCCAGCTCCGCCAGTGCCTCGGCGAACTCACCTTCGATGCTGCGGTGGACAAGGAAGCGGGTCGGCGAAATGCAGACCTGACCGGCATTGCGAAACTTGGCAGCGCCCGCCGCTTTGACCGCAAGCGCGACATCAGCGTCGTCGCAGACAATGACCGGCGCATGGCCGCCGAGCTCCATCGAAACCCGCTTCATGTGCTTGCCCGCGAGCCCGGCGAGCAGCTTGCCGACCGGCGTCGAGCCGGTGAAGGTGATCTTGCGAATGATCGGGCTGGCGATGAGATATTCCGAGATTTCAGCGGGGTTGCCGAATACGAGGCCCAGCACTCCCTCCGGAAGCCCGGCATCGTCAAATGCCTTGATCAGTGCAGCAGGGCTGGCCGGCGTTTCTTCGGGAGCCTTGACGATAAGCGAGCAGCCGCACGCCAGGCCAGCTCCGATCTTACGGACGACTTGATTGATCGGGAAGTTCCAGGGCGTGAACGCCGCCACCGGACCAACCGGATCTTTCACGACCATCTGGCGGATCGAAAGATCGGCGCGATGCGGCACCAGCCGGCCATAGACGCGGAAGCCTTCCTCGGCGAACCACTCAATGATGTCGGCCGCGGCGAGCGCTTCTCCCTTCGCCTCCGCGATCGGTTTTCCCTGCTCCTGCGTGAGCAGCGCGGCAATGTCGCCTGCGCGTTCGCGCATCAATTCCGCGGCTTTCCGCATGATCTTGCTGCGCGCGGCCGGCGTGAAATCGCGCCAGATCTCGAACCCGCGCTGCGCAGCATCCAGCGCGCGATCAAGATCGGCACGGCTTGCATGCGCGACACGGCCGATCTCCTCACCGGTCGCAGGATTATGCACCGCGAGCGTGCGGCCGTCAGCCGCATCCTGCCAAGCGCCACCAATGAAGAGCCGGGTATCAACGTAGCCCACTCGCGAAACTCCTGTGATCGAACGCATTCGGGATAGGCGGTTAGGTAATGCGCAATCGATCAAAAACAAAGATGCAGTACGCTCGGTGGTTATTCTTATACCGCTCGGATCGTCATTCCGGATGACGACCACCCTGGAAGCGGCCGGACCTATGCCATCGGCTGACGACATACGTGGCCCATCTTAGGCGCGCCGGAGGAACGAACATCTCGAAATGCTCGTTACGCCCTTGGTCTCATATATGCAGGAGTAGTCTCATGGCGCAGGATGCGATCGCTCTGCTGAAAGCCGATCATCGTGAAGTTGAGGATCTTTTCGAAAAATATGAAAGCGCAAATGGAGCCGCAGCCAAGCGCAAGCTGGCCGAGCAGATTTGCCTGGAGCTGACCATCCACACGCAGATCGAGGAAGAAATATTCTATCCCGCCTGCAAGGGCAAAGTCGACGATGACCTGCTCGACGAGAGTTTCGTCGAGCATGATGGCGCCAAGGTGCTGATCGCCGAAATCAGCGGCGGCAAGCCGAGCGACAGCTATTATGATGCCAAGGTCACCGTGCTTGCTGAGCAAATCAAGCATCATGTCCACGAGGAAGAAGCCTTTCTTAAAGGCCTGTTTGCCCAAGCGCGCCGCAGCGATCTCGATCTCGCCGCGCTCGGTGAAAAGCTTGCCGCGCGGAAGAAGGAATTGCTTGCCCAATACAAAAAGGACCTGCCGAAGCCGGAGGTGCGCACATTCGAGACCGTGACGGTCTAGGCATCGGTGCGCGAGCGGCTCACTTCTCGACCGCCGCCATTCACCGTCGCCATATTCGTGAAACTTTGCGGGCGCGCATGCGTTTCTGCTTGCGGTTCATCACTCACCCGTAACGAGGCGAGATATGTGGGCTGTGTTTATTGCGATCCTGCTGGGAGCTGCGGCGATAGCGACGGCCAAGCTTCAGCTTCCGCTTATAGCCATTCCCGCAGCCGCGCTTTCGGCGCTGCTTCTGGTCATTTGGGCCTTCTACAACGAGAATTGGGCATAGGTCGCCGCGCTTCGAAATCGTCACCCTGACTTGGTCCAGGGTCCACTGCCCTGCAAGCGCAGCGCCGGTGGCCGGGTGGATGCCGAAACAAGTTCAGCATGACGCGAGGATATCGGCTGGCCTAAGCTGAGGCTTCAACCCGCCAGGTGCCGATGATATTCTCCGCGCGATTCGCGGAGTCCCCGATGCTGAACCTTTTTGCGTTGCTCTACGGCTTGATTGTAATGTTCGTGCTCAATTGCGCATCCCGCAATGTCCGGGAAAACCGATCCCATGGCCGCGCGCTGACATTGGTTGGCATGAGCACTTTGGGGGCCACGCTGGTGATCGCGGCTCTCCTGCTCGCGATCGCCGAAGGTGCGCTGGTCGTCACGATCCCAGGAAGCTGAAGCGCTTCACAGCGCGGGCAGACCAAGTTGACTGCCATCCCATCCACGCCAACCGAATGTGAGAGTCGGTGGCGTCCAAGAGCTTGGATGCCTATGGGGCTTCGATGCTCCGCCTTTCTGAACTGAAATTGCCGCTTGGCCATGCGGGCGACGCGATTGCCCCGGCGATCTGCGCTCGGCTCGGCCTCGATCGCGCTGAGCTGATCGATTACGCGGTCGCGCGGCGCGCCAACGACGCGCGCAGGAAATCGGCGATTTCGATGGTCTACACGCTCGATATCGCGCTGCGTGACGAGGCAGCCATTCTGGCGCGTTTCGCTGGTGATCCCAATGTGCGGCCGACCCCCGATACCGGCTATCGGTTCGTCGCCCATGCGCCGCCCGGAAGCACGCGCCGGCCCATCGTGATCGGCACCGGTCCGTGCGGCTTGTTTGCAGGGCTGATCCTCGCGCAAATGGGGTTCCGGCCGATCATCCTCGATCGCGGCAAGGTAGTGCGCGAGCGGACCAAGGATACCTGGGGCCTGTGGCGCCGCCGCGCGCTCGTGCCCGAATCCAATGTGCAATTCGGAGAAGGCGGGGCGGGAACGTTTTCCGATGGCAAGCTATGGAGCCAGATCAAGGATCCGCGGCACCTGAGCCGGAAAGTGCTCACCGAATTCGTCAAGGCGGGCGCTCCCGAGGAAATCCTGACCGAGGCGCACCCGCATATCGGGACCTTCCGGCTGGTCACCATGGTGGAAAGCATCCGCCGCACGATCGAGGAGCTGGGCGGCGAATATCGCTTCGGCACGCGCGTCGAGGATCTCGCGCTGAAGTCCACGCCGGATGGATCCTATCGGCTGCGCGGTCTTCATCTCAGCACCGGCGAGATGCTCGAAGCCGATCATGTCGTCATGGCGGTCGGCCATAGCGCGCGCGATACCTTTGCCATGCTTTACGAGCGCGGCGTGCATATCGAGGCGAAACCATTCTCGATCGGCGTGAGAATCGAACATCCGCAATCGTGGATCGACCGAGCCCGATTCGGAGCCTGCGCCGGGCATCCGGATCTTGGCGCGGCCGCCTACACGCTCTCCCATCATTGCAGCAATGGCCGCACCGTCTACAGCTTTTGCATGTGCCCGGGGGGCCGGGTGGTCGCCGCGACGTCCGAGCCGGGCCGGGTCGTCACCAACGGCATGAGCCAATATTCGCGCGCGGAATTCAACGCCAATTCCGGGCTGGTGGTCGGCATCGATCCGGAGCGCGATTATCCCGGCCATCCGCTGGCGGGGATCGACCTGCAGCGCGATTTGGAAGCGCGTGCCTTCCTGGCAGGCGGAGAGGATTATTCAGCGCCGGGGCAGATGGTGGGGGACCTGCTGGCCGATCGCGCCTCAACTGCGTTCGGAGCCGTCACGCCATCCTATAAGCCCGGCGTGCGGCCGACCGATCTCGCCCAATGCCTGCCGCCCTTCGTCATCGCCGCGTTCCGCGAGGCGCTGCCGGTATTTGGCCGCCAGATCGAACGTTACGACCATCCTGAAGCGGTGATGACCGGGGTCGAGACCCGCACATCCTCGCCGGTCCGGATCAGGCGCGGCAGGGATTTCCAGAGCATCAATGTCGCCGGGCTTTATCCAGCCGGCGAGGGCGCCGGCTATGCGGGGGGTATTCTTTCCGCCGCGATCGACGGGATCAAGGTAGCCGAGGCGGTCGCGTTGCGCATGACGGCCACGGGCTGAGCTGATAGGAGGACGCATGGCCGAACGTTTCGAGCGACACCGCCAGCCCTGGCGAACCGATGAAATCCAGAAGCTGCACACGCTCGCCAAGAAGGGCATGGCACTGAAGGCGATCGCCAAGGCGCTGACCCGGAGCGAGGAATCGGTCAAGGAGCGCGCGAAGCTCGACGGCTTGTCGATCGCCAAGCTGCACTGACTGGGGCCGGTGCCAGCCGAAGATTACGACGCGATCGTGCTCGGCGGGGGCGCCGCCGGCCTGCACTGCGCGGCCATTGCCGGACAGCGGGCGCGGCGCGTGCTGGTGATCGATCATGCCGATGAGCCCGGGAAGAAAATCCTGATTTCGGGCGGCGGCCGCTGCAACTTCACGAACCTGGGGACGACGCCCGATTGTTTTCTCTCGGCCAACCCCCATTTCGCGCGCTCGGCGCTGGCGCGCTATACACCCGCCGATTTCATAGCGCTGGTCGAACGGTACCGCATCGCCTGGCACGAGAAGACGCTCGGGCAGCTTTTTTGCGATGGTTCGGCACGCCAGATCGTCGCGATGCTGATGGACGAATGCGCCGCCGGCGCGGTGGATTTCGCGTTCGGGAATGCGATTACCGATGTCACGCATGCAGACACGCGCTTTCGGGTAACCTTCGGCAGCCGCACCGCTACCGCCCCTGCGCTGGTGATCGCGACCGGAGGCCCATCCATCCCTAAGATCGGCGGCAGCGATTTCGCTTATGCGCTTGCCCGCCGTTTTCACCTGAAGCTGGTCGAGCCGCGCCCGGCGCTCGTTCCGCTTACGCTGGGCGGCGACGAGCTTCTGTTCAGAAGCTTGAGCGGCGTCTCCGCTGAGGTCGTTGTCCGCTGCGGCAGGGCCGCGTTCCGTGAGGCGGCTCTCTTCACGCATCGGGGTCTATCGGGACCAGCGATGCTTCAGATCTCCTCCTATTGGCGCCATGGCCAACCGATTGATGTCGACTTCCTGCCCGACCATGCACCGGGCTGGCTTAAGGATGCCAAGCGAACCCGCCCGCGCGCCACCCTGCAAAAGCTGCTTGGCGCCGCGCTTCCGGAGCGTCTGGCCGAGGTGCTTGCCTCCCGCATCGGACTGGAGAACGAACTGGCGAACGTGCCGGACGCGCGCCTGCCGGCCGTGGAGCAAGCGCTCTCGGCATGGCGGTTCCACCCCAATGGAACGGAGGGCTTTGCAAAGGCGGAGGTGACGGCAGGCGGGATCAACACGGCCGAGCTTTCATCAAAGACGATGCAAAGCGCCAAGATTCCGGGTCTTTACGTCGTTGGCGAGGCGGTGGACGTTACCGGCTGGCTCGGAGGCTATAATTTCCAGTGGGCCTGGGCGAGCGGTTGGGCCGCCGGTCAGGCGATCTGACCTCCCTTGAGAATGGGCAGCTATTGCGGATCGACCGCGTCGTGGATCGCGCGCCGCAGATCCGACTGGTTGAACGGCTTTCCCAGCCTGCGGATGGTGGCGTTGTTATCGATTGGGGTCTCGCCATAGCCGGTGGCAAGGATGATCGGCATGGTCGGGGACTCCTTTCTTACGGCAGCGACAAGGTCGCTCCCGGTCATGCCCGGCATCGCCTGATCCGTGATGATCAGATCGAAATCGTCCCGCGATCGGAGTTGTTGAAGTGCTTCCCGCGCAGATCCCGCCTCCACGACCACATGGCCGAGATCCTCAAGCATCGCCGCTGTGTTCATGAGCACGATCGCGTCATCATCGACCACGAGGATCATGCGGGACCGGTCGTCGCGACGAAATTCGTCGGGGATCGGCCGCGCCTGCTCAGCGGGGGCGGGAGCAGCGACGGGCAACCAGATATGCGCGCGCGTTCCCTTGCCGATCGCGCTCTCGAGCCGCAGCGCGCCGCCCGACTGCCGGGCAAAACCATGAACCATCGACAGCCCCAGCCCGGTGCCCTTGCCGATGCCTTTGGTGGTGAAAAAGGGATCAGCGGCGCGCGCGAGCGTTTCCGCATCCATGCCGCTGCCATTATCCGCCACCGTAAGCTGGACATAACTGCCGGCAGCCAGATCCTCCACCTCGCCCCGCTTTAGCGTGCGTTCCATGGCGGAGATCGAAAGCTTGCCGCCCTCCCGCATCGCATCGCGTGCGTTCACCGCCAAATTCAGCAACGCCATCTCAAGCTGGTTGGTATCTGCCGACACAAACGGAAGGCCGGCCGCAAAGCGCGTCTCGATCGTGAGCGTGGGGCCGAGCGAACGCTGCAGAAGCTCGGTCATTCCCGCCACCAGCTGCGCAACATTGACGCGCTCGACCTTGAGTTCCTGGCGCCTTGCGAAGGCAAGCATCCGCTGAATGAGGGCGGCGCCGCGCTCGGCCGCCTGCACCGAATTGTCGAGGAGCTTCGTGATCCTGGGGTCGTCCGTGGGCACGCGTTTGCGCAACAGCTCCAGGCCACTCATGATCGCCATCAGCAGATTGTTGAAGTCATGCGCGACCCCGCCGGTAAGCTGACCGATCGCCTCAAGCTTTTGCGACTGGAACAACGCCTCGCGCGCTTCCTCGAGCTCACGCTGCGCCTGCTCGCGCTCGGTGACGTCGCGCGTGATCTTGGCAAAACCGATCAGCTGGCCGTCGTCATCGTGGATCGCGTCGATCACCACGCTCGCGCGAAATCGCGTGCCATCCTTGCGCACGCGCCACCCCTCGGCCGCGAACCTTCCCTCGCGACGCGCGGTTTCAAGAGCGCGGTGCGGTTCGCCGCGGCTCCGATCTTCATCCGTGTAGAAGGATGAGAAATGCCGCCCGATGATCTCATCAGCTGCATAGCCTTTGATGCGTTCGGCGCCAGTGTTCCAGCTCGATACCAGGCCGGTCGGATCAAGCATGTAGATCGCATAATCCACAACGCCCTGGATGAGCAGGCGAAATAGCGTCTGGCTGCGTTCGAGCGCGGCTGTCCGTTCCTCAACCCGCTGTTCGAGCGTTTCGTTGAGATCGCGGAGCCGGTCCGCCGCTTCACGAAGCTCAGCCTCGCTCCTCACCCGCTCGATATGCGCCCAGCTCCGCTCGGCTACCTCGCGGATCATCGCCAGCTCATTCGAGGTCCAATGATGCGGCCCGGCATGGTGAATCGCCATGAGCGCGGTAAGACGCCCTTCCTTGACGAGCGGCATGCAGATCGTCGCGCCGATGCCAATATTTTGAAATGTGGCAGCTTCTTCGGGGGCAAGCTCGGCAAGATTGTCATTGATGATCAGCGGCAGACCGGCCCTAAGCCGGCGAACCGCAAGCTCGCCAAAATCCGCCAGGCTGTAGTGGCCTACGCTCGACGGCGACCCTTCGCGCGCCCAATCGCCGCGGATCGTGAAACCGTCCTGATCGGCATCCATATCGGCATAGGCACAATTGGAAATGCCAAGCTCGTCCCCGACCATGCGTGTCGTAATCGCAAGGATCTCGTCGGCGTCCGTGCTGGCGGCCGTGCGTTTTCCGAGCAGATCTAGGAAACGCAGGCGCGCCTCGCTTTCGCGCAACACCTGCTCGGCCTTCACCGCTTCGGTGGTCTCTATGACCACCGCCATCACCCCGGCCGGGGCGCCGTAATCATCATAAACAGGCGAATAATCGAGGTTCATCCAGACATCCTCGAACGTGCCGGTGCGATTGAGACGCAATAGATGATCCTTATATGCAAGCGTCCCGCCGGCGAGGCCGACCTTCATGACATTGTCGTTGAAATCAGCGACCTCGGGCCAGCCTTCACGTACCTTGCTGCCAAGGATGCGTGGGTGATTGTCGCCAGCGAACGCGGAATAGCTGTCATTATAGATCATCATGCCGTCGTCGCCCCACAGCATCACCAGCGGGGCGGGACAATGGACGATGAACGCGACGATCGTCCGCAAACTCTGCGGCCAGCTCTCAAGCGGTCCCAGCGGGGTTGTCGACCAATTGAAGGCGGCGATACGCTCTCCCATTTCCCCGCCGCCGGCGAGGAACTGCTCGATGCCGGCAGGGCGGATCATGTTGTGCTTGTTCACTCAGCCCCTCGGTTTGCTCCCTCTAATACGCGCGATGGGCCGAGCCTGTTCCACAGGCGCATGCCGCACATGCCGCAGCTCGCCCTTGCCATAACGGCAATGGCAGCTCAGCCGATGTGCTTCATGCGGTGACCTTACTTCATTCTTCTGAAGCGCAGCAGGCGATCGTAGCGCGGCAAGATCAGCGCTCCATCCTCGATCTTGAGGATTGACGGCCCGAACCTGCCGTCGCTGCTGGGATCGCTGCTTTCATATTGCTGCACGACAAGCGTGACCATCTCGCCCGATGCGCTCCAGCTGCCGGCGGCTGCTTCATCGAGCGCGCCGTAGGAAAGCGCGTAGCGAAAGCGGCCATCCTTGGCGAGTTCGAGCTGAGCGGCGATTTCGATCTGGCCGCCGTCATAAACCCCCGCGAGCGCACCCGGATGCACGTCCGCAGCCGATGCGGTGCTTGCCGACAGCATGATGAGCGGCGCAAGCGCGAGGAAATGTGCGAACCTCATCGTCCTTTGAACAGCCCGCCGAGAATGCCGCGCACGATGCCGCCGACCACGCCTGCGCCGGTCCCGCGCGCGGAGCCGAACACCTGCTTGCTGATTTCATTCGCGACCTGGCGTCCGATCGCGGATGAAGCCGATCGCGCCGCCGAGGTCGCCACCTTGTTCCAGGGCGAGTTTGCGGCCTCCCGCTCCGCCTGGCGCTGCGCTTGCGCATCGAGGCGGGCCTGCCGGTCTGTGTCGCGCTGTTGCTGCAAACGCTGCCGCTCGGCCTCCTTGGCGGCGCGGGCGTCTTCTTTGGCCTGAGCGGCCGCTTGCTTTTCGGCTTCGGTCTTGGCTGCAGCTTCGGCGGCGGCAGCGGCCGCTTCCTGAGATTTGGCGGCAAGCAATTCCTGAGCGGATTCGCGATCGATCAGCGTGTCATATTTCGAGCCGATCGCGTCGGTCTGGATGAGCACCTTGCGTTCTTCGGGTGTGACGGGGCCGACACGCGACGCGGGCGGCTTGATCAGCGTGCGTTCGACCGGCGAGGGGGACCCATCCGCCTGCAGCAGCGAAACCAGCGCCTCGCCCACCTTAAGCTGGGTGATGACCGTAGCGACATCGACATTGGGATTGGCGCGGAACGTCTCCGCCGCCGCCTTCACGGCCTGCTGATCCCGCGGCGTGAAGGCGCGCAGCGCGTGCTGAACACGATTGCCAAGCTGTCCCGCAATCTTGTCCGGAATGTCGATCGGGTTCTGGGTGATGAAATAGACGCCGACGCCTTTCGAGCGGATCAGCCGAACGACCTGCTCCACCTTTTCGAGCAGGGCAGGCGGCGCGTCGTCAAAAAGCAAATGCGCTTCGTCAAAGAAGAACACGAGCTTGGGCTTGTCCGGATCGCCCACCTCAGGAAGGCTTTCGAACAGCTCCGAGAGCAGCCAGAGCAGGAATGTCGCGTAAAGCTTCGGGCTCGCCATCAGCTTGTCGGCGGCGAGCACGTTGACGATCCCGCGCCCCTGATCGTCCAATCCGAGAAAATCACCCATGGTCAGCGCCGGCTCGCCGAAGAAATGATCGCCGCCCTGGCTGCGAAGCTGGAGCAAGGCGCGCTGAATGGTGCCGACGCTCTGCTTGGATACATTGCCGTAGGTGGTCGTCAGCTCATCGGCACGCTCGGCGCAGTTGACCAGCATGGCCTGCAGATCATCGAGATCGAGCAAAAGCAGCTGATCCTTGTCGGCAACCTGGAAGGCGATCGTCAACACGCCTTCCTGCACGTCGTTCAACCCCATCAGGCGCGAAAGCAGCAACGGCCCCATTTCGGAAACCGTGGTGCGGATCGGATGCCCCTGCTCGCCGAACAGGTCCCAGAATTGCACGGGCGTATCCGCATAGGCCCAATCGGTATCGCCAATCTCCTGGGCGCGGGCCTTGAAGGCTTCGTGCATCTTGGAGGTGGGCGATCCCGCCATCGCGAGACCGGAGAGATCGCCTTTGACGTCAGCGACGAAGACCGGCACGCCGACTTTCGAAAAGCCTTCCGCGATGCCCTGAAGCGTCACCGTCTTGCCGGTGCCGGTGGCGCCCGCGATCAGGCCGTGCCGATTGGCCCGGCGCAGGTTGAGCAATTGGCGCTGCCCGCCGCCCACACCGATGAAAATGCCATCGTCCGCCATCCACGCCTCCACTCAAACTTTGTCCAAGGTTTAAGGGAGATTGATGCCGGTGTGAACGGGGAAGAGGATCAGCTTCCCTTAAGCTCGATCCCGATATAGCGCGCCGGCGAATTGCCGCGCTGAACGAGCAACAGCACCGTCTGGCGGCCGGACCGTTTCGCCTGAGTCACTACTGCGGCCGCAGCTTGCGGGTTGTTTACGGGCGTCTGGTTGATCGAAAGGATCAGATCGCCCCTGCGCAAGCCCTTCGCCGCCGCATCGCTAGATTGGTCGACAGTGGTGATGACCACCCCGTGAACGTCGCCGCGAACGCCAAGCTGGTTGGCGATATCGGGCGTAAGCGTGGTCAGGCCGAGCCCGAGCTGCGCGCTCGTGGCGGCGCTGCCACCGCCGGCGGCGCCCTGGCTATTGTCATCACCGTCGTCGCCAAAGTCATTGCCCTGCGCAAGCTGCTCTTCCGGCGGGCGTTGGCCGACAACCGCCGTGACGTTCATCCGCTTGCCGTTCCGGATCAGTTCGACCGGAACGCGCGACCCGACCGGCAGGTTCGCGACAATGTAGGACAAGGTGTTGTCCGGCGTCACATCCTGATTGTTGACGCGGACGATCACGTCGCCCTGCTGGATGCCGGAGCGCGCAGCCGCCTGGCCAGGCTCGACGCGCGCAACGATCTCGCCGCGGTTCTTCGGCAGGTTGAGCGCGGTTGCGATCTCGTCGGTCATCGGCTGGATGCCGACGCCGAGATAGCCGCGCGAAATCCTGCCGCCCTTCTTGAGGGCGTCGATCACGGGCTTGGCTTCCTCGGCGGGAATGGCGAAGCCGATGCCAACATTGCCGCCCGTCGGGGAGAAGATCGCCGTGTTGATGCCGATCACATTGCCATTGAGATCGAACATCGGGCCACCTGAATTGCCCTGATTGATCGAAGCATCCGTCTGAATGTAGCGATCATAGGCGCCGCCGAGGCCGATATTGCGGTGGAGGGCGGAAACGATGCCGGCCGTCACCGTGCCGCCGAGGCCGAAGGGATTGCCGATCGCGATCACCCAGTCACCCACGCGCGTACGCGTCGAATCGCCGAACTCCACGAACGGGAGGTTGCGCGCTTCGATCTTGAGCAGGGCGAGATCGGACGCCACGTCGCGTCCCACCAGCGTCGCCTTATATTCCTTGCGGTCGGGCAGCGTCACCGTGATCGCGCCGATCACCGGCTTGGCCGCAACCGTGCCATCCGGCGCGCCGGAAATGACGTGGTTGTTGGTGACCACGTAGCCGTCTGGCGAAACGATGAAGCCCGAACCGAGCGATGTCGCCTCGCGCGTCACCGGCTGGCCATTGTTGTCGCCGCCGCCGAATTGACCGAAGAAATCCCCAAAAGGCGTGCCAGCGAACGGGTTGTTCTGCTGGACCTGAACCTTTTGCGTCGTGGAAATATTGACCACCGCAGGCGCGAGCTTGGCCGTGAGATCGGCGAAGCTCATCGGCGCGCCGGCGCGCGGCGCGGCGGCAGCTATGTTTCCGGGTGCATTCTGTGCGACCTGCGCGCTGAGCGGCTGCTGCATGAGCATGGTTGCTGTGGTGCCGCCCGCAAGCAGAGCCGCGGTGATGGCATAGGCATAGCGCACGATGGGACTTCTCCTGATTGGTTATCAGCCGGTCATAAGCCCAGAACAGGGCGTCGCAAGCCTGCGAAACCGGGCCTGAACGGAAATTGAATGAGTGGCGGAACGGTTCATGGCCGTCCCTTGAACTGACGGAGATATTCATTGTCCGGCGAAAGGATCACGGTTGACTCGCCCGAAGCCTCCTGTCCGTCCACGCCGAACGTGCGGCGATAGGACTGCATCGCCCGGTAAAACTCGTAAAAGTCAGGATCTTTCCCAAAGCTTTCCGCGTACACCTTGGAGGCCTGAGCGTCCGCGTCAGCGCGGATGATCTGCGCTTGCTGGCCGCCCTGCGCGCGCAGCGTCAGCGCCTCCTGCTGGCGCGCCGTGCGCATCCGCTGGAACGCGGATTCGAGCGGCGTGCCGCTCGGCAGATCGGCGCGCTTGATGCGCACATCGACGATCTGCGCGCCATATTGCCGTGCGACCCGGTTGAGGCGGGCCTGGATGTTGTGCATCACTGCGCCGCGTTCTGGGCTGAGCAGCGCCGAGAAAGGCCGGGTACCGAGCTCATTGCGGAGCGCCGAGCCGAGGATGGGCCGCAATGCCTCGCCAACCCGCTCCTCGCTGCCCGCGCTCACATACATGCGCAGCGGATCAACGATGCGATAGCGGGCGAAGGCGTCAACCTCCAGCCGAAGCTGGTCGGTCGAAAGCACCGGCTGCCGCTGCATGTCGAAATCCAGCACGCGCTTGTCGATCCAAACGACATTATCGACAAAGGGGATACGCGCGATCAGGCCGGCGCCGGTGTGGCCGAAGGTTTCGTTCGGCTCATATTTGTTCACGACCGCATAGGGATTGCCGAGCCGGACGATCAGCGCCTGCTTCGTTTCCGGCACCACCGCGAAGATGCTGGAGAGCAGGATCACCAGCGCGATCAGGCCCAACGCCCAGGGGATCGGACTGCGCATCGTCATTGGGCCGCCTCCGTCGACGCCCGCGGCGGGGCCGTTCGTATTTGCGGCAGCGGAAGATAGGAATTCACACCCGGCGCTTCGATGATGGTCTTGTTGGTCTTGGCCAGCACTTCTTCCATGGTTTCGTAGTACATGCGCCGGCGCGTCACTTCCGGTGCAAGCTTATACTGCTCGTAAACGCGATCGAACGCCGCCGCTTCGCCCTGCGCCTTGGCCGATAGCTGCTGCGCATAAGCGCGCGCCTGGTTGATGTAGGTCTGCGCGGTCTGCTGCGCGGCCGAGACTTCCTTGAACGCATCCACCACTTCTGCGGGTGGGTCCGCCTGCTTGATCGCGACGCCTTGAATGGCGATGCCCGAATGATAGCCGTCAAGGATCTGCTGCATGCGTCCAGTCACGCGATATTCGATCTCGCTCCGTTCCGGCCCGATCGCATTGGTCAGCGTCACCCGGGCGATTTCGGCCCGCATGGCGCTCTCGGCGACCTGCTTTACCGTATCGTCCGGATCGGCAAGCTCGAGCATGTAAAGCTGGGGATCGCGGATGTTCCAACGCACCGAATAAGCCAGATCGACGAGATTTTGGTCGCCAGTAAGCATGAGATTCTCGGATTCTGCCGAGGTCGAACCGATATCCTGCACGCGAATATCGTCGACGTTGATGGTGGTTACCTTGTCGATCGGCGACGGCAGCGTCATGCTCATGCCCGGCGTCAATAACCCGGCATAGCTTCCGAAACGCATCACCACGCCGCGCTCCTGGGGCTCGATCCGGTGCACGCTCGTCAGCAGCAGCCAAAGCAGGATGACCAGGCCAATGCCATACAGCCATAGCGGCCGGCCGCCAGGCGCGATCCAGCCGCCGCCGGGGCCGCCGAAGCGCTGTCGTCCGCGTTTCAGCAACTCGTCGAGCGCGCTCGGCCCGAAATTGTTGCGCTTGCCGGCCGGGCGTTTCCGCGGCGGCTGGCTCCACGGATTGCGTGGGCCGAGCCCGTCGTCACCGCCCCCGCCGCCGGAGCCGCCCCCCGAACCGCCGCCGCCCCAGGGACCGTCTCCATCGTTGAACATGGGATTTGCCAAAGTTTTCTCGTTTCGACCGTGCTTGTCAGCAGCCTTTATAGGGAGCGGCGGTACGGAAAAACAGTGCCATCCCGCCAATTGCGGGTCTATGGCGCCTGCATGCCAACCGAAATTGCCAGCATCACCGCATCTCTCGACACCATTCGCGACCCGATCTCCGGCAGAGGATTGGCTGAAAGCGGCCGCGCCAGCCCGCCGCGTTTCAGCGACGGCACCGCCAGCATCGTGCTCGACGTCACAGGTTTATCCGCCGACGCGCGTCTCAAGCTGGAGGCCGATATCAAGCAAAATGTCGGTGCGCTTGAAGGCGTGCAATCAGTTCGGGTTGCAATGACAAGCGAAAAACGGGGGCGTCGCATCATTGCCGTCGGCTCGGGCAAGGGTGGCGTCGGCAAATCCACCCTTTCGGCCAATCTGGCCGTAGCCCTGCACCGGCTTGGCCTGAAGGCAGGGCTCGTCGATGCCGACATTTACGGGCCCTCGCAACCCAGGCTGATGCACAGCGAAGGCGTCAAGCCCGATGCGCGGGAGGACAAGCTCCTCCCCGTTCCAACGCGTTTCGGCGTGCCGATGCTTTCGATCGGCCATCTCGTAAAGCCGGGCCAGGCCGTCGCCTGGCGTGGGCCGATGGTTGGAAACGCGCTTGGCCAAATCATGGAGGCGGACTGGGGTGACGCCGAAATTCTGATCGTCGACCTGCCTCCAGGCACAGGCGATATTCAGCTCAGCATGGTCCAGCGCCACAAGCCGGCCGGGGCGGTCATCGTCTCGACACCCCAGGATCTGGCGTTGATGGACGCCGCGCGGGCCATCGACCTGTTCAATCAGACGAACGTTCCGATCCTGGGCCTCGTCGAGAATATGGCCGGCTATGCCTGCCCGCATTGCGGCGAGGTTTCAGATCCGTTCGGATTGGGGGGCGCCGAGGCGGCGGCACGGGAGATGAACCTGCCTTTCCTCGGCCGGGTCCCGCTCGACATCGCCATCCGCCGCGCTTCGGACGCGGGCGAACCGCCCGCCGCCGATCCCCAAGACCGCATCTTTGCGCCGATCGCGGACAAGGTGGCTCGCTGGTTGAACAACGGAACGGCCTGAGGGTTCTTACCGCCAAGCCCGCGAATTGCTGGAGACATCGATGCCACTGACCACCGATTCCGAAATTGCGGAGCTGCTGACCCAAAGCCATACCATCGCCATGATCGGCGCCTCGGATCGCCCCGACCGGGACAGCAATCATGTCATGAAATTCCTGCAGGATCAGGGCTATCGCGTCATTCCGGTCAATCCCCGCATCACCGGCGAGCACATCCATGGCGAATATGTGTGGCGGGAGCTTTCGCAAATCGGCGAGCCCATCGACATCGTCGACATCTTCCGCAACTCCGCCGATGCGGCTGCCGCTGTCGACGAGGCGATTGCCGCCGGCGCGAAAGCCGTCTGGATGCAGCTTGGCGTGGTCAATGAGGCTGCCGCCGTCCGGGCGGAAACGGCCGGGCTCAAGGTGGTGATGAATCGCTGCCCCAAGATCGAGATCCCGCGCCTGGGTCTCCTCAAACGGTCGGCGCCCGCCTGATCGCCTAACCCGGCTGCGAATCGGAACGCAGCCATAGCGCTCGCGTTGTTGCCAGGGGCGGCCGAACCGAAGCGCGCCCTACCCTGCGCCAAAGATCAGGCCGCTCCTCAATCAACGAGAGGATGCCGCAATGAAAATAAGAGCTTATACTTTGGGGCTCTGCTGTTTAGCCGCGGGGGCTGCGCTGCTGCCGAGCACGTCGCCCGTGATGGCCCAGGCTGCGGACGAGGAGATCATCGTGACCGGCCGCTACGGCCGCGTACCGGATAATGTGCAAAGCCTGTCGCAGCATGTCAGCTATGCCGATCTCGACCTCAGCACGGCCGCCGGGCGAAGCGAGTTGAGGCATCGGATCAGCCTCACGGCGCGCTATCTTTGCGAGAAGCTGGGCGAAAGTGAGACATCCACTGCGATCGCTCCTTCCTGCCGGGATGCCGCGACCAAAGATGCGATGAACCGCGTCGGCACGATCGAAGAGCATTTTGCGCCGCGCGGCACGGCATGGGCGCGCGGCCCCGCCTGGGAGCCGCCCTATCCGGCCGATTGGGCCACCACTTATCCGTAATCACAGACCAGGCTGGGCCGACGAGACTGCACTATCAGCTATTGGCCCAGCCGCCGTTCCCATGCCAGCGCATGGCTGACGATCGTATCGAGGTCATTGTAGCGCGGGCGCCATTGCGTGCGCTCCAGAATCCGGCTGTTATCGGCGACGAGCGCGTCGGGATCGCCCGCGCGGCGTGGGCCCATGCGCCGGTCGAGCTTCAAGCCTGCCACCCGATCGACCGAATCGAGCACATCGAGCACCGAGAAGCCGCGGCCATAGCCGCAGTTCATGATGTGGCTTTGCCCGGCATCGCCCATCAGCAGTTCCAGCGCGTGCAGATGCGCATCGGCAAGATCGGTGACGTGGATATAATCGCGCACGCCCGTCCCGTCGGCTGTGTCGAAATCGGTGCCGAAAACGGAGACGAACTCCCGTTTTCCCGTCGCCGCTTCGGCGCCGACCTTGATGAGATGGGTGGCACCCGCCGTCGATTGACCCGATCTCCCTTGGGGATCGGCGCCGGCCACGTTGAAATAGCGTAGCGCGCAATAGTTCATCGCATGCGCCGCCGCGACGTCCTTGAGCATCGCCTCGGTCATCAGCTTGGACATGCCATAAGGGTTGATCGGCCGCGTCGGCATTTCTTCCTTGATCGGAATCACCTCCGGAATGCCGTAGGTCGCCGCGGTCGATGAAAAGATGAAATGCTTCACGCCGCCCGTGACCGCGCTTTCGATCAGACTGCGGCTGTTGGCGGTGTTGTTGCGATAATATTTGAGCGGATTTTCGACCGATTCGGGTACCACCACCGATCCGGCGAAATGCAGGATCGCGCCCACACCGTGATCGGCCAGCACGCCGCCGACCAGCGACGCATCGCCGATATCGCCCTCGACAAAGGTGGCGCGCTCATCGACAGCCCAGCGAAACCCGGTGACCAGATTGTCGATCACCACAACTGGCCAGCCCGCGTCCGCCAGCGCCAGGACGGCATGGCTGCCGATATAGCCGGCGCCGCCGGTGACAAGGATTGAAAAGGGCTTCACGAACGGGTTCTCCCTCGGCTGGGCTGGCATTGCTTCAGAATCTCTTGGCAGCTTCTTTGTTCAAAGATGATGAACGGCGCGCTGGCTCTGCTGTCGGATCGCATCGAGCGCGGCAATGGTGTCGACATCGCGAAGGATGCTGTCGTCGGTCCAGGGGAGCGTTTCGATCCGTTCGCTCTCCAGTTCGAACAGCCGCCGTGCGCCGATATCCCCCTCCAGCATGCCAAGCTTCGGAAAGAATGAGCGTCCCCACAGCACGGGATTGCCTCGCCTTCCTTCGAAAGTGGGAATGATGATGGAGGCGGATGACCCCCTATCGGCCATTTGGCGCAGCAGCGGCGGCGGGATCAGCGGCATGTCGCCAAGGCAGATGATCGCTGCGTCCCAGGCGGCGGGGGCGGCGGTTATGCCCGCGGCGAGCGACCTTGCCATCCCTTCGGCGTGATCTTCAGCCAGAACGAACGCTGCGCTCCGTTCCCTCAGCGCCTGACGGATCCTATCTGCGTCATGCCCGAGCACCACGATCGGTGGCGGCAGGCCTGCGGCATCGATGGCATCTGCAACGTGCGCGATGATCGGCTTGCCGTCCAGATCGGCGACGAGCTTGTTCGCGCCCATCCGCCGCGATTGCCCGGCGGCAAGGATGATCGCGCCGCAGCGGCTGATCATATCTGCCGGCGCCAGGCCGCTATGATACCGGCCATGATCGAAAGCGCAATCTCGGCCGGATTGGCGGCGCCGATGGCGAGGCCCACCGGCCCATGGATGCGCGCGAGATTTTCGGGGCTGATACCTGCCGCCCCGAGCCGCTCCAGCCGCGCGGCATGGGTTTTCCGCGATCCCAGCGCGCCGACATAAAAAGCCGGCGAGGCCAACGCGATCATGAGCGCCGGATCGTCGAGCTTCGGATCATGCGTCAGCGTGATGACGGCCGAGGCGCCATCAGGCTGCCATTCAGGCAGCACCTCATCGGGCCAGCGCGTGTCGATATGCGCGCCAGGAAAGCGCTCGGGCGTGGCAAAGGCGGTGCGCGGATCGATAATCAAGCTCTGATAACCGAGCTGCGCCGCCATCGGCAGCAGCGCCTGGCTGATATGCACCGCGCCGACAATTGCGAGCCGCAAGGGCGGGTCATAGGTCTGGACGAAAACATTCTGGCCCGGTTGTTCGCCAGCAATGCTTTGGCCCGAGGCGAGATCGGTGGTCACGGCCAGACGGTCGCCGGCCTTGCGGCTGCGCATGATCTGATCGAGCAGGGCGGGAGGAAAGGCCTTGCCGCTGACTGGCTGGACGAAAATCGAGATCTGCCCGCCGCAGGCGAGCCCGACTTCCCATGCCTTGGCCTCGCTGACGCCATAATCGAGCCGACGCGCTCTGCCGGCGGCGATGGCCTCGATCGCCTGCGTGATCACATCGCCTTCGACGCAACCGCCGCTCACCGATCCTTCGAACAGCCCGTCATCGCGAACGATCAGATGCGCTCCTCGCCGCCGCGGTGCCGAGCCCCAGGTCTGGATGACAGTGGCAATGGCGGTGCGATGCCCCGCCTCCCGCCATTTCGCCTCGGTAGCGAGCAGATGGCCGAGTTCATCGATCGCGGGTGGGAAAAGCATGTGTCCTCCTACTCTCCTCTCCCCCGGGATGGCCAGTCTTGACTCTTTGCCGACGCCTGAGTCATTCTAGAACAAATAGGGAACATAGATGAGTGAGTCGGCTGCCGCCATTGCCGCCCTGAAGCGCCAGATCGCCTCGCTGGAAGGCCGTAAGGCCGCGCGCCTTGAAGATCTATTCTCCTTTGGAGCAGAAGCTGTCGATGCCCGGCTGGGCGGCGGCCTGGCATATGGCCGTGTGCATGAGATTTTCGCGGCCGATGCGGAAGATGGATCGAACGCAGCCGGCTTCGCATTGATGCTGGCGATGCGGGCCGCCCCCGGTGCGACTCCGATCCTGTGGCTTCGGTCGCGCATGGCGGAAGCAGCCGGAGGCCAGCTTTACGCTCCCGGATTGATGGAGCTCGGGCTTGATCCGGCGAGGCTTATTCTTGCGCTCGCACCGGATGAAGCGGTCCTGCTCAAGGCTGCGGCGGACAGCCTGCGCTGCGTCGGGCTTGGCGCGGTGGTGATCGAATTGGGGCGCAATGCGCATGGGATCGATCTCACCGTCAGCCGCCGCCTTGCACTCGCCGTCGAACAATCGGGTATCGCAGCGCTGTTGCTGCGGGTGGAGGACAAGCCATCGCCGAGTGCCGCGCAAACGCGCTGGCGGGTGGCGGCTGCAGCCTCGGCTGCGCTTGCGGCCAATGCCCCCGGCCGCCCTGCTTTCAACATCGAACTGCTGCGTCATCGCGGCGGCCCGGACGGGCTTGGCTGGCGCGTGGAGTGGGATCGTGATCACTGCAGTTTCCGAGAAGCGCCGTTTCCTGGCGTTGTTCTTCCCCTTCCTGCCGGCCGACCGGCTGCGGCGGGAGCAAGGGCAGCCTGAAACGCCCTTCGCCTTTGCGGAGAAGGAGCGCAATGCGATGCGCCTCGCCGCCGTCGATCCGGAGGCGCTGGCGCTAGGGCTGGTTCCCGGCGTCACGCTGGCCGACGCCCGCGCCTATGTGCCGCAGTTGCTTGTGTTCGATCATGATTCGCAGGCGGACCAGCGCCTGCTCGAACGGCTTGCCGATGGCTGCGAACGCTGGTCTCCCATCGTGGCGCTCGATCCGCCCGATGGTCTGTTGCTGGACATTACCGGCTGCGCCCATCTTTTCGGCGGCGAAATCGATCTGGCCAATGATGTCGAGCGAAGTCTCTCCGGCTTTGGCCTGACCGTGCGCACCGCGCTCGCTTATTCTCCCGAAGCGGCCCATGCGCTCGCCCGCTACCAGACGCGGCCCGCGCCCGATGAGCAAAGCGCCGTGAAGCGGCTCGGGGTCGCCGCACTGGAACTGGACGCCGAGATCGAGATCGGCATGCGCCGCGCCGGCCTCAAGACCATTGGCGATCTGGCCGCACGCCCGGCCACTCTGCTTGCGCCGCGCTTCGGGCAGGACGCCGTCTATCGGCTCGCGCGTCTGCTGGGCGATGCCGATAGCCGCCTTACGCCGCGCCGCCCGCTGCCCGCGCTAATGGTCGAGCGCCGCTTCGCCGAACCGGTCGCGCATGTGGAAACCCTGCTCACCATATTGGCCGAACTGATGCAGGAAACCGCGACGATATTGGACGAACGCGGTGTCGGCGGGCGGAAATTTACCGCGCGATTCTTCCGGAGCGACGGCCAAATTCGCGACATCGCAGTGGAAACGGGGCTGCCCACCCGCGATCCCACTGTGCTCGATCGCCTGTTCCGCGAGCGGATCGAAGCATTGGCCGATCCGATCGATCCGGGCTTCGGCTTCGATCTGATCCGCCTTGCTGTCGCCCGGCTTGAACCCCTGGCCCCGAGCCAGCTCAAGCTTGAAGGCGGCGCGGTCGCCGAGGCGGAAGTGGCAGGGTTGATCGACAGGCTCAGCATCCGCCTCGGCCGCAATCGTGTCCGCCGCCTTGCCCCGCAGGATCGGCATATCCCGGAACAGGCCGTGCTTGCTTTCCCCGCCATTGAATCCGGCCATCCGATCCGTTGGGAAAGCCCCCCCTCCGGCGAGCCGCCGCTCCGTCCGATCCATTTGTTCGATCCGCCGCAGTCGATCGAGGTGCTTGCCGAAGTACCCGATGGGCCGCCGCGCCTATTCAGATGGCGGCGCAACCAGCATGAGGTTGCCCGCTTCGAAGGCCCCGAACGCATCGCGTCCGAATGGTGGAAGCTGCCGCCGGACAGGCAGGGCATCACCCGCGATTATTATCGCGTCGAGGATGTCCGCGGCCGCCGCTTCTGGATCTTCCGCCACGGCCTTTACGGCCGCGAGCGCGAGCATCCTGGCTGGTATCTGCATGGGCTGTTCGCATGAGCGGCCCACCCGATTTTGCCGAATTGGTCGCTGCAACGCATTTTTCATTCCTGCGCGGCGCGGCGCATCCATCCGACATCATCCATACTGCGCTCGATCTGGGGCTGAAGGGGATCGGCATTGCCGACATCAACAGCGTGGCGGGCGTGGTGCGGGCTTATAAGGCGCTCAAGGAAGCGCCCGAGAAAGCCAAGGCTGCTCTTCAGCACGCCAAGAAGGAGCAGGGCGAAGCGCCGGTGCTTTCGCCGGAAGAAGAGGCAGCCTGTCGCATCGACATACGCTATGTGGTCGGCGCGCGGCTGGTGTTCGCTGACGAGACGCCCGACATCGTCGCCTATCCCATGACTCGGAAAGGATGGGGCAATCTCACCAAGCTGCTGACCCGCGGCAATCTGCGCTCGCTGAAGGGCGGCTGCATCCTCTATTTGGATGATCTGCTCAGGCGCACCGACGATCTTCTGCTGATCGTGTTGCCGACCTCGACGACGATCCCGATCAATCCGCATCCCAAGCCGATCGACTATCCTTTTGACGATGAGGATGCGTCCCCAGATCCATCGCCCCTGCTCAAGCTCGTTCCGCCACCGCCGCCGCAAAGGTTCGAGGAGATATTGGCCCATCTCGGCCGGTTGCTGCCGGATCGCGTCTGGCTGGGCGTTTCGATGCACCGGCAAGGCAATGACGACCGGCAGCTCGCGCGGCTGAAGACTGTGGCGGATGCAGCCGGCGTGCCGCTGCTCGCGACCAACGATGCGCTTTACGCGACGCCCGAGCAGCGCCCGCTTCAGGATGTGCTGACCTGCATTCGCGAAGGGACAATAATCGCCGAAGCAGGGCGGCGGCTGCACGCCAATGCCGAGCGCCACCTCAAGGCTCCGGAGGAGATGGCGCGCCTGTTCCGCGCTTGCCCGCAAGCGATCGCCGAGACGATACGGTTCCTGGGACGCATCAGCTTCACGCTTGAAGATCTGAGCTATGAATATCCGCACGAACCGGTGCCGCCCGGCTGGGAACCGCAGGCCTGGCTGGAGCATCTGGTGCTGGAGGCCGCGCATCATCGCTACGGCGCTGAGCTTCCCGAAAAGGTGAAGACCCTGATCGCGGATGAGTTCAGGCTGATCCAGAAGAAGCGCTACGCCTATTATTTCCTCACCGTCCACGATCTGGTGAAATTCGCGCGATCGCAAGAGCCGCCGATCCTGTGCCAGGGGCGGGGTTCGGCCGCTAATTCGATTGTTTGTTTCCTGCTCAGCGTGACCTCAATCGATCCGCTCAAGCATGACCTGCTCTTCTCCCGTTTCGTTTCCGAGGAGCGAGGGGAGCCCCCCGACATCGATGTCGATTTCGAGCACGAACGGCGCGAGGAGGTGATGCAATATGTCTACAAGCGTTATGGCCGCCACCGCGCGGGCATCGCCGCCACCGTAATTCATTACCGGGCGCGCAGCGCGGTGCGCGAAGTGGCGAAGGTGCTGGGGCTGAGCGAGGATATTTCCAACCGCATCGCCAGCACCGTCTGGGGCAGCTATTCAGGCGATACGAGCGACCGGCGTTTTACCGAAGCTGGTTTTGATCTCAACAATCCTGAGATCGTGCGGCTGAGGACGCTCATGAGCCAGCTTCTGGATGCGGACTTCCCTCGCCATCTCTCCCAGCATGTTGGCGGCTTCGTGCTGACCGAAGACCGGCTGGACGAGACTGTCCCCGTCCATCGCGCGGCGATGGATGATCGCACCTTCATCGAATGGGACAAGGACGACATCGATACGCTCAAGCTGATGAAGGTCGACGTGCTTGCGCTCGGCATGCTGACCTGCATCCGCAAAGCCTTCGAGCTGATGCGCGCCCACAATCTTGGCGATCATACGCTGGAAGTCGATCTCGAGTCCAACGACCCGGCTGTCTACGCCATGCTCGAAAAGGGCGATAGCATCGGCGTCTTCCAGGTCGAAAGCCGAGCGCAGATCAACATGCTGCCGCGTCTCAAACCCGAAACATTTTACGATCTCGCCGTTCAGGTCGCCATCGTCCGGCCCGGGCCGATCGAAGGGGATATGGTTCATCCCTATTTGCGAAGGCGCAACAAGGAGGAAGCGGTGGAATTCCCGTCGCCTAACCCACCGCACGATCCCAACGAACTCAGGGATCTCCTGGGCCAAACCATGGGCGTGCCGCTGTTTCAGGAACAGGCGATGAAGCTGGCGATCGTCGCGGCAGATTTCACGCCCGAGGAAGCCAATCAGCTCCGCCGCGCGATGGCGACATTCCGCAATGTCGGCACCATCCATCAATTTGAGGAGAAGATGATCGAAGGCATGGTGGGACGCGGCTACCAGCGCGACTTTGCCGAACGCTGCTATAAGCAGATCGAAGGCTTCGGCAGCTATGGTTTCCCCGAAAGTCACGCGCTGTCCTTCGCGCGGCTGGTCTATGTCTCGGCATGGATCAAATGCCATCATCCGGCGGTGTTCGCCTGCGCGCTGCTCAATTCGCAGCCGATGGGATTTTATGCGCCTGCACAGATCGTCAGGGATGCGCGCGAACATGCCGTCGATGTCAGGCCCATCGATGTGCAGTCAAGCTTCTGGGACAATGGATTGGAACTGGAAGCCCCTTTGCATGCTCTGCGGCTTGGCTTCCGCCAGATCGACGGCTTTCGCGAGGAATGGGCCAAGGCCATAGTGGCGGAGCGTATCAAAGCACCCTTCGCCACTATCGAGGATCTCGCCCGTCGGGCCACATTGCCGTCGCGCGCGCTCAGGCTGCTGGCCGATGCCGATGCGTGCCGATCGATCAACCAGGGCCGTCGCGAAGCCTTATGGGAGGTGCGGCGCGTCCCTTCGAACGAACTTCCCCTGTTTGCCGCCGCCAAGGCGCGCGAACTGGGGGATGAAGCCGATGCGGCGCTGCCTGCCATGCCGGACAGCGAACATGTCGTCGCCGATTACCAGATGACCCGCATTTCGCTCAAAGGCCATCCAATGCAGTTCCTGCGCCCCCTGTTCGAACGCGAAGGCGTGTTGAGCTGCGCGCAGACCTCCAACGCGAAGAATGGCACACTGGTCAGAACCGCGGGCATCGTGCTGGTCCGCCAGCGGCCCGGCAAAGGCAACGCCCTTTTTATCACCATCGAGGATGAGACTGGCATCACCAACATCCTCTTATGGGCGCGGCTTTTCGAGATGCAGCGCCGGCCGGTGATGGCCTCGCGCCTGATCGTGGCCGAGGGCGAGATCCAGCGGAGCAAGGAGAATGTCGTCCATCTAATGGCCAGCCGGATCCATGACCGGACCGACGAGCTTGGCCGCTTATCCGACGGCCTCTCGGGCACGACCGCTGATCGCCGTGATCGCCATCCCCGCAATGTGCGCCTTCTGCACAAGTCTCGCGATTTTCACTGAACCGCGGCTTCGCGCCGGTTGATGATCGCTTCCGCCGTCTGGTGATCGGCGACCGTATCGACATCGATGCAGGCTTCGGCGAAGGGCAATGGCACCGCCGCCGCATCAAGCCCGAAGCGGCGTCCGGCGATGCGAATCGCTTGCTGCAGGGTCAGTAGCCGTAAACCGACCGCGGCCAGCATCAACGGCCCGAACGCGCGGATCACGGCGCGGCCGCGCTTGCGCTCCTGTTCGATCGTCCGCCACAAGGCGAGCACCCCAGCCACCTTCGGATCGCCGAGCCAGAACAGGTTCGCTCCCGACCAGGCGCCGCCGCGAAATTTGAGCCAGGTTCGCCGGTTGCCCGGATAGGCCGACAGGAGCACCCGCCGCTCGACCATTCCCACGGCGAGATCATGATCGCGCGCATCCGCGATGAAGGCATCGAGAATGGCACGATCGAGCAGGGCATTATCCGCCGTCGTCAAGAGGAACGGAAAACCCTGCGATTCAGCCGCAATAGCATTCGCCACCGCTTGGCTCACCGAGGCGCCGCCGCTGCGCGTGGCGATCTTCGGATGCCCTTCCATCCAGGGAATTGCCGCCAGCAGATCCTCCGGCTCCTGTGCAAGCACCACGATCCGCGCGACGGCCGGGTGGTCGACCAGCGTCCGCGCCACCCGCGACAGCATCGCTTCACCGCCGATCGCGATCAGCGCCTTGTCCTGCACTCCAAAATGTTGGGCGAGCGGATCGAGCCCCGGCCTTCGCCCTGCCACCAGTAGCGCCGTCACCCGGGGGGCAGCGACCGGCCTTACCGCAGAGGAAATGGGACGCTGCATCTTCCGCAGGCGCCACGCGCCATCAATAAACGCGTGCCTTCGGCTTGATATAGTCGACTTCGTCGGTGAGCGTATACTCGTGCACCGGGCGATAATCGATCGTCACCGCGCCTTTGTCGAACCAGGTGATGGTGTGCTTCATCCAGTTCTCGTCGTCGCGGTTGGGATAATCCTCATGCATATGCGCGCCGCGGCTTTCCTTGCGGTTCGCGGCCGAATGCATGGTGACGACGGCCTGGGGCAGCATGTTATCGAGCTCGAGCGTCTCGATCAGATCGGTGTTCCAGATCAGTGAACGATCGGTGACGCCGACATCCTGTGCGCTGGCATAGACCTTGTCGATCAGCGCCTGCCCTTCCCGCAGCAGATCGGTGTCGCGGAACACCGCGCAATGCTTCTGCATCGTCCGCTGCATGTCGAGGCGGATCTGGGCAGTGGGCGTGCCGCCCTTTGCGTTACGGAAATGATCGAGGCGGGTAAGCGCCTTGTCATCAGCCTCTTTGAGGATATTGCCGGGCTTGCTGTTCGGCTTCACCAGCTCGGCGATCCGGAAGCCGGTCGCGCGCCCGAACACCACGAGATCGATCAGCGAATTCGAGCCCAAGCGGTTGGCGCCATGCACGGAAACGCACGCCGCTTCGCCCACGGCGAACAGACCGGGCACCACCGTATCCGGATTGCCGTCTTTCAGCGTGACCACTTCGCCATGATAGTTACAGGGCACGCCGCCCATATTGTAATGAACCGTCGGCGTCACCGGCAGCGGCTGGCGGGTGAGATCGACGCCCGCGAAAATCTTGCCGGTCTCGGTAATGCCGGGCAGCCGTTCGGCCAGCACCTTGGGATCGATATGATCGAGGTGAAGGTAGATATAGTCCTTGTTCGGGCCGACGCCGCGCCCTTCGCGCATTTCCATCGCCATCGAGCGGGCGACGACATCGCGCGAAGCCAGATCTTTCGCCGAGGGCGCATAGCGCTCCATGAAGCGCTCACCCTCGCTGTTGGTGAGATAGCCGCCCTCGCCGCGCGCACCCTCGGTGATCAGCACACCCGCGCCGTAGATCCCGGTCGGATGGAATTGGACAAATTCCATATCCTGCAACGGCAGGCCCGCGCGCAGCACCATGCCGTTGCCGTCGCCGGTGCAGGTATGCGCCGAGGTCGCCGAGAAATAGATGCGTCCGCCGCCCCCGGTCGCCAGCACCACCGCGTGGCTGCGGAAACGGTGGATCGATCCGTCCTCCATGCAGAGTGCGATCACGCCCTTGCACACGCCATTGTCCATGATGAGGTCGAGCGCGAAATATTCGACGTAGAAATCCGCGTCATATTTCAGGCTCTGCTGGTAGAGCGCATGGAGCATGGCGTGGCCAGTGCGGTCGGCGGCGGCGCAGGTGCGCTGCACGGGCGGGCCCGCACCCATATTCTGCATATGGCCGCCGAACGGGCGCTGATAGATAGTGCCGTTATCATTGCGGCTGAAGGGCACGCCCGCATGCTCCAGCTCGATCACAGCGGCCGGCGCCTCGCGCACCATATATTCGATCGCGTCCTGGTCGCCGAGCCAGTCGGAGCCCTTGACGGTATCGTACATGTGCCAGGTCCAGTGGTCCGGCGTATTGTTGCCGAGGCTGGCGGCAATGCCGCCCTGGGCCGCCACGGTGTGGCTGCGGGTGGGGAATACCTTGGTGATACAGGCGGTCTTGAGGCCCTTTTCCGCGCAACCCATGGTCGCGCGCAGACCGGAACCGCCAGCGCCCACCACGACGGCGTCATAGACGTGATCGATGATTTTATAAGCCTCGGTCATCAGGCGGCGGCCCCTCCGAGGGCGATTTTCAAAATGCAGAACAGCGCAATCGCACCGGCGCCGATCGCATAGAAATTGAGGAGCACGATTGAGGCGAGCTTGAGCGCCTCATCATGAACATAATCCTCGATAAACACCTGCAGGCCCAGCCGGAAATGATAGAAGACCGAGATGACCAGCAGCGCCATCGGCAGCGCCGCCAGCGGCGAGGAGAGCCACTGCGTCACGATATTATAGTCCAGCGACGGCAGCCGGAGCAGCGATACCACGAACCAAGACATCAGCAGCAGGTTCGACCCGGCCGTCAGCCGCTGATGCCACCAATGATGCGCGCCCGATTTGGCCGACCCGAGCCCGCGGACGCGGCCGATCCCTGTTCCCGTTCCCATCAGAACCCCATTAAAATTGTGAGCCAGATCGCCACGGTGATCACGGTCGAGGCGACGAGCGTCATCAGCGCTCCGGTTTTGTTGGTCTTGAGTTCATAGCCAGCCCCAGTATCCAGAACCAGGTGTCTGAGGCCGGAACAGAGATGCTGGAAGAACACCCAGGTCAGCCCGATACCGACTAGCCGCGCCAGCCCGTTGACCACAGGATGGGCCTGATCGACCCCGCCGATCACCCAGCTATGGAACACGCCATATGCTTCCGGCCCGCTCGCCAGCGCCACCAACCACCAGAGGAAGCAGAGCACGCCGGCCGTTGCCATAGCTGTTCCAGTCGCGCGGTGAAGAATGGAGACCAGCATGTGCGGCCCCCATCGCCAGATCGACAGATGCGGTGAAAGCGGTCTCGCGGCGTTCCGTGCCATCCCTGTTACCCAAGCCTGTTGCGAGCGTGTCTTTAGACGAAGCCGCCGATCATGCAACCGCAGAAGCTTGGAGCGTCACGCCGGGTGTGTGGCAGCCTCTGAATGCAAAATTTGAAGCGGACCAGAAGCTCTGCAGCGCCGAGCCTGAGCAACTGAGAGGTGTATGCGGGTTAGCCCCTAACCAGTTTTTTACCAAAATATCGCTATCTGGAAACTTTGGAGAGCCACAAGCCGGAATTTGAAATGAACGCGATGATCTTGCTATCTGATGCCGATATTGATGAGCGCTGCCGCATCTACAACAGAGGTGGAATGCTCGAGCAACTTCTCCGTTCGTTATGGAACAATTTCGGCGAACAACTCGCCGAGGTCAACGCTGCCTTTATACAGGAAGAGTTTAGGAACTTTTCGCCCGCCGAAAAAACCGAGCTGAAAAAGGAGGGCATCATCAGCAGCGGTCTCGACGATTGGGAGCAGCTGAAGCGGGACTCGATGATGTGGTTCGAAAGTCGCTGCAATCGGCCAATCGACCGCAGCTGGGTTAGGAATATTGCCGCACTGGCGCATCGAATGCGAGCCGGCGGCACCAAAACGATGGTATACACCGACCTGCTTATCCGGTGCTACGATCGCTTTCATGAGCGGCTCGATCGTGCGACCCATTTCTCCCCGGAAATATTGGCGTCCTGCCGGAAGGCGCTGCGCCAACTGGCATCAGTCGAAGCCGAAATCGCTCTGGCGGAAAATATGTTGATCGAGCGGCAGCTCGCCTCCGACAGCCGGCTGGCGCTGAGCTCCGACTTTCAGATCGATATGAAGACGATCATGGAGGCCGTGTCAGGCGATTCGCGTTCGTTGCAGCAGCGGTCGAGTGCGACGGCGCAGTCGGCGCGCGGGATGCTGGGCAAGACGAGCGAGGTTGCCGCGGCGGCCGAGCAATCCGCCGTGGCGATGCGCGAGGCCGCGCAGACCGCCTCGGGCCTGATCCGCGCGATCGAGCAGGCGAGAAGCGAGGTCGAGGTCGCCGCCGGCATCGCCACCAAAGCCTCCGAACAATCCGCCCAGGCCTTGTCCACCTCCGAAGCGCTTTCCGATCATGCCAAGGCGATCGAATCGATCCTCGGCCTCATCCGCGACATTGCAGGGCAAACCAACCTGCTCGCGCTCAACGCCACCATCGAGGCGGCACGCGCCGGTGACGCAGGCCGCGGCTTTGCCGTGGTGGCGCAGGAGGTGAAGAGCCTCGCCAGCCAGACCGCGCGCGCCACCGACGACATCACCATCAAGATCGCCGCGATCCAGGCCGCCACCCGCCATACCGTCGATGCCAATGGCTCGATCCGCGACACCGTCTCGGAGGTCCAGGCCTCCGCCCAGCGCATCCGCGAGGCCATGGAAAGGCAGGCCCGCACCGTCACCATGATCACAGCCTCCGTCGACGAGACCGCGCTCGCCGCCGACTCCATGTCCTCAACCGTCTCCGCCATCCGCAAGGATACTGAAGCCGTCGCCACCGACGTCGAACAACTCGCCCAAAGCTTCGCCCAGGTGGATCAACGCATGGCGGATCTGCAGCGCAAAACAGGTGCCTTCCTGTCAAACGTGGCCGCCTGACGCCTGGCCTGCCCTCAGCTGGCCAGGCGCGCGAATACGCAAAGAATGGCTATTGCGGCAAACGCCAAGGGCGCCAGAAACAGACGGCCCATGGCGCCCTGCGTTCGTCCCTCTTCCATCGCAATGGCATAGCTGATCGCCGCTCCCGTCATGGTCCAGACATGGTAGCGAACTTCGGACGCCACGCTCAGCGGCAGATAGCTCAATCCATAGAGCACCGCTGACCACGCCACCGGGCGGGCGACACTCTCCGAGGAAGCTGAGCCCGCAGCCAGCGTCCCCATTGCGAGCCCAAGCCAGCAGGCGGGCCACCCCAAAGGCGTGCCGAGGCTCCATCGCGTCAGCGCCCCGATCCATTGCCGCAGCCTGCTCGGCGGGACCCGAATGTTCCATGGGTTCGAGTCCGATTGCAGCGACAGTCCCGGCAGGTCCGCATCATGAACCCAAAAGCGCAGGTTGCGATTAAAATGCGCGAGACGATGGGCCAGATAGGCCAGCGGGTGCGCGCCAGCCGCGCGCGCGAGCCAGCAATATGGGCTGATGGCCGCGGCTTCGAACGATGTCTTCACATCGGCGAACTGGATCGGGCATGGCTCGTCCACCCACCAGGCATAATGATCCCATGACACCGGCGAGTAGCATCGCGCATTCACCGCGACCGGATTCGCAACCTGCAGGGGCGGAAACATATCTACCCCGCTGTGAAAGGTGATGCCCGCCAGATCATAGGTCACCAACGAAAGCTCTACGCCGCTGCGTTCCGCCCGCAGCAAATGGTTCGCCAGCGGTAACGCGGCGATAACTGATACGGCAGCTGCAGTACTGGCGATCGCCATGCGGGTGCGCGTCCGCTTCCAGCGGTCTGGCAGAGCGAAGATAAGCAGCGGTAGGCATGCAATCGCCGCGTTGAAGCGCAAAGTTGCCGTCGCGATCAGCAGCAGGATTGCGACCACGCGAAGCAGGTTATCCCCTCTTCGCCGCACAGCGAGCAACCCAGCGGCCATCAACAGGCCGCCGGCCATGAGACTGTCCTTGAGGATGGTACCGACCATGAAGAACGGGACCGGCAGGAGCGCGCAAAGCAGCAGCAACGGACGACCATATCCTGCGGGGCTGCGCCGGCTGATCCCGATCGCCAGCAGCATGAATCCGCCCCAATAAAGCAGCGCCTGCAATGCCAGCATCGGCGCCGGCCCCGATCCGAACGAGAGCAGCTGCCGCCAAAGCCAGTTCATCGCCGGCGGATGCCAATCGTCATAATGGCCGGACAGCGCCTGCCCATATTGCCGGATCGAATCCCACACGATGATGCCGGGCCAGAACGCCAGCAGCTGCGTGCAGGCGGCCAGGAGCAGCATTACGATGATCGTCACCCCGGGTGAGGAGAGCGACCGTCGTGCCGTTTGCGGGTGGGGGCGGTGCTGTTCGGGCGGCATCTCATCTGCTTAGAGGATCACACGTCATCGGGTCCACGCCGGATGCAGGAGCCGGAGCGCCAGATTTCCCTGTCCTGCGGGGACTATCCGTGCGATCTGATTGCTGGGGCGCTGGGGAACTGTGAAGATGTCCAATTCAGGTTGCACGTCCTGTTCACGGCAATTCCTTCCCGACAACAGTGACTTGCCCATGGCCGTCGCCCCGACCTTTGCGCCCAGTATTTGCGCATGATGTCGAGCATCTTATAGGGCCAGCCAATGTCAGACGATCTGTTCGCTTCCGCGCCATCCACAAGCTCAGGCAATTACGACGCTTCCGCAATCGAGGTTTTGGAAGGTCTGGAGCCGGTGCGCCGCCGCCCTGGCATGTATATCGGCGGCACTGACGAGCGCGCCTTTCACCATCTTGCCGCCGAAGTGCTCGACAATGCCATGGACGAGGCGGTGGCGGGGCACGCCAATCGCATCGAGGTTTCGTTGCAAGCAGGCAACCGGCTGACCATCGTCGATAACGGACGCGGCATGCCCGTCGATCCGCATCCCAAATTTCCGGGCAAGTCCGCGCTCGAAGTGATCATGACCATGCTTCATTCGGGTGGCAAGTTCAGCGACAAGGCCTATGCCACGTCCGGCGGTCTCCACGGGGTCGGCGTATCGGTGGTGAATGCGCTCTCGACCGAAACGATTGTCGAGGTCGCCCGTAATCGGGAACTCTATCGCCAGCGCTTCGCACGCGGCGAGGTCGTAACGCCGCTCGAAAAGCTCGGCGCGGCGCCCAACCGGCGGGGCACCAGCGTCACCTTCTCGCCCGATCCCGAGATTTTTGGCGAGCACACCCACTTCAAGCCGACGCGGCTTTACCGGCTGGTGCGTTCCAAAGCTTATTTGTTCGCCGGCGTCGAAATCCGCTGGAAATGCGATCCGGCGCTGATCGGCGACGATACCCCAGCCGAAGCGGTCTTCCAGTTCCCCGGCGGGCTTTCCGATCATCTTCGCGAGCAGCTTCAAGGCCGCGAATGCGCGACGGCGGAATTCTTCTCCGGCAAGCAGGATTTTCCGAACGGGCACGGTTCGGTCGAATGGGCGGTGGCCTGGCCGCTGTGGTCCGAAGGGAGCTACAGCTATTATTGCAACACCATCCCGACGCCCGATGGCGGCACCCACGAGCAGGGCCTGCGCGCCGCGCTGGTGAAAGGGGTGCGCGGCTTTGGCGAACTGGTCGGGCAGAAGAAAGCCAAGGACATCGCGGCCGAGGACGTGCTGACCGGCTCCGAACTGATGCTCTCGGTCTTCATTCGCGAGCCGCAATTTCAAAGCCAGACCAAGGACCGGCTCACTTCGCCCGATGCCGCGCGTCTGGTCGAAAATGCGGTGCGCGATCATTTCGATCATTTTCTGGCCGACAATATGGAGCGCGGGCGGGCGCTGCTGGGCTTCGTACTTGACCGGATGGACGAACGGCTGCGGCGCAGGGCGGAGCGCGAAATCAAGCGCAAGACCGCGACATCGGCGCGCAAGCTCCGTCTCCCCGGCAAGCTCACTGATTGCGCCAATGATGATCCCGCCGGCACCGAGCTCTTCATCGTGGAAGGCGACAGCGCCGGAGGCTCAGCGAAACAGGCGCGCGACCGCAAGACGCAGGCGATCCTTCCGATCCGCGGCAAGATCCTCAACGTCGCCTCGGCCAACAGCGCCAAGATCCTCGCCAATCAGGAGATCGCCGATCTCATCCTGGCGATCGGCTGCGGCACGCGCGAGCGGTTCGTGCCGGACAATCTGCGTTATGAGCGTGTCGTCATCATGACGGATGCGGATGTCGATGGCGCCCATATCGCGACGCTCCTCATGACCTTCTTCTTTCAGGAGATGCCGGATCTGGTCCGGCGTGGGCATCTCTATCTCGCCCAGCCCCCGCTCTATCGCCTGACCGCCGGTTCCACGAGCCTCTACGCGCGCGACGACGCGCACCGCGCCGAAATCGAGGCCAAGCAATTCAAGGGCAAGAAGGTCGAGGTCGCGCGTTTCAAAGGGCTGGGGGAAATGAACCCACAGCAGCTACGCGAAACCACCATGGACCCCAAGACACGCACGATGATCCGTGTCACCCTGCCGCAGGAATATGAGGAGCGGATGGGGGTGCGCGATCTGGTCGAGCGGCTGATGGGCAAGAACCCCGAACATCGCTTCCAGTTCATCCAGGCCAATGCGGCGGCGGTGGACGAAGAGGTGATCGACGCATGAGATGCCCGCGCCCCAATTTCTGATCATCTGCTGCTGGATTGCGTTTCTCGCGGCCTGGGCCCTGATGGCGCGCGGCCAAAAAGAAACGATCGAACGCAAAAGATTGGCGAGCAAGCTGGCTTACTGGCCTCTGCTCGTGGTGGGCGCGGGCCTCATCTTCAACGGCTTCAGCCACAGGCGTACCCTCGGGCGGCTCAGTGAGCCTCTGCTCGAGCCGCAGCCGGTGGCCGGTTGGGCGGGCTTGGCAATCGCGTTGCTCGGCCTGTCGGTCGCCATTTGGGCGCGGCGCGCGCTTGGCCGAAACTGGAGTGCATCGGTCGTGCTCAAGAAGGAGCATGAGCTGGTCGCCACCGGCCCCTATGCCTTTGTCCGGCATCCGATCTACACCGGCCTCGAACTGCTATTTCTCGGTTCGGCGGTTGCGCTGGGCACGCACGCAGGCTTTCTTGGTTTCCTGCTCACGCTGTGCAGCTGCTGGATCAAGTTGCGCCAGGAGGAGCGGCTGATGCTTCGCGCGTTCGGTGAGGAATATGCGGCATATGCGCGGCGCACGAAGCGTCTGATCCCGTTCATATGGTGAGCGGTTTCGGCTCCGTGCCGGAAAGGGAAAGGCCCTCGTTCCGGGGGCAGGGAACGAGGGCCGACCTAGCGTTCGTCACGCAGGCGGGCCACACCAGATCGGGCAACAGGGGGGAAATCCCGATCGGCGAGACCGCTGAGAACTGTTCTAGACACCTCATCCTGACGCCCAGATGAATGGGACCGTTAATGTCGCGGGCCTTTTGGGCGCGGGTCGTTCCAACGGAACGCTTTGTCGCTGATCGGCGTGTTGAACTGCTGGTTGGACAGGCGGACCGTCGAGCGGTTGTTCTGAGCGTCGAGCACCGTCCAGCCCTCCAGCATCAGGCCGGCCGGCGCCCCGGCGCGCTTCGTGAAGGCAATTGTGATGGTGCCAAATTCGGGATGTTTGGGATCGCGGGCCTGGACCAGGAGCATCTCCGGATTTTCGGACGGAACGGATTTGGCGAAGCGGCCGATGTCGACATCGCGGTTGAGCAGCACCGACAGCGGCGAATCGCCCACCGGCCAGCGCGAGACTTGATTGACGGCATAATCGATCATGGTGAGCGCACTGCCGTCGCCCACGATCAGAAGCTTGGCAGACGGCTGATATTCGAAGCGGACATGGCCTGGACGCTTCAGCGTGAGCGTGCCGGTGAGCACGCGGCCGTTGCGATCGGTCTGAGTGAAGTTCGCGGTCATCGTCTGGACGGCGTGGAGATGCGCCGAAACCTGATCGAGCGGTGACGGCGCGGCAGCAACAAGCAACGGCGTTGCGAAAAGCAGCCAGGGCGCGTTGTTCATATCTCTCCGCTTCTCATGTCTCACCTTTTGAGGAGCCCGCGCAATTGCTGACACTCGGCTGTGCTGACCATGCTCAGCACAGCCGGCATGTGCAGGGAATCCCTTTAATCGCCGCTGAACCTACCGCCCGAGAAAACGCCCCATGTCTGCGACGTCGACCTGCACCTCGCGACGGCCGACATGATCCGGCGTGGAAATGATATCGTCCTTCTCCATCCGCTCGATCAGGCGGGCGGCGCTATTGTAGCCGACGCGGAGCTGGCGCTGCAGCCAGCTGGTCGACGCCTTGCGGTTCTCGATCACGAGCTGGATGGCCTTGTGATAGAGCTGGGTTTCGGGATCGTCCGGGCCGGTCGGCGCGCCCTCCATCGCCCAGCCGCCATCCTCGGGCTCCTCGGTGACCGCCTGGATATAGTCGGGCGTACCCTGCGCCCGCCAGTGATCGGCCACCGCGCGAACTTCCTCGTCGGAAACGAAGGGGCCATGTACGCGCGCGATCTGCTTGCCGCCGGGCATATAGAGCATATCGCCCTTGCCGAGCAGCTGCTCGGCGCCCTGCTCGCCGAGAATGGTGCGGCTATCGATCTTGCTGGTGACCTGGAAGCTGATCCGGGTCGGCAGGTTCGCCTTGATCACGCCGGTGATGACGTCGACCGAGGGTCTTTGCGTCGCCATGATCAGATGGATGCCGGCCGCGCGCGCCTTCTGCGCGAGCCGCTGGATCAGGAATTCGACCTCCTTGCCGGCCGTCATCATAAGATCGGCAAGCTCGTCGACGATCACCACAATCTGCGGCAACACCTCGCAATCGAGCTTCTCTTCCTCGTAGATCGGCTGACCGCTTTCGGCGTCGTAGCCGGTCTGCACGCGGCGGCCGAGCGTCTGGCCTTTGGCCTTGGCGGCGCGCACCTTCTCGTTGAAGCTGGCGAGGCTGCGCACGCTGACCGACGCCATCATCCGATAGCGCTCCTCCATCTGCTCGACCGCCCATTTGAGCGCGCGGATCGCCTTTTGCGGCTCAGTCACGACCGGCGAAAGCAGATGAGGAATGTCGTCGTAGATGCTCAGTTCGAGCATCTTGGGATCGATCATGATCATGCGGCACTGCTCGGGCGTGAGCCGGTAGAGCAGCGACAGGATCATGCAGTTCAATCCTACCGACTTGCCCGAGCCGGTGGTGCCGGCCACGAGCAGATGCGGCATCGGCGCCAGGTCCGCGATCACGGGATCGCCCGCGATATTCTTGCCGAGGATCAGCGGCAGGCCTGCATTATGATCATCATAAGCATCGCTCGCCACCAATTCGGACAGCGCCACGGCTTCGCGCTTGGCATTGGGGAGCTCGATGCCGATCACCGTCCGTCCGGGGATCGTGGCGACACGAGCCGAAAGTGCGGACATGTTGCGAGCGATATCGTCTGCAAGCGCGACGACCCGGCTCGCCTTGATCCCGGAGGCGGGCTCCAGCTCGTACATCGTCACGACCGGGCCGGGGCGAACCTCGACGATGCGGCCCTTGACGTGGAAATCATCGAGCACCGATTCGAGCAGCCGCGCATTGCGCTCCAGCGCGGCGCGGTCGATCTGCTGACCCGACGAGGGCGGCGGCGCCTTCAGCAGGTCGATCGAGGGTAAGACATAGGTGTCGCGCAGGTCGAGCTTGGCCTGGCGATCGCGAGGCGGACGGCTCGTTTCGGCCTTCGCGCGCGCCGGCTCCGAGATAACGGGGCGGGATTCTTCCTCCACCGGTACGGCCACGGGTCGCGGCAATGCTTTCTTGGGCTTGGCGACAGCGGCCGGGCGTTCGGGCCGACCATCGACGGGCGCGGCGCGGAACCGGCCGAACAGCCAGCCACGCTCGGTGGCATCGAGGCGGAGTCCATAGAGCCAAAGCCCAATTCCGCCCCCCGCAAAGAGCAACGCGATGAACAGGCGTGCCGGCAAATCCCATTGCGGCGAAGGCAGCAAAGCCGTTCCCGCGCGCGTGAAGGAGCTAGTCAGCAGCCCGATTGCGCCGCCCACGCCCGCCGGCAATCCACTGACCGCGCCCCCGCGCAACGTGGCGAGCGCAACGCCAATCAGCGCGACCGCAACCATGATCAACCCGAGATCGCGGCCCCAGCGTCCAGTTTCCGCACCGCGCCATAAGCGCAACGCCAGCAACAGCGGCAGCACCAGCGCAAGCGCGACCGGGGGCCCGAACAGGCTCAGCAGCACGTCCGCCATCCACGCGCCGGGCAGCCCGAGCAAATTGCGGGCGGGGCCTTCGGCGGCCGTGTTCAGCGAGGGATCGGTGGCATGGTAGCTCGCCAGCGCAAAGCCGAGGGCAAGCGTGAAAGCGATCAGCCCCAGCGCAGCCGCCATCGTCCCGCCTCGCCGCGCGAGCCCGCCCAGCCGCTCGCGCCAGCTCGGCCCTATCGCCGCCGGCATGCTGATCGTCACCATCTCAAGCCACCCGCTTCGTACGGCGAAACATTCACCGAATGATCGCTGCAGAATCGCCGTTAAGCGTGTCCGGGTCAAGAGTCCGAGGTTTGGAGCGGCGGCTTAATGCATGGACGCGTAAGCAGAAACCATCAGGCTTCGCAGGCTGTTGAAAAACTCTTCGTATCCCCGCGTAGGCGGGGATCCAGATACTCCGAACCTTGCGTATTTCGCGCAAACGCTGGAGTTTATGGATCCCCGCCTTCGCGGGGATACGCTATGAGGGGGCCCGAGCCGACTTTTTCGACAGCCTGTTAGAGGGTGTCCGGCCTAGGCGTAGCGTGCCGAGCAGGCATTCATGACCTTCGTTGGCGTGCCGAGTTTCACCGCCTTTGCAAGCGCGGTATCCTGTTCTGCCTTTCGCGCCTCATCGGACCGGATGCCCCGGCGATTCAGGGCCACCGCCACTTTCGGATCGAGCTTGCGATTGAGCTCGCCATATTTGAGCAGCTGCTCCTCATAAGCCGGGCCTTGGGTCGAAAGCGCCCTCACCATGAACTTGCCGAGCGTGTAGCAGCCCATCTCGGACTGAAGCGTATCCTTTGGTAGCGAAATCGGGCGCGCCGGATCGGCCTCCGGAAACGCGGCCTTGCAGGGCCCGACCAGCGCCTGCCATTTCCCGTCGACGATCTTGTCCTTGATCTGCTGCATCTGCTGCATGACGGCTGCCGCTTTATCTTGCGAAAACCGGCCGTCGGCAGCGCCGGCGAGCAGCGCATAGTGAACGATCTCGCCTTGCGCGTCGATCGCAAGCGGTGCCGAAACCTGCGTCTTGGAGCGCGCGTCGGCAGCAGCGACCACACCGCATGTCGCCGCCTTCCCGATCGGATCAGCCGGCAGCGCGAGCTTGGGCGCGCCGCATGAGGCGAGCGCCAGCGCAAGCCCGGAAACACATGCTATGGAGGATCGCATGATCCTTCTCCGAAAGCAGTTGATGTTGCCGTAACAATGTCAACACCTCCGGCGCGGTTCCATGAACCGCAGATGATTAGATGTGGATCGGCTTGCCCTGCACCGCCATGGCGGCCTCTTTCAGCGCTTCCGAATGGGTCGGATGTGCATGACAAGTATAGGCAATATCTTCGGAGGTGGCTCCGAACTCCATTGCCTGCGCCGCTTGCGCGATCATGGTGCCGGCGAGCGACGCAATGATGTGCACGCCGAGCACGCGATCATTCTTGGCGTCGGCGATCACCTTGACGAAGCCCTCGGTCTCCCGGTTGGTCTTCGCGCGGCTATTGGCGAGCATCGGGAATTTCCCGACTTTGATTTCGCCTCTGGCCTTCGCGTCTTCCTCGGTGAGGCCGACACTGGCAATCTCAGGAGAGGTGTAGACAACTGCCGGAATGACATCGTGATTCACGATGCCGGTGAGCCCGGCGATGTTCTCCGCCACCGCAATGCCTTCGTCTTCGGCCTTGTGCGCTAGCATCGGCCCGGGAACCACATCGCCGATCGCCCAGATGCCCGGCACGCTCGTGCGGAAATCATGATCGATCTCGATCTGGCCGCGCTTGTTGGTGGCAAGCCCTGCTTTATCGAGTGCCAGCCCGTCTGTGTTGGGCCGCCGCCCGATGGCGACGAGGACCGCATCGGTCTCGAGCGTTTCCGCCGCACCGCCGTCAGCGGGCTCGACGGTCACCGTCGCCTTGCCGCCATTGACCGCGACGTTCGTGACCTTCGTCGACAGCTTGAGAGCCATGCCCTGCTTCTTGAAGATTTTGGCGGCTTCCTTGCGGACCTCGCCATCCATGCCGGGCAGGAGCTGGTCGAGGAATTCGACGACCGTCACGTTCGCTCCCAAGCGCTTCCAGACCGAGCCGAGCTCGAGCCCAATCACGCCGCCGCCGATCACGACGAGATGACCCGGCACCTTCTCCAGCGCGAGCGCGCCGGTTGAATCGACCACCACCTTCTGATCGATGGTCATGCCGGGGAGCGGGGTGACGCTCGATCCCGTGGCGATCACGATATTCTTTGCGCGCACCGTGCGGTCGCCGACCTGCACGCTGTCCTTGCCTGTGAAGGAGGCGAGGCCCTTGAGCCATTCGACCTTGTTCTTCTTGAACAGGAACTCGATGCCGCCGGTCAGGCCCTTCACCGCGTCCGCCTTCTCCGCCATCATCGCGGGAAGATCGAGGCTGGCGCCTTCGATCTTGACGCCGAATTTCGCGAGCGCGCCCGAATGCGCCTCTTCGAAGAACTCGGATGCATGCAGCAGCGCCTTCGAAGGAATGCAGCCGACATTGAGGCAGGTGCCGCCCAGCGTCTCGCGGCTTTCGGCGCAGGCGGTCTTGAGCCCAAGCTGCGCGGCGCGGATCGCGGCGACATAGCCGCCGGGCCCAGCGCCGATCACAAGGACGTCGAAATCATAGTCAGCCATTGCTTATCCCTGTCATCGTGTTCCTGCGCAGGCAGGAACCCAGTCAAACCGAAATCTCATCGAACAGGTCGCGCCAATCGGGTTTTTCTCTTCAATCGCCCGCAACTTCCACGTCCGCTTCCACTTTTTCATCTGCAGCTCGCGTTTCCGCGCTTCCCGCAGATCTTCGCACATCTCGTACCAGACTAAGAATTTGCACCCATATTGCTTGCTAAACCCGTCGATCAACCCGTTGCGATGCTGGTAAATCGGCTGGATCAGATCGCTGGTCACACCCAGATAGAGCGTGCCGTTGCGACGACTGGACATGATGTAGACAAATCCACGCTTCGTAACTTCGCTCCCGCTGGGCTCCTGCCTTCGCAGGAGCACTTCCTATCCTTTTACAGCGTCACAGATCGATCAGGAGGCGGGTGGGGTCCTCGATCGCGTTCTTGATCGCCACCAGGAAGGTTACGGCCTCGCGGCCGTCGATCAGGCGATGATCATAACTCAGCGCGAGGTACATCATCGGCCGGATCACGATCTCGCCATCGCGCACGACCGGACGGTCTTCAATGCGGTGCAGGCCGAGCACGCCGGACTGCGGCGGATTGATGATCGGCGTCGACATCAACGATCCGAACACGCCGCCGTTGGAGATGGTGAAGGTGCCGCCCTTCATCTCGTCCATGCTGAGCTTGCCGTCGCGTGCGCGCGTGCCGAAATCGCCGATCGTTTTCTCGATTTCCGCCACGGAGAGCTTGTCGGCGTTGCGCACGACGGGAACGACCAGCCCGTTCGGCGCCGAGACGGCGACCGAGATATCGGCATAATCGCGATAGACGATCTCATCGCCTTCGATCGCGGCATTCACCGCGGGCACGTCCTTCAGCGCCATGCACGCGGCCTTCACGAAGAAACCCATGAAGCCGAGGCGGACGCCATGCTTCTTTTCGAACAGATCCTTATACTTCGCGCGCGCCGCCATGACCGCCGACATATCGACGTCATTGAATGTCGTCAGGATCGCGGCGCTGTTCTGCGCCTCCTTGAGGCGGGACGCGATCGTCTGGCGCAGCCGCGTCATGCGCACGCGCTCCTCATGGCGGCCAGCGCCTAGATCGGCGGCGGGCCGAGGCGCGGCCGCTACCGGCTGCGGCGCAGTGGCCGGCGTCGGCTGCGGAACGGGCGCCTTCTGCTTGGCGGCGGCAAGCACGTCGTCCTTGGTGATACGGCCGTCCCTGCCGCTGCCGTGGATGCGCGACGGGTCGACGCCATGTTCGAGCACCGCACGGCGCACCGCGGGCGAGAGCGTGACCGGACCCTGATCGTCGGCAGGAGCGGCGGCGGGCTCGGGCGGCGCGGCGGCTTCGGCCTGGCCGACCGACGTGCGATCCTCAACCTTGGGCGTCGCGGTATCGACGGGGGCCTTGCCCTCCTCGATCTGCGCGATCACAGCGCCGACATTGACGGTGTCCCCTTCGGCGACCGCAAGCTGCCCCATCACCCCGGCAACCGGCGCGGGGACCTCAACCGAGACCTTGTCGGTTTCGAGGCTCGCCACAGGTTCATCGGCTTTGACGGCCTCGCCGGGCTGCTTCAGCCACTGCCCGAGCGTCGCTTCGGTGATCGATTCACCCAAGGTCGGGACGATGACGTCGACTGCCATGATATTATTCCTCATGTCCTAGGGCTTGGGCGACGAGCGCCTTCTGTTGCGCCGCATGCTTGCGGGCGAGGCCCGTGGCGGTGGCGGCCGAGGCCGGGCGCCCGGCGTAGACAGCGCGCGCGGGCCCGGTGCCGGCTTCCTTCAAGCATTCTTCGATCAATGGCTCGACGAAGAACCAGGCGCCGTTGTTCTTCGGCTCTTCCTGCGCCCAGACCACCGTTTCGAGATTTTTCATCCGCGCCATCCGCTTCACGAGCGCTTCAGCGGGGAAGGGATAGATTTGCTCAACGCGGACGATGGTACTGTTCTTGTCGCCAGCTGCATCGCGTGCGTCGGCGAGATCATAGAAAACCTTGCCCGAGCAGAGCACCAGCCGCTTCACATCCTCGTCCGCCGGCGGCGTGGGATCGGACAGGAGCCGCATGAAGTGGCTGTCGCCCATGAAGTCGTCGATCTTCGAGACCGCGGCCTTGTGCCGCAGCAGCGATTTCGGCGTCATGATGATCAGCGGCTTGCGGAAATTGCGCACCATCTGCCGGCGCAGCACATGGAAATAATTGGCCGGGGTGGTGATGTTGCAGACCTGCATATTATCTTCGGCGCAAAGCTGCAGATAGCGTTCGAGGCGCGCCGAGCTGTGCTCCGGCCCCTGCCCTTCATAACCGTGCGGCAAGAGCATCACGAGGCCGTTGACCCGCAGCCACTTGGCCTCGCCGGCGGCGATGAACTGGTCGATCATCACCTGCGCGCCATTCGCGAAGTCGCCGAACTGCGCTTCCCACAACACCAGCGTGTTGGGGGCGGCGGAGGCATAGCCATATTCGAAGCCGAGCACGCCGAACTCGGAGAGTGGGCTGTCGAGCACCTGAAACTTGCGATCGAGAGCCGACAGCGGGATATATTTGTGGCCGTCCTTCTGGTCGACCCAGACGGCATGACGCTGGCTGAACGTGCCGCGTCCCGAATCCTGCCCGGACAGGCGAACGCCATAACCGTCCTGTAGCAATGCGCCGAACGCCATCGCCTCGGCGGTCGCCCAGTCGAAGCCTTCGCCGCTGGCGAACATCGCCTTCTTCGCGTCGAGAATGCGGCCAAGCGTCTTGTGGATATTGAGATCGGCCGGAACCGTCGTCAGCACCTTGGCGAGTGCATCGACGCGCTCACGGGCAATACCCGTGTTCGCCGCGCGACGTTCGGTGATCGGCTCACGCGGGCTCGCGAAGCCGGACCATTCGCCCTCGAACCAGTCGGCCTTGTTGACCCTGAAGCCCTTGGCGCCTTCGAACTCCTCTTCGAGATGGCTGACGAAGGCGGTTGTCACCCCATTCACCCATTGTTCGTCAATGACGCCTTCGGCCTTCAGCTTGTCGGCATAGATTTTAGAGACCGGCGGATGCTTGCGGATTGCGTCGTACATCAGCGGCTGGGTGAAGCCCGGCTCATCGCCCTCATTGTGGCCGAAGCGGCGATAGCACCACATGTCGATCACGACGTCGCGCTTGAACTGCTGGCGATATTCGGTCGCAAGCTTGCACGCGAAGGTGACGGCCTCGGGATCATCGCCATTCACATGCAGGATCGGCGCGCTCACCATCTTGGCGATGTCCGATGGATAAGGCGAGGACCGCGCGAACTGCGGGCTGGTCGTGAACCCGACCTGGTTGTTGATCACGAAGTGGATGGTGCCGCCGGTGTGATAACCGCGCAGACCGGAAAAACCGAAGCATTCCATGATGATGCCTTGGCCAGCAAATGCGGCATCCCCATGCAGCAAGATCGGCAGGACCTTCGCGCGCTCAAGGTCATCGAGCTTGGTCTGCTTCGCGCGCGCCTTGCCGAGCACTACCGGGTTCACCGCCTCGAGATGGCTGGGGTTGGGCGTCAGCGACAGATGCACCTCGTGGCCATCGAACGAACGATCGGTGGACGTGCCAAGGTGATATTTGACGTCCCCCGACCCGCCGACATCCTCGGGATTGGCCGAACCGCCCGCAAATTCGCTGAAAATCGCGCGATAAGGCTTGGCCATGACATTGGCGAGAACATTGAGCCGACCGCGATGGGCCATGCCGATCATGATCTCCTTCACGCCATATTGGCCGCCATATTTGATGATCGCTTCGAGCGCTGGGATCATCGATTCACCGCCGTCGAGCCCAAAGCGCTTGGTGCCGACATATTTACGGCCGCAGAACTTCTCCCACTCCTCGGCATCGATCACCTTGTTGAGGATCGCTTTCTTGCCCTCGACGGTGAAGTGGATTTCCTTGTCCTTCCCCTCCATCCGTTCCTGGAGGAAGCGGCGCTCCTCAATGTCGCCGATATGCATATATTCGAGGCCGACCTTGCCGCAGTAATTGCGGCGCAGCACCTCAACCAGCTCACGCACCGTCGAAGTTTCGAACCCGAACACGCCGCCCAAATAGATCGGCCGGTCAAGATCGGCTTCCGAAAAGCCATGATATTCGGGCGTGAGGTCCGCAGTGATCTCACGCTTGGAAAGGCCGAGCGGATCAAGGTCGGCCAGGAGATGCCCGCGTACGCGGTAGGTCCGGATGAGCATCATCGCGCGGATTGAATCGCTGGCCGCCCGCGTCACAGCCTGCGGATCGGGCGTTGAAGCAGAAACCGGAGCAGCGGCGGCCCTGACCTTCCGGTCGGGCTTGGGCGCAATCTCCATCTGGGTGGGATCAAGCGCTGCCGTCAGCGGATCATTGTCGGCAGGCGGCCAGCCCGGCCGCGCCCAGCTCGGGCCGGTAATGGCTGCCTCAAGCCCTTCGAAATAGCGCCGCCAGCTCGCCTCGACCGAGTTCGCATCCTCGCGATACTGGCGATAAAGGGCTTCGACGAAAGAGGGGCTTACGCCTTCAAGCCCCTCGAAACCGAAACCTTCGATGCCCATGTCATCTGTCCTTGCGCGCTTCTGCCTTATCAAAGCCGGCTGCTATGCCCGGCTTAGATTAATTAGCCCTTTAGGACCTGAGCCAGCGTGCTTCCCAATTCGGATGGGCTCGCCGCAACCTTGATCCCTGCGCTTTCCATTGCTGCAATCTTATCCTCGGCGCCGCCCTGGCCCCCGGATACGATCGCGCCGGCATGACCCATACGGCGTCCCGGAGGTGCGGTGCGTCCTGCAATAAAGCCGGCCATCGGCTTCTTACGGCCGCGTTTGGCTTCGTCCTTCAGGAACTGCGCGGCTTCTTCTTCCGCAGAGCCGCCGATCTCGCCGATCATGATGATCGACTTGGTCTCGTCGTCAGCCAGGAACAGCTCAAGCACGTCGATGAAGTTGGTGCCGTTTACCGGATCGCCGCCAATGCCAACCGCCGTTGTCTGGCCCAGGCCTTCATTGGTGGTCTGGAAAACCGCTTCATAGGTAAGCGTGCCCGAGCGCGAAACGACGCCCACCGAGCCCTTCGAGAAGATCGAGCCGGGCATGATGCCGATCTTGCATTCGTTCGGCGTAAGAACGCCGGGGCAGTTGGGCCCGATCAGCCGCGATTTGGAGCCCGAAAGCGCACGCTTCACGCGAACCATGTCCAGCACCGGAATGCCCTCGGTGATGCAGACGATCAGCGGGACTTCGGCATCGATCGCTTCGCAGATCGAGTCTGCGGCGAAGGGCGGCGGAACATAAACAACGCTCGCAGTCGCGCCGGTGGCGTGCACCGCCTCGTGGACGGTATTGAAGTTGGGCAGCCCGAGTTCCTCATGGGTGGTGCCGCCTTTGCCCGGCGTGACGCCGCCGACCATCTGCGTGCCGTACTCAAGCGCGGCCTTGGTATGGAAGGTGCCGGTCTTCCCGGTCATTCCCTGGGTGATGACCTTGGTGTTCTTGTTGACGAGGATCGACATGAGCTGATGCTGTCCCTTTCCTTGGGAGGAGTTCCGACGAAATTCAGGCGAGGCTGCTATCGATGCCTTTGCAGGCGACCAGCAACTCCTTCACCGCATCGACCGAAACCTGAAGATTTGTCTTGGCTTCCGCGTCCAGATCGATCTCCACGATCTGCTCGACGCCACCCGCACCGATGATCACCGGCACGCCGACATAGAGGCCGTCGACACCATATTTGCCCTCGACATAGGCAGCGCAGGGCAGCAGGCGCTTCTGATCGTTGAGGTAGGCCTCGGCCATGGCGATGCCGCTCGTCGCGGGCGCATAATAAGCCGAGCCGGTTTTGAGCAGCGCGACGATCTCGCCGCCGCCGCCGCGCGTGCGCTTTACGATTTCGTCGATGCGCTCCTTGGTCGAGCGGCCCTGCTTGATCAGGTCGGGAACCGGAATCCCGGCCACAGTCGAATATTGCACGACCGGGACCATCGTATCACCATGACCCCCGAGCACGAAGGTGTTCACGTCGCGAACCGAGACGTTGAATTCCTGCGCGATAAAGGTCGAGAAGCGCGCGCTGTCCAGCACGCCCGCCATGCCGACGACTTTGTTGTGCGGCAGGCCGGAAAATTCGCGCAGCGCCCAGACCATGGCATCAAGCGGGTTGGTGATGCAGATTACGAACGCATCGGGGGCGTTGTTCTTGATGCCCTCGCCGACCGCCTTCATCACCTTGAGATTGATGCCGAGGAGGTCATCGCGGCTCATGCCCGGCTTGCGCGCCACGCCCGCGGTGACGATGATCACGTCCGCGCCCTTGATGTCGGCATAATCGTTGGAGCCAATGATCTTGGCGTCGAATCCTTCAATGGGGCCGCACTGGCTGAGATCGAGCGCCTTGCCCTGAGGCACGCCTTCGACCACGTCGAACAGGACGATGTCGCCGAGTTCCTTGGTCGCCGCGAGGTGGGCCAGCGTGCCGCCAATGTTGCCGGCACCGATAAGCGCAATCTTCTTACGAGCCATTCGACTCCCCTGTTCGTGATCAAGCCAGAAAAGGACGCTGCGGCGTTGCAGCATCCCGAAAGCGGGGTCCGCTTAGGCCGATTCGCGCGGGGCGGCAACCTTCCCAATGCCACATTGAGACATTTTATCAGCCTTCGCCATGCCCCAGCGCCAGATAGTCCCGGCTCTGCATTTCCATCAGGCGGGAAACGGTCCGTTCGAATTCGAAGACGCCGTCTCCGGACGAATAGAGATCGGCGGGCTCAGCCGCCGCGGTAGCGAGCAGCTTCACCTTATGTTCGTAAAGCGCGTCGACCAGGACCTTGAACCGCGCCGCTTCATTGCGCAGCTCCGGCCCCATCATCGGGATGCCGACGATGATGACCGTGTGGAAATGACGCGCGATGGCAAGATAATCGGGCGCGCCACGGGCTTCGCCGCACAACCGCTTGAACGAGAAAACGCCGACGCCCTTCAGGCTCTTCGGCACATGCATTGATCGGCCGCCGGGAATCGCGAGTTCCTCTGATGGCACATGGATGCTGTCTTCCGGCGGGTAATCAGTGAGGCGAAAGAAGGCCGCGCGCACGGCGTCGGTCGCTTCCTGCCCGATCGGCGCATACCAAGTCGGATAACCGCCAAGCCGCTCCAGCCGGTAATCGACCGGGCCATTGAGCGAAAGCACGTCCAGCCGGTGCTCGATCAACGCGATGAAAGGCAGGAAAAGGTCGCGGTTGAGGCCGTCCTTATAGAGATCCCGCGGCGGGCGGTTCGAAGTTGTCACCACCGTCACGCCTGCGTCGATCAGGCTCGTGAACAACCGGGACAAAATCATGGCATCGGCGGTGTTGTTGACGACCATTTCGTCGAACGCGAGCAAGCGCGCTTCCTCCGCCAGCGCTGCCGCGACGGGAAGAATCGGATCCCCTTTTTCTTTGGCGCGCTCTATTCTGAGCCGATCATGCACTTCGAGCATGAACTCATGGAAATGGACACGCCGCTTGGCGGGAATTGTGACGCAGCCGAAGAACAAGTCCATCAGCATGGATTTGCCGCGGCCTACGCCGCCCCACATATAGACGCCACGCGGCGCGGCCGGTGCCCTGCGCAACATCCGCCAAAGCACGCTGCCGCGCGGCGGCTGGTCGTTCAGTTGCTGCGCGAGCCCATCCAGGCGCTCCGCCGTATGGAGTTGATCATCGTCGGGCCGCAACTCGCCGGCAGCCACCAATGCGCGATAACGTTCGATGACGCTGGTCACGATCGCGCGCTCGCCTTCCTCACCATCCCGGAAAAAGCGACAACCGGCGCGCCGCTCTGTTCCAGCGTTCCGCGCACGAAAAGGGTACGATGGGTTTCGCGTAAGACCTCGACTGCCGCCTCGACCCTTGCATCCACGACAGCCGGCGCAAGAAATTGCGCCGAGACATCCATCGTCACTCCGCCGACGGCACCCTCAATGCCTAGCAGGGCCGGCCCGACGAAAAGCGCATGGTCGACGAGCGCAAGCAGAAAACCGCCATGCGCGTTTCCAGACAGATTGCGATGCAAATTGCGTAGCTCAAGCCCGATCCGTGCATGGCCGTGCTCGTCGATCCACGCCTCGATACGACCGTAAACGTCGAGGAACCTGTCCTCTGCCGTCTCGGTTCGGATCAGCCGGCCGGGCCGATCGGGATCCGGCGCATAACCTAGTTGTTCGCAGATTTCGCGATGGCTGGGCTTCAACGCTAAATCTGCCGCTCGACCACCATCTTCTTGACTTCGGCGATCGCGCGCGCCGGGCTCAGGCCCTTGGGGCAGACATTGGCGCAATTCATGATGGTATGGCAGCGATAGAGCCGGAACGGATCCTCAAGCTCGTCGAGCCGCTCCCCGGTCATTTCGTCGCGGCTGTCCGCCAGCCAGCGATAAGCCTGCAAAAGGATCGCGGGCCCCAAGAACTTGTCGCTGTTCCACCAGTAGCTCGGGCAGGACGTGGAGCAGCAGGCGCACAGGATGCACTCATAAAGCCCGTCGAGCTTGGCGCGGTCCTCCGGCGTCTGCAGCCTTTCCTTGCCGGATGGTGGCGGCGTGACCGTCTTCAGCCAGGGCTGGATCGAGGCATATTGCGCGTAGAAATGTGTGAAATCCGGGACAAGATCCTTGATCACGTCCATGTGCGGCAGCGGCGTAATGCGCACTTCCTTGTCGAGATCCTCGATCGCAGTGGTGCAGGCGAGACCGTTGCGGCCATCCATGTTCATCGAGCAAGAGCCGCAAATGCCCTCGCGGCAGGAACGGCGGAAGGTCAGCGTCGGATCGATCTCGTTCTTGATCTTGAGCAGTGCGTCCAGCACCATCGGCCCACAGGTGTCGAGATCGATCTCGAACATATCGTAGCGCGGATTCTTGCCGGTATCCGGATCGTAGCGATAAATCTTGAACTTGCGCACATTCTTGGCGCCGGCGGGCGCCTTGTGCGTCTTGCCCTTCGGCCCGATCTTGCTGTTGGCGGGCAATGAGAACTCGGCCATGTCTAATCCTTGATCGCTTGGGCCAAGCCGATAGCCAATCGAAACGCATATCGGAAGCCTGAAATCTACGCCCTTCGCTGACATTGCTATGCAGCGGCAAGCGAGGAGGAATTCCCCACCTCAAAACATCAGTCTGCCCAGGCTGCGTCCTCGATATGGAGCTCGGCGCTGCGGCCGCCATTCCAGCCGTCGATCCTGGCCCGGCCCGCAATCCACAGGCTGCGCGTCGCGCCTGCGCCGAGCAGCGCCTGGCCCAAGTCGCTCTCGCTTTGCCGGAAGGCAATCGCCTTGATCGAACGCCCGTCCGCGCCCGCGACGATCGCGCGGACGTGGCCCGACCCGACGATGTCGGCCTTCACGATCCGGACCGGGCCGGCGACAACGCGCGGCGCGGGCCAGCCCGCCCCATAGGGCCCCCCGGCCTCCAGGGCCTCCACCAGCATGGGGCTGACCCCGCCGGGCGCGAGCACCGCATCGAGCAGCAGCGCGCGATCTTCCCGCGCGCGAGACACGTCGCTTTCGAGCCGTGCATCGATCCAGTCGCTGAAGACAGACAAATGATCCGCGCTGATGGTCAGCCCCGCCGCCATCGCGTGGCCGCCTCCGGCAACGAGGAGGCCGGAATCCTTGGCTGCCAAAACCGCGGCGCCGAGATCGACCCCGCCGATCGAACGACCTGAACCCTTCCCGGTCCCGCTTTCATCGAGCGCGATCACGATCACCGGCTTGCCAAGCTTTTCCTTGAGGCGGCCGGCGACGATCCCAATCACCCCCGGATGCCAGCCATGCCCCCGCACCACGACCACCGAACGGTTGTGCTGACGCCGCGCCTCCAGCTCCGCAGCCTCGGCCACGGCCGCCTCGATCGCCCGGCGCTCTTCGTTCAGACGATCAAGCTCAGCCGCCAGCATTTGCGCTTCGTGCGGATCGGTCGTGGTGAGCAGCCGGACCCCGAGATCGGATTTGCCGACCCTCCCCCCTGCATTGATCCGCGGCCCCAGCGCAAAGCCAAGGTCGGTGCAGGTGGGTGCGCCATGCAGCCGGGCCACGTCGGCGAGCGTGGCGAGACCGATGTTCTGGCGCGCGGCCATGATCTTGAGGCCCTGCGTCACGAAGGCACGATTGAGCCCGCGCAATTGCGCGACATCGGCCACGGTTCCCAGCGCAACCAGGTCGAGCAGGCCAAGCAGCTTGGGTTCCGCACGATCGCTGAAATAATCGCGGCGTCTCAGCTCACGCAGCAGCGCCGCGCCAAGCAGAAACGCGACGCCGACCGCGGCAAGATGGCCGTGGGCGGCGCCATCTACGCATTCATCGAGCCGATTGGGATTCACCAGCGCATGCGCATCGGGCAAGGCTGAAGCGCATTTGTGATGATCGATCACGATTACGTCGACGCCTGCCGCGCGCGCCATGGCGAGCGCTTCGAACGCCTGCGCCCCGCAATCGACCGTGACGATCAGCGATGCGCCCTCGCGCGCGAGCCGGACGAGCGCCTCGCCCGACGGGCCATAGCCCTCCATCAGGCGATCGGGGATATAGGCTGCGGGATCGCAGCCAAGCTCGCGCAGCAGGCGGATCAGGAGCGCGGCCGACGTTGCGCCATCGACATCATAGTCGCCGAAGATCGTAATCGCTTCCCGCGCCTCTACTGCATCAGCCATGCGTTCGGCGGCGCGGTCCATGTCCCGGAAGATGGACGGATCGGGCATGAAGCCCCGCAAGGTCGGCGCGCGATGCTGCTCCACCGCCTCGCGCGCGACCCCGCGCGTCAACAGAAGCTGGGTGACCAGATCATCGGGCTCGAAGCCATCTTCCCGCCCGTCGGCCGCGGTGCCGCGCCAGCGCCAGCATTGGCCAAGGATCGAGCGTTCGATGCCGAGCACGGCGGAAGAGGTCATGGCGAAGGCTATAGATGAGTTTTGGCGATAAATGAATCCGGCGCGCGGCCTTGATTCAGCGCAAGGCTGCGAGCGCCAGCACGACCCAGCCGATGATGAAGCTCGCGCCCCCGATCGGGGTCACGATGCCCCAGCGATGCGGCGCCCCCAGCGCCATGGCATAAAGCGAACCCGAGAATAACAGGCTGCCGACCAGGAAGAGAATTGCCCCCAGACGGCCCCGCGGCAGCGACAAGGCCGACATCGCCGCAATCGCGTGAATCAGCTGATATTCGGCGCCTGTGCGCAACCAGCCTACGGCCGCCCCGGACGCGCCATGGGCTGCGAATGCGCCGGCAGCCACGGCAAGCCCGCCGGACAGGGCCGCGAGCGCAACCAGGCTCTTATTCTGCTTCATGCCGTCTCCCCCTGCTTTGCCGGCTTCTGGTTCGGCCGGAACATCATCTCCTCGCCCGCGTGCAGATCGCCGGAGGCGGCTTGGCGATCGAGCCGGTCGAGATCCCGCCGGCGATATTCCTCTTCGACCCAGGCGATATCCTGCTCATTGAAGCCGAGCGCGCCAAGCGCCTGACGGCCCATGCACACGGCGGATTCGAAAATCTCGCGCACCGTGCCGCGCAGATCCAGATCGCCGAGATCCAAGAGCTGACGCCGATCGAACACGCGGATGAACACCGCCGCCTGCGGAAAAGCTTCGAGGATCGGCTCCATGCGGATCGCATCGAGCCCTGGGTCATCGATGCAGAAGAGGATCATGCGAGCATCTTCGGCACCCGCCTGCCGGAGCAGATCGACGCGGGTACCGTCGCCATAATAGACCTTGGTGCCAAATTCTTCGGAGATGTCGATCTGCTTCGGCTTGGAATCGATCAGGGTGAGCGCCACGCCCTTGGCCGCGAGCATCTGAGCGACCGTCTGGCCGAAGCGGCCATAACCCACCACGATCGCGCTGGCGCGGCCCGCGCCAGCGGGCCCATCCCGCGCGACATTTTTCTGCATCGGCCGGACGTAGCGGCTTGCCACCATCATCAGAAATGGCGTGGTCACCATCGACAGGGTTACGACCGCTCCGAACAGGCTGGCCGCCTCGGGCGCGATCAATTGCGCCGCCTGCGCCTGCGCAAACAGCACGAAGCCGAACTCGCCGCCCTGGCTCAGCAACAGGCCGAGTCCGAGCGCCTCGCGGTTGCCCGAGCCGAACAGCCGCGCGAGCCCGAAGATCAGGATCGCCTTGATCATGACCACCGCTAGCGCTGTGCCGATCACGAAGACCGGGCGCGCCGCAATCGCCTGCAGATCAAGCACCATGCCGACCGCAAGGAAGAAGAGTCCGAGCAGGATTGCGCGGAAGGGTTCGACGTCGGTTTCAAGCTCATGCCGGTACGGCGAATCCGCGAGCATCACGCCTGCGACGAACGCGCCCAACGCAGGCGAGAGATGCAGGCTTTCCATGACCGCGGCGGCAGCGATCACAGTGAACAGCCCCGCCGCCACGAACAGTTCGCGCTCGCCGAGGCCGCCAATGAGCCGGAACAACGGATTGAGAATATAGCGGCCGGCAAGCACGAGGCCGACGACCGCCGCGACCGTGTAGAGCGCGAGCACATAACCCGGTGGCGAGGAAGGATCGGCCGGTGCCCGCGAGAGCGCCGCGACGATCGTGATCAGCGGCACGATCGAAAGATCCTGGAACAGCAACATCGAGAAGGCGCGTTCGCCATAGGGCGTGTTGAGCCGCCCGCTCGATCGCAGCATGGGCAGCACCTGCGCGGTGGAGGAAAGCGCCAACGGCAGCCCAAGAGCGATGGCCGCGCCGGTGCTGAAACCCGTGGCCACGAAAATCATCAGCGCCAGCGCGGCTCCGCACAAGACGACCTGCGCAAGCCCAAGCCCGAAAATGTCGTGCTTGAGCCGCCACAGGCGTGACGGGTTCAGCTCAAGCCCCACCAGAAACAGCAGAAGGACGATTCCGAGCTCGGCAAAATCAAGCTTGTCCGATGCGCCGCCGACAAGATGAAAACCATGCGGGCCGAGCATGGCGCCCGCCACAAGATAGCCGAGGGTCGCGCCGAGCCCGAACCGGCGGAAGAGAAGCACGAAGGCAAGTGCTGCCCCAAACAGGAGCACGCCTTCGCGGAGCATCAAAACAGTCTGGTTCGCGCCGTTCACGCGGCCGCCGCGACGGACGCGGCACGCGCCGCCTCCGCAACCGCCTCGAAGGCAAGCCGGATCGACGGGTGACGCGCGCTGTGCGGGCGGGCCGGCGCAAAAATCTCGAGGCCCGGCCATTCGCCCGGATCTTCGCGTTCGCCCGCGAGAAACTGCGTCAGAGCGTCGCGGGCTTCTTCAAGCTCGCTGAGGCTTCGTCCAATCGCATGCTGGCCCATCAGCGCCGCCGATGCCTGCCCCAGCGCGCAGGCCCGCACCTCCTGGCCCAGACTCATCACTCGTCCTTCGGCGTCGAGCCTGACGTCGACCGTGACGCGGCTGCCGCAGATGGGCGAGCGCCGTTCGGCCGTGCCCTGCGCATCAGCCAGCCGCGCCTGATGCGGAATCGAGGTGGCGAGCCGAAGGATGGTGCTGTTGTAAAGCGCAGCGGACATGGCGCCGATGTAGGGTGGCTTGGGGCTCAGGTCGAGACCGTGTTGCCGGCCACGTCCTTTTCCGGCCTATGGCGGCGGCGCGCCTCGACGAAATCGACGATCGCCCGGCTGCTGGCATCGAGCAGCACATGACTGCGCGATTGCGCGATCCACTGGGGCCGCTTGCTGTCTCCACCGAACAGGGTGTCGTGCGCCAGATTGAGCAGGAGATAGCCAAGCGTTGCTACCACCAGGCCCTTGAGCGCACCGAAGCCAAGCCCCAGCAGCCGATCGAAGCCGCTCAGCGCGGAATAGCGGATGCCGGAAACAATCGATGCCGCGATCAACTTGCCAGCCAGGAACACCGCGCCGAAGATAAGCGCAAAGGCAAGGATCGAACCCGCCGAACCCGTACCCACCCATGGCGCGATCAGCCTCGTCACCGGCGCATAAAGAAATTTGAGCGCAAGGATCGAGACGATCCATGTGCCAAGCGAGATCACCTCATTGGTGAAACCCCGCATGAGGCCGAGGATCGCGCCGCCGCCGACGAGCACGAGCACAATCATGTCCAGCGCTGTCAAAGACGCCATCGCGCACCCGCCCTTCTTCCGAAGCGGCTAGCCCCGCCCCAGCAAATGGTCAACGAGATTGCCGAGCTGCCGGAAACCGGTGAGGCGCAGGCCTTGCCCATGCTCCGCCAGCGACGCTGGAGCCAGCGCGGTTTCGAAGCCGAGCTTGGCCGCTTCCTTGAGACGTAGCCCGCCATGCGCGACCGGCCGCACCTCGCCGGAAAGCGCCACCTCTCCAAACGCAATGGCATGCGCGGGTACTGGCCGTTCGGACAGCGCCGAGATTAGCGCGCATGCCACGGCAAGGTCCGCCGCCGGATCGGACAGGCGATAGCCGCCCGCGACATTGAGATAGACCTCGGCGGTCGAGAAGCTGAGGCCGCAACGCGCCTCCAGCACCGCAAGGATCATCGCGAGGCGGCCGCCATCCCAGCCCACCACCGCGCGGCGCGGGGTGGCGCCGCTGGCAAGCCGCACGGTGAGGGCCTGGATTTCCACCAGCACGGGCCGGGTCCCTTCCATGGCCGGGAAAACGGTCGTGCCGGCGACTGCCTCGCCGCGTGACGTGAGGAAGAGGGCGCTGGGATTGCCCACCTCGTCGAGCCCCGCTTCGCCCATGGCGAAGACGCCGATTTCATCCGTCCCGCCAAAGCGATTCTTGATCGCGCGCAGGATGCGATATTGGTGGCTGCGTTCCCCTTCGAAGCTCAGCACCGTATCGACCATATGTTCGAGCACGCGCGGCCCGGCGATGGCACCGTCCTTGGTGACATGGCCCACCAGCATCAACGCCGAACCCCGCTCCTTGGCGAAGCGGATCAGCTCCTGCGCAGAAGCGCGCACCTGGCTCACCGTGCCCGGCGCGCCCTCGATCAAATCGCTGTGCATCGTCTGGATCGAATCGATCACCAGCAGCGCCGGCGCCGGGCCGTTCGCAAAGGTCGTAAGAATATCCCGCACCGAGGTTGCCGAGGCGAGTTGTACCGGCACGCCGCCAAGGCCGAGCCTTTGCGCCCGCAGCCGCACCTGATCCGCCGCCTCCTCGCCCGAGACATAGGCGACCGCACCGCCGTTACGCGCGATCCGTGCCGCCGCCTGCAGCAGCAGGGTCGATTTGCCGATGCCCGGATCGCCGCCGATCAGCGTGGCCGATCCCGGCACGAGGCCGCCGCCGATAGCCCGGTCGAACTCGGTAATGCCGGTGGGCGTTCGCGGAGGCAGCGGAACATTTGCATCGAGCCCGACCAGATCGATCGCGCGGCCGCCGCCCTGAAGATTATGCTTCAGCGCGAACGGCGTGACGTTGCTCGGCGCTTCCTCGACCAGGCTGTTCCATTCGCCGCAATCGACACACTGCCCCTGCCATTTGGGCGAAACGCTGCCGCAGCTCTGACAGACATAACGTTTCAGCTGCTTGGCCATGACATCTCCTGCGAACAGATCAGGAACATAGGCCTGGAAGATACCCGCGGCAAGCGCCGATCCTCAGGGCACCGGGCTCCGCAACGGCAGTGCGGTCCCCCCCGAGTTGCGTTGGCGCACGAGGCGCAGATAGCTGTCGATGAGCGCCTGGTTCACCTGCTCCCAGCCATAGCGATTGCAGGCTGCTTGGCCGGCCATGCCAGCCTCGGCACGAGCCTCAAAATCGTTGCAATAATGCGCAAGCGCGTCGCGGAAGGCACCGATAGCGCCAGGCGGGATCAGCCGGCCGGTCGCGCCGTCAGCGACAAGACTTGCGCTGCCGGTAGCATGGGCCGCTACCACCGGAAGCCCACAAGCCATGGCTTCGAGCGTCACGTTGCCGAAGGTCTCCGTGACCGAAGGGTTGAACAGGATATCCATCGAAGCAACCGCGCGGCCGAGATCCGTGCCCTGCTGGAAGCCAGTGAAAATCGCGGTGGGAAGGCGGCGGGCAAACCAGTCCCGTGCCGGACCATCACCCACGACCAGCACCTTATGCGGGACGCCGCTCTGTTCAAGCTGGTCGACGGTATCTGAAAAGACGTCCAATCCCTTTTCCATCACAAGCCTGCCGATGAACCCGATGGCTGGCTCGTCATCGGCGATTCCGAGCGAACGGCGCCAAGCAAGGTCCCGGCGGTTGGGATTGAAAATCTCGGTATCGATGCCGCGCGACCAGATGCCGACATTGTAGCTCATGCGCTGATCGCGCAACAGTTGCGCCATCGATTCCGAAGGGGCGTAGATCGCATCGCAGCGCCGATAGAAGCGCCGCAATGCGGCTTCCACGAGCGGCTCCACGAACGCCATGTTGTAGTAGCGGAAATAGGTTTCGAAGCGCGTATGGACGGACGCCACCACTGGCAGATTCCATTTGCGCGCCAGCGAGACAGCGCGGTGACCCAGTACCTCAGGACTGGAAACGTGGAAGAGGTTCGGCCCGAAGCGCCGCAAATCGCGCTTGATACGCGGCGGTATCATGATCGGCGCGCGATATTCGGCGCGGCCGGGAACGGGTATCGAAGGAATGCTGACGAGATCGCCCACGGGCTCGAACGCTGGCTCCTTCACCGTCGGCGAATAGATTCGAACGGCGGCGCCCTGCCGCAGCAGCGAGGCCACGAGCCGGTTGAGCGCCTGGTTGGCGCCGTCTCGCACATAGTTGTAGTTGCCGGTAAACAGCGCGACACGGAGTTGGCTGACGTCCATCGCGGCGATGGTTAGCGTGGCGCGGATCAAAAGGCCAATCTCGCCGGCGTGAGTTCGAACCAAGGAGGTGAAGGATGGATCGGGTTTTCACGATGATCGCCGAGCGCGTGGCTGGATGGGCCGGGCAGCCGGCGGCCTTCATCCTCGCCGTCGCTACCATCCTGCTGTGGGGCGTGACGGGGCCGTTCTTTGCCTATTCCGACACCTGGCAGCTCGTCATCAATACCTCGACCACGATCATCACTTTCCTCATGGTGTTCCTGATCCAGAACGCCCAAAACCGCGACGCCGCCGCGATGCAGGCCAAGCTGGACGAAGTGATCCGGTCGATCGAAAGCGCCCGCAATGCCTTCATCGGCATCGAACATCTCACCGAACATGAGCTCGAGCAGATCCGTGCCCAGATCGAGAAGGAATGCGGCGCGGACGCGGGCCGGAGCGAAATGAGCACTATCAATAAGCTGATCGCACGCCGTTAATCCGGCTCGAACGGCGCGGGGACGCGGCCCGAGGTTAGCCGCTCCACCATCCAGCCGGGATATTTCCTCAAGCAACGAACGAGCCTGAATTCACCCGTTGAGGACAAAAAAAGCCCCGCCGATCGCTCGACGGGGCCCGGTTTCAGCTTGGAAGCTGGGTGATTATTCCAGATCTTCGGTGGTGAAGTCCTCGCCGACGACCTCGCCCAGCGGATCGTTGCCGGTGTCGTCTTCAACCGGCCGGACCAGCTCCGCCGCATGCTCCTCGGCTGCGCTTTGCGGCGCGATGAGGCTTTCCTGCCAGGTCCGCTGAGAGGCGCGAAGCGCCGCGTCGCGTGACGAGGCCGCCACACGCAGGCGCCGCATGCCCGAACCGGTGCCCGCCGGGATGAGGCGGCCGACGATGACATTCTCCTTGAGCCCGGTCAGCGTATCCACCTTGCCCTGTACCGAAGCTTCGGTGAGCACGCGGGTCGTCTCCTGGAAGGAGGCGGCCGAAATGAAGCTGCGGGTCTGCAGCGACGCCTTGGTGATGCCGAGCAGCACCGGCTTGCCTTGCGCGCCCTCGCGGCCTTCGGCTACGAGCTTGGCATTGGCGTCGTTCATCTCCTCGGCGTCAATCTGCTCGCCCGGAAGGAACGTGCTGTCGCCGGCAGCGGTGATCTCGACCTTTTGCAACATCTGACGAACGATCGTCTCGATGTGCTTGTCGTTGATCTTCACGCCCTGCAGGCGATAAACTTCCTGGATTTCCGAGACGAGATATTCGGCCAGCGCCTCGACGCCCAGCACTTCAAGGATGTCGTGCGGATCGGGCGAGCCCGAGATCAGGTTATCGCCGCGCTTGACGTAATCGCCTTCCTGCACGTCGATGACCTTCGACTTCGGCACCAGATACTCGATCGGCTCGCCACCATCGTCCGGACGGATCAGGATCTTGCGCTTCGCCTTATAGTCCTTGCCGAATTCGACGCGGCCGGAGACTTTGGCGATGATCGCATTTTCCTTCGGCTTGCGGGCCTCGAACAGCTCGGCGACGCGGGGCAGACCGCCGGTAATGTCGCGGGTTTTCGCGGCTTCGCGTGAGACACGCGCCAACACCTCGCCGGCGTGGACGGTCTGGCCGTCCTCGACCGAAAGCGTAGCGCCCGGCGCCAGCATGTAGCGCGCAGCTTCGCCGGAGCTCGCATCGAGCAGGGTCAGACGCGGACGGAGATCTTCCTTCCGGCTGGTTGCGCGATACTCCGTCACCACCTTCTGGGTGATGCCGGTGGCTTCGTCGGTTTGCTCGCTGAGCGTCTGGTTTTCGATCAGGTCCTGATACTTCACTGTACCGCCGGTCTCGGTGATCACCGGCATGGTGAAAGGATCCCACTCGGCCAGACGGTCTCCCTTGGCCACTGACGCTCCATCGTCATGCAGCAGCGACGCGCCATAAGGAATGCGGTGGGTTGCACGCTCGCGGCCTTCCGCATCGACCAGCGCAAGTTCGCCATTGCGTGACAGCGAGATGGTGCGGCCGCGCGAATCCTTGATCGTGCGGAGGTCGCGATATTCCACCTTGCCGTCCGAGACCGCTTCGAGGTGCGACTGCTCGTTGAGCTGCGCCGCGCCGCCGATGTGGAAGGTCCGCATGGTGAGCTGCGTGCCCGGCTCGCCGATCGACTGCGCCGCGATCACGCCAACCGCTTCGCCGATATTGACCGGCGTACCGCGGGCAAGGTCACGGCCGTAGCAGGCCGCGCAGACGCCGCCCTTGGATTCGCAGACCAGCGGGCTGCGGATCTTGACCGACTGGATGCCGATCGCCTCGATCGCGGTGATGTGCGCCTCGTCGAGCAGCGTGCCTTCGGTGACCAGCGCCTCGCCGGTCTTGCTGTCGATGATATCCTCGGCCGTGGTGCGGCCCAGGATGCGTTCGCCGAGCGACGCGATGGTCGAGCCGCCCTGCACGATCGCCTTCATCTCCAGCGCGCGCTCGGTGCCGCAATCGATTTCGACGACGACGCAGTCTTGCGAGACGTCGACCAGACGGCGGGTGAGATAGCCCGAGTTGGCGGTCTTCAACGCGGTATCCGCGAGGCCCTTGCGGGCGCCGTGGGTCGAGTTGAAATATTCAAGGACGGTCAGGCCCTCCTTGAAGTTCGAGATGATCGGCGTCTCGATAATCTCGCCCGAAGGCTTGGCCATCAGGCCGCGCATGCCGGCGAGCTGCTTGATCTGCGCTTGGCTACCGCGGGCGCCGGAGTGGGCCATCATGTAGATCGAGTTGATCGGCTTTTCGCGGCCGGTCTCCTCGTCCCTCTTAACAGCCTGAATCTCCTTCATCATCTCGGCCGCCACGCGGTCGCCGCAACGCGACCAGGCATCGATCACCTTGTTGTACTTTTCCTGCTGGGTGATCAGGCCGTCCTGATATTGCTGCTCATAATCCTTTACGAGCGTGCGGGTCTCATCGACCAGTGGGTCCTTCGCCGCCGGGATCACCATGTCGTCCTTGCCGAACGAGATGCCGGCCTGGAAGGCGTGACGGAAGCCGAGCGACATGATCGCGTCGGCAAACAGCACTGTCTCCTTCTGGCCGGTATGGCGATAGACGATGTCGATGACGTCGCCGATCTCCTTCTTGGTCAGCAAGCGATTGACCGTTTCGAACGGCACTTTGTGCGATTTCGGCAGCGTCTCACCGAGCAGCATGCGGCCCGGCGTGGTCTCGACGCGTTTGAGGTACTGGTTGCCCTCCTCGTCGGTCTGCGGGACGCGGCTCGTGATCTTCGTGTGCAGCGTCACCGCCTTGGCATTGAGCGCCTGGTGAACCTCCTGCATGTCCGACATCATCATGCCTTCGCCGGGCTCGCCAGTCTTTTCCATCGAGAGATAGTAGAGACCGAGCACCATGTCCTGCGACGGCACGATGATCGGCTTGCCATTGGCGGGCGAGAGGATGTTGTTGGTTGACATCATCAGCACGCGCGCTTCGAGCTGCGCTTCAAGGCTGAGCGGGACGTGCACGGCCATCTGGTCGCCGTCGAAATCGGCGTTGAACGCCGAGCAGACCAGCGGGTGAAGCTGGATCGCCTTGCCCTCGATCAGCACCGGCTCGAACGCCTGGATGCCTAGACGGTGCAGCGTCGGCGCGCGGTTCAACAGCACCGGATGCTCGCGGATCACCTCGTCGAGAATGTCCCAGACTTCCTTGCGCTCTTTCTCGACCCATTTCTTGGCCTGCTTGAGGGTCATCGAAAGACCCTTGGCATCCAGGCGGGCGTAGATGAACGGCTTGAACAGCTCGAGCGCCATCTTCTTCGGCAGGCCGCACTGGTGCAGCTTCAGCTCCGGCCCGGTCACGATCACCGAGCGGCCGGAATAGTCGACGCGCTTGCCGAGCAGATTCTGCCGGAAACGGCCCTGCTTGCCCTTGAGCATGTCGGACAGCGACTTCAGCGGACGCTTGTTGGCGCCGGTGATGGTACGCCCGCGGCGGCCATTGTCGAACAAGGCGTCGACCGCTTCCTGCAGCATGCGCTTTTCGTTGCGGACGATGATGTCCGGCGCGCGCAGCTCCATCAGCCGCTTCAGACGGTTGTTACGGTTGATCACGCGGCGATAGAGATCGTTGAGATCTGACGTCGCGAAGCGGCCGCCGTCGAGCGGAACCAGCGGACGAAGCTCCGGCGGAATGACCGGAACCACCTCGAGGATCATCCACTCCGGGCGGTTGCCGGATTCGAGGAAGCTTTCAACGACCTTGAGCCGCTTGATGATCTTCTTGGGCTTCAGCTCGGACTTGGTTTCGGCCAATTCCTTGAGGAGCTGTTCCTTCTCGCCCTCGAGATCGAGGCTTTCGAGCATGATGCGAACCGCTTCGGCGCCGATCCCGGCGGAGAAGGCGTCCTCGCCATATTCGTCCTGCGCCGCCAGCAGCTCATCCTCGGTGAGCAGCTGATATTTCTCAAGCGCGGTCAGGCCGGGCTCGATCACGATATAGCTCTCGAAGTAAAGCACGCGCTCGAGCTGCTTGAGCTGCATATCGAGCAGCAGGCCGATGCGCGACGGCAGCGACTTCAGGAACCAGATGTGGGCAACCGGGGCGGCCAGTTCGATATGGCCCATCCGCTCGCGGCGAACCTTCGAGACCGTGACCTCGACACCGCATTTTTCGCAGACGATGCCCTTATATTTCATGCGCTTGTACTTGCCGCACAAGCATTCATAATCCTTGATCGGGCCGAAGATGCGCGCGCAGAACAGGCCGTCACGCTCGGGCTTGAACGTGCGGTAGTTGATCGTCTCGGGCTTCTTGATCTCGCCGAAGGACCAGCTGCGGATCCGCTCCGGCGAAGCGATGCCGATGCGGATCTGGTCGAAGGTCTCCGGTTTTGCGATCGGATTGGCGAAATTGGTCAGTTCGTTCATTCTCTGCTCCATCTCCCCTCCCGCGAGCGGGAGGGGCTGGGGGTGGGCACCCCCTTCGAAACTTGGTGCTCCGTGCCAGCCGGGGGCCCACCCCCCGGCCCCCTCCCGCGAACGGGAGGGGGAGCTTCGGGCTTTAGGGTCTTATTCCGCTGCCTCCGCGAAGCCTTCGTCACCGTCCTGATCCTCGATCGAGTTCAGGTCGACATTGAGACCCAGCGAACGCATTTCCTTGACGAGCACGTTGAAGCTCTCCGGGATGCCTGCTTCGAAGGTATCGTCGCCCTTGACGATCGCCTCATAGACCTTGGTGCGGCCGACCACGTCGTCCGACTTCACGGTCAGCATCTCCTGCAGCGTGTAAGCAGCGCCATAAGCCTGGAGCGCCCACACCTCCATCTCGCCGAAGCGTTGGCCGCCGAACTGCGCCTTGCCGCCCAGCGGCTGCTGGGTGACGAGCGAGTAAGGCCCGATCGAGCGCGCGTGGATCTTGTCGTCAACCAGATGGTGGAGCTTCAGCATATAGATATAGCCCACCGTCACCTTGCGATCGAACTGCTCACCGGTGCGGCCGTCGAACAGCTCAACCTGGCCGGAGGCATCAAGACCCGCCAGCTTGAGCATGTCCGCAACGTCCGACTCACGGGCGCCATCGAACACCGGCGTCGCCATCGGCACGCCGTTCTTGAGGTTGCCCGCCAATTCAACGATTTCGTCCGGCGTGCGCGCGTCGATCTCGGCGGCATAATGTTCGCCGTAGATCAGCTTGAGCCGCTCCTTCACCGCTTCCGGCGGGGAAGCCGACTGCGCATCCGGATTGGCTTCGCGCCATGCCTCGAGCGCTTCGGTAACCTGACGACCAAGTCCGCGCGCAGCCCAGCCGAGATGGGTCTCGAAGATCTGCCCCACGTTCATGCGCGAAGGCACGCCGAGCGGATTGAGCACGATATCGACTGGCGTGCCGTCCGCAAGGAACGGCATGTCCTCGGCCGGCAGGATGCGCGAGATGACGCCCTTGTTGCCGTGACGGCCAGCCATCTTGTCGCCCGGCTGCAGCTTGCGCTTCACCGCGACGAATACCTTGACCATCTTGAGCACGCCCGGCGGCAGCTCGTCGCCGCGCTGCAGCTTCTCGACGCGGTCATCGAAGCGCGCCTTGATGAGCGCAACCGCCTCGTCATACTGGCTCTTCACGGCTTCCAGCCCGGCCTGAACGGTATCGTCCTGCACCGCGAACTTCCACCATTCGTGGCGTTCGGTCTCTTCCAGCGTCTGCTGGTCGATCACCGCACCCTTCTTGCCGCCCTTGGGAACCGCGGTAGCGACTTGGCCAAGCAGCATCTCGCGAAGCCGGTTGAAGGTGGCGCGGTTAAGGATCGCGCGTTCGTCCTCGCGGTCCTTGGTCAAGCGATCGATCTCCTCGCGCTCGATCGCCATCGCGCGCTCGTCCTTGTCGATGCCGTGGCGATTGAACACCCGGACCTCGACAACCGTCCCGGCAACACCCGGCGGCAGCCGCAGCGAAGTATCGCGCACGTCGCTGGCCTTCTCACCGAAGATGGCGCGGAGCAGCTTTTCTTCCGGCGTCATCGGGCTTTCGCCCTTCGGCGTGATCTTGCCGACCAGGATATCGCCGGGCTCGACCTCGGCGCCGATGTAGACGATGCCGGCCTCGTCGAGGTTGCGCAGCGCTTCCTCGCCGACATTCGGGATGTCGCGGGTGATGTCCTCCGGCCCGAGCTTCGTATCGCGAGCCATGACTTCGAATTCCTCGATATGGATCGAGGTGAAGACGTCGTCCTTCACGATGCGCTCGGAAATGAGGATCGAGTCCTCATAATTATAGCCGTTCCAGGGCATGAACGCGACGAGCGCGTTCCGGCCCAGCGCCAGCTCGCCGAGCTCGGTCGAAGGGCCGTCGGCGATGACGTCGCCGGCCTCGACCACATCGCCCACCTTCACCAGCGGACGCTGGTTGATGCAGGTATTCTGGTTCGAACGCTGGAATTTCATGAGCGTGTAGATGTCGACGCCGGACTGGCCCGCCTCGACCTCGCCGGTCGCACGAACGACGATGCGGGTGGCATCGACCTGATCGATGATCCCGGCGCGGCGGGCGGCGATCGCGGCCCCCGAGTCACGCGCGACGGTTTCTTCCATGCCGGTGCCGACGAACGGAGCCTCGGCGCGCACCAGCGGCACGGCCTGACGCTGCATGTTCGAACCCATCAGCGCGCGGTTGGCGTCGTCATTCTCCAGGAAGGGGATGAGCGAGGCGGCAACCGACACCAGCTGTTTGGGCGACACGTCCATCAGTGTGATATGGTCGCGCGGTGCCATCAGGAATTCGCCGCTCTCACGCGCCGAAATCAGCTCCTCCGCGAAGCTGCCGTCAGCATTCAGCTCGGCATTCGCCTGCGCGATGGTGTGCTTCTGCTCCTCCATCGCGGAGAGATAGACAACCTCTCCGGAGACCTTGCCGTCGACCACCTTGCGGTACGGCGTCTCGATGAAGCCATATTTGTTGACGCGGCTGAACGATGCCAGCGAGTTGATCAGGCCGATGTTCGGGCCTTCCGGCGTCTCGATCGGGCAGATGCGGCCATAATGGGTTGGGTGGACGTCGCGGACCTCGAAGCCCGCACGCTCGCGGGTGAGACCGCCCGGCCCGAGCGCCGAGACACGGCGCTTGTGCGTCACCTCGGAGAGCGGGTTGGTCTGGTCCATGAACTGCGAGAGCTGCGACGAGCCGAAGAACTCGCGCACCGCCGCCACGGCCGGCTTCGCGTTGATCAGGTCGTTCGGCATGACAGTCGATACGTCGACCGAGCTCATCCGCTCCTTCACCGCGCGCTCCATGCGGAGCAGACCGACGCGATATTGGTTCTCGAGCAATTCGCCGACCGAACGGACGCGGCGGTTGCCGAGATTGTCGATGTCGTCGATCTCGCCCTTGCCGTCCTTGAGATCGACAAGCGTCTTGACCACCGCGAGGATATCCTCGGTGCGCAGCGTCGTGACGGTGTCCTCGGCATCAAGTTCGAGGCGCATGTTGAGTTTCACGCGGCCGACGGCGGAGAGGTCATAGCGTTCGGGATCGAAGAACAGCCCGCCAAACAGCGCCTCGGCGGTTTCCTTCGTCGGCGGCTCGCCAGGACGCATGACGCGATAGATCTCGGCCAGCGCGTGCTCGCGATCCTCGACCTTGTCGGCATAAAGCGTGTTGCGGATCCACGGCCCGGTCGAGACATAATCGATGTCGAGCAGTTCGATCCGGTCGATTCCGGCCTTGTCGAGCGCTTCCAGATTCTGAGGGGTCACCTCGTCGCCAGCCTCGATGTAGATTCGGCCGGTCGATTCATCGATCAGGTCGAGCGCGGAATAGCGGCCAAAGATTTCCTCGGTGGGGATCAGAAGATTGGCGAGGCCGTCCTTCTGCGCCTTGTTGGCGGCGCGTGGGCTGATCTTCTGCCCGGCCGGGAACACGACCTCCCCGGTATCGCCGTTGACGACGTCGAAGCCGGGCTTCTGGCCGCGCCAGTTCTCCGCGACGAATGGCACCTGCCAGCCATTTTGCGCGCGGACATAGGTCGCGGTCTTGTAGAAATAGTTGAGAATATCCTCGCTGTTCATGCCGAGCGCATAGAGCAGCGTCGTCACCGGCAGCTTGCGCTTCCGGTCGATACGAACGTTGACGATATCCTTGGCGTCGAACTCGAAATCGAGCCACGAGCCGCGATAGGGGATGACCCGCGCGGCGAAGAGATATTTGCCCGACGCATGGGTCTTGCCGCGATCATGATCGAACAGCACGCCCGGCGAACGGTGCATCTGGCTGACGATCACGCGCTCGGTGCCGTTGACGACGAAGGTGCCGTTCTCGGTCATGAGCGGCATGTCGCCCATGTAGACGTCCTGCTCCTTGATATCGAGCACGGAACGCGTCTCGGTATCGGGATCGACCTCGAACACGATCAGGCGCAGCGTGACGCGCATCGGCGCCGCATAAGTCATGCCGCGCTGACGGCATTCCTCGGTATCATATTTGGGATCCTCGAGCTCATACTGGACGAAGTCGAGTTCGGCGGTGCCGGCGAAGTCACGGATCGGAAACACCGAGCGCAGCGTCTTTTCCAAGCCGGAAACATATCCGTCGGCCGGGCGCGAGCGGAGAAACTGCTCATAGCTTTCGCGCTGGACCTCGATCAGGTTCGGCATCTCCACGACTTCATGGATATTGCCGAAAACCTTGCGAATGCGCTTCTTCGCAGTGCGCGTAAGGGGGTGGGCCGAAACTGCCTGGGTTGCCATAGGAGTAAGATCTCGCCTTCTGTCCGTCTCAAGGCGCGCAGAAACGACGAAAGCCGCAGTTCCTTAGGGAATTGCAGCTTCGGCGTCGTTGAACCACAGCCCCCCAATTCGTGCGACACGCTGCGCGACGGCGCGTCATTTCCCGAAGAGATGTGGTGAGGTCCGCGATATAGGAGGCAGTTGTAGGATTGTCAAATGATCGCGGGAAATCAATGCGAACTGTTTTCCCCCAACATCGCGGCGATCGTCCCGCTCAATTGGCTGTGCCGGAAGGGCTTGGACAGGCGCGGAATGTCTGGCGCCAGCGTTTCGATATCCTGGTAGCCCGAGATGATCAGGATCGGGAGCGACGGCTGCTCCAGCCGGAGCTTGCGCGCTAGCTCGGCCCCAGTCATCCCCGGCATAAGATGATCGGTGATGACCGCGGTCAGCGGCAGCCCCGTTTCGATCAGATCCAGACCTTGCCGCGCGTTCGACGCCTCCAGCACCTCGAACCCCAGTTCGGAAAGCATGTCGGCAGTGCCCATGCGCACCAGTTCGTCGTCATCGATCAGGAGCACCGTACCGCGGTCCTTGCCAGCCGGGAAAGATCCCGACCTTGGCTGATCCTTGCGATGGATCGGCACGCCCGCCTGTGGCAGGAAGAGCCTGACGGTGGTGCCATGCCCCGGCTCGCTGCTGATCGCGAGGCGGCCGCCGAGCTGGGCGAGGAGACCATCAACCATCGAAAGGCCGAGACCCGTTCCCTCGCCATGCTCCTTCGTGCTGAAAAACGGCTCGATCGCATGCTTGGCGGTTTCACTGTCCATACCCACTCCCGTGTCGCTGATCGACAGGCAAACATAATCGCGGTCCATGGCATCCTCAGCGGGGCGATCGCTCGCTTGCGCCACGGTCGCGCTCAGATCCAACTGGCCACCATCCGGCATCGCGTCGCGTGCGTTGACGACAAGGTTGAGAATGGCGAGTTCAAGCTGGTTGCGATCCGCCAGCACGAGCGGCAGCGCATCCGGCAGATCGATATTGAGCGGAATGCGCGGGCCGAGCGTGCTCGCCAGCAGATCGAGTATGCCTTCGACAAGCTCTCTGAGATCCAGCGCCACCGGCCGTAGCGGCTGCCGCCTGGCAAAGGACAAGAGGCGTTGCACAAGCAGTTGTGCTCGCTCGGCCGCGTCCATGGCGCGGGACAGCAGCCGCTCCGACCGTTCATCCGTCGGCCCGCGGTGGAGCACCAGTTCAAGACTGCTGATGATCGGGGTGAGCAGATTGTTGAAGTCATGCGCGACATTGCCGGTGAGTTTGCCGACCGTCTCGAGCTTCTGCGTCTGCCGCAAGGTTTCGTGGGAGCGTTCGAGCTGGGCCGTGCGGTCGGCCACGCGTGCCTCGAGCTGGCTGTTCCACTCCTTCAGCGATTCGATCAGCCTGCCATTCTCAAGGGCAGTCGCAGCCGAACGCGCGAGCGCCTCCAGCATCGCGACTTCGTTGTCCTGCGGCGTGCGTACGCGCGACCAATAGGCGCCGACCGCGGCGACCGGCTCGGGCACCCCGATCGGCATCATCATCATGCTGCGCACGAAGGTCGGCCGATAGGCGGCGAGCGGCACGCGCGGATCCTGCTCGATATCGGGAATCACGATGGTCCGCGCCTCGGACATGGCGTGGCCCGAGATGCAGCTCTCCGCTGGGAAGCGCTGGCCGGCCCATAGCGGGCCGCAGGCATCCTCCGCCACATAGTAGCAACTTGCCCCATCCTTGAGCACGACCGCGATGCCATCGGCATCAACGATGCCGCGCGCGTTGTTGCGGAGAATATCGATCACGTCTTCGAGCGACGATGCGTTGGCGAGTTGTTCGATCGCGGCGATCAGCTTGCTCCAACGCCCGATGACCAGGCTATTCGGGCCGATATTGCCCGTTTCCGCCGGGCCGCCCCGCATCGATGCACGCACATCCTTCACGCCGTCTCCCTTTTCTTGGGAAAGCTATCCTACAATATTTCTAACGATGCATAAACATCGCGCGCATTGATCTGTCTAAAGAAGGGAGGTGGCTTAAAATAGATCAATATGGGTCTTGCAATCATGGCTGCGATTATCGTTGCATTTATCAAAAACGAAAAGGGCGGCCAATGGCCGCCCTTCCATAGTGAGGTTTTCAGTATGTTTACTTGAGTTCGACGGTCGCGCCGGCTTCCTCAAGCTGCTTCTTGATCTTTTCCGCTTCGTCCTTGTTCACGCCTTCCTTGACGGCCTTCGGCGCGGACTCGACCAGGGTCTTGGCTTCGGTGAGGCCAAGGCCGGTGATCGCGCGGACTTCCTTGATCACGTTGATCTTCTTGCCGCCATCGCCGGTCAGGATGACGTCGAATTCGGTCTTCTCTTCGGCGGCCGGAGCAGCGCCGGCACCACCGCCGGCTGGAGCGGCAACCGCCACCGCAGCGGCGGCCGAAACGCCCCACTTCTCTTCGAGCAGCTTCGAAAGCTCAGCGGCTTCGAGAACGGTCAGCGCGGAAAGGTCATCAACAATTTTCTGAAGGTCTGCCATGATAAATCTCCAAATATCGAAATAGGTTCAAAAAGGTCAGGCGTTCTCTTTGGCGCCATAAGCGCCGAAAACGCGGGCAAGCTGGCCAGCCGGCGCCTGGACGATCTGGACGACCTTGGTCGCGGGCGCCTGGACGAGGCCCACAATCTTGGCGCGCAGTTCGTCGAGCGAAGGCAGCGATGCGAGCTGCTTCACTCCGTTGACGTCGAGCACGGTGTCGCCCATCGCCCCGCCCACGATTTCCAGCTTGTCGTTCGTCTTGGCGAAATCGACGACGACCTTGGCGGCCGCCACTGGATCGGGTGAGGTGCTGAGCGCCGTAGGGCCGGTCAGCATATCGCTGATCGACACATAGGGCGTGCCTTCGACGGCAATGCGGGCAAGGCGGTTCTTGGCCACTTTGTAGCTGGCGCCCGCATCCCGCATCTTCACACGCAGCTGGGTGGACTGGGCCACCGTCAGCCCAAGATTGCGGGTCACGACGACCACGCTCGTCTTGGTGAAGGTCTCGTTCAGTTCGGCGACCAGCTCTTTCTTTTGAGCGCGATCCATACCTTACTCCTTCGTTCCCCGGCCGCACCGCGCGGCAAGGGGTGATCGCGAGCTGGCTCGCGCCAGACCCGTGATCGGGCTCCGAAGAGCCTATGTCCGAGGGGTAGGTTGCCTGACCTCGCGGCTTCAATGAGCCGAACGGCAGACCCGATCATTCCCGGCGGGCTCCATCAAGGCGGGCTTGATGGCGGCATCGCACGGGGCGATCGGCGAAAACTTTCCCCGTCTAGGCAGGAGATTAAGAGAGGCGTATTCCCCTCACCTGCGGTCTCGGACGGCATCGACAGGCGAACCCGCCGATGAAGCGTGCGCCGATAGCGGAAATGGCGGCAAAGTCAAGGAAGACTCCCGCCCGCTCGCCATACACAATCCCATGCCCGCGTGAACGGCCACTTTAGCCCTCCGGCCATTGACTCGATTTGTGTTGCGGCGCAGCATGACATTATGGCTCGTGCAGCTCCGATCACGCAGAATCCCGACATTCGCTATCTGGGCCGCCTGCTGGGCGAGGTTATTCGTGCTTATGGCGGCGACCCGCTGTTCCGCCGCATCGAATATATTCGCTCCGCCTCGGTAGATCGCCATCGTGGGGTGGCAGGAGCGAACGAGATCGATCCCGGCCTGGACAGTCTCGGTCTCGATGAAATGCTCGCTTTCGTGCAGAGCTTCATGCTGTTCTCGATGCTGGCCAATTTGGCCGAGGACAGGCAGGGCGTCGCGGCGGAGCCCGGCGCCGACGTGGCTTCGGCGCTCCGGCGGCTTGCTGCGGAAGGGATCGGCAGCGGCAAGGCGATGGCCCTGCTCGACCACGGCCTGATCGCGCCCGTGCTGACGGCGCATCCCACCGAGGTGCGGCGCAAGAGCATGATCGATCACCGCAATCATATCGCGGCACTGATGCTGCTGCGCGATCAGGGACGCATCGAAACCACCGGCGGCGATCTGATCGAAGATGCCTTGCGGCGGCAGATTGCGCTGCTGTGGCAGACCAGGCCGCTGCGGCGCGAGCGGCTTTATGTCGCGGATGAAGTTGAAACGGCCCTGTCCTATCTGCGCGAGATCTTCCTGCCGGTATTGCCGGCGCTTTATGCCCGATGGGAACGCACCTTCGGCCATCGCCCCAAAAGCTTTCTGCGTCCTGGCAGTTGGATCGGTGGAGATCGCGACGGCAATCCGAACGTCACCGCGGCTTCGCTCGAGCTGGCCCTTGGCCGCGCGGCCGAGATCGTAATCGCCCATTATCTGGACAAGCTGCACGAACTTGGCGCCGAGCTTTCGATTTCCACCGAGCATGGCAGCACCACGCCTGAGGTCAATGCGCTGGCCGAGCGCAGCCATGACGCCGGTGCCGCGCGGGCCGATGAGCCTTATCGCCGCGCCATCAGCGGGATCTATGCGCGGCTGGCTGCCACGTACAAGGCGATCACCGGCCAGGATCCCGCACGGCCGGCGCGGCTTGAAGCCGAAGCCTATGCTGATCCGCAGGCCTTTCGTGCCGATCTCATCGAAATCGCGCATGCGCTGCAAAAGGATGGCGGCGGCGTGATGGCCACCGGCGGTGCCTTGGGCCGGCTGATCCGCGCCGTCGAAACCTTTGGCTTCCATCTTGCCACGCTGGATTTGCGCCAAAACTCCGACGTGCATGCAAGGGTCGTGGCGGAACTGCTGGCAAGCGCTGGGGTCGAAGCCGATTACGATGCGCTCGACGAGGATGAACGCATCGAACTGCTGACGCGCGAGCTCAGGACGCTGCGTCTGCTGAGCACGCCTTTCGCCCAATATAGCGACGAGACGATATCCGAGCTCGCGATCGTCAAGGCCGCAGCCGAAGCCCATCAGCGCTATGGGCCGCAATGCATCACCACCTACATTATCTCCAAGTGCGACAGCATTTCGGATATGCTGGAGGTCTATATCCTGCTCAAGGAAGCGGGGCTTTATAGGCCCGGCGATCCGCCGCAGGCCGCGATCATGGTGGTGCCCCTGTTCGAGACGATCGGCGATCTCGAAAACGCCCCCGGGATCATGAAAGCGTGGTTCGAGCTGGAGGAAATCGCCAGCATCGCAAAGGCGCGCGGCTATCAGGAGGTAATGGTCGGCTATTCCGATTCGAACAAGGATGGCGGCTACCTCACCTCGGTTTGGAGCCTCAACCATGGCAGCGCCGAGCTGGCCAAGGTGTTTGCAGGCGCGGGCGTGGGCATGCAGCTTTTCCACGGCCGTGGCGGCGCGGTCGGGCGCGGCGGAGGATCGAGCTTTGCGGCGATCCTGGCACAGCCAGGCGGGACTGTTCAGGGGCGGATCCGGATCACCGAGCAGGGCGAGGTCATTGCCGCCAAATATGGCACGCCCGAGAGCGCGATCGCCAATCTCGAGGCAATCGCGTCGGCGACCTTGCTGGCCAGCCTCGACGGCCCAGCCATTCCGTCATCGGAGCGCCCCCGCTTTGCCGCGGCTATGGAAGAGCTGTCGGCCAACGCTTTCAAGGCCTATCGCTCGCTGGTCTACGGCAATGACGGCTTTCGCACTTTCTTTCGCCAGATGACTCCCATTGCGGAGATTGCGGGGCTCAAGATCGGTTCCCGCCCCGCCAGTCGCACGAAGAGTGACCGGATCGAGGATCTTCGCGCAATTCCGTGGGTGTTCAGCTGGGCGCAGGCGCGGGTGATGCTGCCGGGCTGGTACGGCGTCGGGCATGCGCTGAAAGATTTCAAGGACAAGGCGCTGTTGCGCGAGATGGCGGAAGCCTGGCCGTTCTTCCAGGCAACGCTTGCCAATATGGAAATGGTGCTCGCCAAGTCTGATATGGCAATCGCCGCCCGCTACGCCGCCCTGGTGGAGGATCAGAGCCTTGCCAAGGATCTGTTCGGCCGCATTCGAGACGATTGGCAAGCGACCCACGACGCCTTCCTGTCGGTCACCCGGCAGACCCGGCTATTGGAGAAAAATCCGGCGCTGGACACATCGATCCGCCTCCGCCTACCCTATATCGAGCCGCTCAATCTGCTCCAGGTGGAGCTGCTCAAGCGGCACCGCGCCGGCGAAAGCGACGCGCGCGTACGCGAAGGCATCGAGCTTTCGATCAATGCCATCGCGACCGCCTTGCGCAATTCAGGGTGATCAGGCGGGCTTGGTGCCCGGCGTGCCGCATTTCACGAATTTGCCCTTGGCATCCTTGCAGCGGCTGGAGGCAGCAGCGGGCGGCGGGCATTTGACGAACTTGCCCTTGGCGTCCTTGCAGGGGCCTTTGGACGCCGGAGCAGCCACCGGTGGCGGACATTTTATGAACTTGCCCTTCGCATCCTTACATGGCGCGGCAAAGGCGGGGGGATGTGAGCAAAGACAAAGCGGCAGCGACAGCAAGCAAACGTGACATCGACCTTCTCCTCTGCTGACCCAATCCTTCTGCTGGGAGACGCCATGACGCCATGGCTCCCGCATCTGCTTCTATCACCGGCCAGACCAACGCGCTTTTACGAAATATCCCGTGATCGCGGCGGCGATGACGACGCAGAATCCGACCACACCCCAAAAGGCCCAGGGCTCATGCGCATAGGGAATGCCCTCCACATTCATCCCCAGCAGCCCGGTGATGAAAGTGAGGGGCAGGAAAATCAGTGCCACGATCGAGAGGAGGAGCGCGCGCGTATCCAGCATCTCGGCGCGAAGATCCGTCAGCTGCTCGTGCAGCAGCGCTGAGCGTTCGCGGATCGCCTCCAGCTCTTCGGCCATGCGCGCGAACCGGTCCGCCGCTTCGCGCAGATGCATGCGATCGTCTTCGTTGAGCCAGCCGCACATGAGCCCGGCAAGCCGTTCCAGTGCCTGCCGTTGTGGCGCCACGAAACGGCGATAGCCAATGGCATCCGATCGCACGCTCCCGATCCGGCGCCGCATGGCGAAGGCCTGGTTGGGGCTGAGGTGCGTTTCGCACTCGTCAATGACGTCGCCGAGATCGGCGATATGCGGATCGAGCCGCCCGGTGATGTTCAATGCCAGCGAGGTAATCAGATCTCCCGGATCGGCCAGCCGCCCCTCGCTCATCTCCTCCCGAACCGTGTCGATCCCCTGCAGCGTTCGGAAACTTACCGACACCACGCGGCCGGCCTCGGCCCACAAGCGAATGGAGACAAGGGCGTCCGGATCATCTTCCGGCGTAGTTCCCAGCCCGCGCAGATTGATGAGCGCGCCGCCGTCGAAAATCTCCACGCGTGGACGCGTTTCCGCCGCGGCGAGTGCGCGAACCGCCGCCTCCGGAATGCCGCTTTGCTTTTCCAGCCAAGCAATCGCTTCAGGATCACGGCCGTCGAGATGGCACCAGCTGAACTCGCCCTCGGCTCCCGCATGCGCTTCAGAAACTGCGCCATCTTCGCGGCGAACCAATTGCCACTGCTTCATCAGCCTATCCATCGCAGCCAGAGGGTAAGACCGGAGACCGGAGGCGCAGGCGCAATATCGCTTGCCTCCCGCACGGCATCGGCACGCGCACGGTCAAGAATGGACGAGGGCACCGCACGCTCGTGGACGATGCGATCAGCCTGGCCCAGCCAGCGCGCCTGGCGAAGGGTAAGATCGTCGGGATCGGCCGATCGAAGCTCGATGGTTTCCAATCTCGCGTGGCCGGATCCGCCCGTGTCCTTGAGCCAGCGCTCCACATTTTTCGCGGAATTGTCGGCCAGCGGGTCCAGCAGGCCGGCGGGTGAAAGCGCGGTATCAATAGCCCGCCGCCGGTCATCGGCATCCGGCCACCGGGCGCGAATAGGGCCGCGCGCCTCCGCCAATGCTCGCGCAAGCGCCCCGAGATTGGCAGGCAGCAGCGCTTCGAAGGCGATCCGCAGCGCCTTCGCGAGTCCCGCCGATGCTCCGCCGGTACCGATGGCGACCAATACGGGTTCGCGATCTATAATCGCAGGCATCGTAAAGTCGCAGAGATCGGGACGGTCAACGACGTTGACCAATATCCCGCGCGCCTTGAGCCGCTTTGCCGCCGCCTCGGCCATTGCCCGATCCTCGATCGCGACGATGGCGATCCGAGCATCGGCATCTTCCGCGAGGACAATTCCGCCGCTGCGTTCGATCAGCCGGCGCTTGGCGGCAGCCGCCGGTCCTTCGCCGACGAGCACTACGGACCGTCCGGTCAGCTTCATAAAGATCGGAAGGCTCTGCACCTTGCTCTTCTCGCTTGAGAGCGCTCGATTGCCAAGCGCCAAGCGTGACCCTATCTCGACCCGATGATCCGGCTGCTTACGTTCCTGGCATTGATCTGCGCGGCCCTGCCGATGGCATCGGCTAGCGCCTCGTTCTCAAGCGTCACCGCGGCTGCTCCGGATCGAAGCTGCCACGATCGGACCAACCCGGCTCCCGATCATCAGTCGCCGCATGCCTGCCTCGGCTGCGCGATTCCCTCGCCGTCGATGGAACTGCCTGCGCCGCTGCTGCCACGCCAGCTCGCGCTGCATCGGCATAGTAAGTGGCAGCTCGACGGATTCGGAGATGGGATCGATCCGCCCCCGCCCCGCCGCCTGGGTTGAACTTTCACGTTCGACTCTTTCGCGGAAAGGCCATCAAAATGAAGTTTGTTTCTACAGCGGCGGCTATGATCGCCGCCCTATCCGGCTGCGCGGCAAAGGCGCAGTCCAGCGACATGCCCATGGATCATGCGATGCCGGGCATGAATGACATGATCAACCCGGACCAACACGAGCCCGGCGGAACCAACGCACATCATGCACGGTATCAAGCCCATACGACGCCGCAGCTTTCGGTGGTCAGTTCCGGCACATCCCGGCTGCCCGGCGCTGAAGGGGAAATGACCGGCCTGCACAGCATGGCAGGGAGTTGGATGCTGATGGCGCATGGCTATGCCTGGGGCGTCTACAGCGACCAGGGCGGGCCACGCGGCGACAGCAAGACGTTCATGCAATCAATGGCGATGTTCGATGCTGAAGGACCCGTCTCGGATCAAACGAAGCTGCAGCTTCGTGCGATGCTGAGCCTGGAGCCGCTGATGAGCCATCGCGGCTATCCGAACCTGTTCGCGACGGGGGAAACGGCGAATGGCGTTGCGCTCGTCGATCGTCAGCATCCGCACGACTTCTTCATGGAGCTTTCGGGCAGGTTCGATTTCCAGATCGGCGCGGGCAGCAGCTTTTTCGTTTATGGCGGTCCGGTCGCCGAACCGGCGCTCGGCCCCACCGCTTTCATGCATCGCGGCAGCGCGCGTTATAATCCGGAGGCGCCGATCAGCCACCACTGGTTCGATTCCACGCATATTACGTTCGGCGTCGTGACGGCTGGCGTCTCCACCCGGCACTGGCAGCTTGAGGCATCTGCCTTTCGCGGCCGTGAGCCAGACGAGCATCGTTGGAATATCGAGACGCCCAAGCTCGATTCATGGAGCGTGCGGGCAAGCTGGTCGCCCAGTCCCCAATGGTCGGCGCAAATCAGCTATGGGCATCTGAACAGCCCTGAAGCGCTTCATCCCGATGAGAATGAGGGGCGCTTCACCGCTTCGGTCAGCTTCGCCTCGCGCCCCCTCAACGTAACGGCAGGCTATGCGCGCAAGGATCGCCTGCTGGGACCGGTATTCGACGCTTGGCTCGCCGAAGCCAATTATCAGCTTACCAGCCGCCATAATCTGTTCGGCCGGATCGAGCTGGTCGAGAATGACGAGTTGTTCGGTGAAGCCTCGCCGCTTCATGGCGACATGTTTCGCGTCGGCAAATTCACTGGCGGCTATGCCTACCGCCTGCCGCTGAGCGATCTGGTGAACTTGGCGATCGGTGGCTCCGGCAGTCTTTACGCTGTGCCGAGCTCGATCGAGCCATTCTACGGGCGGTCGCCCAAAAGCTTCACCTTGTTCGCGAAGCTTTCCCTCGGCGGCTGATCAGAGCCAGTCGGGTAGCTTGTCTGCGGCGACCAGCGCTTCGATCGGCGTGCGTTCGCGCACGATCGACCAGCGGCTGCCCGACACCAGCACTTCGGCGGTAAGCGGACGGCTATTGTAAGTGGACGCCATGGTCGCGCCATAGGCACCCGCGGTCATGAAGGCGACGAGTTCGCCTTCCTCGACCTTGTCCATGTCCCGCCCCGTCGCGAAGGTATCGCCGCTTTCGCATACCGGTCCGACCACGTTGGCGATCATCCGCTTCCCATCGGGTGCGACCGCGCGGATATCATGCCATGCGTCATAAAGGCTCGGGCGCATCAAATCGTTCATCGCCGCATCGACGATCACGAACGGCTGATGCACGCCCTGTTTAACGCGGATGACCCGGCTGAGCAGCACGCCCGCATTGCCGACGATCAGCCGGCCCGGCTCGAAGATGAAGCGCGTGCCCCAATGCTTCGTCACCCGCGCCGCCATTTCGCCATAGGCGGCTGGCGTTGGGGGATCGGGCAGGGTGCGGTCATAAGGAATGCCAAGGCCGCCACCCAGATCAGCGACCTTGATGTCATGGCCTTGTGCGCGAAGATCGCCGATCAGCGCTCCGATCCGCTCGAACGCTGCTTCCAGCGGCTTTAGATCGGTCAGCTGGCTGCCGATGTGTACTGCCACTCCACTCGCCTGCAGCCCGGGAAGTTCGCGCGCCATGGCATAGGCCGCAGCTGCGCGATCATAGGCGATCCCGAACTTGTTCTCCGATTTTCCGGTGGAGATCTTGGCATGGGTGCCCGCGTCGACATCCGGATTGATGCGGAACGCGATCTGCGCCGTCCGGCCGCGTTGCCGCGCCACGTCCGACAGCAGCCTGGCCTCAGGCTCGGATTCGACATTGAACTGGCCGATCCCCGCATCGAGCGCCTGGATCATCTCCTGTGCCGTCTTGCCAACCCCGGAAAAGACAATGTGCCTGGCCGGCACGCCCGCCGCCAGCGCCCGGGCGAGTTCACCGCCCGAGACCACGTCCGCGCCGAGCCCCATCCGCGCCAGCGTCGCGAGCACCGCGGCATTGGGATTGGCCTTTACCGCAAAGGCAACCAGCACGTCGCCCAATGGCGCGACCGCTTCGCTGAATACGCGCGCGTGACGCTCGATCGTGGCGGTGGAATAGACATAAACGGGTGTGCCTGCCTCCTCGGCGATGGTGGCGAGCGGCACGTCTTCGGCGTGCATCACGCCATTCCTGATTTCAAAATGGTCCATGATCTCTACTTCGGCGGCAGATCGAACGGATCATCCTTGCGCTCCTGCGAATGACGGATCTGTTCGGCGTTGCGCTCGGGCCGCGCTTCGGGGCCGGGCGTTAGTAATTGTGCGGTGGTGGGTGCGGTAGGCGAGGAGGCAGGCTTTTGCGGTAGGCTTTGGCCGGTGGCCGGCCGCAGATCTTCTTTCTTTCCGCAGGCTGCGAGCGCCAGCAGCGCAGCGATCAGCGCGATCTTCTTCATCATGCCATTCCCAATGCGATTCGGGCGTCGGCAATCCGCAGCCGAACCTGCTCGGGCGCAGTGCCGCCATGGCTCGTCCGGCTCGCGACCGAGCTGTCGACCGAGAGCGCACTGAACACGCGCGCATCGATCCGCTCGTCGATCTCGCGCAGCTTTTCCAGGGGAAGCTGATCGAGCGCGCTGCCGCTTCGCTCGGCCAGCCGCACCACCCGCCCGGTAATATGATGCGCTTCCCGGAACGGAATGTTGGCGACGCGCACCAGCCAATCGGCTAGGTCGGTTGCCGTCGAAAAGCCCTGTTCCGCCGCGGCCCGCATCCGCGCGACCGCAAAAGCGACACTTTCGACCATGCCGGTCATCGCCGCGATCGAAAGCGCGAGCAGATCGTGCGCCTCGAACACGGGCGGCTTATCGTCCTGCATGTCCTTCGAATAAGCGAGCGGCAGGCCCTTCATGGTGACGGCCAGGCTGGTCATCGCACCGATGATCCTGCCGCAATGGCCGCGCACGAGCTCGGCTGCGTCCGGATTGCGCTTTTGCGGCATGATCGAGGAGCCGGTCGAGAAACTGTCCGGCAGCGCCACGAATCCATAAGGCTGCGAGGCCCAGATGATAAACTCCTCGGCCAGCCGCGACAGATGCAGGCTGCATTGCGCTGCCGCCATCAAATAATCGAGCGCGAAATCCCGATCCGAGACGGCATCAAGGCTGTTGTCGGTGGGCTTGTCGAAGCCCAGCGCCGCAGCCGTCGCACGCCGATCGATCGGAAAGCCGGTTCCTGCCAGTGCCGCGGATCCCAGCGGCGACTCGTTGAGCCGCTTACGCGCATCGGCGAAACGGCCGCGATCGCGCCGGATCATCTCATAATAGGCCATCAGATGGTGGCCGAGCGTGACCGGCTGGGCCACCTGCAAATGCGTGAAGCCCGGCATCACGCTGGCGGCATGCTCCTCGGCGCGTGTCACCAGCACCACCTGAAGCGCCTTCAATCCCGCGTCGACCGCATCGATCGCGTCGCGCACCCACAGCCGAAAATCGGTCGCCACCTGGTCATTGCGCGATCTCGCGGTGTGGAGCCGTCCGGCGGCCGGGCCGATCGCCTGCGCCAGCCGGCTTTCGGTCGCCATATGAATATCTTCGAGATCGAGATCTTCGGGCACGCCTTCAGCGGCATAGCCCTGCTCGATCGCGCGCAACCCTTCTTCTATGGCGGAGCAATCCTCCGGCGAAACGATTCCCTGTTGGGCAAGCATCTGGACATGCGCGATCGATCCCGCGATATCCTGCCGCCATAACCGCTTGTCGAACGGGATGGAGGCATTGATCTCGCGCATCACCGCCGCTGGCCCTTCCGCGAAGCGGCCGCCCCACATGCTGTTGGAGTTTTCCGTGCGGTCGTTGATGATGCTGCTCCCACTGCTCGGGCTTATTGCGTGCGATAGGCAATCGCAGGGCAAGGGGCAAGATTTCCCCATCGGGTTCGAGGCGGGGAAGATCGATCAGTCGCATAAAGGCGAAGACATGCCCGCCATGCCATTCGTGGGACCCGATGGCGGCCCGGCGACGTTGACGAAGTTCCGCGGCAAGCCGCTGCTGGTCAATCTGTGGGCCACCTGGTGCGCGCCCTGCGTCGCCGAAATGCCCACGCTCGATGCGCTTGCCGAAAAGCATAAGGGCCAGCTTCAGGTGATCGCGGTCAGCCAGGATATGATGGGCAGGAAGGTCGTCGATCCTTTCTTCGCCAAGCATAAGTTCAAGATGCTTCAGCCTTATCTCGACAAGGACAATGCGCTGCCGCTCGCGCTGAAGAGCCAGACGCTGCCGACCACGATTTTCTATGATTCCAAAGGCAAGGAGCAGTGGCGCGTGTCAGGCGGAATGGACTGGGCCGGACAAGGTGCGACCGAACTCGTCAAAACCTCGCTTAAGTCATGAGGGCTAAACATCCCGATCAACGATAGAGCCAGTCTATGCAATCGATGCGGATCATTCGATTTTTTGAAGAGAGGCAATCTCGATATAGCTGCGTCAGCGCAAAATAGAGGGAGAGCTGATGGCTGGACGCTTTTTTGAGGATTGGTCGGTTGGCGATCGGATCTCGCACGAGATCCGGCGGACGGTCACAGAGACGGACAATCTGCTCTTCTCCACCATGACGCACAATCCGCAGCCGCTCCATATCGATGCCGAGGCGGCACGGGCCAGCGAGTTCGGCCAGATTCTCGTGAACGGCACCTTCACCTTCGCGCTGATGGTGGGCTTGTCCGTCGGGGACACCACGCTCGGCACGCTGATCGCCAATCTCGGCTACGACAAGCTGGTGATGCCGAAGCCGGTGTTCATCGGCGATACCCTTGCCGCCGAAACGGAGGTGGCGGAACTGAAAGAGTCGCGCTCGCGGCCGAATGCCGGCATCGTAACTTTCCGCCACAAGATGACCAATCAACGGGGCGAGCTTGTGTGCCAATGCCTTCGCAGCGCGCTCATCAAAAGGCGCGAAGCGTGAACCTCCGCTCCTTGCTCTTCGTGCCAGGCGACCGGCCCGAGCGGATGGAAAAGGCGCTGGGGCTCGGAGCAGACGCGCTCATCCTCGATCTCGAGGACTCGGTCGCTCCGCCCGCCAAAGCGTCAGCGCGCCAGGCTGTTGCCTCCTTCCTTGGCGGAATGCGCCGCACGGTGAAGCTGTTCGTGCGCATCAACCCGCTTGATAGCAGCCTGGTCGAGGACGATCTTGCCGCGATCATCCCTGCCGAACCCGACGGCATCGTGCTGCCCAAAGCCGAAGGGGCCGAATCCGTCCAATCGCTAGGCCGTCATCTGCAACGGCTTGGCGCGCCTGGAATTCCCATTCTTCCCATCGCGACCGAAACACCGCGCGCCATTTTTCAACTCGGCAGCTACGCGACGGTTTCTGGTCAGCTCTGCGGTCTCACCTGGGGCGCTGAAGACCTTCCTGCCGCTATTGGCGCAACCACGTCACGAGAGGCCGATGGCAGTTATACACCCCCTTATGAACTCGCGCGATCGCTGATCCTGTTTGCGGCATGTGCCGCAGAGGTTCCCGCGATCGAAACGGTCTATCCCAACTTTCGCGATCTCGAGGGGCTTGCAGCCTATGCGGCCCGCGCCGCACGCGACGGCTTTACTGCAATGATGGCGATCCATCCGAGCCAGGTTGCCGTCATCAACCAGGCATTCACGCCGACGGTGGAGGCGGTCGCTCACGCGCGCGCCGTCATCGCCGCATTCGAAGCCAATCCGGGCGCTGGCGTCGTTCAGCTCGATGGCAAGATGATCGACGCGCCCCATCTGAAGCAGGCAAAAAGCCTCATCTCGAGGGCTGGTCGGTAAGGCGGTTGCCGATCATTCCGCAGCCAGCGCTTCCTCATCCTCGGCCTGCTGCCGCGACCACATTTCGGCATAGAGACCCGCGCGCGCGAGCAGGCCTTCATGGGTGCCGCGCTCGGCAACGCGTCCATCTTCCAGCACGACGATTTCGTCGGCGCGCACCACGGTCGACAGCCGATGCGCGATCATGATGGTGGTGCGCCGCTCGGCCACGCGTTCCAGCGTGTCCTGGATTTCGGCCTCAGTACGGCTGTCGAGCGCACTGGTCGCCTCGTCGAGAATCAGGACCGGCGGGTTCTTGAGCAGAGTACGGGCGATGGCCACGCGTTGCTTCTCGCCGCCTGACAATTTCAGGCCCCGTTCGCCGACCTTGGTACCATAGCCCTCGGGCAGCGAGCTGATGAAGTCGTGGATCGCCGCCCCCTTCGCGGCCGCCTCGATGTCAGCTTGCGTCGCGCCATCGCGTCCATAGCCAATATTGTAGCCGATCGTGTCGTTGAACAGCACGCTATCCTGCGGGACGATGCCGATCGCATTGCGGAGCGAAGCCTGGGTGACATGCGCTATATCCTGCCCGTCAATCGTCACCCGGCCGCCGCTCACATCGTAAAAGCGGTAGAGGATGCGTGCGAGCGTTGACTTGCCTGCGCCCGATGGGCCGACCACGGCGAGCGTCTTGCCGGCAGGAATGGCGATATCGATGCCGTGCAGGATCTTGCGCTGCGGATCATATTGGAAGCTGACATGCTCAAACCTTACAGTGCCGCCGCGCACCACCAGCGGCTTGGCATCCGGAGCGTCCTTCACCTCGGCATTGGTATCGATCAGCCCGAACATAGCCTCCATGTCGATGAGGCCCTGGCGGATCTCGCGATAGACCATGCCGAGCATATCAAGCGGACGAAAAAGCTGGGCGAGAAGGGTATTGACCAGCACCACGTCGCCCGTGGTGAACAGATGCCGGCTCCAGCCCCAAACGGTATAACCCATCGCGCCTGCCATCATCAGATTGGTGATAAGCGACTGACCGATATTGAGGACCGCCAGCGACGTCTCGTTCTTGACCGCGGCCTTGGCGTAGGCGCGGACCGCTTTGCCATAGCCTTCGGTTTCGCGCGGTTCGGCGCTGAAATATTTGACGGTTTCGTAGTTGAGCAGCGAATCGACGGCACGCGCGACCGCGTTCGTATCATGCTCGACCATCGCGCGGCGCATCTTAGTGCGCCATTCGGTCACGCGCCGCGTGAAGACGACATAGATTGCGACCGTTACCAGCGTGACGGCGACCAGCCCTGGCCCGAACTTGGCGAAGAAGATGACGCAGACGGCCGTTAGCTCGATGATGGTCGGCGCGATGTTGAACAGGATGAAGTACAGCATCGTATCGATGCTCTTGGTGCCGCGTTCAACGACCTTGGTGATCGCACCCGTGCGGCGTTCGAGATGAAAGCGCAGCGACAGCGCGTGGAGGTGGCTGAACACATCGACCGAGAGACGGGCGGAAGCCTCCTGCCCCACCTTCTCGAAAATGGCGTTGCGCAGATTATCGAACAGCACGCCGCCGAACCGCGCCCCGGCATAGGCGACGACCAATGCGACAGCCAAGCCAACTGCGGGCTCCAAGCCAGGCGACATGCGATCGATCGCGCCCTTATAGGCGAACGGCATGATCAGCACGATCGCTTTGGACGCCAGCACCAGCAACAGCGCAACGACAACGCGCAATCTCAGCGCCGGACGATCGGCTGGCCAGAGATAGGGCAGGAACCGGCGCAGCGTGCCGAAGCTGGGATCGGAGCGATTGGGAAGTTCGGGACGTTCGGGAGGCATCGGGGGCGAATATAGATATTCGCCGCCCGATCACCAATCCAAGTCGCATATCGAGTTGGATTTTGTACGCAAAACAACGCTTACCAGCGCCCGTCAGGTCACCCTGCGCATCGCCATGCCCCTATCAAGCAGGGTAGCTGGTAAACAAATCTTGACGGTGAGCCGCGCCTGAGATGAGCTGCGGTGGAATGGCGACGAACGGCTATGGCCGCGTCTGGCCCGTACCCCGGACGATCCATTTGTACGTGGTGAGCCCTTCCAGCGCGACGGGCCCGCGCGCATGCATGCGCCCCGTGGAAATGCCGATTTCCGCGCCCAGGCCGAACTCGCCGCCATCAGCAAATTGGGTCGAGGCGTTGTGCATGACGATCGCCGAATCGACGCCCGCCAGGAATGCATCGGCCGTCGCTTGGTCCTCGGTGATGATTGCGTCGGTATGATGCGAGCCATGACGGGCGATATGATCCATCGCGCCTACCACGCCATCAACCAACGCCACCGATAGGATCGCATCGAGATATTCGGTGTCCCAATCATTGGCGGCGGCGGGCAGCACCCGCGGATCAAGCGCGCGAATTTCGTCCGTACCGCGCAATTCGCAGCCTTGTTCGATCAGCGCCTCGAGAATTGGCTTTGGATCGGCATAGGCGCGGTCAATCAGCAAGGTCTCGGTTGCGCCGCAAATGCCGGTGCGTCGCATCTTGGCATTGACCACCAGCGCCTTCGCCTTTTCGGGATCGGCGGCCCTATCGACATAGCTGTGGCACAGCCCGTCGAGATGCGCGAGCACGGGCACGCGCGCCTCATCCTGCACACGCGCGACCAGGCTCTTGCCGCCGCGCGGCACGATGATGTCGATCAGACCCTGGGCGCGCAGCATCGCTCCGACGGCAGCCCGATCGGTGACCGGCACCAGCTGAATCGCGTCCTCTGGAAGCCCCGCGGCGCGCAATCCTTCGAGCAGGCACGCATGCAGCGCGCGGCTGGTCTCGATCGCTTCGGAGCCGCCACGCAGGATGCAGGCATTACCCGCCATCATGCAGAGCGCGCCAGCATCCGCCGTCACATTGGGGCGGCTCTCATAGATGATGCCGACCACACCAAGTGGAACGCGGACGCGTTGCAGCACCAGGCCGTTGGGCCTGACGGCCTCGTCGATGATCTGCCCCACCGGATCGGGCAAGCGAGCGACCGCCTCAAGCCCCGACGCAATGCCTTCCAGCCGCTTCGGATCGAGCTTCAGCCGATCGAGCATGGCCGGAGAGAGGCCATTGGCTTCGCCGCGCTCAACATCGATCGCGTTGGCGGCAAGAATCTGGCTTTCACGGGCGCGGATTGCCTTGGCCGCCTCGATCAGCGCCTGCGCCTTGGCAGCGGTAGGCTCGCACGCAAGCGCTGCCGCAGCAGCACGGGCGCGACGGCCCATGTCGGCGATCAACGCTTCGGCATCAAGCGGACGTTCGAGTGTGGCAGTGCTGGTCATATGGACGATCCCTATCACATGGAGCCGTAGCTGCGAAGAGGACGCTCCCCTCTCGCTCCTGGATCGAGCTATCGAGGCGCCTTGCCGTCCGCAGCATTGGTGCAGGGAACGATATCCTTGGGGGCAGGTCGTGCTCCTGCCGCTTCAAAGATAGCGATATAGCCATCGACCTCCGGCATCGGCTTTCGTTCCACAAGCCGGTAACCGACGGCCTTGAACTCGCAATCCAGCAGGGCGGGCGGGGTGCCGTGTCGAAGAACTGGGCGATCGGCATCGACGACGACCACTTGCCCATTCGGCAACAGCGAAGGGCGCAGTCGCCAGAGGAATTCGTAGGGCGACTCGATTTCATGGTACATGTGCATCATGAACACCCGGTCGAACGAATTGGCCGGAAGCATCGGATCAGCCGGCTTGCCGAGCTTGACGCTGACATTATCGAGCTGCTCGCGCGTGACGCGATCCGCCAGTTTATCCCGCACGGCGGGAACGATGTCCTGCGCGACCACGCGCCCATCCTCCCCGACACGAGCGGCAAGGCGGACGGTATAATAGCCTTCGCCGGCGCCGATATCGGCGACCGTCATGCCGGGCTTCACCCCCGCATCGCGCATCACGCGAGTCGCTTCCTGGACGCGGTCGCGCGCTTCCTCCGTCGAAAAGCGAGGCGAAACGATCGGGGCTACGGGCCGCGCTGCGGCGGGAAAGGCTTTGCTCGGAACGTCGGCATCCGTCTCAGGCGCCTTATGGCAGCCGGCACTCAGAAGTATCAGTAGCGCCAGCCCCCCCTTGCGAATCAATCGACGTCCTCCACTTCGACTTTCTCGCCCGTCACGCGCTGCGACAGCGCGGCTGCCATGAAGCGGTCGAGATCGCCATCGAGCACGTCGCCCGGCGAGGTGGACGTCATGCCGGTGCGCAGGTCCTTCACGAGCTGATAAGGCTGAAGAACGTAAGAGCGGATCTGGTGGCCCCAGCCAATGTCCGTCTTGGTGGCGTTAATGGCGTTCGCTTCCTCTTCGCGCTTTCTCAGTTCATGCTCGTAGAGTCGCGCGCGAAGCTGGCTGTAAGCCTCCGCCCGGTTCTTGTGCTGCGAGCGCTGATTCTGACAAGCCACCACGATCCCGGTCGGCAGGTGCGTGATCCGCACGGCGGAGTCGGTGGTGTTGATATGCTGGCCGCCAGCCCCGGACGAGCGATAGGTATCGATCCGCAGATCGCTTTCGTTGATATCGATCTGGATATTATCGTCTACCACCGGATAGACCCATACCGACGAGAAGCTGGTATGGCGCCGCGCCGAGCTGTCATAAGGCGAGATGCGGACGAGGCGGTGCACGCCGCTTTCGGTCTTCGCATAGCCATAGGCATTCTCGCCCTTGATCAGCAGCGTGGCTGATTTGATGCCCGCCTGTTCGCCGGCATGATAGTCGATGAGTTCCACCTTGTAGCCGTGGCGTTCAGCCCAGCGCACATACATGCGCTGGAGCATTTCGGCCCAGTCCTGGCTTTCGGTGCCGCCGGCGCCCGCATTGATCTCGAGATAGGTGTCGTTGGCGTCGGCCTCCCCGGAGAGCAGCGCCGTGATCTTGTCATGATCGGCGCGATCGGCCAGCGCGGAAAGGCTGGCCACTGCATCGTCCACTAGCGCGCTATCTCCTTCGGCCTCGGCAAGCTCCATCAGCTCGACGGTCTCATCGAGCTCCTTCTGGATCGCCTGGGTGGCGGTAATCGCTTCATCGAGACGGCGGCGCTCGCGCATCACCTCCTGCGCCTGCGCGGGATCATCCCAAAGCTTCGGATCCTCGACGCGCGCATTGAGTTCGTCGAGGCGGCGGAGAGCACGATCCCAATCCAGAAAGCGGCGAACCAGCGCCACGGACTGGTTGATCTGATCGACATGGGCTTGCGCCTCAGCGCGCATCGAAACTCTCCAAAAAACGTCGCAACTCCAGCGAAAACCGGAATCTCACCCATCCTTCGGCTTTGGGGAAAAGTGAGATCCCAGCTTCGGCTGGGATGGGGATAAGGCAGTTAGTAGATGCCCCCCTGCCTTTGCAAGAAATCCATATCCGCGGAGGAACGCGGCTTGCTCAGCTCCTGCTCGATCTTGAGCTGTTCGGTGCGGCTGGGGCGCTTGGGTTCGTTCTCCGGCTTGAACGCTTCCCAGATGATCGGCGATTTGGGATCGCTGGTCGGCCAGCCGCTGAACACCCGGCGGCCCGAGCGGCGATCAATCCGGACCATGCGGATGCCGGGGGCCGCCCGGAAGGGAACGATCGGCATATCCGCCAGAGCCTTGGTCGCGAATTCCTGCCAGATCGGCACGGCGACCGTGCCGCCCTGCGCATAGCCGCCCAGCGGGCGCGGCTGATCATAGCCGAGATAGACCCCCGCGACGAGATCGGGCGACCCGCCCATGAACCAGACATTGGTGGGGCCGGAGGTGGTGCCGGTCTTGCCGAACAAGGGGCGATTCATCGATCGCAGCCGGACGGCTGTGCCGCGCTGGACCACGCCCTCCAGGATATGGACGACCTGATAGGCGGTCATCGGATCCATGAGCTGGCGCGCCCGGACGGGCGGACGCGGCATCGGCTTGCCGTTCCAATCGGGCGCGTTGCAGCCTTCGCAGGGGCGTGGATCGGCGCGGAAAATCACCTTGCCATGCCGATCCTGAACATAGTCGATCAGCGTCGGCTTCAGCTCGCGGCCCATATTGGCGAGCATCGAATAAGCGTTGGTGAGGCGCAGCACCGTCGTGTCGCCCGCGCCCAAGGCGATGGCAAGCACTGCCGGATAATCGCCGATCCCCATCGTCTTGGCGGTCTTAACGACATTGATCATGCCCGTCTGCGAGGCCGCGCGCACCGTCATCAGGTTGCGCGACTGCTCCACACCCCAGCGCATCGTCTGCGGCCCCGCATAGCCGCCGGTGAAGTTGCGGAAGCATTTCTGGCCGAGCCGCACCGACTGGAACACGCAGAACGGCCCATCCACGATGATCGAGGCGGGAGTCATGCCATGATCGAGCGCGGCGGCATAGACGAACGGCTTGAACGTGGAGCCGGGCTGGCGCAGCGCTTGCGTCGCGCGGTTGAAGGATGCGGCGCGCGCATCGAAACCGCCCTGCATCGCATAGACGCGGCCGGTGTGCGGATCCTCCACGACGAAGCCACCCGACACGCGCGGGATGCTCCGCAGCGTCCAGCTATCTCCCCCGGCCCTTTTCACGACGATCACGTCGCCCGGATGGAGGCCCTGAAAAGCGGATGTTGCAAGCCCCCGCTGCGGCATCGCCGCGCCTGAGGCAGGCAGCACGCCCGTCGAGCCATCTGCGAAGCCGATCTGCGCCTCGCCGCCCGACTTGCCGAGCACAACGGCGGCAACCCAGTCCGAAAAGCCGGTCCCGATATTGGCGGCAGCCAGGCGTGCGGGCCAACCTTCACCGATATCGATCTTGCCGCTGGGCCCGGTCCATCCCTTTGGACCGTCATAGCGGACCAGCCCATTGCGAAGGGCGTCGGCGGCGGCTTCCTGCATCATCGGATCAAGCGAGGTGCGCACCCACAGCCCCCCGGCATAGACACTGTTCGGGCCGTCCTGATCGGTCTCGCCAAAACGCTGCATCAGCTGGCGGCGGACTTCTTCGATGAAATATCCGCCAAGCTGTTCGTGGGGGGGCGGGGTGGGCCTATGTATGCCGAGCGGTGCGGCGGTCGCCTCGGCGAATTGAGCGTCGTTGATGAAGCCGTTCGACCGCATCTCCTTGAGCACCCAGTTGCGCCGCGCCAGCGCGCGAGCGGCATGACGGACCGGATCATAATTGGCCGGCGCCTTGGGAAGAATGGCGAGATAGGCAGCCTCCGGCAGCGCGAGCTGATCGACATCCTTGTCGAAATAGGCGCGCGCTGCCGATTGCACGCCATAGGCGTTGCGGCCGAGAAAGATCTGGTTGAGATAAAGTTCGAGGATCTGCTGCTTCGAAAGCACATGCTCGATCCGGCGCGCCAGAATGGCTTCCTTGATCTTGCGCTTGATCGAATATTCGTCGCCGATGAGCAGGTTCTTCGCAACCTGTTGCGTGATCGTCGAGCCGCCCCGCGCGCGCTGCCCGCTGCCGACCTTGCTGACATAATCGATGACCGCGCCGGCGAGGCCGGGATAATCGATGCCGCTATGGCTGAAGAAGGTCTTGTCCTCGGCAGAGATGAAGGCGTTTATCAGGATCTTGGGATATTCATCGAACGAAAGCTGCACGCGGCGTTCGCGAGCGAAGCTTCCGACCGGCGTGCCATCAGCCGAACGCACATAGCTCGGCAAGGGCGGCTCATATTCCAGCAGCTTTTGGGCCGACGGAAGATCGCGCGCGAAGAGAAGCCAGATCGCGGCCCAGAGCAAAAGGAACAGCCCGGCCGCATAAGTGAGCCAGCGCACCCACCGGCGGCCCCACCAGATGGCAAATTCGGACTTTACGCGCGCACGATCCATGACGCGCCGGTCCTAGCAGCTTCGTCGCGCTTTGCCAGAGCGTTGCCGCTACCGCTCCGCCAGCCTGCGCGCGAAATGCGCCTCGACGGCGCGGCGGACGGCGACCGCGATGCGCTGCTGTCCATCCTTGGAAAACAGCAGGCGCGCATCGTTCATGTTCGAAAGATAGCCGGTCTCGATCAAAACCGACGGCACGTCGGGAGCCTTGAGCACGACGAGGTTGGCGTAACGGTGATATCCTTCCTTCATCACCACATTATCGGCCATTTCACGCTGAAGCAGACCGGCGAAAGCCGAGGAGATATTCATCGTCTCGCGCTGGGTGAGGTCGATCAATATCGAGGACACGTCGCTTGATTCGCCGCCGAGATCGACGCCATTGAGAATGTCCGCACGATTCTCCTTGATGGCGAGCTTGGCCGCGACCTTGTCGGACGCGACCTCTGACAGCGTATAGACGCTCGCCCCGCGGGCATCGGCATTGGGCGCGCTATCGGCGTGGATGGAGATGAAAAGGTCGGCCTTCAGACGGCGCGCAATCTCGCGCCGCTCGCCGAGCACGAGAAAGCGATCGTCATCGCGCGTCATTGCCACGCGCACCCGGCCGGAGGCGAGCAACTCGTCGCGGACCGCCTTAGCGATGGCGAGCGTGACATTCTTCTCGCTCTTGCCGTCGATGATCGATGGCGCGCCTGGATCGTGCCCGCCATGGCCGGCATCGATCACCACCAGCGGCCGATTGGCGTTCCGGCCGCCTTGCACCTGAGGGAGCGCAATGGACCCGATCGGCTTGGGCGATCCAATCGGCACTGTGACGCCGCGAGGCGATGACGAGCCAAGACCTGCCAGAGCGAGCGGCGATGCGAAACTTTTGCGGCCGGTTTTTACTGCGGATTGAAACGCGCCCGCGGTAGCGTTTGCGATCGACAGAACCAGCGCGCGACCATCCTCGCTGAAGTGGCCACCGGTGACGACGATGGGTTTTGCCAGCCCGAACACCACGCGCGCGGTGGAGGAATTGAACTGCCCGTGGCGAATGAATGAAAAAGGACCGCTTGCGATGCCTCCCGAGCCGGAGGACGCGCCGCTGATATCAACCGCCAGCCGGTTCGGCCCGTCCACGACAAAGGCTGAGGCCTTGCCGACGGCCCCATCAAAACGAATGACGACCTCATCATCGCCGATGTCGACGCCGCGCACCGACGCAGCGTGAGAAAGCGTGGACGCGAACAGCATGGCGGCCAGCGCGCCGATCGCGTGAAGAACCCGCCCCTTCAAACCAAAACCGGCGCTTTTTCGCCCGCTTAACATAGCTGCCCCAGCGTTGATCCCGCGCCCTATAACCTAATCGGTGACTCGCGTGCAAATCATGCTCAACGAGGAAGGTTAATCGATCCTTTACGAATCGCAGCGCATGACTATCTCAGTCGAGCCGCTTGCCCGATCCCGCGGGCGATGCTAGCAGCAAAAGTTCCAATTCCGCCAAGCTGCCAAAGCGTTGGAGGAGTCCGGAAACAGGCGCCGGTGGGTGACGCCGCCGGCCTCAAGGTTGATGCACATGATTCACTTCACTCCCCGCCCGGATCGCTCGCTTTTCAGCAGCGACGGAGCGTGGGACTTTGGCCCGGCGCGGGACGCCGGGGGTGAGCATGCCGCAGACACACAAACCGCACCATTGATCAGGACGCGCCCGCGAAGGTCCCAGACCGGCCGGCCGTCCCCTTATTACAGCGCGCGCCCTCGCCCGACTGCGGCGACAGCCCGCGCCCGGAGAAATAATAATGACCATCCGTATGTTGATCGACGCTCGCCACCGGGAAGAGACCCGCGTGGCAGTCGTCAAGGGAAACCGCATCGAGGAGTTTGATTTCGAAAGTGCCGAGCGCAAACAGCTCAAAGGGAATATCTATCTAGCCAAAGTCACGCGCGTCGAACCCTCGCTTCAGGCGGCCTTCGTCGATTATGGCGGCAACCGCCACGGCTTTCTCGCCTTTTCCGAAATTCACCCGGACTATTACCAGATCCCGAAGGAAGATCGCGACGCGCTCCTGCGGGAGGAGGCCGAGCATGCCGCCGAAGAGGAGGCATTGCGCGCCCGCGAGGAAGAGGAGCATGACGAGGCCGAGGAAAATGGTGATGCGGCATTTTCCGAAAGCGACGATGACGAAGGCGAAGTCAGGAAGCCCGAATCGGTCCATAACGAAGCGGCCGATGAAAATGCTGTCGACCGCTTGCGCAGCCGCCGCATGGCGCTTCGCCGCCGCTACAAGATCCAGGATGTCATCCGCCGCCGCCAGGTTCTGCTCGTCCAGGTCGTCAAGGAGGAGCGCGGCAACAAGGGCGCTGCACTCACCACCTATTTGAGCCTTGCGGGCCGCTATTGCGTGTTGATGCCCAATACCAGCCATGGCGGCGGGATCAGCCGCAAGATTTCCAATGCCGCAGACCGCAAGCGGCTGAAATCGATCATGGCCGAGCTCGACCTGCCTAAGACCATGGGCTGCATTGTTCGCACGGCCGGCCTTCAGCGCACCAAGACCGAGATCAAACGCGACTTCGATTATCTCGCTCGGCTGTGGGACGAGATTCGCGAAACCACGCTCCAATCTTCCGCGCCCGCACTGATCTATGGCGACAGTGACCTGATCAAGCGTGCGATCCGCGACATCTACAATCGCGACATCGATGAGGTCATCGTCGAGGGCGAAGAGGGCTATCGTTCGGCACGCGCCTTCATGAAGCTGTTGATGCCGAGCCACGCCAAAAAGGTCGTGGCCTATGTCGATCCGGTGCCGCTGTTCCAGCGCTTCGGCGTCGAGGATCAGCTTGCGGCGATGTACCAGCCGCTCGTGCAGCTGAAATCGGGCGGCTATCTGGTGATCAACCCGACCGAGGCGCTGGTTTCCATCGACATCAACTCAGGGCGATCGACGCGCGAACATAATATCGAACAGACCGCGCTCAGCACCAATTTGGAAGCTGCTAACGAGATCGCTCGGCAGCTCCGGTTGCGCGACATGGCAGGGCTGGTCGTCATCGACTTTATCGACATGGAGCACAGCTCCAACGTCCGGAAGGTCGAGAAGGCGATGAAGGAGGCGCTGAAGAACGATCGCGCGCGCATCCAGGTCGGCCGCATCTCGAGCTTCGGCCTGTTCGAGATGAGCCGCCAGCGCCTGCGGACCGGCGTGCTGGAAGCATCCACCCGCCAATGCCCGCATTGCGAAGGCACCGGTCTCGTCCGCACCGCCTCGTCGGCCGGACTGTCCGCGCTGCGCATGCTTGAGGATGAGGCGGCGCGCGGGCGCGGCAGCCGGCTCGCGCTTCGCCTCTCGCAGGAAGCCGCCTTTTATCTTCTCAACCGCAAGCGTCCGGAGCTCGCCGAGATCGAGAATCGCTATGGTGTTTCGATCGAAGTTCTCCCCGACGGGACGCTGGAAGGCGCGCGGATGTCGGTCGAGGCCAGCGGCCCGCCACCTGCCTATGCACCGCGGATTGAGCCCGTCCTGATCGAGGCGGAGGACGATGATGTCCTCGAGATCGACGACGAAGAGGAGGAGAGCGAGGAGAGCGAGGCTCAGCCGCAGGGCGAGGCCGAGCATGAGCGCAACGACGCGCGCCGCCGCCGCCGCCGCCGCCGCAGACGCGGCCGTGGCCGCGATGACGAAGCGCAGGAATCGGCCATTCCTGAGGCCGAAGGCACAGAAGAAGAGCCAGCCCAGATCATGGCTGCCGAGGCTGAAGATGGCTCCGCCGATGGCGAAGGACGCCGCAAGCGAAATCGCCGGGGACGGCGTGGCGGCCGTCACCGCGGCAATGTCGCCGAGCCGATTGCTGCGGAGAATGACGACGCCATCTCCGAAGATGCGGCTGCTGCGCCCGAGCAGCCGTCGGCAACGGCGGAGATCGTCGAAGCTCCGACCGTGCCCGAGGCCGAACCGGAGGTTCCCGCCGCTGAAGCGAAGCCGCGGCGCCGCCCGCGCGCCCGCAAGGCGGAAGAGCCCGTTGCGCCCGCGCTCATGGACGCCGCTGAAGCGCCCAAGCCCAAGGCCACCCGGCGGAAAAAAGCTGCGGAGCCGGCCGAGGCCGAGCCTGAAGCCGATGGCGATGCTGAGGCACCGGCGAAGCCCAAAAGGCCGCGCGCCCGCAAGGCGCCCGCTACACCCGTCGAGCCAGTGCCTGAGCCTGTGAACGACGCAGCGCCTGAGGCCGAGCCCGAAGCGATGGGAGCGGCGCGGCGGGGCTGGTGGCAGCGCACGTTCGGCGAGTGAGATGAAGGCGGCCGGTGCCGGGCCGCCTTTTCATCGCATGTTCAGCCGAAGCGTCGCAGGAGAGCGATCGATGCATCAGTGCCAGCCCCGTCGTCTGCTGCGCCTGCTGATGGCCCTATGTCTGTCGCTGGCGATCGCGATGCGGCCGGCCGAGGCGCAATCAATCCTGCGCGACGCCGAAACGGAAGCCTTTTTCAAGGAGATCGCGACCCCGCTGATCGCCGCGGCCGGGCTTGATCCGCAAAATGTCGACATCATCCTGATCGGTGATCCCGAAATCAACGCCTTCGTTGCCGGCGGTCAAGTCGTTTACATCAACTCGGGCCTGATCACGGCCGCCGACAATGCCAATCAGGTTCAGGGCGTGATCGCGCACGAGCTTGGCCACATTGCCGGCGGGCACGCCATCCGCATGGACGAAGGCGCGAAACCAGCAACCGGCATCACGCTTCTTTCGCTTCTGCTCGGAGCGGCGGCGATGGCGGCGGGCGGCGGCGAAGCCGGAATGGGCATCATTGCGGCTGGCCAACAGGCGGCGATGGGCAAGTTCCTTGCCTTTTCCCGCAATCAGGAAGCGAGCGCGGATGCTGCCGGCGTAAGCTATCTGAGGAAAGCGGGCATCTCCGGCCAGGGCATGCTGACCTTTTTCGGCAAGCTCCGGAAGGAAGAATATAGGCTGTCCTCGAGCTATGAGGACACTGATCCCTATGCGCAGACGCACCCGATGTCGGCGGATCGCGAGGCGACCCTCGAAGCCGATCTCAAGGCCTCGCCCGCGTGGAACGCCAAGACCGATCCCGCGGTCGAGGCCCGTTTCCAGCGCGTCAAAGCGAAGCTGATGGGCTTCGTGCAGGATCCGGACGTCACGCTGCGCGAATATCCGCCGAGCGATAGGAGTATTCCCGCAACCTACGCCCGTGCCTATGCTTATCATCGCGCCGCCTATCCGGAGAAGGCGAATGCCGAAGCCGACGCGCTGGTCGCAGCGGCGCCGCATGATCCTTACTTTCTTGAACTGAAAGGACAAATCCTGCTGGAGGGCGGCAAGCCGAGGGAAGCCATCCCCGCGCTTCGCGAGGCGGTGGCAAGGTCCAACAACCAGCCACTGATCTCAGCCTTGCTCGGCCACGCGCTGATCTCGACCGAAGATCCGTCCTATTTCGAAGAGGCGCGCAAGGTACTTCGCATAGCCGTAGAGCGGGACAACCAGAATCCGGACGCCTGGTATCAACTCGGCATCATCTATGACCGTGAAGGCGATCATGCGCGCGCTTCGCTCGCGACCGCCGAGCGGTACAACCTGATCGGGCAGCCGCAACTCGCGCTTGGCCCGGCGGAGATGGCCGAGCAATCCTTGCCAAAGGGATCGCCCGACTGGCTAAGAGCGCAAGATATCGCCATGGTGTCCAAAACCGCCGTGCAGGAAAAGAAGAAGCGCAAATGACAGGCCTCTCTCCGCAACGCTCCCAACGGGCTTTGCTGCTCGCCGGCCTGGGCGGCGTGATCATCGGCGGGGCGGCCGTCGCGCTTGCCAAGGGCGCGATGTTCGGCAGCGATCGCGCCGGGACCGAAATCATCGTCCACGATTACATCTTGAACCATCCCGAAATTCTGCCCGAAGCCATGAAGCGGTTGCAGGCGCGCGAAACCGGCAATCTTGTCGCAACCCATCGGCAGGCCCTCGAAACGCCGTTCGAGGGCGCCTGGGCCGGCGCCGCGAAGGGCGACGTCACGCTGGTGATGTTCACCGACTATAGTTGTGGCTTCTGCCGCGCCAGCGTGGTGGATGTCGATCGGTTGCTGGCCACCGATCCCAAGCTGAAAGTGGTCTGGCGCGAAATCCCCATTCTCGGCCCTGGGAGCGAAGCGGCGGCGCGGGTGGCGCTCGCTGCTGCCGGGCAAGGCCATTATCTGGATTTCCACCGCCGCATGTTCGCAGCGGGCGCCCCCGATCCGGAGACTCTGGCGCGCGTGCAAAAACAATCCGGCGTCGCGCCCGTTTCAATCTCGGACAAGACGATCCAGCAGGAGCTGGAAACCAACCTCTCGCTGGCGCGCGCGCTGGGTTTGACTGGAACGCCGACCTTCGTCATCGGCGATCGCATCCTGCAGGGTGCAGTCGGCTATCAGGCGCTCAAGGATGCCGTCGAAGAAGCACGGAAAGCGCCTTCCTCAACGTAGCAGTGCCTAAAGGATTTCCCTGACCTTGTCCTGCGGGCGGCAAAGGCGCACGCCCTTTTCAGTCTCGACCAGCGGACGTTCGATGAGAATCGGATTGGCCATCATCGCATCGAGGATCGCGTCATCCGAAGCCTCAAGCAGCGGCTTTGCTTCGTCCTGCTTGGCACGTAAGCCCTGTCGCGGGGTCATCCCAGCCTTGTTGTACAGGCCGGCGAGCCTATCCCGGCTCGGCGGATGCTTGAGATATTCGATCACCTCCACCTCTACGCCAGGTGTGCCGCGCAAAATCTCCAACGTCTTACGGGAGGTTCCGCAATTTGGATTATGCCAGATCGTCGCCTTCATGCGTCCGCATCCCTCGCGAGCCACTGCTCAAGCCATTTGATCGTGTAATCCCCAGCGAGAAATTCCGGATCGTCGACCAGCTTTTGATGAAGCGGGATGGTTGTCTTGACGCCGGTGACCACAAATTCCTCGAGCGCGCGCTTGAGCCGCCTGATGCAGCCTTCACGATCGCGGCCATAGACGATCAGCTTGGCGATCATGCTGTCATAGTAAGGCGGGATACGATAACCCGAGTACAGCCCGCTATCGACGCGGACATGCATGCCGCCCGGCGGATGATAATGGGTAACGACGCCAGGCGACGGAGCGAACGTCGCCGGATCTTCGGCATTGATGCGGCATTCGATCGCATGACCCCGAAATTCCAAATCCTCCTGCTTCACCGAAAGGGGCAGGCCATCGGCAATCCGGATCTGCTCGCGGACGAGATCCAGACCGGTGATCGCCTCGGTTACCGGATGCTCAACCTGCAGCCGCGTGTTCATTTCGATGAAATAGAATTGGCCGTTTTCGTAAAGGAATTCGATAGTCCCCGCCCCGCGATAGCCCATGTCCGCCATGGCTTGCGCCACGAGCATGCCCATTTCCTCGCGCTGGGCATGGCTGATGACCGGCGAGGGCGCCTCCTCGAGCACCTTCTGGTGGCGCCGTTGCAGCGAGCAATCGCGCTCGCCGACATGAATGGCGTTGCCCCGCCCATCACCGAATATCTGGAATTCGATATGGCGCGGATCACCGAGATATTTTTCCATGTACACAGTGTCATCGCCGAAGGCGGCCTTGGCTTCCGATCCCGCCTGCGCGATCGCCGCCTCAAGCTGCGCGGCGTCCGGCACCACCTTCATCCCGCGCCCGCCGCCGCCCGAAGCCGCCTTGATGAGCACGGGATAGCCGATCTCCTCAGCGATCTTCCTTGCTTCGGGGATGCTTTGGATCGGTCCGTCGGAGCCGGGGACCAATGGCAGGCCGAGCGCCGCGGCGGTGCGCTTGGCCTCGACCTTGTCGCCCATTGTCCGAATATGTTCGGGTTTGGGGCCGATCCAGATGATGTTATGAAGCTCGACGATCTCCGCGAAGCGGGCATTTTCGCTCAGGAAGCCGTAACCCGGGTGAATCGCGTCCGCGCCCGAAATCTCGGCAGCCGATATGATCGCGGGAATGTTGAGATAGCTTTCAGCCGCTGGCGGTGGCCCGATGCAAATCGCCTGGTCGGCAAGCCGGACATGCATGGCATCGGTATCGGCGGTGGAATGGACCGCGACCGTTTTGATGCCCATTTCATGGCAGGCGCGATGGATGCGCAACGCAATCTCGCCGCGATTGGCGATCAGTACTTTCTGAATGGCCATCGCCGTCAGCCCTATTCGACGATGACGAGGGGCTGATCGAACTCGACGGGCTGGCCGTTTTCCACCAGCAGGGCCTTCACCGTGCCCGCACGCGGCGAGACGATGTTGTTCATCACCTTCATCGCTTCGACGATCAGCAACGTATCGCCGGCGGCGATCTTGTCTCCGACGCCGACGAAGGGCGAGGCCTCGGGATTGGCCTTGAGATAGGCGGTTCCGACCATCGGCGACTTCACCGTGCCGGGATGATCCGCAGCCGGCGTCTGCGCGCCCGCCGGGGAGACTGCGGTCACGGCCGGAGCCACCGCCGGCTGGGGAGCCGGAGGCGCGAACGCGACTGCAGCCTGCGCCTTGCGCGCCACCCGGATGCGCCGGTCGCCATCCTGAACCTCGATTTCGGTGAGCTTCGTTTCGTCGAGCAGTTCGGCGAGCTGGCGGACGAGATCGGCCTCGATCTGCATCGCTCCGCTTGGCTTATCGCTCATCAAGACCCCTTTTCATTGTTGAAACGGCACGCGAAAGCGCCGCTACTGTCAGAGACTCGCCGCCGCGTCCAGCGCGAGCAAGTAAGAGGTTGCGCCAAACCCCGCGATCGTTCCCTTCGCTGCGGACCCGACGAAGCTCTTGTGGCGAAACGCTTCACGCGCATGCGGGTTCGACAAGTGAACCTCGATCACCGGCACAGTGATCGACTTTATGGCGTCATGGAGCGCAACCGACGTGTGCGTGAAACCTCCCGGATTCATGATCACGGCCTTGATCCGGCGCGCATTGGCCTCGTGCAGCCAATCGATAAGATGGCCTTCATGATTGGACTGCCGCATGTCGATCGACAGGCCCTTGTCCCGTGCACGATCCTCCAGCTGCCCGGCGATGTCATCCAGCGTATCGGAGCCGTAGATCTCCGGCTCGCGCAGCCCCAGCAGGTTGAGATTGGGGCCGTTGAGCACGAACACCATATCTGCGTCAGCCATGGAGAAGCCTTCCGGTTGCGGCGATCAGGTGCTGACCCCTATATGGTCGTTAGCGCGAAAGCGCAAAATCATCGAAAGACATCATGATTACCGATCAGACCATCTCCATCCGCGTCAATGGCGAGCATCGCCGCCTCGCCGCCGGGCTTTCGCTGGCGGATCTGGCGCGCGAGCTTGGGCTGGAGCCAAGCAAGGTTGCGGTCGAACGTAACCTTGCGGTGGTCCCGCGCTCGACGTTGGCACAGGTGATGCTGGAAGATGGCGACGACATCGAAATCGTGCACTTCGTGGGCGGTGGCGATCACGCCGTGGCGCTGGACGATGATAGCTGGACGGTGGCCGGCAAGACTTTCCATTCACGGCTGATCGTGGGCACGGGCAAATATAAGGATTTCGCTCAGAATGCTGCCGCAGTGGCGGCATCCGGCGCGGAAATCGTGACGGTCGCGGTCCGTAGGGTCAATATTTCGGATCCCAAGGCACCCATGCTGACGGATTTCATCGATCCCAAGACGATCACCTACCTTCCCAATACCGCTGGCTGCTTCACGGCGGACGAGGCGATCCGCACCTTGCGGCTGGCACGCGAGGCGGGCGGCTGGGATCTGGTGAAGCTCGAGGTGCTGGGAGAGGCCAAGACGCTCTATCCCGACATGCGCGAAACGCTGCGCGCGACCGAGACCTTGGCGAACGAAGGATTCAAGCCGATGGTCTACTGCGTGGACGATCCTATCGCCGCCAAACAGCTCGAAGAGGCGGGGGCAGTTGCAGTGATGCCGCTTGGCGCGCCGATCGGATCGGGCCTTGGCATTCAGAACAAGGTGACCATCCGCCTGATCGTGGAAGGCGCCAAAGTGCCGGTACTGGTGGATGCAGGCGTCGGGACGGCTTCGGACGCCGCCGCAGCGATGGAACTTGGCTGCGACGGGGTTTTGATGAACACGGCCATTGCAGAGGCCAAGAACCCCGTGATGATGGCGGCCGCCATGAAAGCAGCGGTCGAGGCTGGGCGGCTCGCTTATCGCGCCGGACGCATGGGCCGCCGCCTCTATGCTGATCCGTCCAGCCCTCTCGCTGGCCTCATCTGACGAAGCCTGGCTCTCCTCCTGCGTCGTGGTTGCAAGAATTGACATCCTCTTTCCAGAATCATCACTTGACCCATGGAATGGGCGCAGAATAGCCGGCAAAAATACTTGGAGGGGGCGGCATTGCACAAAATCTATCCCGACGCAGCCACGGCGCTGGACGGCCTGCTGTTTGATGGAATGACAATCTGCTCAGGAGGCTTCGGTCTCTGCGGTGTCCCTGAACGGCTGATCGATGCAATCCAGGCATCCGGCGTCAAGGGCCTGACCTGTGTCTCCAACAACGCCGGCATCGACGGGGAGGGTCTAGGCAAGCTGCTGCGCAGCCGCCGGATCAAGAAGATGATCGCCTCCTATGTCGGTGAAAACAAGGAATTTGAGCGCCAGTATCTCGCTGGCGAGCTTGAAGTCGAGTTCTGCCCACAAGGCACGCTTGCGGAGCGTTGCCGGGCTGGCGGCGCAGGCATTCCCGGCTTTTATACAAAGACCGGCGTCGGCACTCAGGTGCAGGAGGGCAAGGAAACCAAGGAGTTCGATGGCGAGACCTATGTGCTCGAACGCGGTATTCGCGCCGATCTTTCGATCATCAAAGGGTGGAAGGCGGATGAAGCGGGCAATCTGATTTTCCGCAAGACAGCGCGCAACTTCAACCAGCCAATGGCAACCGCCAGCTACAACACGGTGGCCGAAGTCGAGGAGATCGTGCCCGTAGGCAGCCTTGACCCCGATTGCATCCATGTGCCCGGCATCTTCATCAAGCGCCTGATCCTGGGCGCTCCCTATGATAAGAAGATCGAATTCCGCACGACACGCGCTCGGGAGGCCGCATAATGGCGACGCAAGAAATCGTGAAGGGCTGGACCCGCGACGAAATGGCAGCTCGTGCGGCCAGGGAACTTCAGGACGGCTTCTATGTAAATCTCGGCATCGGCATTCCGACCTTGGTGGCTAATCACATCCCCCAGGGCGTGGAGGTGACGCTGCAATCGGAAAACGGGATGCTGGGCATCGGGCCATTTCCGTATGACGACGAGGTCGATCCCGACCTGATCAATGCCGGCAAGCAGACGATCAGCCAGCTACCCTCTTCAAGCTTCTTCTCCTCGGCCGATAGCTTCGCCATGATCCGCGGCGGACATATCGATTTGACCGTGCTCGGCGCGATGGAAGTCAGCGAAGGCGGTGATATCGCCAATTGGATGATCCCCGGCAAGATGATCAAGGGCATGGGCGGCGCGATGGATCTGGTCGCGGGCGTCAAGCGCGTGATTGTCGTGATGGAGCATACCTCCAAGAACGGCGATCCCAAGTTCATCCCGGCCTGCACGCTCCCGCTGACCGGCAAGAATGTCGTCGATATGATCGTCACTGATCTGGCCGTGTTCAAGCGGCCCGACCACCAGAGCCCGTTCGCGCTGGTCGAGATGGCGCCGGGTGTTACGGCGGACGAGATCAAGGCGAAGACCACCGCGCATTTCATAAGCTGATCGCAGCGGCGGTCATCGCGTGGTGACGGAGCGGCGTCGCTCCGCTATCGCTCGCGCATGAACCATCATCATCAGCCAGCCGGGGCGGCTGCGGAGAATTGGCGACCGAGCATGGGCCGCTATTTGCGGCCGCGGCCTCTGCTTGCCTTTCTTCTCGGAATCTCGAGCGGATTTCCGCTCACGCTGCTGCTCGCGACGATGACCTATTGGCTGTCGAAAATCGGCATCGACAAGAAAACGATCGGCTTTGCGATTGCCTTGGGCACGCCCTACACGCTGAAATTTCTGTGGGCGCCGCTGATCGATGGAATCTCGCTGCCGGTACTCACGCGGATTTTCGGCCAGCGCCGGGCATGGCTTCTCTTCGTGCAAGCCTTGCTGGCGGTCGCGATCATCCAGCTCGGCGCGAGCGATCCGCTCCACCATATCGGCCGCTTCGCCTTCTGGGGATTGGTGGTCGCCTTCCTTGGCGCCACCCAGGACATCGTGATCGATGCCTATCGCATCGAGATGCTCCCCGAAGACGAATTGGCACAGGGCACAGCCACCAATCAGGTGGGCTATCGCACCGGCAACTTATTGGCAGGCGCGGGCACCGTTTGGCTGGCGTCGACAGAAGGCGCGGGCTTGGGCTGGGCCGCAGCCTATGCGCTGAGCGCCACGCTCGTCATCCCGGGCGCGCTCGCGGCATTGGCGATCGGCCCGGGCAAGCGAACCGCGGTGGACGAACCCTTCACCTTCGCGGCGTTCCGGCATTTCCTCTGGCACAATGTGGTCGCGCCGTTCGTCGATTTTTTCCGGAGGCCCGGTGCGCTGCTGATCCTGCTCTTCGTCCTCACCTACAAGTTGGGAGACGCGGTCGGCCAGAATATGCTGAGCCCGATGATCGTCGATCGCGGCTTCACCGACACCGACTATATCGCCATCAACAAGCTGGTCGGCTTCTGGGCGCTGGTCGTCGGATCGCTGGTGGCTGGCGCCCTGATCGCGCGATTCGGCATGGCCCGGTTGCTGTTCGGGGCCGGCCTCATCATGGCGGGCGCGAATTTGCTGTTCGCGCTTGTGGCGACGAGCGACCGTTCGGTTGCGCTGCTGACATTGGCCGTGGGGGTGGAAAACCTGTTTGCCGCGATCAGTCTGACCGTCTTCGCGACCTATCTGTCCGGCCTGTCCTCGACGGCATTTACCGCCACCCAATATGCGCTTCTTTCAAGTGTCGCCGCGGTGGGCCGGACCTTCGCGACCACCCCCTCGGGCTATGTCGCAACCGCCTTGGGCTGGCCCGGTTTCTATGTTTTCGCTGCCTTCCTCGCAGCACCGGGGCTTCTGTGCCTGTGGCTGATGCTCAAGGCGGGCTTTGTGAGCGACACCATTCGCCAACGCGGCGTGGAAGGAAGTTCGAGCGACGATCCGCGATCCGCAACCGACTGACCGTCAATCTAGCGAAAACGCGGGCTGGCCGAGCGAATGAACAGGAAGAGGATGGCCGAGATCAGCAAAGGCCTGGCCCAAGGCCTGCGCGCTTGAAAGAGCGCCCAGCGCATGTTCGACAGCCAAGAGCTGGCAGAGCCTGCCATGCACGAAACCCGGCCGTTCACAGGCCAAGGCGACGATCAGCAGCAACTCCGCTTCAGCGAAGGTTGCGCGCGGGCAGCAGCATGGCCCGACGACAATCTGGCGTCGTGACGCACGCGCCAATTCCGCCATCAACGCACGGAGCGACAGCAATGGCCGCCGTGAACGAGAACCGAACAGCGCGAGCATCGCATGGGCGGCGAACGCATCGTTGAGACCACCCGCGGCTATCTTGCGAATTGCGTAGACGAGCGTCCGCGCGCCGGGATCTTGTGGGATAGCGCAGACGAGAAGCGACTGCGACGGAGCTTCGGCCATAAAGATGTTCCTCCACGTCGATCGGCAGAGAAACACAATCGATAATGATAATCAATCGCAATTATGTTGGGAGAGTTCCATTTGCGGCCAGCACCGCGCCGGCGAGGTAGAGCGAGCCGCCGATCAGAACGACGGGAGGATGGGTGCGATCGGCATGGTGGCTGATCCAATCGAGCGCCGATACCGGATCGGCTGCGGCAAATGCGGTAAGCCCATTGGCGCGCGCGGCAGCCGCGAGCTGCGCCGGATCATGATAGGGATGGTCCGGGACTGGTACGGTGTGCACGGTGGCGGTGCGGCCGCTGAAAGGCTTGAGATAGCCGCCTGCATCCTTGTTCTGAAGCAGCCCGAGGATGATGTGAAAAGGCCGGCCTGCCTCGACATGGCCACGAAAGAAATCCGAAATGGCCCGGCCCGCGGCAGGATTGTGGCCGCCGTCGATCCATAGCTCGCTGCCGCGCGGAAGCTTCTCAAGCAGCGCGCCTTCGTGCACCTGCTGAAGCCGGGCCGGCCAATCCGCCCAGCCCATGGCTGCCTTGATGGCCGAATCGGGGATGTGAAGAACCTGCTGATGGCGCAGCATCGCTGCCGCCAGCCCAGCATTCAATGCTTGGTGCGCCCCCGGCAAACGCGGTAGCGAGAGGTCGAGCCGCCCATCCCCATCGCGGTAATGAAGCCGCTGCTGGTAGACCGCCGCATCCCATCCACCGCCCTTGGGAAACCAGCGCGCGCCGGCGCGCGCCGCGGCCTCGCCGATGACTTCGGCGATCGGTGCGGGATAGTGGAGCGTTACCAGCGGCGTTCCAGCCTTGGCGATACCCGCTTTTTCGGCGGCGATCGTTTCGAGCCGGTCGCCCAGAAAGGCCTGATGATCGAGCGCCAGCTGAGCGATGCCGCAAACCGCGGGATGCTCGATGACATTGGTGGCGTCGAGCCGTCCACCCAAGCCGACTTCGATCACACAGGCATCAGCGGACGCGCGTTTGAAAGCAAGAAAGGCGGCAGCGGTGGTAGCCTCGAAGAAGCTCGGCTCGATATCCTCTGCGATCGCCAACACTTCGGCGAGCAGATCGGCCAGCCAAGCATCTTCGATAAGGTGGTCCGCCACTCGAATGCGCTCGTTGAAGCGCACAAGATGCGGGCTGGTATAGACGTGAACCCGCCGGCCCGAAGCCTCCAATGCTGCCCGCAGGAAAGCGCAGGTCGAGCCTTTGCCATTGGTGCCGGCGACATGGAAAATGGGTGGCAGATCATGCTGCGGATTGCCGAGGCGGTCGAGCAGACGGGTGATCCGTTCCAGCCCCAGCACGTCGCGGCCCGGCGACAGCTTCGCCAGCCGGTCAAGCTGGCGCTGCACGGCAGCATCAGCGCTGCGCGCGTGATCGGCCATGTCAGGCCGCCCGGCGCTCCGGGCCGAGATAGGCGATCACCCGCGCCAGCTCGCTACGCAGTTTGTGACGATGGACGACCATGTCCAGCATGCCATGCTCAAGCAGATATTCGGCGCGCTGAAAGCCTTCGGGAAGCTTTTCGCGGATGGTCGACTCAATGACGCGCTGCCCGGCGAACCCGATCAGCGCACCCGGCTCGGCGATCTGAATATCTCCCAGCATGGCGTAGCTCGCGGTGACGCCGCCTGTCGTCGGATCGGTCATCACAACGATATAGGGCAGGCCCGCTTCGCGCAGCTTGGCAATCGCCACCGTCGTCTTCGGCATCTGCATGAGCGAGAGGATGCCCTCCTGCATGCGCGCGCCGCCGGCTGCGGTGAAGATGATATAGGGGCAATGTTCGGCGATCGCCGCCTCAACGCCAGCAACGAAGGCCGCACCAACCGCCATTCCCATCGAGCCGCCCATGAAGGCAAAATCCTGCACGCCCACGACGGCGCGATAGCCTTCGATCTTGCCCTTGGCATTGACTAGGGCATCCGGCTCGCCCGTCTGGGACCGGGCAGCCTTGATCCTGTCCGCATAGCGCTTGGTATCACGGAACCTCAGCGGGTCTTCGCGCACCTGCGGCGCCGGCAGCGGCACATGCACGCCGCCGTCGAACAGGTCGCTGAAGCGCTGGTCTGGCCCGATCCGCCCATGATGATCGCATTTCGGGCAGACCGCCTGATTCTCCTCATATTCCTTGACGAAGATCATCTGCCCGCAAGAGGGGCATTTGTGCCACAGATTTTCAGGCGTCTCCCGCTTGGTGATCGCAGCGAGGGTATTACGAACGCGCGTGAACCAATTCATGCTGCGATCTCCTTCTGCGCCGATCGGATCGCGCCGGCGAGCCCAGCGACATAATCGCGAACCGGGGCGGCAGCATTGGCAGCATGTTCGCCGACCAGATCGACAATGGCAGAACCGACGACGACGCCATCCGCCACCCGCCCGATCGCCGCCGCCTGTTCAGGCGTGCGCACGCCAAAGCCGACCGCCACCGGCAAGGGTGTCGCGGCCTTCAGCTTCGCAACCGCGGCCTCGACGCTGGATTGGGCAGCCTGTTGCAAACCGGTGATGCCCGCGACCGAAACGTAATAGAGAAAGCCCGACGCGCCATCCAACACGGCCGGCAGACGCGCGGCATCGGTGGTCGGCGTGGCGAGGCGGATGAAATCGATGCCGGCATCCCGGAGCGCGGGACCGAGCACCGCATCTTCTTCGGGCGGGAGATCGACGCAGATGACGCCATCCGCACCTGCCTTGGCGGCTTGGTCAGCGAACCACTGGGCGCCACGATGGATCATCGGATTGGCATATCCCATCAGCACCAGCGGCACCTGGGGATGGCGGCGACGAAAATCCCGCGTGATCGCGAAAATGTCCGCCGTCCTCGTCCCCGCGCCCAGTGCGCGAAGATTGGCGCGCTGGATGGCCGGACCGTCCGCCATCGGATCAGTGAACGGCATGCCGAGCTCGATGATATCTGCCCCGCCTTCAACCAGTGCGTCGAGGATCGCTGCGGTGCCGGCGGGCGTGGGATCGCCACCGGTGACGAAGCATATCAGCGCGGCGCGACCAGCGGCGGCACAAGCCGCGAAGGTGGCGGCGAAGCGGCTCACAGCTCTACCCCGAGCGCCTCGGCGACCGTAAAGATGTCCTTGTCACCCCGGCCGCTCAGGTTGACCAGGATGATCTGGTCCTTGCCCAGTTTCGGCGCGATCTTCTCCAGCGCCGCAAGCGCATGCGCAGATTCCAGCGCGGGGATGATGCCTTCGAGTCGGCAGCAGGTCTGGAATGCCGCCAACGCTTCATCGTCGCTGATCGGCACATATTTCACACGCCCGATATCGTTGAGCCAGCTATGTTCCGGGCCGATGCCGGGATAATCCAGCCCCGCCGAGATCGAATGCGCCTCGGTGATCTGCCCGTCCTCGTCCTGCAGCAAATAGGTGCGGTTGCCGTGCAGCACGCCTGGCGAACCGCCGGTCAGGCTGGCGGCATGCTGGCCGGTTTCTATTCCGTGCCCGGCCGCCTCGACCCCGATCATCTCGACCTCGGAATCGTCGAGAAAGGGATGGAACAGGCCGATGGCGTTCGATCCGCCACCGACGCAGGCAACCAGCATATCCGGCAAGCGGCCTTCCTGCTCAAGGATCTGCGCGCGGGCCTCCTCGCCAATCACCGACTGAAAGTCGCGCACCAGTTCCGGATAGGGATGCGGGCCAGCGGCGGTACCGATGATGTAGAATGTATCGTGAACGTTCGCCACCCAATCGCGCATCGCCTCATTCATTGCGTCCTTGAGCGTCTGCGCGCCTGATGTGACCGGACGCACTTCGGCACCGAGCAGCTTCATCCGGAAGACATTGGGCTGCTGCCGCTCGACGTCCTTCGCCCCCATGAAGATGGTGCACGGCAAACCGAAGCGCGCCGCCACGGTCGCAGTCGCAACGCCGTGCTGCCCCGCGCCGGTCTCCGCGATGATGCGGGTTTTCCCCATTCGGCGAGCGAGCAGGATTTGGCCGATGCAGTTGTTGATCTTGTGCGCGCCGGTGTGATTCAGATCCTCGCGCTTGAGGTAGATCTTCGCGCCGCCTAATTCGGCCGTCAGCCGCTCCGCGAAATAGAGCGGGCTCTGGCGGCCGACATAATGCCGCAGCAGCCCTTCGAACTCGCCGCGAAACATTGGATCGATCTTCGCCGCGCGATATTCGCGCTCGAGATCGAGGATCAGCGGCATCAGCGTCTCGGCGACATAACGGCCGCCAAAATCGCCGAAATGGCCTTGGGCGTCGGGCTGCGAACGCAAGCTGTTGGAGCGAGTCATGATGCGCCGACCGCTTGAAGGAAGGCGGCGATCTTGTCCACATCCTTGACACCCGGCGCGCGCTCTACACCCGAGGAGACGTCTACCATCCGCGCGCCGGTAAGCCCGATCGCTTCGCGCACATTGGCCGGATCGAGGCCGCCCGACAGCACGAAGGGCGCTGGATGATCATAGCCCTCCAGAAGCTTCCAATCGAAGCGCAAGCCGTTTCCGCCGGGAAGATCCGAGCCGGGCGGCGGCTTGGCGTCATACAGAAGCCGCTGCGCCGCCTCGCGAAAATCCCTGCCTGCCATAAGGTCGGCGCGCGTGCGAACCGCGATCGCCTTCCACACCTCCATTCCGTAGCGGGCATGGAGAGCCGCCGCCTGCGCGGGCGATTCGGAACCGTGAAGCTGGATTATATTCAGGCTGACCCGTGCGATGGTGGACGCCAGAAACTCGACGTCCGCATCGACGAACAGGCCGACCTTGCGCACATGATCCGGCACACGCCGCGCAAGCGCATCGGCCTGTTCTGCGCTGACGTTGCGTGGGCTCTTCGGAAAGAACACGAAGCCGACATGGCTTGCACCAGCACGCACCGCAGCGTCGACAGCTTCGGGGGTGGAGAGGCCGCAAATTTTGGCGAGCACCGGCATGGCGCCGATTTGGGCCGGATCACGTGAGAATTCCAGCCCTTTCGCTATCTCAATCGGGTTCGCGCCGAATGAACCGCAGAGTTCCTGCGAGCCGTGTGATCCCGTGAGCGTCATTTGGATGATTGACACCATCGAACACCGGCACCTCGGCAAAGTCGAACGGGCTCACACCTTCAAGGCAAGCCACATTGATTCCAAATTGGGTCGGGTCGGAGCGTCGTTGATGATGCGTGTAGATCCCGCATTTTGAGCAGAAATAATGCTTCGCCGACAAGGTGTTGAATTGGTAGATGGAGAGCAGATGCTCCCCGGCCATGAAACGGATGCCATCGAGATCAGCCGACGCCGCCACTGCCCCCGCATTCGGCAATAAGAACAGGTGCAGCGCCTGATCGTCTTGAAGCCATCGGTCAGCCGGACCTGAAAACGCACGGATCCGCAATGACATGCGGCATCATGATATAGTCGTTCTTGACCTTCCACCTATAGCGTCGCCTCGATGGCGCGGGCAGCGGCATCGGGATTGGTGGCCTGCGTGATGGGCCGCCCAATCACAAGAATGGAAGCGCCGGCATCGAGCGCCTGACGAGGGGTGATGACTCGCTTCTGGTCCGCATGATGGTCGCCCGCGGGACGCACCCCCGGGACCACGAAGAAACCTTCGGGCCACAGCCGGCGCGCGGTCGCCACTTCCTTGCCGGAGCAGACAACGCCATCCACGCCCGCTTCCCGCGCGAGCGCGGTTAGCCGTTCCACCTGAGCATGGGTATCACCATTGACGCCCGTCGCATCGAGATCATCGCTATCGAGGCTCGTAAGCACGGTGACGGCGACAACCTTGGCGCCCGCAGGCGCCGCAGCCTTGGCATCTTCCAACATGGCGCGGCCACCGGCGGCATGAACCGTCAAAATCGCGGGATCGAGCGGATGGAGCGCCTGGATCGCCTTGGCCACCGTGTTGGGAATATCGTGCAGCTTCAGATCAAGAAAGATCGGCAGCCCGTTCGCGGCCATCTCTCTCACACCAGCGCTACCATTTGCGCAGAAAAATTCCAGTCCAAGCTTCAGACCGCCGACATGATTGCGCACCTGCTGCGCCAGCACCTTGGCGCGCGCCAGATCGGGCGTGTCGATGGCGACGTAGATCGGACGTGTCATGACAATGTCGACGGCGATCTGATCTGGAGCGGATCGGCGGCTGGATCGGCAGGGGTTTCAATGCGCGGCGGCACCGCTTTGGCGCGCTCCTCCTCCAGTGCGCGCTGGGCGGCTTCCAGCCTGCGCCGCAATCGCCAACGTGTCGTCTTATACAGCGTGAACCAGGGCAGGAAACCGACCAGGAATGCAATCAGCAGCAGCACGGGCAGCTTTACGTCCGCTTCCAGACCCCCCCATAAATGGATCGTGATCGACATCCAGTTTCGAAATGCAAAGATGACGGCAATGACTGCGACCATCACCCAGAAGAGCGTCTTCAGGAATTGCATTCTGTTCTCCCGCCGCCCTCATTTACGGTGAATGCCGCCAGAAGGCCAGTGTCACCGTCTCAGCCGATTTCGCGTTCGAGCGCATCAAGCAATGCCTCGACATGTAAAAGCCGCGGCCGTTCCTGGCGGAGAATGGACCGGAACAGCCGGTTTTTGATCGCCAGCACCCGCCCGGCCGGCAGAACCTTCCCCTTGGGCAGGGCAGAAACAACGATATCAACCAGCCGGTCAGCGCCGTGGAGCCGCCCCCACAGATAATCATTCTCCCGGTAGGCCCGGCTGAAGAATGCGCCGAAATTGTTAAACTGAATGCCTTTCAAGGTCGCCTCCGCGCCGCCCTCGCGAATGGCGGTCGCATCTTCCGCGGCGATGCGATCGACCTTGACCGGCTGGAACTCGTCCTGTCCATCGACGGCGAGCAAGGGCAGGGTGGCGATGTCGTAAAAGGGAAAGCCAAGATAGGTCAGCAGCATTCGGCGACGCTCGGGACGGGGCAAGGCGGCGAGCGCGTTGGCGAGCGCCGTATCGGCCTCATCGTCCACGATCTTGAGATCGCGTGCGGCAGCGAGCGCGTCCAGCGCGGCCTGCGGCGCGTCGCAGCCCTTCAATGCCGCCGCGCGCGCTTCGCCATCGTAAAAGTCGGGCATCTGGCGCGCGAGATAGCGCGACAGCTCATCGAAAATCACGGTTCGCATCAATTCGACAGCGTCGCGAGGGCAATCGTCCTGCGCGCCGATCTCCTCGATCTGCTGGGCAAGCAGGCGAAGCCGGCGGATGCGAAAACCCAGATCGTGATTCCGGAAAAACTGGATGACCGCCTGGGTTGCGCCACCGACGGAGAGAGCGCCGACATCGGCAATGCCTGCTTCGCGCACGGCACTCCAGATCGCCGAACGCAGACGGCTGATCGACTGCCGTTCGGAGCCCGGCAGCAGATCGAACAGTAGCAGGACGACCTCCTCAACCACGCCCGACAGTTTGAGATGACCGTAGGAGGCATAGGCATATCCCGATTGGCGCGCGGCCATGTCCTGCGCCTTGGCGCGCCAGGCGGGCAGGCGTGAGGGCGTCGGGCGATTGAGAAAAAGGGTTTTGCCAAAGGCGGTCTCAATCGCCTGTTCCACCTCCGGCCGGATCGCGTCGATGATCCGAGCGGTGCGGCGGATGCGGCTCGACCGCGCCTCGATCGCATCGAGATTGTCGCGGATCGGCTGCTCGCGCGGAATATCGGATAGTGCGCCGAAGATCGTGGTGAAGAATCCTGGCAATTGCGTGTCCGGCGCCACGCCCGGAAGCCGGACCGCGCGCAGGTTCGGCGTGGGATCGATATAGACGAAGCGCCGTTCGATCTCACGCTTGGCCGGTCGATCGCGCAACGCGGCGATGGCGGGCCGGAACGGTGCATTGGCAAGCACCGAACCATCGATGAGAATGGTCTTTTCGGCAGCGCCGACAGCCTTGTGCAACGGCAAGGCACGCGCCAGAAATGCGTCGCGCGTCGGCCATTCGCGCTTCCGATATGCCAGAACCTTGTCGAGTTCCTCGATCGTGAATGGCGGAAAGGCACCCGGAAAGCTCGCCGTCGCACGGCCGGCAAATACGAGTTCGGCCGGATCGCCGAGGTAGCGCGGTTGGCTGCGGCGATCCGAAAAGGAGAGGATCAGCCGATGCTCGGTTTCGACGACCTCTTCGGGCGAATGAAGCCGCAGCCGCTGCGGATAGCCATGGAAATCAGTGACCGTAACGAAAAGATCAAGCGGCTGTTCTGGCGGCAGCAACGGAGGACCCGACCCCGCCGCGGCCATCGCATCGAAGGCATCGAGAAGAAGGCCGCTGAACATCCTGCCGCCAAAGGGCGGTGCGAACCAGCGCGCACGCACGAAATTCGAGAGCTTCGACCGCACTTCCTTGCGCGCCGCGAACTCGACCGTGCGCTCGAGCGTGCTGCCGCGCCGGCCCAGCATGAACCAGACGATCGGCACCGCCCAGAACTTCGTGAAGCGCGATAGCGGCCGCGCGTCTGGATCGATCAGCTTTTCGACGTCAGCCGATGTAAGCCAGAGATCGGTCAACGGTTCGAGCGATTGGCCGGTGGCTATCGCCTGTCCCAGAAAAATGCCATTGATGCCGCCTGCACTCGCGCCAGCGATCACGTCCACGAGCACACGCAGCTTGAGCCCAAACTCCTGCTCGATATCATGCAGCAGCACGCGGTAAAGATCGTCGCCGGGATCGGCATCCGCGAGCGGATCATGCTGGGCGCGTGAAGCGCGGGCAAGGCGCCAGATCTCCTTCGTGATGCCGTGCATGTAGACGGCGAGGCTGACCCCGCCGTAGCAGATCAGCGCCAGCCTCAGTTCCTTCTCCCGCATCGCCGCGCAACGTGCCACAGCATGGACGCGATGCAAAGCTTTGCGCCGCCGCCGCCACGGAGCTATGCGGGCGCCATGGGAGAGCCTTCAGCCATCAGCATCCGGGGACTTTCGAAAGTCTATGACGGCGGCAAACAAGCGCTAAACAGCGTCGATCTCGATGTGCCGCGTGGCATGATCCTCGGTCTTCTTGGTCCGAACGGGGCCGGAAAATCCACCCTGATCAACATCTTGGCAGGGCTCGTGCGCAAAACGGCGGGCGCCGTGTCGATCTGGGGCTTCGATATCGATGCCGACCCGCGCAACGCGAAAGCGTCGATCGGAATCGTCCCACAGGAGCTGGTGTTCGATCCCTTTTTCACGCCTTACGAAGCGCTTGAGAATCACGCAGGCTATTATGCCGTGCCGAAACATCGGCGCCGCACGATGGAATTGCTGCGCGCCGTCCATCTCGAGGATAAGGCGAACGCCTATTCGCGCACATTGTCCGGCGGCATGAAGCGGCGGCTGCTGGTTGCCAAGGCGATGGTGCATTCGCCGCCGGTGCTGGTGCTGGACGAGCCGACCGCCGGCGTCGATATCAGCCTGCGCCAGCAATTGTGGGAATATGTGCGGGCGCTCAATCGCGACGGCGTAACGGTAGTGCTGACCACCCATTATCTGGAAGAAGCCGAAGAGCTTTGCGATCGCATCGCCATCATCAACCATGGCCGGCTGATAGCCAACGAGCCGACCCGTACGCTCGTCGGAATGGCGCACGAAAAGGCCGTCGAGGTTACTGTCGATCGCGACATCGAGCGCCTGCCGGACAATATCTGCTTCGACAAGATCGAGAAGATCGCCGAACGCACGATTGCGATCACGTTCGACAAAACCAAGGTCAATGCCGGCGAGGTGCTGACCGCCCTTCAGCAGAGCGGACTTGGCATCGTCGATGTTTCGACGCGCGAGGCCGATCTGGAAGACGTCTTCCTGAACCTCACCATGGCCGAAGCCGATGGCTGAGCATCATTTCGACGTCATCGTGCTAGGGTCGGGCGCGGCCGGCCTGACCGCAGCGCTCAACCTGGCGCAGAAGCTCAAGGTCGGCGTGCTGGCCAAGGCGGGGCTTTCGGAAGGCTCGACCTCGCGCGCGCAGGGCGGCATCGCCGCCGTGCTCGAAGAGGGCGACACGTTCGAAAGCCATATCGAGGACACGATGATCGCGGGCGCCGGGCTCAACCGGCGCGAAACCGTGGAATTCGTCGTGGAGAACGCACCCGCCGCCATCGAGCATCTTGCCGAGCTGGGCGTTCCCTTCAACCCCGGCGCGACCGAAGGCGATCGCTGGCACCTGACGCGGGAGGGCGGGCACAGCCACCGGCGCATCGTCCATGTCGACGACGCCACTGGATGGGCAGTTCAGCAGGCGCTGGAAAAAGCGGCTGCCGAGCATCCCAACATCACGCTTGTTCCCGACATGGTGGCGATTGATCTCGTAACCGGCCGCCATGGCGAGCGCTACTCAGCCGACGGGCATGTTTGGGGCGTTTACGCGTTGAACCGCAAGCGCGGGCGGGTCGAGCTGTTCACCGCAAAAGCCACGATCCTGGCGACCGGCGGCGCTGGCCGCTGCTACCTCTATTCGACCGCGCCACGGGGCGCCACGGGCGACGGAATCGCGATGGCGTGGCGTGCCGGCTGCCGCGTTTCAAACATGGAATTCAATCAGTTCCATCCCACCTGCCTTTATAATCTCGAGGTCAAGAACTTCCTGGTTACCGAGGCGGTGCGCGGGGAAGGCGGCCAGCTCAAGATCCCGGGCACCGACCACCGTTTCATGCCGGATTTCGACCAGAGGGCCGAACTTGCTCCGCGCGATATCGTCGCCCGCGCGATCGATCATGAGATCAAGCGGCTCGGACTTGACTATGTTCATCTCGATATCAGCCATAAGCCGGCCGCGTTCGTGCGCGAGCATTTCCCCAATATCTACGCGAAGCTGCTGGGGCTCGGCATCGACATAACCACGCAACCGATCCCGGTCGTGCCGGCACAACATTATACGTGCGGCGGGGTGATGGTTGACCTCGATGGCCGCACTGACGTCCCCGGTCTCTATGCCGCCGGTGAGGTCACTCAATCCGGGTTGCACGGCGCAAATCGGCTCGCTTCCAACTCCTTGCTCGAATGTTTCGTGTTCGGCGAAGCCGCGGCCAAGCATATTTCGGAACATTGGGAGGAACTGCCCTCGCCGCCTCCGATCCGGGCATGGGACGAAAGCCGCGTCAGCGACTCGGATGAGGAGGTAATCGTCAAGCATAACTGGTCGGAAATTCGGCGCTTCATGTGGGATTATGTCGGCATCGTGCGCACGACAAAGCGGCTCGAACGCGCGCAGCACCGCGTGCATCTGCTACGGTCGGAGGTTGAGGAATATTACGGCAATTTCCGCGTGACACCCGATCTGATCGAACTGCGCAATCTGGTCGAGGTCGCCGGATTGATGGTCCGCTCCGCGCTCAGCCGCAAGGAAAGTCGCGGGCTGCATTATACGCTGGACTACCCAAAAATGCTGGCCAACGCCCAGGATACGATCCTCACCCCCTGACAAGTGACTTGCCCTCGAAAGCGGCGCCCACAATAAGACACCATGACCGACGACGATTTGCGGCTGGCAGAGCGCTTGGCCGATGCAGCGGGCGCTGCGATCCGGCCTTTTTTTCGGGCCGCGTACCGGAGCGAGACGAAGGGCGATTCAACCCCGGTGACCGAAGCCGACCGCGCCGCCGAAACAGCGATAAGGACGATTCTGGAAAAGGAGCGATCGCTGGATGGGATTATCGGGGAAGAATATGGCGCGACCCGGGAGGATGCCGACCGCCGCTGGGTGATTGACCCGATCGACGGCACGCGCAGCTTCATGACCGGGCGGCCAATCTTCGGCACGTTGATCGCGCTGATCCAGGACGAGACGCCGGTCATCGGCATCATAGACCAGCCGATCTTGGGGGAGCGCTGGGTCGGTGCGCGCGGTAGGCCGACAACATTCAACGGCGCGGTCACGCGGACGCGAGGCTGCGGACTACTGGCCCACGCACATCTTGGTACGACCTCACCCTATCTGTTCGATAGCGCCACCCGGCCGGGATTCGAGCGGCTCGCCGCGGCTGCCGGCAACCTGGTGCTCGGCGGCGATTGCTACAGCTATGGCCTCGTTGCGCTTGGCCAGCTCGACCTCGTCGTCGAGGCCGGGCTCAAGCTTCATGATTTTGCCGCACTCGTCCCGGTGGTTGAGGGTGCCGGAGGGGTGGTTTGCGATTGGAACGGCAATCCGGTGGGCGCGCGCAGCGACGGAAAGCTGGTCACGGCCGGCGATAAGGCGCTGATCGACCAGACGCTCGCCCTGTTGAACACCTGAACGCGCCCGAAAAAATCTCCTGCCTCAACTCTCCTGAAGAAACTCGCGCCACATCATCACCAGCACCGCCATGACCGCCGGACCGACGAAGAGGCCGAGAAGCCCGAAACTTTCGACCCCCCCGAAGATACCGATCAGCACCCAGATGAAGGGAAGCCGGATGGCGTTGCCGATCAGGGCCGGCCGCACGAAATGATCCGCCACGCCCACCACTGAAAGACCGATCACGATGACCGCGATCGCACCTGCCATGGTTCCCTTCGCCAGGAGCAGGCATGCCGCAATGGTGAATATCAGCGCGGCACCAAATGGGATGACGGCGGCGACCATGGTAATCACGCCAAATAGCAAGGCGTGCGGAACGCCAAGCAGCATGTAGACGGGTATCATCACCGCGCCTTCGCCAATCGCGACGAAGACAAGACCATCGATCGTGCCGCGCACGGACCGGATCGTTTGCAGCCCGATCCGCTCTCCCGCAGCACCGAACAGCCGCTCGCCGGCACGCCGCACCTGGCTGAGCAACGCATCGCGATCGCGCAACAGGAAGAACAGGGTGAGCAGCGTGAATCCGAAGATCACGGCTCGGTGCAACAGCGCCGCGCCCAACAACCGCGAATGGGTGAACCAGGCGCTGTTGCGCAACGCTTCGATCTGCCCGGCAGCGCGCTCGGGGGTCGCCAGGTGCTGCTGCCACCACAAAGTGAGTTCGTTGCTGCCGAAGGGAAGGCGCCCCACCCAATCGGGCACCTGGACACCGGTCGCGCGCGCGGCGGAAAGCCAATCGACCAGATCGCGGACGTCATGCGCTGCTTCGTTCAACGCTATCGCCAGCGGCACCAGGATCAGCAGCGCCGCTATGAGCGTGATGAACAGAGGCAGCAAAAGCCGATCGTGCGAGGGCAAGCGATTGCGCAGTCGCATATAAAGCGGATCCACGGCGATCGCGAGCACCACGGCCCAGGCCAGTGCCGGCAGGAAACCGGAGATAATCCAGAGCCCGAGAAGGGCGAGGCCAATAACAAAGGCGGGAAGCGCCAGCGAACGACGTTCAGAGATCATGGCGATGGGCATAGCGAGCTTCAGCCCGGCATTCGAGCGCGTTTTCCGCGATATTCTTATAAGGCCCTATCTGCTCGCGGTGCCGTTGCCGACGTCCTTGCGCGGCTTTCCCTTGGTGGTTCGCTGTGCCAGCGCATCCGCGCCGCGCAACACCGGCCCGCACGCGGCCGCCTTGGCATCGCCCGGATCGATGAACGCAAGGATGGCGGCGAACGGGGTTGCCGCCAACGCCAGCCCGGCGCCCGCACCTGCGCGTGCGAGCAATTGGGGGGTGATGATCTGCAATCCCGGGCTCGCGAAGTGGCCATTGATGCCGACGGGCGACTGCGCCGAGAACAGGCTGATCGTCTTCGCATCCGCCCGAAGCGCCAGATCGAGCGCTTCGTCCTTGAAACTGAAACTGCCTCGGCCCGTGATCACATTTTTCGTCGTATCGATCAGGATGGGATCGGCCGCAGCCGTGCCGCCACGCACCGTGAAGGCGATCAGCCCGCAATTGATCTCGACGGGTTTCTCCAATTTCTTGGCGAACATCTTCGTGATGAAGGTGCCGATATCCAGCTCCGAAAGCTGAATGTTGCGGGTCCACATCGTGCCTTTGGGCAGAATGATCGCGATCCGGCCATCGGAGGCGGACAGCGAATCGTGAACTGTGTTGCCGCGGCCACGCAATTGGATGCGCGCCTTGATCACGCCGGTCGTACCTGATTCGCTGACACCCCACCCGGCGAGCAATTTGCCCATCGGCGTCGGCGCGAGCCGGATATCATAATCCGTCAGCACCGGCTGTTGCCGCGCGTTTATGATGATGTCGGATGCGACATGGCCTTGCGACATTTCGAATGTGAGCGGCGAAAGCTTGAGCAGCCTGTGATCGAGATCGAGCGTAAGATCCAGGTTCGAGACCGGCAGATGCGGCGCCTTGATATCACGCACCGCGTAAACGACATGCGCATCGAAATTATTCAGCGCATCGATCCTGAGCGGCGCGTCGGGCAGGATACGCGGCGTTCCCGCCACCTGCGTTACCGTGCCATGCGCACCCTGCGCTTCCAGCTTCTGCGGGCTATAGCCGATGAACGGCCCCACATCGATGATGTCGACGCTGCGTGATTTCAAATCGGCGTCGATCTTGAGGCGGTTGTTCGGCTGCGAAATCACCATATTTCCGGCCAGATCGCTGTTGCCGAATGCGCCGTTGAGTCGGCGGAAGCGCCATGCCCCACGTTCCTTGGTGAGGTGCGAGGTGAAATGATAGCTGCGCGTGTCAGGCACCGCGACACCGAGAAAATCGAATAGTCGCGCCAGATTGGCGCCGCGAACCTTCACCGAAAGATCCGCACCTTCGAGCACCGTCGCGCCGGGGAGCGTGCCCAATACCTGCATATGATCGCTGGCGGACACGGCATTCAACGCGAAGCGATTGCGCCCGCCGCTCACCGTTTCATTGGGCGAAAGCAGCTGGCCATTGAGCGTGAACGGCTTGCCTCGCAAGCTGCCAGTCCCGTCGAAACGGACATCGTCGGTTGCCACGCGCGTATTGGCGGCGCGGATGGTGTCGAACTTGATGTCGGTGACGAGCTGCATGCGCGGATCGCGAAAGCGCAGCGTTGTGCCGGTGATCGCGGCGCGGCGAATGAGCGGAAGGTCCAGCGGCTTGCCCTTCACATTGGGATCACCGAACGTCCAGCTGTTGCGCCTGCCCGCCGCATCCCATTCCAGATCGACATTGCCCTGATCGAGCAACAGCCGGTTGATCCGGTTCTTCTCGCTGAACAAAAAGGGGAGAATCGCGATGTTGCTATCGATCAGCCGCGATTCGAAGAATTTCGGTTTGGTCGCCCAGGCGGGATTAGAAACGGTCAGCCCCTCCGCCCGGAAGTGGATATTGAAGGGGTTGAGATAAAGCTGGAAGCCGTCGGCGACCTTCACCTCGCGCTGGGTCGCGCGGCTGGCGATCCGTTCGAACGAATGCTTGAGGAAGCTGCCCTTGGTGATGAACAGGATGAGCCAGGCCAAAAAAATCAGGCTCACGATGCCAATCGCGATCCACATCAAGATGCGCAGCGGTCTGCTTCGCGCGGCCGGAGGCGGGGGCGCGTCCGCAGGATTGAAGGCGCGGTTCGGCTGTTCCAGCATGCGACAAAAACCATTGGGGCCGATGACTCGTTCCGGCGGGTTGCGTTCGATGCGATCGGCCGTTATAGGCGCGCGCTTCCGCGATTTGAGGGATGGTCCGGCCGGTATGGGCTGCCGTGGCCGTCCGCAAGCGTCGCATATCAGGAGACGAAAATGCCCAAACTCAAGACCAAGAGCGGGGTCAAGAAGCGCTTCAAGATCACCGCCACCGGCAAGATCAAGCATGGTGTCGCCGGCAAGCGCCACCGCCTCATCAGCCACAACGCCAAATATATCCGTCAGAATCGCGGCACTTCGGTCCTGTCCGAAGCCGATACCAAGACGGTGAAGCTCTGGGCGCCGTACGGCCTGAACTGAGGAGATACGCGCAATGTCACGCATCAAACGCGGCACGACCACGCGTGCCAAGCACAAGCGGATTTTGGAGCAGGCCAAAGGTTATTATGGCCGCCGCAAGAACACCATCCGCATCGCCCGCCAGGCCGTCGAAAAGGCCGGCCAATATGCCTATCGCGATCGCAAGGTAAAGAAGCGCAGCTTCCGCGCGCTCTGGATCCAGCGCATCAATGCGGCGGTTCGCGCCGAGGGGCTCACCTATGGCGTGTTCATGCACGGCCTGAAGCTGGCGGGCGTGGAGCTCGACCGCAAGGTGCTGGCCGATCTCGCCATGCATGAGGGCGAGGCGTTTAGCGCGATCATCGCGCAAGCCAAGGCTGCGCTTCCGGAAGGGGCCCGCGTCGCCGCCTGATCGCCAACAAGCAAAGCTTAGAGGCGGGCGCCGGGTCCAGGATCCGGCGCCCGTTTTCTTTTTTGGGGACCGACACAATGCGAATGGATCTGTGGTGGCTTTACGCCACCGTCATCTTCCTGCTCGCCGGCACGCCCGGACCGAACATGCTGCACATCATGGCGCGCGGGGCGCAGGTGGGCTTCCGGCGCTCGATCGTCGCGATGTTGGGATGCCTGAGCGCGGTGATCCTCTATCTCGTCTCCTCAGCGCTCGGGCTCGGCGCCGTACTGAAAGCCTATCCAGCTGTATTCCACGCGATGCGCTATGCCGGCGCGGCCTATCTGATCTGGTTGGGGATCAAGGCCTGGCGAGCGCGGCCTGCCCGAAATGATGCTGAGGCAGCGGATCGCGCGCCCGCCTCGGCGGCGGAACTATATCGCACGGCCTTGCTGATCTCGCTCAGCAACCCGAAACTGATCATCTTCGCGGCGGCCCTCTTTCCGCAGTTCATCGATCCAGCTCTCCCCTTCGCGCGGCAGCTGGCGATTCTGGTCGCGACCTTCATCGTGATCGAGTCCGGCGGGTACATTGTCTATGCGCTTGGCGGCCACCGGCTTTCGCACTGGCTGCGGGACGTGCGGCGGCGCCACGTCTTCGATCGGCTGACCGGTTCGATCTTTCCGGGCTTTGGCGCCCTGCTGCTCGGCCAACATGGCTGAGGCTGAATGCTTGGCTTGCCCCATATCGCCCGCTAAGGCCGCCGCTTGGAACAAGAGCATATGAACGACATCAGCGAACTCAAACAAAGCCTGATTGCCGAAGCGCAGGCAGCAGACGGCCTGGAAAACCTGGAGGCCATCCGCGTCAAAGCGCTCGGCAAGCAGGGCAGCGTCACCCAGCTGCTCAAGACGCTCGGCGCGATGTCGCCGGAAGAGCGCCAGACCCGAGGCCCCGGCATTCATGCGCTGCGCGAGGCTGTCACCGCCGCGCTTGCGGAGCGTAAGGGCGCGCTCGAAGCTGCCATGCTCGACGAGCGGCTTGCAACCGAGCAGCTGGACATGACGCTGCCGGTGTCCGCCGGGCGGCAGGGATCGATCCACCCGGTGAGCCAGGTCATGGACGAGCTTGCCGAAATCTTCGCCGATCTGGGCTTCGCGGTCGCGACCGGCCCCGAGATTGAGGATGACTGGCATAATTTCACCGCGCTCAACATTCCCGAGACGCATCCCGCGCGCGCGATGCACGACACCTTCTATTTCCCCGACGACAAGGCGATCGACGGCAAGAAGATGCTGCTGCGCACCCATACCTCTCCGGTCCAGATCCGGACGATGATGCGCGAGCGTCCGCCGATCCGCATCATTGCGCCGGGCCGGGTCTATCGATCGGATTCGGATGCGACCCACACGCCGATGTTCCACCAGATCGAGGGGCTGGTGATCGATCGCGACACGCATATGGGCCATCTCAAATGGACGCTGGAAACCTTTCTCAAGGCTTTCTTCGAGCGCGACGACATCGTGCTGCGCCTGCGCCCCAGCTATTTTCCCTTCACCGAACCCTCGGCTGAGGTGGACGTCGGTTATACGCGCGAAAAAGGCCGCCGCGTGATCGGCGGTTCCGAAGGCTGGATGGAGGTGCTCGGCTGCGGCATGGTCCATCCCCGGGTGATTGCCAATTGCGGCCTGGATCCCAACGAATGGCAAGGCTTCGCTTTCGGGACCGGCGTCGATCGGCTGGCCATGCTCAAATATGGCATGGATGATCTGCGCGCCTTCTTCGATGGCGATCTGCGCTGGCTGAAGCATTATGGTTTCCGTGCGCTGGACGTGCCCACGCTGTCGGCGGGGATAGGCGCATGAAATTCTCATTCTCCTGGCTGAAGGATCATCTCGACACCGACGAAAGCGCCGCGGACATCGCCGACGCGATGACGCGCATCGGGCTTGAGGTGGAAAGCGTCGACAATCCCGCCGACAAGCTGCGCCAGTTCACGATCGCCAAGGTTTTGACGGCGGAGCCTCATCCGCAGGCCGACAAGCTCCAGATCCTTTCCGTCGATGACGGCAGCGGCAAGCCGCTCCAGATAGTCTGCGGCGCCCCCAATGCCCGCGCCGGGCTGATTGGCGTCCTCGGCCATCCCGGCGATTATGTTCCCGGGCTGGACGTGACGCTCAAGCTCGCCGCGATCCGGGGAGTGGAATCGCAGGGCATGATGTGCTCGATGCGCGAGCTCGAGCTGGGAGACAGCCACGAAGGGATCATCGAGCTGCCCGCGGATGCTCCGGTCGGCGCAGCCTATGTCGATTATGCTCAGCTTGACGATCCCGTGTTCGATGTCGCGATCACGCCGAACCGGCAGGATTGCATGGGCGTGCGCGGCATCGCCCGCGATCTCGCGGCGGCGGGATTGGGCAAGCTCAAGCCGCTCAGCATTCCGCAGATCAAGGCGAAAGATCCGTGCCCGATCGAGATCCGCACCGACGATCCCGAGGGCTGCCCCGCTTTTTTCGGCCGCGTGGTCAAAGATGTTAGCAACGGTCCAGCGCCGGACTGGATGGCCGCCCGGCTCAAATCCGCGGGCCAGCGGCCGATCTCCGCGCTCGTTGACATCACCAATTATGTGATGCTCGATCATGGCCGGCCCCTGCACGTCTATGATCTTGCCAAGCTCTCGGGCGCGCTGGTGGCGCGCAAGGCGAAGGACGGCGAGACGCTGACCGCGCTCAACGAGAAACGATATACGCTGGATGCCACCATGACGGTGATCGCCGACGATCGCGAAGTGCACGATATTGGCGGCATCATGGGCGGCGAGCATTCCGGGGTCAGCGAGACCACCAGGGACATCGTCATCGAATGCGCCTATTTCACGCCGGAGACGATCGCCCGCACCGGCCAGAAGCTCGGGCTCACCTCCGACGCGCGCAGCCGGTTCGAGCGCGGCGTCGATCCCGCCTTTCTGGCTGACGCGCTGGCGATCGCGACCCAGCTCGTGCTCGATATCTGCGGCGGTACGCCTACCGCCGCGATCGAAGCCGGCAATGCGCCAGACGAGGCCCACACCTTCCGCTACGATCCGGCGCTGTGCGCGCGTCTCGGCGGACTGCAGGTCGCGCTCGAAGCGCAGCGCCAAATCCTGCAGAAGCTCGGCTTCGGCGTGGACGGCGCCTGGACGGTGCGTGTCCCAAGCTGGCGGCGCGACATCGACGGGCCGGCGGATATCGTCGAGGAGGTGGTCCGCATGACCGGGATCGACCTGATCCCCTCTACACCGCTTCCCCGTGCCGAGGGCGTCGCCAAGCCGACCGCCAGCGCCGCCCAACTTATCGAACGCGCGGCGCGCCGTGCAGCGGCCGCGCGCGGGCTTGCCGAGGCCGTGACGTGGAGCTTCATCAGCATCAGCGAGGCTGAAGCCAGCGGCGAGGCGGCTTGGACGCTGGCGAACCCGATCAGCGAGGATCTCAAGGTGATGCGGCCCTCGCTACTGCCCGGCCTGATCATGGCGGCGCGGCGCAATGCAGATCGCGGCGCGTCCTCGATCGCGCTCTTCGAGATCGGCCGCCGCTATTTGAAGGATGGCGAGCATCCCACGCTCGGCCTCGTTCTTGCGGGCAACCGCCAGGATCGTGACTGGCGCACCGGCAAGGCACAGCTGTTCGACGCCTATGACGCCAAGGCGGAGGCGATCGCGCTGCTCGCTGCGGCAGGCGCGCCGGTCGATCGATTGCAGGTGATGGAACCCATCTCCTCGGTCTATCATCCCGGCCAGTCAGGAACGCTGCGCCTAGGGCCGAAGACCGTGCTGGCGGAATTCGGCGCGCTGCATCCTGCCACCGCGAAGGCGTTCGATATCGATGGCGCTGTCATGGTCGCCGAGATCCACCTCGACGCGATCCCCGCGAAGCGCGCAGCGGGACGCACCCGCTCCGCCTATGTGCCGCCGGCATTGCAGCCGGTCCGCCGCGACTTCGCTTTCCTGGTGCCGAAGCCAATGGCCGCCGGCGAGCTGCTGCGGGCGGTCGCTGGCGCGGACAAGACTGCGATCGTCGATGTACGCCTTTTCGATACCTTCGTGGGCCAAGGCGTGGGCGAGGACGAGAAATCGCTCGGCGTCGAGGTCGTGCTGCAACCCGGCGAGAAAAGCTTCACCGAAGAGGAGCTCAAGGCGATCGCCGATCGGATCGTTGCCGCCGCAGCGAAACTTGGAGCCCGGCTCAGAAGTTGATTGCTCCATGCCCCGGAAGCTCAAGGTCTATCGTACCGCGATCGGCTTCCACGATGCCTATGTTGCCGCGCCGAGCCAAAAGGCCGCGCTCGCGGCCTGGGGCACGGAGCGGGATCTGTTCGCGCGTGGCGTGGCCGAGCTCGTCACCGATCCGAAGCTGACCAAGGAACCGCTGGCGCGCCCGGGCGAAATCATCCGCCGCTCCCGCGGCTCAGCGGCTGAACAGATCGCTGCGCTTCCGAAGGCGGGCGCCGGACGCCGCAAACCGAAAGAACCTGCCGAACTGCCGTTGAAGGCGACGCCCAGACCGAGCCGCGCGGATCTGGAGGAAGCCGAAGCCGCCTTAGCCGCCATGCAACTGCGCCATCAAAAGGAAGACGGAGCACTTGCGCGCAAGGAGCAGGCGCTCGCGCGCGAGCGGCAGAAAATGGAAGCGCGCCACGCGGCAGAGGCGAAACGAATTGAAAAGGCCAGGGACGAAGCTGAACGCGCTTACCGGCTCGCGCTCAGAAACTGGCAAGGCTGATGATCCAATGAAGGCAGAACAGGCGGGATCAGTCTCTCAGCAGTTCGTTGATGCCGGTCTTCGCACGCGTCTGGGCGTCGACCCGCTTGACGATCACCGCGCAATAAAGCGAGGGGCCGGGCGTGCCATCGGGCAATGGCTTGCCTGGCAGGGATCCCGGCACGACCACGGAATAGGCGGGCACACGCCCCACGAAGATCTCGCCCGTGGCGCGATCGATGATCTTGGTAGACGCGCCCAGATAGACGCCCATTGAAAGCACGGCGCCTTCTTCGACGATCACGCCCTCCGCCACCTCCGAGCGCGCGCCGATGAAGCAATTATCCTCGATGACGACGGGTCCCGCCTGTAGCGGCTCCAGCACACCACCGATGCCGACGCCGCCCGACAGATGCACATTCTTGCCGATCTGCGCGCAGCTACCGACAGTCGTCCAGGTGTCGACCATCGTGCCTTCGTCGACATAGGCGCCGAGATTGACGAAGCTGGGCATCAGCACGACGCCCTTGTTGATGAAAGCGCCCGCACGGACGATCGAGCCCGGCACCGCACGGAAACCGGCATCCCGAAAGCGGCTTTCACCCCATCCAGCGAACTTGCTCGGCACTTTATCCCACCAGTGCCCCGTGCCCGCTCCACCCGAAATCAGCACCATATCGCTCAGACGGAACGAGAGCAGCACCGCCTTTTTGAGCCACTGATTGACGATCCATTGCCCATCACGCTTTTCAGCAACACGCGCCGAACCATTGTCGAGCATTGCAAGCGCGCTGTTTACGGCGTCACGAATCGGGCCTTTGGTGGCCGGATTCACGCCATCCCGCTCTTCCCAGGCCTGTTCGACGGTCGTCTGCAAATCGGCGGTCATGCGCTTTTGGTCTCCCTGATCTCGTCCAGCCAATGCCCCACATCATCAATCTCATAATCGATGAAGTCGGGATGCGCTTCATGACTGCCGCGTTCCGAGCCATTATTAACCCAGACGGTGGTCATGCCGAGCGCCTTGGCCGGCTTGAGGTTACGCGCCATATCCTCGACGAACAGGGCGGTCGAGGGGATTATGTTCAGCCGCGCCACCATCTCCAGATAGCTTTCCGGGTGCGGCTTGGGCCGATAGGCGCAGGCATGGATATCGTGGATCGTCTCGAAGCTTTCGGAAAGCCCGAGCCTTGCGAGCACCCGCGAAGCATAGGCGGCATCGCCATTGGTGAAGATCAGCTTGCGGCCTGGCAGCTCCGCCACCGCCTTGACCAGGCGGCGATCCTCGGCGACCGAATCAAGTTCGATATCATGCACGAAATTGAGGAATTCAGTCGGTTCGACACCATGATTGATCATCAGGCCCGCCAGCGTGGTCCCATGGTCATGAAAATAGCTTTTCTGAATCCTTCGCGCTTCGACAGCATCGCAGCCGAACAAGTTTTGGATGAACAGGCCCATGCGAATATCGATCAGCCCGAAGAGATCGGCCGACGGCGGATAGAGCGTGTTGTCGAGATCGAAGATCCAGCAATCGATATGGCGGAGAGCAGGCAACATTCGCCGCGCCTAGCGGAGAGGATCGCGGGCAGCAACGTGTCGCAAGATCGTGATAATCCGCCTATGGTGACGTTTCAGTAAGATTCATATGGTTAACAAAGGGGCTATGGCAAAGCATCGCGCACTCCTTCTCGCCTCCTGTCTTTCGCTTCTGCTCGCCGGCTGCGGCGGAGGCGGCGGTGGCGGTGTCGGCTCAACCCCGACTCCGACGCCAAGTCCCAGTCCGACGCCCACTCCCAGTCCAACGCCGACGCCCGCCGCGTTCGACACGAATAGCGCGGAGTACACGGTCTCCAATGCCGTCATCGCGTCTCACGCGGTTGCGGCATACAATGCGGGGGCAACCGGTGCCGGCATTAAAATCGCTGTCATCGACACTGGCTTGACCGATGCGCTCAATGAATTCACCGGCCGAATCGACCCTGCCAGCAAAGATGTAGCCGGCAACCGCGGCTTTGCCGATGGCGACACCAAGGATGGCCACGGCACGTCCGTCGCCGCCGTCGCCGCTGCCGCCCATAATGGCAATCAAATCATGGGCATGGCCTTTAACTCCACGATCCTGGCGCTCAGAGCGGACAACCCGGGAAGCTGCGGTGGAACCGATGGCTGCCAGTTCTTCGATACGACGATCGCCAGCGGGATTGACTATGCCCGAACCAAGGGCGCACGCGTCATCAACCTGTCGATGGGCGGCGACGCCATGGACGCCAATCTTCAGGCTGCGGTCAGTCGCGCCACCACCGCCGGCATTATCGTCGTGGTATCCGCAGGCAATTGCGGCCAGGTGAGCAAGGACTGCTCGGTTGCGGAGACGCAGCCGGACGGCTTCGCCCAGGTCGCAGGCACGGCCAATGCGCATGGGCTGGTGATCATAGCGGGCTCGCACGACGCCAGCTACATCAAGTCGGCCTTCTCGAACCCGGCAGGCAGCTTCGGCCAATATTATTTGACCGCGTTGGGCGAAAGCGTGCGGTCCTTCGACAACAACGGCACCGCCTTCCTCTATTCCGGCACATCCTATTCCGCGCCGGGGATTTCGGGCGCGGTGGCGTTACTCGCCCAGGCCTTTCCCAATCTGACGGCCACGCAAATCGTGAACCTGCTGATGACGACCGCGACCGATGCCGGCGCAGCGGGAACAGACAGCGTCTATGGCCGGGGCATTCTCAATCTTGCCTCGGCCTTCCAGCCGCAGGGATCGACCTCGCTCGCGGGAAGCGCGGTGCCGGTGTCGCTTGAAAAAAATGCAGTGCTTTCACCGGCAATGGGCGATGCCGGCGCCTCCGCGGCGCCCCAGGCTGTGATCCTGGACAGCTATCAGCGCGCTTATCGTCTCAACCTCGCCAGCACGGTCGCGAGAATGGCAGCCAGCCGGCCGCTGTTCACGGCGATCGGGCAGGATGTCCGGAGCAATATGATTGACCTCGGCGGCGCCTCGGTCGCGATGCGGTTTGCAGGATCGCGCAGCCTGGCCGACCGCAATGTCGAGCGCTGGGCCGGGCGCGACGCCAGCGCGCTTTCCAATCACCCCCAGACCGCCGGACGCGCTGTGGGCGGCGCCATGTCGCTCAACCTCACCAAGAACACCACCGCCTTCGCTAGCTTCGGCGAGCGCATCGATGCCGCACCGGCGCCGGCCGCATCATGGCTGATCGCCAACGCGCCCGCCGACACGCCCGGATTTGACGCAAAGCGTGGTATCGCGCTCGGCATTCGTCACCAAATAGGCCGGTTGGGGCTCACGGTCACCGGCGAGCAGGGCTCTGCGCTTCGGCAGCAACTGGGCGAGACCGTTCCACGTTACACGCTGGTCACCGCTCGAGCCGATCGCGCCCTGGGGCCGCTCCGGATTGGCGCGTCCCTCGGCATGATGCGGGAGAGCGGCTCCGTCCTCGGGGCGCGTTTCGGTTCCGCATTGGGCGGCGGCGGCGCCTCGACCCGGCTTGCCGACCTCGACCTCGCCCTGGCGCTCGATCCGCACTGGACGCTGCGCGGCCAATGGCGGGAAGCTTTGACCAGCGCCGACACCGGCGGCGTGCTCACTCGCGGTCGGCTGGCGAGCAGCGCCTTCGCGTTCGATCTCGTCCGACAAGGCCGCACCGATCGGATCGGCTTCAGGCTCGCGCAGCCCTTGCGGGTCTCGGCGGGCAGCTATCATCTGCGGCTGCCTTCCGGCTATGATTACGCAACGCTCACCACCAGCTATTCGAACAGCATCCTCGACCTCGCTCCGCATGGCCGGGAACTGGATATCGAGGGCAATTATGGCCGCATGCTGGGCGCCGGCTGGATCGACGCCAACCTCTACCTGCGTCGTGAGCCGGGAAACATCGCCTCCGTCTCCAATGACGTCGGCGCAGCGATACGGTTCACGCTCGGCTTTTAAGCGCCGAGCGGGCCAGACTCTCATGTGACGCATCTGGTCGCTTGCTGGCTTGATCTCGTCGCACAGCGGAGTTGCGTGCGGTGCGCGCGCGGCGCAAGAGGCGCGGATGCGTTGGTCCTTAGCCATGTTCAAAAAAAGCCATGAAAGTGCGAGCCCCCTGGAGCAGGCGCGCGTCCCGGATGGCGTCCGCGTCTATGCCATTGGCGACGTGCACGGCCGATTTGATCTGCTGATTCCCCTGCTGCGCCGGATCAGGCAGGACAGCGAAACGCGCGGGCCTGCCGACGTGCATGTCGTGCTGCTCGGCGATTTGATCGATCGCGGGCCGCATTCGGCGCAGGTGATCGAATATCTGCGCGGCCACCGGGACGATTTCGCAAACTTCCATTTCCTCACCGGCAATCATGAGGAGGCCATGCTGGCGTCGATCGCGAAACGTGCCGTGCCGGAGGAGATCGGCTGGCTCTCCTTTGGCGGGCGCGAGACCATATTGAGCTATGGCGCCGAACCATCGCTGTTCGAGCTTGAGGGTCCCCAGCTTTCCGACGCGATGCGCAAGGTGGTGCCGCGCACCCATGTCGATTTCATCGAGAGCTTCGTCGATCAGGTCACCATCGGCGACTATATGTTCGTGCATGCCGGCATCCGGCCCGGCCTGCCGCTCGCCCGCCAGATCAGCGCCGACCTTCGCTGGATTCGCGAGCCGTTCCTGCGCGATGAACGCGATCACGGGGTTATCGTGGTACATGGCCACAGCATCAGCGACGAGCCGCAAATCCGGCACAACCGCATCGGCATCGATACCGGGGCCTATCGCACTGGTTTGCTGACTGCGCTGGCACTTGAAGGGGGCGACCGCTGGCTGATGATGGAGCAGGCCTAGCCCTTTCACTTTCGCGCGATGATCACCAAGGCTGACATGGCAAGCGGCTTTTTGGCTTCTTCCCATTCCGCGGCCGCGGTCGCAGCGGCAAGCGCCTGCTCGCGCACCACAATGGGATGAGCGGCCAGCTCATTTGCCAGCGGGCTGCCCAGGCACATGCCTCGCGCCAACTTCGCCGCGCTGCCAGGCGGGCTGAGACGCTCCACATGTTCGATGCTGATCTCGGTAAAGCCGGCCGCCCTGAGCTGCCCTTCGATCAGCGCAGCGTCATAATATCCAAAGGGCGTTCGCGGCATGAACTCGGGCTTTGGCTCGGGCACGACCTCGCACACAGCCTGATGGATGGCGGCGCTGCCAATATTGGCGTCCAGCCGGTCCCAGACATTGAACATGAGCGTGCCGCCGTTCCTAAGGACGCGTCGCGCCTCCGCATAAGCACCGATTTTGTCGGGGAAGAACATGGCGCCGAACTGCGCCACCACAAGATCGAAGCTGTCGTCGACAAAGGGAAGCGCCTGAGCATCGGCCGCCTGGAATGAGAGGTTGGACGCGACCTCGCCATTCCGCGCCACATCAAGCATCGCCGGATTGAGATCGGTGGCGACGATCTGCACCTCCGGCAGCGCGGCGGCCAGCCGGTGGCTGACCACGCCCGTTCCCGCGGCAAGCTCCAGCACCTGTGCCGGCGCAATTGCCACGGTCCTGCGGACAAGATCCTCCGCAAACGGCACGAACAGCACCGGCACGAGGCATTCGTCATAAACCGCCGGGATCGATCCGGCGAAATTGCTGTCGAGCGTCATAAGCTTGTCCTCCGTGGGACAACGTACAAGCTCTGCTTACTTGGTGACAAAAAAAAGGGGCCCGGTCTCCCGAGCCCCTTCTTCTTGATCAATCCTAAGCTGTTCAGTCGTCGTCGCGCGTGAGGAACGCCGGCGCGAATTCGGGCGCGGGGCCGTCATCGTCCTGCTTTTCCGAACGTTCGCGGCGGGGGCCACGGTCGCCACCACGATCGCCCCGGTCACGTCCACCACGATCACCATCGCGGCGGGGACGGCCACGATCTCCGCGATCACCCCGGTCGCCACGGGGGCGGTCACCGCCTTCACGCGGTTCGCGCGGGGGGCGGGTGTCGGGCAGTTCCTCGCCGGTTTCCTGATCGACAACGCGCATCGACAGGCGAACCTTGCCGCGATTGTCGATCTCAAGCACCTTGACCTTCACCTCCTGGCCTTCGGTGACGACATCCTTCGGCGAATTGACGCGCTCGTTCTTCATCTCGGAGACATGGACGAGACCATCCTTGCCGCCCATGAAATTCACGAACGCACCGAAATCGACGATGTTGACCACCTTGCCGGCGTAGATCTTGCCCACTTCCGGCTCGGCAACGATGCCGATGATCCAGTTCTTGGCCGCTTCGATCTGCGAAAGATCGGACGAGCTGATCTTGACGGTGCCGTCATCATCAATGTCGACCTTCGCGCCGGTGGTGGCGACGATCTCGCGGATCACCTTGCCGCCGGTGCCGATCACGTCGCGGATCTTGTCCTTGGGCACGCTCAGCGTCTCGATGCGGGGAGCGTGAGCGGAAAGCTCGGTGCGGGTGTGATCGAGCGCCTTGGCCATTTCGCCGAGGATGTGCGCACGGCCTTCCTTGGCCTGGTGCAGCGCGGTCTTGAAGATCTCCTCGGTGATGCCAGCGATCTTGATGTCCATCTGCATCGTGGTGATGCCTTCGGACGTGCCCGCCACCTTGAAATCCATGTCGCCGAGATGATCCTCGTCGCCGAGAATGTCGCTGATCACGGCAAACTCCTTACCCTCGAGGATCAGTCCCATCGCGATGCCCGAGACCGGGCGCCTGATCGGCACGCCGGCGTCCATCAGCGCCAGCGAGCCGCCGCAGACCGACGCCATCGAGGACGAGCCGTTGGACTCGGTGATGTCGCTGGTCAGGCGGATCGTGTAGGGGAACTCTTCCTTGGTGGGCAGCACGCCATGCAGCGCGCGCCATGCCAGCTTGCCGTGGCCGATCTCACGCCGTCCCGGCGCGCCGAAGCGGCCGACTTCGCCGACCGAATAGGGCGGGAAGTTATAGTGCAGCATGAAATGCTCGTAATGGAGCCCGGTCAGCCCATCGATCATCTGCTCGGCATCCTTCGTGCCGAGCGTGCAGGTGGCGATGGTCTGGGTCTCGCCGCGCGTGAACAGCGCCGATCCGTGCGCACGGGGCAGGAAATGCGCCTCGGCAACGATCGGACGGATCTGCGTGGTGTTGCGGCCGTCGATGCGCTGGCCATCCTTGAGGATGGCGGTGCGGACGATTTCGGCCTCAAGCTTCTTCATGAGCTTGATCGCAGCCATCTGGTCCTGCGGGCTTTCCTCGGCGAAGGCGGCCTTGGCCTTGTCGCGCGCCGCGTTGAGCGCATTGGAACGCTCGGACTTGTTGGTGAGCTTGTAGGCTGCGGCGATATCCTTGCCGACCAGGTCCTTAAGCTTCTTCTTGGCGGCGCCAAGATCGGCCTGGGCGGGCATTTCCCACGGATCCTTCGCGGCTTTTTCAGCGAGACGGATGATCGCGTCGATCACCTTGCGGCTCGCGTCATGCGCGAACAGCACGGCACCGAGCATCACCTCTTCCGACAATTCCTTGGCTTCGGATTCGACCATCATCACGGCATCGCCGGTGGCGGCTACGACGAGATCGAGTTCGCCCTCAGCAACCTGCGCATCGGTCGGGTTGAGCTGATATTCGCCGTCCTTATAGCCGACGCGAGCCGCCCCGATCGGGCCCATGAAAGGCACGCCCGACAGCGTGAGCGCAGCGGAAGCCGCGACCATCGCCAGAATGTCCGGCTCGTTCTCGCCGTCATAGCTCAGCACCTGGGCGATGACGTTGATCTCGTTGTAGAAACCTTCGGGAAAGAGCGGACGGATCGGCCGGTCGATGAGGCGGGAGACGAGCGTCTCTTTCTCGGTGGCGCCGCGTTCGCGCTTGAAGAAGCCGCCCGGAATGCGGCCAGCGGCTGAATATTTTTCCTGATAATGGACGGTGAGCGGGAAGAAATCCTGCCCTTCCTTGACGCTGCGCGCGGCGGTGACGGCGCACAGCACGACGGTTTCGCCCAGCGTCGCGATCACCGCGCCGTCGGCCTGACGGGCAACCTTGCCCGTTTCCAGAGTGAGCTTCGCATTGCCCCACTGGATTTCTTCACGTTTGATATCGAACATGTCATTTCCTTCTACCCGGCGCCAGATGCACCGGGTGGCCTGTGTGCGGGCCAATCTTGGCCCGTGCGACGGGACATCCGCCCGTCTGTCCCGCCCTGCGCCGGATTGCGCCTGGCCGGAATTGGAAAGGGCGCCCGAAGGCGCCCCTGGTTACTTCCGAAGCCCGAGCTTCGTAATCAGGTCATTATAGCGACCCGCATCTTCCCGCTTCAGATAATCGAGCAGGCTGCGGCGCTTGTTGACGAGCATCAGCAGGCCGCGGCGCGAGTGATTGTCCTTGGCGTGGCTCTTGAAATGCTCGGTGAGGTTGGCGATGCGCTCCGACAGGATGGCGACCTGGACCTCGGTTGAACCCGTATCGCCCTCGCTGCGGCCATGTTCCTTGATGAGAGCTTGCTTGCGCTCGGCAGTAATCGACATTTTTCTTCCTTCGACATCGAGTCACAGATTGAAGCCGCGCACCACCCTGATTTCAGGGCCCTCCGCTTGCACAAGTGCGACCGGAACAGCGTCCGAGATCGCAATGTGCAGGCCGGGCGTGGCGGCAATCCCGATCAGCTTTCGCCCCTCGCGGAGCGCCCTTGCCTGATCGGGGGTGACGGAGAGAGCCGGGATGTCGTCCAGCCCCGCCGTCAACGGCAAGAGGAGTTCTTCAAGGGTGCGCGCCTTAGCCTTTTCTTCGAGAATGTCCAGTGAAATCGCCGGTTGAAGGGTGAACGGGCCGGCCTTGGTGCGGCGAAGCATCGTAACATGCCCGACCGTGCCGAGCGCATGTGCAATATCGCGGGCGAGGCTGCGAATATAGGCTCCCTTGGAAACATGGGCGGTAAGGGTGATCTCCTCGATGGGATCACGCCCTGGCCCGTGCGCGACATTGAGAGAATGAACGATTATGCGACGAGGCTCCAAGACGACATCGGCGCCAGCACGCGCAAGATCATAGGCGCGTTCGCCGTTGATCTTGAGGGCGGAGAACGCAGGGGGAATCTGCGCGATCGGCCCCGTGAAGCTGGGCAGGATCGTTTCAATGTCTGCTCCCGTCGGGCGAACACCGCTCGTGGCGACCACCTTCCCCTCGGCATCCAGCGTAGCGGTCTCCTCACCGAAACGGATGGTGAAGTCATAGATCTTGTCGCTGTCGAGCATTCGTCCCGCCAGCTTGGTCGCCTCGCCGATCGCTACCGGCAGCACGCCCGATGCCAGCGGATCCAGCGTGCCGCCATGACCAACCTTGAGTTTCGGATAGCCGCCAAGCCTGAGCGCGCGTTTGACGGCTGAGACTATCTGCGTCGAACCGGGCCCGACCGGCTTGTCGATAATGATCCAGCCATGCACCGCGCGCCCCTAAACCGGGAAGCGGCGACTGTCAGCCCTTCTGGTTATGCGGCTTGCTCTTCTTCGGCGGAGGACCGCTTTCAATGAAACTCTGGATCGCGCAGCGCCGGTGGCGGACAATGATGGTGCCGAAGCGATCAAGTGTATCGATCCCTCGCGTTTCGATGCCGATGGTCTCGGCGAAGGGCAGATCCGTGCACGGCCCCATCAGCGTCGCGTGATACCATTTACGATGAACGTCCTGGATGTAGAGCGCGCCGTCTCCATCGGCTCGCCAATCCTCGATCGAGCGCATACCGACGAAGGGGATCGACGCTTCATGCGGGATCGCGGGGGCGGGTTCCTCCGCCAGCACGGCAAGCGCGCCGGTCGTAAGCAACGCCCATAGCAGCAAAGATTGCATGGCAGTACGCATCATGGCGTTCTCTCCTCTCGCGCCTGAACCTGCAGTGAGCAGGGATCTGCATGCGTAGCCGGGGACTGCCCGAAGGTTCACGAGTTCGGGCTGAACGGCTTCTGAAAGCCGTTCGGACTTGCGGAAATGCCTTATTGGAGAGAGGGTGCCGGCCGGCCGCAGCAATCGATGATCTGGCATTCGCCGCCGGTGCGCTTGACGACGTACATGATGCGATCAGCGGCCGCCAGCACATGCTCTGCGCTGACCCCGCTATCGACGATCACGCCGCCGACGCTGATGCTCACATCCCGCTCGATCCGCCGCGAAAGATTGTTCACCGCCTCACGCAACCGCGCCGCCACGGCCAGCCCCTCGTCGCGCGAGGTGTTAGGAAGGATCGCAACGAATTCATCCCCCGCGATGCGGCCGATGACATCGGCTTTCCGCAGCTCGGCTTTCAAGGCGCTCGCGACCGCGATCAGGCATTTGTCGCCCTCGGCATGGCCGTGGCGATCGTTGAGTGCCTTGAAGCCGTTAAGATCCAGATAGGCCACGCAGAGCGGGCCGCTCCTCTGGCTGTGCTCGTGGAGCTCCGCAGCGAGCCGCTTCAGCAGGGCGCGTCGATTGGGCAGGCCGGTAAGGGCATCTTGTAACGCCTCTTCCTCGGCTATCTTTCGCGCCGAAATGTCCTCGATCACCGACACGAAGAACTCGGGCGTGCCATCGCTGTGTCGGACCAACGAAACCGTAAGGTTGACCCAGACGAGCCCACCATCCTTGCGGATATAGCGTTTTTCCATCGAATAATGGTTGATCGTTCCGGCGCTCAACGCTGCTAAAAAGTCGAGATCAGCCTGCAGATCATCAGCATGGGTAATCTGCTGAAAACCGCCGCTGATCAGCTCATCGCGGCTCCAGCCGGAAATCCGACAGAAGCGATCATTGACGAGAAGAAAGCGGCCATCGGGCGCGACATGGGCGATGCCTACGGCTGCTTGCTCGAACGTCGCAGCAAACCGCTTGGTCGCCTCCGCCTGGGCGGCGCTCGCAAGGCCGATCGCGATGGGATTTGCCAGCAGCTGCGCCGTCAAAAGGTCGCGATTGTCGAACGCGGCGACGACGTCCGAATAGACTGCGAGGACGCCAACAGGACGTCCTTGCAATGAAAGGGGTACGACGATCGTCGACCTGATGCCCGCCGCGCGGCAGGCCTGGCGATCAACGCGGGGGTCGGTTTCGCTGTCCACGCAGACCTGCGCCTGGCCGGTGACGATACAGCGGCCAGACAGGCTGTTGGCGATCTTCACCCGGATGCCCAACGCGTTTTCGCTGTGCTCGGTGATCGCGCGATAGACGAGCTGATCGTCTTCCACCATCTCGACGACGGCACCCAGCGCGGCGGGGATGACGCGAAATACCGAATTGACCACTACGTTCATGACCCGATCGAGATCACCCGCGACGGCAACCACTTCGCTCTGAATCGCCATCAGCTCCCGCGACCATTCGCCGAGCGTGTCGCTATTCTCCCCTACCGGGCGATAGCTTCTGGGGGTTGCGCCGAAACGGACCGCCGGGGCGCGTGATGGAACGCCCTTGTCGCTGTCGAAAACGACAGGCTCGGCTCGACGGCTTGAGAAACTCATCATTGGTCCAGTATTTCCCCCCGCTGCGATCTTGCGCCCGGTTCGCAAACAACTGGTTAACGCCCCATCAACTCGTCGCATTTCAGGAGTCGAAAAGCGCAGAAATTGCCGGTTTCTTCCTAACCGTACGCCACGGCGCCATCGCCGCGGGTAAAAATTTCATTAATGCCTCTTGCATCCGGATTCAGTTCAGGCACAATCTGTTGTGCCGACGCCAGGGGGCCGGCACAAGATTGAGTTATGAGCGCGCTGCACCTATATAGGTCGCAGTTCATCCGATCGTTATCCTGTGGATAGCGGGGACGGATGAATTCGTGCCCGTGCAATCTGTCCCCCCGGTGTTATGCTCGGGCTACCCCGAGTCGAACGGAACAAGAACGGGGGATATGGTATGGATCTTTCCAACGGCAGCGAAGCGAGCGCAATCGATATGGCAACCTTGTTGGAAAATGCGTCCTCGGAGACCCAGGCCTCCGTCAGCAATCAGGGTGCGCAGGAGCGTCCTTATGCGCTTGAGGTCGATCATGGCCGTGATGCGCTGCTTACCGATTTCGGCAAGGAGACGCTGAAGGATCGCTACCTGCTGCCGGGCGAAAGCTATCAGGATCTCTTCGTGCGTGTCGCTTCGGCCTATGCCGACGATCAGGAGCATGCCCAGCGCCTCTACGACTATATCTCCCGGCTCTGGTTCATGCCGGCGACCCCTGTGCTGTCAAATGGCGGCACCGGGCGCGGCCTGCCCATCTCCTGCTATCTCAATTCGGTCGACGACAGCCTCGAAGGCATCGTCAACACCTGGAACGAGAATGTCTGGCTCGCGGCACGCGGCGGCGGCATCGGCACTTATTGGGGCTCGGTACGCGGCATCGGCGAGCCGGTCGGCCTCAACGGAAAAACCAGCGGCATCATTCCATTCGTGCGGGTTATGGACAGCCTGACGCTCGCCATTTCCCAGGGCTCGCTACGGCGCGGATCTGCGGCCTGCTACCTCGATATCTCGCATCCTGAGATCGAGGAGTTCCTCGAAATCCGCAAGCCATCGGGCGATTTCAACCGCAAGGCGCTTAACCTGCACCACGGCGTGCTCGTCACCGATGCGTTCATGGAGGCGGTGCGCGAGGGGCGAAGCTGGGACCTCGTCTCCCCCAAGGACGGGTCCAAGCGCGGCGAGGTCGATGCGCGCGCACTGTTCCAGAAGCTGGTCGAGACCCGGCTCGCGACCGGCGAGCCCTATATCGTCTTCTCGGATACCGTGAACCGGCTGATGCCAAAGCATCACCGCGATCTCGGTCTCAAGGTTTCGACCTCCAACCTCTGCTCCGAAATCACCCTGCCGACCGGGCGCGACCATCTCGGCCAGGACCGCACGGCGGTCTGCTGCCTCTCGTCGCTCAACCTCGAAACCTGGGACGAGTGGAATGGCGACAAGCGCTTCATCGAGGATGTGATGCGCTTCCTCGACAATGTGCTGCAGGATTATATCGACCGGGCGCCGGAGGAGATGGCGCGCGCCAAATATAGCGCGGGGCGCGAGCGTTCGGTCGGCCTCGGCGTGATGGGCTTCCACAGCTTCCTGCAGGCGCGCGGCCTCCCGTTCGAAGGCGCGATGGCCAAGAGCTGGAACCTCAAGATCTTCAAGCACATCGCCGCCGCAGCCAATGAAGCCTCGATGCTGCTCGCCACCGAGCGCGGCCCTTGCCCCGATGCGGCCGAGCAGGGCGTGATGGAGCGCTTTTCCTGCAAGATGGCGATCGCGCCGACCGCCTCGATCTCGATCATCTGCGGCGGCACCTCGGCCTGCATCGAACCGATCCCTGCCAATATCTACACGCACAAGACGCTCTCGGGCAGCTTCTCGATCCGCAATCCCTATCTCGAAAAGCTGCTGATCGAGAAATCCAAAAACAGCGAGAATGTTTGGAATTCGATCCTCGAAAAGGGCGGATCGGTCCAGCATCTCGATTTCCTGACCCAGGAGGAAAAGGATACCTACAAGACCAGCTTCGAGATCGACCAGCGCTGGCTGATCGAACTCGCCGCCGACCGCGCACCCTATATCGATCAGGCGCAGTCGCTGAACCTGTTCATCCCGGCGGACGTCGACAAGTGGGACTTGCTGATGCTGCACTTCCGCGCCTGGGAGCTCGGCATCAAATCGCTTTACTATCTCCGCTCCAAATCGGTGCAGCGGGCCGGTTTCGCCGGCGGCGTCGAAGCCGACAACACGCCCGAACTCAAGAAGGTCGAGCTGCCGAACACCGATTATGATGAGTGTCTGGCGTGCCAATGACCTTTGTGTGCTCAAGCCAATCCCCTGAGTATCTTCGAACCGCGTGAGGGGGCAGCGATGTTTATCGGCGAACCGCCAAGACGCGTCGTCACCGGGCTCAATGAGGAGGGCCAATCCTGCATCCTGTTCGACGGGCCGTCAGACGTAGTCATATGGCAAACACAGTCGCATCCGGTCGATAATAGCGGTGCGACCGATCGTGGGGCCGCGCAGTTCAGCTTTCCGTCCGGCGATGGCCACTCGGCGTTCATCGTCTTCGATTTCCCACCTGCGCCGGGCATACTCGATCCGGGCATGCATGCCACCGATACGATCGATTATATCGTCGTGATTTCGGGAGAGGTCGTCCTGATCACTGAAAGCGGCGAATGCGTACTCCGCGCCGGCGACGTGGCGGTCGATCGCGGCGTCTACCATGGCTGGCGCAATGACAGCGGCAAGCCGGCTCGACTGGGCATCGCCTTCGTCAAGGCGCAGCCGGTCGGCAAAGGGGCGACATTATGAGCCTGGGCGCTTGCCCCTCCCATGGGCAGCGCGCCTGATGCCCTCGACGTTGTCCTTCGCCGCCCTGTTCGCGCTCGCGGTCATCCCCAGCCCGGTGCCGGGCTGTTGATCATGAATAAGGGTAGTCGCGCGCTGGCAAACAGGCTTTCAGCGTCTGCAAAGCTCGATCAGCACCTCGGCCAGCTCGGGCATGGCGAGAAAGGGCGAATGGTCTGCGTCAAGTGTGACCACCGGTTCGCAGGGCAGCGCGGCCTGCATGCTGCGCTGGAAATCCAGCGGAATAACGATGTCCCGGCTAGTTTCCACATAAGCGCGCGGGATGCTGCCGAAACGCGCGGGGGTGATCCGCATCGGCGTTGTGAAGGCGGCGAAGGGCTCGGTCCGCAGACGCGCCTCGGCCCGGGCCGCCGTGCCTGCGTCGCTATCGGGGCAGAACAGACGATGATAGCAGCCGGGCGCGATACGGAAGCTGGTTCCGTCTGGCTCGGGGGCGATCCATTCGGCGGCGGCGTCGGTGTGGGCACGCCATGCGCCGGTCAATGTCTGGCCGCGCGTCAACAGCGAAGCAGCAAGATAGATCAGACCGGAAACCGCCGCCGGCGCGGCCTCGGCGGCAGCGCTGATCACGACCCCGCCCCGGCTGTGCCCGCACAGGATCACGCGATCATCCGGAGCCGCCGCGCGGGCCAGATCGGCGACAAAATCGCCCCAGAAGCCAATCGGATCGCGCGCGCCGGGCTGCCATTCGGGCAGATCGGGTGCCAGCACGCGCACCCCCTCCGCCTCCAGCAAGGGCGTGACCCGCTCCCAGCACCAGCCGCCATGGCACGCGCCGTGCGCCAGAATGAGCGTGGTCATGTTAGGCAGGGCAAGACCGGATCATTTGGCGCGCTTGGCGGTGAGATCGATATTGAGCTTCACCTCCGCCGGAATATCGTCGGTAGCGGGAAAGCCGATCCCATAATCCAGCCTGTTGACGGTGGCGCTTCCCTTCATGTGTGCCGTGTCGCCATCGATATCGAGGGTGAACGGAAGGGTGAGCGGATGGCTCTGGCCCTTGATCATCAGCGTACCGCTCGCCTGATAGCCGGTCGCCGTCTTGCGGAACTTGCTGGCGTTGAAGGTCGCAGTGGGGAAAGCTGCGGACGAAAACCATTCCTCGCCGGGCAGCGCCTCGTCCGGCTGGCCCTGGCCGGTCGTGGCCGACCCGGTCTCGATCCGCACCGTCACCCGCGATTGGTCGAGCGCATTGGCGCCGAAGCTGATGTCCGCGTCCCACTGCCGGAAATGGCCGTTGAGCGTATTGCCGCTCCACTGGGTGGTGAAGCCGAGCATGCCGCCCTTCTGCACCGTCCAGCGCGCGAGTGCGCCCGGATCGGTTTTGGCGGCCTCCTTATCCTCGGCGAGCACCTGATCGACCGCCTTGTCGATGGGGGTAGGAGAGCCGGGCGGCGGGGCGGCCTGGTCATGATCATCCCCTTCATGATCATCGGCATCATGCTCGCTCAGTTCCTGGGTCGCCTGCGCGGCCTCCCCGCCCTTAGGCAGCGGCGGCACGAAGAAACGACCGAAGCAGAACGCGCCCGCGACCAGCGCGAAGATCGCCAGCAGCCGGAGCGGAAAGGGACCGCGCGCGCCAGGCGCCATGCGCGCCAGGCTGTTGTCGCGGTCGATCCAGTGATGCTTGAGCGCGCCCGCCACGTGCAGCAGGAAGGCCGCGATGAGGATATAGGCCATCAGCTCGTGGCTCTCTTCGCTCAGCTCGTGCAGCGCGTGCTTCGCGCCTTGGCTCAGCCCCGCCACGCCGGGAATGTTGGGCCAGGGCACGACGCCGAACAGCATGGTCTGTACGCTCACCTTGCTGAGCGAGACCATGAGCCAGCCCGTGAGTGGCAGCGCCAGCAGCAGCAAATAGAACAGCGTGTGAATGAAGCGCGCCAGCCCCGCCTGCCAGCCATGGATGGTAAGTGGCGGCGGCCGATGCGTCAGCCGCCATGCGATCCGCGTCAGCGTCAGCAGCAATATCGTGATGCCGATCGACTTATGGAGCTGGAACAGCGCGAAGCTCTTCGCGCTCTTGTCGATCCCCATTTGCCAGCCGAGCGGCACCTGCGCGACGATCAGCGCTGCGATCGTCCAGTGCAGGAAGATAGCGCCCGTCGAGTAGCGCGCCCCCCATCCGTGCATTCCGCCCTTCGCCATCCTATATATCCCTCGCTCCGCAAGCGCGCGGGAACATGGCGCGGCGCGCCGCATAAGTCGAGCCGGGACGCAGAAGCCCGCCTCGGGCAAATCCGGAGGAACCTGTGATCGAGCTTTATGGCGGCGGATCGCCCAACGCGATCAAGATTGTGCTGATGCTGGAGGAGCTTGGCCTCCCCTATCATCTCACCGATGTGAAGATCATGAAGGGCGATCAATATGCGCCCGAATTCGTGAAGCTGAACCCGATCGCCAAATATCCCGTGATCGTCGATCCGCAGGACGCGGGGCCGGATCAGCCGATCTTCGAATCCGGCGCGATTCTCATCTATCTGGCGGAGACTTACGGGCCGGAGCTGTTGCCCGCCTCCGGGCCGGCGCGATGGGAGACGCTGAAATGGCTGATGGCGCAGGTCGCCTGGATCGGCCCGATGTTCGGCCAGCACGTCCATTTCCGTATCCATCCGAGCGAGGCAGGCAGTTACGCGGCGACCCGCTATCGCAACCAGGTGGCGCGCATCCGTGAAGTGCTGGATGGCGAGCTGGCCAAGCGCCCCTGGCTCGCCGGGGATCATTACACGATCGCGGACATCGCGACCTGGCCGTGGGTCACCATGCTGCCCAACATGGGGTTCGATTGGGCCGATCGCCCGGCGCTCAAGGCGTGGCATGATCGCATCGCGGAGCGCCCCGCCGCCGCCCGCGTGGCTGAGGTCCGGGCGGAACTGATGCGCAATTCCGACATCAGCCGCTCCGATGAGCAGGCGCTCAACCGTCTGTTCCTGCGCGACTCCGGCCCCAAAACCGATTATAGCGTGATGGCGCTCAGCGCCGCCTCACAATCCGCTCCCGCTTCCGCCAATTCCAGTGAAAGGCCCTGACCGATGCCGCTTCTCTCCGCCTCGAAATCCTACAAGCCCTTCGAATATCCCTGGGCGTTCGAATATTGGAAGCGCCAGCAGCAGATCCACTGGATGCCGGAGGAGGTACCGCTCGGCGAGGATTGCCGCGATTGGGCCCAGAAGCTTACCGATCATGAGCGCAACCTGCTGACGCAGATTTTCCGCTTCTTCACCCAGGCGGACGTCGAGGTGCAGGATTGCTACCACGACAAATATGGCCGCGTGTTCAAGCCGACCGAGATCAAGATGATGCTGACCGCGTTCAGCAACATGGAGACGGTCCATATCGCCGCCTACAGCCACCTGCTCGACACCATCGGCATGCCCGAGAGCGAATACAGCATGTTTCTCCAGTATAAGGAGATGAAGGACAAGCACGACTATCTGAGTACCTTCGGCGTCGATAGCGACGAGGATATCGCCAAGACGCTCGCCATGTTCGGCGGCTTTACCGAGGGGCTGCAGCTCTTCGCCAGCTTCGCGATGCTGATGAACTTCCCGCGCTTCAACAAGATGAAGGGCATGGGCCAGATCGTGAGCTGGTCCGTGCGCGACGAGAGCCTGCACTGCGAGGGCATCACCCGGCTGTTCCACGCCTTCGTCAAGGAGCGCGACTGCCTCACCAAGAGCGTGCGGGACGATATTGAGGAAGCCTGCTTCAAGACGGTGAAACTGGAAGACGCCTTCGTCGACCTTGCGTTCGAACTTGGTCCGGTGGAAGGCATGAGTGCGGACGATATAAAGTCCTACATTCGCTACATCGCAGATTGGCGGTTGAACCAGCTTGGCATGAAGCCGATCTACCGGATCAAGGACCACCCGCTCCCCTGGCTCGCTCCGCTGCTGAACGGCGTCGAGCATGCCAACTTCTTCGAAACCCGCGCCACCGAATATTCAAAGGCGGCGACGCGCGGCAGCTGGAACGAGGTGTGGGACGCCTTCGACCGCCGCAAGGCCGCGAAAAGCGCGGCCGCTGCGAACGAGGATGAGGCGGGCGGAGATATGTTCTCGCGGGCTGGGGTAGCGGCGGAGTAGCCAGTGATAACTCCAGATTCTTCCCATCCACTTGACGAAGCGGATCTGGATAAGTGCTACAATGTAATGATGGTCCAGCGGACCGCTCTCATTGATGCAAAGCGAGAGGCGCTAAGCGAAAGGACTAACTTGGCATAATTTGGAAAATGCTGAATTGGTTCAAAATTTGAGCGCTCAAATGATCTTAAATGTATTGCTCGGCATTGCGGCGCTCGTCGCGATACCGACTTTTGGGTATTTCCTTTTTGATCGATATCGACCTATATCCTTCCAGCTCATCAAGACAGAAAATCCGCCTTTTTTTGTAAGATTTTATTCTCCATCTTCGCAACTTAATGGTCATACCAGCGTATGCATCTATGGTATGGAGTTGATGAACAATTCTGGCAGATCTGTTTCGGTTCGGAAAGTTAAGCTAAAATATAATGTCCATGGTATCGCCCATATTGCGGATGCTCATTGGCTTCTCACCACCTTGATAAACTCTCCAGCACAGCACACAAATACAGAAGGTGCTATTCTAGATTTAGGACAAGCTCGAATTGTTTTAATAGGATGGGAAAACCTTGGAGGAAAATTATCTCAAAAATCGAAGTTAGAGGATAGTGAGGTCATTAGAGGCAGCGCTTGCTTCGTTATTCCTGAAAACATCGGGTATGAAAGCATCAATGACGTGTATCTGATTATTGAAGCGTATAATGGAGATTCGTCGCAAATTCTCATTAAAGACATATCTCACGATAACGCTGCGGCGTTTATAAGGAACGAACAATTTTCCCTTCGAAACGGGGAAATGATCATTCCGCCGATGAATGCGATATCCCCCAACGACCATTTTAATTGACTTAGAATTGACATCGGCCAGAAAGATCATCGTCAGCGTCGAGGACGACGGGGTGTTCAAGCGCCTGTGCCGCATAGGCGATGCAGGCTCGCACATCATCATCACTAGTTGGCCGCGAAGCAGACGGCGGAAGACCGCGTGCGTCGATCCAACTCGGCGTCGCCCTTATCCGAAGCGGGTCGGCCACGCACCGGCCCGTTGCGATGTTCAGCCGGGGAACCGCGCCGCATATTCCTTCGAAAGCCGATCCTTGCCTTCCCAATAATTCGGCACGGGCTGCCCGTTGGCGCGCGCGACCAGCGTATCGAGATGCTGGTGCCAGCCGGCGCTGACGCCGAGCAAGGTGTCGCGATTGGGAATGCGCTCGTGCAGCATCGTCAGCAGCACGTCCGCGCCCTTCGATTCCAGCGTGAAGGTCACATCGCCATTGGGGCCAAACTGGAAGGCGAGCATGCGCGGCGGATCGGCTGCGATGATCCGGCATTGCTGGCTATGCTCATGCGGTTCCCCGCTCGCGCGCCGCGTCGGGGGATCGGTCAGCTCATCGTTGCGCCAGACGAGCTCGAACGGGGCGCCTGGCGTCAGCTCCATTTCGCCCGAGGCGAGCCAGAGCCGGCGCATCTCGCTCTTGGTCAGATAGTCCCAAATCCGCTCGATCGGGCCAGGCAGCAATCGCTCCATCCTGAGCGTCGCCGGTGCGGTCAGCACGCCATAAGCTTCGATGGTGGTGAAATCGGTCATTCTTCATCTCCTTCGGGGGAATTGGAAGCTTGTGGCTGGCGCGCATCCTCATCGCGCAGCAGCCGTTCGAGCATGTCGAGGCGATCGGTCCAGAAGCGCTCGTAGAAGCGCAGCCATTCGTTAGCGCTGGCCAGCGGGCCGGGATCGAGCCGGCAATAATGGGTCCGACCGCGCACATCGCGCCGGATCAGCCCTGCATTTTCCAAGGCCTTGATATGCTTGGAGGCCGCGGCGAGCGATATGGCGAAGGGCTCGGCAAGCTGGCCGACGGTGCGTTCCCCATTTGCGAGATCGCGCAGCATCCGCCGCCGGGTCGCGTCACCCAGCGCATGAAAGACATCGTCGAGGCGAGGTTCATCTAATTCAACCATGAGGTTGAATATGGAATGCTCGCACGAGATAGTCAACCGATTCGTTGAATATAGTAGGCGCCGTCTATTTTTTTCGCGTCTGCCCCTGCCGGCGATGCGAAGCCATCGGCGCGCCGCAAAGACAGGAGGAACACTTCACCTGCACGCCGGCATTGGATACTATCATCGCGCCGCTTGGGATCTGGACCTGGTTATAAGGAGCTCCGGGGTGCCGTGCAGGGGATCGAGAAGACTGCACCCTACCTACCGTCGTCAGGCGCAAAACAAGGCTATTGGAAAAAGGTCTGACCACCCAGTCACCCACCGAGATCGGTGGTCGCGAGTATGCGTAAAGCGGGCCGGCCGAGCGCCGGCCCGTTCAAATCATTCAATCGCCGCGCGAAACTGCTCGTTTCCGACGAGGCCCACTTTGTCGATGCCCGCCCGGCCGATCGCCGCCATGGTCTCGTCGAAGCGAACATAAGGCGTCGTGCCGTCCGTCTTGAAATGGAGCACGGCTTGCGCCGGATCATTCTTCAACGCCGCAAGCCGCGCCGGCAATGCCGCGGGGCTGATCGATTCGCCATCCCACCTCAGTGCGCCCCGCGCATCGAGCTCAAGGCGATGCACTGGCGGCGCAACGCCTGACGCACTGCCTTGCGGCAAGTTGAGCGGCACCTTGTGGTTCAAAGCCGGTATGGTCAGGATCATCATTATCAGCAACACGAGCATCACATCGATGAGCGGCGTGGTGTTTATTTCCGGCGTCACCAGCACCTCGGCCGATGGCAACAAGCGGGAACGTGAACGACGCATGGCATCCTCCCTCTCCTGGGACGGATCATACACCATTACGGAGGTTCAACAAAGCCGCTGACGGCCTTCGCACCAACAGAAGCTTAAAGGGGCTATTTCGTTTTTCCCTTGCCGCCGCTGCTGGCGCCTGACGAAGACGCATTGCCCGAACTCGCCGCCCCGGAGCTGCTCGCGTTCGATCCGCCTGAAGAGCTGGCGCCGCCGGAACTTGCATTGCCTGAGCTGCCCGCGCTTGAGCTCGCGCCGCTGGAGCTGGCGCCGCTGGAGCTGGCGTTGCCCGAGCTTTGGCCGCTCGAACTTGCGCCATTTGAACTGCTGGAAGCAGACCCGCCGCTCGACGCCGAACTATTTGAGCCGCCGGAGCCGCCCGTGCTGCTCGAGGCCGAATTGCGGAGCAGGTTCGAGGACGCGTTCATGCTCGTGCCGATCGCACCCGAGAGCGCAACCGCCGCGAGCGCAACCCCGCCCGAAAACAATCCGAGCAGCAGGGCATATTCCGACGCGCTGGCGGCGCGGACGTCACGGCTCAGCGCGGATCGGGTTGCTTGTTTGAACAAGTTCATGCCGAAAAAGGTACGATAGAAGCGTTAATATCGCACTAGCCATTGCCGGAAGGCATGCTCGGCGCCTTGCGGAGTGGCTTGACGGCTTGAACTGCAGAGCCGCTGCTGCGGCCGCGCACCGCGCCGAAGCGGCTATTTGAGGATCGCCTCGCGCACCACCTTGTCGCCCAGCACGGTGCGGATCGCGCCCCGCGCCGCCTGCTCCTGCGATGCCTTGGAGAGCGATCCCCAGATCTTCTCGCCCATCGCATATTCCTGCTTCGTCGAGATATCGAACGCGGCCATATTGGCATATTCGGTCGCCAGGATGATATCCGGCTCGTCCTTGCGGGGATCGGCGACCAGCAGCACCTTGTAGCTCTTGATCATGCCCGCTTTTTTCAGCGCCTCCTGCTGCTCCTTCCAGGGGCCAGCCAGCCACTTCATATAATCGTCGAAATGGCCGTCGATGGTTTTGATCTCGCCATAGTCCCACACCGTGCCCTTCTCCCATACGGGATCCTCAGCGGGGGCGAGCGCAGGAATGGAAATCAGGGCAAGGGTCGCAAAGGCAGCAAATATCGTTCGCATGATGCATGTCCCTCCGTTCCAGAAAGCGGGGCAAGAGGCTCTCCGCACCGGTCCGGCACGCTGGCGACTCGCAGCCGTCCGCGTTCCTCCGGCGCAACGAACCTATGCCTCGGATGGGTGAGCCGCAACTTACATTAATGTCAAGAATAACAGGCGGTTGTGGGCGTGCCTGGAGCGGGCGAAGGGAATCTTGCATAAACGTACTTGGCTGAAGGCCCGAGTTTAGCCAATTCGAACGCCACTATTGGGGGGAAGCGGACATTTATGTAATAGTTCGCGGCATGGCCAAAAAAACCTCGTCTGTCAGAGACGTTCGGGCATGGCGTGTATGTGTAGCCTTCCTGGTTGCACCGGCAGTAGGTGGCACCCTCTTGGCGCTGCTATGGTTTACAATGATCGCATATCAGCCTCCGCACATAGTCGGCGTCGATACCGGAGTAATTTTTCGCCGCATTGTCGTAATTTGTTGGTTGGCTGCATATGCTATGGCCGTCCTCCTGGGTGGGTTGGCATATTTCGCGCTGAAATCGTTTCGAAGTTGGCTAGTATGGACCGTAACCGGCAGTCTAATTGCCGCCTTGCCTTTCCTTGGAAATGTTGGCTCCGCCTTCATCGGTCTGGATATTGTGATTGCTACTCTGCTCGCAGGGGGTGTTGCGGGGTACACCTTCTGGGCGATTTCGATGTCGGAATTTTCAAAAAGGTGACCGGCCTCCCTCATCGTGCGTAGAATGAGCGTGAGCATAGCTGCTGAGCGCATTTTGGAAGGCGAGATAGAAGATTGTCGCTTGGTGGCGGCCACAAATTGTGTCGTCTGAAAATTATATATCGTTTATCAAATGCTTATGGAGCGGGCGAAGGGAATCGAACCCTCCTAGCTAGCTTGGAAGGCTAGTGCATTACCACTATGCTACGCCCGCCTTCCGCCGCCCGATAGCCCAGCCGGTCGCCCCGGGCAAGCATGAGCCGCTACCCGCCCATTCCTCATTTCGCGTTCTGCGGGAGATATTTTTTCGCTGTTCTCTTGAAGCCACCTGAACGCCGCCTAAATGCGGGCTGGCACTCATCTGTCGAGAGTGCTAACAGCCACGGGCTGAATCGCGCGAGGGCACCGTCCGGAAGGGCGGGGTCATAGGGGCGCAAGTTTGAGAAGGAAAGGGTGAACATATGGGTTTCCGTCCATTGCACGATCGCGTGCTGGTTCGCCGCGTTGAGGCCGAGGAAAAGACGGCTGGCGGCATCATCATCCCCGACACCGCCAAGGAAAAGCCGCAGGAAGGCGAAGTTGTCGCCGCCGGCGCCGGCTCCAAGAGCGAAGACGGCAAGGTTACGCCGCTCGACGTGAAGGCGGGCGACCGCATCCTGTTCGGCAAGTGGTCGGGCACGGAAGTGAAGATCAACGGGGAAGACCTGCTGATCATGAAAGAGTCCGACATCCTGGGCATCGTCGGCTGAGCCGCGCCCTTAGATAATTCGCAGAGAAAAGGAATTAGGAAATGGCAGCGAAAGACGTAAAGTTTTCGCGTGACGCCCGTGAGCGCATTCTGCGCGGCGTCGACATCCTCGCCGACGCGGTGAAGGTGACCCTCGGCCCCAAGGGCCGCAACGTCGTGATCGACAAGAGCTTCGGCGCCCCCCGCATCACCAAGGACGGCGTCACCGTCGCCAAGGAAATCGAGCTTAAGGACAAGTTCGAGAATATGGGCGCGCAGATGCTGCGCGAAGTCGCCTCCAAGACCAACGACCTTGCCGGTGACGGCACCACCACCGCGACCGTGCTCGCCCAGGCGATCGTGCGCGAGGGCATGAAGTCGGTGGCCGCCGGCATGAACCCGATGGACCTGAAGCGCGGCATCGATCAGGCCGTCGGCAAGGTGGTCGAGGATCTCAAGGCCCGCTCGAAGCCGGTTTCGGGCAGCCAGGAAATCGCTCAGGTCGGCATCATCTCCGCCAATGGCGACACCGTCGTCGGCGAGAAGATCGCCGAGGCGATGGAGAAGGTCGGCAAGGAAGGCGTGATCACCGTCGAGGAAGCCAAGGGCCTCGAGTTCGAACTCGATGTCGTCGAAGGCATGCAGTTCGACCGTGGTTATCTCTCGCCCTACTTCATCACCAACCCGGAGAAGATGCAGGTCGAACTCGCGGATCCGTACATTCTGATCCACGAGAAGAAGCTCTCCAACCTTCAGGCGATGCTGCCGGTGCTCGAAGCTGTGGTGCAGAGCGGCCGTCCGCTCCTGATCATCGCTGAGGACGTCGAGGGCGAGGCGCTTGCCACGCTCGTCGTCAACAAGCTGCGCGGCGGCCTCAAGGTCGCGGCCGTCAAGGCGCCAGGCTTCGGCGATCGCCGCAAGGCCATGCTCGAGGACATCGCCGTCCTGACCAACGGCCAGATGATCAGCGAAGATCTCGGTATCAAGCTCGAGAACGTCACCCTCCAGATGCTGGGCCAGGCCAAGCGCATCACGATCGACAAGGACAACACCACGATCGTCGATGGCGCCGGTGACGCCGAAGCGATCAAGGGCCGCGTCGAGCAGATCCGCCAGCAGATCGAAATCACCACCTCCGACTATGATCGTGAGAAGCTCCAGGAGCGTCTCGCGAAGCTGGCCGGCGGCGTTGCGGTGATCAAGGTCGGCGGCGCTTCCGAAGTCGAGGTCAAGGAGCGCAAGGACCGCGTTGACGACGCTCTCCACGCGACCCGCGCAGCTGTCGAAGAGGGCATCGTCCCCGGCGGCGGCACCGCTCTGCTCTACGCGATCAAGGCTCTCGACGGTCTCAAGGGCGTCAATGACGACCAGACCCGCGGCATCGACATCATCCGCCGCGCGCTGCAGGCTCCGGTTCGCCAGATCGCCCAGAACGCCGGCCATGACGGCGCGGTTGTCGCCGGCAAGCTGGTCGACGCCAACGACACCAACCTGGGCTTCAACGCGCAGACCGAGGTTTATGAAAATCTCGTCTCCGCGGGCGTGATCGATCCGACCAAGGTCGTGCGCGCCGCGCTTCAGGATGCCGCATCGGTCGCGGGCCTGCTCATCACCACCGAAGCCACGGTGGCCGAGCTGCCCGACGACAAGCCTGCTCCGGCAATGCCCGGCGGCGGCATGGGCGGCATGGGCGGCATGGACTTCTAAGTCCGCGCTGACATACGCAAAGGAAGGGGCCGGGGGAGCAATCTCCCGGCCTTTTTCGTTGCTGGGCTTCGGCGGGCGCTTGGCAGGCACGCACTGCCGCTGCGAATGGCGTCGACTATATTCCCACGCCTGCGGGCTGAGCCCGCCGATCAGAGCTGTTTCGAATAGATCCGGTAGATCTTGTTGACCTTGCTCTCGATCGTTTCGGCGATCGAGCGCATGCCCTGATTGTCATCCAGGATCCAGCCGATCTCGCCGCGCGTGGCGCCATAATTTTCGACAGAGGCGCGGCGGATATATTCGATCATCATGAAGGCGAGCTGGCTGGCAAGGCGCGTACCCTGCAGCTTCTTGACGACCCCCATCAGCGGGACGCGCATGGTGCGGACCTTCGGATGCCGTAGCCGCCAGAGCAGCTTTGCGAAACCGAACGGAAAGAGCGAGCCGTTGAGATCGCCGGTCAACTCGTTGAGATCGGGCCACGTCATCATGAAGGCGACCGGCTCGCCCTCAACCTCGGCCACACGAATCAGATCCTCGAACACGATCGGCTTCAGCTTCTTGCCGGTGTAGGCGATCTCGCTCGCCGTGATCGGGACGAAGCCCCAATTGTCCGACCAGGCATCGTTGAGGATGGAAAGGATAAGCGCGGCTTCCTCATCGAACCGGCTCTTGTCCACCTGGCGAACGCGAATGCGCGCATTGCGTTCGCCCGAGGCAACGATGCGCTGCACCAGAGGCGGAAATTCCTGCGTGATATCGAGATCATAGGTCAAAAGATCCTTGATCCCCCGATATCCCAGCGCCTCGATCCAGCCTTGATAGGCAGCGTTCGCATGCCCCATCATGACCGTCGGCGGATGATCATGCCCCTGAACGAGCAGGCCCGGCTCTTCCCAGATCGAGCAGCTGATCGGCGCCATTACGCTCGTCATGCCCTTGTCGCGCAGCCATGCTTCGGCCGATTCGATCAATGTCGTTGCGGCCTCGGCGTCGGCTGCCTCGAACAGCCCCCAATTGCCGACGCCGGGGCCGCCGCCTTGTTCGGGCGGCATACCCAGCAGCAGATGGTCGATATGGGCCGAAATCCGGCCGACGACCTTCCCGCCGCGCTCCGCCAGATAGAGCTGCTGCTCCGCATGCTCGTAGAAAGGATTCTTGCCGGGGGTGATAAGTTCGAGCGCCTCCATGCGAAGCGGCGGCACCCAGTTCGGATCGCTCGCATTCAGCCGATAGGCGGCATCGACGAAAAGCTTCCGGTCATGCTTGCCGCCAATCGGGCGGACGCTCAGCGGCGTTGCCACCAATTCAGTCGCGCTGCCGCTGTCGCGGATGGCCGGTCGCTACGCCACCGGAAAGCTGGGCGACGCGCGGATAAAGCTTCGCGACCTCCGGCGTATAGCCCAGATTGAAAACCGTCGGACTTTTTTCCGGCCGCTCGGGCCGCTCGTAAAAGGTCCCGAACAACCGGTCCCACAGGAAACTGGTGATGCCGAAATTGCCGGTCTCGTCATGGAAGTGATGCGCCATGTGGCGCGCCTTCATCACGATCAGAAATTTGCTGCGGGGCTTGTAGGCCAGATGCTGGATGCAGTGGCAGAACTCGTAAAAGGCGGTGGTGAGCAACCCTGCGGAAACCGCAGCGAAAGCTCCGCCCGTGCCGCCGATCAGCCAGCCGGCCGGTGCGGTCGCCAACACGATCGTCGGCAATGTGGTATGAAGCGCGCCGAACAGCACTTCGAGATGGTTGGGATCCTGATGATGATCATAATGGATCCGCTTCCACGTCGCTGCCAGCATGGGCACCTTGAACATCCAGCGGCTGTGGAGGATCCAGCGGTGGATCACATACCAAGCGAGCGGATAGATCATCACCGCCGCAGCAATTGCCGCCCCGGTTTCCAGCGGCGGCGCGGGATAGCGAAACCATAGCGCGGCACAGACGCCGGCGAGGAGCAAATAGGCAATGATCGCCGGATATTGAAAATAAGCCACAACCAGCTCGCGGAAACTCATCTTATCGAGATGATGCGAGCGTTTCCAGAAGCTGCCGCGGAGGGAATGGCTGGTATTCACAAAACTGTCCTCGGATCCGTTGCGGTGGCTATGTAAGGTCAATGCGGCGCTTTTGCGACGAAATCTTGGACACTCATTCTTCCGTCCGGATCAGCACCATCTCGCCGATCAGCAGAAACAGGGCGAACGGCGCCCAGGCCGCTAACAACGGCGGATACGCCCCGAGGTTGCCCATCGCGAGGGCGAAATTGTCCGCGACAAAATACAGAAATCCCAACCCCATGCCGAACACCGCGCGAACGAACAATCGCCCCGAGCGCGCGGTGCCGAAGGCGGCGACGCCGGCGAGCAACGGCATGAGGATCGCCGACATCGGCCCTGAAATCTTGTGCCACAATCCAGATTCCAGCGTTTCGGTCGGGCGGCCTGCCGCCGCGAGATCGTGAATCGCCGCGCGCAAGGCGGCGAAAGACAGCTCGTCGGCATTCACGGTGGACAAGGTAAATCGCTCGGAGGCGACGCCGCCGCCAAAAGCCATGCGCGGCAACGTCGCGACATGTCCCGACCGCACGTCGAACAAGGAGACGTTATGCATCAGCCATCCGCCGGATGCGGCGACCGCTGTCGCTCCCTTAAAGATACGCTGCAGTTCGCCGCCATTGCGGTCGTAGATCGTCACGCCATGAAGCTGGGTGGCCGCATTCCGGCCGGTGACGAGATCGGCATGGATCAGATCGTCGCCATGACGGACCCACACATCGCTTTTCGTGCCCGATCGGTTCGGTATCGGCCCGTAGTCCGCAGCCTGCCAGGCGTTCAGCGTCATCGTCGCGCGCGAGACCACCCGATCGTTGAACCAGAAGGAAAGGGCTGCGATACCGATGCTGGCAAGCACAAGCGGAGCGAGAATCTGGTGCGCCGAAACGCCCGCCGCTTTCATCGCGATCACTTCGCTGTTTTGGTTGAGCGTCGCCAGCGTGATCAAGGTGGCGAGCAGGGCGGAAAAAGGCAGAAAACGCGCGACAATTTGCGGAGCCCGCAGCAAAAGATAATGCCAAATCTGCGGCTCGCCATTCCCCGGATAGGCAAGGATGTTCCCGGACTCTCCCAGCAGATCAAGCGCCAGCAGCACGATCACCAGCGATGCGAGCACCGCCACGAAGCGGATCACGAACATGCGCGCCATATAAAAAGTGATGGTGCGCGACGCGAAAAACTCGACGTTCATGCGGGCGCGGCTCCATTTCGCTTCTGGCCGAACGGCAGGCGCCTGCGGATCCATCGGCCCGCCAGAGCCGCGGCGCGCTCGAGCGCCCCGATCGGCTGCCCGCCCGGCACATGCGCGAGCGTCCGGTACATCCACCAAACCAAGGCGCCGAACAGCAGCAGCGGCGTCCACAACGCAATGATCGGATCGATCTTCCCAAGCGCCGCAATGCTGGTCGCATATTCATTGATCTTGTGCTGGGTGACCAGCACGACGATCGACAGAAAAACGCCAAGCCCCGAAGATGATCGCTTGGGCGGGACGGCCAGCGCCAATCCGAGCAACGGCAGCAGAAACATCGTTGCCACTTCCACGAGCCGGAAGTGGAATTCAGCGCGATATTGATCGCGTACCTTGGGCGCGGTGTCGCTGCGATGCGCCACGATCGCGAGCTCAGGCATGGTGAGCTCAAGATCCTTGCCGCCGCGTTGCCTGAAGGCGCCTGATTTGGGCAGATCGATCGGCAGGTCATGGCCCACGAAGCGCAGCACGCGCGGCGTCTTGAATTGCGGAGCATTATGCACAAGCACGCCGTTGGCGAGCCGCAAGATTATGGTGTCCGGATCATCCGTCGCCATGAAGGTGCCATGATCGGCCGTGACGGCCAGGCTCTTGCCGTCCTGGGCTTCGGCCATGATGAAGAGGCCCGTGAGATCACGCCCGCTATTCCGGCTTTGCTCGACGCGGAGCGTCATCCTTTTCCCGAGCTTGGTGAACTCGCCCACCTTGATCGAAGCGCCGAGCGCGCCCGACCGCAGCTCGAACCTCAGGCCTTCATAGGCATACCGGGTATAGGGCTGAAGGAAGCCGACAATGCCGAGATTCAGAATGGCGAGGCCGACCGCATAATAATATGGGATGCGCAGCAGCCGGCCGTAACCAAGCCCAACCGCCCGCATCACATCGAGTTCGGACGAGAGCGCCAGCTTGCGGAAGGCAAGCAAAATGCCCAGCATCAACCCGATCGGAATGCCCAGCGACATATATTCCGGGATCATGTTCGCGAGCATGCGCCATACGACGCTGACCGGCCCACCTTCCGACGCCACGAAATCGAACAGCCGCAGCATCTTGTCGAGCAGCAGCAGCATGGCCGCGACCACCAGCGTGGCGGTGAGCGGAACCGCGATCAGACGCGCTATGTAGCGATCGATCCGGGTCAAATTCCCCACTGTGGACGCCTCATGACCATGTTTTAGCCGCAAACTGATCCGATCTAAGCAACACAGGAGGGTTTATCGCCCGGTTCTGCGTCTGCGGCGGGCTATAGCTTCCAGGAGTCGGCAGGTCATGTTCAAACTGTTGGGAACAACGATGATCGCAGCGGCCGTGTTGGGCGGTTCGCTGTCCGTTGCCCGTGCAGAGGCGATGAACGCTGCCGCGCCCATCTGCGAATCCGGCAATTCTCCCGCTATTCTGCTGCATGTCGCGGGCATCAGATCGGCGGGTGGAACGATCCGCGTGCAAGCCTATGGCGGGGATCCCGCCCGTTATTTCGATAAAGGCTCCTATCTGGAGCGGATCGACCTGCCGGCAAGCAAGGCCAGCGACGTGTGCGTGCCGCTGCCCAAACCGGGCCTGTACGCGATCTCGGTACGGCATGACGTCAACGGCAACGGCAAGAGCGATATGCGGGACGGCGGCGGCATGTCCGGCAACCCGAGCATGTCGTTGTGGGACCTGATCGTGAAGCGCAAGCCCGAGCCAAGCGCGGTTCAGGTCAAGGTCGGCAACAGCGTTACGCCGATCCGGGTCGTGATGAATTATGTGCAGGGCGGCGCGTTCAAGCCGCTCGCCTCGGCCAGGCCCTAGACGATGGCCCGGGTCGCGCTGCTCTCCAATCCGAAGTCGACGGGCAATCGTTCGCTGCTGCCACGCATCCGGAGCTTCTGCGCCGCCCATAAGGATATATTCCATTATGAGGTCGAGCATGTCGATCAGATCGGCGAAGCGCTGCGGACGATCGCGCAAGTCGAGCCGAAGGTCCTTGTCATCAACGGCGGCGACGGCACGGTGCAGGCGGCGCTGACCGAGCTCTATCATGGCGATCATTTCGGCGAACATGTGCCGCCGGTGGCGGTGCTGCCGAACGGCAAGACCAATCTGATCGCGCTCGACCTCGGCGCCGTCGGCGATCCGCTGGAGGCACTCGACCGCGTGCTGGAGCTTGCCCGCCACGACATGTCGGACCATCTTGTCGCGCGCGAGCTGATCGCGCTTTCCGACGGCAGCGCCAATGCCAGGCCGGTGCTCGGAATGTTCCTTGGCGGCGCGGGACTTGCTGACTCGATCCTGTTTTGCCGGAACAAAATCTATCCGCTTGGCCTGCCTAACGGCTTCAGCCATGTGCTGACTGCGCTCGCTTTATTCATCTCGCTGATCTTCGGAGCGCGCGCGAACTTCCTTCCACCGAGGCCAAATCCGGTGAGGGTCTCGCTGCGCCGCCAAGGGCAATTTCAAGGGCAATTTGCGCTGCTGATCGTCACGACGCTGCACAAGTTGCTATTGGGGGCGGGCACGAGCGCCGCCGGCCCCTCCAAAGGCTGCCTCAAACTGATGATGGTGGATCAAAGCCCATCGGCGCTGCTCCGCGCGATCATCGGCGGCATCTTCGGACGTGTGGGCCCGCGTACGCGCGGCGTACATTTGGAACGAGGGGACGAGATCCGTATCGAAAGCGATCGTTCCAGTGTCATCCTGGATGGAGAGCTTTTCGAAGCGACCAAGGGCCGGCCGATCGTCCTGAAGCCGACGGCGCCGGTGCCATTTCTCAAGCTGGCGGCCTGACGCCTGGCCTAAACCGTTGAGCGACAATGTGGTCATGGCGGACGGGCAGCAGCAACTTGCCAAGCTTGCCGCGAACGAACTCGATCAGCCGGTTGACCCGCGCGTTTCCGATGTTGCTGCCTATATAGCAAGCCAGCTTGGATCGGCACGCGCTGTGCTCTTTTACGGCTCCTGCCTGCGCCAATCGCAGCTCGACGGCCTGATGCTGGATTTCTACCTGATCGTGGACGATTACCGGAGCGCCTATTCCAAGCGTTGGCTGACTTTTGCCAACCGCCTTCTTCCGCCCAACGTGTTTCCCATCGAAACCAAGGGCATTGCCGCTAAATATGCCGTGCTCAGCCAGGCCGATTTCGCGCGGCTGGCCTCCGCCCGCACCCGCAACGTCTCGGTCTGGGCGCGGTTTGCGCAACCGAGCCGTCTGGTATGGGTACGAGACGCGGTCTGCCGCCGGGAAACGATCATGGCCGTGGCGAAAGCGGCCCCCGCGCTGCTGTCTGCTGCCCGGCCAATGCTGCCACAAGAGGTAGAACCGCTCGACCTTTGGCGCGGAGCGTTCGCGCTCACCTATTCGGCTGAACTGCGCGCCGAACGAACCGAGCGGGGGCAATCGGTGGTCGATGCCGAGCCAGCGCGGTATCTCGCCTTCACGCTGCCGGCGCTGTCCGCGGCCGCAATCGATCTGACTGCGCCCGTCACCGACGATGAGCGAAGGGTTGCACGTTTGGCCTGGCGCCGCCGCCGCATCGAGGGCAAGATGCTTACATTGCTGCGCCTTGCCAAGGCGAGCCTGACCTTTGCGGGCGGGATCGACTATCTGGCGTGGAAGATAAACCGGCATGCGGGCACGCAGATCGCGATCCGCAACTGGCAGCGCCGCTGGCCGATCATGGGCGCGATTATTTTGTTACCGCATTTACTGAAACGAGGCGCGGTGCGCTGACGCGGCGCAGCATGGCAGCAGCAATCGCATCTCTCAGCGCGTTGATCGTGAATGGCTTGCGGAGCAGTTCGTGATCCGAAAAGCCTTCGCTTTCGCCAGCCTCACCTGCATAGCCGGTGACGAACAGCACCGCGAGGGTGGGAAAGCGGCGGAGCACCTGCCTGACAAGTTCCGGGCCGTTCATGCCTGGCATGACCACGTCGCTGATCAGAAGTTCGTATCTATCATCATCATTCAGATGCGCGAGCGCCTCTTCACTCGAGCCGAAGGCGAGGGGCCGATGTCCGAGTTCATCGAGCGCCGCTACAGTGGACGAGCGAACGCGCGGATCGTCTTCGACAAGCAAGATCGAGAGCGAACGATGCTGCGCCTGAGCATCATCCGTAACCACGGCGAGATTGGCCGGGCTTTTCACATCGGTGTGATGGCGCGCAATATAGAGCGAAACGGCCGTGCCCTCGCCCACCGTGGACTTGATCGCGACTTCCCCGCCTGATTGACGCACGAAACCGAAGACCTGGCTCAAGCCGAGGCCGGTGCCACGGCCGACCGGCTTCGTCGTGAAAAATGGCTCGAACGCGCGCTCCTGCGTGCGTTCGTCCATTCCGTGGCCTGAATCGATGACGGAGATTCGGACATATTCGCCAGCGCGCAGCGTGCCGATTTCACCATCACCGAGAACCATCTGCGCCGCTTCGATGGTCAGCGTCCCTGCGCCGTCCATCGCATCCCGCGCATTCACCGCCAGATTGATGATCGCACTTTCAAGCTGGTGCGTATCGACCATCAGCAGCCATTCGCCATCCAACCCCCTGGTGTGGACCTTGACGCGTTCGCCCAAGGTGCGGTCGAGCAAATCGGACATGCCAGCGATGAGATCGCCGGGCCGCACGGGGGCCGCCGCCAATGGCTCCTGCCGCGCGAATGCGAGCAGGCGCTGGGTAAGATGGGCCGCACGATTGGCCCCTTCCATCGCATTATCGATATGGCGGCCTGCCTCTTCGGAAGATTTTCCGATGCGCCGCTTGGCGAGATCCAGTGCGCCAACGACGACAGCCAGCATGTTGTTGAAATCATGCGCGATGCCGCCGGTCAACTGGCCAACCGCCTCAAGCTTCTGGATCTGGCGGAGCTGAGCCTCCGCCGCGGCGCGCGTCGCCGCCTCCTCGCGCAGCTTCTCATTGACGGTGGAAAGTTCTCGCGTCCGTTCCTGGACGGCGGCTTCAAGATAATCTGCCCGATTGGTTTCGATTTCAGCGGTTCTGCGCGCGATCAGGCGCTGCTGGAACGCATCGAACACCAGCCAGCCGAGCAATAGGGCGCTCACGCCGATCAGCACGCCCATGCCGGATAGAAGCTTCGAGAACCAATCCGCCCAATTGGCTTGGCGCTCAGCCTTATCGGATCGGCTGTCGAGTATGTTGCTTTCGTTTTCCTCGAGCTGATGGAGGATCCTGGAGATCTCGCCGACCGCCTCGCTCTTGCCTGCCTTGTCGAACAGGGAGATGGCCGCCCACCCTTGACGATAATAAGCTCTCGTCGCGGCAGCAGCCAGTTCGGTGCCGCGCCGCTGATAGGCCTGCTGAAGCTCCCGGACGAGCGCAGTCTGGGACGGATTGTCGGCGGTCAGCTCGGCGAGCCGCTGGATATGCCGTCCAGCCTGCTTCCAATCATCATAATAAAGTGTTCCGGTCTCAGCCTTGCCGTTGATGATGTAGCGGCCGAGCGCCGCCTCGGAACGAGAAATCGACGAATCCAGACCGCGAACGACCAGAAGAACAGCATAGCTACGCTGCTCGCGCTCCTGCGCCGCTTCACGGTCGGAATTGCTGCGCGCAACAAGCAAGACAAGCGCGAAGAGCACCACGCCGGCGATTAACCCAATCGCCCCCGCGAGCCCCCTGCGCCATGAAACCGCGGCCCTCCCCGCATCCATGGGCTCGATGCCGTAATCCGCCATCCATGCCCGTTTACGTCAGACTAGTTGAAAAAGAAAGAACGGCCTATGCACCCGCTCACGGGGTGCCCAACCCAGCCGGCCCGATTTATGCCTCCAGCTCGACATCCCAATAGAGCCAGTCGCGCCAGCTATCGTGGAGGTAATTGGGTGGAAAGCGACGGCCATGATCCTGAAGCTGCCAGCTTGTCGGGCGTGTCGGCTTCAATGCCAATGTCATAGCCGCCTGCCGCGGCGTGCGGCCGCCTTTCCGGAGATTGCATGGCGCGCAGGCTGCAACCACATTATCCCATGTCGTCCGCCCGCCCTGCGCCCGGGGTATGACATGATCGAAGGTGAGATCCCTGGTGTCGCCGCAATATTGGCAGGAAAAACAATCGCGCAGGAAAAGATTGAACCTGGTGAACGCAGGATATTGCGACGGACGAACATATTGCTTGAGCGCGATGACCGAAGGCAGCCGCATCGTGACGGTGGGGCTATGAATTTCCCGCTCATAATGTTCGACAATATCCACGCGATCGAGGAACACTGCCTTGATCGCCGTCTGCCAGGGCCAGAGGCTGAGCGGATAATAGCTGAGCGGCGTATAGTCGGCGTTGAGCACCAGAGCCGGGCAACTTTCGGGATGTCGGATCAGATCGGGATGATACATAACAGAAAGCGGCCTCTATGCTGCCGAAGCGCTCGCAGGCCGCCATCATCCCGTCGCACTCGGGGCGTGAAGCCGACCGGCTCCCGTCTCCGTTGCCGACGCTCCTTCACCAAGTTGCGTGACGCGGTCATGACAGCACGGCGCGCGACTCGCCGTCAAGAGCCCGTTTCATGATATCCACAATCACGCGTTTCGCGCCCAGCCCGACCGGCAGGCTGCACCTCGGCCATGCCTATTCGGCGATGTTGGCGCATGATTTTGCACGCGATCGCGGCGGCCAGTTTCTGTTGCGGATCGAGGATATCGACTTCGGCCGCTGCCGGGAGGAGTTCGTCAGCGGCATCAGCGAAGACCTTGCCTGGCTCGGGCTCCACTGGGATGGCGAGATCGTCCGGCAATCGCAGCGGCTGGAGCTTTACGAAACGGCGCTCGTACAATTGCGGGACATGGGGTTGCTTTACCCCTGCTTCTGCACCCGCAAGGACATCGCCGCCAGCGCCTCGGCCCCGCACGGCGCGGAGGGTGCCATCTATCCCGGCACCTGTCGCGCAATCGATCCCGCCGAGGCCGAGCACCGGCGATTGGCCGAACCGCACTGCTGGCGCATCGACATGCAGGCAGCGGCGAAACGAACGGGGCAGCTTTTCTGGTACGACAGCCGCGCTGGAAATGTCGGCGCTGACCCCCGGAGCCATGGCGACGTGGTGCTGGCGCGCAAGGACGCGCCGGTCGCCTACCATCTGGCGGTCACGATCGATGATGCGGCTCAAGGCGTGACCGATATCGTGCGCGGCGAGGACCTGTTCGCCGCGACCCATGTTCACCGCCTTCTCCAGGCGCTCCTGAACCTGCCGACGCCGTGCTATCACCATCATGGCCTGCTAAGGGATGACGAAGGCCGCAGGCTGGCAAAGCGCGCGGGCGCGCCGACGCTTGCCGCGCTGCGGTCGGAGGGCGCCGATCCTGAAAAATTGCTCGGCGCGATGCGGGACGCCAAGACTGCGGTTGGCATGGGCACGCGCTGAGCCTACATCGAGATGATGCACACCATCCTCGTTATCCTGCTGATCCTGGCGATGATCGCGACGGTGGTCGCGCTCGTGCGGGGAATCGTGCAGTTTCTCAAGGCGAGCCATGACGACCTTGCGGGGGGTGGACCCAATCTTTCAGGGGAGCGGCAGAATCGGATGATGCGGGCACGCATCTTCTTTCAAGCGACCGCGATCATCATCGTCATCCTGCTCCTGCTCCTTGGCGGCTCGCGGAGCTGAGACCTGGTCAAGCTCAACAAAATCTATACTCGGACGGGAGACAGGGGCGAGACCGGCCTGGTGGATGGGTCGCGCGTGCTCAAGTCAACCGCGCGTATGGAAGCGATCGGCTCGGTCGACGAAGCCAATTCGGCGCTTGGCGTGGCGCTTGCGCATCTCTCCGATGCCGACGCCAGGGCGATGCTTGGTCGCATCCAGAATGAATTGTTCGATCTCGGCGCCGACATCGCAACGCCAGGCGAGAATTTCGCGCCTTCGGAGATGAACCTGCGCGTCGAGGTTGGCCAGATCGAGCGTCTCGAGAGTGAAATCGACGTCATGAACGCCGATCTTGCGCCATTGATGAGCTTCATCCTGCCGGGCGGGGACGCCGGCCCCGCTGCCCTCCATCTTGCGCGCGCGATTGTCCGGCGGGCGGAACGCAGCCTGGTGAAAGCTGCGGAAGAGGAGCCGTTCAACCCGCTCGCGCTTACCTATCTCAATCGTCTTTCGGACCATCTTTTCGTGCTGTGCCGCTGGCTCAATGCGCAAGGGTCCGGCGACATATTATGGAAGCCGGGGGCAACGCGCACGGGTTGATCGGCCCGTAACGATTCCAGTAGTGCAACAAAAATGCCCGGTCGGCGGTTTTAGGCGTTCAGCGGAGGACCCATGCCCACTGCCACCATGCCGCTCGCAGCCCCCTCCGGGAAGCCGTTCATCGATCAGTATCAGCAAGTCCGCCTGCTCAGCGAGGCTATCGCATCGCCACTGTCGGATGCCGATGCGACGGTCCAGTCAATGGACGACGCGTCTCCGGCGAAATGGCACCTCGCCCATACCACCTGGTTTTTCGAAACCTTCGTGCTGCGCGATCATGTGCCGCGCTACCGGCCGTTCGACCCGCGGTTCGCCTATCTGTTCAACAGCTATTATGAGGCTGAAGGCGAACGGCATTCTCGTCCCAAACGCGGAATACTTTCTCGTCCTTCGCTTGATCTGGTGCGCGAGTGGCGCCGCAAGGTGGACGATGAACTCGTCGCGGCCTTGCCATCCCTACCCCGCGAAGCTTTGGTGCTGGTCGAGCTCGGCCTCGCCCATGAGCAGCAGCATCAGGAACTGATGCTGACCGATATGCTCCACCTCTTTTCCGAAAATCCGCTGATCCCTGCCATCTGGGAACCGACCGATCCCGGGCCCGATGCGACAGTGCCTGCCATCCGATGGATCGAAGGCAGGCATGGCATTATCGAGATCGGCCATGATGCCGCCGATGGTTTCGCCTTTGATTGCGAGGGGCCGCGCCATCCCGTGCTTCTTCACCGGCATGCCATTGCCAGCCGGCCGATCACCAACGGCGAATGGCTCACCTTCATGGCCGACGGGGGATATCAGCGGCCCGAGCTGTGGCTATCCGACGGCTGGGCGTGGGTGAAATCCCGGCATATCGAAGCGCCGCTCTACTGGCAGCAGGACGACCAAGCTTGGCATAGTTTCGGCCTTACCGGGCTGAAACCGGTCAATTTGGCCCAGCCGGTGACGCACATCAGCCATTATGAAGCCGATGCCTATGCGCGATGGGCCGGGGCGCGCCTGCCGACCGAAGCCGAATGGGAGGCGGCTGCCCAGATCTTGGATCCCAATTCGGGCAACCAGCTCGACCGCGCCGGGCCGGCCTGCCCCCGTCCAGCGATCGGCCGCGAAGCCTTGCAGCAAATGTTCGGAGACGTGTGGGAATGGACGGCGAGCGCCTATCTGCCCCATCCTGGTTTCCGCCCGGCCGAAGGCGCGGTGGGGGAGTATAATGGCAAGTTCATGTCCGGTCAGCAGGTGCTGAAAGGCGGCAGCTGCGCAACGCCGCGCGGCCATATGCGGGCATCATATCGCAACTTCTTCTATCCTCATCAGCGCTGGCAGTTCACCGGGCTGCGGCTCGCCAAGGATTTGTGACGGTGCTGCTCGAAGCCGATCGTCCGTTCGACAGGCCGAGCCACGCTGATCCCGCATTCCGGGAAGACGTGCTTCGTGGGCTCGGATCCACCCCAAAGGCCATTCCGGCGCGCTGGTTTTATGATGCCGCCGGCTCGGCCTTGTTCGAAGACATCACCAGATTGCCCGAATATTATCCGACCCGCATCGAAACTGCGCTGCTTCGCGAACATGCGAAAGACATTGCCACGCTGGCTGGCGCGGGCAGGGCGGTGGTGGAGTTTGGCTCGGGATCGTCGGCCAAGACGCCGTGGCTGCTCGATGCAGTGAATCCAGCGGCTTATATTCCAATCGACATTTCGGGCGATTTTTTAAGATCCTCGGCAGACGCCTTGTCACAGGCATTTCCGGGGCTGCCGGTGATGCCGATCGAAGCCGATTTCATGGCGGACATCACGCTGCCGCCGGGCGCTGACGCGCTGCCGCGGCTGGGGTTCTTCCCAGGTTCCACGATCGGCAATCTGACCGCCGAACGCGCGGTGGATCTGCTTCGCGACATGCGCAGCAGCCTGGGCCTGGGCGCGATGCTGCTGATCGGGATGGACCGGGTAAAGGACCCCTCGATTCTCATCCCGGCCTATGATGACCCCCAGGGCGTGACGGCGCGGTTCAACCAAAACCTTCTGGTCCGGATCAATCGCGAGCTGGAAGGCACCATTCCGATCCAAAATTTCCGCCACCGCGCGATATGGAACGATCCCGCCTCACGCATCGAAATGCATCTGGAGGCTGCCGGCGATTGCGCCTTCACGGTCGCAGGGCGCGGGTTCACGCTCGCTGCGGGAGAGACGATCCATACCGAAAACAGCCATAAATATAATTTGCGCGGCGCCCGGCTGCTGCTGCGGGCCGGGGGTTGGACGCCCTTGGCCGAGTGGTCGGATCCCGGCGATATGTTCCTGATCGTTCTGGCGCAGGCGGAACCCACCCCCTTCGCGCCCTGACCGCGATTTCTGTGGCAGTTGCTTGCTTGGGCAGGCGCCCGTATGGCGGCTCGATTCTTCCAGCAGGGGACGATCATGGAAAAGCTTGCTGTTATCGGCGCGGGTCAGATGGGCGCGGGCATTGCGCAGATCGCGGCGCAAGCCGGCTATCATGTCTATCTCTCCGATCTTTCGGTTGAACTGGCCGAAAAGGGCAAGGCCGGCATCGCCAGACAGCTCGCGAAACAGGTCGAGAAGGGCAAGCTCAACCAGGGCGACGCCGACGCAATCATTGGACGCCTCATTCCCCTCGGCAGCTATGAGCCGATGGCGGACGCAGCGATGATCATCGAAGCGGCCACCGAACGCGAAGACATCAAGCGCAAGATCTTCGCGGAGGTTGGCAAGATCCTCGGCCCGGACGCCGTGCTCGCGTCCAACACCTCCTCAATTTCGATTACCCGGCTGGCGCAGGCTTCGCCCGACGCGGCGCGCTTCATCGGCATGCACTTCTTCAATCCCGTGCCGCTGATGCCCTTGCTCGAAATCATTCGCGGCCTCGCCACCAGCGAGACAACGGCTGACAAGGCGCGGGCCTTCGGCATCGCTGCCGGCAAGGAGGTTATCTTCGCCAATGACTCGCCAGGCTTCGTCGTCAATCGGATCCTGTTGCCGCTGCTCAACGAAGCCTATTTCGCGCTCGGCGAAGGCCTCGCCTCGATCGAGGACATCGACAAGGGCGTGAAACTGGGCCTCGGCCATCCGATGGGTCCGCTGACCTTGTCGGACATGATTGGGCTCGACACGATCCTCGAAATCCTGAAAGTTTTCCAGAATGACACCGGCGATCCGAAATATCGTCCGGCGCCGATCCTGCTCAAATATGTCGAAGCCGGGTGGATCGGAAAAAAGGCGGGACGCGGCTTTTACGATTATAGCGGCGACACTCCGATCCCGACGCGCTGACTGCGCAACGCCGCGTCTGGAATCTCGGGCGTCACCTGCTATAGCGCGCCCAATGTCGAACGATCAGGCCTTCGATCCCGCTCTGCTCGCCAAGGCGGAAACGCTCACCGAGGCGCTGCCCTATATGCAGCGCTATGCGGGCGAGACCTTCGTGATCAAATATGGCGGCCACGCCATGGGCAATGCCGAAGCCGCGCATGATTTCGCGGAGGATATCGTGCTGCTGAAGGCGGTCGGTATCAATCCGATTGTCGTGCATGGCGGCGGCCCGCAGATCGGCGCGATGCTGAAGGCCTCCGGCATCGAAAGCCGCTTCGTGGACGGCCTTCGCGTGACCGACGCCGAAACCGCCAAGATCGCGGAAATGGTCTTGTCCGGCGCGATCAACAAGGAGATCGTCTCCTGGATCGGCAAGGCGGGCGGTCGCGCGGTCGGCATTTCGGGCAAGGATGGCCGCCTCGTGGTGGCCGAGAAGGTCCGGCGCACGCACGTCAATCCGGACAGCAATGTCGAGGAAGAGATCGACCTCGGCTTCGTCGGCGAGCCGGCCGATGTTGACCGGCGGGTGATCGATACCCTCTCGAAAGCCGGGATGATCCCGGTGATCGCACCGATCGGCGTGGGCGAGGATGGCAACACCTATAATATCAACGCCGATACGATGGCGGGCGCCATCGCCATTGCCATGGGTGCTGCGCGCTTTTTCCTGCTGACCGACGTGCAAGGCGTGCTCGACAAAAACAAGCAGCTCATGACCGATCTGACCCCGTCGCAGATCGACGCGCTGCGCGCCGACGGCACGATCAGCGGCGGCATGATTCCCAAGCTGGAAACCTGCGTCGACGCCGTGGAAGGCGGCGTGGACGCAGCGGTTATCCTCGACGGGCGCGTGCCACATGCGATGCTGATCGAGATCTTCACCAAGCGCGGCGCGGGAACGCTGATCCGCGCGGAATGACGGGCAGCCATTGTCGCACATGATGCGCTTCGGTTAAGGCCGGCGCCAGGGAGAAATTTTGATGGCCGTACTGCTACAGATCCTCGATCTGCTGCTTTGGATCCTGATGTGGATCATCATCGTCCAGGCGATCCTGTCCTGGCTGGTCGCGTTCAACGTCATCAATACCTACAATGATTTCGTCCGTCAGCTGTTGTATGCGCTCGATCGAATGACCGAGCCGCTTTACCGGCCGATCCGCAAGATCATGCCGGATTTCGGCGCACTCGATCTTTCGCCGATGGTAGTCCTGCTCGTGATCTACATCCTCCGCAACATCATTCTGCCGAAAGTAGCTGGGGCTTATTATTGAGCGGGTGGCGGACCGAGGCGGACGGGCTGCTCCTCAACATCAGAGTTACGCCCAACAGCAGTGCCAATACAGTCGGCGCCATGCAGACGCGCAGTGATGGCCGACGATATTTGTCGGTGAGGGTCACCGCGCCACCATCCGAAGGCGCTGCCAATGATGCCGTGTGCGCCCTCATTGCGGCGAAAGCCGGCTTGCGCCGGAAAGAAGTCACAATAGCCTCCGGTGCGCAGGCACGGGAAAAGAGATTGAAACTCACCGGCGATCCGATAGCGCTTCGCGCGTGGATCGAGCAGTTGGAGCTGGCCGATGACCGCAGACATCATTGATGGCAAAGCCTTCGCCGCAGGTTTGCGAGCTCGGATCGCGGCTGCGGTGCCTGATTTCCTCGCGCGGACAGGACGCAAGCCGGGGCTGGCCGTGGTGCTGGTCGGCGAAGATCCGGCGAGCCAGGTCTACGTCCGCTCCAAGGGCAAGATGACAGTCGAGGTCGGCATGGCGAGCTTCGAGCACAAGCTCGATGCCGGCGTGCCGGAAGAGCAATTGCTTGCGCTGGTGCGCGAGCTCAACGCCGATCCGCAGGTCGACGGCATTCTCGTCCAGCTTCCGCTGCCAGAACATATGGACGAAGCGGCGGTGATCGCGGCGATCGATCCCGACAAGGATGTCGACGGCTTCCATGTCGTCAATGCCGGACGGCTGGCGGTGGGCTCGGAAGGGTTCGTGCCGTGCACGCCGCTTGGCTGCCTGATGTTGCTGAAGGATCGGCTGGGGAGCCTTGCGGGGCTCAACGCCGTCGTCATCGGCCGCTCGAACATCGTCGGCAAGCCGATGGCGCAACTGCTGCTGCGCGAGAGCTGCACCGTGACCATCGCGCACAGCCGCACGCAAAATCTTCCGGCCGTGGTGAAAAATGCGGATATCGTCGTCGCCGCGGTGGGCCGACCGGAAATGGTGAAGGGCGATTGGATCAAGCCGGGCGCGACGGTGATTGATGTCGGCATCAACCGCGTCCCCGGCGTCGAGCCCGGCAAAACCCGGCTGGTGGGAGATGTCGCCTATGATGAAGCTGCAGAGGCGGCAGGCGCTATCACCCCGGTGCCGGGCGGGGTGGGGCCGATGACGATCGCGGTGCTGTTGCGCAACACGCTGGTTGCTGCGCACCGCCGCGAAGGGCTGCCGCCGCCCGAGCTGGCATGATCGCGCTCTTTCTCTCGGCCTTCGTCACGCTTTTCCTCGTTATCGATCCGCCCGGCTGTGCGCCGATCTTTGCCGGCCTGACGAAGAATGCAACGGCGCTTCACCGCCGAGCGATGGCCATTCGGTCCACGCTCGTCGCATCCGCCGTGCTGCTGATGTTTGCCTTGGTCGGCGAGGCGCTGTTGCAGCAGCTCGGGATCAGCCTGGATGCGTTCCGCATCGCGGGCGGCATCATGCTGTTCCTGATCGCGCTCGAGATGGTGTTCGAGAAGCGGACCCAGCGTCGCGAACATCGTGCCGCCGAAGTGGACCCAAACTACGAGGACATCTCGATCTTCCCCATGGCGATTCCGATGATCGCAGGGCCGGGCGCAATCGCGACCATCATGCTTCTGGTCGGGCGTAGCAACGGGATCGCCGAGACGCTCGTCGTGTTGGCCGCCTTGGCTGCAACGATGATACTCATGCTGTTGTCATTGCTGGCGGCCGGGGCGATCATGAGGGTGCTTGGGCCCAAGCTCGAGGCGATGATCACGCGCATGCTTGGCGTGATCCTCGCCGCGCTCGCGACCCAGTTCGTAATCGACGGCGTGAAAGCCAGCTTCAGCTAAGCGATGCGTTTCCACAGCAGAAAGGGCGATCCTTTCGGCAGCGCGACGGGCTCGAGCCATTGAGGCACCTGCCCGCTCACGAGCTGCTTGTAAAAGCCATGCCGGCTTTCGCTCGCGTAGATCGTCGATTCCGACATGCCGGGGCAAAGCAGCAGCAGGGTTGCACCATGGCGGCGCATCACGTCATGCGCCACTTCGGGATCGCGGCTACGGAAGCTGTGCTGGACATCCAGAATGGCAGGGCCGTTGCGATGATAGGGGCCAGCCACGGCGCTGTGATGGGTCACGCTGATCAGCCGCGGCCCCATATCGACGAAGGTGAGGATCGTCGTCGCCGGCATGCGCGCGATCGGGGCCAATGCCGGGAGGGTAGGGCATTGGCGGTTGGCCAGCGAAATGTGCTTGCGCGCCGCCGTCTCGGGCGACCTGGGGATCAGGTTCAGAGCGAAAGCTGCGCCTTGGCCCGTCACGATGAGCAGGCCAAGCGCAGCGATGAACAATCTGCCGAAGCTGAAATCATGCTTGAGGAACGGGTGTACGCACCGCCAGCCAAGCCAGGTGGCGCCCGGCACCGCCAGCAGCTGCGCTGCCGGCCCGGCGCGCGTCTGCCAGAACAGCATGCCGGTCGCGGCCATGGAAAGCGCAGTTACCGTGGCCCAGGCCATCACGCGTTCATCGCTTCGATTCCGCCAGAGAGCGATGACGCTTCCGAGCGCACCGATCACTGAAATGGCGAATACCGGAACATAGACCCGATAGCCTTGGCTCCACATCGGCTTGGCCTCGCGGATATAGCGAAACCAGAGCTGATCGAGCTCGGGCGAAATCCGCTCGGGCCGGCCGAGGCAATCCGGCCATAGCAGCGCGAAGGCGATGGCCAATAATGCGCCTCCGGCCAGGGCAACGAAGAAGCGATTCAACCGATGCTTGAGCGGCACCATGCTCAGCAGCACGCAGAGAGCGCCGGCTGCCAGCATCGTCGACAGATAGACCGGGGACAAGACGTCGCAGACATAGGCGCGATTGTCGTAGGAAGCGAACAGCGCATAGCCGATCGCGCAGCCGCCAGCCAAAGCCGCGCCATAGCCGCGCAGCCTGATCGCCGCCGCATCATGCCGCACCCAGGCAAACACGGTCATGGTCCCGCCCAGCGCCAGATAAGGCAGCATTTCAAGCCCGATCGTCAGCGAAGCCGCAGCGGCAAGACCGGCGATTACCCCGCCGCGCAGCCGATCCCGATCCGCGCCGCCCGCCAGCATCAGCATGAGGAGCGCGAGCTGCCAGCCATGATGATCGATCCTGAGCGGTGTCCACATGGCAAGCGTGGTGTCCGCGAACGCGAGGATCAGCAAGGCGATCGGCCACGCATGCGGATGAACGAGCCGGCGCAGGACCAGCATCAGCGCATATAATGCCAGCCCCAGCGGCAGCATGGGCGCGACCGCAACCGCGATTTTCTCCGCCACAACGCCCCCGAAAAATGGCCGCGTTGCGAGGATCACCCCCGCGATCGGCAGATCGACCAACCGCGTCCAGTGGATGTTGAAACCGCGCGGCGGATTGAGCTTATACTGGCGCAGATCGTACCACCCCTGGCCGTGGAGCAAGGCGCGAACCTGCGACATGCGCATATTGTCATCGGTATCGCCCAGTGCGAACCAGTGGATCGCGCCCCATTTCTGGAAGAGCAGCCAGGCCATGAAAGCCGCCCAGGCCGCCAGCCACCACCAGCGCCAATTGACCCGTTCGTAGCGGGATTTAACCATATTTTCTTTTCCGGGCGCTATTTCCATGCGGGCCGCAGCGCATTAGGCAGGCCGCGATCCTTAGGCAAGCAAGGATAGAGTGTGTTGAGGTCCGTTCTTTCGCGCATCACCCCTGAGCAGGCGGAGATGCTCGCCCAGCTCGTCCGTTATGTCTTTCTGGGCGGCTTCGTCACCATCGTGCATCTGTGCATCTATTGGACGGCAGCCAAACCGCTGCACATCGCGCCCTTGTTCGCGAATATCATGGCGCAGACCGTCTCCACCACGCTCGGCTATAACATCCACAGCCGCGTAACCTTCCGGGGCCATGGCACTCGCGATAATGTCGCCCGCACCGGGGGGCGTTTTCTCGTCGTCACGGCGTTCGGCTTTTTCCTGAACAGCTTCTGGGTCTGGCTGTTCACCGGGCTGCTGCACGGGCCGGTCTGGTGGCCGATGCCCTTCATGGGGTTCGCGACGCCGCTCGCCGTGTTCTGGCTCAACCGGCTATGGGTGTTTGCCTGATCCGGTAGAGCGCCCCGCGCGGCCCCTGCCACACCGGAACAAGGCCAGGATCATTTTGCGGCCGGCGTTCCGGAATGAAGTTCATCAGCCAGAGATAATCGAACGCGTTGCGCGGGAATTGCTGCAACACATCGGGATAGACATAGCTCTTGATCTGTCGGCAGGGTCCCGGCCGCACGATCTGGGACGGATCGGCATCGAAGCCTGGCGCGGCATGATAGCGGATCCGCAGCAATTGGGCGCCGGCCATGTCGAACTGGCCGTTCACGAACGATTCGGTCCTTGAAATGGCGAGCGAGCCGAGATGGTCCATGCGCGATGAATAGGGCGCGCTCAGACAGTGCAGGTCCACCAGGTTGAAAATGCGCGAGCCGCGCGGAACATGATTCAAGGCTTCGAGCTGCTCCTTGTAGCCGTGATCGAGCCTTGCATAGGTCATCGTCTGGAGGCTCATGCGGACGACAAACAGGCCGACCGCGATGATCGCGAGGATATTTCCCGCTCTTCGGTCCCGGGTAGCGGGCGTGAAGGCGATCACCATCATCCCAAGCATATAGGGCACCAGCCGCATATCGGCGTAAGCCGAGCCCAGCACGATGCGTGGCAGGCAAATGAACGCCACAACCAGGATTGTGGCGCACAACAGCAATTGCCAGTTGCGGCGCAGGCCGATCCCCAGCAGTCCGAAGGCACAAAAGACCAGTAGCGCCTCCGTGCAGGCGCGATCGAAGAAACTCCCCTCGTTGCGAAGCGCGCTGAGCAGATAATAGAGCTTGAACCGGAAGTTGAACCAGTCCGCGGTATCGCCCGTGACATGGCCGCTGCGCCAGATCAGCATCAGCAGCAAAGGCGGCATCAGTGGCGCGGTCGCCACCCCGGCCTGCCATGCGCTTTTCACCCAGGTCTGGCCTTCGCGGTGCCGCCGCACGAGACCGGACGCAAAGGCGAGCAGACCCAGCACGCCCCAGCCAAAGCTGTGGAAAAACCATAAGATGATCCCGAATGGAACGAAGAGCAGGGCGCGGAGCCGCCGGTGGTCGGTCCGGCTCAAGCGCAGCCACAAGGCGAAGCCCAGCAGAGCGCAGGCCATCGAAAGCGTGAAATTCACAAAGCCGAACTGGAAGGGATAGCCATAAGCAAGCGGGAGCGCGAGGCCCGCCGTCGGCGGCAGATAGCCGTGCGCTTCGCGCGCAGCGAGCAGGAAACCCGCGACGGTGAGCGGCGGGATGAGGAGGACGATCAGCTTGACGCCCAGCTCAACGCCGAAAATTTTCCCTAGAGGAACGATCAGCAGGTCGACGCCGAGATTGCCGATCACCCCCCATTTGAACGCATACCATTGATGCAAGGGAGACTGCGCCGGCATCAACTCGATCGCATAACGCCCGATATGCGCCGGCAGATCGACGAGCGGCGGAGTGGCCGGCAGGATCAGGGGAATTGCGGCGATCAGTATCATCACCACGGCGAAGGACCGTGTCGACCACCATGGTTGCTCTTGAGCATTCATGGACCGCGCCATTATGAAGCCCGCGCGGCCTCGGCAAGCAAAGTTCAATCCTAAGGTGCGTGCATTTGCTTTGGAGGCCCCTTTCAATGCCACATGCGGACGCCCGCGACCCTCTGCCCGACTGGTGGCCGATACCGTTTGCCGCGCTGGCCGTGCTGGCCGGCCTGGCATTCCGCTTCTGGCATCTGACCGGCCAGCCGCTCTGGCTCGATGAAGGCTACAGCGCCTATGCGGCGTCCAAGGGCTTCGCCTTTCTCTGGAAAGTCGTACCGCTCTACGAGACCCATCCGCCTTTCTATTATTCGCTGCTGCGTCTCTGGACGCTCCTCTTTGGGGACGGCCTGGCGGCATTGCGCGCGCTCGGCGCTCTATGTGGGGTGATAACGATCGCGGGCGGCATCGCCGCCGCTCGCTCGCTCGCCAACTTCGCGGGTTTGGATCGCACGAAACGCATCGTCATGATGAGCAGTGCGGCGATGCTCGTCGCACTTACGCTCATGCCGATCGAAATGGCGCGCAACGTTCGGCCCTATGCGCTTCTGATTCTCGTCTACACCCTGATCATCGCACTGATCTTCCTGCTCGGCAGCCGGCTTCGGCAGAAAGGGGCGCTCTGGGGCTGGAGCTATGCCGCCTATCTGCTGCTGCTGACGTGCCTGCTCTGGCTCCACAATCTCGGTGTGCTCTACACGGGGGCTGTCGGCATTGCCTTTCTGATCCTCTGTTTGCGCCGAAGCTGGACCCGCAAGGACTGGATAGCTTTTATCGGAGGCCATCTCGCCGTTGCCGCGGCATGGCTGCCGGCGCTGATCATCCTCTCTGGCCAGGCGCCGACCTGGATCAGCTCGACCTGGCTCCAGATGCCGCCCGCGCAAAAGCTCTGGTTCCTGTCCGTTCGCTTGTTCGTGGCGCCGCGCTGGGACAGCATGGTCCCAGCGCTCGGACTGCTCCTGCTCGCCTGGTGGCGCTTTGGTCGTCAATCTGAAGGGTTGCGGGCCGTTTCCGCCTTGTCGGTATTGGCTTTCCTGCCATTGCTTGCCTCGCTGGCGATATCGTTCACCATTGCGCCGGTCTTCATCCCGCGCACGATGGCCGCGCTGGCCATCCCCGCGATGCTGCTGCTCGCGCTCGGCGTAACCTCCTCTGCTGGCGGCACACGCGTGCTGGGCTGGATATTGCTGGTGCCCGTGCTGTTCGAACTGACGCTGGCAGATATCGGCGAACGACGACGCGGACCGCCGGAAGACTGGTACAGGATTGTCAACTGGCTTGCGCCGCGCTTCGCACCGGGAGATGTGGTGCTCGCCTATCCCAACGAAGGCGCACTGCCCTTGCGTTTCGCCTTGCGCGACAAGCATCTTGCCATACCCGTCCGGCCGATCCCGACCGACATGCCGACGCTGGACGGCGGCCCGGGAGCATGGAATCCGACAGGCAGCCGGGGGGTATTCTCGCTGCCCGAAACGCGCCTTCAGCAGATCGCGGACGCCCCTGACGTTCGCTCAATCCCGACCGTCTGGCTACTACGCCAAGGTCCTTGGGCCTATGACAAGGGCGATCACTTCCTGCACGCGCTGGAGCGCAGCCGCGTGCAGGTGGGGCATATTTTCACCTTCCCGATAGATTTTATCGGGTTGCGACGGAAGGATTTAGCGCCCGTCCCGCCGCCCGAGCAGCCGAAGCCTTAGCGCGTTGAGCTTGATGAAGCCCGCGGCATCGCGCTGATCATAAGCGCCGGCATCGTCTTCGAAGGTGACGACCTTCTCCGAATAGAGCGTGTTGGGTGACTTGCGGCCAATCACGATCGCGCTGCCTTTGTAGAGCTTGAGGCGGACGGTGCCCGACACCTTCTCTTGGCTATGATCGATCGCCGCCTGCAGCATCTCGCGCTCGGGTGAGAACCAGAAGCCGTTGTAGATCAGTTCCGCGTAGCGCGGCGCGAGTTCATCCTTGAGATGGGCCGCGCCCCGATCCAGCGTGATCTGCTCGATGCCGCGATGGGCGAGGTGCAAAATGGTGCCGCCCGGCGTTTCATACATGCCGCGCGACTTCATGCCGACATAGCGGTTTTCGACCAGATCGAGCCGGCCGATGCCGTGCCTGCGGCCAAGCTCGTTGAGCTTGGTGAGCAATGAGGCGGGGCTTAGGCCCTCGCCGTTGATTGCCACCGCGTCGCCCCGCTCGAAATCCACCGTGATGATCTCGGGCTGATCCGGCGCGTCCTCAGGATTGACGGTGCGGGAGTAGACATAATCCGGCACCTCCTCCCATGGATCCTCAAGCACCTTGCCCTCGGAGGAGGTGTGGAGCAGGTTCGCGTCGGTCGAGAAGGGGCTTTCGCCGCGCTTGTCTTTGGGAACCGGGATCTGGTGCTTCTCGGCGAAATCGATCAGCGCGGTGCGGCTGGCAAGATCCCATTCGCGCCAGGGGGCGATCACCTTGATGTCGGGCGCCAAGGCATAATAGCCCAGCTCAAACCGGACTTGGTCATTGCCCTTGCCGGTGGCGCCATGGCTGACCGCATCGGCGCCGACCTGCTTCGCGATCTCAATCTGGCGTTTGGCGATGAGCGGACGCGCGATCGATGTGCCGAGCAGATATTGTCCCTCATACAAGGCATTGGCCCGCATCATCGAGTAGACATAGTCGCGGACGAATTCCTCGCGCAGATCGTCGATGAAGATATGTTCGGGCTTCACGCCCATGAGCTCCGCCTTGGCGCGGGCGGGCTCCAGCTCCTCGCCCTGGCCGAGATCGGCGGTGAAGGTGACGACCTCGCACTGATAATGCTGCTGCAGCCATTTGAGGATCACGCTCGTGTCGAGTCCCCCCGAAAAGGCCAGCACCACGCGATTGATCTTGTCCGCCATATCTCACTCCGCTCTGCCCCACGGGCGGCGACGCGATAGAGGCGCTTCAGCCCAGGTTCAAGTCAATCGCAGCACAAGCCCGCCTCGTCGTGGCCGAAGCGCGGCCATGCGCCTTTGCAGGAGAGTGAGTATGAAGCGTTTGTTGATCGGAGCGGGCGCGGCGGCGCTGATCGCCATCCCGGCGCTGGCCATGGCTGACCAAGATGATCACGGCGGACCGATGACCCGAGCCGAAGTCGAAGAGAAGGTGAAGGCGCGGTTTGCCGAAGTCGATGCCAATAAGGATGGCGTGATCACCCGCGAGGAAGCCGATGCCTTTCGCGATGCCCGGCAAAAGCAAATGCACGATGAAATGTTCAACCGGCTCGACGCGAACAAGGACGGGCAGATCTCACGCGAAGAATTTGACAGCTTCCATCGCGGCGGTGCGATGGCGGAACATCGCGACGCCCGCCAAGACATGGCCGGTGAAGTGGGCCATGGCCGGATGGAGCATGGCGTGGGGCGGGGCGGCATGATGATGCACGGCGACCTGTTCGCCAAGGCCGACGCCAATGGCGATGGTAAGGTAACGCTCAGCGAAGCGACCTCCAAGGCGCTGGAATTGTTTGACCAGGCAGACGCGAATCATGATGGCACCGTGACGCCCGGGGAACGCCGGGCCGCATTTAAGGCCCGGATGGAACTGCGCCGAACCCAAAGGCACGCAAACTGATCATCGCCCGCGCCGGATCGCGGCATAGGCTTCGCTCACGGCGTTCCGGCACTGCTCGGCGAGTGCCTTCCTGCTCATTTCGGGGTCGGGCCGGAAATGCGGCGTCAGCCTCACTTCCGCGCTGAGCCAGAGGCGCGAGACCTGCCTGAGGTTCGGCAACAGCTCGTCGTCACCGGTCCAGCCGATCACGCGCAGTTCCTCGTCGGTGAGCCGTGCGCCGTCGCCGCGATGATAGCCGATCGCCAAAGGCTGGATGCGTTCGGCATGAACCGCAGCTTCGAAAAGGCTTGATCGGAACGGCAGCAGATCCACGCCATCCGACGTTGTGCCCTCCGCGAACAAGACGAGGCTGCGGCCTGACCGCAGCTTCTGGCCGATCTGCTGTGCTTGATGATGCACGCGATGCCGCTCCTCGCGAGTCACGAACAACGTGCCGCTGCGCCTTGAGAGCGGCCCGATCAACGGCCACGACTTCACGTCCGATTTCGCGATGAAGTCCGTATCCAGGGCACTCCCGAGCATGGGGATATCCATCCAGCTCATATGATTTGAAATGAACAGGGTGCCGAGGCCGCCGGGCTCGGTGCCGGTGACGTGGATCTGAGAGACGAGCCTGCGCGCTATGCGCTGCATGAATCGGCGCTCATAGGTGCTCGCTCTCGGCGATCCTTTGCTCGTCAGCAGCCAGCCTGGGACCAACGCCAATCCATGCACCAATCCCGCCGCCGCCCGGAGCGGACCGAAGCGGCGGGTCACGGCACTCATTGCAATGCCCGCAGCCTCAGCTCTTCCTCGTGCATATAGTCGCGGGTGATCGGCAGGGTGCGCCGATCCCGGATATATTGGATCTGATAATTGCAGAGATTGCCGTAGATGAACGCCACCCGGGCGCCGGCAAGATAGAATGTCCAGAGCCGGAAAAAGCGCTCGTCATAAAGCTCGATCAGTTTGTCACGCGCAGCGACGGTGCGGTCGTACCAATGGTTGAGCGTATGGGCATAATGAAGCCTGAGCGTCTCGACATCCGAGGCGATCAGGCGTGCCTTCTGGCTGGCGCTGATCACCTCCGAGAGCGCCGGATTATAGCCCCCCGGAAAGATATATTTCAGCGTGAAGGAGTCGGTGACGCCCGGCACTCCCATCCGGCCGATGGTGTGCAGCAGCATCACCCCGTCGGCACGCAGCAGCTCCCGGCACTTGGCGAAGAATGTCTCATAGTGCGGCGTGCCCACATGCTCGAACATGCCCACCGACACGATCCGATCGAACTTGCCAGTAAGCGCACGATAATCCACCAGTTCGAACTTCACCCGATCGGCCACGCCGGCCTCTTCGGCCCGGCGGCGGGCGACCTTGAGCTGCTCTTCGGAGAGCGTGATGCCGAGCACGTCCACGTCGGCCACGCGGTTGAGGTAGAGCGCCATGCCGCCCCAGCCGCAGCCAATATCCAGCACCTTCAATCCAGGCTTCAGATAAAGTTTGGAGGCGATATGCGCCTTCTTGTCGGCTTGCGCCTGCTCCAGGCTATTGGCCGGATCAGTGAAATAGGCGCAGCTATATTGCCGGTCCCTGTCCAGAAACAGATCGTACAGCCGATCGCTCAGATCATAATGATGGGCGACGTTCCGCTTCGATTGACGCTCGAAATTGCGCCTCGTCATATAGGCACGGGTGAGATCCTTGACGCGCTGCGTGAGCGTGCCGTTGAGATGGGACCCTTCGCCCTTTTCCCAAGGCCCGTTGGCGCGAATCAGCGTGAGCAGATCGCGAATATCGCCTTGCTCGATGACCAGCCTGCCGTCCATGAACGCTTCGGCCGTGTGAAGCTGCGGATTGCGTGCAATGAAATTCGGGGCTGACTTGTCCGTGAAGGTGATCGCGACCGGTTTCAGGTCCGGATCCGGTTTCCCATAGGTCTGCGCCTGGCCATCGCTGTACCGGATGGTGAGCTGCCCCCGCTTGACCATCCGACTGATAAACTTGCTGAACAGCCACATGGCGAACCTTTAGCCCCCGCGTCCTCTGTGGCATTAACCTAGTGCAGCCTGTTTCTCCTCCGCAAGCCGGTCGAGTTCGGCGCGGCTCTTCTTTTCCGAGGCGGACTTTAACTGGCCGCAGGCGGCCATGATATCGCGACCGCGCGGCGTGCGCACCGGCGCCGATATCCCGGCTTTGAAGATGATGTCCGAGAAGCGCGCGATCCGATCAGGATCGGAACATTCGTAAGGCGCGCCGGGCCACGGATTGAACGGGATGAGGTTGACCTTCGCCGGCAATTTATATTTGCGAAGCAGCCGGACAAGCTCGCGCGCATCATCGTCGCTGTCATTCTTGTCCTTCAGCATCACATATTCGAACGTGATGCGCCGCGCGTTGTTCGCACCCGGATAGGCGGCGCAAGCGGCGAGCAGCTCCTCAATCCCATATTTGCGATTGAGCGGAACGATCTCGTCTCGCACCGGCTTGGTGACGGCATGCAGCGAAACCGCCAAGTTTACGCCGATTTCCTGGCCGGCGCGTGCCATCATCGGCACCACGCCCGACGTGGATAGGGTGATGCGACGTTTCGAGAGCGCCAACCCATCCCCATCCATCACCAGCTTCAACGCATCGCGGACATTCTCGAAATTGTAGAGCGGCTCGCCCATGCCCATCATCACGATATTGGTGAGCAACCGTCCCTCGGGCTGCGACGGCCATTCGCCGAGCGCATCGCGCGCCAGCATCACCTGGCTGACGATCTCGCCGGCCGTGAGATTACGCACCAGCCGCATCGTGCCGGTGTGGCAGAAGCGGCAATTGAGCGTGCAGCCCACTTGGCTCGACACGCACAATGTTCCGCGATCGGCATCGGGGATGAATACCATCTCATAATCCTGCCCGTCATCCGAACGGAGCAGCCATTTGCGCGTGCCATCAGTCGAGACCTGCGCCTCGACCACCTCGGGGCGGCCAATCACGAAGCGCTCGGCAAGCCACGGGTGCATCGCCTTCGCGATATCCGTCATCGCCGCGAAATCGGTCGCGCCGCGGTTGTAGATCCAGTGCCAAAGCTGTTTCGCCCGCAGCTTGGCCTGCTTGGGCTCCATTCCGGCCGCCTCCAGCGCGGCACGGATCTCGCTTTTCGGCAACCCGATCAGGTCGACCCGCCCGTCTGCCCGCGGCACGATGGCGCGCGGCACCGGCACCGGATCGATGTGGCCGGGGATCGGCATGGTGATGGGCTGAACGAGATTCATGGGGCGCATGTAATGGATGAAGCCGCTTTACGCCAGTCGAGCAAGCTTTCCCCGAAGGAGCAATCTCGCCAAAATAGCGGCGTCGGGAAGCTTATGGGAAATTACCGCCTTGCGCAGGCAATGGTGGAGGCGTCGATGGCGGTGGCGGCGCCCCGCAGCGGGTAGCTGTCGACGAAGGTGCCACCCTTTTCGGCCTTGGCGGATACAACCATCCACTCGCCGCTGCGCATGGCCCGCACGATCGCGCCATCGGCGTGCGGGTCGGCCGCCCAGGCATCGGCCCTGCCTGCAACAAGGGGGAAACGCTGATCCCCGATCGACAATGTTACCGCCGTGTCGCCGGAGCGGTTCTTGCGCAGCCGGACATGAAGCTGATTGCGAATGCCATGCGCCGGCCAGTTGGCGATGCTGGCGAAGGGACGCCAATCGCCCCGCGTGCGGATCGGATCGGGTTCGGCGATTGCAAAGCATCGGCGTGGCGCGGCATCGCGGAAGGCACCCCAGTTGCCGAACACGCCAAGAGGATCGCGTGCCCAGGCTGGCCCGCCGAGCAGCATCGTGCTTGCAGCGATCAAAATCCTCGTCGCGCCCCGCATTATCCCGCATCCATGGCAGCGGGCATAGCGCCATGGCTGCAGCTTTTCCAAACCCCTTCTGCAATGCTGCTGGTCGCGGAATCGCATTGAAGCTGCACATCCCCACTGGCGGGCGAGCAAAGCTGCGCTATAACGCTTTGCCACAACCGCTGCCGGGGGAAGAGTACACGCATGAAGGCGACCATTGAACGCGCGACGCTGCTCAAGAGCCTGAGCCACGTTCAGTCGGTCGTCGAGCGGCGCAACACGATCCCGATCCTCTCGAACGTGCTGATCGAGGCCAGCACCGACGGCAGCCTGAAGCTGATGGCTACTGACCTTGACCTCCAGATCGTCGATCGCGTCGAGGCGCAGGTCGAGACCGCGGGGGCGACCACCGTTCCCGCGCACACGCTGTTCGACATCGTCCGCAAGCTGCCCGAGGGCTCGCAAGTGAGCCTCAACGCAGCCGAGGGCAAGATGCTGGTGGTGGCGGGGCGCGCGCGCTTCAATCTCGCGACGCTGCCGCGCGATGACTTTCCGGTGATCGCCGAGGGCGAACTGCCGACCAAGTTCGAGCTCCCGGCCGAAACGCTCAAGCAGATCATCGACAAGACCCGCTTCGCGATTTCGACCGAGGAGACGCGCTACTATCTCAACGGCATTTTCTTCCATGTGTCGGACGAGGCCCAGCCGGTGCTCAAGGCCGCCGCCACCGACGGCCACCGCCTGGCGCGGGTGACCGTGACGCGGCCCGATGGCGCGCAGGGAATGCCGGACGTGATCGTACCGCGCAAATGCGTGGGCGAACTGCGCAAGTTGCTCGACGAGGTGGATGGCACGGTCGGGGTTTCGCTGTCGGCCAGCAAGATCCGGTTCGATCTGGGAACCGCGGTGCTGACGTCAAAGCTGATTGACGGCACCTTCCCCGATTATTCGCGCGTCATCCCGACAGGCAACGACAAGCTGCTCAAGCTCGATCCGCAGAGCTTCATGGAAGGCGTCGACCGCGTCGCCACCATTGCCAGCGAGAAGACGCGCGCCGTCAAGATGTCGCTCGAGAAGGACAAGGTGACGCTGTCGGTCACGAGCCCGGAAAACGGCACTGCGGCCGAGGAAGTCTCCGGCGAATATAATTCCGACGGTTTCGATATCGGCTTCAACGCACGTTACCTGCTCGACATCCTCGGACAGATCGAGGGCGATACGGTGGAAGTCCACCTTGCTGACGCCGCTGCGCCGACATTGATCCGCGAGAATGACAAGGCGTCCGCGCTTTACGTGCTGATGCCGATGCGGGTGTGAGCGAATAGCGCCTGTTTGCTAATTCGCAGGAATAGGCCAAGAGGCGGCGATGGCCGTCGCGCGCCTTTCGCTTGTTGATTTCCGCTCCTATCGGGATGCCTCCGTCGAGGCCTCCGCGAACCTGGTCGTGCTGACAGGGGAAAATGGCGCGGGCAAGACGAACGTGCTGGAGGCGCTGTCGCTGCTCTCGCCAGGGCGGGGACTACGGGGATCAGCGCTTTCGGAAATGGCGCGGGACGATGGACCGGGCGGCTTCGCCATTGCCGCGCGTCTGACGGACGGGACTGATATAGGAACCGGCGCCACGGCTGACGCACCCGATCGGCGGCAGGTCCGGATAAATGGGGCGGCCGCCTCGGCCAATGCGATGGCTGAGTGGCTGTCGTTTCTTTGGCTGACGCCGGCGATGGACCGTTTGTTCACCGACAGCCCGGGCGGACGGAGGCGCTTTCTCGATCGGCTCGTGCTGGCGCTCGACCCGGATCATGCGCGGCAAGCGGCGCGCTATGAAGCCGCGATGCGCGCCCGCAACAAGCTGCTGACCGATTATGATCGTGCCGATCCAGCCTGGCTCGATGCGCTGGAAGCCGCGATGAGCGAGCATGGCGCTGCGATTACCCAGGCGCGCGTCAGGGCGGTGTCTGAGCTCCAGGACCGACTGGCTTTGCAGCCAGCAGGGCCGTTCGCGCGAGCATTTATGGCGTTGGAAAACAGCGACGCGGCGATCGATCCCCCGTCGCTCCGTGCGACCCGAGGACGCGACGCGGCCGCCGGGCGTACGCTATCCGGGCCGCATCGCGCTGATCTGTTGGTGCGCCACGCCGACAAGGATCAGCCTGCGGAGCGCTGCTCCACGGGCGAGCAAAAGGCGCTGTTGCTTGGCATCACCCTCGCGCATGCCGATCTCGTCGCCGATCGCCGCCGGGCACGGCCAATCCTGCTGCTGGACGAAGTCGCCGCTCATCTTGACCGCAGCCGCCGGGCGGCGCTGTTCGAACGGCTTGGCGCAAGCGGCGGCCAGGTGTGGATGACGGGAACGGAGATCGCGCTGTTCCAGGATGCCCCAAAGCCAACGCAGCGCCTCACCGTATCCGGTGGGACGCTGCGTCCGGCATGATGAGCGCTCGATCGGTCAGGCGAAGCAGATCATGATCTTGCCCCGCCGTGAGCGCATCGCCCCGCCGACCATGCCGAAACCTGCAGTGATGAAAACGCAACCCGCGAGAGCGGGCATTGTGGAGAATGACGACGCCAGATCCAGGATGCAGGCCAGGCCTGCTAGCGCCATCATGTCAACGCGATGCGACATGCACTTTCCCCCGCCTGAGTCATCCGAAAGCGCCAGCGGGCGATCCCCACTCTGCCACGTCCGGTGAATCCGTGATGCATTGTTAACCCAGGTTAAAGTCTGGCTCCACGTTTGCTGATGGTAAATGCCGGCACGCCTGTGCCGATTCCGGACAGGCCATCAAGGCTTGATACGAAGCCTTCGACGAGCGTGCCGGCACGCGTGTTTTGCTTGGGTTCCTGGGAACCCATCGCTATATGCTTGGCATGGCAAGCGAACCTCAAACTTCAGAATATGGCGCCGAGTCGATCAAGGTCCTGAAAGGGCTCGACGCGGTGCGCAAGCGCCCCGGCATGTACATTGGCGACACCGATGACGGATCGGGTCTCCACCATATGGTGTTCGAGGTTTCGGACAATGCGATCGACGAGGCATTGGCAGGCCATTGCGACAAGATCGTCATCACGCTCAATCCCGACGGATCGGTCTCGGTCGAGGATAATGGGCGCGGCATTCCGACCGGCATTCACCCGGAGGAAGGCGTTTCGGCTGCCGAGGTGATCATGACCCAGCTCCACGCGGGCGGAAAGTTCGAGAACACGTCCGACGACAATGCCTATAAAGTGTCTGGCGGCCTCCACGGCGTGGGGGTATCGGTGGTCAACGCGCTGAGCGACCATCTCGATCTCACCATCTGGCGGGATGGGGAAGAGCATTATATGCGTTTCCAGCGCGGCGATGCCGTCGCGCCGCTCAGGGTGGTTGGCCCAGCCAACGGCAAGCGCGGCACCAAGGTGACCTTTCTTCCCTCGGCGGACACCTTCAAGATTACCGAATTCGATTTCGAGAAATTGGAGCATCGCTTCCGCGAGTTGGCGTTTCTCAATTCCGGGGTGCGGCTGTTCCTGGTGGACGCGCGCCATGCCGAACGCATCGAACACGAGCTTTATTATGAAGGCGGCATCGCGGCCTTCGTGAAATATCTCGACCGTGCCAAGACGCCGCTGATGCCGGAGCCGATTGCCATCACCGGCCAGCGTGACGATGTCGGCATCGACGTCTCGCTCGAGTGGAACGATAGCTATTATGAGCAGGTCCTCTGCTTCACCAATAACATCCCGCAGCGCGACGGGGGGACTCACCTCGCCGCTTTTCGTGCGGCGCTGACCCGCACGCTCAACAACTATGCCGAAAAATCAGGCCTGCTGAAGAAGGAGAAGGTCAGCCTCACCGGCGACGATATGCGCGAGGGCCTGACTGCGATCGTCTCCGTAAAGCTGCCTGATCCAAAATTCAGCAGCCAGACCAAGGACAAGTTGGTATCATCGGAGGTACGGCAGCCGCTCGAAAGCCTGATGGCTGACAAGCTTGCTGAATATCTCGAGGAAAATCCCGCCAACGCCCGCGCGATCATTCAGAAGGTAATCGACGCCGCCGCGGCCCGCGAAGCCGCGCGCAAGGCGCGCGAGCTGACCCGCCGCAAGGGCGCGATGGACATTGCCTCCCTCCCCGGCAAGCTCGCCGACTGCCAGGAACGCGATCCCAGCAAATGTGAGCTCTTCCTCGTCGAAGGAGATTCGGCAGGCGGATCGGCCAAGCAGGGCCGCGACCGCAACATTCAGGCGATCCTTCCGCTCAAGGGCAAGATCCTGAACGTCGAGCGCGCGCGCTTCGACCGGATGCTCTCCTCCAAGGAGGTCGGCACGCTGATCCAGGCGCTGGGCACCGGCATCGGCCGCGACGATTTCAACATCGAGAAGCTGCGCTATCACAAGATCGTCATCATGACCGATGCCGATGTGGATGGCGCGCACATCCGCACGCTGCTGCTGACCTTCTTCTATCGGCAGATGCCGGACATCATCGCGCGCGGGCATCTCTTCATCGCGCAGCCGCCGCTCTACAAGGTCAGCAAGGGACGCTCCGAGGTCTATCTGAAGGATGATAGCGCGCTCGACCAATATCTGGTCGACGCCGGCGTCGGCTCGATGGTGCTCGAAAGCTCCGGCGGGGCACGCAGCGGCCACGATCTTCGCGTGCTGATCGATCATGCGCGACGGATGCGCACGCTGATGGGTTATGTGCCGCGCCGCTACGATCCGTCGGTAATCGAAGTGCTGGCGCTCACCGGCGCGCTGGCGCCGGATCTTTCCCGCGATGCAAGGGCGCAAGCCCTCCAGGCCGCAACGGCCTGGCTCGGGCGTGGCGATCCCGAAGCAAGCTGGTCCGCGGACATTGCAACCGATGGTGGCTACCATTTCCAGCGCATGTGGCGCGGCGTGGCCGATCATCATATTGTCGACGCAGCCTTTGTCGCCTCTGCCGAAGCACGCAAGCTCCACGCGCTCGCAGCCGAGCAGCGCGACGGCTATTCGGGAGTAGCCCGGCTGGTTTCGATGAAGGCTGCCGAGAAAAGCGCGGATTCGGACGAGGATGAGGGCGCTGCGGATCCGCGCGGGGTGTCAATCACGCGTCCATCAGAACTTCTGGGGGCGATCTTTGCCGCGGGCCGCAAGGGGCTTTCAATTGCCCGCTACAAAGGCCTTGGCGAAATGAATGCCGAGCAGCTTTGGGAAACGACCCTCGACCCAGCCAACCGTTCCTTGCTCAAGGTTGAAATCGAGCAGGCCGATGTCGCCGATGAGATCTTCACCCGCTTGATGGGCGACATTGTCGAACCCCGCCGTGAGTTCATTCAGGAAAACGCGCTGAGCGTTGCCAATCTCGACGTTTAATCGTCAATCCAACACGATCGCGTCGGGATCAGTATCGGCAAGGATGCGGCGTGCAGCCCGCCGCGCGAAACGCAGGGTTTCCACTTTGCGCCGGGCTGCTGCGAGCGGTCTGACCGGCGCGTCGCGGAGAATGGCGGCGTCATAGCGATCCGCCACCATCAAGCCGCAGCAATCCGGCCGGAAATGATCCTGCTCGAACGGCGACAGGTTGAAGCCGGCGGGTACCGCCCAGAAAAAACGGTCGCAATAGTCGAGATAATCGGGCCACTTGCCGTCACCGACGAGATCGGCCCGCGAGACCTTGATCTCGACGATGATGACATGCCCGCGGCTATCAAGCGCCATGATGTCTGCGCGCCGCCCATTGCCCAGCGGAACTTCGCAAAGTGCCATGAAATCATGCCTGAACAGCAGGCGCGAAACGCCGCGCGCGACATCGGCGGCAACCATCGGCGCATCGGCTAGACAGGGTTCCATCGCTGCAGAATAGAACAATTCGGGAACGGAGCAAGCATTGGATCAGATTCCGTCGAGTAGCGGGTGAATCTGATCGATTTTCAATCCTTCCAGTTCCACGATCCAGAGGTCAGGATCGACCGAGCGGCGCCGCTCGAGATAAGCGGCCAGCGCTTCGGCGTCTGCGGGATCGCCCGGACCCGTCCCAATCCATCCCGCCATTCCATCCGCACGAAGCCCTCGTTCGCGCATCGCCACCACTGCGCCGCGATCGGAAAAGACCAGGAGCAAGGCGCCCGCGGTTTCATCTCCCCTCGCGAGCACGGCGCCCGTGCCGCCCCCGCTTTCGATCTTTCGAAGCAAGGCAGACACCAGCAGCGCCGATGTCAGCCGGGCGATCATGCAGCGCGATAGCCGGGGAGGCCGGTCAAGGGGATGTGCGAGCGCATGAACGTGCCGGTCCCGCGGCCGCATTCCTCGCCTTCGGCATCGATCAAGCGCGCGTCTGCCACGAAAACCCTGCGCTTGCCGCTCACCCATTGCCCTTCCGCTATGATCGGGCCGCCGACGATCGGCTTGGTAAGAAGCAGGTTGAAAGCAGTCGTGAGAAGAAAACGGTCCGTACAGAGGCTGTTGGCCGCGTAGAAGGCGGCATCATCCAACATCTTGAAGAAGATCGTGCCATGCGCCGCCCCGGCAGCGTGGTGAACGCTATCATCCACTTCGAAGCGGATGCGCGACCGTCCTTCCGAAACAATTTCCAGTCGGGACGCGAAGAGCTGGTTGACCGGAGCCGAAGCGTACAGCGATTCCAGCGCGCGGAAATGAGCTGATTGTCCGGAAAGAGGCGATGCGGGTCGCTCAGGCGGCACCGCGCGAATCCCCGTTGGCGAGCAGCGCATAGAGCGCGTCGGGTGAGCCGGCCCCGCGCAATTTAGCAACAAAGGCGCGGTCGCGGAGCTTACGGCTGACCCGCGCGAGCGCCTTCAAATGCTCCACGCCCGCATCGGGCGGGGACAAGAGCAGGAAGACGATATCGACCGGCATTTCATCAATCGCCGCAAAATCAATCGGGGTTGCGAGCTTGGCGAAGATGCCGACAACCCGATCGAGGCCTTCAATCTTGCCGTGCGGAATCGCGACACCACCGCCAAAACCAGTTGATCCCAGGCGTTCCCGGTCGAGCAGTCGCTCGGTCACCTCGGATGCTGACAGCCCGCGACTCTTCGCCGCCATCCGTGAGAGTTGCACGAACAGCGATTTTTTGTTGGGTACGGCGAGCGAGGCAACCACATCCTCAACCCCCAGCAGATCGCTCAGGGAATCGACGCTACGAGCAAGCGCTCCATTCGCCAGATCGGCGTTGGGCTGGGCCACCGTATCGGCCATAAGAAGGGCGGGCGGCGTCAGGCCGCGCGCTGAGGCTCCACCCAGCCGATCGTCCCATCGGATCGGCGATAGACCATATTGAAGGCGCCCGTGCCGGTGTTTCGGAACATCAGCGCATTGGTGTTGCGCAAATCGAGCATCATCACAGCGTCCGAGACGGTAGCTTCCGGAATATCGACTCGCGTTTCCGCGATGATGACAGGGTTGTCGGGCGCTTCCTCTGCTTCCGCCCCAGCCTGGAACACGGTGTAGCTCGCATCCGCCTCGACGATGTCGAGCGACGCCACACCATTAGGACCATGGCGATCCTTGAGTCGGCGCATGTAGCGCCGCAGCTGGGTTTCGATGCGATCGGCCGCCTGATCAAACGCGGGATGGGCTTCGGTCGCAAACCCGCTGCCCTTGAGAATCACCCCCTGCATCACATGGGCGACGATGTCGCAACTGAACCCGTTGTCGTGGGGACCTCGGCCAAAGGTCACATTGGCCGATATGCTGCGTGAGAAATATTTATCAGCGATTCCCTGGAGCCTGGTATCGACATGATCCCGGAGCGCCGCGCCGGTATCGACCTGATGGCCAGAAACGCGGATTTCCATCTTGTAACCTCCACTGTCTTGCCGCCCGCCTTTGGGGGAAAGATGGCGGTGGCGGCCTTAATCCTAGGCACCTGCCCGGTCAACCGGCCGGTTGTTCCTCAAGCCACAGCGGTTGCACGAGCTTCGAAATAAACGCGGCGTGACGTTCCCGCTCGTCCGCACTCGGAGCATGCGGGCGTGGCGGTCGCATCTGCGCGCGTCGAACGCCGGTCGAGACTGTCGCGAATGTTCTCGCTTCAACCACGGTTTCAGTCTTGAGCGATAGCCCGATCTGGCGCCCTCCTGACAATTCAACGTAGAGCTGAGCCAGGAGTTGCGCATCGAGCAGCGCGCCATGTTTGATTCGATGGCTGCGGTCGATGCCGTAGCGCGTGCAGAGCGCGTCCAGGCTGTGCTTGGCGCCGGGATGGCGCGCACGGGCAAGCGCGAGCGTGTCGATCATCCGCGTCATGTCGATGGCCGCGCGTCCGCACGTGCCCAACTCCCAGTTGAGGAAGCCGAAATCGAATGCCGCGTTGTGCGCAACCAGCGGAGACTCGCCGATGAAGTCAATAAGTTCGCCCGCCTTCTCGGAAAATAGGGGCTTATCGGAGAGGAACACCGCGCTGAGGCCATGAACCGCCTCGGCCTCGCTGGGCATGGTGCGGCCTGGATTGAAATAGGCATGGAAGTGACGCCCGGTTTCGACCTTGTTGATCAGTTCCACGCATCCGATTTCCACCAGCCTATGTCCGTCGATCGGGCTTAGGCCAGTGGTCTCGGTATCGAATACAATTTCACGCATAGCCCAGTCTATCGGCGCTGTCGGCCACGAAGACAAGCGATGAGTCGACGAATCTCCGCGCGGGTCTGCTGTCGATGTATGCCCGTATCGATCACATGATCCGCCCGTGCGCGCTTAACCGCATCAGGCACCTGCAACGCGCGGATATTGGCAAGTTTGGCGGGGCTCATCCCCGCGCGCCTCAGCACCCGCTTGCGCTGCATCCAAGCCGGCGCGGAGACCACGGCGACCTCGTCCACCAGACGCTGCATTTTCTTTTCATAAAGCAGCGGTATGTCCAATACGACCAGCGGTTTCGCCCTATGCCGCCTCAAGAAGTTGCGCCGCGCAACTGCAACGGCGGGATGCACGATGCGCTCGAGCTGATGAAGCGCCCCCTTGTCACCCAGCACATAACGCGAGAGCACCGCACGATCGATGCCGCCCTGTCTGGCGGTCCCGGGAAAGGCCTGCTCGATCAGATTGACGAGCGCGCCACCCGGGCCTTGCAGGCGATGTACCTCGGCATCGGCATCGAACACCGGGATCTTCTGCTCGCGGAACATCGCCGCGACAGTCGACTTGCCCATCCCGATCGATCCAGTGAGGCCAAGAATGATCATGGCAGCAGCATCATGAGGTCAGCAATGCCCTCAGCTCGGCATCATAGTGCCGCGGCGCCGGCTGGCCGAAAAACAGTTCGAAGGCGACCGCGGCCTGCCCGACCAGCATCTCGAGGCCATCGATCGTCCGCAGCCCCCGCCGCCGTGCTTCGGCAAGCAGTGCCGTTTCAAGCGGCGCGTAGACGATGTCGTAGAGGATGGCGTTGGGCGGGACGTGGCTGAAATCGATCGCAAGCGGCGGGTTGCCCTTCATGCCCAGCGATGTCGCATTGACGACGATATCGAGCCTGCCTTCGGTGTCACCCCAGTCGAACTCGATCGGAACGCTCCAGCTCTGGAGCGTCGCCGTCATACCAGAGTTCTTTTCGCCGATCTCGTCGAGAATGACGCGGGCTTTCTCCTCGTCGCGCGCGATCATCGCGACAGTGAAGCCTTCGCCCCGGAACGCATGGGCGATCGCACGCGCTGCGCCGCCAGAACCGATAATGCGAGCCATTCTCAGCAAGTGCCTGTCTGCCAGCCAAGGCCGCAGCGGCTCAAGAAAGCCGGCGCCGTCGCTGTTGTACCCGGCAAGTGCGCCATCAGGCGCGCGCACGATCGTATTGACCGCACCGATCCGCGCTGCACCCGAATCGACGCTGTCCAGAAACGGCATAACCGCCTGCTTGTGCGGAATGGTGACGTTGCAGCCTCGCCAATCCTGCCGATCGCGCCTGCTTCTGAAATATTCCTCCAATCCGTCGGGCGTGACGTGACACCGCTCATAATGGGCGTCGAGCCCCAGCTTTTCGATCCAGAAATTGTGGATCAGCGGGGATTTCGAATGGCTGATCGGATCTCCGATCACCTCGGCATGAACCGTCATGACGCCACCACGCCCCGTGTTCGCAGATAATCGAGCAAGGGTATGAACGGCAGGCCGAGAATGGTGAAATGGCTGCCCTCAATCCGCGAGAAGAGTTGGACGCCGAGCCCTTCAAGCCTGAAACAGCCGACGCAGCCGCTGATCGCCGGCCATTCGCTGTCGAGATAAAGACTGAGGAATCCCTCCGAGAAAGGCCGCATCGTCAAGCGCGCGACATCGACATGCCGCCAGACCGGTGTGCCGCCCTCACTGATCACCGCGGCGCTGATCAGCCTTATGACGGAGCCGCGCATCTGCCTGAGCTGGGCGCCAGCCTCGTCACGATCTTTGGGCTTATCAAGCAAGCTGCCGTCGGCCAGCACCAGCACCTGATCGCAACCTAAAACGAGATCGGTGGGATGCCGGGTCGAGAGCTTCAGCGACTTCAGTTCGGCAAGCGCATCCGCAAGCCCGCGGGCTTCGATGCCCTCCCGCTTGAGCGCAGCCTTCGCCGCTTCTTCGTCTACAGCAGATGCCATGGCGTCATAGGGAATGCCGGCGGCCGAAAGCATGGCGCGCCGCGACGAGGATTGCGAAGCAAGGATCAGCTTCACAGCGGCTCATCCACCGGATTGCGTTCGTTGAGCAGATTGATGACCGCCGCCGCCGTTTCTTCAATCGAGCGTCGCGTAACATCGATGACAGGCCAGCCATTGTCCGAGAACATCCGGCGCGCGAACGCCACTTCTGCGCTCACCCGCTCCTGATCGACATAGGCTGTTTCAGGTGACTGATTGAGCGCCAGCAGCCGATTGCGCCGAACCTGGATCAGCCGCTCCGGACTGGTGGTGAGACCCACCACGATCGGATTTTTGAGCGAGAATAATGAGGATGGCGGAGGGGCTTCGATGACGAGCGGAATGTTCGCAACCTTATACCCCCGATTGGCGAGGTAGATCGACGTTGGCGTTTTCGACGAGCGCGAAACCCCCACCAGCACGATATCGGCTTCCTCCCAGTCTTCGGCGCCGATGCCGTCATCGTGCGCGATCGTGAACTGAATCGCGTCCACTCTGTCGAAATAAGCCGCGTCGAGCATATGCTGCCGCCCGGGCCGGGCCTTGGCCTGCTGCCCAAGCATCTGGGAAAGCGCGTCGATGACCGGATCAAGCGCAGCCACGGCCGGTAAGCCGAGCATCTGGCAACGCTCCTCCAGCTTGTGGCGGATCTCACCGTTCACAATCGTGAACAGCACCAGCCCTGGCTTTTGGGCGATCTCCACCAGAATCCGGTCAAGATGCCCTTCGGATCGCACCATGGGCCAGAAATGCTTGATGGTCTCGACACCATCGAACTGCGCCAGTCCGGCCTTGGCGATATTTTCCAACGTCTCCCCGGTTGAATCGGACAGGAGATGGAGGTGAAGCCGGATCATCGCCGCAAAAGCCTGTGCATAAGCATGGGGACCGAGCTAGCGGATAGCAGGCCTGCCCTACAAGCGGACGATTCCATCCCCGACCTTCCTAACTCGTTCCAACTCTTCTCCACAGTGGGTGAATGATATCACCAGCCTGTGAATAACGGGTGCTTCTACGACGACTCAGCCGCATAAAAGGCAACTGCCGGAGTCAAGCTGTTGGCAATCGCGTCGCCTGCTTATAAACCCCGCCATCCGCCGCCCTACTTCTCACTACAAAGAATCTATATTTAACAGGATAGATATGGAGCACGCGCTGTCGGGAGAGGTCGTGAAGGCGTCTCAAAAATCTCTGCTGGCCGTTCTCGAAGGCGAACGGCGCGATCCGCCGCCGATCTGGATGATGCGTCAGGCCGGGCGCTACCTGCCCGAATATCGTGCGCTGCGATCCGAAAAGGGCGGTTTCCTCGCCTTGGCGCAGGATAGCGCGATGGCGGCCGAAATCACGCTTCAACCCATTCGCCGTTTTGGCTTCGACGGCGCTATCCTATTTTCCGATATATTGATGATTCCCTACGCGCTCGGGCAGGATTTGTGGTTCGAAACCGGCGAGGGTCCGCGCTTGGCGCCACCGCTGGCGACGGATGCGATCGCCAGCCTCGATCCGCAGCCTGAAAGGTTGGAACCGGTTTACGAGACAGTGCGCCGGGTTCGTGCAGAGTTGCCAGCACATGTCACCTTTCTGGGCTTTGCCGGCAGCCCGTGGACGGTGGCGACCTATATGGTCGCAGGGCAGGGCAGCCGCGAGCAGGGGGAAGCGCGCCGATTGGCCTATCGCGATCCTGCCGCCTTCAGCATGATCATCGATGCTATCGTGACAGCTACGATCGATTATCTTGCGGGCCAGATCGAAGCTGGAACCGAGGCCGTGCAGCTTTTCGACAGCTGGTCCGGCAGTCTTTCACCCGTTCAGTTCGAGCAATGGGTGATCGCACCGACCGCGCGCATTGTCGCGGGGCTCCGTGCCCGCCATCCGCGGATACCGATCATCGGCTTTCCGAAGGGGGCCGGGGGCAAGCTTCCGGCTTATGCGCGCGAAACGGGAGTTGATGCGATCGGTCTTGATGAGACGGTAGATCCATTCTGGGCCGACGCTGTGTTGCCCGAAGGCATGCCGGTGCAGGGCAATCTCGATCCGCTGGCGCTGATCGCCGGCGGCGACGCGCTCGCTCAAGCAACGAAACATATTTTAGGGGCTTTCGCTTCGCGGCCGCATGTGTTCAATCTTGGCCATGGCATATTGCCCGACACCGATATCGCCCATGTCGAGCAGCTGCTGGATCTGGTGCGCAACCAACAGCCTCGGGATTGAGCGATGATCGGAATGTTGGGCGCTGCCTATCCCTGGGTCAAAGCGGCGCATCTGATCTTCGTGATCTTCTGGCTGTCGGGACTCTTCATGCTCCCGCGTTTCTACATCTATCATCAGCCGACTGAGCCGGGTTCGACTGAGGATCGGCAGTGGATCGAGCGCGAACGGCGGCTGCGATCGATCATCATCAATCCTTCCATGATGCTTGTATGGATCTTTGGACTCTTGCTGGCATTCGATCAGGGATTGTGGAATGTCGGCTGGTTCCAGGCGAAATTTGCGACCGTGCTGCTGTTGTCGGCCTTTCACGGCTGGGCGGTTGGCTATGGCAAGAAGCTGGCGCGGGGTTATCGCCCTGCGAGCGACAAAGCGTTGCGGATCATGAACGAGCTGCCGGGCGTTGCAACCGCAGTGATCGTCATCCTCGTCATCGTTCGGCCGTTCTGATCCGCATTGACGTCAAGCCGTCGTGCTGATCACCAGAAGGGCTCGAGATCACTCAAGGTCCTGAAAGCTTTTTCCGCACGTTTGAACTCATGCGCGCGCTCTTTCTTCCCGTGGGAAGCCCCCGGCTGTTCGATGTCATAGCGGGCGAAGACGGCGGGCAGGGTCGCGAAGTCATTCAGCGCACCGAGATGGTCCTGCAGTTCCTCCAACGCTGAGAGATATTTTTTATAGCGATGGTGCGCAGTGCGGCCCTGATAAAGTCCCGCAAAAAATTCGGCGGTATAGCGAAAGCGCTTTGCCTGTTTGCGGACGTCATGACGATGCTCGTCTGAAAGATGCCGCAGAGATTCGCCCCGCTTGGTGAGGCGGCGGCGCTGCTTTCGCAAAATATCATGGGCTACGCCGGCAATAGACTGCTGGAGGACAGCGTTATCGGCGGGATCCACGCGCCATCTTCCAAGGGCAAGCCATTCCGCCAGATCGAGCATGAGGAGCCGGGTGCGCCCAGAACAGAGTTGCTCCCGCGCGCGCATCATCGCTCGTTCACGGGCTGCCATCAGCTTTTTCTGCGCGGTTCCGGTTAGCGTGGGGATGAGGATATCGAGATCGCGAACGTCGCCCAGCACGCGCGCCAGCCACCGCAATTCGGCGCCAAAAAGGTCGGCACGATCATCAGAATTGAACAAGGGTGCAAAGGCTGAAAAGGCCGATCGCAGCCGCCGCAAGCCGACCCGCGCCTGATGGAGCGGTTCAACCCCATTCGCCCTGAGCAGAAGCTTCTCGTTGCGGCGAAACTGGCGAATGCAGGACTGGGCAATCGCAACAAAAGCATCGGCGGCGGGGAGCTGCGCATCGAGGGCGATCGCTTCGGCCTTGAACGAGACGGGTGGATCGGGTGCGAGCAGATTATAGCCACGCTCCGCCTTGGCTTCGACGCCGAGTTCGAGGGGCACTTGCTTATCGATCTCGCGCGCCAGGCCGAACAAATCCGAGACGTCACCGGCCGCCAGTTCCAGCTCGATCTCGCAAATGGGCTCGTGCTGCTTGCCAATTTTGATCGTGCCTTGGTCGAGCGTGAACTGGATGGCTGAGCCGTTCAACTGAAGCTTGCGGGTGAGCCGTTCAACCCGGATTGCAAACAGCGGCTTTAGGCCCTTGAGCGTTTCTTTGTCGAAGACTTCGGACAGCGGACCGCACAGCTCGTCTACACGCGGCGACCGATGGCTGGTTGGTTGCTCCCATTCGTTTCGGACGAAGAGGCCCACGGTGGAAGACGCGGTTCGTTTGACGGTTTGAACATAGCGACCGTCGGCTTGCCGTATGCGTAACGAAAAGCCCGCGCGGTGCAAATCCAAATCGGGCGTATCAAAATAGCGCGAGACCTGTCGCTCGGGATCCTTTCCGCCTGCGAGCATAAGTGCGCCGAGGTCAAGCTTAGCCAGGTCGGCTGGATCGACCTCCAGCTTCAGTTCGGTTTCCAGTGGATCGCCCACGTCTCGCTCCGCGCCGCGGTAAGCAATGCCTAGCCTTTATCCACAGCAAACGCCAGCGCACTGCTTGACTTCGGGGGCACGCGCGCTTACCTCGCCAGCGGTGTCCGCCATAAGCGCGACGCCTCCTCCTTCCAGATTGCGCTGTCCTCAGCGTCTTGCCATCCGGCACATCATCGGAAAATCCCCATGCATCTCAAAGAATTGAAAAAGAAGACCCCCGCTGAGCTGGTTGCCATGGCGGAGGATCTGGAGGTGGAGAGCGCCTCCACCATGCGCAAGCAGGACCTGCTGTTCGCCATCCTCAAGGTCCAAGCTGAAAATGGTGTTCAAATCATGGGCGTCGGCACGATCGAGGTTCTGCCCGATGGCTTCGGCTTCTTGCGTTCGCCCGAGGCCAATTATCTTGCCGGGCCGGACGATATTTATGTTTCGCCCAATCAGGTTCGCAAATTCGGTTTGCGTACGGGTGATACCGTGGAAGGCGAGATCCGCGCGCCCAAGGACGGCGAGCGCTATTTCGCGCTCGTGCGTTTGGTTTCGGTCAATTTCGATGATCCCGACGCCGTCCGCCATCGGGTCAATTTCGACAATTTGACGCCGCTTTACCCGGACGAGAAGCTGCGGCTCGATACGCTCGATCCGACCGTCAAGGACAAGTCGGCGCGGGTCATCGATATCATTGCGCCGCAAGGCAAAGGGCAGCGCGCGCTGATCGTCGCGCCGCCGCGCGTTGGCAAGACCGTGCTGCTGCAAAACATCGCGAAGGCGATCACGGACAATCATGCTGACGTTTTTCTAATCGTGCTGCTGATCGACGAGCGGCCGGAGGAAGTCACCGACATGCAACGCTCGGTGAAGGGCGAGGTAATCTCGTCAACTTTCGACGAGCCTGCCTCTCGGCATGTCCAAGTTGCTGAAATGGTTATTGAAAAGGCGAAGCGCCTGGTTGAGCATAAAAAGGATGTCGTCATCCTGCTCGATTCAATCACCCGTCTCGGCCGCGCCTATAACACGGTCGTTCCGAGCTCCGGCAAGGTGCTGACGGGTGGTGTCGATGCCAATGCGTTGCAGCGGCCGAAGCGTTTCTTCGGCGCTGCGCGGAATATCGAGGAGGGCGGCTCGCTATCCATCATCGCAACCGCGCTGATCGATACCGGCAGTCGCATGGACGAGGTGATCTTCGAGGAGTTCAAGGGCACGGGTAACTCCGAAATCGTGCTCGATCGCAAGGTTGCCGACAAGCGGATCTTCCCGGCAATGGATGTCGGCAAGTCCGGCACGCGCAAGGAGGAGCTTCTGGTAGACAAGGGCAAGCTCTCCAAGATGTGGGTGCTGCGACGCATTCTGATGCAGATGGGCACGATCGATGCGATGGAGTTCCTGCTCGACAAGATGAAGGATTCCAAGACGAACGAAGACTTCTTCGACTCGATGAACCAGTAGTAGCAGGGAAAAGGTGGCGGCCGGCGTGGTTTGCCCTCCGTCGCGCTGCGGAAGCTACGTTTGGTGGTTATTGCCGAACCTATGTTTCAGCTCGCAGCGCTCGCTGCCTGCAGCGGGACCTCAATCATTTAGGCGCTACGGAATCAGGATCGTCGAGCCGACCGTTTGACGGCCTTCCAATGCGCGATGGGCTTCGGCAGCATCAGCAAGCGAAAAGCGCTGGCCGATTTCCACCTGCAGCGTGCCATCCGCGATCAGCCCAAATAGGCGCTGGCTGCCGTCAGCCAATTCTTCCGGCATTATCGTATAGTCGAACAGCGTGGGCCGCGTGACGAAGATCGAGCCGGCGCGCATGAGCTCGAGCGGGTTGATCGGCGGTACCGGCCCGCTCGCATTGCCAAAGCTTGCGATCAGCCCGCGCTTGGCGACGCTGGCCAAAGAAGCGGCCCAGCTTGCAGCGCCTACCCCATCCAGAACAACATCGGCGCCGCGCGCACCGGTTGCCCCGCGCACTTGGCCTGGCAGGTCGTCGAGGCTCCCCGAGAAGCTGTAATCTGCGCCCAACTGGCTGGCGCGATCGGCCTTTTTAGGGCTGCCCGAATGGGCGATGACGTTCGCACCCAATGATTTCGCCCAAGGCACCAGGAAGGAACCGACCCCGCCAGCCGCCGAATGGACCAGTACGGATTGTCCTCGCTGCACCTCGGCGCATTTTTCGAGCAACATCCAAGCGGTAAGGCCCTTCAGGGTTGCAGCAGCCGCCACATCGTCCGAAATATTGGCGGGGAGGGGGATCAGCAGGGCCGCGTCGACAAGTAAGTGGGTGGCGTAGCTGCCGGGAATCGCCAAGCGCGCCGCCACCCGTTGCCCCGGTTTGACGTCTTTAACATCCTCGCCAACCGCCTCGACGACACCGGCAAATTCGGTGCCAAGCCCCGTCGGCAAAGGCAGCTTGTACAAACCCGAGCGGTGATAGGTGTCGATGAAATTGACGCCGCTGGCCGCGACTCGCACCCGCGCCTGGCCTAGTCCTGGCGTGCCGACGTCAAAATCCTCTCGCTCCAGGACGTCCGGTCCGCCGGTCTGGCGGATGACGATCCGCCAGGCTGCCGTCATCAGGCGAGATGCTCGGCGAAGAAAGCCTGGGTGCGGTTGTCCGCCAGTGTGGCGGCCGCATCCACGCGCCGGTTGCCAAATGCTGTGGCAAAGCCATGATCGACATCAGGATAGGTGTAGATCTGCACGCGCGGGTTAGCCGCGAAGGCTTCCCTGATCTGCGTCACTGCCTCAAGCGGGATGAAGTGATCCTTCTCGGCGAAATGCATGAGCAGCGGGCGCGCCAGCGCGTGCGATTCGCTGAGAAAATTGTTGATGCCGCCGCCATAATAGGCCGCGCTCGCGTCGGTATCGGTCCGTGTCGCCGCCAGATAGGTCATCAAGCCGCCCAGGCAGTAGCCGGTGACGCCGACCTTCTTGCCAGTCGCAGCACGTGCAAAGCGGATTGTTGCTTCGATATCCTCGATCCCCTTATCGAGATCGAACTTCTGCATATGGCCGAACGCCTGTTGCAGTTGCTCCGGCACGTCGGGATCAAGCTCCAGCCCGGGGCTGTCGCGCCAGAAGAGATCAAGCGCATAAGCGGCATAACCTTGCTCGGCCCAGCCATCGACCTTCGCCCGGATGCCCTTGTTGACGCCGAAAATCTCCTGGATGACGACAACAGCTGCTTTGGGTTCGCTAGCTGGATTCGCTTGATAGACGTTGAAGCTGCCGCTGCCGTCGAGCGAATCGACTTTGATCAGTTCACCCATAAAACACTCCTTATTTCAAGTACTTAGGCTAGTTATCGGACGATATTGGCTTGGTTACCACCGCGGAAGCTTGAATGACAGTGCTAGGTCTCATGCGAAGCGGGGCCATGATCGGCGACAATGGACGCCCTTCCTTCTGGCGTTGACATGGACGCTTGCCTCGGCACTCTCTACCAACAAAATGGGAGACCGCTCGAACGACAGGAGGTTCCACGATGAAAATTAACGTCGATATCGATTGCACGCCGCAGGAAGCGCGCAATTTCCTGGGGCTTCCAGACCTCACGCCGATTCACGATGCCTATCTCGACCAGATGAAGAAGGCGATCTCCGAAGGCATTAGTCCGGATATGATAGAAGCCATGATGCGCAACTGGGCGCCATTCGGCGAAGCAGGCATGGGCATGTGGCGAAAGATGTTCGAGCAGATGAGCGGAACGGGGACAAGTGGTACCTGATCACGCTGTCGATACGATTTTCGCGCTGTCTTCCGGCCAGCCTCCGGCCGCGATCGCGGTCGTTCGTGTAAGCGGGCCCGCGGCCGCGCATGTTATGTCCGCCTTGTCGGGCAGAGCGCCGGAGCCCCGGCGGGCACGGCTGGCCGACCTTTCTGATCCGGGGACCGGCATCGCGCTGGATCGCGCGCTCACATTGTTTTTTCCCGGGCCTGCAAGTGCAACCGGCGAGGATGTCGCCGAATTTCATCTCCATGGCGGCCGCGCGGTTGTAGCTGCCGTTGAAAATGCGCTCGCGTCATTGCCGGGGCTCCGTCGCGCAAAGGCAGGGGAATTTACCCGCCGCGCTTTTGCCAATGGCCGGCTCGACCTCACCGAGGCTGAGGGGCTCAGCGATCTGTTGATGGCGGAAACCGAAAGCCAGCGCCGCAACGCGATGGCGTTGGCAGACGGGACCTTGTCGCGCGCCGTCCGCAGGTGGCGAAACGAATTGCTCGGAGCTGCTGCGCTCATCGAAGCGCGGATCGACTTCGCGGATGAGGATGACGTGCCTGACTATGACGGCGTCGGCCTTGAAGGGTTGCTGAGGGTACGCAGCGAAATTGCCGCGATGCTTGACTGTCCGCCCGCCGAGCGGCTCCGCGACGGCATCCGTGTGATCCTCGCTGGCCCGCCCAATGTAGGTAAGTCGACGCTTCTGAATGCCTTGGTAGGGCGGCAAGCGGCCATCACGACACCCTTGCCGGGCACGACGCGAGATCTGATCGAGGTTCCCGTTCAAATCGAAGGCGTGCCGTTCATCCTGGTGGACAGTGCTGGACTGCGCGCGACGGAGGACAGCATCGAGGCGATCGGCATCGGGCAAGCGAGACAGGCGATTGATGCTGCCGATGTCGTGCTGTGGCTAGGCGACGCTGGCGAGGCGCCTGCGCGTGCCATCAATTTGCGGACCAAGGCCGATCTGCTTGGTGTAGGACCAGCACCCGCCGGGTATGATCTTTCGGTTTCCGCGGTCACGGGCGCCGGCTTGGTAGAATTGAGGCGGTTGATTGTTTCACGTGGAACATCGCTGCTGCCCCGCGAGGGGGAAGTAGCCCTCGCCCAGCGCCAACGCGCGGCATTGAGCGAGGCCGCAACGGCGCTGGCGTTGGTTGGTGAGGGTGTTGCAGATATAGTATTGGTCGCCGAGGCCATTCGTGCGGCTCGAGCTGCGCTTGATCGGCTTACCGGCGAAGGGGGAATAGAGCCGCTTCTCGACGCTATTTTTTCACAATTTTGCATCGGCAAATAAAAATCGCGTCACGGGCTTTTGACATTGCTTTGCGCAAGGAATAGCCGGCGCATCCATGGTGCGGACCTATGATGTCATCATTGTCGGCGGGGGGCATGCCGGGTGCGAAGCGGCGGCAGCGGCCGCGCGCATGGGCGTGAAGGTCGCGTTGGTTACGATGCGGCCCGATCAGATCGGCGCGATGTCGTGCAATCCCGCTATTGGCGGGTTGGGCAAGGGTCATCTGGTGCGCGAGATCGATGCCTTTGGCGGCCTCATCGCGCGAGCGGCGGATGCGGCAGCCATTCACTACCGCATGCTCAATAGCAGCAAGGGCGCGGCGGTCCAGGGGCCGCGCGTTCAAGCCGACCGCAGGCTTTTTCGCACGGCGGTGCAATCGCTACTGTCACAACATGCATCGCTTGAGATCGTCGAGGGCGAGGCCGCCAGCCTCCTTTTGACCGATGGCAAGGTCATAGGATTGCGGCTCAGCGACGGCCACACGCTTAGCGCCAGCGCAACGGTGCTCGCAACCGGGACTTTCCTCAACGGCAAATTGCACTTCGGAATGGTGCCCTGTGCCGGCGGTAGGGTTGGAGAGAATCCTTCCAACGCCATGGCAGCCCAGATTCGCGAACTTGCCTTACCAATGGGCCGACTGAAAACGGGCACGCCTCCGCGGCTCGACGGTCGAACGATCGATTGGGCGCGAGTCGATATGCAGCCGTCAGATGAAGGTACATGGACCTTCTCCGCATTGAGCCGGGGGCGGATCAATCCGCAACTCGCCTGTGGCGTCACGCGAACCAATTCTCGCACGCATGAGATCATCCGCCAAAACCTGAACCATTCGCCGCTATTCGCCGGTGCGATCGAAGGCCGCGGGCCGCGCTATTGCCCTTCGATCGAGGACAAAATTTTTCGCTTCGCCGATCGCGACGGCCACCAGATCTTTCTTGAGCCGGAGGGGTTGGATGATCGCACGATCTACCCGAACGGGATTTCGACTTCCCTTCCGGCGGATGTGCAAGTCGAAATGGTCAGGAGTATTGAAGGCCTGGAACGAGCCGAAATTGTTCAGCCGGGCTATGCGGTGGAATATGACCATATCGATCCGCGAGCGCTCGATCCGTCTTTGGCGGTTCACGTGGCGCCGGGGCTCTACTGCGCGGGGCAAATTAACGGCACGACTGGCTACGAGGAGGCGGCGGCACAGGGTCTCGTCGCCGGGCTAAACGCGGCTGCTTTTGCGCGGGGTAATCAGCCGATCCTATTCAGCCGGACCGACAGCTATATCGGAGTTATGGTCGACGATCTGGTTCTACACGGCGTGACCGAACCGTATCGTATGTTGACCTCACGTGCGGAATATCGCCTCCGGCTCAGGGCAGATAATGTCTATTCGCGCCTCACGCCGAAGGCCATGGAGCTTGGTGTGGCGGGTAGGAGCTTGCAGTCTTGGTATGTATCACGCGAAGCACAACGATCCGCGGCTATGGATATTCTGTCCGATCTTCCAACCAAGTCGCAGCTTGCCAGCCTAAACGTTGCAGCCGCAGCCGATGGCGTACAACGTACCTTGTTCGAATGGCTCGTCTATCCCGAGCTGGATCTTGGCCGCTTGTTGAACATCGCGCCCGCTCTTGCAGCTCTTGATATCCCAGTCATCGAAGAGATCATACAAGACGGCCGCTACGCGCCCTATGTGAACCGGCAGGAGCGCGATGTTCTCCGCCTTCAGGCTGATGAGGGAGTCCAAATTCCTGCCGCTTTCAACTATCGCAGCCTCGGTGGGCTGTCGGCTGAGATGATCGAGCGGCTTGAAGCGGCGAGGCCGTCTACTTTGGGTGCTGCTGGCCGCATCAGAGGAATCACGCCGGCCGCATTGAGCGCTATCCTTGTGCATTGCCGCCGATTGGCTGCATGACAGAGGAGGAGGCGCAAGCCTGGGTAAAAGGCGCATTTCCTGTTTCACGTGGAACAATTGCTAAGCTGGAGACCCTTTACCAAAATACGGCTCAAGAAAATCAGCGGCAAAATCTCGTAGCCAGTTCGACGCTCAGCCACTTCTGGGGCCGCCATATTGTTGATTCTGCGCAGTTGCTCCCTTTGGCAGGGAAGGGGTGGAAGAACTGGGTGGACCTTGGCAGTGGAGCCGGTTTTCCTGGTCTGGTGATTGCGTTGCTGTCGACCGGCAACGTTGACTTAATCGAAGAACGTCGAAAGCGCGCCGAGCACTTGCGGAGTATGTTGAACGCCTTAGACCTGTCAGATCGCGCAGCAGTCGTGCAAGGCCGCGTCGAACAGCAGCTTGGCGAATATGACGTGATATCGGCGCGAGCCTTCGCGCCGTTGGGCCGCCTGTTCGAGGCGGCGTATCACCTCGCGACGCCAAGCACGACCTGGATCCTACCAAAAGGTCGGTCCGCCACTTCTGAACTGGAAGCGGCTGCGATAACGTGGCAGGGTAGCTTCAGGATCGAACCCAGCATCACCGATCCCGACGGCGCGATCATCGTCGCGACCGGCGTCGAGCCCAGGAGACGTCGATGATCAGGATTGCCGTGGCCAACCAAAAGGGTGGAGTGGGGAAGACTACAACGGCGATCAACTTGGCGACTGCGCTCGCGGCAACGGGATCGCGGGTCTTGCTGCTCGATTGCGATCCGCAGGGAAATGCTTCAACTGGCCTTGGCGTGGGTCGTCATGACCGTGTGCGGACGAGCTACGATGTGCTGAGGGGAGAATCCTCGATCGCGGATGCCGTGGTCGCCACCCGCATTCCGCGGCTCGATCTGGTGCCCGCGACGGTCGATCTTTCCGGCGCCGAGATCGAACTGATCGATTTCGAGGAACGGACGCATCGTCTTGATCTGGCTCTCAACGCCGCTCCGGCAGCGCGTTGGGATGTCTGCCTGATCGACTGTCCGCCGTCGCTCGGCCTCTTGACCGTCAATGCCCTGGTGGCGGCGCGTAGATTGCTGGTGCCGCTGCAATGCGAATTCTTTGCTTTGGAAGGCCTAAGCCAGCTGCTTCAGACGGTCGACCGCGTGCGAGGGCGGTTCAATCCGGATCTTTCGATCATCGGCGTGGCCTTGACCATGTATGACCGGCGCAATCGTCTGTCCGAGCAGGTGGCGCAAGATGTTCGTGCGGTGCTCGGCGACATCGTGTTCCGTACCATCATTCCGCGCAATGTGCGTCTATCGGAGGCACCGAGCCATGGCTTGCCGGCGCTGATCTATGACCATCGGTGCCCGGGCTCGGAAGCCTATATCGCGTTGGCCCGCGAGCTTATCGGCCGGCTGCCCAAGCCTGCCAAGGCGGCATGAGCAGCTGATTACCGGGAGCGGGATGAATGACTGATGATCTGATCAAGCGACGCCCTGGCGGGCTTGGGCGCGGGCTTTCTGCACTTTTGGGCGAAGCGTCCCACGAGGAACCGATCGGCGGAGGCCGCCACTCGGCGGGCGTCCAGACCATCCCGGTCGGCGCCATCCGGCCGCATCCGGACCAGCCGCGCCGCTACTTCGATGAAGCAGCGCTCGAAGAACTTGGCCAATCCATCGCCTTGCGTGGCCTGATCCAGCCAATTGTCGTGCGGCCCGAAGGCAGCGGGTATCAAATCGTTGCGGGCGAGCGGCGCTGGCGAGCCGCCCAAAGGGCACAACTCCATGAAATTCCGGCAATAATTCGTGATTTCAGTGATGCCGAAACGCTGGAAGTGGCGCTGGTCGAGAATATCCAGCGCCAGGATCTCAACGCGATCGAGGAAGCCGAGGCCTACCAGCGTCTCGCCAGCGAATATGGACATAGCCAGGAAGCGCTCGCGAAGCTGGTGCACAAGTCTCGCAGCCACGTCGCCAACCTGATCCGCTTGCTTGACCTGCCGAAGCCGGTGAGGGAAGCCGTCGCCGACGGACGCCTCTCAATGGGTCACGCCCGTGCCTTGATTACGGCACCTGATCCTGTTGCGCTTGCGCAGGAAGTGATCGCCAAGGGCTTGTCGGTGCGCGAGACCGAGACGCTGGCCCGGGCGGTACGCCCGAAGGCGCGGGCCCAGGGCAAGCTCGAATATAAGGGCGGCAATGCGGATGTGGAGGCGCTTGAGCGTCAGCTTGGCGATCTGCTTGGCCTCAAGGTTCAGATCAAGCATGGGCCGGGCGGCGGTCTCGTCACGTTGAATTATTCGACGCTCGAACAGCTCGACATGATCTGCCAGCGGCTCACCGGCGAAGCGATCTGACCGCGCTTAATGCATCCGTTGCGCAACGCGGCCGATTGCAAACAGTTCTTCGTCCAACAGCAAGGGACCCAGCGAACCGCTGGCCTTGATGCCGCGCTCGACCGCGGTGAGGCGAGTAACCACGCGCTCGATGGCGTCCGGCCGCCAGCGCGCACTTTGTCGTTCTACTGACTGCTTTTCCTTCCAAAACAATGACTTGGACGATGACGCCATGGCGTTACGGGCGCCTTCAAACTCTCCGTGCATTTCCGCGACCTGAAGCATCCGGCGCAGCAGCGCACGGATCAGCGGCACGCCGCTGATGCCGTCGATGCTGAGCTGCGCCAATGCTGCCTGAATCGCTGGCAGCCGTCCATCCAACACCGCGTCGACAAGCCGGCTCATGTCGCCTTCCTGAACCGCGGCACCCAGCGCATCCAGCGCCTCATGCCCGATCTCGCGTGGGCGCTCAGGTGCCGCATCGGCAAAGAGCGCCAGCTTTTCGATTTCTTGGGCGAGGATGGCCCGGTCGCCGCCGGCGGCTGACGCCAATCGCCGTGCGATGTCGGGCGTGATGATAAGCCCCGCCTCGCGTGCGAGCGTTCCGGCAAGACGCTCCGCATCCGCACCTTCAGGAACATAGCTGGCAAAAGCGATCATGCTGGGATCGGCGCTGACGAGCTTGAGCAGCTTCGCATCTTTCCGCAATGCGCCCGCAACCGCGACTACAGGATTTCCCTCCGATGTCCGTTCCGCCAGCGCGACCACGGCATCGCAAATTTCGTCTCCGGCTGGTTCGATGCGAATAAAACGTTTGTCACCGAACAATGAGATGGCGCCAGCTTCGTCCGCCAGCCGCGCCGGATCCGCTTTGAGCGTCGCGCCGGTGAGATCGATCCGCTCCGCGCCTGCGCCCAGCGCCTTGCCCAGCCGGTCCGCCAGGGCGCGCGAGCCAGCTTCATCGGGCCCGTAAAGCAGGATCAGCCGGTGATGCGCGCCGCCGCCATCGAGCGCGCGCTCGAGCTCCGGCCGCTTGGCGATCACGGCGTGGCGCTCTTGCGCGTTTCGACGGCGATGCGCGTGACGATCTGATCCGCCAGCGTGTTGGCTAGCCGTTCGAGCGCGGTCTGTTCGGCAGCAATGGTCGCATATTCGGAGTTCACCACGTCGATCCCCACATCGGAGCCTGCGGTAGCGTCGATCAGCGTCTTGTTGGCGGCCGTGTCGACCAGCTGGTAGCGCGCGCGCAACGTTCGCCGTTCGCGGGTCGTCGTCCGGTCAGCACGAATGCCATAGCCCGCAATCTTGTCGTCGAGCTTGACGTCGAGCCGGTAGCGCGCGGACCCACCATGATCGCCGATCCGATCGATGATCGCATTACGGACCAGCCAGCCGGCATGGCCTTCGATCGGGCCGATCGAGACGTTGGCCAACGCCGCCGCCGCCGTGCTCGCGCTGCCACCGCTATAAAGCGGATGCAGCCCGCAGCCGGTCAACGCCAGGGCGCTTGCGACCGCCAAAGCCAGTTTGAGCGTCATGCGACCAGGTTCACCAGCCGGTCCGGCACGACGATCACCTTGCGGGGCGGCTTGCCATCGAGCAGGCGCACGATCTTGTCGGAGCCGAGCGCCAATGCCTCGATTTCCTCGCGCGGCATGCCCTTGGGTGCGGTAAGCGTATCCCGCAGCTTGCCGTTGACCTGGATTGCTATCGTGACCTCGTCGTCAACGAGCAGCGCCGGATCCGCTGCAGGCCATGGCGCGTCGGCCACCAATCCGCTCTCTCCCATGCGCTGCCACGCCTCTTCGGCGACGTGCGGCACCATCGGCGCGACGAGCCTGATGAGTGTGCGCGCCGCCTCTGATCGCGATGCCGAGGGTGGTGCCTTTTCGATCGCGTTGGCCAGCTCATAAAGCTTGGCGACGGCTTTGTTGAACGAAAGCGCCTCGATGTCCGCAGCAACCCCGGCGATCGTCTTGTGCAACTTGCGATCGAGTTCGCGATCTTCGCCATCCGATGGCATGGCGTCAGTCAGGCGCCACAGCCGCTGAACGAAGCGCCATGCGCCTTCAATGCCGGCTTCGCTCCATTGCAGGTCCCGCTCCGGCGGGCTGTCCGACAACATGAACCAGCGCACCGCGTCCGCACCATATTGGTCGACGATTTCGGCTGGATCGATAGTATTCTTTTTCGATTTCGACATCTTTTCGACGCGGCCAATAATGACGTCCTCGCCGGTGGCGGTCAGATATGCGCTGCCATCCTCACGATACGAAATCTGGTTTGGTTCGAAATAAGTCGGTCTGTCGGAGACTTCCGCGCGCTGATAAAAGCTCGGGTGCGTGACCATGCCTTGCGTAAACAGGCCGGTGAATGGCTCCTTGACGTCAATCAGGCCGATCCGCTCCAGCGCGCGCGTCCAGAAGCGGGCATAAAGCAGGTGCAGGATCGCATGCTCGACGCCACCGATATATTGATCGACCGGTAGCCATTGCTCCGCCATCGAACGATCAAATGGCCGGTCAGCCGGCGCGCTGGCGAAGCGAACGAAATACCAGGAGGAATCGACGAACGTATCGAGCGTATCGGTTTCACGCCGGGCCGCACCGCCGCATTGCGGGCAATCGACATGCTTCCAGCTTGGATGGCGATCGAGCGGATTGCCGGGGATATCGAAGCTTACATCCTCCGGCAGCACCACCGGCAATTGATCGCGCGGCACCGGTACTGGACCGCAAGCATCGCAATGGATGATCGGGATCGGCGTTCCCCAATAACGCTGGCGCGAGACGCCCCAATCGCGCAAACGCCAGACCGTGGTGCCTTCGCCCCAGCCTTCGGCCTCGGCACGCGCAATGACGCTTGCCTTGGCGGGCTCGATTTCCAGGCCATCGAGAAACCGCGAATTTACGAGCTTACCTGGCCCGGTATAGGCTTCCTGATGGATCGCCTCTGATGCGGCTTCAGGCGAGGGCGCAACCACACGCATGACCGGCAACGCATATTTTCGCGCGAAATCGAGATCGCGCTGGTCGTGCGCGGGGCAGCCGAAGATTGCCCCCGTGCCATAATCCATCAACACGAAATTGGCGACGAACAGGGGCAGCTTCCAATCCGCGTCAAGCGGATGGATCACCGAAAGGCCAGTATCGAAGCCCTTCTTTTCGGCAGTTTCGACGTCGGCGGCCGCCGTGCCGCTTCGCTTGCATTCGGCGATGAACGCCTGAAGCTGAGGATTATCCGACGCGAGCGCTTGGGCGATCGGATGGTCCGCGGCAATGGCGGCGAAGCTCGCGCCAAACAGCGTGTCCGGGCGGGTGGTGAAGACATCGAAGCCATCATGGCGCTGAGCGGGCCGATCCAGCGCAAAGCGGAAGCGCAAGCCCTGGCTTTTGCCGATCCAGTTCTCCTGCATCAGCTTGACCTTGTCCGGCCATTGCTCAAGGCCGTGCAGCCCGTCCAGCAGATCGTCGGCGAAATCGGTGATCTTGAGGAACCATTGGCTGAGCTTGCGCCGCTCGACCAAGGCGCCCGATCGCCATCCTCGCCCTTCGATCACCTGCTCATTGGCGAGGACGGTCATGTCGACCGGATCCCAGTTGACCTCGGATTCCTTGCGATAGACCAGACCGGCCTCAAACAGATCGAGGAACAGCGCCTGTTCCTGGCCATAATAGTCCGGCTCGCAGGTCGCGAGTTCACGGCTCCAGTCAAGCGCGAAGCCTAGCCGCTTCAACTGCGCGCGCATCGCAGCGATGTTGGCGCGGGTCCATTCGCCAGGATGGACCTTCTTTTCCATCGCGGCATTCTCGGCCGGCATGCCGAAGGCGTCCCAGCCCATCGGATGAAGCACCTCATGCCCAATCATCCGTTTGTAGCGCGCCAGCACGTCGCCCATCGTATAGTTGCGGACATGGCCCATGTGGATGCGTCCCGAGGGGTAGGGAAACATCTCGAGCACATAAGTCTTGGGCTTGGTGCTGCTGTCAGAGGCGCGAAACGTGCCGCGCTCTTCCCATATCTTCTGCCAGCGCGCGTCCGCCGATGCCGGGTTGAAGCGCGTACTCATGCGAACTCCGGTCAGCCGGCGACGGCATTGCGCCGAAGATCACGCGCCTTGGCGAGGATGATATCCTCCAGCTTCTGCACGGTCGCGGCTTGTACCGGGGCGTCTGCCCACTGGCCGTTCTGAAGAACTTGACGCGAGGCTGCAACGCGAACCGCATCGGCACGCAGATCCTGGTCGAGGATCGTCACCGTCACTTTCATTCTCTCGGTCGGTACCGCCGGATTGGCATACCAGTCGGTTACGATCACGCCCCCGTTGGAGTCGGTCTGCGTCAGTGGCATGAACGAAAAAGTATCGAGCGCGGCGCGCCAGAGATAGCTGTTCACGCCGATCTGCGTGACCTTGCTCGCCGCAAGATCGTTGGCCACGCGCAGCTTGTTCCGGCCGCCCCCGCATGCGGCAAGCGTCAGCGCAAGCGCGATCATGGTTGCGGTTGAAATAGAGCGGCGCATAGATGTTCGTCCTTAGAACCAATCGGCAATCGCAGCCGTTATAGATGGTCCGCGCCGCCCCGCAAGCGGTGCGCGCGGGGCGCGGCGGCCATATTGTTGAAAAGAGGCAACAGTAAAAGGATTCATTTTCAAGGCGGTGGCTTGACCGGAAGCTTTGTGATAAACGCCGGCCTAAAGGGGATATCTGTAATGCTTGTGAGTCGGGGTGTGCTTTGGACGGTGGGGGTCGCAATTGCTGCGACTGTCTCACTCAGCCCCGTTGCCGCGACATCATATAAATCAAAGGCGAAGCCCGCGCTGTCCTTCCGCATGGCCGAGGGCATCGGGTCATTCACGCCGGCCGCCGCCGATCCGCGCCGGGCCCTGAGCTTTGGCCGGGCGGGTCTGGCTGACAGCGGCTTTCACTTCACGCCTTCGGTCGCGCCTGGCAGCCGACGCGGCGTGACAGTCGCGATCCGGGCAAGGGCAAGCGGTGCGGCACAGGCACGTCGCTCGGGCCAAACCGTGGCAATGGCTGCAGCAACCCCGAGCGCGTACAATCTTGGCGTCGCGGTGGGCTGGAAGCGCTTCGCAATCACGGGCGACATCATGAAGGTCGAAGGTGGTTTGCTGCCGCTTAACAGCGAAGCCGCGGACGTCGGCCTGAGCTACTCTGGAAACAAGTGGAGTACGCGGCTGCAAGTGGGCGCCGAACGTGCGATCGGCAATCGGCCGCATTTGACCAATGTCGATCAGAGCTATTCGGTGGATCTGGGCGGTTCCTATGCATTGACGCGGAACCTGGCTGTCACCGGCGGTGTGCGTTACAAGATGCAGCGTGACCGGCTTGAGCCGCTGGCGGATGACAGGCAGGATTCCCAGGCCGTCTACATCGGGACGGCTTTCCGCTTCTGACGTCCGGGGTTCGCCGGCGTAAGGCCGTCAATCGCCGCCCACCCATAAGCGCCCAGGTTCAGCAACCGCCTCTGATCCTCGCGGCGGACGCCGCCTAGCGCGATCACCGGAAGGGCAGTCGCACGGACAAGCTTTGCAAAGCCAAGACAGCCAAGCGCTTTCACACTGGGATGAGAGCGCGTGGGGAATAGCGGCGAAAGCAGTATGAAATCCGCATGGCTACGCTCTCCTGCGCGGATTTCCTTCAAGTTATGCGCTGGCCACGCCAGGAGCTTGCCTTTGACCCGGTGGCGGCGTGAGCCGTAGCGGCCGCTCACCTGCCACGGATGCAGCAACTGCTCCCCGCCAGTCAGGACGACCAATCCGCGCCGTCGCGCGATGCGGCTGGCGGTGAGGAGAAAGCTGAGTCTCTTCGCCCGATCAAGGCTGTAATGGCGCAGGATTACCCCGCTGCCGCGCGGCAGCTCGCTTAGAGCTTGCCAAAGCGCCTTACCCTGCCGCTCATCCGTAAGCAGCCAAAGTCGGGGGAGGGGGTAGCCTGCGCGCATTGGCCTTCCTATAGCCGCCATCATGGCGCTCGACGATTATCAAGATGCCCGCATCCGGCTTGAAGCGGTTCATGCGGCAATCGCGAAAGCGGCCAAGCTCGCCAGTCGAGACCCGGCCGCGATCACGCTGATCGCTGTTTCGAAAACCCACCCCGCGAGTGCGATTATGCCGCTCCTTGCTGCCGGCCAGCGCCACTTTGGCGAAAACCGCGTGCAGGAAGCGCAGGAGAAATGGTCCGATCTACGCGCGACACGGCCTGATCTGGTGCTTCACCTGGTTGGCCGCTTGCAATCGAAAAAGGCCGACGATGCCGTGCGATTGTTCGACGTCATCCATTCCGTCGATCGGCCTTCGGTGATCGAAGCGTTGTCCAAGGCAATGGATAAACATGACCGCCGGCCTCCCTGCTTCCTCCAGGTCAATGTCGGGGATGAGTCGCAAAAGGGCGGCTGCGCGATTGCCGACGTCCCCGCGCTGCTCAAGATGATGGGAAAGGCGGGGTTGCCCTTGGTAGGCTTGATGTGCGTGCCGCCCGCGGACGGAGAGGCGGCGCCCTATTTCGCACTGCTCGCCAAAATCGCGCGCGACAATGGCGTAGCAGGGCTCAGCATGGGCATGTCTGGCGATTATGAAACGGCGGTCATGCTGGGTGCAACCCACGTCCGTGTCGGCACGGCGTTATTTGGCGTCCGAAGCTAGCGGATCGTAACAGCGTCGCCAGCGCGAAGGCTCGGCAACACCGCCAGCAGGTCCGCCTTCGCGATTGCCACACAGCCTTCGGTGAAGGGGTGCGCAGCCGTGCAGTGAAGGAAGATCGCGCTGCCGAGGCCGGGGCGCGGCGGCGCATCATTATGGCCAAGCACAACGATGATGTCATATGCCTCATCGTCACGCCACAAGCGCTCGGCTGAATAAGGATGAGGATGCCGAACCGGTCGATTATAGCTGGGGTCGGCCGGATCGTCGGACCAGCCGTCATCGGGCCGAAGCCATCGCCACGCCAATGGCAGGCCGGAGGGAAGGGAAATGCGATTAGGCCTGAGCAACACCGCACGAAGCGGCCATCGCCCGAGCGGGGTGGCGCCGTCCCCTTCGCGCTTCTCCTTGGCGGCGACCGCGCCGTTGCGGCCAATCAGGCAGGGAAAGGTCAGGCCGCCTGCTTTGAAGATTCGCTCAGCGCTCTCGACGACAAGGCTGCTCACAGCTGGTGGCCGGTGCGATCGCGCTTGGTGGCGAGATAATGCTCATTGTGGGGGTTGGCCGGTACGGCATGTGCCACGCGTTCGATCACATGCACGCCCGCTGCTTCCAGGCCCGCGACTTTGGCCGGATTGTTGGTGAGGAGGCGGACGCGATCCTGCCCGAGCAACGTCAACATACGCGATGCAATCCCGAAATCGCGCGCATCGACGGCAAAACCCAGCCTGACATTGGCATCCACGGTATCGAAGCCCTGATCCTGCAACGCATAGGCGCGCAGCTTGTTGATCAGCCCTATGCCACGGCCTTCCTGCCGCAAATAAAGCAATATGCCCCAGCCGCTGCCCGCGATCTCCTGCAGCGCGGCATGGAGCTGCGGCCCGCAGTCGCACTTCAGCGACCCCAGCACGTCGCCCGTCAGGCATTCGCTGTGCAGACGCACGAGCGGCGGAGTCTGGCCTGGTATCCCGACAATCAACGCAATATGCTCCGATGAATCGTCGCCGTTGCGAAACGCGACAATCTCCGCCTGTTCCGCCGCTTCCACCGGCAAGCGGGCACGCGCGACGATCCGCAGGCGCTCAGGCGATTCATAGCCTGCAATCTGCTCGATGCTCACGCTCGTGCTATTCGCCACCGGGCCAGGACGCACGAAAAATGCCGGCATCATACCTGCCAGCCGCGCCAGCTCCAGCGCGGCACGGGCGGCTTCGGGCACGGAACAGGCGATCGACCGAAACGGGCCCTTGAGCGGAGTTGCGAGGTCGAGCACGGGATCAGCGAGCGCATAAGCCGTGGCGAGGTCGATCCAATCGGTCCGCATGACCTGCACGGGTTGCGCTGGGTCGGCGGCGCCCAGCTGATTGGTAAGCTTCAGCGTGGCGGCGCGTCCGCCGGACAAAAGAATGTCGGCCTGGTTATCGGGATCGAATTCCGCGAGGCGCACATCGTCGGCAGCCTCGATGGCAAGCATACTAAGCGTAGCGCTGCCGCCGGCAATTGCGATCGGCCATCCTCGCCGCATCGCATCGATCGCCCGCGCGACGGAGCGATCGTCGCGCATCAGAACGCGAACTCGGTAACCAGCGGGACATGGTCGGACGGCCGCGTCCATCCGCGGCAGGGCTCGTGCACGCGATGCGCCACCGCCTGCTTCGCGACATCCGGGCTGGCCCACATGTGATCGAGCCGCCGCCCGCGATCCGAAGCCGCCCAATCCTGCGCGCGATAGCTCCACCAAGTGTAAAGCCGTTGCGGCGACGGCACGAAATGGCGCCCGAGATCGATCCACTCATGGCTCGCTTGGAGCCCTCCCAGCGCTTCAACCTCGATCGGTGTGTGGCTGACGACGTCGAGCAGCTGCTTGTGGCTCCATACGTCGCATTCCAGCGGCGCGATATTGAAGTCTCCCACCAGCAGAGTTGGCTCGCGCAACTTTTCGGACCAGCGGGTCATACGCTCAACGAAGGCAAGCTTCTGCCCGAACTTCGGATTGAGCTCGGCGTCCGGTATGTCTCCGCCAGCAGGCACATAGACATTTTCAAGCCGGATCCCGCAGTCGAGCCGCACGCCGACGTGCCGGGCTTCGCCATTATCCTGCCAGTCGAAACGATCATCCTCATGGATGGGGATCCGGCTGATGATCGCTACGCCATGATGCATCGGCTGGCCGTGCAGGATGTGATGGGTGTAGCCCAATTCATGAAAAATCGCGGCCGGGAAAATCGCGTCGACGACTTTCGTCTCCTGCAGGCACAGAATGTCAGGCGCTTCCTCACGCAGGAACCGGCCGACAATGTCGAGGCGCGCGCGGACCGAGTTGATATTCCAGGACGCGATTTTGAGGGTTGATGTCATTGCAGGCGATGTAGCGATGCAATGGCGCGAATGCCAGCGACCGCTTCCCGGCACCTTACGCGCTTCGATCCATCTAACGATCTAATGGAGCGAATTCGCCGGCCTGGCGCGTCTGGCAGGTGGCCCCAGCAAGGCAGGCTCGAAGATCAGCGCGCAGATCAATGTCCATATGAGCGAGATCATCAGGATCTTGCCCATGCTGGCCGTCCCAGGATGATGCGAAAGCCAGAGGCTGCCGAATGCAGTGCCGGTCGCGAGCGCGCTGAACAGGATAGCGCGGGCCAGGCTTGATTGCAGCAGGTCCGTCGCGCCGCCGCGCCATGCCATCACGAAATAGATGTGGAAGGCCACGCCGACGCCAAACAGCAATGGAAAAGCGATGATGTTCGCAAAGTTGATCGGCTGCCCGATCAAAACGCAGGTCCCGAGCGTGAGGAAGCCCGACAGCACCACTGGCGCGAGCGTGAACGCCACCTCCTTTATATCGCGCAGCGCCACGAACAGCAGGATGCTGACGAGCCCGAGCGCAAGCACGCCCGCCTGGATGAAGGCAAAGGCTACCGTGGAGGCCGCCGCCTGGGTGGCGACCGGAAGCCCCGAAATTTTGGGCGTGACCTTGGTAACGGCTGCGCGAAATTGCGCTATGACGTCATTATCGTTGCTGTTGCCTCGCGGAAAAACCTGCAAACGCATCCGCCCATCCGGAGTGATCCAGTCGTGCTGAAGTTCGGCCGGCAGCGTGGCACGGGTGACGGGTTGCGCTTGTAGCGCCATGCGAATCTGATCGAGCATCGTTACGAGTGGCATGGCGACGATGTGCCCGAAGCGTTCGCGAAGCGAGGGCGCGCCGCGCGCCAGCCGCTCGAACGCATTTGCAAGGCGGCGCGCATCGCTGGCAGGCGCATCTGTCTTGATGCCCGCTGCGGCGCGAAGCTCGGCAGCTGCTTTGCTCAATGCGGCCACCGTTTCCCGGTCCGTGGGCGGCGCGGCCAAGTCGAAGGGATTGAGCGTCGGATCCAGCAACAGCGACGCATCCGAAATCATCGCAAGTTTGGCAGGCTGCTCGTCCGGAACGAAGCTGTCGATCGAGATCACCTGTCCCACTTCCGGCAACTGCGCGAGCCGTTTCGCCAGGGCGCGCGCCTCGCCGTCATTGCTCGCGAGCACATCGATGGTGTTGGGCGTCCGATCGGGATCGCGCATCAGATCCGTCAGCGTGGCCATCGCAGGCGACGCAGGATCGCGCAGATGCAGCGGGTTGAAATCGAAGCGGACCAGCGGAAGTAGCGCGATGCTGCCGATCATCGAAAGACCAAAGGCCCACAGCACCATATGCCGCTTCCGAATCAGAAGATCGTCAAGCTTCGCCAAGCGAGGCGACGGCGGCGTGGCCGATGCTTTGCGTGGAGGCATCAGCATGACGAGTGCCGGCAGAAGCGTGACGCTGAAGAGCAGTGCGACCGCCATGCCGCATCCGGCGATGACGCCGAGTTCGGCGATGCCGATATAGGCTGTTGGGAGGAACGCGGTGAACCCCAGGCAGATCGCCCCTGCGGCCAGCAGCAAAGGAATTCCCAAAGCGCTTGCAGCACGACTTAGAGCGGCGCGCACGTCGTCATCTTTGGCACGCTCCGCATTGAAACGCACGCACAGCTGAATGCCGAAATCCACGCCAAGCCCGACGAACAGGGGAATGAAGGCAACGGAGATTAGATTGAAGCGTCCGACCGTCAGCAATCCCAGGGCGGTCGTCACCACCAGCCCGGCGATGATCGTCACGACGATGGCCAGCACCAGCCGAACCGACCGTATCGCCAACCAAAGGGTAAGGAGCATCGCCAGCCACATGACGGCGGCCACCAATCCGATATTTTCAGCGAGCGTCGCGAACTCCTGATCGGCCAACGGCACTTCGCCCGTCAGGCGGACGCGCACGCCGTGCTGCTGATCCAGCCCGAGCCGCGCTGCCGAGGATATGAGCGCTCGGGTCGCGGCTTCCCCCGGCATGAGCGCGGAATGGTCGAGCACCGGCTGAACCAGAATGAGCCGACGCTGGGTACGGCTGACGCTGCCGCCTTCTGCCAAAAGCTTTTGCCACGAGAAAAAGGCGGGTTTTCCCGCTGCGGCCTGTTCAGCGGCTGTGCTCAATGCGCGTATAGGCCGGGCAATTTGACCAAGCTGGGCATCCCCGTGAGCAACGCCTTCGAGCATGGTCGAGAGCGCGGTCGCCACACCGCGCAAGCTTGGATCGCTGGCAAGCGGCCCAAGCATCGGCTGCGCCTCGACCAGCGAGGCGGTCATCTGCCGCACTTCTGACGGAGATTGGTAAAGCAGGCCTTCGCGCGCGAAGAAGTCGCCGCCGTCGGGCTGCTCGACGCGGCGGAAATGCGCGGGATCGGCGGCAAGCGCTTTGGCCAGGCGATCGGTTGCATCCTGCGCCAGCTCCGGTGTTGCACCGTCAACCACCACGAGCATGACGTCGCGCAGTTGTGGAAAGGCAGTTTCCATTGTGCGCTCTTGCTGGCGCCAATCGACCTGCGGAGAGATCAATGCACCGGTGTCGGTCGTCATCGCAAAATTGCGCACGGCAAATCCGAGCGCCAGCGTCACCAGCAGCAAGGCCAAGAGAAGCATGCGGCGCGGCGCCCGGACGCTGAGGGCGACGAGGGCAGGGATCGGGCTCCTCACTGGCCTTTGCCCGCCGGCCCTGAAGGGCCGAGCAGGTAACGCATGTGCATTCGCGCAGTTTGCGGAGCAGCGCCATGATCGAATGCCGCTTCCGCGAATTTGGGCGGACCGAACACAATCCGCGCGTCATTGGAAAACGCGACGCCTTCCTTGGGTATGCCGAGGAAATTGCGATCGACCTTCTGATTGCGATTTTCGTCATGATAGGCCTGGACCGCAAAGTGCCCGGGCGGCAGATCCGGAATGACGATGACCACCGTACCAGACTGAGCTTGGGCCTGCCCTTGGAAAGGGCAATCCTTGAGGAACGCTTCGCGCGGGCAGACCTCCGCATGCACCACGCCATTGGCGTTACGCACGTTCTCCAATTCTATTCGCAGCGAAGCGGCCGCGGCGGGCCCGGCCACGAGGGCGGGAGCGACAAAGCAGATCAGTAGGCGCGGCAGGAGGGACGGAGCATGCATCCTGCGCGTTTGGCGCGGCAAGGAGTGCAGGGCAAGCCTCGCTCCCCGCGGTAATCCAGTCGTTACCGGCTTATTTGATGTTGTTCAGCATCGAAATATGATGCTGGACAACGGGCACAATCTCGCCGGCCGCCGTTTTCAAGGCCGCCGCGCTGCCCGACACACTGTAGCTCTTATGGAGCGCAAGCGCTTCTTGATGCGCCTTTTTCTGCTGCGTTACGTAAAGCTTGTCGCGCGCCGTCCCGCTTGCCGCATTGAGTGCATCGATCATCTGCTTCTGCTTCGGCTCAAGCACGGGCGGCTTCGGCTTCAGCCCGCTCTTGGCGGCGGCCGCCTTCACCATGTCAGTCGATTTGCTGTGATCGGCGACCATCATGTTGGCAAAATCCCGGATGGCGGGATCCTTGGTCGATTGCAGAACCGCCTGGCTCGAAGTTCTTTCGTAAAGATCGCTTGCACCGGCCTTGGCGACATAGCCGGCGGGTGAAACCGCCGCCGCCATCGAAGGCGCTGCAACCGCAAGTGCCGCGATCCCGATCAGATTTGAAAAATATCTCTTCACGACATCCTCCATGCTTTGGTTGGATTACTTGGTTTTCTCGGCGGTCCCTGGCTCGGCCATGTGGCGGTGCTGTTGGGCCATCACGGCGGCAGGCGTCACATGCGCGGCGGCGGCCTGAAGCTTGTTCTTCCAGCCGGAAACGATGTGCGCGTCTCCCTTCATCAGGGCGTTCCAGCCGTCGCGCGCGACCTTGCCCGCATCATCCTTTTCCTGCTGACCGACTTTGGTATCCATCATGTCGGCCCGATCGAAAAATTCGGTTTCAGTCGCGCCCGGCATCAGCGTGGTGATCGTGATGCCTTTCTCATCCTTCAGCTCGTTGCGGAGCGCGTCGGCGAAGCTGTCGATGAAGGCTTTGGTGCCGTTGTAGACCGCTTGGAAGCTGCCTGGGATGAAGCCGGCGATCGACCCGGTGATCAGCACTTTGCCTTCGCCCTGTGCCACCATCTGCTGCAGCACACGTTGAAGCAGATAGATCGTGCCGGTGATGTTGGTATCGACCACGCGGCGCCAGTCCGTCACCGACTGACTCAAAAAGTCGCGGCCGAGGCCACGTCCGGCATTCGCGCAAAGGAGATCGATTCGCCGGCCTTGTGCGGCGTCGAGCAACCGGTCGACGCCCTCGAGCGTCGCAAGGTCGGCTTCGATCGAGTCTACTGCCAGGCCATGCTGCTGGAAATCACGCGCGGCAGCGTCAATCAGGGGTTCGTCGGCCACGACGAGCAGGTCATATCCGTTCTCAGCTGCGATTTCGGCAAGTTCGAAGCCGATGCCCGTCGACGCGCCGGTGATGATTGCAAATTTGTCCGCCATTTCAATCTCCTGTCAGGCGGCAAACTCAAGACCGGGTTTGAGCACGATCTTGGTCACCTCATTCTGCTTGTCGTGGAAAATACGGTAGCCCTCGGCCGCTTGCTCCAGCGGCAGATGATGGCTGATCAGGAAGGTCGTATCGATCTTGTCTTCCAGGATCGCGTTCAGCAGGCCGGGCATGTAATGTTGCACATGGGTCTGGCCGGTCTTCAGCGTCAGGCCTTTTTCCATGAACGCACCGAGTGGAAACTTGTCGACGAAGCCGCCATAGACTGCGGGCATCGAGACGCGGCCGCCCTTCCGGCACGCGATGATCGCTTGGCGGATCGAATGGATCCGATCGGTGCCGAGGAAAGTCGATGCCTTGATCTGATCGATGATGTTGTCGACGAAGAAGCCGTGCGCCTCTAGCCCGACCGCATCGATCACGGCGTCCGGCCCGATGCCGCCGGTCATCTCCATCAGAGCGTTATAGGTGTCGGTCTCTTCGAAGTTGATGATCTCCGCGCCGAAGCTCCGCGCCAGCTCCAGCCGGGTAGGGAAATGATCGATCGCGATAACCCTCTCGGCGCCCATCAGAAATGCGGACTGGACCGAGAACAGGCCGACCGGGCCGCAACCCCACACCGCGACAGTGTCTCCCGGCTCGATGTCGGCATTTTCGGCTGCCATCCACCCGGTCGGCAGGATGTCCGAGAGAAACAAAACCTTGTCATCGTCGATTCCGTCAGGAACGACCAGGGGACCGATATCCGAAAATGGGACTCGCACATATTCAGCCTGACCGCCTGAATAACCCCCAGTCATGTGGCTGTAGCCGAACAGACCCGACATCGGCTGGCCGTAGAGCGTCTGCGCAATATCCTGATTGTCGGCCGGCAGGCCGTTATCGCAGGCCGAATATTGATGCTTGCCGCAATGATAGCACGCCCCACAGGCGATCGTGAACGGCACGACCACGCGCTGGCCTTTCTGGAGCGTGCTTTTGGGGCCGGTTTCGACAACCTCGCCCATGAATTCATGGCCGAGGATATCGCCCTTCATCATCGTCGGGATATAACCGTCATAAAGGTGCAGATCCGATCCGCAGATCGCAGTCGACGTTATCTTGATGATGGCGTCACGCGGATTGACGATCTCGGGGTCGTCCACCGTTTCCACGCGCACATCATGCTTTCCGTGCCAAGTGAGCGCGCGCATGCTATTGCCTTTCCTGCTGAGCTTGCGCGCGGTTGCGCGACGATGTGGCGATCTCGCCAGTTTCCATAAGCTGCTTGAAACGGCGCAGATCGCGCCGGGCCTGGATAGCGGGCTCACGCTGAAAGAGTTTGGCAACCGCCTTGCCGATCATACCTCCCGGCGGATCATAAAGGATGGTGGCGGTGACGATCGTCCCCCGGCCTGCCTGCGCGTCCCGGAAATCGATACGGCCGCTGTTCGGGACGTCAGCGCCTTCTGCGGAAGCCCAGGCGATATATGTGCCGGGCTGCTCCTCGACGATCTCTGAGTCCCACTCCACCGTAGTGCCACCCGGCGCCTTGGCGACCCAATGCGAGCGTTTCTCGTCGATCATGTCGACGCGCTCAAGATTTTCCATGAAGCTGGGCAATCTCGCGAAATCACGCCAATAGGCGAACAACTCCGCACGCGGCTTGTTGATGGTGACGGTGCTGCTCAAAAGCTGGTCACCCCTAGGCTCGATCAGGGCGTCGGTTGCCGCATCAACGGGGTCGCCGTGCTTCCAGGCAGGCAAAGGGGCATCGTCCCGCAACTCGCGGGTCTGCGCGTCATCCATATGAGATCTCCGGGATTGAGAGGCTAGAACCAACGGGAAACAGCGATGTTCCGGGCTGCGATGTGCAAAATGGCGGCAGTTCGCTTCACTGCTTTTCCTGCACGTTTAACCGGGCCATAATCATGCGGGCGGTAAGAGCCGGTGTTTGAGCGCGCTCTTGGGGGGAAGTTCAGATGATCGTCAAAGGGGGGCGCGGGAGGCCTTTCAGACTTCTGTTCATCCTGTTCATGTTGCTGCTGATGCTGGCGGCCGGGCTTTATGGCGGCCGCCGATTGCTGCACCATTTCAGGCCGAGGCCGTTGCTTATGGCGGGGCAGGATCATGCGGTGATTCCGATTGCCGATGCCGCCAGCAGAGCCGATCCGCTCGAACCCGCAATCCGGGATGCGCGCGCCGCCTTATCGGTCCGCGCGCCTCAAGCACCCATGGGTGTCACCCGCAGCGATTATCTGAGGATGGTCGACGGCATCGTCCGCCACTTCGCGCCTTTTCAGGACCAAAGCGGGGCGATCATCGATCCTTACGCGCACCGCGAGATCCAGTATAGCACGCCGTCCTACGCGCTGGCCGCGGCCATGCTGGTGCACAGCGGTATGCGGCCAGAGCTGTTAAACAGCGCAAGCCGCGCGCTCGATCGATCCATCAACGCCCTGGCGACGCACAGCGCGCCCGACCGGATCGGCGACTTTTTCATCTATCCCACCATGGCGGCGTACCGGCTGCTGCGCGATCGGGTTGATCTCCCGACACGGCGGAATTGGGAGCGCGGGCTTCGCAAGATTGATCCGGATCTTGCTTATTCGGACAGGATCGGCCCCGGCCAGCCCGACGTGATGAACTGGAACAGCAACGCCATCCTCGGCGAATATCTGCGGTCTCGCTACGGTTTCGCCGACGGCGCCTTCGTCGCGCGCTATCTGGATGCCCAGATGCTGCGCTTCACCCCCGCCGGCCTTTATCGCGACCCCGGTTTTCCGCTGGTTTATGATGCGGCGGCGCGCTTCAATTTTCTGATGCTGCTTGAGGAAGGCTATGATGGCCCACATCGTGCCGCGCTCGAAACGCTGCTTCACCGTGGCGCCTGGGCCTCGTTGCTGATGCAATCGCCCAACGGTGATTTTCCGGTCGGCGGACGCAGCTCGGGTCATGTGTGGAACGATGCGATGCAGTGCGCCGCGTTCGAAATCTGGGCGCGCAGATTGGCAGAGACGAATCCAAGCGAAGCGGTGGCGTTCAAGCGCGCTGCCCATCTTGCTGCCTCGTCGGCGCGTAGATGGCTGCTGCCCTCGGGCGAGCTCACCGTTACCAAGAATTTTTTTAATCCAGCACGGCGATTTGGCTACGAGGAATATTCGTTCGTCTCCCAATATAATTTATTGAGCGCCGCCTATCTGGCGCTCGCCTGGGCGTTCAGCGACGAGCGGGTCGAAGAAGGGGTCGCGCCTGCCGAACGAGGAGATTTTCTCGTCAATCTTCCGGACTTCCGCAAGATCTTTGCAAACTTCCATGGCCATGCGATCGAGATCGATACGGGCGCCGATGTCGAGCACAACCAGACCGGGCTGCTGCGCCACGATATGGCCATATCCTCGAACCTTTCGTCCATGCTTACGATCGGCGATGGCGGGCGCGCGACCGGTGTTGCCTGGCGTGTCGGAAAGCGGGTTGAGGCATTAGCCCAGTTTCCGGCAGATCGGGTGAAGGCTACCCTTAACTTTGACGGGAAAACGTCCGACGCATTGGCATTTTCCGTGCGCTATGACCTGACCGGGGCAGCAATAAAACAGCTGATCGAGCATTATACGCTTAAGCCCGACAGGGTCATCGTCCGTACTGACGTGTCCGGCCCTGTCGACCAACTGATCCTGCGGTACCCGGCCTTCCAGTTCAACGGTCGAGACCGGACGCTCATGGCGTCGGATGCCAGGAGGGTGACGGTCGGTTTCGGAAAAGCGGGAAGAACGCTCCGAATGGTGACGGCAGAGGCACCGATTGTGAGGGCCGCCGTCACCGAAGCCGATCGCTCCGGAAACTACGTGTTGTTCGAAGCGGCGGCCAACCGGCCCGAAATCAGCTTTGAGCTTGGCCATTAGCATGTGGAACCGCCGGATGGTGAATGGCGCGATTGCGGCCGGACTCGCGGCGCTGGCGGCAGGCGGGTGGAAGATGCGCCACCATCCGCCGCCCCGCGAAGTGCCGACCAGCGGCCCCACTGGAAAGCTGGATGCCGCGACCCTCGCCGTCTTGATGGCCGTCGCCAGAACCCTGACGGAGCGCGACGTCCTGCAAGGGCATTACGCCGATTATTACGCCTACCAGGCTGAGAACCGGCCCGGCTATCTCGGGGTTTACCGCGCATTTGTCGCGGCGCTCGCTGCTGAGATCGCGTCGGGTACGCCCGAAGATTTTGCCCGCAAAACAATGGCCGAACGATGGGCCGTTCTCGAACGGATCGGGGGATCATCAGTGTCCCGGCGATTTGACGTTCCTATCATCCAGGAGACGCTGGCCGTCTTCATGCGGACGGACGCGTGGCTGTTGCTTGGCTATGCGGACTGGCCGGGCATGGCGCGCGGACTGGAGAATTATACCCGCCCGCTACCGGAACCAGCGCGCTCATGAAACGCGTCGCGATCGTGGGTGCGGGCATCACGGGAATCACGCTGGCATGGCATCTCGTAAAAGCCGGCTGTCAGGTCGACATGTTCGAAAATGGCCCGGAAGTGCCTTACCCATATGCGCCCCTGTTCGAAGCCGAGGTGCTGTACGCCAATCAATATGCGCCGCCCAGGCCATCTTTCCCGGCACCGCTGCCGCTGGACATCAAGAATATCAGCCAAACCGGCGACTATGCGGGCGACCTGCAGCAGGAGCGCATCATGTGCGTCGGCGGGCAGGCGACGCGCTGGTTCGCAGTAACCCCGCGAATCAGGCCGGAGCATTTCCGATCGTTCAGCCTTTACGGATATGGCCGAGATTGGCCGATCAGCTATGAGGATCTGGAACCTTATTACAGCCGCGCCGAGGCGCATATCGGCGTTTCGGGGCAAAGCGATAACCCCTTCGCGCCGCGCCGCGCATCGCCCTTCCCGCTGCCGGCTTTTGCGCTGAGCTATCAGGATCGAATTTTCGCCGAGAAGCTGAAAGCGCGAGGCATTATCACCCATACGACGCCGCAAGCACGCGCGCGTGAGGATTATGACGGCCGGCCCGGCTGCCAGAATTTCGGCGAATGCGAACGATGTCCGGTGGGCGCGCGCTACAGCCCCAACCATCATCTCGAGTTGTTGCGTGGTTCGAAGCGATTTGCACTCCACGCAAATTGCCTCGTGCGGCGTATCATCGTCGAGAATGGGAAGGGCGTAGGCATCGCCTACCATCCCGAGCATGGCGCTCGGCAGATCGAGCACCGCGCCGATGTCGTGATCGTGGCGGCCGGCGCGATCGAAACCGCTCGCCTTCTGCTCCTCTCCAAAGCCTCCGGCATTCACAGCGAGGGGCTTGGCAACGCATCGGGGCAGGTGGGCCGGAACTTCGGCATGCATCATGTGTGGTGGAACGAGCTCGCTTTCCGCGATCCGGTGATGCCGGGCCGCGCCGGGCCGCCCACGCTGCTTTCGCATCAATTCACGCTTCCCGACAAAGGTGGCGGTGGCGGCGGCATGACGGTAGAAATGTTCGATGGCGTTCCGCAGGGGGCCATCCTCTCCGCTGAGCGCAAGCAATATGTCAGCGGCAAAGCCTCGCTGGATGCGCTGAGGCCGTTCATCTACAAACGTGCGCTCACGGTGAATGCGGAAACGATTCCCTCCGACGACAAATATGTGGCGCTTGGTCACGAGAAGGATCGGTTCGGAGATCCGTTCGCTGCAGTGACGTACAAGCTCAATGACTTCGATCGCGCGACCTATCAGCGCGCCCAGCGATTGGTCGATCGCTTTGGGGCGGCGCTTGGCGCAGATTCAATCTCTCGCGGGGCGATCGGGCAATTCTGGTCGGCGCATCATCATCTCGGCACCTGTCGCATGGGCGAAAGCCTGCGGGACAGCGTGGTGGATTCGTTCGGCGCTTTGCACGAAACATCCGGGGTCTATGTTTGCGGCGGCGCCACTTTCCCCACCGTTACGCCCCTCCAGCCAACGCTGACCATGGTGGCGTTCGCGACCCGTTCGGCGGACCGGATTGCGGAGCAGCTTGCGGGTTAGACTATGTCGATGAAGCCGCCCGGCACGAGCAGAAGCCGCGCGCCGATCGCAAGCACCAGGATGACGATCAAAGGCGCCGCCGCGCCGAACAGCTGCTTGCGCGTTATCGCGGGCGTGGTTGCAATGTCGGCGACTACCATCGCACCAGCGATCATTCCGGCCATCGTCGTCCACATATGATAACGCAGTTCAGCGGCAACGCCGACCAGCAGATAGCCTCCGCCGTAGAATAGGCAGGACCATGCCAGCGGAACGGCGATCATCTGCGAGCGAAGGCGCCGCCCGAGCAGAATGACGCCTGCCGCAACGCCCATAGCAACGACGGGCCAGCCCAACGGCCACTCGGCGTTGCGGGAGCCTGCAAAATTAAATGCCGAGAGCAAGAGATTGGGCGCCTTCTGATATTCCAGATAATGCGTCCGCGAGCTGTTCCACAAAGGCTGTTTGATCCGCCAAAGCGAAAGGAAACGCACGCTCAGGTTGAAATGGGCGAGGCGATGTTCCGCATAGGCGATCGGATGTGCGGCAATCGCCGCGATCCAAGCTTGCGATGGGCTTTGGCCACTGGCTGAGAAGGCCGCTCGTACCCGATCGAAATTGATCGGGCAGAGTGGAGCTCCCCACCAGCCATAACCGTCCCATTGCCGCGGGGTGTAGCATTGGCGGTTTGCGGCCACCGGGTCCCTTACGGGCATCGCCGGAAAGACGTTCACGCTGCTATTGGCGGTGATGCCGCCCATGTCGAAGATGATGAGCGATAGAAATGGATCGCTGTTGCGCGCATCGAGCAGCTTATTGCTTAGCGGAATGACCGATGCCAGCGCCAACGTCGTTGCGACAGCAGCAGCGACAAGCCCGACGCGGGTTCGCCGACATGCCTCGGGAAGCAACATAACCAATAGGGGCGCACCAGCCATGAAGGCATTGGCCCGCATGGCGGCGGCGAAGACGATCAGCATTGCCGCCAGCAGCCTTAATCCGGCATGCTTGCTGCGCCACGTCCAGGCGATGAGGGCGGTCGCCATGAGCAACGCGCCCGCCATCAGGCAATCCTTGAGGATCGAGCCAAGCCTCGCCACCGAGATCGGCATCAACGCACAGGCAAGGATCACAAAAGCGAGCTCGGCGCGCTTTTGGCGAAGTGCCCACGCGATCAAAATCCCAAAGCCGCCCCAATATAATGTCGCCTGCAGGAGCAGCATCGGCGCGGGACCAGGCCAGATGGGCAAGATTTGCCGCCAAAGCCACGCCATGAGCGGAGGATGCCAATCTTCGAACTGGCCGGAAATCGTCTGATCATATTGCAGCGTCGCATCGACCTGCATCAGGCCCGGCCAATAGGCCAGCAATTGCAGTGCCGCGACGAGGGCGATGCCGATCGCGCAGATCCGCGCCGGATTGGCTGCCAGCCACCATAGGTATCTGTTCGCCAGCAACGCCCGCGCCGGCGGCTGAACGAGGTCGGCATTTTCGATCGGCAATGTTCTGGAGTTCATGTGCCCGCCCGCCAGCAGCTGCATTGAATATCTTATCGAGCGGCCTTGTCATAACGAAGGCTAATCTATGGTGAATTTTTGCCTCGTTGTCAGACAATCGAACAGTTGATCAGCTAAGGCGCTGAAAAGCTTACTCTCGAGCGGTTGTGCCGTTTTATCGAAGGGCAAGACGAGCGGTTGCAAATATGCGCATATATCGCTTGCTTCGAAAGCGGGAATTCCATTGGGGCACAGACATGATCCGCGGAGATGATTGCCGCACCTACGGCTTGGAAGGCGGGATCTACGGTTTCGCTCTTGTCGCGATCGGAGCCGTAATCCTGCTGTGGCCGGCTTTCTTGAACGGCTTCCCCTTAATTTTCCACGATACGAACAGTTATGTGCGGATGGCGCCAGAACTGCCCAGAAGCTATTTTTACAAGCTGTTCGTATATCTAACCGGGCTCAAGGCAAGCATCTGGACCACGGCGATCGCGCAAGCGCTGATCGCAAGCGCTGCCATATGGTGCTTTCTCAGGCTCATGGGGTTTCCGGACAGGCGCTATTTCCTCATCGCCATAGCAGTGTTAGCCGCTGGATCGAGCCTGCCCATCTATACCAGCTTCATCATGCCTGATCTGTTCACGGGCTTGATGTTCATGCTGCTCTTCGCGCTCATCTTCCTCGATGGAAGAATGTCGCGGATTTTGCGGTTGGCCGCGTTTTTGCTGCTGGTGCTGACGATTGCGACGCACTCCTCTCATCTCGTGCTGGCGCTGGCGATCACGCTGCTCGGCGGGCTGTGGCAATTCCTCCAGAGGCCAAAGCCGAAGCTGTCGGGCGCCCTGCTGTCATTGGCTGCGATCGTCACGGTCGCGCTGTGCTTCTATGTCTATCACGGCAAAGTGCATCATCGTTATGCATTGTCCCCCACCGGATCGACCTTCCTGATGGCGAATCTGCTCGAATATGGGCCCGCGCGGGCGGAACTGGCTGAGCGATGCCCGCAGATTGCGCCGAAACTGTGCATCTATCGAACGCAGCTTCGGCCAACGGCCGACAATATCCTGTGGGACGCCGATAGCCCCTTCAATACCAGGCTCGGCGGTTTCGAGGGCCTGGCTGGAGAAGCGCGCGAGGTCGTTTCCGCGACCATAGTGGATCATCCGGGCCTGGTGTTGCAGATGAGCGTGGGAAATAGCGCAAGCGCCCTGATTTCCGCGGATCCTGCCGCCGATATCGAACGAATGGACGCGTCGGTCGAACTTCTGAGGCACATGCTCCTGAAGATCTACGGCAGCCAGACGGTTCGATCGTTCGACGCGAGCATGCAGGAACATGATATGTTTCCGCGCCCGCTCGTCCGGATCTTGAACGGCGCCATCCTCGCCTTGCTCATCGCCGGCATCGTCTTCATGCTTGTGAGAGGCGCGCGATCTACCTCGGTTTCCGGCATGTTCGTTGGCTTCGCGCTCCTGGCCTACCTTATGAATGCCGTTCTGTGTGCGACTATCTCGGGGGTTCATGACCGCTATCAGGCGAGGCTGAGCTGGCTGGTGGTCCTGGCATTGCTGTTGCTGCTGTTCGATCTGCTGAGATATGCCTCTCGAAGGCGCCAGCATGCTGAGCCGCTTAATGCAGCGGTGTGAGTTCGGTACACTTCGACCCCTCAATACCATCCTGCTCGATAGATTTCTGCATCCTGAGTTCCCTGCGAGCCGCCTTCAAACTTTTCCCGGATTACCGTCCGACGTTTTGCCGCTCTCGCCTTAAGACAACTTGCCTTGATCCAATCCGCCCGGTATCCGCCCGCCACCCGCAGGGAGTGATCAAACAGAATGCCGGCCAAAGCCTGCACCCCGCGCGTGGTGGTTGCACTCCTTGTGATCCTGGCTTGCGCGCTCGCTCTCCGGCTTTACGGGATTGGCTTCGGCCTCCCGGCGCTGCTCGATCCGGATGAGCCGCTGTTCATCATTAGCGCGCTGAAGCTGCTTGGCCAGCATACGCTCAACCCCGGGTGGTTCGGCCATCCAGGCACCACGACGATCTATTCGCTGGCAATCATTTACGCCTCGATCGGTGGCGCCGCACTCGCTTCGCGACAGTTCGCAGACATTTCCTCTTTTGTTGCATATGTTTATAACGATCCGGGCATCCTGGTCCTGTCAGGCAGGATCTTTTTCGCGCTCTGCGGCTGCGCCTGTGTCGCTCTGACGTTCCTGCTCGCGAAACGTTTGCGATCGGTCGGCACGGGGCTGCTGGCAGCGCTGTTGCTTGCGCTCAATCCTTTGCACATCAGTTATTCGCAGCTGATCAGGACGGACGTTCAGTCAAGCCTATTCATGCTCTTATGTTTGCTCTGGACCTGCCGGATAGTGACCAATGGGGGACGCCGCGACTATGTTATCGCCGGAATCTGGGCGGGTTGTGCGTGCGTCACCAAATGGCCGGCGGGCGTCGTTGATATTTCCCTGATCACGGCTGCGGTAATGCGACTGCGCGACCATCCCTCCGAGGCGCGGAACCAGACTTGCAACCTCGTAATCGGCCTGCTGGTCTCCCTTGTGACGGTCGTCACCGTCTCACCCTATCTCCTGCTGGATTATCCAGTGTTGCTCGATAATCTTCGCGGCGAGATCCAGCCCGATCATGTCGGGGCGTCGGGTGGCGGCTTCCTCGCGAATGTCGCCTGGTACATTACCGGGCCGTTGCGAGGGGCGATCGGCGTGATGGGCTTGCTGCTGGCATTTGCAGGCATCGGGCTTGCGGTCAGAAAAAGCCGCGTCCTGACAGCGACGGTCCTTCCGTGCGCAACCGTCTCCTTCGTCATCATCTGCGCGAACACGTTGATCTGGGAGCGATGGCTGGTGCCGCTGCTCCCCTTCGTCGCGATTTTCGAGGCGTGGGCGCTGCTTTCGTTGGCCAACTGGCTTCGCGGCGCCACCAGCAAGCGGACAGCTTCGTTCATCGTGGCCGCCGCATGCGCCATTCTCCTGATACCCGGGCTTGCGACGACGCGCCTCAACGCGAACGAACGCACGAACGATACTCGCACGCTTGCGGCGCAATGGGTTCTTCACCACACTTCCCCTGGGGACAGTGTGCTGGTCGAGCATTTTGCCTTTGATCTATTCGTCGCCAAGCGCAGAATCCTGTTCCCTGCCGGCGATGTCGGATGCGTCGATGCCGCGGATGTGCTCGGTAAAAAGCTGCAATATGGCTCCGTCGTGCAATGGCGTGGAACGCGTTCGGTGGTTGACTTCGGAAATTTGCCGATCGCGAAGCTGCCCACCTGTGAAGCAGATATCGCAATTTTTTCGCATTATGATCGCTATCGCGCCGAGCGTTCGCGGTATCCGAAGGAAACCGCAGCCTATGAGCGGGCGATGCGCCTCGGCCGCACGCTCAAGATCATCATGCCAGAGCCGGGAAAAATTGGTGGTCCCGCGGTTCGCATAATTGAACTGGACCGGCACGTTCTGCACGATATTGCAAAAGGCGGCGCCGGATGACAGCAAGTGCAGCCATGACGCTTGGCTCGGGCATTGGGGCGCTGCAGGCGCGGTTGACAAGATTCGAGGCGCTGGCCATAAGCCCGCGCGAAAGGCTTACGTGGCCGCACGCACAGCTTTCGCCGCACGGGCTGCTGTATGCCGAACGGGGGAAGTATCTGAAATACATCTATAGTTACACCTATAACTACAAGAAGCGTGCTGGATGACTTCGCTCTTCATGTCCTCGCTGACTACAGTCGCCGGCGAAAAAGTGACTGTTGCAGACCTAACCCTTATCAAAATGCCGGCGTTCGGCCCTTTGATCGGCGATATTGAGCGCTACCGCAGGATTCCGGGTCATGATGAAGGATAAATGGCGCGGCCGCCGCGTTTTCATCACCGGACATACGGGATTCAAGGGAAGCTGGCTGGCGCTCTGGCTAGCCGACCTGGGTGCTATCGTTACCGGCTATTCGCTGCCTCCGCCGACCGAGCCCAGCCTGTTCGATCAAGCCAGGATTTCCGGCCTGATCCACCATATCGAAGGCAATATCTGCGATCTGGGGGGGCTCGAGGCTGCTATTACGGCTGCAAGACCGGAGGTGGTTTTCCACCTCGCGGCGCAATCGCTGGTTCGCTATTCCTATGATCATCCGATCGAAACTTACGCAACCAATGTGATGGGCACTGCCCATGTGCTTGATGTATGTCGGCGCGTGGCTGAGGTGCAGGCGGTCGTCTGCGTCACCAGCGACAAATGCTATGAAAATAGGGAGTGGCTTTGGCCCTATCGGGAAAATGATCCCATGGGAGGGTATGACCCGTACAGCAGCAGCAAGGGTGCAGCCGAGCTTGTGATTTCGGGATATCGGCGGTCCTTCTACAGCGAGGGGAAGGGTGTCGCATCGGTACGGGCCGGTAATGTGATCGGCGGCGGCGATTGGGCACTGGATAGGCTCATTCCCGACATTATCCGCGCGCTTCAGGCCGGTCAGCGCCCGCTCATCCGCTCGCCCGGTTCAATCCGCCCGTGGCAGCATGTCCTGGAGGCGTTGGGCGGCTACCTCCTGATCGCAGAGCGACTGCTTCAGGGAGATGAGGTGGCCGCGAGCGGCTGGAACTTCGGACCGGACGAGAACGACGCCAAGCCCGTCAGATGGATCGTCGAGCGCATCCTATCTACTTGGGGAGCGACAGGATGGGACTATCCGGAAGGTGCCCAACCGCACGAAGCCAGAATTCTCAGACTGGATTGCTCGAAGGCACGAAGCGAGCTGGGCTGGCGGCCGGCGATGCGACTCGATGAGACCTTGGAAATGGTCGTACAATGGTATCGCAGTGTCTCGGACGGCGCGGATCCCTTGCTCGTGACCCGGCAGCAGCTCGAAGCATATCAAGCCAAATTTGAACATGTCATGTCGGAGCATTATTGATGACGCTTCTCAATGCCGATCCCAAGGACATTGAAGCCTTTGCCAGCGAATGCGGGGAACCGCAGTTCCGCCAGTTGATCCTTGACCTTGTCGGCCAATATGCGCGGTCGTTCCATGCCACCAAGAGCTTCGTGCCGGGGGAAAGCCCCGTGCCAGTTTCCGGGAAGGTCGTGGGCGAAGCCGACATGCGCTCGCTCGTGGATTCGGCGCTCGATATGTGGCTGACGACTGGGCGCTTCAATGCAGCATTTGAGGAGAAGCTGGCCGCGAGGCTTGGCGTTCGGCATGTTCTGACAACGAATTCCGGCTCGTCTGCCAACCTGCTTGCGCTTTCGGCGCTTACATCGCCGATGTTGCGCGGCCGCGCGTTGAAGCCGGGCGACGAGGTCATTACCTGCGCGACCGGTTTTCCAACAACGGTCAACCCCTCGCTGCAATATGGCTTGGTGCCGGTTTTTGTCGATATCGACATCCCGACGTACAATATAAAACCCGATCTGATCGAGGCCGCGGTTTCGGAAAAAACGCGCGCCATCATGGTTGCGCATACGCTGGGAAATCCCTTCGACCTCGATGTCGTCATGCGAATTGCCAAGCAGCATAATCTCTGGGTGATCGAAGATTGCTGCGACGCACTCGGTGCCACTTATGATGGCCAGCTGGTCGGCACTTTCGGCGATGTGGGAACGTTGAGCTTTTATCCCGCCCATCACATCACGATGGGCGAAGGCGGGGCGGTCTTCACTAAGAGCAATGTGCTGAAGCGGCTGATCGAATCGATGCGCGACTGGGGGCGTGATTGCTGGTGCGAGCCGGGTAAGGACAATACGTGCGGCAAGCGCTTCGGACATAAGCTGGGCTCGTTGCCGAAGGGCTACGATCATAAATATACGTACAGCCACTGCGGCTATAATCTGAAAATTACCGATATGCAGGCGGCTGTCGGCGTGACCCAATTGGACCGGCTGACCGAGTTCGTCGAGGCGCGAAAGAGAAATTTCGGCTTGCTCTCTCAACTATTTAGGGAATTTGAAGAATATTTCATCCTGCCTGAGGCCACTCCCAGAAGCGACCCCTCCTGGTTCGGCTTCCTGTTGACGGTTCGTGACGGGGCACCGTTCAAACGGGATGATCTTATCCGGCACCTCGATGCCCATAAAATAGGGACCAGGCTGCTCTTCGGCGGAAACCTGACCCGGCAGCCCTACATGAGCGGCTATCAATATCGCACTGTCGGAGATCTGGCCAATTCCAATATCGTTACGGAAAACACATTTTGGATCGGGCTGTTTCCCGGAATCAGCTCGGATCACATATCCTATGTGGGAGACGTGGTGAGAAACTTTATCCATGGCTGATCTCCCAACGGAAGGCGCATGACCGTTACAACGCGTTCTCCCAGTCCTTGTCCGCCAATCGTCATCACGGGTCCGACTGGCTGGATAGGGAACGCCTTCGTGAACTATGCGCATGCCCGTTTTGGAGCCGATGCCATTTCATCGGCTCGTTTCTATGCGTCCAAAGGGCGGCCGCATCTCTTCCCAGGCGGCTTGCGCGCGGACCTGCGCGGATTGGCGGATTTAAAACCAGCCGACATCGAAGGCGCGCTGGTAATCCATCTCGCATATCTGACGAAGGAAAAGGCTGACACTCTAGGCGAGCGCGCCTTCACCGAAACCAACATTGATATCGACGATAAAGTGCTGACCGCGTTACAGGCGGCGCGACCGCGAGGCGTTTTCATTGCCTCCTCCGGAGCCGCCAAATTGGCTGAGGATGGCACCGACCGGCATCCCTATGGCATGTGCAAGCTTCGGCAAGAAGATCGGTTCCTGCAGTGGTCGGCCAAATCCGGCGTGCCCGTCATTGTCGGCCGGATTTTTAATCTCGCTGGGCCTTACATAAACAAGATCAATTCCTATGCCTTGGGGTCATTCGCTCTCCAAGCCAGGCGCGAAGGCCGAATACGGATCGAAGCCAATGTCCCTGTTTTTCGATCTTTTCTTCATGTGAACGATCTTTGCGCGCTTGCATTCGAAGCCCTGTCGAACGGATCCGGACGGAACGTTCCGATTGATCTCTGCGGTTCGGAGGTCTTGGAGATGAGCGATATTGCGGCAGCGGTGGCGCGGCATGCGGGCGGCGATCCGGTAATTGTGCGGTGCGGAATCGATTGGTCAAAGCCGAGTGTTTACCTCGGCAATTTTGTTGATACGAAGGTCCTCGCGATGGAGTTTGGAACACAGCTCGCCGCATTTGATCAACAGGTTATCGATACAATGGCCTGGATAGATGTTGTCTCAGCTTCAGTTTCAGGAATGTAGATGGCAGGCGATTAAGGTTGTTTTAGGAAAATGTTTTGGATAACACCGGCGCCTGTCAGCAACGGGTTCCGTGTGTGGCCGCAAGAGTGCTGGGGGAGCGGTTGAAGGTGGCGAAATATCGGGCGTCAAGTTCACTTTCCCGTGTGCGTTAGGAGATAAAAGTGTCCGACACCATCTTTGAGAATCTGTTTGTTTTAGAGCTTGCGAACAACCATTGGGGTAAGCTTGAGCGCGGGTTCAAGATAATTCGCGATTTCAGCCGTGTAGTTCGCTTCAATGACGTCCGCGCGGCAATAAAGCTGCAGTTTCGAGATGTTGACGCATTTATTCATCGGGATTTCCGTGATCGCGACGACGTGCGTTATATCAAGAAGACGCTCGATACGCAGATGCCTTGGGAGGCCCTGCGGCAGATGGTTGAGCTCGTCCGTGACTGCGGGATGGTCACGATGGTCACGCCCTTCGATGAAGTCTCAGTCGATAAGTGCGTCGAATTCGGGGTCGATGTGCTCAAGATTGCGAGTTCGGACGTCCGCGACAAGACCTTGCTTCGCAAAATGGCATCGACGGGCAAGCCCGTCATCGCATCGTCCGGAGGTGCGGAACTCCAGCATGTCGATGAGCTAGTCGACTATTTCGTATCGCGCGGCATACCATTTGCGCTCAATCATTGCGTATCGATCTATCCCTCGGAGGATAGCGAGCTCGAGCTGAACCAGATCGATTTCCTGCGGGCCCGCTATCCTAACATCGTCATCGGCCTATCCACGCATGAACATCGGGATTGGCACGATTCCATCATGATCGCCTATGCAAAGGGAGCGCGCACGTTCGAGCGTCATATCGATATCGATCACGAAGGCGTGCCGGTAAGCGCTTATTGCACCAAGCCGGAACAGGCGGACATCTGGTTCCGTGCCTTCAAAAAAGCTCAGGAAATGTGTGGCGGCTCAGCTTCGGCTCGGCGCGTCGTCCCGGAAAAAGAGCGTCGCTATCTCGATGCCTTGGTGCGGGGGGTGTACGCCAAGCGCGATCTGCCCGCAGGGCATGTCCTCACCGATGACGATGTCTATCACGCGGTACCTTTGTTAAAGGGTCAGATATCGACCCGCGAGTTCGAAAGCGGAGAGGTTCTGACAAAACCGCTCCAGGCAGACATGTCCGTTGATATTGCCAGCCTCAAGGCCGGCTATCTCTCTGACGCCGAACTCGTTTCGCTGATCGAAGATCGCGGCATGGAACCGGTAAGGCCGTCATCGCCACGCGTGGCGGTCAACTCGTAGATCGCATATCGGTAACGCTCGACGCCGCGGGTTGAGCGCATGATTGTCTATGCCGCCTGAGGAAATGCCATGGCCTTGATCCGCCTCTCCGACTATGTGGCGTCGACGCTGGTCAGGCACGGAATACGGCATGTTTTCATGCTCACTGGCGGCGGGGCAATGCATCTCAACGATGCGCTCGGCCGTACCGATGGGCTTCGCTATATTTGCTGTCACCACGAGCAGGCACTGGCTATGGCGGCGGAGAGCTATACCCGTCTCTCGGGCCGGATTGCCGCTCTCAATGTCACGACGGGGCCGGGCGGGATCAACGCGCTGAACGGGGTGCACGGAGCCTATACCGATTCCATCGGCATGATCGTTCTTTCGGGCCAGGTGAAACGCGAAACGCTGCGCGCCAACGCTCCCGTCGTCCTGCGGCAACTTGGCGACCAAGAAGTCGATATCGTCGCCATGGTGAAGCCGATCACCAAATTTGCCGTGTTAGTCGATAATCCAAACGATATCCGCTACTATCTGGAAAAGGCCCTGTGGCTGGCAAAGACCGGGCGGCCCGGCCCGGTCTGGCTCGACATTCCCATCGACGTTCAGGCCGCTCCGATAGACCCGGAGAAGCTCAGAGGTTTCGAGCCTCGTGTGGAAGGATATGGTCGGGATTTCGCTTTGCCTGCCGAATATGGATGGCTTTCCGAGGAACCGTTACGCGCTGCCGCGAGGTCCGTCATCGAGGCGTTGCGGGTAGCAAAGCGCCCGGTTCTGCTGCCCGGCACCGGCGTGAGGATCAGCGGAGCCCACTCTGTATTTTTGAAGGTGGCAGAAAGGCTTGGCTTGCCAATCGCGCCCGGCTGGAATGCCCAGGACGTCGTTGATGATGCTCACCCGCTTTATGTCGGCCGCCCCGGCACGGTGGGTGATCGTCCTGGCAATTTCGCGGTTCAAAATGCGGATTTGTTGATCGTTCTGGGTTGTCGCCTGAATATCCGGCAAATCAGCTATAATTTTGCGAGCTTCGCACGGGCTGCAAAGAAAATCATGGTCGATGTCGATGCAGCGGAGCTGGGAAAGCCAACCCTGTCGATCGACATGCCCATCCATGCGGATCTCGCGACCTTCCTGCCGGTGCTGCTCGAAGAGCTCGACGGCTATGAAAGCCCTGACGCCCACCGGGATTATCTTGAATGGACGTTGGCAAGGAAGCGTCGTTATACGACCGTGCTCCCGGAATATTGGCAAACCAAGGGCGTGGTGAATCCCTATTGTTTCACCGAAGCGCTGTTTGAGCAGCTGGAAGAAAATGAGGTCATCGTCATGGCCGATGCGACCGCCGCGGTGGTCACGGTCCAGGCGGCAAAACTGAAGCGCGGCCAGCGGATCTTTTCCAACTCCGGAGCTGCATCAATGGGGTATGACCTGCCCGCGACGATCGGCGCGTGGCATGCAATGCCGGACGGTTCAAAGCGGATTATCTGCATGGCTGGAGACGGAAGCATCATGCAAAATCTGCAGGAACTGCAAACGATTTCGGGACAACAGATTCCTGCCAAGATTTTCCTCTACAATAATTCAGGATATCATTCCATCAGGCAGTCTCAGCAGGCGCATTTCAACGGCTTTTCAGTCGGTTGCGGGCCGGACTCAGGCGTGTCTTTTCCTGATTTCGCAAAAGTCGCCGCCGCTTTCGGTTTCAGCTATGCCCGTACTTCGGACCATGGAGACATGCGCGTCGCCATCAAGGAAACGCTCGAGGCAAAGGGCCCGGCCATCTGCGAGGTCGTCGTCGATCAGGCACAGAACTTTGCGCCGAAATTGTCATCGAAACGGCTTGATGATGGAACGATGGTGACGGCCCCGCTCGAGGATATGTCGCCCTTTCTTCCCCGGGCCGAGCTTGAAGAAAATATGCTTATCCCGCTCATAAGCTGACATGCCCCATTTGCCAGCGCTGCTGTTCGACCTCGATGGCACGCTCGTTGACAGCGCTCACGGGGTTGCGTCAGCGCTTGCGCAGGTCAGCGAAGCGCGGGGCGGACCACCCGTTGAAGTTGACCAAGTCCGCTCGCTCATAAGCTTGGGCGCGGACGTGCTGGTGCGAGAGGCACTAGGTCATGCCGCGCGCGATGCAATCGATGATCTATCGGAATTTCGGAGGATCTTGCGATCGCTGCCGCCCGATCCCCGCGCAATATTCGATGGGGTGATCCTCGCGCTCTCCACGTTCAGAAAAGCCTCCTATCCGATGGCCGTCGTCACAAATAAGCCGGCCGATCTCAGCCGATCATTGTTGGAGGGCCTGGGCTTGGCGGGCCATTTTGACGTTGTCGTGGGCGGGGATACCGCGCCTTTCTGCAAACCGCATCCGGCCCCCGTCGAATGGGCGCTGGAGCGACTGCACCGCTCCAAAGAGAGGGCTGTCTTGATAGGCGACAGCGATGTTGACGCGCTTGCAGCAAAAGCATGCGCCATACCTTTCATCCTTTATGAAGGAGGATATGGAAGCTCCCGATGCGCGCCGAACGATATAGCAGCTCAGTTTCGCCAATTTGATGATCTGCCGGATAAAATCATCGAAATTTCAGCCGAGATGCACTGGCCATTATTGTAATTGTTGTGGTTTTTCCGATTGCGGATTGGGTTCACAAAAGAAGACGATTGGCGTCATAAAGCGGTCTTGTGCTCCGCGAAACTTCTGCTAGTTCGGCAGTCCCGTGGAGCGGTAGGAACTCATATGCACGTGGTTTGGGCGCGGGTGCGCCGGTGGAAAGTGCCCGCGAAGTGGAAATGCCTTGCCGGGCACGGCGTTTCTGCCGCCCTGATTCTGGCTCTTTCGTCCTCGTCCGTCGCGCAAATGCTTCCCCCCGATGCTGATCGCTACACCCCTTATGGCTCGCCGTTAGGCTCTGCAGGCCAGAACAGCAGCCAAATGCAGCAGCAGCTGCCTGCGCGCCAATCGAATGAGGTCGTCAATCCTCTCGGCGGATTGAGCACGGACAAGATCGAGCCGGTCCAGATTTACGGCTCCGACCGGCCGACGCTCTTCAACAGCGTTGATGCCGCGGTTAACCCCCGTCTTAAGCCCCCGCCCCCGCCCAATGAATTCGAACGTTATGTCGAAAATGCCTTGGGCCGAAGGCTGCCGCGCTTCGGGGCGGATCTGCTGCTGCCCAGCAATCGGGATTTTGCCGTACCAGCGACGGCGACCGTGCCCCCGGGTTATATCCTGAATGTAGGCGACATCGTGACGATTTCGCTGACGGGCTCGACGGAAGGGAGCGTCGACAAAGAAATCGATACCAATGGCCGTATCTTTCTGCCCAAAGTCGGTTCCATCCAGCTTGCGGGCGTGCGTTATGGCGATCTGAAGGACAGGATCGCGGAAGCGGTGGGGCGGCAATATCGTGGCTACACGGTCACGGTCGGCATTCGCCAGCTTCGCGGCGTTCGCGTCTATGTCACCGGATTTGCTAACAATCCGGGTGCTTATACCGTCAACAGCCTGTCAACGATGGTCAATGCAGTGCTAGCGGCTGGCGGCCCAGCGGCGGGCGGCAGCTTCCGATCGATCAAGCTCTACCGCCAGGGTGAACTGGTCAGTGATTTCGATCTGTATGACTTGATTCGCAGGGGGGACCGGACCCACGATACCGTTCTTCAGAATGAAGATATATTGGTCATCCCGCCTGTAGGCGAGCAGGTCGCCATCACGGGAAGCGTCAACGCCGAGGCCATCTACGAGGCTAAGCCGGGCGAAACCATCCAGACCATGCTGTCTTATGCCGGGGGCACCAATGATCTAGCGGATGACTCGCGCGTGATGCTCTACCGGCTGTCTGACCTCGATCGGATTGGCGGGCAGCAGATCGATCGCGCCGAGACCGGCAGATTTCTGGTAAAGGGCGGAGATCTTCTGCAGATCCTTTCCGAAGGAACGTTGCAACGGTCGCAGGCGCGTCAGTCCGTGCTCGTGCGGATCGAAGGCGAGGTGAACAAGCCAGGCAATTATTATGTGCCGGCCAACACCACGCTCGGCGAGGTCATGCAGCAAGCTGGCGGAATCACCAGCCGTGGATATGTTTTTGGGACGCGCCTTGAACGGACCTCTGTGCGACGGCAACAGCGCGAGGGTTTCCGCGACGCGGTTCAGCAGCTTGAGATTACGCTGGCGGCTGCCCCGCTCACCAGTGGCCAGACCCTGGATGCAGGCGAACGCGCCACCCAACTGGCAGCGGCGAGGGGCGTACTGGACCGGCTGCGCGATGCTGAGCCGGATGGGCGCGTCGTCCTGGAGTTGCCGCCGAGCGCCACAACCTTGCCCGCCAATCTCGTGCTCGAGAACAATGACCGGATCGTGATCCCGGCGCGCGCGACCACCGTCGGCGTCTTTGGGGCTGTTTACCGGCCAGCCTCTTTCCTCTTCAACGAGGCTAGGCCCCCGCGGGTGCGCGATTATATCGAGCGCGCGGGCGGCCCGCTCCGCGCGGCAGACAAGGGCGGGATCTTCGTGATCCGTGCGAATGGCTCCGTCCTGTCCAAGCGCAACGGCGCACTGAGCGCGCGCGTGCTACCAGGTGATGTGATTTTCGTGCCGGTGAAAACCCAGTCGACCTCGATCTGGGCGCGCATCCGCGAGATCACGACCATCGTGTCGCAGATCGGCTTTACTGCCGCTGCGCTGTCTGTGCTGAACAATAATTGAAACATCCTCGAAGCATAATCGGGACGCTCGCTGCGACCGAGGCGTTTCGTCGGCCGGGGCGCCGTCGCGCCATTTTTGCCGTGCTGATCGCTATCTGTGCCGTGCTAGCCATTTTTCCTGAACGATATCGCGCTGCTGTGACATTGGCTCCGACGGATCCCTCGGCCTTGGGCCTTGGTGGAGCGCTCGGCCAGTTAGGCGCCGCTCAGTCGGTATTTGGAAACCAGACGGCCACAGAAGTAACCCAGACAGTCGCACGCAGCGTGCTTGTTCGCGGGTTCGTCATCGACAAAGTCGATCTGATGCGCAGAAAAGGCTTCCATGATCGGGTAGACGCCTTCCGCTGGCTTGACCGGCAAGTGACAATTAGGACCATCCGCGGCGGCATGGTGCAGATGGAAACTCAGCTGCACGATCCCGACTTGGCGCGGGCCTTGATTACTGCCTACGCAAGCATAACTCGACAACAACTTGCGATCATCAATCGTCAACAAACAAGTTATAAACGTCGGGTTTTGGAAAAACTGGTTGCGGAGGCGAATGATCGTCTTGACCGGGCGCAAGCCGCCTATGACGTATTCCGATTGAGGACCCGGTATTCCGATCCAAGAGCCGCGATCGAAGCCATAGGTGATCGCATTCCTGCACTCCAGGCAGCGATCAAAGCTAAGGAAGTTCAACTCTCGGCAGAGGAACAGTTCGCAACCGGCGACAACATGTCCGTCCGGCAGATCCGTGCGGAACTTAGAGCCCTTCAATCGCAACTAGCTCAGCAGCAGGCGCTGAATCCCGAGCAGGAAAACTCCGTTGGACGGGTAGTACAGGAATCAACCAAGGGTAAGCGCCTCGAGCGGGAGCTTCTCATCGCACAATCCTTGTATGAAGGGTATAATCGCTATCTTCAGGGAACTGCCGTCGAGGACATGACCTCCAGCGCGAATATGCGGATCATAGAGCAGCCTTTCATAGATACGGCGCGCCAGTTCAATATGGTTTTCCTTCTTCTCGGATTCCTGCTGGCCCTGTTGGCTTTTGCGATCGAATTTTACAACCTGCGGCCGCCCCTGGAGGCTCACGCAGATGACTGAGCAGGTGCCTCTCGAGGAGCCGGTTTTTTCAGTCATTATACCGTGCCGAAACGAAGAAGCGAATGTTGTCGCAATCTCTCAAGCGGTTATCAGGGAGATGGAACGCATCGGCGAATCGTTCGATATCATTTTTATCGACAATGCGTCTGAAGATGCGACCGTTCCTCTGATACGCGAGCTGTGTAAGAACGACCCTCGCATCAGACTGATCGTCAACGCTCGGAACTTTGGGCAGATGCGGTCGCCCACTCATGCCATCTTTCAGGCGCGCGGACGCGCCATCATAGGCATTTGCGCGGATTTTCAGGATCCTCCCGAACTGATCAAATCCTTCGTGGAACGTTGGCGCGCGGGCGCCGACATCGTGCTCGGCGTCAGGGTGTCCGAAAAGTCTTCATTCTTCTTAAGTCTTTGGCGGAATTTATCATACGCCTTTGCATCACGCTTTGGTGACTATCCCATCATCCCCAACGCAACCGGCTTCGGTCTCTACGATCGGAAGGTCGTAGCAGCCATCGCTGCGCTGAAGGAACCTGAGCCTTTCTTTCGGGGAATGCTTACGGAAACCGGTTATTCGGTTGAACTCATACCATATGCGCGAGGTGAGCGCGCGGGTGGACGGTCGAATAACAATTTCGTCGAGCTTCTGAGTTTTGCTCTATCGAGCGTAGCCGGGGCTTCGAAGAAAATGCTGCGCTTACCTTTTTACGTAAGCGGGATACTTTGGCTTGGCGCTGCCGCGCTGCTGGCGATAGCAGTTATATCCTGTTTCGCTAAGGGTCCGGCGTTCATATGGCTCGCGGGAGCCATCGCTCAGGCACAATTGGCTCTCTTGTTTTTCTTCGTCGGCTTGATCGGTGACCAGGTTCGGATAATTTCAGAGCGTACGCGTCAAACACCTTTGGTGGTAGAAAAGGAACGCGTCAACTTTCCAGCGGATTACTGAGAGTGACCTCGCATATGAGGCACAGGCTGGCGCTCCTTTGGCGATATTACCAAGTCGGCATCATTAATACGCTGGTGGGATACGGCCTTTTTGCATCTTTCGTTGCTTTGGGTTTCAATCAATATGTAGCCCAAATCATTGGACATTTACTGGGGATGGCGTTCAACTACGTTACTTACAGCCGCCACGTCTTCAGCGATTCCAGCCCCGCGAAGCTGCGTTTTGTCATCGTCTACGGGATCAATTATCTGCTCGGATTGGCAATGCTCGCCTTGGCGAGCTTTTTTGTGCCGTCTCCCTACCTTGCCGGCGTCATCTCCATTATCTGCGTGTCGCTCATCAATTTTTTCCTGTTGCGCCACCTTGTGTTTCGGGAGCGAGCGGCGTGACAAGCTATTTATCCGCCAGACGTTGGCATCTTTGGATAGAATATGCGTTTGTCGTAGCGATCGTTACGGGTATTTCTTACGTTGCTTGGTTTTATCATGAAAATGGCTATTTACCGCAGCCATTTTTCTATGAACCAGGTGGCGTGTTCATGGATTGGTTCTCGCTGTCTCCCTATGGCTATTTTCGGGGGGCTTATGATGTAAATGGTTCAATTTACCCGCCCCTATCCTTCGTGATCATGAGGATTTTCAGCCTTCCTCGCTGTTATCACATCAATAGCGCTGAGTGGGCCCGCGATTGCGATTGGGGGGGTGTCGCTGGGCTCACGGGATTTATCGCGACGAACGCGGTGCTCACATTCGTGGCCTTCTACAAGCAAGACCGCGCGACCTTTTTGCCGCGTGCCTTCGCGATGTCGTTCGGATTGCCGATGATTTATACCTATGAGCGCGGAAATATTCTGCTGCTCGCCTACACATTCATATTGCTGGCTTTTGGGCCGCCGCTGATCCGATCGGCGCGGGTGCGCTGGTTTTTCGGCGGATTGGCGTTGAATTTGAAGGTATATCTGATGGGTGCGGTGCTCGCGCCATTGTTGCAGCGAAGATGGATCCAGACCGAAGGAATCATCCTCTGGGCTGCCGGCATTTACCTGGCGACTTATGCCTTTCTGGGAGAGGGAAGTCCGGCAGAGATCTTTGGAAATGTCACATATTATGCGTCGGGCTATGCTGCCAGCAACCCGCTAGATCTGTGGTACGCGAGCAGCATGGTCCCGGTCATCACGCTGCTTAGCGGCGAGAATTTCCCCATAAGCTCGTATATGAGTTCCGATACGGTCAACATCATATTGATGGTTGCAACGACGGTTGCGCGGACCACCCAAATATTGATCGTCTTGTCAGCCGCCGCCATCTGGATTCGTCCGGAGGTGGTTCCGCGACATCGCGGTGTCTTCTTGGCTATCGCGATGGCGGTCACCACATCCGAGGTCGGGGGATACACCCAGATCCTCCTGCTCATGTTCATATTTATGGAGCGCTGGCAGGGAATAGCAAAACCGCTCGCGATCGTTATGGCTTACGCGCTCTGCATTCCTGCCGAATATGTTATGGGAACTGAAGTTTACCTCACAAGATTCAGTTGGCTTCATGGCAGCGACGTCTACGCGCATTATGGTTTGGGGCTGATGGCGTTGCTCCGACCACTCATCGCTATGCTCATCGTATGGTGTATCGCTTCAACCACTATTTACGATGTATGGCTAGACATACGTCATCAAGGCTGGAAGAAACGTTGGCGATTTAGAAATGACCTTCCCATTATGGTCGGCGCAGGGGAGGCGAAACCTCTGTCAGTATCAACCGAAAGGTGAGCCGAACAAATGCCGGACACGTCTCACATCCGAGCAGGCGCCAAGTTTGACCTGACGACAGTGCGTCGAGAACGGGTAGCTTCGCAATGTGTCTGTTGCGGCAGCGAAAATATCGTGAGTTCTCCTGCCGTTCTGATGCCGTTCGTCGCGGACCGTGTCTTCGGATGGAAGCCGGTGGTTATCGACGATAGCTGGGGCCTTCGAACGATACGCAACGGCAATGCCTACACGATCTGCAAAAGCCTCCGTTGCGTGGATTGCGATCACCTTTTCTGCGACATTCGTTTTTCAGATGAGGAGATGGTCTCGCTTTACAACAAATATCGTGAAGAAGAATATACGGCGCTTCGTGATTACTACGAGCCAGGGTATAGAGCTCGTAACGAAGCTCTCAATCTCCCTATAGCTTATAATGATGAAATTGAAGCATTTCTGGAACCGCACCTTGAGCACCCTCTGACGGTTTTGGATTGGGGGGGGGATACAGGTGTCAATACTCCTTTCAAGGGCAAGAACATTGCTTTCGATGTTTATGATATAAGCAATAAGGCAGTGGAAGCCGGTGCCCGTTTTGTAACGCTGGAACAAGCTACGACGTCAAAGTACAGCCTGATCGTATGCAGTATGCTGTTGGAGCACGTACCTTATCCGTCCGATATTCTACTGGCAGTTCGCGGCGCTATGGACGCCGACTCGGTCCTTTATATCGAAGTGCCTCACGAAGAGCTGATGGCGAAAAATGTCGCCGATCGGGAACGCCTAAAGCGCCATTGGCACGAGCACATCAATTTCTACTCGGAAAGATCCATGGCAAGGCTGGTAGAGAATTGTGGTCTTGCGGTCATCAAGAAAGATATACTGTCGACTCAAGTGGCGGGTGCGGACATTCAAATCTCGCGCCTGGCCTGCAAACTTTCAGCTGAGTAATTCGCGTGCAGGCATTATTTCTCAGATACCGGTACCGGTAGATCATCCAGCAAGTCCGCTATCGGCACAAGCCTGTGCGACGAATCGGGATAGAGCCGTCGGAGATCTGCGATGATCGCGCTCGCAAAATCGACGCTGTTGATCAAAACCGTCCGGGGTGCTGAGCCGAGGGCTTCAGGCGCCCGGATCTGCTTGCCGAGCAGCATGTTTCCCTGCTTGGCAGGATCACTATCGATAAAGTAATCAATTCGCGCTAGATCGAAAAAGTTGGCGATAACTTCGCTCGCCAAGCTACCAGCACCCCATATTACGATCTTCTGATCGGGTTGCAACATGGGATGTCGCGAAAGCATCGTATGATCCCACTGGGGAAGCACAAAAGGTTTTGCTACCACTCTCAACGAGTCAGCGTAACGCGCGTCAAGTCTCGCGCTGGTCTCGACGGCGGTCGCCTCTAACCCGAGATTCGACAACAATCGGCATAGAGATGTTGTCGAAAAGAAGTGAAGATGTGATCGGTTGTCGTCAATCGCAAGCGTCTTATGCCCTCCTCTATTTGGCACTTCGAGGAAAATTGACCCATCGCAGCCGAGCACGCTCACCATCGCTTTCAGTTCAGCGGCAGGATTGTCTAAATGTTCCAGAACATGCGACATGAGGATGATGTCGAAGCCTGGGGCAATAGCACTATTAGCCAGAAGATTCTGCAATGGCTCTGTATAAAGCAGGTCGACATGCCGGCGAGCTTTCTCCGCAGCAGGCGAAAGCTCGATCGCCTCATATTGAGATGTTTGTAATTCACGGCGTACGGCCGCCGCAAGTTCCCCCGTTGCGCATCCAATCTCCAGAACCCGAGCTGAAGGCGGACAAAAAGGCGCAAAAAAACGAACTTGGCTCATCAGCCTCTCGTCCGAAGTGCCAAGCGAGCACATTGCGGTGGCGCTATAGCTGTAGGTGTCGATCTGCGTCCGCCAGCCGTGGAAACAGGTCAGGCAATAGGCGCGTTGGCCGACGGCCGTATCCAATGTCTGGGTATGCGACGATGCGCAGATCGGGCAGGAGAGTGAAGGCATGCAGAACCAATAGACCAGAGAGCGGATTGTGACTCGGCTAAAGGATCGATCCCCGATCCGCAAGGTCGTCCGGCATTAGCCTGGCGTAGACCGAACATTGACAACCATCGTTCGTCTCCTCAGGGACGCTTCAGGAGGAGTCGATGAAAACCGTAATTCTGGCAGGTGGTTTGGGAAGCAGGCTCGGCGAGGAGACTGCGGTTCGCCCCAAGCCGATGGTCGAGATCGGCGGCATGCCGATCCTCTGGCACATCATGAAGATCTATTCCGCTGCCGGGCTGCACGATTTCGTCATCTGCCTCGGCTACAAGGGCTATATCATCAAGGAATATTTCGCGAATTATTTCCTGCACAATGCCGATGTGACGATCGACCTCGCGAAGAACGACATGCAAATCCACCAGGCGTGGAGCGAGCCCTGGCGGATTACCCTGGTGGAAACCGGCGCCGCCACCATGACCGGCGGGCGGTTGAAAGCGATCAAGCCCTATCTGGAGCCGGGCGAGCCATTTTGCTTCACTTATGGCGACGGGGTGGCGGATATCGATATTGCCGATCTGGTGCGTTACCATCGTTCGCATGGATTGCGGGCGACGATCACCTCGGTGGCGCCGCCGGGACGGTTTGGCGCGCTCGAGTTCGATGGCGACCGCGTGACAAGCTTCCGGGAAAAGCCCGCCGGGGATGGCGGCCAGATCAACGGCGGCTTCTTCGTGGCCGATCCCTCCGTGCTCGATCTGATCGAAGGGCCTGAAACAATCTGGGAGCAAGGGCCGCTGGAACGTCTCGCCCATGGCGGCGAGCTCATGGCCTATCGCCATACCGGCTTCTGGCAGCCGATGGATACGCTGCGTGACAGGGTCCATCTCGAGGAGCTGTGGAATGCCGGACATGCGCCTTGGAAACGCTGGTAGCGCGAGGCTGTGTCAAGCCCGGCGGGGTAGAAGAAGCCGATAAGCTTAGTTTTCAAGCTTCTTTGCCCGCAATCATGGTCGGAGTTCCAGGTCGGTCCGAGTGGTCCGACGCCCGACTTGTGGTGCGCTGGATATGACGGCGCCGCTCAAGACATCATGGTTTATGAGCGTTCAGACCCAAAGCTGCCACGCATGCTTTTGCGGCGCATTATAATTGGATATAGCTCTTCCGATGGCCGACCTGCCAAAACTCGTTTCGATCGTTGGATTGGCGATAGCCCCCTTTGCATTTTTATATTTGACGTTCGGCTTGCTGGAGCGGCGCTTCCCAGCAGGCGCGTTGAAAAGCAGCCATGGATGGCTCTTCAACATCAAGCTCTCGCTCATGTATCTCGCCGTTCCGACGCTCGTCGGCGGCCTGATTGCTGCCACGATCGCAGCGGTTCGGCGGATAAACGGACATGGGCTCATCAATCTCAATTTCAGTTCGGAGACAGGCATCGCCGGAGCGATCGCGGCGACTCTGCTTTATCTGCTTGTCTGGGATTTTTTCTATTATTGGTGGCATCGGGCGCAGCACGGCGTGGAGGCGCTCTGGGCAATTCACAAGCTGCATCACATGGATGAGACGCTGGGCGTTTCTACGCAGATGCGCGTTCATTGGCTGGAAGAGATTGGGCGCGTCCCCTTCATCTTCATTCCAATGGCATTGATATTTGACCTGCCTATGCACAGCGGTTTCACGGCATTCGCGCTCACGGGCTGGTCGGCATTCATCCATGCAAACATCCGCATAAGCTTTGGTAAAGCCAGCGTGGTCGTCGGCGGGCCTCAGGTTCATAGGATACACCACAGCAACTTGGCCGAACATTTCGATAGAAACTTCGCTGCCTTCTTTCCGTTTTATGATGCAATTTTCGGAACATATTATCCGCCTAGGCGCGGGGAGTATCCGTCGACGGGCATCCCCAGCGATCCCGAAATCTCCTCGATCAGAGAGGGATTTCTCATGCCCTTTCCCATCTGGGCCGCGCTGCTGAAGGCTCAGCGCGGCCCCGCTGTTTGATGGCGAGCGACTTGAACAAGCCCGCTTGTCCCGCTCCTTCTTGCGGGTAAGCAGGCGTGACGACATGCCAAAGGTCGGCATGGTCAGGAATACTCACGCCATGATGCCGGTCGCCAGGCAGTTGCTTCCGAATGGGCCGGCCGCTGCGATTGGCTTTCCGTTGTAAACAAGCTTGTGGCCGCGAACAATTGCAGCGGAGTTGAGGGTCGTGCAATTCACCTCGATATGCGCGTTAGCGGAGCCATTCAGGTTGACGCCTATCGCATAGGCTGACGATGTCCCGTTTATGACGCAATCGACGCTGCCGCGGGTGCAGCCGGTCAGATTGATCGCCGGGCTGGCACTGGCCCCATAGCTATTGTTGATCGTGTCGCGGATCGAGAAGTTGCTCAACGAGGCGTGATCATGAGCGAGCTGATAGCCGGTGAATATATTATTTTCTGAGCGGAGTTGCGCCGTGTTGACAGCGCTGATGCCGGTCCACGCCAACGTCCCTGTAATGAATTGATTGCCGATGATAACGACGCTGCCGTGAAAATTTTGAAGGTGCACGGCCGTGCCCGTCGTTGCGAAATAATTATCCGATATGATGACTGCCGATCTGCTGCCGGCATCCTGGAGCCAGATGCAGGCGATCGAACCGGGATCGAAATTCCCGCCGTTGATCTTCAGATTCTCGGCCAAATAGCTCGCGGCACCATAACCATCTGCCTGGCCATATACGCCATATTGAATGCCCGAACCCGTCTCGAAACCGATAACATCCGTATCGACCCAACCGCCGGCGAAATAGACCCCGGCGCTATACGTCAGGGAAGGGGTACCATCTTCGGTCGTGGCAAAGCATCGGCAGTAGAATAATCGCAACGAAGCGTTGGCCCCATTATAGGGGGAACTGCCCGATCCCGCATAAACCTGATTCACGTAAAAGCCGATGAACGGGTCGTTGGCCGGATTGCTGCCTTTTTTCTCGCGGAGCGCCGAGCAGAAGCGCTGATAATGCTGCACTGTTCCATAGAAAGTCCAGCCCAGGCAGCTATTGAGGCTGAACACCCGCTCAAAATGGCAATTGACGCACCAGCGGACATCAATACCGACGCAGCCGAGCAAGCCCGATGCCGGTGTAAATGGGTTGACGGAACGATCGACCGTGAAGCCTTGCAGCACGACCGCTTCGGTGAGGTCGCCGTTTGAATGACGGGGATCGGTGAGGGCGGAAGAGCCGATTCTGATGATAGTGGCAGTAGCGCTCGTGCATATGATCCGAGTGCAATGTGCATCGTTGTTGTTCTGGTCGGTTTGCGTGTGAGCAGCGCCGAGAAGAGCGCTCCCGTTTTTTGTGATGGTGAGCGTGCCGCTGACAAAATAATCGCCACTTCCAAGCTGAGTGGCGGCGCAGAGATCAAGACTTGCCTGAATGCTGCGCAGGCAGTCGATACCAGCGTCGTTCGATTTGGCCCCAAACCATTCAGGCCGGCCGGTGATCCCGTCCCATAGGCGGACCCAGCAGCCTTCGGCGGGTGCAATGATATCGCTCTTTACGTAGAGCCCCTGAAGCGCGTCATTTGCAACCGAACGAGCATAGTTTCCGCGCTGCCAGATAAAGAATCCTTCCCTGCCGGCCTCCGCCAGATGGGCGACTTGGCCCACTCCGGCAGGAACTGAGGCGGCAAGAATGGAACGGTCTGACGCTGTCAGTCCGGCTTTCTCGAAATGAATCGCATGTGCGCCTGGGCTCGGGGCGCTCGCGTCGGAAGCTACGGATTTGTTTGCAAAGGGGATCGTCGTCAGAAGGCCAAGCATCAGACGGCGTTCGGAATCAGGTTCGCGCTTCATTCAGCGCGACTATCAGAACTAATGCTCTTCTGACATTCCTCGGCCTTGTAACGCCTTTTGCCTTAGTCCCCGCCCAACCGGTTTGACCGCGCCGCTCCTACGGTCTGCGGGTGCCGCTCCGCGCATATCTGCCTCGGCGCCGGCGCGCACATGGTCAACTGCCGGGCCGATCAGCATGAGCGTGGGATCATCGTCTCCGATCGCGCGCACCAGGAAGGCCAGGGCATCGAGCCGTCCGCGAATCAGCCGTTCATTCGGAAGCGAGGCATTGGCGACGATGAGCACCGGCGTTTCGGGAGCACGGCCTGATTTGATGAGCTCTCGCGCGATCTCCGGGGCGGCGACGCGGCCCATATAGATCGCCAGCGTCCCATCTCCCTTCGCATGGGTGGCCCAATCGAGTTCCAGCGATTCGCCGGCGCGGGCGTGCGCGGTCAGAAAGGTCACGCTGCGCGCCTCGCCGCGCAAGGTGAGGGAGGCGAGCCCGCTTGCCACGGCGGCGCTGGCGGCGGTGACGCCCGGGCAGATTCGCACCGGAATGCCATGCTGCCGGCACGCGGCGATTTCCTCGGCCGACCTTCCGAAGATCGATGGATCGCCACCTTTCAACCTGACCACCCGCATACCGCTTTGGGCCGCAGCAACGATGAGATCATTGATGCTGGCCTGATCCTTGGAGTGGCGGCCCGAGCGCTTGCCCACGCTGACGATTTGGCAATCGGCGCGCAGAAGCGCCAATATGGCAGGGCCCACCAGCGCATCGTGAAAAACGATATCCGCCTCTCCAAGCAGGCGCTCGGCCTTGCGCGTGAGGAGTTCGGGATCGCCGGGTCCGGCCCCGACCAGCCAGACCTCGCCCGGACGGATCCGCTCATTCTGCTGCATGAATTTTCTCTAGGGACGGCTGCGCCGAGGCAGCCAGAATCTGAGCCAATGCCGGACGGCACGACCCGCAGTTGGTGCCGGCGCGAAGCAGCTTGCCGATTGCGGCGACATCCGCCAGCCCATGCTCGCCAATGGCTGCGGCAATCGTTTTGGCGCCGACATCGAAACATGCACAGACGATGGCGCCCGGATCCGCCTGGGGGCCGGGCGGACGGCCGGCAAGAATGGCCGGAGTCACGTGCGATTCCCATAATTGCGCGATCAGCCAATCGCGCGAGGGCAAGGCGCCGTCGCGCGCGACGAAGACGATCGCTGACAGCCGGCCGTGCTCCAATATCGCGGTACGGCGGCTGCCCCGGGCGATATCGCTTGCATCGATTCGTTCGCCCGGGGGCAGGCAGCGATCGAGGGCGGCGGCGTCCCCGACGCCCGCAAGTTCGTAAAGGGTGCCGCCCGCCACCGTCACCTTCGTTGCCCATAATGCCGGGATATGGTCCGGCCCATTCCCACGCACGATCAGGAACCCGCGCCAATCGAGCGCCACTTTCTCCAGCCTGACCGGGGTGGATTTGAAGCCGGGCTGGCCGGAATGGGGATCCGTGAGCGGCCGCGGGAGCAAGCCGGTGCGTCCGCCGGTCGCCTGGCGATCGGTCCAATGGATCGGCGCGAAGATTTCGCCGATGCGCTGCCCATTATGCAAACGCACACGAAAAAGGCTTTCGCCCTGCGCTGACGAAAGGCGTGCAATGTCGCCGTCGGCCAAGCCGTAGCGCTCGCCATCAGCAGGATGGACTTCAACCAGCGGTTCCTCGCGATGGCGTGCCAGCTTGGGCGAAAGCCCGGTGCGTGTCATGGTGTGCCACTGATCACGGTAGCGGCCGGTATTGAGATTGAAGGGCCATGCGGGTTGCGGATCGACCAGCGGCGCCTGCTTCACCGCAATAAGACGCGCCTTGCCGTCGGCCGTCGGGAAGTGGCCGTCGGCGAAGGGCACGCCGCCCCAACGGAACGGCTGCATGGCATCATAATCATCATTGCCGATGGCGGCATGTGCGCCGATATCGAACAAGCGCGATCCGCCATTGCGATATGCGGAGAGGCGGGCATGCTCGCGAAAAATATCGGCCGGGCCATCATAAGCGAACGCCGCGGACCAGCCCATCCGCGCGGCGACTTCCTTGATGATCCACCAATCGGGCTTTGCTGCCCCCGGTAGCGGCAAGATCGGGCGCTGCCTGCTGATGCATCGCTCCGAATTGGTGACAGTGCCGTCCTTTTCCCCCCAGGCTGCGGCTGGGAGGCGGACATGCGCGAAGCGCGTCGTATCGGTGTCCTCAATGACATCGGAAACCACCACGAACGGGCATGTCGCCAGCGCATCGCGCACCATTCCCGCATCGGGCATGCTGACAGCAGGATTGGTCGCCATGATCCAGAGCGCCTTGATGTGACCGTCGCGCGCTGCGCGGAACATATCGACGGCCTTAAGACCAGGCTTGGTGGCGACGTTCTGTGCCGCCCAGAAGCGCGCGAGGCTTTCGGCATGCGCTGGCGAGAAATCCATGTGGGCGGCAAGCGAAGAGGCCAGGCCGCCCACTTCGCGGCCGCCCATGGCGTTGGGCTGACCGGTAATGGAAAAGGGTGCCGCGCCCGGTTTGCCGATGCGGCCGGTGGCGAGGTGGAGATTGATGATCGCATTGACCTGATCGGTGCCGGCCAGTGATTGGTTGACCCCCTGGCTGAACAGGGTGACCGTGCGCGGATGGCTAGCGAACAGATCGTAGAAATGGTTGAGGTCGGCGGGCGGAATGTCGCAGCTTTTCGCGGTTGACCAAAGATCGCCATGGTCCGCGATCGCTTCCCAGAAGCCGTCTGAGACGGTGACGCTCTCGCGCAAGAAATTTTCGTCCAGCAGCCCCTCGCGCCGGCAATGAGCGAGCAGGCCGTTCATCAGCGCGACGTCGCTGCCAGCCCGAATGGCGAGATGAAGATCGGCATCCTCGCATGTTTCGGTGCGGCGCGGATCGATGACGACGAGCTTGGCACCGCGCTTTTCGCGCGCGGCCTGGATGCGCTGGTGAATGATCGGATGGCACCAGGCCGCGTTCGAACCTATCAGGACGAACAGATCTGCCTCATCGAGATCATCGTACGTCGCGGGAACAACATCTTCGCCGAAAGCGCGGACGTGGCCTGCGACCGCGCTTGACATGCAAAGGCGGGAGTTGGTGTCGACATTGGCCGAGCCGATGAAGCCCTTCATCAGCTTGTTGGCGACATAATAATCTTCGGTGAGAAGCTGGCCGGAAACGTAGAAGGCGACGCTTTGCGGGCCGTAGCGAGCGATCGTTTCCTGGAAGCGCCTTGCGACAAGATCGAGAGCCCTGTCCCAACTTGCGCGGCGTTTGCCGATCATGGGGTGAAGGAGACGTCCTTCGAGGCCGACCGTCTCACCCAGATGCGTCCCCTTGGAGCAAAGCCTGCCATGGTTGGCGGGATGCTCGGGATCGCCCTCGATCGTGACGGCGCGTGCTCCGGTGCGGGTCGCGCTGATTCCACAGCCTACGCCGCAATAGGCGCAGGTCGTGCGAATGGCTGATGTCATCACCCGAACCGTGCGGCGCGCGTCACGCGGCCACTTTCAACGTGGAGGCGCGGCAGATCAGCACCCGGCCACCGTCGATCTTTACCGGAATGGTCGGCGTGCAGCCCTTGTCCTCGCCCTGTGCCTCGCCCGTTGCCAACGCGATGGTCCAGTTGTGCAAGGGGCAAGCGACGTTATGACCATGAACGATCCCCTGGCTGAGCGGACCCTGCTTATGCGGGCATTTGTTCAGAAGCGCGAAGACATGGTTGTCGCTCGTACGGAACACGGCAATCTCCTCACCGCCTTCGACAGGGACGGTGCGCGCGCCGCGAACGGGAATCTCGTTGAGCCAGCCGATATCGAGCCAATCTCCGATCATCTTCATCACTCCGCTGCCATGGGAAAGAACTGCGCCATGTGGTGGTGCTGCTCGCGATCGGCGCCCGCCGCCCGTTCTGCCCAGGGATCATCCTGGCTGAAGCTTTGCGAATAGAGAAACCGGGCGCGAAGCGCCTCGCGGCCGATATCGTCCTCGACAATGCGCTTCTTCAGATAGTCCACGCCGACCCGCTCGATCCACGGCGCCGTGCGCTCGAGATAGTGAGCCTCCTCGCGATAAAGCTGGATGAAGGCCGCGCAATAATCGAGTGCCTCGCGCTCGGTGGCCACCTTGCAGAGCAGATCGGTGGCGCGGACCTTGATGCCGCCATTGCCGCCGACATGCAGCTCATACCCCGAATCGACGCACACGACACCGAAATCCTTGATGGTCGCTTCGGCGCAGTTGCGCGGGCATCCGGAGACGGCGATCTTGAACTTGTGGGGCATCCACGAGCCCCAGCTCATCCGCTCGATCTTAACGCCGAGGCCAGTTGAGTCCTGCGTTCCGAAGCGGCACCACTCGGACCCCACGCAGGTCTTCACTGTGCGCAGCGCCTTGCCATAGGCATGGCCGGAGACCATGCCGGCGGCGTTGAGGTCGGCCCAGACGGCGGGCAGATCTTCTTTCTTGATGCCGAAAATATCGAGCCGCTGGCCGCCGGTGACCTTGACCATCGGCGCGTCGTATTTTTCGACGACGTCGGCGATCGCGCGCAGCTCCCTCGGGTTCGTGATGCCGCCCCACATGCGCGGCACAACCGAATAGGTGCCATCCTTCTGGATGTTGGCGTGGAGGCGCTCGTTGACGAAGCGGCTTTGCTGATCGTCCTTATATTCACCCGGCCACGCGCAGAGCAGATAGTAATTGAGCGCGGGGCGGCAGGTCGAACAGCCGTCAGGCGTCGACCAGCTCAGCTCCTGCATCACTTGCGGAATTTCCTTGAAGCTGCGTTCAACGATCGCCTTGCGGACATCGTCATGTCCGAAGCTGGTGCATTTGCACATCGTCTTGACCGCGCGTTCCCCAGCATATTCGTCGCCAAGCGTAATCGCGAGCAGATTTTCGACCAGCCCGGTGCAGGAGCCGCACGATGCCGATGCCTTGCAGGTGGCGCGAACCGCATCGAGGGTCGCAGCGCCATTGTTGATGCAGGCGATGACCCTGCCCTTATTAACGCCGTTGCAGCCGCAGATCTCGGCATCATCCGAGAGCGCCGCAACGGCCGCCTTAGGGTCCGCGCGGCCTCCGTCTGGCCCACCTCCGGAGGCAAAGGCCTGGCCGAAAATCAGCAGGTCGCGGATGGCGGAGATATCTTCGCCTTTTTTGAGGAGATCGAAATACCAGTTTCCATCGGCGGTATCGCCGTAAAGGACCGCGCCGACGATCCTGTCATTCTGCACCACCACGCGCTTGTAGATCCCGCGAGAGGCGTCGCGCAGCACGATATCCTCCGCACCCGCGCCACCGCCAAAATCGCCGGCGGAGAAAACATCTATGCCGGAGACTTTGAGCTTGGTGGACGTGACCGAGCCGCGATAGCCAGTCGGCTTGTCGACGAGCCCGTCAGCGAGCGCGCGGCACATTTCCCAAAGCGGGGCGACGAGGCCGTATACATTGCCGTCATGCTCGACGCATTCGCCGACCGCGAGGATATCCGGATCGGATGTGACCATATGATCGTCGACCTGGATGCCGCGGCCGACGGCAAGTCCGGCTTCGCGCGCGAGCGAGACCGACGGACGAATGCCGACCGCCATCACTACCAGGCTCGCTGGTATCTCCCGCCCATCCTTGAGCCGGACTCCCTCGACCTTGCCGTTTCCATAGATTTCGGCGGTGTCCGAACTGGTGAGGATGGTCTGGCCGCGTGCTTCCAACGCGTTTTTGAGCAGCCAGCCGGCCGCTTCATCGAGCTGGCGCTCCATCAGCGTGGGCATCAAGTGGATCACGGTCACCTTCATGCCGCGCAGGCTGAGTCCATGCGCCGCCTCCAGCCCCAGCAAGCCGCCACCGATCACCACGGCATCGCCCCCACGGTCCGCGGCGGCGAGCATCGCGTCAACATCCCTCATGTCGCGAAAGCTGATCACGCCGGGCAAGTCCTTGCCCGGGACCGGGATAATGAATGGGTCGGAGCCGGTGGCGATCAGCAGTTTGTCGTAATGGACGGTCCGGCCCGATCTGGCGGTGATGGTTTTGGCCGCTCGATCGATAGCGATGACAGGATCGCCAGCGACCAACTCGATGCCATTATCGTCATACCAGGCGCGATCGTTGATCACGATCTCGTCGAAGCTCTTCTCGCCCGCCAGTACGGGCGAAAGCATGATGCGGTTATAGTTCACATGCGGCTCGGCACCGAAGATGGTGACGCGGTAGCGCCCCGCGTCGCGCGCCAGCAATTCCTCGATCGCGCGGCAACCGGCCATGCCATTGCCGACGACGACGAGATGGGGCACGGCGCGATCAGCGGTGTCGATCATCGCTTCGTCCGTGCTGCTGTTATGCCCCTGGAAATCCATGTTTACGCTCCCGGTACGAATTTCAGATACGGACGCTGGCGGCTGCGGCCCAGCTCGCGCGCCATTTGCCTTTGACGAGGCTGAGGCACGCGAAGGCGACCAGCGCGAGCACAGCGAAGATCAGGAAGCCAGGCTGGTAGCTGCCTGAAAGCTGCTTGGCGAAACCCAGCGACGAGGCGAGGTAGAAACCGCCGATTCCTCCGGCCATGCCGACGAGGCCGGTCATGACGCCGATCTCCTTGCCGAAACGCTGCGGGACGAGCTGGAACACCGCGCCGTTGCCGGTGCCCAGCGCGAGCATCGCGAGGACGAAGAAGCCGAGCGCTGTCGCGACGGTCGGCGCGGCACTGACGCCGGCCAGCATGAGCCCCGCGACGATGTAAACCACTGAGAGCGTCTTCACGCCGCCAATCTGGTCCGCGAGTGCGCCGCCGATCGGGCGAATCAGCGAACCCGCGAAGACGCAGCCCGCCGTGCAGTAGCCCGCCACGACCGTGGTCAGGCCGAACTGATCGGTAAAATAGATCGGCAGGGAGGCTGCGAGACCGACGAAACCGCCGAAGGTGACGCCGTAGAACAGCATGAACCACCACGCGTCGGCGGTCTTGAGCGGCTCGAAATAATCGATCAAGCGCTTGGGCGCGGGGGCGTTCGGCGCGTCCTTCGCCATGAACAGATAGGCGACGAGGACGATCGAAAGCGGGATGCAGGCTAGGCCGAGGACGCTGTTCCAGCCGAACAATTTGGCGAGCGTCGGCGCGAACAAAGCGGCAAGAACGGTTCCCGAATTGCCCATGCCGGCTATTCCCATCGCCTTGCCCTGATGCTCGGCGGGATACCAGCGGCTGGCGAGCGGCAGCGCGATGGCGAAGCTGGCGCCCGCGAAGCCCAGAATCACGCCCAGCGCAAGCGTGCCGGCGAAGCTGCTGACGCCGAGGAACCAGGCCGTGAACAGCCCGGCAATCACGATCAGCTGGCTGATCGCACCGGAGCGCTTCGGCCCGATGCGATCGACCAGCAGGCCGTTGACCACCCGCAGGATTGCACCGGCGAGCGTCGGCGTCGCGACCATCAGACCCTTCTGCGCGGGGGTGAGGCTGAGCGCCTTGGCGATGTCCGGTCCAAGCGGCCCGAGCAGCACCCACACCATGAAGGCCAGATCGAAATAGAGGAACGCCGCGATCAGCGTGGGCCGGTGGCCCGCCTGCCAGAAGCTGCTTTCCGTTTTCTCCCTGGTGGTATCCCAGAATGTCGTCGCCATTAGCTGTCCTCGAAAACGCAAAAAGCCGCCGTCGATCCCGGCGCGAAGCTGGAATCGGACAGCGGCTTTGCTGATGATGTTGGAAGGAGGTCAGCCCGTCGTTGGGATGTCCTCAGTTGACGTCATTATCCTGCGATTCGGGTGTCGGTGCAACCCTCAATTTGCCGCAGTGCATCATTTCAGAACGCCCATTCGACGGAAGCCCAGATCTTGCGGGTGTCGGTGAAGAGCGCCTTCGCGTTGTAATCCGCATATTTGAGAGTGAAGGTGTATTTCTTGACCTTGGCGAGCAGCTGGAGATTGATCTCGTCGCCATAATGCGCGCCGAGGCGATCGGCCTTGTAGTCATGATAGACTGCCGTGATACCGATCGTGTCGAACGGGCCGACCTTCTTCCAGCCATAGCCCGCCGAGCCATAGAGATCCTTGATGCCGGTCGCGGGCGTGACGAGGAACTTGTCGGCCCAGCCCTGGAATTTGTGGAGTGTGGCAAATGGCGTTTGGAAGGCAAAACCCCCTGCGAAAGGCAGGCCCGTGGCCTTGGTGGTGACACTGCCGTCGGCGCCGAGCACCTCATAGCCAACGCCGAGTTTGAGAGCCTTCACTTCAAGGCCCGCCTCGGCGAGATAATAATCGGCGGAATAATCGATCGGGCTTGTGCCGATGTCCGATTGGTTGGCGTAGCTCGCCGCGTAGGTGAGCTTCACCGTCTTGGAGAATGGGTAAGCGCCCGTGAAGCGACCGCCGAAGGTCCGGCTCGAATTGCGGAGCAGGGCGGCGACCGGCTCATCCTCATCGACGCGATAATAGAAGCCGGTCAGCGTGCCGAGCTTGGTCGTATAGGCCAGGTTGGCGAAGACGTTGTCGCCCTTGATCGCCTGGGGACGCGGCGGCGTGGTCGCGTTGGTGCCGTCGATGCCCCAGATGGTGCGCGCGGACCAGGCATAGGTGACGTCGAGTTTGAGATTCTTGACGCCGGTCCATTCGATGCGGGCGGCATCGAAGGTCTGCTCATTATCGCGCCAGCCAACCGCGCCGACGAAGCGCTGGTCGTCGAGATTGATCTTCTGCCGGCCGGCGGTGATTACCGTCTTGGGAATGCCCTTGAACTGGAGCTGGATACGATTGAGCTCGATATTGTTGGGATCGGCGACCAGCGGATAGGCGGTCTTGCCATTGAGACCGCTATTATATTTCTCGCTGACCGCCAGCGTGCCCTCGGCCTCCGCGAGGAACGAGAAGGGACCGCTGCTCAGTTCAAAACCCGCGCGGACCCGGGCGGTGAGCGCGTCGGCATCTTTGGCGAAACCGGCCTGATCGACATTCTCGTAGCGTAGGCGCGTATCGATCAGCGGCTTGAATTTGATCGGTTCGGCCAGCAGCGGCGAACCGATGGCGGCGCAGGAAAGCAGGCAAAGCTGTAGCGTTCTCATTTTTCCCCCTTTTATGGAATGAGCTTTGGTTTGTGGAGTTTTCAGGCGCCCTCTCCGGGCGCGCCTGCGTCAGGCCGCTTCGTCGAGCGGGTTTGAATATCTCTGATGCAGGAAGTGCAGGATCGCGTGCCGGGCGTGGTAATATTCGGGCAGTTCGGCTGCCTCGATCCGGTCCCGCGGACGTTCGAGCGTGATGGGTAGATCCTCGCCGATGCCGGCGGCGGGGCCGTTGGTCATCATCACGACGCGATCCGCGAGCAGCACGGCCTCGTCGACATCGTGGGTGATCATGACCACGGTGGTCTGAAGCTGGGACTGGATCTCCATCACCGTATCTTGAAGGCTGGCGCGGGTAAGCGCGTCGAGCGCGCCGAACGGCTCGTCCATCAGCAGCACGCGGGGTTGCATGGCGATGGCGCGGGCGATGCCGACGCGCTGCTTCATGCCCCCCGAAATCTCGCCCGGCCGCTTGGTCGCCGCATGCGCCATGTGGACGAGCTCGAGATTGTGGCGCACCCAATCCTTGCGCTCCGCCCTGCTTTTGCCGGCCATGGTCTTGTCCACGGCGAGGCGGACATTCTCCTCAACCGTCAGCCAGGGCAGCAGCGAGTGATCCTGAAAGATCACCGCGCGATCCGGGCCAGGCTGATCGACGGTCTCGCCATCGAGGAACACTACGCCGCGAGCGGGCTTCGTCAGTCCCGCGATGACATTGAGCAAAGTCGATTTACCGCACCCGGAATGCCCGATCAGCGTGACGAACTGGCCCTTCTCGATCGAGAGATCGATGTTCTCGACCGCCGTGAACGGGCCATTGACGGTGGGGAAGACGACACTGATGCCTTCGAGCGCGAGATAGCTGCGAACTTTCATATCGGTTCTCCTCAGGCGCGAGAAATGCGGCGGCCGATGAAGGCGACCAGCCTATCAAGCGCAAAGCCGGTCATGCCGATCCAGACCAGCGCGACGATCGTGTCGGTGAGCAGCGAACTGTTGTAGCTGTCCCAGATGAAGAAGCCGATCCCGGTGCCGCCCTGCACCATCTCCGCCGCGACGATCGCGAGCCAGCTCATGCCCACACCGATGCGCAACCCGGTGAACATATAGGGCACTGTCGCGGGCAGCATGATTTTTACGAAATATTCGAACGGATTGAGCGCCAACACCTTGGCGACGTTGCGATAGGTCTGCGGGATATTCTGCACGCCGGTCGCGGTGTTGAGGATGATCGGCCAGATCGCCGTGATGAAGATCAGGAAGATCGCCGATGGGCCCGCCTGCTGAAAGATCGCAAGACTGATGGGAAGCCAGGCAAGCGGCGGGATCGTCCGCAGCACCTGAAAGAAGGGGTCCAGCGCGCGATAGGCGGTGCGGCTCTGTCCAATCAGCACGCCAAGCGCGATGCCGATGATCGCGGAGAGGCCATAGCCGTAGGCGACACGGCCGAGGCTGGTGAGCACATGGCCGGCAATGCCCACGTCGCCGCCATCCTGAATGTGCATTCCGCCAGTATCGAATGTGACGCCCTTGAAGGGGTGGACGATCACCTCATGGCTCTCGGTCCAGATCTTCGAGGGGCTGGGCAGCGTGGCCCCCTCGCCGGAACAGGCGAGTTGCCAGAAGCCGAGCACAAGAGCGAGCAATAGCAACGAAGGCAGCACGGTCGCCCCGATATCGTTCATGCGGTCGAGCCACGCGGGACGAGCTTTGACGGGTGGTGCGGACATGGAGGCCTTCGCTTCCTCTTTCGGCGCCGAAGGGTGCCGGATGATCTCGGCACTTTGCGCCGCGGAAACATACTCCGGCAACATGCCGGCAACGGTCTCCACAAGTTTGACGGGCGAAACGGACATGACCATTATCCTTTGAAGATCAGACCCGCTTGATGGCGAGACTCTTGAGGTAGGCGTCGGGATTGCCCGGATCGAAGACCTTGCCGTCGAAGAATTTCTCGACCCCGCGGCTTTCGCCCTTGGGAATGAGATTGGCCGGAACCTTTGCGGCGGCAGCCGCCTTGCGCCAGATATCCGAGCGGTTGACCTTGGCGAGCAGGGCGGTCTTGTTGGTGGTCATGGGCAATTTGCCCCAGCGCTGGTTCTCGGTGAGGAACCACAGCTCGTGGCTCTTGTATGGGAACGACGCGTTCTGCGCGAAGAACTTCATCTTGAAGGGCGCATTGGTGAAGACGCGGCCGTCACCCATGGTGAAGTTACCGGCAAGCCGATCCTGAATGTCGGTAACGGGCACCTTGAACCAGTCGCGCCCGCCGACGATCTCGCACAGCTTCGCGAGATTGGCGGGGTTGTCGCACCAGCGCTGCGCCTCGATCACGGCGGCGGTGAGCGCGATCGCGGCGCGCGGGTTCTGCGCCACCCAATCCGCCCGCATGGCGAGGGATTTTTCCGGATGGTTCATCCACATCTGTCCGGTCGAAACCGCCGTGTAGCCGATCTTCTGGGCGACGAGCTGGTCGTTCCAGGGCTCGCCCACGCAGAAAGCCTCCATCGTGTTGGCCTTCATGTTGGCGACCATCTGGGGGGGCGGGATGGTGATGAGTTCGAGATCCTTGTCGGGATCGATCCCGCCGGCGGCGAGCCAATAGCGGATCCACATATCGTGGGTGCCGCCGGGGAAGGTCATCGCCATCGTGATCTTGTTGCCCGCGGCTTTGCGCTTCGCGATGATGCCCTTCATCTTCGAGGAATCGATATCGGCATGGGCGGTGAGATATTCCTTCTCCACTGAGATCGCCTGGCCGTTAACGTTGAGCCGGGCGAGGATGTTCATCGGAACCGGCTTGCCCTGGCTGATCGTGCCGAGCGTCAGGAAATAGGGCATTGGCGTCAGGATATGCCCGCCGTCGATGCCGCCGCCCGCTGATCCGAGCACGAGATTGTCGCGGGTGGCGCCCCAGCTCGCCTGTTTCAGGACCTGCACGTCGGGCATGCCATATTTGGCGAAGAGCCCAAGTTCCTTGGCGATAATTAGCGGCGAGGAATCGGTCAGCGCGATGAAGCCGAGCTTCGCGCCTTTCACCTCCGGGCCGGCGCCAGCAGCAAAGGCTCCCGAAGGAAAAGCAGTATTGATTGCGCCGAATAGCGCGCCCGTCGCGGCCACGCCGCCAAGCCGCACGAAGGATCGACGATTTAGCGCCGGTGTCTTAAGGCCGGTCGCGTTGCGGTCGTCATCATGGCTGTCCGTCATCGAATTCCCCCAAACGAAAAAAAGCCGCGCGACGAGAATATGCTTCCCATCGGCGGCGCCTGTGCCTGATCTGTCTAAAGATACGCCGGACCGACCCTTCTTTGGGCATCCGGCTTTATGTTGGGGCAGCCTCACCCCATCGGCAGCAAACCTGCCGCCGATTCGCGATCTTTGCAAGCATCTTTTTTCGCAGCCGCAGCATCGTTCATTGCGGTGCAGCTATTTTTGGCTGAAACTCGCCAGATAACGGTCGATCGCTCCCGGGTCGAATATCCGGTCGTCGAAGAAGTGGTCAGGTCCGAGCGTCAGTGTACCATGATGCGCCCCTACCGCGGTGGGCGTGGAAAGCGCGCCTTCGAGCTTCATGCTCGCGCCGGGCATCGGCTGCGCCGCTTCGGCCAGCGCACGGCGATAAATGTCGGAGCGGAACACATCGGCCGCCGCCCGTTCGGCGGCTTCGCTGGGCTCGACCTCACCCCAGCGGACCAGCTGGGAATAGATCCACAAGGCCTGACTGCGCCACGGGAAGGCGGTAGCTTCACGATGAAACAGCATGAAATCCGGGAAATCCAAAGCGGCATCGCCAGGGCGGAGAATGAGGCGGCCGTGGAGCGCCGGCATCAGTCGTTCGACGGGTTGGCCGACATATTCGGGGCGCGCAAGGATTTCGGCGAGCTCTTCGCGATTGGCATCGCACCATTCCGCTGCCTGTGACAGCGCGACCAGCAGCCGGTCGACGAGCTCGGGATTATCCTCCATCCAGTCGGTGCGGAAGCCGAGGACTTTCTCTACCCCGCGCCGCCAGATGCGCGTGCCAACGGCAACGATCTCAGCCAGCCCTTCGGCAACCGCGACACTGCTCCACGGCTCCCCGGCGATGAAACCGTCGATCTCGCCTGCCCTGAGCGCCTCGGTCATCAGCGACGGGGGCAGGACGCGGAGCGAGAGGTCCCGATCAGGATCGATCCCGGCATAAGCGAGCCAGTAACGCAGCATCAGCGCGTGGCTGGAGAAGCGGTGGACGACGCCGACGATCGGCTTGCGATGATGCAGGCCGATGGCCGTGGCGAAATCATGTGCCGCGGCCAGCGGATCATTGACCCGCGAAACGGGATCGGGATCCAGCGCCGCCGCGAACGTCGTCGACATCGCCAGCGCGTTACCGTTGACGTTGAGCTTGAACGGTGCGGAAAGCATGGCCGGATGCTGACTGAGGCCGAGCGTCACCGCGATCGCGAGTGGCGCCAGCATATGCGCGGCTTCCACCTGGCGATAGACCAGCCGGTCGCGGAGCGTCGCCCACGACATATCGCGAACGAGGCGGAGATCGATGGCTTGCGCCTCGGCGAAGCCCTTTTCCCGCGCTGCAACGAGCACGGCGCTGTCGGTAAGCGGCAAGAAAGCGATTGAAAGCGGCGTCATCTTGATCCCCCCAGCAGCTCGCTCGCGGTGATCAGCGCCTCCGCAACCTCGAAGATGCGGCGATTCTGGTTCATCGCGGTCGTGCGCAACAGTGCATAGGCCTCTGCCTCGGTCAGGTTTTTGCTGTTAATCAGAATGGCCTTGGCGCGATCGATGGCTTTCCGCTCCGCAAGCGCGGTTTTCGCCTCGTCGAGCTCGGTCTGCATCCGGGCGAAGGCATTGAAGCGGCGGATGGCGAGATCGATGATCGGCTTCACCCGTTCCTTGCGCAGCCCATCCACAACATAAGCCGATACGCCCGCATCGATCGCGGCGCCGATCATCGCTTCATCCGATTGATCCACGAACATCGCGATCGGCCGGGCCAGCGCGCGGCTGACGGCGAGCATCTCCTCCAATGTGTCACGGCTTGGACTGCCGAGATCCATCAGCACCACATCGGGCGCCATCCGCTCGAGACGAGCGACGAAACCGCTTTGCGGCGGAACGACATGAATATCGTCATAGCCTGCCTCACGCAGCCCTTCTTCAAGGACTGTGGCGCGCAAACCGGAATCGTCGACGATCACAATTCGCATGGCACTACCGTTTCCAGACAGTTGCTGGGGTCGCAGGCAATGCTGCGACGCGTCAATAGCAAGAATGTCGGCCGCTGATAAGACGCAAGGCAATCGGGCTTGATCGTCAACGCATTTCAATCGGCGGACGAAGCCGCGAGGAGACCGGGCTAGCCGATTTGCTGCCATGCCCCCGCAATGTCTCCCAGCATATCACGCGCTCGCGCAACCAGCTCGGGCTTTTTGTCGCGGGTGCCGCCGGCGATGAGCTTCCGCGCATGCCGATAGATCTTGGCGAGATTTGCTGCGACCTCGCCTCCACGCTCCATGTCGAGGCTAGCGTCGAGCGCCTGCAGGATCGAAAGCGCGCGCGCCTGACGATCGGCCTGGCGGGCAAGGTCGCCGCGTTCGACCGCCAGCTGCGTCGCGTCGACCGAGCGCAACAGTTCCTCGAACAGGATGGCAATGAGCTTGTGCGGCGAAGCGCCCTCGACTCGGCTTTGATTTTCGATGTTCCGATAGCGCGCGCCCGCGCCGCCGAAATGGCTTCCTGCTCTATACATGGTCCGCGCCTTCCATTCTTCGATGTTCGGGATCAATTGTTGTTCTTGGTCCACAGCGCGACCTGCTGCTCAAGGTAGCTTTGCGTGGCCTTGATCGCGCTCACCCGGCCGTTCATCACTGCGAACTGACTGGTAAGCTGCGTCTTATATTTGCTCGTGTCGTCTTCGAGCTTTGCACGGTCCTTGGAATATTCCGTCGCCTGGGCCTTGAGCCGCGTCGTGCTGCTCTGGAATGGGCCGGTGCTGGAGGTGAGCAGGTCGCTGATCGCCTTGAGCGCACCGCCGAGGCCGAGATCGACGGTTACCGTGGCGCTGGCGACGTTGCCCTGCGGCTCGACGACCAATCCGGCCGCGCCGGAGCTTGGGGACGCTATTAGCAAAGTGCCTGAGCCTATGCCGTCCTGGCCGGCGATCTTGCCGGTTGCCGCAGTGCTGCCGTTGCCCGGAACCAGGTCAGTCAATGTGTAGGTTCCCGGCTTGGTGCGGCCATAGCTGCTCGCGACCTTCACCAGCGGGTTGTCGCTGGTCTGGCCGGGATTGAACAACGCTTCGACCGAATCCGCGTTATTGGTCAAGGCGGCGTCGAGCTGTGCGCTGTCGATGGTCAGCGTACCGTCGCGCTGGGTGGCGACGCCGATCTCGGCCAAGGTCGAATAGGTGCCGCCCGAAGCGAGCGGCGTGGAGGTCAGCCGCTGCAGCTGCTGGCGAAGCGTGCGGATGCCGGTGTCGCTGTGCAACGGCCCAGCGGCGGTCGACCCGCTGGCGGCTTGGGTCAGTCCGTCCAGGGTCGATTTCAGTGCGTTGTAAGTGTCCACGAAATCGGTAACGGCCTGCTTGATGGCGTCGGTCGGGCGGCTCGCGCCGAGCGCGATGCTCGTGCCCGGCTTGGCGGCCTTGAGGTCCAGCTTCACGCCGTCAATCAGATCGCCAATGCTGTTGGAGGCGCGCGAGACACTGACGCCGTCAAGCTTCAGCAGCGCATCCTGCGCCTGCTGCGCACGGGTCATCCCGCCGGAGACATTCGGACTATAGGCGAAGCGCGACAAGCCTGCCTCGGCACTCGGGTCGACGGCAAGCGTGAAGGCCTGCTGGGCGCCGGTGCCGCCTTTTAGCACTAGACGGGCGCCATTCACATCCTGAACGATGCTGGCGGTGACGCCGCTGCCGGCGAGGTTGATCGCGCGGGCGAGACCGACGAGATTATTATTGCTGTCGTCGATCGTGATCGGGAAGCTGCCGGTGCCGGTCGTGAGCGTCAGTATGCCCTTGCCGACGGCCGTGCTCACGTCCGTCAGATTGGCTGAAACCAGCGACTGCGCCTGAGCGAGCTGATCCACCTCGATCTGTGTAGAAAGCGTGCCGATGCGCGCGCCGGGCACGGCCGTTGCTGCAAGCACTGTGCTGTCGGAAACCGTTGGCTGGGTGAACAGCGAACCGCCGCCAATGAGCGAGGTGAGCGCGCTGGAAAAGCCGCTGATCGCGGAGGACGCCTGTCCAATCGCTGAAATCTGCGCGGTATTGAGATCTTCCTTGGTCTTGAGCGCCGCGTCCTTGGGATCGTGCGATGCCGCCACGAGCTGATCGATCAGCGATGCCGTATCGATGCCGGAGCCAACCCCCAGCGTATTGACGATACCGCTCGAAACCGAAGTCACCATGGATAAGGCCCCCATTCGTACAGGCTCAGTAACGGCATGGGCGGCACGTTATTTAGCGAGGAATTCCATTTGCGCCGCTGCGCGCAGGCCCTTATCGGCCGCTCAATTCACCTGGCGACCATCCTCATCGAAGCGAACGTCGGTCGGAACATCGACATTGGGCTGCGTGACCCCTTCCGCCAGCGCGGTTTCAATATTGAAGACGAACGCCAATATGGTCGCCACCGCGATATAGAGATCCTCGCGGATCATCTGGCCGGCGCGCGTGGTATAATAGATTGCGCGCGTGAGTTCCGGATAGCGGAGCATCGGCACGTCCTGCTCCGTGGCCAGCTCCTTGATCGCTTCGGCGGTCGCGCCGCGGCCCCGCGCCACAACGATCGGCGCAGCGTCGAAGCCCGGCCGGTAGCGCAACGCTACGGCGAAGTGAGTAGGGTTGGTGAGCAGCACGGTCGCTTCCGCGATGGCGCCGCGCGCCGATCCCTTGATTGTCTCCTGTTGGCGACGGCGGATCGCGGCGCGCATTTCCGGCGAGCCCTCCGTCTGCTTGGCCTCGTCCTTCACCTCTTGCTTCGTCATGCGCAGGCGCGCGCCACGCTGCAAAATCTGCGCGGGCACATCGATGCCTGCGATCACCACGAGCGCGAACGCCATGACCAGCACCGAGAAGACGAACACATAGCCAAGCTGGCCGAGCGCGGGAACGATCTGTTGCCGTCCGAGCGTCATCAGCTCGTCGGATTGGTGCATCAGCACCCATATGCCGATCGCGCCGAGTAGGAGCACCTTGGCCATCGATTTGCCGAGCTCGATCAATCCCTGCACGCCGAAGATCTTCTTGATCCCTTGCAACGGGTTGAGCTTGTCGGCCTTGAATCCGATCGCGCCCCAGCGAAAGCCTAGCGATCCCAGCAGCGCGGGCGCGCCGACGGCCGCAAGCAGCGTCAGCCCGAACAGGCTGAGCAGCGGGACCAGGATGTCCGCGATGCGATCGGCGAACGCCTTGCCCGGCTTGAAATTTTCCACCGCGCCGAAATCGAACATCAGGGCATGCTGCAGCATGGTCCGAAGCGACGTCATCATCCAGGGGCCTGCCAGCGCGATCCACGCCGCGCCCGCCATCACCACCAAAGCCGTTCCGAGCTCGCGCGACTGGAGAACGTCACCGGTCTTGGCCGCTTCGCTCTGGCGCTTCGCGGTTGGCTGTTCGGTTTTCTGGTCGCTATCGGCGTCTTCCGCCATCCCCTTCGCTTCCTAATCCGATGCGCCATGCGCGATATCGCGCGCGAGCTCGAGCGAACGCAGCATCGCCGCGGTAATGCCCTCACCCATCGAAGGCGCCGCGATCGCGAGCAGCACCAGGCCGGCCATCAGCGTTGCGGGCAGGCCGACCGCAAAGAGGTTCATCGCCGGTGCCGAACGCGAAAGCATCCCCATCACGATCTGCACCAGCACCAGCGAGAAACCGACCGGGAGCGCTATTGCCAGCCCTGCCGCGAAAAGGTCGCCGCCGAACAGCACGATCCGGTGCGCCGCGCCCGCCATCAGCCAGGCATGCCCGGGAGGAAGCACCTTATAGCTATCGACTATGATCGAGGCGAGGATCAGATGTCCACCCAAGGCGAGGAACAGAAAGGTCGCCAGGATCGTGAGGAATTGCGACAATGCGGACGTCGAGGTGCCGCTCATCGGATCGACCATGCTGGCGAAGCCCAGCCCCATCGTGTTGCCGATGACTTCCCCGGCAATCGACGCGGCCGCGAAACCGATCTGTACGGAGAAACCGAGCGCGAGGCCCACCAGCAATTCGCCCGCGATCAATGCGAAGCCTTGAAACGAGACGAGCCCGTCAGGCGGAATGCTGAAGGGAACGAGATCCAGAGCCGGCATGCCGATGGCGAGCGAGACCACCAGCCGAAGCTGCACCGGCACGGTCGGCGAACCGAACACCGGGGCGGCGATGAACGCCGCGCCGGGCCGGAGCATCGCAATCATCCAAAGCCAGAGCTGCGATTCGAGCGCGACGAGATCGCCGATCGAGTTCATCGTAGCAGGTCAGGGATCCGGGCGAACATCTCGCGGGTGAAATCCGCCAGCATCATCATGATCGTGCCGCCCGCCAGTGCGAGTGTCGCCGCCACCACGATGAGCTTCGGTACGAAGGAAAGGGTCTGCTCGTTGATGGAGGTCGCCGCCTGGATCATGCCGAGAACCAGGCCCGCGATCAGCGCCGGCAGCAGGATCGGCGCGGAGGCGAGCGCCAATACCCATAGCGCCTGTTGCGCGATGCCGATGAAATAGTCGGCGGTCTGTGCGCTATCCACTTGCGAAGCTCCCCGCGAGCGAGCCCATCGTCAGCGCCCAGCCATCGACCAGCACGAACAGCAGCAGCTTGAACGGCATCGAGACGATCGTCGGCGAGAGCATCATCATGCCCAGCGCCATCAGCGTCGAGGCGACGACCAGATCGATGATGAGGAATGGCAGGAAGATTAGGAAGCCGATCTGAAAAGCGGTCTTGAGCTCGCTGGTGACGAAGGCGGGCAAGAGGATCGAGAAGGGAATATCCGCGGGTCGGGCGAATGCCGGCGCCTTGGCGATGTCGGCGAACAGCTTGAGATCGGTCTGGCGGGTCTGCGCGACCATGAACTTGTGGAAAGCCGCGCCCGAGCGGGTGATTGCCTCCTCGATGCTGATCGTACCCTGGCCATAGGGTTGATAGGCGGTCTGGTTGATCTGGTCGACGACCGGCCGCATCACGAATAGCGAGAGGAAGAGGGCGAGCCCCACCAGAACCTGGTTGGGCGGGGTCTGCTGCAGGCCGAGCGCCTGCCGCAGAATCGAGAGCACGATGATGATGCGGGTGAAGCTGGTCATCATCAGGATCAGCGACGGCAGCACCGTCAGCAGGCTCATCAGCAGCAGGATCTGAAGACTGAGCGATAGCGGCCGGCCGTCGCCCGAGATGGCGTTCAGAGCGCGATTGAGCCCGCCGGTCGGCGGCGTGGCGGCCTGCGCGAATGCAGGGGCTGCCAGCAAGCACAGGAGCAGCGTCACCCCCACGAACGCCAGGATCCAGAGGCTTCGACGCCGGAAATTCATGCCCGCCTTCAAGGGGACGGCGCCGCCCGGACCGATCATGTCAGCCATCCTGATCAGGGATGGTGAAGGTTGGCACGGGCGCTTCCGCGATCAGCTCGACGCGGCCGCGCGAGACCGCAATCAGCAGGCGCTTGTCCGCGAACTCGACCACGGCGAGCCGGCCGGTGGCGCCGATCGGCATTGCGTCGACCAAGCGAATGGCACGTTCGCGGCCACCGGCGCCGATGCCCGGCTGGACCTTGCGCCATAGCCATAGCGAGCCCACCGCCAGTCCCAGGACCAGCGCAAGCATCAGAATCAATTGGAGGAAATAAGGCAGCAGGTTCAAACAGGCATTCCCCGATCAGCCCCGATCGGGTGTTAGCCCGAGGTCATGCGCGGCGCTCTAACCCCGTCATCCGCGCATCGGTGGCAACTACGTCGACCACCCTTATTCCAAATCGTCCGTTCACTGTCACTACCTCGCCTTTCGCGACGAGCGTGCCGTTGACGAGAATGTCGAGAAGCTCGTTCGCCTGGCGATCAAGTTCAACGACGCTGCCCTCGGCAAGGTTGAGCAGTTCCGCCAGCTTGAGCGAGGTCGAGCCGACCTCGACCGAGAGCCGGACAGGGATATCCGACAACAGCCGATAGTTGCGGCCCGCAAAATCATCTCCGGAAGCAAAAGGTGCCTCGGTCATATCGCTCATCTCTCAACCCCTTTGCCGACCGCTTCGACCAGCAGGGCCGCGCGGCCCTCCTGCTCACCGATCGTACCTTCTGCAAAACGTTTCGATCCAACCAGCAGCGGCACCTTGGGCGCCAGATTGATCGGAATGACATCCCCCGGCTTCAGCGCCATGAGCTGGGCCATGGTGAGTTCGGGCCGGGCGAGCACGCTGCGCACCGGCAGGCGCACATCCTCGATCGCATAGAAAAGCCGCTGGTGCCAATCCGCGTCGACCGGACCGGCGTCGTCGCGCACCTTCGCGGAAAGCTGCGCCTCAATCGGCCGCAACGTCGCCTGCGGGTAAATGAATGTGATCATCCCCGGCCGCCCCTGCGCGGGCACCAGCGTGAAGCGCTGCACGATCACCGTATCATGGGGCTTGGCGACGGTCGCGTAGGCAGGGTTGGTCTCGCGCGAAACTAGCACCGGCTCGAGCTTCATGACCTCAGCCCAGGCATCCCTGAGCTGGCCCAAGAGCATTTCGGTGAGCCGGCTGAGCATCCGCTCCTCACTCACGGTAAATTCGCTTTTCTTGTGCGCGGGCACCTGACCGCGCCCGCCATAGAATGCGTCGACCAGGCTGGTGATGAATTCCGATTCGATGACGATCATCATGCCGCCCTTGAGCGGGCGCAGGCGATACAGGCTGAGGCTGGTGAAATCGCGCTGATCAGCACACCAATCCTCAAAGCGCCGGTTTTCGATCGCATCGGCGTTCACTTGCGTCTTGCAGCGCGAATAGGGCTCCATCGCGCCACGCAACGAGCGGGCCATCCGCTCGCTGATCCGCTCCAGTCCGGCAAGGCGTTGGGTCGGCCGGCAATCCTCCACGCCCAGCGCGAAGGGGACAACTTCGGACGAGCTCTCTTCGCCAATGCCGAGGCCGGTATCGCCCAGCTCGGCCATCAGCGCTGCAACTTCGTCGCCTGAAAGAGAACTCGCCTTGGTCGTCATTGAATGATGAAACTCGTAAAATACACGTCGTCGACGCCTCCGAACCCCTCCCTCGATATGAGGACTTGGTTAATGGCGTCTTTAAGTTGCTTCTGAAGCTCTTTTTTTCCTTCGGGCGTGGAGACGACGAACGCGTCCTGGTTCGAGAGCGTCATGAGGATCGCGGATCGGATCGGCATCTCGTCCGATTTCATCCGATCGAGCACCTTCTGATCATAATAGGTCGCGACGCCGATGCCGAGCTGCATGAAGCCATCCGAATCGCGGAGATTCGACGTGAAGGTTTCGCTGATCGGATAGTAGCTCGCCTGATATTTGGCGCGGTCGAACTTCTCGCTGCCGTCGCCCTTGCCGTCCGTGTAGGTTTTGGCGCCCTTGCCCTCGGCGCCTTCCTTGGGAACGAGGCGAGGCTTGTTCGGATCCTCGACAGGCCCGGCATGGCCGCTGACGAGGCCTGCCCCCGCGGCATAGAACCCTGCACCGATCCCGCCACCGATCAGCACGATCGCGCCGACGCCGATGATCAGCATCTTCTTCAAGCCGCCCTTCTTCTTGGGCGGTGCCTCAGCCGCTTCTTCACTCATCGTTCAATTCCCCGCTCTCACGCGTATCGTTCGCCGGTGCCCCCCGGCGCATCCTGTTCGACCTCGGCAATCGCCGCGGCGGCACTGGTGCGAACCACCAGCGGGGCTTCACCCGGATGACGCTGGCCGCCCTGTCCGCTCTGGCTGCTCAAGTTCACCTGGGCCTCACTGATGCGAAGCCCCTGCGCCCTTGCCTCGGCGACGAGACGGGGTTGCGCGTCCACCAGGATGGCGCGCGCCGCCTCCGTGTCAGCGGTCAGCTTGACCGAGGTCCCGTTGGCGCCGTTTAGCACCTCCACCTTTAGGCTTCCTAAATGCTCAGGATTGAGCTGGAAGCGCAGATGGGTGTCGCTTTGCGCGGCCCGGGTAATATCCTTGGCCAAGCTGTCCAGCCATTCGCTGTCCTTGACCAGATCGAGATGGTGGGGCGCGACCTCGGCGGGCGCGCTCTGCTGGGCGATGGCCGGCGCGGGCGGCGCGACATTGGCGATCGGCGCAGGGGAGGAAATGGCGGCCAGCGGAGCAACTGCGGCGCTTGGGTCGGTCGTCGGCTGTGGACTAGGCCTATCGGCCTTCCGATCATCCTTGACTTCGAGCGCCTGCGTGAGCGCGGCGAGCTGGGGATCCGGCTGAGGCTGCGTTGGAGTTGCAGCTTGCAATGGGAGCTGCTGCTGGGCCGCGCCTGGCTTCACTGATGCTGTCAACCGCGCGAGCAGCTCGGTGAGCTTGGTCGCGGCTTTGCCGGGTTCGGGCGTGCCATCAGCTGCCTTTGGACGATCACTTTCGACGGTCTGGCCGTCCGGCTTGGTCGCGGCTTTGCCTTCCTCGGTGGTGGCGGCGGCGGCGAGTTTTTCAACATGCGCAAATGCCGATTGGACCTGACCCGGCGTCGGCTGCTCGGCGGTCTTGTCGGGGTTTGCCCGTGCAAGCAACGCCGCGATGTTCACTGCGGGCCTGGCTGCTGGCGCCGCTGTCGCTGGAGACAATAGCGCATCGGCAGTGCTGGCATCCGCTTTGGCTGGTTGGCTCGCAGAACCGGTGGCAATGGCGCGGACCGCGCTCAGCAGGCTCGCTGGGTCGAGCTTGTCCGGGCTTACGCCCTGATCAACATTTGCCAGCAGCGCGGTGAGCTTGGCCAGCGGATCATCGTCGCTCTTCTTGGAACCATCAGCTTGATCGTAGATGACGGCTTCGACCGGGCCATCGCTGGCCGGTTTCTTCTCGTCCGTCGCTTTCTTGCCAAGCTTGGCCAGCATTTTGGCAGCGACCTCCTGCGTATCGGCGGGAAGGGTTGGGCCCGCTGTGGTCAGCGTGCCGTCGGCATCGGTCGTGATGCCGAGCTGCCCGAGCAACGCCATGAAATCGGCCAGCGGATCGCCGCTCTTGCCGCCCGAAGCATGGGCGCCATGACCCTTCAGGGCTGCATGGGCGGAAGGGGAGACATTCATCTCACTTCTCCTAGGATCGGCCGCTTCTTGCGACGCGGCGTTGATATCGCATTGTTCTCCAGGAATTCGGCGAGCGCGGCTGCGGCGCGCTCCTCAAGCTTGTTGGCGCTTTCCTGGCGGCGACGTGCGTCCAGCCGCAATTCGGCCTTGTGATCGGCATTGGCGCGCGCGCTGGCAATTGCGTCGGTGAGGCCATGGCGCGCATCGTCGAGCCGCATCGCCAGTTCGCCAAGATTGGCGATCGCCGCGCCGTTGCTGAGGCCTTCGCTGAACCGAAGGCTGAAGCGGAGCTGGGCAAGCCGGCGTGCGCTGGATTCGAGCGTCATTGCCTGATCCTCCGCATGCGCGGCCGTGGCCGCCGCCAGCATATGCTGAACGCGGCGGACGCGTGCAACGCGCGCACGCTTGGCTGCCTTCTGCAGGATCATCCGAACAATCCGATCAGGCAGGCAACGGAGGCATGATAATCAATGCGCTCCTTCTGGCCCTGCTTTAGGAAATCCAGCATTTCCGGATAGCGGCGGATCGCCTGATCGAGCAGCGGATCGCTGCCCTCGCGATAGGCGCCCATCAGGATCAGGTCGCGATTTTCCTCATAGACCGACCAGAGCCGCTTGAGGTTGGCCGCGGCGGCGGCGTGTTCGGGCCGCACGATGTCGGACATCACGCGGCTCAGCGATTTGCCGATGTCGATGGCCGGAAATACGCCCTGCTCCGCGAGGCTGCGCGAAAGCACGAGATGGCCGTCGACAATTGCACGCGCGGCGTCGACGATCGGATCGGAGGTATCGTCGCCGTCGGCGAGCACCGTGTACAGCGCGGTGACCGAGCCGCCGGTGCGGCTGTCGGCGCCCGCGCGTTCGACCAATCGAGGGATCAGCCCGAGCGCGGAGGGCGGATAGCCCTTCATTGTCGGCGGTTCGCCCAGCGAAAGGCCGATCTCGCGCTGTGCATGGGCAACCCGAGTGAGGCTGTCGATCAGCAACAGCACGCGCTTGCCCTGTGCGCGGAAATATTCGGCGATCGCCGTGGCGCGCATCGCGGCGCGAAGCCGAAGAACCGGCGGATGGTCTGCGGGCACGGCAACGACCACGCTCTTGTTGCGTACGGGCCCGCCGAGTTTGGTGGCAAGAAAGTCCGTCACCTCGCGGCTGCGCTCGCCGATCAGGCCGACGACGATCACGTCGCATTCCGCGCCGGCGATCATCTGACCCATCAGCACCGATTTGCCGACGCCCGACCCCGCGACGATCGCGATGCGCTGACCTACGCCAGCCGTGAACAGCGCGTTGACCGCGCGAACGCCCATGTCGAATGGCTGGGTGACGCGGGCACGATCGAGCGGGTTGCTCTGGCGTCCGGCGAGCGGCCAATGCTGGTGAGCGGCGATTGGTCCACGCCCGTCGAGCGGCTTCCCCGATGCGTCGATCACGCGCCCGAGCAGCGCATCGCCAACGCTGGCGATGCCGCCGCCGCTGTCCGGCTCGACGCGTGCGCCGCAGCTATGGCTGCCATGCTGGTCGAGCGCCATGAGCAGTGTGCGGTTTCCGCGGAAACCCACCACCTCGGCGCGCGCGGCATGGCCTTCCGCATCGATCACGCGCGCGCAGGAACCGACCGGCAGCTTCAGGCCGGTTGCCTCGAGCATCAATCCATCGAAAGCAGCGAGCCTGCCGACGTGGCGCGGCCCCACGGCCCCCAGATCGAGGCGGCCCAGCATGTTTTCGGCCTGGGCGGTCAGCACGCTCATGCGGCGTCTTCCTGTCGCGCTTCGAGGCCCATCTGATCGAGCGCCGCGCGCAGCCGTTCCAGCCGCGCTTCGGGGCCGTCTTCGATCCAGCCTTCATCCGTTTCAAGCCGAATCGTGCCGCGTGGCAGGCTGTTGTCGGCCAGCAACGGGGTGTCGATCGGCGCGTCTGATAGCAGCTCCAAGTCATCAGGATGCAGCCGCACGCGCATCGGCCCGGCTTCCTCGCCGATCAGTTCCGCTGCTTTCTGGGCGCGATCGAGCAATGTATCGCGGTCAACCTCTACCGTCCCCATGATCTGACGAACCAGGCGCTCGACGGTTTCGGACAGCAGCATCGCCAGGGCTTGCGAAGGTTGCGGCTTCAGCACTTCGAGAGAAGCGGCCAGCTGCGTGATCGCTGCGCGCTCCTCCGCGACCATCTCCTCAACCGCGCGCCGCCCTTCCTCGAAGCCTTGGGCAAAGGCGGCTGCCTGAAGATCGGCGGCATCGTGGATGCGGATCGGGTCATGATCGGGATGCGAGGCAGGGCTGACCATCGCGCCGCTTTCCATTGTCCATGGCCGGAATTGCTGGACATCGCCTTGCCTCACCCATGGCGGCACGCGCGTTGCGCTGGCAACGCTATCACCAACCCACAACTCAGACATAGTCGTCGTCCTTGCCGCCAAGGTTTATCGTGCCTTCGCTGGCAAGCCGGCGGGCAATGGCGAGGATTTCCTTTTGCGCGTCCTGCACTTCGGCGAGCCGGATCGGACCACGATCCGCCATTTCGTCGACGATCGACTGCGCGGCGCGGCTCGACATGCAGCCGAGGATCTTGTCGCGCAGGCGCGGCTCCGCACCCTTGAGGGCGACGACCAGCACATCGTTTTCGACCGAACGCATGAGCGTGCCCAGCCCCTTGTCATCAAGCGACATGAGATTGTCGAAGACGAACATCTCGTCCTCGATGGTGCGGGCAAGCCCCTTGTCGAGCTTGGCGAGCGCACGAATGATTCGCTGTTCCGCGCTGGTGCGGGCATTGTTGACGATCTTAGCGGCTTCGGACGCGCCGCCGCGCTTGGTCGACGTGCTCGTGTTGACGCGGCCGGCCTGCTTGAGCAGCAGCGCCTCAAGATCCTCGAGCGCCTCGGACGTGACCGGCCCGAGGGTTGCGACGCGATAGACGAGATCGGCCTGGATCGATTCGTCGAGAAGTTGCAGCACGTCAGCCGCGACCGGCGGGTCGAGATGCGCGAGCACGATCGCCGCGATCTGCGGATGTTCGGGCTCGATCATGCCTGCAATGGTGCGTGCCTCCATCCATTTGAGCGCGTCGAGCGCGTTGGATCGCGTTACCGGGGTGATGCGGGCGAGCACGGTCTCGGCCCGCTCCGAACCCAAAGCGCGTTCCATCATGCCGCGGATCTGGACGTCCGCCCCGAAACCGACGGTGGTGCGCGCGCGCGCCTGATCGACGAACAGGCTGAACACGCTGTCGACCTGATTTTCGGACACGTCGGCCACGTTGAACATGGCGCCGCCGAGATGCTGGACTTCGTCGGGATCAAGCCGGGTCAGCACCTGCGCGGCTTCTTCCTCACCGAGCAGCATCAGCAATATCGCCGCCGCCTCGCTGCCCTTGGGCGTGCGTGGCATTGATGCAAAGGCTTCAGCACCCTCAGCCATTCTTTTCATCTCCGCCGGGCATATCGCTGCGGATCAGATCGCGGACGACAAGCGCGGCGCGGGCGGGATCCTGCCGCACGAAGTTGCGGATCAATTCGGCGCGATTGGCATAGCCGGGCGTCGCTTCGATCATATCCAGCGTGACGTGGCCGCCGGGTGCCGCACGGGCTTGTTGCGACAGCGCCTGGGCGATCTCATTGCCGATCTGGGCTCGCCGGGCGGTCGTCGCGCCGCTCGCCGTGGGCCGTTGGGCCAGCAGCGGCTTGCCGATCCCGAAGATCAGCAGCGCGGCCAGCACGAGCATGCCGATGTTTTTGCCAGCGGTCGTGAGCCAGGGCGCTTCATAAAATGGCGGGCTTTCCGGCTCGGGTACCGGCGCGAACTTCTGGACGCTGACGGCCACCACGTCGCCGCGGGTCTGATCGAAGCCCACCGCGCCCTTGATCAGGTTTTCGATCTGGGCTTGATCGGCCGGCTTGAGCTTGGCGCCGCCCTGCTTGATCGCAACGGCAACGGTAAGCCGCTTGATCGAACCGACCGGCTCCCTCGTCACCGATACCTGATGATCGAGCTGATATTCGCGATTATAATTTTCCGAAGTTTTTCCGGCAGCCGCGGTCTGCGCCGTCTGGCCCTGCGGAGCGCCCGGAGCCGAGGGCGTAATCGCGCCGTTGGGCGCGGCGGCAACCTGCGCCGCTGGCGGCGGCTGATTGGAGAGCGTCCCTGGAACGCCGCCCGCGGTTCCGCCGGCGCCGGCGCTGTCAGCGGTCCAGGCGCCTTCTTCGCGCTGGACGACGGCCGTGTCCTTCGGAAAGCTTTCGCGGGTTGATTGCACTTCCGCGAAATTGAGATCGGCATGAACCTGCGCGGTGAAATTGTCGGCGCCCACGAGCGGTGTCAGCAGTCCGTTGATCGAGTCGTTCAGTTGTTGCTCGACCTTGTTCTGAAGCGCCACCTGCGCATTGGTCGCGCGGCTCGCGGCATCGCCGCCGCTATTCGAGAGCAGCCGGCCGCTCTGATCGACAACGGATACGTCATCGGGTGAGAGGCCCGCCACCGAGGATGCCACGAGATGGACGATCGCCTGCACCTGCGCATCGGAGAGACGGCGGCCGGCGTAGAGGCGCAGCATCACCGAAGCCGAAGGCTTGCTGGATTCGCGCAGGAAAACGCTTGGCTGCTCCACCGCGAGATGAACGCGGGCCTGCGCGACCGAATCGATTTGCTCGATCGTGCGGGATAGATCGCTTTCCTGGGCGGCACGCAGACGCTCGCCTTCAACGGCGCGGCTGGCGCCCATCGGGATCGAGCTCATCACCGCATTGCCGTCGGGCGCGCTCTTGGGAAGCCCTTGCTGGGCAAGCAGCATCCTCGCGCGGTAAAAATCGGCGTCGGTGACAGCGATCTCGCCAGTGGTCCGATCGAGCGAATATTTGATGTTGCCGCTGTCCAGCGCCTGCGCGACGGCGGCCTTGTCGCTGTCCTGCATGCCCGGATAGAGCGGCTTGTTCGCCGGATCGCCGAACGCCCCCCAAAGCACCCAAGCCAGGCCGACCAGGCCGAGCATGATCAGCCACGGCACGCTCCTAAGCACCGCAGGCTGGCTCGTGAAGCGGGCGATCTGCTCCAGAAACGGCGCAAAGCTCGCGGGCGGACGCGCCACCGTCACCGGCAGCGCGCGTGAAGTTTCAGCGGGAAGAATAGTCGCTTCGCTCATCGATTACACCGGCATGCTCATAATGTCCTTATAGGCGGCAAGGAGCTTGTTTCTGACCTGAAGGGTTGCCTGGAAGCTGATCGAGGCCTGCTGGCGCGCCAGCATCACCGCTGCGATATCAGTGGTGTCGCCACGTTCGTAGGATTCGGATATCGCGTTGGCGGCGGCTTGCTGATCGCTGACCTTGCTGAGTGCGCCCTTGAGCGCCGTTCCGAAATCGGCGCCCTGGGTCGCGCCGGTGCCGCCGACCGCATCCGCGCCGGGTGTCGCCGTGGCCGCTGCTTTCTGCAAGGCGGCGTTCTGCTGGAGAATCTGCGCTCGCATCGCGAGAAGGCTGGTGGGATTGATCGTGTTCATCGCCCGATCTCCTTACGCCGCAGCCGCTTGGCGCATGTCAGCCAGCCGGTAGCGGAGCGTCCGCTCGCTAATGCCGAGCCGCTCGGCTGCGCGCAGGCGGTGGCCGCCAGTGGCTTCGAGCGCGGCGCGGATCGCATCCGCTTCGGATTGGCGCGACGCCTCGGCGAGGCGGACGGCGCTGAGCGCGGGAGCATCGGCGAAAAAGCGGCGGTCGATCGCAAGGTCGTCCGCTTCGATGCGCTCGCCCCGGTGCAGCAGCAGCGCGCGCTGGATCACATTTTCCAGTTCGCGGGCATTGCCGGGCCAATCATGCGTCATCAATCTGTCGAGCGCGTTCGGGGTCGGCCAGGGAACGGCCTTTCCCAGAGGGCTGTGGCGCAGCAGCATGGCAGCCGCGATGGCGCGAATGTCCAGGCGGCGATTGCCCAAGGGCGCCAGCGTGAGCGGGAGCACGTTAAGCCGCCAATAGAGGTCGGCACGGAAGCGGCCTTCCGCAACCTCGGCGGCAAGATCGCGGTTTGCCGCGGCAATGACATGCACATCGACCGATACCGGGCGGGTCGCGCCGATTGGAAGCACCTCGCGCTCCTGCAACGCGCGCAGCAGCTTGGCCTGCAGGCCGAGTGGAATCTCGGCCACTTCGTCCAGCAGCAAGGTGCCGCCATCGGCAGCCCGAAAAAGCCCTTCGCTTGCCCCGGCGGCGCCGGTGAAGCTGCCCTTCTGATGGCCGAACAGGATCGCTTCCAGCATGGTTTCGGGCAGCGCGGCGCAATTGACCGCGACGAACTCCTTGCCTGCGCGCGGGCTCATCGCATGAATGTAGCGAGCGATCCCCTCCTTGCCGGTTCCGGTTTCCCCGAGAATCAGCACCGTCGCGTCATGCTGTGCCACGCGCGCCGCCAGATCGAGCAGCGCTGCGCTTTCCGGCTCGCCACAGGCGGGATGCCCCGCTGGGCGCACAAGTTCGGCAATCAGCGCATGGCCGAATGCCATATCGTCGGCGCCGAATATGATTTCAGCGGGTTGGCCGCGGCCGGGCCGCAGGAGCCTGGGTGCTCCATGCGCAAAATCGACAACGATATCGCGGTGATTGGCGTAGACCCGTTCGGAGCTATGCAGGATCCGGGCCGCATGGCGGCCCACGGGATCCCTTGGATCGGCAGCGACGCACGCTATGCCACTTGCCGTCAGCCACCGACCGAGCGTCGGTAAGGCGGTAGCGGCCGAATCGGTCAAACCAACGTCATTCATCATTACCCCCGGGGAAGCGGCATTGCTGCCGTGGTCCCTTCCCACCCGCGGAGGAATTCCCCGGGCAAGGAAGAAGCTATGTGGCAAAGGATGATAAATGCTTAACGACCGCGTGCCGCGTGATCGCGCGCGTGTCGCATATGCGAGGGCCGGCTTGCGCTTTTTTGCATCGATATCAGAAAGAAAGAACTGCTTCCAAAGCATCGTTTGAAACTGATTCGGATCATTTGCGTGAAATTTCGAATAAAATCGACATGATATTCTTAAAAGCCGATAGAAAAATCGAAAGTCAAATGACAAAAATATCAGGGACTCTACGGATAGATGATGCAACGAAATCCTGGCACAAAAGGGAAATTGTAAGCCAGGATTGACGATTGGAAATGCTTCTCTCAGCCGATGCGGCCAAGATGGTCTGGGCGACCGCGCGAGCTTGCGGGCCGTTCGGCCGGGAAATCGAGGAGGCGTAAATGGCGCCCGGCCCGCGGCAGCCCGCCTCTTTTTGTCAGCTCTCCAAAAAAGCTCCTAAAGCTCGGAAGGTCCGCGCCGTTAACCCGCTTGTGGCGATCACGGTTTCGAAAGGTCGCCCCGATTTAGAGCGGGAAAGGAACCCACAGTGACTGTCATCAATACGAACGTCGGCGCTCTGCGCGCCCAGAACGGTTCGCGGTCGGCCAGCATGGAGCTGTCGACGGCGATGGAGAGGTTGTCGACCGGCAAGCGCATCAACAGCGCCAAGGACGACGCAGCCGGTCTCGCAATCGCGACCCGCATGGGCGCGGAAGTGAGCGGCATGAATGTTGCGATCCGCAACGCCAATGACGGCATCTCTCTTGCTCAGACGGCCGAAGGCGCGCTGGGCGAAGTCAGCAACATGCTTCAGCGTATGCGCGAACTGGCTGTTCAGGCCGCCAACGGCACCAACAGCGCTTCGGACCGCGCCGCTCTCCAGGCCGAGCTGACCCAGCTCGTTCAGGAAGTCGACGGCGTGTCGAAGAGCACGACCTTCAACGGCGTTCAGCTGCTCGACGGTTCTTCCAAGAGCGTCAGCCTACAGATCGGCACCCGCGCTGCCGACAATCTGAGCTTCGGCATCAACGCCGCCGACGCCAAGTCGCTCGGTCTCCAGGGCTATTCGGTCCAGGGCCAGCTGACCACGGGCCGCGTCGGCGCCGTTTCCGGTCTCGCCGTGAGCGACGTGCTGATCAACGGCAAGGCCGCGTTCGCTTCGGCCGCGACCGCTGACACCGCCACGGCTCTCGCCACGGCGATCAACACCAACACCGCGCAAACCAATGTGAAGGCCACCGCCTACAACACGCTGACCAGCGCGCAGCCCAACGCTTCGACCTTCGTCGCCGGTGCGCTGACCATCAACGGCAACAGCATCGGCGCCGCCGGTTCGGTTACTGACCTGGTCGCGAACATCAATCGTGATGCCTCGGGTGTGGTCGCCACGCTCAACGACAACGGCACGATCACGCTGTCGAATGACACCGGTGCGAACATCGTCGTCGCCGGCACGTCGCCGTCTTCGGCGGGCTTCACCGCAGGCACCTATACCGGTTTCGTCGCGATCAACAGCGTTGATGGCTCGGACATCAAGGTCCAGGCGAATGACGCCGCCAACGGCTATGCCGGTGGCGCGGGTACGCTCGCCGACGTCAAGGCTTTCGGCCTCAACGAAACCAGCGACGGCAAGATCTTCTCCGGCTCGGCGGTTTCGGCAACTGCGCTGTCGACGACCGATGACCTGAAGATCAACGGTGTTCTCGTCGGCAAGTCCGACGCGGCTTCAGCGGCGTCCAAGGCGGCCGCCATCAACAAGCTGACCGCTCAGACCGGCGTCCTCGCTTCGGCGAAGACGGTCGTCAAGGTCGCCGTCGACTTCGCGACTGCTCCGGCTTCGACCGACACGGTCATCAACGGCGTCACGATCGACCTTTCGGGTGCAACCAAGCTCTCCGACGTGGTGACCTCAATCAACACCGCCGCTCCCGGCAGCGTTGTCGCCACCGCCGACGACCAGGGCAACCTGATCCTGACCGCTTCGGACGGCTCGGACATCAACGTCACCGACGCTGGTGGCAGCATGTTCACCTCGGCGACCTCGCTCGACGGTGAAGCCGGCACGGGTTCGCTCGCGGCTGGCCTGCGCATCGGCGGCCGCGTCACGCTCGCCTCGACCACGGGTGCGGACATCCGCGTCGAAGGCAGCTCGGCCTCGCTGACGAAGGCCGGCCTGGCTCTGCAAGGCGGATCGTCCGACCTGCTGGGCGGGGCGATGTCGATCACGACCGTGGCAGGCGCCCGTGGCGCTTTGTCCCAGATCGATAAGGCGCTGGACAAGGTCTCCGCTCAGCGTGGCGCTCTCGGTGCGGTTCAGAACCGTCTCGAAACTCGCGTCAACGTGCTGACCTCGTCTTCCACGAACATCTCCGAAGCCCAATCGCGCATCGAAGATGCCGACTTCTCGGTGGAAACGACGAAGCTCGCCAAGGCTCAGATCCTGAGCCAGGCTGCAACGGCAATGCTCGCCCAGGCGAACCAGAGCCAGCAGGGCGTGCTCAGCCTGCTCCGGTAAGGATTGGTCCCCTTTACCGGGCAACAGAGGCCCCTGGCGCAAACACCCCCCGCGCCAGGGGCCTTATTTTTGAACTGACAGAAGAAGAAGAGGCGAAGATGGACGGCATCAACGGACAGATTGGCGGAGACAATAAGGCGCCCCTGCTGATAATCGACGATGGCGAAGAGGCGGCTCCCGCGCTGACCGCGATGGAAGTTCCAGCCGCGGCTGATGCTGCGCCGGCGCCCGCCCTTGTGGAGAGTTTGGAAGAAGCCGAACCGGCCGTCCCCCCTGTCGCCGTCGCTCCAGAACCGGCGGCGCCTGCCGCCCCTGCTGCGCCCGCCAATAAAAAAGCCGCACCTGTTGCCGCCAAAGCCCCGCTCTCGGCCGCTGCCAATGCTCCGCTCCCGCAGGCATCTGAAACGGCGGCGGCGGCAACGCCCGTTCCGGGCAAGCCGAAGCGCAATATTCGGCCTCTGATCCCGCTTGCAGCAGTTTCGATGGCGGTGTTTGCCAGCGGCCTTTCGGTGGTCGGCCTGCTGGTCGCAAGCCGCACCGTCGCCGAGACGAGATTGGTCCTGGAGCAGGTTCAGCAGCATCAAAGCAAGATGCGGCGCCTCGATCAGATGATCGAAGAGATCGATGCGCTCCGCAGCCGCGAACAGCTCGCGTTGGTGCGCCTGGAGCAGATCAACAGCGGCAAGCCCGCGACCGGCGCTGAAGTACGCGGCGCGATCGGCAGTCTCCAGCTCGCTCTTGCCAAATATCAGCCGGGAGGCGCCAATGGCACGCTGACGCTGCTGCGGGACGGACAGGCCGAGTTGGCCGAACGCGTCACCACCATGTACCGGCGCGTGGAACAGATCGACTCCCGACTGGATAAGCTCGGGATCGCCAGGACGCGTCCGACCGACGGGCGGTAGTGTTCAAGCTGCCTGACGTTCGGGAAAACCGAAGGGCCAGAGCGCGTTGCAGTTGGTCTGAGGTTTGATTCAGTGCCAGTCGGCGAGTGACTTGCGCAGCCGGTCCAGCGCTGCCTTCTTGATCTGGCAGACGCGTGCGGCGCCGATGCCGAGCGTCTGGCCGATTTCCTCGAGATTCATTTCCTCGACGAAATAGAGCTGTAGCACCATCGCCTCACGCTCGGGAAGCTCGCCGATGCGGGAAGCCAGTGCTTCGCGCAAGGCCTCACGCTCAAGGGTTTCGTCGGCGCGATCTTCGACATCGGCAAACCACAGCGAATGATCCGAATAAACCTCGTCGATCGATTCATGGACGATCGCCATACTGCTGTCGACGAGCTGGCGATAAGAGCCGGCATCCATGCTCATCGCGCTGGCCATTTCGGCGTCGTCGGGCGTGCGGCCGAGCAAGTTGGAGAGTTTTTCGCGCATGCTCGCCAGTTCGCGTCGCTTCGACATGGCCGAGCGGCAGATGGCGGCGTGGCGGCGGAGATGATCGATCATGGCGCCGCGGATGCGCATCGCCGCATAGGTGGCGAAGGCATAGCCGCGGTCCTCGAAATTATTGGCGGCCTCGACCAGTGCGACCATGCCGATCTGGACGAGATCTTCGATGTCCACCGCAGACGAGACACGGCCATGGACATGCCAGGCAATCTTGCGCACGAGCGGCATATGCTGCTCGGCCAGGCTACCCGGGGCGTTCCGCTGCGGCTGGCGCTGATAGGTGCCGGCGATATTGGCCGCATTAGCGAACGACATGCAGCGCCTCCTGCCCAAGGAAACGGTTGCCGCCGGGCGTGGCCGGAATCTTCATATCGCTGATGCGGGCAGCAATGCGCGAAATTGCGGTCGCGGCCGGGCTGTGCGGATAGGCAAGCACGCAGCAGCGCTTGTGCAGCACCGCCTCGCGCATGTGCCCGTCGGCGGGGACGCTGCCGAGGAACGTGACCGATGATGGCAGGAATTTGGAAACGACATCGTGAAAGCGCGCAAACAGATCGCGCCCCGCGGCCTCGCCAGTCACCATATTTGCGATCACCTGGAAATTCCTGCAGCCATGATCGAGGGTCAGAATCTTGGCCGCTGCATAAGCATCCATGAATGCGGTCGGCTCGCCGGAGAGCACCAGCAGCACGCTGTCGGCCGCGGCGGCGATTTCCATTGCGGCGGCGGACGCGCCGGTCGGCGTGTCGACCAGGATGAAGTCGGTCATGCGGGAAAAGGGGCGCAGGCCATGTGCCAGCCGCTGCCGCGCGTCCGAGCCAAATTCGGGAATATTGCCGGTTCCGCTGCCACCGGGCAGCACGAGAAGCCCCTTCTCGACCTCAGTCACGACTTCGTCGACACTCAGACGGCCATCGAGCACATCGTCTATCGTCACAGGTGCATGGAGGCCCAGCAGGATGGCTGTGTTGGCCATGCCGAGATCGCAATCTGCCAGCAGCGTGCGCCGGCCGATGCGGCTCAATGCAGCAGCGATATTGACTGCGATGCTGGTCTTGCCGACGCCGCCTTTGCCGCTGGTGATGCTGAGGATTCGCGCGGAGCGACCGAAATGCGCGCTCATGACACCATCTCCGGCTGGGGCGAAAAGCTGTGGGGCGCGTGAATACCATCATTGTTGCCGACGATGGCGCAGACCTCGACGGGCTTTCCGTCGGGAATTTCGAGGAAAGAGAGCACCGGCACATCGGGCAGATGGGGCCGCAGCAGACGCGCCAGAGCGCGGCGGGCGAGCGGTGAGGTGACGATCGCAAAGCGCGCCGCTTGCGCCATCAGCGGCTGAGCCGCGCTTCCGATCGATTCGATCAGCCGACTGGCAAGCGCCGGCTCGAACGGATGGCTGGCGTTGGGGCCGGTGCGAACGGCTTGCGCGAGCAGCGCTTCGAGCCCGGCATCGAGCGTGATCACCTGAAGCGGCATCTTCACCGGCACCAAGGTCTGCACGATCAGCGCGCCGATGCGCAGGCGCACCGCCTCGACCAGCGCGTTGGGATCACTCTCGGTCCGGGCTGCGTCGACCATCGCCTCAGCGATACGGCGGAAGTCCTTGAGCGGTACGCCTTCGGACAACAGCGTCCGGCAAAGCGCAGCGATGGCGGAAAGCGAAAGCGGGGCAGGGGTGAGCCCTGCGACGAGCTGCGGCGAGCTTTCCTTGAGCGCGTCGAGCAGCTTCTGTGCCTCGTCCATGCCGAACAATTCGGAGGCCGCCGCCGCAATGATCTGGTTGAGATGGGTGGCGATCACGGTTGCGGGATCGACGACGGTATAACCCGCGATGACGGCTTCGGACCGCTGTTCGGGGGCGATCCAGACCGCCGGAAGCCCAAAGCTCGGGTCCTTGATCTCGCGGCCCTTCATGGGCCGATCGACATCGCCGCCGTCGAGCGCAAGCAGGTCGTCGGGCCAGCATTGGTCCTCGCCCATCACCACGCCCGCCACGCTGATGCGGTAGCTGTTCGGCTCCAGCGCCAGATTGTCCCGCACGCGAACGAGCGGAATGACAAAGCCCAGCTCGCGCGAAAGCTGGCGGCGGATGCCCGTGATCCGGCCCATGAGCGGTACCCCCTTGCGCTCGTCGACCAGGCTGATCAGCCCATAGCCGAGCTCAAGGCTTAACGCCGCGCCATCGCTCACTTCGTTCCAATCGATGGTGGCCGGTGGAGGATTGTCGGCTTCCACCTTGGCCTGCGCTTCCGCATCAACCGGCAGCGGCTTGGCAGGCCTCAGCTTCCACGCAGTGAAACCGGCGAGGCCGGCGGCAGGAAGGATCACGAAATGCGGCATTCCTGGCAGAATGCCCAGGAAGCCCAGAATGCCGGCCACCGGGGTCCAGGCCTTGCTCGAGCCGAACTGGCTGGTGATCTGTCCGGAAAGATCGTGCGGCGAAGAAACGCGCGTAACGATCGCGGCTGCCGCGATCGAAAGCAGCAGCGCCGGGATCTGCGCAACCAGCGCGTCGCCGATCGCGAGCAGCACATAGTTCGATGCGGCCTGACCGATCGACATGCCGTGGGATAGGGTACCGAGGATGAGCCCGCCGAGAATGTTGACGACGAGGATCAGTACGCCTGCGACGGCGTCGCCCTTCACGAATTTGGAAGCGCCGTCCATCGATCCGTAAAAGTCGGCTTCGGTCGCCACTTCCTGGCGGCGCAGTTTCGCTTCGTCGGGCGTCAGCAGGCCAGCATTGAGATCGGCGTCGATCGCCATCTGCTTGCCGGGGAGGGCATCAAGGGTGAAGCGCGCCGAAACTTCGGAGACGCGGCCGGCGCCTTTCGTGATCACCACGAGATTGATGATCATCAGAATGCCGAACACGAACAGGCCGACGGCATAATTGCCGCCGATCAGGAAATTGCCGAAAGATTCGATGACATGGCCAGCCGCGGCTTCGCCGGTATGGCCGTTGACCAGCACGACGCGGGTCGATGCGACGTTGAGCGAAAGCCGCAGCAGCGTCGCAAAAAGAAGAACGGTTGGGAAGGCGGAAAAATCGAGCGGCTTGGCGGCGTTCAACGCCACCATCAGCACCGCGAGGGAAATCATGATGTTGGTGATGAAGCCGATATCGAGCACTGTGGACGGCACCGGCACGACCATCAGGCCCACCAGCATAAGCGTGGCAAGCGGCAGGATCGCGCCGCGCCCCGCATCCTTCCACAATTTGCGCTTCACGCCCGCTGCGGCCGTCGACACGTACTGCATCCCCCAATGGATCGACGGAGAAAAAGCAAGGACCGTGCCATTCGAGGCCTAGCCCGGTGCGTTCCCGCCAGCTCCGCGAAGACGGAAAATCGCCTTCGATCAGGATGCTAATGGTGAAGATACAAATAATTGGTGAACGAATGCGTGAAGTTTGCGGTCTGGCCCTAAACAATATGCGGGCGCGGTCGTTATTCCGGAAAAATCCGGCTTCAGGCCTTCAGGCGCGCGCGCCGATCATATGCTTGGGACGGGCGATCGATGCCGGCTGCCTGGCAGAGCGCCTCGAAGCGGCGGCGATTAATGTCAGCCAGATAGTTGACGCGCGCGCGGGCGGCGTCGGCCAGCTTCATGGCATATTGCAGCTTGGCGATGATCTCGGGAGAGCCGTGCCAGCCGCCGATCGACTGCACTTCGCTCAGCGCATTGGAAAAGCGGTGCGTCGCCTGCTCCACCGCTTCGGCCGTTCCGGTATCCAGTGCTTTGATCAGGCCTTCTGACGCTTCGGTCAGACGGTTCAGCGCGGCTTCGCTCATCGATTAGAATTTCAGCGGAAGATCGAGCGCAATCATCTTTTCGGCAATTGCCTGCGGATTGACGGGATAGCGGCCCTCAGCGATCGCGGCGCGAATGTCGGCAACTTTTTGCGCATCGACCGGCGCGCCCAACGCGGCCAGATCGGCTGCGGGATTAGAGACCTTCTCGGCCTTTTCTGCCGCTTCGGCGGCAGCCGGCGAAACCACGGAAGCTGCGGCACCCTTCAGCGCAGCGTCGGTGCGCGAGAGGTCGACCCGACCCTTTCCGCTCGATCCGATTCCGTTGATCATCTTCACACCCTTCCGCATTTCTCGAGCCCGCCACAACCCGATTCATAATGGGTAACGGCAGCGCCCGCAGAAGCTTTAGCGCAATTTCCTTATTATTTGTATCCAGGCAGGCGAACCTGTCCGGCATCGACCACTTCGGCGATCGTCACCGGCGCCTTGGGATCGGATTTCACCCGGATCCGATCGCCAGGCGCGCCATCTTCCTGAGCCACGGCTTCGGTGGTGACGCTGAAGGAGCCGGTGTCCACCGAAAGCTGGACCGGATCGCCCTTGCGCACCACCGGCGCCACCTTCACCGGCGCCGCCGCTGTGGCGACGTGCTGCAAGGGAACGCGGATACGCCAGCCGATCGCCTCGCAACGAATTGCCACGGCGCCGAGCGCCGGCGGATCGATCGTGGCGGGCAGCGGGCAGCGTGCCAGTTTCAGTCGCCGATCGATCGGGGCAACCGGGCCGCCAGGCGTGCCGATGTCGGCGTCCAGCGCAGCGACCACGCGCGCCTCCAGCCGGTCCAGATTTTCGAACGCGGCGGTCTGGGCCTGCGTCGCCGTACCGAGCATGAGCGCGATGGGGGCAAGCAAGTGGCGAAGGGGCGTGGTCACGAGATATGTCTCCTTTGATCAGGAGAGCGCTAAGCAAAGTTCGTGCCACAATGATGCTAGCCATGCGGGACGAGGTCGATGGCGATGTGCTGACCGTCGCGGCCTGCAATTCCGTTCATTTCCGGAATGGAGATCATGATGCGCTGTTCGGACAAGCCGCCGGCCTGGATGGCCCGCGCGACAGCGGCGGCGCGCGCTGCGGCAAGCTCCCATCCATCGAAGCGGGACGTATTGCGATCCGCGCCGATGCTTTCAATGCGCACATGCCCGCCACTGAGCGCGGCGTGGCGGCCCAGTGCCTGCAGCGCGGCGCGCGCCGGAGGCTTGAGGACCGCTTCGTTGAGCTCGAAAACCGCTTTGGGATCGATGTCATGGCTCTCGGACGAGGCTGCGACGGCGCTGCCAAGCGCCTGCCTGATGCCCTGAACGATCTGCGCCTGGTGGCCGGATTGCGCGTGCAGCATCACGAAAAATGCCAGCAGCAGGATCAGCAGATCGGCGAAGCTCAGCGCCCAGACTGGCGCGGCTGGCGCCTTCACGAGACCGTCCGCAGATGCGGCCGCTTCTGGGGCGTGACGGGCGCAAGCTCGGCCTCGGCGATCTGCAGCAGCCGCTCGAGTGCCTCGCGTTGCCAGGCCAGTTCGGCATTGGAAAGCCGCTCCAGCCGAGCGGCGAGCGGCCCCGCAATGACGGTGGCGAGCACGATTCCGTAAAGCGTCGTCAACATGGCGAGCGCCATTGCCGGGCCGATGCGGCTCAAATCCTCAAGCGCAGCGAACATCTGAATGAGGCCGATCACGGTGCCAATCATGCCCATCGCCGGCGCGGTTTCCGCAACCGAGCGCCAATAACCGATTGCGCCCTGATGACGGCGCTCGCGCTCGGCGAGATCGTGCCGCGCCCAGCGTGCAAAGGCTTCGGCGGTCTGCGCCTGCGCCAGCCGGCGCACCGCGCGGCGAAGGAAACGTTCGGCAGTCTTGATCCGGTCGACGCAGGCGATGTTGCGAACCTCGGTGAGCTTCTCGACTTTTCCCACCGCCACGATCGCCGCCATTGCATCCGCTTCCGGGTCGGCTGTGAAGATCGTGCCCAATGCGCGAAATGCCCGCGCGGCATCGCCACGCGTCGCGCGCATGGTGGCGATCAGCGCCGCTCCGCCGAACACGATCAGCATCGATACCGGGTCAATGAATCGCGAGAATTCGCTCAAGAACTGCATCTTACCCCCACTTGCCGATCACCCGGCAAAAGTTTGCCGGATCCGGCAAATGCTTGCCGGATCCTGGTCCCCGCGCTGGGCTGCGGTCCGATTTGCCAAGCTTTCGGCCTAATTGGCACGAGGCTTGCTTGGGTGAGGACGGCATGCCTGCTCACGAGGAGTAACGGCGGGATGCCAGCAAACTTTAGGGATTTTCTTAATGGCGAACGGCGAAACCCTGTTTGGACTGAGCGGCACCGCGCTGCAGCTGCGCTCGCAGCGGCTTGCGCTGCTCGCGTCCAACATCGCGAACGCGGCCACGCCCAATTACAAGGCGCGCGATATCGACTTCAACAAGGCGCTCGAAGCCGCGACCAGCGGCAACGGCACCAGTGTCGATCAGGCCGCGCGCGGTGCGCTCGGCTATCGCGTGCCGCTGGAGGCATCGCTCGACGGGAACACGGTCGAGCTTTCGACCGAACAGACCCAGTTCGCCGAAAATGCGGTGAAATACCGCACCACGCTTTCCTTCCTGGAGGGCCGCATCGGCACGATCATGTCGGCCCTCAAAGGAGAATAAGGCATGGCGAACAACAATCTCTCGGTCTTCGACATCGCCGGGCGCGCCATGTCCGCGCAGATGCTGCGGCTCAACACGACGGCTTCGAACCTCGCCAATGCCGGCTCGAGCTCGAGCTCGGAGGCGACCGCCTTCCGCGCGATCAAGCCGGTGTTCAAGACCGTCACCCAGGCGCCGGGCATCGCAACCGTGCAGGTTGACCGGGTCGTCTCCTCGAACATCACGCCCACCAAACGGCACGATCCAACCAATCCGATCGCGGACAAGAATGGCGACGTCTGGGATGCTGGCGTCGATAGCGCGGCCGAGCTCGTCGATATGATCGAATCCGCCCGCCAATATCAGAACAATGTGCAGGTCCTGCAGACCGCCAAGCAACTCACGCTCGACACCTTGAGGCTCGACAAATGACCATAGCCAGTTACACGATCGGCAAGCTGAACGGCACGGGGAGCGCCAGCTCCGCCGCGCAGAAATCCAAATCCAACAACACGGTGGACCAGACCACCTTCCTCAAGCTGCTCACCACCCAGATGCAGCAGCAGGACCCGTTCAACCCGGTCGACAATACCCAGATGGTCGCGCAGATGGCGCAGTTTTCCTCGACCGCGGGCATCGCCGAGATGAACGCCTCGCTCAAGTCGATGGCGTCGGATATCGCCGCTTCGCGCATCGGCGATGCGTCGGGCTGGATCGGCCGCGCAGCGCTGGTGAAATCGGACGTGGCGATCCCGCTTTCGGACGGCACCTACGGCGGCAGCATCAGCTTCCCCTCCGACGTGACCAATGCCAGCATCAGCATGATCGATGCCAACGGCCAGACCGTCTACAGCAACACCCTTGGCCCTCAGAAAGCCGGCGAACTGGCATTCAACTGGAACGGCAAGGACGAAAGCGGCAATCAGGTCGCCACCGGCCCGCTCAGGCTCAGGGTCAGCGCTGTCGACAAGGACGGCTCTGTCACGCCTGAGACTGCAACTTGGACCATGATTTCCGCGGTCCAATCGCCGGCCAGCGGCACCACCCAGCTTGTGACCGGGCTCGGCCTGATCGCGCCTTCCGACGCCGAGCGTCTTTCCTGAACCTCATTCAACCGGAGTAGTCATAAATGTCCTTCTATACCTCGCTTTCGGGTCTCAAGGCTGCGCAGTCGGATCTCGCCGTCACCTCGAACAATATCGCGAACGTCGGCACGGTCGGGTTCAAAAAGTCGAGCAGCCAGTTCGGCGACATCATCTCGGCCTCACCGCTCCAGTCTTCGGCGATCGCTGGCCAGGGCACGCGCCTGAAGGGCATCGATCAGCAGTTCACCCAGGGCGGTTTCCAGAGTTCGGAACGGTCGCTTGACCTCGCGCTTTCCGGCCAGGGCTTCTTCGTCACCAAGACCGGCATCACCAATGGCAGCATCACCTATACGCGCAACGGCTCGTTCAGCGTGGACGCCAATCGCTATGTCGTCGACAACAGCGGCGCCTATGTGCAGGTGCTTCCGACCGACGCATCGGGCACGGTGACTGCGACCGGAATCGCTTCGGCGCGCAATCTTCAGCTTCCGCTGACCTCGGGTCTTTCGCGCGCGACCAGCTCGATCGATCTGTCGCTGAACCTGCCAAACACGGCGGATATTCCGTCGACCCGCTCGGTCTACGATCCCACGACGAACCCCTATGCGTTCGATCGCTTCGATCTCAACAGCTTCAACCAGCAGGCGGCGACGACGGTTTACGATATCCAGGGCAACGCAATGCCCGCGACCATCTATTATACGCGCCTGACCACGCCAACGAATGCCGCTCCGACAAGCACTTGGGAAGCGCGCCTGTTCGTGGGCGATTCGCAGGTAAGCGCGGACGGCAATGCGGCGACCGTCCCGCCGGCGCCGCTGATCCTGACCTTCGATGCCAATGGCAACCTGACGGGGCAGGGCTATAATGACGCCAGCACGTCGCCGGCGACCTATACCGCGATTACGACGCCCGGCCCGATCAGCTATGCGCAGGTCCAGCCTGCCGGCGCGGCTGCCGCACTCGGGCTCACCGTGGATTATGGCGCCAACACCCGCCAGACATCGTCGCCTTTCACGGTCAAGACCTTCAACCAGGACGGTTATGCTGCGGGCCAGCTCGATAACGTCACGGTGGACAGCACCGGCCTGGTGACGGCGAGCTTCTCCAACGGAACTTCGCAGGCGCTCGGCAAGATCATGATCGCCAACTTCACCAATCCGGAAGGTCTGCGTCAGCTTGGCGACGCCAAATGGTCGGCCACGGGTGCTTCGGGCGATCCGCAGGTCGGCGCGGCGGGCAGCAACGGCTTCGGCTCGGTTGCCTCCGGCTCGCTCGAGCAGGCTAATGTCGATATCACGGAAGAGCTGGTGGCGCTTATTCAGGCTCAGCGCAACTTCCAAGCCAACGCCAAGGCAATCGATACCGCCAATCAGATGACCCAGACGGTCGTCAACCTGCGCAACTAGGGCCAGGCTTGGGGGGATCGTAGATGGACCGCCTCATCCACACCTCGCTGTCGGCGATGCGCGGCGCGATGGCGCGTCAGGCGTCGATCGCGAACAACTTGGCAAACGCCAACACGGTGGGCTTCCGCGCGGAGTTCACGTCGCAGCGGCCGCTATGGCTGCAAGGCGGCGGCGCGGAGTTCGAGGGACGGGCGCCGGCTTCGGAAGAGGTGGTCAACGCCGACATGAAGGCCGGCGCGGTCGTCCAAACTGGGCGCGACCTCGATGTCGCGATGCAAGGCGATTCGATGCTCGCGGTGCAGGCGAGCGACGGCGAGGAAGGTTATACCCGCCGCGGCGACCTTCAGGTCAGCCAGACCGGCCTTCTCACCACCGGCGACGGCACGCCGGTGATGGGGGACCAAGGGCCCGTCACGCTGCCACCTGCCGACAAGATCATGGTCGGTTCAGACGGAAAGATCTCGATCGTGCCGCAAGGCGGCGATCCCACCCAGCTTCAGGAAGTCGCGCAGCTCAAGCTCGTCACCCCGAAGGGTTCGGATGTCGTCAAGGGGCTCGACGGCCTCTTCCGCGTTCGCGGCGGCGGCACGCTGCCCTCCGATCCCGACGGCAAGGTCACTACCGGGGCGCTTGAGCAATCGAACGTCAACACCAGCGACGCGCTCGTCCAGATGATCGAAGCGAGCCGTTCCTGGGAAACCCAGATCAAGCTTCTGACCACCGCCAAGGATCTCGACAGTTCGTCGGCCGATTTGATGCGGCTGCCCGAATAAGTTTCTGCCCGAATAAGTTTCTGAAGGAGTAATATGCGATGACCACTGCCGCCATGCACGTGGCCAGGACCGGGCTCGACGCCCAGTCCGACCGGATGCGCGTGATCGCCAACAATCTCGCCAACGTGAACACGACCGGCTTCAAGCGCGATCGTGCCAGCTTTGAGACGATGGCCTATCAATCGATCCGTGCCCCCGGCGCGAATTCTTCGGCCGACGACAAATATGCGATCGGGCTGTCGCTCGGCACCGGCGTGCAGATGACGGGCACCGCCAAGATCCAGACGCAGGGATCGCTCAACACCACCGGCAACTCGCTGGACATTGCAATCGAAGGCAATGGCTTCTTTCAAGTGCTGCGGCCCGATGGCAGCACCGCCTATACGCGTGCAGGAAATTTCAACCTGTCGGCGGAGGGCAAGATCGTCACCGACGATGGAATGCCGCTTCAGCCCGAGATCACCGTGCCGGAAGGCGCGCAGTCGCTCACCATCGGCGCTGACGGCACCGTGAGCGCGCAGCTCCAGGGACAAAGCGACACGACCACGCTTGGCCAGATCCAGACGGCCAGCTTCGTCAATCCCGCCGGCCTCGATCCCGCCGGCAACAATCTTCTCGTCGAGACGCCGGCCTCGGGCGCCCCCCAAGTCGGCGCCGCCAACATCGATGGCCGCGGCGCGATCCGCCAGGGTTCGCTCGAAACCTCGAACGTCAACGTGGTCGAGGAACTGGTCGACATGATCGAGACGCAGCGCGCCTACGAGGTGAACAGCAAGATGATTTCCGCCACCGACGAAATGCTGCGCTATGTCAACCAGCAGCTCTAATCTCCGTAATGACTGGCAGGCGGGCCTTGTGCTGCTGTTTGCCGTCGGCATCGTCTCTTTCGGCACAGGTCGCGCGGACGCGAAGAAGCAGAAGGCCGATCCGGAATATGCGCCGACGCTCTCGGCGCCGCTTGCGCCGCGTCCCGCCAATGGGGCGATCTTCCAGGCGGATGACGGCTACGCACCGCTGACCAGCGGCGCCCGCGCCGCGCGTGTTGGCGACATGCTCACGATCGTGCTGGCGGAAAGGACGCAAGCCTCGAAAAGCAATGCCGCCAAGACGAACCGCACCGGTTCGATCGGCCTGACGCCCCCTGCGACTGGCCCCGCCAGCTTCTTCGTGCCGACCGATGCGAGCGCGAGCGGCACCAATACGTTCGATGGCAAAGGCGAAGCGACCCAATCGAACCAGCTCAACGGCGAGATCAGCGTCACCGTAGCCGAAGTCTATCCCAACGGCACCATGCTGGTGCGTGGCGAGAAGCTGCTGACACTCAATCGTGGCGACGAGCATATCCGCATTTCCGGTATCGTGCGCGATGCGGACATCTCCGCCGACAATCGAGTGCCTTCAACCCGCGTCGCCAACGCCAAGATCACTTATTCGGGCAATGGCGAGATCGCACGCGCCAGCAGGCAAGGCTGGCTTCAGCGTTTCTTTACGATGCTCAGCCCATTTTAGGATTATCGATGCGTCTTTTCCTCGCCTTCCTCGCCGCCTGCCTGATCGGCGCGCCTGCCGCCGCCGAACGGATCAAGGATCTCGGCGCTTTCCAGGGGCTGCGCCAGAATCAGCTGACCGGCTACGGCATCGTGGTCGGTCTCGCGGGCACCGGCGACGACAGCCTCGAATATGCCACCCAGGCGATGAAGGGCGTTGCCTCGCGCTTTGGGCTTACCATCCCGAACAACGTCAATCCGTCGCTCAAGAATGCGGCGGCGGTGATGGTGACGGCCGAACTGCCGCCCTTCGCCAAGCCCGGCCAACGGCTCGACGTTACCGTCTCGGCGCTCGGCAAGGCCAAGTCGCTGCGCGGCGGCACGCTGCTGATGGCGCCCTTGCGCGGCGCCGACGGCCAGATCTACGCGATGTCGCAAGGCAATCTCGAGGTCGGCGGCCTCGGTGTGGACGCTGCTGACGGCTCGAAAGTCTCGGTCAATATTCCCTCGGCCGGACGCATTCCCGGCGGTGCGTCGGTCGAACGCGCGGTTGACGCTGGTTTCGCGACCTCTGCGCAGCTGCAATTCAATCTGGCACAAGCCGATCTAACCACCGTCCGCCGGCTTGCCGATGCGATCAATGAAGATGCGGGCAAGCAGATCGCGCACGCCACCGACGCGGTGACGGTTGCCATCGATGCGGCGCCGGGAGCGGAGTATCGCACTGGGCTGATGAGCCGGATCGAGAATCTTTCCGTCGAGCCCGCAGACGCACCTGCGAGAATAGTTATTAATGCTCGGACGGGTACGGTCGTTATCAATGGAGCGGTCCGCATCGCGCCGGCGGCCGTGAGCCACGGCAAGCTGACGGTGCGGATCGATGAGAAGCCACGGGTGGTGCAGCCCGCGCCCTTCTCGCAAGGCCAGACCGCGCTTCAGCAATCGAGCGCGATCGATGTAGAGGAAAAGGGTTCGCCGATGTTCAACTTCAAGCCCGGCGCCTCGCTGGCGGACATCGTGAAGGCCGTGAACGCGATCGGTGCTTCGCCTTCCGATCTCGTCGCGATCCTGGAAGCGCTCAAGGAAGCCGGTGCGCTCAAGGCGGAGCTGGAAATCCTTTGATCAACGCCACGGCCTCGACTTCAGCCGCGCCCGTCGATCCGGCGCGGGCGAAACAGCTCGAAAAGCTGAAGGGCGCCGCCCAACAGTTCGAGGCCGTGTTCCTGCGCCAGATGATCAAGTCGATGCGCGACGCGAGCCTCGGCGACGATATTCTCGGCAATGACGGTGCGACCCAGTTTCGCGAAATGTCCGACGCCAAGACGGCGGATGAGATGGCGAAGAAGGGAACGCTGGGCGTGGCTGAGCTTCTGCTCAAGCAATTCTCGCCGCAAGTGACGGGCACGCATGAAAACGGCGCGCCGCCGATGAAGAAAGCCGCAGAATGAGCGATCTTCTCAACATTGGCTCCTCCGGCTTGCGCGCCTATCGCAACGCGCTTTCCGCGGTCAGCGATAACGTCGCCAACGCGAACAGCGACGGCTTCTCGCGGCGGCAGATCGTGCTTTCGGAATCGCCGGTGTCCAGCGGCGTTTCAATGCTTTATCGGCCCCAGGCGACGTTCGGTGGCGTCAATACGGGCGCCATCACGCGGAGCTGGGACGAATTCAAATCGGCCGATGCGCGGCTCGCGGGCAGTGAGTTCAGCGAGGCAGATAGCCGGCTGACGTGGATGCAGCGCCTCGAAACCTCGCTCAACGATGGAGCCTCGGGCGTCGGATCGCGGCTCACCGCGGTCTTTAACGCCGGCGATAAGCTGTCCGCCGATCCGAACGGAGATTTTCCGCGCCAGAACTTCCTCGCGTCGATCGATCAAGCCGCTGGCACGATCCGCCAGACCGCGGACGATCTCGCGCAGGTCGCCGACGGCATTGAAGCCGACGCCTCTTCGGCGGCCGATCTCGTCAATTCCGATCTTGTCACGCTGGCGAGGCTGAACGTCCAGATCATGAAAGCCGGCGCGGGCACGTCGACTTATGCGCAAGTGGCCGACGAGCGCGATCGACTGCTCGACCAGATCGCAAGCAAAGTCGGGATCGACGTCAAGATCGATAATGTCGGCGCCGCGACCGTCTCGCTCTCGGGCGACGGCACTGTCCTGCTGCAGGATACCCGGGTCGCCCAGATCGGCATTCAGCGCGCGAGCGATGGCCGAATTGGCTTTCTCGTCTCCAGCCCGACCGTGTCGGGCGCCGTGTTCAAGCCGAGCAGCGGTGCGCTGGCTGGCCTGCAGGACGCCTCCGAGCAGCTTGCCGGCCGGCGGCAGGAACTGGATAATATCGCCACCAATTTCGCGACCGCGCTCAACAACTGGTCGACTCAGGGCATCGACAAGAACGGCAATGCCGGCACGCCGTTGCTTTCGATAACGGGCGGCGCGTCGACCTTGACCGCGCTCGTCACCGATCCCAAGCTTGTGCCGGCAGGCGACAGCAGCAACGCTGACTTCGGAAACCTGCTTAACCTCAGCACTGCCCGTTCGGCGAGCGGAGCCGAAGATGCCTGGGTCGCGCTGGTGTCGAACAACGGCCAGGCGGTTGCGTCCGCGAAAACCAATTCCGACGTCACCTCTGCCCGCAAGGACATCGCTTTTTCGGCGCGAGACACCGTCCAAGGCGTGGATCTCGATGTCGAGGCTGCCGATCTTCTGCGCTATCAGCAAGCCTATTCCGCCTGCGCCCACGTCATTCAGGTGGCGCGCGACACCATGCAAGACGTTCTGAATCTCTTCTGATGCGTAAGGAAGCTCTGCGATGACTGGAATCACCGGCTACCGCCTTACTGCTGAAATCAATCGCCAGCTCAAGCTGTCCAAGGACATTGCCCGCGCGCAATCGGATATTTCCTCGGGCACGCGTTTGCAGACGGCGTCCGATGATCCCGCCGCCTGGGCGCGGGTTGCAGTCATCCAGCGCCAGGAATCGAACCAGCAGGCGTGGCTTTCGAACGTGAACACCTCGGCTGCGGTCGCAGACCAGGTTTCATCGGCGCTCGAAGGCCTGTCCAACTCATTCCAGCGTGCCGGCGAATTGATGGTCGAGGCGAACAATGCCACCACCAAGGCATCCGACCGGCAGGCGATCGCGGACGAACTGAATGGCATCGCCGACGATATCGACTCCGCCGCAACGGCGGTGGACTCGCGCGGGCTGTCGCTTTTTCCTGCGAACACGCCGCTGCCGATCCCGATCAGCCGGGTGCTTCAGATCACCGCGACCGATTCCAAGCCCAATGTGTTCGACAATGTGCAGACGCCCAATGGCACGATCTCGCTCAGCCAGATCCTGCGCACTGCCGCCACCGCGATCATGGGGACGGACGATGCGCAGCGAAAAATCGATAGCGCCGCCGCCAACGACAATGTCCAGGCCGCTATCACGCACATCACCGCGATGATCGGCCAGCAAGGCGTCCGCGCCGGGCGCATCGACAGCATCAAGACCCAGCTTCAAAACAACGCCTCTTCGCTGGAAGAGGAGCGGGGCAACCTTCAGGGCACCGATGTGACGAGCACGGTTGCGAAGATGCAGGCCGATCTGCTCTCGTTGCAGGCGGCGCAGGCGCTGTTCGCGCGCATCAACCAGTCGACGCTATTCGATCTGCTGAAATAGCCGCGGCGGGCGCATTCTTTTGCGCAGCGAGCCGGCAAATCCGCCACGCGGCTTCGGAAAATCAGCTTTCGAAACCGATCGCTGTCGCCTCACCGGCAGTCGCGCGGGCAACCGGATTGGCGTGAGCCTATGGATAAAAATCCGGGTTAATTTCCCGGCAACCATAAATCCTCACCATCCTCTACCGTTATTCCATTTACGACGATGCAAGAGCGCTCGCAGTGGCGCCAGGTCGATCATGTTGGGGGTTGGTTTCTAATGTTCGCAGCAATCGGCCTGGTTGTCCTTCTCGGCATGGTGTTCGGCGGTTTCGCGATCACCGGCGGCCATCTCGAGCCGGTGCTCGAAGCGATTCCGCACGAAATGCTAATCATCGGCGGTGCCGCGGTGGGTTCGATCATCGCCGGCAATTCGATGAAGGAGCTGAAGTCGCTCGGCGGCGGTTTCGCTAAGGTCTTCAAAGGCCCCAGCTACAAGAAGAAGGATTTCCTCGACGTCATCTTCCTGGTTTCGAGCCTGATGAAGATGCTGCGCACCGAAGGCCCGGTCGCGCTCGAACCGCATATCGAGGATCCCAAGTCGAGCTCGGTCTTCGCGCAATATCCCAAGCTGCTCAAGGATAGCACGCTTATCCACCTGATCACCGATACATTGCGCCTGGTGGTGATCTCTTCGGGCAATCTCGATCCGCACGCCGTCGAGGACGTGATGGACAATGGTCTCAAGACCCACCACCATGATGCGATCCGTCCCGCTGACATGCTGCAGAATCTCGCCGACGCGCTGCCGGCGCTCGGCATCGTCGCGGCGGTGCTCGGCGTGGTGAAGACGATGGGCTCGATTGATCAGCCGCCGTCCATCCTCGGCGGCATGATCGGCTCAGCACTGGTGGGTACCTTTCTCGGCGTGTTGCTCGCTTATGGGATCGTCGCGCCCTTCTCCGGCCGCTGCCGCGCCGTGATCGAAGCCGATGCCTCGATCTATCATGTCGTCAAACAGATCATCATCGCCTCGCTGCACGGCCATCCGCTGCCGCTGGTGATCGAAGCTGCGCGCTCCAGCATCGCGCATGAGAACCAGCCCGCCTTCGCTGACGTCTTCGACGGCATGCGCGGCCGCTAGGGATTGAGCCTGAGCGATGGCACAGCCTCCGAAGCGCGGGAAGAACGAGCCTGAACCCAGGCCGATCATCATCAAGAAGATCATCGCCGATGGCCATGGCGGCCATCATGGCGGCGCGTGGAAGGTCGCTTATGCTGACTTCGTGACCGCGATGATGGCGTTCTTCCTGCTGCTATGGATCCTCGGCGCCACCACCGAGAAGCAGCGCAAGGGCATTGCCGATTATTTCACGCCGACACTGATCGAAATGCGCCAGAAATCCGCCGGCGCCAACGGTCCGTTCGGCGGCGATTCGATCATCGCCAAGGATCATTATCCGCACAAGGCGCAGCAGACCGGGACCAAGAGCCTCACCATTCCGAAGGACACCACGGGCGGCGCCAAGGAAGGTGCGTCCGCGCTGCGTTCCTCCGACAAGGCGCGGTTCCAGGCGATGAAGCAGAAGCTGATGGCGCGCATGCAGGCCGACGCCAAGCTCGCCAAGCTCGGCAAGAATATCCGCTTCACAGAAACCGCGGACGGATTGCGGATCGACCTGGTCGACGAAGCGGATTTCTCGATGTTTTCATTGGGCACCGCCGCTTTGTTGCCCGATGCCCGCAAGCTGATCTCGGAAGTCGCCAAGCTGATCGCGGGTGCACCCAATCAGGTGATCATCACTGGCCACACCGATGCACTCCCCTATGCCAAGGGGCGGGTCGCGAACAATTGGACGCTATCCACCTTGCGCGCGGAGGCAACCCGCCAGGCATTGATGGATGACGGTGTCGCCATCGATCAGTTCGCGCGGATCGAAGGCGTCGCTGATCGCCAGCCCTATGTGCCAGACGACATCTACGATCCTCGCAACCGCCGGATGTCCATCACGCTGGCCTGGGAAACACAGGATCACAATGATCCCTCGGCCGAGATCCACGATAGCATCGGCGCATCGCTCAAGCCGGACAAGGCGGCGGTAGCTCACTAATAGTGCGGCGGAAACGATCGTCGACAAACGAATGGCCATCTCCCGTGCGGGGCGGCCATTTCCGGTTTCAACCGGATGTCACCGTGGGCGTGTCGAGATCCGCGGCCAGCAGCAGATAAGCCAGCCGCGCCGTCTGCGGATTGGGCTTGAGCATGTTGATGCTGGCGTGCCGGTCCATCATCGCTGTCACGATGTGATTGGTGGAGCTGTCGCCCGCCGAAACTGGCGGCATGCCTGTTCCCGTGATGGCGGCGTTAATGTCGCCGTCCGGACTTCCTTCAGGCACGGGAACGAGATCGCCCGCGCTCGCCATGCGCATCGCAGCCATGACATCATTGTTGCCCGGCGCGGGGAAGCCGCCATCCGGGCCGCCAAGTTTTTGCGACATCAGCGCGTAGAGATCGCCAAGGCTGCGCGCCTCGCCCGATTTGGAGTAGAATAGGCTGCGATTGACGGCCGCCTCATGAGGAAAGAGTGGTGCCGCGGTCGCAGCGGGATTCGCCTGCTGCGCGCGCAGATATCGCGTGGCGCCGGCGAGCCCGAGGAAATGGGCAAAATAAAGATCGGTCTGATTGGGCTGGCGGCCGAGCGCCTGCTGCAGCCCGGCGGCATTGTCACTGGCCGATTCGGCGGCCATCAACGCCGCTGGCTCCGGCTGCTCGCGGAGCGCGAAAACGGCCTGCCGCATCTGCGGATCGGTGACGGTCCAGCGTCCGCCCGCGGTCTGTCCGATCGCATCGGCCGCCCACCCCATGCCATGCTTTGCGCCATGCTGCTTGAGCACGCCAAGCCAGCTCTGGTCGATGAATTGGAACAGGCCGGTTGCGGAGGAGGTCTGCGCCCGCGCATTGGGGTTGAGCCCGCTTTCGCTCTTCGCTTGATTGAACAGGTAGGAGAAATCGACGCCGGTTCGCTGCGCGGCACGGCCGATCGCGTCGCGAACCATGGTCTGGTTCACGCCACCGATCATGGTGCCGGCAAGGCGCGGTGCGTTCAAGCGGTCGTTCCCGTCGATGTTGGTCCAAATGGATCATGGCGCAGCCCGCGTTAAGAAAGATTTACCATGATTGGCGGGTGATGCGGCCATGGCTGCTATGCAAGCGCCGCGCGAGCCGCTAGGGACCTCGCCGGCCGGGGAGTAGCGCAGCCTGGTAGCGCATCTGCTTTGGGAGCAGAGGGTCGCAGGTTCGAATCCTGTCTCCCCGACCATCACCACTTTTTCAGGAGCTTCCAAGAGGGCTCTTGGCGTCCCAGCGCTTTACGTAAATCGTTTTAATTCAAATAACTGGCGTTCCGCTGCGTCCCAAGCCCTAGCCTTGCAGCCCGCGGCAATTATGGTCAGATTGTTGGCACGTGCCAACAATGTGCCAACATCGTGCCAACAAAAATGGCCGGTGGGAGTAGCGTTAAATGCTGACCGACATCGCCCTCAAGAATCTCAAGCCCGGCTTGAAAGCCTATAAGCGATCGGATGGCGGCGGGCTGTTCGTCCTCGTCCAGCCGAATGGCCGCAAATATTGGCGGATGGCGTGCAGAATCTCCGGGAAACAAAAGTTCCTTTCGGGCGGAGCTTATCCCGAGGTGGGATTGCGAGAGGCACGGGGCTGGCGTGAAGCCGTCAAAGCCCAGCTCGTGCTCGGCCTTGAACCGACCGCTCAGCCGAATGCCCGTGCCCAACGGCCGGTACGAGCAGGCCGGGAAGTGACGCCCGACAGCTTCGAGGCGGTCGCACGAGAATGGTATGAGACACGCCTTCTCGGCTGGTCGCCACGCTATGCGGGCGTGCTGATGCGGCGGATGGAGGCGGATATCTTTCCCGTGATCGGACGCGAGCCAATCGCAAGCATCACCCCGCGCCAGATGCTTGACGCGTTACGGCCAATCGAAAGACGCGGCTCGGTCGAAATGGCGCATCGCGTCAAGAACCATTGCAGCGAGGTCTTTCGCTACGCCATCCCCGACGGGCGTTGCGCGAGTGACCCATGTCGCGACCTTGCGCCTGCAATGGCCAAGCCAAGGCCCGTCCAGCACCGCGCCAAGGTGGCAATCAAGGATCTCCCCACTTTCTTCGTCAAACTCAATGCTGACGGAGGACAGCGGCTCACCCATCTTGCGCTGCGCTGGACCATTCTCACCATGGTACGGACCCAAGAGACCCGTTTCGCTGAGTGGTCTGAAATTGAAGGGCTCAACACCTCTGAGCCCCTGTGGCGCATTCCCCCGGAGCGCATGAAGATGCGTTCCGAGCACCTTGTTCCGTTGCCCCCGCAAGTCGTGGCGCTGCTTGAGGAAATCGACCGGGCAAATATCTACCGTTCGGCGGGAAACATGAGATTCGGCAGGTTCCTTTTCCCGGTTGTCGGATCGAAGACATTGACCATCAGCGAAAATCGCATGCTCGACGTCATGTATCGTATGGGCCTGCGCGGCAAAGCAACCGTTCACGGGTTCCGCGGGCTCGCCAGCACCGTGCTGAACGAAAGCGGGCTATTTGAGCCCGACTGGATTGAGCATCAACTCGCCCATACGCCCCGCGGCGTTCGCGCCGCGTACAACTCGGCCCGATATCTCAATCACCGGCGCAGAATGATGTGCTGGTGGGCAGATTATCTCGACGCCGCGGAGACCCGGGGCAAGGCCGCAATTGGCGGGCTACGGGCTGCGTAGGGATGCGCGCGCTCTTCGATGGTGGAAGGGTCACGCCGATTGTTCCCGCGACCGTTCTCGAACGATGAACGCTCGCCTGCCAATAAATCTCCATGCCAAGCGCTTGTTCCCACATCATGTATCAAATGCACCAACGTGAGATTCCCAAAGAGACGCCTCTCCCTACTCCGGTGATCCGATGACTCCTCACGCGGGCCGGGGCTTCTGCAAAGAGTCGTCCTCATGACGCGACGCAATGGTGATGGTACAGACGTTAACGCGACGGCGCCGCTTGTCAGTAGGGCGGGTAATTCAACCCACATCCGCTACTGAACATCCAGGCAATAACATGGTAAAACCCAACATTAATCTGCCTTGATTTTTTGAGGTAAATATATCCTTTGATATGTTTCATACTTGCGTTGTAGGGTTTCGTAGCATAGCCAGAATGAAGTCGCACCGGGAATCGTCGGCGAACGACGATCTCAAATCTGTAACAATGCACCAATGCAGACGATTTGAGCTGAGATGCTTATTTCGTGCGGGTGATTATTACCCAACTGCCTACGGTGTCAGTGGGATGCGATATTTATTGCTCATTGTTGGCGTTCGTCAGGGGAATATGATGGGGAAGATCTTCGGGTTCGTGACAATCGCGGCCGCTCTGTTGTCGCTTGGAGCGGCTGCGCAAGCGGCCAATGGGGGTGTCACCTACACCTACGACGCGTTGGGGCGGGTCACATCAGCCAGCTACGACACCGGCGTCATCATCATCTACACCTATGATGCGAACGGCAATCGCACGGCGCAGACGATCAATGCGAATAGCACCAACGGCGTCTGGGGCAGCTTCAACTGGGGTGCGGCGCTCTGGCACACCTGATGCCGCGCTGACCCTTTTCCGAGACATTTACTGGAGATCAAGATGATTAAACGGCTCGCTTTGATCGGTTTGCTGAGCATGCTTTCTACCAGCGCCGCCTATGCCGCAAACTGCAGTGCCTACACCTATACATTGACAAACGGCACAAGCGCCGATGCCAATCAGGTAATGAGCAATTTCAACACCATCCTGAATTGCGGGAACAACAATCTCGCGCCGATTGCGAGTCCGCATTTCACGGGCAGTGTCGGCATTGGAACCTCGACACCGACCGACGTGTTGGATGTTACCAATTCCGTAGTGTTTGGTCCTGCCACCGAGCGACTGTCGTTAAGCAGCGGTTCGATCGGTTTCAACCGCAAGGTGGCCACAGGTGCGATCTATAACTCCTCAGCTTATGCCTTTCAGGTTCAACATAATGGGAGTACAGTTGCAGCCTCCGATCAGCTGCAATTTCAAACCTATACCCCTGCTGGAGCGGGTGGCCCGGTTCCGCTAATATTAAATGCGGCGGGTGCCGTTGGCATTAGTGGCGGCCCCAATGCATCGTACAATTTCTACGTCAATGGCTCCGCTGGCGGCACAAGCGGCTGGAATGTTCCTTCCGACGCTCGCTTGAAGAAGAATGTCGAACCGATTTCAAACGGTCTCGCGCTCGTCAAGCAGCTTCGCGGGGTGCGCTACGATTGGCGTCCAGCCAATGAGCGCGAGATCGGAAAATCGCTCCCGCTGCCTACCAATGAGCGACAGATCGGCTTTATCGCGCAAGAAGTCGAGAAGGTTGTTCCAGAAGCCGTCACAAAACCGAAGGACGCAACCGGCACTTATGGACTCAAAGAGGAAAATTTAATCCCCATCTTGGTCGAGGCCATCAAGGAACAGCAATCTGAGATCGAAAAGCTTCGCGCTGCCGTAGCTGCGCTCACCCCTACCACCCAGCGCTGAGCACTAAGCAATGACGCGGATCGCGAAAGGCGGAGGTTGGCTCCTCGGCCTGCTGGCAGCTGCTGCCCTTTTTCTCTCGCCTTCGGCCTCACCCGCGACGCCGCCTAGTTTTGCGACCGGTAAGGGCGATCCCGTGCGCATTGAAGCGGCCGACGCCATCCTTCGCGCGCGAACAAGAAGTACAACGATACGTGCGGCGCACTTTGGTGCGGCGCTTACGCTTGCCACGACCAGCACCGGCTGCGCGTCGAGCCTAACGCTGCCTACCGAGATCATCACACTCGCAGCTTCGCTTAAATGCGATCCCGACCTAATCTTCGAATATGTATATAACACGATCGAGTATGAGCCGATCTTCGGCAGCAATAAGGGTGCACTCGGCACGCTGCTCGATCAACGCGGGAGCGATGCGGATCAAGCGCAGCTGTTCGCGGCGCTGCTGAGCGCGTCCGGCTTCACCTCGGGGCAGATCAGCTTCCGCTATGGCTATCTCCGCCTCACCGGAGCGCAGATGTCGAGTTGGCTCGGCGTCAAGAATGATGGGAATGCCATTGCTAACCTACTGGCCAATGGTGGGATTCCGTTTGCCAATGGTTTATTGAATGGCGACGGCACGCTGAACCGTATCGATGTCGCGCATGTCTGGCTCATGGTTGCCATAAGCGGCACCAGCTATGCCTTCGATCCAGGTTTTAAGCAGCATTCGGTCGCCACCGGCGTTGCCAACCTCGGAACAACGCTTGGCTATTCGCAAAGCCAGTTCCTTGCCGATGCGGGTGGCACGATCGACAGCCTGTCGATCCGCAATATCAATCGCGCGGCCCTTCGTGGGGATCTCGTCGCCTATAGCAACAATCTGATCAATTATGTCAAAGGCACCAATCCCGCTTCGACGGTGAACGATATCGTGGGCGGCAAGGTCATCAAGCCGCTTACAGGTTCGCCGCTGCGCAATACGACGGTACCCAATCTTTCGCCATCGCAGCCGAGTGGCTTTCCACAGAATTGGGGATCGGCCATCCCGAATGCCTATCGCACTTGTTTCACGATCTCGATGCCGGGCGTCACGCCGCAGACCTGCGCGACCGCCACCGCGCAGACGATCCTGCTCTATGCCGATGACACCTATGGACATCGGATCACCGTGTCTTCGGTCCCCAGCGGCGCCAATTTCGTTCCTACCTTGCTCATCGATGGCGTTGCACCACCGAATGGCCAGAGTACCGGCACCGCGCTTCCCTCGGGGAGTTGGAACGTCAATGTGGGTATCACACACCCCTACACCGGCTCGCTTGCAACGAGTGCTAACCAGCAGCGCAACCTCGCGATCAATGTCGGCGGTACCTATCTTATCAGTGCCGGCTGGGAATCGGTCGGCCGCGGGATGGTCGAGAAGCACCGAACCTTGCTTGCGCAGGCGCGTGCCGCCGGCAACGCGGGAAATTCCGAGATCGTCGTCGGTGAAAGCCTAGCGGTGATCAGCTATAGCTGGCTTGCGGAATGGGCTAGTTCGCAACGGCTGATCGATAATATCAGCGCGGTCACCGCCCAGATCCACCACGCCGTCGGTATTACCGGCCAAGCCACCATACCCGGTCAAACCGTGAGTGGGCCTTACGTCGATCTACCGATGAACTTCGTCGCCGCGCAGGCGCAGACATTCGCGTCAGTTTCTCCCGCCGAGATAGGTGATTTGCTGAGTTCGGCGGGGTTCACCAGTTCGCTCGAATCCGCAGTGCTCGAACAGACGCAAGCGCTCATTCCGGGGATGCAGGCGGCATCGACCGTCCGCGTTGTCGACACGAACGCGGCAGCAGCAGCCAAGACCTTTTTGGTCGATGCAACCACGTCAGCCGGGGTGAGCAGCTATTTCAGCTCAATTCAGCCGAGTCTGACCGGATATAGCGCTGGCGACCTGAACCAGATCGCCAATTTGGTTTCTACCACCGGCACCTCGGGCGGCAGCCCGACAGGAAACCTGCTGCTCCTCCCAATCAATGGCGCGGTTCCTATCGGCCTTTGGAGTGGCTGGGGCTACTCGGTCATCTATCAGAGCTGCACGGGAAGCCCGCTGGTGTGCACAGTCGGAGGTATCGGGCAGCTGATTAAGGGCGGCTTAAGTGGCGGATTTTCTGGAAATAACGTGCCGACTACGGGAAGTGGGCCGACGTTGTCTTCAAGCACGGCCAGCCAAATGCCTTCGTACAGCGGCGATATCATCGTTACAGCCGCGCGCTCCAACGCCCCGTCCTCGCCATCCAACTTCACGATCGCCGAGCCGGTGGATGGCGTAGTCGGCGCGTATCTTTATAAGCATGGCGACCTCTCGGTTGGCAGCGGTAACCAACCTTATGGGCTGGCGTTCGATCGCAATTATAGCTCTGCGTCTCAGACGACCGACCTCGGCCTGGGTAATGGCTGGTCGCATGGCTTTTCAATCGCCGCATTCCGGACGAGCGATCCGTTCACCGGTCTTGGTGACCGCGCGCCCACCGGAACGACGCTCGACACCAGCAGCCCATATGCGGCTTCCGGCGAAAGCTCAGCTATTGCCGCCGCACAAGCCATCGCCGCCGCCTACGTGGCTCAGGATTTAATGAAGGGTACGCGTAACGCACAGAGCATGACAATCGCCTGGATGGTGCAGCGCTGGCAGACCGACCAGCTCACCAACAATGCCGTAATCGTCCGCTTGCCGACTTCCAGCGAAGCCTTTGCGATGCTGCCGCGCGCAGATGGTAGCAGTAGCGTCGGCTACAGCGCGCCGGCTGGATCGGCGGTCACGCTGACCGGCACGACCCTCGACAGCTACGGCCTACCTACGGTCTTCAGCTATCTCAACAAGGATCGGTCGCAGATCCAGTTCAACGCGGTGGACAGTTCGGGCAGCGGCAGCATCGCGAGCTGGAGCATGCCCTACGGCATGACGCTCAATTTCACCTATGGTTACAGCTATAACGGCAGCAACTATCTGACATCCATTTACAATACGCTCGGGCGCAATCTGAGCTTGAGCTATAGCGGTGCTCACGTGACGAGCGTCGCGGATGGCACCGGCCGCTCCGTAAGCTATAGCTACGATTCTGCCAACAACCTGACCAGCTTCACTGATCCGCTGGGTAACGTGACTCGCTTTTCCTACGATACATCGGGCACCTATGACACGGCGGGTCACCTGACGCAGATTGTTTATCCGTCCACGCCCGGCACCGCGTTCGTAACCAACTGGTACGATCCAATTGGCAAGGTAAACAAGCAGGCCGATGCCAACGGCAACGTGTCGAACTTCTACATCGCCGGCTCGCGCACCGAGTTCATCGACGCCGCCAACGATCGCCACATCACCTATCAAACCGCGCGGGGGCGCGTGCTCAAGGACGCATGGGTGTTGAGCGGCACCGCCAATGTGTTCAACAGCACCGCACAGTCCAACGGCGTGGTCAACGTCTGGTCCAACCAATATGACGGCCAGGATCGGCTGGTGAAGGCAATCCTGCCCGAAACCGGCTACACCAGCTATACCTGGTCCGCCGATCTCAACCAGAATATCACCCAAATCGTGCAGACCGCGAAATCCGGTTCATCGCTCACGCCGCTGACCACGACGTTCGCCTACGATCCGCTCTACAACAAGCCAACCGTCGTGACCGACCCGCGAAACTTGGTCACGCTGAACGCCTATGATCCAGCCACCGGCAATCTGCTGAGCAACATCGCCGATGCCAATGGATTCGCCGCCAAGGCACAGTTTACCTATGACGCGCACGGCTTGCCGCTGACCGTGACTGATCCGGTAGGCACGATCACGCTCAACGCTTATGACGGGTTTGGCAATCTCACCTCGACCACCCGCGATTATGGCAGGCTCAATCAGGTGACGAGCTTCGGCTATGATGGCGTTGGCAATGCGGTCTCGGTGACTGATCCCCAGGGCAATGTCACCGTAAGCGCTTATGATGCCGCGCGCCAGCTGACCAGCGCCATTCTTCCGGCTGCGCCGCAGACCTTAGTCACGGCTTACAGCTATGACGCTGATGGGCGGGTAATCCAGGCGTCGCAATCCGCTGACGGAGCCGTGCTGAGATCGACCTCATCGACCTATACGCCGAGCGGCAAAGTGGCCACAGCGACAGATGCCAACGGCGATGTCACCCGCAATGGCTATGACGTGGTCGATCGGCTGGCGAGCGTGACCGATCCGGCCGGCAACGTCACCAGCTATGCCTACGACACGATGAGCCGCCAAACCGGGATATTCAATGCGGCAATTCAAGCGGGCGCGCTGGTGACCCGCAGCTATACGCCGGACGGCCTGCTGGCCAGTGTGGCCGATGCGACCCATCCTGCGACGACCTACGCCTATAATGGCCTGGACCAGCTGAAGACCACGACCTATCCGGGCAGCACCACTGAGACCTATGCTTATGACGCGGATGGCAATGTCGTCACACGCACGACGCGCAAGGGCGATACGCTGAGCTTCGGCTATGACACGTTGAACCGGCTGTGCACCAAGACGATCTCGACCACCGCCACGTCCTGCGGCGGTACCTCGGCCTCGCCTTTGACGAACTACAGCTATGATCTGGTCGGCCGTTCGACGGGCATCAGCGACAACAGCGCCAGCATCGCGGCGGTGTCGGCGACCGCAAGCTACGCGGCGACCTACAGCTATGATGCGCTCAACCGGCCGATCACCGCAAGCTGGACGCCGACGGTGGTGCAGACCGCGCCTACGCAGGCCGGAGTAACGTTCACCCACAGCTATGATGCGAACAACCGCCGGGTGGGCCAGGCGGCCAGCGACAACAGCTGGCTGCTCTATCCGGCGACGACCGGCACGACCAGCTACACCGCGAACAACCTCAACCAATATACGGCAGTAGGCGGAGCCTCGCCGACCTACGACAATAATGGCAATCTCACCTTCGACGGCACGGTAACTTATTGCTACGATGTCGAGGGTCGACTGACCCGTGCGATCACCGCCGGCACCTGCGCTAGCCCCACCACGACGCTCGGCGCCTATGCGTTCGATGCCCAAGGACGGCGCAAGAGCAAGACGGCGGGCGGCACGACCACCATCACCGTGACCGACGCCGACAATCGCGAGGTGCTCGAATATGACGGCACCAGCGGTGCGATCCAGCGCTGGTATGCCTATGGCGCGGGCTCCAATGACGTGCTGGGGCAGATGAACGTGGCGGCGGCAACGCGCACCACACTCGTCCCCGACATCCAAGGGTCGTTCATCGCATCGATGGCATCGAACGCTACCACGTTCAGCAAGGCCAACTTCCTGCCCTATGGCGAGAATGCCGCTAGCACCTCGGGCACTTTCCGCTACACCGGCAGCCGCATCGATCCCGAGACAGTAGCGACCTCGCAGCCCAGCGGCATTTATTATATGCGTGCCCGTGCCTATTCGCCGCAATGGGGCCGGTTCATCCAGGTCGATCCGATCGGCTATCAGGGTGGCATCAATCTCTATGCGTACACCGGCAACGATCCCCTGAACCAGACCGACCCAGATGGACTATGCCCCTGGTGCATTGGTGCTGGGATCGGGGTTGGATTTGAGATTGTAAAACAAGTGGCAACACCATCTGATAGAGCGGCGTGGTCACAGGGATGGAATGCGCTAACGCAAGGAGACGTTTTTGGAGCAATAAGCGCCACGAAATCTCAGATCGGAAATCTCGCAGTTGCTGCTGGAAGCGGCGCTATTGGAGGTGAGATATTGGGGGGTATCCAGAAGAGCGCTGTTATATCAGATACAGCGAAGACGGTTTACTCCGCCACCGCGAGTGCTTTCCTAGGGGGAAGTCAGCAGGCAGCATCTGACGTTGTTTCGGGAAAGACTCCCGGTTCAGATGTGATCATTTCCGCAGGGCTATCGGCAGCAGGTGGTGGACTGGGGCATCGACTGGGTGTTAATGCCGCCGAAGGTACTATTGGGGTCGGAAAGGCTAACGACATTGTCAATTCGACCGTAAACAAAACTTTGATAGGCGTGCAGATCGGGCAAACCGCTGCACAGATCGCCCAGTCGAATTCGAGTGCGAAATGATTAGGAATTTAGGTAAAATACTGTTCAGCGGAAATCACGCAGCCGCACTTGTATCGGCCGTATGGATAGAGGCGTTATTACTGATATTGGACACGGTTGGTGTCTATCATATTAATAATTATAAGGGTCTTTGTATATTATTTATAGGCTCTTACATTATTTCAGTCCTCCTGCAGGCCCTGAACTTATTTCACTCTGAATAGAGCATATCCAACTGAGCTATAGCGCCACCTACAGCTATGATGCGCTCAATCGCCCGGTCAATGTGAGCTGGACGCCGACGGTCGCGCAGACGACGCCAACCCAGGCGGGGGTGACGTTCACCCACAGCTATGATGGCAATAATCGCCGGGTGGGTCAGACGGCCAGCGACAACAGCTGGCTGCTCTATGGCATCAAACGCCAGCACGTTCAGCAAGGCTAACTTCCTGCCTTATGGCGAGATCGCAGGCGAAAAGCTGTTTGGTGGGACCACGAGCGGCGCCACTGGCTGGAAACCAGCCAATATGATGGAATAAGCTGATCGACCGTTGGCGTTGACTCGCTTCTATCGGGTCATCTCCGACAGGCTCCCACAGTGCATCAATCCCAATGCCGCAGCATTGAACAGCGACTGGGCGGATCTTCGGTCGCCGAGATTTGCGGACCGGCAGCAGGCGATGCTGAACGCCGGGGCGAGCCCTACGATGGTCTGCGCGACCTCAACCTTGCTGCGTACGCGGCCTGGGACAAATCAGCGGCGGCTGCCCGTGATCAGCTCTCGGGATAATCGTCGACCGAGTAAAACATCGGGTTCTTCATCCACTCGGCGACCGCGGAGGCTCGCCATCCTGCGCACCTCGCGCTGATCGCGATCTGCCTGGGGAATGTGCCCTGCTGGATCTTCCGGTAGAGGGTCGTGCGGCTGAGCCCGGTGCGCTCGAGCACGGTGTTGATGCGAAGGATGCGATCGGGGGTGTCGGTGGTCATGGCATGGTCCTGCATGGCTTGCATTGCTGTCGCTCCCGGCGACCGGTCTTGAGACAGAAAAGGCGTATGGCAAGAGGGGTCGGGCCTGATGTCGGCGGAGAGGGGGCTGGAGTCGGCAGCGAGGTGGTATGACCGTTTTTGACGCGTTTGCCGCGATAGTCCCAGGACGTCCCGCCACTCCGCCGAACATCTGAGTGTCTCACGACTCGCACGGCCGAGTCGCATGGTTAGTGGCCGGAGCGTTGCTCCGGCTGATGGTCATCGCGCTTCTGCGCGATGGCGTTGCCTCCGGCGCTCGTCTGGCGGGGTGGGCGTCGCAGCCCTCTAGTCCCGCCGCGGCGTGCCGCAAGCCGCGCTTGCGCTTAGCTCCTCCACTTTGTTGCGGCCCTTTGGGTGCAGCCCGCCTCGATCGGCGGGGACTGCCGGTCCGCTCCTGCCGCCCACCCGCGCCATTCCGGCCCCGGGTGCGGTGTTTTGAAGGAGCAGATCCATGACCAATGTCCGCCAGAGCCTCTATGCCGAGGTCACCAACCGCATCATCGCCGAGCTTGAGGCGGGACGGCTGCCCTGGGTCCAGCCCTGGGATGCAGCCGCCTGCCCCTGCACCATGCCAGTCAATGCCGCGACCGGCCGGCGCTATTCGGGGATCAACATCCTGATGCTGTGGGCGGCTGTCATCGAAGGCGGCTACACCTCGCAACGCTGGCTGACCTTTGCCCAGGCCAATGCCGCCGGCGGCCATGTCCGCAAGGGCGAGCGCGGCACGATCATCTGCTATGCCGATCGCTTCACGCCGAAGCACGAGGAGGAACGCGCCCGCGACGAGGATCGCGAGGCCCGGCAGGTGGCATTCCTCAAGCGCTTCACTGTCTTCAATGTCGACCAATGCGAAGGCCTGCCCGAGCGGTTCACACCGATGGTTGCTCCTGTGGTGGAACAGGAGCTGATCCCGGCCGCGCATGCTCTCATTCGCGCAACGGGTGCTGATGTCCGGATCGGTGGAGGGGAAGCTTATTATGCACCCCAGGCGGACTTTGTCTGCGTGCCACCCCAGCAGGCCTTCCCCGCGCCGATTAACTGGTATCGCACTGCCTTGCATGAGCTTGGTCATTGGAGCGGGCACAGCACCCGGCTGGGCCGTGATCAGACAGGCGCGTTCGGCAGTCCCGCCTATGCACGCGAGGAGCTGGTGGCCGAGATGGCGAGCGCGTTCACCTGCGCGTCGCTTTCGATCAATCCAACCGTGCGTCATGCCGATTATGTCGGCAGCTGGCTGTCGGTATTGCGCGAGGATGAGAAGGCGCTCTTCCGGGCTGCCAGTGCCGCCAGCAAGGCAGCGGATTATCTGCTCGCCTTCGGGCAGGAGGCGTGAGGCGTAACGCGGGATGCGACCGGCAACAGCCCGGTCGCATCCTGCCTCACATGTTGATAGGAGCTAGGGCCACATGCGCACCGATCTCGATCATCTGCCGGCGAACAAGCAGCGCGAGCTTGAACGCGTCGTCGAGATCCTGTTCGAGGAGTTTGGCGACGCCACCGCGGGCAGGAAGAAGCTCGGCCGCATCCTCAAGATCATCCTCTATGGCAGCTATGCCAGAGGCGGCTGGGTCGATGAGCCGCATACCGCCAAGGGCTATCAGTCGGACTTTGACCTGCTGATCATCGTCAACCAGAAGCCGTTGACCGATCGCGTCGCCTATTGGGCAAAAGCCGATGAGCGGCTGATCCGGGAACTCTCGATCACCAGGACGCTCCGCACACCCGTCAACTTCATCGTCCACACGCTGCAGGAAGTGAATGACGGCCTTGCCCATGGCCGCTACTTCTTCATGGACATCGCGCGTGATGGCATTGCGCTTTACGAGGCTGACGACACCGAGCTCCACAAGCCCAAGCCCAAGACTCCGCCCGAGGCGCTTGCCATGGCGAAGGAGTATTTTGAGGAGTGGATGCCTTCAGCTGAGCAGTTCTTGATTCAGGGGAAGGAAGCAACAGCGAGAGGTTGGACCAAAAAGGCTGCGTTTGAACTTCACCAAGCAACCGAGCGCCTCTATCACTGCGTGCTGCTGGTCACGACCTTCTACACCCCGCATGTTCATAATCTCGGCTTCCTGCGCACCCAGGCCGAGCGGCTTGATCGTCGTCTGCAAGGCATATGGCCGATGGACAGTCGCAAGGAGCGTGCGATGTTCGAGAAGCTGAAGGACGCCTATGTGAAGGCACGCTACTCGAAGCATTACCGCATCTCCGAAGAAGAGCTTACGTGGCTCGGCGCAAGGGTCGAAGAGCTTGGGCAGGTCGTGCACGTCATCTGCCAGGAAACCATCGCGTCGCTCGAAACGCGCGCCGCTTGAGGTCTCGCTAATCCACTTCGCTGTCCTGCTCGAACGCGCGCCTGCCGCGCCTTCGCCAGAGCGTCAGCGCTTCCGCGCCACGCTCGCTTCGCAAGATGGCAGCGCCTTCGACCAGCAGCCCCAGGATCACGGCGCGATCGTCGTCGGTCAGCTCGACGAGGCCTGCCTTGGCGACCAGTCCGCCAAGCTCGATCAGCTGGCGGGTGCGTTCGCGCCGCTTCACCACCCAGGCTCGCTTGTCCTCACGCGCGATCTTCGCCTGCAGCCGATGCCGCGCCGCGAGCGTTCGTCTCAGCGCCAGCGCGGTTGCCGCCAGCATGGCAAGGTTCCTTCCCCTGAAAGAACGCCGCGCCCCTTACGCGCTGTGCCTCCCGTGCCGCAGGATCGGTGTTTCCGACCGCGAGCAGCAATGCGCCGGCGAGCTGCTCGATGGGCAAGGCATCGGCGCCGGTCGCGATGACCAGCTCACCCAGCTGCTGAAGCTTGCGGGTCTTGAGCTGCCTGGCCTTGTCATCGAGCGCCTTGAGCTCGGCATCATAGTCACGGGGCTTGCGCATCGGTCGGTCCTCAGTTGCTGATGAGGACGCTCCAGTTATCGCTGCACCCGATCAGGCTCAATGGTCTGAACTCTGCTGGGACAGGCCCGTCCCGAATATGATGAAATCTTTTGAGGGCGCGCTTATACGTCGTGCCGACGTGCTGCTTGAGGTGTAAATGGATTGCCGCGATGGCGATCTACCACTTCTCGGCAAAGGTCATTGCCCGCGCCAACGGCTCCTCGGCGCTGGCGGCGGCGGCCTATCGTTCGGCCTCGCGGCTGCATGACCAGCGGCTCGATCGCCATCATGACTTCTCCAACAAGGCTGGGGTCGTCCACTCCGAGGTGATGCTCCCGGACGGCGCGCCGCAGCACTTTGCGGATCGCGAACGTCTCTGGAATGCAGTCGAGGCGGCGGAACTGCGCAAGGACGCGCAGCTGGCGCGCGAGGTCGAGTTCGCGATCCCCAGGGAGCTGGATCAGCAAGAGGGCATCCGACTGGCGCGCGACTTTGTCGAACGCGAGTTCGTGTCGCGCGGCATGATCGCTGATCTCAATGTCCATTGGGATATGGGCGCCGACGGCGAGCCCAAGCCGCATGCTCATGTCATGCTGACGATGCGCGAGGTAGGTGAAGACGGGTTCGGCGCCAAGGTGCGTGACTGGAACGCGACCCATCTCCTCGAACATTGGCGCGAGGCCTGGGCCAACCATGTCAACCAGCGGCTGGCCGAACTCGATATCGATGCGCGGGTCGATCATCGCAGCCTGGAAGCGCAGGGGATCGATCTCGAACCTCAGCACAAGATCGGCCCGGCCGCATCGCGTATGGCGGGTGAGGGCTTGGCACTTGAGCGGATCGAGGACCATCGCGCGATCGCGCGCGCCAATGGCGAGAAGCTTATCGCCAGTCCCACCATCGCGCTTGATGCGATCACCCACGGCCAGGCCACGTTCACCACGCGTGATCTTGCCAGGTTCGTGCACCGACATTCGGACGGCAAGGACCAGTTCGACCGGGTGATGGCGGCGGTGCGATCCGCGCCGGAACTGGTGAAGCTCGGCAAGGATGGCACAGGCCAGGAGCGGTTCACCTCACGCGCGATGATCGAGAGCGAGCAGCGGCTCGAGCGCGCCACCGTCAGGCTGGAAGCAAGCCGGCGTCATATCGTCTCCGAGCATCACCAAGCCCGCGCGCTCGCACGTGCCGAGGCGCGCGGGCTCGTCCTTTCGAGCGAGCAGCGCGATGCGTTCGAGCAGGTCACGAGGCCAAAAGCTCTGAGCACGATCGTCGGCTATGCCGGCACCGGCAAGTCAGCGATGCTTGGGGTTGCACGCGACGCCTGGGAGAGCGCGGGCTATCGCGTCCAGGGCGCAGCCTTGTCCGGCATCGCCGCTGAGAACCTCGAGGCGGGTTCCGGCATCGCGTCGCGGACGATCGCCAGTCTGGAATATCAGTGGGCGCAGGGTCGCGAACTGCTCACCTCGAAAGACGTGCTGGTGATCGACGAGGCTGGCATGATCGGTACCCGCCAGATGGAGCGGGTGATCGCACAAGCCGAGAAGCGCGGCGCCAAGATCGTGCTGGTGGGGGATCCCGAGCAGCTGCAGGCGATCGAGGCGGGTGCTGCGTTCCGGTCGATCGCTGAGCGCCATGGCGCCTATGAACTGACCAATGTCCGGCGGCAGAAGGCGGAGTGGCAGCGTGATGCCACCCGCTGGCTTGCGACCGAGCGCACAGGGCAAGCGATCGAAGCCTATGCCGAGCATGGCGCTGTCCATGCGGCCGAGACCCGCGAAGCTGCGCGCGCCGATCTGGTCGAATGCTGGCATCGCGATCGGCTGGCGTCACCAGGCGGCAGCCGGATCATCCTCACCCATACCAATGACGAGGTCCAGGCGCTCAATGAGCTTGCTCGACAACGGATGAAGGAGAGCGGAGAGCTCGGCGAGGACGTAGCCATCTCGACCGAACGGGGAAGCCGCATGTTCGCGAGCGGTGACCGCATCCTGTTCCTGCAGAATGAGCGCGGGCTGGGCGTGAAGAATGGATCGCTCGGCGTCGTCGAAAGCATCACGCCCGCGCGCATGGCGGTGCTGCTCGATGATGGCCGCTCGGTCGGGTTCGATCTCAAGGACTACAACCATGTCGATCATGGCTATGCTGCTACCATCCACAAGGCGCAGGGCATGACGGTCGACCGGGTGCATGTACTGGCGACGCCGGGGCTTGACGCCCACGCGACCTATGTGGCGCTCTCCCGCCATCGCGACAGGGTCGAGCTCCATTATGGCCAGGATGACTTTGCCGATCAGGGCAGATTGGTCAGGACGCTATCGCGCGAGCGCGGCAAGGACGTGGCCTCGGATTATGCGCCGGCACCCGCGCCACCGCCCCGCAATCCGTTTGCCGGGTTGAAGCTCGGGCGACCCCCTGAACCCGCGCCGCAGGCGACATCGCTCGACCGGGCGGTCGAGCGCTATGCGCGCGCTGCGGCCGACATCCTGCGCATGCGGGGACGCGGCATGGAGGAACTGCCGCACCAGCGCACTGCGTTCCTCGATGCGGGCAGGGCGCTCGATGCGATCCGGCCCGATGCCGCGCGCGATCTGCGCAGCGCGTTCAACGCCGATCATGGGTTGATCGATCAGGCCGCCAACGGCAGGACCGCCGCTGCGATCCGCACGATGGCGCTTGAAGCTGAACTCAGGACCGACAGCGCCCAGCGCGCCGATCAGTTCGTCGCGGCCTGGCGGCATAATATGCGCCGGCTCCAGGCGCTCGAGCGCGAGGGCGGCTATGACGCGGGTGAGCGCATAAGGAACAACCTCACTGACATGGCGAAGAGCCTGCACCGCGATCCGCAGCTCGAGTCGCTGCTGCGCAATCGTGTGAAAGACCTCGGCATCAGCAAGGTCGGAGAAGCATCGATATCCCATGAGCTCCTGAATAGTCCCGGCCTCTCGCGCGGCCGGGGGTTAAGCCGATAGGCTCGGCGCATGACCGACCAAGCCAGCCAATCTGCCCCCTCGGATGCCGCCACGGCGTTTGAGGAGCTGCGCCGGGAGGTGAGCCTTGCGCGCGCTGCAGTGGAAGGGCTGACCGCCGCACGCGAGCGCATCCCCGATTATAGCGAGACGCTTGCTGCGATGCTCGCAGCCCTGAGGGATGTCACACAGCGCATAGCGACGATCGAGCGCAGCCCTGCCATCAGCCTGTCGCCCACCGCGATGGCGGCCGAGATCTCCGACGCCAGTGAGGCGGCACGGGCCGCGGACCAGAAGCAGCTGCACGACACCCGCGACGAGCTGCTCCGGACGATCGGTCGCATCGATGCGATGGTCGATCATGGTCGGGCCGCATATCATCAGTGGCGCCTGCTCATCGCCACCGGCTTCGCCGCAGCGGCGGGAGCGACGCTGCTGATGGCGATCCTGCCAGGGGCGGTCGCCAGATCGCTTCCCGAGCGCTGGCATGTACCCGAATGGATAGCGGCGCGGACGATCGGGCTTGACCAGCGCGAGGCCGGCAAGCGGATGATCGCGACGGCGGGCGGGAGGTGGGATTCGGCGACAGGTAGGTGTCTTAATCGTCGCCGTTGAGAATGTTTCACTGTTCCTGAGAACTGCCGTCAATTGAGCATGAACTCTATGACAGCTGTGGGTGGGAAGCTGACTGGCGGCTTATGGACAGCAACGCTTCAAAGCAGCCAATCATTTCCAAAGCCAGTAGAACAGGCTGATAACGAGGAGCAGGGCGAGCGCGGACCTGAATGCGGGCCGGAAAGGACCGACTTCCGTTGGATAGCCGTTGCGCAAAAACGTCGGCCGAACAATTGGTGGGATCGCACAACCCATTCCTGTTGAAACACTCTCCCAGTGGCCGTCGATCCGCAGTTGAGCCTCGGTCCAGTATGGCCTCGACCAACCGATAGCCTTGTATAGCGCCAGCCTTGCTTCGCCCGCGATCAGCCCTTCAATCAGTTTAACGATCAAGTGCCATTTATACTCGTCGTCGGCAGGGAAGATATTGGCATACCACTGCTTGCCCGAGCAGACGAACTCGTCTCCATCCAAAGAGAGCCACAGATCAAAATCGAGACCGGTCTGTGCTGGATACCGGCAGGCGACATCAACCGGCGCGGTCTCATCCCATTCGTATTGAAGGCCGAAGCGTTCAGCAGTTTCCGAAAACAGAGATCGAGCGCGCTCTATTAGCGCCTCCTCCCATCCCCATCCCCGTTCAGGCCAGCCCATCCAATTACCTTATCTCCCCAGTGGAGCATCCGCAAATAGGCCGTCTGACGATATCCATCGGATCGGGAGCAGCCGTCACATCCGATTGGAGGGCGAATGGTTGGGCAAGGAGTTGAAAGCAGATATTGCGCAAGCGGGGTAACCCCTCATAGTTGCGATATGCTCACAACCCTTCGTTTCAGGGTGCTGGCGATCTCGGTCATCGCGCTGATCACAGTCCTTGTTCCCATTTGGAGCCTGCTTGCGCCTCACACGCAGATTGAAAACGTGAGGGCCTTAGACGGATGCTATGAGGGAGAGGGGTTGCCAGATTTTATGCGGCCACCTCACCATTGGAGCCTACGCATCAACGGCGGCAGGATTGTTGACCGCAACGGAAATCCGATTTCAAGGGTTCATGTCATCGGCAGGGGGAACAATGAGACACCGGTCAGCTTCTCGCCGGGAATACTTGTGGCTGGAAAGCCGGAAACTGTGATGGCTGGCGATACCGTGACAGGCAAGGCGTATGTCAGCGGTGGCCGTGTAACAATCGTCCTAGCCGATGAGTTGCAGCAGATACTGCTCAGCACAACTTGCAGCTAATCCGCTAGTGTACCGGTTTTTGGGTTGTTAGCCCCCGACCGGCTGATACATGATCTTTACACCAGAGACATGTTCGCTCTCCTTGAACAGCCGCGACCTCGCTGCATAGCGGACGAGCAAATGGCTGGGTGAAAGCCACTTAATCTCGGCCCAAGGTCCTCCCCACCCGCCCGCACGCGCGGCACCATGATTGTCGTCGGCGCGGAAGACATTGCCGGGTCCGGAAAGCGGCTCGCCCGCATTCAGGATCGAGACCTGCGTAGAAAAGCCGGTCGTCGCTCCGCAATCGCGTTGGAACATTGCGGCGTCGTGCTCCCCGTCAGGAGAGGACACCCGCGAAATTATGGTGTTCCCGCACAGATCCGAGCATCCGCCGGTCAGCAACAAAAGGGCGAGTATGGATGGAACCCTGAACATAGCGGCACAGTAGCGAGGACCATTAAGTCGTCATAGTCTGCTTTCAGGAAAGCGCGGGGGGCCGACCTATGGCGTAAGTTGGGTCGGGAGCAGCCATCGCATCCGATTTGGCAGCAAATGGTCGCGAAGGTGGTGGGGAAGCGGTCGTCTCACCTACAAACAGATAGCACCGTAGACGGCATAGACCTTCTTGAGCTTGTTGGCGTCAGCGTCCCAGCGAACTGACCATTGCTTATCTCCGCAGCCGATGAAGCGGGAAAGGATGCCTTCTGAAAGACCGTTGGAACGAAGCGTGACATCAAACCCCTGTGACCTCAAGTCCGATATCAACCGATCCTCAGAGCTGCCCGGTGGGTAAAGCTTTTCAATCCGCCTCTTGAACTGCCTGTTTCCTTCATCAAACCTCGACGGCATTCCTTTGGCTAACGGAGGAAGTGACGCGTCGGAAGCCCGCCAAACGAACCAGCTTCCCGTCATGGCAAGGAGGAGAATGACAAGAGCCGCTGTTGCAATACATCCCCGTCGAAGCATATCTCGGCCTAGCAGCTATCGAAGCCCATGCTCAACCGGTGGTGATGTCCGCATTTGGGTCTTAGTTCCCAACCGCCTGATACGTGATCTTGATACCGGAGACATAGTGGCCCTGCTCGAACAGCCGCGACTTCGCTGCATAGCGGACGAGCAAATGGTTCGGTGAAAGCCACTTGATCTCGGCCCAAGGCCCTCCCCACTCGCCCGCACGTGCGGCACCATGATTGCCGTCGGCGCGGAAGACATCGCCGGCTCCGGAAAGCGGCTCGGCTACATTCAGGATTGAGACTTGCGTAGAAAAGCCGGTCGTCGCTCCGCAATCGCGTTGGAACATGGCGGCATCGTGCTGCCCGTCGGGAGATGACACCCGCAAAATGATGGTGTTCCCGCACATATCCGAACATCCGCCGGTCAGCAGCAAGAGGGCGAGTAGGGATGGAACCCTGAACATAGCGGCACAGTAGCGAGGGTCATCAATTCGTCATAGTCTGCTTTCAGGAAAGCGCACGGGGCCGATCTATGGCGTAAATTGGGTCGCAAGCGGCCGCTCACGCTCAATCACCCGCCGAGATCAAAATGGTGTGAACGAAATCTACTGGTCTGACGTTACCCGTCAGATGCTTTGGTCCCTGATTGCAGCTCAGGGCGGCGAATAAGCCGAGCTATTGCGCCGCCAAATATTGCAGCAGCAGATCCTGCCCAAAGCGGGATCACGTCTGAGTGCTTCTCGGCCCCGCGGGCGGGATCGCCCATGTTCAAGAGACCCCACAATACGCACGCAGCCGGAAAACCAGTCACAAACGCCGCAATCATCCAGATCAGAAGATTTTGAGCCCACGCAAATCGGCGTTCCAGAAATTCCATTACCAGTGTGAAAACGATCACGCTCGGCAGTGCCCCCACGAAGATCATGATGACCCCCAGGATTACCCGAACGATAGCTTCGAGAGGAGACGGCTCAAATAGGGGCGAATTGGAAGCGTTAATTTCGCCCGCAATAGCAAGCGCAACAGACCCCGCTAGCAGTCCTAAAGCTGAAGCTCGTTCGTAGCCCATCGACCGCTTCATAGCCCCTATGAAACTAAGCTTCTATGGCCGTTATTGCGCATCCGTCCCCTCAGTGGATGGTTGTGCAAGAGTGCCCCTCTTAACTGACGCGGTAGGCTGTCCCGCTCGACTTGGGTGTTCGAGGCGATGCCACGGAGCGTGTACTAAATACCTGTGGCAAGAGACATGGCAACGTTGAAACCCCTTACGCACCCACCTGTCAATTCCCGCTTAGGAGGTCGTCTACGCAACCATTGAATGTCCAAGAATGGGTCGCAAGCCGACCGGCCGGAAATTTACTGGACCGTTTTGGGGCTGACGGCTTCGGGGTAGGAATTGCATCAAATCAGTCTGCCACTGCGCCAGTAAGGCGATATCCCCCGCCTTCGCAGAGTTAACGATAGCATCTGAATTTGAAAAGTGGATGGTCGAAGCGGATGATTGTCAATTCGGCCGCTAGATCATACCCAGCGGTGATGGCTACGCTTTCGTCATGAACACGCAAGCGCAGGGCATATTTTCGTTCTTCCCTGTCCTATTCGTGGGGACGTGGATCGCAGTCACGACTTTGCTCGGCTTCATCTCCGGCTGGCTCAGATTGCAGAAGCAATATCCGGCTCAATCGGAGCCGAGCCAGTTGACACTAAGGATGCGATCATCAGGCTTTGGTGGGGTGCGCCATCACATGATGTGCCCCATCGCCGCACGGCCATGTGAAGTGCTGCATCTCGTCGATGGCATGTTCGCCTCGCGCCAGGCCCATCGCCTCACCTACTGGTCCCAATGTGAAGACGAGTTGGGTCGAGCAAGGCGTAAGGTCATCAAGCCCTATAGGCGGCTCTGCGGCGATCAACTTTACGCAAGGGTGCGGGGACGCCATCGATACCAGCGCGTGCAGCAATGCACGCACGCAGAGGTTGAAGCACGAATGCTTTACCGTGCTCGACTGGCCCGTGCGATGGGGTCTTCAAATCGCGGTTGAACCCCGCCGCACACCTTTATCGATCAAAGGAGGACCGACGGCCAAAACTGGGCACAGTCGTCGCGGACGTGGGTGGTGCCAGCGCACTTTCTCTATAATCGTTAAGTGTCTCGGCGAGCTTTTCCGCTGATCCTGGAAACCCTTTCGGAATGGCCGCTTCCGCACCTAAAAGCCCACTGAAATTGGCCATCTTGGGTCGAGCCGGAGACCCTGGGACGTAATTGTATCCCACCATTTTACCGCCACGCGGCAGCTTATGGACGAAGAAACCTTGGACATCGCGCCATGCAATGGTCTTCGGATTCCGAATCAGGCCCCCGGCAACCGTGAACCCTTCCGCATCGAGCGCAATCATCAGCGGTCGGAAAAGAAGCACGGCGAAGACAACAGCACACAGGCCGAAAAATATGACGGCGAGCCAAGCACGAATATCTGCCGACGTGCCCTTGGATGCTATCCCGCTCCCGCCAATGACCACGAAGGCGAGACTTAGGACAAGGAACAGGAGAGTTTTCCCGATGGACCCTTTGATCGTCCGCGGTTCGATGTTCGCCCGTTCGGCTCTGTTGCCAATCATCGCCACCAATTCCACTCACGCCGGCTTGGCGCAGACATAAACTGCAATCCTAGCGGAATGGTTAGGACGATCGCTTTACGATCTGCTACCGAGCGGATAGCGCCACGGCTCCACGAGGCGCAGGTCATCCTTCCCCTCCTGTTTGCCAGAATCCGTCATCCACCTTTGCAAATCGCAAATGAAATCTGCATGTCCGAGGACAGGGTGCGCACCATCCTCACTTGATAAAAGACGGCGTTCCTGCCCATGAACAACAAGACCGCGTCGCTAAATTGATCCAAGCCGAGGGATGAGCATGAGTGTGTTTATTTGCTCGTCGAGGGCGCCTTCAAGTCGACAGGCTTATCGCCGTCATAAGCCAAAACACCCGGAATCGGGGTTAGCCGGTCTATGGTGATCCCAAAATAATTAGGAAACCGACCGGCGGCATGGAGGTCGGCGGGAACGATCGTGTAGGATGCAAGGCGGGGATCGATGGACACGCCGGCTACTGGGACCTCCCATCCAAGGCTATTCATGTTTTCCGGCAACTCCATCTCATTATGAATGGGCTCTTTGCCCTCGGCCTTAGCTTTTGCTCGCTCCTTAAGGATATTGAGGTCCATCATGCCCGCATAAACGATCTGACCCGGCTTTACCTCGAACTGGATCGTCCCCATGCACATACATCCGCCTGTCGCGCCGCCGTTTAGGAGATTCACTGTTCCATAGAAGGCGTAACGGCCCGGTAGGACCATGTGCAGGAAGGTCGAACGACCATTGCCCTTTGCGAAGCGATTGAAGGGACCAATGGTTACCATATTCTCTTGGTCCAGAGCCGGAAAAGCAAGATTGAGGTCGGTAGGTTCGATCGGTTCGGCGGGACGCTGCATGACAGCGCGCTCGTCTCTAGAAAGGTGCTCCCAACTTGCTACCGCCTTTTCCCAAGCGGCACGCCTGGTCACCCAATTTTTATGCGCATTCTTCAGCGCGGCAGCTCGCCGTTGGCGATAATCGTCGATATTCGCCTGATCAGGTAGGCGAATGAAGGTGATCGGGAACGAGTAGCTTGCATCGGACGATGTTTGCACGATCAGATAGCTTTTAGTGGGGTCGAGCGCGATGTCCGGCTTATCCCCCACCGCCTTGAAAGCTTTCTGGTCTATTGCGGCTAACGCAGGCGAAGTGGCGATGCCTACCGCTATTGCCGTTGCCAAAAGATGCTTCATCACCGTCCAAGTGCCTTTGTCTTCGGATGATCGCCGGACGCAATCTTTGCCTGCTGTTTCAGAAAAACCTGGCGCTTCTCCTCACTGAGATTCGCAAGCCCTTCCTCGAAATTGAACTTGTCCCAGATATCCTTGGGAAGCCCGTAGCGCTGATAACCTTTGAAGCTCATGCAGCGTCGCATGTTTATCCGGCGCGTTGCTCTTTTTTCAGCGGAGCCAAAAATGACTGCAACCATAAGGTTCCCGATGGCACCGCCCAATGCACCGGCCATCGTGTAGGTGTATGGATAGGGCGCCTGTGCATAGCCATAAGGACTAGCGAGCCCGCGCGAAAGATTGTCGCAATCACGAATGTCAGCCAAAGCCGATCGGAAATCGGTGTTATCCCGATGGAAATAATAATATTTGTCGAAATCCTTTTCTATCAACGGATCGGCAGGATAGTCCAAGGCCGGAACGACCATCGATGACTCATCGATTTTCTCATCGGCCGCCGGTTGAAGGATAACCGGCACAGTGTCGGCGGATGTTTCCCCCTTGAGGTCCTCTTTAGCCGGAGCCGCGGTGCCGTTCGATGATTGCGCCAAGGCGGGAAATTGCGCGCATACAAGCGAAGCTATGACGGCAACTGATGCCGGCCGATGGATTGTCATTACTTCTCCCCCTTCTTCGGCATTAGAGAAGGGGCTCGCAAATTGGCAAGGGGCAATCCGTACAGAATTGGTCCATATTGGTGTTCACCAGTTAACGGTCGGTCTGGTTCCCATCGGATTCCCAGACTCCTTGAAATTCCAAAAAATGGGCTCGGATTTCTGCGGTTCGAGACCAAGCGACAGGCCGAATTTATATCGCGTTGTCGCTGGGATTAACCCCTGACGCCGGGATCCCATTATCTTATTGAATTCATGGTCGAATGAAGGAAACGACCATGACAAACGCCTGAGACGAACAAGCGGAATGCGATCACCTCATTTCTGAAGCATCAAAACTATATCCGAATGCCTCCATCTCGATTGATTACGACCCCGAAGATGAAGCGATCCATCTGACCATAGATGGCATGCGTTACACCTTCCATGTGGGAAGCGATGACGACGCATAGTCTCCCACCGGCCCACTTCCGGTCGATCATCCAACGCACCTCACGTGATATGACGCATTCTTCGTCGGTTGACCGCAATCTACATCCAGTTGGTCTCATTAGCCCAAATTGGCGCTTAAAAGCCCAAGTCAGCCCAGGTGATTGGGCAGCATTTCGTTGGCAATCGTGCTGCCAGGAGATCATAATGTCTTTATCTTTCAATTAGTTATATTGTCTCTAAGAATCCTGTCTCCCCGACCACAAAACCCGCGGGAAACGCCATTTTTTGAAATCTCTGGGCTATTTGGCCGTCGGGTTCTCAGAGCTGTGTATTTACGGTGTGTATACGTCCTTCGGCTTCGCTCGCCAGCCAGATCTCTCGCAGCTCGACATCGGACAGCACCCGGGCGCGGATGGTCTTCCTCGGAATCGTTTTGCGGATGCCGGAGAACACATTGCGGTCGACATGCTCGCGCTCAACCGGCCATTGGAAGAAGGCCGCGCCCTCCTGGCGGACCTTCTCGGCCATGCGGCGTTTGTTCTGGGCGACCAGGCCGTCG